>Ga0208789_1000006_pt1 | contig 791055 bp, 600 predicted proteins | sample Methanotroph_Enr_FD_187368 | JGI IMG/M metagenome (GOLD analysis project Ga0208789, IMG submission 187368) | Enriched soil microbial communities from Old Woman Creek wetland in Ohio, USA - Methanotroph_Enrichment_5 (SPAdes) (version 2) | ecosystem: Environmental > Terrestrial > Soil > Wetlands...
GCACCGCAATTATCAGTTACTAAAGGAAGTGTTGGCATTACGATATTTGCTGCACATGCTACGGTGGCACTGGTTGGTGCAATAGGCGCAAATGGAAGTCTTTCAATGGTAATGGTATGTGACCATATATGGTTGTTGCCTTCGCAATCAGTATAAGTCCAGCTGTATACCATAGTTCCTTCACAAGACGGAGCTATTGGAGCTGTTCCCGCTACTGGGGTAATAGGATTACCACAAGCATCATTTACTGCCGGTGGAGTTGGTACTACTATGTCAGCAACACAGGCAACGGTTGCGCTGGTGTTTGCCGGTAGAGTAAAGTCAGCACGTTCAATGGTTACAGTATGTACATATAATTGGGAGTTTCCTTCACAATCTGTATATGTCCAGGTATAAGTAACATCACCTTCACAGGTTGGGATAGTGCTTACTACCGGTCCTGTTGGGTTAAGAGTTGCACCGCAATTATCAGTTACTAAAGGAAGTGTTGGCATTACGATATTTGCTGCACATGCTACGGTGGCACTGGTTGGTGCAATAGGCGCAAATGGAAGTCTTTCAATGGTAATGGTATGTGACCATACATGGCTGTTACCTTCGCAATCAGTATAGGTCCAGCTATATACCATAGTTCCTTCACATGCAGGAGCTATTGGAGCTGTTCCAGCTACTGGGGTAATAGGATTACCACAAGCATCATTTACTGCCGGTGGAGTTGGTACTACTATGTCAGCAACACAGGCAACGGTTGCGCTGGTGTTTGCCGGTAGAGTAAAGTCAACACGTTCAATGGTTACAGTATGTACATATAATTGGGAGTTTCCTTCACAATCTGTATATGTCCAGGTATAAGTTACATCACCTTCACAGGTTGGGATGGTACTCTCAACCGGACCACTTATGTTAGTTATAAGACTTCCGCAATTATCATAAACCATCGGAGGCACTGGTATTGTTATGTCGCCATAACATCCTACTGTTGCAGTAGTCGGTGCAATGGCTGTAAAAGGCTCACGCTCTATTGTATAGGTATATGTCCAGTTATAGGTAAGTCCTGCACAGTCTGTCCAGATATAACTATATGTTCTGGTTCCTTCGCAATTGGTATAAGTTCCACCAATTGTAGGAGTACCTGGAGTTAAGGCGTTACCGCAGAAATCCTGAACAACTGGTAACACCGGGGCAACAGCCAGATTTATACATGAAACAGTACTTGCAATTGCAACAGGACCACCAATTTGCTGAGGAGCAGCAGTATGTCCGATCGTAATGAGCTGACTACAACTGGATGAATTCCCAGAGTTGTCTGTTGCAGTAAAAGTTCTTGTGACAACAACCGGACATGTGCCGGATTGTGTATCCTGATATGAATAACTTGCAATGCTGCAGTTATCACTTGCAGTAGCACCAGCCGCTGTATATTGGTTTAAGGTGATGGATGTTGGGCTGGATGAATATACCAAACCAGAATTTGCAACAGTAATTGCAGAAACATCACAACCTGTTAAATTCAATGCCACCGGACAAGTAACTACAGGAGGAATAGCATCAATATTGTTTCCAATTACTGCGATAACCGGGCTAACCAAGTCACAAACTCCATCAGCAGGAAAACTAGCTCTTACATTTATGGAGTAGGTATTAGCGGCAAGTCCGGTAATGGTAACAGGAGTTAAAAAAGGAATCCATGTGGCACCATGATCTATAGTGTACTCAAAAGCACTTACAGCAGGATTTGAGGAAGCAGATAAGGTAATTGTACCATTATTTGTTCCACAATCTGATGGGGTGGTTATTGCCGATGCATTAATAGAATGTACTATAACATCAAATGCACATGATAAAGATTCTGTGCCTGTTGATGAGTTATAATATGCCGTATAGGTTACAGTAGTAGTTCCAGCAGGGAAGAATGTCCCGGCCGGGTTTATTAATGTTATAGGCGGAGAGGCAGTAACCGTAGTATAAAAATCGATATCACCAGTACATCCGTTATCAGCAATGATAGCATCAATAATTAGATTATCTACATAACTCTTGTTATTGGTTAATCCTGTAAATTCATACATCAACTGATAATAGCCTGTTGTAGTAGGTGGGTCTAGAATAATAGCAATTGATTGTATAGAAGCAGATGCACTAATTGATATTGTCTCCACAGCACCCGACACTTTTATACCATTCTTTGCATAGTAAATATTCAATGTTGTATTCTGATCTGCGTAAATATCCACAGAACCTACTATACCAGTTGATGGAATAAAAAATTCAGGGGTTATAAAATACGGAAGTCCGGTACCGGTAGACTGATTCAATTGAAGCCGTCCTCCATTGTTACCCGTCCTTTGTACTTTGTTGTATATCCAGCAGCCGTTTTGGCTTTCAGGAAGCTCAAAGGACATTTGGGTACCGGTTTCACCTGATCCAGATCCACAATCCAGCGAAAACTGAGGTGGTGTCCAGGTAATATTAGCGCCCAAAACGCCGCCGTTATTAACTTCTGCACATGCAATTATCGGACCTGTTGGGCATTGAACCGTTTGATTAATCACACATACCTGAGCAGTTGTCTTTTCCAAAGATCCAAACGCAAGTATGACAAGTAAAAAGAGCATACCTGTTAAGGTTTTGGCTTGTTTTCCCGTAAAAAGTAGAGAATTTTTCATGGTACTTTATATTAAATAGCAATATTGTTACAAAAAGATAATAGCCTACAAATACTGTATACTATATGTTTGAAATAAGATGACTTCATTCGTTGATTCTACGTTTCCCTTGTTATCTTTCTGATTTGAAAGAGATCATTCCTTATACTTTTTCGATGTGGTCTTTTCCCCCAAAAATTCCATCACCATATAAAGAACGATGCATAACTCGATGCGAACAAAATTATTCTGAAAGCACAGGCTGCGCAATACGTTTTAATACTACTTTTTTTTGTTCAACCGTAAGTGAGAAATACGTATTTATACGTACTGTAGAGTGGTTACCTAATATTTAATATAAGAAGGGAAATATAAGGACCGACGGTTTAATATGAAAGGAGTCTTCGTCTACTATTCTAAATATCAGGATATTACATAATTTAAGATATCCGATCCTATTAAAGGAATCAGGTGTAAAACAGAAACCGCAATTTGGTAACTTTTTTACACCTGAAATTCGAATGCGTAATATACGTAATGACTAAAAAACTGGAAATTTTTGATAATGATACTCCCAGTAAAATTAATGTATTACGAAGAATTAAATATGTTTAAATGCTTACACCATTTTTAAGAGGTTGATTTCGCTTTCTTCAAGAAACCTCCAACGACCTCTTGGGAGATCCTTTTTTGTGAGGTTTGCAAAGGCCACCCTGTCAAGTTTCACCACTTCATAGTCCAAAGCTTCAAAAAGTCGGCGGACAACACGATTCTTACCTGAGTGAACGACTACTCCCAAAACCTTTTTATCATCACCTGAACCGGTATAGGCAATTTCATCTACTGCCATTAGTCCATCCTCCAGCTCTATTCCTTCTGTCAACTGAATCATATCAGCTTTTGAAAAAGCACGATTCACCTCAACCTGGTAAATCTTGCGAACTTTATGACCAGGATGAGTAAGTTTCTTAGCCATCTCACCATCATTTGTCAACAATAATAGCCCGGAAGTATTGCGATCAAGACGTCCAACAGGGTAGATCCGTTCTTTACAAGCATCCTTCACAAGCATCATGACAGTATTGCGCTCCTGAGGATCATCCACGGTAGTAATGTATCCCTTGGGTTTATTAAGCAGAAGGTAAACCTTTTTCTGAGGATTAAGTGTTTCATTGCCAATCTGTACTTTATCGTCAGGTGAAACTTTGGTTCCCAGTTCAGTAACTACTTTTCCATTCACGGTAATGGCTCCGGCTTCTATCATAGTATCTGCTTCCCTGCGGGAACAAACACCTGCGTTTGCAATGAATTTATTTAATCTTATGGTTCCATCATCTTCTGTAGATGACCTTGGTGTACTTTTTTTGAAAGGCTTACTGTCACCCTTGCTGAATCCAGGTTCACGGCGTTTATAAGGTCGGTCACCACTGTCAGAGTCACGGCGCTTGAATGCAGGTCTTTCAGAATCCTCCGAATCCCGGCGTCTGAAAGCCGGTCTTTCTGTACCTTCTGAGTCTCTTCTTTGGTATGGTTTTCTTTCTCCATCTTCAGAATCTCTTCTTTGATATGGCTTCCTTTCACCACCTTCAGAGTCTCTTCTTTGATAGGGCCTTTTTTCACCTCCCTCTGAATCCCTTCTTTGGTATGGCTTCCTTTCACTACCTTCAGAGTCTCTTCTTTGATATGGCCTCCTTTCACTACCTTCAGAATCCCTGCGCTCGTAATGCTTTCTCTCAGTCCCTTCACTTCTCTCATCTGATCGGGGTTTTCCTCTGTATGAACTCTTTCTATCAGAATTCCAAGGTTTTTCACCACCCTCTGAATCTCTGCGCTGATATGGCTTTCTTTCACCACCATCTGAATCTCTTCTCTGATAAGGTTTTCTTTCCCCACCATCTGAATCTCTTCTCTGATAAGGTTTTCTTTCTCCTCCTTCTGAATCTCTTCTCTGGTATGGTCTTTTTTCTCCACCTTCAGAATCTCTTCTTTGGTATGGTCTTCTTTCACCATCTTCAGAATCTCTTCTCTGATAAGGTTTTCTTTCACTACCTTCAGAATCCCTTCTTTGGTATGGTCTTTTTTCTCCACCTTCGGAGTCTCCTCTTTGGTAAGGTTTTCTCTCACCACCTTCAGAATCTCTTCTTTGGTAAGGTCTTTTTTCTCCACCCTCTGAATCTCTTCTTTGGTATGGTCTTTTTTCTCCACCTTCAGAATCTCTTCTTTGGTAAGGTCTTTTTTCTCCACCCTCTGAATCTCTTCTTTGGTATGGCCTCTTTTCTCCACCTTCAGAATCCCTGCGCTGGTAAGCAGGACGATCACTGCCTTCAGTACGCGGCTTATCAGCACGCCATGGTTTCGGACTATCTGATTTCCATGGTTTATCTTTCCCATCCGACTCACGTCGTGTATAAGGCCTCTTGTTCTCACTTTTGCCATCAGCACTGTCATATGGTTTACGACTATCTGTGCGTGGCCTGCCAGGTTTCCCAACTGAGCTTCTTTTTGAAGGGCCATTTTTTTCAGGTCTGTCACCTGAAAACTTTCTCATTGCGGTCATTATTAATTTTTTAGCCTGCAAAGGTAGCAAAGTTTATGATGCTGATTACAGTTACTCGATGAAACCGTACGTTTGATAATTAGTTCCCGGCGTTTGATAATTAAGTCAACATTTAAATCCTTTTTAACCAATCTTTGTTAGTTGAAAAAGGGATGTATAATGTCAATGACTGATTACATAATCGAAATGCTCTCAAATGCAAGCTTCGATAAGGAGATATTTGTAAGAGAATTGAATAAAAGCCGAAGATGGCTGAATCAGGAAGAATGGAATATCCTTATGAGATGGGTGCGTAAAAACCATATGGATAAGATCATGAATACTGATCTGCGCTATTCACTTAATTCAAAGGAACACATTTTCAGGTAAATCTATTCACCATCTTCATTCTTCACCAGGTTTATCCATGTATCTTCATAGAAGTAGGCGGTAACCAGTTCATGTGGGGTAAATTCAAAATAATAATTTACAGGCTTTATTGAATCAGGGGCTTTTGCCCATAGTTCAGTTGCAGGTGCCTCTTTCTCAAAAAGTGCATTTGTACGGCTACTGTAATTTACTGGAGAACGTTTCCTGGAATCGCAAATCACATAGAGAGGCTTATGAGCTTCCTTGCAAACAAGTGCTATCGGATAAGTTCCCACTTTATTGGTAAATCCATCTTTAAAAACATTATCAGCTCCCACCACAGCAAAATCAATTTCATGAATGAATCGTCCAATTGCTGCCTCATTAATGAAGTGTACCACACAACCCAGATCGGCTAAAACCCCTGCTTGAATCTTTCCTTCAAATACCGGGCCTGACATAGTTTGATAAACAGATGGGAATATTTTCCTAACAGCCAGATGTTCAAATAATATGTGGATACTTGAGCTGTTACTGTGTAATAAAATACGTTTATCATAGAATTGCACGAGACGAGCCATCTTTTCGGCTGCCAGGTCTATACTTTCATCCCATTCCCTTGAATATTCGGCTATAAAGAACTCCACCCTTGATCTTATCCTTGCATTGGGCAATGGATGTTCATCAATCCGGTCCAGAAATTCGAAAAAATGCTGCATAAAATGATGTAATACAGCAAGATCAGGAAAACTTACCGCAACTTTTTCAAGGTTTTCACGTAGGTACTTAGTATCTACCTCGCGACTATTGATATAAGTCAATATACTTTTGATGAGCTTATCAAGAACAGCTGCCGAACCCGAATAATTGTCGGCCATGAGTTCTTTTATTTTCAGTTCAAATGACATAGTATCTGCTTGTTTTCCTGACCTTTAGATAAGCCTCCTTATATTTTATAAACAAATATAGCAGGAAGTTGCTTATCTTTGCGAAGATAAGTGAATACTATCCATCTTTAAAAAAATAAATTATGTCAGAACGTATATTTAATAAAGTAAAACCCGGAGTAGTCACAGGTGATGATGTTCAGGAAGTGTTCAGAATTGCCCGCGCAAATGGTTTTGCGATCCCTGCAGTGAATGTAGTTGGAACTGATTCAGTAAATGCTGTAATGCAGGCTGCTAAAGAAGTAAATTCACCAATTATCATCCAATTCTCCAATGGAGGAGCTCATTTTTATGCAGGTAAATTTGTAAACAACGATGGCGAACGGGCTGCAATAGCCGGCGCAATATCTGGAGCTAAACATATTCATTTGATGGCTGAAATTTATGGTGTGCCAGTTATACTTCATACTGATCATGCAGCAAAAAAATTATTACCATGGATTGACGGACTGCTTGATGAAGGAGAAAAATTCTTTGCCGCAACCGGGAAACCGCTTTTCAGCTCTCACATGCTTGACCTTTCAGAAGAATCATTGGAATCTAATATTACTATTTGTAAGCAGTACTTAAAAAGAATGAGTAAAATAGGTATGACCCTGGAAATTGAACTGGGAGTTACCGGAGGTGAAGAGGACGGTGTAGATAATACAAGTGTGGAGTCATCGCGTCTTTACACACAACCTGAAGATGTAGCTTATGCCTATACTCAGCTGAGTGAAGTAAGCCATCGCTTTACCATTGCAGCCTCATTTGGCAATGTTCACGGCGTTTATAAACCGGGTAATGTAAAATTGCAGCCTATAATACTGAAGAACTCACAGGATTATATACAGAAAAACCTCAAGACTGTTGAGAAGCCAGTGAATTTTGTATTCCATGGTGGCTCTGGCTCCAGTCGTGATGAGATTAGGGAAGCTATTTCTTATGGGGTAGTTAAAATGAACATTGATACCGATACTCAATGGGCAACATGGGAAGGTGTTATGCAGTACTATAAGAAAAACGAAGGTTATCTTCAGGGGCAGATTGGCAACCCGGAAGGTTCAGATAAACCTAACAAGAAATATTATGATCCACGCAAATGGTTAAATGAAGGACAGAAAACCATGATTAACAGGTTAAAAACAGCTTTTGAAGACTTGAATTGCATAGACAGAAACTAACAAGGCATTGTTTAATGCAATACCTCCTACCTGAGACGCAAGAAATTGCGTCTCTATTTTTTTTAACTGTATCTTTGCACCTTCATTAAAAATACCCCATTATGACTGCTGAATCCGACAAGATAATCAAGCGATATACTATCACATCTGCTCTTCCTTATGCAAATGGTCCAATTCATATTGGTCACCTTGCCGGAGTTTATGTCCCTGCCGACATCTATGCCCGGTATCTGAGATCAAAGGGTGAATCCGTCCTTTTTATCGGTGGATCAGATGAGCATGGTGTTCCTATTACTATTAAGGCAAGAAAAGAAGGCATTACTCCACAGCAGGTTGTAGATAAGTATCATAAGATAATTAAAAAGTCGTTTGAAGATTTCGGCATCTCCTTTGACATTTATTCACGTACATCCAATAGTATCCACCACGAAACTGCATCTGAGTTCTTCAAGACATTATATGATAAAGGTGAATTTACAGAGAAATTCTCCAACCAATTTTATGATGAAGAGCACCAGACTTTTCTTGCCGACAGATATATCACAGGCACTTGTCCTCATTGCAGTTTTGAAAAAGCCTATGGAGACCAATGTGAAAATTGCGGCACTTCACTTAATGCCACTGACCTTATTAATCCCCGTTCAGCACTCAGCGGGAGTGTTCCGGTAATGCGAGAGACAAAGCATTGGTTTCTTCCACTGGATAAATATGAAGGATGGTTGCGTCATTGGATACTTGATAATCACAAGGATGACTGGAAACCGAATGTTTACGGACAATGCAAATCATGGCTAGACACAGGCCTGCAACCACGCGCAGTAACGAGAGACCTTGACTGGGGAGTTAAAGTTCCCATTGAAGGAGCAGAGGATAAAGTTCTTTATGTGTGGTTTGATGCACCCATAGGTTATATCTCTGCAACACGTGAATGGGCAGAACAAACCGGCAATAACTGGGAGCCCTGGTGGAAAGACGAAACTTCCAAGCTTGTCCATTTCATAGGCAAAGACAATATTGTTTTTCATTGCATTGTTTTCCCGGGCATGCTTAAAGCTGAAGGTTCCTATATATTACCTGATAATGTGCCAGCCAATGAATTCCTTAACCTTGAAAATGATAAAATCTCAACTTCCCGAAACTGGGCGGTTTGGTTACATGAATATCTGGATGAATTCCCTGATAAGCAGGATGTGCTTCGGTATGTTTTGACAGCGAATGCTCCTGAAACTAAAGATAATGATTTCACCTGGCGTGATTATCAAACACGCAATAACAGTGAACTCTTGGCTATATTTGGCAACTTCGTAAACCGTACCATTGTACTTACGCATAAGTATTATGATGGTAAAGTACCTACAGCCGGAATACCTGATGATTATGACAAACAGGTGCTATCCGATATAGCAGAATATCCAGATAAAATAGGTTATAGCATAGATCATTATAGGTTCAGGGAAGCATTGAATGAGTTTATGAATCTGGCCAGACTTGGAAATAAGTATCTTACTGATACAGAACCATGGAAGACAATAAAAACCGATCAAGAACGAGTTAAAACCAATCTGAATATTGCGCTGCAGATTTGCGCGAACCTTGCTATCCTGTGTGAGCCTTTCATGCCATTCACAGCAGCTAAACTGACTGAGATGCTGAATTTACCGGTAAGAAAATGGGACAAAGCCGGGCAAACAGATCTGCTTGCACCCGGACATCAGCTTAATCAACCGGCATTCTTGTTTGAGAAGATTGAAGATGAGACTATACAATTTCAGGTTCAGAAATTACTTAATACCAAGAAAGCGAATGAGGCAGAAAACGCTGTCGCTACTCCCTCTAAACCGCTAATTGATTTCGATGATTTCGGAAAGATCGATCTACGTACAGGTACTATCATTGCTGCGGAGAAGGTTGCAAAGACCAAGAAGCTGCTCAAGCTTACCATTGATACAGGCATCGACAAACGTACGGTTGTTTCAGGTATTGCCGAGCATTATGAACCTGAAAATATTATTGGACAGCAAGTTACTATCCTTATTAATCTGGCTTCACGGAACCTTAAAGGTATTGATTCACAGGGCATGATCCTGATGGCTGAAAATCATGACGGAGAGTTGTGCTTTGTTTCACCAAGTAAACCTTTTACCAATGGTTCTGAAGTAAGGTAATATAGACGATCATGATAGTAATAGATAACACCATCGTATCTGATGATATAAAGAAAATATGCTTTGTTTGTGATCTTTCAAGCTGCAAAGGTGCCTGCTGTGTGGAAGGTGATGCAGGAGCCCCTCTGGATGAGGATGAAATATCAATTCTTGAAGACTCCATTGACAACATCCTGCCTTTTATGCGTCCAGAAGGTGTTGAAGAAGTAAATCGCAATGGCGTTTTCGATTATGACGCAAACGGACATTACGTTACTCCACTGTTAAATGGAAATGAATGTGCTTTTGTAGTTTTCAATGATGAAAGCATTGCAATGTGTGCCATAGAAAATGCCTGGAAGGAAGGAAAAACACCCTTTAGGAAGCCCATCTCATGTCATCTTTATCCTATAAGGTTAAGCAGGTATAAAGACTTTGAAGCAGTCAATTATCATCAATGGCATATTTGTAGTCCTGCCTTGGAATATGGTAAGAAATTGAAGGTGCCGGTTCATGAGTTCCTGAAAGAAGCACTTATAAGGAAGTATGGTGAACGCTACTATGAACAACTCATTAAGCAACTGGAAGACTCAAAAAAACAATAAATAAGAAAACCGGCAAATGCCGGTTTCTTTTAACCTTAACAATTATTGGATTGGGCTAATCTTTATATCCAAAGATTAACAACTGAATATTATCTTATTTCACGAGCACAGGTGCGGCCTTAGCAGCAGCAAGAGCGTCAAGTTCCTTATCAATATGGAACAAACCGGCCTTATCATCACCAACCAGATTCATCTTATCCAGAATTGAGTGGGCAGTGCTTTCCTCTTCAATCTGCTCATTGATATACCATTGCAGGAAATTACCAGTTGTATAATCCTTTTCATCAATGGTGATTGCATAAATATTATTGATTGATGCTGTAATGAATTCTTCATGCTTCAGCACATTTTGAAATATCTCAAGCAGGGATGAATACTTAGCACTTGGAAGTTCAAGTGCTTGTAATTGTGAATAGCCTCCACGATCATTTAGGAACTTGATGAATTTTAACATGTGCATTCTTTCCTCATCTGATTGTTTGTATAGGAAATCAGCTGCACCTCTGTAACCTTTGGTTTCACACCATGAAGCCATAGCCATATAAAGACGTGATGAGTGTTCTTCATTCTTTATCTGGTTATTGATGGCATCTTCAACTTTTTTCGAGATCATACAATATGTTTTTTAAGTTTATTAATTATTCTTCAGTGCTTCAGCACCACTTACAATTTCAAGTATTTCATTGGTTATAGCTGCCTGACGTGCTTTATTGTAAGACAATTTCAGGTCTTTCAATAATTCTGAGGCATTGTCAGTAGCCTGAGACATAGCAGTCATCCGGGCTCCCTGTTCTGATGCCCAGGAATCAAGCAATGCTTTATACAATTGAGTCCTTAGTATTCTAGGTACAATAGATTCTAAAATTTCTGATCTTGAAGGATCAAAAATATAATCTGATTGTGCACTATTACCTTCATCTTCATCTGCAGGTTCAACCGGCAGGAATTGCTCAGTAACTAAGTATTGAACAACGGCATTTTTAAATTGATGATAAACAATGAAAATATGGTCATAATTCTTCTGGGTAAATAGCATTACGAGGTGATCGGCCAGGTCTGAAGCTGCCTTGAAGGTTAGATCATCATATAATTGGTCATACGATTCAATCAGCTTAAGATTGCTTTTTTTGTAATACTCTGAAGCCTTCCTGCCAATAGTAATTACAGATATTTCCGCCTGAGGATTCGCAGTTTTTATAGCTGAAGTTACATTATTGGTCTGTTTGATTACATTCGAATTAAATGCTCCGCATAATCCCCTATTGGATGAAAGCACAACAAACAGGTACCTGGCGGTAGCTCTCTTTTCAGATAATCCGCCAGGCAATGTAACATCTGCACCTCCACTTAAATTCTGAAGCAGAATTTGCTGCTTCTGGGCAAATGGACGAAGTTGGAGTATATTGGTTTGAGCTTTCCTGAGTTTAGAGGCAGCAACCATCTTCATAGCACTGGTGATCTGCTGTGTAGATTTAACTGAAGCTATGCGGTTTCTTACTTCTTTTAAGCTGGCCATGTTTCAAACTTACTTCTTAGATTTCATATTTCCGAATCTGTTCCTTTGCTATTTTCTCAAGCTCACTTTCAATTTCAGGAGTGTATTCTCCATTCCTGAGTGAATCAAGCAATGGCTGATGATGCTCAGCCAGATAATGCCTGAACTCCAGTTCGAAATCATGCACTCTTTCAACTGGCATTTTCTGCAGTAAACCCTTAGAACCGCAAAAGATAATAGCAACTTGCATTTCTACGGGGACTGGTGAATATTGTGGTTGTTTAAGAATCTCCACATTCCTGAATCCTTTGTCAAGAACTGACTTGGTTATAGCATCCAGGTCTGAACCAAACTTGGAAAAAGCTTCCAGTTCCCTGAATTGAGCCTGATCTAGTTTTAATGAACCAGCTACTTTCTTCATGGGCTTAATCTGAGCACTTCCACCAACCCTTGAAACTGAAATACCAACGTTGATAGCCGGTCTGATACCTGAATTAAATAGGTTGGTTTCAAGGAATATCTGCCCATCCGTGATAGAAATTACATTCGTGGGAATGTAAGCTGAAACGTCACCGGCTTGTGTCTCAATAATAGGTAATGCTGTGAGTGACCCCCCTCCCTTTACTTTATGTCGTATTGATTCGGGCAGATCATTCATCTGCTTTGCAATTTCATCACTGACAATAATCTTCGCAGCTCTTTCAAGAAGTCGAGAATGTAGGTAGAAAACGTCTCCGGGATAAGCTTCACGTCCGGGAGGACGACGAAGCAGCAATGACACTTCACGGTATGCAACAGCCTGTTTGGATAAATCATCAAATATGATTAGTGCCGGTCTTCCTGTGTCTCTGAAATATTCACCGATAGCAGCACCTGCAAAAGGAGCATAAAACTGCATAGCAGCAGCATCACTCGCTGTGGCCACTACTATTACGGTATATTTCATTGCACCTTTGGATTCCAGTGTTTGAACTATATTGGCAACAGTGCTTCCCTTTTGACCAATAGCTACATAAATACAATAAACAGGTTCACCTTTATCGTAAAACTCTTTCTGATTAATAATGGTGTCGATTGCTATAGCTGATTTGCCTGTCTGGCGGTCGCCGATTATAAGTTCACGCTGTCCTCTACCGATAGGTATCATTGCATCAATAGCCTTTATACCAGTTTGGAGCGGCTCATTAACAGGCTGTCGGTAAATAACACCCGGAGCTTTCCGTTCAAGGGGCATTTCATAAGACTCGCCAACAATAGGACCTTTGCCGTCAATTGGTTCACCGATTGTATTAATAACTCTGCCAAGCATACCCTCACTTACTTTGATAGAGGCAATTTGACGGGTTCTTTTTACCTGATCACCTTCATTTATACCTGAGGCTTCTCCGAGCATTACAACTCCCACATTGTCTTCTTCCAGGTTTAGTACAATCCCTTTTACACCAGTAGTTCCAAAATCAACAAGCTCCCCTGCCTGGACATTGAACAAACCAAAAATACGGGCAATACCATCACCCACCTGCAACACAGTACCTACTTCTGCAAGTTCGGCCTCTGATTTAAAGCCTGCTAGTTGTTGTCGTAATATTGCTGATACTTCAGCCGGCTTAATTTCTGCCATATAGTATAATTATTTAAAATCCTTTAATGTATGCGTTTACGTTAAACTCTTGCTGCAGTGTCTGAATTTTCTTCCTGATACTGTCATCGAATTTAACTCCTTCAATATCTACAATCAATCCACCAATTAAACCCGGATCAACCACTTCTTGCAAGATTATAACAGCACCTGTCTGTTTTGCTAGGATTTCGATTAATTGATCCCTGGAAGATTTTTCAAGCATCTTTGCTGAGCTTACTACGGCCACTTTTATTCCTTTAGACTTACGGTACAATTCAATAAATGAATGAGCTATACCTGGCAAATACTCTTCTCTTCGTTTCCTGACAAGTATATCAATAAAAGTGTGTGTTACAACTCCAATACTGCCACCTAAAATTTCATTCAGAACTTTAATCTTCTTATCACTGAATATTATTGGGCTTTTTAACATAACACGCAGCTCTCTGCTCTTGTCGCAAACATCAGCAATCAACTGTACATCATTGAAAGTTTCCTCAATTTGGTTCCTTTCGGCCGCAAAGTCAAACAATGCTGTTGCATAACGAAGATTGATCCTATGATTGCTCATGACCTAGTTTAAGTTAATTTCACCGAGAGACTTATCTACAAAATGCTTATTCCTAACAGCATCAGAAAGCTCCTCACGAATTAGCTTTTCAGCAATTTCTACAGAAAGATTAGCAACCTGATTCTTTAGATCAGTAATTGCAGCCATTTTCTCATGTTGTATTCTCTCCCTGGCTGATTCAAGAATTCTATCTGCTTCCAGAGTAGCACGTTCACGAGCATCTTCAATAAGTTTTTCACGCACCTTTCGGGCATCTCTCATCAAGGCATCACGTTCTTCCTTTGCTTCCTTCAGAAGTTTCTCATTGGTAAACTGCAACGTTTCCATTTCTCTGCGTGCAGCTTCAGCCTGATGAAGTGACTGCTCAATGGCAATCTCCCGGTCATTCAGTGCACGCATTACAGGAGGCCATACGAACTTACCCAGAATAAACAGTAATAGCCCGAAAGCTATTGTCATCCAGAAGATCAATCCAATACCGGGACTTACTAATTCCATTTTTTACAGTTTTTTCAATTACAATAGTAAAATAAATTATACCGCTTTAACCAACCGTTAAAACGGTATAATTCCTTTTAATTAAAGAACAACAACAAGCAAACAGATAACGATTGCAAAGAATGCAACACCTTCAATAAGTGCTGCAGATACAATCATGTTTGACCTGATGTCACCGGCTGATTCAGGTTGCCTGGCAATGGATTCCAATGCTCCACGACCAATATTACCGATACCTATACCGGCACCGATAGCTGCGATACCTGCTCCAATTGAAGCGCCAGCCTTGGCTATTGGGGCCAGATCGTTGGCTACCTGCAGAAGTAATGTTAAAAGAGTCATAATTAATTGATTTAAGGGTTATCTTGATTATTTTAATTTTTAATGTGATTCGGTATGCTCATGCTCTTCCGTTGCCATTCCAAAATACAAGGCTGAAAGAATGGTAAATACATAAGCCTGGATAAACGCCACAAGTAATTCAAGCAGGCTGATGAAGATGGAGAAGAATACTGACACCGGGCTTACTCCATAAGCCAGTGTAGTGCTCATTTGTCCGAAGATGAATATCAGTGATATGAATCCTAGTACTATAATATGGCCTGCGGTAATATTAGCAAACAAACGGACCATCAATACGAAGGGTTTAATAAACACACCGGCCAGCTCGATAACTGGAATTAGCGGTATCGGGAATTTAAGCCACCAGGGTATTCCCGGAGCATTAAAGATATGAAGCCAATAATTTTTATTTGATTTGAATAGAATGATGGCAAAAGTAAATAAGGCCAGAACAAGCGTAACCGCTATATTACCCGTTACATTAGCACCTCCCGGGAAGAAAGGTATCAAACCAATCAAATTGCTCAGGAAAATGAAAAAGAAAGTTGTCAGTAAAAATGGCATGTATTTGTTGTAATGCTTTCCAATGGAAGGAATGGCAATGTCATCACGTATAAATAATATTAATGGTTCAAGCATTGACTGCAATCCCTTTGGTGCATGACCCGCATTACGCTTATATGATCGGGCTACTGAAAAGAAAATTATCAACATTACAAATACACTGACAAATATGCCGGCAACTGTTTTTGTTATAGAAAAATCCAGGGGTTTCGCGGCTTTAGTATCTGTCTGCATTGTGCCGGGAATAACCTTTACGATCTTACCTTTATCAGCATTTCTTTCTATTTCAAGTTTATATCCTTTATAGGAAGAGTGTCCATGCGCAAACCTGGAGGAACTGAATAATTCCAATTTGCCGTTATCCAGAAGAATTATTGGAAGTGGAATGGTAACATGTGTATGACCAATAGTGGCAATGTGCCATTCATGATTATCAATAATGTGATCAATAATCATATGGCCTGCATTAAAGGCTTCACTTTGCTTCTCATTATGAGATGTGCTATCTTCGTGGCTGCTAACCTCGGGTGTAGATGACCAACTTAATAACGCACTGAAAATGAACGCAATTGATACAATAAATTTTCTCATTCCCTTAAACCGTATGGTAAAATACTCTAATAATTTTAAGTAATGCAATATTAAGACTTTTTTAGAACACACTAAGGCTTTTCCCTTAAATACTTATGAACCTTAAGACTATGTATTACAGTAATTTTTAACAGGAAAACTTAGCCTTACATAACAAAAAAACTGCTAAAGTGTTCTCTAATCGTCAAAGAATAATAATACTAAGAGTTAAAGAAAATCTTAAACAGAATTTAACTTAGAGAATGGACATTACGAAAGAGGATTTATTCTTCATGAAACAAGCATATGCCGAGGCACTTAAAGCTCTGGCGAACGATGAGGTGCCGGTCGGTGCAGTTATCACAGCCAACGGAAAAGTAATTGCACGGGGTCATAATCTGTCAGAAACTCTCACGGATGCGACTGCACATGCTGAAATGCAATCATTTACTGCTGCTTCAAATCATATTGGTGGCAAATATCTCAATGATTGTACTCTTTATGTAACTGTTGAACCTTGTCCGATGTGTGCTGCTGCAGCTTACTGGGTACAATTAGGTCGACTTGTATACGGAACCACTGATAAAAAAAGAGGATATACTACCATTAGCCTTGATCTTCTTCATCCAAAAACTACCGTCATAAGTGGAATAATGGCAGATGAATGCCAAAAACTAATGACTGATTTTTTCAAAAAGAAAAGATAAGTTTAAGGAGCAACGATATAGAAGAAATAAAAATGGGGCAGATTATATCTGCCCCATTTATTAATTTTCAGCCAGTAATTACATAAGTTATACAGCTGCAAGAACTTCTTCAAGCTTCTTGGTCAAGGCTTCACCTGTCAGATTACGCGCTATTATGACACCATTTTTGTCTAATAAAACATTTGAAGGTATTGACATGACTCCATATTTTTTACTAGCAGCATTATTCCAGTATTGCAGATCTGAAACATGAGTCCAGGTAAGATTATCGCTTGCAATAGCACTTTTCCAGCTGGTGGCATCCCTGTCAAGTGACACACCAATGATATCAAACCCTTTGGAACTAAACTTCTTATAGGCTGCAACTACATTAGGATTTTCTTTACGACAAGGGCCGCACCATGAGGCCCAAAAATCAATCAGTATAACTTTTCCCCTCATACTTGATAGGGTTATAGGATTACCTTCAGGGTCATTCATGGTAAAATCGGGTGCCATCTTGCCAACCTCAACACTTTCAAGTATTGCAATACGCTCTTCCAGCATCACCGAAAAGGATGATTTTTTAACTTTCGAATCTAAGCTCGATATTATGTTTCTGAGATCTGCAAGATCCAGCTCATAGGAATGACGCATGGCAATATAGGGTGAAACGAAAGAGGAAGGATTGTTTTTAATATAATCAACAAGAATTAACTTCTGTTTTGCATCAAGATCTTCCATTTCCTTTTCAATAAGCTTCATCTGAGCCGAATCTTTTGTTCGCGCCGCTTCATTGTATCTGGTATAAATCCCAATTTGTGATGACTGATATTCATCCATTGTTTTCAGATACTTCCTGTATTCATTATCTGAAACTGAGCCTTCAACTTCCGGTTTATTAAGACTATCAATATTGAATGTAATTTTAATCTCAGATGCCTCATTGAAGAAACCAACAAAACGAGCTTCATCAATACCAATATAATAAATATCCGGGGTTTCAATAATGCCTTTAAACCTGAATTTGCCATTTTCCACAATCGCAGTATCCAGAATTTGGAATTGCCCGTCAGCATTTTTTTGCAGATAAACATTACCTGAAAACTTGCCTTCAATTTTCCCATTGATTACATATTCATTGCTTTTGCGAGTATTACAGGCCGATAAAGTGACTATAAGAGCAAATATTAAGATCAGATTTTTCATAGTAATAGTTTTAAGTTTCAAAAATAGCATTAAAACCAATAACGACCAACAAATTCAATTATTAGCTTAACAATGTTTAACATAGTATTTTGTAGATTTTATTTTCTCTTGGTCATAAACAAATATTCAATCAATACAATCAGAATCAGTGTAAAAATACTGCTCAGGATCATTCTGATGAATATCAGTCCTGCTTCAGCAAAATGGAATGATTCTAGAATACTGAATGCAAGTTGATGTAATAAGATCAGGAATAGAGAATAGATGACAAACCACCTTGTTCCCATATCAGGAATACCGGGACTAAGATAACCCTCATAAACTGCAGGAGCACCAACTGCCCTGATTATCGTTGGCCTCATATAAGCCATAAAAACACACGAGGCAGCGTGCAACCCCACTGAATTACTAAAAATGTCAATGGAGAAACCCAGAAAAAATGATGACAGTAAAAGGAACCATCCGGGAGTTTCAAAAGGGAGTAACAGGATAAACAGTATGTATAAAGGAGGATTAATATAACCACCCAGGTTAATATGGTCAATAAGAAGGACCTGAGCAGCCACAAGTGCCACAAAACGGACAAACAGATATAGGTAAGACTTATTCATCTATTATCTCCTTACTAAGTTCCACTTGCTCTTCCCTGAACAGATTCTTCACAATATACACATGAGTAAGGCTATTTAAATCCGCAGCCCAGCGGAAATCAATATCGTAAAAATGGTCTCCTTCTTTGACTTTGATCGATTCAACAGTACCCACCATAATCCCTTCCGGGAAAATGTGGCTAAATCCACTTGTATAAATAGTATCACCCTTCAATACTTTAACATGCACCGGTATATCTGTAAGACTTCCCCTACCCGGATTATTCCCTTGCCATAAAACGGTACCCATCTGATTCAAACGGTTAATACGGGCACTGACTTTTGAATGTTTATTGAGTACTGACATTACCCAGCTGAAATTATCTGATATACTCACAACTGTACCAACTATCCCTTGAGGGCTTATAACAGCCATATCATGTTGTATACCATGGCGCTTACCCTTGTTTAGCATGATGTAGTTATTCCGGTTGCTGGTAGAGTTACTTATTACTTTAGCAACGGTATACCTGTATGTTTGCCGGTTGAGAGTATCAACAAGATGAGTTGTCAGTGTATCAGTGGTTAACTGTCCCTGACGAAGACTCTGCCACAACATGGAATTTTCAGCAGCAAGCCTTTCATTTTCTTGCTTTAAATAAAAATAACCGGTTATAGACGAATAAGTACTATTTATTCTTCCTGTAAAACCGTCAGTCATATTTGTTATGACAGCACGCTGATAATAGCTCCTGTTTACCAGGAGCACAATTGAAAGTATTTCCAACACCAGGAATAAAAAGAAAAAATTATGCTTCCAAATGAATGCCAGAATGTGCCTCATATATCATCACCTCAGATAAGGTTGACTTATTTAATAAGGAAAGTGAACTTATTAAAGTTCTTGAGTGCAATACCGGTACCTCTTGCCACAGCTCTCAACGGATCTTCGGCAACATGCACAGGTAACTTCGTTTTAAGATGCAATCGTTTATCGAGTCCCCGAAGCATAGATCCACCACCTGCAAGGTAAATTCCGGTCCTGTAAATATCAGCTGATAATTCAGGTGGTGTCATTTCCAGTGCGTTAAGGACAGCAGCTTCAATCTTACTGATCGATTTATCTAAACAATGTGCTATTTCACTATAGTTAACATAAATCTCCTTGGGTATACCTGTAAGCATATCCCTGCCATGTACAGGATAATCAGGTGGCGGATTATCAAGTTCTGTAATTGCAGCACCAACATTAATCTTGATTGCTTCAGCGGTACGCTCACCTATGTTGATATTATGCTGCTTACGCATATATTCCTCAATATCATTATTAAAGTCGTCACCTGCTATTCTTATGGATTTATTATTGACGATACCTCCAAGGGCAATAACTGCAATTTCACTGGTACCACCTCCAATATCAATAATCATATTACCGGTAGGTTCAAGAACATCAATGCCAATTCCGATAGCTGCAGCCATAGGTTCATGTATGAGTCTTACTTCCTTGGCACCGGCTTGTTCAGCCGAATCCTTTACAGCCCGTTCCTCTACTTCTGTAATTCCAGAAGGTATACAAATTACCATCTTTAATGCTGGCGGGAATAGGCTTCTTGTAGGGCCTGTCATCTTTATCAATTCCCTGATCATGTATTCTGCTGACTGGAAGTCAGCGATCACTCCATCACGTAAAGGACGAATTGTTTTTATATTTTCATGTGTTTTGCCATGCATCATCATGGCTCTTTTACCTACTGCTATTATTTTACCTGTATTCCGTTCTATTGCTATAATTGAAGGTTCGTCAACAACTACCTTATCATTATAAATAATGATAGTATTGGCAGTGCCAAGATCCATTGCAATCTCTTTAGTCATGAAGGAGAAAAGTCCCATCTTATAGTTTTTATTTCAATGAATTATTAGAAACTTAGCAAGGTATTTAATGTTTAAAATGACGGATTCCAGTAAATACCATACTGATATTATGCTTATTGCAATACTCAATGGTTTCATTATCTCTAACGGATCCACCGGGCTGTATTACACTACTGATACCAGCTTTGTGTGCAATCTCCACTGAATCGGCAAAGGGGAAGAAAGCATCAGAAGCCATAACAGCATCCTTAAGCTTAAGTCCGAATGAATTAGCTTTTTCAATCGCTTGTTTAAGTGCATCAACTCTGGAGGTTTGCCCAACTCCACTGGCAAGTAGTTGCTTACCAGATGCAAGTACAATAGCATTTGATTTGCTATGCTTGACTATCTTGTTTGCAAAAAGCAGATCTTCCATTTGTCCGGCATCCGGTGTTTTGTTTGTGATTACATTCAATTCGTCAACTGACTCAGTCTTCAAATCCTTATCCTGATATAAAACACCGTTAAGAATGCTTCGAAACTGTTGAGCCTGAAAATCAAATGATTTAGTATGCAAAATTATTCTATTTTTCTTAGTCATCAGAATTTCAAGCGCTTTTTTTTCATACTCAGGAGCAAGAATAATTTCGAAGAATATTTTATTTATTTCTTCAGCTGTTTTTTCATCAATCGGGGTATTGGTTATGAGTACACCTCCATATGCCGATACCGGATCAGCTTCAAGTGCAGCTTTCCAGGCATCTTTCAATACAGGCCTGCTGGCAATCCCACAAGCATTGTTGTGCTTGAGAATGGCAAAAGTCGTTTCTTCGAAATCACTTATCAGGCTAATACCAGCATCAAGATCCAACAGATTATTATATGAAAGTTCCTTACCATGCAATTGTGTAAAAACACTTTCAAGATTCCCGTAATAAATTGCTCCTTGATGAGGGTTCTCACCATAACGCAGTTTTATGGGATTTCGTGCCCTGATATTTAATTCTTCCTTTCCTCTGGTAATGGATGCTCCAGAATACTCCAACAAATAGTTAAAGATTGCTGTATCATACGAGGACGAATTCCCAAAAGCCAGCATTGCGAATTTAAGCCTCTCATCAGGCAAGGAATAGCATTGTGCCCTGCTCACAATGGTTGATAGCTCACCATACTGATCAGGCGATGAGATACACAGCACATGTTCATAATTCTTGGCAGCAGCTCTTATCAGTGAGATACCTCCTATATCAATTTTCTCAATAACATCCTTATGTTCAGCACCTGACTTAACAGTTTGCTCAAAAGGATAAAGATTGACTATAACAAGGTCAAAAGCGTCAATGCCAAATGACTCCATGTCTTTCTTATCCTGATCAAGATCAGGCCTGCCCAGAATACCGCCAAATACTTTTGGATGCAAGGTCTTCACCCTTCCGCCAAGAATGGAAGGATAACCTGTGATGTCCTCAATTTTATTGCATTCAATTCCCATTGATTGTATAAAATCATAAGTTCCTCCTGTTGAGTACAGTAATACTCCTTGATCATTAAGTAATTTAATGATGGCGTCAAGTCCTTCTTTGTAATAAACAGAAATCAGGGCTTTCCTTATAGTTTTGCTAGTATTCATATTTTGAAAATGAAATAATGTTAACGGTGAGGCCTTGGATAATGAAATGCAGAAAGCTGAAAACTAACTTTTTAAAGTTGAAATTATTGCTGTTTCTACCAGAATGCAATTTTATTAATTTTTAAGTCATTCTCCAAATGATATGGCAGTTTTAAAAGACAATTAAATCACTAATTTTACTTCTTTAAACAAACCTATGAAAAAGGTTTCCGGAACACTGAAATTATTTCGTGAAAGTTATGTTTTTGCACTGCGCGCTATCGTGGTGAATAAAGTAAGAACGATACTTTCACTACTAGGAATAACCATTGGTATCTTCTCCATAATATCGGTATTTACCATTTTTGATTCCATAGAACGAACCGTGCGTTCAAGTGTCAACTCTCTTGGAAGCAATGTCCTGTTTGTGCAGAAATGGCCGTGGTCATTTGGGGGTGATTATCAATGGTGGGAGTATATGAAAAGGCCGGAGCCTGCGTTATCAGAGCTTAATGAGATACAGCGCAAAAGCCAGGCATCCATATCCTCCGCATATTTGGTAAGTACCATGCGCAAAGTAAAACACGGTAGTTTATCCATTCAGGGTGCTATTGTTGCTGTTTCTCATGATTACCCAGATGTTATGTCTTTCGAATTGTCATCAGGAAGGTATTTTACAGCGGATGAATCAGCCGGTGGTCGCCCATTGGCTATTATTGGCAATCAGATTTCCTATGGCCTTTATGGGAAAGCTGATCCGGTAGGACAGAAGATCAAGGTATTCGGTCGACAGATGGAAGTAATTGGAGTATTCAAGAAGGAAGGAATGAATAATTTTGGCAACTCTACTGATAACTATGTCATGGTACCTGTAAACTTCGCCAAGGCATTTATTGATCTTAAAAGTGATAACATAGGTGCGTCTCTTATGGTAAAAGCCAAACCCTTGGTTTCAAATGAGGAGCTTTCATACGAGTTGAAGGGTATCATGCGTTCCGTTCGGAAACTAAAACCAGGTACTGACGATGATTTCTCAATCAATCAAACTGATATTCTCACACAGGGCTTTGATGCAGTATTCAAAGTCATTGGCATGGTAGGATGGATTATCGGGGGATTTTCACTTCTCGTCGGTGGATTTGGCATTGCCAATATAATGTTTGTTTCTGTAAAGGAACGTACTGCCCAGATAGGTATTCAAAAATCAATGGGGGCTAAAAACTCTTTTATTCTCCAGCAATTCCTGTTTGAATCAATATTTCTTTCACTGCTCGGCGGTATCATAGGCCTGATCTTAATTTTTGTTATTACTAAATTTATTTCCTACACCTTTGATATGCCACTTATACTGACCGCAGGAAATATTATTCTTGGCATTTCAGTATCCGGGATTATTGGTTTGGTATCAGGTTTTATACCGGCACTCTCTGCTTCACGCCTTGATCCGGTTGAAGCAATGCGTTCTTCATTCTGATCAGTTAAATCCAAAGTCAGAATGCCAGTTTATGTGAGCAATTTTTTTATCAGCACATTGTTCATAAAAATTCTAGCTGTTTGTGAGGAGATTCACTATTTTTACCCATTAAAATAGCAATAATGCATAAGAGATGGGTAGTAAAACCTAAAGGAGATCCTGAAAAGGTGCATTCTTTAGCTGAGGCGTTAAATATTAGTGAAGTAGTTGCCGAATTACTTGTTCAACGTGGTATTTATACATATCAGGAGGCTAAATCCTTCTTTAGACCTGATTTGAACGAACTTCACGATCCTTTCCTTATGAAGGATATGGATGCTGCCATTACCCGCATTTTCGAAGCTATTGATAAGAAAGAAAAGATACTGGTTTACGGTGACTATGATGTGGATGGCACAACAGCTGTTGCTCTCGTTTATACTTTCCTTCTTGAATCTGGAGTCCCTGAAAACCTGATTGATTTCTATATTCCCGACAGGTATTCAGAAGGCTATGGAATTTCAATTCAGAGTATTGATTATGCAAAAAACGAGAATTTTAAACTCGTAATTGCATTGGATTGCGGTATAAAGGCAATAGAGAAGATCAATCATGCAAATGAACTTGGCGTTGACTTTATCATTTGCGATCATCACCGACCAGGCGATACCATCCCTGAAGCAATTGCCGTACTTGATCCTAAACGTCATGATTGCAGCTACCCCTATAAAGAACTATCCGGCTGTGGAGTAGGGTTTAAACTCATCCAGGCAATTGCTGTCAGGAAAAACATACCCTTTTCTTCGCTGACTAAATATCTTGATCTTGTTACAGTGAGCATTGCATCTGACATTGTACCCATTACCGGTGAAAACCGCATACTTGCAACCTATGGATTGAAATTGCTGAATACCAAGCCTAAGGCCTGTTTTGAAGCTATACTCAGGTACGCCAATGTCATAAGGAAAACAAATGGGTTTTCAGCCACATCAGCAATTAAGGATATATATACTCCTGAAGAATGCTATTTCTGTCGTGAACTTACTATTTCTGACCTGGTCTTTCTCATCGGCCCACGTATTAATGCAGCCGGGAGAATTGAGAGTGGTAAAAATGCTGTTAGGCTTCTTATCTGTGATAATGCTACAGATGCCGAGGTATTGGCTACCCAAATCAATGATTTTAATACTACCCGCCGCGATCTTGATATGAATACAACCGACATGGCATTGGAGAATATCAAGAACCTTTCACGACTTCAGGATTCACGATCTACGGTAGTTTTCAATAAAGAATGGCATAAGGGTGTCATTGGAATAGTAGCCTCAAGGTTGATAGAAACATATTATCGTCCAACTATTGTACTAACCCAGTCAAATGGACTTATTACAGGATCAGCCCGCTCAATAAAGGATTTTGATATATACGATGCTATTGATGAGTGCAGTGATTTGTTAGAACATTTTGGAGGACATAAATATGCTGCAGGGTTATCTATGAGACCTGAAAACCTGGAAGCTTTCATTGAAAAGTTCGAGCATGTTGTCGCTTCCAAAATAACCAGTGAAATGATGACACCTGAGGTAGAGATAGATCTAAAACTCACACTAAATGAAATAAGCTTCAAGTTCATCAAACTACTCAAACAGTTTGCTCCTTTTGGGCCCGGAAATCCATCTCCTGTATTCCAAACTGACGGTGTGATTGATAACGGGAACGGTCGATTATTAAAAAACAAGCACTTGAAATTAACACTTGGGCATATTGACTATGCTTCAAATCCTATTCCTGCAATTGGTTTCCAACTTGGCGACCACTTTGGCTATATAAGCAAGGGACAACCTTTTAATATCTGCTATCACATTGAGGAAAACGACTGGAATAACAAGAAAGAAATTCAGATAAACATAAAGGATATAATGGTTGATGAATCTTTTGACAAGTCGGGTTTTAAGCGGAATACAATTACAGAGCCAGAAAATTACTAGAACCTGATGAAGGTTTTAATCATCAGGAACACCCCGAATATAACCAGCAAAATTCCCACCACGTGATTTAGCCTTATAAGTAACTTAGGCTTGAGGTATTTTTTAAGATGATTGGCAATAAAAACTTTGAGTAGATCGGTTGAAAATATCGCAAGTAGGGCACCTAAAAAGAATACTTTTACAGATACTGACTCTGCGCCATAACTGGCACTAACGGTAACCATTACTGAAATCCAGAAGAGCCATACAAAAGGATTGGCAAAATTCAGGAAAAATCCTTTGAAAATATAAGTAATAGGTGGTGGTTTCTTTATGTTATCAAGCATCTCATCAGTGGCTACCTGAACTTTACGCAGGTAGGTTACAATTCCAAAGGCAATCAGGATCACTCCACCTATAATCCCAAAAACAATTCCGTTGCGTTCATTTCCAAAGATTTGTGCGGCCCCAAGGTAACAGAACCATACAAGAGATATGTCACTTAAGAAGATACCGGTAGCCAACAGTACCCCTCTATAAGGCCCCCTGTGTATGCTCGTTTGAATGAGCGTAAAAAGTGCCGGCCCCAGCATTATCGCCAGAGTAAGCCCTAATATCATACCTTCAAACAGGGGATGCATACAACAAATTACTTATTCCTGAAGTTGTGATCCAGATAATCCTCCCAGCGGGTGAGTTGATCCTTTTTCATGACTCTGGGAAATTTATGTTGACCACCTTCTTTTCCCATAGTCTTCATGTATTTGTAGAACAGATCCAGTGGCAATAGTTCCACTTTCACATCACGTATAGCTGCAATTCGCTCAACACGGTAATCATCGTTGAGGTCCTTCAGATTCTGGTCAATTTGCTGTCTTACCAATTGTTCATCTATGTTCTTAAGATCACCAGCAATACCAAGATACCATTTATGAGCAAACATACTCTCATGCTTGATACCGGCAACAGTAAATTCAGGTACTGAAATGTTAACCTGATCTTCTAGCAATTGAATTGCCCTGTTCATGTTATCCTGTGAAAGATGCTCCCCGCATAGATTCAGATAATGCTTGATCCTGCCTGTAATAATAATTTCCGACTTCTCTTTAGAGGTAAATTTAACTGTATCTCCAATCATATAACGCCATGCACCTGCACATGTAGAGAGCAGCAGTGCGTATTCTTTCCCTTCCTCCACCTCACCAATTGTCAGGGTATTGGCATCTGAACGAACATTCCCTTCATCATCAAAATTTTCACCATTAAACGGAATGAACTCATAGAAAAGCCCGTTATCCAGTACCAATTGCATTCCATTGGTGTTCGGACGACTCTGGAAAGCAATAAAGCCTTCTGATGCAAGATACGTTTCAATATATGTTAAAGGCCTAGCCAACAACTTCTCAAAAGTCTTCTGATAAGGAGCGAATGAAACACCTCCATGTACATAGATAGAGAGATTTGGCCACACATCATGAATCGTTTCAACTTTGTAATAGTCAATAATCCGTTCCATTAGTATCTGCAGCCAGGCAGGTACCCCCACTATAACCCCGATATCCCAGTTCCTTGCTTTTTTAACAATTTCATCCAGTTTTGTTGTCCAGTCGCGCTCTTTGGATATGCGGTTACCGGGTTTATAAAAATGCTGAAACCAGAATGGAATATTACCGGTGGTAATGCCTGAAAGATCACCTTCATAATAGGTTCCATTAAACAGCAGATGTGTACTTCCACCCAGCATTAGGATTCCCTTTTCATAAAAGTCGTTCGGAAAATCATACTTGGCAAGTGAAAAAATCTGACGAATACTGGTTCTTTTGATAGCTTTCAGCATATCAGATGTGACCGGTATATATTTACTGGTAGCTTCACTGGTACCGGAGCTTAGCGCAAAATATTTTACTTTTCCGGGCCAGGCAACGAATGATTCACCATGGAGAGTTCTATACCACCATTTTTGATGAATTGAATTATAGTCGTTTAATGGAACCGAAGCTTTAAATTTCTTGACCAGGTCCTTCTCCCTAAGCATATCACCAAATCCGTATTCTTCCCCAAGTGAAGTATACTGAGCCCTACTGATCAGCTTTCGCAATGTTACTTCCTGTTGTTTGGCAGGTGTTAACTTTCGTATTTTTTCAAAGGGAATTTTACTGGGAAAAGCGATTGCACCCTTGATAATTGATCCTAATATCGGCATTATCTAGTGAATTTAGATTATGGTTGATAGAGGCCGTAAAAATAAGCTAATTTTATTTGCTATTATAGGTGAGCAATTATCAAAATAATAAGCTTATTCTCCGTGTTTCACAATTAAGCATCCTATCAGTTCGTAGGATTTATTCACTGAACTCTAACCGGATTTTCAACAGAACAAGATAGACATAACTATTTCAATGCTGTTTACCTAAACAACATAAAATTCTTCTTTCACATTTTAGAGATTACCTTTTGATCTGGCCTACCTCTTGGTTCTTGTTCTATATCTCTCTACAATTTCAGCTTCCCGGCTTTTATCGGAGATATAAATAGTAGTTTTTCCTCCATCAAGTATAACAGGGAATTTACCCCTGAGTGACCCACAGGAAGGATCAATAGCAATATGATTACTCTTTAGATTTACCCCTTGAATACTCTTACTTTTTTTCACTATCTATATAATTTTCCGCAAGATACGCATTAATTCTCAATAAATTATGAATTAATTGCCCTTAAAAAAATAGATAGAGCTTCTATATGTGTTCTACTCTTCCGATAAAGTAACAGTGGTGGGGAATACAGAGAAAAGTCAAAACTCCGAATTAGTAAAGTTTATTTCTTTGTTCCTTTAATTTATCATCGGTAATATAATCATCAAAATCCATGAGCTTATCTATCATGCCCCGGGGACCAATTTCAATAACCCTGTTGCAAATAGTTTGAATAAATTCATGGTCATGTGATGACATGAGTATATTGCCTTTAAATTTAATCAGGGTATTATTGAATGCCTGTATTGATTCAAGATCCAAATGATTGGTTGGAGTATCAAGTAACATCACATTTGCATTGCGTATCATCATACGTGCAATCATGCAACGCACTTTCTCCCCTCCTGAAAGAACATTGGCTTTCTTGTATATCTCATCTCCTGAAAAGAGCATCTTACCAAGGAATCCTCTTAAATAGAGTTCGGTGGTGTCAGTAGAGAATTGCCCAAGCCAGTCAACCAAAGTAATATCTGTCTTGAATAACTCTTCATACTCCAGAGGCAGATATGCTTTCAAGATAGTCTGGCCCCAGGTAAATGTCCCTGAATCAGATTCTTCATGGCCTTTAAGTATTTCAAAGAGCCAAGTCATTGCCCTGGTGTCTCTTGACAGGAAAACAATCTTATCGTTCTTCTGAACGGTAAAACTAATATGTTTGAAGAGGGTTACCCCGTTCACGCTTTTACTAAGATCTTTAACCTCCAGTATGTTATTACCGGGTTCTCGCTCAGGGGTGAAGATGATTCCCGGGTATTTACGTGTTGATGGTTTGATCTCTTCAATATTGAGCTTCTCAATCATCTTCTTCCTGCTGGTAGTCTGTTTCGACTTTGATGCATTGGCACTAAATCGCGCAATAAACTCCTGTAACTCTTTCTTTCGCTCTTCTGCTTTCTTGTTTTGAGTCTGCAACTGTCGCAATGCCAACTGGCTTGATTCATACCAGAAAGTATAATTACCCGGATACAATTGAACTCTGTTAAAATCAATATCAACAATATGTGTGCAAATAGAATCCAGAAAATGCCTGTCATGCGATACTACCAGCACAGTATTCTCAAAATTAGAAAGATAACCCTCCAACCATGTCACCGTATCCAGGTCGAGGTCATTTGTAGGCTCATCTAATAAAAGATTGTCGGGTTTGCCAAACAAGGCTTGTGCCAACAACACTTTAACTTTGACCTTTCCATCCAGATGAATCATGAGTGTATCATGCAGGTCTTCCCTGATACCAAGTCCGCTCAACAGACTGGCTGCATTACTTTCAGCATTCCAGCCATCCATCTCTGCAAATTTCTCTTCTAGTTCTGATGCCCGGTGGCCGTCTTCTTCCGTAAAATCTGATTTTGAATATATCTGATCTTTTTCCTGCATCACTGACCATAAAGTTGAATGCCCCATAAGCACCGTAGAGATTACCGTATATTCATCAAATGCACTGTGATTTTGTTGCAGCACTGATAAGCGTTCTCCCGGTCCAAGATTCACTGATCCTTTGGTGTTCTCTACTTCCCCCGAAAGCATTTTCAGAAAAGTGGATTTACCGGCACCATTAGCACCAATAATTCCATAGCAATTACCGGGGGTAAAATTCATATTAACATCCTGGAATAAGATGCGTTTCCCGAATTGAATACTCAGGTTAAAAACTGTAATCATTTAGTTATCCGTTATTTAAATAGTAAATAGCCCTCTGTTTAAAAGGGCTGCAAAAGTACTTATAATTATTGGATTTCCGGTAACTGTTCTACTATCTTACAATGATGGTATACTCTTCATACACATCTGAGGTGAACATACTGATTGCTACCGCCCCTTTGGTATCCATACATTGAACACGGAATTTGTAATCGCCTGCTTCCACATTACTGATACTTCCCGATATTACGCCGTTTTCAGGGTTAAGTGTCAGACCACCTGGCAACTTATCATTACCTTTCAGCTTGAAGGAATAGGGAGGAGTTCCACCAACCATACTCAAGGAAACCCCGTAAGCCGAGGAATTCTGATTACATTGAAGACTAGTTTCAGGCGAACTATGCTGCATTTCATGATGCGGCACCTTGGTTCCCTTCGGAATATATTGAGTAGATAAGGAGAATGTATTCGTAGTTTTACTCAATCCATCTGAAACCTCAAGATCAAATTCAACGAATTCCTTTTCAATATTCAACACCTGACCATTCCCAAATATTACTCCTGTCAGGGTATCTAGAAATAATCCTTCAGGTAGTTGTGAACCATCTGAAACGCTGAAATGATAATCACCATATTCATGATCAGGTAACCCACCCTTTACATATATCTTTATAGGGACTACAAGGGAGTAGTTACTTATACCCTCATATTGTTCATAAACATAACCAGTGATCTCCTGTGATTTCATAACCAGTTTCTCACTGTTAAAATCAGTTTTTAGCTTTTCACAAGAACCAATAAAAATTAATGTAGCTGTAACCAGCAGAAATAATATGGCTTTAAGAACCCCCTTCATATGCTTATTATTAAGTCAGAATATGAACGTTTATCACCTTTTCTTTCAAAAGTAATCTGCATATTATTCCAAATTAATTGTTAAATATTATTCAAACCCTTTTCAACAAAACAACTGATAACAAAACAGAGGTTACCGAAAATGAATTTAGTGAAAGATAATGAGACAATATTGAGCAATTTGCTTTGCAATAATGGAAGAGACGCCCAATTGAGGCGTCTCCATATAATAACCCACCAAACGCAAAATGATAATTGCAGCAATGGTAAATCCGAAATATTTTTGTGCGCATGATTTAGGGCAAGAAGAATGAATAGATCAATTCCTTACCGATAATCAGGACATCTCTTATTTCTTTTCTTCGGCTTTTTGCTCAGCGGCAGCTTTAGCAGCAGCTTCCCGCTTTTTTGCTTCTCTGTCCTTTTTCTTGAAAAAACCTTTTAAGAGGAAGTTATGTTTAACAGCTTCCATATTCTCTTCCAGTCCCTGTGAACTCTGTTTCAGGTTGGTCATTGTTTGGTCAAGGTTCTTAGCGAAATTTTCATCATGAATAAGCTGACCTAATGTACCCTGACCGCTGTTGATTTTAACCATCATGTCGGCTATTTCACTGGCTATAATCTGAGCAAAACCAGCTGTAACTTCGAGACTGGCAATAATTTCATCGGTTTCAACCGGTTCATTTGAGATTAACTCCTGTCCATTCTTAGCTACTGTAGTATCAGAACTTCCTTGTGAAATTATCATAAGCCTGTCACCAATCAATCCCTCTGAGCCTATACCAACCTCACTATCCGATTTGATGAATTTTTGAACTTCTTTCCTAATCAGCATATCAACCCTAACAGTTGAATCAGTTATGATGCTGATATTATCAACTGTACCAACGTTTATTCCTGCAAAGCGAACATTGTTGCCCACCTGTAAACCGCTCACGTTATAAAATGTGGTAGTAAGCTTGAATACTGGGTTAAAAAGGTTTTTCTGACGGCCTATAATAAAGATTGCGGCGACAAAAAGAGCCAGTCCGACTATTACAAACAAACCTAAACGTATTTTAAAATTTTGTGAATGTGCTTTCATAATGCCTAATGTTAATTGAAAAATGATTTAATTACAGGATCGTCTGATTTCTCAAATTCCTCTATTGTTCCTTCCTTATATACCACTCCGTCATCAAGCATGAGAATCCTGTTGCCTGTTTTCACTGCACACCTGATATCATGCGTTATAATGATGGAACTGGTTTTGTAATCCTTTTGAACCTGGTTGATCAGATCACTTATTTCATCTGAAGTTACCGGATCCAAACCAGTGGTAGGCTCATCATAAAGCATAATGAGCGGATCGACCACAATAGTACGTGCAAGGCTTACGCGTTTACGCATGCCACCTGATAGTTCAGAAGGCATTTTATCAAGTACTTCGGGTAAACCGATATTTTCCAAGACATTCAAGATCTTCTCACTAACTTCCTTTTTTGAAAGGTTTTTGCGTAACCTAAACAAGGGGAATTCCAGATTCTCTCGCACTGTCATTGAATCATATAATGCGCCGCTCTGAAACAGAAACCCTATTTGTTGCCTCAACTCACTGAATTCCTTTGCTTTTAGATCGTTCACATCCTTATCAAATACTTTAATAACTCCGCTATCAGGAGTGAGCAAACCCACTATACACTTTATCAGAACCGACTTTCCTGTTCCCGATTTACCAAGCACCACTAGGTTTTCACCTTCATATAAGGTAAGTGAAGTATCCTTTAGTACTTCATGTCCGCTGAAGGATTTTTTGAGGTTACTTACCTCGATAACCGGAGTCCGGCCTTTTTTGAGAGGCGGATCTATGGTTTTACTAAGCGCGTTTTCTGAGATCATAGAAACATATCAGTTATTTGAACAGCAATCATATCAACAATCAAAACAAACAGGGACGCAACCACAACGGCTGAATTTGCAGCAACGCCAACACTTTCTGTTCCCCGCCCGGCATTATATCCTTTATATGTCCCGACAATCCCAATAACAGCTCCGAAGAAGAAGGTTTTAATAACTGCAGGAATCAAATCAATGAAATCAACAGATCCAAAGGCCTGAGAGAAAAACAGCGTTAATGTAACATCACCTTTTATATTAGCAGCAGCCCAGGCACCCAGAATCCCTATTGCATCAGCATACAGCACCAATAATGGCAACATAAGTGTAGCGGCTAGCACACGTGTTACTACCAAAAACCTCATCGGGTTAGTTGACGAAACCTCCATTGCGTCAATTTGTTCACTCACTTTCATGGAACCAAGTTCGGCACCCATGCCTGAACCAATTTTACCGGCACAAATCAAGGCAGTAATTACTGGTCCCATCTCTCTTATAAGTGAGATTGTAACCATTCCCGGAAGCATTGACACTGCACCAAAATCAACCAGAACTGGACGCGACTGAATGGTAAGTACCAATCCCATAATAGCACCTGTTACTGAAATCAATGGTAACGTCTTATTCCCAATCTGATAGCATTGCCGTAGAAACTCCTTGAACTCAAAATCGCGCGAAAACGTATGGCGTATCACCTGCAAAATGAACAGAAACACATTTGCTGTATCCGTAAGGAAATTACCAGCTTTTTCTTTTCTTTCAAGCGTTTGGTCACTAAGCTTACTCATTCGCTGAACCGTTGCTTCCCGCAACTTAGGAATGGTCTTTGAAACGGGATTAAATTTTTTCATCTGGTATTATCATGGTTTTTCGGGATTGAACTCCCTGCGACTTTGAACAATAAGTAGGGTCTTTCAGGATTACAATTCCGGTTTTCAGTATCATTAATCATGCTACATTAACAGATCAATCCTTAAGTTAAACACTTGAAGATGCAAATCGATTCAAATGTTTAATAAATATTAATAACTGCATTATATTTAGACCTACAGATTTAAAAGTAAATATAGAACCAGTTGATCTCTGGTTTGTTCGCGAATAGGTTGGACAATAAATTCAACAGCCATCTAAATCAAACGACTTGTTATCCACCCTTTCTTAAGGATTCCTTTTTATCCACTTCGCCTCCACAACAAGTTCGTTTGGGGTCCGCTTCGCAGTTTACCCGTAGCGAACCTGTTGAGGTTGTGTTGCGGATGTGGCAAATAGGTGAAGTGATGTAAAAGGGATCCCAAACAGAGCACAATGTAGACTGCCTGTCTGCTCATGTCCTCTCGATGTCAGTTCCTGTGTCAGTTAATAACATGATACAGGGTATCAAACGTTATCATTTCAGGCTTTTTGGCACAATAGCACGGAAGTTGCAAATGCAGTTTGACATCTTGAAAGGGAATGTCCTAAATGAATGCTATAATCTTCACATACATTACCTGGAAACTTTTTTGTTCCCAGATGGTTCATTGGGGAGAAAAATTTACTAGTACTGCTACTTGTTATATACTATGTATCATTCACGAACGAAATATTATATACTCCTATTTATTGTTTTATTGAGCGGATGCAGGGATGCCTGGGTTGATCCTGACAAAGAGATATGGATCAATTTTAATGATACTACCATTGAATCTCGCGTTCAGAGTAATGCAAATGACACTGCTCTTATAATCAGGGTGGCTGTGGCATCTATGACTTCTCCCGCTGAAACGATGAATAAATATAATCAGCTCTTTTCATCTATGGAAGCTAGATTGGGCAAAAAAATCGTACTTGTTCAGCGTAAAACCTATAAGGAGGTGAACGACCTACTGAAAATGAACCGGCTGGATTTGGCATTTATCTGTTCTGGTGCGTATGTTGCCGGAGTAAGTGATTCTGCTTTTAATTTGTTCCTCATGCCTGAACGCAATAACCTGCGGCATTACCATGCTTATATTATTGTAAAGAAGGATTCACCTTACCGGAGCTTCATTGATTTGAAAGGTAGAAGGTTTGTTTTCTCCGATTCATTGTCCAATACCGGCATGTTCTACCCTTTGAAAAGATTGCACGACTACCATACTGATGCAGCATCTTTCTTTTCAGATACCTACATGTCAAACGCTCATGATAATTCCATTGAGTTGGTGAACAGGGGAATTGTCGATGGTGCTTCAGTTAACAGTCTGATCTTTGATTATACCAAGGAAGTATATCCTGAAAAGGTCATGAATATAAGGATCATTGAAGAAAGCAAACCCTTCGGTATGCCACCGCTAGTGATTTCTAAACAGATAAATCCCGCATTACGCGACGATTTGTTTGATGTTCTGACCAACATGGTCAAAAACAAAGAAGGTAGAGATATACTGAGGAGTCTGATGATCAATAGGTTTGTAACAGATTCTGATACACTCTATAATGGTATAAGGGTAATGTGCAAGGATATTTGCTATTTTAATTCAAAAGCCGATGACCACCGGAAGAGCCTATCCACCAAATAAAGTACGACTTCCTCTTTTCTGGAAGTTTGCCATTGCAATTTCAATAACGGTGCTACTTTTTGGCACCTTGAACCTGTTGTTTATCAGGTATCAGGTATACAGGACCTTTGAAGCACAGATTGAAAGGAACGGGCTCAGTATTGCATCCATTACTGCAGAACAGGTTATCGATCCAATGTTGTATAATGAACTGGCCGCTATTAACAACCTGCTTTTAAAAACAAAGTCAGTTAATCCCGACATCAAGTACCTGATGGTGATTTCTCCTGATAACAAAGTTGTGGCACATACTTTCAACTCACCACCACCTCAAAGTCTGGTCAATGCGAATGTTTTAACTGATGATATCACCTCGGGAATAAAAATAATCCACAGTTTATCAAGAAGGGATACCGTGATAAGGGATTTCGCCATGCCTATACTGGGTAAAAGGCTTGGTACTCTTAGAATTGGTTTTAGTGAAGATATTATAAGCAGACAGTTGGCTCAAGCTTCCAATATGTTCATCTTTCTGGTGATTGGTCTGTTGGCATTGGGTGTGGTCGCTGCTTTCTTTTTATCGTATATAATTTCTGAGCCTGTAAAGAAAATGAGTTTTCAGGTATCCAAGATTAATTTAAGGTCACTTGAATCACGTGAATATGGTATAGATCTACAAACCAAGAATATACTACTTCGGCTGAAGAATATGTTCAATATGACTGATGAGATAGATGTTCTGGGGAACTCATTCAATGAGATGCTTTTCAGGCTGAACATTGCCTACATTGAATTGGAGAAAACCCGCCAATCATTGTCGCAGACTGAAAAGCTTGCGTCCGTAGGTACCCTTGCAGCGGGGCTAGCCCACGAGATAAATAATCCGTTGACCGGGATGAGTAATTGCCTTAGAAGGATTTCAGATAAACCTGAAAATATCGATCAGAATCGAGAATATATAAGCTTGATGACGGAAGCCGTTCATAAAATAAGCAACGTAGTAAAAGGCTTGCTCGACTTTTCACGTAAACATGAGATGAACCTAAGCAGGATTGACCTTATTAAACATATTGAAAACAGCATATCGCTTATTAGTTTCCAGATACGTCAATCAAACATTGAATTGAAACGAAATTTCGAATCCAAGCAATTGTTTATTACCGGTAGTCCGAATCATCTGGAACAGGTTTTTGTGAATCTCCTATTGAATAGTATTGAAGCCATCAATGAACGTAAACAAGCAGGATTTGAAGTGGAGGGTACAATAACTATCAGTATCAGAAGTCTCAACGACAGTGTGATGCTTGATATTATTGATAACGGAGTGGGATTGCCTGAAGCAAAGATCCCTTATATGTTTGATGCTTTTTTTACCGAGAAAAAAGTAAAATTGGGCACCGGCCTTGGTCTTGCTGTGAGTAATGATATTATAAGAAATCATCACGGACAGATTACCGGTAGTAATGAAGTTGGCGGAGGATTCAGAATTTCCATCATCCTGCCAAATACTATTAACCTTTGATTATAACCGAAATACCATGTTAAAGATATTTGTAGTTGATGATGAACGCATTGTAAGAGTTACCATTGCTGATGATTTGAAAGATGCAGGATTCCTTGTCAGGGAGTTTTCATCGGCCACTTCAGCACTTCAATATTTAATGGAGACCGATTCCAATGTAGATGTGATCATTACTGATTTGAAGATGCCGGGAATGGATGGCCTTGAATTCCTGGCAAAGATCAAACAGATCAATCCGGAAATTTTTGTATTATTAATGACAGCGCATGGTTCAATACAATCAGCTGTTGAAGCAATGAAATTGGGCGCCTATGATTATCTGGCCAAGCCTTTTAGTATTGATGAGTTGCTGCTTATCATTAATAGGATAATGGAGTTCAAGGAGATAAAAGCTGAAAATAAGCAACTAAGGGTGCAGGTGAAGAAGCAATTTGATCTTTCTTCCTTTATTGGCATGAACAGTGTGATTAATAAGGTGTTTGATCATGTTAAGATAATTGCAGAAAAGAACACCACCGTGCTGATTGTTGGTGAAACGGGTACCGGCAAAGAGTTGCTTACCAATATTATACATTTTAATAGTAACCGAAAGAGAGCACCATTTATAAAGGTAAGCTGTGCCATCTTATCGCGTGAAATATTTGAGAGTGAGCTTTTCGGACATGAAAAAGGAGCTTTTACGGGAGCTGATAAACTAAAAATTGGCCGATTCGAGATGGCTAATACCGGTACATTATATCTTGATGACATTGATGATATTCCCTTGGATCTGCAGGTTAAGTTGCTAAGGGTTCTCGAGGAAGGTGAAATAGAGCGGGTAGGTGGTGCTGAGACAATAAAAGTTGATGTGAGGGTTATTGCCTCAACCAAGAAGAACCTTAGAGATATGGTTGCCGAAGGGAAGTTCAGGGAAGACTTGTATTATCGATTGAACGTATTTCCAATCAACCTTCCCCCTTTGCGCGAAAGACCAGGTGATATAGAACTACTGGCCCATCATTTTATCAATGTGTTTTCAGAAGGCACCAAAATGGTTATTGAAGATGATGCCATTGAATTATTGAAGCGGTATCCATTTCATGGAAATGTTAGGGAAATAAAGAACCTGATGGAACGGCTTGTTTTACTTGCACAGGATGGGGTTATCACGAAAAATCTGCTTCCGATGGAAGTACGCTTCCCCGGTAAACCTCATAATTGCTTTTACTTTGGCAATAAAGCACTAGATGAGATTATCAAGGAAGTTGAAACCAATGCAATTCGTGATGCATTGCTACGATCAGGTGGCAATAAGGCAAAGGCTGCAACTATGCTACAAGTACCTGCCTCAACACTTAAATCAAGAATTGAAAAATTAGGTATAGAGGATAACTAAATTTCCTTACCTACAGGCATCGCAACAAATTTCCATCCAATATAATCCTTTGAGACGACAGCTTTTCGTCGGTTTCGACGAGATGTCGTCGTTTTCCTATTCGTGAAAGTGTCAAAGTATACCTTTCAACATTTTACATATAGTTGATCTAACGGGCTTTACAGAGCCTTTGGGTTAAATTTAAGCTTTTATGGTCTGCTTTTTGAATATACCGGTGAAAAATAACAAATAAGGGTTTAAAAGAACCGGAATAAACTAAAAATGATTAAAATGAAAAGAATCTCTCAAACACTGATAATTCTGCTGATAGGAATGGCACTGCCTTTCATGGCTAAGGCTCAGCAGACATACCAATTAAAATCACACAGCATAGTGATATCTGGAACCTCTAATCTGCATGACTGGACCGCTAATGCTGAAAAAGCAAATGGCACATTCAAAGTGAAGGTTGATAACAGCAAGATTGTTACTGTTAATGCCTTTGATCTGAAAGTAGATGCAACCTCATTAAAGGGTTCCAAAGGTGGTATAATGAATTCAAAGATCATTGATGCGTTGGATGCAAAGAAAAACCCATCAATTATCTTCAAATCAGGTGGCGGCAATTTGATTGAAAAATCAGGTACTTACAAAGTAACTGCCAATGGGATCCTCACAATAGCAGGGAAATCACAAAATATTAGTGTAGATGCACTTGGCAAGGTACTGCCGAATGGTGATTTGGAATTTACCGGTACCAAGAAACTGAAAATGACCGATTACAATATTGATCCTCCAACAGCCATGCTTGGAACCATGACCACAGGAGATGAGATCACCCTGACATTTAAGATAGTATTGAAAACAGTTTGATAAAATCAATTAATCCACACAATAAATAACTCCAGTATGAATATTAAAAATAACTTGACAATTGCTGCTTTAGCATTATTTACGCTTACCGGTTACTCACAGAGCATTAATTTCTCTAAGCCTTCAGACCAAAGGGGTGTCAATAAATTTGAAACCTCAAAAAATGATACAATTCCTTTTGACGGACTGAAAGTAAAGATAGGTGGAGCATTTACCCAACAATATCAGGCATTAAGTCATAGTAATACGGCAAATCCTAATCTTGATACAATTGCCGGAAAGCCCTATGATTTAAATAAGCTATATCCTTTAGCTCCGGGCTTCAACCTGGCAACAGCCAACTTACGTATTGATGTGCAGTTGGAGGATGGTATCCGATTAACTCTTGAAAACTACATGTCATCACGCCATCACTCAGAATTCTGGGTTAAGGGTGGTTACGTTCAGGTTGATAAACTTCCAATGTTTGGAAATCCTGAATGGTTCTCAAAATATGTTACCGTAAAACTCGGTCACTTCGGTATTAACTACGGTGATCAGCAATTCCGTAGAAGTGATAATGGCAACACCATTCATAATGCTTTTGTTGGCAACTATATCCTTGATGCTTTTGCCACTGAAATTGGTGCAGAAGTATATGTTTATCCTCTGGATGGTGTTTTTGTCATGGCAGGTTTAACCAGTGGACTTCTTAATGGCGATGTGAAGGAAGCTTATTTGCCTGATGGTAAAGTGCTCAAAAAAAATCCTTCAATCCTGCTTAAAGGCGGATTTGACAAAAAACTAACTGACGATCTGCGTTTCAGGTTAACCGGTAGTTTGTATACAAATCCCGGAACCACCAGAAACACCCTATATGCAGGTGACAGAACTGGTTCACGCTATTACATGGTTGCTGAACCTGAAGGAAGCCTATCGAATGGAGCTTATGTTGCTTCAACTTCATCTGCCCAGTTCACATCTGGTCGCCTGAATCCAAATCTTACCAAGAAAGTCACATCGATCTCTATAAATCCGTTTGTTAAATACAAAGGACTTGAGCTTTTTGGTACGTATGAATTGGCCAGTGGTTCAGAAGGCTCAACTGTAGCAGTTCCAGAACCTGAAACACGCAAATTCACTCAGCTTGCCGGTGAAGTAGTTTACCGCTTCTTACCCAGGGAACAAGTGTTCGTTGGCGCTCGCTATAACACAGTATCAGGACAACTCCAGGGATATACAGAAGATATTTCCATCAATCGCTCACAGATCTCGCTTGGTTGGTATACTACGCGGAATTTATTGGTTAAGCTCGAGTATGTTTCACAGAAGTACAATGACTTCAAAGCATCAGATTATAGAAACGGTTTGGAATTCAATGGTGTAATGGTTGAGGCAGCCATTGCGTTCTAATTTAACTAAAGGAGAGTCTTTTACACTATAAAGGCTCTCCTTTTAATACTAAATTACCATGTTAGTAAACATAATTCTCTTATTCCTCTTAAACCTGATGCCCTCTGGTACAGTAAACCCATCGAGTATCAGCAGTAAGATTAGTTATTCTATAAGGGAAAACAGTTCACTTACTCTGGCGGGTTCCAGTAATGTCAATAAGTTTGAATGTACTACTTATGATAACTTTTCAAATGGATTTATATTTATTCAGCCGGAGGAGGATGGGAATTATGTGAAATTTACCAATGCAGTTTTAAGTATTGATATTAAGTCGTTCGATTGCAAAAACCCGATACTCAATAAAGATTTTTACAATACACTCAATGCAAGGGAGACACCTACTATTGGGGTGGAATTGCTGAATGCTGTTTCAATTACCCGGGGCAAAATTCTTCAGTCAAACAATGGAAAGTTCAAAGCCGATGTCGCAATCAGTCTTAATGGAACCAGCAAAGCTGATCAGCTCATAATATCCTGGGAAAAAGTAGGGCATAATCTCTATAGATTCATCGGTGAGAAAAAGCTTCTGATGTCGGATTTCGATATTGAAACACCTGTTGCGGCTTTAGGTTTTATTAAAGTTCATGATGATATTCTTATCAGCTTTGACCTTTATATTCAAGCGGGTCCAAAGACTTTTTAATGACTCTCTCACTAACGAAATAATCAGTCAGGCTATTTTATTATTGTTAAGCAACTTGTGGTGCTCATTTGTTGCATTAACAATTTACTGCTAGCTTTGCCCTCCCAATGACTGATCTAAAAACACCGGGTTATAACAGGATCTGGACTATCTCCTATCCTATAATATTAAGCCTTATAGCACAGAATGCCGTTAATGTAACTGACACGGCATTCCTTGGACGTGTAGGTGAGGTGGAGTTAGGGGCTTCAGCTATTGCCGGGTTGTTTTACATTTCACTGTTCATGCTTGGCTTTGGCTTTAGTATAGGTGGACAAATCCTTATTGCACGCCGTAACGGGGAGAAGAACTATAGTGAAATAGGTCGTATAACTGACAATAGTATATACTTCCTTATGAGTTTGGCTCTAGTACTTTTTCTACTGATCTTTTCATTTGCTCCACAGATACTCAGACCATTGATTGTTTCTGATGATATATACAATGCCAGTGTTGATTTTTTGAAGTATCGTATTTATGGTATTTTCTTTGCGTTTGGAAATGTTCTGTTACGGGCATTTTACATAGGGACTACCAGTACACGGGTGTTGACTTATAATGCGATAATTCTTGCCGGAACAAACATATTTCTTGACTATTGTCTTATTTTCGGGAATTTCGGTTTCCCGGAAATGGGAATCAAGGGTGCTGCTCTGGCATCAGCCATTGCTGAAGCAGTTTCGGCATTATTCTTTTTTACTTACACATTAAAGGTAGTTGATCTCAAAAAGTATAACCTTTTTCGCTTTGGTGCACTTGATTGGAAAATCATCAAAACGACCTTTAACATTTCGATATTTGTGATGCTTCAAACTTTCCTGTCACTGGCAGCATGGTTTGTATTTTTTATGATCATTGAGAAAATGGGTGAACGGTCACTGGCAGTCTCAAATATTATCAGAAGTATATACATCGTGCTGCTGATTCCGGTATTTGCCTTTGGATCAGCTACAAGCTCATTGGTGGGTAATCTGATTGGTGAAGGCCACAGTAACAAGGTTATACCGGTCATTATTAAAGTTTCCAAACTTAATTTTCTCATAATCGCTGTTATTGTTGGTATTTCACTCTTCATACCAAGGTTGATAATCTCTGTTTATACGAATGATATATCCCTGATCAATGATACGCTTCCGGTATTATATGTGGTGATGACAGCTGTAACTCTTTTTTCCTTCTCAAATATTCTGTTTAACGGAGTTTCAGGCACTGCACGTACTGAGGTTGCGCTGATTATTGAAGTTTTAACTATTGGTATCTACTTGGTTGTGACCTACTTGCTCACTACTGTATTTCATCTGCCGATACATTTAGTCTGGACTACTGAAATAGTATATTTCCTTATCATTGGCTTGCTTTCATACCTTTATCTTAAATCAGGGCATTGGAAGCTTAATAAGAGTCTTTTCTAAAATTCTTTATATTTGTACTATGACAAGGGTATCGGTAGTCATCATCACTCTGAATGAAGAGAAGAATATTGAACGGTGTCTCCGGTCAGTTGAGGGATTGACTGACGACATAGTGGTGGTTGACAGTGGTTCTGATGACCTAACTGCCTCAATCTGTCATTCATTTGGTGTGCGTTTTTATACAAAAGAATGGGCAGGATACACTGAGGCTAAAAACTATGCAAACAGTCTTGCCAAATATCCACTGATACTTTCCCTCGATGCAGATGAAGCACTTTCAGATGAGTTGAAGAAAAGTATTCATGAAGTACTTGGTAACCAAAAAGCGTCTGCATACAGTATGAACCGTTGTACAAACTATTGTGGCAAATGGATAAAACATGGCGGCTGGTATCCTGATAAGAAAATCCGTCTCTTCAATTACCATGAAGGAACTTGGAGTGAATCACTTATCCATGAAACAATTGTACTGAAAAATGGAGCACCTGTGGTGCATTTGAAAGGTGATCTGCTGCACTATTCCTATCATTCGATTGCTGACCATGTAGCACAGGCTAATCGTTTTACTGATCTCACAGCTCAGAAAGCCTTCACAGAAAATAAGAGAAGCACCATAATGCATATTTTATTTAACCCTGTAGTCAAGTTCAAGAAAGATTATTTTTTCAAGGCAGGTTTTTTGGATGGCTATTACGGATTTGTAATCTGCAGTATTTCTGCCTTTGCCACTTTCCTGAAATATACCAAACTTCGTCAACTCAATAGACAGTCAAAAGATAAAGGCCAATGAATTTACGCCATATCTTAATCAGCCGAACCGATAGTATCGGAGATGTGATACTGACTTTACCATTAGCCGGATTACTCAGAAATCGATATCCAGATGCCAGAATCAGTTTCCTGGGTATGCCTTACACACGTGAGATTATTGAATCTTGCCGTCATATTGATTCTTTTGTCGATTGGCAACTCATCAAAGAACAACCTGAAGAAGATTCTATAAGGCAATTCAAGGAATTGAATGCTGATATCATCCTTCATGTTTTCCCGCGAAAGGAGATTGCACGATTGGCTAAAAAAGCAGGAATACCGAAACGCTTGGGTACAACAGGTCGTTTGTATAACTGGCTTTATTGTAATTTGCTTATTCCAATTTCCAGAAGAAATTCTGATCTGCATGAGGCTATTTTAAATTTGAAGCTAACTGAAAAAATTCATGGATATTCAATATCTGGAAAGACAGTAGATTTCAAGGATAATCCTAACATGGTAAGCATTGACACAATACCTTCCATGTATGGTTTTTCTGCAAAACCGGTATCGGATATTACTTTTGGAGGACTCATAAGTCCGGATGACCTGAATATCATTCTTCATCCCCGCTCAAAAGGAAGTGCACGTGAATGGGGTTTGAATAATTATGCGCAACTTGCACAACAATTGATGTCGGGATCCTTTTCCAAATTTCCTCAAAGTATTCGTATCTTTATTACCGGAACACGTGCCGAGGGCGAAATGCTGCGCGAGGAAGGATTCTTTGATAAGGCAGGAGATGTAACAGATGTTACAGGCAAGTTTAATCTTGGTGAGTTTATTCAATTTATCAATTGTACGGATGTCCTGATTGCCGGATCAACAGGTCCGCTTCATATAGCTTCAGCCTTAGGGAAAATTGCCCTAGGATTGTATCCGCCGATTAAGCCGATGCATCCGGGCAGATGGGCTCCTTTGGGAGAAAGGTCGGGATTTATTGTTGCAAATAAAGATTGCAGTAAATGCAGGAAATCAAGTAAATGCGAATGTATGCACCTGATAACGGTTCATCAGGTTCAACAAAAGCTGGAAACCATGGTTTTACATTATAATTTAAAGACAGACTTGGATGAAGCCAACCGGTAAAGAATGGTTTGTAATAGTAAATCCAAATGCCGGTAGGCGCAAAGGTGAAAAAGACTGGTTGGAAATTGCCAGGTTACTAACCGAAGCTGGGCTTGAATTTACCAATGTTTTTACCGATGCACCCAATCATGCTGTTAAGCTCGCCAGGAAATATATTGATGCAGGTTTCAGGAAAATTCTGGTTGTTGGTGGAGATGGAACACTTAATGAAGTAATCAATGGCATCTTTAGTCAACACCGGTATGCTCCGGATGAGATTCTTATTGGCATGATTTCTGTCGGTACTGGTAATGACTGGGGAAGGACATTCAACATTCCTATAGGATATAAGGAAGCCATTGACGTATTAGTGAGAGAAAATACTTTCCGTCAGGATATTGGGAAAGTAACTTATATATCCAATGATAAAACCCATACCCGCTATTTCATCAACATGGCAGGATTGGGCTTTGATGCTTTGGTAGCTAAAAAGACGAATCAACAAAAAGCCAGTGGAAAAGGCGGGCCATTCTCCTATCTTATTAACCTACTAACAAGTTTAATAGTCCATAAATCAATTGATACCAGTTTGGTAATTGATGGAAAACCAGTTAATGAAGATATTTTCAGCATGAGCGTTGCCATTTGTCAGTATAACGGCGGAGGAATGAAGCAGTCGCCTGATGCAGTGCCGGATGACGGACTGTTTGATATAACACTCATAACTAAGGTTACACGAATGACTGTACTACGGAATGTAGCCAAATTATATGATGGTTCATTCGTTAAATTAAGCCAGGTTAAGCAATTCAGAGGACAGACTGTTAGTGTTGAATCCAATCCGGCCCTTTTCCTTGAAACTGATGGTGAATCATTGGGTCATACTCCCATGGTGTTCGAGATCATGCCTAGATGTGTAACTATCATTACAGGGAAAACTGAAAGCTGAAGTACTCAAATAAATGGCCGGTATTTACATTCATATTCCATATTGCCGTCAGAAGTGCAGTTACTGCAATTTCTTTTCAGTAATCTCGCGTAAGAGTGTCCCTGACATGGTTCAGGCTATTTGCAGGGAGATGCAGTTACGTATACCAGAAAAAGAGAACTCATCTCTTATTTCCGGAATTACCGGTCAGGATCATGGCAAACTTCCGGTTGAAACCATATACCTGGGTGGAGGTACACCGTCCTTACTGGAAATACCTCTTTTAAAGCAGATCTTTGAAACAGTTTATCGGTATTATTATGTCTCTGATAAAGCTGAGATCACCCTTGAAGCCAACCCTGATGATATTACTCCTGAAAACCTATCTGCCTGGAAACAAATGGGTATTAACAGACTCAGCATTGGGATACAGTCATTCAGATCAGCCGACCTTGAGTACCTAAATAGGGTACATACTTCACAAAAGGCCATGGACAGTATTTTACTGGCCAGAAAATATGGATTTCCTGATCTAACAATTGATCTGATCTATGGCATACCTACACTTTCAGATGACCAGTGGTTGGAAAATCTCAAACAATTTGTCGATCTTTCCATTCCTCACCTGTCAGCCTATGCGCTTACCGTTGAACCACGCACGCCATTGTTCCAGATGATAGAAAAAGGGAAGGTCATGCCGGTTGATGAGAAGCAATCGTCAGAACAATTTGAGATATTGATGCAGTTTATGCAGCAACATAACTACCTCCATTATGAGATCTCTAATTTTTGCTTACCGGGTCATTTTGCCAGGCATAACCTGTCGTACTGGAAAGGATTAGATTACGAAGGATTTGGTCCTTCAGCCCATTCGTTCAACGGAACAACCCGACAATGGAATGTATCGTCCATAAACGAGTACCTCGATACAATAAAACGGGGTGTTATCCCTGCAGAGCAGGAACTACTTACCACGAGTAATAGGTATAATGAAACTGTAATGACCGGATTACGAACAATGTGGGGATGTGATATCCGAGAAATAAAGAAACATTTTGGTAAGGAGTACGAGCAATACTTTATTACACAGGCAAAGAAATGGATCAATCAATCATTGATGCAGCAGCAAGGAAACATATTCAGTCTCACCGGTAAAGGTAAATTACTAGCTGATGGTATTTCCTCTGACCTGTTTTATATCTGAGTAGCAGATTCCAATGCAAATTACAGCACTACTTTAAGAACCACTGGTTGATGATCAGCTTCGCGATATCCAGTAGGAATCGTCTTGACACTTTGCAACCTGACATTAGGCGACAATACAAAGAAGTCTATCAATGTAGAAAATGTAGATCCCTCCAGATAAGGAATATCTACATCACGGTTTGTTGTGTGACTGGGATCAAAAGCGTATATCCAACCTTTCGGAATAAGATTTTCAGGAATCCCCGGATATATTCGTTTTGACTTATAAACCGGCAAGAGCTTGGTAGTATCAAAGTCGGGTGGATTCTGATTCCAGTCACCTCCAATAATCACATAGTTTCCCTTTTTATACTCATCCAGCATAACAGTCTTAAGACTGTTTAATTCCTTTTCACGCAGAGCGGCAGCATCGCTGAAGGCTGAATTGTGGGTATTTATCAGAACCAGTTCTTTTCCATCATTCGTATTAAACCTAAGCTCCAGAAAACATCTTTTGAGTTGGAATAACCTCATTGGCCAGCTATAGGAAGATTCGAATGAGACCCTTTTGGCTGAAACCGGATTATACTGACTCAAAGTAACAATGCCGGCTCTAACTTTTCCCATTGGATCAACTGGAGGAACCGGCACCCATGCATTATAATTGGAACCATAAAACTCATGGTAGTCGGGCAATAGTTTCTTGATTAAATTCAGCTGGTTATCAAAATAAGTACGGCCTGACTGAGTATCAATTTCCTGAAGGAATATAAAAGCTGCAGTATCAAATGACTGAATTCGTTCCAGAGCTGCTTTTTTGTATTTTTGATAGAGTTCTTTAGAAGGACGTACCATTTTACCCCCTTCATAAAAAAAATCCATTTCTGCACCAAGTCCGAAATATCCGGCGTTCCAGCTGATGATAGTTAGCGTGTCACCGATCGTAGATGCTACTTCATCTTTCGAAAGAACTTCTTCTTTTGAAGGCTTAAATTCAGTTAAGGTCTGCCAACCAAGGAATCCGGCAAACACTAAGATTACTGTCAATAACAGTAATAAAATGACCTTGATAACTTTACGCATAGAACCTTGTTTTTTGATTAAACCAAAGATATAAATATTTATTATATTATTTCTTTGTCTTCCTACAATACGTTAACTATCTGAACAATACCGATTGGTATCAGAATAAAAACTTGAATAGAAACGGTGATGAATTTATTTATTCCAGAAAGCTGCTGAGAAAAGGATCAGAACTGTAAACAATTCCAAACGGCCCAGAAGCATAAGGAAGGATAACAACCATTTACCGGCATCTGGGACTAAACCATAATTTAACATTGGTCCTACTGTGCCAAATCCCGGTCCTATATTGCCAAGAGCGGATGCAACAGCTCCAACGGAAGATTCAAAATTAAGTCCAATTATTGAAAGTATTAAAGAGCCTATTCCAAATATTATTATATAGATCAAGAAGAAAGCAAGAATGTTGAAGATTATACTTTGTGGAACAGATCTCCCGTTCAGTCGAACCGGGATAAGTGCTTGAGGATGTATCAACCGCTTGAGCTCAAGCATACTGTTTTTCAACAGTAATACAATCCTGACAACTTTTATTCCTCCACCTGTAGATCCAGCAGATCCACCAATAAACATCAGAAGGAGGATTATTATCCAGGTATGTTGTGGCCACAACAGATAATCGGCACTTACGAATCCTGTAGTGGTTATTATGGATACCACCGTAAATAATGAATCCCTGAATGCCTTTTCAATGGAACTATTTTGCAGGAAGAGCAATGCAGTTCCAATGATTACGGAAGCCACCAGAATGATGAATGTGTAATTCTTCCATTCTTCATTAGTTAAAATAAGCCTGAATTTCCTTTTGAGTGCAAAGAAGTGCAGAGAGAAGTTTATACCTGCCATATACATGAAGAAAATCAATACATACTGTAGGTAAGGTGAGAAACTGACTACAGAATCATTTTTTGTACCAAATCCTCCTGTAGCCAATGTAGCAAATGCATGACACAGGGAGTCATATAGATTCAGACCTCCAAACATCAGCATAATAGTACATATCATCGTCAACGCCACATAAATTCCCCATAGGTTTTTAGCGGTTTGAGTAATACGGGGAGTCAGTTTATCAGGTGTAACGCCGGGTACTTCAGCAACGAATAACTGCATACCTCCAATTCCCAATATGGGCAAAACAGCCAGTGAGAGTACAATGATTCCCATGCCCCCAATCCAATGGGTTAAGGCACGCCAAAAAAGAATTCCTTTTGGTATTGACTCAATGTCGGTAAAAATCGAAGCACCGGTGGTAGTAAACCCAGACATAGTTTCAAAAAAGGCATCAGCAAAAGAAGCTGTGACACCACTAAGCATATATGGGAGGGCACCGAAAACTGAGATCAGAACCCATGCAAAGCTAACGATGATATAACCTTCACGTTTTCCAACACTATTCTGGTCAAGTCGCCGGTTGAAAGCAAAAAGAGCAACCCCGCAAAGAAGTGTGAATCCTCCGGTTACCAAAAGAGGCAAAAAATCATGCTTAGGATCAAATAATACCAGATTTGAGAATAATTCATGACCATAAACAGCAGAAGGGATAAGGCACAAAAGTAAAAATAAGCCTTCAATCATCAGCAAAACTCCAAGAATCTTGAAGATTGCATATTTGTTTATGTCACGTATTGTTGCCATACCTGTAGGCTCCGGTTAATTGAAAAGGCCCTGAACCCTGCTTATTGCTTCTGGCAAAGCAAAAACAACTACATTATCATTTTCCTTTATCTGGAAATCACCGATGGCTATAAAGCTTTGGTTTCCACGAACAATACCCCCAATGATGCTACCTCTAGGGCAATCCAAATATTTAATCTGCTTTTTTGTTGCAATTGCCCCCGGTTTTACAAGGAATTCAAGCACTTCCGCATCCACGCCACTAAGGCATTTTGTTGATCGTACGTCCGCATTCATGGTAAATCCCACAATATAAGAGGCAGTAATGAGCTTCTTATTGATTACAGTTTCAATGCCAATGCTCTGTGAAATACTTATATAATCAATATTTTCAACCAATGGAATTACTTTCTTTACTCCAAACCTTTGAGCAAGTAAGCAGGTAAGGATATTTGTCTCATAATCATTCGTAACGGCAATGAAAGCGTCCATGTTTCGAATACCTTCATCTTCAAGTAATTCTATATCACGGGCATCAGCATTGATAATAAGTGTTTTCTCCAGTTGATCGATCAGGTTGAAGGCGCGATCCTTATCAATTTCAATTAACTTAACATTCATTTCACGCTCAAGCAACTGTGCGGTTTTACGTCCGATTCTGCCACCCCCTACTATCATTACATTATGGATATCGACAATCTCCTTACCGCCTAAACGCATTAAGGAATCAATACCTTGTGGTTTTGTGATAACATAAGTCAGGTCATTTAACTTAAACATGTCGTCACCTTTAGGGATGATGGTCTTATTGTTACGATGAATGGCAATAGCCCTGAAATCTAGCTTAGGGTTTTCAGAAGCAATCTGATTAAGTGTCTTATTAAGTACCTGGGCCTTTTCATCAAGCCTGAGTAGAATGAGTGACAGTCTATTATCAGTAAAATCAAATATTTCAGTGGCAGCAGGTTGCTTCAGTAATTTAACGATCTCTTTTGAGGCAATACGTTCCGGACAAACCATAGAATCTATACCAATTGTTCGCATCAATTCACGGTTCTCATTGGTTAGGTATTCAACATTGTCTATCCTTGCAATAGTGCGTCGGGCTCCTAACTTTTTACCAATGGCGCAGGTAGTTATATTAATCTTTTCATCATGAACGACAGAAATGAGGAGATCTGCATTTCGTACGTTTGCTTGTTCAAGTATTGCAATAGAAGCAGAATCCCCGGTAATTGTCAGAAGATCAGTATGTGTTTCAATTAGTTTCAGTAGCTCCTCATGTGGGTCTACTATGGTAATATTATGATTTTCGCCGGATAGCATTTTAGCCAGATGGAATCCAACTTCACCGTCTCCGGCAATGATAATATTCATCGTTCCTCCTTATAGGAAAATTTTAAGTTGCAAATGTAATACATTTTTGACCTCCTTAACTCCATTACCCTAATTACAAAGCTAATAACCTGTATTGATGAATGAGTAATAACCAAGCTCAATTATGGTTAACTTTGCAATCCTAATCATTGATCATGTCACCCGGTATAGGAGCTCTCTTACAGCAGGTTAATAACCCCAACGACTTACGCAAACTAAAAGTAGATCAGTTACCTGAGTTATGCAATGAGATAAGGAAGTTCATCATTGAAGTAATGTCATCCAACCCGGGGCATCTTGGTGCAAGCCTTGGTGCTGTTGAGATAGCTGTTGCTATTCATTATGTATTCAATACTCCTGATGATAAGCTGATCTGGGACGTAGGTCATCAGGCTTATGCTCATAAAATTATCACAGGTCGCAGAGATCAGTTTTATTCCATAAGAAAATCAGACGGTATAAGTGGATTTCCAAAGATGCATGAGAGTGAATATGATTCCTTTGGAGTAGGACACTCGTCTACTTCCATCTCCGCTGCATTAGGGATGGCTATAGCTTCCAAATTATTGAACAATTCACACCGCCAACACATAGCAGTTATAGGCGATGGTGCTTTAACCGGGGGTATGGCCATGGAAGCACTCAACAACGCAGGGGTATCAGATACTAATTTACTCGTAATTCTGAATGATAATGGCATTTCCATTGATAAAAGTGTGGGTGCTTTACGTGAGTATTTTATTGATATTGTTACCTCACCCTCCTATAAGAAACTAAAAGATAAAGTTTGGTTGTTAATGGGTGGGGAAACACGGTATGGCTCTAATTCACGTTCTGTAGTAAAGCAACTCACCAAGGCTGTTAAATCAACCATTTTCAATAATTGCAACCTGTTTGAAGCTTTTAATTTCAGATACCTTGGACCTGTTGATGGGCATGATGTTACCAAACTGGTTAAACTGCTGCAGGACTTGCGTGATGTACCCGGCCCTAAGTTGCTTCATCTAATCACAGTAAAAGGTAAAGGATTCGAGAAGGCTGAACAGCAGCAGATACTCTATCATGCCCCAGGAATATTTGATAAGGAAACGGGTGAAATAGTTGATACATCTAAAGAAGATAAGCCATCAAGGTATCAGGATGTATTCGGACATACTATTGTTGAGTTGGCACGCGAGAATGAACGAATTGTAGGAATTACACCTGCTATGCCAAGTGGCTGCTCGCTTAACCTAATGATGAAGGAGATGCCTGAAAGGGCATTCGATGTTGGAATCGCTGAACAACATGCAGTAACTTTTGCTGCAGGTTTGGCTACTGAAGGACTTATTCCATTCTGTAACATTTATTCCTCATTTATGCAGCGCTCCTATGACCAACTGATTCATGATGTTGCCCTTCAGCAGTTGCCGGTCATATTTTGCCTTGATAGAGCCGGACTGGTTGGGGAAGATGGACCAACACACCATGGAGCTTACGATCTGGCATACTTGAATGCGATTCCGGGACTTGTCATTTCAGCACCGATGAATGGTATAGACCTACGAAATCTGATGTATTCTGCTCAATTACCAGGCAAAGGCCCTTACGTGATACGCTATCCCAGAGGAGGTTGCGCATGTACGGATTGGCGACGACCATATGAAGAAATCATCACAGGAAAAGGCAGACAAGTGTCCGATGGTAAAGATATCGCCATCCTTAGTTTGGGGCATCCGGGGAATTTTGTCAAACAAGCAATTGCACTTCTTCAGAAGGACAATATTGTACCTGCTCATTACGATATGCGGTTCCTGAAACCCATTGATGAAGAAATACTCTATGAAGTATTTAATAATTACCAGTATATAATAACCGTTGAGGACGGTACCATAAAAGGTGGTTTTGGAAGTACAGTTCTTGAATTTATGAATGCAAACAACTTTAAGAACAAGGTGAAACTGCTTGGAATTCCAGATGACTTTATAACGCAAGGGAAAGTTGAACAACTCTATTCAGTCTGCGGTTTTGATGCTCAATCAATTGTGAAGGCTGTTAAAGAATTCCCTGCAATTTATAACTCGAATCATCGTTTGTAGAAAGTAATTCATTCAATTAGATGCCCACAGCTGAGAAAAGACCTTTCAGAAGATTTTTAGTACTTATCATTATACTGTTAAGCATTGCAGCTGTTTCCATATTTGTTATACAGTATTTTAAGGGAGATAGGATTAAACAACTGCTGGTTACTGAATTGAACAAACATCTGGCTGTTGAAGTATCCGTAGGTGCTGTTGATATTAGTGTTTTAAGGTCTTTCCCATTCGCATCATTGATTTTGACCAATACTTCCATGAAGCCTCCTAAATCTCTACCAGAGGCCCCTGGATTAATCCATTCAGAAAGTATCTCATTTAAGTTCAACATCATTAATCTGTTAACCGGCAAATACACTATTCGCAGTATTCAGATACAAAATGCATCATTGACTATATATGAAGATGAACATGGCAATAATAACTTTAATATCTGGAAGAAAGAATCAGGGTCAAAAAACGAATCCGTTAATTTTAACATTCAGCGACTTACACTTACTTCCTCAAAAATATATTATCGCAACCTTAAGCGGAACGATGACATAGTTATTGCAGTTAATGACCTAGTTTTAAGAGGTTCAATGCAACAAGAGCAATTCCTTCTCAAAGTAACCGGCGATTGCTTTAATGAGCGCTTTCTCATAGGAGGTGAAAATATCATATCACCCGCATCTGCCTTATTTAAATCAGAAGTAGAAATTAACACCAGAAAGGAAGAACTTGATTTCCACAGAGCATCACTAACCTATTCTGATATTCAGGCACAGTTCAATGGTAAATATAGCTACAGCTCTGAACCATATATTGACTTCTCCATTACTTCACTGAATTCGAAGATCAGCAGGATACTGACGGTAGTTCCCGAAACAATGTCGAAAGAATTTAAAGTTTATAATCCTGAAGGAGAAATCACTATGAGTGGCAGTCTCAAAGGCTCTGCAAATGAGTTGTCAACTATTAAGATTTCAGCGCAACTTGAGCTATCAAAGGGCAGAATCGATTATACGCAGAAGAAAATCTCATTGACTGATCTGGAAGCTAAAGGAAGCTTTTATTACGGTGGCAAGCATAATTCAGAAGTGCTGAATCTAAAGCATTTTAAAGGAAAAGTAAAAACAGGTAAGTTTAGTGGAAATACCACTATAAGGAATTTCAGCAATCCGGCTGTAAATCTTGAAATCAGTATTCAGACTAATTTGTCAGAGTTTTCTTCATTCCTTGAAAATGAATACCTGTCTGACTTTAAAGGAAACTTGATTGCTGATATTAAATACAATGGAACATACAAAAAGGGAACAAGGCTTGACAAGCAAACAACCGGTCAGGCTACATTCACCGATATTGGTTTTGATTATAACCATATGCCAATAAGCAATATAAATGGATCAGTAGAGTTTCGTGACAATAAAATGTACTTTGACGGATTGACATGTAATGTTGGCAGCTCAGATATCAAGGCTAACGGTTTCATTGACAACTTGAACAGTTACATTTTCAATGAACAGAAAAATGTGCATGCATCTCTTAACCTCTTCTCTGACAAGCTGGTTTTGGAAGACATCTTAGGTTTGGTGATTAAACAAAAGTCAGCCAATAAAGCAACCGGGATGTTCCCACCTAATTTATCATTCAACGCCGTAATGAGCGTAAATTCATTGACCTACAAAAAGCTTATAACCCAAAATATCTCAGGCAATTTCAACCTGTCGGAGGAAATATTGCGAGGTACCAGAATTTCAATCAATGCACTTGGTGGACGGATAACAGCTGACGGACTTATCAATGGACGTTATGGTAATAAGGCACAGATAGTGACAAAAGCAGATTTTAAAGGTGTTGATATAACACAATTATTTTACCAGTTCAATGAATTCGGACAAAACAGCCTTGTAAGCAGCAACCTTAAAGGCAAAGCAGATGCATCTGTCAATTTCGCCACTTCCCTATTCAGCGATTTCTCAATCAATACAGAAAGCGCTGAGGCTATTGCTGATATTGAAATAAGAAATGGTGAATTGAATAACTTCGAGCCACTTCAGGCACTATCGAGATTTCTGGATGCTAAAGAATTAAAAAATATACGTTTTGAGACTCTTAAAAACCGCATTGAGATATCACATAAAACGGTATTGATTCCAAGTATGGAGATCAAATCATCAGCACTTGATCTTGCAGGTTATGGAACTCATACTTTCGGTAATGACATAAATTACCATGTGAACATGTTGCTTTCCGATGTTATAAGGGCAAAACAAAAGAACAAAAAAGTTTCAGAACAGTCTGTTGAAGATGATGGATATGGGAAACCCCGATTATTCCTAAAATTAACGGGTCCAATTGATGACCCACTGGTTCAATATGATACCCATGCTGTGAAGAATAAAATTGTCGATGATTTTAAAAATGAAAAACAAGTTTTTAAAGATGTAATCCAAAAGGAGTTTGGAAAGAAGAAGTCGATAACTAAACCGGAAACTGGCACCTCAACAAAAAAAGAATCTACAGAATTCGGAATTGAGTGGGACGAAATTAAATGATCGACTTATTTGATTTAATCCGAATTAGTCTGATGTGAGTTAAATTCAATATATAACTGAATAACACCTTATATTTGTATTTATAACAGGTCCCGTACCGGATGAAAATACTTACTTTCTTTAAGCCCAGAGCGACCAGCATCTATAAACAGAAAAAGACCTGGAAGAGATGGCTTTTTCTTGCAGCGATAGTAATTGTAGGTATTTCAATATGGTATACTAATTCACTTGTCCGAAAAATAGCTCAGGACGAGCGAGGAAAGATCACTACCTGGGCAAATGCTATTCAGCAGAGAGCCCGTTTGGTAAACTATACCGATAACTTCTTTAAACAGATAAGTATTGATGAACAGGAGCGTGCTCAGCTTTTGGCTGAAGCAACTGTCAAAACCGTACAATCGGATATTGATGAGGATATAAGCTACTATCTGAAGATAATTTCAAATAATACCTCCATTCCAGTAATACTTTCTGATGAGTTTGGTAACATCAGGGAAGCCAAAAATGTTGATTTTAATCCTGATACTGTTTCTGTAATGACGCCTTCTCTGCTGAAGGAGTTTTCAGTATATCCACCTATTGTGCTTGACTATTATTCAGGCAACTTCATCTATTTCTATTATAAAGATTCAAGATTATTTACAGAACTTAAAGTAGTATTGAACGATCTTGTACAATCGTTCTTTATGGAAGTAGCTGATAATTCAGCCTCTGTTCCAGTTATTATCACCGACAGCACCCGCAAGAATATAATTCAGTATGGTAACATAGACAGTACTTTGGTAAAGGACTCCGCCTTTGTAAAAAAGACGATAAGGGAAATGGCCAGCAGCAATGAGCCTATTGAAATTGACATCGCAGGTCAAAAAACATTTATCTATTATCAGGATTCATACGTACTCACACAACTAAGGTACTTCCCATATATCCAGCTTGCTATTGTAAGCTTATTCCTACTTGTGTCGTACTTACTATTCAGTATAGCAAGAAGATCAGAGCAGAATCAGGTATGGATAGGGCTAGCCAAAGAAACGGCTCATCAATTAGGAACACCACTATCATCAATGATAGCATGGGTGGAGTATCTGAAAAACCAGAATCTCAATCCTGAAACCATTGAAGAACTGCAAAAGGATGTTAACAGGCTTAATACAATTACTGAACGATTTTCTAAAATTGGTTCAACGGCAAACTTAAAACCTGAAAATATAGTCGAAGTAATTTATGGCTCCATTGAATACTTAAAGACTCGTACATCAAAGATGGTTAAGTATGAGATTTCGCCATCCAGAGATACTGTGATTCTCACAAAACTCAATTATCAGCTATTCGACTGGGTGATTGAAAACCTTGTAAAGAACGCTGTTGATGCCATGTCAGGAAAAGGCAAGATCACCATCAATATTAATGAGGACCAAAAATATGTTACCATAGATGTTTCTGATACAGGGAAGGGAATACCGAAGAAAATGTTTAAAACAATATTTAATCCAGGCTATACCAGCAAACAACGTGGCTGGGGATTAGGACTTTCATTGGCCGAAAGAATCATAAGAGAAAATCATGGAGGCAGAATATTCGTCAAATCATCCATTCCAGGAAAAGAAACTATATTCAGGATTATTCTGACCAAGTAAACTCAAGTCAAATAGTAAAAAATATATTTGATTTTTAATTTACTCATTCACAGCTATATATAAGATTTATTTGTTTTATTTCCAGAGGAAAGCTTTAATTCGTGCATAAAAATTTTGTGCTCTAAAAAAATGCCTTATTTTTGACCCGTCATATTTAGCATAACCAATATGTTTCTGTTCTGGTTAACCGATAAATTAATATTTCGCAATCTTAAAAATCGCGACAGGTATTGATTTTTAAAGAGGATAATATCATATCCTAATTACCCTTCTTTCTATAAAACAATATTTATCAATACCTTATTAAAATGAAGTTACCATTTGCTGAATCTTTTAAAATAAAAATGGTGGAAACCATCCATCGTAGTACAAGAGCCGAACGTGAAGAATGGATAAAACAAGCCCATTATAATCTATTCAAATTAAAAAGCGAACAAGTATTTATTGACCTGCTTACAGATTCGGGTACAGGAGCCATGAGTGATCGTCAATGGAGTGAAATGATGATTGGTGATGAAAGTTATGCCGGTGCATCATCTTACTTCAAAATGAAATCAGCTATTCAGGATATTCTGGGTTTTGAATACTTCCTGCCAACACATCAGGGAAGAGCCGCCGAGAACGTGCTTTTTTCCGCATTGGTAAAAGCTGGAGATGTAGTACCCGGAAACTCACACTTTGATACAACAAAAGGTCACATTGAATACCGTCAGGCAAAAGCCGTTGACTGTACAATAGATGAAGCTTTTGATACTCGTGTACTTCATCCTTTCAAAGGAAATGTTAATCTGGAAAAACTCGAGCATGTTTATAAATCAACACCTCATGAAAGAATACCGTTTACTGTAATTACTATTACCTGTAATTCATCAGGCGGACAACCTGTCTCTATGGCCAACCTTCGTGCTGTTAAGGAATTATCAGCAAAATACAATATTATGGTCATTTTTGATTCTGCACGGTTTGCGGAGAATGCTTATTTCATAAAGACACGTGAGGAAGGTTATGCTGATAAATCCATCAGGGAAATTGTTGCAGAAATGTTCAGCTATGCTGATGCCATGACCATGAGCAGCAAGAAAGACGCTATCGTTAATATGGGCGGATTTATTGGGTTACGTGATGAAAACCTCTTCAAAAGGGCTTCAACTTTCAACATAATGTTTGAAGGGTATGTAACATACGGTGGCATGTCGGGCCGTGATATGAATGCTCTTGCACAGGGGTTGTATGAAGGAACAGAGTTTGATTATCTCGAAACACGCATTAACCAGGTTGCTTACCTGGGTAATAAGTTGATGGAATATGGTGTTCCGGTGCAGCAGCCTTTTGGCGGTCATGCTATATTTGTAGATGCCAAGCGTTTTTTGCCACATTTACCTAAAGAAGAGTTTCAGTCACAAACTCTGGCCGTTGAGCTCTATCTCGAAAGCGGTGTTCGTGCAGTTGAAATTGGTGCACTTTTGGCTGACAGAGATCCGGATACCCGTGAAAACCGCTTCCCGGCACTTGAGTTGCTAAGACTAACTATTCCTAGAAGAGTATATACAAACAACCACATGGATTATGTTGCTGCTGCATTGGGTAATGTATACAAACGCAGTAGTACCATCACAAAAGGACTCAGGATTGTAAATGAAGCTCCGATTATGCGTCATTTTACAGTTGACCTTGAAAGGGTATAACATCCCTGAACACCAAAGCATTGTTACAACAATCAGGAGAGGCGCAAAATTTTTGCGCCTCTCCTGATTAGATATAGTATTTGTTTTAGTCCTTTGTTTCCCCTTCAGAAAAAAAGCTGTAAGAATGGCTTGAGGCCGTTAACTTGTATATTTTAACTTGAGTAATGTAGTTGAAATTGCAAGAAGTACTAATAATGATCCTGTTAAAAAACCACTTGCTATTGAACCTACTACCAATAGAAGTAGATACCAGAGAGGAAACAGCAAAAGTGCAGAACCATACTTGATGGTTCCTTTAAACTGCGGATCCTTGACGTTTCTGGAAAAATAACCTGCCAATAGAAAAGGAGCAAAGTTTAACAGGTAAGCTATCCATGTTATCACTAATTTAACAAAGTGCTTCAATGGGGAGGTATACTTCTCAGTAAACGAGGAGAGAGAAGAGGGTGATTCCATATTACTCGAAACAAATTGGCTATTCTCTTTCAGATTCTGATATTTGTCACGCTCATTAGTATATAAATCCTTCAGGTGTTCGACTTCTTCCCTGACAAGTTTATAACGCTCATAGTTAAGTTCACCTGACTTTATAGAAAGTTTAAGGGGCTTCTTGTTGCCATAATCATTTTCCCCTGATTTCGCTAATACTGACTGTTCATTTGACAATCTCTCCAATGAATTATTCGCCGACCATTCAGAATAGTTGTGGATGAACTCATATTCTCCATTTATATCAATGTTTATCATCAGTGCCCTAATGGATTCAGCAAGGTCGTCACGAAGCTTAGAAACAGCCTTATTTGGATTTTGAGTGTACAAACTGTAATACTGAATTACTTCAATAGGTTTTCCAAATAAAACAATTAGATCGCTGCCCTGTTTCTCATAATCACTATAATCAATACCTACAGGTACTATTAACAACTCATTGTTAAAACTTGAATCTGAAACTGTCTCAAAAGCAATGCGGCAGATTCCCTTTTTAAGTAATGACAGCCGCTTCACTGGAGTGTGAGTCCCTTCAGGGAGAATACCTAAAGAATGTCCTTCTGCCAAAAGTGCGGCAGTCGCTTTAAATACTTGTTTGTCTTTCTCTATTATATCAACCTCATCCCTTAATCTGTAAACAGGCATTAATTTCAGGAATCCTAATATTCGTGCAATGAATTTCTTTTTGAATATATCTGCCCTTGCCAAAAAATACACCGGACGATCAGCAGCAAATAATATGGCAAGTGGATCCATCAGAGCATTTTGATGGTTTGAAGCAAAAATGACAGGCTTACCTGCAGGAATATTATTTTTCCCAACTACGAAGACATTTGAATAGAATAGCCTGAAACAAAAGCGGGCATATTTATAAATCAATTTATAACCTATGGGTTCCTTCTCCCATGCTTTAAATCGATTCAGACTTTCAGTACTCTGTTCCCGTTCTTTTTTCAAGATATCTCTCCTTTCAGCTGGGCACATCTTTTAACCGTCTCATGCTTCCCCATAAGGACGCTATCCCAAGTCCGGAAATAATATGCCATAACCCCCACCATGCTGCAATAAATGCCATACCACCCATCTGCAAGTCGGGAGGAAAAATCCGTGGATTGAAAAGAAGAGCCAATCCTAATCCTGAATTCTGTATACCAGTCTCAATGGAAATAGTCCTGCAGTCATTCCTATCTAGTCCGAATGAGGAGGAAAACAGATATCCCGATAATAATGCCAATCCATTATGAATCAACACAATCAAGAAAATCCAGTTGATATACTCTACGAAATAGTGATAGTTATTACGAAAGGCAAACAAAAGAAAAAGTATAAAGAATAACATGGAAAACCGGCTAATAGGCTTTTTTATCTTCTCTGTCAGTTTAGGGAATTTCTGTGAGAAAAAGATGCCGGCAGCAACCGGTATACCCAACAGGATGACTACAGTTCTGAACATATCGACCGGGTCAATTTCAATTGGCCGCAATAATGGTGATGTGGCAGAGTAAAGCCCTCCCCAAAAGGCGAAGTTCAATGGGGTGAATATTACAGCCAAAACAGTGCCTGCAGCAGTTAAGCTAATGGACAACGGGACATTTGCCCTGGCTACACTGGATATGAAATTTGAAACATTCCCTCCCGGGCAGGAAGCAACCAATAGCATTCCAAACGCTACAGAAGGTGTGATATATGAACCAAAAGCCATTATAGCTGCGAAAGTAATCGCCGGTAGAAGCAGAAACTGGCTGGAGAGACCAATGATAACTTTCTTGGGATTCATGAGTATATCTTTCATCTGGCCCCACTTAATACCAAGTGCTACACCAAACATAATAAACCCGATGCAGATATTCATCACATGCAGGCTGGCAGGACTGAAATTCAGTCGTATTGCGTCAAGTAACAATAAATCTTCGTGCATAAAATTAAGGATCTGTATTCTACAAAGATGCAAAAAAATATTTGTAATGATAAATCCTTACTTATTTAGATTCATGTGAAGTAGTTAACTTTTACAGCATTTTAAAGAAGATAGGTTGAAATGGTAAAATAAATGATAGAGAATAAGGTGCTTTCCATAAATTTGCGGCAATAAACAATGACTAATGGAAGGATTATATACTGAATACCAGCTACAAAGTACAGGTACGGGCGAAATGTATAATGATACAGGATGGCTTCTGGATGCTCCCAATGAACAACCAAACAGCCTTTTGCGCACAATTTACAAGGAGAAGATGCTCATCCTTGGTGAAGAATCAACCGGTATTTTTAAATATTCAAACTGGCTTCCAGTAAAAGGGTTTTTGAATGGTTCTGCAGCTCCAGTCACCTATAAAAGTGAAGGTCTCGCTTTAAAGCTTGGTCTTAAAAACCTCTGGATCACCTTCAATGGTTATTGGCCTGAAAGAGGTGCAAATATGACTACCTGCTCCTTTAAAGAAACTGAGGCTTACCCAGTATGCAGCAGACTTAATCAACACAAGGATAAGATTCTGGTTGTTGCCTCTGCTGGCAATACAGCGCGTGCCTTTGCTAAAGTATGCTCAGCCAATAATATACCGCTAATACTTTGTGTACCCTTTGACTATATTGGCGCTTTATGGTTTGAAAATCCTTTGAATGATTGTGTTAAATTAGTTGCTTCAGCCCCTGGAACTGATTACTTTGATGCTATCTCCATTAGCAATGTAATTTCTAAATTAGATGGCTTTACAGCTGAGGGAGGTGCTAAAAATGTAGCCCGTCGTGACGGTATGGGTACTACTGTGCTAAGTGCAGTGACCACAATAGGCAAGATACCTGAATTCTATTTCCAGGCAGTTGGCAGTGGCACAGGTGCAATTGCAGCTTGGGAAGCCAACCTAAGACTTATTGAAGATGGCAGGTTCGGTAAAAATAAGATGAGACTCATCGTATCCCAAAATTCTCCATTCCTTCCTATCTATGATGCTTGGCAAGTGCGTTCACGTCAATTACTACCAATGAATGATGATGATGCAAGGCACCAAACACATGTAATTGATGCTAAAGTGTTGTCAAATAGAAGGCCTCCTTATTCTATCCAAGGCGGATTATTTGATGCGCTCATTGACACTGGGGGTGATGTGCACAAAGTGACCAATGAAGAGTTGAGAGAAGCAGCAGAGCTATTTAAAAATCATGAATGCATAGATATTTATTCTGCTGCGGCCGTTGCTACTGCCTCATTATTCAAATCAGTTGGTTCAGGAGAAGTGACTTCCGATTCACTGATTATGTTGAATATAACCGGTGGTGGTGAGCAACTTTTCAAATCACACAAAACTATCAGTTACCTTAATCCATCCATCGTTTTTCCGTGGGATGCTTCAGAAGAAGATATATTGAATGCCGTCAAAGGATTATTCTAATATTCCTGACTTCTATTCTCTGACTTTTTTGACGACTGTTTTCTGTTGGTCAAGTACTTTTTTAGGATTCTGATCAATGAAGCTCTTCCATCCGGTGAACTTCTTTTCAACACTTGAACTGGTGTTCTGGAGATATTGACAAACTGCTGCTGCTACAGCATCTGAAGCATCCAAAGGTATATTTTCAGTAGGCATGGACGTTAAATTTCCCAACATTGCTGCTACCTGCTCTTTTGAAGCACTTCCTTTACCTGTAATGGACTGTTTTATTTTTCGTGGTGAGAATTCGAAAATCGGAATATCTCTATATAGAGCAGCGGCCATTGCCACTCCCTGTGCTCTACCTAACTTAAGCATCGATTGCACATTCTTCCCGAAAAATGGTGCTTCAATTGCCAGCTCATCAGGATGATTTTTATCAATCAGTTCCAATACAGATTCAAATATCTTTTTCAATCGTAAAGAGTGCTCCTCTTTTGAGCTGAATTTGAACACACCAAGAGTGATCAGCTCAATTTTAGTACCTTTAACGGCTATTAATCCGTAACCCATTACCTGCGTACCGGGGTCGATTCCCAGAATTATCCTCTCACTATGCATACAATCATATATTAATTAACCTAATGGCCCTAACAGCAAAGGTAAAGAAAACCATCAATACAAGCCTCCGGATAGTGATTGCTTTCCTGGCATCTTGGTTTATTTATAAACAGTTGGCCGATCCTCAAAACTTTCTTTCTTTTACTGATTCCTTCCAATCAAAATGGAACCACGCTGATTTCATGTTTCTGATCATCGTTTCATTATTACTCATGCCCGTAAACTGGGGTGTAGAAGCCTTTAAATGGAAACTGCTTATTAATTATGCCGAACGGGTTTCATTTAAACAAGCACTAATGTCAGTCTTTTCAGGAATAACCATGAGCCTTTTTACCCCAAACAGGGTAGGAGAATTCTTAGGACGATTGCTTACACTTAAACATACCCATCCACTTAAAGGTGCATTTCTCACTATTACCGGAAGTATAAGCCAATTAATGACTACACTTTTATTTGGAATGATGGCCCTTTGCTTCTTTTTTCCAATCTATTATGATCTTGACATTACCAGATATCTTGTGATGTATCTGTTTATTTTAATCACAGTTTTTCTTGCAGGAGGGTTTATGGTAATGATTTATCTGAAAGTATCTCGTGTTGCAAGACTTACCTCTTCCTTTGTCAAACCGGGATGGGAGAAGATAAGGGGGTATCTAAGAGTGATGCGACGCCTCAAGAGAAGTCTGTTAATAAAAGTACTTATGCTTAGTATGCTTAGGTATATGATCTTCTCCACCCAATTCTATATACTACTTATAGCATTTGGATTATCCATACCCTGGTATCACGCATTCATCCTTATATCAATGACATACTTTACCATGACTGCCATACCAACCATCGCACTTGTTGATTTGGGTATTAGAGGGTCGGTATCAATTTATTTTCTGGGCCTATATTTTACCGGACAACCGGGTAGTGCAGTTTCCATCCTTGCAGCTTCTACGGCAGTTTGGATTATCAATCTGGCTATACCATCACTTGTCGGCGTGCTATTTATTAACAGGATGAAACTGATCAGAGAAGTATGATGGAAATACCAATATTAATATGGATTGTTATTTTAATCACTGCAGTGAGCTATTTCCTGTTGATATCACTTTTTTCCTGGGGATTTAGGAAATTGCCTAAGCACCATAGCAATGATTTTTTTACTGAAAAAGAAGAATATTATCACACGATGAGCATTATTATTGCCGCACGTAATGAGGAACAGAATATCTTAAAATGTCTGCGAAGTATTGCCATCCAAGACTATCCAAAAGATTTATTCGAACTGATTATTGTCAATGATCAGTCCAATGATACTACTGGAAATATAGTTGACCACTTTATTGAATCAACACCAATCAAAGCCAGACAACTTTATACCTCCGGAAAAGGTGGGAAAAAAGAAGCATTGCGTATTGGTATAATAGCATCCAAAGGCAGCAAGGTAATCACTACAGATGCTGATTGCGTGGTTTCTCCTTGCTGGATAAAAGAGATGAACCGATGCTTTCAATCCACTGATGCTGTTTACATAACTGGGCCGGTTATGATGAATCCAATCAATGGTATTTTTAACAAGTTCCAGTGCCTTGAGTTTAATTCGCTTATTGCATCCACTGCCGGAAGTATCGGTCTAGGCATGCCCATTATGTGCAACGGTGCCAATATGGGATTCTCTCTCGAAGCATATCATGAACTTTCAGCTCATCAACTGCCTGATGTAAATGCCGTTGGAGAGAAACCCGCAGATGTTATGAATCAAAGCATAGCTTCAGGAGATGATGTTTTTTTAATGTTGGCTATGAAAAAATATTATGGAACTAACAGGATCGCGTTTGTTAATTCTTTCGATGCAATAGTGTACACAGATACTCAACAATCCATTCAAGCTTTCATCAATCAACGGTTAAGGTGGGTATCAAAAAGTAGTGGTTACACGGATAGACAGATCATTTTTACCGCAGTTTCTATCTTCAGTTTCAACCTTGTACTGCTATTTCTGACTATCGCTTCAATTCTTCACGCTATTTTAATGCTAACCAGCCCTTCAGCACATGGATGCATTCTACCTGCAATCACTTGCGGACTTTTCCTTTTAAAGACTTTGGTCGATTCCATTCTTTTATCACCATATCTTAGAAAGTTCGGCCAGTATAAGCTACTTCGTATTCTTCCTATTATGGAACCGCTGGTCATGCTATATACAGTAGCCATTGGTATTGCAGGCAATTTTATTTCTTTTAGGTGGAAAGACAGAGTTATGTCAGGAACTAACCAATAATTACAGATTTTTATCAGGCTGTACTCTTGTTTTAAGTATTGCTTCAGCAATTATAAGATCAAGGGGAGTGGTGATCTTAATATTTTCTTCATTGCCTTTAAATAATGTTACAGGGATACTCAACTGTTCAACCAAAGCTGCATCATCAGTAAAGGAGGGAACTTGGGCAGATCCATATACTCTTCTTAAAAGAGACAAATTAAAGCATTGTGGTGTCTGGATAGCTTTGTATAAGCCACGCTCCACATGTTTACTCTCTTTGCCATTAATAAGTCTAAGGGAATCAGTAAGATCAAGATAAGGGACGGCAGTACCTGTCTCCTGTGCCATATTGAATGCCTGAATGATTGTCTTTAGTGATACAAAAGGGCGAACGCCATCATGTATAGCTACCAATGCATCTAAATCATCGATAGCCTCAAGGCCATTCTTTACTGATTGTGTTCTGAAAAGACCACCGGTAACAACTTTGTGAGGAATATCACATGAGTATTGTTGGCATAATTCATTCCAATAATCAACGAAAGGCAGGGGAATTACTACAATTATCTTATTGATGCCTGCTTTAAAAAATGCATCAATGGAATACATCAACAAGGGCTTTTGCCCAAGTAACATAAATTGCTTGGGAATAGAAGAACTCATTCTAGCACCGGTTCCGCCGGCCACAATAATCACGTATCTATTCACCAGAACAAACTCATTAATATCGTTAGAAATGAAGTAATCAGATTAAGATAAGGAAATCCAGTTCAGCATGACCCAGATATGAGAAAATTAATGAGTGCTGAACCCTAAAGAATGAGCATGGCATCACCATAAGTAAAGAATCTGTACTTCTCCTTTATAGCTTCCTTATAAGCCAACATAAGAAAATCAAAATCAGCAAAAGCTGAAGTCATCATCAGCATGGGTGATTGAGGCATATGGAAGTTGGTGATCATGCAAGTAGGAATGCTGAAGTCATAAGGAGGGAAGATGAATTTATTCGACCATCCCTTATAAGGTTTAAGCATTCCGGCAATAGAAACAGATGTTTCCACTGCTTTCATGGTAGTAGTACCAACTACACAAACCTGTTTACGGTTCTCTTTGGCAGCATTGACAATATTTGCAGCTTCCTCTTCAATAATCAGCTCTTCAGAATCCATCTTATGCTTGGTAAGATCCTCCACATCAATAGCTCTGAAATTACCGACACCGGCATGAAGGGTGACGGAAGCGAAAGATGCTCCTTTAAGTTCAAGTCGTTTCATCAGCTCACGACTAAAGTGAAGTCCGGCAGTAGGTGCTGCAACTGCACCTTCTTTACTTGCATAAATGGTTTGATACCAATCTTTATCTTCAGGCAAGATTTCTCTCAGTGCTTGCAATTCCTCAGGCAATGGTGTCTTGCCAAGGCTTTCAATTTTCTTCTTGAACTCATCATAGGGACCATCGAACAGGAACCTGAGCGTACGACCACGTGAAGTAGTGTTATCGATAACTTCAGCTACCAAAGAATCATCCTCACCAAAGTAAAGTTTATTTCCGATTCTGATTTTCCTTGCCGGATCAACAAGCACGTCCCATAAACGGGCTTCAGCGTTTAATTCTCTTAAAAGAAATACAGTGATCTTGGCGCCGGTTTTTTCCTTTTCACCCGTGAGGAGGGCAGGGAACACTTTAGTATCGTTTATCACAAATACATCGCCATCACCAAAATAATCGAGAACTTCAGTAAACATGTGATGTTCTATAGTCCGTGTTTTCCTGTTTAATACCATAAGACGCGACTCTCCTCTATTAGGAGTAGGCTGCATAGCAATAAGGTCATTGGGTAAGGAATAACGAAATTGTGAAAGTTTCATTCCAGGGAAGTATTAGAGTTATAATGGTGATAAAATAGTGCCTGTCTAAAGTTTAAAAGTTGATCTTAACTTAAAAGGAATTAATATATTTGCAATAATTCTTTCCCGACTTTTATTGTTTTTTGAACCGGCTACTACATAACATGCCTTAATTTAAGGGGTGCAAAATTAATACATTTTTGCCTAAAAATCAAGGATAAAATTCTTTAAATTTACTTTTACCGGAAAAGGCCTTAAAGAAATATAAAAAAAGATTGTAACTTTGCGCGCTTTAAGGTAAATTAATAACCCTTCAAGTATACCAGGCAAATGGCAACAGTAGTCAACATTTTCTCGGGTAGAGCCACCCGATATTTGGCTGAAAGAATAGCAGCAAGCTATGGCCGGAAATTAGGTGATGTGCTCATTACTGATTTCTCTGACGGTGAATTTCAACCCTCATTCGAAGAAAACATCAGGGGAAATGACCTGTTTATCGTTCAATCCACATTTGCTCCCAGCGATAATCTTTTTGAGCTGCTCTTAATGATAGATGCTGCAAAGAGAGCTTCGGCCAGGCATATCATTGCTGTTATCCCTTACTTCGGGTTTGCCCGTCAGGATCGTAAAGATAAGCCTCGTGTATCAATAGCAGCAAAACTGGTTGCAAACCTTCTTACTGCTGCCGGTGTGCAAAGGATTATTACCATTGACCTTCATGCCGATCAGATCCAGGGGTTCTTTGATGTACCGGTGGATCACTTGTATTCATCATCGATCTTCATACCTTACATCAAACAACTTAACCTGCCCAACCTCACCATGGCATCTCCTGATACCGGTGGTACACGTCGGGCAGCTGCTTATGCCAAAATACTCAATACATCTTTTGTTATCTGTTACAAACAGCGGTTAAAGGCAAATCAGGTTGATACCATGGCTCTTATTGGTGATGTCAATGGCAAAGACGTTATACTGGTTGATGATATCATTGATACCGGAGGAACCATTTGCAAAGCAGCACAACTTATGATGGATAATGGTGCCAATAGTGTCAGAGCATTTTGCACACATCCTCTGTTATCAGGGAACGCTATTGAGAAAATTGAGAATTCTGCCTTTACTGAAGTCATTGTTACCGATACTATTCCATTAAAAGTTCAGAGTTCTAAGATCAAAGTGATCAGTACGGCTGATTTGTTGGCTGATGTTATTGGTAAAGTGCATAACTATGAATCGATTTCAACGCTTTTCAAATTTGATTAATACTTTTATAAATCCAAATAAATAAACTAAAAATGAAAACAGTATCATTGAGCGGTTCCCTTCGCGGGAACGTAGGGAAAAAAGATGCTAAAGCACAGCGTGTTGCAGGTAAAGTGCCATGTGTTATTTACGGAGGTAAAGAACAGATTCACTTTTCAACTGATGTGACCAATTTTAAACCTATTCTGTACACACCGGCATCTTTCCTGATCAACATTAATGTTGATGGAAAAGAATATCTCACTGTATTACAGGATGTTCAGTCACACCCGGTTACTGATAATATTCTCCATGTTGATTTCATGGAACTAGATCCTAAAAAACCCGTTATTATTTCTGTTCCTATAAAGGTTACAGGTACATCTCCCGGAGTTCTCAAAGGTGGTAAACTAGTTAAGAAATTCCGTAAACTGAAAGTTAAAGCCATGATTAAAGATCTTCCTGATGAAATTGAAATCAGTATTAATGATCTGGATATTAACCAATCAGTTAAGGTAGCTGATGTTAAATTAGATAATGTTGAATTCCTTGACATAAAGAGCGGTCTGATCTTATCTGTACAAACTACACGTAACGTTGAACCTGAAGCTCCTGGAAAATAATCTTTTGCACTATTAACAATACCCGTAAAGGCGTTGCTTGCAACGCCTTTACAATTTAAAAAGTATTAGTCACTGGCTCATAATCCAAAATCATTGCAATGAAATATCTCATAGCAGGCTTAGGTAATATTGGTGACGAGTATGTTAATACCCGGCATAATATAGGTTTCATAATTGCCGATGCCCTGGCTGCAGACCTTGGTGCCAAATTTGTAACCGATAGGCTCGCCATGAGGGCTGAAGCCCGCTTTAGAGGTAAGACCATTATAATTATTAAGCCTACCACCTACATGAACCTCAGTGGTAAAGCATTAAAATACTGGCTTACTGTAGATAACATTGAAGTTGAAAACTCGCTTGTGGTAACTGATGATATTGACCTTGATCCCGGGTTTCTCAGGTTAAAAACCAAAGGCAGCGGTGGCAGTCATAATGGTATGAACAACATCATTGATATGTTGGGTACAAATGAATTCCCCAGATTACGTGTTGGCATAGGCAGTGACTTCGCCCGTGGTTTTCAAGTTGACTATGTACTCGGGCGATTTACCAAACAGGAAGAAAAACTCTTCCTCGAACGAATTCCTGTAGCCGTTGAAATGATCAAGAGTTTTATCCTCTCCGGCCCTTTAAATACAATGAATTCTTTCAATAATAAATGATTTCCCAATTTCGCGCTTGCGAAACAAATAGGGACAGGCCGCGACCTGTCCTTTCTACCTTACTTTCTCAGCAACAATCTGTCTGAGCTCACTAATATTCACCCTTTCCTGCAACATTGTGTCGCGTTCTCTAATTGTAACGGTATTATCTTCCAGTGTTTGATGGTCAACCGTGATACAGTATGGGGTGCCGATGGCATCCTGACGACGGTAACGTTTACCGATAGAATCCTTCTCTTCATACTGGCACATGAATTCCTTCTTAAGATCATTCATGATCAGCCTTGCTTTTTCAGGAAGGCCATCTTTTGCCACCAGTGGAAGTATTGCAGCTTTTATTGGTGCAAGTACCGGTGGAAACTTCATCACCACACGCTCTGACCCATCGTCCAGCTTCTCCTCTGTGTATGCATTGCTCATCAGAGCAAGGAAAGTACGGTCAAGACCGATTGAAGTCTCAACTACATAAGGCACATAGTTTTCATTTAATTCGGGATCGAAGTATTGTATCTTCTTTCCTGAGAATTTCTGATGGGCGCTTAGGTCGAAATCAGTGCGGGAGTGAATTCCTTCTAATTCCTTGAAACCAATTGGGAAATTAAATTCTATATCAGCGGCCGCATTGGCATAATGTGCCAACTTTTCATGATCGTGGAAACGGTAGTTCTCGGCACCCAATCCAAGTGACAGATGCCACTTCATGCGTTCCTCTTTCCAGTATTCAAACCACTCAAGTTCAGTTCCCGGCTTTACAAAAAACTGCATCTCCATCTGTTCAAACTCCCTCATGCGGAAGATGAACTGACGGGCAACTATCTCATTCCTGAAAGCCTTGCCAATCTGCGCAATACCAAAAGGGATTTTCATACGCCCTGTCTTCATTACATTCAGGAAGTTGACAAATATTCCCTGTGCTGTTTCAGGACGCAGATATATCACACTTGAATCATCAGAAACAGAACCTATCTTTGTTGAAAACATCAGGTTAAACTGCCTGACTTCTGTCCAATTACGTGTACCTGAAACCGGACAAACAATCTCAAGGTCTTCAATCAATTTCTTCACAGCTTCAAGATCATTGGCTTCCAATGAGCTATATAACCTGTGCTTTGCTTCATCAATCTTGGCCTGATTTTCAAGAACTCGTTGATTGGTTTCGCGGAACTGTTTTTCATCGAAGGTGTCGCCGAAACGCTTGGCAGCTTTCTCCACCTCCTTGTTGATCTTATCCTCTACCTTTGCTACATAGTCCTCAACCAGTACGTCGGCGCGGTAGCGTTTCTTTGAATCCTTGTTGTCGATCATAGGATCATTGAAAGCATCCACATGTCCGGAGGCCTTCCAGATGGTGGGGTGCATGAAGATCGCGGTGTCAATACCCACTATATTTTCATGATACCGTACCATGGCATTCCACCAGTACTGCTTGATGTTATTCTTAAGCTCTACGCCATTCTGACCGTAGTCGTATACAGCGCTTAAACCATCATAAATCTCACTGCTTTGAAATACAAACCCATACTCTTTGGCATGGGAAATGATCTTCTTGAAAACTTCTTCGTTATTTGCCATAGGGGGGCAAAATTAACAATTTCTTTTACTTCTCCGGTAATCAGCAGAGAAGTAGATTATTAAAATTGAAATTTACAAACCTATTCTACTTAGATTCAGTTGATAGCGACATGAGCAACAATTCCGCAATATCCAGATTCTTCACTTCATCTTCGCGATTCTTGTACTTGATACCATCGGTGATCATAGTCATACAGAAGGGGCATGACGTAGCTATTATGTCAGCACCGGTTTGAAGTGCTTCTTCAGTTCGTTCTATATATACTTCCTTCAGGCCGGGTTCGGCTTCCTTGAACATCTGCGCACCGCCGGCACCACAACAGAGTGCCTTGCTCCTATTTCGCGGCATCTCGATAATCTTATCAGTGACCGACTTATTGATTTCACGGGCAGGTTCATAGATATCGTTGCCTCTTCCAAGGTAACAGGGGTCGTGGTATGCGATGCTCTTATTCTTTAATGCATTCTTGTCTGCCTTCAGGATTCCCTTTTCCATAAGCTCCTGCAGGAATACGGAATGGTGGGTTACTTCATACTTACCACCCAATTCAGGGTACTCATTTTTGAAGATATTGAAACAGTGCGGGCAACAGGTTAATATTTTCGTGACTTTATAACCATTAAGCATCTCTATTACCCTCAGCGCCTGCATCTGGAAGAGCATCTCATTACCGGCCCTCCGAGCCGGATCGCCATTGCAGGTTTCTTCACTACCAAGAATTGCGAAGTCAACGCCTGCGTGTAGCAGTAACTTTGCAAAGGCCACTGTAACTCTCTTGTAACGTGCATCAAAGGCACCGGCACAGCCAACCCAGAAAAGATATTCAGGTGTTTTACCCTGGGCAGCCAGATCTGCCATGATAGGAACTGTATATGTATCTATAGTATTCATCTTCTTTTCCTATTTGTTAAGATCATTGAGCCAAAGCAGCCTGTCCTCCGGTGGATACTGCCATGGCGCCCCGTTGTTTTCTATATTGGCAAACATGGCATTGAGCCCTGCAGGTGCGGATGCTTCCTCCATTACCATGAACCGACGCAAATCAACGATAAGTGACGGATGATTGATATTCACCGGACACTCTTTTGCACAGGCATTACACGTAGTACATGCCCATAACTCTTCAGCACTCACAAAATCATGCAGCAAACTCTTGCCATCATTATATTCCAAACCATTAATGCGGGTTGCTGCGGCATATTCTTTCATCCGTGCTCTGAGATCAATAAATATCTTCCTGGGCGATAATTTCTTTCCGGTAATATTGGCAGGGCAATTATCGGTGCACCTGCCGCATTCGGTGCATGCAAGTGAGTCAAGATAATTTTTCCAAGTAACATCATTTACATCCTTAACACCATAACGCATGGAACCGGTCTCTGCAGGCACTTCGGCAGTTTCAGGATGAAGCATATAAGATATTTCAGCAGTAATTGACGGCATGTTGTGCAAGTAACCCAATGGTTCAAGCCGACTCAGAAAGACATTTGGTACAGAAGTAAAAACATGGAAATGCTTTGAGTAAGGCAGAATGTTGGCAAACACAAATATCAGCACAATATGTGCCCACCAATTTATTTCATGTAACACATGCATTCCATGAGCACTCAGATCACTTAAGAGCAGAGGGGCAAATATAGAGCTCAATGGAAAGATGCCCGCATGATCATCAGGATGCATTTGGCAATAAGCCATGTTTAGCCCGGCAAGTGACACCATGAGCAACAGAATGATTTTCAGTGCGATCAGTGCATCATATTTTGATTTAAGCTGCATCTCAACTCCATAGAATCTTTTTATCCGGATGAATATTCGTCTGGATAGAAAAAAGAGGATACTTAAAATGATCACGTAGGACATGATATCACCTGAAGCAGTTACAAAGTCGTAAAACCAGCCTGTGCCTGACATGATTCTTTCAGCTCCGGTAAGCCCGTCAATGACCATTTCCATACTTCCCAAAGTAATGACCAGAAAACCCCAGAATACCAGTGCATGAAAGAATCCGGCAAGCGGATATCTGAAAATCTTCGTTTGTCCAATGGCAACTTTAAGCATCAGGTTGAATCTTTCAGCCCAGTTGCCCAAGGGTTGTTTCTTTGTTAGTGAGAAGTTGTACCACAGGCGTTTCATGCTATAAGCAAAAACGCCCAGTGTTGCCAAAAGCGCCAATGCAAAGACAATTTGTTTTATCATACCTTCTCTGTTTATCCTTGTAACTAAAATGATAAATTACATAAGCTTTTGATAAACCTGCCACCATCGGTCAGGAATTTCACTATTACAGGCTGTTAGATAATCCTTATAAGAACATGGCACCATATAATGACTGGCATATTTTACCTGATTCTCGTCGCCACATATTACTTCCATCCACCAACGGTCGGTTTTACGGCTCTTAAAAAATATGATGCCATCTTTAAAATCAGCTGTAGGAACGGTGTACTTGATAAAATCATCATTCTTGGGTGAGGGGAAATCCTTCTTTCGTTGGTTGAATCCATCAAAAACATACCATAATATTTCAGCAAGAAGATAGGATGTAGTGCCGTTGCGATCAAACAGCGGATTCAACTCAAAGAAACCGATGGAAGATAGCTTGTCACCCATGGCTGCATACCGTGCAGCCTGACATGCCTGCTCACCGGTGAATCCATTGGGGGACGCATTACCGTTACCCGGAGCTTCCGATCCTTTGATAGCACTTATATCAAAAGATATCAAGTCAGCATTTCTGACAAGTGGTTCAATTTCTTTAAAATCATTATTTATTTTACCCAGCCGGTAACTGTCAAACAGTAACTTACCCATTAATTCTATCTCAACCTGATCGATAAAATAGGTTTGATAACCAATATTGGTGAAGTTAAAGAGGTAGTTGGGCTTTAAAAGAATTATTTTACTCAGATAGTTCTGAGAATGAAGCTCGTCAGAGGTCCCACCTCCCAAATCGAATCTAGGATCAATAACTGCTATATTAATAATCTTTTCAAGATGCTCATATGCTTTATACATACCATAGGTGAGACTTTGACTTCCGCCTATGATAACAGGGAAAATCTTGTTCCCGATCAACGATGACATTACTTCTGAGAGTGCAAATATGGTATCAGCTTCGGTATGCCCTCTTTTTATATTGCCAAGGTCAGCAATACGGGCTTTCCAGTCTCCCGGAAACAGATTATACAAGTATTTACGCACCTCATCAGGTGCATCGGCACATCCTTCGTTATTTAGTGATGAGCGGCCATCAGGCACTCCAATCAATGCAATATCGAAATCAGCCGATGCAGGGAAGTTACCTTCATCAGTGTATATCAGTAAATTATTGCCAATTACAGGCTTTCCGGGTATCTGTGAATTGATTACTTCTACAGGTACAGGTTCAAAATATATTGAAAGATCCATTCCTTCTTATTAATGAATATTCAAACGTACGCAAAATCTCATTTAGTTCAGCTATCATGATAGGCTTTTTCATAAACCACCTATAATTGAAACCATTTTTATCTTGAAGGATGTTAGATCGGGTTTTCGTGAAATCGCAAATCCGGCACCAATTATGTGCATTATGTTCGCATTTGAGGGTCTAAATGCGAACCTAATGCGAACACTATGCGACCACAGTCCACATTCTGGAAAACCCGATCACTAGTTTTTCTACTTTATTTATTTCACTAATTAGATGGAATCAATCGACGACTCATGAATTTAAGTTGATTTGACTTTCGTTTGAATTGGGAGACAATAGCTGAGAAAACCGAAAAATCAGCTGTTTAAAATATTTTACAAATAGGTTGGTACAAGGGCATACCTTACCCTAAGAAGGCTCTATAGAAAATGGGTGTGAGCTCTTCTGGTGACTACAAAATACTCAGTCAAAGTTTTACTTCTTAACTTTTCTTGCAGGAGACTTTGCTTTTTTCACCGGCTTGGCAGTTGTACCGCTAGTGCCAATTATTTCCTTAACTTGCTCATAAGTAAGTGAACCGGGTTCCATACTCTTGGGTATCTTGTAGTTGGTTTTACCCTGGGCAATGTAAGGGCCATAACGGCCATTCAGTACTTGAATAGTTTCGTCCTCAGGGAAAGTCTTGATCAATCGTTCACTTTCCTTCTTACGTTTTTCCTCTATGATCTGGATTGCACGTTCCACATCTATGGTTGATGGATCATCAGATTTAGAAAGCGAATAGAATGCCGACTTATGACGCACATAAGGACCGAATCTTCCTATGGCGACGGTCATTTCTGATTCCTCGTATTGACCAATTGAACGAGGGAAATCAAAGAGCTTAAGTGCACTTTTAATATCAAGGGATTCCATAGTCTGGCCTTTTTTCAGACTGGCAAATCGAGGTTTCTCCTCATTATCAGCTTCGCCAATTTGAACCATGGGACCGAAACGACCAATTCTGACATATACATTCTTACCAGTTTCAGGGTCAGAACCTAGTAATCGCTCAGCTTTAACCTTCTCCGAGTTCTCCATGGTCTGCTTAACCTGTGCAGCAAAGGGACCATAAAACTCCTTGATCATCTGGTTCCATACTTTTTGCCCCTGCGCAATATCATCAAACTCCTTTTCTACGTTTGCAGTAAAATTGTAATCAAGAATATTCTCAAAATTCTGCAGTAGGAAAATGGTTACAAGGGCTCCTATCTCAGTAGGGAAAAGCTTGCTCTTCTCAGCACCTGTATTTTCACTCTTTTTTTCTGATGAGATTTTATTGTCTTTAAGCTTTATAACATCAAATTCTCTCTTAACACCAGGACGATCTTCCTTGACAACATATTCTCTCTTTTGGATAGTAGAGATGGTGGGAGAATATGTTGATGGCCTTCCAATACCAAGTTCTTCCATCTTTTTAACCAAACTTGCCTCCGTGTAACGTGGAGGTTGCTGAGAGAATTTCTGTGTGGCAAGCATTTCAACCAGGTTTAAAGTATCGCCTGATTTAATGGGTGGAAGTAAACTTTCTTCTGAATCAGCGTTTTCATCATCTGTTGATTCAAGATAGACTTTCAAAAACCCATCAAATTTTATGACTTCACCTTTTGCCACAAAACGTTCACTGAAAACTTTAGAATTATTGGTGATAGTAATATTAACAGTTGTACGCTCAAGTTCAGCATCAGCCATTTGAGAAGCAATAGTCCTCTTCCATATCAGATCATAAAGGCGTTGCTCGGAAGCATCTCCGCCAACTTTCTGTTTATGAAGGTCAGTTGGCCTGATTGCTTCATGGGCTTCCTGCGCTCCTTTTGATTTAGTAGTATAATTTCTGGTTTTAATATACCTATCGCCAAATAATCCTGCAATCTCCTTTTTGGCCATGTCAAGAGCCAAGTGAGATAGATTGACTGAGTCAGTACGCATATAGGTGATTTTCCCACTCTCATAAAGTTTCTGAGCAACTAACATGGTGCGAGCAACCGACATGCCAAGCTTACGACTTGCTTCCTGCTGCAAAGTAGACGTAGTGAATGGTGGAGCAGGAGACTTCTTACCTGGCTTCATTTCAACATCACTAACATTGTATGCTGCACCCACACACTTCTTTATGAAATCGATAGCTTCATCAACAGTATTGAATCTCTTGGAAAGTTCAGCATTTATTTGCTGCTTTCCTGAATCGCCAGGCAGTATGAAGTTTGCTGTAACCCGGTAATTAAAAGAAGTTTTAAATGCTTTTATCTCATCCTCACGCTCCACAATAAGCCTGACGGCAACAGATTGAACACGGCCGGCTGACAATGCCGGTTTTACTTTACGCCAGAGTACCGGCGAAATTTCAAAACCAACTAAGCGGTCAAGCACTCTCCGAGCCTGTTGCGCATCCACCAGATTTTTATCAATACTGCGTGGGTTATTGATGGCGTTTAAAATAGCACTCTTTGTAATCTCGTGAAAAACAATTCGTTTTGTTTTCTTATCATCTAACGAGAGTACTTCCTGAAGATGCCAGGAAATAGCTTCCCCTTCACGGTCTTCATCGGATGCAAGCCACACGATGTCGGCATCATTTGCTAATTTCTTGAGTTCTTTAATGAGTTTAAGCTTATCGGCTGATATTTCGTAACTAGGCTCAAAATCGTGTTCTACATCAACGCCCAGTTGCTTTTTTTTCAGATCACGGATATGGCCAAAACTGGACTTAACAATAAAGTCTGTACCCAGAAAACCTTCTATAGTCTTTGCTTTGGCAGGAGACTCAACAATAACCAGATTCTTTGACATAAGTGAATTTAAGGGTGTAATCCGTCTTATTTTTTATCTAAAACGGGCACAAAGTAAAGCATTTAAAATGGATTGGTTTTGCAAATCAGAAATTTTTATTTACAACAATTTAATAATGAGGAGGTTCAAAAATGCCTATTTTTGCACACTCTCAAAGATGAGTGGTTTTTAAGGAACCATATTTTTAATTAATTTATACGAATAACTGCGTGGAGAAAAGGAAATTATACATGGAAACTTATGGATGTCAGATGAATTTTTCTGATAGCCAGATAGTCGGTTCTATAATGATTGATCATGATTTCGAGCTTACTGAAAATATTGCTGATGCTGATTTGATATTCATCAATACTTGTTCTATCAGGGAGCATGCCGAACAACGCATCAGAGCTCGACTTAGGGAGTTTAAACGATACAAGAAAATCAAACCCGATCTAAGGATTGGTTTATTGGGCTGTATGGCTGAACGCCTGAAGGAAGAATTGCTTGAACAGGAACGTATTGTTGATATTATTGTTGGGCCCGATGCATATCGTGATTTACCCAGACTTCTCAACATTGCAGAAACCGGACAAAAAGCAGTGAATGTAATCCTTTCAATGGATGAAACTTATGCCGACATTAACCCGGTTCATACCAAAGGTATTTCGTCATTCATTTCTATTATGCGTGGCTGTGAAAACTTCTGCTCTTACTGTGTAGTACCTTTTACAAGAGGTAAAGAGCGGAGCAGGTCACCAGAAACCATTGAACAGGAAGCGCGAAGGTTATTCGATGAAGGAATTCGTGAAGTTACTTTATTAGGACAGAATGTTAACTCTTATCAAAGTGAAGAAGGTACAGGTTTTCCCCAGTTACTTGAGAAAGTAGCATTAGTAAATCCTAAACTTAGAGTGAGGTTCGCAACTTCACATCCTAAGGATATATCTGATGATTTAATTAATATGATTGACCGATATCCAAATATTTGTAAAAGCATTCATTTGCCGGTACAATCAGGGAGTAACCGAATGCTTAAACTCATGAACCGGAAATACACCCGTGAATGGTATTTAAGCAGAATAGAGACAATCAAAAAAATAATACCCGAGTGTGCCTTTTCAACAGATATCATAACAGGTTTCAGTTCAGAAACTGAAGAAGATCACCTTGAAACATTAGAGTTGATGAAGCAAGTGGGATATGACTACGCCTTCATGTTCAAATATTCAGAACGACCCAACACCCTTGCCGCTAAAAAATATAAAGATGATATTGACGAAGAAACAAAAGGCAGGCGACTTCAGGAAATCATTGATTTACAGCAGGAACTTTCATACCAAAGCAATCTGAAAGATATTGGTAAAATATTTGAAGTGCTGGTTGAAAATGTGTCGAAAAAGTCGTCTGATGAATTATCCGGACGAAATAGTCAGAATAAAGTAATTGTTTTCCCATCGCAGGAATTCAAACCAGGTGATTATGTAAATGTACGCATTGTTTCATGTACAACAGCAACGCTCAGAGGTCAGGCAATAAACTAATTTATTTTAATACGTTAATCAAAGGGCTTTATATTAATAAAATTGAATACTTTTGCTTAACCTAAAAATAACAGATCAACTCTAATGCGTTGGTTAATTGGCTAATGAAGATTATCATTCATGTTTTTCAAGCTTTTTCTACACTAAATGATACGAATGAAAAAAACAACTAAGGCAGGTTCAATATATTTGAGTATTCTATTCATTGCTGCTATAACTTTCAGTTCTTGTATTTCACAAAAAAAGATTATCTACCTACAGAATAAGAGCGCTTTCTCTGCAGGAGCAAATACTTATGAGAATGATCTGGCGACTTATAAACTGCAACCCGGTGATTTCCTTTACATCAATGTTTCTAGTTTGGATCCCAAAAACATGACTTCCTTTGAAGGCAATGATAGAGCAGATAATCAGATACAAAGCGAAATGGGTGTCTATCTTAAAAGTTATCAGGTAAGTGACTCGGGCTTTATCAGGTTTCCGGTTATAGGAAAGGTTGAAGTTGTGGGTTTATCAGTTAGTCAGGTTAGAGATAAGCTTCAAGGCATCATGGATGAGTTTTATCAGTTGGCAACCATAACAGTGAAACTGGTGAACTTTCAGATAAGTATAATGGGCGAAGTGAATCGTCCGGGGTTATATACTGTATATAATGATAGATTGAATATACTTCAGGCAATCAGTCTGGGAGGTGATTTAACAAATTTCGGTAATCGCAAGGAAGTAAATATTATACGAAAAACAAAAACCGGGGGAACCGAGATTCTGGAAGTTAATTTGTTGACTGATTCATTGCTTGAATTACCGGGCTTCTATCTTCAACCTGATGATATAGTTTACGTCAAGCCAATGAAGAGCAAGACATTTGCCTTTACTTCATTCCCTTATTCTTTTGTACTATCAACTATTACCACTACTCTTGTAATAATTAACTTTTTTAAATAGACTGATTTGTGGACAATTTTAATCCTGAACTAAACGAAGAGGTCATTGACTTGAAGCAAATTTTCTTCAAGTTTTTAAAATACTGGTACCTATTTGTAATCGCTATCATACTGTCATTAGCGGTTGCGTATTTGTTCAATAGGTTCACCAAACCTACCTATAAAGTCAGCACTACCATACTTATCAAAGATGAAAAATCAGCATTCGATGCGCAGGCCCTTCTAGGATTAGGTAATTTACAGAATGCACAGAGCATAGAAAATGAGATTGGAGTCCTTAAATCCAGGGCCTTGATAACACGAGCTATCCGGTCACAGAATTTTGATATTTCCTATTTCACTGAAGAGAACTTTATTATCAGGGAGCTTTATGATGAAGCACCCTTTACTGTTTTATTTGATACGTTAAACCCTCAACCTGCAGGATTGCGTTTTAATATTGTTATCAAGAATGATCGGGAATATACTATATCCACCGAAGGAGAATTTGCATCATCTTACTTTTTTACTCATATCAGAAGGGATTTACCTATAACAGAAACCATAAATGTAAATGGGAAATACACATTTGGTCAGGAAGTAAAGGGTAAGCATCATAATTTCAAAATTGTTCTTAATAACAATTTCCAGGGAGGAAAACACCTGAATTCAGATATGTTCTTTGTGTTTAACAAAATTGAAGATCTTACTAAAGAATTCTCTGAATTTTTAATTGAACCTATCAACCGGGAAGCATCTATTGTTAAAATTTCTTTGCAGAGCAATAATGTTCAGAAGGCATCCGATTTTTTGAATGCCCTTACTACTGAATACCTTGAAAGAAGTTTGGAACGTAAAAACCAGATTGCAACAAATACTATATTGTTTATTGATGAGCAGTTGTTAGGCATTACTGATTCTCTTGAGATTGCCGAGAGTGATCTGCAGCAATTCAGAACCACCAATGATGTAATGGATCTAAACTTCCAGTCACAACAAGTATTCCAGACAATGGAGGACCTTGAGACACAAAAAGCAGAGTTGATTGTCAAAAACCAATATTACAATTACCTGAGTGACTATTTAAAAAGTAACCGGAATGATCTTACAGGTCTTACCGTTCCATCATCTATGGGAATTGAAGACCCTGTTCTGTCAAGGCTCATAACTGATCTAACCACTCTTTATGCCGAACGCGGCGAAGCCAGACAGATGGCTAAAGAAAAGAATCCCATCATATCATCTTTTGATCAGCGAATTGATGTAAATAAACGCACGCTTGCCGAGAATATCAAGAATATTATAAACACTTCCAATATTGCTATCCGGGATATTGACAGGCGCATAAATGCAATGTCAGGCAAGATTAATCAGTTACCTACTACCCAACGAATGTTGTTCGGTATTGAGCGAAAGTTTAAGCTCAATGATGCGATATATACTTTTCTACTTGAAAAAAGATCAGATGCCCAAATAACAAGAGCTTCAAATATGCCCGACAATGAAGTGCTGGATATAGCTGATCCACTTGAAATGACACCTGTTACGCCAAAGAGAACACTTAACTACACTATTGCACTGCTCATTGGAGTGATCCTTCCCATCGGTTATATCTTTGGAAAGGATTATCTGAATGATAAACTCATGGACAAGAAAGATATTGAAAAGATAACTTCTCTGCCAATAGTAGGGAATATTATACATAGCTCCAAAAACAGTAAACTGGTAGTAGCCGAATTCCCAAAATCAGCAATTGCAGAATCGTTTAGATTGATAAGAACCAACCTTCAGTATTTTACCAAAAACAAGGATAAACAAGTAATTTTAATTACCTCCGCAATGGTTAATGAGGGGAAAACCTTCACTGCTATGAATGTTGCATCTATTTTTGCACTATATGGCAAAAGAACCCTTATTATTGGCTTCGATCTGAGGAAACCTAAAATATATCACGATTTTGGGCTTTCAAACACAACAGGTATTAGTTCATATCTGATCAACAAGAGTATTCTACAGGAAATTATTCAAAAGACATCCCTTGAGAATCTGGATTTTATTGCTGCAGGCCCTATACCTCCAAATCCAGCCGAATTAATTGCATCGCCTAAAAATGATGAGTTGATAAACCAGCTTAAGCAGATGTATGACTATATTATTATAGATACACCACCAGTTGGTATAGTTACAGATGCGTATCTTCTCATGAAGCATTCAGATGTGAATGTATTTGTTACACGCCAGGGATTTACAGTTAAAAGGATATTTGAGACAATTATCTCTGATATTGAGAAACGCGAACTAAAGGATATTACCATACTTATGAATGATGTCAAATATGAGAACAATAGTTACGGATATGGTTATGGAAAAGGGTATGGGTATGGCTATGGAGATGGACATGGGTATTATCTGGATGATGAAACTGAATTAACTGGCAAACACAAGAAAAAACACAAGAAGAATACAACTGTCAGCTAGTTAATCTTAAGCCACGGATTTCGTGGCTTTTCTATTTCAAATAGCCTTGAGATACTTTGGGAAATAGTATTAATTTTGCCCATTGAATAGAAAAAAATCCAATAAAAATAATTAGGAGCGGAAACGTGTTAAATCAGAGGGGTGCAGTAATTTGGTTGAGCGGATTGCCTTGTTCAGGCAAAACTACCATAGGTTTAGGGCTGGAACAGATGCTAATGAAGTCAGGTTTCATTGTAAGAATGCTTGACGGTGATATCACACGAAAAGGCATCTGCAGTGACCTTGGTTTTTCAGAAAATGACCGTTATGAAAATATCAGGAGAGTGGCTGAAATAGCCCGGTTATTTGCTGAAACAGGTATCATAACTTTATGTGCTTTTATTACCCCTACTGACAGCCTGCGGGAAATGGCATACAAGATTGTTGGTGAAGAATATTTTATTAATGTGTTCGTTGACGCACCTCTTGAAATATGTGAACAGCGGGATGTTAAAGGCATGTATAAAAAAGCCCGCAGAGGTGAAATAAGTGATTTCACCGGAGTAAGTGCTCCTTTTGAAGTACCTGCCAATCCTGACATTACATTAAGCACCACAGCTTTTAATCCTCAACAAAGTATCAGTGAGCTCTACGATTATTTATTACCCATAATTGAACAGAATGAAAAGTAGATTTAATCTTACGCACCTTGAAGAACTGGAATACGAATCAATTTTCGTTATTCGTGAAGTGGCTGCGCAATTTGAAAGGCCGGTACTTCTTTTTTCAGGAGGTAAGGATTCCATTGTGATGACTCATCTTGCAGTAAAAGCTTTTTGGCCTGCAAAACTTCCTTTTCCATTGCTGCATATTGATACTGGACATAATTTTGAAGAGACAATGATCTACCGCGACAATCTGATAAAAAAGATTGGCGCTACTCTATATGTTGGCTCTGTGCAGGAAAGTATTGACAAGGGAAGGGTTGTAGAAGAAAAAGGGGTCAATGCAAGTCGCAATATTCTGCAAACAACCACCCTGCTTGACACAATAGAGAAATATAAGTTTGATGCAGCCATGGGCGGTGGACGTAGAGATGAAGAAAAAGCAAGGGCTAAAGAACGTTTTTTCTCCCATAGGGATGAATTTGGGCAATGGGATCCTAAAAACCAAAGACCCGAACTCTGGAACATCTTTAACGGCCGTAAAAACCCTGGTGAGCATTTCAGGATATTTCCCATCAGTAACTGGACTGAAATGGATGTTTGGCAATATATCATGAAAGAGCAGATTGAATTACCCAACCTTTATTTTACACACCAAAGGGAAGTGTTTTATCGCGATGGGCAATGGCTGGCAAAAGCCCCGTTCATGAAACTTAAGGAAAATGAGTTTTATGAAACAAAAACAGTAAGATGCCGTACAATTGGGGATATCTCATGCACAGGCTTAACTTTGTCAACTGCCAATTCTCTGGAGGATATTATTGATGAGATAGCTGCAACCAGAATTACCGAACGAGGCGGCAGGGCTGATGATATGCGCTCGGAAGCAGCAATGGAAGACAGAAAGAAGGAAGGCTATTTTTAACAGTATCTGCAACTTACTGCCCCCTTATTTTGGAAATATTGGATTAACTTATTTTAGTGAGTGCTTTAATTGAATTCTAATTTTATGACTGAATTTTCAACCAAAGGATACCTGGACATGGAGCTACTGCGATTCACCACCGCAGGCAGTGTTGACGATGGAAAGAGTACTTTAATAGGCAGGTTGCTTTATGATAGCAAGTCAATTTTTGAGGACCAACTTGAAGCAATCAAAAGAGCCAGTATCCGCAGAGGCAATGAGCATGTTGACCTTGCTCTGCTTACTGATGGATTAAGGGCAGAGCGTGAGCAGGGAATCACTATTGATGTGGCTTATCGTTATTTTGCAACACCAAAACGCAAATTCATCATTGCTGATACTCCAGGGCATATCCAATATACCCGCAATATGGTAACCGGTGCGTCAACAGCTAATGCAGCTATCATTTTAATCGATGCACGTAACGGCGTTACTGAACAAACCTGTCGCCATTCCTACATTGCCTCCCTCCTGCAGATTCCTCACATCATTGTTTGTATCAATAAAATGGATCTCGTTGATTTTAGCGAAGAAGTTTACACGAACATTATATTTGAATATACTGAATTTAGGAAGAAGCTTGATCTAAATGATATTTCGATTGTACCAATAAGTGCTTTGCTGGGTGACAATGTAGTTGATCCTTCTTTAAATATGCCATGGTACAAGGGAGGTACACTTATGAATGTGCTGGAAAGTATTGAGATAGGTAACGATAATAATCTAACTGATGCACGGTTCCCGGTACAATATATTATAAGACCATTATCTGATGAATTCCATGATTACCGTGGTTATGCTGGCAGGATAGCAGGTGGTGTCTTCAAACCTGGTGATGAGGTAATAGCATTACCATCCATGCTTAAAAGTAAGGTAAAGTCCATTGATATCTATAAGGGGAATTTACAGGAAGCTTTCCCTCCTCAATCGGTTACACTCACACTTGAGGATGATATTGATATCAGTAGGGGTGATATGATTGTCAAACCTGATAATCTTCCATCAATTACACAGGAATTTGATGTAATGATGTGCTGGATGAATGAGAAACCTCTGCAGGTTAATGGAAAGTATGCCCTGAAACACACTACACATGAAGTAAGATGCCTTATCAAGGAAGTTAAGTACAAGGTTAATGTCAATAATATGGAGCAAATGATTGATGGGAAGGTTAATCTTAATGATATCGCTTGCGTTACCATAAGGACAACAAAACCGGTATATATTGATGCTTACCGCAAAAACCGCCGGACAGGTGCCATCATTATCATAGATGAAGCAACCAACAATACTGTTGGCGTTGGTATGGTACAATAAAACACAAGAGAGGGGAAATGGCACAAAAGTCTAATGTATCGCGTGAGCAAACGATAATAGCTATATTCCTCGTTATTGGTGTCATTTTTATTACACGGCTTTTTTATATACAGGTAATTGATGAGAGTTACACCCTATCTGCAAATAACAATGTATTAAGGTATGTAACACAGTATCCGGCACGTGGCTTGGTTTATGACCGTAATGGCAAACTATTAGTCTATAATGAGGCGGTTTATGATCTGCTGGTTTTACCTGCGCAGGTTAAGGAGCTTGACACGGTGGAGTTTTGTGAATTATTACAGATTACTGTAGAGGGGTTCAGAGAACGATTGGATAAAGCAAAGAAATATTCACGGTATAAACCAAGCTTGTTTGAGAAACAGATTTCAAAGGAGACCTATGGATATTTAGAGGAAAAAATGTACAGGTACAAAGGATTCTTTGTACAGCCACGTACACTTCGAAAATATCCAAAGCCAATAGGCGCGCACCTCTTTGGTTATGTTGGAGAAGTTACACAGGGTGTAATTGACAAAAATCCATATTATAAATCAGGTGATTATATTGGCATAAGCGGCATAGAGAAAGCTTACGAAGAAATTCTGCGTGGAAAGAAAGGTCTTAAGATCAAGATGGTTGATGTGCATAACCGTGAAGTGGGTAGTTATGCTGAAGGAAAATATGACACCGTTTCAGTAACGGGTGAGGATCTTTATCTAAGTATTGACGGTGATCTGCAAGAATATGGTGAGATGTTGATGGCAGGTAAAATGGGAAGTGTTGTTGCAATTGAACCTTCAACTGGTGAGATTCTGGCTTTTCTATCAAGCCCTACTTACGATCCCAACCTTCTTGTGGGCAGAGTAAGGGGATATAACTTTAAATTACTATCTGAAGATCCGGTTAAACCATTATTAAACAGGGCCTTAATGGGAGCTTATCCTCCCGGTTCCACATTTAAAATGGTGAATGACCTTATTGGTTTGCAGGAAGGGCTGTTGAGCTTGGATACCAGATATTCCTGTCAGGGACCCGGGTCATCACCTATCCGCTGCACTCACAACCACCAATCACCCCTTGATGTCTATGTGGCAATTCAACAGTCGTGTAATCCCTTTCACTGGCAGGTGTTCAGGTCAATAATCAACAATGCCGGACATGGAGGAATACGCAACAACTATGTATCATGGCGCAATCATGTTATGAGTTTGGGATTTGGTAAAAAGCTGGGTACTGATCTACAATTCGAGCTGCCAGGTAACATACCTTCAGCAGAAACTTTTGACAAAATATATGGCAAAGGGCACTGGAATTCAATGACCATCCGATCACTTTCAATCGGACAAGGCGAAATTCTGGTTACACCTTTACAATTGGCCAACTATGCTGCTACCTTGTCAAACAGAGGGTCATACATAGAGCCACATGTAGTCAGAGCCATTGGCAATCAAAAAACACTTGACACAAAATTCAAGCAGAATACTTCAACAATCAACAAAGAACACTTTGAAGTGGCAGTTGAAGGAATGCGGCAGGTAGCAACACTTGGAACGGCAAAATGGTATCAGATTGAAGGTATAACTATGTGTGGTAAAACGGGTACTGCTGAAAACCCTCATGGTGATGATCATTCATTATTTATGGCATTTGCCCCTGCTGATAATCCAAAAATTGCCATTGCCGTTGTTATTGAAAATGCAGGATTTGGCTCCACATGGGCATTACCAATTGCTTCACTAATGATAGAAAAATATCTCACAGGTACTGTTAAACGTACTGAGATAGAGGAAAAAATGAAGACAACTAATCTTATTCAATAAAGTGCGGGAGAGAAACAACATATTCAGCAATATTGACTGGCAGATAACAACGTTGTACCTGGTGCTCGTTGTAATGGGGTGGTTGAATATATATGCCGCTGTGTATAATGAAGATTACAGCAGCATATTCGACATAACCCAAAGTTACGGAAAACAGCTGATATGGATTCTTAGTTCCCTGTTTCTTGCCTTATTGATATTACTAACTGACGCTAGATTTTTCAGCACTTTTGCCTATCTTATTTATGGCTTGTTGATTATCCTTTTGCTGGTAGTATTGGCTGTAGGTACAGAAATATCAGGTTCCAAATCGTGGTTTCAGATAGCTGGTTTTGGCTTACAGCCTGCCGAGTTTGCAAAATTTGCAACTAACCTTGCCATAGCAAGGTTTTTCAGCCAACAGCACCTCAACCTTTCACTGCTAAAGAATCGCTTATTTCCACTGATACTTATGGGGATTCCTGCCGTACTTATCTTACTCCAAAATGATACAGGATCAGCTCTTGTTTACAGCTCATTTATTCTGGTATTATACCGCATGGGGCTTTCGGGCAATTTCTTGCTTGCTGGGCTATTGGTCATATTGGTTGCCGTTTCCACATTGATGGTAGGTACTACTTATGTATTATTCCTGTTAATTGGTCTTGCAGGGCTGTTGTTCTTCTTCATGAAGCGTAATAGACGGAATATTGTTTCGCTTGTGGGCTTGCTTGTGCTGGCTATTGGTTTTGCATATACTGTTGAAGTAGGCGTTGACCGTTTCCTTGGTGATCATCAGAAAGCAAGGATAAATGTTCTTCTCGGTAAAACCATTGACTTGAAAGGTGTTGGCTATAATGTCAATCAATCAAAGATTGCTATTGGATCAGGAGGCTTCTTTGGTAAAGGATATCTCAATGGCACTCAGACTAAATACAATTTTGTACCTGAACAAAGTACTGACTTTATTTTTTGCACTGTTGGTGAAGAATGGGGCTTTTTAGGCTCCACGGTTGTTATTGCTCTTTTCCTGATGTTGCTTGTTAGGATTGTGGTGTTGGCCGAACGACAACGATCGGACTTTAGCAGAGTATATGGATATGGTGTAGCAGCCATACTTTTCTTTCACTTTACAATAAATGTTGGAATGACCATAGGTCTAGTACCGGTTATTGGAATTCCCTTGCCTTTCTTTAGCTACGGAGGATCATCTTTATGGGCATTTACAATACTTCTTTTTATCTTTATCAAGCAGGATATTAATAGGAATGCGTTGCTTTAAAAAACTGTCTTCCCATGCTTCAGATAAATGATAATGCAGAACCTTTACTAAGTGTATCTAATTTAAGTATATCCTTTCGTGACGAAAGCGGCTGGAATAAAGCTGTTGATGATATCTCTTTTATAGTTAAGCGGGGCGAAACCATTGGCATTGTTGGTGAAAGCGGATCCGGAAAATCAGTAACATCCCTATCTATCCTGCAACTGTTGCCTGAAAAAATGAGTCGGATTGATGAAGGGCATATTGTATTTAACAGTCAGGAACAGTCGAGCGATCTATTGAAACTTCCAGAATCCGGAATCCGTAAAATCAGAGGCAACAGGATCGCAATGATTTTTCAGGAGCCAATGTCTTCCTTGAATCCTGTTATGAAGTGCGGGAAACAAATAACTGAATCCATCCGGATGCACATGGATTATTCCAATGAAAAGGCTAAGGAATATACACTCAAGCTGTTTCAGGATGTTATGTTGCCTGATCCTGTTTATGCCTTTAATGCTTTCCCGCATCAGTTATCGGGTGGGCAAAAGCAACGTGTGATGATTGCCATGGCTATTTCATGTTCACCTGAGATCTTGATTGCCGATGAGCCAACCACCGCATTGGATGTGACAGTACAGAATTCCATTTTACTGTTACTCAAGAATCTACAGCAACAATTAAATCTTACGCTGATTTTCATCAGTCATGATTTGGGGGTTGTTTCCGAAATTGCTGACAGGGTTTTAGTAATGAGCAAAGGAAAAATCATTGAGCAGGGCTTTGCCACAGAAATATTCAGCAATCCGAAACAACCTTATACGAAAGGTCTTATGGCATGCCGTCCATCAATGAACCTAAGATTAAAAAGGTTGCCCACAGTGGCTGATTTTATGAATAGTCCTGAAAGCCCTAAAGTTATTGTGGAAGATCGCGCTGATCGAAAACTAAGACATAAAGAGCTATATGCTTCAACCCCGATATTAAGCGTTGAAAACCTATCGGTGCATTATCCGCTACCTAAAGCATGGTTTAAGAAAGAAACAACCTACTTCAAAGCAGTCGATGAAGTGAGTTTTAAGGTCTTTAAAGGTGAAACTCTTGGGCTCGTTGGGGAATCAGGTTGTGGTAAAACTACTCTTGGTAGGGCCTTATTGAGATTGATAGAGCCAACAGAAGGAAAAATAAGTTTCGAAGGTCAGGAAGTGCGTTCATTAAATCAACATGATTTAAGAGTTATGAGGAAACGCATGCAGATAGTATTTCAGGATCCTTACTCTTCTTTAAATCCAAGGCTTACTATTGGTCAGGCAATCATTGAACCATTAATTGCCAACGGTATACTATCTTCTTATAAAGAGAGAAAAGATAAAGTGCTTGAATTATTAGAAAAGGTAAATATGCAGCCTGATCATTTCAACAGGTATCCCCATCAATTCTCAGGAGGTCAACGCCAGCGAATTTGCATAGCTAGGGCACTTGTGCTTAACCCGGCTTTTGTTATTTGTGATGAATCCGTTTCTGCCCTTGATGTTTCAGTACAAGCCCAGGTCCTCAATCTTCTCAATGACCTTAAGAGTGAGTTTGGATTCACTTATATATTCATCTCACATGACCTCTCTGTTGTGAGATTTATGTCGGACAGGATGCTTGTTATGAAAAGTGGACAGATAGTGGAACAGGGTGATGCAGATAAGATATATGAAACACCTGTGCAAGAATATACACGACAATTAATAGAAGCAATACCTGGACGGAATCTTACTCCTCCAATATTGACATAACTGCCTCGTTTTTGAAAGGTTTTGATAGATAACCATTCATACCTGCTTCCATGCATTTATTATGCACATCAGATAATGAGCTGGCTGTCATTGCATAAATTTTAACTTTTGAAATTCTAGCTTCTTCCAGTTCAATTTCTCTGATCATCCGGCTAGCCTCAAAACCATCAAGTTCAGGCATTTGCAGATCCATTAATACAAGATCGTAATTATCATTCCTGAATTTTTCAACGGCTATTTTCCCATTGTCTGCAAGATCAAATATATGATCAAACTTCTCAAGCATAAAGATTATTACCTTTTGATTAATGAAGTTATCCTCGGCAATTAGAATTTTCTTCTGTTTCATGTTTTTATAGAACTTCGAGTATTACAAATTCGAACCTTTCCGGCTGACCATGAGTTAATAGTCGAAGAAGAAGAAAGTAATCCTGTTTGATTAAATAAAGTTTATACTCCTATTCAGGATCAATTCTTGATATTACAGCGCTGGTCCAAATTAACTCAACTAGAAATTATTAATACCTTTACAGATATATTACCTTACCATGGCAAATAAGAAATCAATAAAACCAATCCCCGCATCTCATAGCCCATTTGTTAAATTAGTTGAAGAGCTATTCCTTAGCAATCCTCAAAAAGCATTTAATTTCAGGCAGGTCTCGAATCTGCTCGGTGTTTCAGATAAAGTTAGCAAAGAACTGGTAAACAAGATTATAGAATCACTGGCTGATTCAAAAATAATAATAGCTTTAAACAGAGGAAAATACAAATATAATCCGGAGCTGGTTGCTGAAAAATATCAAACTACCATTGTGCAAGGTAGAGTAGACATGAAGCAAACTGGGAAAGCCTATGTGATAGTAAAAGAACTTGATGACGATGTTTTCATTTCAGCAAACAATACAGGCCATGCCCTGAATGGTGATACCGTCAAGGTTAGATTGTTCCCTATTCGTAAAGATCATAAATTGGAGGGCGAGATCATTGAAGTAATTCAGCGATTTAAAAACCAATTTGTTGGCAAGATACAGATTTCAGGAAAATTTGCTTTTCTAATACCTGATGAAGCTAATATGCCCTTTGATATTTTCATCCCAAACGAGTCATTACATGATGGGAAGAACGGGCAAAAGGCAATAGCACGACTAACAGATTGGCCTGAACGATCAAAGAATCCTTTCGGTGAGATTATTCAGGTACTTGGTGCTCCAGGTAACAATGATGTTGAGATGAATTCCATTCTCGCATCATTTGAATTCCCTCTGCAATTCAATCCTAACAGCCTAAAACAGGCTGAAAAGATTCCATTTGAAATACCAGCAGAAGAAATTAAGAAGAGACGGGATTTCAGACAAATATGGACTTGTACTATTGACCCGCCTGATGCAAAAGATTTTGATGATGCTCTTTCATTGATTAAAAAAGAAAATGGCTTATGGGAAGTAGGAGTTCATATTGCAGATGTGTCATATTATGTAAAACCCGGAACTCCAATAGACGAAGAAGCCTATGAGCGTGGCACTTCAGTATATCTGGTTGACCGTACTATTCCGATGTTACCGGAGAAACTATCCAATAATGTTTGTTCATTGCGACCTAATGAAGACAAGCTTTGTTTCTCTGCGGTATTTGAATTAGATGAGCAGGCCAGAATTCAAAGCGAATGGTATGGGAAAACAATCATCAATAGTAACTTTCGATATGCCTATGAAGAAGTACAGGCTATGATTGAAGGGGGTGAAGGAGAGTTTAAGAAGGAACTACTCATTCTCAACGATCTTGCCATTAAACTGAGGGAAGAAAGATTTAAGAAAGGCTCCATTGGTTTTACAAGTCAGGAAGTGAAGTTTATACTTGATGAAAACGGTAAGCCTATTGATACTTATATAAAGGAGCAGAAAGAAGCGAATATGTTGATTGAGGATTTCATGTTACTTGCCAATAGGAGTGTTGCAGAAAAAATTGGCAAACTCAATGGAAATTCAACCCCCAGAACCTTTGTTTATCGAATACATGATGAACCCAATCAGGAGAAGCTTCAGAAGTTTGCCGAGTTTCTTGCCAAATTAGGTTACAAGATGAATATAGGATCACGCAAACTCCTGTCAAAGTCGTTCAATTCCCTATTTGAACAGATTGCCGGAAAGGGAGAAGAAGCAATGATTGAATCCATTGCTATCAGGACCATGTCAAAAGCTATTTATTCAACTTTCAACATTGGTCATTATGGTCTGGCATTCCCATATTATACACACTTTACATCACCAATCCGCCGTTATCCTGACCTTATGGTGCATAGGTTACTGGAAGCATACCTTCAGGGAAAACCATCTGTGGATAAAGAAGAATTTGAAGAGTACTGTGTGCACAGTTCTGATATGGAACGCAAAGCAGCCGAGGCTGAACGTGCATCTGTAAAATACAAACAAGCTGAATATCTTCAGGATAAGATCGGGATGTCATTTAAAGGTCTTATTTCAGGAGTAAGTAAATGGGGATTATATGTAGAACTTGAAGGTAATAAATGCGAGGGTATGATTGCGATGAGGAATATGGATGACGATTTCTATTACCTTGATGAAGATAGTTATAGAGTAGTGGGTCAACATAAGGGGAAAGAGTTCAGGTTAGGTGATCCAATACAAATCAAAGTGCAGAGCGTTGATCTACAAAGGAAACAGATGGATTTCGTGTTGGATAGGTCCAATAGTTCTGATGATTTTGATGATATGCCCGTTCGTTCATCATGGGAAATTAAACAATCAAGGCCGGTTAGTCAGGTCAGAACAGGCAGACAAACCAAAGCAGGCAAACCAACTAAAAATAGAAGTCCAAAAAAACAAGGCAAGTCAGGTAAGTCAAATAAACGTTTTTTCTAATCTCATTAAAAATCTAAACTATTTAATTTTTTATGGAAAATTTTATTGCCTATAATCCTACCTCATTACACTTTGGTAAGAATATTTTGAATGATCTTGGAGCAACCATAAATAAATATGGCAACAGAGTTCTTCTTGTTTACGGCAAGAATTCAATCAAACAGAACGGACTTTATAATCTTATAAGAAGCCAGCTTGATAAAATAAATGCGCAGGTTTTTGAATATAACGGTATAAAATCAAATCCGATTGTAGAAGATGTTGATGGTGCCGCCGCTTTAGGACGTAAACACAATGTTGATGTTATACTGGCGGTAGGAGGAGGCAGTGTTATCGACTCGGCAAAAATGATTGCAATAACAATTCCTTATCAGGTAAAAGCGTGGGACTACTTCACGCGGGTAGCTGCAGCGCCGACAACTGCCATCCCTATGGTTGCAGTACTTACCTTAGCTGCAACAGGTTCAGAGATGAATCCTTTTGCTGTAATTTCAAACCATAAAGCTGAAGTAAAAGGAAGTTATACTTCTCCATTAATGTTTCCAAAACACTCTTTTCTTGATCCTCAATTTACTGCCAGTGTTCCATATAACTATACCGCATATGGAATAGCAGACTTGATAGCGCATTGTCTTGAAGCATATTTCGGTAAAGGGGAAGCCACACTGGCTGATCGTTTTGTATTCTCCATCATCAAAGAAGCGCTTGAAAATGGTCCTGCATTATTAAAGGATCTAACTAATTATGACCTAAGAGCAAGAATAATGTTTGCAGCAACAATGGCTCTAAATGGTATGACCATGCAAGGAAGAGCATCAGGTGAATGGGGCGTTCACAGTATTGGACACATTCTTTCTCTGCTCTACGATGTGCCTCATGGTGCTTCATTAACTATTGTATATCCAGCCTGGTTAAAGCTTCAAAAGCACAGGCTGGCTGACAGGATCTCCTATCTTGGGCAAAATGTATTCAACACCTCAGATGTGGATCTTACTATTGAACGACTGGAAAGCTTCTTCCGACTAATGGATTGTCCAGTAAGGTTGAGTGAAGAAGTTGAAAATTTCAATAGTGAGGAAATCATCAGAATTATGATTCAAAACAAAGCTGCAACCTTTGTCCATAAGATGGATCATAATGATTATAAGAAAGTTGTTGAATTAATGTCGTAACTCCGATTCTATAAACTTCTGGAAGCTTTAAGAAGATTTTCTCCAATACCTATGCGATAACCCGTTGAAAGGAATGTTATTTCACCTTTTGGAGTTACAAAAATCACTAACGGATAGTTTGGTGATGCAGGTAAGCCTGCCGACTCCGTTATTACCTTAAGAAGCTTATCTCCTTTATCCTCCATAAAAATGGTTGCCTGTGGTAAATTCTTGTAATTACCAGGATTAAAGTCTTTTGCATTTATGGAAGAGGGTACTGCAAAAAGAAAATGACCACCCCATTTATTAAAATCAGCCCTTAATAAAGGAATATCACTCATTATATGGCGTGTTGGTTCATTTGCAGGATTAATAAATGAGAGTACCATGCCTTTATCGGCCGATAATTCGCTCAACATTTTACTAATTCCCGACATGTCAGTAATCCTGATGTCCATATCAATGATCCCTGAAATGGTTCTGGTTTGTTCAAGTGGTTGTAATACAACAGTCTTGCTTAATTTATCACCTTTTTTAAGTGTAAAATAATCTGTTCCCGTAAGAACACTTCCATCATCCCTTCTGTGTCCTGTCATTAACATGTAATATCCCGGCTCAAGATCAAGAGTAAAGGGGAACTCTTTGACCAGAGAACTGCCTTCATAATCGAGGGTTGTAAAATATCCATTATTGTATTTCTGTAAAGTGTAATGAATATAGTATTCAGGTTTTATGGAATTGCCAATATCATTTATAAGCTCAAGCTGTGCACTCTTTTCAGGTGCTTCAGTAGCCTCAAAGCTAATATTGACCCATTCACCTTCCTTATACACCTGAGGCATTTGGGTGGCCTGATCTATACGTGCCGGCAGATTAAATGTGCGGCAAAATGCTACAAAGAATATGTCTCTTGATCGTTTGTCTGCAATTCTTATCTCGTAAACACCAATGGGTGAAATAGGACAGCCCATATAATTTTCAGTAGTAGTCAGAGCGATACTGTCCTTAACCCATCCCTTTATCAGTGATAGAGTCTGAGAATCATTACCCCCTTCACCCTCAAAGATGGGTAATAACTTTGCATGTAGATATGTTCTCCATGGTCTGATTAATTCAATGCTAATTCTTGGTGAAAGAATCCCTTCCTTGAAGACTGCAAAATCAAACGGCAGTTCATTAACGCCTTCTTTGCCTATATCTTGTAATTCTGTTTCAGCAAGATCTAAGGTGTCATTCACATAATTTATCAAAGAAAGATGGTCAGTGAGGTACCTTTCCGGTGTATCTCTTAAATCTTTCTCCGAGATATTTTCCAATAAATCCAATGCCAAGGGGTGTTTGGCATTCTCTTGTATGAAAGCAGCAATCTCTTTCCAGTTACCATAGCTTAAGGCAATAAGTCTTTTTACCCTCGCAGTATCCAAATCAAGTTCTGTTGCTAAATTTTCAGCCTGCTCAGGTTTCATGAAAGTGGCCATATAAGCGTTACGAATTGAATCTTCCAACATAAGCTTGCGGCTATTTTCTTCCTGCCTCTCGACCGACACCGATTCAACCAACTTCTCAACAGGAGGTACAATGTCAACGATCTCAGTATAGGACTCCCCTGCTCTGCGGTTTAGCTTAATTGTCAGGGTATCTATTGAGCCGACAGAAACTTTTGAGTATCCATAAATGTCATCTTTTGATGCCCAGATCTGCAAGTCGCCCAAACCAGTTTGCAAGACTACCATTCCATTGTTATCACTTTGTTTAACAACCATAGGATAGAATTCAGCATAATTATAGATTCTAAACTCAACCCTAGCATTGGATACTGGTTTGCCCTGCTCATTTAAAATCTTTACAGCAAGTGATTTAGTAACAGTGTAAGATGACAGACTATTGATTTTAGTAAAAAGGTCTTTCTGTTCCAATACATACTCATTACCCTTGTACACCCCTATCACATTGGTATGAACCATCATGGCCCGCTTAACCGGAACATCAAACCATCCTTTATTAAGCACAGCTTCAGGTTCACAAGCACCAAGATACTGCCATTTGCCCTCAACAAAAACCTCCACCCAAGCGTGATTATCATCTGTATGTGCCCATCGGGGGGTGTACACTTGTCGTGCAGGAATTCCAACAGAACGCATGGCTGCCACTGTAAAGGTGGATTCCTCACCGCATCTTCCAAAGGATGTTCGCATTGATGCCAATGGTGAAGACGTTCGTGCATCACTTGCCCTGTAGTTGACCTTTTCATGACACCAATGATTAACTTCAAGTGCTGCATCAGTCATATTCATGTCCTTGACACGATCTTTTAATTCATTGAAAAAAACTACCCTTGCAGTATCAAGATTTTCATTATTTACCCTAACAGGCAATACAAAATGCCTGAATATATCTTCCGGAATTTCCCTGCCCCAGCTAAAAGTATCGCGTGCCATTAAGGAGAGATCAACCTGCTGAAGGAAATACTCGCCATCATAATCTGCCAGGTCACTCAATGGCATATATGCATAAAGAAATTTAAGTGCTTCCTGCTGCTCTAAACTTAAAGGATTATCAAATACACCAAACAAAGCCTTATCACGTGAAACAGCCATCATACGACGACTATCAAACTGCTGATTTACTTGTTTCCTGTAATCAGGATCAGTAATAAAGTGCTTTTCACCTGAACAATTAACCAGGTATAGTGAAGCAGTGAGTAGAGCAAAGTAAAAAAGTTTATTCATGTCCATCAGATTGATGGAAGCAAATGTATGAAGTTATTGCTTTTTAACAACTATAGGAGGTGTAGCTATTACGTTGCTTTTATTTAATTCACGATCCATAATATAGACTTCAAACTTGATTGTGTCATAAGGTGAAAGAATATTATTGACATTAAGGGTATCTTCAACTTCACCCCTGATAGCCTTATTCTTTCCTGCAGGAGTCAATATGGGTATACGGCCATTAAAAGTTGCAGTATCATATTCTATAGTTGTATCATTTATATAGTTAGGTGTGATAAGAAATATCTCCTTAAATACCCCTTTCTGCATTTCAAAATACTTGATAAACAAATTATAATCAAAGGGAGTTACTGTATCATAATCATAAAGCCCAATATTCCCATCACCATCCGTGTAACTAAATCTTAATATTCCACGCTGGTCAATACCTTCAGTATCGCGTAGTAATGTAAAGTCAATGAACTTGATTACAGGCTCGGGTGGGAACTCCTCATATTTTTTACATGAGCCAATAACTAGCAACAAAACCAACAAGGCAGTTAATCTACGTATCATTAAATTTCAAGTTTTACTATCTTAATAAAAATGCGCAATAATCATGCCGCCCTCAAAACAAATCACCATCAAAAAACTCCATGGGTTCACAGGCAACAATTAACTCTGGACCTTCAACAGAAGCTTTATTGACAGTTTCGGGAACCCTGTATCTTTTCATCTTTGATGACGGAAATGGGACGAACATATTTTTTAAGCTTACTTCATCCTTATTATCAAGCCATGAGTGAAAGTTCGATCTATCAAGTATTACAGGCATCCTGTCATGTATTGGTGCCATTAGCTGGTTTGCATCAGTTGTAATAATGGCGAATGAATTAATAATTTCACCCGAGGGATGCTGCCATTTATCCCAAATACCGGCAAATGCAAAGAGAGAACCATCATTTAAGGTAAACCGGTATGGGAGCTTCTTACCTGAATGAACCCATTCATAGAAGCCATCAGCGGGTACAAGACAACGATTTTCACGAAAGGCTATCTTGAATGAGGGCTTCAGACCAATTGTTTCACTTCTTGCATTTATCAAAGGGGCCTTTGGCATTTCTTTTGACCACCTTGGGATTAAACCCCATCTGAACAACTGCATTTTACGAGGTTCCTCTTTTGTTATTACGGGTAATAGCTGTGTCGGTGCTCCATTATAACGAGGAACATAAGGCGCATTACCTCCTGAAAGCTCGAAAAACAAGTTTATCTGTTTTTCATCTGCTGTGAGTGAAAACCGTCCGCACATTCTTAACTGTTTTACCTATTAACTAAATAATAACAATTTAAAACCGCATTATATTGTGCAAGTAAAATTAACATAAATAACTGCATCATCATTGCGACTACTGCCGTATTTTCTTATATTTGATCTTTGAAAAAAGCATAGAGATTTAAGATTCCATGGTTGGAAAAGTTCCTTATAAGTAAATTAACCTAGTATACTTTCCATATGAAGAAGTTCGCAGTTATTCTAGCGGGTTGTGGTGTCAGAGACGGTGCTGAGATCCATGAAGCAGTCCTGACATTATTGGCTATTAAAAAGCATGGTGCAGATTATGAAATATTTGCTCCAGACATTAAGCAATATCATGTGGTTGACCATGTAAGTGGCAAAGTTACGGGTGAAGAAAGGAATGTATTGAAAGAATCAGCCAGAATAGCCCGTGGTTATATCAAACCTTTGAGTGATTTTCAGGCACGGTCATTTGATGCGCTTGTATTTCCGGGTGGCTTTGGCGTAGCAAAGAATCTTTGTACTTACGCTTACGAGGGTAGTGATTGTCAGGTGAATACTGACGTTTCAAAAGCTATTAAAGATATGGTTTCATTACAGAAACCAATAGGGGCAATGTGTATTTCGCCAGTAGTGGTTGCAAAAGTTCTAGGCAATGTTGAGATTACAGTTGGTGATGACAAGGCAACAATTCATGATGTAGAGGCTATGGGATCAACACATATAAAAACAAGTCACGGTGAAGTGGTTAAGGATCCACATAGAATGATTTATACAACACCCTGCTACATGCTTGATGCCAATATACTACAAATAGAATTGGGTACATATAACCTAATAGGTGCAATTATGAGGGATTTGCAATAACCCTCATTCTTTACCACTTACTGTTATTACTATTTCGCCTTTTGCTTCATGCTGCGAATAGTATACTGCGAGCTCCTGAAGAACATCACGGCGATGCTCTTCAAACATTTTGGATATTTCTCTTGATACACATGCTTTTCTTTCATTGCCAAGAAACTCTGCCAATTGCTGTAATGTCTTGGCTAGTCTGAAGGGAGATTCATAAAGCACTATTGTCTGATCTAGTTGAGAAAGGTAATTTAACCTGGTATTTCGTCCTTTCTTATGCGGTAGGAATCCTTCAAAGTAAAACCTATCGCATGGAAGTCCTGAAGCTACTAATGCAGGAACGAAGGCTGTAGCTCCAGGAAGGCACTCAACCTCGATACCTGCTTCAACACAGGTGCGTATTAAAAGGAAACCGGGATCAGAAATTCCGGGAGTTCCTGCATCGGTTACCAAAGCTACCGTTTCACCTGAATTGATTCGTTTTGCTATAATCTCTGCAGTTTGGTGCTCATTATGCTGATGATGTGATTGCATCTTATTATCAATACTGTAATGCTTGAGCAACATACCGGTTTTTCGGGTGTCTTCAGCTAGTATCAGGCTCACTTCCTTTAAAATTCTGATTGCCCGGAGGGTCATATCCTCTAGATTTCCTACTGGTGTGGGCACTATATAAAGTTTTGGCATAACAGAATTGATAATTATCTAAAGTGTATTAATAAAATCCCTTATCAACCTGAATATATCCTCATACTCGGTTAGTGGAACCTTTTGGGCCTGATCCTTAAGACTATGATATTCCGTATGCTCATTACCCATGGAGTATATAAAGACTGCAGGCACTCCTTTTTTGTAAAAGGGGCAATGGTCGCTATTGCAGCTTTCACCACGTTTAACCACTTTCAGAATATATTCATTGTCAGCATTTATCTTTACCATCTTATCATAATATGCCGGAAACTGCGCACCATTTACCATGGTAATCCCTTCACTTCCAGTTCCTACCATGTCAAGATTGATCAGGAATTTGATTTTATCGAGAGGAAATAAAGGATGATCTGCAGCATACATGGAACCCTTCAAGCCGATTTCTTCACCGGCAAAAGCCATAAAAACGAGGCTATAAGGTAGTCTGTTGTTTTCATTTATGTAATATGATGCCATGTCAAGCATCATGGCAGTGCCACTTGCATTGTCATTGGCTCCGGGAAAAAAGGCTTCATCTCCCATCATTCCCAAATGATCATAATGTGCCGTTATCACAACAAAGGAATCTGGCTGTGCGGTACCTTCTATATACCCTGTAACATTACCAATTACATATTCATCAATTGGTTTAAGTTCTATATTAATTTCTACCAGCGATGGATCTGAGGTCATGACACTTGAAACCACCGTTAAAACAGGATAAGGTAGAATTTTTTCAGGTGAATTCACACTCCAGGTAACGCTGCTTTTATCAATAACATTTATAAAACCGGCGCAGCCTAAATAGTTGCTCTTCAGAAGAGAATCAGCCATCTTTTTATATTTGCCTTTCATCTGGGCCTGATTATATACTATTAAAGTATTACTCAGGTCTTTCTTTTTGAGTCTTTCGATTTTCCTGAACCGTTTAAACCATGATGAATCGATTACAACAATTTTAAAAATACCTTTGACTGAAGGACTTCCGGTCATTACGGAAAATTCTTCACCTGCCTTCAGTATTTTACCATCCATCTTGATGGAAACTTTTGAAGGATAGGTTTTAACATTTACCTGAAACTCCTGCTTAAATTTTGAATCAAATGATTTAAGTCCAATATTTTTCATTTCATTGGCAATGTATTCAGCTGCAATGCCACAACCATCGTTAACATAACCCCGGCCAAACATGGCAGGAGAAGCGAGGGTATCCATAATTGCCCTTGCCTTGTATATGTTCTGGCCAGTAACTTCAACAAAGGTTAAACAACACAATATTAAGCAAGACCAGAAAGAATTGCGAACCAGCATTTTTGCCATTTTACAATATGATGTTAAAGGTATCTTCTATTTACAAAGGTTTTTAGTTTATGAAATGCTTCGGTATGCTCATTCCATCCGTGAGTTGATCTTAAACCTTCGAATATACTTTCAGCATTATTGAATGAACCACATGAATTAAGGCGACTTATGGCATCATTATAAAGCTCAATGCGTCCTTCAAAGAGATCATTGACAAATTGGAACTTCTCGTTAATGCCTATGGCATTCTTCAGATCTTCAATTGGCTTCAATTGCATCTTGTGTGCAAGTGTCTGATCAGGTTTACCCTGATTGATTTTGTCAACAACAGAAGGGGCTTCACTTTTAAGCTTATCTGCTAAAGTTGGCATGCCAAAAAGATCACCGGGCATTCTTTGATTTTTTACTTCAGGGGGTATTTCCTGCTTTCTCTCTTCAATCTTAGCTTCATAAACTGGCTGTTGACGTTGGGTTGAAACTGATACAGGAGGCTCCGCTGATGGTGAAGGTGTTATAAACAAATCAGCTGGTTCATTAATTGGAATTGATGGCACTGTATTAAAAGAAACTTCGCTGGCAACAACCTCAACTTTAGGAAATGACATCTGGGGAACCTGCTCAACAGGCATTAGTGGCTCAGGAGAATATTCAGGTTGAATTACCGGGTGATCAATAGAAGTTTCAAGCTCCGTTATGAGGATCTCCGGTTGCTTGCTTATTTCCTGTTCCTGAGAGACAGGTACCGGTATATCCGAATTCTCCATAGACATTGACAGATTCAACGTGGACTTCCCGGTTATAGTTTCAGTCCTCAGTAGTTCAGTTGTCACATACGCCTGGCGAAGTATATCCAGAATAATATCTGTTTCAATGGTACTTATCGTATTGTTTTCCTTAGCCGAATTGATGCGTTTGGTGAGTTTGTCCATCAGCTCAGTTAGGTTATTCAGTTTGCTTTCCATTTTATAATGTCTTGATATGTAGTTTCATTAACGTAATAATGATGAATTTTTGTACATTGCAGCCTGATAATTTCAGATCATTTTGACAAATGATCCGCGTAAAATCAACCATTTACAAAAATTATTACAGGCTATAAAAGTATAAAGAAATCTGTGGAGTTATAAAAAATGTTCCTCGAAAGTTCCAATCTAACAACACAACGCCGTGGATGGATAGAAGTTATCTGCGGTTCCATGTTCTCAGGGAAAACTGAGGAATTGATCAGGCGTCTTAACAGGGCAAGGATTGCCCGACAAAAAGTTGAGATCTTCAAACCTATGATCGATACTCGGTATGATGAAAAGAATGTAGTTTCACATGATGCCAGTTCTATTCTCTCCACTCCTGTCAGCTCGGCAACCCAAATCCTCCTTCTTACTAACAACGTTGATGTTGTAGGCATAGATGAGGTTCAGTTCTTTGATGACGAAATTGTAGAAGTTTGTAATAAACTTGCGGGCCAAGGCATAAGAGTTATCGTTGCCGGACTGGATATGGACTTTGCAGGCAAACCATTCGGACCAGTACCTGCACTAATGGCAACAGCTGAATATGTAACCAAAGTTCACGCTATTTGTATAAGATGCGGAAATTTGGCTCAATATTCTTTTAGGAAATCAGCTGATCAGAAACTTGTAATGCTTGGTGAAACCGAAAGTTATGAACCTCTTTGCCGTACCTGCTATGAAATGGAACGAAAGAATTAGCCTGAATTCAGAATACATTCACCAGTAACTTTTTTACCTAATTTTGCAAAAGAATCACTCTGCGTATGAATCTATATAAACTTATACAGGTCACCTTCCTTTTCTTTGCTATATCTTTTCCCGGACTGAAAGTTAGCGGTCAGACAAATGATTCTGTCATCAACCAATGCCACTCGGATTTCATGGATGAAACAGTGGTCATTTCAACTTCATTCGGTGATATCCACATAAAACTATATAAAGACACACCACTTCATAGTAATAACTTTATTAAGCTTACCAAAGAATCGTTTTTTGACAGTACATTGTTTCATAGAGTAATAGAAGGATTCATGATTCAGGGAGGAGATCCTGATTCAAGAAACGCTAAGGCCGGTGTAGAACTTGGTAATGGAGGTCCTGGATACGACATACCTGCAGAGATACTGCCAAACCATATGCATGTTCGGGGTGTGCTGGCTGCAGCCCGCGAATCAGATGATATAAACCCTAAACGTCTTTCATCCGGATCACAGTTTTACATTGTTCAGGGTAAGAAGTTTACTGATATTACGCTTGACGAGGTTGAGAAAAAACAATATTCGTTAGCCAAACAGCGAATTTTTGTCAATATCATGGACAGACCTGAAAATCTTGCTCTAAGGAATGAATTTCTAGCAGCAGACTCAAGAATTGATTCATTACGTTTTAAATTCCTTCTTGATACTCTTAACGGAATGATGGATAAGGAATATGCCCTAACAACACCTTTTATAATTCCTACTGAAAAACGTGAGATCTATAAATCGATTGGTGGTGCACCGCATCTGGATGGCAGTTATACTATTTTCGGTGAAGTAATTAGTGGCATGGAGATTGTTGATAAAATTGCTGCTGTCAAAAGAGACGAAAATGACCGCCCCATAGATGATATTCAAATGCGGGTGTACCTGTTAAAGAACAAATTGAATAATTGAATTAAACCTAGAAGATAAAAAATATCCGAATCATGAAAAAATCAATACTGGCAGTTCTTGCCTTCTTTCTCATCATTGCTGCATTTGGACAAACTAAGCCAACAACTTCCTCAAAACCAACCACCATACTAATTGAAACCGAATATGGCAACATGACGGCAATACTCTATAATGATACTCCCGGACATCGTGATAATTTTCTGAAACTCATTAAGCAGGGTTGGTATAATGGTTCTGTATTTCATAGAGTAATCAATAAATTTATGATACAAGGAGGTGGTCAGGGAGCAAAGAATGATCCGGGATACACTATTCCTGCTGAGATCCTAACAAACCATTTTCATAAGAAAGGTGCATTGGCAGCCGCCCGTCAAGGTGACCAGGTGAACCCTAAAAAGAACTCATCAGGTTCACAGTTTTATATAGTACAGGGTATGGTACTTCAGGCCACACAACTTGATATGTTTGAAAAGCAGACTGGCAAAAAAGTATCTCCTGAACGTCGTAAAATATATTCAACCATTGGAGGAACTCCACATCTCGATGACGATTATACTGTATTTGGTGAGGTCATCAAAGGGCTAGAGGTCATAGACAAGATTGCTGCTGTTCAAACTGGAGCAGGTGATCGTCCTGTTAAGGATGTAAAGATGAAAATTACTGTTATTAAGTAAGCATACAAATTTAATGCCTGTTGTTCAGCTTCAGGCACACTTATATGAAACAACAAATAGAAAAATACCTGGCTGAGATCCAATCCTTTACCACAACCTCAGCTGATGAGCTTGAACAGTTCCGGATAAAGTATGCAGGGAAAAAGGGAATTCTGAATGATCTTTTTGCCTTATTTAAAACAGTTGCTCCTGATGAACGTCGTGAAACAGGTAAATTGCTGAATGAGTTGAAGGAAGCCATGCTGCAGAAGCATGAAAGTCTCAAAGTCGGTGTAGGAACCACTGAGCGTAAACCAGAAAAGTTATCAGACCTTACTCTTCCGGCAACAGACGACCAAACAGGTTCACGTCATCCCTTGGCAATTATCAGAAAACGGATATTGGACATTTTTGCTCATATTGGGTATACTGTAGCTGAAGGACCGGAAATTGAAGATGACTGGCATAACTTCTCAGCATTGAACTTTGCTCCTGAACATCCTGCCCGTGATATGCAGGATACCTTCTTTATAGGATCAAATCCAGAGGTGTTACTCCGCACACACACTTCCAGTGTGCAGGTTAGGGTAATGGAACACACCCAACCACCTATACGAATGACTTTTCCGGGTAGGGTTTATCGTAATGAAGCTATTTCAGCGAGAGCTCATTGCTTCTTTCATCAGGTTGAAGGACTTTACATTGATAAGAATGTAAGTTTTGCCGACCTAAGGCAGACCATGATGTACTTTGCCAAAGAAATGTTTACAGCAGAAACTCGTATCAGGCTGCGTCCTTCCTACTTTCCTTTTACTGAACCTTCTGCAGAAATGGACATTTCATGTAATCTATGCGGCGGTGTTGGTTGCAGTTTCTGTAAATACACCGGTTGGGTAGAAATTCTTGGTTGTGGTATGGTCAATCCTGCCGTACTTACCAATTGTGGTATCGATCCAAAAGTTTATTCCGGCTTTGCTTTCGGTATTGGTGTTGAGCGTATTACCAACCTGGTATTCAATGTGAAAGATCTCAGAATCTTCTCAGAAAATGACGTACGTTTTTTAAGGCAATTCGGACCTGCGGTATAATCAAACTAAACGGTTGAAAGTACAACCTACCAGACGAATGGAATCAGTTTCTTTGTCTTTTTGATGTATTCAGCATAAGGCTCAAATGATTTCTTAAGATATTCTTCCTCTAAATGAAGTTTAACCACAAGAGCAGTAGTAAGGATCAAGGCAAAAATTAACCTATAAGTGGTGAAGTGTCCGGCAACAAGTGCCCAACTAACTAATATAAGGCCAGTGTACATAGGGTGCCTTATGAAGCGGTAAGGTCCTTTTGCAACCATATATCCGCCCTCTCTTACGTAAGGAGATACACTAAGGTTACCAAGCCTGATTGTGTATATTGCCCACAAGCCTACAAAACCTCCCAGCATCAACAATAAAATAGCCCACCAATTACTTGGAATTAGAGGCCCTGTAAAAACGAGCAGTCCAAGCATTGTAAATTGTAAAATAACCATCGACCAGGCTAAATACCAGTCGGGAGTTCTCATTCTTCTTGTATTAAACATAAAATATTGAACTTAGTCTGCCTGCTTCGACATATCAGCTTTCAGGTATTGTTTCGTGGTGAAATACCTATTTAACAACATTAAATAGTTGTATCCCTACCATACAAAGTTATAACAAAATTACCGTATAGTCAGTTCAAACACTTCAACCTTCATATTTCTGATATAAAGAGGAGACGAATCTGACTGCCAAAAGTAAACTTTAAGATTGTCATCCTGAGTTCTTACTTCAGGGCTTAGATACCAGTATGTCAGCGGCTGCCATGCTCCCCTAACAGCATCAGCATCTTTGATGGATGCCGACCTGTATTTATAAGCACCGCCTTTATGATGAAAGCTAGTTACCAGATGAGGCATTTTGCCTGAATATCCCTCAGGAAACCATACCTCCACACTTGATTTAATCCATACATGATCACGATCAGTCAGATCTTTGAATGGGATATCAGGTCCCGGCGAAAACTGGTTATTACCATCCATTCTGAGAGCTTGTGTTGTATCAGGGAACTGAAGCTGATTAGATTGATAAATCACTCTCCCTGTATAACGTTCCAGATGTTCAGGAAGTTGATTGGTCTCTGTACTGCGATCTACTAGAAGCAGTTCATCAAGTTTATCTTTGTCAACTTGTGTTTTACCAAAGATCGCCATATAATATTCCTTGGTCATGCGTTCTTTATCGATAATACCAGTAGCCCATTGCCATGATTGAAAGAGGTTAAGTATTACTAAAAATGAGCCTGCAGCCAAGACACTCCACTTCCATCGCCATTGACTTAATGCCTGAACCAGATAACCCATTGGAATAACCAGTAATGCATATGCAGGTACCAGTGATCTGGAACTGAAGCTACCACCACCATACCACCAGGCTGTCCATGATGAGATGATCCAAAGATCAATAATAAAGAAGATTAATATAGCCGGCAAGTTCTCCCTGTAATTCTTGAACATCCAGATCATTCCTACTATCGCACCAATCATTATGGGTGTATAAACAAGCCATCCTTTGCGGAAGCTGAACAGGAATTCCATGATATACGGAGGAAAGAACCTGAATCCCTCCCCCGGGTTATTACTGTATGAATAATAAATCCATTCACCGGTCAACGACTTCCAATAGAAGAACTGAATGAATCCAATCAATAATGCTGATACAAGCATAATGACTGGGTGAAATGGGAACTTCCTGATCATGGATATCTTATTTGCCAAAGCTTGTTGGGTTCCGGTCTGCCAAAAAAGGGGAATAAGAAAACATACTGCCTCTGAAGGACGGATAAGAGAGATAAAGCCGGCGGTGATTCCAAGAAACAATGCTTTTAAAGCAGATGGATCCCTGTGATACCTTACAGTTAAAATAATGAGCAGTGTATACAGAGTAAAAAGATAATTATGTGTAAGTAATGTTCCATCAATAGATACCAAATGAAAGTAGTTGGTACCGGCAATAACCAATACAAGTACGATAGCCGAAATGCGATCATTGAAGTAAAATAGCAGTAGCTTCCTGAGTAAGAATACACCCAATAAAGCCCATAGTATACCTCCAATGCTGATTATAACCTGGTATGGCAGAGAGAATCCGTCAGCCGGATAACCCAAAACAGGAGCGAGCCAGTGTGCTATAAAAAAGAATGGAGAATACAGAACGGCTGTACCTGCTGAGTATTTAATTAATTTGGTTCCATTATCAAGGTATACCAATTGATACAGAGTAGGTGAAGGCTGATATTTTTCCATTATATCATCAATCCATTGCTGATTTTTCAGCCCCGGATCATCATAGATAAAATTTGACGGCAGATAGAGGTAATAACCAAACACATCCCAGGTAAGCATCCTTGTAGGAGTTTCAATTGATCTTACAATTACAATGGAGATACTGATCAGAATACATGCAATTAATGAAAAACGGGCCTTTTTCATATAGGGAAGTTAGGATTGGAACAGATTCCAAATATAGTTAATATCCGTTTGTTATATATACTTGCATGATACACGGATTAGAAGTTATTGTTTTAGCGTAAACTATAACTAAAAGAGACCCCTGAATGAGTATTCCGGGGTCTCCTATTATAACAGCTAATTATTTGGCACTATGCATTCATTAATATCCATTTTTCTTTCTTAACTTGATAGCTGTCCTGTTCGATTTCCATCGGTCAAATTTTATTCCCACTTCATAAGTTAATAGATACATTGCCGGAACAAAAACCAGTGTAAGGAAAGTTGCGAAGCTTAATCCGAAAATAATAGACCATGCCAGCGGCCCCCAGAACATTACATTATCACCACCAATATGAACCTGCGGATTAAGTTCTGTAAACATCGTAACAAAGTTTAGGTTAAGGCCAATAGCCAGTGGAACCAAGCCAAGTATTGTTGCGGTTGCAGTTAGAATTACAGGGGTAATACGTGTAAGTCCAGCCTGCACAATTGCCTCCCTTGTTTTTAATCCCCTTTCACGCAGAACATCAGTAAATTCAACAATCAGAATACCGTTTCTGACAACAATACCACCCAATGCAACTATTCCCAAGCCAGTCATTATAATAGAAACATCCATGTTAAAGATTATAATGCCAAGCAATACACCGATAATACTAAAAATCACTTCACTTAATATCAGTAGTGCCTTACTGAAAGAATTGAACTGAGTAATCAGGATAAAGAAAATCAATCCAAGTGAGATCATCATAGCCATTACAAGGAAAGAAGCTGATTCGGCCTGGTCTTCCTGCTCACCGGTGAGTTTTATCTGCACACCATCACTTACAGGAAAGTCCTTCGCAAGGGTTTCAATCTTTGGTACGATATCATTAGGTGAATACCCTGTAGTGACTTCACTGGAAATGGTTATAATTCTTTTCAGATTCTGCCGCTTGATACCGCCATAGGATGAGCCATACTCAATTTTTGCGACAGATGAAAGCGGAATCTGACGCAATAAACCAGTGTTCATATCGCGATATGTAATCGGGACATTGATAAGGTTATTGATGTTGTTTCGGGTCTCTTCTGAATACCTTAGTTGAATCGGATATTCATCCTCTACATCTTTAAACTTGGAGATCTCCTTCCCAAGCACAGCTGTACGCAATTCCATGGCAATCTGTCCGGTACTTATACCTTCATGATTGGCTCTTTCGCGATCAATATTCAATACAATCTCAGGTTTGTTTTCAAGAAAGTCACTCTTTAATTCTTCCACACCTGGTATACGTATAGAATCAAGGTAGCTTTTGAAAGCAAAGGCATCATTGATTAATGAAGGAAGATCCTCTCCGGTAATCTCAATGTTGATAGGCTTACCTGTTGGAGGTCCATTACCCTCTTTAACAGAATAGATTTCAGCTCCGGGAATATCACGTATTTCTTTGCGTATCCTATCAAGATAGTCATTTGTATTGGCTCCATGTCTGTATTTATATTCCACAAAATTGATGGTAACCTTTCCCTTTTCTGCGCTTAGTGAACGACTGAAATCCATTTCATCACCTGCACCGAGCGCAACATTGGCGATAACTGATTCCACTGCAGGATTATTCTCGCCCAGTATAGCCATGACCTTTCGTTCAACTACCCTGGTTACAGAATCTGTGACTTTTTGGTCAGTACCAACCGGCATTTGAATCATCACATAAACGCTATTAGGCATATTATCGGGGAAAAACAGCACTTTAATACCAGCTACCCCAGTAAGCATAAAAGTAAAAATCAGCAGCCCTATAATTCCAGTAAGCAGCCAAGCAGGTCTATTACCCTTGATAAAGTACCTTAATTGCCTTTCATAAATTCCTACCAGATAAGGCCACCCCTTATTCTGCCACCAACTTATATAAGGATTAATTAAAGTGTGGAATATTAAAATAAGGAAAGATGCGAATACCAGAAAATTGGCAAATCCAAAAGCAGTTTTATTACCCGACATAAAGTACATAGCATAACCGGCAACAGCAAAACCTATCATGAATACAATAGTAACCATTGCCTTGCGAAGAAGTAATTTGCGTGAAGGGGGTTCAAATTCATGCTTCATGAATGAAATAGCAAATACCGGATTTATAATATATGCTACAAACAAGGAAGCAAACAAAGTTATAATAAGAGTAACGGGCACATATACCATGAACTCACCAACAATACCCGGCCAGAATGCAAGCGGAAAGAAAGGTGCAAGAGTAGTTAGTGTTCCTGATAGAATTGGCATAAAAACCTCTCCGGCTGCCCGCTTGGCTGCAATTATAATATTAGGTTCTTTCTGGTGAACACGATGAATATTCTCAATAACAACAATTGCATCATCAACCACAATTCCCAATGCAAAGATGAATCCAAACATCACAATCATATTCATGGAAAATCCAAGTGCCGGCATCACCATGAAAGCAAGGAACATAGATAAAGGAACAGCTAGCGCCACGAAGAAAGCATTAGTAAGACCCATGAAAAACATGAGTACAAGTGTGACTAGTATAAAACCAAACAGGATTGTGTTGTTAAGTTCTTCCAGCGTGTTCCTTGTATAACGCGACATTTCCCCTGAGATAGCAACATTCAGATCAGTAGGATACTGTTTATTGATAAGTTCTTTATCCAGTATTTCATGGATTTTATCGGATGCATCCAATAGGTTTTTGCCGCTCTTTTTAACAACATTGAGTGTAATCACATTTTTACCAAAGAGTCTGGAGAAACTCTCCTGCTCCTTAAATGAATCTTTCACTTCAGCCACATCCTTCAAATAAACCAGCGCTCCACTTGAAGAGGTTAATACAATGTTCTCAATGGATTGCATATCATTGAACTGACCTTGTATCCTGATGCTTCTTTTTGATCCGGCAGTTGTGACATTACCCGCTGAAATGGTAAGATTTTCAGATGCTACTCCTCGTTCAATATCACTCATGGTGACCTTGGCTGCTTGAGCTTTATACAAATCAACATTTATCTGAATTTCACGTTCAAGTGCTCCAACGATGTCAACTCTAGTAATTTCATTCAGTGATTCTATTCGATCCTGTGCAATCTCAGCATACTTTTTTAATTGCTCGAGGTCATAGTTTCCTGAGATCTGAATATACATGATAGGTATTTCAGAAAAGTCAATATCCATAACTGCAGGATCATCCAACAGGTTATTGGGCAGATCACTCATACTCTTGTCAACAGCATCCTTTACACGCTGTTTAGCTTCAGGTACAGGGATATCAGTAGTGAATTCAATTGCAATAGATGAAAAATCCTGCAATGAGTTACTGGTTACCTTCTTTACACCAGTAATCCCTTTCAGTTGCTTCTCAATAGGCCGTGTAACAAGGTTTTCTATATCTTCAGGTGATGTGCCAGGATATACCGTATTCACAAGGATAGTGGGAATTACTATTTCAGGAAACTGCTCCTTAGGAATAGTCTGATAGCTGTATAGGCCAAGTAGTGTGATAAAAACCGTAAGGACATAGACACTAGTCTTATTATCAATAGCCCAGCTGGTCGCGAAAAACTCCTTGAATTTATTATTTATCATAACTTTATGTATTAAAGGAGTAAGATTAAGATACTTTCAGAGGTTGGCCATCAACCAAATTACTTTGCCCGGTAGTAATCAGTTTATCACCCGGTAGAAGGCCTTTGGTAATTTCGGCTTGCCCATTGTAGGTCTGTCCTACTTCTACTGTCCTGCGTTTTGCCTGAAGTTGTCCCTTTACATTTTCAGCAACATATACATATCTGCCATCGCTCGTCTCACGAAGTACGGAAACAGGTACCACTATAGCCTCAGCATTACTGTAATCATTGATTCTGATCTTTGCAATCATGTTAGCCCGGTATTCGAGAACACCTGGTTTAAGCCGTATCTCAGTAAGGAAAGTCCTGTTAACCGGATTGATATACTTGCTGGTAAAATCAATTTTTGCTTCAATGTCCTTACCAAGGTCAGGAATTGTCACTATTACCTTTGCACCCGGCCTTACTCTCGATGCATATGATTCAGCAATGTCAGCTATTACTTTCACGGTGGAGAAATTAACCACTCTGATAGCCGGCATTCCGGGCGAAGCCATCTGACCGATCTTCAGATTGACTTCTTCAATACTGCCATTGATAGGTGACTTTATTTTGGTCATTTCAAGTTGTTCTCCAATAGCGGCCAGGCTTTTTTGGCGGGATTCCATTTCAGCTTTTGCGCCAAGGTATTCAACTTCACTACCTATCTGCTGCTCCCATAATGCCTTTCTCTTGTTATAAACGCTGGTAGCAAGATCAGCGAGAGTGCGGGTAGCTTCATACGTTTCCCTTAATGAACTATTTTCAATCTGAGCAAGCACCTGACCCTTTTTTACCCTATCACCTTCCTTGACATAGATGGCAGTTATTACACCAGGCATTTGAGCTGATACCCCTATATTATCTTCACCGTCAATCCTACCCTGCACTTCAAGATAATGGCTGAACAGTTCTTTCTTAACGTCGGTAAGCTCAACACTAATGGTTCTTTTAATTGACTCATCATCCTTATTCAACTCAGCTTCAAGCAGTCGTATCTTTGCATCCAGATCAGAATGTTCTTGTTTCAGCTTCTCTAGTTCAGCTGTTTTTTTAGCTGTATCATCTACTTGACTCCCGCAGGATGTCGCAATAAATAAAACTAATACTAATGCTGATAATCTATAAATGAATTTCATCGTTTGCTGTTATTTTATTGATTTGTTGTTAATTTGGATAGTTTATTTTTAGCAGTCAGAAGTGTATTCAGATTGCTAATGTATTCACTTTGAGCAGCCAGGAGCTGATTTTGGGCTTGCGAAAGTTCCATGCTTGAAGACAACCCCTCCTTGAATTTAATTAGTGTCTTATCATAGATGCGTCTTGTAAGCTCCAGATTTTTTTTAATATTGGTGTAATTATCAAATGCATTTATCATCTCATTCCGGGCATTGACATAATCAAGCTGCAAACCTCGTGCAACATAGTCTCTACCAATGATGGCCTTATCATATTCCAACCCCCTCTGCTGAACCTTCACCAGACGCTGTCCACTTGAGAATATTGGAATATTCAGTGAGAGCATGAAGACATCAACAGGCATAAAGTCAAAATCAATTTTTTTAAATTTTTCCGTATGTTGGTAAACAGCAGCCAGACTTGGCAGAAAGGTCGATTTTTCCCTTTGCATATTCAACTTGGTCAATTTTACTTGTGTATCAAGTATTTGGTAGTTTATGTTGTTCTCCAGTTTGAAACCATTAGAAACCAATGCTTCCAGGTTCACTTCTTCAGCCATCGCATCAAGATCATCGGTCAGGTTGATTTCTTTATCCATTGGAAATCCCAATTGAAATTTTAACAGCTCTTTACTTGCCTTGATCTGGCGTTCCATGGAACTTATACCATTCTGGAGCGTAAGGGTAGAAAGTTCAATCTGGTCTACATCAGTTAAATCTACAAATCCTTGCTTGTGCATTTCACGCATTTCATTTAAAGTCTTCGACAGATTGCCATATAATTGGCTCATGACATCAAGGTTATTTTGAAGCATTAAAACGAGAGAATAAACATTTGCAACTGACTCACGCGTATCACTCTCACTTTTTTGCTTGTTTTGTTCTGAGATCATGTAAAACACTTTGGATGCCCTTAGCCCAACCAAATACTCACCGCTAAAAATAAGTTGTGACACAGTAATATCAAGTGTTGTGTTGTCTTTAAGTCCAAGAGGGATAGGCTCTCCAGGCTCAAAATCCAGAAAAATCCGCTCATTTATGATATCATCAGCAGTCAGTCCGGTTCCTGAAGGCAAACTTGTGTTTATAAAAGAATTCCCACCAAAGCTTATTTCAGGTACAACAAACAAGTGCTGGTAATTAGCCTGCGCATTCACCTGTGGCAATCCAATTGCGGTTGTTTCCCATATCTTCTTTTTTGCTAGTTGAAGATCAATATCTGAATTCTTAATAGCTGTGGAGTTGATTAATGCATAGTCCTGTGCCTGTTTTAGACTGAAATCAGTTACATCCTGTGCCTGAATATTTTCTTGTATAATAGTGAACAACAAGATTGCTGCTACCATTGAATAAAGGGATATTTTCATAGATTAATTAAATTGCCTGTGGTTTTAACTTTTGTTCATAATAAGCCAATCCTTTGTTGTTGACTATTGCTCTAATCTGAATATCAAACATTGCATTGAAGATTTTGGTAAAGGTGGCATTGATAAATTCGGGATCGTGTATTTCCATCAAATTCTTAACGTAGAGTCTGGCAAACATATCGATGTCCATATCGTTCCGGTAAATGCCTTCTTTTATACCTCGTTCAAAGTTGCTGCACATCTGCTTAAAGATAATATCACGTTTCTTAACAAAAATGTCATGATAGATGGTTGGATAAAACTTATGGAGATCAAAAACCACAACAGGATTCATCTCAACAGTTTCAACTCTAACCATGTGGCTTATCTGAAGTAACATATCAATGGCGTTGAGGTTTTTGTCATCCTCAAAATCATTTATAGAATTTCTCTCAATAATAAATTCCAACGTCTTCTTTATCAGGTCTTCCTTATTAGCAACATATTGATACAAAGTCTTCTTTGACATTCCCATGGATAATGCTATCTCATCCATTGAAATGCTTCGTAATCCGTACTTTTTAAATAATTTGATGGCTCCTTCTATAATCGCGATAAACTTCTGTTCCATGGTCAAAAATTAGAATTGCAAAGATAACAACGGAAACAATATATACGTTAATCGTTTCCGCAAATTTAACCAAATGTTAACATTACAAAAAGAGAGAAGCTCCAAAAATGGAGCTTCTCTCTTTTATACAACCAAAATTAATTAAACTTTGGCTTAAACAATCCTTTGCAGTATTTCCATAGGGATACCACCATCTCTCAGAGAGTAGGGGGATCCTAATACAATGTGCTTATTTCAATTCAAAGCTATTTTGTCCTATTTCACTATTATCAGCATATACAGTTACCACATAAGTACCGGGTAGCATTTCATCATTTGCTGAGCGTTTGATCCAATACTCACAAAGATCCAAAGCAGAATTCTGATAGTTCACAGTTTTTTTCATGGAATATTGCAGAATTTCACCTTGGTAGGAAAATGAATACTCATCACCAACTCCTCTGGTAAGAATAAGCTTATCAGGACCGGCAATGCGAATATAAATAGTCCTTTGACCAGCTGAAAGTAAAGAGTTTTCACCTAGAGTGAAACAAACCTTGATCTTTTCCAAACGCCTTGCTTTATCAACCGGACGTTCTTTTTCGCCGCTTCCTTTCACTGGAACTGCAGTGATCTTATAAGCCCTCAGCACAGCAGCCACGTTTACACGTTCAGTAAGTTCTTCCTTATCCCTGAGCAATGTGGTGCTCTTTTGTTGTTCCTGCCTGAAACTGGTACGTATTTCTTCATTCTCTGCCCGAAGTTCACGATTCACATTGTAAAGCGAATCCATCTGGTGCAGATAACCCTGCGATATGACACGTAATCTGTCAAGTTTCTTTTTAACCTTAAAGAATTCATACTGCGTATCGAGTAATTTCCTTATTTCTTCAGCATTAGCCTGAATTACGCTATCTTGTGATGACAAGGAGTCAGAAAGTGATCCATACTCCTCTTTCATATCATTATGTACATTTATGAGAGAATCAAGCTCATATTGCAATTCTACACGCTGTTCCTCCTTCTCTTCAACAAGATTACTGAGTTTTGAGCGTGTTGATAGGAATAGCCATGCCAATAAGGCCAACAGGGCTATTAAGACTACTATTACAATGATCAGAGGATTTCTTTTATTGACCTTTCTGTTTTCTGAAAGAGTTTCCATATCTGTATGTATATGAATATATGTTATGTTTCTTTCCTAATGATAAACTAACTGATTAATTACCACTTAAGATTACGCAAAATTACATGTTTTATTACCTCCCTCGCAAAAAATCCGCCAAACAGTTATTTCTTTTCACTTCAAAGCACATTATTTCATGTTTAAACGTGTAAACAACATCTCGAGAATGGCCCCCGACCCCATTGGCATGAACCTGCCAATTCATTCAAACTAAATGGTAGATGACTATATGAATGGATAATGTGTAAAAAACATGGAAAAATCTTTAAAAACATAATGATTGAATTTTCGAGTCTGCGCAGTGTGGTCGCATACTGGTCGCATTAGCTTCGCATTTTGATTTATTTTATGCGCATTTTATGGGTCTAATTACCGCGTATTTTGCGCATTCTCGAAAATCGAATTGTCATCTCATCAAAATACTCAATAATTATAGAGGATTCAACAATAAAGCGCTAGCCTTTAATTAACGTTGACCATTTTTTCAGCATTAAACCATTTTAGGAGCTGAAATCCAAAAGATGAATCACATATAAAAAAGGCGAACCGAATGGTTCGCCTTTTTTCTTTAGCCTTTCTCTTTTTAATGTCCTGAGCCTGCAGGAGCCTTGAACTTATCACCTGTCTTTTCAATGATCATGCGATAATAAGATTCATCATATCCGGGTTGCTCAACTTTTGGATTCTGATTGTTACCATCCTTCACCTTCACATTCCCATCAAGAAATTTAGTAAACAGGTGAGCATATAATTCTTTCCAACGCGCTACAGTGCTGTTACCCTGATTTACTGAATAGTCAGTAAGGAACTGAATAGCAGCTTTTGGATCTTTATTGTATAGTTCCAATGCTGCCTTATCAACAACATTTGTGTATGATACAAATTTGTTTTCAAGAGCTGATTGCACTTTCTGAATTTCAGGAATCATAAAGCTATACCTCGTATAAGCCAAGTTTGACACCTGGTTAAAGACCCAAAATGCCGCATCATCACTGAAAGTCATCATGGAACCGTTGCCAACAGCAAATGAATGAGGCACTTCGGTCATGCTGCAATACATAGGCACATAAACAGTGCTATAAGTATCATCAACACCAAACCACAAAATACCACCAATTGGATCAGGTAACCAACTGCGTGATTGAGTTACGAAAGAGAAACCGGTCTGCTGGGTAGATATTGCTCTCTCATGAATATAGTCTACACCATCAACCTGCCAGGTCATTGGACGCCAGCGTACAATTGAATGATACGGACCAGCACCGATGTCCTTGGACATATCAAGTTCAGTTCCCTGGTAATAGTCGCGCATCATGCTCATTACATCCTGAACACTGAGTTTTTTATCGGGTTTAACCCAGAGTGGCATTCTGTTTTTGAGATCGAATCCTTTGGCATACTCAGTATATTTATCCATACCTGTGCTTACTCTGTTAAAGCCAGCCCAAACTCTCGCATCACAAAACCGAGCACCACCGAAGTCAACAGGAGCATAGGTATCTGAAAAACTGAAATTCTTATCTTCACCAGTGTAGTAACCACGTTCACGGGCAAAACTTATAACATCGGGACTGTATATGCAGTTTTCAGGGTCATTTAATGGAAAAGTTGTTATACGAGCCTGGTTTGCATGTCCTGAAATATATCCGTCAGGAATACGCATTGCTACCCAAACAGCTCCTTTGTTATGTGTAGTGCGGACACGTCCCTTTTTATCTTTAACAGAAACAGGAGAGCCTTTTCCAATCATTTCCAATATCCAAACTTCATTTGCGTCAGCAATTGAGAATGATTCTCCTGAACTATAATACCCATAATTTGCAACAAGTTCACCCATGATTCTGATTGCTTCTCTTGCAGTTTTAGAGCGTTGTAAAGTAATGTAAATCAGGCTTCCGTAATCAATTATACCGGTTGTGTCAACCAGTTCAGGTTTTCCACCGTATGTTGTTTCACCAATAGCTACCTGATGCTCATTCATATTACCAATTACCTGGTAAGTATGGGCAACTTGTTTAATTTTCCCCAAGTGTTTGCCGGTATCCCATTCATAAACATCTACCAGGGTACCTTCTGGATAATCTGCTGCCGGGCGATGGTATAGTTCACCATAAAGAACGTGTGAGTCGGCCGAATAAGTGATCATAGTAGAACCGTCAGTAGTAGCCCCCTTAGAGATAATGAAATTTGTACATGCCATTGACGCACTACTGGTAATCAGTAAAACCGACAATAATATGACAGTAAGCTTTAATTTTCGCATTGCTGTAGAGTTTTGATTTATATTAAGTTAGTTAATGAACACAGTGTTAATTTGTTTTAGATTCGGGCAGCCAAAATACAAAAATTAGTTATTGGTTGTGAAGGGAAAATGGTGAGAGATTGCTCATTCTTTAAAAAAAGCTATCCTCCAAAACATTTAATATTTTTGCATGCAAACAATATCTGTCTCAGATTGTTTCCTAAATTTGCTACCCAAATATTAGCTAAATATAATTATGGCTGAAACTGTAAAAGGCAAGATCTCACAGATCATTGGTCCCGTAATTGACGTAATTTTTGATAACGAAGTAAAACTTCCCAACATCTATGATGCATTGGAAATAAAAACCGATGATGGGGGAAGTATAATTCTTGAATGTCAGCAGGATATTGGTGAAAACACCATACGTACACTGGCAATGGATTCGACTGATGGATTATATAGAGGTATGGAAGTTGAAAGCCTTGGTACTCCAATTTCAATGCCAGTTGGTGATGATGTGAAAGGTCGATTGTTCAATGTTATTGGCAAGCCCATTGATGGACTGGGTGACGTATCACGAGAAAAAACTTATGCAATACATCGTGATCCTCCGTTATTTGAAAACCTTACTACTCAAAAAGAGGTTTTATATACCGGAATAAAAGTTATCGATCTTATTGAGCCTTATGCAAAGGGAGGCAAAACAGGACTATTTGGTGGTGCCGGTGTTGGTAAGACTGTTATCATTATGGAACTGATCAACAATATCGCAAAGAGATATGCCGGTTTATCAGTCTTCAGTGGTGTTGGTGAGCGTACTCGTGAGGGTAATGACCTACTCAGAGAAATGATCGAGTCGGGTGTTATCAGGTATGGTGATGCTTTCAGAGAGGATATGGGTAAAGGTGGTTGGGACCTTAGCAAGGTAGACAGAACCGAATTGGCAAAATCACAAGCTACACTTGTTTTTGGGCAAATGAACGAACCTCCCGGAGCACGTGCTCGTGTTGCTCTTTCGGGCTTAACAATGGCCGAATTCTTCAGAGATGGAGATGAGAAATCAGGTGGTCGTGATATACTATATTTCGTTGATAATGTGTTCCGTTTCACGCAGGCTGGTTCAGAGGTTTCTGCACTGCTTGGGCGTATGCCATCGGCTGTAGGTTATCAGCCGACTTTAGCAACAGAAATGGGAATAATGCAGGAGCGTATTACTTCTACCAAGAGAGGTTCCATCACTTCAGTGCAGGCTGTTTATGTTCCTGCCGATGACCTTACTGATCCTGCACCTGCAACTACATTTGCCCACCTTGATGCTACAACAGTATTAAGTCGTAAGATTTTTGAACTTGGAATCTACCCTGCTGTTGATCCATTGGATTCAACTTCACGCATCTTATCACCTGATGTTGTAGGTGAAGAGCATTACAGAACGGCTCAGCGCGTAAAGGAAATCCTTCAGCGCTATAAAGAATTACTTGATATTATTGCTATTCTTGGGATGGATGAGTTGTCAGATAGTGATAAACAGGTAGTGCACAGGGCAAGAAGGATTCAGAGATTCATGTCGCAGCCTTTCCACATGGCTGAACACTTTACCGGCGTTAAAGGTGTGTTTGTTCCTATAGAAGATACTATTAAGGGTTTCCGCATGTTATTGGATGGTGAGATGGATGAATATCCTGAATCAGCATTTAACCTCGTAGGAACAATAGAAGAGGCAATGGAAAAAGGCAAGAAACTCATGTCAGGCAAATAATTCCAACTGTTATGACCATTGAAATAATTACGCCAGAAAAGACTATTTTTAAAGGAAAAGTATCATTAGTTCAATTTCCTGGAAGCAGTGGATCATTTGAAGTACTGGAAGGCCATGCCCCAATGGTTGCCTCACTTAAAGCCGGTATCATAAAGTTAAAGGATCTGGAAAATAAGATCACAACCATTGAGATACAGGGTGGCACAGTTGAGGTTGAAGATAACCATGTACTTGTTTTGGCTGACTAATAATCGATATTGATAACAGAATCAGATAATTAAGTGAAATAAAAAAACCGGTTGAAGAATCAACCGGTTTTTTTTGTGGTATCGGCCGGGATCGAACCAGCGACACATGGATTTTCAGTCCATTGCTCTACCGACTGAGCTACGATACCATAATTTTGGGCTGCAAAGGTAAGCAAGAAAATGAATTTAACAAATATTTTAAAATAATTTATTGTGACTGCTTAAATTGGGGTAATTTTGCAAAGTGATAATAAATTAGATCCTAGGCCATTGCACGATTAATTAATAGATGAATTTACCTTCAAAAAGTAACCACACTTTTCTTGTCATTGATCAAGGTAATACGCTTACCAAAGTGGCATTATTTGGGAAGGATGGATTGATTTTTGTTAGGCATTTCGACACTTTCACCGCCTCTGATGTAAACAGCCTTGGGATTAATCAAGAGGATATATCTGCGGGTATTATTAGCTCAGTATCTGCAGATCCTAAAATTATCAAAGAATTATTCACTTCAGTTAACTGGCTGATACTCGATCATAACACACCACTTCCAGTTATCAATAACTATTCAACTCCCGAAACACTTGGCAAGGACCGAATAGCAGCAGTAGTTGCTGCAGCATCATTATTCCCGGAAAAAGATGTACTAGTAATTGATGCAGGCACAGCAATAACCTATGACATTATCACTAAAGATAAAGTATATATTGGGGGAAGTATTTCACCAGGACTTACAATAAGGTTCAAAGCATTGCATACTTTTACAGGAAGGTTGCCGTTATTCGAAGCCACTATATTTGAAGACCTCATTGGTAGAGATACTTATGGATCAATTTTATCAGGAGTTATGCATGGAGCAATTTTTGAAATGAATGGATTTATAAACGAATATGAACGATTATATCCCGGTTTGGAAATTATTCTAACAGGCGGTGATGCAATTTATTTTGATAAAATGCTTAAAAGTCACATCTTTGCATCCCCAAACCTGGTGCTCAATGGTTTGAAACTAATACTACAATATAATTTTGAAAAGTAGACTTACACTTGTATTACCGGTTGTAATAGCACTTATGTGCTTTAACACAGTATGGGCTCAGGACAGAATAAGTTCGCCATACTCACGCTTTGGAATTGGAGAGCTCTTTTCCAATACTCATGTTAATAACATGGCGATGGGAGGAATTACCCAGGGTATTTATAATCCATATTTTGTTAATTCGTCCAATCCTGCGTCATATACGGCATTTGACACGCTCTCATTTGTGTTTGACGCCGGTTTGCATGCTCGGCTTACTACCCTTTCCACTACTTTGCAATCACAATCAGCTGATTATGCATCACTGGGCAACCTGTTGTTCGGTTTTCCTGTCACAGGTTGGTGGAAAGCAAGTTTTGGATTATTACCGTATAGTGCGACTGGTTACAAGATGACAGACCATCATGCGGATAGTGTTTTTGATAAATACGACAATGTATATGAGGGTAGTGGCGGAATAAACCAGTTTTATATTGGCAGCAGCTTCGATCTTGCAAAAAATCTCTCTGTAGGGATTAATGTAGCATACTTATTTGGCACCATGAACCATAATACAGCTACTGAATTCCCTGATACACTCTTCCGTTATAATGCTAAGACAGTCAATTCAACCCGCGTTCATGACTTTATGCTGAATTATGGAGTAATGTATCATAAGCAATATTCCAAAGGATTTCAGTATACGTTAGGTGCAAGTTTTTTTGCACAAACAGACCTCAATACATCCTCTGATAAATTTTCATATACCTATACCAAGAGTTCTATTGGCGTAGAAGCATTGAGAGATACAATATTTTATCAAAAAGGGGCAGATGAAAAAATCACCATACCCATGGGAATGGGATTAGGTTTTTCTTTTGGCAAAACGGATAAATGGCTTGTTGGTGGTGATTTCATTTATAAACAATGGGAAAAATTCAATTATTCTTCATCACCTGAGGCTCTGGTAAACAATACTCAGTTTGCGCTTGGAGGCTTCTATAACCCATCGTCATCAACGGTTTCAAACTACTTCAATAGAGTCACTTATAGAGCTGGTCTAAAGTATTCAAATGGATTTTTAGAATTAAGAAATCAGAGAATTGATGAGTTTGGCATAAGCTTTGGTATAGGATTACCATTACCAAGAACCAGTTCGACAATTAACCTTGCAGTTGAACTTGGAACAAGGGGAACAAAGGAAGAAAACCTTATACAGGAAAATTTTGTTAAATTCACATTAGGAGTTTCTATATTTGAACGCTGGTTCGTGATAAGAAAATATGAATAATGGTTGCATTAATTAAGTAAACTTAGATTAAAATGAAAACAAGTGTAAAAATAATTCTGACAATCTTTGTAGCAGGTTTCATGTCAATGGGGCTTGCCTTTGGTCAGAATGATGAAGATCAGGGAGCAACAACTGCTAAGGGCCCTAAGTATGGTGCAGATTCAGTTAATTGTGTGATGCATTTATCGCTATACAGGGAATTTTACAAACAGAAAAATATTAAAGATGCCTTCCCTCACTGGCGTTGGGTATTCCTTAATTGCCCCCTTTCATCTCAAAATCTTTATATTGATGGAGCCAAGATGGTAGCTGCACGAATTGAGGAATCAAAGGATGTTACAGTTAAGTCCAAATATATTGACACTCTGATGATGATATATGATCAAAGAATACTTAGCTTCAATCGTGAAGCCTATGTTCTTGGTCGTAAAGGGATTGATATGGTTACCTATAGGCCTGAAAATGTAGAAGAGAACTATCAGGTTTTCAAAAGAGCTATAGAGTTGGGTGGCAATGATACAGAATCAGCTACATTGGCATACTACTTCCAAACTATTCTAGGCATGGTTCAGATAGAAAAGCTAGAGAAAATTGCTATTGTTGAAGCTTATGACCAAATTAGCGATATTATTGACTTCAACCTATCAAAGAACCAAGATAAACCTAAGAGTATTGAAGCTTGGGGCAATATTAAAGCTAATATTGAACAAGCATTTGAACCATTTGCATCATGCGAGGATTTGATAAGCATTTATACAAAGAAATTTGCTGATACACCAGATAATGTTGACATGCTGATCAAGATGACAACCATGCTCGATAGAAAAAAATGCACTGACAGTGAATTGTTTTTCGCAGCTACTGAGCAACTGCATAAGTTACAACCCAGTGGAAAATCAGCTTATTTAATGGGAAGTATGTCGCGTGAAAAGAAACAGTACAACAAAGCCACAGAATATTTGAATCAGGCAGTAGAACTCGCAGATAATACTGAGGATAAGATTAAAGCATTGAACATGCTTGCTGCTGTTAATTATGAGCAACATAATTACCCTCAGGCGAGAGCTAATGCAAATAGAATAATACAGCTCAATCCATCCTATGGAAAAGCCTATATCTTTATTGGTGATCTCTATGCTGCAAGTTCTTCCATGTGTACTGAAGATGACCTTTCAGGTAAAACAGTATTCTGGGCTGCAATTGACATGTATATCAAAGCTAAGAATGCAGATCCTTCGGTAGCTGAAGAAGCAAATAATAAAATAGGACAATATTCACGTTATTATCCTGCCTCAGATGATCTATTCTTCCGCGATATGCAGGAAGGTGCATCCTATACCGTAGGATGTTGGATAAATGAAAACACTACTATCAGGGGTATTAAATAGTGGATACTTCGTATTCTGTGTATTGTAGAATAAATAAGCCTAAATTCAGGTGTAAAAACAAGGGACTCCTTGTTTTTACACCTTCTGTATTTATACTGATTGTCCTTTCTCTGTTCAGTTGTAATAATGATATAGAAGAAGTTCGCCGACTGAGTGTTGAAGATACTGTCCCAACTATGTATGCAAAGGAAGTTTCCATAGCACAAAGTGAAAGTGGTCACCTCAAATATAATCTCACAGCCCCTGTTTTATACAGGTACGAATCAAAGAAAGGCACTAAAGTGATATTTCCTAAAGGTTTTAAAGTTGTATTCTTTGACTCTCTCAATCCTGATAAGATAAGAACCGAGATTACAGCCAAGTATGGAATAAATAAAGAGACAGAGAAGATAATGGAAGCTAAATCAGATGTGGTGGTCATTAATCATCTTAAAGGCGAACAACTGAACACCGAACATCTTGTATGGAATCAGAATACCAAGAAAGTCTATTCAGATATATTTGTAAAAATTACCACTCCTGATAAGATATTGTATGGTGATGGTATGCAATCAGATGAAACTTTTAACCACTGGCGTATCAAAAAACCAAGAGGTGAAATGTATGTAAATGATAATCAATGATAAGAATATACATTAACTTTGTAGAGGCAATTATACTCTAAATGCAAATATTGATTCTTGTTATTATCTTCTTACTACTATCTGCTTTTTTCTCGGGCATTGAAACTGCTTTTGCTTCAGCCAACAAACTTAAGATTGAAGTTGATAAAAGCCGTGATCAGTTTACATCATCAATTCTATCAAGATTTATAAAGAATCAGTCCTTTTTTATAAGCACTCTTTGGTTTGGGAATATGATTGCGTTGATTGCCTATTCCATATATGCCAGTAAACTTATTGAAACGGAATTGCTCCAAATCATCGTTCCTGGTTATACATCCTTAGTGCTTACTATCATCATTGAAATAATCATCATTTCACTGGTATACTTTCTTGTTGCTGCATTATTACCTAAAACATTGTTCAGATTAAATCCTGATGGAATTCTCAGGACCTTTGCCATTCCGATTTATATTGTTTATCTAATCTTTTATCCAGTAATAAGACTCTTCATTCTTTTGGCGGAATTTATTTTACGATACCTCTTCAGGGCAAAGATTGACCGGCAGAAATACACATTTAGCAGTATTGACCTTGATAAACTGTTAGACGAAACAACCATTGAACCCGCAAAGGAAAACGAGGAGTTTCAGGAACTCCAAATGTTCAGAAATGCTCGTGACCTTAGTAATATTAAATTACGTGATTTCATGGTACCTCGTAATGAAATTGTTGCCATCGCAAAAGATGAAAGTTTGGATAGCCTAAGTAACTTGATAGTGGAATCAGGACATTCAAAGATACTAGTATTCGATCAATCGATTGACAATATCATAGGCTATTCACACTCCTATGATATTTTTGCCAAGCCCGCTTCCTTGAGTGAGATAATCAAGCCGGTTATTATAGTTCCAGGAACCATGAATGCTGACAGGCTGCTAAACACTTTCATTTTGGAAAGAAGGAGCGTGGCCTTAGTAGTTGATGAATTTGGTGGTACAGATGGCATGTTGACCATTGAAGACATTCTTGAAGAAATATTTGGCGATATAGATGACGAATATGATGTGGAAGAGTTTGAAGATAAGCAGATCAGTGAATATGAGTATCTCGTATCAGGAAGGCTTGACATAGATTATCTCAATGAGAAGTATAACCTTGGATTACCTGAATCAGTTGACTATAACACAGTGGCAGGTTATATAATCTTTAACCATGAGAACATTCCATCAGAAGAAGAAGAAATACTAATCGATAATCTGACATTTGTAATAATGAAAGCTTCTGAATCACGAATAGAACAGGTGCTGATACGTGTTAATCATTAGTAAATATTCCTGCCATTGAACATATTGTTCCAGATTAAATAAAATGCACTAATTTTGCATCCTTCATAACCACAATAAATATAATAGCATGAAAATCAAAATACTCCTAAGCTTAATCGCTCTTTTTCAGTATACTGAAATTTCGGCTCAAACTGTGAGCAATGAGAATGTTAATGCAACTGCCACGGTTACCACTGCATCAACTGCCGGAACTGATTCATTGCAATGCCGTGAACAATTGTCACTTTACCGTGAATACTATAAGATAAAGCTTTACAACTATGCAAAGCCACATTGGAGATGGGTATTTGTTAATTGTCCCGAGGCTACTCAGAATATATACATAGACGGCGTTAAAATTATCAGTACAAGTATTGATGAAACAAAAGACTCTTTGTTACGTGATAAGCTTATTGACACTCTTTTAATGGTATATGATCAGCGTATAAAATACTTTGGCAAAGAAGGATACGTTTTGGGCCGTAAAAGTATTGATGCAGTTTCTTATCGTCCGGCAAAGGCAGAACAGGCATATGCCTGGTTCGCAAAATCAGTAGAATTACAAGGTAACAAATCTGATGGTGCCGTACTTGTATATTATTTGAATACAGCTGTTCAATTAGCCAGTATCGGTAAGATTGACAAGAGTGAGATCTTTACTGTATATGATAAAGTTGTATCGATAGCTGATTTCAATATAAATGAAGCTCAGGCAGATGAAAAGAACCTTACAAACTGGGTCAATGTTAAGACAAACATAGAGAATATCATTGAACCTTTGGCTACTTGCAAGGACCTTGTGGCAATTTATGGTAAAAAGTTCAGTGAAACGCCAAGTGACACTGCCCTTCTTAAAAATATAACAAGTATACTCGATCGTCGTAAATGTACTGAAGAGGGAGATCTTTTTTATAGAGCAACCAAGAACCTGCACAAACTGGAACCCAGTGCCCAGTCAGCATACTTGATGGGACGATTGTCAATACAAAACAATGATTTGGGAAATGCCGCAGAATACATGATCCAGGCATCCGAACTTTTTACTGATAATGCTGATAAAATTAAGGCCCTATATGCCCTAGCCGGAATTTATACAAACACCAGGAATTACACACAAGCAAGGAATGCAGCAAACAAGATCATCCAGTTGAACCCTGGAGAAGGAAAAGCTTATATTATGATTGGAGACCTATATGCTATGAGTGCCAGTTTATGTGAGATTGATGACCTCGGAGGAAAAACGGTTTTCTGGGCAGCTGTCGATAAATACATTAAAGCTAAATCCGTTGATAACAGTGTTGAACTCCAAGCAAATGAAAAGATTTCACAATATTCCAGATACTATCCACCTTCAAGTGATCTCTTTTTTCGTGATATGCAGGAAGGCAGCACTTATACGGTAGGATGCTGGATAAATGAAACAACAATTATCAGAGCTTCCAAATAAGGAGCTTTTCATTGTATCACCTTTATTTACAAATTTATAGGTTAGGCGGTAAATTTATTTTTATCCTATCACTTTTATTGTAAATTTGCACCCTATTTTAAAAATTTTACAACAAATGGCATTAATCGGAGATATTCGAAAACATTCAGGCCTACTAGTGATCATCATAGGCGTGGCGCTTGCTGCATTCGTTCTTGGTGATTTTCTCTCAAACAGAACCCCAGGTAGGGGCAGAGGCGTAAATCTGATAGGTGAAGTTAATGGCGAAAAGATCTTAGCAACTGATTTTAACCAAAGGGTTGAACAGAATATTGAAACTCAACGTCTGAATTCAGGTAAGGAAAATCTGACCCAGGAAGAACAATTCCAAATCAGGCAACAGACCTGGGAACAATTGTTGTCAGCAACCCTTCTCGAGGAGCAGGTTTCAAAATTAGGTGTTACTGTAACTGTAGAAGAACTTGACGATCTGATCAGAGGCAATAATCCTCACCAATATATCAGACAAAGCTTCAGTGACCCCGAAACTGGTCAGTTTGATGTTGCTAGTGTTATCAATTTCCTGCAAAATCTTGACAAGGTTGATCCGCAAATGAAAGAGCGATATCTTGCCATTGAAAAAGCAATTAAGGAAGACAGGCTTAACACCAAATACCGTAACCTCATTGCCAAGGCGTATTACATTCCAAAAGCTTTTGCAGAAAGAGATTATAAAAACCGCAGTACTACTGCATCCGTCCGCTTTTTCAGTCTCCCATATACGTCAATTGCTGATAGTCTCATCCAGCTTACAGATGCTGATTATGAGAAATACTATAATGAAAACATCTTCAAGTATCAGCAGGAGGCTTCCCGCGACATAGAGTATGTAAGTTTTGATATCGTGGCTTCAAGCCAGGACAGAGAAAACATCAACAAAGATGTTAATGAGATTTACGCTGAATTTGCCGCAACTGAAAATATCAAAGATTTTGTGAATTCAACTTCTGATGAAAGATACGACAGCACTTGGTATAAAAAAGGAGCACTTCCCTATCAGATGGATTCAGTGATGTTTAACTCAAACATAGGCATAACTTTTGGCCCATATATAGAGAATAATATGTTCCAAATGGCTCGTTTGGTTGATATCCAAGTTAGACCTGATTCATTAAAAGCCAGCCACATCCTGATTACTTACCAAGGTACCAATGTAAATGCTGAAGTCAAGCTTTCAAATGCCCAGGCTAAAGCTAAAGCTGATAGCATTTTCAATATCGTTAAGAACAATAGTGCCAAATTTGATGAAATTGCCGCTTCACCGGTAAATGACGACAAAACTGCTGCAAAAACAGCAGGTGACTTGAACTGGTTTGCAGATGGAGCAATGGTATCACCATTCAACAATGCAGTACTAGAAGGTAAAATCGGTGATATTAAGATGGTGGAAACTCAGTTTGGATTCCACATAATCAAGATTACCGGCAAAACAGCCCCAGTTAAAAAAGTAAGAGTTGCCTTTGTGAAACGTGCCATTGAGGCCAGTCAAAAGACAATGCAGGAAATATATACCCAAGCCAGCCAGTTCAACTCCGGTGCAAAGGATCAGGAAAGTTTTGAAAAACTTGTTGAAGAAAAGAAACTTACAAAACGTCTGGCTGAACGTATCACTAAAGAACAGAATTCATTACCCGGATTGGAAAATGCACGGGAAATTGTACGTTGGTCATTTGATGAGAAAACTGAAGTAGGAGATGTTTCAAGTGTCTTCGATCTTGAAGGACGCTATATCGTTGCAATACTCAAAGATATTCGTGAAAAAGGCAATCCTACTCTTGCTCAGATTAAAGAGTTTATTGAACCAATGGTGAAACGTGAAAAGAAAGCTGAGAAACTTATTGCTACTATTAACAGTGAAATCAAGTCAAAAGCAGACCTTGAAGCAAATTACCTTACATTGGCAATGGCTGTTGATACAGCCGATATATCTTTTGGTGCGACCAATCTTCCTGGCTTTGGAAAAGAAGATGAGGTAATTGGAACTCTATTCAATCTTAAAGCAGGAGAAATGTCAAAACCAATCAAGGGAAATCAGGCTGTTTTTGTTCTGATACCTGACAGGATAACACCGGCAGCTCCAAAAGATGATTATACTAATGAAACTCGTATGATGAAGAATGCTTTCACAACAAGAAGTCAGCGCGAGATAAATGAAGCACTTAAAAAGAGAGCGGAAATCGAAGATAACAGGTTGATGTTCTATTAAAATATCAATTTCAGATTTATAAAGGCTCCCCATAAAGGAGCCTTTATTTTTTATTTATGGTCCAATCACAAATTAATTATTTAATACCTTTATTACTCAAATGAAGAAAAATAACCAAAGTAAACATCACATTGTATACTAGATGATTTGAGAGCAAAGGAATCATGGGGGAAGGTAACATACTCAGGTAAATTCATTCTTTTATAGCATTATTGAATTCGGAACCTGTCTACACTATTCATAATTTGAACTAAATAATTACATGAGATATCATGTTAAATGAATGCTTGAGCGATTTTATTTCATTATTCTATCCAAGAGTATGTTTTGCTTGTAATAATGCACTGCTTAGACATGAAGAGTTTTTATGTACGGAATGTTTATTCAATCTACCGGTCACTAATTTCCATTTGATTGAAAATAACCCTGTGTCTAATCAGTTTATTGGTAAAATTGGATTTAATGCAGCAGCATCCTTCTATTACTTCTCAAAGGGGGGCAAAGTGCAGCACCTTATTCATCAATTCAAATACAATGGTTATAAGAAAATAGGAATATTTATAGGCAGGATTTATGGTGAACAGTTGATAAAATCACCCTTTTTCTCAAATATTGATTATATAATTCCGGTACCACTCCATCCACGTAAAGAATTACAGAGGGGATATAACCAGGCTGAATGGTTTGCTAAAGGTCTTGCACTTTCAATTAAGGCACCTATTGATACAACTACACTCCATAGAATGTATGCGTCAGAATCCCAAACGCATAAGACCAGATTCAGCAGATGGGAGAATGTGAAAGAGATCTTTTCACTAAGTAATGGCCAACACCTTATCGGTAAGCATGTATTGCTGGTTGATGATGTAATTACAACCGGTTCAACTCTTGAAGCCGCAGGGCATGTCCTAATGGAAGTACCGGATATTAAAATAAGTGTATGTTCGCTTGCATGTGCTTTACATTAAACGAACACGACCAAAGAAATGAGGCACAAATAAAAAGAAGATCAAACCATACTTAGTTTCAACATATTGGTCTTGCCAGGTTGCCCCATTGGAATACTGGAAATGTTGATTACGTAATCACCTTTATCCAATAATTTCATGTTATAGATCAAGTCGCGCATTTTAGCCATTACATAGTCTGTGTCTGAAAAGTCTTCATAGTAAATGGCTCTGACTCCCCAAACCAGACTAAGTGCCCGTAACAGGTGGTGGCTGCTTGAAAAAATGTATACACCTGCCTTGGGGCGGTGACTTGATAACTTGAAAGCAGAATAACCAGTATGAGTCATAGCCACAACAGCCCTTGCGTCAACTCGCTGAGCCAGGTCACAAGCGGCCATAATGATCGAGTCAGATATTGTTCTTTCCAATGGTGGAGGATTATGACCGGTCTTGTAATATAAATCATCAAAAGTTTCAACATCAAGAATGATTCTGTTCATTGTTTCTACAGTTTCTACCGGATATTTACCTACAGAAGTCTCTCCGCTAAGCATTAGAGCATCGGCACCATCTAGAACTGAATTCGCAACATCACTAACTTCAGCACGTGTTGGCCGCATGCTCTCGATCATTCCTTCCATCATCTGGGTTGCCACAATAACCGGTTTGGATGCTGCTCCAGAGAGTCGTACCAATTGCTTTTGAATAATGGGAACCTTCTCCAGTGGGATTTCAACACCCAGATCACCGCGAGCTACCATAATGGCATCTGACGCTTTGATAATAGCTTCAGCATTCCTTATGGCTTCAGGCTTTTCCATCTTAGCTATAATTCTCGGGTAATCACTTTTGTTGTATTGCTTAATTCTGGATCTCAACTCCTCAATATCAGTGGCTGTTCTTACAAAAGAAAGAGCAACCCAGTGAATATTGAGGCTCATAATAAAATCGAGGTCTATTAAGTCCTTTTCGCTTAGACTAGGTAACCTGAGATTTGTATCGGGAAGATTAACACCTTTACGTGAACTCAAAACACCTCCTTGAATCACTATTGCATCCACTTTGTCGTTGCCGTTAGATTTAACAGCTTTAAGCATAAGTTTTCCATCATCTAATAGTATGAATTCACCTGGCTTCACATCTGAAGCGAAATGCTCATAGTTTACACCAATATGGCCGGGTTTGCAAACCAGATCACTGGAGGAAATGGTAACTATCTCTTCTTTCACTAGTTCCATAATTCCTCCCTCAACTTCTCCGGTTCTTATCTTAGGTCCTGACAGATCAGCAAGAATGCCAACATTAAGATTGAGTTGCTCATTTAGCTTATTGATTCTATTATAAGATTGAGCATGAGTTTCATGATTACCATGAGAAAAGTTTAACCTAAAAATGTTTACTCCTGCAAGCATTAGTTTTTGCAGGTTTTCTTCAGAACCGGATGCAGGTCCTATTGTAGCAACGATCTTGGTTCTTCTCATATTATTAGATTCAGCAGAGACAAAGTTAACATATAACACAAAGAAAATCTTAACTTTGCAACCAAAATAATCATTCCGTGCCTTTCCCCCTCATACTCATTTTAATTGTACTTGTATCTGAAAGCTTCATCACGACATGGTACAGTAGTGCCATTCATTCAAGACTGAAGGAGAAAGCACCTGTTAAGTTGCCAATTGCTATGGCTATGATTAAAACGCTTGTACTGGCACTCGGAATATTCCTTGGTAACATAGGATCAGTTGCGTTACCTTGGTTTTATATTTCAATGGCTTATGCAATGATGTTTATCATAGGATTGAAGATGACTACGGAAAGTCTCAGATTCTCTCCCGAAGAACGGATTGTACTCATCGATAGCAATAAAACATTGATTTTACTTGGTTTAGCAGGAAGTTTCAATTCCTTATTTATTGGTTTAAGCCTGGGTCTGATTGGCACAGATATTTTAATGCCCTGCTTGTTCTTGTTTATTTTTACCTTCATTCTATCAACCATTTCCTTGTACTTTGGTAAAAAGTTTGGTTTAAGACCTTATCCAAGATATACAGGAATTATTGCAGGGTTAATAATTGCAGGAATAGCACTCCGTTTTTTTATTAATTATTTTATCAAGTAGTCGAAGTTATGAGGTCCATATTAACACTAGTCTTTCTTTTTAGCCTGATACTGGTAAGGGCTCAACCACCAGAAGGATATTATAATCCTGCCAATGGACTGACAGGAGTTCCATTGCAATCCGCATTACATCTAATAATAGACAATCATACTGCCCAAAGTTACAGTTCACTGCATACTCATTTTCAAACAACAGATGATAAACCAGATGGATCAGTCTGGGATATGTATTCAGATATACCCGGTGGCGATCCTCCCTATATTTATAGTTTTACATCAGCTGATCAGTGCGGTAATTACAGCGGTGAGGGCGATTGTTACAACCGGGAACATTCATGGCCTAAAAGCTGGTTTGACGATATGCCTCCGATGTACACCGATCTTTACCACCTTTATCCAACTGATGGTTATGTTAATGGTCGTAGGAGTAATTATCCATATGGAGAAGTTGGTAATGCAACTTGGGCATCTCAGAATGGATGTTTGTTAGGGAATTGTGTGTATCCTGGCTATTCGGGTGTGGTTTTTGAACCCCTAGACGAATATAAAGGAGATTTTGCCCGAACATATTTCTATATGTCTACGCGTTATTATGAAGAAGACAATGGATGGCCGGGAAGTGATCAGACAACTGGATCACAATTAAAGCCATGGGCACTGGCAATGATGAAAGAGTGGCATTTGAATGACCCGGTTGATGGGAAGGAAATCGACCGGAATAACGCAGTCTATGCTATACAAAACAACCGCAATCCATATATTGACCACCCTGAGTACGTTTCATATATATGGGGTGGACCTATAGGGATTAAGGAATTAGAACGTAACCAAAATATCAGTGTTTATCCTGTACCAGCTTCTGAAAATTGCAATATTGATCACAAGGGGTACTATACCGCTGAGAACCTATCAGTTTCACTCATTGATATCACCGGGCGTAAGTACGAAGTGGATTATACAGTTTCTGGTAACGTAATAGATATTAACTCCAGTCAGCTGAATTCCGGCTTTTATTTAATTACCTTATCACAAGAAGGCAGGAATCCTGCATTTGCAAGAATTGTAATCTATAACCGATGAAAGATGCCGGCAATATAGAGATCATGTCTCCTGTGGGATCTTTTGAATCGTTGATAGCAGCTATTCAAGGAGGGGCCGGATCTGTTTACTTTGGAGCAGGACAACTGAACATGCGATCACGCTCTTCGAGCAATTTTTCACCTGAAGAGATTAAACAGATAGTTCAGATTTGTCGAGAGAAAGATGTTAAGTCCTACCTAACACTAAACACTATAATCTACGATTCAGAGATTGATGAGATGATGCGCATGATTGATGTAGCTAAAGAAAATGGAATTAGCGCCATCATTGCATCTGACCTTTCGGTTCTTGAATATGCCAGGGAAAAAGGAGTTGAAGTGCATATTTCCACTCAGTGCAATATAACCAACCTTTCAGCAGTCAAATTTTATTCACGGTATGCTGATGTAATGGTATTGGCAAGAGAGCTTACTATCCCCCAGATTGAGGCTATCACAAAATCTATAAAAGAGCAGAATATTTGTGGACCAGGAGGCAATTTGATCAGGATTGAGGTATTTGTTCATGGGGCTTTGTGTATGGCCGTTTCAGGTAAATGTTATATCAGTCTTGATAATTTCAACGCATCAGCCAATAAAGGGGCTTGTCTTCAACCCTGCCGCAGGGCTTATCATGTGAAGGATGCAGATAGTGAACTGGAACTGGAAATTGACAACAAGTACATCATGTCGCCCAAGGACCTTATGACTATTCCAATTTTAGACAGGTTACTGGATGCAGGAGTTACAGTTTTGAAGATAGAAGGACGTGGAAGATCTGCAGAATACGTCAAAACGGTAACACGTACTTATCATGAAGCAGTTGAAGCATGGGCGGTTAATCAATATACAATAGAAAATATCGAAAAATGGACTGCTCAACTGAAGACGGTATACAACAGAGGATTCTGGGGCGGATACTATCTGGGCGAGAAAACCGGTGAATGGTCAGAGAAATACGGCTCACAAGCAATGACCAAAAAGGTATATGTTGGAAAAGTAGTGAACTTCTTCAATAATATTAAAGTAGCAGAGATAAAAATTGAAACTCATTCACTTAAGGTGGATGATAATATTCTTGTGATAGGTCCGACAACAGGAGTCTATGAAGCAACAGTTGACGAACTTAGAATCGATTTAAAACCAGTGCAGGAAGCTGTCAAAGGAGAGAATTGTTCATTGCCTGTTAAAGAGGTGTTACGAAGAGGTGACAAAGTTTACCTTGTGGTGAGTAATTCGCATCCACTTTTCCCAACTCAGGCTAACTAATATTGTTGTATAAAAGCAGAGTCACTCATACACTGTTTATTCAAACCATTCTTTTAAGTAACCACAATCTGATATCATTTTATGATCCTATATAACTTTCATACTCATTCTTCATTCTCTGATGGATCGAATTTTTCAGAAGATTATATACTGGAAGCGCTTAAGCAGAATTTTAAAGGTCTCGGATTTTCAGAGCATTCCGTACTTCCGTTTCATAACAGTTTTGCATTGCAGGTAGGGAACGAGATGGACTATTGCAATGAGATTGTCAGGTTAAAAGACAAATACAAAGAGCTATTGGAAGTACATCTTGCCTTGGAGGCAGATTATATTCCAGGTATGAAGGAATCCTTCAAAGGTTTGAAAGAACGTTTGAAACTGGATTATATAATTGGAAGCGTCCACCTTGTTGGCTCAGCTCCTGAAAGGGATAGGTTATGGTTTATTGATGGGCCCAGATACGAAACTTATGATGAAGGCATTGACAGTGTATACAATGGTAACATCAGGAAAGCTGTAACTGCTTACTGGCATCAATTGAACAGTATGATAGAAACAGAAGAATTTGATATCATCGGCCATCTTGATAAGATTAAAATGCATAACAAGGGCAGATGGTTCGATGAAAGTGCAGAATGGTATACTTCGCTAATTGATGAAACGATTGATCTTATTACTCAAAAGGACCTGATGGTTGAAATCAATACCAGGGGTGTTTATAAGAAGCGCAGTAGTACATTTTTTCCTGGCAGGGAAATCATAAGTAAATTACACAAAAGAGGTGTCAGGGTCGTCTTAAGCAGTGATGCACACAATCCCTCAGAGATTAGCCTCTGTTTTGATGATGCACAGGGAACAATTAAAGATTGTGGATATTCAGAAGTCTGGGTTTATTCTAATTCTGTGTGGATTGCATTACCTGTTTAATTGCCATCATAAGCCCATTTTAGATATAAAGAACCCCAAGTAAATCCGGCTCCAAAAGCTGCAAGTATGATATTATCACCTTTTCTCAGCTTATTTTCCCATTCCCACAGACAAAGAGGTAATGTTGCAGAGGTGGTATTGCCATATCGTTCAATATTTATCATTACTTTCTCCTTATCCAAACCCATGCGGTTAGCGGTAGCATCAATAATGCGCATATTGGCTTGGTGAGGAACAAGCCATTGAAGATTTTCTGAGGTAAGATTGTGGCGGTTCATCATTTCAACAGAAACATCAGCCATTTTACTAACCGCCCACTTGAACACAGGTTGACCTTCCTGATAAATATAATGTTCACGAGCATCAATAGTATCATGTGTAGGGGGTTTCAGCGACCCACCAGCTTTCTGATGAAGATGTACACGACCTGCACCATCACTCTGAAGAATAGCATCAATAATACCAACATCTTCTAAGGTTGGTTCAAGCATAACAGCAGCTGCCCCATCACCAAAGATAGGGCATGTTGATCTGTCAGTGTAATCTACAATAGATGACATCTTATCTGCACCTACCACAATAACTTTCTTATAACTACCCGATTCAATAAATTTAGATGCGGTTGACAATGCAAAAAGAAAACTGGAGCATCCGGCATTCAGATCAAAACCAAAAGCATTCCTGATATCAGTCTTATCAGCTATGATGTTTGCAGTTGCAGGGAAAATCATATCAGGTGTGACTACAGCACAGATGATAAGATCAACTTCAGATGGTTTGGTATTTGTTTTGGAAAGTAACTGTTTAACTGCCTCAGCTCCCATATCAGAGGTAGCTTTGCCCTCTCCCTTTAAAATTCTACGTTCTTTAATTCCGATTCGTGTCATTATCCACTCATCAGATGTATCAACCATCCTGCTTAGTTCATCATTAGTAAGACGGTACTCAGGTACAAAACCCCCAACACCAGTAATAGCAGCTCTCATTCTAGTCATCACAGTAATAATAAGAACAAAGGTTGTTTATAATATCTCCCCGGGAATTTTCGCTAAAGCCTTCTTGATTTTCGCAGACAATCTGGCATTATGAACATCACGGGCAAGTAACAACATATTTTTAATAGCAATATTATTGGAAATACCATGGCCAACTATGACACTTGAATTAATTCCAAGAATTGGGGTACCACCATACTTTTCATAATTAAACCTTTCAAAGTAATCATCTTTCAGTCCATGTTTCATCATTATTCGGAACATGCCTTCAATATTCTTCAAAAGAATATTACCTGTAAAGCCATCGCACACTATTACATCAGCCTTGTTACGAAGAATATCACGGCCTTCAATGTTTCCAATGAAGTTATAGTCCTTATTTCCTTTCATCAAGTGATATGCAGCCTGTGACGACAGATTACCTTTTTCTTCCTCCTGTCCAATGTTTAAAAGGGCAACACGAGGCGATTTTATATTATAAACACTTTCAGCCATTATGGCACCCAATAAACCGAACTGAAACATTACATCGGGTTTGGCATCAGGATTAGTGCCAACATCAACCAAAAGACTAACTCCACCGGCTTCCTGCGGTAAAACTGAGGAAGTACAAGGCCTGATAACACCTTGTATGTTATTTACGCTATAAATAGATCCAACAAGCATTGCACCACTGCTTCCAGCACTGGTGAATGCGTCTAACTGCTTATGTTTTAAAAGTTCAAATCCGACGGAGATACTGGAATGGGGTTTCTTAAGTATAGCCCTGGTAGGGTGTTCACCCATCTCAATTACTTCATGAGCATGAATTATTCTAAAATGATCAGAGCTAACATTAAGCTTACTTAATTCAGCTCTTATCATACTCTCATCACCAATAAGAACAATCTCATCTGGTGGCGCCACTTGTTCCAAAGCAAGTACGGCACCTGATATTGTTGATACAGGAGCGAAATCACCGCCCATAACATCAAGTCCGATTTTCATCTGACGATATTTGAGTTAGAATGGGTCGAAAAGAAATTAAGCTGTGGTTGCCTTTTCAATGGCAAGTTTTCCTTTATAATATCCACATTCCGGGCATACCCTGTGATATAACACAGAAGTGCCGCAATTTGAACAAATAGCAATGGTTGGAGCAACTGCTTTATAGTGCGTTCTTCTTTTGGCTGTTCTGGTCTTTGAAAACCTATGTTTTGGATTTGGCATTTCTACTTTCTTTTAATTGATTTATATTATTCTACGTTTAAATCTTTTAATTTATCCCATCTGGGGTCTGCGTCCTTTTGCTCTGTAGTATTGCTAATGCGACTGATAACATCGGGATCACACGCAGATTGACCGTCTTCATTTTCTGGATGTACAACCCTAAAAGGCACCAGCAGATTGAGATAGTCATAAACAAACGGTGCAATGTTAATCTGTGATTCCGTTTCCGGTATTATAATCACATCATCATCCTCTTCTTTGAATTCCTGCCCGTACTTTACGTATAATACTTCTTCACCATCCACAGGAAAATCAAACTGATCAAGACACCTGCTACATGTAACCTCAAGGAAACCTTTCATAGTGAAGGTGAGTACAAGCATTCGATCATGCTTATTCAGATTAAGCTTCAATTTTGCCTGTGCCCGTTTAATTTCTGAATACTCAAAACACTCAAAGAACTTATCATCAATCAGAAATTCAAACTGATGCTCCCCAACGCTCAACCCAACAAATGGAATTACAAAATTTTTCAAGTAATCCACAACTCTATGGTTTAGATTTAGGGGTGCAAAAGTAAGAAATATTATTGTATCTGCAAAACATTAATTCATCTTCAGAAGTTAAAAAACCGAAATTCAGTGTTTTAACATGATAACCTGTCTACCTTGATCCAAATACAATGGCATTACATCTGTTTTCAAATCACGCAATAATGTTCTCAACAGGCACAATTACTTGAAAGCCTTTTCAGGTAATCCGTCACCTGACAATTTCAATCTATCCATATAATCAGGAACCACTCTTCCCATGAGCTTATCCACATATAGCTTAGCAAGATACTGCCCTAGCATGAAACCTTGTCCCCGCAAACCAACCAATAATCCGTTCTCAGTATCTACAATCATACGTGGCTCTACATAATACCCGGCCCATACTGCCTGGAACCCAACGGAAGAAAGACTTGGGAACCAATCCACAAATACTTCAGATACTATCTCAAGGAATTGTTTTGAGTTAATCTTTAGATTCTTATCAGCTTCCAATGGATCCACAGCCGGTGAAGCACAGCCTATAATCTGGCCCGTTTCAGCCAACTGTTGTCCATAAACAGCTACAAATCCTTTAAACTTTCTCCTGTCAATGATCATATCAAGGGAGTTTCCATTTACACCTAACATAGGTAATCTCCTAGTAATAAATGCCTGATGTTTAACAGGGTATAATCCGGTTTCTAGTCCTAATTTTGATGCAAATCTACCGGCTTCAGATCCTAACGCATTAACAAAGATGCTGGTGTGATACTCAATGTAATTACCTTCATGGTCCTGCACCAGAACGATATACTCCTTACCTTCTTTTCTGACATCTATTACCTTGCAATCTTCTTTAATTGAACCTCCTTTGTCCAAACCAATACGTCGTATGAGATCAAGTACTAAACCTGGTGTTGCTTGCCAGCAGTCACGTGTTATCAATGCACCAAGATAAGTTTTTAATTCAGGATTGATATACGGCGAGATATGTTTGCTGAAATCTTTAGGCTTGATCATATATGCATCAGACCATGCCCGGGAGTTTTCCAGTGCTTGCAACACCTGCTCATCATGCGCAAAGTTCACATAGTTGGTCTGCTTATAATTAATATTTGAGATTTTCTGCAAATCTTTGAAAATCTCAAGATTCTTCATAGCAATATCTGCTATCTCAGGTAAACTAAAGGCAGGACGCCCACCTGCAATATTTCTCCATGAAGAACCTCTTTCAGAATTAACAAGAACGGGTTTAAGCCCGGCTTCCGATAAATATCTAAAGAGTGATGAGCCGGCCATGCCACCTCCACATACCAATGACTCTACTTTTATCTGTTTAGGCAAATCCTTATTTGAATTGATAAAGATTTGTTCGTGTTTCTGATGCGGGTATAATTCACCCATGGTCAATTGGTTGGATAGAGGCCCACGCGGTGTTGCTTCACCAACTATTGTTATCCCATAATCAGTAAGCGTCTGTTTTAACCTTCTGATACATCGTTTACCGCGACAGGCTCCCATGCCCAAACGCGTAGTGTGTTTAACTTCATCTACTGAAATAAATTTACGATCACCTATTGTTTCAACGATCTCATCCAATGTTACATCGTCACAATGACAGATATACATTTTTTCCTTCTCCTCGTAATCAATGGATTTAAGCTCAAATGGCTCAGGATAGTTCTTCTTTACTACAAAGCCTCTGACCGCAATAAGATCTTCATCATGAACATCAAGTGATCTAACTCTTGCAATATTTGTTTTATTAGGTTTCTTGAGAATTTTTTCAATGATACCATTGCCTAAGATATCTCCATTGTTGTCTACAAGATAAACTTCTGATTGCTCATCAGCTTGATATTCAATAGGTAAGAAGAGCCAGTCTTTTTTGATATGGTAACCAAATATTGCTAGACCCGGGCACTGATAAACGCAATCCATACAACCAATACACTTGTCAAAATCTAACTGAGGAACTGTGCTGGTTGATGTTTTTGTGATTGCGCCGTGTTTACATGAGAATTCACATGGATTACAAGCAAAACCGTACAGACAATCTATCTGAACAAAGGGTTTGCCGTTCATGCGCTCAGCTGAAGGTTTGTAAGGCTGCTCAATGATACGTTCAGGGTGTTGCTGTGAATCAATGTACTCCTTCGAAACGCTCAGGAAATCATTGTATTTAAAACGTTTGCCCATTTCTAGCAAAATCTCAAAAGCAACCTGTTTGCCCCTTAACACAGCGCTTGTTCCTTCTCCAATTCTTATTGCATCACCGGCCCCAAAGCAGTTACGACCAAATATTTCATTTCCCTTGATGATGAGTTGATCATCAGGTACTAAACCTGTACAGATATTAATGGCATCTATTCCGTCAATAATAGTTTCAGTTCCCGATATCGGCTTGAAGTTCTTGCACTCTGCAATGACTGCACCAATAATACCATCGTGATTTTCATTGGGAATAGCCTTCAACAGAATGTGAGAAAGCATAATTGGTATGCCAAGTCGGCGAACCCTGTTAGCTTGAACAGGGAAACCACCTTCAAATGGCTGTGCTTCTATGATTGCTTTAACTCTTGCTCCAGCCTGCATCAATTGGTAAGAAGTCAAATAGCCTATATTACCTGCACCTACAGTCAGTATATTTTTACCTAATAATGTGAGTTCGGTATTCATCATCTTCTGCACCACTGCAGCTGTATATACGCCAGGCAAGTCATCATTTTCAAATGCAGGCATAAAAGGAACGGCCCCTGTGGCTACTACCATAAATTCCGCTTCCACATAATATATTTCATTTGTCTTAATATTCTTACAGGCAATCCTTTTCCCTTCAAGAACATCCCATACAGTTGTGTTGAGAAAGATACCGGAATGATCATCACCGGCCAAAGTTCGTGCTATGTCAAAACCCCTCATGCCACCAAATTTCTTTTCCTTCTCAAAAAAGAAGAATTGATGGGTTTGCATGAGGAACTGGCCACCGATTTGAGAATTGTTGTCAATTACGATATTATCAACCCCCTGTATATTCAACTCTTCACGGGCAGCTAATCCTGCAGGGCCCGCACCTATAATAGCAACTTTGGTTCTAAACACTTTTATAGGTCCTTCGTTTGCTATAGGAGTTACTGTTGGCGCAAAATCATGAGGTATTTCATTAACTTGCTTTACGCCATCAACCTGAGTAATACAAATACGTTTTATCTGACCATCTACCAACATTTCGCAGGCACCACATTTGCCTATGCCACATTCAAGGCTTCGCTCTCTGTTTTGTAGACTATGGCTATGCACCGGGTAGCCAGCTTGATGGAGTGCAGATGCAATTGTAAATCCTTTCTCACCCTTTATTACTTTACCATCAAATAAAAATGTAACTTCTTCTGCAGGTGCAATGTCCAGTATTGGATGTGAGCTTATCTTATTCATTTACCAAGAGATTGTTGTTTATATGGCTGTTTTGCCAGCTTCGTTAGAATCGGCAAATTTATAATTATTTGTTGTGATCCTATTCTTTTTTCAACCACAAAAACTTTCTTAATTAAACATTATCAACCTCTTAACTTAGACTCGTTTTAAATAACAGATTGTTTTCTTCTCCTTTTTATGTACTAATCAATTCAATGCAATTACCTTAGATGGTTATGTTTTGAAGATGATTTACATACTAAAAGAGGATAAGCATAGTTAGTACTATTAATATTTGTTTCCCATTTAATTGAAAAGCGCCAATTGAGCCTCACAAAAAAATGTTTAGTGCTGATTAACAAATGTATAAATGTAAAAGGTAAAAGTTTGGCAATAATTTGTTAATTTTGCATCTCGAAAGAAAGAAAGGGAAAATCATGGAAAAAACGAGGATACTCTTTGTATCTCAAGAAATAGTACCTTATTTGAAAGACAGCCAAATGGGCACTATAGGTCGTCATCTTCCCCAAGGTATCCAGGAAAAGGGTCGTGAAATAAGAACTTTCATGCCGCGCTTCGGACATATCAATGAACGTAGAAATCAATTGCATGAAGTTATCCGCTTATCAGGAATGAACCTGATCATTGATGATACCGACCATCCTTTAATAATAAAAGTAGCATCCATCCAATCTGCACGAATGCAGATCTATTTTATTGATAACGACGACTATTTTCTGCGTAAATCAATGTTTAGGGATAAAAACAATAAGTTCTTTAAGGACAATGAAGAAAGGGCTATTTTCTTTTCCAGGGGTGTCATAGAAACAGTAAAGAAACTAGGCTGGTCTCCTGATCTGGTTCATTGTCATGGTTGGATGACCAGCCTAATCCCAATTTATATCAAACGTGCATTTAGGGAAAATCCTTTATTCACTGAAACAAAAATTATCACATCTCTGTATGATGATGATTTTGAAGAACCTTTAAACAAGGATTTTGCCAATAAAATAAAGCTTGATGGTATTACCAACAAGGACCTCAAGCACTATAAAAATCCTTCTTACACCAACATGATGATGTCTGCCATTGATTTTTCCGAAGGAATAATTATGGGAAGCGAAAATGTAAATCCACAATTAGCGGAGTATGCCAGTTCAAATGGCAAAATGGTACTACCATTTCAAGCAAATAACTTCATTGATGTTTATAACAATTTTTATGATAAAATCCTTGCTTCTCCCATTACTGCTAATGATTAACGGTTAACTTGCACCACTTTTTTAAATATCCAAAACCACAAACCGTGCGCCAATACAATCTCACCAGGATACTTCTTTTAATTACACTAGTTACCCTCATTTGGTCATGTAAAAAGGAGCCTGATCTCTTAGGCCTTGACATGATACCAGAAAGTGATCTGCTCAATCATGAATTTATTGATACTACCACCATAATCGCTTATACAGTGATGGAAGATTCGCTGCGTACGGATGTAATGACTACTAATCTGCTTGGTTCAGTATCAGACCCGGAATTTGGAACCACCACTGCTTCAATCTATACACAGTTCCGTTTGTCCTCAACAAATGTCAGTTTTGGAACTAACCCTGTTGTAGATTCTATGATTCTTACCATTCCATATAAAGGTAATTATGGTGATACACTTGCAATGCAGAATATCCGCGTATATGAACTTGATGATACACTAAGCCAATATAAGTTGTATTATCACATTAGCACTGTTCCTGTATCATCTCAATTAGTAGGACAAGCTAGCTTTGTTCCAAATACATGGTTGGCTGATTCCGTTGATGGAGTCAAGATATATCCGCATATGAGAATTGCCCTTACTCAGGAATTTGCTAATAAGCTCTTGACTTCAGACAGTGCTACACTTGCAACAAATACTAACTTTACCAAAGTATTCAAGGGATTGTACCTGACATCTGATGATGCCACTACACCTGGGTCAGGTGCTATAATGTACCTCGACCTCAATCACTCACAATCTAAGATCACTTTGTATTATCATAATTCATCCGATACTTTGACAGAAGAGTTCCTTATCAATTCCAATAGTGTTAAGTTCAACCACTATAACCATTTCAACTATACCGGTGCAAATCCTTTACTTTTAGATCAATTTGCAGGTAATCCAACCTCAGGAAGGGAAAAATTATTCCTTCAGTCAATGGGAGGAGCGAAGATAAAATTGGAATTCCCTTATCTCGAATCTCTTTCCAAAAAGAAAATAGCAGTGCATGAAGCAGCTCTAATTCTTGAAAATGACAATCCTGACGACAACTACCCGATCCCTTCTTTAATAGGGATTCGAACTTTCGATACCGCTTATCATGTATTGCCTGATGAGAGTGAAGGATCTTCCTATATAAACGGAATAGCTGTAACCAACAGCAAGTATAGAATCCGTATTACCAGATATGTTCAGAATCGTTTATTACATCCTGAGGAAGCTGATGACCCACTTTATATAATTGCTGCTGGAAGCTCCTTGAGCAGTAACCGTGCAGTAATTAAAGGAACAGCTGCTGGTGCTGGACGTATGCGTTTACTGATTTATTATACTGAGGTTGAGTAAGTAAATTTAGTCAAGAGTATTCCTTTCATTAAAGTTATTACAACAGATATTAGAAATTCATCGAGTAATTTAACAATTCTGATTGTTTGGTAATTAAAGACAACATAAAATGTGTGGTATTGTAGCATATATTGGACCAAGACAAGCATACCCTATTCTTATTAAAGGGCTTCACCGCCTGGAATACAGGGGTTATGACAGTGCTGGTGTAGCCATTTTGAATTCAGAGCTTAAGCTCTATAAGTCGCGTGGAAAAGTTACTGAACTGGAAGAAGCTGTAAAAGGGAAAGACCTGACAGGGACTATTGGGATTGCACATACCCGATGGGCGACACATGGTGAGCCCAATGATGTCAATGCACATCCTCATTTCTCCTACTCAAAAAACCTGGCAATTATTCATAATGGTATAATCGAAAATTATGCACCCCTAAAACAGGAACTCCTGAAAAGAGGCTATACATTTGAAAGTGAAACCGACACAGAAGTGTTGATTCATCTTATTGAAGATATCCAATTGAATGAATCTGTGTCTGTTGAAATTGCATTGCAGATTGCCCTTAATCAGGTGGTTGGAGCTTATGCAATTGTGATCATCAACAAGCATGAGCCTGATAAGTTAGTTGTTGCACGAAAAGGTAGTCCCTTGGTTATTGGTATTGGAGATAAAGAGTTTTTCGTTGCTTCTGATGCAACTCCTATTGTAGAATATACGCGTGAAGTTGTTTACTTGAACGATGAAGAAATTGCAGTTATCAGTAGAAATGGCGATTTTAAGATTAGGACTATCTCTAATATCGAAAAAACTCCTTACGTCCAAACCCTTCAAATTAACCTAAGTGCCCTTGAAAAGGAAGGATTTGAGCATTTCATGCTCAAAGAGATATATGAGCAACCAAGGTCGATACGTGATAGCATGCGGGGAAGACTGAATGCTAAGACAGGTGTTGTCTCACTTGGTGGCATTAGCGAATATAAAACAAAAATGGTCAATGCCAAACGCATCATAATTGTTGCATGCGGTACATCATGGCATGCCGGTATTGTTGGTGAATACTTGATTGAAGAACTAACACGCATACCTGTAGAAATAGAGTATGCATCAGAATTTAGGTACAGAAATCCTATAATTTATGAAGACGATATAGTCATTGCCATTTCACAATCAGGCGAAACAGCTGACACTCTTGCTGCTATTGAACTTGCCAAATCAAAAGGTGCTACTATTATTGGTATTTGCAATGTAGTTGGATCTTCCATAGCACGCGCTACACATGCCGGTTCATATACACATGCCGGACCAGAGATAGGAGTTGCATCTACTAAAGCGTTTACAGCGCAAGTGACCATTCTGACACTTATGGCTTTGATGATTGCCGAAGCCAAGGGTACTATTTCACAGTCAAGATTCCATCAACTCATAACTGAGCTTGATTCTATACCAGCAAAAGTTGAAAAAACTCTGCTTGTAAATGATAAAATAATAGAGCTTGCCAAGATATTCAAGAATTCTAGAAACGCGTTATACCTCGGCAGGGGTTATAATTATCCGGTAGCAATGGAAGGCGCTCTAAAACTAAAAGAAATATCTTATATACATGCTGAAGGATATCCTGCTGCTGAAATGAAACACGGTCCAATTGCACTCATCGACGAGGAAATGCCTGTTGTTATCATTGCCACAAATAAGGGGACATACAAAAAAGTGATTTCCAATATACAGGAAGTAAAAGCTAGAAAAGGCAAGATCATTGCTATTATTACCGAGGGTGATGAAACCGTTAAGGAACTAGCTGATCATTATATTGAAGTGCCCGAAACAGAAGAAATGTTAGTGCCTCTTATAGCAACTATTCCTCTTCAACTTCTTTCATATCATATCGCTGTAATGAGAGGCTGCAACGTTGATCAACCGCGCAATCTTGCCAAGAGTGTTACTGTAGAATAGTTTATTTAACAGGTCACACCCTAAATAATGTTTTAAAAAAGAGAAGCTCCAGTATAGGAGCTTCTCTTTTTTAACTTGATATTTTGGATGGATAGAATATTAATAACGATATAAGTGTTAATTAAAAATCACTCACAAAGCCTTGATGAAATTCAATTAAAAAGTTTCAATCCCTCCTTGAAGGTCTTATCAGTTTTTAGATATATCGGGTAAAACCCTTTTTCATCAAATAGGTTTCGGGCAATTAATGCTTTCATGAGATTTGTCATCTCAGCTTTAGTAAAGGCGAATCCCTTAGGATCTGGTTTAACACCCTCCTTTTCAGCATAGGCAGCAAACTCTTGCATAAATCTTTCATCTATGATGAAGCGTTTGTTGAAATCATTAAAATTGGCATACTTGTTTAAAGCCATCCTGTTCCTGTCAGTATATTCGAATGTGAACTGGTGGATAATACCCCTATTTAATACAGAATTATAGTAATGATAATTCTCATTCTTATCAATTGGGATAAAGATATCAGGCATGATTCCCCCGCCACCGTATACCACTTTCCCACTTTTGGTTTTATATTTTAAAGAGTCATCAAATTTAATGCTGTCTTCACTTTCAAACTCACCTTTCATCATTCGCTCATATAACTCACTTTCATATTCTTCTGAATGCCCATTTACATAAGGTTTCTGAATACTTCTACCGCTAGGGGTATAGTACTTAGCTACTGTTAGTCTTATTGCCGAACCATCTGGCAGTGACAATTGCTCCTGTACAAGCCCTTTTCCAAACGACCTCCTGCCTACAATAGTTGCACGATCATTATCTTGTAGAGCACCTGCTACTATCTCACTTGATGATGCAGATCCCTCATCTATCAATACAACTAGATCTCCCTTTTCAAACAACCCTTCTGATGTTGCATAAGCTACTTCTTTAGAACGGTTATATCCTTCAGTATATACTATCAAGTCCTTTTCAGGCAGGAAATGATCAGCCACTTCTATTGCTGATTGTAGAAAACCTCCGCTATTACCGCGCAAATCAAGTACCAATTTCTTCATTCCCTTTGATTTTAATGATAGTAGAGCATCAGAAAACTCGGCTGCTGTGGTAGAGGAGAATTTTGACAATTTGATATATCCAGTTCCGGGCTCTGGTAAAAATGAGATATCGATACTATAGGTAGGTATCACATCTCGGGTAATGTTAAAACTCAATGGTTTGGATGCCCCTCTTCTGTGAACGGTGACATTCACTTCGGTTCCCCTTGGTCCTTTAAGAAGTTTCATGACTTCGCGGTTTTCAATCTTAACGCCAGCCACTAACTTATTATTTACCTTAACAATTCTGTCTCCAGCTCTGATTCCTACCTTCTCTGAAGGCCCACCAGGGATAGTATTGATAATATATACACTGTCATTCTCAATCCTGAATTGGACTCCAATTCCATCAAAGTTACCCATAAGAGGTTCATTGACTTCATTAAACTCATCGGCCGGTATAAACTGCGAGTGAGGATCAAGATTTTCAAGGATCCCTTCTATGGCGTATTGTTGAAGTTTATTGGCATCAACTGAATCAACATAATCCTGCACAATATAACTCATTACATCATTTACCGGATCATAGCTTTTAGACTGAAGATTCTGTAGAATTTTGATATTCTTATTGATTGATGAAACCCTTATTAAGGTTGCACCAAGCAAAAAGCCAATAATTAATACCAGAGCAAATGCTATTGGCAGGTAAATGGTACTTTTTTTGTGATTATACATAGTTGATTCTCTGAATTCTTCTTTCCTGTGTTTCAGCAAAATTACACAATTTAAGCACCTCTGATTGAAAGAAAAAGTTTCTGATCCTATTCAAATCTGTTAAATGATGTTAACTAGTTGTATGCAATTTATTACTTCCGTCACGAAAGGTCTTTAGATTATTTAAATCCTGTGTTTCATAATTTTCCGATAGATACGGTATATTCCAGCGAGTATTAATATCCATCCAATAAAAAAGATAACCCAATTGTATTCAGTCGGCACAAGTTGCTGTAAATTATCCATCATAGACCCGACATCTCTCCCTCTCGATAAATTAAAGATTATTAAGAAATAGTCTTTAGTAAATGAGCCAATTATAACCAAGCTGCCAGTTATGAGAAGCAGCCAGTCGATCCATCTGATATTTATACTATTATTCTTGTCATTAATAGAAAGTAACAGTAGCGCAAAGGTGATCATGGTGAATGAAAGAAGGCAGGGTGCCAAAACTGGACCAATCCACGGAACAGGCAAAAGGAATAATATATCCCAGGTTAATAGTGAAGCCGGCCAGTCAATCAGTAGTTTCAGAAAAATATAATAGAAGATGTCCCAGATGCCAAAGCTGAAAAGAAACATTGCAAACCTTTGATGAAGGTTCTTTCCGGTAATTACAGCAATGCAAATAAGCATGATAAGAGTGGCTACTTCTCTCAAAAGCTCGGTAACCAGGATTTTTATTTCAAAGGGCACCAGCGGAAACTCAAAGCCATTCGGGTAATATATCTCACGAATGTAAACAACTACAGCTGATTCAAAAAATCCCATAGCAATACTGAATATTGCCAACACTATAAGGTTATATTTTATCTGTTTCATAGCCATTTCTGATTAACAATTGTAACAAAGTTAGTTCAATGACACTCACAAAGAATAAAATTATGACATTACCTATGAGGCAATTTAAGATTAGTAATTTTCTATATTTGTCGCTAATAAAAATAATCACAGTATGAAAAAAGCAGGTTTCTTATTCTTCTTTTCAGTATTAACTATCACCGCATCTTCTCAGATCAGCGGTGTTTTATCGGTCGATTCACTGAATAAAAATTACATTAACTGGTATAATCAAAGTCCACAACTTGATAAGATCCAAGGAGCGGCAGTTGACCAGGCATACAATGAACTGCTTAAAGGTAAAACACCGGGTAAAAAAGTAGTGGTGGCCGTAATTGATGGAGGTGTGGATATCACTCACCCTGATCTTGCTGGAAAAATATGGATCAACACTAAGGAAATTGCAGGCAATGGTTTGGATGATGATGGCAATGGATTTACTGATGACATTCATGGCTGGAATTTCCTTGGTAATGAGAATGGGGAGAACATAGTTTACGAAAATATGGAGTATGTGAGAATCCTGAAGGAACTTACTCCAAAATTCAGTAGTATTGTGAGTATAGACCAGGTAAATCCGGCAGAAATACAGAGCTACAATCTATATCTGAAATGCAAACAGAAACATGACCAGGAGGTTAAGAAATTTTCAGAGTACAGTGAAAACCTGGCAATTTTTGAGAAAAGACTAGAGGTCTCAGAAGACATCCTTCAAAATTATCTTAAGAAAGATAAATTCACACAAAAGGATGTTGAGCAAATTAATACAGACCTTGAATCAGTGAACATGTCTAAAGAATTTTTCCTTAAAATCTATAAAAGAGGATTTTCGCAGGAAGGATTGACTGCTCAAAAGAGAAATATTAATAAAAATTTACAGTACTACCTGAATCTTGAATATGAGCCACGATTAAAGATCAATGACAATCCACTGGATATTAATGATACTAAATATGGTAACAATGATGTAAAAGGGGAACGGCCAGATCATGGCACTTTTGTTTCAGGTATCATTGCTGCCAATCGCGGCAATGGAATAGGGACTGATGGAATTTCCTCTAATGTAGAAATTATGGTATTGAGAGTAGTACCCGACGGTGATGAACGGGATAAAGATGTTGCTCTGGCTATCCGTTATGCCGTTGATAATGGTGCCAACATCATCAATATGAGTTTTGGTAAATACTTCTCTCTGTACAGTGAGATGATGGATAACGCTATACGTTATGCTGATGAGCACAATGTTCTTATGATAAAATCAGCTGGGAATGAATCAGATAATTTAGACAACATTGAATGTTATCCTTCGAACAGGTTCAAAGATGGCGGAACTGCTAAGAATTGGATAACTGTAGGGGCAACATCTGATAAGTCTAATAAGAATTTCTGTGGTCGTTTCTCAAATTATGGTAAGAATTCAGTCGATATATTTGCACCAGGTGTAAATATAGTTTCCTTAAGTCCTGAAAAAAGATATGATATGGGTGATGGAACAAGCTTTTCAGGCCCTGTAATATCGGGTGTTGCAGCACTTGTTTGGTCTTACTTCCCTGAGTTAACTGCAACTGAATTAAAGTCAGTATTACTTGAATCAGCAAATGTTTACAACAAATTGAAGGTAATCACACCAAATAAACAAGGCAAAAAATCAAAAGAGAAATTTGCCGAACTCTCAATAACCGGTGGAACCATCAATGCTTACAATGCAGTTAAGGCTGCATCTAAATATCTGTAATATACAACCCAACGAGAATATTCAAAGGTAAATCATCAAAAAAACCAGCCCTGCAATCGAATGATTAAAGGGCTGGTTTGCATTTGAAGTACCCCGGGCCGGGATCGAACCGGCACGAGCTTTCGCTCATCGGTTTTTGAGACCGACGCGTCTACCAATTCCGCCACCAGGGCATAATGACACCGCAAAGATACTAACATTTCCCAACTATAAACAAGTAGCCATTAAAAAGTAAAGGAAGAATCTAAAATCTCAGATCATAGTTACTTACTTCCTTCCAAAATCTGCATAAATCTCGCCCCATTCTGCGGTTTTCCATTTAAGTATTGGGTTGTCATAAGTATTTGTTTTAAGCCAGTACTCAGCTCTTTCAATCAAATGGAACAAGGATTTATTAACTTCATTTCTGATTAGTTTGGTATTGGTCTTCTTGTCGCGAACCCATTTAATGGCAGTCATGGAGTCACTATAGATGGGGATTGACAACCCTCTTTTTTTTAGATACCCCAATCCGTGCACTATGGCAAGGAATTCCCCAATATTAACGGTCCCTTCAGGGAATGGCCCCTGGTGGAATAACTTATTTCTGTTGGAAGTATCAACTCCTTGATATTCTAATACTCCGGGATTGCCTGAACAAGCAGCATCCACTGAAATACTTTGAAGAATAGGCTTTCCTGTGTTGCCCTTTACCTTATTAGTTGTTTTGGTCCTTACAAAGGCCGGAGGTCCAGAAGCGAATGCATCCTCGGCCTCCATTTCTGTTTCGAATGATTTGTACCGAGCAGTTTCAAATCCCTTTATCTGTTTTTCACACTCCTTCCAGCTATTGAATATGCCGGTTTCTCTACCTCTCCAAACTACATAATATTTCTGTTTTGCCATCTTCAGTTTCTTATCCATGCAAAAGTACAAACTCAATCACGCAGTTTTGTATTTTTGTAAACAAACCTTTCAATTATGCGCAAACCGTTGATTATATTTACTTTAATATTTGCATTCGGATTCATATCCTGCCAGAAGAAAACAGTTTACCGTGAATTCCATCAATTTGATAATTATACTTGGGGGCGTTTTGAAAAGGTTACTTTCACATTTCCTGTAGAAGCAGAAGGAATTACAGCAGATATATCACTATCCATAAGGTATCTGGAACAATATCCCTATGATGACCTTCCAATGAATATAATCCTCACAACCCCTACAGGTGAAGAGCGGATCATTGAAAAAACCATGGTGCTCAAAGATAAAGATGGAAAATTCAAAGGCAGCGTTGCCGGAAGTTATTGGGATCAGAAAGAAGTGCTCTGGAAAGGATTCTATTTTAACAAGACAGGGATCTATACGGTAGAACTTGAAAACCTTAACCCAAGACCCGGAATTCCCGCACTGGTGGATATTGGGTTGTTAGTGAAGAAATAATATTCGACTAAATCCCAATACTATTAATTCTACCTGTCAATTCCCATCATCTCGTTTATTAGAATGGTAAAATAGCCGGCGCAGAAAATATATATATATTACACACTTAAAATCTTTTCAGCAGATACTTTATCTTTTTTCAACTGTTTTACAAGGACATCCAGGCTGTCGAACTTCTGCTCATCGCGTATGCGGTCAATTAGTTTAACCGTAATCTTTTCATAATAGATGTCTTCATCAAAATCGAAGATATTGGTTTCAATAGTGAGCTGGTGTGTATTGACTGTAGGCCTGATACCAATGTTGGTCATGCCTTTATATTCCTTGTTTTTACATTCTATCCTTGAAGCGTATACACCCATGGAAGGTATCAGTTTATGCGGATCTTCTATATAAAGATTTGCTGTGGGATACCCCAATCTTTTACCTATTTGGTTGCCCCTTATCACACTTCCGCTTACTTCATAAGGCATACAGAGCAGTTCACCCGCCATTTTTACCTCACCCTTTAAAAGCATGTTTCTTATGATTGATGAACTTACTTTTTGATCACCAAATTCCACTGCGTCCACATTTATCACCTTAAATCCATATCGTTCACCTGATTCTGTGAGCTGCTGAATATCTCCTGTGCGGTTTCGTCCGAATCCATGATCATACCCTATGATAACAACTGAAGGACTTATAATCTCAACAAGCAGCTTTATGAACTCATCTGCTTCAAGGTCAGAGAAACTCACAGTAAATGGTATCTCGATAAGGTGTGAAATGCCAAGGTTCTGTATAATTGTTCGCTTCTCATCCCGGGTGTTTAACAAAGAAACCTCTTGCCCCAAAACAATTCTTGGATGGGGATGAAATGTAACTACAGCATTATCTGTACCATTCTCATTTGCAAGTCTTACTGTCTCGTTAAGTATTACCCTATGTCCTGCATGAACGCCATCAAAAGTCCCAATGGTAATTACAGGACTCTTGATCTTAATTGGAGCGGAGATATTGGTAATGATATTCACAGGGATTATCAGGCTTTGATAAGTTCTTTATCTATCATCATCGCTGCAATCTGCACTGCATTAGAGGCAGCACCTTTGCGCAGGTTGTCGGCCACGATCCACATATTCAGTCCATTGGGAATAGAGAAATCTCTTCGGATCCTTCCTACGAATACTTCATCCCGTCCTTCAGCATACTTGGGCATAGGGTAAACCGACCTGTCAGTGTCGTCCTGTAGAATAATACCTTTGGTAGAATCTATTAGATCAATGACATCTTCCAGTTCAAATGGCTGATTGAATTCTACATTAACTGCTTCTGAATGACCTCCTGTAACAGGAACACGAACAACAGTAGCAGTTATTGCAATAGATTCATCACCCAGTATCTTTCTTGTTTCATTTACCAGCTTAATTTCTTCGGTGGTATACCCGTCGGCAGTAAAAACTCCCCCATGAGGGATCACATTCATATCTATAGGGTGAGGATATACCTTCACACCGCTTATTCCCTGCCTTTCATCCATCAGTTGCTTCAATGCCTTTGCACCAGTTCCGGTTACACTCTGGTAAGTGGAAACCACCACGCGTTTTATACCATATTTCTTATGCAAAGGTGCAAGCCCAGCCACCAATTGTATAGTACTACAATTGGGATTGGCAATGATCTTATCGGAAGCCTTCAGCACATGTCCATTAACCTCTGGAACTACCAATGGTATGCCTTCCTCCATGCGCCAGGCAGAGGAGTTATCAATTACCACACAGCCCTGTTTGGCAAATAGGGGAGCATATTCCTTTGATGCATCAGAACCTGCTGAAAACAATGCTATATCAGGTTTTTGTTTAAGTGCATCGGTTACAGAACAAACTTTATAATTATTGTTCTTGAAACTGATATCCTTTCCTATCGATTTCTCGGAAGCAACCGGGATCAGACTGTCAATATATGATGCAGGAATATACTTTCCTTCATTCAGCACTTTTATCATTACACTTCCCACAAGTCCAGTGGCACCAACAATCGCTATTTTCATCAATGGGTTAGGTTTAAATTCTGAATATCAGTATAATGCTTTTATTTCAGGGATATTTATCATTATTTGAATTCCTGCGCAAAAGTAATTATAAACACAATCTCTTGATAAACTTAATTCAGATAGATCAAAAATGCTTAGATATTTATATAATTTTATGCCCTCAATCAGCCTACCTATGATAATACTACTCGCACTGCTACTCATACTACCTAGCATTTCCCTGGCACAACTCAACGAAAATTTCAACGATGGTAACCTTAACCAGGGTACAGTTTGGCAAGGTGACCTTAATAGCTTTAAAGTAAACAACAACCAACAACTTCAATTATATTCATCAGGCGAAGGAAGTTCCTTCTTATCAACAATCGTTGATGGAAATGTTCTTTTTGAATGGAATTTCTGGGTCAAACTTTCATTCAGTCCTTCTGATAATAACCAAGCTTTGATTTACCTTACTTCTGATAATTCCAATCTCACAGCACCATTGGATGGGTTCTACATTAAGCTGGGTGAAACCGGTTCAGGTGACGCTATTGAGCTTTACAGGCAGTATCAGAATGAGCACTTCCTGATTGCCAGAGGTACAGATGGCATACTCAATGAAGCATTCGCTGTACGAATTAAAGTAACCCGTGATGATGGTCATTGGCAAATCTATGCTGATCCTACCGGAAATAGAAATTTTCAGTTAGAAGCCACTGGTGATGATGAGTATTGGAAACCTTTTGAATATTTTGGTTTACTATGTAAATACACTTCCAGTAATTCAACAAAGTTCTACTTTGATGATTTTTATGCAGGACAACTTATAGTGGATCATGAACCACCTCAATTACTGCAAGTAAAATTATCAGGAGCCGCTAACATCGACTTGTATTTTAACGAATCCATGCAATCCATTTCCTGCCAGCAAGTGTCAAACTACTCAGTCAATAATGATTTTGGATCACCTCTTGCTGCAGGCACTGATCCTGGTGATTTTTCAATCGTTCATCTACTTTTCCAGGATGATTTTCTGACGGGTATGGAGTATGAGCTATCTGTTAGTAATCTCAAGGATCTAGTCGGCAACACAATCCAGCTTGTAATAATTCCCTTCTCCTATGATCCACTTAAAAGTTTTGATATAGTAATTAACGAGATCATGGCTGATCCCGATCCGGAGATCGGGCTTCCAGCCTGTGAGTACTTGGAACTGTATAATCGGACTTCCCATGAAATAAGGATGAATGATTGGCAACTCTCCATTGGAGATACAAAAAAGCCCCTGCCGGAAATTACCATTGCTCCCCATAGTTACTACCTATTAACTGGTACTGGCCATGATTCATTATTGAATGTCTATGGCAATGTCTCAGCTATAACAGGTTTTGCACTGACAAATGCAGGAACACTGATATCTCTAAAAGACAACAATGACGCAGTAATTCATTCCATATCATACAATGACCAATGGTACCATGATGCTACGAAAGAAGAAGGGGGATGGTCATTAGAACAGGTAGATGCCAATAATCCATGCGGAGCTTTTAACAACTGGAGAGCATCAACATGTCTGCAAGGTGGCACACCGGGAACTTTGAATTCGGTGAATTCCTCCAATACTGATTATAACAACCCCTATATTGAATTTATTGCGCCAGAAGAAGACTCTTCCTTTACAGTATATTTCAATGAGGTAATGGATAGTATCGCTCTTCAGGATCCAATAAACTACAATTGCGATCATGGAGTAGGTTACCCCATTGATGTGGTACTGAATCCACCTTTATACAACTCTGCAACACTTATTTTCGGTGTAGGCTTTATAGCTGATACGGTGTACAAGCTTTCCTTCAGTACTAAATTGAAAGATTGTTCAGGTAATGAACTGATAGGAAACCTGACCTCATTCTTTGGACTTCCTCAAAAAGCAGCTCACAATGACATTGTTCTTAATGAACTTCTGTTTGATCCGCACAGCTCTGGTGCCGAATTTACCGAAGTTTACAATCGTTCTACAAAGATCATTGACCTAAGTAATCTCTGGATTGCTTGTCGTGATGCTACAACAGGTGATTTTAAAAGCCCCTGCAGAATATCCGGGCAAGGACGATTACTTTTTCCGAATGACTATATGGTACTTACCAAACAGCCACAGCTAGTGAAAGCAGACTATTTCACCCCTAATCCACGATCATTTATCGAAATGACAACCTTCCCTGCCTTAGCCAATTCGGGGGGAACCATCACCTTAATAACTAGTGATAGTACAATAATCGATGAACTCACTTACAGTGAAGAGATGCACTTTGCCCTTCTTAATACTACCAAGGGTGTTTCGCTTGAAAGGATAGACTTTAACAGGCCTACCGGTGAAGCAGGTAACTGGCATTCAGCAGCGCAAAGTGTGGGCTTTGCAACTCCTGGTTACTGCAACTCTCAATTTATGCAGACCGGTATTACTCGTGACGAAGTGAATGTTGAGCCTGAGACTTTTTCACCCGACAATGACGGATATAATGACCAACTTTCCATAGTTTGCCGGTTTGACCAACCGGGATACCTCATATCCATCAGGATCTTTGATAGCAATGGTAGGTTCATCCGACTTATTGCAGCCAACCATTTGGCCGGTGCATTGAACAACTTTAACTGGGATGGTACCAACTTTAATGGTGAAAAGGCCCCTAACGGCATATATATCATTTATACTGAAATCTTCAATCTTAAAGGAGAAGTAAAGCAGTACAAGGATGTAGCAGTTTTAGCGGGTTATTAATGCAGTTGATATTTAGTAACATACAGTATTGGGCAATGATTCTTGCATTTACAGATGCTGGTACGGATGAAACTTTTTTTTACCTGTCTTGTTAATGCGTAAAACAAAATACTATGAATAAAAAATGGATGCTTATCATAGGTTCATTGGCAATTCTTGGAATTATTGCTGCTATTTTGGTTTACTTCTTTGTTTACAATAAACAGCAACCCGATTACGCTGTTGCTGATCCTGACTACACACTTAGCGGTACAGAACTATTCGAGGCGTTTAAGGCAGATCCTGTTGCTGCAGGTGAAAAATACAATGGCAAGGTACTGGCACTTCAAGGTATCCTGAACAGTGTAGAAAGAACAGACTCTTTAACAATTGCAGTTTTTGCCATTGAAGAAGGAATGTTTGGTGATGAAGGAATCAGGTTTGCCTTCATACCAAAGTATGCTGATGAGATTTTATCAACTCCTCCCCAAACCCAGGTTACCATCAAAGGATTTTGTACAGGTTTTAATGATACTGATGTCATCATGGAACACTGTTCCCTGGTTAAATAACCGGAAGCTCACTATATTTAATTATACTTCAATATCATCCGATAACTGTCTGAAAACAGATTAAACATAAGTCGGATAACATTGTTATTATCGGGAAACCAACTAAAATCAAATAAAAATGAAGCAACTAATAGCCGCAATACTTTTCCTCACTCTGGCAGTTTCAGGAGTTCAGGCCCAGAAGTACATGACAAAAACAGGACATATCCGCTTTTTCTCCTCCACGCCCATAGAAGATATCGAGGCACATAACCGTCAGGTTAACGCCGCACTTGATGCACAAACAGGCGATCTGGTTTTTAAAGCCATGATGAAGTCTTTTCAATTTGAGAAAGCCCTTATGCAGGAGCATTTCAATGAAAACTTTGTGGAATCAGATAAATATCCCAATTCAACCTTTAAAGGTAAGGTAATCAATATCAATGAGGTTGACTTTGCCAAAAATGGCAAATATGATGTAACCATCGAAGGTGATCTTACTATTAAGGATGCAACGAAAAAAATCAAGGAAAAAGGAACACTGGAAATCAATGGTGACAAAGTAACCGGTTTATCCACCTTCTTTGTCCAGGTTGCGGATTACAATATCAAAATTCCAAATACAGTAGCTAATAATATAGCCAAGAGTATTCGGGTTGATGTTGATGTTAAACTTGAGAAGCTGGCAAAATAAAAAGTATTAATTCACTTTAAAGCACAAAGCACTTAAATGTTTTGTGCTTTTCTTTTTTTATACAAATAGCAGATAATAACTCGCAAATTTAATGATGAACACTATGAGTGTTTTGCTGAACACTTTTTTTTAGTACTTTCGTACCCTATAATCTATTTATGTCAGTCAACGAAGATAAATCCAGTCAGAAAAGACTGCAGGCTTCAACAGTTACAACTATCATCAGCATTTCATTGGTACTGTTTATGTTAGGATTGTTAGGACTGATAATTCTTCATGCCGGGAAGTTATCAGATTATGTCAAGGAAAACATCGGTTTCTCGGTAATCATCAAAGAGGATATCAAGGAACCGGCTATTCTGGAGTTCCAAAAGAAGCTCGACACAGAATCCTATGTTAAATCAACTGATTATATCACCAGTGAACAAGCAGCCGAGGACCTGACAAAAGAATTAGGCGAGGATTTTGTTGACTTCCTTGGCTTTAATCCATTGCTTCCATCAATTGATATCCGACTTAATGCAGAATACGCCAATAACGACAGCCTAAAAGTTCTTGAAGAACAATTGCTGAAGAGCAACGTGGTGAAGGAAGTATTCTATCACAAGTCGCTGGTTGATATGGTTAACCGTAACATTAGACGAATTGGACTTGTTATTTTATCTTTCAGCTTAGTACTATTGCTCATTTCTATTGCTCTCATTAACAATACTATCAGATTAAGCGTTTATAGCAAACGATTTATTATAAAAGCGATGCAACTTGTTGGCGCAACACGTTCTTTTATCAGCAAACCTTTTATAGTTAAGAGCTTACTGCACGGACTGATAAGTTCACTTATTGCGATAGTATTACTAGGGGTAGTATTGTATTTTTCAAGGCAAGCGCTTCCTGAGCTAATTGATCTGCAGGAAATTGATCTTTTCCTCAGCTTGTTTGGCATAGTTACGGTCCTTGGCCTGTTGATCACAGGATTATCTACATTATTTGCCGTTGGTCGTTACCTCCACTTAAAACCTTATAAAGTACACTAACCATTTACAATATTATAACACTGTTTTTTTTAAGAATACTTGTAAAGAATTAATAATTTAAGCATGGACAATAAGAAACCAAAATCACCACCTGCAGATGTAAAAAAGAGTCTTGATAAATCAAGTACTACACAATTTGCTTTTGAAAGGGAAAATTACAAATGGATGCTGATCGGATTGGCTCTGATTGTTGTCGGTTTCCTTCTTATGATTGGTGGTGGCTCCGACGATCCACAGGTATTTAATAAAGAAATATTCAATTTTCGACGACTTACCCTTGCACCTTTGTTAATCATTGCGGGGTATATTGTTGAAATCTTTGCCATCATGAAGCGTCCTCGCGATTAGGTGCGAACTGTATGAGCATTTTTGAAGCCATTATTATTGCCATTGTTGAAGGTATTACCGAATTCCTTCCCGTCTCTTCTACCGGCCACATGATTATCACCCAGGAACTTCTTGGGATGACCATTGATGATTTTGTTAAAGCATTTACTGTAAACATTCAGTTCGGCGCTATACTCTCGGTGATTGTTCTTTATTGGAAGCGATTCTTTCAGAATGTTGAATTCTATTATAAACTACTCATCGCTTTTATTCCTGCTGCAATAATTGGCTTTTTGATGATGGACATCATTGACCAGATGCTGGGAAGTGTTCTAATAGTTGCCATTATGCTTGTCGCTGGTGGAGTTGTTCTCATATTCGCCGATAAATGGTTTCTTAAACCCATACCGGATCAGGAAATAAAATATATGTCAGCTTTTAAAATAGGCTTGTTCCAATGCATTGCCATGATACCTGGCGTGTCACGATCTGCTGCAACTATTATTGGAGGCATGACCCAGGGTCTTAATCGTAAAACCGCCGCCGAGTTCTCATTCTTTTTGGCTGTACCCACCATGTTTGCTGCAGCTTCCTATAAACTGTTGAAAAATTATGAAATAATTACCAGCCAGAATATTTCAGTCTTGCTTATTGGTAATCTCGTTGCATTCATTGTTGCAATGATTGCCATAAAAACCTTTATTGCCCTATTGACCCGTTACGGATTTAAAATGTTTGGTTATTATCGGATAATCGTTGGCCTTATCATCATTGCAATGCTTTCCATGGGTTATGACCTTAGTCTGGGTGAATAGATATCCTTTGATTACTAGACACATTTAAAGTAAAAATATTAAGAACCGGCATATGGCTTTCGATTTTGAAGTAGGAGAAGTACTTCTGGTGAACAAACCATTAAAATGGACTTCCTTTGATGTAGTCAACCGACTGCGGATTTCCATTCGTGAAAGCCTTGGCATAAGGAAACTGAAAGTTGGTCATGCAGGTACCCTTGATCCATTGGCCAGTGGATTACTGATACTCTGCACAGGAAGATACACCAAAAAGATCGATGAATACCAAGCTCAGGAAAAAGAGTACACCGGCACTTTTCGTTTAGGAGCTACCACCCCATCTTTTGACCTGGAACATGAAATTGATGCTGAGTACGAATATAATCACATAACACCTGAACTTATCAGGCAAATTGCTGCAAACCTTACAGGCGACATACAGCAGATACCACCAGTATTTTCCGCCATTAAGGTCAATGGACGTAGAGCTTATAAGTATGCCCGCAAGGAAAAAGAACTGAAACTGGAACCGCGCTCTATCAATATCAGTGAATTTGAAATTACCGGCATTGAATTACCCGATGTACACTTCAGAGTCGTTTGTAGTAAAGGAACCTATATAAGATCACTGGCAAGGGACTTCGGTCAGGCACTGCAGAGTGGAGCCCATCTGGTAGAATTGTGTAGAGTTCGTATCGGACGGTTTAAACTTACTGATGCATGGGAATTAAGTGATCTGGTAGATGAAATAAAGGATTCTGCATCCTTAGTCTCACCAGATTAAAGAAGAAGAGACTGCCTCTAAAGAGGCAGTCTCTTCTAGCACTATTTTATCTTTAGAATTAGATATCTGATTTCACATCAGTCTCCGTCAGCTCATCATCAAAAGAATCAGTCTGCTTCTTACCAAAAAACCGTTTCTGAAATAAAACCATCAGCACAACTCCAATGGTAATGGAAGAATCAGCTATGTTAAATACTGGACGGAAGAACTGAAACTGACTACCTTTTAGATAAGGCACCCAATCAGGATAGGTACCATTCATTATAGGAAAATAAAGCATATCCACCACCTTTCCATGCAGAAAAGTGCCATAACCACCCTCAGGCGGAAGGAACTGTGCTACTTCGAAGTAATTACTACTGCTGAATATCAAACCGTAAAAAGCACTGTCGATCATATTGCCTATTGCACCTGCCAATACAAGTGAAAGACTTACCAATACAAGATTAGAAACCTTATGTCGTGTAAGGTTATACATATACACAATTAACACAGTAATGGCTACAAGCCTGAAGAGACTCAACAGAAGCTTGCCATAACTACCTGAAAATTCCAGACCAAATGCCATTCCCGGGTTCTCAGTGAAGTGTATTATAAACCAATCCCCTAATACATTAAATTCCTGCCCCAACGACATATTGGTCTTGATCCAAAACTTGAAAGCCTGATCAAAAAACAGGATAACAAGAACAATAAGCAATGATTTTTTCAAGGCTGACTTAATTCTTTGATTGATTTAATTTAGCTTCCATAGAGAGGGTAGCATGAGGTACAATACGCAAACGCTCCTTAGAGATCAGTTTACCGGTCACTCTGCAGATACCATATGACTTATTCTCAATCCTTATGAGGGCATTTTCAAGTGCAGTAATGAATTTATCCTGACGAGCCGCCAATTTACTATTCTCTTCTTTTGAATTCACCTGGTAACCTTCCTCAAGAACCTTGAAAGTGGGTGAAGTATCACTTATATCGTGCTCATTACTGTTGGCAAATGCCTCAGTAAGCATCTTAAGGTCACGTCTGGCTTTTTCAAGCTTTTCAAGTATTATTTGTTTGAACTCTTCAAGTTCCTCGTCAGTATACCTGTTTTTTAAATTCTCATCCTGCTGTTCTGCGTTTTTCATAGCCTTAACTAAGTTAATTCGTGTAAATCATTATCAATCTTTCAGGTCATTTTCACGACATTGATGGCAGCCTGTATTTCGTCTGCCAAATCAACCACAATTCGGCTTGATGGTTCAATGCTCTCTTTCAGCTCCAGCGAAATAGCCAGTGTTTCTGAACAAATATAATCATTATTACGATTAATTGCACCATTTAAAGCCTCGTTTTTCTCTATCTGAAGAATAATCTTATCGGTTACTTCAAACCCTTTATCCTTACGTATATTCTGAATCCTGTTCACCAACTCACGCGCTAATCCTTCCTCCCTGAGCTCATCTGTGACAGTGATATCCAGAGCAATTGTAAGATTACCACTAGATGCTATTACCCACCCCGGAATATCTTCAGTAATAACCTCTAGATCACCTTCTGTCAAATCTACCTGCACGCCCTCAATCATTATTGTTAGAGCGCGATTCCTTTCAAACTCTTCTATCTGCGACTGGGTTATTCCTGAAAGGGCTGAGGCTAGCTGTTTCATCAATTTGCCGTACCTCGGTCCTAATGTCTTAAAGTTTGCTTTAACCTTCCTGACAAGTATTCCCTCGCTGCTAATATACTCAATGTTCTTAACATTCACTTCAGAAAGGATAAGATTTTTAACTGCTTCAATCTTATTCTTTAATCCCTCATTGGTGAGTGGTATAATAATACGCTGAAGCGGCTGGCGCACCCTAATGCGATGTTGTTTACGCAATGACAATACCATGGATGATATTTCCTGTGCCAGCTGCATTCGTTCTTCCAGGTTTTTATCAATCATAGTATTATCAGGCGTTGTAAAATCAGTCAGATGAACAGATGAAGCCTTGTCCTTACCAGTTATACTATTTAAGTCCCTGAACAAACGATCACTGAAGAAAGGAGCAATGGGAGCAGCTAGAATTGCTAATGTTTGTAAACAGGTATAAAGTGTCTGGTAAGCTGATATTTTATCAGAAGTGTATTCTCCTTTCCAGAAACGTCGCCGCGACAAACGCACATACCAGTTACTCAAATGCTTGTCAGTAAAATCAGCAATTGCTCTTCCGGCCTTGGTAGGTTCGTAATCAGCATAATGCTCATCAACTTCTGCTATCAGGCTATTTAGCTCTGATAATATCCACCGGTCTATTTCCGGTCGTACACTATATTCAACTTCGGGTTCGGCATACTTGAACTTGTCTATATTGGCATATAAGGCAAAGAAGTTGTAGGTATTATAAAGTGTTCCAAAAAATTTACGCTGCACCTCCACGATACCGTCGAGATCAAATTTCAGATTGTCCCATGGCTGCGCATTGGTTATCATGTACCAGCGGGTAGCATCAGCACCATATTTCTCAATAGTCTCAAACGGATCAACAGCATTACCGAGTCTCTTCGACATTTTGTTGCCTGCCTTATCCAGCACTAGGCCATTTGATATCACCGTTTTGAACGAAACTGAGTCAAATGCCATCACGGCAATTGCGTGAAGTGTGAAGAACCAGCCACGTGTCTGGTCTACACCCTCTGCTATAAAGTCAGCCGGGAAGTATTCATTCAAGTTAGCTTCATTCTCAAATGGATAATGGAACTGAGCAAAAGGCATTGAACCTGAATCGAACCAAACATCAATCAGGTCAGTTTCACGAAGCATCCTTTTTCCTGAAGGTGAAACTAGTATGATATCGTCAACATAAGGTCGGTGCAAATCAAAAGTATCGTAGTTCTCATCTGTATTATCACCGATCTTAAATGCAGCTAAAGGATTTGAAGTCATGAAACCAGTTTCAATGGATCTTTCTATGGCTTCCTTCAGTTCTCCAACTGAGCTGATGCAACGCTCTTCAGTCCTGTCCTCCGACACCCATATTGGAAGCGGTGTACCCCAGTAACGTGAACGGCTTAAATTCCAGTCAACAAGGTTTTCCAGCCAGTTACCGAACCTGCCGGTACCGGTAGATTCAGGTTTCCAGTTGATACTTTTGTTCAACTCAATCATCTTATCACGAAAGGCTGTAGTGCGGATAAACCATGAATCGAGAGGATAATAAAGAACAGGCTTATCGGTTCTCCAGCAATGTGGATATGAGTGCTCGTACTTTTCTGACTTGAAGGCTCTGTTTTCCTTTTTGAGCTTGATGATAATATCTATATCAACATTTTGTTCATTGGCAGGGTCATAATCAGGAGCATACTCAGCCTTGACGTACCTGCCAGCAAATTCGCCCATTTCCTCCGTGAACTTTCCTTGTTTGTCCACCAGAGTCAAAGCACCTATGCCATTCTGTGCGGCTACCTTAAAGTCGTCGGCACCAAAGCTTGGAGCTATATGTACTATGCCTGTTCCATCTTCAGTAGTTACAAAATCACCGGTCACTACCCTGAAAGCATCTCCTTCAGCAGGCTGTGCATAAGGTAGTAATTGATCGTAACGAATTCCTTCGAGTTCAGCTCCCGTGAATGATCCATCCACTTCAAAAGGAATATTCTTGCTTCCAGGTTCATAGGAATCCATAGCAAGTTCCGCGTTTTTCTCAGGGAAATAGCGTGAAGTCAATTCTTTTGCAAGTATAACAGTAATCGGCAGGTAAGTATATGGATTGAAGGTTCTGATTTTAACGTATTCAATGTTTTTACCAACTGCCAGGGCAGTATTGCTGGGCAATGTCCATGGAGTGGTTGTCCACGCTATGAAAAACAACTCCCCATGAAGGTTATTAAAAAGAAATTGGGACTTCTCTTCTTCAATTACTTTAAATTGTGCTACAAGGGAATTATCTTTTACCATCTTGTAACAACCGGGTTGGTTTAGCTCATGAGTGCTAAGTCCTGTGCCTGCTGCTGGCGAATAGGGTTGTATAGTATAACCTTTGTAAAGCAATCCTTTTTCATATAACCTATGAAGCAGGAACCAAAGGGTTTCCATATACTTGTTCTCAAATGTGATATATGGATGCTCCAGATCAACCCAATAACCGATTTTGCGGGTAAGATCATCCCACATATCCTTGTACTTCATAACTTCCTGACGACATGCACGGTTATAATCGTCAACTGATATCTTAGTACCAATATCTACTTTAGTAATGCCCATTGTTTTCTCAACAGCAATCTCAATAGGCAATCCATGCGTATCCCATCCTGCTTTACGATTAACCAGGTAACCCTTCATTGTTTTGTAACGGCAGAAAATATCCTTTATAGCACGAGCCATAACATGGTGGATACCAGGTGTTCCATTAGCCGAGGGCGGTCCTTCATAAAAGATAAAAGGCTCAGCGTTCTGACGTATTTTCAGACTTTTATTAAATATATCCTCCTCTTCCCATACTTTCAATATATCGTTACCTATCTGAGGAAGGTTAAGTTGCTTATATTCAGGATATCGCTTCATTAATACTCCAATGTATAGTTGCTATTTTATAAAGAGGTGCAAAAGTACAAAAAAATTACATGTAAGCTAATAATGATCAACCCGTTATTTATTATGGACAGTAATGATTGCAACTTTGAACTGGATTATGTTATCATCTGTTTAAGGCTTTAATAATACGTGCAGATCGAATTATATGTCTTTGCCAGAAAACGGTATCTGGATTGAAGTTTTAATTGAGCATAAATCAAGATGTAAACAGCAGTGGGATTTGAAGTGAATCATCAACTTTTCATCCACGTAGCTCCTATTGATCAGACGCAGTAACCATAAGGATTAGAGCAAGTCCCCACTAGCAGTAATAGCAATTTGTATTATCTTCGTTAATATAAACAATCTATACTCATGATTTTAAGGTTTCTCCTCCTCACATTAAGCATAACAGGTTTATTTACACCGTTATTTGCTCAAGAAAACAATACAATAAGGGTAATGTCATGGAATATCAGACTAGATACCAAGAGTGACAGTGTAAATCAATGGGCTTTCAGAAAGGATGCGTTTTGCAATGAAGTTATAAACCAAAATCCTGATGTTCTGGGAGTGCAGGAAGCTCTGCCCGGGCAAATGAAGGATATGCGAAAACGGCTCCGAGGTTATAGGAGCTTGGGTGTGGCACGTGATGACGGAAAAAATTCAGGTGAATTCAGTGCTCTCTTTTATAAAAAGAAAGTACTGAAACCCATAAAATCAGGAACATTCTGGTTGTCAGAAACACCTGATGTGCCAGGAAGTCGAGGTTGGGATGCAGCATGTAACCGCATTGTTACATGGGCAGAGTTCAAACACAAAGCATCAGGCAGACATTTCATGGCTTTCAACACACATTTTGATCACATGGGAGAGGTGGCCAGAGTTGAAAGTGCTCAACTTATCATTCATAAAATAGCTGAACTTGGAAACAAACTGCCAGTTATACTAACAGGTGATTTTAATGTGAATTCGAAACACAGGGCCTACCACATACTAACTTTTTCTGAAAACGAGGTGGTGCTGGTTGATTCCAGAGTAAGGGCAAAACAAAAAACCGGTCCTGAAATTTCTTACATCAGTTTTGATCCCAAATTCGAAACTCCTGATCTTATAGACTTCATTTTTATTAACGATGATTTCGAAGTGATCAGCCATAATATATTCGATTTTAGAATGAGAGGGAGCTACCTTTCAGACCATTTACCTATAATAGTGAATCTTAAAATAAAATAACCTAATACCTGATAATTAATGACTGACATCTAATCTTTTAAAACAAGCCCAATGGAAACAAAAATTCAGCTACTGCATCCTGAAGGGAAAAAAGCCGTCAGTATGACCCCGGTGAAGTATGAACAAATGAAAGCAGCTGTAATGCATGCTTTTCCTGATGATCTTGAAGTAAACCATACCCAGATGCTACAAAGTGTACATGAATATTTTGATAAGAACAGCATCAATTTTGAAGGATCGCTTGACTGGCATTTTGAATGGGTGAAACTGGATCTGGAAGCAAGAAAAGTAATTATCAGAAGTAATTCTAAACCTGTGAGATATTTAAAGGCCAAACCTGTTCCCGGAGAAAATAAGAGTAGAAATGATTGGGAGAATTTTGAGTCATGATGGATTTGCACATTATAGAAACTATTCCGGTTGGAATCTAATATATGCTGATCAATGTCCTTGGCATCAAAAGTCGGTGACTGATCCACAACAAGGAATAAGCTGCCACTAATTACCATGCCTCAGTATAGTAAAGCACACTGACTGCAGTAATTCCAAAAGTCGTATAAATATTATATAAGGCTAAACCAATTCATACATCAAGTTAGCTGATGATGTGAAGGTTAATGGTTGTTTAACTTCAAAGAACCAGTTCGAAAATATTTCAGGTTTTCGTTAATAAAGGGGAGAGAAACGGTAGTGTTTAGTTTTTACCACCTCCAGTACATGTCCAGTTCAAGTCCAGTGCAACCCTTGTCGAATGGCCCATTTACAACTGTTGAACTGGATGTATACTGGAGTTGAACTGGATATGAGCAAAACAAAACCTTAACTTTTATAAGATTTCAAATTAAATCCTATCGACGAAAAACTATCCAATGTTAAAATATCATAATTTTCTTTAGCAGAAAACTAGAAAACCATATTAGTTTTTTAGTTTTGCAGTCTCAAATTAAGAAATGATGACTCCTGAAGAGAAAATTATAGAAGCTGCCATGGCTGCCTTTCAATTAAGAGGCATTAAAAGCGTTACCATGGATAGCATTGCACAGGCTGCAGGGGTATCTAAAAGAACAGTTTATGAATTGTTCGAAGATAAGGATGCTCTGGTAGTTCAGGTACTCGGCCGAATGATTACTAAAAATAATAAATACCTGGTTGAAATTATAGGCAACACAAGCAATGTTATAGAGGCTATGTTTCAAATCATGGAGCAGGAATCCCTTCGTCGTGATGAAATGCCGCATATGCTCATGCAGGATATGCATAAATACTACCCTTTGGTAAATGCTGCATTTTTTTCTGACCCAGAAAAAATGTGTGAATATTCACCAACATATACTTTCCTGCAAAAGGGAACAGAACAGGGTATAATTAGAAAAGATCTGAATATTGATTTCGTTGATAACTTTCTACATGAACTATTGGGAATCGTTCATACAAGTGAGCGGTTAAAGCAACTCAAACCTACCAAGCAAGATATTATAAATAACGTTTTCATGCCATATTTCAGAGGAATTTGTACCCGTAAGGGAATGACATTAATGGAAAAGTACTTTGTAAATATGAATGAGTAGACTTTTTAAATAACACTTTTACTTCATAACCTGATACACTTCAGTACAACTGATCACTTCACAAATAAACAGAACCAATTTAACTGCTCAAATAACCAATTAAGATGAAAATCAGACTAACAGGGCTTATTTTACTGCTATCCCTTACCGGTTCAACAGTGTTCGCCCAGCAACAACTAACATTAACGGTAAAGGAGGCTGTGGACCATGCCCTTCAATACAACAAGACACTAATTAATTCATCACTTGCTGTGGAAAAAGCCCAACAGGGCATAAGAGAAGCCATCGCCAATGGACTTCCGCAAGTCAATGCCAGTGTTGATTATTCAAACGCTATGGGCGCTAACATTTCGATCCGTTTTAATGAGAACCTTCCTGCTACAGAGATTCCTATCAAACCATCTAGTAACTTAAATGTACAGGTAACACAACTTATTTTCAACGGTAGTTTTATTGTAGGTGTTCAGACTGCCAAACTTTACAAGGAATTAAGTGAAATCAATCTGAAGAAATCAGAAACTGACATCAAAACTCAGGTTACCAGCAGTTATTATCTGGTTCAGGTTTCTGATGAACTTAATAAAAGGTTACAGCAGAATCTCGTAAATCTGAAGGAACTGTATAAAAAGACAGAAGCTCTTGCCAGCGTTGGAATAATTGAAAGAACTGATGTAGATCAATTATTTATACAGGTCAATACATTACAGAATGCAGTTAAAGCCTCAGAACGACAATTGGAACTAGCTACGAATATGTTACGGTTACAATTAGGTACAGAAATAAACACTCAGTTGGTTTTAAGTGAAAGTCTGGAAACGATACTTAATCAAACGGATATAGAAAAGAACCTTGTTCAGACGCTGAATCTTGAAAACAATTTTGATTATCAACTGATGAATCAGCAGGTGACTATAGGAAAAAAGATGGTTGATTTGAAGAAATCAGCTGCATTACCAAGCATTGCCGGCTATTATTCATATACCTACAAGATCATGAAACCTGAATTTGATATGGCACCGCCCAACATGATTGGATTACAGATGAATATTCCAATTTTCTCCAGTGGATTAAGAGCCGCACAGACCAAACAGGCTTTCATTGATCTGAAATCTACTCAGAATAATAGGGACCTGGTAAGAGATCAATTACTTATTCAGGATAAACAGCTTAGATTCAACCTTATAAATGCCATTGAAACCTTGAATAATCAGAAAGCTAACATTGATGTTTCAAGACGTGTATACAGTAGCCTTAAACTTAAATATGAGCAGGGACTTATTTCTGGGCTTGATCTCATAACCGCAGATAACAATTATCTGAAGGCAGAAACGGATTATATCAGTGCAACTATGCAACTGCTGGATGCCCGCCTTCAACTTGAAAAAATGTACATAACAGCCAATTAAACATCATTAACCACTATTGAAAAATGAAAAAACTAGTTTATACCACACTAATCCTGGCAATTTCAGTTGCTTCCTGCAAACAGGGAGAAGAAAAAACCACTGTAAATGCTTCAGACCAAAAAACTGAATCAGTCAGGACAATACAGCTTTTGCCTAAAACCATCTCACACACAGTTGAATACCAGGCAACTTTACAGCCTTTTGAAGAAATACACCTGGCACCAGCTGCGCCTGGCAGAATAGATCAAATCAATGTTGAAGTTGGTGATAGGATCAGCAGGGGAGCTCTACTGGTACAAATGGATCGTACCCAGTTACACCAGGCTGAAGTACAGTTAAAGAACCTCAGCACAGATTTCAAACGCCTGGATACACTTCAAAAAGTTGGAAGTATTCCTCAACAGCAGTATGACCAGATTAAAACCCAATATGAAATTGCCCAGTCAAATGTTGATTTTCTTCGTAAAAACACAAGACTTGTGGCTCCCTTCAATGGTATTGTATCAGGCAAATATTTTGAGGAAGGTGAAATGTACTCTTCCGTTCCGAATACAACAGCCGGCAAGGCTGCTATATTGTCACTAGTGCAAATCAGCAAGCTCAAAGCTATTGTGGCGGTCTCCGAAAAATACTTCCCAATTATAAAAACAGGAATGCAGACAACAGTTACAAGTGACATTTATCCTGAAAAAACTTTTATTGGAATAGTTACACTAATTCACCCTACTATTAATTCTGCCAGCCGCACATTTGAAATAGAAGTTACAATTGACAATAATGCCGGTTTACTGCGCCCTGGTATGTTTAGCAGGGTAACTTTTAGTCCGGGTGAAACTGAGGCTGTTGTATTACCTGCTTTGGCAGTACTCAAAATGCAGGGTTCCAATGAAAGATACCTCTTTGTTGAGAAAGACGGAGTTGCCAAACGTATTTCCGTAAAATTAGGTCAACGATTTGATGACAATGTAGAGGTGATTTCTGATGAGCTGAACACAGGTGACGATGTGATAATCAGTGGTCAGGCACGATTGCTTGATGGAATGAAAGTAACAGTGGTTAAATAGGGTTAACATTAAAACTAAAAAAACTAACAACTCATGAGTATATATAAAAGCGCGGTTAACAAACCTGTTACCGTCATCATGATATTCGTTGCCGTAATAGTGGTTGGAGTCTATGCGCTGATGAAAATGCCGGTTGACCTCTATCCGGAAATTGAACCACCGATTATTTCGGTAATGACTACTTACCCTGGTGCCAATGCTGCCGATGTGGAAACTAATATTACAAAACCTCTGGAAGATGCATTCAATTCAGTAGACAACCTTGATGAAATTACATCTACCTCCACTGATAACCTGTCAGTTATTACACTTTCTTTTGAATGGGAGTCAAACCTGGATGAAGCTGCCAACGATGTACGAAACGTAATTGATATGGCCATAGATGGTTTACCTGAAGGTACTGACCGCCCCACTATTTTTAAGTTCAGTACCAACATGATGCCTATTCTGTTCTATGCAGTTACAGCCGATGAAAGCTACATGGGATTAGAGAAGCTGATAGATGAAAAAATTATCAACCCACTAAACAGGGTAGATGGCGTTGGTTCCATTTCCATGATTGGAGCACCCCAAAGGGTGGTTTATGTAGATGCTGATCCTACTAAACTGGATGCATATAATATTACTGTAGAGCAAATAGGAAATTTGATTAGCGCTGAAAACCTTAACATGCCATCAGGCAATGTTAAAATGGGTCTCATGGATTACCAGTTACGTATTCAGGGCGAATTCAAGGATAGTGAGAGAATAAAGAATCTAATAGTCGGCAATTATGGTGGCAATTCCATCTACCTGAGAGATGTGGCTACTGTAAAAGACTCCTTGAAAGACGTGTCGATCGAGGAAAAGATCAATGGCAAATCGGGACTTAGGATGTTCGTCATGAAACAGTCGGGAGCCAATACCGTAAAGGTAGCTAAAGAGGTTAGCCAAAACCTTGATCAACTGATGAAAGATTTGCCCCCTGATGTTAAAATAGAACAGATTTTTGACTCCTCTGATTTTATTAAAGGATCTATCAATAACCTGTCAGAAACGCTGATGTGGGCGTTCCTTTTTGTAATACTGGTAGTTATTATGTTCTTAGGTCGTTGGAGGGCCACTTTTATTATTGTACTTACCATACCGATTTCACTGATATCTGCTTTTATATACCTGTTTGCAACAGGCAACTCCATCAATATCATTTCACTGACCTCGCTTTCCATTGCAATTGGGATGGTAGTGGATGATGCCATTGTTGTATTGGAGAATATCACCAGGCATATAGAGAGAGGAAGTAGTCCGCGTGAAGCTGCTATCTATGCAACCAATGAGGTATGGCTGGCAGTTGTGGTTACAACGCTAGTGATAGTAGCAGTATTTATGCCACTCACTCTGGTATCAGGTATGACAGGTGTTATGTTCAATCAGTTAGGATGGATCGTTTCAATAACGATTGTAACTTCCACAGTGGCGGCAATTACACTTACTCCTATGCTTTCAGCAAAATTGCTGGGAATGAATAAACTCACCAAGAACGAAAAATGGTACAGCCACTCAAGGACTATTGAACCTTTGTTGAATAAACTCGATGATTTCTATGTCAGGACCCTCCGTTGGGGATTGTATCATAAGAAAGTAATTGTAGCATCAAGTGTTGTTATTTTTGTTCTTTCCATGGCACTTTTCAAGTTTGTAGGTACTGACTTTATGCCCGAAAGCGACGAAAGCCGAATAACTGCATCCATTGAACTTCAAACAGGTACAAGGGTTGAAGAAACAGTGAAAGTAACCCGTAAGCTTGAAAATATCATCAAGCAGCGTTACCCTGAAGTTACTATAATTTCTTCTTCTTCGGGTGCTGACGATGAAGGCAGCATGTTCTCATTATTCTCAACAACCGGGTCTAATGTGATCAATCTGATGATGCGACTGGAAGATCAGGATAAACGTGATCGTTCTGTTTTTGAGATCGCTACTGATTTGCGGGCTCAGTTAGTAGATATTCCTGAGATCATCACAGCTAATGTAACCACAGCCAGTCAGGGTTTTGGTGGATCATCTAATACAGTTGATGTAGAAATTTACGGTTATGATTTTGATGTTACCAATGCATTGTCTGAACAACTCCGACAGAAAATTTCAACTGTTAAAGGAGCAGCTGATGTTATGATAAGCCGTAAAAAGGATAAACCTGAACTCCAGATATCCCTCGATAGAGATAAACTCTCGGCACACGGATTAAACAGTGCCATGGTATCAACATTAGTCCGCAATAGAGTAAGTGGTATGGTAGCTTCACAATTTAAGGAAGAAGGAGATGAATTCGATATCCGGGTGCGCCTGATGGAAGACTCACGCAACTCAATTACTGACCTGCAGGAAATAACTATTCCTACGCCTACCGGTCAAAAGATAAAATTAAAGGAACTGGCTACTATTCAGGAGTATTGGGGACCACCATCCATTCAGCACAAACGTAAAGAACGTTTGGTTACAGTTTCTGCTAAAGCTGATGGCGTAGCACTGGGTGATCTGGCTAATGAAATTAATAAAGTAATCAAAGAGACAGAAATTCCGAAGCAGGTAATGGTTAATGTAGGTGGTGCCTATGAAGATCAGCAGGAATCATTTGCCGATATAGGATTATTGATGGTCATAAGCCTTATCCTGGTTTATATAGTAATGGCGTCACAGTTTGAATCCTTAAAAATGCCATTTATTATCATGCTTTCGATACCTTTCGCCTTCAGCGGAGTTGCCATTGCCTTATTCCTTACAGGTACAACACTGAGTATGATTGCTGCACTTGGAGCCGTATTGTTGATAGGAATTGTAGTCAAGAACGGCATTGTACTGGTTGACTTTATCAACCTGATGCGCGACAGAGGAATTGAGCTTTATGAGGCCATCGTTATTTCAGGTAAATCACGATTGAGGCCGGTGCTTATGACTGCTCTGACAACAATACTTGGTATGCTTCCATTAGCTTTAAGTACAGGTGAGGGATCTGAAATGTGGCGTCCAATGGGTATTACCGTTATTGGTGGGTTGGTTTTCTCAACCTTAGTCACTATGATTCTGGTGCCTATAATGTATGGTGTATTAGGTCGCAGCGGTGAGCGTAACAAGAAGAAAAAAATAAGAAAGCATGTTGATTTTATTAACCCAAACAACCAGTAATCATGAAAGCCGTATTTATAGCCTTTAACCAGGCAAACACTGAAAGAGTGGAATATATGTTTGACCAGATGGGTATCAGAGGATTTACCTGGTGGAGCGAAGTACAAGGCCGTGGTTCTAATACAGGTGAGCCACGAATGGGCACACACACCTGGCCTGAAATGAATTCTGCCACCATGACAGTAGTGCCCGACGAACTTGTTGAACCACTATTGGAAAACATCCGCAAAATGGATGAAATCAACAAAGAAGTTGGAATCAGAGCTTTTGTCTGGGATATTACTCAAACAGTTTAAACAACATAAAAACGGATTTTCAGCATTCTATGAAACCGTTTTAGAATAATACTCTAATCAACTTGGATTACTAGTTACACTGCTTGTTGAGATACTAGGAATACTATTAATGCTAATTTCAAAAAGAGATTGTCTCAGAAGAGGCGATCTCTTTTCGTATTGGTATTATTAATAGTACCAGGATGGACAATAAAAGCTAACTTACTTTAATGTTACTTTACCCATGAATGTGGAGTTCAATCCCTAATGCTAAGGTACTATTGTTGGAGATTCTGCCTTCAAAATCAGCCTAGGAGTCTATATAATTAAAGATGCCACACTCTTTCTATAACTCTTAGCGTATCAGCCAAACAATCCCCCGGGAACTTACATTAAATGTATTATAGTTGCTGTAAATAATTGTCCAGGCATAAGGACCTTTCATGGCGTCATAACCATTGACAGTGCCATCCCAACCCTTCAACGGATCATTCGTTGTAAATACCAATTGCCCCCACCTATTATAAATGTTTAGTACAAACCTGGTAATGAGTTCATAATCCGTAGCCGGACGGAATACATCATTCAGTCCGTCCTTATTGGGAGTAAAGGCATTGGGCAAATCATAGAAGAAGGGTTTCAAAGCCTTGCCATTGGCATATACCTGTGATTCTGTAGTGCAACCATTGATATCGGTAACTATAACGGAGTAATAACCTGAATCTGAAATGATAATACCCGATGTTGATTCACCTGAATCCCAGAGGTAGGTTTGATAACCTGACTCTGCAAAGAGGGTGTCAGGGAAGTCAAAGTAAAGCACACTATCGGTAAATGCATAACCCGGCAAAGGGAATACTGACAAGTTAGTCGTTGCCGAATCTTTACATGTATTAGCATCGGTAATGATAAGCCTGTATTGGCCCTGATCATCAGTAGTAGGATTATTCAAATATATCTCTGGATCAGAGGTTGTAAAGCCATTTGGCTTTAACCATAAATAACTATAGGATCCGGGTGGATTAATGTTGGGAGAAATTGTAACTGGTGTTCCTTCACAGGTGCCGGGGTTACTACTTAAACCGAGTGAAGGGTTTGCATAGATAATTACCTGGGTAGGTGTCACACCGGCAACTAAAAGGTGAAAGCCCGGTCCTTCAATAAATTCTGTTTGAGTAAAATCCCAGGTTACTGCAGCAGTTCCCGGATTAAGCGTTGCAAATTCCAGTCTAAGAATTGTTATAGTGTCCGTCAGTGTCAAAGGTGTACTGCTGCTCCAGGTAAGAATAACACGGCCCGTTGTAACATTCACATCCATATTTACAGTACCTAAAGAAGGATGAAGATTTATGTAAGTTGGCAAACAACGGATTTTTGATTTATCGTAATCCAGAGTAGCAGTAAATTCAACAATACCCTCAAAATTATGAACCTTTACATCAACAAAAGTCTTTTCACCCACACATACCGGGGCAGCACCATCAAGGTTACCTGTAAGCAAAGTTGAGTAGATCTGCGGAACAATCTGCGTTAAAGTATCAGAAGCACAGTTATTGATATCATAGGCATAACACTGGTACGTACCGGATGGAAGACCGGTAAACAGGGGATTGTTATATTGTGAATGACTAACACCCGCACTATCGATAATCACATACGTGAAGTTGACTCCGGGAACATTTACAGTGAGTGTACCATCTGAGTTGTTATCCAGTTCAGGTGTGGCATCAACTGATGTTAGGATAGGTGCCGGAAAGTCTAATACAACCACAGTCCCCCAGTCATTGATACATGTAGGATTTGCTTTTACCCTTATTTTAACTGTATAACTTCCTCCAACAAGGTCAGTGAAGAGACTGTCAGGAACCCATGCGCCACCATTCAACTGGTATTCAAGATCACCTGAAAACAATGGATCTGGGGTTATCCTAATAGTACCCGTAGGAAAACTGCAATACGTTGGTGAAGGTTCAACATCATCCACAAAATCAGTTCCTACCGATATAACAGTATGAGATGGGGGAATACTCCAGGGGCAACCGTTGGCATCAATGACATTAAGATTATAAGTACCTGGACCGATAGCAGGTACATCAAGAGTATTGGCAACAGTATTGGCTGATGCATCACTCCATATATATGTAAACGGCTCAGCCCCCTGTATTTCCACACCTGTTATATAGCCGGTAGGTCCGGTGCAGGTAGCGGGGAATATCTCTACATTTGAATTATCAATGGTTGGAGCGAGGTATTCAGTGATTCTGATAGTATCACTGTAAATGCATCCATATCTGTTTTCTGCAGTCAACCAGTATTCCCCTGCCGCTGCAGCAATTGCGGGAACAGTTTCACCAGTATTCCACAATAGCTCAGCACCAATAACCAGGCCGACGTCGAGGGTAGTATCCGTACCTGGACAAACAGAAAAGTCAGGTCCAAGATTGAAAAGAGGATAACCAACAATAGTTACTTCCCGTGAAACAATCTCAGTTTCTTCGCGCGGATATTGAGCAGTTGCTGTAACGGTATAGGTACCTGGTGCAGGAAATTTGTGAACAGGGTTGAATTCTGAAGATGTAGGTGAGCCATCGCCAAAATCCCATGAGATAGAATAAGGTGCAGGATGAAAATTTGATTTGAAATAGGTACTATCAGGAAAACAGTTTCCTAACCAGTCGAACCTGTTAAAGAATGATGGAACAAAAACAGGTAGTCCGAAAGTACTTTCAGTGGAAGCGCTTAGATTAATCTCATCATCCCTGAAATCACAATCCGTGTTTAGTTTATGTGGATAATAGATTCTGGATAGTTTTTTATTATTCTTGTTTTCATCATGGGCGATATAAATGCGGCCATCCCGGGCAAGTTGCATCTGGCAGTAAGAATCAAGGATTTCTTTTTGGTGAATCAGCTTTTCAGAGGCTTCGAATTGCTCAAAGCCACTGGCTCTGTTCATATCGAATTGTACAATATATTGTTTTAGAGTAGGCGGTTCACCACGTTCAATAGCCTGAATTGCAGTATACAGGTATTTTGAATCGGCCGAGAACTCAATACCATTGCTCCTATGTTCAAGGTCATACTCTTCAGGCTTATCAGGCAATCCTTTAAACATAAATAAACCGGTTAACTGCCCGGTCATATCGTTAAACGAGTAGAGTTCATAAGTACGTTCCTCTTCCATGTTCCAATTAGAAGAAGTATAGCAGTAAAAATTACCGTCAGGTGAAAATTTTGACATGCTGTATTCATTTCTTCTATGTGAAGTAAGGCATTCAGAGAGAACAGGTTCAGTACTTACTCCATCCTCATCTACAAGGTATGAATATAAATAGTTTCGCTCTTGTAGCGACCTGAACACTACCCAATAGGATTTATGGTTGGGATGCTTAATGGCCATGATAACACCCTGAGCAGAATCAATACCAGTGAGCCTGATATTCTTCTGATCAGGAACGATGTCTCCCAATCCCGAATTAAGCGACATATCAATCACCGAGTAAAAGCAACCCGGGTGATCTCTGTTCCCATTCGTAAAGATATAATAAGAATTATCCGTGCCGGGGACTTCAAATGCAATACCGGGCTGTTGATTAAGGGCTGTGCCATAGATATCTGACCCATTAGGCATAGGCACATGGCCATCACTCCAGACAAATTCACCGTTACTATAGAACATTGGCTGACCGGAGTTTTTGTTTGACAAACAGAAGCTGCCCTTTCTTGCAATCATTGAGCTGGGAAAGAACTGTTGGGGAAATTCACCTCCGGCATGGAAATTCAACCTGACCTTATTTCCAAAGAACCAGGTTAATGCCTCTTTCTGTGAATAACCAGTAGATGTTAGCAGTATTAAGCCAATAATGAGTAGTAGTTTTTTCATCCTTTATAGTAGAAAGCAAAGTAAGATTGCCTCAGTAAGTTCACTCCAAAATTATTTAAATATTTAATCCATACTCAAAAAAATAGTTTAAAGTTGTGTCAATCAGTTAAATTATAACAATTATGATAGTAAATGTTCGAACACACAATTTTTTTACATTTGCCTAAACAATTAACATTGATTCTATGTCAGCAGAGAAACAAGAAATCAAGGGGCTACCTGAAAACGCCTATTCAGAACTTAAGCCTGGTGAAGAGTATAAACCAATAATGTCACCTGACAAAACGCACCCAGAAGTTAATCTGCGGTCGGTGTTAACCGGCTTGTTGATGGCCGTAATATTCTCAGCAGCTGCTGCTTACCTGGGACTTAAAATAGGACAGGTTTTTGAAGCAGCCATTCCTATTGCGATTATTGCTGTTGGCCTGTCATCAGCCACTAAGCGCAAAAATGCCTTAGGTGAAAATGTCATTATTCAGTCAATTGGCGCCAGTTCAGGAGTTATTGTAGCAGGGGCAATTTTTACACTGCCGGCGTTATACATACTTAATCTTGAAGCGCAGTTTTACCAGGTGTTCCTGTCATCGTTGCTTGGAGGTTTTCTTGGTATTCTGTTCCTGATTCCATTTCGTAAGTATTTTGTATCAGAGATGCATGGCAAGTATCCATTCCCTGAAGCAACGGCAACAACCGAGGTACTCGTTTCCGGTGAGAAAGGTGGCAATCAGGCTCGTCTGCTTCTGGTAGCAGGATTGATAGGTGGTATTTATGATTTTATCATTGCCACCTTCGGATGGTGGAGTGAGGTCTTTACAACAAGGGTGATTTCGGCAGGTGAGATGCTTGCCGATAAGTACAAGATAGTATTCAAGATGAACGTGGGTGCTGCTGTTACAGGACTCGGTTATATTGTTGGACTTAAGTATGCCGCTATTATATGTGCAGGTTCATTTGTCAGTTGGTTCGTTCTCATTCCCATTGTTTCTTATTTCGCTGATGGACAGACCATTGCAGTTGGTGCGAATATTACAAAAATGCTTGGTGATATGTCGGCTGAAGAAATTTTCAGAAATTATATCCGTCAGGTAGGTATTGGCGGTATTGCCATGGCTGGTGTTGTTGGGATTATCCGTTCAAGCAAAATCATAAAAGATGCCTTTGGTCTGGCAGTAAATGAAATCAGTGGGAAGCATAAGGTTGACAAAGAAACTAAGCGCACACAGCGTGACCTGCCGATGAAAATTATACTTTTCGGAATACTGGCAACTGCAGTTGTTATATTCGTATTCTTCATGTTCGGTGTTATCCATAATCTAACGCAGGCGTTAATTGCACTGGCAATTGTAATGATCATAGCGTTTCTGTTTACAACGGTTGCTGCAAATGCTATTGCCATAGTTGGTACCAACCCTGTATCTGGCATGACGCTTATGACACTGATCATTACTTCTCTGGTAATGGTATCGGCAGGATTAACCGGTACAAGTGGCATGGTAGCCGCATTAATAATCGGTGGAGTAGTTTGTACTGCACTATCTATGGCAGGAGGTTTTATAACCGACCTCAAGATTGGTTATTGGCTTGGAAGTTCGCCTTACAAACAGCAGACATGGAAGTTCCTTGGTACTTTAGTTTCTGCAGCCACGGTTGGCGGAGTAATTATTGTTCTCAACAAGACATACGGATTTACAGGCCCGGGTGCATTGGTTGCTCCTCAGGCCAATGCAATGGCTGCAGTAATTGAACCAATGATGTCAGGTAAAGCTGCTCCTTGGCTATTGTATGGAGGCGGTGCGTTTTTGGCTCTTATCCTTACCATGATTGGTGTTCCGGCTTTGGCATTCTCCCTGGGAATGTTCATTCCTCTTGAACTAAACACTCCACTTCTTGTTGGTGGAATTATCTCCTGGTATGTAAGCACCCGTTCAAAAGATGCAGCGCTTAATAACGCCCGTCGTGAAAGAGGTACACTCATTGCTTCCGGTTTTATTGCAGGAGGTGCATTGATGGGTGTGATAAGTGCAATGCTCAGGTTTGGAAATATCAACTATGTCAATGACACTTGGTTTGCCAGTCATACTGCTGAGATTCTTGCACTTGGCATGTTCTTGATTTTATGTGGTTATATGATCTGGGAGACTTTACGCGCTAAAAAAGAAGAGTAAATTATAAGTCAATGTTATGAGAGAAGATATTAAGAAAAGATTTCTGCGGTATGTGAGTCTCGACACACAAAGTGATGAGAACTCAGCATTATGCCCCAGCACCGCCAAACAATTGGTGTTGCTTAAAATGCTACGCGATGAATTACTTGAGATGGGTTTAACTGATGCATCCATGGATGAGAATGGCTATGTGATGGCTACACTTCCTGCCAATAATGGAAAAGCCGGACCAGTCATAGGTTTTATATCCCATGTTGATACAAGTCCTGATATGCCGGGTGAGAATGTGAAGCCGCATTTCATTGAGCAATGGGATGGCAGTGATATAGTTCTCAACAAGGAACTGAATCTAACCCTTTCAGTAAAGGATTTTCCTGAGATGAAACAATATGAGGGTCAGACTTTAATTGTGACAGATGGTACAACCTTGTTGGGAGCAGACGATAAAGCCGGCATTACAGAGATAATGACTGCAATTGAATTCCTGGTTAAACATCCTGAAATCAAACATGGCCCTGTAAAAGTAGGCTTTACCCCTGACGAAGAAATTGGCAGAGGGGTAGACTTTTTCAATGTAAAGAAGTTTGCTGCCGACTGGGCTTATACCATGGACGGCGGGGAAATTGGAGAACTGGAATACGAGAATTTCAATGCCGCCAGCGCTAAAATCAACATACAAGGTAAGAATATACACCCTGGTTATGCTAAAAGCAAAATGCAGAACGCACTGTTGATGGCTATGGAACTGAATGCTCTTCTACCCGTATTTGATCGACCTGAGTTTACGCAAGACTATGAAGGCTTCTACCATTTAGTGAAGATGGAAGGTTCTGTTGAAAAATCATTCATTCAATACATCATTCGCGACCATAATCGGCAGATTTTCGAGAGTAGGAAAAAAGTGATGCAACAATGCGTTGATTTTATGAATGAACGATATGGTTCAGGTGCTTTTACCCTAGAATTGAAAGATCAGTATTACAATATGCGTGAACAGGTAGAACCGGTTTATCATATTGTTGAAACTGCCAAGATGGCTATGGAAGAGCTGGGTATTATACCGCACATCCGACCTATCAGAGGTGGAACTGACGGCTCAAGACTCAGCTACATGGGATTGCCCTGTCCAAACATCTTCGCCGGTGGGCATAATTTCCATGGTAAATATGAGTTTGTGCCACTGGAATCTATGGAAAAAGCAACACTTGTAATATTGAAGATCATTGAGATGAATGGGGCCAAAGACACAACGGTCTGATAATATAATCTGTAAGATCATTAAAATGTCATTTAGTTGATTAAAATATAAGTGCCGGATTTTAAATGGTCCGGCACTTATATTTTAATAGGCCTCCTTCCCTCTATATAATATTCATAAAAAAGGGGGTAAATGGAATAAATTTTTAACTTTACTAATCATTTCCCTATTCCATCAGATTCAATAAATTTATCATCAAACACATTGTTGTTATGGCAAAACTAACGAAAGAAGACGCCCTCCAGTATCATTCTGAAGGTCGCCCCGGTAAACTGGAAGTAATCCCAACAAAACCGCATTCTACCCAACGTGATCTATCGTTAGCCTATTCACCGGGGGTGGCACATCCATGTTTGGAGATTAACAGCAACTTTGATGAAATTTATAAGTATACTTCGAAAGGAAATCTTGTAGCTGTTATATCAAACGGAACAGCTGTTTTAGGATTAGGTGATATTGGTGCCGGTGCCGGAAAACCGGTTATGGAAGGTAAAGGATTACTGTTTAAAATATTCGCCGACATTGATGTATTCGACATTGAAGTTGATACAAAAGACATCGAAAAATTTATTGACACCGTTAAAAATATTGCCGTCACTTTTGGTGGAATTAATCTGGAAGATATCAAGGCACCTGAGTGTTTCGAAATAGAAGAGCGATTGAAGCGTGAAATACAGATTCCCTTAATGCATGATGACCAGCACGGAACTGCTATCATCTGTTCAGCCGGTATAATCAATGCGCTTGAACTATCAGATAAGAAGATTGGTGAAGCCTTAATTGTAATCAATGGTGCCGGGGCTGCCGCCATAGCCTGTACTAATCTTATAATTTCTCTTGGTGCAAAAAGAGAAAATATCATTATGCTCGATTCAAAAGGAGCACTTAGAAATGATCGGACAGACCTTAATAAATATAAACAGGCTTTTGCAACAGGTCGTAACGTTAAAACTTTAGCTGAAGCACTGAATGGTGCTGATATTTTCCTGGGTTTATCAAAAGCTAATGTAGTTACACAGGATATGGTGCGTTCCATGGCTAAAAATCCCATTGTATTTGCAATGGCTAATCCTGATCCCGAAATACCTTATGATGAAGCAATGGCTTCACGCGATGATCTTATAATGGCAACCGGCCGCTCTGATTATCCTAACCAGGTAAACAACGTACTTGGGTTTCCTTATATATTCCGCGGAGCATTAGATGTACGGGCAACCTGCATCAATGAAGAAATGAAGATAGCAGCAGTTTACGCACTTGCCAGTCTGGCCAAGGAATCAGTTCCTGAAACCGTCAGCAAAGCATACAATGTTAGCAATCTGATTTTTGGAAAGGATTATATTATTCCAAAACCTCTCGATCCGAGGCTTATAACGACTGTTGCACCGGCAGTTGCCAAAGCTGCTATGGATAGTGGCGTTGCTCGTCAGCCAATTGAAGACTGGGAAAAATATAAATCAGAACTAAGCCGACGACTTGGACTTGACAATAGATTGTTCCAGAGTATTATTCTTAAAGCAAAACAGAATCCTAAAAAGGTGGTCTTTGCTGAAGGCAATAATCTCAAAGTACTCAGAGCTGCGAGTGAAGTATTGCGTGAAGGTATTGCATATCCAATTTTGCTGGGTAATGTACGTGAAATCAATCAGATGATTGATGATAACCACCTTGACTTAGGCGACTCACCCATTATTGATCCACAGAATCAGATAAATATAGAAACACGCAAGAAATTTGCCGAACTTATATGGAAAAAGAGACAACGTAAAGGCATTACACTGGAGGAAGCCTATGGACTAACATCCCTCCGTAATTATTTCGGCATTATGATGGTTGAAACCGGCATGTCTGATGCCATGATATCAGGTGTAACAAGCCATTATGGAGATGTTATGAGCCCTGCACTTAAACTGATAGGTCCAAAGCCCAACCTTAACCACATCTCAAGTATGTCAATCATCATGACAAAGAAAGGACCACTTTTCATAGCAGATACCACTGTTAATTTGGAGCCTGATGTTCAGACACTAGTTGAAACCACCTTATTGACTGCGGAGGAGGTAAAGAAGTTTAATATTGAACCGGTTATTGCACTTGTATCTTACTCTAATTTCGGTTCGGTGAAATTAACAGAACATACAAAGAACCTTGAGAGAACACGACAGACCGTAAGTTACCTCCATAAAAATCACCCAGAATTAATTGCTGATGGAGAGATGCAGATGGATTTTGCGCTCAACAAAGAGTTACGCAGTCAGAAATTCCCATTCTCACGTCTGGAAAACAGGGATGTTAATACAATAATCTTCCCCAACCTGACCTCCGGAAACATTGTTTATAAGATCATGCATGAGATTGGTGGTGCTGAGGTAGTGGGTCCCATACTTATGGGTATGAACAAACCTATTCATGTTGTGCCAACGGAATGTTCAGTGCGTGAGATAGCTAACATGGCAACCATTGCTGTAATAGATGCACAATAGATGATTGATTTGCTGTTTCAGTATGCAAGAGTGCAAGTAAAGTACTAAGCATTCCAACCTTTAGTACTTACCGTTGTTCATCTTAGATGACTTTGGAACGCTTTTTGCAACCATAGCAAAAACTATCAGTCTATCATGTATATGAATCACAATACTCTTTTAAGAGCTCCCTTTATTTTTTTACTTCTTTTGATTCCAGCTTTTCTTTGGAGTCAACCCATCCGTCAGATGGATAATACTGCCTTTGGTCGTGGAGAAAAACTAACTTTTCGTGTCTATTATCAGTCATTGCTTACAGGCAAGGTAACTGCCGGAGAAGCAAATATAGAGGTCAGGGATAAAAAGGTTATCAAGAATAAGCGTCCTACTTATCATATTGTAGGTACAGGAGAATCAAAAGGTGCTTTTAATTTCTTCTTTAAGGTGAGAGACCGGTTTGAAACTTACATCGATGAAGAAGGAATGTTCCCATGGTATTTTATCCGTCGTACCCGCGAAGGGGGCTACAAGAAAGATGACGAGGTAACTTTTGAGCAACACAGCAATCTAGCTATCAGCAGGAATGCCGTAAAGAGGGTACCGGCCAATATCCAGGATATCGTATCAGTTTTTTACTACGCACGTACTCTCGATATTACTGGTGTAAAACCCGGTGATGCTTTTCCGCTATCTTTCTTTCTGGATGATTCAGTTTATGTGTCTAAGATAATATTCCTTGGGCGTGAACAAGTTACAACTGAATCAGGCACTTTTAATTGCTTGAAATTCAAACCTATGGTAGCTACCGGTGAAGTCTTCAAAGAACCCTATCCTATGCAACTTTGGGTAACTGATGACAAGAATAGAATACCTGTACTTGTTCAATCAGCAGTTATTGTGGGTTCTGTGAAAATTGAGCTTATTGCTTTTGAAGGAATCAGAAATCCCATAACTGCATATGTTCAGAATGGTAAGAAGAATTGAGTTATATTTGTCTGAAGTCGATGGATTAATGTTGGCTTTCAACAGATAAATCCCAAATGCAGTGTAAGAAATAGTATTTATTCCAGAAATCGGCAAATCCAATTGGTACATCATAAATCGTAATCCGATATGAAATCCTACTCCCTTTATTTAATCCTTTTTGTTATCCTTTTATTATCAGGCACTGCAGTGTATGCCCAGCAACTGAAGCAACCTGTCAGGCCTTCTAATCCTCAAAGCATTGGTGCTATGACACATGATAATGATTCCCGCTGGAAAACTGTAGATTCCCTCTCTGACCAGGGACTGCCACAATCAGCGCTTAAACTGGTGGCTGAAATCATGCAAGAGGCAAAAAACAAAACTGACTACCCACAATATATCAAGGCGAATCTTTATGAGCTTAAGCTTAGAGCCCAGTTTGAAGAGGATTATCTGAAAAATTATATAATTGAAAGGGAACAGCTATTACTTTCAGGGAATTCGGCGGGAAACAGAATAAAAGAAATGGGCTTCGGGGACAGGGATTTAGGCACTGCTGGTTCCAAAGGACCTATATCAGTAGCATCCATTGCCGGAATAGAAGATACAGCTCCTGTTCGCCAGATAATTCATTCCATACTTGCCGACCTTTACTGGCAGTACTATGCTCAAAACCGGTATCTCATACTTGACCGAACCGTGCTGCAGGATATTAATACGGTTGACATTTCTATGGATATTCCAATGGACACCTGGGATGTTAACACCTTTATCAAGAAGGTGTCATTACACTATATTGCCTCACTTAAGAATCCAGAAATATTGCAATCTATTTCACTGAAGGATTTTGATGTGTTACTTTTAAAGGAGGAAGGATCAAAAACTTTCCGACCAACACTCTTTGATTTTCTGGCACACAGAGCGGTTGATTTCTTTATGGATCAGGAGGCCTCCATAACAAAGCCAGTCTATCTATATGTAATGAGGGACCCATTACTCCTTGCTTCCTCCAATATCTTTACCGAACTATCACTTGAAAGCCTTGATTCGCTTTCATTCAAGTTGCAGGCTCTCCAAATTCATCAACAAATAATAAAGTTCCACCAGAATGATCAAGACCCGGAAGCATTGGTGGATGCTGACCTCAAAAGGCTTGACTTCGTTTACAGTCACATAAACAATGCTGATAAGGACAGCCTCTATTTCAGCAACCTGATCTCACTTGAAAAGCAATATACCGGTAAGTCAGTATCTGCCTCAGTAATGGAAAAGATCGCTGATTGGTACTACTCCCAACCTGAACCTCCTGTAAGATTTTCCAAACGTGGACCTCAATCAGGTAATACTGCAAATAGTGAAGAGTCAAAAACTCCTAATCTTGTGAAAGCAAGAGAATGGTGTTTGAAAGCAATCACTGCTTATCCTGACACAAAGGCAGCCCAGAATTGCCGTATCATGGTGAAATCCATTGAAGAGCCTTCCCTTGAATTTACCAACTACTCAGAAGTAATCCCCCGTGAAGAATTCCCAATGCTTCTTAAATTCAAGAATGTTAAAAGGGTTTGGCTTAGATTGGTCGAAACTGAATATCTCGCTAATAGAGAGTATTACGGTAATCAAAAAGAGAATATTAAGAAATTTATCACTGCAGTCCCAGCAAAAAGCTGGTCATTGGATCTTCCTGATGCCGGCGATTACCAGCAACATTCCGCTGAAATAATAATGCCCTCCATTGATCCGGGTAATTATGTACTATTGGTATCCGATAGCGAGAAATTCAGTGAAAGCGACACTAACCTGGCGTATGGCTTCTTTCAGGTTAGTCGTCTTACATACCTGAGTCGCAGTGCTCCTGATGGTTCCGGACTAATATATGTACTTGACCGTAGCAATGGCAAGCCAATTAAGGGAGTTGACGTACAATCATTTACCATGAATTATGATTATAAATCACGTCAATATACCAGGCAAAATCACCATAAATATACTACCGGTACCGATGGTTCCTTTACAATAAAGTCACCGGGAGCCAAGAACAATGCCAACCTGTCCTTTGAATTCAGATTTAAGGGTGATACCTTGGTTGCGGAGAACTATTATGCCCTTTATGACAGGAGTATCTACGGCGACAGTCAGGCTAGAATCACTACTTTCTTCTTTACTGACCGGGCAATATACCGTCCTGGACAACCGGTTTACTTCAAGGGTATAGTTGTCAATAATCCATCAGGTAACAATAAGATAGTTTCAGGCCACCATTCAACGGTTACTCTATATGATGTGAATGGTCAGAAGATCAGCAGTACCGAAGTTACTTCCGGAGAATATGGATCATTCAGCGGTTCATTTATGCTGCCATCAGCAGGATTAACCGGACAGATGCGCATAGAGAGTGAATCGGGTAGTATATACTTCAGTATGGAGGAATACAAGCGTCCGCGTTTTGAAGTAACTTTCAAACCGATGGACAGCACATTCCGCCTCAATGAAGCAATTGTGATGACCGGTAAAGCCGCCACTTATGCCGATGTACCGCTCTCAGGGGCTGTTGTCAGCTACCGGGTGGTCAGGAGTGTCACTTTCCCATTCTTCCGTTATAGCTACCGTATATGGCCTCCTTTTAACATCCCCGATGCTGAAATTGCCAATGGTGAAGTCACAGTAGCAGATGATGGCACTTTTGAAATTAACTTTATTGCAACCCCTGATCCTGCAGATTTCGGCGACAAGGATCTTTTCTATACATTCATGGTTTACGCCGATGTTACAGATATAAACGGAGAAACCCAGTCAGGACAAACCTCTCTAAATGTCAGTAACAGAGCATTATTGCTTGAAACGGATATTGCCGCTGAAATCAATACCAACAACTGGAAGCTATTTACTGTGAAGTCGACTAACCTTCAGGGCAAGTCAGTGCCGGCATCTGTAAAAGTAGAGCTGCATAAACTAAAAGAATCCAAGTTGCTTATGCCACGTAAATGGGATGTACCCGATACTGCACTCTATACACGTGAGGAATTTAAAGCTAAGTTCCCTCTTTTCCCTTATATGAATGAAGATGGAGCTAGTAGCATCAGTGTTCAACCCATGGTTAAACCTGATAATTATACCAAGGAAAAGTTGATCTACACAACTATGCTGAATACCTCTACCGACAGCACTATTCTGCTGAAGGATATTAAAGCCGAGCCTGGAAAATATATCCTGAAATTGTCAGCAGTTGATTCGTATGGAACACCGGTTACTACTGAAAAGATTATAACAATATTTGATCCTGCATCAAAGAAAATACCTGCACCTGTACCTCTATGGTTTACACTGCTTACCCCAGAACCTAAACAAGGTGATAAGATTCATTTTATTGCCGGAAGTGCAGTAAATGGAAAGTTGCTGATTGAAATTCAGAGTAAAGGCAAAATACTGAAACACGAATGGTATGATATCAGTGGCCAAAGGGCATTTGAATTTGATTTACCTGATAGTTTGACCGGACAATTGAGCCTTCTGGCTAATCTTGTTTACCAAAACAACAATTTTACAGAATTTGCTGAAATTACCATACCCGATAAATCAAAGGAACTCAACTTCACCTTTGAAACCTTCAGGACTCCCCTATTACCCGGTGGTACAGAGAAATGGAAGATTAAAATAACAGGTCCTGAGGGCAAACCATTGCAGGCTGAGCTACTCGCATCTATGTATGATGCCTCATTGGATGCTTTCATAAAGCACAACTGGTTTTTCCAGCTTTACCAACCCTGGCAGCATAACTATAACTGGGAACTTCAACAAGCATTTAATATAAATGGCAGCCTGAGTGTCCCTCGGGAATATTATGGTGAGCCTTTCCAATCTCAAGCTTATGATCAGTTAAACTGGTTCGGCTATTATGGTTATAATTCCTATAATGGTCGCTTTGGTGATGGAAGGATGGCTAAAGGTGAATTAAGATTAAGTGCCCAGGCCGATGAAGCTGTACAAGAAGAGGCAGGGTATATAGATGGTATCAGGGTTAGAGGCTCCGCACAAGTACCTGAGTCCAGCCTGGAGATGATGGCAATGACTGATCCTACAGCAATACTTAAACCAGAGCCACCTAAGCAAATTCGTCGAAATCTACAGGAAACAGCCTTCTTCTATCCTCAACTGACTACTAATAAGGAGGGTGAAGTTTGGGTGGAATTTACTGTGCCTGAAGCAATTACCCGGTGGAATTTTATGGGACTGGCACATACAACCGGACTTCGGAACGCCCAATTCAGCAAAGATGTTGTTACCCGCAAGGAACTTACTGTAACTCCTAATCTGCCGCGCTTCCTAAGGGATGGGGACAATATGATACTTCAGGCAAAGATTAGTAATCTAACCACTAATCCTATACAGGGAAAAGCCAAATTGGAGATACTGGATGCCATGACCATGCAGCCTGTGGACATTCAATTTAAAAACACTTCCAACTACCAGTCATTTGACCTTCCTGTAAAAGGGAATGCCAATGTATCCTGGCAAATCTCTGTACCCGCTGATGTTACGGCTGTAATGGTAAGAATAACCGCACAAGCCGGAAACCACAGTGATGGTGAGGAGGTAATGTTACCTATACTCACCAACCGAATGATGGTCACTGAAACAATGCCCTTGCCCATCAACGGAAATGAAACGAAGAAATACAACTTCAAGAGCTTGACTGACGCCAGTGGAAGCACCACTCAGAAGAACTATCGACTGACACTGGAGTTCACCTCCAACCCTGCATGGTATGCTCTACAGGCTCTGCCATGGCTTGAGTCAAGGGAAAAAGAGAATTCCGACCAGTTGTTCAACCGCTATTTTGCCAACAGCATAGCAGGCTTTGTTGCCAACAGCAGTCCTAAGATCAGAAGTGTCTTTGAAACATGGAAAAATGCTTCGCCTGATGCTCTGCTATCTAACCTTGAGAAGAACCAGGAATTGAAGGCTTTGATGATAGAAGAAACTCCCTGGCTGCTGGAGGCTAAGAATGAATCAGAACAGAAACAGCGCCTTGCGCTAATGTTTGATCTTAATCGCTTATCCTCAGAAAAATCTGCCGCACTCCGTAAGCTACAGCAAACACAATCACCCAATGGTGGCTGGTCATGGTTTGAAGGTATGCCTGAAAGCCGCTATATCACCCAGTGGATAGTTACAGGCATGGGCAAGCTGCACTATTTAAAAGTGAACGACCTCAATGCAGACAATGAAAGTAAGCAGATGGTACAGCAGGCAGTCAACTACTTAAGCACCCGTCTGGATGAGGATTATCGTCGCATCCTTAAGGATGCTTCTAACCGGGTGAATTCTCCGGGTACCAGGAATTCAGGAAATCAAAAGAATTCTGTTGTTAAACAAGAGGATATTAAAAAATATCTGGAAAGTGATCATCTTGGATATGAGCATATCCAATTCTTATATGCCCTTTCATATCTGAATGGTGTGGCACAGCCATCCAAACAAGCTGATGAAGCCCTGGCTTATTTCAGTTCCCAGGCACGTAAGTACTGGAACACCCGCAGTCTTTATGCTCAAGGCATGATTGCTCTATGGGCAGGACGGAGCGGCGACAATAAAACAACGCAATCCATACTGGCTTCCCTACGTGAAAAGTCTATTACTAATGATGAGATGGGAACTTATTGGAGAGATAATACGGGAGGTTACTTCTGGTATCAGGCTCCAATAGAGACTCAGGCATTAATGATCGAGTTGTTCGGTGAAATGGGTAACAGGGTAAATAGTGCGGGTGGTGCCAATAACCGCGAAGTTGACCAAATGAAAACATGGCTGCTCAAACAGAAACAGACTCAATCATGGCCTACTTCAACTGCTACGACTGAAGCGGTGTATGCCTTACTGCTCAAGGGCACTGACTGGCTGCAAACCAATCCGGCTGTCAAAATCACAGCAGGTAATAAAACCATAGATGTAGCAAAGGCAGGTGATATAAAAACCGAAGCAGGTACAGGTTACTTCAAGACTTCCTGGAGCGGTGAAGAGATCTCTCCGTCCATGGGAAATATTACCGTAACCAAAGCAAGTGAGGGTCCGGCATGGGGAGCTATGTATTTTCAGTACTTTGAAAACCTCGACAAGATAAAGGCTGCCGATAGTCCTTTAAAGATTTCCAGGCAGTTGTTTGTAAAGGAAAATACTGCTTCAGGTCAGCGCCTTACAGCCATAACTGCTGAAAAGCCTTTGACTATTGGTGATCAGCTAACTGTAAGAGTGGAGATAACTTCAGATCGCAACCTTGAGTTTGTGCATTTGAAGGATATGAGAGCTTCTTCCTTTGAGCCAACCACCACGTTATCAGGTTACAACTGGAAAGGCGGTTTAGGTTATTATCAAAGCACGCGTGATGCAGCCACCAACTTCTTCATCTACTACCTGCCAAAAGGAACTTACGTGTTTGAGTATCAGCTGGTGGTATCACAAGCCGGTGAATATTCAAATGGAATAAGCACTATCCAGTGCATGTATGCACCAGAATTTGCAGCTCATTCTGAAGGTATCAGGATAGTTGTGAAGGAAAAGTAAAGAGCAGTTGTAAAATATTGAATATGTAAAAAGAGAATGTGGGACCTCCGCATTCTCTTTTTACATTCTGATTGATTATTTTTCCATGCGCTTATTAGCTTCAATGCACCAAAGCAGTTCGTTGACAAACAACTTTGCACGTTTCTCTACTCCTTCGTTGGCCGGAATACCGTTTTCATCATAAAGCTCCTGAACCTTAGGATTTGGAAACATGGCAGGGACAGTCCACGCCCTTATCTTCCACAAGGAAAACTGAAGCGAAGTAATGACCTGTGAGCCTCCAAAAGCTCCATCAGAACAAGTGGATATGGCTATTGGCTTTCTGTGCCATTCATTGTAAAGCAAGTCAATGGCATTTTTAAGCGCGGGCGGATAGCCTCCATTGTATTCTGGAGTGACGATAATAATTCCGTCAGCCTTCTTAACCCTATCGGAATATTCAACTGCCGAGGGTAATGGATTCTTCAAATTGCTTAACCGCTCTTCGAAAATCGGGAATTTGTATTCCTTCAGATCTATGATCTCGGCTGTTGCTATATGGTTGCTTTCAAGGTAATGTTTGAAAAAGAGGGCTACCCTATGACTATTCCGTCCACTGCGGACGCTTGATGAAATGATTCCTATATGTGGCATAGTTTTTATTTAAAGTTCTATCGAATGCTGTTAATATTCCGATAGCTTGTTACATTGTTTATTGTTTATTGAATCTCTCTTAAACAAAGATATGCAGAAACAGTTTATACACATAATCACTTTATTAGCGGTATACTCCTCATAAACTCAAATATCTTCCCCAACCATTTCTGACCATTTCGTACCTCTTTGAACATCTTTCCTATCTTTGATCATAAATTTAAGCCTGATAGAAATGATCAACGATCCTTCCGAATTCCGTAAAGAAGCTCACCGCATGGCCGACCGGCTGGCTGATTACTATGAACAGATTGAAAGCTTTCCTGTAAAAGCGCAGGTTAAACCAGGTGATGTAATCAGTCAATTGCCTGTTGCTCCGCCTGAGATGCCTGAAACTATCAGTGATATCATGGCTGACTTTGACCGTATCATTATGCCGGGCATTACGCATTGGCAGCACCCGTCGTTTTTTGCATATTTCCCCGCCAATTCAAGCTATCCCTCAGTGCTTGCCGAGATGCTTACTGCCACACTCGCACAGCAGGGAATGGTGTGGGAAACCTCGCCTGCCGCTGCGGAATTGGAAGAAAGGATGATGCAGTGGCTGAAACAACTCTGCGCCCTGCCCGAACATTTTACAGGCGTAATCCAGGATACCGCCTCCGCCTCCACCCTTGCTGCCCTATTAACCGCCCGTGAAAAAGTTACCGGTTTTACTATCAACAGCTCTGGCTATCACGCTGATAAACCTTTACGGATATATATTACTTCCGAAACCCATTCTTCCATTGAAAAAGCGGCCCGTATTGCAGGGTTCGGCAGTAACAACCTTGTGAAAATACCTGTTGATAACCAGTTTGCCATGATACCATCGGCTCTTAAGGAAGCAATCCATAGCGATATCCTGCATGGTTATATTCCTTGCTGTGTGGTTGCCACCATCGGAACAACCGGATGCACTGCCGTTGATCCTGTTAAGGCTATCGGTGAAGTCTGCAGCCATTACAATGTATGGCTTCATGTGGATGGCGCCTATGCGGGCACTGCGCTTGCTCTTCCTGAAATGCGACAATACTCTGAGGGATTGGAACTTGCCGATAGTTATGTGTTCAACCCACACAAGTGGATGTTTACCAACTTCGACTGCTCAGCATACTTCGTAAAAGATACTGAAGCGCTCATCCGCACCTTTGAGATCCTTCCGGAATACCTCAAGACAAGCTCCCGTGGACTGGTAAATGATTACCGCGATTGGGGAGTAGCACTCGGCCGAAGGTTCCGTGCCCTGAAGCTTTGGTTTGTGCTGAGGAACTATGGCTCTTCAGGCATCAGGGAAACAGTACGAAAGCACATTGTACTGGCCGCGTGGCTTACTCTGCAGATGGAAAAGGAGAAAGGATTTGAAATCCTCACCCCCACCCGCTTCAGTCTTGTTTGCTTCAGGTATGTTCCTGAGGGCATGACCACACTTGAGAAAATCAATGAATTCAACCAACAACTCGAACAAAAGCTCAATGATACAGGCAAACTATATATCACCCATACAAAGCTCAACGGCAAGTACACGCTACGGCTGGTAATTGCCCAAACTTATGTGGAAGAAAGGCATGTTAGGGACGCCTGGATGTTGATCAAACAACATGTTTAACCGGGTGTTGCCGGGTGTTGCCGGTAATCCACCATGCACAACTCAGATCACTATATTAATGATCTTATTAGGAACCACGATCACCTTTTTAGGTGTCTTGCCTTCCAGCCATTTTTGCGAGTCGGGTGCAGATAATACGGCTGACTCAATATCCTTTACCACTGCATCCATGGGCATGGTTAGCTTGAAACGCATCTTTCCATTGAACGATACGGGGTATTCAAAGGTGTTTTCAATGGTGTACCCCGCCTTATATTCAGGAAAAGTGGCTTTTGTAACACTTTCCTTGTTACCAAGCAGGTTCCACAGCTCTTCAGCTATATGAGGGGCATAGGGCGAAACCATTATAACCAGCTGATTTAAAACCGTGCGGTTATTGCTCTTCAAATCAGCGAGGTCATTTACGCAGATCATAAAATTGCTGACCACTGTATTGAATGAGAATCGCTCAATATCATCACTCACTTTCTTTATGGTGCGGTGTAACACTTTAAGCTCTTCCTTCGTGGGTTCATTGTCATTGACTACAAAGTTATTGTTCTGGTCATGGAACAACCTCCACAATTTCCTCATGAACCTGAATACTCCCTCAATACCATTGGTATCCCATGGCTTAGCCTGTTCAATAGGTCCGAGGAACATTTCATAAAGGCGCAGTGTATCGGCACCATATCTTTCAATCAGATCATCGGGATTCTGCACATTGTACTTTGATTTCGACATCTTCTCTACTTCCCAGCCGCATATATACTTGCCGTTCTCCAACTCAAATACAGCATCTGCAAATTGTGGCTGCCACTGTTTGAAAGCTTCGGTGTCAAGGATATCGTTGTGTACAATATTCACATCAACATGAATAGCCTGTATCTGACCTTTGCCTGATGGCTGGTTGTTTTCGGCTATATTTGCTGCCTGCTCTTCTTTAGCCTGGTATTCTTTGGCAAGGTTGTAGCTTAAATACCTGTTAGTCCCTGCAATACGATATACGAAGTTTGACCTGCCCTGTATCATTCCCTGATTTAAGAGCTTATTGAACGGTTCATCCTTAACCGTAAGTCCTAAGTCGAAGAGGAATTTATTCCAGAAACGTGCATAGAGAAGATGCCCTGTTGCATGCTCTGCTCCTCCCATGTAGAGATCAACACTCTGCCAATAATCTACGGCTTCCCTTGAGAAGTATTCGTTGTCATTGTGTGGATCCATATACCGCAGATAATAGGCGCTAGAACCGGCGAATCCGGGCATAGTATTGGTTTCCAATGCATAACCAGCACTGTTCACCCAGTTCTGGGCACGCGCTAATGGCGGTTCGCCCGTTTCAGTCGGCAGGTAAGCATCTACTGCAGGGAGTTCCAATGGCAGCGCTGATTCATCCAGTGTATATGGCATGCCATCCTTGTAATAGACCGGGAAAGGCTCACCCCAGTAACGCTGGCGACTGAAGATGGCATCACGCAACCGGAAGTTGATTTTGCCCTTGCCTATACCTCTCTCCTCTAAATGGCGAATAGTGGTGGTTATTGCTTCTTTTACTTCCAATCCGTTAATGAACCCGCTGTTGATCATGATTCCTTCCTTTGAATCGTATGATTCTTCCCAAAGGGCAGGATCAACCGGCGTTTCACCCTTACGGGTAACAACCTGTATAATAGGAAGGTTAAAATGGCGGGCAAACGCAAAGTCGCGGCTATCATGACCAGGTACAGCCATGATGGCGCCGGTGCCATAACCCATCAGCACATAATCGGCAACCCAGATTGGGATTTCTTCTCCGTTCAGCGGATTGATTGCAAAGGCTCCGGTAAACTCACCGCTTACTTTCTTAACTTCGGTCATTCGCTCACGTTCTGAGCGGTTTTTGGCCCACTTCACATAAGCCTCCACCTTTTTACGCTGAGCATCGTTGGTAATTCCCTTAACGTAAGGGTGTTCGGGTGCCAACACCATAAAGGTAACACCGAACATTGTATCAGCCCGGGTGGTAAATATCTCCAATGATTTGTTAAAATCCTTGATGTCGAAAACGGCCATGCAGCCCTCGCTCCTGCCAATCCAGTTGCGCTGGATATCCCTGATAGAATCAGGCCAGTCTATCTGGTCCAGGCCATCAAGCAGTCTGTCGGCATAAGCAGTAATTCTCAACAGCCATTGTTTCATCAATTTCCGTTCAACCGGATGACCTCCCCGGATGGAAAATCCTTCACTCACTTCATCGTTGGCAAGTACCGTTCCCAATGCCGGACACCAGTTAACCATGGTATCAGCCAGATAGGCAAGACGGTACTTCATCAATATCTCCTGCTGCTGCTTTTCATTGAATGAGAGCCAATCAGCATTACTGAAGAGCTGAACTTCACTGGCAGAAGCCTGAACACTGCCATTCCCTGAGGTTTCAAAAATCTTTACCAGATCATCAATCTTTTCAGCTTTCTGAGTTTCCTTGTTGTACCAGGAATGAAACAGTTGGATGAAGGTCCATTGGGTCCACTTGTAATAATCGGGATCGCTGGTGCGGACTTCCCTATCCCAGTCAAATGAAAAACCAATCCTGTCGAGCTGTTCGCGGTAACGTTCAATGTTTTTCTCTGTTGTAATGGCAGGATGCGTACCTGTTTGAATGGCATACTGCTCGGCCGGCAATCCAAAAGCATCATAACCCATCGGGTGAAGCACATTGTAACCCCTGAGCCTCTTATAACGAGCATAAATATCTGAAGCAATGTATCCCAGCGGATGGCCCACATGCAATCCTGCACCCGAAGGATAGGGAAACATATCAAGCACATAAAACTTGGGCCTGGTATGATCTATCTCCGTCTTGTATGTCTTGTTGGCCGACCAGTATTTCCGCCACTTGGGCTCTATTTCATTAAAGTTGTATTCCATTGTGCGATGCAGTGTTAAGCCCGCAAAATTAGGACTAAAAAATGAAATACGAATGGTCTCTGTCAAATTGCACCTGAATTGAGTACTGTGGCATATTTGGCGATTCCGTATGGTGGTTGCAATTGCCGGGTAGTTGCAATGAAAATTTCACCTGCTGATCGTCTATTCAGTAGTCCGCTTACACCGGTTGAATCACAATTCTTGGCTTGACAGAATAAATGTTTGAAGAGATAAAGATCCAATTTTAGTGTTTGCGCAGTTTAGTCCTCAATTCGTCGGATAGAATGCGCATTTGATCGCTAAAATGCGAATCTTATGCGACCAGTATGCGACCAGTATGCAAGGACTCGAAAAACAGATCTTTGGTAAATCACCATGAGTAAAAGATTTTTGGCTTACATAGTGGAAAGTATTCAAAATGGTAAAAATCTCTCCTGCTTTTTGCCTAAAAAGTCTTATCTTTAAGATCGTTCATTTTGGGACTTGATTATTAACCGGTAAAAGGAAATTTATGAAAGCAATGTTTCGTATCCTGGTGATTCTGGGATTAATTGCCATGCTAAGTGCCTGCAAAAACACCCCTATATATACCGATCCGGATGCACTTATTGAGGACAGGGTGGAAGATCTGCTCAGTAAGATGACGCTCGATGATAAAATTGCCCAGCTATCGGGTGATTCTGCCACGGGATTTGATACACCCGATAATGGGAGGCTATACATTCCGGGATTCAAAATGACTGATGGACCTCTAGGTGTACGGTGGTTCAGGGCCACAGCATTCCCTTCGGGCATTTCAGTTGCAGCCACTTGGGATACCGCCCTTGTTACACGATATGCCGAAGCATTGGCACGTGAAACACTGGCTAAAGGCAGGAACATGTTACTGGGTCCTTGTGTCAATATCCATCGTTTTCCGGCAGGAGGTCGAAACTTTGAAAGCTATGGGGAGGATCCATACCTCACTTCACGACTTGCCGTTAATTACATCAGAGCCCTGCAGGCAAACGGTGCAATTGCCAGCATAAAACACTTTGCACTAAATAACCAGGAATGGCGTCGAACTGAAATTGATGTTCAGGTGGATGAACGTACCATGCGTGAAATCTATCTCCCGGCCTTTGAGGCTGCAGTAAAGGAAGCCAGAGTATATACTGTAATGTCTGCTTACAACAAGGTCAATGGTTGGTGGTGCAGTGAGAATGATGTATTGCTCAATAAGATTCTTAAAGATGAATGGGGTTTTCAGGGATTGGTGGTTTCCGACTGGGTATCCACTCATAATACCGTGAATGCCGCCAATAATGGACTTGACATCGAAATGCCGCATGCAGTAATATACACTGCAGAAAAACTTAAAGCTGCCATCAAATCAGGTCAGATTTCCGAGGAAACTATCAATGAGAAAGTCAGAAGAATACTTAGGGTCAAGTTTGAAGCCGGATTATTTGATGAAGAGGACCTTGCTGAGCCGCCTGATACTTCCATCTTCCATGGCTCACAGCATAAGCAACTGGCACTGGAAATGGCGGTAAACAGTATGGTACTGCTCAAGAATGAGACCAATATTCTGCCACTTGATCTTCCGAAACTTAAAAAAATTGCTGTTATAGGTCCACTGGCAAAAGGGGCTCCATCAGGTGGAGGCGGCAGTTCACATGTAAGCCCGTATTACAACATCAGTCCGCATGACGGAATTAAGAAATTTGTGGGTGATAGTATTGAAATAATTTATGCTCCGGGATCAGTTATTCCGCTAACTCCTATTAACCCGATTCCTCAGGAATACCTGAGAACAGAAGGTGTCCCGGGGATTAAAGCTGCATTCTTCAACAATATGAAATTGACGGGTGAACCGGTCTTTGAACGCATTGACTCGGTCATTGATTTCGCTTGGAATGATGCAGCCCCTGTAAAACAGGTCGGGAGGGATAAATATTCCATTCGTTGGACAGGCATCCTTGTTCCCCCGGTCAGCCGTAAGTACACCTTCAATACCGCCAGTGATGATGGAGTGCGATTGTATATTGACAATAAGCTGCTCATAGACAACTGGAGTGATCATGGCACCACCATTGATTCAGCGAAGATATCACTGATTGGTGGCCGATCATACGCTGTGCAACTGGAATATTATGAAAACGGTGGATCAGAAGTAATTCAACTGGGTTGGGATTACATACTACCAAAGGCGAAAAACACCCTCCTGACTGATGCTGTGAATGCAGCTAAATCAGCAGATGTTGCTTTATTATTCGTTGGTACATCTGACTACATTGAATCAGAGGGCTACGACCGCACCGGAGGACTCAAACTGCTTGCCGGTCAAGATGAACTTATAAGTGAAGTGACCGCAGCAAATCCAAATACAATTGTAGTAATATACAGTGGAACGACTGTACTCATGAATAAGTGGTATAATAAGATTCCGGCAATTGTTCAGGCTTTCTTTCCCGGACAAGAAGGCGGTAATGCCATTGCACAACTGCTTTTCGGCAAAGAGAATTTCTCAGGTAAATTACCTTTCTCGTATATAGCTTCGTATGATCAATCCCCTGCCTACTATGGTTACATGGACTCTTCACTGATTGCTCCATACCTTGAAGGTATTTATGTGGGATACCGTTATCTGGAAAAAAACAAACTTACCCCGGCATTTCCATTTGGATTCGGGCTGTCGTACACCTCTTTTGAATACAGTGACATCAGTATCTCCAAACTGAGTGAATTCGCCTATGAAGTAAAATTGGCTATCAGGAATATAGGACAAAAAGCAGGCAGCGAAGTGGTTCAGTTGTATGTTGCCCCTGAAAAACCATTGACCGACAGGCCTGTCAAAGAGCTTAAGGGATTTGCCAAGGTTCAGCTACAACCGGGTGAATCAAAGGATATCACCCTGAAACTTAACAAACGATCGTTCAGCAGGTATGATTCCGGAATAAAAGACTGGGTTGTTGATCCCGGAAATTACCAGATATTGGTGGGCAGTTCCTCGGCTGATATCAGGCTAAACGGTATGGTTACTTTCTGATAAGTGGCAATCACTACCAGGATGACCTTTGAATACTTTAAATTTTGTAAAAACGATACTGTTAAATGACTCTTAGGGAGATTATTGAAAAGCGACAAAGTAATCGCAAGTACAAGCCGGATATAATTAGCCGGGAACAAATCATGCAATGTATAACCGCCGCTCATCTGGCACCTTCAGCCTGCAATGCTCAGGCATGGAAGTTTATCATTGTTGACGAACCTTCCATTCGTCAGCAGGTCGCTGAAGCAGCCAATGATATGGGTATGAATAAATTTGTGGCTCAGGCACCGGTAATTATTGTAGCCGTAATGGAAAGTGCCAATGCTACATCGAAGATTGGTTCAACAATCAAGCGGAAGGACTATACCAATATTGATATGGGAATTGCCGTGGAAAACATTTGTCTACAGGCTACGGAGCTGGGTTTAGGAAGTTGTATAATTGGCTGGTTTAACGAGCGTCAGGTAAAAAAACTGCTCGGAATTCCTTTCACCAAACGTGTTCCACTGCTCATTACATTAGGCTATCCCGATGATCAACCTCGTGCTAGAAACAGGAAAAAACTAGAGAGTATATACTCCTACAATAAGTATTGATAATGGTAGGACCTCTTACAATTGATGGGTTGTATTGTAAATAACTTTATTGGATAAAATTGGATACGAAGTGGATATATCCAGTAGGGTTATTATTTACAATTGGTGAAGGTAGTGGAGTCAGGTATCATATAACCCCGAAGGACTAGTTGTTCAGCACTCTACCTAGTCTGTTGCTTATACTGTTGCGGGCTTTTAACAGGAAGATGTTTCGCGACATCAGGTCAGCATATTTCTCTTCATAAGCTTCTATTTCGGGCGAAAGCTCCTTTAGTTCCTTTTGCGTATTTGAGATAAGTATGGATAGCCGTCTATGAAGGAGGGAGAGCACGGCTCGCAGTGAAGCATCCTGTAATCGCTCTTCTTCCTTGGGAGTGGAAATGCGCATTTCCTCCCAACCTGGACTGAGTTCATACCGGGGAGTGATAATATCTATGGCGCAGTTGGACACTTTTTGATCGGTATGTTGAAAGAAACGGGTATCGTTAGGTACCTCATTTTCATCAACCCCTTTGGCATAGGCATCAAAAATTTCCTGATACACCTGATCATCAAAAACTATCTGGTTTGCCCTGATATCGTTGCAGATGAGTTGTGCAATAGTTATTTGTGAGGTCACCTCTTCAGCAGGGGATGACGGATCCTTATAATCAATCGACTTATCTCCATAGAGCAGTAACAACCTGATTACGTCTAGTTCCTGTGAAGTGCAGTCATCGGCTTTCACCAGCGGCTCCTGCTCTACCGGTATAGTCTGAATGTCAATGGATGCTTCTTCCTTCTCCCTGTCGGGATCGGCAGCATGCCCCTTTATAACTTTCTTGCGGAGGAGACGGTTAAGTTCATTGAGCAGTGTCTGCTCTCCCATATTCATGATACCCGCGCATTCCTTGATGTATAGAGAGCGGATAATTGGGTCGGCAATCAGGCTGATGCTTTGAATAATTTCATGAATGAGGCCGGCTTTCTTGATTGGGTCATTGTTTGTTTCAGATAAGAGCAATCGTGTCTTGAAGGCAATGAAGTCATCGGCTGAAGTAGCAATGAATGCTTCCACATCGGCCGATCTGTTTTTTCGGGCAAAGGAGTCGGGATCTTCTCCATCGGGGAAGAGCACAATCCTTACATTCATACCCTGCTCAAGAATCATGTCAATACCCCTGAATGAGGCTTTGATACCGGCTGGGTCACCATCATACAGGATGGTGATATTCTTTGTGAACTTACTGATCAGCCTGATCTGCTCTGTAGTAAGGGAGGTGCCTGAAGAAGCTACCACATTCTCAATACCTGCCTGATGCAGGGATATTACATCGGTATAACCTTCAACCAACAGGCAATTGTCCTTGGCCACGATTGCATTCCGTGCAAAGAATATACCATAGAGGCTCTTTGATTTATTGTAAATCTCTGATTCAGGCGAATTGACGTATTTAGGCTTAGTCTTGTCGGCAGTAAGTATACGACCACCAAAGCCAATGACCTTACCGGTAAGATTGTGAATGGGGAAGATCACCCGTTCACGGAAGCGATCATATAATCGGTCATCTTTGCTAATGGTGAGTCCTGAAGTTACCAGGAGTTCCTCTTTAAAGCCATGGGTAATGGCAGTTTTGGCAAATGTGTCCCATGCTGTGGGTGCAAAGCCGAGTTGGAACTTACGGATGATATCTTCCCTGAAACCGCGCTCCACAAAATAAGTATGACCTATTGCCTTGCCCTCTTCAGTGCCGAGCATAGTGTCAGTAAAAAACTTTTGGGCGAATGAATGGATACTAAAAAGATTCTCACGTTCAGTATCTGCCAGTCTTTCCTCAGGTGAGGGTTCCTGTTCCTCAACTTCTATGTTATATTTATTCGCCAGATAACGAAGTGCCTCGGGATAGGAGTACTTCTCATGCTCCATGATGAAATTAACAGAATTCCCGGCTTTACCGCACCCAAAGCATTTATAGATTCCCTTGGCAGGCGAAACTGTAAAAGACGGTGTCTTTTCGTTATGGAAAGGACATAAACCGAGCAGATTTGAGCCTCTCTTCTTGAGCTGAACAAAATCACCCACCACCTCCTCAATACGGGAAGCATCGAATATATCCTGAATTGTATCTTTTGGTATCAACGAAATAAATAATAGGCATCAAAAATAACTCAATTACAACTGAAAAGCCATACTTTTGAGTAACCTTTCGTTTTTATTTGTTATCAAAAGAGTTCAACAACCATTATTAACCAAAAAACAATGCGATGAAGAATTTTATGCTCTGCATTTTATGCATGCTAGTATTACCTTTCTCTTCTATGGGCCAGTATGTATATTACGAATATGGGAAATTGGAACCGGAAGAGATGACAATGAAGGTTTGTCCAATTGATCAGGAGGCAGGCGCTGTTGTTATATGTGATGTTGGAAAACTTTGGTTTGTGAGGGATGTAGACAAGTTCAAGGTTGTATTTGAACGATTCATGCGGTTTAAAATACTGCATGAAGAAGGCCTGGAAAACAGCCGGTTTACCATCCCATTATACTATGAGGGTGCCATAAAAGAGAAACTCAGCAGTCTGGAAGGTCATACCTGGAATCTGTCGGATAAGATTTGGAAGAGCGTTGAACTGCCTAAGAAGTTTTACCAGCAAGAGGTAATCAATGACAACTATAGTCTGATTACAGTTGAGATGCCTGCTGTCGAGGTGGGATCAATTGTGGAATACAAATACACCATAACCAGTCCTTTCTTTATGCCGGTGCATGGATGGGAATTTCAGAACAGAATCCCTACACTTCTTAGTTTTCTGGAGGTGAGAATGATACCATTTTACGAATACACTTTTCTGCAGGTTGGCAAAAAGCCCGACATTCAGAAATCTTTCAGGGATAAGGAAGAACACTCCATTGGTAAAAATCAGGGAATGCAATACGGCAATATCAAATACAATGAAATGGTTTACCATTTTGGGATGAATAATATGCAGGCTACAGAAGAGAATCCTGCAAGAATTGACTTTCAGTTATCGAAGATAATAGACCTGAACGGCGTTGGACTGAAAGTTACCGACTCGTGGGATAAAACGATAAAGGAACTTCTGTCAGACGATAAATTTGGTGATTTCATTGATAAATCAGAAGCCAAGGCTGATAAATTGATTGAACTTGACTATTATGCATCAAAAGAGCCGTTTGACCGCTTTTATTCCATAGTACGACAGGTTAAGGAAAGGTATCGATGGAATGGAATCATTGGAAAATATGCACCAATTTCAGTAAATGAATTTCTTAAAGAAGGACAGGGAAATTCCGGGGCTTTAAACTTATTCACCATTGGTCTTTTGAGGGCTGCCGGTATTGATGCATATCCTGTAATTTTAAGTTCCAAAGCTATCAATACAGTTAATACTGATTATCCATTCCTGCATTTGTATGATTATGTGCTGATTGCCGCTAATATTGAAGGAAATCTGGTGTTGGCTGATGCAACTGACCCATTACTGGCTGACAACCTCATTCCACTGCGTTGTCTGAATTCCAAAGGGCTTATAGTTAAAAAGAATTCAGAGGAGTGGGTGAACTGCTATACAAATGATCTTTCATCCACCCGAACCTCTCTGATTATAAATGTTCCGCTGGCTAATGAGCTGACAAGAGCAGAGATGACCAAGAATGCAACCGGCTATGACAGTTATCTGTTAAAGAGCCAGTTCAAGGATAATAAAGAACAAATAGCGAAATATTATACGGATAAAGGCTACATTTTAAGAGTTGAAGATATTACCACACAGGATTTTGGGAAAGCCTATGAACCCTATACTGTAAAAGCCGAGCTTTTGGTGCCAATACCATCAGATGGGCAGACCATACAGATTGATCCGTTTATGAATGAGGCAATAAATGTAAATCCATTAAAGGAAGAAATGCGTGATTACCCCACTGATTTCTACTATGAAGTGGACAAGTCATATTCATCAGAGATTATAGTCCCAACAGGATTTTCAGTAGTTAAGCTGCCTGAAAATTTTGAGATGAGTAATTCATTGATAGAGATGAAATATACCGTAACAAATGAACCCGGTGTCATCAGGATCAATGCCCATTACAAACTTCCTAAGGCTACCTATCAGCCATTGGATTATACCAAGATTAGATCCTACTTTCAGGAGATCGTAAAACGATTCAATGAACCGGTGATTTTACAGAAAGGGGAATAATCATACGCGCGGGAATGTAAGTATACTGCCAATATCGGTGAGTTTACCATCGAATAGTTCCTTTACCTTCATACAATTTGAGGAGATAAAGTTGATGATCTCCTCTTTTTGTGGGTGATAATTCAAACTACCTGTAATTAGTACCAGGTCATTTAGAATACCACAACAACCGGGAAAGAAACCGTGTTTCTGGCCCTTCAATACTACCGGTGAAGGATCAATGTAAAGTACCTCCAGCCCTTCCGCTGTTAGTGCCTTTTCAATGCCTCTGTCAGAAGTAATAAAAGCCTGACTATTAAGTGGAATTAGGTTACATCGGGTGTATCCTTGGTTTACGTGTAATTGCTTTCGGTTGTTGAATGTTTCGAGAATTGCCGGATCAGTGATCTTCAGATTATGAATCAGATAATTGTCGGTGATCACGGCATTATATATTGCACTGGAAGGATAACTCCTACCAGGATAATTAATTCCCGGGATGGCCCTGTACCCCAGATCAGAGATTCCCTGTACAATATGTTGGGGTAAACCGGGCGACACAACTACCGTTTCTTTTCCAGGACAAATGAAAATATCAGGATGGCCCGATATGGATTTGTAAACACTGGTATCACTCTCTAGCAAAGTGAGTCTTCCTGACTGCCTCAGCGCATTCTTGGCAGGAAGGGGCAATCTCTTGTCGGCTATAATAAGGGGAAGCGGAATGGAATTCTCCTGCTCTATATTAAATTCTACTTTTTGAAAGTGTGTCTCAAGTAATGCCCTGTTCGAACCTCGATAACCAATGGCATTGTTCAATTCACTTTCAGGAATAGGTATCACAATATCACTATTTTGGGGCTTTTCATAGATCAACTGCTTAAACCTGCGCCTCCATAATTCTGTTTCTGCCAATTGACGGAACGAAACATGGAAAGGACCTGCCAGCAGATCATCCCCGTTGACCAGGTCTTCAGAAGGATGCAGACCAACTCGAATTACATTTACTCCACCTTCCATAAATATTTCGAGCAAGGTGGCTGTCAACGCTACAGCCTCCTCAAGGGTTTGCGGACGGTAGTTTCCATTCTGCCAAAGTTGTGCCAGCTCAGTGTCTTTGATAACCAGTGTAGGATATATCCGGGTGTTGGATGCCCCCAGACTGATTATCTTCCTTGCAGTAGTTATTGACTTTTCAGGAGTATCGCCGGGTAAGCCGGTCATCATCTGAAGCCCCAGATTAAAGCCATGACTCAAGATCAATGCGCATGCTTTTTCAATATCAGATACCGTATGTCCGCGACCAGCCAGTTTAAGCACCTCCTCATCCAATGACTGAGCGCCAAGTTCAATGGTAGATACTCCGTACTGACTCAACAAATCTAATGACTCAATAGTGATGTAATCTGGTCGGGTACTCAACCTTATTCCGTGGATTTTTCCTTCTTTAAGATATTTAAAGGCTATGGAAAGATATCTTCGCTGCAGATGTTCCTCAATACCGGTAAAATTGCCACCAAAGAAACCCACTTCTAATTGTGCATCCCGGGGAAGGGTTTTTAGCCTTGATTCAATGATGTTTATTACTTCATTTTCATCCGGTTGATGGTAACAACCTGATATACTGTTCTGGTTGCAGAATACACATCTGTTGGGGCAGGCAAGCTCAGGAACGAATACCGGAATAGTGAAGTGTTTCATGATGCAAAATTAAGGTATTCATACGAAGTACCTTGACTTTGCGAAACTGTTGGTATAGGTTATAGGCGCCAACAATTAATTTATGGGACAAGTGCTATACTCAATCAGGGTAGTATATCCTTTTGAATCAAGCTCTTCCAGAAAACGCACCCAGTAATCCCAATTATCCTTTTTAACATTTTCTGTGGAAGAAGGCGATACTGCTGCCGTTCCATCTGAAGCCATCAGGTTCTGTCCCTCGATTGAAAGCCCGTCATTGTACTTCTTCAACAGCACATCCATTTCATTCATCGTGTAACCTTTATCGTCAAGCGACACTCTGTAAAGCTTGCAGGCCAGATATTGATACTGCTTGAAAATCTTCTTGAAGTCAGACAATGAGTGGTCATAAGTATCTACTTCTGCTCTTAATCCTTCAAAGGGAATATCCAAAATATCGGGATTGGAATCTTTATAATACTCAACACACTTGTCAAGATTGATGGTAGTGATCTTGATCGAGTATTTCTGCCAGCCAAGGCTTCCCTGGTGGCGGTAATACAACCGGAAACCCTTGGAGGTATTATCAGCCAATGGTACTATCTTTTCAGGTTTGTACTCGGCATTACTCAGATAATATGCCTTTATCTGGTCAGCTGTCTGATTTGTCAGCCACATACAATTGCCGGGTTGGCTGCTGAAAGCAACCGCATCAGGTGAAAGGCCAACAATCTGAGCATTTACAAGGGGAAGTTGCATGATAATAATGCAAAGAATAAGGAAGCTTTTAGTAACTTTCATGCGGGAAATTTTTGGAAGTATACTATTAATGACAAAAATGGAAGAAGGTAATCTGTATAACCGATATTTTTTACCGTATTTACTGAATGCTTAAATGATTAATTTCGCACATTCAAAAAACAAAAATCAAATGCTGAGAACACATACCTGCGGTGAGCTTACACTATCACATAAGAATCAATCAGTTACCCTCACAGGATGGGTACAGAGATCACGTGATCTTGGTGGAATGACTTTTATTGACCTGCGCGATCGTTATGGACTGACACAACTGGTATTTAATATGGAAACGGATGCGGCACTCTGTCTGGAAGCTCGAAAACTGGGTCGTGAGTTTGTTATATCAGCATCCGGAGTTGTTTCAGAAAGAAGTAATAAGAATCCCAAAATGGCCACCGGTGACATTGAAATCACCGTACAGCACTTTGAAATACTGAATGAATCGAAAACTCCACCATTCACTATAGAGGATAATACGGATGGTGGTGATGAACTCAGAATGAGATACCGTTATCTGGATCTGCGCCGCAGTGTAGTGCGCGATAATCTTTTACTCCGTCACCGTATGGGCATCGAGACCCGTAATTATCTCAATGATCAGGGTTTCATTGAAGTGGAAACACCGGTACTGATAAAGTCAACTCCCGAGGGTGCCCGTGATTTCGTTGTTCCTTCACGAATGAATGAAGGCCAGTTTTATGCGCTGCCACAGTCACCCCAGACCTTCAAGCAACTGTTGATGGTATCAGGATTTGACAAGTACTTCCAGATAGTAAAATGTTTCAGGGATGAAGACCTGCGAGCTGACCGTCAGCCTGAGTTTACACAGATTGACTGTGAGATGTCGTTTATAACCCAGGAAGATATCCTGAATACTTTTGAAGGGCTTACCAAATATCTGTTTAAGAAAGTTAAGGGAGTGGATATTCAGTCGTTTCCACGCATGTCATTTGCCGATGCCATGAAATATTACGGAAATGATAAACCGGATATCCGCTTTGGCATGAAGTTCGTTGAGCTTAATGAGCTGGTTAAAGGACATGACTTTAAAGTATTTGATGAGGCAGAATTGGTAGTAGGTATTAATGCACCCGGTTGTGCAGTATATACGCGCAAGCAACTTGATGCACTTACTGATTTTGTGAAACGTCCGCAATTAGGGGCAGCAGGATTGGTATATGTAAGGTACAATGAAGATGGCACTTTAAAATCATCGGTTGACAAATTCTACAGTGAAAATGAGTTGAAGCGTTGGGCTGAAGCCTTTGATGCCAAGCCGGGCGACCTGATGTTAATTCTGGCAGGCACCACAGCAAAAGCACACAAGGCACTCTCTGAGCTAAGGCTTGAAATGGGCAATCAATTGGGGCTTCGCAATCCGGATGTATTTGCACCACTTTGGGTTGTTGACTTCCCGTTACTTGAATGGGATGAAGAAACAGCCAGATATTATGCCATGCACCACCCGTTCACTTCACCCAAACCTGAAGATATTGCACTGCTTGACAGCGACCCGGGTAAAGTCAGGGCCAATGCTTATGACATAGTGATCAACGGAGTTGAAGTAGGTGGAGGTTCCATCAGGATTCATAACAGAGACCTGCAAAAGAAGATGTTTACAATACTTGGCTTCACAGATGAAGATGCTCAGGCTCAGTTTGGGTTCCTGATGAATGCCTTTGAATACGGGGCACCACCACATGGTGGCATTGCCTTCGGCTTCGACCGCATGTGCTCTCTTTTTGGAGGTTCCGACAGTATTCGTGACTACATAGCATTCCCAAAAAACAATTCCGGACGTGATGTGATGATTGATTCACCGGCACCTATAAAACAGGAACAATTGGATGAACTGAAATTAATTGTCAATTTACCCAAGGCATGAAACCTATAAAAACATTATTGCCCTTCTCACGCTGGATGCTTAGAATATTGGTTCTTGCATGGCTGATTATGCATAACATGTCAACAATACAGGGGCTGGATGTTCATAATCCAAACTTTTATATAGCCTTAGGATTCGTTCTATTCGGACTACTCTTATTTGCAGGAGGTTTCTCATCAAAACCAGGGCTAACGGTAATATCCGCCATATTTCTTGCCCTCTTGTTTATCTATAAAATCTATTTGAACTTTGTTCCTGAAGTAACTGAAAGTCAGGTAATATCCTTTGTGTTTTTATCCATTTCAATCTATTTCTTATCGTCAGCCAATAAATAAACATCTGGATGCCCATGCGTAATTTCAAGTACTTCGATATTATTATGGCCCTTTTTGTGGCTGTGCTGCTTATTTCAAACCTGGCATCCACTAAGATACTTACGCTTGGATTGTTCACCTTTGACGGAGGAACATTATTATTCCCGCTTAGTTATATTTTTGGAGATATACTCACCGAAGTATATGGCTACCAGCGTGCCCGCAAAGTAATATGGACAGGTTTCGGTGCTGCACTGTTGATGTCACTTGTATTGTGGATAGTGCAGATACTTCCGCCTGCGGCTGATTGGCCAAATCAACAGGCTTATGAGTCGTTGCTTGGATTCGTACCGCGTATTGTTATGGCAAGTTTGATTGCCTATTTCGCAGGAGCATTCTCCAATGCTTTCCTTCTCTCGAAATTGAAAATACGCACCAACGGAAAGTACCTTTGGATACGTACCATCGGTTCAACCATCATTGGTGAAGGTATTGATACGGTTATATTCTGTCTGGTAGCCTTTTATGGTATGTTCCCGAATGAGGTGCTGATTGCCATCATTATTTCAAATTACCTTTTCAAGACTGGAGTTGAAGTTATCTTCACGCCGGTTACTTATGCTATTGTCCGCTTCCTGAAGAAAAAAGAAGAAGTAGATACATACGACAGAGGAATCAGCTACAATCCGTTCAGGTATTTTTAAAAAGAAGAGGTTAAGACTGGTATTAGAATACCAACCTTAACCTCTTTTTATTTTCAGTGAATAGTGAAATAAACTTATTACACCCTACTTACACGGTACTGTAATTGAAACTTTAGCCTATTGTTATTGACTAACAGTCTGTTGCTATCAACAATAGGTAATTAGCATATTGGCAATAAGCAGTAACGGTTTTATTTAACCAGCACAATCCTTGTAACATAGGTCTTCCCACTTTGGTCGAGCCTTAGAAGATAGGTACCTTTCGCAATGGATGATGCGTCGAGGGTATAGGTAGAAAGATAAGGTATGGAACGATCCATCATTACATTTCCTTTCGTATCAATGATCTTCAACTGAGCATCACCACCGGTTTGATCTGCAGTGATATAAAGCACTCCAGTAGAAGGATTTGGATAAACACTTATGCCTGGAAGGGGATTATCAATTACACCTATGGCACCTTCCTGTGTTACAGTTACTAACTGAACTATATCAGGAGCACCGACTGTAAGCGTGGCAACTCTAACATTGCTGGAAGTATTTTCCTCATAATCAACTGCTATAATTCCTGATCCACTGCCGTCAGCGGTTGCTGAAACCCATGGGTCACTGGTTGTAACTGACCAGTTTGCATTACAAGTAATGTTAAAGGTAGTTGAACCTGCCTGTGATGTTACATCCTGATTTAATGGATTGACGCTCAATATTACAGCAGCACCTGCTTGAGTAACGGTTACTATTGCCGAAGGGACTCCGGATGCAGTCACAGTTATGGTAGCTACTCTTTGTTCAAGTTGCTCATTGGCTTCATATCCAACCGTTAATGTAGCATTACCGGTACCTGATGATGGGATGGTAACCCACGAAGCATTTGTGGTGGTAGTCCAATCAAGATTCGACGAGATGCTAAAATTGGTTGTTCCTGCTTGAGATGTCACATTCCTGTTAGATGGTGTAACCATTAGCATAGCACTAAATCCTTCCTGGGTGACTGTTACCACTTCATCAGGCAAACCCTCAACTGTCACGGTAATATTGGCTATACGGGTTTCAGGCGATGAATTGGCTTCATAATTAGCATAAAAAATATCAGTTGCGAACCATTCCACTTCTATAACGCACCATGGCGAGTCACTGCTCACAGTCCATGTTGAATTCGAAATAACAGTAAATGTGGCAATTCCGGCAGATGAAGGCACATCTACATTTGAAGGTGTAACCGAAAGTGTAGGAGCAGCTCCAGACTGAGTAACAGTTACAATGCTATTGGGCAATCCTGCCACAGAAACAGTGATGGTTGCTACACGTGGAGTAGTTAGTGTATTTGCCTGATAATTGGCAATGATACTACCATTACCCGAACCGGAAGAAGTGACCGTACACCACCCTGCATTACTGGTAGCAGTCCAGTTTGAATTGGAAGTGACACTGAAGTTGGTACTTCCGGCAGAAGCCGTAACATTCTGATTGGATGGGGAAACAGATAGTGTTGCCGCAGGAGCAGTAGCAGTAAATGAGCCAATCTGTGAACTGGAGTGAGGAGTACACAAATAATTATAGACACCTGCAACTGTAACCCTGTATTCATAAGAGGTGTTTGAACTGTTGATAGGTTCATCCCATGAGGCAGCACTACCAGGGATCGTTGTAGAAGTAGTTGTATGAGAACCGTTGACCCAAACCCAACGTATTGTATCACCTACCTGAACATTCAGGTTAGCCGGAATGAATGAATAATTCTGAACATTCACCGTATGTTTAACAGCAAATGCTCCGTTTACCAAGAACAGGGATAGTATAATTACTCCAAGAGAAGATAGTAGTGATTTTGACATAATAAATGAGGTTTTGATTTTTTATTCAACAGCAATATTTACTCTTTAGTTCACTTCATATTCACTTATTTACATTTATTCTCGTTCTGCCATATAACATTAACCGATAAGCAATTAAAGGGAGTAAAGGATTATCAGAGTACAAGATTGCTATTATGATATTTCAACTATGGAGACTATTAAACCAATTTCATTGATATGACGATAAAAAATTACTATATTTGGAATACCATTAATAAATTAAATAATCCAATCATGAAAACATTAATAGCTCTGGCAGTGATTATTCCTTTGAGTTTGATAGGAATGTCAAATGCACAGGAAGTGGTAAGAGTTGAACAGTCGGTGTTAAACCTCACAGAAGGAACTATACCCGCTTTCAAAGTAAAAATCTACCAGGCTAACATGGAGGATGTGATTAAAAAATGGGGTAAGCTGGTAGTCAGTGAGACGGATAAAAAAAGCCGGAAAAAGCCGGTAGTTTCAAAAAATGATTACGCGATTGATAGTGTGAGATTAACACAAATAACGGATAAACCATTAAACGTTAAATCCATTTTCATTCAAAATGACTGGGGTGTTGAAATGGTAACCGCATTAAAATTAGATGGTAGCTTTCTGGATAGCACAAACCAATTGGTTTATCAGAGGGCATCACGCTTTATCAGGGATTTTGCATTGTCAGAATATTACGAGGCCGTTGAGGTGGAGTTATCGGATGAAGAAAGAGAACTTAAAGCTTTGGAAGATGGGCTTGATCAATTAACGCGTGAGAATATGGGTCTTAGAAAGGATATATCATCCTATCAGCAAGACACAGTTGATGCCAAGGAGGAAATTGCCATCCAGAAAGCAAACAGGGAAATGAAAAACAAGCAGATTCTGGAGCAGGAAAGTATTATTTCAAGAGTGAGAGGTGACAAGCTACTGGTGAAGGAACAGAAGCAAATACTCCAGGAACTGAAGAGAGACAGGCAAAAAATTTCGAACAGAATATCCAGGGAAGAAAGAAGCATAATCACTGCCAATTCAAAAATTAACAAAGCAATCAGGGCAATTTCAATGAATGAGCAGGAACAGGAAAAGCAACAAGAGTTAATACGGATGCAAATGGAACACATTGATTCAGTGAGGTTGAAACTGGGAGCTATTAAATAAGTCTTATAGAGGAACAATACTCAAAAGAACACATTGATTTTATTGCCGATAATTCATTGGATAAATACCTGATCTGGCACAGAAATTGATAGTTCAATCATAATACTATGAGTAATATTAATATTTCTGAACTAATTTTAAAGTAAAGTGCACAATTCCTTTACAACTTTGTTCAGATAGGAAGAATATTCCTTAAATCCATCTATTTATTCACTTAATCCATTCCAAAAGATTATGAAAAAACTGCTTCTATCCGTTGTTTGCCTCTTCATTGGTATTACGACATTTGCACAGACACAGCTTTATGAAAATCCAAATTTTGCAGACCTTACCAAGGATCACAAAGTAATTGGTATCGTTCCGTTTAAAACCACGGTAAAACTTCGACCTAAGGACATGAAAGAGATGTCAGCTGATCAGATGAGGGATCTTGAGATCAAAGAGGGTGAAAATTTGCAATTTGCAATGTATTCCTGGTTCATGAAACGCAAGGAAGCGGGCAAATTAAGTGTTGATGTGCAGGATGTAACTACCACAACAGCCTTACTAAGGCAGAACAATATAACTCCCGATAATATAGAAGAATACACACCTGGAGAACTTGCCAAGATTTTGGGTGTTGATGCCATTATATCAGGAAAGTTTGAAACCAATAAACCTATGTCGGAGGGTGCAACAGTGGCCCTGGCAGTGCTTGTAGGAGTATATGGCCCAACAAATAAAGCCGTACTTAACCTGTTCATTCATAATGCAGCTGACGGACAATTGCTGGTTAATTACAATAAAGCGGTATCCGGATCTCTGGGTAGTAGTACTGAAGATTTGGTTAATATTCTTCTCAGGAAAGCATCACGCAGGGTAACTTATACCAAATAAGAATTTGCTGTGTTGGCGGTAAGGGTGACAGATACTCTGTCGACCTTTCCGCCCAATGGCGGATTAAGCTTTGATACTTTCACCTCTAAAGAGGTGATCATTGGAAATCTTTTCTGAACGGAATCAATTATTCGGTGGGCGACATTCTCCAATAGGTTACTACGAATCTCCATTTCTTTCTTTACAGTTTCATATATGGTCACGTAATTAACCGTATGATGGAGATTATCATCAGCTTCAGCCTGTTCTGTATCAACCTCCGCAACCAGGTCAACCTCAAAACGGGTACCAATAATGCTCTCCTCAGTAAAGCAGCCATGGTAAGCGAAGAAATCCATGCCTTCAATCCGTATCGATGCCATACTTTTTTTTGGCAAAGATAAAATTAATTATACCTTTGTACAATCAATAAAATGGTCTCGTGGCCGAGTGGCTAGGCAGAGGTCTGCAAAACCTTCCACAGCGGTTCGAATCCGCTCGAGACCTCAGAAAAAAAATCACCTGTAACAATACAAGTGATTTTTTTATTTCCCTACCTACACATGGATCAGGTATCTAGAATCGCTTTGACAACTGCAGATAAATCCTGTTGAAAGAATAACCCTTTTCAAAGGTGCCTTCATAGTTTAATCCAAAAGAGAGTTTCTTAATGATATTCCAGTTAAGACCTATCTCACCTGTGTGTTGCAATACACTGGTTTCAGAATGGGCAAACGAATAGTCCTGATAACGGTATGTAATTGAACTGTATAATTTCCCCCTTACAAGATCCCGACTTAAGCCCAGACTGTAAAGATTACCGTTCAGGTAACTAGTTTCCAGCAGTGTGGCTGATAATGTGAGTGTAGCGTCAATGACGGGCACTGAACTGTAACTTGCATAGATGTATGCATTTTTGGAAGGTTTCAGATCATCAGTTCGGTTTCTGTAACCTACATTTGCACCAATAGATAATTTATTTATAGGCCTGTAACTGAGTTGTGCCATATATCCTTGTTGTGTTTCATTTTCCAGCAATCGTTCAAGGAAACTCTTGTAGGTTTCATAATAAATAATGTTTTTACGGGCGCTGTATGTCAATGATAAGGATAAATTGCTGAGCACTTTGTAACGCAGTGACAGGTAAAGATTCGAGAATCGTGGGGAATTATCCTGAGTTTCATTCACAAACCTGTAAAGATCAACCTCTGCTGATCCAAAGAAGTACAGGTTATTAATGATTGAATTTGAATGCTGAATGTAGGCAAAACGCCTGTCGGTAAATCCGGCATTCCGCTGATCTGCAAATGCCAAGGTAGTTTGAATGTTACCCTTATTTATCTTACGCTCATGTGAAATGAATACTCCGTACTGAAACAGGGAAGTGTTGATACTGTAATCAAGATAATGTGGTCGGGAACCGGCCAATGCTCCAAAGGTAATTTCATTTGCCTTGTATTCAAGCTGTAGTCCGTCAACTGCACCTATATTTGATAATCTTGGGTTAATCTTGCGACCAGCAGTTACTTTCAGATTTCTGCCGGCATCATAACTTACCGAGAGATTATATATTTTAAGTCCATGGAAGATGTTACTCTTGATCTCATCCCACTGACCACTCTTATGAACAAATGATATGTATGACTCAGCAGATAAGGGAGAATTTTTGATATTCTTAGCTTGTAATGAAAGAGTATAGCGCATTCGGTGATAATCACCCGAGGGAGTGTTTGAGAAATTACTGTAGGAAGCGGCTGATATTCTCCCTTTTATCTGCTGAGTTCTTGGCTTTACAGCACTTTTAGCAGAATCAATTATGGTCTTATCACGGGGAGCTTTAAACTCTTTGGATTTCCCTTTCCCTGATCTCCCATCAGAAACCCCGGGAACTTTAAACACTTTATCTGATACTTTTAAACTATTGACGCCTATAGGCTTGCACATGCATGACAATGAGGAGAGGTTGATCACCACAAGCGCAGGTTGCATATTGCCATCCATGTTTAAATACAGGGTATCACCAATGGAAATGGAAGATGTGGATCCAAAACGAACATAAACACTGGAAGAGGTAATGTGTGATACAGTTCCCTCAAGAGCATCAGATTGTGGCTGAGCAGCGGCGCTCAGTATTGATACTATAGCTATGACGAATGTCGGGTACCAGGTTTTCATATCTTAGTTGGATTTAAACCGGTTTGACCTGATCAGGTGTTTACTATTACCGTCGGGATGGCAGGCGAGGCATGATGGACTACTATATACATATCCTGAAACACCCTGGTGTTCCTGATCCATATCTGTTTGATTGTGCTCATGGCAATCAATACAGGTGAATTGTGTATAATTGGAAGGATTTGGATGACAATCAGAGCATAGGGTCCATTCGCCCTGGTGTTGACCTGAATAGATAGGAAAATACTGGTTATCATGATCGAAAGTCGAAGGTATCCATGCACTTTCTGTATGACATAATAAACAATCAGTTGGGAACTGAGCAGAAGCATGCGGAGGGTTGATTGTTTGATTGTAATCATCTATATGGCATCCTTCGCATGTATTAGGTGTAGTGGTATAATTACCATTGTGACATGAGGCACACTCATCGGCAATCAGAGCATGTGCCCCATTGAGCACATAATACTGATTGTGAATTGAAAAAGTCGCAGGTGACCAGGTTGTTTCCTGATGGCATTCCAAACATTCTAAAGGCAACTGCAAGGTAACATGTGAAGGATTGGTAGTCTGATTGTAATCAGGCAGATGACAACCGGAACATGTATTTGGAGTGCTAACATAATTACCATTGTGACAAGTGGCACACTCGTTTGCAATAACAGAATGAGCCCCATTAAGTGTGTAGTATTGGTTGTGAATCGGAAAGGAAGCAGGTGTCCAACCCGGTTGGGTGCTGTGACAGTCAGCACAGGAACTGGGAATGTTTAAAGAAACATGATTTGGATTCACGGCCTGATTATAATCAGGTTCATGACAATCACCACAAATAGTTGTTGTTCCGGTATAACCTGAAGTATGACAATCACTGCAAAGTGCACCGGTGTGTGCACCCGTTAATGGGAAAGATGTATTACCATGATCGAAAATTGAAGGTTGCCAAGCTGTTTCCGTATGGCATACAGTACATTCCAGTGGAAATTGAGAAGATGCATGCGGTGGATTGGTTGTCTGGTTATAATCAGGCAGATGACAACCGGCACAAGTATTAGGTGTACTGATATAATTACCATTGTGACAGGTGGCACACTCACTTGCAATGACCTGATGAGCACCATTTAGTGCGTAATATTGATTATGAATTGGAAAGGCAGCAGGCGCCCACCCCGGTTGAGTGCTATGGCAGTCAGCACAGGTACCGGGAATGTTTAATGCGACATGATTAGGGTTAGCTGCCTGATTGAAATCAGGTTCATGGCAATCACCACAAATGGTTGTTGTTCCGGTATAACCAGAAGTATGACAATCACTACAAAGGGCACCGGTGTGTGCACCCGTTAATGGGAAAGCTGTATTACCATGATTGAATGCCCCGTTGGCCGAGCCATCGGGGTGACATGCCAGGCAAGACGAGCTGTTGTATTCATAACCCTGAATTCCTGTGTGTTCGTCATTCATATCTGCTTGATTGTGTTCATGACAATCAATGCATGAAAACTGCGCGTACGATGAGGAATTCGTGTGGCAATCAGAGCAGAGTGTCCATGTTCCGTTATGTTGGCCTGAGTAAATTGGGAAATACTGTACGTCATGGTTGAATGTTGCAGGCTGCCATGCTGTTTCTGTATGGCACCCGGCACATTCCAGTCCAAACTGAACAGAAGCATGTGGAGGATTGGTTGTTTGGTTATAATCAGTCAAATGGCAATCTTTGCAGGTATTGGGTGTATTTGTGTAGTTACCATTATGGCAGGTGGAACATTCATTTGCAATAGCAGCATGAGCACCATTTAGCGTATAGTACTGGTTGTGAATGGGAAAAGTTGCAGGTGCCCATCCGGGTTGTGTAGTATGACAATCGGCACAAGTGTTAGGTATACCAATAGTGACATGTCCGGGATTTGCAGATTGATTGAACTCGGTTTCGTGGCAGTCGTAGCAGAAAGTTGAAGTACCAGCATATCCTGCGGAATGGCAGTCAAGACAAGTTGCTCCGGTGTGTGCGCCCGTCAATGGAAATGATGTTGTGGAATGGTTAAATCCTCCTTCCGCAGAACCAGTTGGATGGCATCCAAAACAAGCTAGACTATTATAAGTATACCCTCCAACATCATCATGTTCATTGTTCATGTCACCTTCATTATGTTCATGGCAGTCAGTACAAGTGAATATTCCATAATTGGATGAATTCTTATGGCAGTCTCCGCAATTTTCCCATTCACCTTCATGTTGCCCTGAATAAATGGGGAAATACAACCCATCATGTTGGGTAAATTCAGCCGGAGCCCATCCAGGGGCAAGGGTATGACACTCATTGCAGGTTGTAGGGAAGCCGGAATTGCTATGATTAGGATTCACTGCAGCATTATAATCCTGTTCGTGACATGAAATACAGGTGTTGGGAATACTGCTGAAATTACCATCCGTGTGGCACTGCATACAATCAGCTATGTCATGTCCTTCTTTTAAAGGAAAGAAATCATGGTTGATCCCCGCTCCCTGCCATGTAAATGCATTCATGAAATGACATTCAGTGCAGTTGGTTGAATATCCTGCCGAGGAATGATCCGGACTGGAAGTGCTCATATAGTCAGCCTGGTGACAATCAAAACATTCTATACCCAAAGGTTCAAACTTAAGTAGTGAAGCATTAGAGTGGCATTCCTGGCAATCAGCCATGGAATGTGCCCCAAGAAGAGGAAACCGACTGTGTCTGTGAATATCAATAATATTAGTTACGATCCATGAAGAAGGAGTGTGACATCTGTTGCATTCCTGACCTACCGTATTTTCATGCATATCAGTATGACAGGCATTGCAGTATGGTTCAGCATCTTTAAAGATCAATGACTCATGACAATCCCGGCAATTAGTTTCAACATGCCGACCAACCAGAGGCATGGCAGTAGAGTCATGACTGAAATTAATGCTGTCAGTATTGACTTTCCAACCTGAAGTAGAATGACAATCGTCACAGTTGAGATTAAAATCCTTACCATGAGGTGAAGATATTATTAACTTCATTGAAGTCAATAATACAATTGTACCAATGATCAATGACAGTCTGCGCATCTTGTTTTACCTGTTTTATATAAAATATATGGTTTAACATCCCCTTTAACAAGCGGATGACACTTCATGCATTCAATATCCTTGTGCTTCCCGTCGAGCTTGAACTTCGCATTATCATGGTTGAAAGTGCTGACTAACCAACCTTCAGGAACATGGCAGGAACTGCAGTTGGTTATATTTTCATTGGTGAACTGGCCTTCATGATTATCTTCATGACATTGCATGCATTGTGATGGAAGTCCTGTGAAGCGGATTAGATCTCCTGAAATTGCATTGTCAGATGATTTTGTAGTTTCAATAATGCGAATTTCACTGGCAGAAGTTGCCCTGGTTTGATGACATGAACGACAGGATTTTTCTTTGTGCTTACCCTGTAAGAGGAATTTGGTAGTACTATGGTCGAAGTTAATATCCTGCCAATTCTCAGGCGAATGACAGTTAAGACAATTGGCTTCGGGATAGTACTTGGAATCAAGATAAGACTTGTGAATATCTTCATGGCAATCGTTGCATGCTCTTCCTATTTTGCTGAAGCGCCATTTCAGTGATTTATAATGGCAGGCTGAACATTCTGTCTTAAGATGAGCACCTACAAGTTTAAAATTACCCTCGTTGTGTCTTTCCGTGGTAAAGGAAGTCTGCTTAAATCCATTGACATCGTGACAGTCATCGCAGTCATAACTTGCATTTTTATTAACGAAATCTCCTTCGTGAAAATCCTGGTGACAATCAGCGCACCGGGCATGTTTAACAGGGGCTGTTAGGCTGCCCTTATGGCATGATTGGCATGATACGCCGGTATGCCTTCCTTCCAGCTTAAAGTTCGTAAGGTTATGGTCAAAGCTGCCTGAATTTTTTACTTTCTTGAATGATTCTTCTACGTGACAATCTGAGCATTTCTGTCCGAACTGATTATTATGAACATCCTTATGACAGTTGGCGCAACTACTGAATTTAACACCCTTGAATTTCTGGAACGATTTGCCATTGAGACTGGAAATTTCATGACATTTTATGCATTCCACTTCTGAATGCCTACCCCTTAAGGTGAATCTTGCTTTAGAATGATTAAAACGTGATGCCGGCTTAAATCCTTCATAAGTATGGCAATCAGAGCATTTTTCATTTAGGGTTTTCTGGTGATAATCCTCATGACAACTAATGCATTCACGCCCTAGTCCCAGATAAGTTGACTTCTTTTTTTTCAATTGCTGGTCGACAATATTAGCTGGAGTATGACAGACGCGGCACTGCTTTGAAGCATGCTTGCCCTCCAGAGTATAACCAGTAGTGTTGTGATCAAAAGTTTTGGTATCGAAATGAATGATCTGGTACTGACGTCCGTGATGTTCGCTATGGCATAGTATACAGCTCTTTTTATAAACCTTTGCAGAGGAATGATAACCTTTCCTTTGGTTCACTCTGACTTTTATCTCTGTGTGGCAGTCCAGACACTTTTCATTGCTGATCTTTGAACCAAGCGTGTGGCATTTAGTGCAATTGGACAGTCCTTCAAGACTTGCGTGGGGAGTTGATAATTCCCCTGGTGAAAGCTGTGCCCATGCCACAATGCTGGTCACCATAAGGAAAGAAGATATATAATACCTCACGATATTAATCATCACTTTTTATGTTTAAGCACTGAAACACCATAGTTCATATTCACCGTTATTCCCGCTTTCATCAGAAACTGGGTAGGCAATTCACCACCGGCAAAAATATAGACCAGATCATTTTTAAGTGTTATTACTTCATTGGTTTTACTATTATTAAAGGTAATATCATTTTCACCAATATCTGTGATATTGGTATTAAAAAGTAAATTCACCTTTCCTGTCTCTGCCTTTATCTTTATAATTTCAGCGTTCTTCGGTTTTAGTCTGCTGAATGTCTCACTACGGTATGAGAGTGAAACATTGTTATTTTCACAAAGAAGAACGGCTGATTCGATGGCTGAATCACCACCACCAACAATCATGATATCCTTTCCCGAAATGTTTTCTTCATCAAGTAACCTGTAAGCAACTTTTTCCCGAAGCTCACCCGGAACACCAAGTTTTCTTGGAGAACCTCTCCTTCCCAGTGCTAATAGAATACTGGTAGTGGTATACCTCTCACCTTTAATGGTTTCAACTTCAAAATGATCTCCCTTGTTAATGATATTCTCAACCTTTGAATTTTCCTTAATGGTAATCTCATTCTTCCCTAAGGCATCATTCCAGAGTTTCAATAATTCAGATTTCCCTGTTTCTGATAACCTGACCTTCCCATAGAGAGGCAGATTCATATCTGATGTCATTACAATTTTGGCTCTTGGGTAGGTGAATACAGTTCCACCTAAGGAATCCTGTTCAAGGGTTATGAATCTGAGGCCATGCTTTTTTGCTGTCAGTGAAGCTGAAATACCAGCTGGCCCTGCACCTGCAATCACAAGGTCAAAGTCAGTCTGATTTTTATTTTTGACTGACTTTGCAATATTCTCTACCGCCTGCTTTCCCTGTTCAACAGCATTTTTAATAAGTCCCATACCACCAAGCTCTCCGGCTATATATATGCCAGGAACATTGGTCTCAAATGTCTGTTTGACATGTGGAAGCTCCACTCCCCTGGTTTCTGTCCCAATCACGAGTGTTATAGCATGGGTAGGGCAAGCATGAAAACATGCACCATGGCCTACACATTGGGATGTATTGATGGTTTTTGCCTTACCATTAACCATGCCAATAATATCTTTTTCAGGGCATGCAGCTACACAGGCACCGGTACCAATACAGCTATTCACATCAATCACCGGATGCAATGAAACAGGTTCATGCAATCCCTCCAATTTAGCTTTATCAATCTTTTCAGTAACCTTCTTTGACTTCTTAAGCTGATTCCTGAGATAAAAGTAAATGACCGCAATACACAGAAGTGCGGTAAGGGAATAGATCAGAATATTCTCCAGAAGAGTTTCCATTACTTAAGGTATTTGTTTCAATCGGTGGCAATCTTTTCAATCGAAGGCAATAACACTTTAAGCAACTTATTATAAAGCGGGATCACTTAATCAGAAAATCCAGTTGTAACCAAAGGTAATAGTAACTGCGACATGAATCAACATTATTACCAACATTATTATGGCAAAAGGCAGATGAGCCACATGCCAGTATCTAAAAAGCTCCTGCATGCGCTTTAATCTTTCGATTCGGCGCTCCAGAGCCGATTCATCCATTCCTGTATTCATTTTCCTGACTTCACTCAGTGACAGCTCTCGTCCTTCAATAGTGTGTGGAATTCTGATATAAATAAACCTGCCTATTATACCACTGATAAAAACGGCGACCATACTCCAGAAACTCACTGCAACAAGTCCGCCAAACTTAAATGAAGTGTGGAATAAAACCAGGATTGGCCCCAATGTACATAGAAAAATGTGAAATTCAAGCCAGTGTTTAAGTACCCCAACCTTATGTAATTTGCGATTCCGCTTTCTTATCATATAGGAAGCTACACCGGTTATCATGCAAAGGGAACCAATTATGCCCAAACCATGTCCCCAGATTCCGCTTGGCTTCAGACGAAGATAATCAGGATGAAAAAACCTCTCTTCTATTTGGACCTGATAAAAGGAGATGCCTGTAAAAACAAGATAACTTAATACTGCAACAACAAAAATTACCATGGAGAAAAGGTAAATTCTATGACCGGTAATTAACTTGTTATCGGCTGGGTCTATATCAGTAATATCAATATTTTCATCACTTTGCTGAAGGCTGCCTTTATCCATTTAATAAGACTGATTGGTTTACGTTAACGCAAATTTATAGATTAATTATTACAGAAGGCAAGATTAAAATTATTCCAAAAGATTATATTTAATAATCTGCATGTTATAAATGTAAAAGGCAGGTTGTTTTAATTAAACAGCCTGCCTTTTACTCTATTCTGCAAATCTATAGTGTTGTCAGATAGCTATTATTGTATAAGCAAGGGAACATTGTCGAATTTCCCTTCAGTAAATTCCTTCTGAAGTCCTTCATAAGTAACACCTCTGAAATAGAAAGTACCTGAAATAGTCATTTTAACGCTGTCATAGGTAGTGATCACAATTTCCCCCTGTGGACTATCATCAAACATTGAGGTGTAATCACCAAATCTACAAATATTATTATCCTGTGTATCCAGACTGTATGTGCCTGCATGATATCCATTTACAACTAATTGAAGTTGTTCATCCAGTGTAGCGCCTGCTCCCAAGATCTGCATGACCCCCATCTGTGATCCATACATGGCTTCAACCTCTAGAGGTGTCCATGTGATACCATCATATTTAAGTGATAATGAAGGCTTTGGTTCTTCTTCTTTGTCTTTTTTACAACTGAAAGTAAGGACAAGGCTAAATACTAATAAAATTGCAAGCGTAGTTCTTTTCATAATGTGGTTGATTTTAGGAATTAATTAAGACGGTTGGTTTTAGGTATTCAATAGTTTGTTGAATAAAAGACAAATATATATATTTATAGTGGTACCCCAATAAAATCTTCTTTTTTCTGTGAATTTAATTTTTACTCCATATCAGGCAGATATAGCTCTCCCGTCATGAACAATCTGGCACTCCCACCTATATGAACTCTATTACCCATATATTTACAGGTAAGCACTCCTCCCCGCTTGGACAACTGCCGTGCGGTAAGATTATTCTTACCAAACTTGCGTGCCCAGAAAGGAGTAAGGGTAGTATGTGCTGACCCGGTAACGGGATCTTCATTTATTCCACATTGTGGTGCGAAAAACCGGGAAACAAAGTCGACCTCTTCACCTCTGGCTGTAACAATTAAGCCTCTGGCAGGCAACTGGGCAATTTTTAAAAAATCGGGTGCAATATTCAAAATATCACTCTCCCGCTTAAGTACAGCAAGGAAATCAGACTTTCCTTTGTGTACCTCCTCAGGCATTAACCCAACACATTCTTTAATGACGTCCATGTCGTAATTGGTAGTGAGCGTATCTGTTGGAAAGTCAAGGAATAACATCTCATTATCACGGTATACCTTTAATTCTCCGCTCTTTGAATGAAAAATAATTTCAAGTTGGTCATAATGCAGGCAATTAAAAAGCACATAAGCGGATGCCAGTGTTGCGTGTCCACACAGATCAACCTCTACAGCAGGTGTAAACCACCGTATATCAAAATAATCTGATCTACGGACTACAAATGCAGTTTCTGCCAGATTGTTTTCTGCTGCAATGGATTGCATGATATCCTCTTTCAGCCATTCGTCAAGTATGCAAACCGCAGCCGGATTACCGGTAAATAACCTATCAGTAAAAGCATCAACCTGATACATTTTTATTGTTTCCATGATATTTCTTTTTGTGGTTTCTGATTTATGAGAATAAGCCGACTTTAATATCTGAATATTGATTTTCATGGAGCAAGAGCCATCGTTTTCGTTCAACGCCTCCACCATAACCGGTAAGTTTTCCATTTTTGCCAATTACTCTATGACAAGGAATGATGATTGAAATCCGGTTACATCCGTTAGCATGGGCAATAGCCCTTATTGCTGCAGGTGATCCCATTTTTTCAGACTGTTGCTGGTAGGAAATTGTCTCTCCGTATGGAATATTCTTCAAGTTGTTCCATACTTCCATTTGGAAGCCTGTTCCGGGGGTTATTAGTGAAACATTAAATTGCTTTCTATTGCCGGCAAAATACTCTTTAAGTTCCTGCTCTGTTTGTAAAATATGTGGATTCTTTCCTTCAACCACTTGAGCATTAAGCAATCGCTTCACATCATCAAGTTCGGCCTTTAATTCAGGGCGATCATTAAATTCAAGCAAACAAAGTCCCTCTTCAATGGCACCAGCCACCATAATCCCAAGAGGGGTAACCAGCCGACTTATCTTGATTATTGCTTGAACATGATCTTCCGGCTCACCGGGAATATTTTTCATAGGAGCAGTGATTTCCAACAAAGGTAATCATCCCTGAACAAAAACAGGTCCCCTAATTCGTCACTGCCTGAAGCTCATTGCTTTTCTTGCAGTTTTCTACATAATATTTGAGGATATCCTTGATGGATAAAGGAACAAATGTTTTTTCGTTAATAGCCAATATCATGGCATCGCACTTGTTTTCGAATATTGCAGTAACAGATTTTCGCAAAAGTGTTTCTTTGTCTGTTGCTACAGAACCATTGTGTTTCTGGATATATATCCTGGAAGCAATGTCTTCACCCGGCCAGTTGATAAAGTAGTCTGATTCGTTCAGCAGTTCCGAAAAGGATCCCATAACATCAAAATCACCTCTGAAAACCACCCGAAACCAGATCTTGGTCTTTGCTTTCTTAAATTCTCCGTTAATACCTATACTTGAAGGAAACAGGTACTTGGAGATCAATGTGCCTTCCTTTAGTCTTAACTGTAATTGTGCAATTTCATCACTTGGTATTTTTGTAGGATCGTCCTTCTCTTTTATTTTGAACTCAATGAGTGTGGCATCCTCATTACTAAAATTCCTGATATATCCGGCTTTAATATGCCCATCAGTGAAGGTTACTGTTCCTCTAACCCACTCTGCATTGGCTGAAAAACCAAACAGTAGTAAGAAAATGAATAAAATGTGTTTCATGAGTGGAAATCTATGAATACAGGTTTAGTTGCAACACTTTATTGCCAACTATACTTAATTCCTTATTTCCCAAAAAGTAATCCAGGGTTACGACAGGCAGTATTCAGATACTTCTCAGGGAAGCCTCATAATCGCGTCCTTGTTTGATGCCGAATTCAACATAGGCTCTTCTTGCCCACTTCATGGCCTCTTCAATATTACCTATATGTTCAAAATACACAGCCATGTTCAAGCATGCCCTACCTTTATTTTCAAAGGATTGCCCCTTCATTATCTCTTCCCAGGCATCAGCGGCACCTTCCCAGTCATTGGTTTCAACATGTCTGTAGGCGGATTTGAAATCAAGCTTGCCTGCACCTTTTCCTTTTTTGAAGAGCATCCTGTTTACTATGAAGAATCCGGGTAGGAACCGTTCTATGTATTCCTGTCCTGCTGAATAAGCAGCCCCATGCAATGCTTTGGGCGGCACGGCAACACTCTCTCCGTCACTATGAAAAGTCACCTGACGTGAAGTTTCATACTGATCAATGACCTTTTTTATCGATGGATCATATAACCGCCAGTACATGAGGATATTAAAGGTCCTTTCGCGTTCAGGACCAGCTTTTGGAGCAAGTATCTTACCTAGGGAGAACATATCAGAATTGGAATCAAACATTTCCAATACCAGCAAAGCATCAGCATGTGATGTATTGCAGACACCTTCAACAGTTGACCAATCCAGAGGTAATGGTATTTCACGGGTTCCTGTTCCATATAGTCTATGATCAGCCGGAATCACACACCTGAAATCTGAATTCGCTTCAATGCGTTCATAAGCTCCCCTGATACACTGTTCGGATGCTTTCCTGTCAGATACTTCGATCTCCCCACTAAGTACTGATTCGATGATTTTGCCCGCTTTATCGTCCTTATTGGTCAGAGATCGATTAACCAATGCAATGGTCTTTACATTTTCAGGCATATTTTCCTGTGGTGGCAGTGGGTAATTAAAACTAACCATGGCATATTTACTACAACCGGAAAGAACAAGTGCCAATACAGCAATCCATATAAGGGTAAAATTTTTCATGCAGTGAGGGGTATAATATGGTGATTGATAATGATATGTAATTATACGCATAAGTTGTAATAAAGTTACATCTGAACTTAATTATTTATCAAGAATAATACCACCCTTTTCGTTATTTTTGTAGTGATGTCAACCCGCTTGAATAATTTTACACAGTTTGCCAATGCTCTCCTTCCGCATGAGGTGTCGTACCTGCTTTCTGTGCAACAATTAAAAGATCCTGAGAATATAAGCATCCTGGAACTTATAAACCACAATACACACAATCCTGAACAGACATTTCCCTATAAAACCTCTATTGACAAGCGAAAGTATTCCAATCTCAAGAACTGGATCAATGAACGATTGGAAGCCATAGATGTAGATTCATTTTATAACAGGTTGCTCGACATCGACCGGAAGATCATGCTTGATAATATATCTCCCAAGGAGGAAGATATGCTGATAAAGTACATCAAGGGATTTGACCATCCTCCTTATTACTTTATACGGTTTTACGAGATCATCAGGAGTTACCGTTTCTATCTGGTTATAAGGTTCCGTCACTATTATAACCGAATAGTAGACCGGTTTCTTATGGAGCATCAGGATCTTTATAACCGCTGCATTGAAACAAACATGAAGTTGCATGAAGCCACCATTGACATCGTGAATCAGTATGCACTCAACAATACTGAATCAAGGAAATGGGAAGAATGGTTAACAGAGGTATTTTATAATGAGGAGCTTGATGGCCAAAACCGATATATGGCCCTTATCAGACTTACCATGATCTATTTCAATTACAAGGAATTTGATAAGCTTAACCGGGTATACGATGATCTTGATGGAATGATGAAGACGGGAAAGTTCTACTCAAGGCGTATCCTTCTAAACTATTATTCAAACAGGGTAATGCTGCATTCCAAGCGCAATGAACCTAATAAAGCTGCATCCTTTGGATTCTTATCAATCAGGCAACGATCAGGTGATTACCTTCACTACATTAATAACCTATGTGCTGTTTTGCTCAGACAGAACCATAACAGTGCCGCTCTGAAGCTAATGCAGGATTCATTCCCTGAACTCAAGAATACCAAAAACCACCACACAAGAGTGGGTTTTGTTTCATTCTATATAAGGGCACTGAATAAAAATAACCGGGCTGTGGAAGCTGCAGGATATGCTGAAAGCTTTCTCAATGGATACAAAGACCAGATATTCGAGTTCAGGTGGCATACCTTTTTTGGTGCTTATATCCAGAGCTTGATAGCACAATCAAAATATCACCGGATTATAACCCTTGCTAGGAAATATAAGCTGGCAGATCGAGAAAAAGAATACCAGTTGAGAGCTGTCTACATTCCAACTATTGCCTGGTACCTGGCAGTAGCTGAATTCATGGAAGATCAAATTAGTTTTCAGGTTTTCAGTGAAAAAATCGTTTCACCTGCTTCCCCTCTGGCATCTGATCCTCATAAATGCAGACTGATGATGGAATTGGCTATCGAATTGCATAATCATGTACCTGCAGTATTCATGGACAACGGCCATGTGAAGGGCATTCAATGGAGTATTTGATTACCGGCAACCTAAAATAATTGGCTGATACCAATTCTTCGTAAATTTAAAGTCAAGCTCCCTTTATGAATGTGTATATGATTGTTTATCTTATACTTATACATTATTCGATCTGAATTTCCTTAAAAAGTCAGCCCACTCAATCTTTCTTAATATTTTAATTTGACGTATATTTAAAGTTATTTAGCTGAACCGGTGGGTTTCCGGCTGACTAATAATTTAAAACAGCATTGGAGTTTCCCCCTTTAAGAATTGAATTAAAGAATCTGAAGCATTAAATAAACCAAGAAACATGAAACGATTGGAGAACAAAGTTGCCATTATTACCGGCGGAGCTGATGGAATAGGAAAAGCAACGGCTATTCGCTTTGCAGGCGAAGGAGCGATTGCTATAATCTGGGACCTCAATGAAGAGAAAGGCAACAAATTAGTTGACGAAATAATTAATACTGGTGGAAAAGCAGCTTTTTACAAAGTGAATACTGCTGTCTACAATGAGGTGGAAACAGCTTCTCTGGAGGTGGCTTCAAAATACGGGACTATTGATATTCTAATCAACAATGCAGGTATCACACGCGATGCTACCATGCGCAAAATGAGCATGGAACAGTGGCAACAGGTCATTGATGTTAACCTCAACGGCGTATTCTACTGTACAAAAGCAATTTCTCCTTACATGGTTGAAAAAGGATATGGTCGAATTATTTCAACAAGTTCGGTTGTTGCGTTGTATGGGAACTTCGGGCAAACCAACTATGTTGCTACCAAAGCGGCAGTTATTGGAATGACTAAAACATGGGCCCGTGAGTTTGGGCGCAAGGGTATTACTGCCAATGCCATTGCACCGGGATTTATTGCTACTGACATGGTTAAGTTGATGCCTGAGAATGTGCTTGCTTCCATGAAAGATAAAGTACCTGTTGGAAGATTGGGTGAGCCTGAAGAGATAGCGAATGCATTCCTTTTTCTGGCATCAGATGAGGCAGCCTATATAAACGGTGCTGTGTTGAGTGTTGACGGAGGTATAACCATTTAATATTTTAAAAATGCGTAACGCAGTTATTCTCTCTACCGGTGCCTATGTACCTGAAAGGATTGTACCAAACAGTTATTTTGACACACTTCTGGGTGAAAATGTGAGCGATTGGCTGGTAAGCAATGTTCATATTCACGAACGCAGGTGGGCTGCAGAAAATCAATCCACTGCCGATTTATGTATTCCTGCAGCTAAACAAGCTCTTGAACGTGGCGGTCTAAAGCCAGAAGACATCAACCTGCTGATAATATCAACCGATACCCCGGAATTCGTTTCCCCTTCTACTGCCTCAAAGGTTCAGTATGAAATGGGGCTTGTCAACGCAGGTACTTTCGACATTAATACAGCCTGTGCCGGATTTGTTACTGCCATGGACATAGGGGCTAAATATATAAAGTCGGATGACAGATACCAATATGTTATGGTTATTGGCGCCTATGCAATGAGCAAATACCTTAATATGCAGGATAAAAAGACGGTCACGCTTTTTGCTGATGGGGCCGGAGTAATCATCCTGAAGGCTGAAGAAACGGAAGTAAAAGAAACAAAAACCATTGACAGTTTAACTCCGGGATTCCTGGCAAGTGAGCTTATAACACAGGGTCAGTATTATGGTTATATGGGGATTTATGCTGGTGGTACATATCAGCCCGTAACCCAGGAAATTGTTAAGAATAAGGATCATCTGCTTAAATTCGTTCAAAAGTTTCCAAAGGAACTAAACCCTGAAATGTGGAGCAAGATGATTATTGATCTTACTTCGCGGATAGGTGAAACTCCTCAATCAGTGGATCAGTATTTTATCACGCAAATCAACATCAACAGTATATGGGAAACCATGGACCGACTGAATGTGCCCCGTGAAAAGGCCCATACCATTATGCATTATTATGGTTACACCGGCTCGGCTTGTATTCCAATAGCATTTGATGATGCAGTAACCAAAGGGATTGTAAAAAGAGGTGATCTGCTGGTGTTCGTTGGTTCAGGTGGAGGACTTGCATTTGCTTCGGCAGCATTCAGATACTAAAATCAAAAGATATGGCAACAACAGACCAGGTAACCGGTGCATGGATTCTCGTATTTCTTTATATGGCGGTTACACTCTTTTTTGTTATCAGGGGTGCGTTGAAAATAAAGAACATATCGGACTATGCGGTGGGCAATATTCATTTTTCACCAACAGCCGTCGCTCTGTCACTGGCCGCAGGAATGACCAGTGCAGCTACTTTTGTAATCAATCCCGGCTTTATTGCCAATTATGGTATCAGTGGAGTCTTGTCATACGGAATCATAATGCCAATTGCGGCTATTACCTCACTTGCAGTGCTCACCAAAAGTTTCAGGAAATACGGGCAGTTGGTAAAAGCTCTTACACTGGCACAGTGGATTGGTGAACGTTACCATAGCAAGGGTTATGCTCTGCTTATGGGCTTTCTGGCATTACTTCTTGAAACTTTCATTGTGCTGATTGCTGTTGCCATCACTATGGTATTATCAAAAGCGCTGAATGCTGATCCTGTTTACGTACTTGTGGCTATTGTAGTATTCATCTTTGGCTATATGATGTTCGGAGGTGCCAATAGCATGGTTTATACCAATGCTATTCAGGCATTGATTATGTTGGTTGTAGCTATAATCTTACTAACATCAGGATATGAGCACTTCCGAGATGGTATTATGGGTATGATGCAGAAACTGGCCGATATAGACCCCGTGCTTGTTAAAGCTAAGAACCCTTCCAGTCCGCTTTTCCGCGATTTTTATGAAATCATAATTGCTCAGGTAGTTGTTGGAATTGCTATCGTTGTGCAACCTCATATCATCACTAAATCACTTTTATTGAAGAAAGAGAGCGAGGTAAACCGTTTTTTAATTGTGGCCGGGACTGTTCAAATGCTGTTCTTCCTCGTTGTAATTGCCGGACTTTATGCCCGACTTACCTTCCCTGATATGAAATTCAACGGTATGGCCCTTTCTAATGATACCATCATACCCACCTATGTTACCTATATCTTTTCCAATGGCAAAATAGCTGTTATTGTAGGTCTGGTTGTAGTACTCGGACTAATTTCAGCAGGAGTTTCAACCTTGGAAGGACTCATTCAGTCGCTTTCAACCACCATTACTTCCGACATAATCAAACCACTGACAGGAAAATGGCTCAAGACTGACCGGTCAATGATCCTGCTTAACAGAATGGTCATCATTGCCATTGCTGTTGTAACAGTACTTCTCTCAATACAACAGATCAGAAGTCCAAAACTGAGTGTTGGAATCTTTGCTCAGAATGGTGTATATGCCTATTTTGCATCGGCATTTGTACCAGTGATTTTCGGAATTTATTATAAGAAAATGAAGCGGAATGTTGCAATGGCCGGTACAATTATAGCATTTGCCGTTCATTTTACTGTGTATTACCTTTTGCCCTTTATGGTGACTAATTGGAGCCTGAATCTTGGCTCTTTCACCAAATATATGGAAGGTCCTGTCAGAAATCCGGCTATAGCCTGTTCAACTGCAGTGATCATTTCAACAGTATCAGTGCTGATTATGATCGCAATAAGTAAATCAATGGAATTAAAGACTGAAACAAATGATAACGATTGATTGGCTGGACCGATGGGCAGATTATAGCCATGACAAGGTAGCAATAAGCGAATATGAGACCGGATGGGAACTTACCTACGGTGAACTTAACTTCCTTGGCAATGAATTTTCCAGACTATTTCTGGAAGAATATCACCTTGTTAAGGGGGATCGCATTGCAGTGCTTGCTGAAAACTGTCCTGAATACGTAATCCTTCTCTCGGTTGCCCAGAAAACCGGTATCATCATTGTTCCTCTTAACTACCGCTTAACGAGCCGTGAGATTGATTTTCTCCTTTCTGACAGTGATCCGACAATACTTATTACGGAATTAAAATTCCACGATAAAGCTGCCGAAGCGTCATCTTTTGAGAAAATAAGAATTCATCTTGCCATGGATGAGTTCAGGAACCAAATAATGTCGTTATTATCCAAGTCTAATAAAACGACTGCATTTCGTGCCAATACCAACATACCGGTTGTCACACATGATGATCCTGCACTTATCATCTACACCAGCGGAACCACTGCATTTCCAAAGGGATCTGTGTATACGCATGGCATGATGTTCTGGAATAGTGAAAACACGCAACTGAGGCTAGATATAACATCAGCGGACCGTTCAGTAAACATTGCCCCGCCTTTTCATACAGGCAGCTGGAATGTATTACTCACACCCTTCCTTCATCGGGGTGCATACACCCTCATAATGAAGAACTTTGATGCAGATCTGCTCCTTCAGGCAATGGAAAAGTATGAACTCACCATATTCTGGGGAGTACCTACAATGCTGAAGATGATGATCGACTCAACCTTTATCAACAAGGTGGATATAAGCAGGATACGTTACTTTATTTTGGGAGGTGAGGCTATGCCTGTACCATTGATAGAGCGGTGGCATGCCCGCGGAGTTCCTATCCGTCAGGGTTATGGACTTACAGAAGTTGGACCTAACGTTACTTCCCTCAATCACCAGGATGCCTTCAGAAAAGCCGGATCTATAGGCAAAGTCAACTTCTACTATCAGGCCAAACTGGTGAATGAGCAAGGCGTTGAAGCCGGATCAAATGAATTAGGAGAATTGCTCCTTGCCGGCCCTTCAGTTACACCCGGCTACTGGCGTAATCCGCAGGCAACAGCTGATACTATTAAGGAAGGTTGGTTCCATACAGGTGACATCATGCGTCGTGATGAGGAGGGATTCCTGTTTGTAATGGATAGAATTAAGAACATGTACATCTCAGGTGCTGAGAATGTTTACCCAGCTGAAGTGGAATACATGCTCAGAAACCACCCGCACATTGATGCCATCGCAATTATTGGCGTACCCGATGCTAAATGGGGTGAATCAGGCATGGCATTCATAGTCACCAAATCAGGAGAAAAACTTACAGAATCAGCAATAAGAAATTATTGTGATGGCAAAATTGCAAAATATAAAATACCTAAATACGTTTGTTTCCTCAAAGAGCTTCCAAAAAATGATGCTGGAAAGATAGACAGGCAAGCTCTTAAAAGGATTTCTATTGAACACATTAAACCTTAATATTCATAAATACGAACACTAAACCTAAATCAAATGAAAAACACAAGTTTAAAAATGATTGCCCTTTTGTTAAGCGCAGCTATGCTAACATTTTCATCATGCAACAAGGATGATGATGACAAAGGTGCAGCTCCAACCATTATGAGCGTTACTGTTGCTGATGATAACACCACAGCTGACGTTACCTTCAGTGCTATAGTTTTCAAAACTGATGCTGCAGCTGGAAACCTTGACAAGGCCTCCTTAACAGTAACACTTACCGGTGGCAGTGCAACTCTGGCAGATTATACTGTTACACATACTGCTGGTTCGAATGAAGCAGTTATTGGTCTTACCCTGGAAGGTATCGCTGATGGCACTGAAGTATTAACCGTTAAACCAGCTTCAGCTACCGCAGTATATAGCGAAAAAGGTGCTGCAATGGTCGCAACAGAAGCTAAGACAGACAACTTAAATGAACTGGGCATTGTTGGTAAATGGAATTCAGCAGGTGCAAATTTGGCCTTATTACTTTCATATGCAGGTATTGACTCAATCTATGCTGAATTTAAAGGTGACAACACTTATCTCGTTGAATCATTCACAGCCGACGGAGCTAAAACCACTCTTACCGGCACTTACACACAGAGCCACTCATCAGTAACCGGCATTTGGGATATCACTGTAAATCAGGCATCACCAACAGCCCTCACAAGTGTAGGCATCTTCCAGATGTATGCTACCGATCCTATTACCATGAAATATGAAGTTGCCCAGACCGACCCTGTTATTGTTGGTGTTACCCCTCCAACTGCAGTTGCAGGTTTTGGCAGTACAAGCGGTGGCGCTTATGGCGTTCTCAATGTTCAGACCTATGTTAAAATGCAGTAGTTCATTTTAAATCGGAAGGCCCGTCAACAGCTATATATATAGCACATTTGCCGGGCTTTCCTTTTCTTGATTATATAATAAAACAAGGCCAACATGAAAAAATTATACACGCTTTTTATTACCTTCTTTTTGATTGGTTATGCAGTTACAGGAACAGCGCAAACTGCGCTTATCGATTACCAGAATTCCTCTGTGCCCCGCAAGGCCAATAAAGAATTCCAGTTCTTGGCTTTTTATATCAACCAGGGCGTGACATCAAATTTCTATCCTACCAGTGAATTCCTGAAAGGTCAGGTGGTTGGACGACTGTTTGGCCGTAATACTAGTACCACTTCTGATACCAACCAAACATTCTATGTTGAACAGAGGTTATTGCCTTTCTTTATTTACCAGCCAAACCTGTTTAATGGTAAAGCTATTCTCAGGGCGTCTTTTGAAATTGACTGGACCTGGGGAGATGCTTCCTATGGAACAGGTGGAAATTTAGGTGGAGGAATATCGGCCGACCAGGTAAATATCCAGACGCAAAACATTGAACTGGAGCTACTACCATGGAAAAACTATGCAATAAATTTTGGGCTCACCAGAATGTTCGATTCTCCTTATAATGCATATCGAACACTTGCCGACAAGATGATGCAAACGGGTTATCGCCTGAGTTACTGGGGGACAGATGCTGTAGGTATAAACATAAGGCATGACAAGGATTTCTCCCGATGGAAAGCCGGATTCTACAAGTTCTATGAGAACGACATCCAGAATGATGATGATGTGAACATGGTTGAAGCCATGTATGAAAAAACGATAACTCCTGTATGGAAAGTAGGCGTTTCTGCCAATTATGTGCGCGACCGCTCAGAAGGCAAAGGCGGGGTATCAATTCTTGGACAAGGACTTAACAGCTTATTGGCTCAATACAATGGAACTTTCCAATTCCGTTTCGGCAGTGATCCTTATAAAGCTGATATTTATTGGCTTGGTACCTTTTTCAGCAGAAATCAGGATCTCATGATGGACCGTCTGAGTCTAACAGGTTTCTTCAATTATAACCTCGGTAAAGCTGAAGTAAAAAAGAATGGTAATTATGAGTTAGGAGCTGATATCAGCGGATTTGCTGCTAATCTTAAAACCATCTATCGCTATGGTCAGACAACAGACGACAACATCAAACTTGACCTTCTCTATGCCACGGGCGACAAAGATGGACTGGATGATAAAAAGTATTCCGGTGTAATGACAGGAAACGTATGGGGATCACCAGGTGCAATTTTTGTCAGCAGTGGTGCCTATATCATGTTCCCTCACGGTAATGTGGTCAACCGATTCACTCCTGTTGTAGCCGACCTCTCCAATATGGGATACGGACTAGCAGGTGGTACATTGGTTGTTTCAAGAGGTATCATTCCAAACCGCCTTGTTGCAAGAGTAGGTTCCGCCCTCTCTTTCAGTAATGTAACCCCTTTGCTTGGAGGTAAGCAAATAGGAACAGAAGCAAATGCTGCACTTATTTACAATTTGGGCACCTTTATGAGCCTTGAACTTCATGGAGCATATATGTGGCTGGGCAACTTCTTTGAAAGTAGTGATGACAGGTACGGTTCACCAATAAATGGGAATTTCCCTTCAGGAACCAGACCTTATAATCCATATACCGCATTCATAGTGTATAAATGGCTCATGTTCTGATTTGTAAATCCACTGAAAACTTCGCAAAATGAAAATATTGAAACAACTCCCATTATCGCTGACATTGATTATCCTGGTCATGGCAATTGCTGGATATAGTCAGAATATGAAAAAATGCTCATCCCCATACAAACAGTTGAAACAAATTAAAACCATGGACGAGTTGGAATACCCATACAATGTAAATAAAGTCAAACTTGATTCAGGTCCTGTGATCGCCTATACCGATGAAGGTACAGGTGATCAGACTCTAATCTGCATACATGGTTTAGGAAGCTATCTCGTTGGATGGAAGAAAAACATTGAAGGCCTGAAATCTTCTTATCGTGTTATCGCCATCGATCTTCCCGGTTATGGCAAATCGTCTAAAACTCCGCACAGCGGGATGATGAGCTATTATGCCTCTGTAGTAAATGAATTTATTGATAAACTGGAACTGAAAAACGTAACCCTGGCAGGGCATTCCATGGGAGGACAGATTGGAATGGTAGCAGCACTGAACTATCCGGAGCAAATTAAAAACCTGGTTTTAGTTGCACCGGCAGGATTCGAGAAATTTACCGAGGGTCAGAAACAATGGTTCCGTAATGTCATGACTTTTGAAGGTGTAAAGAATACAGCTGCTGATGATATTCAGACCAATCTGGCAGTCAATTTCTATAATATGCCCAAGGATGCTAAATTCATGATCACTGACCGTCTTATTATGCGCCATGCAACTGATTTCGACAACTATTGCTATGCAGTGGTTCAATCAGTTAATGGAATGGTTAATGAGCCTGTTCTGGAACTGCTGAATCAAATAAAGCAGCCTACGCTGATCATCTTTGGGGAGAATGATAATCTGATACCAAACCGCTTCCTTAATCCAGGAAGAACAAGTAAAATAGCTGAAATTGGGAAGAGTAAAATTCCACATAGTCAGTTGCTGCTGATTCCAAAAGCCGGACATTTCGTTATGTACGAAAAGGCAGATGAAGTTAACAATGCAATTAAGGGATTTCTTAAGTAAAATAAAGCCGGCTCTTATGGGCCGACTTTATTTTATCAGTCAACAACTACCTTTATTCTGAGGCACAAGATTAAAACATAAATTATTGTGTCTTTATGCTGCTTTCAAGTATCTGTGTTTTCTCCTTCACATCTTCAACAATGCCATTCACTGAAATGGTAGCACCAGTGATAGCATCGATGTTCTTTCCTGTTTCAAGCTTACCGCCTGAATGATAGCCAATGAACTGTTTTAACCAACCTTTGGCAGTAATCTCCTGTCCGTGAGTGGCTTCATAATTATATACGTTAACCTGAACTACAGAGAATGAAGTATCATATACAGTATAATAGTCGAAGAACTCAAATTCTCCAGCATGAGGTCTATCAATAGAACATCCACCCGCCCGGCAACTGTTTACCCTGCCTATAAATACATACGCCAAATCTTCTCCAGCACAGGATATTCTATAGAACCTGCCATTCTCAACTTCAAAAGAATTCAAATTACTGAATAACAGCTCTTCCATGCTAAAGCTTTCACACCCGGTTATTTTCCTTAGGTTGGATTGCAATGATTTGGGATAGTAATCAGGCACTTTTTCAGAATTACTTATGAACAGGGAAGTGTAAAATGCAAACAACAGCATTAATATTTTCATGGTGCACGGATCAGTTTTAAAAGTCTAGAACATCACTCCTATCCCGGTATTAAAAACCTTCTTGTATTCAGTTGCCGAAGCGCTCTTGGCGAATTGCAAATCAGCTTTTATAACCGCATTTTTATTCAATTTATAAGTTATACCCGTTGTAATGATTTGATTTTCGAATGATTTATTCAGCGCAGTTTCCTCGTCAACTGAATGATGCGTGTTATAATATTCATAGCGTACAAAGGGTACCAACTGCTGTGAAGTTTCTTTAATATGCCTGAAGATATTATAACCGGCTTCAAAATAATATCCTATCATTGACTTGCCCAAATCATTATTCTTTCCGCTTACTGCAGTGAATTTATTGTATTGAAGTGTGTTGGAGAACGAATTAATATAAAACTGTCCTCGTAATTCCAACGCATTAATTTGATATCGTGCATCAACGCCAAGCATTGATATGCCGATAACTGATGAGTCAGCACGAGCTATCATTTGAATGCTGTCGTTATGCAACTTATTAAAAAGTTTACTTTGAGATTTTCCTAAGTACCCGGATATACCTACATTCAGACTTTTTATTCCATAATACTCTATCTTTCCCGAAAAGCTAGGTGAATGTACATATGCCTTAGATCCTTTCTGTCGGCCTTCTCTTAATCCGGCAGCCCCGGTAAACATTCCTTTGGTATCATAGCCATTTAATCCGTTCATGACGTATAACTGATACTTCATTGAAACCGGAAGCACATTGCCTGAAAATCCAACACCTATTTCACGCCAGGTACTTAAGGATATCCTATTGTCGATTAAAGGTCGTTCAACTCCGTTGAAAGTAACAGGTTCATGATATTCATTAATAATACCCATAGGTACTAGCATCAATCCGGCCCTGAGATTAATATGCTTTGATATTTTGTGTTGCAGAAACGCCTGTTCCACCCATAGTTCCTTTGCAAATTCAAATTCAATTTCACTCACAAACTGAGTGTTTTTGGTAAAATTATATCCCAGAAACATGACCATTCTATGTAGGTCTGCGGTACCCGTTTCCTTCTGTTCACTTACCAGTGGTTGGTTATAGTGCACCTCACCGTATCCACCAATGCCGAGTTTGCCATCATCGTTAAGCATGGTTTCAACACTATTGGAATAGGAAGATTCCTGTGCTTCCAGTAAGAGAGTTGTAAAAAGAATAAATAAAGAAAGTATAAAAGGTAATTTCATTGTGCTGCAGAATTAAAGTGAATAATGTCTGCAAAGGAATACCTCTTTTAGCACCTGCACAATCCCAATAAGTTATGATTTTACAACCACCACCCTATCACTTATGATGAGAGATGAAAGAAATTAGAAGAGAATAAAATCAGGCATTCCTTTTCCTCGTGATAATACTGATTCCCACTTCATAAGGTGTTGCTTTCACACCGAATTTATTTTCAAACTTACTGCTATCGAATACATAATCCCGATCATATTGGTAGACCATCTCAACCATTTCCTTCATGATGGGCATGAAAAGGCCCAGACCACGGACCATTAATTTAGGTGCAGCCTGATAAGCGGGTTTTGCACCTAATCCCTTGGCAATTGACTCAATCCATTGCTTTCCCGTTAGCGGGTTATTGGCTGTTGGCACATGCCATACCTGATTGAAAGCATCGGGGGTGTTTCCAAGCATTGCTGTAGCTTTGCCTGCATCAGGGGTAAAGGTAAAGGAGTGTTTATAGTTCACTGAACCCAACCAATTGGCCTTCTTCCCATTTTTGAGAGGATTTATTACTGTTTGTGAAAGCATGCTTGTGTTGATTTCACCTGGACCATAATAGTCAGCGCATCTGGCTACTAGTGCTTTCAGTTTTCCTTGGTTTACTTGCTCGAAGATCATTTTATTAAGTTCAGCCCTAACCTTACCCTTAACGCTAACCGGATTCACGGGTGTTTCTTCTGTCATTTGTCCAAGGTGTTGTGGGTCATACATATACATGTTATCAAAAAACACCAGCTTTGCTTTGTGCTTTATACAAGCATTAATAACATTTTTCATGATCAACGGCCATTCTCTTTTCCAGACTTCCTTGTTATAGTTAAGTCCTGCCGTAAGATAAACAATGGAAGACCCTTTCACAGCTTTGAGTACCTCTTCAGCATTGAGAAGATCAGCCTTGAAGAGTTCATCACCAGGATTCACCTTTTTAGGATTACGGCTAACAAGCCTGATTTCGTTAGTATAGCCAGCAAGTGCTTTGGCTGTTTCTGTTCCGATGGCTCCACCGGCACCTAATATAGTTTGCATTATTGATTGGTTTTATTTCAAAACATGTAAATTATTAAACTTTATTTCCTGAATCTTAGAAAAGAACCAGATTCGCAGTGATTCCTGACATGAGAATCAGGATTTGGCCGTTCTTTACTTAAAACACCTGGAAAATCCAAATGTTAGTTCCTTGAAGATCCTATCACAACAGCAATAGAGTTAAAAAAAATCCGGGAACCGAGCCGGGGGGCATCGGCTACTAGTCCGGATTTTTAGCAATATACCACTTTCAACTAACCACTTAATAGTCTTCACAAATGCCATGCCGTTTTAACGAGTTGTTTGAATTTCAGCTTATTGGATATTTTTGCCATTCAACAACCTGTGAAATCCTTCTACACAGTGTTTATAAAAGTAAATTTATCTACCTTTGGTGGTGATGACTTTTGCACACACTTGGTGCTGATTTCAATGAACTGAAAATGTTGGTCTGCAGCTTGATCAGGTTACTACGCTAACAAGGTATATTCGATGAAACACAGGATTTGGATTGTTTTAGTATTATTGCCGTGGTGTATTCAGGCCCAGTCCTGGAAATCCAAACCATTTTCCGTGAGCATTTTCAACAATGCTACCCTGCTTCCACCAGCTTCACTCACCGCAGCTTTCAATCAACCCCTGCATCCCGGAATAGCCGCCAGTTATGAATTTGGTTGGCACGAGACTATAAGGAGTCCTATGTTTCAGAACACCAACACTTTTAGCCTTGGAGGACGTGAGGTATACACCGGTAAGTGGTTTCAGAATATCGGATTGAGTTGGTTTCATCATCAATATGTGAATCATGCTTTTTCGCTCACTACTCAGGCAGGATACAGGAAGTATATAAAAAAGTTCTCAGCTGAAATTTCCCTGCATTTGGGGTATATGCATGCCCAGCTATTTACTGAAAAGTTTATTAGAAGGGATGGTATGTGGATTACTGCATACGCTCCTTTCAGGGGATATTTTATCGGCGGAGCGGGTGTAGGTGTTGGCTATGATGCCGGTTATCGCTACAATATCCGGCGAATTTTCGTTAATTATGATTTCAGACTACAGATGCCTTTTGTAAAGAGTTATGTTCCTCTTTTACCTAATGGTATTTTGTCGGTCGGTATGCAGTTCACTTTATTTAAAAAACCTGATGGCAATCAGCCGCCAGTTCCAACAAGACTACCATGTCCAGAATCATAAGCCTATTCATATTATTGTTGCTGTTTCAGGGTTGCAAGAAGGATGAGATTAAAAAGCCTTCCATGCTTAACTGCCCTTTGGACGTTCCTTCTATTTACAAAGTGAACCCTAAGAGCAACTATTACCAGTTACTCATAGAAAAATATGTGAGTTATGGTATACCTGGTGTAAGTCTGCTTATTAAGGATGATGATGGTTTTTATATCGGATCGGCCGGAAAAGCTGATATTGCAGACGAGATTCCGATGCAACCTTGCCATATTTCCAAAATTGCCAGTGTCACAAAGATGATGTTGGCTGTATCAATAATGCGTTTACAGGAGCAAGGAGTATTGTCGCTGAATGACCCGGTGAGCAAATATATTCCACAAAATATACTCAGCAGGATTAGTAACGGTGATAAACCACTTACTGTAAGAAACCTGCTGAATCACACGGCAGGGCTGTATGATGTTATTGATGACAACGGTTTTTACCTTCAGGTACTGAATGATCCTTCAAAAAAGTGGACGGCCAATGACCTACTTGAGTTTGTTTATGATAAAGATGCTGCCTTTGTTTTCAAACCTGCAGATTCAGCCGGCTATTCAAACACCAATTATCTGCTATTAAGCATGGTTATGGAAGCCGCAACAGGTGTTCCACACGCTGAAACACTCCATGCAGAAGTTATCGATAAGCTTGGACTTACTGATACTTACTATTACTGGCATGATCCTCTTCCAGAATCAGGTATAGCACAAGGCTATTTTGACCTTTACAATAACGGTAACATCGAAAATCTCACCCAATGGAATACAGGTAGTGGTAACGGTTATGGAGGTGTTTACTCTACAGTGTGGGATATGTATTTATTTGCCGATGCTCTTTTCGTACAGAAGACATTGCTGACTCAGGCTTCGTTGGATGAGATGCTGGTTTTCCATCCTGTTGTGGAAACTCGTAAACAGTTAGGGGTAGGTTGCTTCAAAGATTTTATTGACATAGGTGATCCTTCCCTCGATTATGCATGGGGTCACAGGGGAAGGGATCTAAGCTACAGCGCAGATCTATTTTATTTCCCTGAACACAATACCATCATGTCGTTGATTGTGAATTATGGTACTGATGGAAATAGCAGGCTCAAACCTATATTTCTGGAAATGAGAGATGAAATAGCAAAGATAGTTATTCAGAACTGAAATCTTCTGCTATTGAATATATTGATGGTGCAGAATCTATTCAGATACTACAATAATTAATTCCTCGCTTCTGCTTCATTGATTCTAATTTCAATATTTTTGCACCTTCCTAAATAAAAGCTCTTGATAGATTTTGTCAGTATCGTTTTAATTGCATTCGGGTTATCGATGGACTCTTTTGCAGTCTCTATAAGCAGCGGACTCATATTGCCTGAGATACGTTTCAACAAAGCTATTATCATTGCTTTCTCTTTGGCTTTCTTTCAGGGATTGATGCCATTTATCGGTTGGCTGCTTGGCTTCGGCTTTCAGGAATATGTAAAACCTGTGGATCATTGGGTAGCATTTGTATTACTGGCTTTCCTAGGGCTAAAAATGATATGGGAAAGTACTAAGAAAGAAGAAGAACGCGAAAATGTTAATCCATTGGAAGCCAAAGTACTCCTAACTATGTCAGTAGCAACCAGCATTGATGCCCTGATAGTGGGAATGAGTCTCGCCTTTGTCCAAAAATCAGAGACTTCCTTGTGGAGAAATATTCTTGTACCTGTAATTATAATCGGAATAGTCACATTTATTGTCTCGATGCTAGGTATCCTTTTTGGAAAAAAGATGGGCAACCGCTTTGGAAAACGCATGGAGATGATTGGCGGACTAGTATTGCTTTTTATAGGAATACGTATTCTGGCAGAACACCTCTGGTTCTGACTAATTCAAATGGTATCCCTGACTTTTCAGTTCGGTAGCTTTGAATAGGTTGTATTTTTCCTGATCTAGAGGATAATCCCAACATCCGAGACTGTGATACATTTCTCCTCCAAAACCCATCTTGAACTTGTACAAACCATATAATGGATGCAGGGGATCAGGTCTTGGTGAGATGCCAAACATATCATATTCAGTACACCCTTTTGCCTTTGATATTTTAATTGCTTCCCATTGCAAAGCATAAGTGGCCATTAAATTGCGGTGTTCCGAGGATGATGCTCCATACAGATATGAGCCTCGATTACCAGTAATAATCAGGAACATTGCAGCCAGAGGCTGTTTGTTATATTCAGCCACAAGTAACATCACGTCAGTTGGTGACTGCGAATTATGTGTTTTTGCAGCCAGTACAGCCTTAAAATATTTGATATCATTCAGGAAGATGTGATTTCTAAGGGCTGTTTCCTGGTATAGTTTATACCAGATATCTATACTTTCCATTCCTTCATTCCTTACAGTAACACCCTTCCTTTCCGATAATCCAATATTGTACCTTGTTTTGTTTTTCATCCTCTTCAGGATCTCATTTTCGTCATCCCGAAGATTGACGAAAACAGTATTGGTTGGAAGAACATTATAAAATGCTTTTCTGAAATTCCAGTTAATAGTGTTAAAATTGAATCTTAACTCCTGACTGGCCATTTCGGGTTCACCCTTCCAAAAACCATCAATATCATAAAAGTCTTTTTCTTTAGCCCAATATGATTCCCAACAAAGATCATATCTTATTAGTATACAGCCCTTACCCAGGTAAGACCGTAGGCTCTCTGATAATTCTTCAAGAAACAAACCCTGAAATTCATCATCCGGTTGCAGCTCTGGTCCATATGGCACATACGCTATAGAGTGCTCTATGTCGATCTGCTGAATTATCACAAGCAGGTCGGATACTATTATTGAGTCCTGGTTAATTCCGTTATAAAGAAAAGATTCCTTTGATTTGAAGTTAATAGCCAGAGTAGTTGCGCCCAGTTTTTTCTTAACTACTGACCAGAATGTTGTTTGCTGCACAATCGGAGTAGAGTACAACTGTTCAATATCCTTCCTGTAAATATCCGTAAGCATTTCAAGCAAAGATTAATTCATACTGCACTATTAGAAAGCTTATAAAATGATCTTAATGCTTTATAATAGGGTTTAACACTAATTATTGCTACAAAGGTAAGGATTATACTCCGGATGAATATCATTTCTATATGTAAAGTGCTTTTTTATAGATATTTAGCAAATCAGATACATGTATGATTTTCAACTATGAAGTTATGCACGAAGAGTGTTAAGGTAAACTTGGTCTATTGATATTGATAGTTGTTTTTTTTCACATCCATGGAGGGTGGAGGAGCTATTCTAACTGTGATTATGTTATCATTTATACAGCTGAAGTCCAGTGCACTCCATTAGACATAGCTTTAAAGGTAAATTTGTTTGCTGCAGTCGAATAATGATTAATTTTGCACACTTTAAAATCATAACTGAATAGTTGATTATATGACTGATAACAAACCGGAAAACGAAGTCAAGGCGCCTGTCAATTTCATCCATGCCATCATAGAGGAAGATATCCGCAATGGAAAGAACGAATCAAGGGTACATACACGCTTTCCGCCTGAACCTAATGGATACCTGCATATTGGCCACGCCAAATCGATTTGCCTAAACTTCGGTACAGCAGCTAAATATAATGGTAAGTGCAACCTCCGCTTTGATGATACCAATCCGACCAAGGAAGATGTGGAGTATGTGGATTCAATTCGAGATGACGTTCATTGGTTAGGTTTTGATTGGGAAGGACGTGAGTTTTTTGCCTCAGACTATTTCGAACAGATATACCTATTTGCCGAAAAGCTCATCATAAAGGGAAAAGCCTATGTTTGTGACCTATCGGCAGAACAAATAGCCGAACAGAAGGGCACACCTACCCGACCGGGGACAGAAAGTCCATACAGAAGCCGTTCCATTGAAGAAAATCTCGATCTTTTCCGCCGTATGCGTAAAGGCGAATTCACTGAAGGTTCTAAGGTTCTCAGGGCTAAGATCGATATGGCTTCTCCCAATATGCATATGCGGGATCCTATCATGTACCGAATTATCTTCGGGCATCACCACCGCACAGGTGATGCTTGGTGTATCTATCCAATGTATGACTTTGCCCATGGACAATGTGACTCCATTGAAAGAATCACACACAGCATCTGTACCCTTGAATTTGAAGTCCATAGACCTTTGTATGATTGGTTTGTAAAAGAACTTGAAATCTTTGCGCCCCAACAAATTGAATTTGCCCGTCTCAATATAACTTATACTGTTATGAGCAAGCGTAAATTGCTTGAACTGGTCAAAAACAATTATGTTAGCGGTTGGGATGACCCGCGGATGCCAACCATTTGTGGTTTGCGCAGAAGAGGCTATACACCTGAATCCATAAGGAATTTCTCAGATATAATAGGCGTTGCAAAGCGTGATAATGTAATAGATGTTAGTCTCCTTGAATTCTGCATCCGCGAGGACTTGAATAAGAAAGCACCTCGTAAAATGGGAGTCATTAATCCGGTTAAACTGGTGATCACCAATTACCCAGAAGGCCAGGTAGAAGAGATGAATGCAGTGAACAACCCTGAGAATCCGGAATCAGGAACACGCAAGATTCCATTCAGCAATGAGCTTTATATTGAACGGGAAGATTTTATGGAAGAACCTTCCAATAAATTCTTCAGGTTAGCTCCGGGCAAAGAGGTGAGGTTGAAATACGCCTATATCATTAAATGTGAAAGCATTATAAAGGATCCGGTTACAGGAGAAATCACTGAAATTCATTGCACTCATGATCCTGAAACACTTTCTGGTCGTGAACAAAGCAATCGAAAAGTCAAGGGCACACTCCACTGGGTATCTGCCAAACATGCCTTGGAAGCTGAGATCAGGCTTTATGACCGCCTTTTTATGAGCGAAAGTCCGGAAGATGTGGAAGAAGGCGTGGATTACAAGACCAATATAAACCCTGAATCTCTAAAAATTATGAAGGGATTCATTGAACCTTCTGTTTTAGGAACCCAGCCGCTTGATAAATTCCAGTTTGAACGTCTTGGATATTTCTGCACTGATTCTGAGAGCACTGCAAGTAAGCTGGTCTTTAACAGAACCGTTCCGTTAAAAGATTCATGGGCTAAAATCAACAAATAGGTGACTGTTACAGAGACTTATCAAACATCACTGGAAAATTATTAAGAAATAATTACGAAAATGTTTGCACAGTAAGTAAACATTTATGTAATTTTGCACCTCGTTACTGACCTATGGTGTAACTGGCAACACGTCTGATTCTGGATCAGAAGAGTCCAGGTTCGACCCCTGGTAGGTCAACTTAGTCGACAAAACCACTTACATCAGTAAGTGGTTTTTTGTTTTGAACCACTCCAATTTTCCAATAGCTGAAAAATCAAAAAAATCAGCTCCACCATAAATTTATTTTGCGCAGTGTTTGTTACCTATGGTAGGAATGTCTTCCATGATTAAGGTTCATTTGTTTCAATAATACAGTATTATGGTTCCAAAAATCTCAACCCTTGGAGGGTACATCTTTGAATATCAGAAAAGTGTGACTAATCCCACCGGCTTCTGGTCTAATATTGCTGAAAGCTTCTTTTGGCGAAAAAAATGGGAACATGTGCTTGATTGGGACTTCAGTCGCGGGCATGTCAAGTGGTTTGAAGGTGCTAAACTGAATATCACAGAGAATATTTTTGAACGATACATCTTCTATCGTGGTGAACAGCCTGCCATAGTCTGGGAACCAAATGATCCCGGAGAGCCTACCCGCAGTCTCACTTACCTTGAGCTATTTTCTGAGGTTAAACGATTTGCCAACGTGTTGCAGAATATGGGCATCAAAAAGGGTGATCGAGTGGGAATTTACCTTCCAATGGTCCCTGAGCTGGTAATAGCTATGTTGGCTTGTGCAAGAATTGGGGCAATTCATTCTATAGTGTTCGCTGGTTTCTCTGCACAATCATTAGGAGAAAGGCTCTTGGATGCAGGCGTGAGACTGCTTATTACATCCGACGGTAGTTTCAGGGGGGCTAAAACCATCCCGATAAAGAAAATAGCAGATGAAGCCATGAGTATGTGCCGGTGCATAACAAGCGCCATTGTGCTTAAACGCACAGGAGAGAAGGTGAATATGGTTGAAGGCCGTGATATCTGGTGGCACGATGCTGTTCTAGGTGTGAGTGACCAGCATAACGCAACCGAAATGAATGCTGAAGATCCACTTTTCATTCTTTACACCAGCGGTTCAACCGGAAAACCAAAGGGCTTGGTTCATACAACAGGTGGCTATATGGTCTACACCGCTTATACTTTCAGAAATGTTTTCCAATCAGGCGATGGTGATGTTTATTTCTGTTCGGCTGATATCGGGTGGATCACTGGTCACAGCTATCTGGTATACGGTCCGCTGCTTTGCGGGGCCACTTCACTCATGTTTGAAGGAATACCAACCTGGCCTGATGCAGGAAGATTTTGGGAGATAATCGACAAGCACAAAGTCAATCAGTTTTATACTGCTCCAACAGCCATTCGTTCACTGATGGCAATGGGTTTGGAATGGCTTGAAGGAAAGAAGCTTGACTCACTTAAAGTGTTGGGGACTGTTGGTGAACCAATCAATGAAGCTGCCTGGCACTGGTATCATGACCACATAGGTAAAAACCGTTGCCCGATTGTAGATACATGGTGGCAAACAGAAACCGGTGGTATTATGATAAGTCCCATGGCAGGAATCACTCCAACTAAACCCTCCTATGCAACCATGCCTCTGATGGGCATACAGCCAATGATTGTTGATGAAAATGGTAAACAACTATACAACAACAGTGTTGAAGGTAATTTGTGTATCAGTTATCCCTGGCCTGGTATGGCCCGTACCATCTGGGGTGACCATGACCGCTTTGTACAGAACTATTTCTGCACTTTTCCTAATCTTTACTTCACGGGTGATGGTGTGAAAAGGGATGAAGACGGCTATTACCGAATACTTGGTAGAGTGGATGATGTAATGAATGTTTCCGGACACCGGCTTGGTACGGCAGAGATAGAGAATGCCATCAATGAACATCCTTTGGTTGATGAATCTGCAGTAGTTGGTTTCCCTCACCCTATCAAAGGACAGGGTATTTATGCTTTCGTTGTTTGTCCGAAATTCAGCACCGGAGGGGAGGAAGGTGTCAGGAGCTCAATTATGGTAGCAGTTTCTGATATGATAGGTACCTTCGCAAAACCAGATAAAATACAGTTTGTAAACGGTCTCCCTAAGACTCGCTCGGGAAAGATCATGCGTAGGATACTGATGAAAATTGCTGAGGGCAAAACTGATGATTTCGGTGATACTACTACACTGCTCGATCCGGATATAGTTACTGAGATCATGAATGGATCACAAGCCCAAAAATAAACTGTTATCTTTATAGATTCTTTTGATTTAAAGATATAAATGTGAGTATAGATTCAAGCAAAACACCAGACCCAACTACAATAACTGAAAATTACCGACGATTGATACACCTTGCAGATGAGGTATTCAACGTTAAAAACGATCCTGACCAGCTCGATGTGAACCAGGATGTGATAATTAAGCTGAAGAAGATTCATCCAGCCACTGTATCAGATTATGACGAAGGTAATGGGCCTGTGGCCTGGCTTTTGGTGATTCCCACTACGGAAGATCTGATGAACAGGTTTCTAGAAAATAACATTACTGAACGAGAATTATTTGAATTGACACCCCTTGATACCGAGTATCATGCATTATACCTATGCTCAGCATTAGTGCTGGAAGAATACCGTAGAAAAGGCATTACCAGGAAACTTTCACTTGATGCAATTAAAAGCATTCAGAATGACCACCCAATACAGTCACTGTTTATCTGGCCCTTCAGCAAGGAGGGATTCAAAACTGCAGAAGATATTGCCCGACTTACTTCACTGGTGCTCTACAGGAAAATATAGCTCTTATCGGCTATTGATAGTTATTTTCCGACAATTTCAGGATACAATTCTTTTTGAGTAATCTAGCGTTTTTCTTATTTAGTTAACTTGTTCCGCAATGCTTCAGCAATAGCCTTTTCAACAATAGGTTCCATGGCTTTGTATCCCGCAAGATTAGGATGAACAGCATCATCTGAATATTCCGCTTTTAGTCCCTTCTCATTATTAACCATTGGTGAATAATAGTCAGCATAAGGAATGTCATTTCCTCGGGCATATGCTTGAATCATAGTATTCAACTCAATCACTTTATCAGCCGGCTTAATCACTGGATTCCAGTAAAAGCCTGCGGCTGGTAATATGGCACATAATACCACTTTAATGTTATTTGCTTCAGCCAGTTCCACCATGGAAACTATGTTTCCGAATACATCTTCCAATGCTATTGGTCCGGTATTTTCAGCAATATCATTGATACCAGCTAAAATGACAACTACCGAAGGCTTCAGATCAATTACATCCTGCCTGAATCTCAGCAGCATTTGTGGTGTTGTCTGTCCACTGATTCCCCTGTTGATATATTGCCTGCCGGTAAAAAATGTACTGTCGGTCGGTTTCCAGAATTCTGTTATGGAATTACCCATGAATACAACTCTGTGGTCACTTTCAGCTTTTGGAGGTAGCTTAGCGTTTTCGGATGCATACTTCTGAAAGTTTGCCCAGTCGTTGAATGATGTGTTCTGTGCTATGCCATTCGAGCAGCATATTGCATTTACTCCTATGACAATAATTGATGACATAATGAACTTTAAAGGTAAAACACTCATGTTTAATGAATTTAATTAACTGAAGTGATAAATTCCACATTACAAAGTAAGCAATTCTTAACCTTAACTGAAAACCAATCGGGATAGTTTAAAAATATTTTCTTTAAAACTGCTTTTTTTTTCCATTATGCTTGACAATTGAAAAAATAGTATAGATTTGCACAATATAATACTTTCAAGTAGCATTTAATGAAGCTGAGCAAAACATCGGAATATGCACTTCGCATCCTTGCTTTTATGGCAAAGGACCCGGCTCAGTTATATACAGCAAAGCAACTGATTGAAACATTGAAAATTTCAGATAAGTACCTTCGTCAACTTATGACAGGTCTAACGAAATCAGGACTGATTTATAGTATTCAGGGACGTGATGGCGGTTATTCATTTGCAAAGAAACCAGCTGATATCTATCTATCCGATATCATTGATTCAGTTGAAGGAATGAATAAATATACTGGCTGTATTCTTGGTTTTGACCATTGTAGTGATGGCAACCCATGTGTGATGCATAAAGTATGGGTAGAGGCACGTAAAGAGTTCATCCACACTTTTACAACGAAGACACTCGATAAGCTTAATTTTGAAGGAGTTCACAAGTTCTAATTTTTTTATAGTTAAATACTACTTTAATATAGCATATTAATCACTTAACACACCAAATCTTTATGAAGCAATCATTACTTGACAAATTCATGAGCAGGAAAGGGCTGTATACATCCTTCTGGATAATTGCCCTTATCATGGTAACCATGCTCATTTATTACACGGCCAATTTGCAGAAAGAGGTCCCTCCTATTCCGAAGGAAGTTAAATCAGTCAGTGGAGAAGTCCTTTACACTTATGATGATGTACTTGCAGGCAAGGGATATTTTCAGCAATTTGACCTTATGGACTGGGGCACCATGCTGGGTATGGGTGCCTATATGGGCCCGGATTTCTCCACTGATTTTATGCACTACCGTGCAGAGTTTCTGTATGACTTTTATGCCAAAGAGATCTATTCCAAGCCAAATAAGGAACTAACTGTGGTAGAAAGAGGCGCAGTGAAGGAAAGAGTAAAACAGGATTTCAGGCAGCAGACCAAGTTGCTTGAAAGCACCACAGTTTACACTGATGCTTCAGCAGCAGCTTATAAGAGCAATGTCGCCTATATCACCAAACTACTGGTAGAGGGTGATCCAGAGCGTGCTTTCAGAGGTGGAATCATACGGCCGGATGAAGCAGTAAAAATTGCTGCTTTCATTGACTGGGCACAACTAGTTGCCTCCTCATATCGTCCTGGCACAGAGCGTACCTGGTCAAATAACTGGCCTCCGGAACCAATGATAGATCAGGATTTGACATTTCTCTCACACAAGATATCCCTATGGGAATTCCTTATCCTGTGGACTCTTACCATCGTAGTTGTCTTCCTGGCTTATGAATACCTGTTTAAAAAAGAAGAGAATGAAAAACTCGAAGAGCCTTTGAAAATAACCTCGCTATTTCGCTCACAGAAGAAACTTCTCAAATATATTCCAATTGTTGGAGCTTTATTTTTAGTGCAGTTAATACTTGGTGGTTATCTTGCGCATCTTTACACCGAACCTACCAAAGATTTCATCCTTTCACAGTCGTTGATTCCATTCAATGTACTGCGTTCAATGCATACCCAACTAGCCATACTATGGGTTGCCGTAGGTTGGCTTGTGGGTGGTCTGCTAATTGCACCCTGGGTTGCTAATCGTGACCATAAATACCCCTGGCTGGTTGATGTGCTTTGGCTATCACTGTTAGTAGTGGCTGTTGGCAGTATGATCGGTCTATATATGGGTGCTACCGGACAAATGCGTGAAACATGGTTCTGGTTGGGTAATGAAGGTCGTGAGCTTATCAACCTCGGGCGTCTATGGGATATCGGACTAGTTATTGGTCTCGTCTTCTGGTTCCTGCTTATCATTTCACTTATCCGGAAAGCGGCTACCAATAATCCAATTGTAAGCACCATTATCTGGTCAGCTTTCGCTATTGCAACACTATACATTGCCGGTATGATGCCAATTCACAAGATCATGCCTAACTTTACCGTTGATGATTATTACCGTTGGTGGGTAATTCACCTCTGGGTTGAATTGACATTCGAACTGTTTGCAGCCGGTGTTATTGCCTTCTTCACTGTATCACTTGGCCTTATTACTCATAAAACTGCTGTAAGGGTTATGTTCTTTGAACTGTTCCTTATTTCACTTAGCGGAACGCTTGGAGTAGGACATCACCTCTGGTGGCAAGGACTTGACGAATACTGGATTGCCATTGGAGGTATCTTCTCAGCCCTTGAGCCACTGCCTTTAGCTCTAATGATTATAGAAGCATGGAAAAATAAACGCGAGAGAATTCATTCAGGTGAAAACTTTGATTTTTCTGTTCCCTTCATGTGGATTGCAGGTTCTGCAGTGCTGAACTGGATAGGCGCCGGATTCTTCGGTATGGTAATAAATACTCCTACCATCAGTTACTACTCTCATGGAACTTACCTAATCATGCCTCATGGTCATGTGGCACTGCTTGGTGCCTTTGGATACATTTCAATTGCGTTCCTATATATGACCTCCAGAGCCAATGCACTTGCCGGAAACTTGTTGTGGGACGACAAACTCAGTAAAATTGGTTTCTGGTCTTTAACAGCTGGAGCCCTTTTATTTGCCATACCAACCTACATCATCGGAATGCACCAAACTGAAACGGCCATGGAAATGGGCTACTTCTATACACGAACCCGTGAAGCTGTTGAATCAATGAAAGGCTGGATGTGGGCACGTACTGTTCCAGATGCTCTTATGATCATAGGCGGACTCGTTATTTTCTATGACCTGGTTCAGAAGACTTATTTTGCAAAAAAGAGAGTATAACTGTTTAGTAATAGCCATAGTCGGTAGAGTTAAGGATAACCATCACAAACGGCTTTCTCTGGACAACGAAAAACCACTTACTTTTGTAGGTGGTTTTTCCTTTTCCCTTACCGGGAATGTAAATTTCACCACTAATTAGTCATGCCTTATTGACATTAAATACTTATAATGACCCCTAAAACTGCAGTAATTCTCGTTAATACTGGAACTCCCGCTAGTCCGCAGGTAAAGGATGTACGTAAATACCTCCGCGAATTTCTGGGTGATTCAAGGGTCATCAACATGCCGTGGCTATTCAGGAAGATGCTGGTCAACGGCATTATTGCTCCTTTCCGTGGTCCCAAATCTGCCAAGCTCTACCGGAAGATCTGGACACCAGAAGGCTCTCCCCTGCTGATAAACAGCCGTAAATTTGGCAATGCACTTCAAGGTTCATTAGGCGACACTTGCAATATAGAAGTTGCCATGCGCTATGGACAACCTTCCATCAAAAATGCAATCATAAATGTTTCTGAAAAGCATTGTGCCAAAATAATTCTGGTACCCTTATATCCGCAGTATGCTGATTCAACCACCGGTACTATTGTCGCTGAATTTTACCGATTGATAAAGAAATATGCATCAAGTGCTGAAACGGTAATTGTTGAGCCCTTTTTCAGTAACCCGGGATTTATTGATGCATTCGCTTCAAAAATAAAAGACGCCAATCCTGAAAAGTATGACCACGTGTTGTTCTCATTCCACGGATTACCGGTAAAACAAACTGAAAAGATGCATCCAGGATACACGTGTATTCAGGCAAATTGCATGAATGAGTATAATGACCTCAATGCAAAATGCTATTATGCTTCGTGCTATGCAACAGCTAGGATGCTTAGTTCAGAAGCAGGTCTCACAGAGAATGGCTATACTGTCTCTTTTCAGTCCCGCCTTGGCATGAACTGGCTTAAACCATACACTGATGAGGTTTTAAAACAAAAGGCCGTTACAGGGGCTAAAAAACTGCTAATTGTAAGTCCGGCATTTGTGGCCGACTGTCTGGAAACAATTCACGAGTTGGGTGATGAATACAAACACTTGTTCATAGAGAATGGGGGTGAAGTACTCACATTGGTTGATAGTCTGAACGATGATGCTTCCTGGGTAGATGCGATGTCAGGTATTATAGGAGATCTGGCATAACTATCGAAGAATAACTGAATCCAGCTAAACTTCGTTTCTATACCTAAAGCTGCGATTATTTCACCTTCAGACCACTGATGAAATAGATTCAGCTAATTCCCTGCCTTGCTTTATCCTGTCACTCATTCCAATACCATTACGCAGGTTTCCGCCTATCAGTAGTCCGGGGTATTTTTTCTGCAATATATCAACTGTCTCCAGCCTTTCACCAGTAGTTAATCCATATTGAGGTATAGCATGTTCATAACGGGTAATCTTCAGCAGATCGGGGGTGAATTGCTTTAATCCGGTCATGGCCATTACCTCTCTGGCAAGAATAGCCTTTACTTCCTCATCTGTCATATCAACGAGTTCGGGCCTTCTCACTCCTCCCATGAATACCGAAAGCAGGGCTCCGTATTCGGGTGCCCTACCGTTGAGAAAAGATGAGAGGAACAGAATACCAAGTACATCTCTTTTCTCCTTGAACGGAACCAGTCCGCCAAATGCATCAAGTGGTATACCTTCCCATTTATTGAAACCTATACTTGCCTGCAGCACTCTTGCATACATCAGATTATCAAGAGACTTTGCTTCTGATTCACTAATGAATGTTAGTATGTTAGGTAATTCATGTGAACCCGAAGTTGTGATGACATGTGGCGAGTATATTTCAATAACCTCACCATTCTGGGTACCCTTGGTTAAGAAACTATTCGCGTCCTTTGGGTTAAATTTCTTCAGTCCTTCCTTACATGGATGAACTGTTGCCCCACTGAATCCAAGGATGATATTTTCATTTCCAATCTTTTGAACCAGCGCCTGAATAAGATTAGTGATACCACCTTTGATGGAGAATACATCACCTGTTGCCTTCATGGCACGTTCATCCTTTTTCTCAAATCCCTTGCGAACGGCTCCACCTATAAAGCTGCCGTATTTCTGCTCAAGGTTATAAAGTTTAGGTAAGGCATATCTTGTTACAAGGTAAGCTGGATCTCCTGAATAAATCCCAAGGATAAACGGGTCAACTGCATAGTTGAGAAAGCTTTTGCCCATTCGCCTGAGTACCAGATCTGCCAGTGTTTCATCCGGTTTTTTTCCTTTTGGCCTGAATGGTTCACCTAGGATACGAATCTTGTCTTTGGTAGAAAAGAGTGGGGTGTTAATGGCGGCTTTTAATCCTGAAGGCAGGGGCTGCCATGCATCACCTTTCCATATCCAACGTTTTTTAGCCGCGGCATTCGCTATCTCCAGTTCACATAAATCACTCAATTCATCAATCAATTCTCTGGTTTCAGGCTGCGACAATACGCCGGTATTAGGGCCGGTCTCATAAACAAATCCATGCTCCCTGTGTGATGAGATAACACCACCAGGCTGAGAAGATTTATCCAAAACCACAAAGTCGATTCCCTTCTTTTTCAGATAGTAAGCAGTTGTCAGTCCTGTGATTCCAGCACCAATAATTACTACCTGCTTTTCTATTTTATTCATTTTTATTAGATTGATTTTGAAAACTTCTTATCTGAGGGTGCTGCAAGTGCAGGATCGAAAGCTACGGCTATATTGCGAATAAAGAATCTTCCTTTAGGTGTAATGGTTACTCCTTCGTCATTGACAACAAGCAATTCATCGGCTACCAGTGTTTCAACTTTTGATGGTTCAAAAGTGGTAATTTCCTTTAACTGTTGAACGCTGATAGAAAAACGGTCAGCTATTTCTGACCATAGCATGAAGCGGTTGCACATCAGGTGATTGATCACTTCCCTGATAACCGTTTCATTGAAGTTTAACCGGTATCCTTTCTCAACCGGAAACTCCCCCTGCCCTATTGTATGAACGTATTCATTTATATCCTTGGTATTCTGGATATAGGAGTCGTGAAGCTGGCTTATCGATGAAACCCCGAATGCATATACCTGCCCGGTAGTCCGGCGTGTACAGTAACCCTGGAAGTTTCGGTGTAGTTCATTTTTATGCAGTGCAAGTAGAAGCTCATCATCACCTTTGGCATAATGGTCCATCCCTATGTCGCTGTAGCCATTCTCATTCAGCAGCTGAAAAGCCGACTCAAACATACTTACTTTGGTTTCAGCATCAGGCAGTCCGGCTCTTTCCAAAGCCATCTGATGTTTCTTGAACCATGGTACATGAGCGTATGAGAATGTAACAATCCTATCAGGAGAATAATTAATTGCCCGGCGTATAGTTTCAGTGAAACTCTCAGGAGTCTGCAATGGCAGTCCATAGATGAAATCAAAGTTAATTTTTATGCCCGGATCCAGACTCCTCAGAAAACCGGTGATCTCTTCCAGTGGCAACTTTGAAGGCTCTCTGTTTGCTGTCTTCAGCACATTATTATCGAAATCCTGAATCCCCAGACTGAAACGGTTAAAGCCACTCTTGACAAGCCTTTCCATATACTCTTCAGTAAGATGTGCCGGGTGACATTCAATGGCAATTTCAGGATTCTCAATGAATTCAAATTCTTCGAAAATAAGTTTATTGATCTCTTCAATATACTCTACAGGAATGGCATTGGGTGTACCTCCTCCGTAATGAAGTTGTGATACTTTACGTTTTGGATCGAGTAATGCTCTTACCATTTTTATCTCTTTCAGCAATGCTTTTACATAATCATCTACTGAGTTAGCTTTAGGATATTTTACAGAGTTGCATCCGCAGTAAAAACAGATCTTATGACAGTAAGGTATATGAACATAAAGTGATATGTTCGACATCTGGGCATTGTTTGAGGCAGAGAGCAGCTCTTTGTACCCCTTACTGTCGATATCTGTATTAAAGTAATTAGCTGGTGGATAACTGGTATATCTGGGTAATGATTGATTGTATTTATCTAAAAGTTCTCGAGGTATCATGAGGTTATTTTTTTAGGATACTTACAGGGTAAGTGTCTCCGTATCATTGATTTTTACTTTAGTATAATGGGTTCCCAGTTAGATTACTCCAATCAGGAACCGGTTTTATGGATTACTTTTTCAGTTGATTCAATTTCATCTTCCTCATCCGTAATCAAAGGAATTTGAGCCCTTTGATCATTGGTAAGCTTTTCTCTATAGAGGATCGGTATACTGATAAGAACGCAGGCAGCTACGATCGATTCAATTATTACCAAGCCTTTAAACGAAAGCATATCAGCTAACTTCCCACTTAAAATGGTAATAATGAGTCCGCTGAGATGGGTAATTACTATCTGAATGGTGAAATCAGTACCTTCCCTTCCTTTGCGTACTATATCCATCGAAATTGTGTAGATGGCTACTGACGACATACCGTAGGTAATCCACAAAAGTACGACCGCAGTATAGAGTGGCATTCTGGACATGTGGCCACTAAGCAACCATACAAAAAACAGGGTGGTGAAAAAGCTTAAAGCGGCAAAGATGTATAGACTATTCCTTCGTCCTATTCTCCTTATTATCAAGCCGGCAAAAACTGCACTGACAGCACCACTGGCAGTACCGCAGATGCCCGAAATAATTCCAATCTGCTTGATGTTGAATCCCTGATCAACCAAAAACGGCTTAACCAATGATAGAATCCCAATAATGCCTGAATAAAAGAAGAACAGGAGTATTACCCTGCGCGTGATTCCCTTTTGCTTGAAAAACAATCCAATATCCTTCAGACTAGCCGGTTTAAAGAAGACTTCATGCTCTGACTCATGCATCGTCTTATGATGTCCATGAGTGCATTTCATCGGTTTGGCATTCTCCACCGTATTCTTCACATGCTTCCTGCGATGGAACCAATGTCCATGGAATGTGATGTCCTCTTCGGTATCGTCGTCAACTGATTCCTTGTGCTTATACAAGTAAAGTGGTATCAACGCTATTAATACAAAACCTGCAAGACATAAAATGAGTCCATTCCAGCCGAAATAATGGTAAATAATAAGCAGTAATCCGCTTCCGGCCATGGTTCCAAGGAAAGACCCGGCTGACTGCATACTATTGCCCAGGCTTCTTTCCTTTCGTTTCAGCACCCTGATAGCAAATGCATCAGTGGCTATATCCTGTGTGGCTGAAGCTGTGAAAGCAATCAGCATCAATACAATAATCAGTTGAAAATCGAATTTCAGATCGAAGAAACCAATACTTAGAATTATAATTGCATAAAGTATTTCCGAAGAAAATATCCATCGCTTATAGTTGGAAACCGAGTTACCATACCTGTCAACCAGAGGAGCCCAAAGGAATTTGAATATCCATGGCAACTTAATCAATTGCAGCAATCCTATCATAGCCAGTGAGTAGTTCTCCTGCCGCATAATCACCGGCACAATGGTGGAGAAGAAGCTCATTGGAATGGACTGAGCAAGGTAAAGACTAAGCAGCGTTGAATATTTCTTCATGGTGCAGTAATTGCTTAGGTCGTTTATCGTATCGGGATCACCAGGTTTGCACCAAACTGCACCGGTTTGCCAACCTGTACAAATGATTTGCCCAATGAAGTAAAGTAGAATGAGTTATACTGCTCGTTCAATATGTTCTTTGCCCATAAGTCAATGCGTGCATATTTGGTGTGGAAAGAAATTTTTCCGTTGACCAAACCATAATAATCCTGAGAAGCTGTGTTTTCTTCATTCCAATAGATTTTTCCTTGTCCCTGGTAATTTGCAAAGAAGATCACTTTTTCAAGTCCCTTTTTATTGACATTTACTGACCAGTCAGCACCAACCTGCAGGGTATTTCCCGGTGCATAAGGGATAAATTTGTCTTTGTAGTTAACTTCAGCAGTGCGTTGGTATTCAGTGAACTTTGCATCTGTCAGACCATAGCTGGTGTAGATTGAAAAATGCTTGCATGGTTTTGCGATGATTTCTGCTTCAAATCCTTTACTTACTGAGTGTCCGGCATTCTTAAGCATCGAGCCTTGTCCGCTTGGCACCGGTTGATATATCTGCTGGTCTTTCCAGTCGATATAAAATGCACTGAAGTTCATCAGTAGAGCTTTCTGGAAAAAGATTGTCTTTATCCCGGCTTCGTAATTCCAACTATATTCAGGTTTAAAACTTCTGTCTTCATCACGTTCAAAGGTTGTATTAAAACCTCCGGTTTTATAACCCTTTGCAATGGTAGTGTAGGCCGTTATATGACTATTCATATTATAGGCAAGCGAAACCTTGGGAAGGATCTCGGTGTAATTAACGAGACCACGGGAATCATCTACCGTTTTCTGAACACCGGCGGTGATTGTGTTGTAGAGGTAATCCTGAATAGCTTCTTCATAATCAAATCGAATACCTGCCGTTAATTTAAGGCCGGTAATTAACAGATCATTAATTGTTGATTCACCAAATAAGGCTCCACCCTTGATTATATTGTCATAATTCTTGATGCGGAATGCCTCACCCGGTAACTTATAGGTAACTATTCCATCAGGACCATAGGTAACTGTTACATTGTCCTGGATGTATTGCAGAAATCCGAAAGCACCGGCAACCCATGATATCTTATGTCCGGGTTTGTTTTTAATGGTAAACTCCTGTGAGAACATGTTCTGACCGGTATTCTGGTTTACAAAGAAAAGCGACTTATTGGTGAAGTCCTGATCTATATTCTGATCATCTTTAAGGTACTGGTGACTGGTTACAGACTGCAATATGAGATCGCTTGAAGCATGCTCCACTAAAAGAGCATTGGAAAGCATGTCTCTTTTATAGGAACTGTAGAAATCATAATTGATAGGGGAGACTTCCTTCGTTTCCAGATTGATCTGCGCATAAGGATATCCACCCTGGTTGCTGTGTTCATAGCCTGTACTGAATTGTAATTTTGTCCTGTCGGTTATATTATGTACAAGTTTTACTCTGGCGCCAAAATAACTATCCTTGTCAACTGAGGTCCCTTCAAATTCATTGGTAAAATAACCGCCATTGCGGCCATAAAAACCCGAAACTGAAATACCTGTATTGGAGCTTAAGGGCTGAGAGTGCGACAAGTCGGACCTGAAATAACCATAATTACCACCCGATAAAGTCATTTTAGATTCCCTTGTTTCGGTAGGATCTTTGGTATATACTTTAATCAAACCACCCATGGTATTTCTTCCGTAGGAGGTCCCTTGCGGACCGCGTAATACTTCTATCCGGTCAATATCATTAAATTCAAAATCAAAAGCCGACTTTTCGAAATAAGGAACATTATCTACATACAAACCAATGGAAGGGGAGTTGATTCTTGAACCAATACCGCGGATGTAGACAGGTGAAGTGAGACGTGAACCATAATCAGGCATGAAGAAGTTGGGTACAAAGCCCACCAGGTCTTTAAGTGATGAAATATTGTTGTCTTCAAGTGTCTTGGCTTTCATTAGTGTAATGGAAGAAGCAAGATTCTTGATCATCACACTGTTTTCACGGGATGACTTAACAACAATTTCATTCAGGTTAATCGTTTTTAAATCAGCTGAATCAGTACCGGGGGCATGAAATTGAGCTGACGCTGCATAAGAGAGAGTAATACAACCCGATATCAGGAATAATAGTTTCTTATTCATTATAGATAAAAGTTAGTTTTAGTAAGCTGAAAATTATATTTATTGATCTGCCTTGAAATATGCAGACTTAGCCCGGACTATTCCGTTTTTTCAAAAGCGGAATCTCTGTTTAAAGAATTGACGGGTAATAATTATCAGGCTACTGGGGGACCTCTGAGCCGGTTATCAGCAATAACCGGGGACTGAAACAGGTTTTCATTGGAAGGATAGCTATTAAAGTACAGTTTTGCAACTACTGGGTTCGTAGTAGTAATCTGTACATCGGCAATGGCATCAAAATCAATTTCAAATAGTGAAGAGAAAGAATCATGGTCAGAACTTAAGAGTGTACCAAAATCCTTGTTATTAACGGAAGAATGAGTAAAACAAGCGGGAATGAGGATCTTTCCCCAAATACGGTTCTGATGGAAATTAATCAGATTACCAAGGTAAAACCAGAAAATAGCAGCAGCCCAAAGGACAAGAAATCCTCTTTTTAAAATGGCCTTAATGTTTGCTGTGCTTCTCAATGGTGCTTAATTTGGACCCAAAATTGAGAATTATTGTGAAACGAACGACAGATTTTCGCTAATTATTTGAATATTTGGAATCATTCTAAATTAGTAACGCTCTGATCTATTGTAATGTGTGCTGATATTATAGTCTGAATTCAGGAAAATCACTCACTTTTCATAAATATGTATCGAACTGTGGCCATATTTAACAAGGATTTTCAATTATCGCTTGCAATTAAGCAGCAGATATCGAGCATAGCTGAAACTTACATAACACACTGATTGTTTATATTTGTCTATCAACTAATCATAAAAGAACATTCATGAATAATTTTTTCAGGGCTCTCATAGCAGGGTATGGTGCAAAAAAGTTGGGTGGAGGATGTATTTCAACAATCCTGATCTTTATAGTCCTTTGGTTGATTCTTGGTCAGTGCAGTTGATCAATTACATTTCTACAAACTCATATCCATTTGACATAATGGTTAGGAATTTTAAGAAGTCAGCATAAGCAATCACCAGTGATGCGCGGTTATCGTTGGGGTGGAAGCTAATCTTAGGCTGTGCCGACAGATCCTTATCAAGAAACAGATAAACATGATGATCCTGGTCATGGATAAGTCCGAAAGGCGATACAGATCCCGGTTTTAATCCAAGAAATTTTTGCATTCGCTGTTCTGAAGCAAAAGACAGCTTTCCCTGCTTCAGGTACTTTTCAAGATCATGAATGCTGAGCTCCTTACGGTGGTCAAAAATCACGAGATAGTGTCGATTCCCCTTATGATTGCGAAAAAAAAGGTTCTTGCAATGAGTGGTTTCATGAATATCTTTCCAGTATTGCACTGCAATTTCAATAGTAGGGGCTGGTGGATGCTCATGATAATCATACTGGATATTTAATTCTTCCAATATTTTATATAGTTGCTGATTACCTACCATAGTATCAGTGGGGTTAAGAAATTATTTCGCGACAAATATAAGGGTTGAAATAATGACATTCAATTAGTGATTCCTTTTTCTCAACTCCAGTACAAGTCAAGTACAAGTCAAGTACAACCCTTGTCAAATGGTCGTTTCACAACAGTTGAACTGGAGTTGAACTGGAGTTGAACTGGACCTGTATTAAATGAAACACAAACAATGTGCCTCCGGCAGTAGGCTTCTACTGCCAATTCAATCAGCTAAATACTTGTATTGTTAAATTAAAAGTTATCCGTTGGCAATTAATAATCGGATTCTTTCAATGGTTTTCTCTTTACCCAGCACTGAAATGATCCCCGCAATACCGGGTCCAAAGGCAGAACCTACCAATGCCAATCGCAAGGTGTTCATTACTTGTCCCATGTTTAAACCACTCTGCTGAATGAATTCCTTCAAAGCCGGTTCGAACACTTCAATGGAAAGATCTTTCTGATCTGCTATAAAATCGATAATAGTATGCAGCATCTGCGGTGTTTCAGGTCGCCACACTTTATTCTTTACTTTCTCGTCAAAGTTAACTGGGTCAATAAAGAAAAATTCAGCTTGCTCCCAAAGATCGGGAATGAGTGTAACCCGTTCTTTTATTAGACCTGCAATCTTAACCAGATAATTAATATCAGTTGTAATTCCTTTTCCAATTACCTGTTTTTCTAGTAAACGAGCAATGTCCATATCCCTTAAGGATGAAAGATAATGGTGGTTGAACCATTTAGCCTTCTCAGGATCAAATTTAGAACCATGTTTACCCACTCGCTCAATAGAAAATGCCTGAATCAATTCCTGCATTGAGAAAATTTCCTGTTCTGTGCCGGGATTCCAGCCTAGAAGGGCAAGCATATTAATAAAAGCATCAGGCAAATACCCTGATTCACGATAACCTGATGACACCTCATTGGTCTTTGGATCAATCCATTTGAGCGGGAATACCGGAAAACCGAGGCGGTCGCCATCGCGCTTACTCAGTTTGCCATTGCCATCAGGTTTTAACAGGAGTGGAAGATGGGCGAATTCGGGAGCCTGCCATCCAAAATACTCATATAACAGCACATGAAGTGGGGCAGAGGGTAACCATTCTTCCCCGCGAATTACATGTGTAATTTCCATCAGGTGATCATCAACTATGTTAGCCAAATGATATGTTGGCATACCGTCAGACTTGAATAGGACTTTATCATCAAGCTTTGAAGAATGCACTATTACTTCCCCACGTATCAGGTCACTCACCACTATTTCTCGGTCGGCAGGTATAAGACAGCGGATAACATAGGGATCTCCATCAGCAAGGCGTTGCAGTACATCATCTTCCGGCAATACGAGTGAGTTTTTCATTTCGTAGCGTGTGAGATAATCATACTGTGGCGTAGCAACGCCTTTGGCAGTAAGGCGTTCGCGCATTGCATCTAAATCTTCGGGTGTATCAAAGGCATAATAAGCTTTCCCTTCCTTCAATAACTTTTCAGCATATTCAAAATAAAGATGCTTGCGTTCACTTTGCCGATAGGGTGCATGTGGACCATCAATCCCTACACCTTCATCATATTGTATTCCGCACCAGTTAAGGGCTTCAATAATATATTTCTCAGCTCCCGGAACATACCGGTTCTGGTCAGTATCTTCTATCCGGAGCAGAAATTTACCATTGTTTTTCTTTGCGAATAAATAATTATACAAGGCTGTGCGTACACCACCAATGTGAAGCGGTCCGGTTGGACTGGGTGCAAATCTTACTCTGATCTCTTTCATAATGATTTTATTGGTGCAAAGATAGAAAAACAAAAAGGAGACATTGTGTTCTATATTTCTTAACACTTGTTAAAGTTGATAGTTATACTTAAGGGACAGGTTTTATTTAACTAACTTTGTAGATTGTCAAACGACCATATTTCATAAAATACTTATACAATGGGGCGTAAGGAAAAACGGATTTCGCAGGTGCCCAAATACCTGGCAGGCAGAATCTTTATTTTCCCACTTTTACTTTACTTATTGCTGGTTTTCCCGGTACTGGGATTCATGGTACTCAAAAGTTTCCCATCACTAAAAGACAAGGGAAAGCTTAGTTTATCGCAGGAAGTAGAGAAGCAGCCTGATAAGACTGAACAGGGGAAAGAAGGCCAAAACCTGGTGATTAATTTTAATCGGGGAAACGATAATGGAGTCAAGTTGGTCCAAAGTGATGGAGATAGCACAACCACTAGCATTGCGACTCCCTCAGGAGGCCCTGATAAAGGATCGTCACCTTTTTCTGAGTCCATGACCATGATGTTCAGACTGGTAATATTCACCAGCCTTGTAATAGGTTTCGCTTTTAATTTTCCTTTCAAGAGGTATTTCGGCAGAAAAAGAAGAGGACGTACTGTTTCACCCGGCTTGTATAAATTCTGCCGCAGGTTCTTGCTAAAAACACCCCTTATCAATGCCGGTATCGTTTTACTAGCCTTCACTATCATGCATGTGATAATGTTCATCAAGACTCAAAATCCCGAGTTGTTCAGTGATGAATTAGAGAGACGACTCTATACTAATTATTTATTCATTTCACTGGTTGCTTCGCTATTAAGTATCCTTTTCATTTTCTTCTGGCAAAAACATCTTGTGCACATTCGATACATTGAATTTGTTTTTTCACGCGATGAACTGCAAAAAAGGATATTTGGTAAGAATAGCGGAAAAATCAGAAACAGACTGTATATAGCAAGTGCGATGACTACCTTGTTACCGCTTACTATTGTCCTGCTGTACCTGCTCTTGAGCCTAACTCCAATAAAGGATATGGGGGAGGTTTCCAGTGGTGAATTGCGAATTATGATGGGCAGACTGGTTGACATAATGGGGCCGGATGTGGATATTAAGGATGAATTCGGTAATTCTAATCTCTACTATATAAGTGCCTTAGATAATGTCCTTATGTTCGGAGGAATTATCAGTGGTATCCTGGTAGCTTTTATTTATATTTTATTCTTCGTTAGCTGGTCAACTGCAGATATTGTCAGACCAGTGAACGAACTTGTTCGGAATATGCGGCTCACCAGTGAGGGAATGCTTGATAATTATACCATTGTAAGAACAAATGATGAGATCGGCGTCATGTCAGAAGGGTATAACTTAATGACCTCACGACTTCGGGAATATATCTTCAAGATATCTCAGATGAACGAAGCATATTCAAGGTTTGTTCCCAATCAGTTCCTTGAATTTCTTGGCAAGGAAAATTTTGTGGATATCCAGCTGGGGGATCAGGTTCAGAAGGAGATGTCTGTACTTTTCAGCGATATACGGGGATTTACTGAACTATCTGAGGGATTGACGCCCAAGGAGAATTTCGACTTTATTAACCATTATCTTGGTTACATGGAGCCGGTTATCAGGAAAAATAATGGTTTTATAGACAAGTTCATTGGTGATTCCATTATGGCATTGTTCCATGAATCAGTGGATGATGCAATTGATGCGGCCATTGAAATGCGTAAGACCCTGCAACAATTTAATGCCGATAGGATCGATCTGGATTTGCCAACCATAGATTCAGGTATCGGAATTCACACAGGAAATCTGATGCTGGGTGTAGTAGGAGGGGAGGGGCGAATTGATGGAACGGTAATATCTGACGCCGTGAATCTTGCTTCCCGTCTTGAAGGCCTGACAAAAATTTATAAAACTGCCATTATTATTAGTGAAGACTCTTTAATTAAACTGAATAATCCCGGGAAATACAATTTTCGTTTTCTTGATGTAGCCAGGGTTAAGGGGAAGAAGGAGGCCGTTTACATCTTTGAAGTGCTTGATGGTGAGCCCGATGATATGAGATTACTGAAAACTGAAACCAAAGCATTGTTTGGAAAAGGAATAGAAGCATATAAGAACAGAGACTTTAAGGAAGCAATTGATATATTTACTGAAGTAGTGAAAATTAACCCAAGGGATGCTGCAGCAGCTTTTTATATAAACCGTTGCAGGAATATCACCGGTAAGCAATTACCTGATGACTGGTCAGGTATAGAAGTCTTTGATGCAAAATAGTACTTTAGATTATCAATAGTCTGATTATTAATGTAATAAGCTTGATTCAATAACGTTAATATTTATTAAACAACAGCAAATGATGACCGGATCCAGAGCGCCGGAATTTTTGAACTATGCACGACAACTATACCATTCTGATTGATAAACTGGATGCTTTTATCAAAAAGTATTATACAAATCTTTTGATAAAAGGAGCCTTGTATAGTATTGCCCTGTTAGGAAGTTTCTTTTTGATTTTTACCTTATTTGAATCTGTTGCCTGGTTCTCAACAACTATCCGAACTGTCATCTTTTATACCTACCTATTGTTGGGTTCTGTCCTGATTATCAGGTATATCATTAATCCTATACTTAAACTTTACAGTATTGGCCCGCGCTTATCACATGAAAAGGCAGCCGATGTTATTGGTAAGCATTTCAGTGAAGTTAAGGATACCTTACTTAACACGCTTCAGCTCAAGAAATTATCAGATGACTCACCCGAAAACTACGATCTAATTATTGCGGGTATCAATAGGAAGTCAGAAAAGCTTTTGAATGTCCCATTCAGGTCAGCAGTTAGCTATACATCAAACAAAAGGTACCTTTACCTTGCACTACCTCCTTTGCTTGTAATAGGAATATTGCTGGTAGCTTCTCCAAATATCCTAACAGAACCAAGTAGTCGACTTATCAATCACTCTGTGGCATTTGAAAAACCATTACCATTCAAACTGACAGTTGAAAACAAAGATTTGACTGCTATTCAGCAAGAAGATTTCATATTACAAATAGCAGTTGCTGGTCAGGAAATTCCCTCCGAAGTATTTCTTGTCATAGAAGGTAATGAATTTCGGATGCACACTGATGAGAAGTTAAAATTTAGTTATACTTTCAAAAAAATACAGAAAAATCAGGAATTCAGGCTATTGGCATCAGGTTACTATAGTGATAGTTACACTATTTCAGTGTTACCAAAACCTATTATTTTGAACTATGACATAGAATTGAACTATCCTACCTATCTGAACAGGAAAACGGAAGTTATTTCCAACGTCGGAGATATCAATGTTCCACAGGGAACATTACTAAAATGGAAATTCTATACAAGGGATGCTGAAATTATTCTCTTTAAACTTGGCAAAGAACAACGGGTTCTTTCTTCCGGGAAATCAAATGCATTCACAACCAGTCACCGCTTGATGGAAGGTACAGGTATCACCATAAGCAGTCGCAACAAATTTATTACCAATGCAGATTCACTACAATTTTACGCAAATGCTATCCCAGATGTATATCCAACAATAAATATAGAACAATATAGGGATAGTATTTACGATAATAAGCTGTATTTCAGAGGTTTAATACAGGATGATTATGGATTCAGAAACCTTCAATTCAGGCTTTCCAGGCTACTTAAAGGGAATCCCGGTGCCGAAATGTCAGCAGAGGTACCCGTTCAGAAAGATGTAACAGAGCAGAACTTCTATTACTATTTTGACCTGCTTTCTTTAGGTTTAGAACCTGGAGAGGACATAACCTATTACTTTGAAGTATGGGATAATGATGGAGTTAACGGTAATAAATCAGCAAGGTCACAGGAAATGACCTTTAGAATTCCTACCCTTGAAGAGATTAATGCAATGGTTGATAAGCATCAGGAAGATCTTAAAGATGACTTTGATAAAACTATTAAGGAAGCTAAAGCAATTCAGAAAGAAATTGAGAAGCTGAATGAGAACCTGATCAACAAAAAAGACCTTAACTATCAGGATAAGAAGCAGATAGAAGATCTTATCCAGCGACATAAAGAACTTCAGAACAAAGTTGAACAAATGCAGCTTGAAAATAAGCAAATGAATACCAAAGAATCTCAAATAAAGCAGGTGGACGAGAATATTCTGGAAAAACAGAGACAATTGGAAAAACTCTTTGAAGACATCATGACTGATGAGATGAAAAAAATGTTTGAAGAACTTCAGAAGATGATGGATGAATTGAATAAGGATAAGATCAAAGATATGCTTGAGAAAATGCAGCTCCAATCAGAGGATATTGAGAAAGATCTTGACAGAAATCTCGAATTGTTCAAGCAACTGGAGTTTGACAAGAAACTTACTGAATCTATTGAAGACCTTAAGAAGTTAGCTGAAGAAGAAAAGAAACTCTCAGAAGAAACGTCAAACAGCCCAAAGAATGAAAGTGAAGAACTAACTAAAGAACAGGAAGAACTGAACAAAAAGTTCGATGAAATAGGTAAAAATCTTGAAGAGATTAAACAATTAAATCAGAAACTTGAAGAGCCTACTAATTTCGAAATACCCAAGGACCAAAAAGAGGAAATTGAAAAGGAGATGAAGGAAAGCAGCGAAAATCTCAAAGAATCGCAGATGAAAAAAGCTTCCGAACACCAGCAAAAAGCCTCAGATAAAATGCAGAAAATGAGCAATTCTTTGTTTGAAATGCAAATGGAAATGGAAAATGAGCAGATTGGAGAGGATATCGATGCATTGAGGGCAATACTTGAAAATTTGGTGCGTGTTTCCTTTGACCAGGAAGATCTTATGAACAAGCTTCAGGGAATGAACCGATCAGATCCGAAGTATACTTACGCCATAGAAGAACAGAAGAAAATTAAGGATAACCTTGTGATGGTTCAAGATTCATTGCTTGCTTTAAGTAAAAGACAGGCAATGATTGAAAATTTTGTAAATAGAGAAATTAGGGACATAAACACCAATACTGAGATGGCTATGCAGGCAATGCAGAATCGGGCAATAGCAATGGCCACATCAAAACAGCAGTATGTGATGACGGCAGTTAATAATTTAGCATTATTATTATCAGAGTCTCTTAAGAATATGGAACAGAATATGGAAATGATGGCTTCAGGAAAATCATGCAGCAATCCGAAGCCCGGAAAGGGTAAAAGTTCTATGAAATCTATGCGCCAGATGCAGGAGAAGCTTAATCAACAAATGGAACAAATGCGTAAAGGCATGCAGCCTAAACCAGGTGAAAAAGGTGAACAGGGTAAAATGTCCACTTCAAATATGAGTGAGCAACTTGCCAGGATGGCTGCACAGCAGGAAGCGCTGCGCAAAATGCTTCAACAATATGGTGAGGAATTGCAAAAAAGCGGGGAAGTAAACCAACAGCAAATACAAAAGATGTTGCAGGAAATGGAAAAAACAGAGACGGAACTTGTAAATAAAGTCCTTAACCAACAAACTATGAAACGGCAAGAAGAGATTCTTACTAGATTGTTGGAGTCAGAGAAAGCAGAAATGAAGAGAGAGCAGGAGGAAAAACGAGAATCAACGGAAGGGAAGGATATGCCAAAACCGGATCCGGCAAAATATTTTGACAGTCTTGGGCTACCTTCAAGGGAAACAGAACTGATTAATACCATACCACCATCGTTCAAGAGCTATTATAGAAACAAGGTGAACAGCTATTTCATCCAGATTCCTGCTAACAATTAGACACCTGTTTATTATGATCAATATATTTAATCATTCTAATCAATCCAAGTAAGTATATGGGTATTAATTTTTACAATGAGAATATAGATTTTGAACCTGAAAACAAACATTTAATCCAGAAATGGATAAGTTCAATAATAGAAGAGAAAAAGTTTTCGCCTGGTACATTAAATTATATCTTCTGTTCTGATGAATATCTACTGAAATTAAATCAGCAATACTTGGATCATAACACATATACGGATATAATAACGTTTGACTATAGCACCGGAAAGGTATTAAGCGGTGATATTTTTATTAGCATCGACAGAGTTAAAGAAAACGCATCAAAGTTCAGGAAAACTTTCGAGAACGAATTGCACAGGGTGATGGTTCATGGTATTTTGCATTTAATTGGCTACAAAGATAAAACTGATGTAGAAAGTAAAGAAATGCACAATCAGGAAGATCATTACCTGGAGCGACTGAAGATAGAATAGTTCAATTGAATATTATCAAGTAATAACAGAATTGAATCAGTAATTTTTCAATCAATTGGTTAAGAATTTAAACGCACTAACTGATTTAAAAATATCAAAGTATTCCATCTTTCATGAATAATAAATAAAGTAAAGACGCCTGATTGGTGTCTTTTCAATTTCACACAGATTTCTCCCATATTCTCGAAGAATAGTATTGGAATCCTACTACCTATTACCCGATTTACTCTTAAAAGTGACCCTTTAACTGCCGGAATCTGTTTTGTGGATATACATCTTCTTTTTAACTTACAATACAGATGATATGTTCCCAAAATAGTCATTCCATAGAAGCTAACCTAGAGAATAGTTTTCCGTTCAAAAGATGGCGTACCATCTTTCTATTTAGTTTGACCTATCGTATGGCAATAGAATTGAACGGATAAATCCTAAACTACATCACTCAGTCCAGCTCTAATTATCAATAGATATATTTCGTAAATTTGCAGCCTGATAATAACAAAAAATAATGTTCTATTCAGGACCAGAATAGAATTGTTCCACGTGAAACTAATAGGATGTTTAAAAATTATGACATAATAGTTGTCGGGGCAGGTCATGCCGGTTGTGAAGCAGCAGCTGCTGCTGCCAATATGGGATCATCGGTGCTGCTAATTACAATGAATATGACTCAAATGGCCCAGATGTCGTGCAATCCTGCTATGGGAGGTATTGCAAAAGGACAGATTGTTAGAGAAATTGATGCATTGGGAGGCTACTCTGGTATTGTTACAGACACTACTATGATTCAATTTCGCATGCTCAATAAATCTAAAGGACCTGCCATGTGGAGTCCAAGAGCACAAAGTGACAGGATGAGGTTTACTGAAAAATGGAGACTAATACTTGAACAGATTCCCAATCTGGATTTCTGGCAGGATACTGTTACTGAAATAATGGTGAAGGATAACAGAATAACCGGTGTGAAGACTTCTATGGGACAGACCATATATAGTAAAGCGGTGGTCCTTACGAATGGGACATTTCTTAACGGCATTATACATATTGGAACAAAGCAATTCGGTGGTGGTAGAATGGGGGATAAGGCATCACTTGGATTAACTGGTAGTCTAACATCACTTGGTTTTGAATCAAAACGACTTAAAACAGGCACGCCTGTTAGAGTAGATGGAAGATCTCTTGATTTCACCAAGATGGAAGAACAGAAAGGAGATGACATTCCTGGAAAATTTTCGTTTACTGAAACACCAACCCTCCAAGAACAAAGAAGTTGTTTTATAACATATACTAACCTTAAAGTTCATGATAAACTGCGCGAAGGTTTCGCAGAGTCTCCTATGTACTCAGGTAGAATTGAAGGTACTGGTCCAAGATACTGTCCTTCTATTGAAGATAAGATTGATCGCTTCGCAGATAAAATAAGACACCAGTTGTTCATTGAACCAGAAGGATGGAATACCATAGAATACTATGTTAATGGCTTTTCATCTTCTTTACCTGAGCACATACAATACGAAGCTCTTAAATTAGTACCTGGTTTTGAAAATGTAAGACTTTTCAGGCCTGGTTATGCCATAGAATACGATTACTTCCCACCTTATCAACTAAAACCAACACTTGAAACGCATAGAGTGAGTAATCTGTATTTTGCAGGACAGATTAACGGTACAACGGGATATGAAGAGGCAGCAGCACAAGGACTAATGGCAGGCATAAACGCTCATCTTGCCTTAGCAGAAAAAGAGCATCTAATTTTAAAAAGATCAGAAGCGTATATAGGAGTCTTGGTTGATGATCTTATCACTAAAAGTATAGATGAGCCTTACAGGATGTTTACCTCAAGAGCTGAGTACCGCATTCTCCTCCGCCAGAATTCCGCTGATTTAAGGCTTACACCTTTATCCTATAAGATGGGTTTGGCATCCGCTGACAGAATGAATAGGGTAGAAGAGAAAAAGAAATTTATTCAAGAGATGCTCGACCTTTATTCAACAACATCCATTCAGCCTGACATCATTAATTCTCTCCTCGAGCAATCGGGTACATCAGCTATTTCCCAGAGCATGAAAATGACTACTTTGGCTTTAAGACCTCAGATTAGTCTAAAGGAACTTTCTTCCTTCAACAATGTCATACAAGATAAATTATTCTCTATGGGAAATTTATCAGAAGAGGTTCTCGAAGAAGTTGAGATACTAATTAAATATGGAGGCTATATTGATAAAGAAAAGACACTTGCTGATTCTTTATCAGAGTATGATAATATTCCTTTGAAAGCAGATTTTAATTATAATTCTCTTGTATCTTTGTCCTATGAAGCTCGTGAAAAACTGTCAAGGCAGAAACCATCAACCATCGGCCAGGCAAGCAGAATAAGCGGAGTTTCACCAGCTGACATAGCTGTGCTGATTGTATATTTGACTCACTAACTGAAATTTGTTTCACGTGGAACAACAACTAACAGATTCCTTAATGCATTGCCCCTCATGTTTACATCATGACTTCATAACACACTTAGAATTAGATGATTACTTCTTAACACAAGAACATTTCACTATAATAAAATGTACTAATTGTGGATTGATGATTACTGTTCCACAACCTAAACCTTCTGATATAGGTAAATATTATAAATCATCTCAATATGTATCACACGCCACAAAGAATAGTGGTATTGAATCTTATATCTATAATCTCATAAGAAAGATTACCCTATTATCGAAGACGTCATTAATTAAAAAATACGCGTCTGGAAACCGATTGTTGGATTTAGGATGTGCAACTGGTGTCTTTCTCGATCACAGTCAAAAATATGGATACAATGTACAGGGAATTGAACCTGACGAAAATGCAAGAGAATACGCCTGTCAAAAATTCGGAATATCGGTTCATGATACTTCGTATCTTCCCCATTTATCTCCAAAGTCGTTTGATATAATTACAATGTGGCATGTACTTGAACATGTCGGTGATCTAAATGAGAGGATGGATCATGTGAATAAACTGCTCACAGATGAAGGTACCGTTTTTATTGCATTGCCTAACCCATCTTCCTATGATGCACAGTTCTACAAAAAGTTCTGGGCTGCTTACGATGTACCCAGACATCTATATCACTTTACACAAGATAGCTTCACTCGATTAATGTATAAACATAGTCTTCGGATTGTGAAAGTAGTCCCGATGATTTATGATTCTTACTATATTTCTTTGCAGAGTGAGAAATACAAAGACGATAAAAGATCATTTACTAAGGCATTTTACAGAGGATTAAGGTCTAATCTCTATGCCCGGTCTAATAATATGAATTATTCAAGTTTAATATATATTCTGAAGAAATTCTAGTAGTCAAGTATGAGAAAACCAGAGAACATACCAAATGTGCGACCCTTGGTATCTTTTCAGAACATCTGTTAACAGGGTTTCTCAGATACCTTAAATTTCATGGTTATATGTATTTTTTGCATCATATTATTTGTTTATATAATTCGCTTTATTTAGGTTAATGGATCGGTTTTTGCTTTAATATTATTTAATTAGACTGGGTTTTAAATAATGGAGCTATCAAAGAAGTTTAATCTTCCTTTCGTATTCGCCATATTGGTTGTTTTAACATGTCTGGCAGTGGCTGTGATTTATGGTTTTACCAGACTTGCAAACGCTCCTTTACAGAGGACAAAAGAGTTTAACAGCCAACTCAATAAAAGATATGATCAGAACCAGGAATTTCTTCAAAAATTAGCAGTCACATACGACTCGCCCAATTTTCAGGAACTGAATCTTCTTTCAGAGAAATTACCTCCATTTACAAGCTTCTTTGTCTTACATCAAGACAGCCTAATATTCTGGTCGGATAATTCAATTCCTTTCAATCATTCCTCCAAGGATTCCAGAATAATTCAAACGTCCAACGGCTATTTCCAGCAAAGCAGAATAGATAGAGGCGAATATAGATATATACTGCTCGATTTAATAAGGTACTTGTATCCATATCAGAATGATTATCTGATTTCTTCTTTCAATACAGCGTATTCATTGACACCAGATTGTGAAATCAGCCTGATGTCAGGCCCTTTAGCCATAAAAGATAAAAACAATAAGGTCCTATTCTTTATTGATAAAGTTAGTGAAAAGACTTTTACTGGTAACCAGGAATTGATTTTATACATATTATCTTTACTGGCTTTCGTATTTTTCATCATAGCATTCTATTTCTACCTATTAACCACAAGCATTAAAACTAAGACATCTGTTTTTATAGTAATCCTAACTATAATATCACTGAGAGTAATATTTTTTATTACTAAAATTCCTCATTTTTTGACTGATTTTGATTTATTCAGTCCCCTGAATTACGCCTCTTCAATTTGGCTTCCATCCTTAGGAGACCTGCTTACAAATGTTGTCATCATTTCTATATTGAGCTACTTAGCCTACCGAACTTTTAGGAATATTAATATTGAATCACCCCGAAAACTGTTTAAAATCCTATATCTATTTCTTTGTCTATCAGTAGTTACATTTTTTTACTATCTGACCTTGTATTTAATAGATACCCTGGTAATCAATTCTTCCTTTGAGTTGAACCTCTCAAAGATTCTTGACTTCTCAAAATTTAGTATACTGGCCTATATGGTTATTGCTTTAGTACTGCTGAGCTTCTTTTATATTTCCTATATACTTGTAAGAATAGGTGTCCATCTAGCCGGAAAATACATCTTTCTGCTCTACTTTGTCCTATTCAATGCAGTTGTTTGGTTTCTTTTCCGTTCAGCAGGATTATACATACCTCAATGGCAGGAACTGATTTTATTCGCTATATTTCTTGGATTGCTTGTAGCTACAGTATCCAGGATGCTCCCATTCCCCCATGTAACAACTTCAACATTACTGATTGTCAGTCTTACCTTGATTTCCACATTTTGTCTTTATCATAATAGAGAAACAAAAGAAGAAGAAGAAAGAAAATTGATGGCATTAAGGCTATCATCAGAACAGGATAAGATAGGAGAATATCTTTATTCAGATATGGAGAAAACCATTATGGAAGATTCCACCCTCTACAATCTTTTCATGCGTGCATGGTTTGACCCAATGCAGGAAGAAAATTGTATTGCATACATGCATACACACTATTTCACTGGGTATTGGTCGAAATATAATTCACAGATCACCTTGTGCTATCCCGGTAAAAGACTTTCAATAAAACCCTCAGATGTGATAGTTGACTGCAGCAATTATTTCGACAATATAATAAGCAGCATTACAAACAAAACAGCCACAAAGACACTTCACTATATTAGGGATTCATACGGTGTAAATAATTACATTGCCCTGATACCGATACATAATAAGGTGTTCCGCAATGATAGTGCCAGTATTATTATAGAGTTTACACAGAAATATGTACCTAAGGGATTAGGATACCCAGAACTGTTGCTGGATAAATCCTTTATTTCTTTTTACGACCTGAGTATCTATTCTTATGCCATATATTCAAATAACGAGCTTATAAAGAATGTTGGCGATTATTCATACAGTATATCTGAAAAGCCATTTTTGCCATACAAGGGTGAATATACTTTCTTCAATAAGAATGAGTATAATCATCTTTATCACAGTGTAAATAAAAATACGTCTATCGTTATAAGCAAAAAGAGTCTTAGCTTACTAGATCAGCTAGCCCCGTTCACTTACCAATTAATCTTTCACATAATTCTCATCTCTTTACTTACAGCCTTATACAGCTTAAGGTTTATGAATAAGAGATATCCAGATCTCAAATCTCAGCTACAAATCATGCTGGTTGCGATAGTGCTTTTTGCTTCAATTATAATAGGAGCCACCACCTTGCATAACATCAGAAATTTAAACGATAAGAAAAATAAAGATATGTTGAGTGAAAAGGCTCACTCCGTATTGATAGAAATAGAGCATAAACTTGATACATTCCAAAAAATAGATAGCTCAAACGAATCATACCTTCAAGAATTACTCACAAAGTTCTCTCTTGTTTTTTTTAGTGATATCAATCTATATACAACACAAGGTAATTTACTGGCTACATCCCGCCCTGAGATATTTAAAGAAGGACTTCGATCTGAATTCATGAGTACAGAAGCCTATAATCAAATTTCCGTAAATCAGCGGACCTTTTTTGTTACTAATGAACAGATAGGCACATACAAATACTTGTCAGCATATATACCGTTTAGAAATAAAGATAACCAGTTAATAGCCTATATTAATTTGCCCTATTTCGCACGAGAGAATGAATTAAGGACGGAGATTTCATCATTCCTTGTGACATTTGTAAACGTGTACATTATGCTGACAGCAATTGCTGTTTTTGTTGCTCTCCTGGTGGGTAATTACGTGACAAGGCCTCTTCAGTTGATTCGTAACCAGTTTAGCCATGTTAGTCTGGGAAAGAAAAATGAAAAGATTACCTATCATCGTCATGATGAAATAGGAAATCTTATTAATGAATACAATCTTATGCTGGAAAAACTGTCAGACAGTGTTGATAAATTAGCCCAATCAGAAAGGGAAAGTGCATGGAAAGAAATGGCACGTCAAATAGCACACGAGATTAAGAATCCCCTAACTCCCATGAAATTGAGCATTCAACACTTATACCGTTCATGGCAAGACAAGGCTCCTGATTGGGAATCAAGATTAGAAAAGACAACCACATCAATTATTCAACAGATAGATTCACTGGCTGCAATTGCTTCAGCTTTTTCTGATTTTGCGAAATTTCCTCAGCCAACCAATGAAAATGTTGAAATCATTCAGCTCATCAAAGATAACATAGCATTATTTTTGCCTCAGACACAATTTGACATCTTCCTCTCCCATGATAATAAACCCTACTATGTGTTTGCTGATAAAAAGCAACTGTCAAGGGTTATGGTAAACCTCATGAATAATGCAATTGAATCAATACCACCAGATAGAATGGGTAAAATTGAAATTACAGTGAAATCAAACGGAGGTGAACACCTCATATCTATATCAGATAACGGTATTGGGATACCGGACGAGCAAAAACACAAGATATTCTCACCTAATTTTACTACTAAATCAGGTGGAGCAGGCCTTGGACTTGCTATGGTTAAGAACATTATTGATTCTGCCCACGGAAATATCTTCTTTACTTCGGATAATAATGGTACAACGTTTGAAATACATTTACCAGCAATAAAAACAGATATTAAATCCTAACCGTGAATCTTTTCAAAAAGCTGGCCGGACAAACAGCCATATATGGATTACCAACCATTGTTGGGCGATTACTTAATTATCTTCTTGTTCCGTTATACACGAGAGTTTTTGCACCGGCAGAGTATGGAGTGGTTACGGAAATCTATGCTTATGTCGCATTTCTGTTTGTGGTGCTGACTTATGGTATGGAGACAGCTTTTTTCAGGTTTTCAACCACACATCCAGATAAAGAAAAGGTTTATGGAACTTCATTATTCTCTCTTCTGATAACTTCCACCATTTTTTTTATTATTGTTTTTTCAGCAACACCAACCATATCATCTGCATTGGGCTATGCTGATAATCCTGAATATATTAAATGGTTTGCTCTTATTCTGTGCGCAGATGCAATCTGCAGTATCCCTTATGCACGACTTCGACTAAGTAACAGACCAATCAGGTTCGCTGTGGTAAAGGTGGTAAATATCGCTACCAATATAGCCTTTAACCTATTATTTATAGTTATTATACCACAAATAATTAAAGAGTATCCGGGGGCTTCAGAATCCTTGATTCTTAAGTATATATATGACCCTGGTATAGGTGTAGGGTATATTTTTATTTCCAACCTAATAGCTAGTGCTCTAACCTTCCTGATGCTTGTGCCCGGTATTTTTAAAGCAAGGATGATGCCAGATCTCAGTCTGTTAAAAAAGATGCTGAGCTACAGCTGGCCGCTTCTGATATTTGGATTTGCGGGAATAATTAATGAAACATTTGACAGAATCATACTTCGTCACATGCTGCCAGATAATGTGGATGCCATGGCTCAATTAGGTATCTATGGAGCCTGCTATAAAGTGTCTATTTTAATGACCTTGTTTATACAGACTTTCCGATATGCTGCCGAGCCATTCTTCTTTGATCAATCGGGAACTAAAGATGCAAAAAAAACCTATGCAAGACTAATGCATTACTTTATAATTGTTTGCCTTTTCATTTTCCTGGCCATTATGCTTAATATTGACATAGTTCTGCTCTTTATTGGCAGCGATTTCAGAGAGGGAGCCCCAATAATACCCATCTTATTATGGGCAAATCTATTTCTAGGTGTATTTTATAATCTGAGTGTTTGGTTTAAACTTACAGATAAGACTGGTATCGGAGCATTGATATCAGTAGCAGGGGCTACAGTAACACTCTTCTTTAACTTTCTGCTGATACCCGTAATGGGATATATGGGCGCTGCCTGGGCAACTTTTATATGTTATGCATTCATGATGATTGTTTCCTGGTATTTAGGACAGAAATACTATCCAGTCAATTATGATTTAAAGTCTGCAGGATTCTATACTATTCTATCGCTTGTAATCTATATTATCTCCCTATATACCAATGCATTGGACAGGCCATTGGAATTTACTTTAAACGCCATGCTTTTGCTCTCATTTTTGGTTATAATTTTTCTAAGAGAGCGGGGTAGTCTTAAACCCATGAGGATTAAAGGCTGATGGTTATGGATATTAATGTTTATTTTTGCGAAATCATTGATACGCACTAACCGTAACCACTAACCGTTATAATATTTAATTAAGCTTTAGATCCATGAAAATTAAAATAGTTAATAATTCAAGAAACGCTAATCCATCCTATGAAACAACCCATTCTGCAGGAATGGATTTAAGAGCAAACTTGGATGAGCCGGTCACCTTATTACCAATGGAAAGAGTCATGATACCCACCGGATTGTTTATTGAATTACCTGAGGGATTCGAGGCACAGGTAAGACCCAGAAGTGGGTTGGCTGCTAAATCAGGTGTAACTGTATTAAACTCACCAGGAACTATAGATGCCGACTACAGGGGCGAAATAAGGGTGATAATGATCAATCTTTCTGAACAACGTTTTGTTATTAATCACGGTGATAGAATAGCCCAAATGATAATTGCACGTCATGAAAAAGCTGAGTGGTTATCAACAGAGATTTTAAATGAATCAGAGAGGGGTGAAGGTGGTTTTGGACACACTGGTGTAAAATGAGTAAAAAAAATAGTTTAACCTAAAAGAATGAAATTAAAAATTTTCCTAAAGTTCTTATTGCTGCTTTTTCTTCCACTTTCATTGGTTTCTCAGGATCTTCCTGAGGGTGGAGAAGAACTGGTAACTAAAGAGCAAGCCGGTCTTTTCAGAGATAAAAAAAGGACCGAGTCGTTGTTCTTTGATGCCAATAAGGCCAAGATTACTGATAATCCCGGTGAAGCAATGCATCTTTTTAATGAAGTACTGGAACTCGATCCTTCCCATGATGCTTCGTTGTACGAACTTGGATTGCTCTATTATAAGCAAAGGGATATAAACAATTCAATCAAGTATATTGCCAGAGCATATGAGCTTAAGCCTGACAATATTTGGTATAGTATCACATTGGCCAGTCTTTATTCGCAAAACTCCCAATTTGGTGATGCCCTTAAGATTTATGAGCAATTACATGAATCAAAACCAACTGACCGAGCTTATGCCATTGAGCTCGCCAACCTGTATATTAAGGTTGAAAAGCCCCAGGATGCACTTAAGATTTATGATGAACTCGAAGCCAGAGAAGGAATAACTGAAGAAATCTCTCTCAGGAAACACCATATATATCTTGCTGATGGCAAAAAGAAGAAAGCTCTTGAAGAGATTGAGAAGCTTGCTGCAGCCAATGAATGGGATAGCCGGATACAATCTTTACTTGCAGAGTTCTATATGATGAACGGGATGGAAGATCAGGCGCTTCAGACTTATGAAAATATCCTTTCTATTGAACCGGAGAATCCATATATAAATATATCCCTTGCTGACTTTTATAGAAAAAAAAACGATTTAAAAAAGGCAGCTCAGGCACTAAAAAGGGGCTTTTCGAACCAATATCTGGACGCAGGCACAAAGATGCAGATAATGAGTACCTATTATTCTCAGACCGGTAATTATGAAGGTATTGATGAAGACATTCTTGAATTATCGGCTATCCTTGCAGAACAGCATCCTTTTGAACCACAGGTGCTTGCATTCAGAGCACAGATGCTCGCTATGAGAGAAAAATATGCCGAATCACTGATACTTTTTAAAAAAGTCAGCGAATTGGATCCCAAAAAGTATGAAGTATGGGAAAATATCCTGCGTATAACTGCACTGATGGAGAATTACGATAGTCTCATAGTTTACAGTAATATGGTTATTGATTTGTTTCCAGTTCAGCCAATGCCTTACTATTTCCAGGCAGTGGGGAATATTATGCTTGATAAATATGAAGAAGCAATTACTTCCCTTAATACGGGAATAAAGCTTGTTTTTAATAATAATCCTCTTATGGCTGACTTCTACAGTATGTATGGGGATGCACTTTATAAGTTAAAAAGAAATCAGGATGCCTATAACTCTTATGAAAATGCATTAAAATACAGTCCTGATAATGGAGCTGTTCTTAATAATTATGCATATTACTTATCATTAGACAATAAGGAGCTGGAAAAAGCAGAAAGAATGGCTTTAAAAGCCAATGAATTGTCACCTGATAATCCTACTTACCTTGATACATATGCCTGGGTCCTTTACAAAAAAGGAGCATATGCCGAGGCTCTTGAACAAATGGAGAAAGTGCTTAAGCTGGACAAAAATCCCTCAGGTACTGAATTAGAACATTTTGGTGATATATTATTCAAACTAAACAAGCCTGAAGATGCATTACAATGGTGGATAAGGGCTTCAGAAGCCGGTGGCGCTTCTGAGATGCTACCCATGAAAGTCAAAGACGGTAAACTTTATGAATAAGCATAGACTCATTTACTTATTAATTCTTATCAACTTTATTCTTACCGCATCATGTGGTACCTCGCATAAATTAATCAAAGTGCCCCTTAAAGAACAAGGTAGTGAGTTCCTTTTCAAAAGTCTCAAAGAAAATGAACTTCAGTATGATTATTTATCTGCACGTTTCAGTGCAACCTTTATGCAGGATAAACACGAAACCCAGATAACAGGACAGATACGAATTAAACGCGACAGTGTCATCTGGATCTCAGTTTCACCTCTTATGGGCATTGAGATGGCAAGATTTCTTGTTACTAATGATTCCATATGGTACTTAAATCGGATGGAAAATACTTATCTTTCCAATTCATTTGATTATATAAACAAGCTTATCAACAGCACACTTGATTTCGATATGCTGCAATCTTTCCTTACCGGTAACGATTTCTCAAGGTATGAAAACACGTCATTCAGGGGCGGAATTGACAATTCGGAATATACTTTGGTTACAACAAACAGGCGAAAGCTAAAACGGTATGTAGAGAACAACAATGAAATTAATATTCCCATTCAGCACATTTGGCTTAATCCTATAAATTTTAAGATTTCTCGCATAATGATTCGAGAGGTTGCGTCTTCAGGTAGGAAAGCCCAGGCGCGTTATACCTATGAGAATATTGTTGGTCAGTTAGTGCCGGTAAACATTATCTTTGATGTTGAAACTGATGATAAGAAAACAGCTATTGATATACATTACTCTAAAATTATGATTGGTGATTCATTGCAGTTTCCGTTTAAAATACCAGAAAAATATACCCGGATAGACAACTTGTAATCTGTTGAAATATGACTAATAAATTACCTGCCGGGAATAGAATTTCTCACTTGTTATGCATATTGGTATTACTGTCCTTTTTAATTCCTACCCTACATGCACAGGATAAAAAAAGCCAGCTGCAGGCGCGTAAGGCAAAGATTGAAGAAGAAATCAATTATACCAATAAGTTGCTTTCGGAAACCAAAAAGACAAAACAAGCTTCACTTAATCAAGTAGTGTTGCTTAATAAGAAAATATCAAAACGGCAGGAACTAATAAATGCAATAAGCGGTGAAATTCAACAGATTGATTACAAAATCAATCAGACGAAAGATACTATTACTCAACTGACCAATAATATCAGGAAACTAAAGGAAGAGTATGCTCGAATGATTTATTATGCTCAAAAAAATAAAAGTTCCTACTCTCGCCTTATGTTCATTTTTTCAGCTAATAGCTTTAATCAGGCTTACCAGCGATTAAAGTATTTTCAACAATACAGCAGTTACAGAAAAAACCAGGTTAGAGTAATTAAGGAAACACAAGTTGTTCTGACTGAGAAAATTGCATTGTTACAAAGTCAAAAGAATGAAAAGTTATCATTGAAATCTGTTGAAGAGGGGGAAAAACGAAAGTTATCAAAGGAGAAAAATGAACAGGATCAAACGGTCAAGACCCTATCAAAGAAAGAACGTGAACTATTAAAGAAACTTAGGGAGAATGAAAAAGCTGCAAAGAAACTGCAAAAAGCTATTGAGGACCTGATAGCAGAAGAGTTACGTAAAGCAAGAGAAGCAGCAAAGAAAGCGGGGACGAAACCGACACCTGAGAATGTTTTTGGATTGACTCCATCTGAAATGAAACTATCAACAAGTTTCGCAGGTAATAAAGGTATTCTTCCATGGCCTACTGAGCGGGGGATTATATCTGCTACTTTTGGTGAACACCCGCACCCTGTATTAAAAGGAATCAAGACAAAAAATAATGGAATTGATATCACTACTTCTGGAGGATCCGTTGCCAGAGCAGTGTTTGATGGCGAAGTCACCTCAACTATGACACTGCCGAATTACAATAATGTAATTATTATACGACATGGTGAATTTCTAACCGTATACTCTAATCTTGGACAGATTTATGTGAAAAAGGGTGATAAGGTAACCACAAAGCAAAAGATTGGTTCAATTGAAACAGATGAGAATGGGCGCACTAAACTTCATTTTGAACTATGGAAAGGTAAAATCCTTCAAAATCCTGAAGCATGGATTATTAAGTCAAGGTAATTAATAACCTAACTTATTAATCAGCATCAATGAAATGATTATTTTTGTGTAAACTAAATTTCAATTAAATGACATCATATATTTTATTGGGAGTCATCGGGCCATGGCAGGCAATAGCAATAATAGCCGTTGTTTTACTTCTCTTTGGAGGTAAAAAAATTCCGGAATTGATGAAGGGCCTCGGTAAGGGGATCAAAGAATTTAAGGATGGAATGAATGACAAAGGAGAAGAAGAGCCTAAAGATAACAAGGAGAAATAAAAATAGAAAAAGCCTGTATATGAATTATATACAGGCTTTTTTGTGGAGCGTAGGGGAGTCGAACCCCTGACCTTTAGACTGCCAGTCTAACGCTCTAGCCAACTGAGCTAACGCCCCATGATAAAACTTAGAGGTTGCAAAAATAGATAAATTTCTTTCACTATTCTAACTATTTTTATCTCATTTTCTTTAGATATTTGCATTGCTTTAAAGATAACATATGGAAAGCTTACGCCTTTTTGCAGCAATTAACATTGTACCTGACGAAAATTTCTCTATGGTATATAATGGCTTAAGGCAAACACTTGATTATAATATTATTAGATGGGTTGATCTCCATAACATGCACATTACGTTACGGTTCTTTGGAGATACTAATTCTGATGAAGTTCCTATAATTAAGACAGCTCTTGAGAAAGCAAAGGAAGGAATTGCTCCGTTTGAACTTACACTTGAAAGAACCGGAATATTTGGCAGCCGTTATGATCCAAGGGTTATTTGGTTTGGAATTAGAGAAAGCCCGGCTTTACTCAAACTGTATTCAAATATAAGCAAGGCTTTGGAGGAAGTGGAATACTTCGCCGATAGACAGAATTTTGTACCTCACCTAACCATTGGCAGGATTAAAGAAATAAGGGATAAACAATTCTTCCAGCAAATAATTGATCGCTTCAGTGATACTAGGCTCCTCAGCCAGCAAGTAACAGAATTCTCCATATATCAAAGCGAATTAAAGAAAGACGGCCCAATACATACCTGCATTGAAACATTTAAATTATAATATTCCTCTGATACAAGATATATTGATAACTTTATAAGCCAATCCCCTTATTAGTTCTCATCAGTAAATTCATCAAGTGTGTTGAGTTATTCCTTGAAAGGTTCTGATGATTGATTGGCATTTTTTTGCCTTTTAATAATAACCTTCTCAATGATATAGTCTAGAATCAATGCAATTCCGCCAAAAAGTGTTACAAATGAGAAGTAAGCAGGTTCGTTATCCATAGCATCAATAGACACTACAATGTTTGCCAATAAAATACCCAATCCTACTCCTGTCAATAATAATCCATATTTAAGTGTTGAAAAATTATTGTTGGGTTGCTCAAAACTTCTAGGATCGAGACCTCTATCCAATAACGCCATTCTCTCTTTTTTTCGGATTGAGATATAAACTATGCCATATATAGTGGCAAAAATTGATACGGGTATAAGGAAATCGTTCATATAGTGGATGTTTAAGTAATTTGTTCTGCACTTTTGACGCTCTTAATAACAGAAGGTTACATGGTTTAATGAATACTTGTAATTAAGTTGTTTGTTAGTAAGAATGATTCTTTACAACTGATTTGGAATATTGTAACCAAATGATGATACCATCGTCTAAAATTCAGCATGATGAACAATGAGGTAAATATAATTCACCAGGTCCTGAATGGTAATACTGGATCATACAGATTCCTGGTTGATGCTTATAAAGACCTTGTCTACTCATTGGTCATTAAAATTGTCAGGAACCGTGAGTTGGCTGAAGAAGTAACACAAGATTCTTTCCTAAAAGCTTATCATTCATTAGGTAGTTTTAAGAATGAATCCAAATTCTCAACCTGGTTATTCAGAATAGCATATAATACTGCAATTTCCAGGACAAGAAAAAAAACAATTACAACTTCAACACTTGATGATTATGTAATTGAAAATTTCACAATTGATGCTGTTCAGGAGAATCTTGACAGCATTGATGATACTGAAAAATTAAAAATTCTTAAACTTGCAATGGAGAATCTCAATGAAGATGAACATTTGCTTATTGATTTGTTCTATTTTCATCATCAGAGCATAGATGAAATTTGCCAGATAACAGGTTTAACAGATTCTAATGTAAAAGTGAAGCTTCATCGTATTCGTAAGAAATTATACATGAATATGGATGAAAAGCTAAAAAGAATTCAAGTAGGACTTGGAATGTAAAAAAAAAGGCAGATGGAAAATATAAAAGATAATAATGTACTAAATGATCCCTTCTTGGCGAGAATGGTTCAGTCTTTACCACTTGAAAGCCTGCCTGGTGAATTCACAATTCAGGTTATGAATCAAATTTATGCGAGTGTTGAACCTGTCATTGAGCCTGAAAAATACAGACGTCAAATGCTTTGGGCTTATTTTTTGATAGGTGCCGGTATATTGTCTATAGCCCTTATTTTATTCGCTATATGGCCATTCTTTGAATTAAACTTTAAACTAGATTCTTCTCTGATTCTTAAATTTATAACTGCCTCATTAAGTGTTCTGGACGGAATTTCTAACCTGATTGACTATTTAAAAGAGTCAACCATACAGCTGTCGATTTTCTTCTCAATATTTATATTATTCCTTGTTGAGCGTTTACTGAGAAAGGGCGTTACAAACAACAGTTCATACATGCTCTAATACTTTTCTTCTCATAACTCACAGGTATATTCAGAGGAATTAGCCTTGCTATTTAATGCCTTCACGGCGTTCCTCCCACAGCTGTTTAAAACTTTTGTTGGCAATTTCTGGCATTTCCCTATCATTTCCCCATCTCCTGGAATAAATCTTTTTTAAAGCCATATTCTTCCATTTTGAACTACCCCAGTCCATCCACTTTCTGCTTTTTAAAACTTGATGCCAAACTCCCATTGATAAACCCTCAGTAAATGAATAATTTTTCATTCCTATGGAATCACTGCGGTTATAGATAAGTAATTCATGTAGATTAATATTTACCGGACAAACAGATGTACACTTACCACATAATGTACTAGCATAACTTAAATGAATATTTTCTTCCATCCCTTTCATCCAAGGAGTAATTATTGAACCTATTGGGCCACTATAAGTTGTGCCATAGGTTGCACCGCCAATCTTTCTATATACCGGACAAGCATTTTGGCAAGCACCACATTCAATGCAACTTAATGAACGTCGTTGAAATTTTTGGGCAAGAACTTCACTTCTGCCATTATCAATTAATACAACAAACATCTCAAATGGTCCATCCTTCTCTCCATCCTGCCTGGGGCCACTAATTATAGAATTGTAAGTATTGATCCTATCTCCGGAACTGAAGGTTGCATAGAGCGGAAGAAGAACATCAAGATTCATTAATGATGGAATAATCTTATCTATTCCGGCAATAATGATTTGAATTTTAGGAAGCACATTGTTTATTATAGCATCACCTGAATTTTCGCTAATACACACAGAGCCAGTATCAGCAATTAGATAATTTGCACCGGTAATTGAAGCCGTTGATGTCTCTAATTTTGAACGAAGATGCTTCCTCACAAATTCAAGTATTTCTGCTGCATTATGCTTGAAAGGCACCTTAAATTTGTTTTCAAGTACTCCTGCAATCTCACGGTAACTCTTATGAATAATAACAGAGGACATGTGTCTCGGTTTCTCTTCAAACTGATTCAAAATAAAGTCACCGGGCTGTACTTCAATATATTCTATATTTTCCTTTTTTAAATCTTCCTGCAGATTGATTTCATCACATACCAATGATCTGGATTTCGTAATTTGTTTTACTTTGTTTTTATGTAAAATATCCAGAATTTCTTTAACTGCTTCAGATGAATCCTGGGCCCAGATAACCTTTCCTCCATTTCTCTCCAGATTAGCTTCAAACTCAATCAGATATTTTTCAAGACCATTTATTGCTTTATGCCGGATATATCCAGCTCTCATTTTAGCCAGTTCCAGATTCGAAAACTGTGCTATTGCCTGCTGAACAGAACGATCGTATCTAGAAGTATTTTCATCCAGTATAATCTGCAGTTCCTTATTGGCTGCAGCAGATGTTGATTCTTTTTTAAAAATCCTTTCTGATTCCACTAATCTATATTAAGCACTGTGAAACTTTATCAACTCTCCTTTGGTGCCTTCCTCCTTCAAAATCAGTATTCAGAAAAAGCTCTACTGCTTTCCATGCCTCATCAAAATCAATGAACCTGGCAGGTAATGATAAAACATTTGCATCATTATGCTGACGTGTTAGCTTAGCTTGTTCCGGATTCCAGCATAATGCACCTCTTACACCGGGATATTTATTTACAACCATATTCACACCATTACCACTACCGCACATTATTATTCCTCTTTCAAATTCACCTTTATTAATACCTGAGCCTAATAGATGTGCATAATCAGGATAATCAGTACTTTCGACTGAATAAGTGCCAAAATCGTGAATTCTGTAACCGGCTTCATTCAATTTTACAGCCAAGAATTCCTTAAGTGGAAAACCTGCATGATCACTTCCTAATGCCAAAATTTTCTCTTTATTCCACATTGTTAATAATTTTAATTGACAAATTTAGTTATAAAATTACTGAGCACTATAAAAAGCTTAATTATTAAACACTTAATCATTTCATCGTTTGGCTTATTTTTTGATATACCATTAATAACCAATAGGGTAAAACTTATCAACTATAAATTGTTTATTTCGTACCATTGGTGTTATTAACTATTTATAAAAACCGACTATTTGAACACTTGGATCGCACAAAAAGTAATTTTTAAAAGTTAGCCTTGATTTATTACCAATTATCAACAACTAACTTTTATGATATCTATACAAATTTGCTAAAAATTCTCCGGTGAAAACTTTATCAACCAATTGTTAATAAATTTGCAATCTATTGAAGCATAAACAACAATTAAGTTAAACAATGTTAGTAAACTTTTAATAAATAGGTAATAACCAGAAAAGCAAGCTAAATTTATTTTTTTTACAAACAGTGCTAACAGACTCATTATTACTAATGAATATTTATTATAATTTCTATTAATAATAAGTAAAAATGGAAACCTCGATAAAAACAACTCTTACTAAATTGTCTGATTCTGAGCTAATATATAGAATTAATGATTTGCGCATTCAGAAAAATGCGGTTATTCTAGCACACTATTATCAAGTTCCTGAAATTCAGGAAATTGCTGATTTTGTTGGTGATAGTCTACAACTTTCTCAACAGGCAGCTGATACAAAGGCTGATATTATTGTATTTGCCGGGGTTCATTTCATGGCCGAGACAGCAAAGATACTCAGTCCTGAAAAGAAAGTTTTGATTCCTGACATGAATGCTGGCTGCTCATTGGCTGATAGCTGCCCTCCGGAGGCGTTTAAACAATTCATTGAGGCTCATCCTGGACATAAGGTCGTTTCGTATATTAATTGCTCTGCAGCCATTAAAACGATGTCAGATGTAATTTGTACTTCAAGCAATGCAAAAGCTATTGTTGATTCGTTTCCTCACCAGCAACCGTTGATTTTTGCTCCTGATAAAAATCTAGGCGCTTATATCAACAATCTCACAGGGAGAGAAATGATTCTTTGGAATGGTGCTTGTCATGTTCATAATCAGTTGACTGATGAAAGAACTATAAATCTTAAAATTAGTCATCCTGATGCCAAGTTAATTGCACACCCTGAATGTCGTGGTCCAATTTTAGCTATTGCTGATTTTGTGGGTTCAACAGCTGCATTGCTTGAATTTACCAAACGGGATAGATCTCTACAGTATATAGTAGCAACTGAATCAGGCATTATACATCAGATGAAGAAAGCTAGTCCCGATAAAGAATTCATTGTAGTACCATCAGATGATACATGTAACTGTAATGAATGTCCTTTTATGAAAATGAATACTCTTGAGAAAATTTATATAAGTTTGAAAACAGAAAAGCCTGAATTATTGTTGGATACAGAAACAATTGAAAAGGCAAGGTTACCTATTCTGAGAATGCTTGAAATATCAAGAAAGTCAGGGTTGGTAAAGTAATATTTTTTGTCTGAATAGGTGATAAAAGTGTTTCATAGTTAATGTTTTATTAACTTTGAATGTTGTTTTATCTTGGCTTGGCACTCTTACAATCACTGCAATAAATGTTGAAGTATTTTTTGGCCTGTACGGCAATAATTTTTTGTTTACAATCCATTGCGCAGGATAACAATGTTATACCTGATGGCCATAATATTTTTTATCATCCTAACGGGATAATTGCCAGTGAAGGAACTATGAGGGAAGGGAAGCCTGATGGTTACTGGAAGACATATAATGAAAGAGGATTCCTTATTGCGGAAGGTAATCGTAATAATTTTGAACTTGACAGTACATGGAATTTTTATAATGATTCATCAAAACTGGTTTTACAGATAAATTACCGGGATGGAAAGAAAGAGGGAATAAGACGTACATTCAGGGCAGATGAAATACTGGAAGAATATTTTACTAACGATATCAAGCATGGATTAACAGTAACCTACTATATTGACGGTAAAATAAAGAAGACTGTTAATTTTAATAACGGTTTTGAGGAGGGCATTTCAAGGGAATATGCTCATGATGGAACTATTATAACGCTAGTTGAATACCGCCGAGGATTTGTTATTGACCGTGAAAATATTAATCGCGTTGATAAAAGCGGTTTGAAGCAGGGTCGATGGAAATTCTTTTATGAAGATGGCAAAGTCAAATTGGAAGGTATTTATCGAAATGATAAGCGGAATGGCTATTTCAAAGAATATGATGAAAAGGGCATGCTCATTGATATTGCCAAATATTTGGACGATATACGCCAGGAGGAGGCACCTGAACTTGTAAAATTAGAGGTTAAAACAGATTATTATCCTAATGGTAAACCTAAAACTGTAGCCAGTTATAAAGGAAATATTCCTGAAGGTATCAGAAGAGATTATGATTCAACTGGAAGGGTTGTTGCAGCATATATCTATAGTAATGGTAAGATCATCTCTGAAGGCATTATTGATGATGAAGGTGTTAAAGATGGGGCATGGAAAGAGTTTTACAGTGATGGACAATTACGCTCAGAGGGATTATATAGCCTCGGTAAACGAATTGGTAGATGGCGCTTTTATCATCAGAATGGGAGTATTGAACAGGAAGGTAATTATAACAATCAAGGTAATACTGAAGGACCCTGGAAATGGTACTATGATACAGGGATTGTTCTTCGTGAAGAATCCTTTAGAAATGGATTATCTGATGGTCTTATCTCTGAATTTGATGAGTCTGGCAAGCTAATTATTCAGGGTGAATACATTGACGGACAAGAAGAAGGGTTTTGGAAGTATGAATATGGAGATGTCAGGGAAGAAGGTACATACAGGGGGGGTAAACGCAACGGAGAATGGAAATCATTCTATGATAATGGTAATCTTAGTTATATAGGATCTTACATTGATGATAACCCTAATGGCGTTCATGCATGGTTCTGGCCTGATGGGAAGAAAAGGGATCAGGGGGAATTTATAATGGGAATGAAAACCGGTGATTGGGTTCAATATAATCAGGATGGAACCATATTCCTGGTTATTGCGTATCAGAACGGGATTGAAAAAAGATATGATGGAATAAAGATTAAACCTGAATATGATGAATAGAAATTGAATTATCAAAAATTGTACAAAAAGGGCAGATATTATTCTGCCCTTTTTGTTACAAGCTAAAGTATTATTTATTGCCAACGGGTAGTTTCAAGCATATGCATAATATCTAGTTTTATAAATTCTATAACAGGTGCCAAAGAATCATTATTTGGTAGTGTATTGAAGTATAATGCTCCACGTAGGAAGTGATGAGTGCTATCTGTTATATAAAACTGATAGGGAGAAGCAGCTCCTGTACCCCTAATGTCGTAAACAATTCCGTGAATATCATTGATTTCGTCATCAATTCGTATTTCTTCAATAGCACTTGCTTTTGGAATGTGTTTCATTACAAGAGAATGTGAATCTTCAACAAAAACCCCTAGATCGTTATTAACTTCTTTATAACTAAGATGCACACGGGCTTTGAATGAAGGGAAATCAACATTTATCCAGTATGGCTGATCAGGTGAGTTCTGATCATTTGAGATTCGGGCATAAACCGGGTATTCAAATGTATACGGGAAAATACTATCAAGAACTCTGTATTCTCTTTCTGGTAATTCAATTCTGAAAAACCCCCTTGGTTTGGGAACATAATCCGATGAACATCCTGAAATCAGGGTTATTAAAAACCCATACACCATAAAGGTTATTATGAATAATTTTAATGATTTCATTGAGAGGAGATAGCATTTAATTAATGATGATTTTCAGGAGAGTGATTTGAGTATAATGAATCAATCTTCCTTTGAAATTTCCTTCAGAATAACTCTTATTCTTTTAATACTTCTTTTATCCACAATTTCTGGTTTAAAAGTGAAATTCCCATAAACAAATTGCTCACTTGTATCGGGTATTCTGCCTGCCAGTTCAAGCACAAGACCAGCCAGAGTATCTGACTCACCTTTTATTTCCTGAAAAATACGATCATCCACTCCAATAACTTTACAGAAATCATTTAGCAATGTTTTTCCTTCAAAAACATAGGTGTTATCATCAATTTTCGAGTGATGAATTTCGTCAACTTCATTATCGAATTCATCATTGATCTCACCTACAATTTCTTCAAGAATATCTTCCAGAGTGACAATTCCTGAAGTACCACCATACTCATCAACTACAATGGCTAAGTGTATTTTCTTAGACTGGAATTCCTGAAGCAGGTCATTAATCCTTTTATTCTCAGGAACGAAGAAGGCAGGTCGTTGAAGAGGCTGCCAATTATAATCTGTTGGCTGATGAATGTGAGGAATCAGATCTTTTATATATAAGATTCCGGTAACGTTATCTAGATTATCATTGAATATAGGAATTCTTGAATAACCTGATTCATTTATAATTGAAAGTAAGTCAGCAAAACTTGCATTATCATTAACTGCCGTAACGTCTATCCTTGGTTTCATGATTTCACGTACTGCTATGTCTCCAAATTTAATAATCCCTTTTAGTATCTTGCGTTCTTCATCCGGTGAATCTCCTTGTGATTCAGTCAGGTCAAGAGCTTCAGAGAGCTCATCCATTGTTAGATTATGAACCTTGTGTGCTATTCTTTTGTCGATAATAGTTGTAGAATTTACTAGCAAGGAACTTAGAGGATATAATAATTGCTGAGCAAATAGAAGTGGTCTGGACATGAAGCTGGCAAGGCTAATATTATGGTTGGTGGCATAAATCTTAGGTATTATTTCGCCAAACAACAGGATCAGCATTGATAAAACAACAATTTCAATCAGTATTCCAGAAATTGAGTATCCGGAAATACCCCAAAAGTTGAAAATAAGGAGAGATGAAAAAATTACTACTGCTACATTAATAATGATATTAGCTATCAGGATAGTAGCCAATAAACGCTTCGGTTTTTCAAGTAATAATAAGATGATACTATTTTTTTGATTATCACTCCTTTTAAGATTGTCCAATTGATTTTGGGTCAAGGAGAAGAAGGCTATCTCAGAAGCACTTACAACCCCCGATAACAGTAAAAGAAATGTGATAATTACTATAATGATGATCATCTCAATATTGAAGCTTCCAGCGAAAATACTGAGCATTACCGACAGCATTTGATTGTGTAAATCAGGACCAGGGTCTTCCAAAATTATTTAAATTAGTGAAAATCTGATAATTAATCAGTGGTTACAAAATTAATAAAAATTTCAATTGTGTTTAATATCATACTGTGTTTCTAAAACAAAAGGCCGAATTAACGGCCTTTTTTACACTCAATTATCAAACAACAAACAAAAGTTAATATTATTTATACTCAATCACTTCAATTTCACCCTTCATAACACCGATAGCATTCTGAGCTAGTGCATCAATTTCATCTTCATTTGGATATACAGAAACCGGTGATATCTTTTCAATTCTTGGAATAAGCTGGTTTGAAAATATTGCATACTGAAATAAATCTCCTGAAAGTATGATTACATCGGGTTTGCCATCCAAAACAGTACACATTGCTCCGATTTCTTTTGCCACCTGATAAGCCATGGCAAAAATTATAAATTCAGCTTTCTTATCTCCTTCACCGATTCTTTTTTCTATCAATGAGAAGTTTGTAGTGCCAAGGTAAGCACTAAGTCCACCTTTTAATGTTATCATATCCATGACTTCATTTTCGGTATATTTACCACTAAAGCACATTCTGACAAGATCACCTATTGGCAAACTGCCTGATCTTTCCATTGCAAAAGGACCATCACCATCGAAAGCCTGGTTAACATCTACAACGAAACCATTTTTATGAGCGCCTACTGATATTCCGCCACCTCCGGCATGCACAACAAGTAGCTGAAGATCTTCATATTTTCGATTAATTGTTTTCGCATATTTACGGGCAACCACTTTTTGATTTAGAGCATGAAATATAGATTTGCGCTCAAACATGGGATGACCAGATATACGCGCCACATCAGTCAGTTCATCAACAACAACTGGATCAACAATTAATGGAAGAGCATTATTGAGTGCTGCAATCTCCGATGCAATTATTCCACCAAGATTAGTTGCATGCATTCCCATTACACCCTTAAGCAAATCTTCCTTAAGCAATTTATTTACCCTATATACCCCAGATTTTACCGGTTTGATCAACCCCCCTCTGGCTATAACTATCTCAAGTTTATTCAGATTTATGTCATTTTCTTTTAACTCACGAATTATAGCTTGCTTGCGCATCTCAACTTGTCCGGGTATTGTCCCGCATGCCGTAATCTGCTCATCAGTATACTTGATTGTTTTCAAGAAACATAATTTTGCTTCTTTATAAACGGCAATTTTGGAAGATGTGTTTTTGGGATTAATTACCAGGATAATACCAAGTTTCATGATTGCAAAGTTTAAATAGTTGATTAAATATGTGATTTTTATAGTGTTAATGGTGTTCTTGTAACATATTTAGTCAAAGTCTCCCTATAAACAAGGGTTTTCTGACTTTGTTTATTGTAAATTTATCAATAATGAAGTAATTTTTTCAATGTATAATGCATCAATCTCCGTAAATGAACCAATGTCTTTGCTATCCACATCAATTACTCCTGTTATTTTACCCGATTTATTCCTAACTGGTACAACTATTTCACTGCGCGATCGCGAGTCACATGCAATATGACCAGGAAATTTGTGTACATCTGGCACTACAATTATAGTTTGTTGTTCAACTGAAGCTAGGCATACTCCACTTCCTTCCAGAACCTGGCATGCAGGAGGACCTTGGTAGGGTCCTATTATAAGCCTTTGACCTTCCAACCTGTAAAATCCACACCAAAAGAAGTAATCCATTTTATTAAATAAAACTGATGCAATTGTTGCTTGTGCAGCTAGTTCATCCGGACTCTTTTTCAGTAGATCTTCAATTTGAATTATCAATCGACGATATCGGCTTTCTTTCTTTTTCTCATCCATAACCTTCCATTTTTATGACCATCAAAGTTAACTAAAAAGACGGTGATGATCATCATAATCAAAAATGCACATATTATGGATTAAAGACCAATGCAGCAAAAATCCAGAATATTTTTTTTCTGCACCAATTAATCACTAATTTTGGTCGTTCGATCATTGAAAAATCATAAACTTTAACCAAGAATAGCATGAATAAAGTAGTAAAAGATGCGAAGGAAGCCATTTCTGGCATTACAGATGGTATGACCTTAATGGTAGGTGGTTTCGGATTAAGTGGTATTCCTGAAAACTGCATTTCAGCGTTAGTTGAGAGCAAAATCAAAGATTTAACCTGTATTTCCAATAATGCAGGAGTTGATGATTTTGGTTTAGGATTATTATTGCAAAAGCGACAGGTCAAGAAGATGATCTCATCTTATGTGGGCGAAAATGCCGAATTTGAACGTCAATTATTAGCAGGTGAACTGGAAGTGGATTTGATTCCCCAAGGTACCCTTGCAGAAAGATGCAGGGCAGGAGGTGCAGGAATTCCTGCTTTCTATGTTCCGGCTGGTTATGGTACTGAGGTGGCCGAAGGTAAGGAAGTCAGAGTATTTAATGACAAACCACATCTTCTTGAACATGGCTTGGTGGCTGACTTTGCAATTGTGAAAGCGTGGAAAGGCGACACTCATGGTAACCTAATATACCGTAACACAGCTAATAACTTTAATCAGGCAATGGCGACTGCAGGTAAAATTACAATAGCGGAAGTGGAAGAACTTGTTCCTGCAGGTACACTTGATCCCAATATAATCCATACCCCAGGTATCTATGTTCAACGAATATTTCAGGGAAAGAATTATGAGAAACGAATAGAACGTAAGACCGAGCGTTAAAATTTGAAATCAGAAAGCATTCATTTTACTTACAGAATGATCTTCTGAAAAATTAACTTGATAATAATTAAATAAGATTTACCCAAATGGCTTTAACAAAAGAACAAATAGCGCAACGTATCGCCAAGGAATTAAAAGATGGTTATTACGTAAACCTTGGTATAGGTATCCCAACGTTAGTTGCAAATTATATTCCAGAAGGAGTTGAGGTGATTTTACAATCTGAGAATGGAATGTTGGGCATTGGACCATTTCCACTGCAGGGAGAAGCAGATCCTGATCTTATAAATGCAGGAAAACAAACTGTAACAGTATTACCGGGAGGGTCATTCTTCGATTCATCGACAAGCTTTGGAATGATACGTGGTGGTCATGTTGATCTAACCGTTCTTGGCGCATTTGAAGTAACTGATAAAGGCGATATTGCAAGCTGGAAGATTCCAGGTAAGATGGTGAAAGGAATGGGTGGTGCAATGGACTTGGTTGCGTCAGCAAAGAACATTGTAGTCGCCATGCAGCATACAAGTAAAGATGGCCAGTCAAAGCTTCTTAAAGAATGTACTCTCCCTCTTACAGGAGTAGCCTGCGTTAAGAAGATTGTTAGTGACCTGGCAGTTATTGATGTCACAGCAGATGGATTCAAATTGCTAGAGAGGGCACCTGGTGTCACAGTTGAAGATATTCAGAAGGCAACTGAAGGTCGATTGATTATTGAAGGTGATATCCCTGAAATGCAATTTTAAAGGCTAGGAACAGAGAAAGCTTAAAGGGTTATACACTTAGTTAAAGGTTTAATGAACATTTGGTTTAATCAATGTGTTTCATTGAACCTCTGAAAGGTATAGTGTGTTTTTAGAGTCAAATCCTCTAAATAGTCTGTTAGTTTCAGTTCTTACAGTGAATAAATCAACATCTTCATCCATATGAATTTTCCAAAGAAAGTAACTATTGGCGATATTACCGTACGCGACGGATTTCAGCATGAAGAGAAATTCATTCCAACGGAAGCAAAGATTTGGGTCGCTGAGCAACTGGTACTTGCCGGTTTCAAACATATCGAAGTTACGAACTTTGGTAATCCCGTCGGAATGCCACAGTTCAAAGATGCAGATGAACTCTTCAAGAGGTTACGTAACAGTAAAGCATTAAGTCAGTTGCTTCCAGGTGTCAGCCTTACTGCTATCACAATTCGTGAAAAAGCAATTGAAAGGGCCATACTGGCAAAGAAGGAAGGGTGGGGGCCAGACCGAATTCTTCTCATGGTTTCAACCAGTGAATCACATCACACCAAAAACTCCGGACTTTCATTAAATGAATATTGGAAAATGGCTGAAAAGTACATTCCCTTAGCCCATGATGCCGGAATTAAGGTCAATGGAACTGTGAGTACTATATGGGGTTGCCCTATTGAAGGCCCGACGGAAATGTCTAAAGCTATTGATTTTACGAAACGCTGGCTCGATATTGGTGCTAATGATGTTGAGCATGCTGATCACGATGGAAGTGCTTCACCCGACAGAGTTTATCGTTATTTTTCAATGCTACTTGATAGTATACCAAAGCCAGAAAAACATATAGTTCATTTACATACAACTAGAGGATGGGGACTTGCTAATGTATTGGCCGCCTTGCAAGCAGGCATGACCAATTATGAATCAACCATGGGTGGAATTGGGGGACAGCCTGCGAACTTTGTGGATGGAGTCCCTGTTGCCGGTACAGGATCATATTATTATAAAGATCCAGGAATAACAGGATTGGTTTCTACCGAAGATATGGTTGTTATGATGGATGAAATGGGAATTGAAACCAACCTTGATGTCGATAAAGTAATAGAAACAGGAAAAATGGTTGAACGGATTACTGGACGACGTCTTCGTTCAGAAGCCATTCGAACCGGTAGGATTCCCAAGCAACTTAGCGGTAAATCTTAATACCCCAACATTTTAATTTAACTAGAAGGGTAGATCATCTGTTTCCGGTGCAATTGGTGCAGAAGGGGCTGAAACATTATTTTGCTCATATCCCGAGTTGTTCTCATTATTGTGACGGGCACCAAGCATATTGATATTATCGGCTTCAATATCTGTTATATACTTCTTTTGACCATCTTTTTCATAAGTCCTGTACCTTATACGTCCTTCAATATAAACCTGTGATCCTTTTCTAAGGAATTTCTCGGCAATATCTGCCAAACTCCGCCATACAACAATATTATGCCACTCTGTCTGCTCTACATCCTGACCTTCTTTATTTCGGTAGATTTCTGTTGTTGCCAATGAAAAAGTTACCTTTTTAACTCCAGTTTCAAAACTGAACACTTCAGGATCCTTACCCAGATTTCCAATCAAAATTACTTTGTTTACTCCTCTTGCCATGACTTCCTTTTTTAGTATTGGTTAATTAGTGCTTTACAAATTTAGTGTCATTATAAATCACTGCCAAAAAAAAGTTAATTCGTTTTCAAAAAGTTTTCAATAAGTCGTGGAAAAGGATAATTATTGTCGTTAGGATTTATCAAAACGAGATGATCATGATCTATAAAATCAATACTATTTAAATAAATAGTAAAAAATCTGACGTGTAGAATCTGGTGAGAAAGAATATGAACTACATCTTTAGTACAGGAACAGACCAGTTCACCTGTTTTAATATATTTTTCTAAATAAGTCCCGGGCAACTCATATGTTTTAATTAATTTCTCACACTCGATTAAAGGAAACTCCCATAAATTCTTCCAGATATCCTCTTCTTTACGTTGCTTAATAGCTACTCTGCCATCAGGGGTTATCAAATGAAAGTAATTCAGGTAACGTAATCTTTTCTTAATTGTTTTTTTCTTTGTTGGTAATAAACCAACCATTCCATTTTTGAATGCATAACACAACTGTTGGAACTTACAAGATTCGCATTTAGGAATAAATGGAGTGCATATCAAGGCACCAAATTCCATCATAGCCTGATTATAATCACCTGGTGCCTGAGCGGGCATTAACTGTTCAGAAATCCACCTAATCTTTTTCTGCAATAGCGTTGATCCTACAACTTCACTTATTCCAAAGTACCTTGAAAGTACCCTGGTTACATTGCCATCAATTGCAGGAATAATTTCATCATTACAGATAGATGCAATTGCGGCTGATGTATATGGCCCAATTCCCTTTAGTTTAATCAGGGAATTATAATTAGCTGGAAAAATTCCTTCAAAGTCTTTCATTATCAAATGTGCCGTGTAATGCATATATCTGGCTCTGGAATAATACCCTAAACCTTTCCAGACATTTAGTACCATTTGTTCAGAAGCTTCTGAAAGCATGGAAATATTAGGAAACTGCTGAATGAATCTAAAATAATAAGGAATTCCCTGATCTACCCTGGTTTGCTGAAGGATGATCTCTGATACCCATATTTTATAAGGATCTTTTATTCCCCTCCAAGGTAAGTCCCTTTTATTGGTTTGATACCAAGATAATATACCATCAGAAAAGTTCATAATTCGACTGAATTAATTAAAATTGAGGCAATTGCCATTAAAAAAGTGCTTTAATTTTCTTATTGTTCCAAAATCTTTTATATTTGCAGCCCGTTTAAAAAATTTATTATCAAATCATTAAAAAATTATAACCAACATGACAAAAGCAGAAATTGTAGCTGAAATTGCTAATAAGACCAATCTTGAGAAGGTTGCCGTACAGCAGACTATTGAGGCTTTTATGGAATCAGTTAAGAGCTCTCTTGCTAAAGGTGAAAGTGTTTATTTAAGAGGATTCGGCAGCTTCACTACAAAGAAAAGAGCTGAAAAAACTGGAAGAAACATCTCTAAAAATACTACCATTATCATCCCTGCACACTTTATCCCGGCATTTAAACCTGCCAAGACTTTTGTGTTTGACGTGAAAAACAAGGTTCAATAAAAGTTGTTCATTTATAAAAGTAAATAAATCATGCCAAGCGGAAAAAAGAGAAAAAGACACAAAATGGCTACGCACAAACGCAAAAAACGTTTGCGCAAGAATAGACATAAAAAGAAATAATTTTTTAATTTCTTAACGGGAAACCCATCACGTACCCTAATATATTGTATTTTTATGGTACGTGATGGATTGATTCCTTATCGCATAGGTTTCATCTGAACAAACTCATGGATGCATTCCTAATATTCTAATTTTTAAATTTCAGGTGATTGAATAAAGAACTGATTATCAACGCAGACTCGTCTGAAGTTAACATTGCGTTACTGGAAGATAAAGTTCTGGTTGAACTTAATAAAGAAAAGACCAATAGCAACTTTGCTGTTGGTGATGTTTATCTTGGCAGGGTCAAGAAAATTATGCCAGGTCTCAATGCTGCATTTGTTGATGTTGGCTACGAAAAAGACGCATTTTTACACTACCTCGACTTAGGCCCACAAGTCAAATCACTCAATAAACTTCTTAAGATATACCTGTCAGACCGTCCCGATTATCCCTCAATACAGGATTTTCAAATGGAGCCGGATATTGAAAAAACCGGTAAAATAACTTCTGTATTGACGCCAAATCAACAGGTACTGATACAAATTGCAAAAGAACCCATTTCTACCAAGGGACCCAGGGTATCTTCTGAAATTTCCTTCGCAGGGCGATATCTTGTCTTGGTTCCTTTTTCTGAAAGAGTTTCTGTATCACAAAAAATTAAGAGCCTGGATGAGAGGAATAGACTTAAGCGTTTGATTAGCAGTATCAAACCTAAAAATTTTGGTGTCATTATTCGTACCGTTGCAGAAAACAAGAAGGTTGCTGACCTTGATGCTGATCTCCGTTCACTCGTTGCTAAATGGGATGCGTGTGTCGCAAAACTAAACGGTGCTAAAGCTCCAATGCGTATTTTGAGTGAAATCGACCGCACTACTGCTATTCTCCGTGACCTGTTGAATGAGTCATTTAATAATATCCATGTTGACGATCCAGGTATCTATGAAGAAATAAAATCATACATCCGTACTATTGCCCCTGATAAGCTCGAAATCCTGAAGCTTTATAAAGGAAAAGTACCTGTATTTGAGAATTTTGGAATTGACAAACAGATCAAGAATTCTTTCGGTAAAATAATCACCATTAAAAGTGGTGTATATCTTATCATCGAGCATACGGAAGCTTTACACGTTATCGATGTAAACAGCGGACACAGGGTAAATTCGGAGATTTCTCAGGAGATGAATGCCTTAGCAGTCAATCTGGAAGCTGCTATTGAGATTGCCAGGCAGTTACGGTTGCGTGATATGGGTGGAATTATTGTGGTCGACTTCATTGATATGCATGAAGGTGCTAACAGACGCAAACTCTACCAGAAGCTAAAAGATGAAATGGCACATGATCATGCCAAACATACAGTACTTCCACCGAGTAAATTTGGTTTGGTTCAGATCACACGTCAAAGAGTAAGGCCTGAAATGAATGTTCAGATCCTTGAAAAATGTCCATCCTGTGGTGGCACAGGTGAAATAAAGCCTGCCATAATTTTGTTGGACCAGATTGAAAACAACATACGGTATCTCACCCAGGATCAGAACGAGCCTTTTATCAAAATAGCTCTTCATCCTTATATATATGCCTATCTAACAAAAGGATTAAATTCAGTTAGAATGAAGTGGTCCATTAAATTTAATCGATGGATTCGTCTCAAGTCCATGAGTTCTTATCATCTGCTTGAATACCACTTTTTTAATAAAGCGGATGATGAGATTAAAATGTAGTTAATAAATCCGGTTTAACAGATGAATACAGTAGTAAGTGGAATAAGGCCGACAGGTAACCTTCACCTTGGTAACTATTTTGGAGCTCTGCGTAATTTTATAAAAATGCAGGAATCCAACCATTGTTACTTCTTTATAGCAGATTATCATTCACTTACAACTCATCCTACTCCAGGTGACCTGCATGGTAATGTTAAAAACGTGCTTATTGATTATTTAGCAGCAGGTTTGGATCCTGAAATGGCTACACTTTATTTGCAAAGCGATGTTCCGGAAGTAGCTGAATTGTATCTCTTCCTAAACATGAATGCTTACAAAGGGGAACTCGAAAGAGTTACATCTTTTAAAGATAAAGCAAAGACACAACCCGATAACATAAATGCCGGATTGCTGACATATCCTACCCTAATGGCTGCCGATATCATAATCCACAAGGCACATAAAGTGCCAGTTGGGAAAGATCAGGAGCAGCATCTTGAAATGACCCGAACTTTTGCCAATAGATTTAACAGGCTCTATAATGTGGACTATTTTCCTGAACCTGTGGCATATAATTTTGGTGATGAGCTTATCAAAATACCTGGTCTCGATGGAAGTACCAAGATGGGAAAATCAGAAGGTGAAGGCAATGCTATATTCCTTGGTGATGATGCTGCCGTTATTCGCAAAAAGGTAATGAAAGCTGTAACCGATAGTGGACCAACTCACCCCAATCAACCCAAACCTCAGGCAATACAGAACATTTTCTATCTGATGAAAGTCATGTCCAAACCTGAAACTACATCCTTCTTTGAAGAGGCTTATATTAATTGCAATATCAGGTATGGTGATATGAAAAAGCAATTAGCAGAGGACATTGTCGCATTTACTGAGCCTTTCAGAGAAAAGATCCTGCAGTTATCTGCTGATAATGATTACTTGCGTAAAGTAGTAAACATTGGACGTGAAAAAGCACATGAAAGTGCAGCCAGAACGATAAGGGAAGTGAGAGAAATAATTGGTTTCAAACCTTTCTAATCTTCAGTCGATCAAATAAGTTTACATCCACTTCTTTTTCTTAAAGAGAAAGATCATACTACCTGCCAACAATATCATAAATATCATCAATAGGGTGAACGAATGTGGTTCACTCTGAAATGGCAAACCTATATTCATTCCATATAGGCTCGCAATAAAAGTTAACGGAAGCAGTATGGATGAGATAAGCGTAAGTACCTTCATTATCTCATTTGTGCGGTTTGTCTGTAATGAATCAAAGGTCTTGGATAGACCCTCCACAATTTCCTGATAATCTTCCGTCATATCCCACATCTTCTGGTAATAGTCAAGAATATTACCCCAGTAATCTTCCATATTTTCTGCGTAACCTTCTATCTCTCCGGATTCAAATTTATGGAACAGTCGAAGTTGGGGCTTGAAGATTGTATTTACAAGAATAATGTTTTTTCGCGTGAGCGATATGCGTTCAATAGTACGTTCTGCTTTTTTGCTGAAGAGATCCCTGTTTATAAGATCTACTTCAACACCTAATTTACTCAGGAGAGAAAATGACTCTTGCATTAGATGCTCAAGTATTTTGTAGAGCAAAGCATCGCTAGTTCCCACCTGTCTAACTTGATAATTGTCTTCCGGCTCCCGCCCACTATTGAAAAGGTTCTTAACAACCCAATGTGACTTGCCTATCGTAATTATAAAATCACTGCCCCAAAAAATCTTTACTTCCTTTACTTTAAGGAAGCGATTCCATCGATCGAAATAAGGGAAATGTAGGATTAGAAAATAATAATCGTCGTAAATGTCTATTTTGGGACGCTGATTGGTTCTGCTACGGCAGTCTTCAATATCAAGGGGATGGAAATGGAAATTATCTTTTAGAAATTGTAAATCCTCATCGGTAGGGTCAAGTATATGATGCCACCTTAGCGTACCTATTTTTATGGTCTCAATCATTGGAACCCTTCTTTATTAAGTAAGTATTCAATTTCTTCTACATTCCCTTAGGATATTGTTGGTGGGTCAAAAGTACAAAAATCATTTGAATTTTATTCCCTAAAATTGAATATTTACTATTACCGATAACGGTTGGATGGCATTTGCTGAATCAATATATAATCAAGAAATGTTGATAGTTGTAGTTATGAGTTATAATATAGTCCAGTTTTTCAATTTGGAGTTAGTGTGTCTATTCATAAATATCTTGTGAAACAAACATAGCATTCAAGATCGCTTCCTTATTTAGCTTGGTTGGGATACTTTTGTCTTCAATGAATTTTATCAAGTCTAATGTATTCAAGTTACCTATCATTTCATATCCGGTCATTGGACATCCTCCGATACCGCTCAACACACCATCAAATGATCGACACCCCGACTGCCAGGCCGCTTCAATTTTCTCGTACCATCCTTCAGGAGTTGTATGTATATGCAATCCAAATTCAATGTCAGGCCAATTTGATATCATACTGTTACAAATCAAGTAGATAGAATCTGGAGTGGCCACTCCAATAGTGTCAGATAAAGTTATAGTCTTAATTCCTTTATGAATAAATTGATCTATTTGCCTTTTCATTTCATCAATGTTCCACGTATCACCGTATGGATTACCAAAGGCCATACTCATAAAGATTCTGAGTCCCTTACCCGATTCTGCGCATAGTAGTGCAAGTGAATCAATTGTCTCCAGTGCTTTAGCAGTTGAGGAATTGATGTTTTTTTGAAGAAAGGTTTCCGACATAGAATACGGGAATCCTAGGATATCAAGTTTCTCTTGGGATGCAGCATCCTTCCCACCTCTTAAATTCCCTACAATTGCCATCAAAAGAGCATCTCCTTCAGTTTTATCTATCAGCTTCAAGACCTTATTCTGGTCAGCCATCTGTGGTATGGCTTTGGGAGAAACGAAACTTCCAAAATCTATTACATCAAAACCTCCTTTCAGTAGTGCATTGATATAATTTGCACGTTTTTCAACAGGAATTATGTAAGGCAACCCTTGTTGAGCATCTCTGGGTGATTCTGTAATTCTAATAATGTCATTCTTTATCATCATAGTAACTTAACTTAAATAAAAGGTTATTGTTTTTATCACTTAAGTCAATTTTATGAATCCTTTTGAAAGTAATTAATTATTACTGGTATGACTTTGATGCTGTCAAAAACTACGTGAGAATATATCTTGCAATTACCATTCGTTGTATTTCTGAGGTCCCCTCCCCAATCTGTAATAGACGCTGATCACGATAAAATCGTTCTATTTCGTAATCCTTCATTAGTCCGTAACCACCATGTATTTGAACTGCTTCATCTGCAACCTCTTTGGCAATTTCCGAGCAGTAGAGTTTTGCCATTGCCGATTCCTTGGCATAAGATTGGCCTGTATCTTTAAGCCAACAGGCTTTATAAAGTAAATTACGGGCAAGTTCTATCTTCAATGCCATATCAGCCAGTTTGAAGGAAATAACCTGAAATTTAGAGAGAGTTTGACCAAACTGTTTTCTCTCCTGTGCATAGTTCAATGCCAGTTCATAAGCGCCCTGAGCACATCCAAGTCCCATAGCTGCAATGCTAAGCCTCCCGGAGTCAAGGGTCGACAACATGATCTTTGATCCTTCCCCTTTCTTGCCAAGTATATTGGGCTCCGGTACACGACAATCATCAAAGAAGAGTTGAGCTGTGTCTGAAGCACGCCACATCATCTTACCATGCATGGTCTGCCTTGTAAAGCCTGGGGTATCCTTGTCAACTATAATTGTTGTGAATTCTTTTTTCCCATTGTTTTCTCCTGTTACTGCTTGAACTGTAGCTCCTATCGAAATATCAGCAGAACCGTTAGTAATGAATATCTTGGAACCGTTAATCACCCATTCACCATTTTCAAGAACAGCCCTTGTCTTCGATCCCCGTGAATCACTTCCGGCATCAGGTTCTGTTAAACCGAATGCCCAAAGTGCATTACCGGTGCATAGTAGTGGTAAATATTTCTTTTTTTGTTCTTCGTTGCCATAGTAATAGAGTGGACCAATACCCAGGGAATTATGTGCGGCAACAGTTGCTGCTTGTGAACCATCAATTCTAGCTAATTCTTCTACGGCAATAATATAGGCGAGGTAATCCATTCCCTGTCCGCCGTACTCATGAGGTAAATATATGCCGAACAGTCCAAGTTCACCCATTTTGCGTGTTAAATCAACTGAAAATTCAGCCTTCTCATCAAGGTCTTTGGCAACCGGTCGTATTTCTCGTTCAGCAAAATCACGCACCGTGCTTCGAATCATTTTATGCTCTTCACTAATGTTGTAATCCATGGTGTTTATTTATTTGTTTCTTGTGGTGACTATCAATGATATCTGGACTTCGTATTAACCAAGGCTAATAATTCAAATTTATCGCTACCAACCCAAGTTTACTATTCAGCAATTGTAATTTCTTCCTTTTTATGCAGGTGTATCAAATGGGAACTATTATCAACATTATCCCCTTTTTTCACTAGGATTTTATCTATGATGCCATCGTATGGTGCCAACAGGTTATTTTCCATCTTCATAGCTTCAATTACCATCAAAAGATCACCCTCTTTTACAGTATCGCCTTCTGATACTTTCACAGTCAGGACCCTGCCCGGCATAGGAGAGATAATATCCCCAGTGTCAGCTTTGTGTATTACAACTCCTGCAAAGCAATTTTCATCTGAGGGTGCAATGTCAGGTCTTTTAAAGGTAAATTCATGCCCCTGGTATTTTATCAAAATATCATTATCAGCGGTTTTGACCATGTACAGGATATATTGATCATCATCGATTCGAAGTTTGTAACCACCCTGCTCCTTATTTGCCAATGCAGCACTCTTTTTCACACCTTTATTGATATAGGTTAGATGATCAGGACTGTTTTTTTCTATCATAATCTCAAATGATTTCTCATTTAGCCAGACATCCATCCTGTTGAAGATTCTCCAGTATCCTATTTCATTCCATACATTGCTAAGGAGTGCTCTATTTTGACTTTGTTGTTGTACATTATCATTACAATCGAAGTCGACTGTGGAAAGGGGATGTGTTCCCTGCCGGCCTTTACTTCTGTTTGTATGTCTGGCACTATTTCCATGACTGTCATTATAACTTGAATTCAAACTATAAATTAAAGCTCCTGCCATTGGAATCTCAAAGTCAAGTGCCTCTTTTGATTTTGCAAAATCATGGTTCAATTCAATAAGGTGATTGTCTATATACCTAGTATGAACTGTGTTAGCCATATAGTCTGGATGCAGAAGCAACACATTGAGAAACGACAAATTAGTCTTAATTCCCAATACAACATACTGTGGAAGAAAGCTTAATAGCTTACTGATTGTTTCCTTCCGGTCTTTTCCATGAGCAATGACCTTACTAATCATCGGATCAAAGTTGCTGTAAACCTGAACACCATCATGTTGCCGTGCATCATCTACTCTCAATCCACCTTCCGATTGTGAAATGTAAGGTTCAGTTTTATTTTCAGCAAGAGGTTCTGATTTAGTATTGTCATCCTTGAATAAACTTAAATCAGGATAACCATATTGAAGTATTGTCCCAGGCGAAGGCATAAAATTATTCTGCGGGTCTTCAGCATATACCCTTAATTCTATAGCATGTCCGTTGATTGACAGGTCTGATTGCTTATATGACAACCTTGAACCTTCAGCAATCAGGAATTGTTCCCTTACTATATCCACACCGGTGATCATTTCAGTAACAGGATGTTCAACCTGAATCCTGGTATTCATTTCAAGGAAGTAGAACTTCAAATCCTTATCCACTAAAAACTCAATCGTCCCGGCATTATAGTATCCAATGGATGATGCTAACAGCACTGCCGCAGCGCACATCTTAGATCTTACTTCAGCAGTGATTGTAGGAGAAGGTGCTTCTTCGATGATCTTTTGATGTCGCCGCTGAACAGAGCATTCCCTTTCAAAAAGATGAATGACATTTCCATGCTTATCACCCATTATCTGAACCTCAATGTGACGTGGATTCTCAAAAAACTTTTCAATATAAACAGTTTCGTCTCCAAAGTAATTTTTTGCTTCACTTGAAGTAGAAGTCAGGGCTGCAGCAAGATCACCTTCTGAATGTACAATACGCATACCTTTTCCACCTCCTCCGGCAGCTGCTTTCACCAATACCGGAAAGCCAATGTCAATATGGTTCTTGAGCAATTCTTCAGGACTTCCTGTTATACCGGGAGTAACCGGAACATTATATTTTACAGCTATTTCACGTGCAGCTATTTTATGGCCCATTGCTCTGATAGAATCAGAGGAAGGGCCCACAAATACAATCCCTTCTTTTTCACAGGCTTCAGCAAATAAAGGGTTCTCTGACAGAAAGCCATAACCTGGGTGGATGGCATCAGCTTTAACACCTTTGGCTGCCTTGATAATTGCCCCAATATTCAAATAGGTTTCCAAAAGTGTCTTACCCGGCAGATATACCTTCTCATCTGATTCTTTAACATGGGCTGAATCACGGTCCTGTTCTGAATATACAGCCACAATTTTATAGCCCATTATCCGGGCCGTCCGTATGATACGAAGGGCGATTTCTCCACGATTGGCAATCAGTAGTTTATTTATTTTCATCTCATAGATTTTCCTGTGGATACAGTCTTAGTCTTTTACCCAATTGGGCTTCCTCTTCTCAAGGAATGCTGCCATACCTTCCTGCCCTTCTTCTGATGACCTTATTTCGGCAATCATTTCTGCAGTATATGTCAATGCTTGTTCCAAGGTTATTTTATTAGACACCTGGTCAATTAACACTTTACAATGTCCAACCGCCTTTGGTCCACTGGTAAGAAGCATGGAAGTAAGATTATCAAGGTAACTTTCCAGATTTTCAAAGGGCATTGCCTTATTGACCAGTCTGAACCATTCAGCCTCCTTTCCATCAATTCGGCGACCGGTCAGCATTAATTCCTTTGATCCATACTCCCCAACTCGTTTCATAACAAAGGGAGAGATACAAGCAGGAACTATCCCTATTTTAACCTCAGAAAGAGAAAATACTGTTTCATTATCACAGATGGCAATATCGCATGCAGCAAGTAAGCCATTGGCTCCTCCTATTGCCGCACCATGCACCACGGCTACAGTTGGTACGCTACAATTATAAATGGTATTGAAACATACTGACAATTGAATGCTCTCCTTCAAGTTTTGATCATAAGAGTATTTTGCCACATCACGCATCCAATTAAGGTCAGCGCCTGCACAAAAAGCTTTGCCGCGTCCCCGTAAAATGATGATCCGTACTTCCTCCATTTGTGATAATTGACTGAAGGCCTTGATGAGCTCGCCAATCATAACTTCATTGAAAGCATTTCTTATCTCAGGTCTATTAAGCCAGATGGTAGCTATACGATCCTTAAGTTCAATTTGAATAGTGGTGAATTCCATAATTCCGAAAAGTCTTTTGATTTTTGATTACTTAATGTACGATTTATCAATCAAATCCCTTTTAACGCTTAATCTGCCGGGTATTTTCAACCTTGCAATTTTGAGAAATCAATTCCAGATGAGCATATTTAAAATCGAAAAACAAAAATCTCATTACATTCTAAAAACTCCATACTTTGTTTCCTCCCATAGATGGTTTGTAGAGGTAGCAATACCCAATGCCAGCATTTTACGAGTATCAATAGGATCAATAATTCCATCATCCCATAATCGTGCTGTACTGAAATAGGCAGATCCCTCTTCCTCGTATTTACTGAGTATGGAATTTCGCAAAACTTCTCTTTCAGAATCCTTAAAGTCAATGCCTTTAGACTTTAATTGCTCTTCTTTAACGGTGGTTAGAACACCTGCTGCCTGTTCTCCTCCCATCACAGAAATTTTAGCATTTGGCCACATAAATAAAAGATGTGGATCATAAGCCCTGCCAGCCATTGCATAATTACCGGCACCGAATGATCCTCCAAAAACAACTGTGAACTTAGGAACATTAGCATTGGCAACTGCATGAACCATCTTGGCTCCATCACGTGCAATACCTCTACGTTCATACTCTCGTCCAACAATAAAACCGGTAATATTCTGCAGGAAGATTATAGGCACGTTTCTGGAAGTACACAATTCAATGAAGTGAGCTCCTTTCAGCGCGGTTTCACCAAATAGCACACCACTATTGGCAAGTATTCCTACGGGATAGCCCATGATATGTGAGAATCCTGTAACTAGTGTAGGTGCATAGTTTGCCTTGAACTCATGAAATCTACTTTCGTCTACTATTCGGGCAATAATTTCTTTAGAATCTACTGATTTGCGTAAATCAATTGGTGCAATACCGTAAAGTTCTGTGGGATCATAGAAAGGTGGAATGCTTTTAACAATTTCAAAGACCTGCCGAGTGGAAGGTTTTAGTGTTCTGAATATATCCCGGCAAATCTGTATGGCATGATTGTCGTCTTCTGCCAGATGATCTGCAACTCCAGATATAGATGTATGTACTACTGCTCCTCCAAGTTCTTCAGCAGTAACTACTTCACCTGTAGCAGCTTTTACCAGCGGAGGGCCACCAATAAAGATGGTGCCCTGATCTCTCACAATGATGGTTTCATCACTCATCGCCGGAACATAAGCTCCACCTGCAGTGCATGAACCCATTACAATTGCTATCTGAGGTATGCCTGCTGCCGACATCCTGGCCTGATTATAAAAGAATCTTCCGAAATCGAATCTATCAGGGAATACCTTTGACTGTTCGGGCAGAAATACTCCTCCTGAATCAACCATATACACGCAGGGTATGTGATTCTGCATGGCAATTTCCTGTGCCCTCACATGCTTTCTTATCGTCTGTTCAATATAAGTGCCCCCTTTTACAGTAGCATCATTGGCTACAATCATTGCCTCGCGACCATGTATTATACCTATTCCTGTTACTATTCCGGCAGATGGGAATTCATTATTGTACATTCCATACGCTGCCATTGAAGAAAGTTCCAAAAAAGGAGTATTGGAATCCAACAGCAGGTTTATCCTTTCTCGCGCCAATAGTTTTCCTCTCTCCTTATGTTTGCTGATGGCATCAGGCGGACCACCGACAGTTGCTTCATTGAGCCGCTCACGGTAAGTGGAAATCAGTTGGGAGTATGCCTCCGTGTTCTTTCTGAATTCTTCTGATGAAGTGTCGATTTTTGATTCTATACGGTACAAGGCAGGTAAATTTGGTTAATAAAGGCTGTAGCCAAGATAATACATTTTTGCCAATTGCAGAAACATACAACCTATGTAAATGTTTGAATCTATTATTCTCAATTAATGCACAATACCCGTTAGGTGTATGAAATAATTCACCTCATTAACTATATGGTATCAAGAGTAAAACTTTCACCGGGTTTAATTCCCTGGTCTGTTTTCTGCAGAACAAAGCATTCGTTGTAGGCATCATGTTCAAGGAAAATTATATAGTTATTCTCAACTGCTTCATTCAGAAACGCCTCTTTCTCATCAAGTGTAAGCAGTGGGCGGGTATCATAACTCATTATCCAGGGCAAGGGTATATGTGACTTTGTTGGAAGTAAGTCACTACTGAATACCAATGTTCTGCCCTTATATTTAATAAATGGTATAGCCTGGCCATCAGTGTGTCCGTTATACAATCTGATCTTAATATCATCAAAAAGGTCAGCTCCTTCATCAAACAACTTTAAACTTCCGCTCTCTTCTATCGGCTTGATGTTTTCAATCAGGAACGATGCACTTTCGCGTTTATTGGAATGCATGGCCCAGTTCCACTGGGGCTTACTGATATGGTAAGTTGCATTAGGAAAAGTAAGTTCATAACCGCTCTTCTCTGAATTGTATTTTACACTGCCTCCACAATGATCAAAGTGCAAGTGGGTGAGGAACATATCGGTAATATCTTCAGGCTTGAATCCATGTTTGGCGAGTGATTTAACAAGGGAATCTTCACCACTCAGGTAAAAGCGGTTGAAGAACTTTTCACTTTGCTTGTCCCCAATACCATTGTTTATGAGAATGCGTCTATCACCCTGCACAATTAGCAGACAGCGCATTACCATATTGATCATGTTGTTTTCATCCGATGGATACTTCTGGCTCCATAATGTCTTTGGAACAACGCCAAACATGGCGCCTCCATCAAGTTTAAAGTTCCCGGTAGGGATTGAAATGAGTTGCATAATCTTGAATTTGGGATTAAACAACAAAAGAAGTGAAAAGTTAACAATACCATGCTATGTTAACCAGCTCCCCTTTATTCTGAATTATTTTCCATAATCCGGATCCATATCAGGTGTTCGTGTACCGGCTACTTCATTGGCCATAAGGAGAAACACATTCCAGCATAGGCCTCTGGTAGAAATCCACCATGTATCGGTAGTTGTCCATTTTGTGGGGATGAACTCTTTACTGAATGGCCATTCAGGATTCAGATAAATCTCTGCCCAAACTCTATTTTCCATTATTGTTTCAGCATTTTCCCAGCCATGTCTTAATCCTGTGACATAAGCACAATACTCTGCCCTAAACCAACTTCCACCGTTGTAATAATACCCTTCATTTTTGCCTTTACCATAGTTTTCCACTCCAAATTTCGCAAATGGCTGGTATTCTTCTGTCAGATAAGAGTAGCCAGGTTCATCTTTAATTAATCGTACTAAGATTGGTGCTGTTGTCCCAATTTCTGGATGTGGTGATTCCGGTACTTTGTTCAATAAGGGTGTCTGCTCAAGGTGGTTTATTACCATTTCATCTGTGAGGATAGGCCGGTTGAACAGCCATAATGAATAAAACTCAGGTTCCAGATCATTAAGACAAATTAAATCCGGGAAGTTTTTGTCAAAGATCATATGCTTTCTCTTACTATCATAGAAGTTCCGGTATTCTGCTTCTGCCTTCTGTATATATTCCTCTTTAATGTCAAATCCCAGTTCTTTGATTGTCCTTAGTGCCACAGCAAGCATCCCCTGATTTACTCCTAACCTGTCGGTCTTAGGTTGAAAATCTACAATATCTATCTGACTTAATGAGAAATGTGAGGTGCATTTACCATCCTTGTCGGCATCAAATTCGTTGAGTACATATTCTACCGCCTTTTTGATTTTATCATGTGGAAGCATAACTCCAAACCGTCTTTTGTTCAACAAGGCCCACATGAGCCATTCTATGGTTGCTTCATTATCCTTGGCTTCTACCGATCCCATGTAAGGGGTGATTATAGTGCCAATTCCACCCTTTGGCGTTTGTGTTTTACCCCACTGTTCCCATATGGCAAGGTTTAGATCCTTGTTGTACGTTGAAATGGTTGCAAAGAAAGAATCTCTGTTATACATATCAGGGGCATAATTCATGTTAGGTACATTGAATGGGGTAAAGTCTCTAACATCAGTAATCCATGTGAGCATATTGAAGTTACCATAGAGCATCTTCTCAAACAATGTTCCTTTAAATCCTTTTCCCTCAGCAAGTCTTGACTGTGATGAGATCATGAATTGTTGGTGTGATTTCCAGGGCTCAATAAACAAGTAGGTAGTTTTCACTACACCATCACCCAAGGGTAACAGGTTATAAGGTTCAATGCCTATATTTCCTGAATCCATGCTGAATTGGTGTTCAGTAAATTGAAGATCTTTTAGCTGGAGTAAGCATTCTCTGCCCAACTGTGAACCAAGAAACATTGAAACGCTGTCACTCTCTATATAAGGAACGAGAATGCTTCCCTTAAACTCTGTCCACTCGTTTTCTTTTGTTGGAAAATTGTCAATATACTTAATGCCATGTTCCAACTCAAGAGTCTTCAGTCCGTTTTTAATTCTGAAAAGTTTCAATGCAACTGGTGTGTTTCCCCTGCATAAGAAGGAGATAGTATAAATGCGCTGGTTCTTGAAAGGTACAATCATTTCAATGCCAGCCCTACCACCTGGATGACCATGAATAGTTAACAGTCCCTGATTATTCTCCACATCAGCGGAACCGTCAACAGCATAACCCTCCTTTGTCTCAGTTTTTTGCCCTAATGAAACTTCCAAGGGGGATTTCAGTATCAACTGTTTACCAGCATCCAGGTTATACATCTCACCAAAAGTTTGTCTTATGAAATGATTGTTATTTGCCCTTTCAATTGAATCTGCAATAGTCAATAAATTGACATCAGGCAATATCCTCATTCCGACAAATCCTCCACCTCTGCCACTAAACCTGCGTCGGGTATTCCTTGTAAACTGGTTCAGATAACCGGCGTCAGTAAGCACACCTACAACTAAATTCTCAGGAGTGATAAAACCTGCAGACGGATATATTTCATGCACAAATCCACCCGGGAATTTTTCACATTCAAAGGTTACATATTCGTTGGGTATTTCGGCGGGACGAATAGTCTGCTTCATTGTATAGTACATTCCAGGCATGGATGGCTGGAACAATTCAACCGTCTTCCGTATTACGTTTGAATTGACTATGCTGTATATCACTCTGACCGACAGATTTGCATCAAACTCCGGAAGATAGGAATCTCCTGTAAGGATTATGCTGGTTTCATTACCCGACCAATTCTTACCCTTCCAGTGACCTATTTCACATACAGTACTCATATCAAGGTTTGACAAATGAAGAGAAAACTCCTCCGTATTGCCAATAATCAGGTTTTCTCCATTGTATATTTCAACGTAAAAACCAATCTGTTCATTTCCTGCCACTTTCAATGATAGTTGCTGACTGCTGGCATTTATACCTGAAAATAGAACTGTTATGAGAAATAGCCATCTTACCAGTGGCCTTTGGGACCAAGCAACAGAAACCTGATTTTCTAAAGTCATCATCTTGAATTTTGTCATCCCGGATTTGGGCATTAGGCCTGTGAAGGCTATACTTTATTATAACTTGATCATAATTTTTCTGGAAATCAATTGTCCGTTATCAAGTTTCAATTGTAACATATGCATTCCGGGTATCGGCTCTTCTAATTCTACCAATAGCCTATCGCCATTCCGACTAACAGAAATATTCTGAACCTCTCTACCGTTGGGTGCTAAAAGTGTGATGTTTTCAATCCTTGTATTCCCGGTTAATTCAATGTAGAAAAGTTCTCCTGCAGGGTTAGGGTATAAGCGTGTAATTATTTGTTCTTCCTCCATACCAATAGGAGAAGACCATAGTGTTTTAAGCTCATCTATTTGTGCAATCGGAATTTCCTTATCCCATAGTTTTACTTCATCAATACTACCACGCCAGGAATATAGTGTTTCCAAATTATCCATCCTGCCAATTGTCAGTGGCTTGGTAGATGGTTGAATATTGCCTGAGAATGCCTTGAAATTATCAAGCACTCCATCAATATACAATTCCAGCGAATAGCCGGTGTAAAGCGCTGTTACATGATAATACCGGTTAAGATCAATAGGTGCAAAGCCGTCCAGGTCAGCAACTCCGGCGTTAGTCTTGACAGTCCATCGCAGGTAACCTTCGGGTGTAACAGAGAGTTTGTATCGTTCCTGCCATGACCCATGTGAAATAATAAACCGTTCCGAAGCAAGCTGATCACAATTTATCCAGCAACTTAGGCTTATTGCATTGCTAAAATTAAGGTCATCATGGTTGTCAGTAAAAATGATATTTGAACCCGTATTAAACTTATAGGCCAGCGATGCCACTCCGCGTGGATCTATTGTTTTGGTGGCTCCTGATACAGTGGCATGAAACCTATCAGCAGCGTGATTCAGGTTATCCCAGTCGAAAGGATACCATATCAGGGGTGCCTCATTTTGTAAAGAGTTGTCCTTCACTAAAGCACCTGAAGTAACTGTTGTGGTTAGCATAAACTGGTTAGTGACCTGTAGAGTTATTGTAACAACTGATGCATTTAACGGAGCCTGCCAATTCACTGTAGTCCCGGTTGTTTGATTTAACACTCCCGCTGTCACACTCCAGTTATACGTAAGTATTTCACCGGCACTAGGCTCAACAAGTGCAGTAAACGTGTTTAATTCTCCTGTATAAGTGAATTTGGATTCCTGTTGTATTCCATTAACAACCGGTGGAAATGCAATGTAATCAACAAACTGAATATGCAGAGTATCCTCTGCAACCTGTCCATTACTTGATACCCGGCACTTAAGCACAGAATTTGCCGGTATGGCAGGGGATGTAATCTGAACATTTGATTGAGTTGTACTCTCTACCAAGACACCATCTATATACCATTCAAATGATACAGAATTGCCTGATTCTATGTTACCAGGTTCACAAAAGGCTGTAAAAACATCGTTTGTGAGAACAGGATTCTGATCAGTTGATAGTGACTTGATCCGGAGATTCAGTGAATAATCATACTGGTAGTGATAATCTATAATATGTTCTCCGGCATATAGGCGGTTATTAATATTCTCAGGTACTACTCCTGCAGGGAAAAGGCGAATAAGCCTTACCTCTCCGGCAGGAACTGTCAAAGTATAAGTGCCTGAAGCCGAGCTAGTCAGAACACTTTCTGTAATAGCATCATATATGCTGTATGTCCCCGCGGGCAAATCAACCTGAACTTGCTTAGCCATTGCTGTTGGATTGAAATACAAATATCCAGGGATGGCATTGTCACCATAAAAATCTGTCTTGTTCAAATCAATCTGAAGGATTTCAGTAATATTGGTTGATTCAACCACTGCTGCAAGATAACCCACACTTGAACCACTGTAAAGTGATAGATTTGTAGCAGCCCATCCACCGTTTATTGCATCACCCATAGCAAAAGGCGACTTGCCAAGCCAAACCTCTTTCATTGACTCATGCGGGATAAAAGCATCCGGATCATTGGTAACTGACCATGCCCATGAATCCTGATTGGCTTCAGGTAATGCATTTCTATAAAACAGCCGGCTTGCATTGGTTACATTTATCATCCATTTGGCAATTGCTTTAGCGTAACGTTTATCATATTTCGGGAGTGGGGCAAGAGCAGCAGCTTGCTGAAAGCCATTCATAATAAAAGCATAATCATCACCTCCATCATTGGCTTCACCAATCAAACCTGAAACATCATAACCACCCCAAGTGCCAACAATGGAGCCCCATCCGCGTAACGACCCCCTGTCAAAACACCAGTCAAGCATTTTTTGTATAGGGTAATTTGTACCTTCTAAAGCATTCATTCGTGCTGCCACAAGAGTGCCATAAGGCAGCTGTAATTCATAAGAGGGATTTGTTGGAAAATCTGCCAGAAAATCCAATGCTAACTGCGCACCTTCAATATATTCCCGGCTTCCTGTTTCAGAATAGGCATTGTAAAGCAGCCAGGCGATGCTTCCTGCTGCTTCAGGTTCCGGAACACCCGTTGTAAGCGGCAAGCCTGTTGCAAGGTTAAAAGCCCTGTAATTCATGTATGGAACCGTCCAAGGAGTAGTACTTCCCCCTAATTGATTTACACAATATAACCATCGGTCTGCCACCGTTGTGAATTGTACACTGAATTCATCAGCAGCATTGGGATATAAATGTTTTAACTGGTAGAAATAAACATTGGGCATTAGATCATACCACCAGTCTCCTCCGGATGTTGTTGAGTAGCCGTTCAGGTAAACATTCTGACCATTCTCCAGATTGAAGAAATCTTTTGCTTTTGTTACCCAGTTTTCCCCGTTTTGATTGCTCTTGTCGATCCCTACCAGAGAGGCTCCGACTATAGCCGGTATTATATTAATACCTTCAGCCTGATTTCCATGGCTATCGGCACCTACATAAGAGTCAAGAAAAATAGGAATGTTATCAGGATAATTGAATTGCCCCTGTGTTCCTAATCGGGATAAGGGGAGGTACTGTCCTGTTCTATTCAGATCGAAAACGAATGCATCATAACCCTCCGCTACAGCATCCCAGTCCATTAACTGCAGAGGCGAAGGGAGATCGGGCATCTGATTGATACGACTGATATTCACTTGTCCGGTCTGGGCAAATAACCTGAGCGTGACCGGTTGGAAAGCAATAAGTGAAACAAAAAGGAATTTGAGTATATGCTGATGGTATTTCATGGTAGTATTTTTTAATTGTTTTTATGCTCAATAATGAAACAAGAGGATTCTAATGTCTGTAAATCAAGTAGCCATTTGTTTCAAGCTGAATCCTTTTTATATCCCGGTTCTCTTTATCTCTATCTGTAATGCTTTCCGGCAATCCATCCAGCAGTATTTCTGCTCCCTTAGGTATCCTAATTGAGGTTGATTCTCCGAAGTTTATTAATACAGTCAGGCTTTCTCCACGGTAAGTGCGAGTATAAGAAATCAGGTCCTTCTTGTTCCTCAGTTTCTTATATATACCATACTGTAATGTCTTTTCCTTGTTGCGAAGGTTTATAAGTTCTTTGTATTTCTTAAGCAGGGAATTTGTCTGAGCTTCTGAATGTTTTACATTAACCGTCTTGTATTGTTCATGTAATTTGATCCATGGATTCCCTGTTGTAAAACCGGCATTTTTACCGCTGTCCCATTGCATCGGACTACGTGATTTGTCTCTGTTATTATTATTTCCTATAATCAGTGACTCCTCCCTGGTTTTTCCTGTTTTCAATGCAAGGTTGTATTGGGTTCTCCCCTGTATATCAACAATCTCCTCATAAGAATCGGCAATTATGTTTTGCATTCCAATCTCTTCACCATAATAGATGAAAGGAACTCCCTTTGCAGTAAGTATAAGTGCTGCCAATGCAGCTGCTCTTGTTGAATCACCTTCTGCCAGTCGGTTCATTGGGCGTGGCATATCATGACTTCCGAAGAAGAGTGTAGGATAACCCGGCATATTTTCATCCATTCCCTTCAGCTCACTATATATTCTTTTGGTTGAGAAGTTTGGTATGCTGCCGAAATTAAAGTTGAAAACTACATCCATGAGATCTGAAGCTTGATATTTACTTAATATTTCCAGCCTGTCACTTCCTATCTCTCCAACAATAAACCTATTATCATATTCATTAAGTGTAGCCTTTATAGTTCGCATAGCGCTTTGCACACCCTGCTGATCAATATCGTAAATATGTTGTTGTTTGCCGTCTTTTTCGGGATTATCATCAAAAGTATTGTTGGTCATGAGGAAGTTAATAACATCCATCCTAAAGCCATCAACACCAAGATCAAGCCAGAATCTTAGTACATTCTGAATTTCTTCCACTACTTTTGGATTAGACCAGTTAAGGTCAGCCATCCTTACATCAAATTTGTGGTAGTAAAATTGATTGGTCAATGCATCTGGTTCCCAGGCGCTTCCTCCAAAAAAGGATTCCCAGTTGTTAGGTTTATCCCGCCAGATGTAATAATTCCTGTATGGGTTATCCCTTGATTTGCGTGATTCTATGAACCATTCGCAATCAGTGGAGGTATGGTTAACTACCATATCCATGATCACCCTGATGCCCCGTTTATGTGCAGCTTCAATGAAAGAATTGAAGTCTTGCATATTACCATATACCGGATCAATAAGGTAATAGTCGGCTACATCATAGCCATTGTCTACCTTAGGTGATTTAAGGAATGGAGTAAGCCAGATACCTTTGATTCCAAGAGATTGGAGGTAATCAAGCTTCGAAGTCATACCCTTGAAATCACTATAGCCATCACTGTTACTATCCTTGAATGAAGGCATATAGATCTGGTAAAAAGCACTTTCTTTCCACCATACGGACTTTTCAGCTAACAAAGTACCCGGATTTTTATCCTGATCCCATGACAGAGTCTCCTTGCTAGTTGACTGAGCCATCAGATATACGGAGGCATGCAAGGTAAAAGTAAGTAACAGTAAAAGTGTCCTTAAAAGCATGATACACATAATAATTTTAAAAAGAAAGGCCCCCGGATCTGCTATAGCGGGCAGACCAGAGGGCCATTTTCTCACTTCAATCTAAAAACACAAGAAACCAGTACGATTAAGGTTTTTCATCATTATAAAGTTTCGATACCTGTCCATCAGCCAATGCGATGTTATATATCTTTAGTTCATCAATCACTCCTTTGAAATAACCTAAGTTATCTGCTGTAGTCCATTCCATGAAATTGGCAGCCAATTCAGCATCGGTAGCAACGCCACCAATGATAAATGGTTGAGCATTTTCAAGAGTCTGGAGTAATGGGCCAATACCCTTATCTGATTCTGTCCATGTCTTGGTAAGTGTACCGTTGACATAAAACTTCAGTTCTTTGGTTGTAGCATTAACGGAAACAACTATATGACTCCACTGAGCTGCTTTGACTGAATTGTCAGTTTCATTGTCAGCATCAATGATACCACCATCAACTTTCTTGTATGTAAAGAATGGCTTTCCACCACCCTGAGTCTGGAGTTTGTAACCGTTCCAATAGTTCTGTGAAACAATATAATTGTGTTCATAGAGTTCGTCAGGTTTTACCCATACTGAAATAGTGATATTTGCAGGCAGGAAAGAAGTTGTATAAGGTACTTCAAGGTGTGCACCACCGGTGTAATAGATAGCTTTTCCACCATTGAGTCCATCGGTCCACGTTGGATCTTTAGCTGCAGCACCCAGAATAACAGTATTACCTTTTTTAAAAGTGGCTACATGTTGTGTTGTTGAGAAAGCCGTAGCTGTTGTTCCGGTTCCTTCGTCAAAATGCCATCCGGCAGTTAGGTAAAGGTCCTCGTCAATATAACCATAAGCCTGTGCATCAAAAGTGATCATAGCTTCGGTTAATTGTGTAAACAGGTTATCGATTTGAGCCTGTGTTAACTTTGTTGCAGCTGTTGTCTTTACAGTTGCAAGAGTTGATTTGAATGCATCGATGGCAGTCTGCGGATAGTCGGCAGTAGTTGCTGAAGCTGCCAAAGCGTCAGCTTCTGCAATCAAGGCATTAAGGGCAGTCTTATTTCCCTCTACAATTTCATCATCGTCGTCTTTGCATGACACAAAGACCATAGCTGAGCTTATGAACATCATCATAATCAGCAAAGTGCGGTAATTCATCAGTTTTTTCATTTTCTCGGAATTGATTTTTAATTTAGTTAATAGAATTTGGTTAAATGAAGTTTAATTAATGGTACTCGGTTTTGTGCTATACTGTTCTCTTATGTGTTTATCAGTAATAATTTATTTATGGAATTGCTTGGTTTGCATCAATTTCTGCCTGTGGAAGAGGGAAATACCTGTTCGCTTCATAGGAGAAATCTGGTCCAAGTGCCGGTTCTGCAATTGCTTTTCCCCAACGCATCAGGTCAAAGAATCTATGGAATTCCTGAGCAAGCTCAACCCTGCGTTCCTTTCTTATTGCTTCTTTTAACAGGTTAATATCTGATGTTTCAATTTCTGGTAACAGATCAGCAGGTGGGGTTCCATTATAGCTGTTTCGGGCACGAAGTCTTACTTTATTAAGATTTGCCTTTGCTGAATCAGCCGATCCACTTTGTGCAAATGCTTCAGCTTTCATTAGCAGTACATCAGCATAGCGGAGGTAGATATAATTCAGATCACCATCACCTTTCAAGGAGGATGAAATTTCTGAAAGTGGCTGCTGGTGCTTCTTTGTAAGATATCCTGTTGGCGACCATCCGGCACTGAAGAGATCACCATTTAACCATGGCTGACCATCCCGGCCAATACTGGCATCAATACGAGGATCATATACCTCTTCACTTGTTTTCTCAAAAGCGTCAGCCAGTGACTGTGTGGGAGCATTGAAATAATATCCTCCCTCACCCGGAGGAGCAAACCACTGATTCATCGAATTGCCTTGTCCTGGACTCTGACCTGCCAAATGCTGAATCTCAAAAATCGATTCCTTGCTATTCTCAAAGGCCAATTTGAAATTATCCCCATAGTTATCCAGCAGTCCATAAAGACCAAGGTTTTCAACTTGATGGAAGTAGTTTATTGCATCAGTCCATTTTTCCTGATAGAGACAAACTTTACCAAGCATTCCAAGTGCTGCACCTTTAGTTACCCGGCCTTTATCAGTGGAGGAGTATGATTCTGGCAGCGTTGCGGCCGCTTCTGTCAAATCCTTTTCTATCTGTTGGTAGATAACGTTTACCTCACTCAACGGAATATGGATCGTCTCCTGTGAGGTTTGGGGCAATAATTTCAATGGTACTTTACCAAAAACATTAACAAGGTTGAAGTATGAATAACCCCTGATGAACTTTGCTTCACCTATAATCCTGTTTTTCAATGTTTCATCCATAGTAACCTGAGGTACCATGGCGATTACATTGTTAGCTCTGGCTATAGCTTCATAGGCGAAGGTCCAATAGTTAACGATAATACCATTATTGGCATCAGCAGTGAAGTCATCAATATAACTTATTTCTGCCTGATCACCCGGGTTTCCACCTTTAACAGCATCATCTGATGCCACAGCTCCAAATACCCACATGGCATTGTCAGGATTGGTGAAGGCGATGGCATTATAAACTCCATTTATTCCCTGGAGAGCCTGGTTTTCATTCTGATAATATGTTTCTGTAGAAAAGGTTCCTTTAAGGTCTTCTGTGAGGAATTTCTCACAGGAACTCAGCGATACCAGGGTAAGAACCAGCAATATATACCAGCTGTTGAGTGACCTGCTTTTAAGGTATATTCTATTATATTTTATCTGTGTCATGGCCGTATCTGGTTAAAAGTTAATATTTACCCCGAACATAATGGTCATTGCGGAAGGGTATGTTCCCCAATCTATACCTGCTGCGAGGTCCCCTTCATTCTTGGAATTATCGCTGACTGTCATCTCGGGATCCAGGCCGGAATATTTGGTAAATGTCAGCAGGTTAGTAGCGGAGATGTATACTCTTGCACGTTCCATTCCTATTATATTAACAGTTTTCTTAGGTAATGTATATCCAAGTTGTACATTTTTTAATCTGAGATAAGAACCGTCTTCCAGGAACCTTGATGATGGTCTGGCATTGTTTGACTTTGCCGTCCAGGCTGGTCGTGGTTGCGTATCAGAAGTGCCTTCTCCTGTCCATCTTTCATCAAAATACCTTTGCGTAACCGGGAATCCACGGTAGAAACCTTCAATATCCTGGTTGATTTGTGAATAGATTTTATTACCGTATGATCCCTGTATAAATATTGTTAAATCGAGTGATTGATAGTTGCCTGCCAGGTTAACTCCCAAAAAGAGCTTAGGTATTGCACTGCCCAAATGCACACGGTCAAGGTTATCAATCCGGGCATCACCGTTCTGATCCTTGAACTTAACATCACCGGGTTCTATATTGTTTCCTTGAAAAGCTGACAACAGTATATCTGCTTCATTCTGGAATATTCCTTCCATTTCAAGAAGATAAAAAGAGCCAATAGGCTGACCAACTTCAGTATAAGTGGCAAATACTCCAGTTTCAACTCTTCCACGATTTAGTCCTGCTTCCAGTTCCAATACTTCATTATGGAGATAAGTAAGGTTGCCACCAATGCTATAACCCCAATTGTCTTTCCCACCTTGGTAAGCTGCCTCAAGTTCAATACCGGTATTAAGGACAGATCCACTGTTTATCCATGCAGCTGTTGCATTACCTACTGAAGGAGGGATTGGAGCAATTACCAGCATATCTTCGGTAACTTTATAGAAGTAATCTACTGAAAATGAAAGAGCTCCTTTCCATAATTCTGCATCAATACCTCCATTATACTGATGACTGGTTTCCCATTGAAGATCTTCATTGCCAAGTGCTGTCTGAGCATAGCCATTATTAGATACTCCACCAAACGGATAATTGAAATAAGGTGAAATACGGTCCACATTTGCGTAAAGTCCTATTTCCTGATTTCCAATGGCACCATAACCGGCACGTACTTTCAAGCTCTCCAGCCAATCAACGTCAGCAAGGAAGGGCTCGTCACTGATTAACCATCCTCCGGATAGAGAATAAAAATTACCCCATTTGTTATCTCCTATAAATCTGGAGGATCCGTCACGACGAATAGTTGCAGATAAGAAATATCTTTGATTGAAATTATAATTTACCCTTCCAAATAGAGAAGCCAGTGAAGAGGCATACTCTGATTGACTGGAATTCTTGATACCCATGCCGTTGCCGATATATATCAAGTCTTCCTGCTGGATAGAGAAGTCGGAATCATCCGTATAAAGGGCTTTCCCATGATTTCTGATTGCTTCGAAACCAAGCATTGCTGAAAAATTATGTACATCAGAAATGGTTTTGTCGTAGTTGAAGAAATTGTTCATGGTTAAATTGTCAAGCCGTTCGTTGCTTACACTAAGTCCATTTCTGGCATTGATACGATTATCAGTACCCCATGTACGACTAAATCTTCTGTTGGATGTATTGCGATAGTCCAATCCAAAATTTGTAGTAAAATTCAAGTCTTTAGTAATCTGTGCTTTGAAATATGCTTTACCCAGATAGCTGTCGCTTTTTTGATTGTTATCATTATATTCAGCCATTCCAACCGGGTTATATCCATCACCAAGGAACGAATCGAACATTTGTGCTCCGAAGTATTCTGCAGGCCGGTCAACAAAGGTGCCATCAGGAAACCTAACCGGAATGGCTGGATTGCGGAAAAAGGCATACCTTACTACACTACCTCCGTTGCCTCCGTATCCATCGCCTGAACTTCCAATAATATCGTTATCAGAAATACCAACCAGCATGCTTACACCAGTGGTCAACCACTTGTTTGCTTTGGTGTTAACATCAATCCTTGCTGTTCCCCTGGTATATCCGGTGTTTTTGATAATTCCTTTCTGGTCAAAGAGTGATGCAGAAATTAAATAATCAGATGTTTCATTACCACCTGAAACTGATAGTTCATGAGAGGTAACCGGTGCAGTACGCAATAGTTCTTCAAGGTGATTGACATCTGCAAATTTGGCTGCATCTTCTGAAGTAATAAGCTGACGCTGTAGTGATTCAGGTAGGTGCATATTGTCGTTGGTTGCAGCTTCATTATAAACTTTTATATAATCAGCAGTATTAACCATAGGGGTGAGCTTTATAGCTTTTTGTAAACCATACTGCCCGTTATAAGAAATCTTAACCTTACCCTTGCTGCCTTTTTTGGTTGTTATTAGTACAATACCGTTGTTGGCACGTGATCCATAAATAGCTGCAGCCGATGCATCCTTAAGTACAGATATACTTTCAATATCGGTTGGAGATAGCACTTTGAGAGCGTCAGCAGTTGGCATACCATCAACTATGTAAAGTGGTGAATTGCTGGAGTTAAGAGAACCAGTACCCCTTATCCTGACCGACACACCTTCACCTGGAGCACCCGTATTTTGTGACACCTGAACTCCTGCCACCCTTCCCTGCAATGCTTGGTCGACACTTGCTACCGGCAGCTGATTGAGCTCTAGAGCATCCACCTTGGTAACAGCTCCCAGTACGTTACGTTTTTTGGCAGAACCATACCCGATAACTACCAGTTCATCAAGCATTAACTGCTCTGCTTTCAGACTTACATCTATAGCACGGTTACTACCAACCGTCACTTCAACTTTCTCATACCCAATGTATGAGAATACAATAACGGATGAAGCATTGAGCTGATTGGACAGCAACTGGTACTTGCCATCAATATCCGTGATAGTGCCCTCTGTAGTACCTTTTAACACTACGGTCACCCCAATCAGAGTTTCTCCTGTTTTAGAGTCAATCACAGTGCCTGTAACAGATTGCTGTGCAAACAACCATGCTGTTGATGACAGGAACATGAGAATTAATAGGATCTTTTTCATTGCTTTATTGGATAAATTGATACAATTGAATTTGCTTTTACCTGTATGAAATCACTTTGTCATTCACTTTTAGTTTCAAACCATCCGCAGTAATCTTTGATCCTGTCGGCAGCTCAACTACAATTGCTGCTGCCCTTGAGGGTATCCTTATTTCTATTTCCCCTGTTTTTCCTTTGGCAAGGTAGGTTTTTGATACAATGTCAAATAGATCAACATTCTTATCTGAATAATAGGTAACAGTCTTTATTACCTCAAACGGATTATAATAAAGGAATTCAGGATAATTATTTTCACCATAAAAATCAGTGACATTGCAATCAAGGGCCAATATTCCTTCCACATCAGTAGTATGTACTATTGCCCCAAAGACACCTACTATGGACGTACTGTATAGACTAAACATCGATTCTTCAGGCTGACCTGCAACCCATTTAGGACCGTCGCCGGTTGAAACAGGTGAAATTCCCTTTAATGCTTCTTTGTTATAATCATCCATTTTCCGAACTCCTTCATAGCCAATTATCCCTTTAGTGATATTTTTCTTTTCAGGAAGGAATTGATGAGCATCGTCTACCTGGTCAGGATAGAACAAACGGGAAGCGTTTATGGCGTTGAGCATGTATTTCCCGATTGCCTCTGCATATTGAGGTGCATATTTAACCATTGGAACCAATGGCCATGCCATGGCAACTGAATTCATGAAGAAGCCATATCCACCTCCATCAGTTATACTTCCCTGTAAACCATAAACATCATAATCACCCCAACGTTCTGCAATTACACCCCATCCATAGCGACCATCCATTGTTTGGCAACCATCGAATGTCCAGTTAAGCAACTTGGTCACATCATAATTTGTACCATGTTCCACGTTAAGTCTGGCTGCAGTGTAAGCGCCAAAGGGCAGCAGTATCTCATAAAAGCGGCTCTCCTTCTGATTCAGCATTGCTTCTGTTGCACTCATTGCTCCTTTTAGATATCGGTCATCACCGAATTTCTGATAGGCAGAGTAAAGTACCCATGCATGTCCGCCTGCGGCATCCTGCTGTTTGGGAACATTGTTATTCATACCCTTCATTTGGGCATAATCAAAATAGGAGAAATTGTAGTTACCATGTAAAACAGAATCAGCTTTGTAGAACTGGTCGGCAACAGTACGTAATATCATCTCAGTATTCTCTACTTCTGGAAAAAGTGCGGCAACACCGTAATAAAGTACATTCGGGTACACATCATACCACCAGTCGCGGCCATAGCCTCCACCTGCCATTGCAACAGCAGGATTGGTGTTGTTCATTACGATGTTCCATTTTGTGTCCTTGTTAAAATAATTCTGCGACATCTTCACATAGTTATATCCCTGCTGGTTTGTCTTGTCAATTCCAAGCAGTCCGGCACTTATCAATGCACCATAGGTTGTCAGTGCTTCGTGGAATTCACCGTTGTTTTTCGATGGACCCTGGCGTACATCACCAAGCACAGTGTAAAGTCCAAATGTAACTTGGTCGAAATTCCTACGTGCGCTATCAAGCCAGATCAAAGGCCCATTCGCTGTAGTATTGGTAAAATTAAAAACCAGGCTATCGAATTGAAGGGTCTTTTGCTTCCAGTCAATAATCTTATATGGCTGAGGCATTTCAGGCATCTGTTCAATTCTTGCTACAGAAGTTTGATCGACAGCAACACCGTTATTTCCGGTTCTGCATGAAGTCCCTGCAAGAATAGCCGCCAGAGCCAGAATTGCCAGTTGGTTTCTTTTCATGATTATTTTTCGTATGAATGTTTCATAATGTTTTTAGCCAGCGGTATTGAAAGCATCTGCAGTAGTGCTACTATTATTAGCGAATATCTGAGTGCAAATGTTTCTGATACATAAAATGCAAGGAAAATAAACAGGCCTAATCCGAGGACTCTGCCAGCATACAATCCAAACTCATGATTAAGGATGTAGGCATATTGGTTACGATTTTCACGTTTAGAAACAACGTCAATAACCTTCATCATGATAGGATAATACGCCAAGTCGTGCAGTGGCTGAAAGAATACCTTGCAAAGAACAAATACCATTACACCGAACATCGACAGTTCAATGCCATTTACTACAGTTCCTATCAGGAACAAAGTGATACCCACACCAAAGATCAAAATGCGATGTTTGGGTTTTGCGAAACGCCCTAACAGGTAAATTAGAATAGCAGTTAGTCCGCCACTGATACCCTGTATGAGACCCAGGGAGCCTTCCTGGCCCACGTATCTCATGATCAGCATGGCAGGGGCTGTTACTAAAAACCCTTGAACCAAACCTTTTAACGCTGCCAATAAAATCTGTTTGTTCCACAGCCTATCAAATTTGAAATAGAAGAAGTCTTTCTGTATAGGATTTACAAATTTGCCACGTGCAAGAGAGAAACATGCAAGTATTGTGATAGCAAATACCAATAAGGTAACTACTCTGTATCCTTTGTAAACATCAAATACAATCCCGAAGATGTGCATTCCGTCAATAGAAGCAAGCAATGCTCCTATTGCAAGGGGAACAATAATATTGGAGACGGTGAAGAAAAATGATTCAAGACCAAAGAAATAATTACGGTTTTCATCTTCAGTAGTATTGAGTGCCATGAGATACCGGTTAGTCCAGAAGAATCCCGAAGCAGCACCGATCAGCGTTCCTGAAACAATCAATCCGGTCAATCCAATTCCTTGTACAAACATCATACCCACCATAGAAAGACCACTCAGTAAAATACCGAAGCTGTAGAGATGGGCCACTTTAAAGTGTTTGAGTAGGAAACCATTGGTTACGGAAGTAATGATTATACCCGTATACATGGCAACCTGAAAGATAGCAACATAGCTGGTATCAGCGAAGTAGCGCATGATATAAGCCGCCATGAAGATCTCCACCACAGGCAATACCAGTGAATACAGCATATTGGTAATGAGCAGCACCTGCATATTGCGGGGCTTGGAGAGGAAAAACCTGTATTCAGTTACTAGTTTCTTTAGCATGACCTGGTATCTTATTAATTAAAGAAGTGTGGAAAGAATTTCGGAAATTGAGAGTCGGGCACCGCATATTACTTCATCGCTTGCCCCATAATACATAAATATATCGTCACCTTTCACATAATGACCATTGGTAAAAACCACATTCCCGAAGAACCCGGTTTGCTCGTATTCTTTTATAGGTTCCATGATAGGGTCAATACTGCGGGCCAATACTTTAGAAGGATCATTGATGTCAAGCAATAACGCACCCAAACAATAGCGGTGTTCACTGTTGGCCCCATGGTAGATCTCGAGCCAGCCTTTTTCTGTTCTTATAGGTGCCCCACCGGCCCCAACACGTGCCGAATCCCACATATCCTGACGAACTGTAGCTATGCACTTATGCTGACCCCAGTGAATAAGGTCGGGTGATTGGGCCAACCATATATAATTACCTCCCAATTCAGGACTGCTGGGTCGGTGTAATGCATAATATTTATCGTTGATCTTTTCATCGAAAATAGCACAATCTTTATTATGCGGAGGGAAGATCATACCTTCACGACGGAAGTTCTTCCAGTCATTGGTTCGTATCAATCCAACACCAACACCAAACTCTGATACTTCGGTAAACGACAGGCAGAATTCTTTATCCATTGTTGCTACACGACAGTCTTCAATACCAAAAGTTTCCAATTCACCCTTACCAAAGATTGGTGGGTAACCGTCTGGTTCAGAGAAATTGATGCCATCATCACTGCATACCAACCTAAGATAGGAGAGGGTGGTTAGGTAATCCTTCTTTTTGTAGTTGATAACGCGAGGGTCACTGGCATCAAGGTCAGGATCGTTCTTATCAAAGCTAAGCACCTCAATTTCCCCCTTGCTGTTATACACCGGGAAACTAATTTTGCCTTCTATCTGTTTCGGTCGTTCGGCAACCCGAAGCAACAACCATACCTTATTATTATATTCAAATACACCAGGATTGAGGAGGCATAATATTTCCATACCCTTAATGCCGGGCTTTAAATCAGAAGGGCGAAGAAGGGGGTTTTTGGGGAAGCGGTTAGCGATATCCATAATATTAAATTTTGTCTATCACAAATCTAATCATGAACAGCTAAAAACCTGTCCTCTCTGTTCCAAATGTTGTCCAGCCTGTTCCAAAATTTGCAGTATTTACAAGCATTTCAGCATACACTTGCCAAAATTGAGGTAAATTCTAAAACAGGAACGAGTTATTTAGGTGTTAAGCTTCCAACTTCATCTTCTGGCGGTATTCTGAAGGTGAACAGCCATATTCCTTGTTGAACAGATCATAAAAATGAGCCCTGCTGTTGAAGCCGGTCTGGTCAATGATCTCGCTGACTGTAAGTGAGGTAGACTGCAGTAATATGGAAGCCTTACGTACGCGTCGTTGGTTAATCAGTGAATGAGGAGTAGTGCCTAAAACTGATTTGGTCTTGTTGTAAAGTGATGATTTACTGATAGCAAGTTTTTCGCAGAGTTTTTCTGACAGAAGGGACTCATCATCAATGTTTTCATCAATATAATCGAGCATTTTCCTAAAGAAGGGATCAGGGATTTCCTTGATAAGGGTAGTGGTATCATCTCGGTTTGCAAAACTATTCTTGATATTCTGACGTTTCGCGAGCAGTTTTTCAATACGTACTTTCAGGTGATCAGGGTGAAAGGGCTTGGGAATATACGAATCGGCTCCTGCCTGCAGTCCTTCAATGCGATCCTCAATTTCTGACTTGGCAGTAAGCAGAATCAAAGGAAGGTGACTGGTATCAAAATTCTCTCTTAGTTTGCAACAAAGTTCAATACCATCCATTTCAGGCATCATAATGTCGGAAATGACCAGATCAATAGGATGTTTTTCAAGTATCTGCAGTGCCTCCTGGCCATTTTTGACAAAAAAGAGATTGTAAAACGGACGAAGCATCCCATTTAGTAAGTGCAAAATTTCAGGATCATCATCTGCAATCAATAGGGTGGCCTTTTCAGTTGCATCGTTATGCTGAACTTTAAGGTCGAATTCATTATCATCATCCATAATTGGCAGCTCATCGCTATCATTGTCGGAAAGTTCCACCGCATTCTCAATATTCACTTTATGTACATAGGGGAACCGGCAAGTAAAAATAGTTCCTTCACCCGGCTTACTCTCATAGGAAATGGTACCCTTTAACAATTCAACTATACCCTTGGTAACGGCAAGACCAAGACCAGTGGAGCGGTAGCCGGGGAAACTGCTCCGCTTATGGGCAGATGAAATTCCAAAGGGCTCAAAGACTTTACTCTTGAACTCTGGATTTATGCCAACACCATTGTCAATAACTTCCGTTACAAAATCATTTTCATTGTAAGTTATTTGCACAGTAACAGCTCCACCCGGATTATTGTACTTGATGGCATTCGAGACCAGATTCGTCACAATACGTTGGAATTTGTCGGCATCAGTATTGACAAAAGTTCCTTCTCTATTACTGATCACGCTGCAGATAATTTCACGTTTTTCAGCCAGGAGCTCAAGATCAGAGATCACTTCACGAGCCAGTTCTTCCGGGCATACACTGCTAATATAAAGAGGCTCTTTTCCCTTTTCCAGTTTCCTGAACTGAATGATTTCCAACACAAGTTTTTGCAACTTGATACTGTTATTGTATACTTTTAGCAAGCGGGATTTCATTCCTGTGCTTTCAGGTTCTTCAAGCATCAGGTGAATATGTGAGGTTATCAGTGTGAGTGGAGTGCGGAATTCATGCGCCACATTGGTGAAGAACTCAATTTTGTAATTCTGAAGCTCTTTTTCTTTCTGCTGGGTCAATTCCTGTAATTCAGCTTCCTTACGGCGGGTTTGTCGGCGCAGGTATGACCGTATATACAGCATAGGTATACCGAAGATAAGCAGAATATACCCTGCTATGGCCCATTTTGTTGCCCAAATCGGCGGATCAATTGTGATTAGCACTTCTCTGTACTGCTCTGACCATTTCCCGTTTTCATCACTAACCCTCAACTGTAGTTTATATTCACCGGGGTTTAGGTTTGCAAAGTTAATTGCCTGATTCAGCGGATTTGTCACCCATGCATCATCAAAATTCATGAGCCGATATGAAATTCTGTGGCGTTCATTTCCCCAGTAAACTAAAGGAGTAACATCAAAAGTGAGGGCATTCTGGCTACTATTAAGTTCCAGTTCTGTTTGTAGATTCATTCGGTTTGTAAGCACTCCGTCGTCTGATATTTCAACCGGTTGGTTTTTGATATACAGTCCGTTGATGGCAATGGGAGGGAAGTAGGAAGCGAATTTAATTTCCCTGGTCTGAATCATATCCACACCCATGGTTCCACCAACGTAAAGAATACCTTTTTCATTATCGTAGAATGAGGCCCCATCACTGTATTCTACGTTTATTAAACCATCACTGGAAGTGAAGCTTTTAACGATACCATGTTGCACATCAATGTATGAAAGACCCTGATTAGTGCTTACCCATAGATTGCCGCCTAATTTGTCCATTTGAATAGCATGAATGGAAGTATTGGCCAGTTCATCCTGGAGCTGCAGGCCTTTCACTTTAACATTCCCGTTCAATTCCGGAATTAGGGAATAAATTCCTGCACTGGTGCCAACCCAGATGGTTTTGGATTCATCAGTAAACATGGAGAGTATATCATCATTCCTTATAAGGGAAGGGTGGGTACTTGAATTATATTCTGAGAGTACTCTTTTTGTGATTGTATTATATCGGTATGCACCAAAACCGCGGGTACCTATCCAGATAATGCCGGGGCGTTCCTGTGTAAGCGCATATACTATTTGTTTTTGCTGGCTACCGGCACTCTGATCGAGCATGATCTGTTCATGGTAAACCGGAATGGATGACTTGTTCTTATCAAAATCAATCATAATCACTCCGTAACCACTGGTGCCAAGGTATAATCTATGGTCATCATCCTCCAGTATCCTGTAAACTGAAGCAAACTCGGGAACACTGGTAACGTTAAAATCTTTGGGAAAATTCCTGATAGTTTTGTAATCCGGCGAGATAATATCTATACCGCGTCCGTCGGTTCCAACCCATATTGTCCCATCAGACCTTTCATGGAAAGAGAGAACAGAGTTGTTGCTCAGTCCGTTTTTTACGGATATTTCTTTTATATGGTTGCCATTCGAATTAAAAACATCTATTCCGCCACCTTTAGTTCCAACAAGCATATCCTTGCGGCTGGTGATCAGGATACTTCTTACGATTGGATAGGCAAGAAGTCGTGACGACAGGATCTTATTGGGAAAATCAGAAAGCTTCATATTGTAAACTCCATTACCATCAGTACCAATCCATAAAATGTCAGGAGCTGTTTCGCAAATGCTCAGCACCCTGGTGGCAATGGGATTCTTCATGAATATATCAGATGGAATACTGAGCAGTTCAAATACTTTTGTAATGGTATTCAGACTGTAGATTTTTCCTTTTTCAGTACCTACCCAAAGTTTACCGGGAGTCTTTGATGGAGCAAATGAGGTGATCACATCATCAGGAATCTTGAGCTGATGGGCTACTTTACCTGGAATATCTACCATGAGAGCATTACTGCTACGTTGTGTGATAAACAGGTATGGGTGGTCGCCCTCAATCAAACCGATGGAAGAGGTTACTGCTGAATTGATGGGCAAAGTCATCAGTGCTTCCAGTGAATTACCATTAATCCTGAGCAACTTGTTGAAAGAGGTTAGGCAATATGCATCAGGACCGATAATATGAAGTCGTTTTACCCTTAACGATGCCTTCAGTGAGCCATTTTCAAAAGTTAGTCTCTTGAACCGCTTAATGGAAGGGTCAAAATTGAATATACCACTTCCGAATACTGCCACCATTGTCCCGAAATTATCAGAGTGTGCCAATGAAATATCGTTCTCATAGTTGATTTGTTCCGGTTCGGATGTGAAAAAAGAAGTAAAGCGATTGTTGGTATTATTATAAAGAGCTACCCCTTTATTGGTAAGCATCCATATGATACCTGATGAATCGGGGTAAATAGCCCGTACAACATGATTGTGAATGGCATTAGGCTTAACACCAGGCAAATAGGTAACAATACTGTTGCCATCATACCTGTTAAGACCGTTCCAGGTACCAAACCATACGTAACCTTCGGCATCCTGAGCAATACTATTTACTGCACCATTCGATAACCCTTCACTCCGGGAAATAGAATGAACATTACCAAAGTACTGAGCAACAGCTACCCGGTAGAAAAGAATACACAAAAACAGTAATATTGTTTTTCTGTTCACAGCTTAAAAGTGCACTGAATACAGCACCACTGTAAAAGTAAGCACTTTTGCAATATAACTTACCTGATGTTATTGAAGCACCTCTTTCATAATTGGAACTCACCCAGATATAAAGAATCAGAAATATTTTCCAGACTCTGACCCTGAGCTTTATTTGGATTGTGCCAAAACACCCAAATATGCATTTTATTGTTGACATTTAATGGGAATTCCAATATTCCGCCTCCCGAATCACGGGTGCCAATGTTATGAACCTGGTGCGCCTTAATACCGGGTGTATAAAGTAATGCAACAAGTGTATCAAAAAATCTGGTATTTATAGAACCAAGTTTCTTTGACCAGGTTAATCTGATACCATGTTCTAAAAGTTCTATGGCAAGGAGTTCAGGTTTATCAATCAGTCCTCGTGATACCTTAGTTTTGGTATAGTCAATTTCCTGAATAGTCTTTCTCACCTCGCCTTCAAATACTTCTACTTCTTTAATTGCATTCTGTATGTGGTATGAATTGGCTTCTAGCGATGAGTGGCTGAAAGTACTCGCCTGATAGCCAATATTGATGATACTTTTAATTTCAGAAGTGAACTTGCCACATAATGCTACTTTTTCTTTTTGGGCTTGCTGCATTTTGGTATTAGGTTGATCTACCTTTCCCTGATATATCCTACCATATTGTTTGCCATTTTTAACATAGTAAACGGTATTCCCAATACGGCCATGCATGTTTCCATCTTTGTCAATTCGTGACATTCTAAGTTTGATTTTTGGTTGTAAGTATTTGTATATGAGTCTGTTAATTTCACAAGTAAGATTATCTTGTATTATATTATACTATGAATACTTAAGGATTCCTTTTTCACAACTCTTGTATAGGTCTAGTACAACTCCAGTGTAAGTCTTGTTAATGTCTTATCTACTGGAGTTATATTGGACCTGTACTGGAGTTATACTTGACTTGAGAAAAAGGAATCACTATCACTACCCATCTAATATTATAAATAAATGCCAAAATAAAGAAAAACTTATATAAGTGCATGATAAATGTTAGGTATGTATCGGATTTCTTTATCTTTATGATACCAAATCTGCACTGTATTTAAACGCAAACTAACATTGATGATTATAGCCTAATTAGTTGTCATTGAAGCTAAAGCATTGGTTTTTCATAAATCCGAAACAAATTACAAATCAATATTCAACCAGTAACAAAGAACACAAACAGAAAGAATCCAGGCAAATGAGAGAGGAGAATTTGAGAATTAAATTATTGGCTTACAGAGGTGCCCCACAAATTGTTTACAATAAAGCAAAGGAGAGGGCAGAAGGTATTTTTTCAAACTTAAATTACCAGTTTGTAGAAGATAAGCCGGATGTGCTGTTTTTCCTATCAGGTGGTTCTGAACATCCTGCCATTGAGCAGGTTTCGACCGGAAAGTTTTATGTTCTTATAGGTTCACGACACGACAATTCATATGCTTCTGCTACCGAAGTTAAAGCGTATCTGAAGGACATGAATATTAACTCACTGCTTTTGGATGAGGAATCGACTGAAACTGCTTCATTTCTGCAGGATTTTGCCACGGTGAAATTGGCTTTGAAAAACTTAACCGGGAAGAGACTTGGGTTGATTGGTGAAGTTTCTGACTGGCTTATTTCTTCTGCTATATCTTCCAATCTGCTGGAAGAAAAATTTGGAATTCAATTAATCGGAATTCCATGGAGTGAATTAAATCATTTTGCAGGGTTTAAAGCCTCAGAAGCATTTCTCTATTCCTTTGCTGAAGTAAAGCATTTTGATCTTACCGATACGGCCAGGGTAAGTGAAATGTTGACGGATACTATAAAAAAATGGTGTCTTGATGCTATAACTGTTGAATGTTTCCCGTTGGTGCAGAATGAAGGCGTTACTGCCTGCCTGCCACTGGCAAAATTCAATAATGAAGGCTTTCCGGCAGGTTGCGAAGGTGATATGACGGCTATTGTTGGCATGATGCTCTGTAAAGAACTAACCGGAATAATCCCCTGGATTGCCAACATCAATAAAGTATCCGATGAGAGTTGCCTGTTTTCTCATTGCACTATTGCTCCCGGACTGATTTCCGATCTAAAGGTTAAAACACACTTTGAAACAGGTAAGGGTACTGCGATAGAGGGGAATTTTAAAGGTGAGCAAGTTACTATTTACAGGTTTGACAATAAACTCAGCAAGGCATTCATCGCCTCAGCAAAGATCATCAGCAGGCCTAAATCTCCTTCTGCATGCCGTACACAGATTGAAGTAAAATTCGTAGGTAATGAGGTAAAATTACTTAAGCAAAACCCCCTTGGCAATCACCACCTTGTATTCCCTGGTGATTGCACTGAATTATTGAAGGTTACCTGTCTGCTTATGGGGATTGAAGTGCTTGAATAATGCATTGTCAAGCAGATAACCAAATATTATTATTTAATTTAGTATAATGTTTTAATTCAGGCAATCATCACCATTTATGAATACACCAGTTCAAGAAATCAGTTCAGCCACTTCATTAATGAATGAACTGCAGCGAGGAGTCTATGCTGCTTTGGAAACTTATTCCAATGTCCATAGGGGAAGTGGATATAACTCTATCGTATCAACAAAGTTGTTTGAGCATGCAAGGGATATTGTGCTTGAAATCCTGGGATTGAGTAAAGCCAGGTATGTGGTCATCTTTTGTACACCAGCCAGGGGTGATGTATTCTGCAATAAACTTCCGGCAGGTAGTTTTCACTGTATTTCAAGCTTTGAAATAGGGCTTCCATTAGGGGTGAAGGCTGTAGCAGTGGATAAGAGATATCTACCCAAAGGGGCCCCTTTTCAATTTGGAGGAGGCGCTACAACGTATGTCATGCGTGATGGTGTTGTATGGGCCGGAGCTCCTGATAAGTTCGAAGCGGGCACTCCTGCTATAATCAATATAATAGCTTTTGCAAGAGCACTTTTGTTGAGGAAGAAATATGGAAAGGATGTTTTTACAGAGAATGTGAATGCAAGTCAACATAATAGCAATGGCTTGTATGATTCTGAGCTCTCAGAGACTGTTGATTTTCTTTACCACGACGAACTAGAGGAATTTACAGGTCATCAACTATTAAATAAATTGCGGCATGACCTTATCGGTCGGGATAAAAAGGTTCCTACGATGTATGGTGAGCTACCGTTTATCAATTTTGATAATGCTGCCAGTACTCCCACTTTCAAACAGGTAATGGATGTTTTTTTCAAGACATGGAGCCAACCCCGGGAAATTCAAAATAAGGTGGTCAATGAAGTCAAATCCATTTGTTCTGATCTTTTAGGTGCTCCACTTTCTGACTATGACGTAATCTTCACGTCAAATACAACAGAGGCTATTAACCTGGTGGCTGATAGTATTAAAGGGGGAAACAAGGGCACTCACGGACAAGTGATACTCAACACATTGCTGGAGCACAACTCCAATGATTTGCCATGGCGATTTGTCGCTGACCATTCACTCATTAAGATTACAATTGATGCTAAAGGTTTTTTTGATCTTAAGGAGTTAGAAAATGTGTTGAATGCTTATAATGAAGAAAACCGGTATGGAGAGAAGCGGATCAGCCTGGTGTCAGTTAACGGGGCTTCAAACGTGCTTGGAGTATTTAATGATCTGCATGAGATAAGTCGGATTGTCCATAAATACGGGGCACATCTTATGGTTGATGCAGCCCAGTTGATAGCACATCGTTCAATAGATATGTTGAACTGTGATATTGACTATCTTGCTTTCTCAGCTCATAAAGCCTATTCTCCTTTTGGTGCAGGAGTTCTTGTGGTAAGAAAGGGTTTGATGGATGGAATGCATAATAAAATGGAGGCGATCAAACAATCAGGAGAAGAGAATGCAGCAGGAATTGCTGCCCTTGGAAAAGCACTCTTACTGCTTAATCGTATAGGATGGGATGTGATCATGGAAGAGGAGCAAGCCTTGACGCGTCGTGCTCTAATTGGATTGGCTACAATTCCCGGAGTAATACTATTTGGAATAAAAGATCCTGATTCGCCTGAATTTAAGCATAAGGGTGGAGTAATTCCTTTTGGAATCAAGGGTAGTCTGCTGGGTAAGTTGGCATCAGAATTGTCAATCAGAGGAGGAATTGGTGTGAGATATGGCTGTCATTGTTCCCATCTTTTAGTAAAACACATGCTAAATATTCCTCACTTTGCTGAGCGAATACAGGCAGTTATGCTGACGTTGATCCCGGGATTCAACCTTCCGGGTGTAATGAGGATAAGCTTTGGGTTAGAGAATAGCCTGGAGGAAGTTGAGACATTTCTGAAAGTAATGGGAGACATTCAGACCAAGACTCCGATAATCAATCCGACAAAATCAAAGCAGGAAACGCAACAGCAAATCAAGGGAAATGCTACTGCTGCCATTAATATAATATATAGCTAATCAGCTAAATATACTCGCTGACTTCCATTTCACCCTTAAGGACCATTAATCCATTGAGAGCAAGTGCACGCATTTCATCCTCACCGGGATAGACATGTACCGGAGCTATTTTATATACGCGTTCAATCACCTCATTCACAAACCATTTTCCATGAGCTACGCCACCTGTGAGGAGTATTGCATCAACATCACCCTTTAATACGGTACTCATTGCTCCAATAGCTTTAGCAACCTGAAATGCCATGGCTTGAAAGATAAACTTGGCATATTCATCACCTGCAATCATTCGTTGCTCTACTTCATAAGCACTATTAGTGCCCAGAAAGGCCGACATGCCACCTTTTCCTTTGGTCATGAGCAATAGTTCCTTCTGGGTATATTTTCCGCTGAAACACATCCTGATAAGGTCAGCAGCAGGAAGGGTACCACTTCTTTCAGGTGAAAAAGGACCTTCACCATCCAATGCCTGGTTTACATCAATAACTTTACCCTTATAATGTGCCCCTACACTGATACCTCCACCCAGATGCACTACTATTAAATTCATATCCTCATACTTGCGCATCACCGATTTTGCATGTTGTCGGGCAATGGCTTTTTGGTTGAGGGCATGAAATATAGATACACGCTTGAATTCAGGGTGGCCGGAGACTCTGGCAATTGGTTCAAGTTCATCAACCACCACCGGGTCAGTTATAAAAGCCCTTACATTTTTCAATCCTTTGGCAATATCATCTGCAATGAGTCCTCCGAGGTTACTTGCATGCTCACCCATTGGACTATGGCGAAGGTCGGCTTTCATGATCTCATTTACTTCATATACACCGGAGGGAATCGGCTTCACCAAACCGCCCCTGCCAACGATAACAGTAAGAGTATCCAACTCGACACCTGCTTCTTCCAGTTGCTTTAATATGATCTCTTTACGGAAACTATACTGGTCAGTTATTTTCTCAAATTTGGCGAGTTCTTCAGTAGAGTGGTAAATAGTGCGGACAAACATAGGGTTAGCACCGCTAAAGACAGCTATTTTGGTGCTGGTTGATCCGGGATTAATTGCCAGTATTCGAATTTCTTCCATTGTAATCAGTATTCAGTTTTATTTATTTGGCTATCAAGGCAGCCAATGCGATACTATATAATTTGGTGAGTGCACTGTCGCCTCTTGATGAAAGAACACAGGGAACACGGGCACCAGCCACAAAAGCACCAAGCTCAGCGCCTGCAAGCTTAGTATTGGTTTTATAGAAAACATTTCCGGTTTCAATATTTGGGAAAAGTAGACAGTCAGCGTCACCTGCAACAGGCCCTGAGAGTTTCTTAATCTGCGCTGATTCAGGGTCAATGGCAGTATCAAGAGCGAGTGGCCCATCAATATAAGCATCTTTAATCTGTCCACGGTCAGCCATCTTGGATAGCATAGCACCTTCAGCACTCGATGGAATACCGGCCAGCATTTGTTCAGTTGCTGAGATTACTGCTACTTTTGGCATGGCTATATCCAAAGCATGTGCCGTATTGATCAGGTAATTAACCAGAGCTACCTTCTGTTTGAAGTCAGGTAATGGAATTATGGCAACATCACCAACTATAAGCAGTTTATGATAAATAGGATTTTCAATAACGGTGACATGGCTGAGAATTGCACCCGGATTCATAAGGCCTTCTTCCTTATTGAGAATGGCTTTCATGTATTTATCGGTGCTAACCAGTCCTTTCATTAGTATATTTCCTTCACCGGCATTAATCAGACTTACCGCCTTGGATGCTGCCTTGGCTTCATTGGGCTCATGCACTAAGCGGAATTTACCCGCATCAATGTTTAATTTGGCACATACTTCACGCATGATGGTCTCATCACCAACCAAAATGGCATCAACAATACCTTTATCTACCGCTTCACTTACTGCTTCAATGGTATGTGAATCATTGGCATAGGCTGCCACCAGTTTTTTCTTGGTCTTTGACTTGAGTATTTCAAAGATTTGTTCCAGTTTTGTGATCGGCATAAAGTCCTCCGTTATTTTGAATGGTGATTTTTGAATATATTGATAATATGATACTTGCGACGCATAATTCAGGCTGCAAAAGTACCACTCAATACCTACATTACCAAACTTAAAAAGGAAGATATAATTACTTTTTATTAAATACCTTTGTGATGGAATGATTTAAGCAGCGATTGACTATAGGCTTGACTGACTATAAAAGAGTGTGGATAAATCATACTAAGGTCAGATCAGGCAAAACAATATTCTTAATAAAACTGAACCAGATAAATGATCCCTAAGAAATTAATACCTTTTTTGCCGGTCATCAGCGGACTGTTATTGGCACTTTCATGGCCCGAGCGTGGATACCCATTACTACTCTTCATTGCTTTCGTGCCACTGCTACTATTAGAGGATATAAAGCGGAAAGACCCCAAAAGTACCAGAATTGGGATCTATTGGATGGTTTTTCCTGCCTTCCTGTTGTGGAACGGGCTAACAATCTGGTGGATATATAATTCCACATTGTTCGGTGTGATAGTTGCCATTTTATTAAATACATTCTGTCAGTCGCTCATGTTCTGGTTATTTCATTTCAGCCGAAAGACGATGAAACGGGGCAATCAAGGCTATCTGGCGCTGATATTCTTTTGGATCACCTTTGAATTCATACATCACCACTGGGATCTTAATTTTCCATGGATGACTCTTGGAAATGGGTTCGCTGTTTTCCCTGAATGGATTCAATGGTATGAATATACCGGAATATTCGGTGGTTCACTTTGGGTATTACTGGTAAATATTTTCATCTTTAAAGCGCTGCAGGCAATGCTTAATAGCGGCTCCCGGAGGGTTATCTGGCGCAACTGGCTATTGCCATTAAGTCTGATTGTAATACCACTGGCAATTTCTTACCTGATATATTACACTTATGATGAAAAAAGTGCTCCGATCAATGTGGTTTCAGTGCAGCCAAATGTTGATCCTTACGAAGAACAGTATGATTTGCCTGCTGAACAGGTAATTGACAGGGCTGTTTCACTTGCCATGCAGAAGGCCGACAGTACTACTGATTTCATCATTTTCCCTGAGTCGATGGTACAACCCGACTTCTCCTCAGGAATGATGATATGGGAGAACGACCTAAGCAATCATCCAACTTTTACCATGTTTCGCTCAAAATTACTTAAGCGGTTGCCTAAATGCAAAGTTATCTCAGGGTATTCAACTTACCGTTCTTATGGAGAAAACGAGAAGATTACATCTACAGCCAGAAAATTCAGGAATGGGGATGGTTATTATGATGCATATAATACCGCGATATTAATCTCAAGTGATACAGGATTGCAATTATACCATAAATCACGATTGACGCCGGGAGTTGAAATGATGCCTTTCCCATGGCTGCTCAAACCTTTGGGAGACTTTGCCATAGATCTGGGCGGCACTGTGGGTGCACTTGGTGTGAATAAAGAGCAGATCCCTTTCAGGATAAATGATACACTATCAATTGCCCCAATCATTTGTTATGAATCGGCTTATGGAGAATTTGTGAACCGATTTATCCGTAATGGGGCCAACGCTATATTTATTATCACTAATGACGGTTGGTGGGGCAATACTGCCGGCCATCGTCAGCACATGCTGTTTTCGGTAATTCGCTCTATTGAAACGCGGCGTAGTATTGCACGTTCAGCCAATACGGGCATTTCATGTTTTACCAATCAGAGAGGTGATATCAGCAGTCGTACGGATTATTGGGTGCCCGATGCTATCAAAGGTACTATCAATGGTAACGACAAGATCACTTTTTATGTCCGCTACGGCGATTACATTGCCCGGGGTAGTGTACTTGGAGCCATTATGTTATTGCTGGTAGTGTTGGTTCAACATTTCAAGCCCGAAATTAAGAAAAGAGCGTAAGTCACCCGGTATTATGATTGACATCCTTCCCGGGTGATTGGGAAATCAGAGGTTGTATTCAATACCTGCCATGATAAATCGGCCGGGACTTACTGAATACTTGCTATCGTAAAATTTTACATCAAAGAGGTTTTGTACACCTAGGGTTACTTTAAATTTTCCCACGTCTTTCCAGATTTTCACATCAGTAGTGGTATATGCAGGATATTTGTCAGTGCCTAGGATTTCATCAACAGTATTCTGGTCGTTGATATACATTGCTCCGGTATACCTTAGGAATAGGCTGCCATTGAGGTAACGGTTAATTGACCTTACCCCTGCTGTAACCAGATGTTCAGGAACATCGGTAAAAAACTTGCCATTTAAATTGACTGTATCGGTAGGCATTACAGCAGTGTAGTTTACAATTTTCGAATGTGCCCAGGTATAGGATGCAGTGATCTGAATGCCACTGGCAATTGTATATTGCAGTTCAGTTTCAGCACCCACGATATTTACATTGCTGATATTATCACGTATGAAGATAGGTCTTGCGCCGAATCCCATATCAATGGTTTGACCATTGCTAACATAATACTGAAAATCTCTTCCTTTCGAATAATAAGCAGAGGTAGCTAATGAAAGGTTTTTGAATGGAACAAGGTCAAAGCCGGTTTCATAATTCGTCAGGTATTCAGGTTCTAGTGACGGACTGGCAATTTTGAATCCCCCTTTAATCCTGCCTGACCTGCAGAGATATTCGAGTTCAGAAGGACGGAATCCCCGGGATACCATGGCATATACACGGGTGTTCCCGGTGAACCGGTATTGCATAGAAAGCCTCGGACTTAAGGCGCTCCAATGTTTAACCGGCATATCGGGAACCTGATAGTTGAACATGAATTCGGTTTCAGAAGAAGGTTCTGTAATGTAGAAGGCACCATCATAAAAGGTGGCATTATCATAACGAATTCCGGCCAGCATGCGAAGTTTATCTGATAGCTTCCATTCATCCTGCAGGAATGCCGACAGGATAAACATTTTACCGCGGTTATATACGATATCAGTGGAGGTGAGATAAACATCTTCACCATCAACACTACCTATCTTTAGATCGATACCTGTGGTGAAAGAGTGGTTACTGATTGGAAGTGTGAGACTATTGAGCCAGCCAATATCAGAACGTGTGGAGAGTACATTATACCAGGTATAATCATCTTTACGGTATTCATTTACCTTTTTGTAGTCTTCATTAAGCAGGTAAGCAGATGATCTGATACTGAGTTTGCGCAGGTTTCCCTTGTAATTAAGTATCATACCGTAGGAGTCGTGATCTGTTGTATTACCATCAGGTTGGAAAACTTTTTCACCGGTTCCCCTTTGGTCATTGTAATATTTGATTGTTGCTTCCAGCGTATGTTTCTTGTGAAAGGAGATACCGGTTTTAACATTAATACCTGCCTCCTGCATGTTTGATTTTATGATATATGGGTTTTCCTTTCTTTCAGCTTCCGACTGAGTGATATAACCATCACTTTTGCGTAGAAAGGAGACCACACCCCAATAAATGGAATTCTCCTTATTTTTCATAGGGGTGACACCGGATGCATTGACGCGTGTACCCATTGTATTGAATGAGCCATATTCGAGAGATGCCCTTAATTTGAACTTTTCAACCGGTACTTTACTGATAATATTGATAATGCCTCCCATAGCACTACCACCATAAATTGCAGAACCGGCTCCTTTGGTGATTTCTATCCGTTCCAGATCACTCATATCGATCATATTCCAATCGACAGTTCCGCCATCTGATTTATTCAAGGGTATTCCATCAAGAAGCACAAGTACCCTGCCTTGTTCTTTTGCGCTTAAGCCACGCATGGCCACGGTTGCCTTGCTGCTGAGGATTCCAAAGGAACGGTTGATATTTACTCCGGATGTATTACGAAGTGCATCGTCAATAGTTAGTACCTGCATGGACGACATGGTATTGGCCGTAATTGTATGTACCCGCACAGGGGTATCAAGAACTTTACTGTCGGTGCGGGTAGCAGTCACCACTACCTGCTCCATAGTTATGGTGTCAGTAGGGGTGGATGTGTCCCCTTTGCCACTCTCTATGTTATGTTTTTTCTGCGATTTAGGGGAGTTTTCCTTCTGTCCGTATGTTGCGTAGGGTAAAGTCGTGGAAACCATCAGCACAAAGTAAAGTGCGATAATTTTAGAGCTTATTTTTTGAATTCTATTCAACATTGGGAGTACTGAAATTACTTTTGAATTTTAACTGAAATTCTCATGATCCCATTAGTAAAATGGTCAGCCTGTTCCACTTTGATGAGTCCGTATTTTCCTGAAGAGGTGCGGAAAGGAATTACTTTGTCAGTATAGCAATATTTGCAGTTGCCACTCACCTTGGCGGGTTGATAGGCGGTGACGAGGAGGCTGTCGTTCACTGTTTGATTAAATTGCTCCACAGAAACCAGATTATTATCGGTTGACAGATAATCAAACAAAGTATTGTTCTTTACAGACCATGATGAGATGTTGGGGTAATAACCAACGGCTGCAGTATAACCGGGACAGGTAAGAGAGGGTGATGGCAGTCCGGAAGTAACATAGTAATAGGCCATAACATCAATGCTCTGTTCTTGTCCGGTAACAGATGCAGCGGTATAGGCCAATCCGCCATCCAGGTCAAGAAACCAGTTGCCGGCAGGATTATCCTGCAGACTTAATTCAACATGTTCAAAGAAATTAATTTCTCCCCAGTCGCTACCTGCTCCACGTAATACTGTTAATGCTCTGACTGCTGTATCGCGGTCAGCATTCATCACTATTACCCTCCACTCTTCGCGTGCTGAAGTATCTTTAGAAAATGTAAAATCTTCATCCAATCCTTCATTGCCAATATAAATACCCCTGTCAATCTGAACAATTGTATCATCATTAGTGATACGTTCAATACGCAGGTAAGTAAGTGGTGAACCTGCGCCGGAAGCCAGAACGCCAATACGTATTAAACCTCCCAGCTTTACTTCCTCATTGTTGGAAGTATAGGAAGTGCCGGTTTTTAAGAATAAAGAAGCATTATAACTGCCTTCGTCTTTGGAACAGGAACCAACGAAAACACAAATACACAATAGAATAAAAGAATAAGAAAGCCAGGCTGTATTTATTTTACAACCCGGCATTCTTATTGAACTAAGAGTCTTCGCCTTCATTACCACTTTATATATTTGGCTGAATTACTGAAGATTAATAATAACGTGTTATTTCTGTACTTTGATAGCTATTTCCAAAGTGCCGGTTTCTTCACCGTTCACTTCAATAACTTTGAATAAACCGAATTTACCTGACTCTAATTTAAAGGCATAAACATCACCGGCTGCGAGTTTTTTAGCTTTACGGAATTTATTATCCGGGTCATAAGAATCAAGGATGATGGCATCATTGTTTACAACTTCAAACTGAGATGCTGTCAATGTGGTTTTTACAAAGTAGGTAGTATTCTTAATAGTATAATTTTCAGGAGAGGTAGCTCCGGAGAAGATGCCTGTAATACCGGTGCCGGGAGCAGCAAGGGTCATCATATTCTGACTTTCAGGTGTATTTTCAAAGAAACAGAACATATCAATATCAGCCTGGTGTTCGAATGCTTCAGCCTGGAAGTAGGTTGTTGCAGCATTATTGGATAAGGAGAGGAAGCTTTTATCGGTAACGTTATCCTGAGCACCCATCAGAATAGTAGTAAAGGAATCTATTTCACCAAACTCACCGGTGATAGTGATGGTTTTATTGGTAGTGTTACCTGCAATGTCAGTAACGGTCAGAACCCATGATTCCACATCGGTAATTCCTTTGATGGTATAAAAATCAAAAGCAAAATTCTGAGTGTTAATGGTTGAGTCCACGAGAAGCTGATCATTGACTTCAACTTTAAATTTAACGAGATTATCAGTACCATTACCGCTGGCAATAACACCAAACAGAAGGGTGTCGCCATAAGGCACAGTGGTATTGGTAGAAACGTAGCCGGTTTCACTCTTCAGAGTGAGCGTGGGCATAACAGGTTCATCATCCTTAGTACAGTTGGTGAACAACAGCACGGCAATCATAGTCATGCTTAAAAGTGTCAGCAGTTTTTTCATTGGTTAATGTAATTTAATTGCGTTTGGTAATTATATGCATATCGGGTGCAAAAGTAAAACAAGAAATTGATTTTGCAAGAATGAAAAAGGTAAAGGATAAATTGTTAAAATTGCATATTTGATATTTAAGAGGCAAATAGGCAAATCCATTTTTAAACAGACGATTAAATTCATGAAACACTTTTGTATTTTGTCTGTTATTGTGGAACATTTATAAATCTGATAAAACCAGGACTATGAATTTTGAATTTTCGGAAGAGCAGATAATGATCCAGCAGGCTGCACGTGATTATGCACAGCGGGAACTTATTCAGGATGTGATTGAACGGGATACCCATAGTATTTATCCGGCAAAGCATGTAAAAGCACTGGCAGAGCTGGGATTTATGGGTATGATGGTCAGTCCTGAATACGACGGTGCCGGCATGGATACCATATCATATGTACTGGCTATTGAAGAGCTTTCTAAGATTGACGCATCCACAAGTGTGATCATGTCAGTCAATAACTCTTTGGTCTGTTATGGTATTGAGCACTTTGGCACAGAGGAGCAGAAGCAGAAATATCTCAGACCATTGGCAAGAGGTGAAAAAATAGGAGCCTTTCTTTTATCAGAACCGGAGGCAGGATCAGATGCTACATCACAAAGAACAACTGCTGAAGACAAAGGCGATCATTATCTCCTGAATGGGACCAAAAACTGGATAACCAATGGTAATACTGCCAGCACTTACCTTGTAATAGCGCAGACCCATCCGGAGAAAGGACATAAAGGAATAAATGTATTGATTGTTGACAGAGGATCAGCCGGAATCTCAGTAGGACCGCATGAGGATAAGATGGGTATGCGTAGCTCAGATACTCATTCTGTGATGTTTACTGACGTGAAAGTACCTAAAGAGAATAGGATAGGAGAGGATGGATTCGGATTCGTTTTTGCAATGAAAACACTGGAAGGTGGTAGGATTGGTATTGCGGCTCAAGCCTTAGGTTTGGCTTCAGGTGCACTGGAGAGATCCATTAAATATGCCCAGGAGCGTAAAGCCTTTGGTAAAGAATTAGCAAAACACCAGTCGATTGCTTTCAAGATTGCCGAAATGGCCATTAAGGTAGAAAATGCTCGCAATCTCTGTTTGAAAGCTGCATGGCTCAAAGATCAAGGTAAACCTTACGGGTATGCCAGCGCTATGGCTAAATATTATGCAGCAGAAGCAGCCATGTGGATTACTACTGAGGCTGTTCAGATACATGGTGGATATGGTTATGTTAAAGAATATCATGTGGAGAGATTAATGCGGGAAGCCAAGCTTACCCAGATATATGAAGGAACTTCTGAAATTCAGAAAATAATAATTTCAAGAGAACTTCTTCATGTGCATTAAGAGTGAAGATAGTTAATTAATAAAAATAACCTAGAAATCATGATTATATTCGTTTGCATTAGCAATGTACCCGACACCACCACCCGGATTAAGTATAAACCCGGTAACAAGGAAGTGGATTACACTGGTGTACAGTGGATAATAAATCCGTGGGATGAGTTGGCACTTACTCGTGCCATTGAATTGAAGGAAGCAAATCCTGCTCTAGTTGAAAAGGTAACAGTAATTTCAGTTGGTAAAGCTGAAGCAGAGCCCACAATCCGTAAAGCTTTGGCTATAGGGGCTGACGAGGCTATAAGGGTGGACATGGTTCCTGAAGACGCTTACACCACCGCTGCTCAGCTTGCAGAAGCACTGAAAGGTGAGCCAATTGGTTTAATACTCTCCGGAGTTGAGTCAAGTGATTATAATAGCTGGTCGGTGGGTGGAATGCTTGCTGAATTGATGGATATTCCATCTGTATCGGCAGTAAGTTCTCTAAATTTTGACAATAATGGTGTGGTTGTTACCCGTGAAATCGAGGGTGGAAAACAAACATTGAACACAACAACACCTGCTGTACTTATAGTTCAGAAAGGTATTGCTATTATACCACGCATTCCTTCTATGCGCGGTATAATGACTGCAAGGACAAAACCTCTTAGGGTTGTACCGGGTGTTGCAATTGATCCTCTGGTTAAAGTTTTGGACTATCAGGCACCACCTCAGAAATCTACATGCAGGATGATTGATCCGGAGAATATTGAAGAGTTGGTTGACTTGTTGCATAGAGAAGCCAGAGTCATTTAATATGGAACGTGAAAAAGGATAATAGTAATTGTAATTAAACTTAAGGAACATGTCAGTATTAGTTTATATAGAACCCCGGGAAGGTAAATTCAAGAAAAGTTCTTTTGAACTGGTTTCCTATGGTCAGAGAGTGGCAACAGCCTTGAATCAGGCGTTTCATTTACTAGTGATCGGAAAAGCAAGTAAGGAAGAAATCGGAACACTTGGGCAGTATGGTGCTTTGAATATTATTCATGTTGCTGATGATCTGGCACTTGATGACCAGGTATTTACCGGTATAGTAGCTAAGGTAGCCAAGCAGAAGGAGGCAAGTTTTATTGTTATTGCACATAATTTAACCGGACGGGCAGTAGCACCAAGGTTAGCCATACGCTTAAATGCAGGACTTGCTACTGCTGTTAACGGACTACCGGTAAGTTATCAGCCATTGGTAGTGAATAAAAAGGCCTTTTCAGGTAAGACACTGATTCAACAAGAGATAGTTTCACCAATAAAAGTTCTGACCTTATCACAAAATACAGCAGGGATCACTGAGTCGGTAGTAACGCCAAGCATAGAAGACTATAAGATAGAAGCAGTTAAAGCTGCAACCAATGTTGTTTCAACAGAAGTACAATCGGGTAAAGTATTGCTTACAGAAGCCGAAATCATAGTTTCAGGTGGTCGGGGAATGCGTGGTCCTGAAAACTGGAAACCGCTAGAAGAACTTGCACAGATATTGGGTGCCGCCACAGCTTGTTCGCGTCCGGTATCTGATGAAGGGTGGCGTCCACATCATGAGCATGTGGGGCAAACCGGAAAAGTAGTTGCACCTACCCTATATTTTGCGTTAGGAATTTCGGGAGCCATTCAACATTTGGCCGGAATAAGTTCCTCAAAGGTGATAGTTGCCGTTAATAAGGATCCGGAAGCTCCGATATTTCCGGCGGCTGATTATGGTATAGTAGGTGATCTTCAAACTATTCTTCCCAAAATGACGGAAGCATTTAGGAAGTTTAAAGCTTCGTAAGGTATTGAGCTATTACTTTAGGATAGTGCTCGTATTCAAGTTTGTGAATTTTATCGGCAAGCGAATCGGAAGTATCATCCGGTAAAACAGGGCATTTTGCCTGAAAAAGCACTTCTCCTTTATCATATACTTCATCAACCAGATGCACGGTGATCCCTGATTCGGTATCACCGTTTTCTATGACTGTTTCATGAACCTTTGCACCATACATGCCTTTGCCCCCATAGAGAGGAAGCAGGGCGGGATGGATATTAAGTATCCTTCGGTTAAATGCCTTAGTTATATTACAAGGCATTAGCCAAAGAAATCCTGCAAGAACAATCAGATCTATCTTCCTGGTAAGAAGATCCTTAAGAATTGTATCCTCTGCATAGAATTTCTCACGATCAAACAGTATAAGTGGGACTTTCAATACAGAAGCCCTTTGAATTACATAGGCTTTCGGATTATTACAATAAATGGCAACTACCTTACTTGTTTCCGTTTTGGCAAAATACTCTGCAAGATGTTGGGCATTGGAACCATTGCCTGAAGCAAATACAGCTATTTTTTTCATTTTGCCAGGAGTAGGTAATAGTTTTTCTTTCCCTTTTGTATCAGGATATATTTACCATTGAGCAGATGGCTCTTATCAACGATGATATCTTCTGACATTTTCTCTTTATTCAGCTGTATTCCGCCATCCTTAAGCATCCGACGGGCTTCACCCTTGGAGGAGAAGATGGTAGTTACCTCAGCAACAAGGTCAACCAGGCTGATACCATTATCCAGAAGTCCCGGGGCTATTTCTGACTGAGGCACACCTTCAAAAACAGAAAGAAGGACGTTTTCTGAAAGGTTCTTAAGTGTCTCAGTTGTTCCTTTGCCAAAAAGAATTTCAGATGCCTCGATGGCTGCATTGAAGTCAGCTTCTGAATGTATTCGTATAGTAAGGTCCTTAGCCAGGGCTTTCTGAAGAATTCGGAGGTGAGGAGTTTCAGCATGTTCAGCCGCCATTATTTCTATTTCTTCCTTAGTAAAGAGAGTAAAGATCTTAATGTATTTTTCTGCATCTGCATCAGAGGTGTTCAACCAGAATTGGTAGAACTTATAGGGTGATGTCTTTTCGGGATCCAGCCATATATTTCCCGACTCTGTTTTGCCGAATTTACTACCATCAGCTTTGGTTATCAATGGGCATGTAAGAGCAAATGCTTCACCACCAGCTTTGCGGCGGATAAGCTCAGTACCTGTGGTTATATTCCCCCATTGGTCTGAACCACCCATCTGGAGTTTACAGTTATAGTTCTGATAGAGATGAAGGAAATCATAGCCCTGAACCAGTTGATAAGTAAACTCAGTAAACGACATGCCATCGCCAGCTTCACCGGTGAGTCGTTTCTTTACTGAATCTTTGGCCATCATATAGTTGACGGTGATATGTTTACCCACGTCACGAATAAACTGAAGGAAGGAAAATTCTTTCATCCAGTCGTAATTATTTACCGCAACTGCATTGTTTGGATTAGCTTCATTGAAGTCAAGTAGGCGTGCAATTTGATTGGTCAGACCCTGCTGATTTTTGCGAAGTGTTGTTTCATCAAGCAGGTTGCGTTCTTCTGATTTACCTGATGGATCACCGATCATGCCGGTAGCACCACCTATAAGTACCAGAGGTTTATGTCCGCATAGTTGAAGATGTTTGAGCATCATGATTCCAACCAAATGGCCAATATGCAATGAATCGGCCGTTGGATCAATGCCTACATAAGCTGATACCATTTCTTTTAATAACAGTTCTTCTGTACCTGGCATTACATCATGGATCATTCCTCTCCAACGCAGTTCTTCTATAAAATTCATATTATTGCTGGTTTACATGCTATTTATTTAGCCGTGCAAAGTTAGGTAATTATAAGTAATCATCATTTAGGTGATAATGCTATATGGTTATTGATTAAATTTGTAGTATGATATTAGTTACAGGAGCAACCGGATTAGTAGGCTCGTACCTGCTATATTATCTGCTGAAAGATGGGCAGAAAGTAAGGGCATTACTTCATAACAAAAAAAGCCTGGACAGAACCCGACGTATCTTTAAAAGTCTCTCAGATAATGCTGATGAACTCATAGGGCAGGTTGAATGGATAGAAGGTGATGTATTGGATGTTATGGTACTTAGTGACTCCATGAAAGGAGTGGAGGAAGTATACCATTGTGCTGCCATTGTATCCTTTGATCATGCAGATAAGGATTGGATGATGAAAGTTAATGTGGAAGGCACTAGTAATGTTGTGAATATAGCGCTGGAAGCCGGTGTTAATAAATTATGCCACGTAAGTTCCATTGCATCACTGGGAAGAACAGATGAGTCAAAACTTATTGATGAGAATTCGGAATGGAGAAACTCAAATGCGAATACCACTTATGCCAGAAGCAAATACATGTCGGAGAGAGAAGTTTGGAGAGCCAGTGCTGAAGGTCTGCCAGTGGTAATAGTGAATCCATCTATCATATTTGGGTATGGGCATCCTGAAAAGGGCAGTACCCGTATATTCAAAACCATTCACAATATGCCTTATTTCTATGGCAAAGGTATCAATGGGTTTGTAGATGTTCAGGATGTGGTTAAGGCTATGATAGCATTGATGAAAAGCGATATTCAAAATGAAAGATTTGTGGTTTCGGGGGGCAACTTCAGTTACAAAGAGATATTCTCAATGATAGCAGTTGGTTTTAAAAAACCACAGCCAAGGATAGGCATACCTAGGGTAATTCTTGATACTGTATGTGTGTTTGAAGCTTTCAGGTCAAGGCTTACCGGGGACAAACCACTCATTACGAAGGAGACAGCAAGAACATCCAGAAATGATTACTATTATTCCAGTGAAAAGCTGATTAATGCAATAAATTTTAAGTTTACACCCATGGAAGAAACCATTGGATCTTTATGTAGAGCTATGGAATCAGAGTTTAGCATCAAGAAATAAAAAGCCGTCCATTTTTGTAATAAAAAAAGAGACGCATATTCTGCGTCTCTTTTAAATGCAAATAAAGTTCTTTTACTTTTGAGCAAACAGCTTATAATGCTCATACTTATCCATTACATTGAGTACAAACTGATGTGTTTCTTTACCGCTGATCCTGCCATATTTAACAACAGTATCATTGTAGAATTCCGGTTGTGATTTGGCAAGCAGATAATATTCAACATTATCGTGCCAAATGGTTGGATCTTTGCCGTATTTTTCGGTCAGTTTTATTGCATCAAGTATATGAGCAAGCCCGATATTATAAGCAGCAAGAACAAACTTTTTTCGCTCATTCTTATCGGGTACCGACTTACATAGCCGTTTATCAAGGTAATTCAATAATCTGGTGCCAGCTGCAATTTGTTCACTTGCGGTAGACCCTTCATGTGCTCCAAATCGGTAGGCAGTAGAAGGCATGAGTTGCATAAGACCAAAAGCACCTCTACGGGATGTTGCATCAGGTTGAAATTTTGATTCATGGTAAATTAATGCAGCCACCAGACGCCAATCCCAACCGATATTATTGCTCATTTCACGAATAATATTATCATAATCGGAAATAGTACTTTTCTTAACAGGTCGTCCCAATGCAATATTTATCCAACGGGGATTTTTATAATACTTTGAATTCAATCCCGAAAACAGTTGGGTAGTTTTGTTCTCTTCAATCCATGTATTTGCTACTTCCAACAAATTTACAGCACCCTTACGGACAATCCATGAGACTCCGATTTCAGGACTTACCCTGGTGTGCGCATCAATATTTCTAAAAGCAAGCATCATTGCTTTGGCAGGCCGCTCGAAAGCAACAGTATAATCAATGGAACCTTCTGACACTTCCTCAATGAGCTCATTTAATGATAGATTCTCTTCTGCAACAATTATTGTTTCATTTGAAGTAGCATGCTGAATATCACTGAGGTAGATCTGACCAAGTTTATTGGCAGAAAGGGTAATCGTTTTGTCTTTTAATTCCTCGAAAGGATTGCCCAGTGATTGATCGGAATTAGGAACAAGTTGCGAATTACTTCTCTTCACTTTTCTTTGCTTAACCAAGACCTGGTAATCATAATATAGTGGAGTGGTGTAGGCGAGGTCAAATTTCTCATCGTTGATTACCGGTAATTCCATAGCTACAATATCTACCCTTCTCTGCTGTAAATATTGAAGTGCTCTGGTAACATTAGGTTCAACAATAATTTCAAGTGATACACCCAGGTGATCAGCGAACCTTCTCAAAAGATCATATTGGTAGCCTTGAGGTTCACCATCATTTTCGAAATAATTGAATGAGTTGTCATCTGTCAGAGCAACGAGGGTACCTCTACTCTGGATATCTTTTAATAAGCCTCCTGTTTGTCCACTTTTTAATAAAGGTCGGTCACTGGAGAAAGAACATGATTCAGGAATCAATAATATAAACAATACAATAATAAGCGAAGACAGATAGTTAACTAGCTTATAATACATCCATTATTTTTTAGTTAATAAATAGATCCAGGAATAGGTATGTTCAATTAAACCTGCGATCTTTAATTTCTAGTCTGTTCCGGGTTCAACAGGAAATAGTTGATTATGCCCGGATAAAAACATCAGTGCGTGACGTAATATGTTTAACACACATTAAATGGTTTTGTTTGATCTACATAAACCATTGACACAGACTGAGCTTGCAAAGATAGGCTATAAATCGGCTAAAGGTTGGAAATTAACAAAAATTAAGTATAAATACGTATTGAAGGCGTACTTTGAAGCTTGAAAATAAATGAGCTAAAGTGCTGATTAATTACTCTTTAACCTAGTCCACTGGACAGTTTTTCCCAATCCCATCCAGGCCGCACCTATATATCCGCGTATCTTTAATTTATCAGGGCCATCAAGTTGAATAAACGAGTTATATGTTTTACCATTGGATGGATTATATATAGTACCACCATTCCATTCATTTTCTGCGGCATCGTATTTAAAATCATTGAGTAGTTTAAGACCTATCAGCTTACGGGTTCTTAACTTTTCTTGAGGATTAAGCCTATCAACTTTTTCCTTTCCATCAGGATATTTAGGCACTTTAAGCCATATAATCTCACCATAATACTTGCCGTTTGAGGCTTTGGTTATCTTGACATGTGAAACATTATTCGGACCTTCATCGCTGATAGCCTCATAAGTACCAATCAGTTGGTCGGCTTTTGATTCCTTTTGTGCGTTGACAGTTGGAATGAAACTCAGGCAGAGTAAGAGTAAAGCCAGTGACAGTGTGTGTTTTATCATGCGGTTAACTGGTTTGGTTAATGATTAATTGACTTGGACAATATTATTTTTCAATAAAATCGAAAGATAGGAGAATTGATTGTACTTGTTTTAACAAATCAGCCTTATCCTTGTTCGGAGCATAAACATATCCATCAAGTGCTAGTACCATGTTGTTTTTCTTGTCAACCAAAGTATAATTAACGAAGGGGCCTCCCATAAAATCATTATGAACTTCCCATAGTCCACGTGTCTCTACGGCCAATTCTTTTTTAAGATCTAGTATTCGTGTTACTGGTGTCACATCTTTATCCGCTACAATCATAAATGAACTGTCGGATGGACCTGGAACATATAAATTTGTGAACTGGTTTCTAACTGAAAGTATTTTCCTGGGATTAAAAGCTACCGTATCAGTATATGGGTAAGAATAGATCAGTATACCCTGGCTAAGAATATTAGCTTCACGACGTAACCAAATGAAGTTATCTTTATTAATCGCTACGTAATAATCAGCGGGTATATTCATATTGAGATTGAATTTTGCTCTGATTGCTTCAACGGCCTTAATATTCATTGATTTGGAATACAAGGTCTGCAGTCTTTCTATTTCAGCATTTTCGTAAAGATTAAATATATCCTTTTGCCTTGACATAAAGGCTTCTTTAAGCATTTCAATAGTTGGTGCAGTGATCTTTACAACTCTTTGAGGGGCAGCCCACACATTGTATGCCATCTCCACATTTGCATTAGCAATTGTACTATCGATTGAAATGGCTAGAATATTTCTATGGGTTTCAAAAAGACGGTTAAACTCTTCAAGATTTATTTGAACTATGTTGAATAATGGCTCTGGCTGAGGCAATCCAAGTCGTGAGCTGCTGAAGTAAGCAGTAATACTGTCCCCCAGTGAAGATTTCCACAGATTATTTTCTGCAACAATAATGATTTCTTTAGGACTGCCGGTAGAAGATGCTTTGGTTGATTTGTCTGATTTACAAGAAAACATCCCAACCATAGAAACTAATACCAATGCAACAGCGATTATGCCCTTGATACTTTGCATGATATAGAATTAGATAATATAGTAACTGCGAAACAATAGCTTTATTATGAAACTACTGCCACTTTTATTTTCTGACCAGGTTTAAGCGATTTTTCGTTGCGGATATTGTTAAGTTTTTTGATTTCTTCAACAGAACAACCATCATGTTTTTGAGCAATATTCCACAATGTATCACCACGTTGAACCGTATAATAAATAAACTGGTTGTTGCTCTTTGGTTTGCTTGCAGATTTATTCTCCGCCAGATTCTCTTGAGATTCAGTTGTTTTCTCCTTCTTACCAACTACTAATAACTGTCCAGTACGAATAACATTACCACTCAGATTATTCCATGACTTAATTTCACTGACTGTTACCCTATTGGCTTGTGCAATCTTGTTCAGAGTTTCTCCGGATTTAACTTTATGATGAATATTTTCTGTCAGTGTAACCGGTTTATCTTTTCTAACAGAAGTATCCACAACGGCCAACTCTTCAGACGACTTTTCCTGCTCTTCTACCTTTTCGGTCTTGAGGGTAGTTTTGGAAACAACAGTATATTCTTGTTCAATTGTTCTTTCGGGACGGACTATCAGTCTTTGGCCGACTGCGAGTTTTGTCGACTTTAAACGGTTCCATTTCTTAAGATCATTGACGGAGCAATGATATTTATCAGATATCAGTCCAAGGTTTTCTCCTCTTTTTACCCTATAATATTCTGCCTGAGTAACAGTCTTCATGGTAGAAACCAGTTGCTCCTGCTCCGTATTTTTCTGTGCCCGAAGAGCATAAAGTTGAGCTTCGTTATTTACAAAAGCCGGAATATATTTTTTGGGTAGTCGAATAGCATATGGTTTTCCTGAAACTGCTGGAATAACACCAGATTTAAAGGAAGGGTTTAAGAATTGGAGATCTTCAACCGGCACTTGTATATTTTCAGATATCTGTGCAAAAGTTAAAAAATCCTTTATAGTGACAGTATCAATTTCATAGTGATAAATACGAGGCGTTATAGGTCGTAGATTATGCTCAGCAGCATAGCTCATCACATAAGTGATTCCAATGAATGCAGGCACATAACCCCTTGTTTCCAACGGAAGGAAGGGTCTTATTTGCCAGAAGTCCATTTTACCACCTGAACGACGAATTGCTTTATTGACATTCCCTGCTCCAGAGTTATATGCTGCCAGTACGAGTAACCAGTCTTTATAAATTTTATAAAGATCATTCATGTGTTCGCAGGCAGCAACAGTGGATCGTATCGGATCACGACGATCATCTACGAAAGAAGTAACATTAAGATTATATACTTTACCTGTCCCATACATGAATTGCCATAAACCGGTAGCACCAACCCTTGAACGTGCTTCAGGGTTTAATGCAGACTCGACAATAGCTAAATATTTTAATTCAAGAGGCATATTGTATTTATCAAGCTGCTCTTCAAACATAGGGAAATAAATCTGCGCAAGCCCCATTACCTTTTGAGTAAGGGCTCTTTTCTTTACTGCATATAGTTCAATAAAATCTTTTACATATTGGTTGTAGGTAAGGGAAATTGGAGTTGCCGCATCAAGCTCACGCAATCGCTGATAGTAAATGGAATCAGAGTAAACAGGTACAAATCCATGGGAAAAACCGAATGCATTTTGAAGTTCCTGGTCAGAGGCGCATTCATATCCTTCGAAATACTTTAAATTGGCTAGACTGTCAAGCGCAGCAGTGATGAAATCATCCTTGATGAAATCAAATTCCTCAGTGGCAGAATCTGCTGCTGTTTTTACCTGTCCATAAGATATAAAGGCTGTGAATAAAAGTAAAAAGCCCACTAAGGGTAAAAAGAGATTTTTTTTCATCGGCAGAATTTCATTGGTTGCTACCCGGTTGCAACAGTGTTATTTGCAAAAATAACTTTTTATGGTAGTAAAGGTAATTTTTTTTAACAAATTTTGTAATTCTTTTAGAAAGAATTATTTTTCGGGGAATCAATAGACCAAAAGACTTACAATAGGTGAAATGAAAAATTAAATAAAAGTTTAGGTTATTTTAGAATCAAATAAAAAAGAAAGGAGGGGGCCCTAAAGAACCTCCTCCAGAGGAAATGAAATTCAGAAATATTTATAGTTCACGTAACGTAAACTTTACTGGCAGATTAAACTGGACACGCACAAGTTTACCTGCACGCATACCAGGTCTCCATACTGGCATCTCTTCTACTGCTTTCTTTACTTGTTCATCCAAGCCACCTCCAATACCTCTTAATAACCTCACATCTGTGATAGACCCATCACGTTCAACAACAAAAGTAATATGTACGGTTCCTTCAATATTGGCTTCTCTGGCCATTGTTGAGTACTTGACTCTATCATAAAGATATCGGTATAATTCTTCAATGCCACCAGGATACTCTGGGGCTACATCCGGCACAATCACAATCTCATTAATATTTGGTTCATCATCAGGCCGAACGGGTGCTATATAAACTGGAGAAGGTAAATCAGGCAGATCATCAGCGTTAATAGGGTCTAAATCGGTAACATCTGCTTTGTTATTATCTACCAGGTTTAGCATAGTAGGAGCAGCCGGTGCAGGAATAGGCAAAGGCTTTTTCTGTTTGGTGATGTCTACAATTATTTCTGGTCCGGTGGGTACAACTCGTTGTTTTATCACAACCTGATTGACATCATAAGTTTTCCAGCCGAAGATAATAATCATCAATAACAGTGAGATTATCAGACCAAAGTTTGAAAAGTAAGTTCTCTTGTTTTCAAGATCAGCTTTAGGTGATTTTTTTGCTTCCATATCCAAGGTTTTTTAAGTGGAGTGACTAAATGAAGCTAAAGAACTTTAAGCAAACAGATTCAATTTTAATACCTCTCTTGGGCCATTTACATTATAACGCTCAGACGAATCAATTATTGCAACCTATATAATTATATGCAATTTTAATGCCACGAATAAAAGAAAAAGAGCAATTATAATTATAATTGCTCTTTTTCTTTCTCTGTCGCGAAAATAAGATTCCGACAGTAAAACTAAGTTTTAAGTATTAACCTGCGAGGGTAAATTTAATAGGCATATTAAACTGTACACGAACTGGTTTACCTCTTTGCTTACCAGGATTCCATTTAGGCATCGCTTTAATAACGCGGACAGCTTCTTCGTCACATCCACCACCGATACCTCTGAGAACCCTTACATCGGTTACATTACCATTACGTTCAACAACAAAGGTTACATATACTGTTCCTTGAATACCACTTTCTCTGGCCATCTGGGGGTATACAATATTTTCCTGTAAAAATTTGATACGGCCCACATCACCACCAGGGTAGGATGGAGATTCTTCAACAACTGTAAAGATTTCAGCTTCAGCAACTTCTTCTTCTTCAGATATTGCAGGAGGAGTATATGCCTCAATAACTGTGAGTTCATTTGCTTCAGCATCAATGATAAGGTCATCATCCACTTGTACATCATCTGTTACAATATGGATTAGAGTGGTCTGTGCAGGAGGTGCAGGAGGTGGAGGAGGTTTATTCTGTTGAGTAATCTCAACCATTTCCTCTTCAACATTTTCAACTTGCCTACCGTCAATTTTTAATTGCTCTGTATCGTAAGTTTTCCACTCAAAAGCTACGAGCATAGCAGCCAGGGCAACAATTAATCCGATCTGAACAAAGAAAGATTTTTTGCTTTCAAGGTCAGCTTTCGGTGTTTTTTTTGCTTCCATATCGTTAATTAATAGTTGGTTACGCGATTTGATTAATCAATTTAAAGCGGACTGCTAAATTAAGTTATTTTTAAATGCAAAGTCAACTTAAAATATCACCCCAATATTAAACGAATAAACGGCCTTTTTTATTATCAGAAACACTTCATTATTCGATAAATAGCATTGCCGGTAAAACAATCAGAATTATGCTCCAATCAACTCAGAATAAGCTTCGGGATCAAGAAGAGTTTTAAGTTGTGATGAATCCTGAATCTTTACTTTTACTATCCAGCCGTCACCGTATGGATCTTTATTGATCAATTCAGGAGTGCTGTTAAGTGCTTCATTGAATTCCAATACTTCAGCAGCAACCGGCATAAAGAGGTCACTTACGGTTTTAACAGCTTCAATGCTTCCAAAAGTTTCACCTTCTTCCAGGATTTCTCCCACAGTTTCAACTTCAATGAAAACGATGTCACCTAATTCACCTTGAGCGAAATCAGTAACTCCAACTGTAGCGGTATCACCTTCAAGCCGTATCCACTCATGATCTTTTGTGTACTTCAGGTCGACTGGGATGTTCATGTCTTTAAAAATTTAATAGTTTGAATTTTCGTCAAAATTAAAAAAACCTCTTATTCCGGCATCATATTTTGACTCTTTATTTTACAAGAATTATTTTATTGTGCCAAAGTGAAGCGTAAGCTTATGCCGGCATTGGTTGTTGAGTTGTCGAATTGATTCGAAACAAATGGATTAGTAATTGTTTTATCAAAAAACAAACGGATATTAAAACGCTGATTTATAACATAATCCGCAGAAGTATTTATAGAAACCATCCGGTTACCGGTTGATATCTGGTTTATTGCTTCATCCAATCGTCGCAATACTGTCTTATTGTCACGAATAGAAAGGTCAGCTTTGATATTCAGGTCACTTTTCAATTGTTGGCGCCGACCACCACTTGATAAATTAAGTTTTACATCCTTAAAACGGTAACCTAAACCTATAATAATTTCATTATTTGAAACCTCTGTCAATTGGTTATTGACAAAACTCAACGATAAGCTTCGTGATTTCTTAAATTCAATTTTGGTAAGCAGACTATTATTCCAGGTCATATCAATATTGAACAAAGGTGCAAACTGTTCTGATATGGTGACTATTTCAATCCTGTTCTTGGGTATGAAGTTGCCGGCAACATCAAAAGTTGAGGGGAAACCCAGAGACTCAAGGAAGTCGACATTGGTTATATAGGATCCAACTGCATAAGTTGACCTATAGGAGTGCCCAATATTAAACTGTTTGAAATGATCTTTAAGGAATGGAAGTTTTGATAATCCGGTATATGTGAAACGCCAATTTGGTATCGGGATTTTGGGAAACGCCGACAAACTTACACCTGTTGCAGACTGTCCGGAGTACGCTGCCAGGAAAGCGGGAATAAGTACTTCCTGGGAACCGGGGCCATATCCAACTGGATAACCTGTAGTGTCATTGATACCTGTTGAAGCAGGGTTCATGGCACCTAAACGGGCGGCAATCACTCTTCTATTATCCTTGAATTGTTCGAAAGTGGGTGAAATATTCTCATCACCGTCTTTTACGAATGCGGTCTTTAATGAAAAGAATGAAATGCTAAATGAACCGCGTTCCTGTTCACCACTAGAAGAAAACACACCATCAGCATCTGCTTTAAAATATTCTTGATGCCCAAATGATTCTTTCTTTTCAGCATTGAATTCAATTCTGAATTCTGGGAAAGGCTCATAGGTAGCACGACCAGTCATGTCTCTGGTTAGTCTAGTTATGTAAGCATTATTAAGTAATGTATCAGTTGAAATCCATCCATTTCTGGCGGCCTCATATCGGATATCTTCCTGACTTCCAAAAACAAAGCCGAGACCCGGAGCCATATCACTCGTTCGGTTACCTATTAGTTCAGGTTTAGGAGTAAATCCAGGTAATAAAGTACCATTTGATTCGGTGTAGGTGAATTGAACATCTTTAAAGCCTGTAACTATTTTAATTGCACCAATGCCTATTGCTTTCATCACTTTACCTGTAGTACTCTTTTTGGTGGTATCCTGCACCATTGCCTGATCTTTCTTTTCCTCAGGCTTATCTGGTGAAAAACGTTTTGCACCGGCAGCTTGCTGCCTGCTGTTACCACTAGAATTTTGATTGATCTTCCTTAGGAATCCTACTTTATTGTATAGATTAGTTAACCTTGCATTTCCATTAAGATTGATAGTATTTGAGTTTTCAATGGTATTACCCATAATCTCCTGAATGGATATTGGCGATGCATCCCACCTGAAAGTACTATTATATCTTGTATTAAGAGTTAACCAATTAAACAGTGGAATTTTATTAATCGGTAACACGTAGTTCAAACTGAAATTTTGGGTGAATCGGTTCATTGTACCGAAGTTCATTACTTCATCCCAAATAGAATCTTTTCTTGCTTGATAATCATCCTCATTCCTGTCAATCTTACCCGGAGGTTCATTGACGTATGCGTTAGCGTTTGCCTGATATTCCAATTTAAGTGACTGGGCAAGATCATATTTGAGGTCGTAAATCCTGTTCCAGTCCCACATCTTGATGTAAGTTGGTTCAAGTATAATCAAAGCTTCACTCTTATTTCTTAGGAGTTTCTCATTGTATTGACGATTCATATCAGTACGGAAAGAGAACATCTTTGGAATCAAATAGAAGTTAAAGTCTTTAATAATGGTAAAGGCTTTACCCTGAAACATTTTAATCCTATTGAATGGTCTTACAGGCTTTGGATTGTTGATGAAATTATAGCCTAATCCCCCACGATATTGCTTGCGGCGGTCGTACTCAATATCAATATTCTGATGATAGATCTCTGTGAAAGCGTAGGTAAAATCGAAATTCTCAATATCATAGATCTTGGGTTTACCAATATTCCCAACCTTTTCCTTCCGGACATTAACAAAGTTGATATTCTTACGTTTGGTAATATCCTGAACCTTAGAACGGATGGAATCCCTTGCATCTTGTTCAAGTTCTCTAATCTGATCTTTATAAAGTATATCAGGATCCAGTGGATTGTATTTTGGCGTCATTCGTAATTCAGAGTAGTCAATATGCATTGGTATTTTTATGCCACTCTTCTCAGGGAAGAATTTGCCCAATTGAATGTTCGTTGCAATATCAAATTGTCCGCTGGTTTCCTGTTGACGTTCATTAACTTTCTTCTCTATGCTACCGAATCCGGGAGTAGAGTAAGCGCCTGAAACTACAACATTACCCAGGTCAGCCAGATTAGCTGCTATACGCGCAGTTGCAGCCATACCACTCTTTTCATCAAAGTCGGTTAGGCGTAATTCATTTACCCAAATTTCTGCGCATTTTGCTTCTCCATCATCATTGTCATTAAATGTCTGTTTCTTGGGGTTTCTTACACCAATCATGAAAGCCTTAACATCACTCAAACTTGGCATACCAACAACGGTTATGCGGTTCCCACCGTCAAATACTTCGTAAGGAGTTATTACTGTTACCATTGAACCGGGCGTACCCATTGCACTGTTTCGTGCCTGCTTGGCATCAACCAGTTTCTGAAGTTCTATATTTAATTCATTAGCCAGTGGCCATATAGCTCTTTGCTCATTGTAGGAAGTACCCCATGGAGTAAATTCTAAGGGTAATTCATACTCATAATAGTTTTCAGTAAAGTCAGATCCCAATCTAACAAAGACTGTAAGGTCACCGGTTGCCAGTTCCTGTTGTTCCCTAACCTTTTCAGCATGAACATACATTCTCAACCTTTTATACTGTCGGAAATCAAAATCTGTAGTTTTATATGCACCACGGGCATCACCATCCAGTAGATCACATATTTTTAATACCATAGACTGTTCATTCAGCTCAGTCAGGTTGGTAGTTCCAACATTGATCTCTCGTTCTATATCGGGTGGGAGGTTATAATTTACATTATCCCTTCCTTTGTTTTCTTCAATGTTTACAGAAGATATGTCAAATGAAGTTAGACTTTGGTTTGGGTCAGGATTATATTCACCGGGTGACAATAGGTTGTTATAGTATTTCCGCCACTCACCACGAACAAGTTCAAGTGTTGCAAAACGCAATACTATTTCCTGCTCAAAGTTTTTAAGGAACATTCTCATGAAGCGTATGCTCTTGAAATCCTGTATATTGCCAACAACTTTACTGGGGCTCTGTATAGGGACCTTAAATTGGTACCATTTAACAGTGGCTGTCTTTCCGTTTTCAAGCTTTATAAGTTCATCGGGGGTCTGGATGTCAACAATATAATTCTGCCCTACCCTCATATTATCAGGATCAAGTCTTACATGATATTGGAAATAGCGTTCCTGTTCGTTTAGTGTATTATCACGATTTATATCCTCAACATTAGGAAGAGTGGTTGCCTGGGTTTGAAATTGTTCAGAGGATTGCTCTGAAGCAGGTGAATTACCCTCGGTTCCATTGTATTTTTTGTAGCGTTCAATAATACTGCTATAACGGGGATCAGCATCATAATCGGCCCCCCTGAAGAAATGATAATTATCGGCTGATGGGTCAGTAGAAGCATTGTAGTATGCAGTAGAAACTGTACCAAACTGGTCTGCTATCTTTTGAATGTAAGTAGTATCAAAGAATGAGAGCTCATCCTGGTCACGCAAACCATCGTATCCAACATCCTGATATGGACGAGAATTAATATCATTGTCAAATGCATTAACAAGCGACTGTAGTGTTGGAACGCGTCCCCATATAGTTGTATCAACGTTTGAAACGGTTTCATTAGTAGGTAGCCCGTTTTCATAACTCTTTCTTCCATCAGGGAGAATATCTTCAGATATATCACCAAGATTGAAATACAGGTCACCCCCTGAATGCAAAGTATCTTCTGAAAAAGGATCCATCAGCCAGAATTCAATATACTCTACATTAGTAGCCTCAAAGTCCGTAGACTCAATTTTACGCATAATCCCGGCCCATCGTGAATCAGGTTCTTCAAGCAGACCACTTTCATTTATACCATATGACACACCTGTTGGGAAAACATCATAATTGTATGGGCCCCTTTCTGATGGGAAGTAGGAGAGATTTAGTACCTGGAGGTTCATGGGCAATGAATGATCTTTTGATACATTCGGGAAGACCTCTTTCTCTGATACATACCTTACAGCATTTCTTGAGAGTTCGTCTTTGCTGATATTATCAGGCCTTAATCTGCTGTTCTTATCATAGAATAACGGGTCAATAGTGTACCAACTCAATAATGCACGGTTATAACCGGAAGCCAGACCACTCCCAATCAATCCTTCTGGGAACATATCACGCGTTACTTGTCCTCTTGGAATGCCTGATAAGAACCAAGTGCCTACGTTTTTAAGATCTATAGTTGATTTACTGCCTTCAAAGTCATCGATGTACGAAGTACCTGTCTTTCCAACTGCTCTTGAATGGCCGGGAATGAAGTGAGCCATTTCTCCGTTTATCATAATGCGAGATGGAACTTTAGTTCCATAGAATGGCAGTTTATCAACCATCTTGGTTAACCATAAAGACTCTGTCTGGTAGTCGAAATTCAATCCCCACATAGTATTGGAGATCGGCTCCTGACCAAAATTTGTCTTCTGTGTAAGTGGTCTTTCATGTAGGTTCAGTAATGTAGCTCCTATAAGGAAATTATTACTAACCTTATAATCAACATGTGCACCCATCATTGTCTGCTGCTGCAGGTTGAAAGTGGCATTGTTCTCTAGTGAAATATTTACAGGTGTACCTGAATTCAAGATACCGGCATTGATAATCTTTACTCTGCCCAATGTATAATCTACAGTGTAATCAACATTCTCAGTCAAAGGAATACCTCCGGCTGTAACCCTCACAGATCCCTGAGGTACATTCAATGCATTCAAGGAGATCTCTGACCCCGATTGCGATTTATACTGACCTTCAATCAAATACCTGTTTTTATCAGGGTATTGTTGGGCACCACTTTTAGTAAGTGTATAAAGGGAATCGTATGCATATTTGTTGGCAAGCTGATTATTATTCAATTTATTTCTCAGATAACTACCGAATGGTTCACGTACAGTAAAGTAGATTCTACCGTTCGATGATTGGATGGTTCCTCCCTCTCTCCCCGCATTATCAATGAAGTCAAACAATCCATCATGAGGAGGATTTGACTGTGGGTCCAAATTATCGAAATTGAAAATCCGAAGTAAGGGAACACCCGAAATCCCTTCAGGTCCGTCAGTGAAATAACCGGTTGGTACGGTATTCTCATTTCCAGAGTATAATATGTTCAATATGAAATCTTCTCTATTTACCTGAAATGCCCCAATATTGTAAACGTTCTTCATCATAAGACCCCAAATGGGTAAACGAGTGTTCAGAGCAGTACTCTTGAGTAACTTGACCATCAGAGATGATGGTGATGAGATACCCTGATCAGAAAATTCTCCTACCTGATGAATGTCTTCTTTGCCGATTACGGTATATTGATAAGCAACTGCAAGTACCTGATCAGAATTAAGAGCTGCATTTAATGAAATAAAACCCAGTTTGGAATTGAACGTATACTCACTGGCATTAAGCTTACGTGCATTCTCAACTTTATCAAAATCTGTTCCTGCAACGAATCCGAATGGTTGGCCTGATAAATACTGTGTTACAAGATTTATGTTGCGGATTGTAGTAGTATCAAACTTATTAAGGAGGTCATTGGAACGATTGTCGGGATATTGATATTGCGCATTTGGGATTATAGTCTGATTGTAAGGATCACGTTCACCCAAATCCATGAAAGCAACAATATTACGGTTGTCAGTAACTGCCGGACCAATATTGGTAACCCAAACCTCGATCTTTGTAATATTGATATTTGAATTAACGATTGGGAGTTTACTTAAAGCATTGTCATAATGCTCAGCAAAGTATTGTGAAATAAAGAAGTGCTTATTATCCTCATAGTCCAGGGCGGTTAAACTGAATTCACTTGTCTGGGCACCTCCCTGAACAGTTATATTTGATGTTTCACTCTTTTGTTGTGAGAAAACGGCAGTGACTGTGGCCCTGCCAAACTGCATTTGTGTCTTTAAACCAAACAGGCTCTGACTTCCAGTAATAAGAGTACTGGTAAGAGGGAATGTAATATCACCTGCTTCAATCAATTTTATGATCTCATCTTCCTTACCCTCATACTTGAGCTTCAGTTTATTCTCAAAATCAAAGGTTGCTTCTGTATTGTAATTGGTATTGAACTCTATTTTATCACCAATCTTGGCCATTACACTCATCTGGATCCTCTGCTGGAAGTCGAAGTTGGTAGTGCGTCGTTGACGAAGATCAAGAGCCGGGTCATCACGGCGATTTGACAGAATACCGAAAGTGACTTCAGCACTCCCCTGTGGCCGGATATCAATGGTATTGCCACCGAAAATACGGTCGAATACCTCTCCTCCGATATGAATTTGTGGTATAATACCAGTGCGTGCACCTGCTGCAGTACCAAGGGATCTTTCTCTCCAATAGCTTTGAAGAGAGCGCTGTAGATTCAATTCTTTATATTCATCCATGGTATAACTCCATGGAGAGGTAAGATCAATTTCTCCGGCTTTTTTAGTATAAGTATAAGTATTTGTAACAGGATCATAGATCAGCTCGTCTTTAAAATTGGAAGGTGTTTCTAGAAAGAGCTTATTATCATCCGTGGGCAAAGGCATATCACCCGGTTGCTGAGCAGGAATTGGATAAGGGAGATCGCCATCCGGCAAGGTAGTATCAGGAGGGGTGTATTGATTAAGTAACGATTCGGGTGATGCTGAATTAACAGGTGTAATAAAGATTCCCCATAACAGGGTCACGACGAAAAGCAGTACAAATGTTCTTAACAGGTATTTAATTATCCGCTCCAAGGAACTAGTATATTTGATTATGATAAATTTGTGCTGGCTACTTCCGGCTTTCAGTATTCAACCTGAAAACCTTTTCACGTTTCAGTAATAATACTTCTACTACATACTTAATACTGATTATCAGTGATAAGTCACCCGTGCATTACATAATTTTAAGCGCACTCTTAATTAATTGTTCAACTGTAATAGCAGAACCCTCATCCTGGATTATTTTATCTATTGTTTTCTCCGATTGGTTTCTGTTAAAGCCAAGCAAAGTTAAAGCTGATAACGCCTCTTCCTTATTAGTATTGTGCGTTGTTCCCAAAATTTCTTTAATACCAGTGTCTTTAACCAATTTGTCTTTCAGATCAATAATTATCCTTTGAGCAGTTTTACCACCTATTCCCTTTACTCTTTGCAAAGTACCAACCCTTGCATTGATAATAGCTTCAGAAACATCAGCCGGTGTAAGTGAAGATAGAATAAGCCGTGCGGTATTTGCACCTACTCCAGAAACAGATATTAGATGACGGAAAAGGATTCTCTCGTCTTCATTAGCAAAGCCAAATAGAATCTGGGCATCTTCACGCACTACCAAATGAGTCAGTAATCTACATTCTGATTTGCCCTTTATCAGGGAATAAGTATTGAGTGAAATAGCTATGTTATACCCGACACCTTTACAGTTTAAAACTGCAGAAGCTGGATTTAGTGAATCAAGAGTACCTTCTATAAATGCATACATAGCTGATCAAAAGCTGTTAACCGGCAAAAATAGAGATAATTATTTGATTATTGGCTTTTGAATTGAGAAATGAGCTTTCAAAAAAACTAACTTTACCAGCAAATAAAAAGCCTACAGGTCTAAATTAATTACTCCTTACTTAAGTTAATTATACATTTCATCAACATAACATTAAACTCAAAAACCAATCATCATGAAAAAGATGTCTACTTTGATTTTACTGATGCTGATTATTTTCTCAGCAAAATCACAACCCTGGTTCGATGTAGGTTTAAAGGGTGGACTGGGAACATCCTTTATGTATAATAAGCAGATATTTGACGATCAGTATCTTACCCATAAATTTAAGCCCGGATACACCTATGGTGCCAAGTTCGGTATTAATTTTATTCAGGAGCATCAGATCACTTTTGATGTTATGCAATCATCATTCACCCAGGGGTTTATTTATTATCCGGAAGCTGGAAATGAAGTGTTCAGGGATTACACAATCAATGGTCTAGATCTGTTACTGATGTATAGGTCTAACAGGAAAGGTACCTATTTTGAAGTGGGCCCTCAGTGGAGTAATGTATCAAAAGTGAAATATAAGGATGAGGGTGGTGATTTCCTGGCTCCATATACACCTGACCAGATAATCAATAAAAGCAACTTCGCAGTGGCTGTTGGATTTGGCGGGTACATCTTCGGGACGGATAATTTTGGCGTAACAGCAGGATTCAGAATTAACTATACATTGAATGATATTGCTTCAGAAGCAGGAAGAGACAAAAACTTCCCTATGCTCACACCGGGAGAGCCTGATCCTACACGTAATCTGGGTGTTATTTTTATGCTGGAGGCAAATTATGATTTTGGCTATCTAGTAAGTTCGAGATGTGGTAAGAGAAATAAACTGTTTGTATTCTGACAGACTATTTTCTATTGAGTATCAAATAGTTTGATAAACTTTCGGATAGAACGAGTGTTATTTAACCGATTAAATTTCATTAAGGTCCTTAAGCATATAGATAAAAACCTATATATTTGCATGTATAGAATGATTATTAGAAATTATAACAAACGACTAATCAGTAAAATATGAAGAAAATAACCGTTATTGGCGCCGGTAATGTTGGTGCAACCTGCGCAAATGTTATTGCTCACAAGGACCTTACCCGCGAGGTAGTATTAGTTGACATCAAGGAAGGTGTTGCCGAAGGGAAAGCCCTTGATATCTGGCAAACATCTTCCATTAATAATTTCAACACCAGGGTTGTAGGTGTGACTAACGACTACCTTAAAACCAAAGGTTCTTCTATTGTTGTCATAACATCCGGTTTACCACGTAAACCTGGTATGAGTCGTGATGATCTCATTAAAACAAATGCTTCAATTGTAATAGATGTTACTCAGAAAGTAATAAAGTATTCACCTGAAGCAATCATTATTGTTGTTTCGAATCCTCTAGACGTTATGACATATGCTGTGTATAGAGCAGCGAGGAAACATTCAAGCAGAGTATTTGGAATGGCAGGAATCCTTGATACAGGTCGTTATAAAGCTTTTCTGGCTGAAGCACTTGATGTGTCACCAAAAGATATCCAGTCATTGTTACTTGGTGGACATGGCGATTCTATGGTACCTCTGCCTCGTTTTACTTCAGTTGCAGGTATACCTGTTACCGATTTATTGAATAAGGAAGAAATTGATAAAATTGTTGAGCGTACGAAAAAAGGTGGAGGTGAGTTAGTCAACTTGATGGGAACATCCGCATGGTATGCTCCTGGTGCTGCTGCTGCATCTATGGTAGAAGCCATAGTTGATGATCAGAAACGCATCTTCCCTGTTTGTGCATATCTCGATGGAGAGTATGGACTGAATGATGTTTATATGGGTGTACCTGTTAAACTCGGTTCAAAAGGGATAGAAGAGATTATTGAACTGAAGCTTACTCCTGATGAGCATAAAATGCTGGAGGAATCTGCTGACTCAGTAAAAGTTACCATGCGTGTTCTTGATGACATGAAGTTATTCGAAGACTAGAGTATCTTTAGGTAATCAAAGATTAATAATAAAGGGAAGGCGGATATTTTCCGTTTTCCCTTTATTATTATAATTCAATGCTATATGGGTATTTGCATTCCTCACTTGATTTGATAATACGTTCGCGGAACTTTTCTACCTTCATATAGTTATATTATTGTAAAACACATGGCAGATGATTACAGTCATGAAGGAGTTGAGACCCGGTAGATACGCTAAATGAAAATTCTCTAATTTTGAATCTTTATTTGCCAAGAATATAAAATGAAAAGAAAGATAGTAGTATTAACAGGTGCAGGTATAAGTGCCGAGAGTGGTCTTAAAACATTTCGTGATTCTGACGGATTATGGGAAGAATATAATATTGAAGATGTCGCGTCAATTAATGGTTGGTTAAAGAATCCAAAACTGGTAATTGAATTCTACAATAAACGAAGAAGCCAGCTAATGAATGTAAAACCTAATGAGGCACATTTTGCACTGGCAAGATTAGAAGACAAGTTTGAAGTTCATGTGATTACGCAAAATGTTGATGATCTTCATGAAAGAGGTGGTTCAACTAATATTACACATCTTCATGGTGAATTAACAAAGGTGCGAAGTGTAAAATACCCTGAACTTGTTTATTCAATTGGATACAAGGATATTAACATTGGTGATTTATGTGAAAGAGGTGAACAGTTGAGGCCTCATATAGTTTGGTTTGGAGAGAGTGTGCCACTCATGGAAATTGCAGCTAAAGTTGTTGAAGAGGCTGATTATTTAATGATTATTGGAACATCCATGCAGGTATATCCCGCTGCCGGATTAATTAATTATGCGCCTGACAATTGCAGTATTTTTATAATTGATCCAAAAGCTGATAACTCTTACCAGAATTCGAAAATTGAAATAATCAAGGAAAATGCAGGAAAGGCTGTTCCAAAACTTGTTCAGGAGTTAATGGAGCAGGAATAAAAACTTAGAATCTGAACTTTAACAAATAAATGGTTATGAACACTAAAAGAATTTTTTATACTCTCCTCCTGATCTTATTTATAGTAGGATGCAAGAAGGATGATGATCTGAAGGAAAAGGACGATCTCATCATCAGGGAGTATCTAACCCAGCATGGTCTCACAGCACAAAAAACGGAATCGGGATTATATTATATTGTCGAAACCCCTGGAGTATTTCCCAGGCCAACCATCAATTCCAATGTGACTGTTCATTATAAAGGTTATTTAACCAATCAAAAAGTGTTTGATACAACTGAAGGGGGGGAACCTGCTACATTCGCCTTATCAGATGTTATTGAAGGATGGCAGGAGGGTATGCAACTTTTCGGGGAAGGAGGAAAGGGAACTCTTTTGATCCCATCTTATCTTGGATATGGCAGCACCATTATGTCGGGAATCCCTGCCAACTCAGTTCTCATATTTGACTTCCATTTGATTGATGTGGAATAATAAAAACCAACAACTGTTAATTATCAGTAGTCTTAACAATAAAAAGTTTACTTTTGCTTTACAAAAGCTTATATTTGCAAAATAATTTAATGTCTAAAACAAATAAATATGAGTGGTCTGAATAAAGATATTGCAAAAATCCGTCGTTGGTGTGCTATGCAGGAACGTTGTCTCGTTGAGGTAAAGATTCATGCACTTGCTTTAGGATTATCTAATAAAGATGCTGATGCAGCAATTGAAGCACTAGTTGAAGAAGGTTTCATTGATGAAGAACGTTTTGCTAAAATCTATGCAGGAAGTAAATTCAGAAATAAAAACTGGGGACGCGCCCGCATAATAGGTGAACTTAAAGCTCGTCAAATTCCTTCTGAAGTTATTAAGGTTGGATTGAGTGAAATAGATGAAACCGAATACCGTGCAAGGATCGTTGAAATGGTTGAGCATAAAATTGCTGTAACTGATCGATCAAATGTACTGCTCTTTAAGCATCGGTTGGCTAAACCTGCGATTGCAAAAGGTTTTGAAGCTGACCTGGTTCATGAAATCATTGATGAACTTATCAAAGTAAAGAAATAGTATGGTCCAGAAGGAGCAAATTAACGATTTGAGGAAAAGACTTGATGCTCTGAGGAGGTTTCTTTGACATTGATGGTAAGTTAGAGTCTATTAAGGAAGAGGAAGCAATTTCTCACCAACCTGATTTTTGGAATGACCCTAAGAAAGCAGAATCCCTGCTTAAAGAAATCCAGCTGAAAAAGAAATGGACTATTGACTATGCTTCATCTGTAGCCTCGTTTGAAGATTTAGTTGTAATGGCTGATTTCTATGAATCAGGCGATGCATTGGAAAATGACCTTGATCATCAGTATGGTGTAGCATTGAAGGCTATTGAGAACCTTGAATTACGTAATATGTTAAGTAATGAAGAGGATCATCTGAATGCCATTTTGCAGATCAATGCTGGTGCTGGTGGTACAGAAAGCAATGATTGGGCTGCCATGCTAATGCGCATGTATATTAGGTACGGTGAGCGTAATAACTACAAGATCAGGGAACTTGATATGCATGAAGGCGATGTCGCCGGCATCAAATCAGTAACGCTTGAGTTTGAAGGTGAAGATGCTTTCGGATATCTAAAAAGTGAAAACGGAGTACATCGTTTGGTTAGACTTTCACCCTTTGATTCTGCCAATAAGCGTCATACATCATTTGCTTCTGTTTATGTTTATCCAGTAGTGGATGACAGAATTGATATTCAGGTCAACCCTGCTGATATAACATGGGATACTTTCCGTTCAAGTGGTCCTGGTGGTCAGAATGTTAATAAAGTTGAAACTGCCGTCCGTCTTAAACACGAACCATCAGGTATTATTATTGAATGCCAGGTTACCCGGTCACAAGGCCAGAACAGAGAGAAAGCCCTTCAAATGCTTAAATCTCAATTGTACGAAATAGAACTTCGTAAGCAGAATGAAGCCATTGCAGTAATTGAAGGTAAAAAGAAGAAAATTGAGTGGGGTTCGCAAATTCGAAGCTATGTTCTCCATCCATATAAGTTAGTGAAGGATCTGCGGACAAATCATGAAACCTCTGATACAAATGAAGTGCTAGATGGTGGCTTGAATGATTTCATCAAAGCATTCCTTATGGAATTTGGGCGAGAAGGCAGGTAATTCCGATTTAGCATGTCAATTATCAGTTCATTTTTTACGCTTCAGGGTCTCAAATCTGGTCACATCGGTATAATCTAATAGCACTCTACAGCTTATTTTAGCACTTCAGGAGTTAGCCAGTTCAGGCTAACTCCTGTAATTTTATATAAGATGGTTTATGTTTTAAGGTCATCAATAGAGTGACGAAACTTGTAAAACATAATTATTGTAACACACTAAGTGCCATGTAACTCCCATGGGTGTTAATATATATCGATGTCTATATATAATTATTTTGGTATATAATATCATGTGCCTATTTACCCATTAAAAGCCTTGATTTTATTGAATTAAAAAGTTACTTTTATTTTCGTGGTTCGGAAATAACTACCTACTTTTGCAAAAAATTTCAAGATGAAACCTACACATATTGAACACATTGGCATAGCTGTAAAAGATCTCAAGGAAAGTATACACTATTATGAGAACGTTTTGGGGTTAACATGTTATGCTGTAGAAGAAGTTGCTGAACAAAAAGTAAAAACTGCCTTCTTTATGGTTGGGCAGACAAAAATTGAACTTCTTGAATCTACAGATCCCGAAGGTCCTGTTGGGAAATTTATTGAGAAGAAGGGTGAAGGAGTTCACCATATAGCCTTTGCTGTTGAAAAACTGGAAGAGGTATTGGAAGAAACTGCTTCAAAAGGAGTTCAGCTCATTGACAAACTACCCAGAAAAGGTGCCGAAGGGATGCACATTGCCTTTTTGCATCCAAAATCAACCTTTGGTGTATTAACTGAATTTTGTGAAGATAAGTCAAAACAATAAAAATACTATAACATGGCTTTTGAGGATAAGATTAAAGAACTTCTCGAGAAGAGAGAATTGGCAAAACTGGGTGGTGGCCAAAAAAGAATTGATTCACAACATGCAAGGGGTAAACTAACTGCTCGTGAGAGAATCGAGTTGTTACTCGATGAGGGTAGTTTTGCTGAATTCGACATGTTCGTAACTCACCGTTCAACAAATTTTGGCATCGATAAGCAAGTCTTCTTGTCAGATGGTGTTGTAACTGGTCATGGTACTATTGACGGTCGCGTTGTTTATGTGTTTTCGCAAGATTTTACCGTATTTGGCGGATCATTGTCAGAGACATATGCCAACAAGATCTGCAAAGTAATGGATCAGGCAATGAAAGTTGGTGCTCCACTCATCGGGATAAACGATTCTGGTGGTGCCCGTATACAGGAAGGTGTTAATAGCCTTGCAGGTTATGCCGAAATATTTGAACGTAACATTCTGGCATCAGGGGTTATTCCTCAAATATCAGCCATATTTGGACCTTGTGCAGGCGGTGCAGTCTATTCACCTGCTCTAACTGACTTTATCGTTATGAGCAAAGGCACTAGCAATATGTTTGTAACTGGTCCAAAGGTTGTTAAAACTGTAACTGGAGAAGTTGTTACTGAAGAAGAATTAGGTGGAGCTATGGTACATGGTTCAAAATCAGGAATCTCTCATTTTGTCGCTGATGATGAACAGGAAGGCATCTCACTCATTCGGAAATTGATCAGTTATCTTCCTCAAAACAATCTGGAAGATGCACCTCTGGCACCTTGTTCTGATCCTATAGACAGGCTTGATGATTCACTGAATTTCATCATTCCGGATAATCCCAATAAGCCTTATGACGTGAAAGATGTTATTCATTCGATTGTTGATTATGGTGAATTCCTTGAGATTCAACGACATTATGCTCCAAATATCGTAACCGGATATGCAAGGTTTAATGGTATGTCGGTTGGTATTGTTGCCAATCAACCCAGTTATCTTGCCGGTGTACTTGATATCAATGCTTCACGCAAAGCTGCTCGTTTTGTTCGGTTCTGTGATGCCTTCAATATTCCAATCCTCACTTTAGTGGATGTTCCAGGTTTCCTTCCTGGCACAGCTCAAGAATATGGAGGAATAATTATACATGGTGCAAAACTATTGTATGCATATGGAGAAGCTACTGTTCCTAAAGTTACAATTGTACTTCGCAAAGCATACGGTGGAGCTTATTGTGTAATGAGTTCCAAGCACCTGCGGGGTGATATGAACTTTGCATGGCCGGCTGCAGAAATTGCTGTTATGGGTCCAAAGGGTGCAATTGAAGTTCTTCAAAGCAAAAAGCTTGCTGAAATAACTGATCCTATAGAGAGAGAAGCATTTATTCTCCAAAGTGAAACTGAATACAAGGAGAAATTTGCAAATCCTTATGATGCAGCAAAATACGGCTATATTGACGATGTAATTGAACCTCGCAATACCCGTTTCCGTGTCATCAGAGCGCTGCAGGCATTAGCCACTAAAAAGGATGTGAATCCACCCAAAAAGCATTCAAATATTCCATTGTAAAGAAATATATGATGTCTATTAAAAAACAAACATTAAGAATAACAGGCGTTTTAATCATTTTTGTACTGGTCTTAAGCAGCATCCAGAGTAAAGCTCAAAGTGGTCTGGATTTGCGGATAAATGAAATATTGGTGCATAATGATTCAAACTACGTAGATGATTATGGCATGCGCAATAGTTGGATTGAGATATTCAATTCAGCCTATAATAGTGTGAACATGGCAGGTATGTACCTTACAAATGATCCAAATAATCCAAAAAAATATAGGATAGCTAAAGGTGATCCGATAACCAAGATACCTTCAAGAAACTATTTGGTTTTCTATGCTGATAATCACCCAACAAGAGGAATTCTCCATCTGAATTTCAGTTTGGAAGACACAAACTACCTGGCAATTTATGATGTGAATGGAAGGACTTTACTCGATGAGATTACTTATCCTCCTCTAAAGTCCAACATCTCTTATGGAAGGGAACTCGATGGATCTGAAAAGTGGGTTATACTTGATAAAACCACACCCAAAGCAAACAATTTTACTGGAGAAATTGTAACAGCTGGTGATGAGTTTGTAAAGATGGATCCAACAGGTGTGGGAATGGCGGTTATAGCAATGTCGGTTGTGTTTGCTGCTTTGGTATTACTTTATCTGGTGTTTAAGAATACCAAGAAGATATATGCAATTAACTTGAGAACATTATTCAGGAAACCGGTAAAAGAAACTGTGGTTGTTTCTGCTGAAGAGGAGGATATTCCGGGTGAAGTTTGTGCAGCCATTGCTTTGGCTATTAATTTGTATATATTACAGTACCATGATCATGAAGAAGCTGTATTGACAATAAAGAAAGTTGCCCGTACTTATTCTCCATGGAGTTCGAAAATATATGGATTAAACAGATCACCCCGTTAATTAATTGAATCAGACCCGTTTGGTCTGTAAGTCTTATTAAAGTTAAACAAAGAATGAAAAAATTCAAATTAACCATAAATGGAAATGTTTACGATGTTGACATCCAGAATATCGAAGACAACATTGCTGAGATAGATGTTAACGGAACCCACTATAAGGTTGAAGTAGACAGAACTCTTCAGGCAGTTAAAACACCTAAACTTGTTCGTTCAATGAGTGTACCATCAACCGACTCAAATCCTAGTATAGCTAAAACTGCAAGTCCTTCTTCTCCCAAAGGGACCGGTAGTATCAAATCACCTCTACCAGGAGTAATTTTGGATATTCATGTTAAAGATGGCGATTTGGTAAAAGTTGGCCAGAAACTGATCACTTTGGAGGCTATGAAGATGGAAAACAACATCAATGCTGACAAAGAAGGACGGGTTTATCTTAAGGTCGGTAAAGGAGATTCTGTTATGGAAGGTGATGTACTTATAGTGATAGGAGAATAGCGCATGGAAAGCACAAGTTTCTTATCATTTGTTAGCGATCACCTGAATCAGTTTTTTACCTACACTGCATTTGCGAATATGACGGCCGGTCATATCATAATGATATGCATTGGTTTAGTTTTTATCTATCTTGCAATAGCTAAAGAATATGAGCCAATGTTATTGGTTCCTATTGGTTTTGGTATTTTAGTTGGTAATATTGCTTTTTACCCTGGGCTGCAGATCGGCATTTATGAATCAGGCAGTGTGTTGAATTATTTGTATTTCGGGGTTCTGCAGGGAATTTATCCACCACTTATCTTTCTAGGAATCGGGGCAATGACAGATTTTTCTGCCTTGATTTCAAATCCCAAACTTATGTTAATTGGCGCTGCTGCTCAGCTTGGTATTTTTGGTGCATATGCCCTTGCATTGTTATTAGGGTTTTCACCATCTGAGGCCGGTGCTATTGGAATTATTGGTGGTGCAGATGGTCCAACAGCTATATTCCTATCTTCCAAACTTGCCCCCGACTTATTAGGTGCTATTGCCGTTTCAGCCTATTCATATATGGCACTTGTCCCGGTAATTCAGCCTCCTGTAATGCGACTTCTTACAACACATAAGGAACGTGTTATACGAATGAGGCCACCCAGAAGTGTTTCAAAATTGGAGAAGATTTTATTTCCTATCATTGGGTTATTACTGACAACATTCATTGTTCCTTCCGGCTTACCATTGCTTGGAATGCTATTCTTTGGAAACCTGCTTAAAGAAAGCACGGTAACCAAACGTTTGGCCGATACAGCAAAGGGCCCTCTGATTGATATTGTTACCATTCTCATTGGTTTAACAGTGGGTGCATCCACTCAGGCTACAACATTCCTTACTGCCAAATCTGTGGGTATTTTTGCCTTAGGTGCAGCATCATTTGTGATTGCGACTTTTGGTGGGGTAATGTTTGTTAAGATTATTAACCTATTCCTTAAGGAAGGTAATAAGATAAATCCACTCATTGGAAATGCCGGTGTATCAGCAGTACCTGATAGTGCCCGGGTTTCTCAAATTGTTGGACTTGAGTATGATAAAACCAATCACCTGTTAATGCATGCAATGGGTCCGAATGTGGCCGGTGTTATCGGTAGTGCTGTGGCAGCAGGTATCTTACTTGGATTCTTGTCATAATTAGAATAATTTGTACTTTTGAGACCGGAGAACTATCCAGTTCTCCGGTCTTTAATTTATACATGATATGCTTATAATAGGAATCGCCGGCGGATCAGGAAGTGGCAAATCTACCGTTGTAAAACAGATCATAAAGCAACTGCCTAAAGATTCAGTAACCGTTATTCCTCAGGATGCTTATTATAAGGATAATGGTCATCGCTCTCCAGAAGAACGTGCCTTGATAAATTTCGATCACCCTTCCTCCATAGAGTTCAACCTACTGATTAAACACCTTGATATACTGATAGAGGGAAAGGAAATCGGTATGCCTATCTACAGTTATTTAACTTGTGCCAGAGCATCGGAAACCATTCCTGTTTTTCCCCGCGAGGTAATTATTGTAGAAGGTATCCTCATACTTTCAAATCCCAGGTTGCGCGAAAGAATGGATATAAAGATATTTGTCGATGCAGATGCTGATGATCGTTTGATGCGCATTATTCAACGTGATATACAGGAACGCGGTCGCTCTCTCTCTCAAGTATTGGAGCACTATGAAACTTTCGTTAAACCCATGCACCTGCAGTTCATAGAACCTACCAAACGGTATGCTGATATTATTGTCCCTCAGGGCGGAGCAAATCATGTAGCGATTGATATCCTTACCTCCCGAATCAAAATGAATATAAAGCCGGTTATTTAATGTGCAATCCGCAGGGCTAAGCATGCAATTTTGACTCTGGCCTATTGCGCACTGTCATAATGACATTCGAAACTGATCCTAAACTTCTGATAAACAGTCAATATGACACAAATTTGTGTCAATTTAGTGGGGTTTTTCGAGTGGCATGGCATTTGAATATTTCAGAGAAAACTATCAATCTAAAGTATAGGAGGAAAAAACCATGTTACCAATTTTGAGAAAAGAAAGGAAATACTTTCCAAGCATCGTAGATGAATTCTTTGGAAATGATTATCTGCCTAATCTGTTTGAATTTCAAACAGGTATAAACATGCCTTCTGTAAATATCATTGAAGGTAAAGATGATTACCGTATTGAAGTTGCTGCTCCGGGACTTGAAAAGAATGACTTCATAATCAACTTGGACAACAACTTACTGACCATTACTTCCGAAAAGGAGGCTAAATCAGAAGAGGAGAAAGAACATTACATGCGCAGGGAATTCAGCTACTCGTCATTTAAGAGATCATTCCGTTTGCCACAAACAGTTGATGCTGAAAACATTAAAGCTAATCACAATAATGGTGTTCTGACTATTACTATACCAAAACGTGAAGAAGCAAAGGTAAAACCTGCTAAGCAGATAGATATTCAATAATACGCATTGGTTAAATAAATTGGGTATATAATTAATAAATAAGAGCCCGGAATTTAGGGCTCTTATTTATTAATTGTTTAAATTCACCACTTCGTAGTACACTCACTAATCTACCTGTAACCAAGGTTTTGTATGTCGTTGTTTGCTGTTGTTGATGTTGAAACAACCGGTGGTAGTTATCAGAATGCCCGGTTAACTGAAATTGCCGTATACCTATTCAATGGGAATCAGATTGTAAGAGAATATAGCACACTCATCAATCCTGAACGACCTATTCCTTTTATGATAACCCGGCTTACAGGTATCACAGATGCAATGGTGGCTGATGCTCCAAAATTTTATGAAGTAGCCCGTGAAATAGTTGATATAACTGAAGGAGCGGTATTTGTTGGCCATAACGTAGCATTCGATTATAATTTTGTGCGACAGGAATTCAAGAGTTTAGGTTATAATTTTAAACGTCCTACTCTCTGTACAGTGAAAATGAGTCGTAAAATATTACCTGGATATGATTCATATAGCCTTGGCAATCTTTGCTGTTCTATTGGAATACCTATTAACAACCGGCATCGGGCAGCCGGTGATGCTCTTGCTACGGCAGACCTTCTGAAAAGACTAATTGAGACTGATGCTGATCAGGTTTATCACCAGATTCAGGAAGTTCCTGCTATTATTAAAGACGTGCCTGAAGAAACCGGGGTTTATTATCTTCATGATGAAAGTGGACATATCATATATGTTGGTAAGAGTCTGAATATGTATGAGCGTATTCAGCAGCATTTCCGTAATCAGGATACCTCCAAAGGTATCGAAATGCGCAACCGTATCGCTTCTGTATCTTATGAAATTACCGGTAGTGAATTGCTTGCCTTGTTATTAGAGTCTGACGAAATTAAAAAGCATAATCCACCGTATAACAGAGCTCAGCGCAGAACCCGCTATGGTTATAGTGTCTTCACTTATGTTAATGATGAGGGATATATCTGTTATTATCCTGGCCACCAGGTAAATGGCCATCAGCCAATAGCCTCTTTTACATCACTCAACAACGCCCAGAATTTTTTATATTCATTAGCTGATAAATATAATCTCTGTCAGAAATTATGTGGACTTTATAATACCTCAGGTGCATGCTTTCATCATACCATAAAGAAATGCATGGGTGCTTGCATTGGAAAAGAGGCTCCCGAAAGTTATAACCTTAGGGCAATGACTGCTCTAAAGGAAATTGACTTCAAAGAACAGGATTTTTACCTGATAGAGAACGGACGTTCAACCGATGAATATTCTGTTGTGAAAATCTCAGGCGGTAGGTATTCTGGTTTTGGTTTCGTCGATTCTTTCACAACAGATTTGGAAAGCCTGGATGGCTGCATTAAACAGTTTGATGATAACAGAGACACCCGTTACATTATCAAGAGTTACATGAAGAAGCATCCCGGAATAAAAGTTGTTAAGGTGAAATCGGGTTCCCATTCTCCTTTTTACAATTCAACAATATAACTTTGCGTTTTGTGTTTAATAAACGGTTTAGTGAATTCTGAATAATTTAATTAATTGTACAATGAAATACATTTGTCAGTTCTTTCTGGCCATTATTGCTCTTATCATTATTACTTCATGTAAAAGTGTACAGGTAGAGAAACCCCTGGAAGTATATAATAACCATGCCTATAGTACTAAGAACTCAGTAGTAAGTTTTACTACTCAAACCAAGATCTCTGACATACAGAATGAACTGAACAGAAGTTTTACCGGATTGATTTATGAGGACAATAGTCTTGAGAACAATGGTGGTGACAATGTGATGGTGAAGGCATGGAAACAAGGAGATATTCAGCTCAACATGAAAGGAAATATACTGAGCTATAGAGTTCCCTTGAAGACATGGATTAAAGCAGGTTTCAATGTTCAGAAATTTGGGATTTCTCTAGCTGATTACCGAGAACTTAATGCATCACTGGCTCTTAAGTTTAATACTGCCATCACTTTAAATCCTGATTGGACAGTAACAACAAAGACTACCTCTGAAGGCTATGAGTGGTTGTCGACCCCAACAGTTAAAGTTGGAGGAATGGATATTTCGGTAAAGTTTGTGGCTGATGTGATCATGCAGGCGAGTTTAAAAAAGTTAGGAACCACCATAGATGAAAGCATAAAGGACTATATGGATCTTAAGCCATACGCCCGAAAAGCATGGGAAATAGCGAATAATCCCATTAAATTAAATGATGAGTATAACGTTTGGTTAAAAATCTCACCCCAGAAAATTGTTTCGTCTGCCTTCACTGCTAATAATGGAATGATCAGGCATCTAGCAGGATTAAATGGAACTATAAGATTGTCGATGGGTGAAGGACCTGAAAAGGCTGAAATTGCAAAGCCTCTGCCTGATCTCTTGATAGGGGAGATACCGGTAGATGTAACAACACTTTATGCATATGTCTCATTGCCTTACAATGAGATCAACAAGATTGCATTAACCTATCTTAAAGGAAAATCATTTGAACAGGGTAAAAGAAAAGTGGTGGTGGAAGACGTTAAAATATACGGTAGTGACGGGAGTCTGGTAGCTGAAACAGTTTTGTCAGGCAGCTTCAAAGGCACTATTTACTTCAAAGGCAAACCCGCATATAATCCGGTTGATTCCACACTAATTGTCAAAGATTTTGATTACGATCTGTCCACAAAAAATTTCTTGGTAAAATCAGCATCTTGGTTATACCAGGATGGTTTCAAACGTTTAATTGCAGATCAGCTTAAGTGGAGTATAAAAAAGGAAATGGTAATGATCCGGTCAACGGTAAATAATAATTTAAAAGCCTACAAGCTAACACCAGGTATTACTTTAACAGGATCTATTGATAGGGTGGAACCGGGGCAAGTATTTATAACTTCAGAAGGAATGGTACCAGAGATTCTTGCGAAAGGTAAATTTGGAATAACCATTGAAAAGTTAACAACGGATACAAAGTAAAAAGTAAAATCCGGTCTGTTGAGTGGACCGGATCTACATTGCATCATTCCTGTCAATTTGATGCTTTAAGTTAAACAGAATGGAAACTGTCATTTCAAATCAAACTATTCAATTCTGCTTGATAACAAGAGTAAGATCAAGTATTCCAAGTTATTCTACTGAATATATTCCACCCGAACCAGAGATTCTGCTGTCAATATTAGGATGCCCTTTATAATATACATCACCGCTTCCACTAATTTGTACATTCATGTAATCGGTAACCATTAGTTCAGTTTTGCCTGAGCCACTAATATTAATATCAGCAGTTTCACTCATAAGGTTATATGCATGAACGTTACCCGATCCTGAAATCTGAAGGTACTGATCTGCACAAAAACCTGCCAAATATACTTTTCCACTCCCAGAGATTCTAGCATCCAATGAAGGTGTGTCAATATTCTGCAGGTCTACGTTACCTGATCCTGAAATTCTGATTCTGAGCTCATTGGTAACAATGGGAGTTTCATTGTAAACATTCCCCGATCCTGCGATTTTTATTTCACTTAGATCACTGGTAGTGATGTATACCTTTATTGGGTCGTATCTTTTAACAACAACCCCGTTCTCAAATCTGATGTTGAGTTCATTGCTCTTGACTTCAGTCCTGATTACATCAAGAACATTGTCCTGAGCTTCAATGGTGATGCCTTCATTGGCACCTTGATAAATATACACATCTGCCGGTATCGACAAGATGACCTGGCTGAATGATGATGTGTTGCGGTCTTCGCTTACTACGGGACCAGAGCCTTTAACAATTTCAACCCAGTCACTTTCGCATGAGCTGAATAATAGTGTTGCAACGATTATTGGCAGGAATAGTTTTGTGCGCATGATGCAAGATTTTTAAGTTAATAGAATGTAGTATTTAGTAGTTAACGTATAGTCAATTATAAAATATCATGCCAAAGCTCACAAGTTGGGAATATTATATTGCCTATAACAAATGACAGATTTTACATATAACTTGTAAACAGGCAATTTCAGAGTGATAATGAATTTTCAAATCATGTAAGATTGAACAGAAAATCTATACCATGATATGTTGACATTCAATTCCTTGAATTAGAAATTGTACGATTTTGAACGGCAAGATAATAAAAAGGGACAGGTTAAACACCTATCCCTTTCTTGTTCATTGCATTATGACCTACACCCTGGTTCTAATTGTATAGTATTATGAACCATTCCAAGATTAGAGCCTACTTATTAAGAAATTGTTCTGCATAGAACTGTGCTGTAAGTTTCTTTCCTGTTGCTCTTTCAATCATATCATTCCATTTATATCGACTGCCCGGAGCAAATACATTCTTAATCAAATACTCACCAACTTCCTTATTGCCGTAAAAACTTTGATTCATATAGTCTGTTGAATTCAGTATCTGTGCAGTAATATGATGGTTCAGTTGGGATGCAAGCAGTTCACCAAGAAGATAATTATGGTAGTAACATGGGAAAGTTGCAATATGGATTTTGCTCGCCCAATCGGGAGCATTGCGTCCTTCAGGTCTTTTGATCATTTGGTACTTTTCAACAATATCCCACCACAGGTCATTTAAGTCTTGGTCAGGGTTCTCATACATTGCCTTTTCAAAGCGGTACATTACCTGAGCCCAACGGCTGAAAGTAAGCTGCTCCAGACGGAGCACTTTATAAGCTTCCGGAGCTATAATATCTCTCTCTTCCTGAGTAATGACCTTCATATCATACATCCACTGGGGGTTTGAAGCCATACGGCCAAAAATCATAGCAATAGATTCTGTGGTAAAAGTATGTGCTGGATTACGAAGTGCAAAGGGCAGTTCTCTATCTATAAATTTATCATAAACACCGTGTCCGAATTCGTGCATCATAGTGCCCATCCAGCTATAATTAGGCTTTATGTTGGTAAGTACTCTAACATCACCCGCATTGTCAATATCAATACAGTAGGCATGCTGGTTCTTACCGGGTTTTTCATAGAGATCACTGTTTTTCATGATATCAGCGACGTCCATTCCTATGGATGAATAGTAATCACTCGTGAGTTTCTCTATATTTTGGTTGACGTAATATTTATCAAGATCAATGCTGTAAATGGCAGGGGCTTCCTGGAAGAACCGGTTTTGATAATGCCATGGCATCAATTGTTCTTTTGGTATGTTAAGACGTGCAGCCAGATAGGTATCTATTTCATCTTTCAACTGGGAGAAGGAATCTCTGGTAAGGTTATCCAGTTCATCAAAAAGAGCACTGATCTCTTTAGGATCCTGTTCACTGAGTTCCAAACTCATTGAATGATAGTTATCAAATCCAAGCTGTTTTGCTATTGTATTGCGAAGTTTAACAAGCTCAATTACATCTGAAGAAACAACTGTTCCTATTTTCTTATGTGCTTCCCAAGTGGCTTGTAATTCTTTACTGTCGGTAGACGATTTCAAGACTGCTTCTATTTCATTGTCTGAAAGCGATTTTCCATTGACTTCTGCTCTGAAATTCGAATATTTCTTCTCAACCTCTATCTCCATCTTTACCTTTTTGGCCAGCAATGAGGTATCAACCTGGTTGCCAAGATAGGTATTGTAAAGTACTTCTAACTGCCGCTGCAATAATGTATCCTGAATATTACCTTCGTTCTTAAATTTCTTCAGTAGTTCGAAGTCTTCTTTATTGGTAAAATGATTATTCAGTTGAACCTGATATTTTTCGGCAAGTGCATAATCTTCATTATTACCTGATATGGAAGCATTCCAATAGGCAGTATATGCTTCAACCTGAAGAGGTTTAACGGTTGATTCAAACCTTGTAATAAAATCTCTGAATTCCTGTTCCATGTTTTGCTTCTTTGAATTACAGCCTACAATTGTAGCTAATACCACAAGCGGGAGTAAAATTTTAACTAATGTTTTCATAAATGGGTCGATTAATTGGTTTTGTTGTTCAAAGTTTCTTGTCATAACCTTAAAGTGGTTAAACCTACTTTTGTATTTCCCAGGTTGAACCATCACGTGTGTCTTTGATAGTAATACCCAGATTTGAGAGTTCATCCCTGATTTTATCGGATGTAGCGAAATCCTTACCTGCTCTGGCATTTTTGCGCAGTTCAATTATAAGATCCATCAATCCACCTAGCTTTTGATTGTTGGTTTGATCTTTCGTCTCCTCTTTCAGACCGAGTACCTGAATGGCAAAGGTGTCAAAGATACTCTTAAGTAGTGTTATATCTTTGGCAGTCAGTTTTTCAAGATTATTATGAACAGAATTGATTATCCTGACTCCTTCAAACAGATTGGCAATCACGATTGGACTGTTGAAGTCATCGTTCATCGCATCATGACAATTATTCTGAATTGTTGGAATATCTGAATCAGAGGTTTCACTCGCCTTGAGTGAATCAATCAGTGTATAAGCTTTCATCAATCTGTCAAGTCCCTTTTCAGCTGCCTGCAGTGCTTCGTTTGAAAAATCGAGTGTACTTCTGTAATGAGCCTGTAAAATGAAAAATCTTATTGTCATTGGAGAATAAGCTTTCTCAAGAGCTGGATGATCACCTGAAAACAACTGGCCAAGTGTTATGAAGTTGCCCAGTGATTTGCCCATCTTCTGACCATTAATCGTAATCATATTGTTGTGCATCCAATAATTCACGGGCTCTGTCTTATGTGCAGCAACACTCTGAGCTATTTCTGATTCATGATGAGGGAACATCAGATCCATTCCTCCTCCATGAATATCAAAATTATTACCCAGATATCTTGCACTCATTGCGGAACATTCAAGATGCCATCCGGGAAACCCATCACTCCATGGAGATGGCCAACGCATAATATGTTCAGGCTGGGCTTTCTTCCACAAGGCAAAATCAACGGCATTCTCTTTTTCATCCTGTCCTTCCAGACTACGGGTGTTTGATATCAGATCTTCAAGTACTCTGCCCGATAACTTACCATAATGATATTCACTATTATATTTTGTAACATCAAAGTAGACAGAGCCATTCTTTATATAAGCAAACCCGTTTTCCAGTATCTGTCTGATCAGTTCGATCTGTTCAATAATATGGCCTGATGCATGAGGTTCAATACTTGGACTCATTACATTCAAGGCTTCCATATCATGATGATACCGCTGGGTATAAAAATGAACAACCTCCATAGGCTCAAGCTTATCCAATTTAGCTTTCTTACCTATCTTGTCTTCGCCCTCATCAGCATCGTTTTCTAAATGGCCAACATCAGTTATGTTCCTAACATACCGCACTTTATACCCTATGTACTGCAGGTATCGGAATACAAGATCAAAGGTAATTGCAGGCCTGGCATGACCCAAATGGGCATCGCCATAAACAGTAGGCCCGCACACATATAATCCTACGAAAGGAGGATTTATTGGTTTAAATACCTCTTTTGTGCGACTCAGCGTATTGTAGACGTAGACAACATTTTCCATAACCATTAATTAATAAGCAAAAGTATTATTTTTAAGTGATAAACATTCAGTTGCTGAGCGTATCAATCTTTCTGGTTTGATAAAACCAAAATGCAAAAAGAGCTGTCAGAATTGTAGAGGTAATAAGCAGAAGTGGTGAATCTACACTTCCAAATTCAGCCGCCGATTGCGAGATCATGTTCTTTGCATTCAACCATGAAATTACCACCACTGCTCCGTTATTAATAAAATGAGCCAGAATTGGCAACCATATAGATCCACTCCAGACAAACAAATATCCAAATACCAGACCCAGGAACATACGAGGCAGAAAGCCGAAGAACTGGAAATGGAATGCGCTGAAGATTATGGCTGATATCCAAACTGCTACATGTATATTCTTAAAAACACTTTTTAGATATCGTATCAAAACAGCTCTGAACAGGAGCTCTTCACCAAGTGCCGGTAAAAATACAATCATGAAGATATTTATACTGAAAGATAATGGATCAGTATATGACAACATCCATTCAACCATCTCATTGGCGGTACTCTCCTTATTACGCATCCAATTCTCTAATGTGCTGAAATAGTCAGGCAAGCTCATTGATTCATTCCATACCATCAATTGTCCGACTATTGGGCTCATGGTAATAATAATCATTAATGAAATAAGCAGGTGGTAATATTGTATTTTGTTGAAACCAAGAGATTGGGCAGGCTTGATCTCTGTTAAAATAGCAAAAACTATCGGAGGAATAATGAATATGCCTATCTGATTCAATATCTGCATTATTCGCACAAATTGAATATTTGCCATCACATCAGGAGCGTTAAGCGAGCCCGTACCCTGATACATAATAAATATCAGATATGCTATACCAACAGAAACAATTGCTCCTAATATCATCAAGCCTATAAGTAGAATAAGCCTAGCTCCTCTTGAGATATCTGGAAATGGTGTTATAAAACGCATATTTTTTCTTTCAGACTGCAAAAATAACACTTAAAAAGGTGATGGTTCTTTATTTTGTGCATAACAGTGAGTACTTTGATCTTCAGTGTGATCAATAACTTCTTTCTGGAGAACACAATTGCCTGGTGAACTTTTGTGTACAAGTGTGGTTATTTTTCTTAAATAGTAGTCTTAATTTTGTAAATGTATTGATATTGAACTACCTATACTTGACTATTAGTTCATGTCAGTAGCGTTGTATGAGACTTTTAGTGTACAATTCTAAAATTATAGAAATGGAAACAACTAAGCGAAAAATCATAAATATTAAAGCGGTAATAAAGGCAGCTCCCGAAAAAGTTTGGGAAATGTGGACAAATCCTGAACATATTGTTCAATGGAATAATGCTTCCAGTGACTGGCATACCACAAAAGCTGAAAATGATTTGAGAGTCGGTGGACTATTTATGTCACGAATGGAAGCTAAAGATGGAAGCAGTGGCTTTGATTTTACAGGTAAATACGATAAGGTGGAATTTCTGAAAGAGATTGGATATACCATGGATGACGGACGACAGGCTGAAATTAAATTCATTCAAAAAGGTGATATGACTGAAGTATATGAATCCTTTGAAGCAGAGGATTCTAATTCTCTCGAATTGCAGGAATCAGGCTGGCAATCTATATTGAATAACTTCAAAGTGTATGTGGAAACTTACAGAGGTGAAGGGAATCTTTACTTTCAGATTACCATAGACAAGCCGGCAGATAAGGTATATAATACTATGCTTGATAAAAGGAGTTACAGTGAATGGACTACTGAATTTGATCCGACTTCCCGGTATGAAGGGTCGTGGCAGACTGGATCGAAGATGCTGTTTATCGGTACAGATAAGAATGGAAAGGAAGGCGGTATGGTAAGCAGAATTAGCAGGAATATACCCAACAAGATATTGACTATTGAGCATTTGGGGCTTTATCAGGATGGAGAGGAGATTACCTCAGGTGATGAAGTTGATAAATGGGCAGGAGCAACAGAAGAATATAGATTCATTGATACTGGAGGAAAAACATTGCTTGAGGTTGAACTAGGTGGTTTGATGGAATACAGATCATACTTTCTTGAAACCTGGCCTAAAGCCTTAAACAAGTTAAAATCAATATGTGAACAATAATTTCTTAACTCAAAAAACTAATTATATGGCAAAAGTAAGCGCTTATCTCAATTTTACCCGTAGTACAGAAGAAGCATTTAATTTCTATAAATCAGTATTTGGTACTGAATTCTTAGGAGAAGGAATCATGCGTTTTAAAGATGTTCCACCTTCTGATGATATGCCTCCCTTACCTGAAGCTGATAAAGACCTGGTTATGCATGTTGCATTGCCAATACTTGGTGGCTTTAATTTAATGGGGTCAGATGCACCAGAATCCATGGGATTTAAAGTGAATGCGGGCAATAATGTCTATATAAATCTTGAACCTGATTCAAAAGAAGAGACAGATAGACTTTTTAAAGCACTTTCAACAGGAGGAAAGGTAGAACAGGAATTACAGGATATGTTCTGGGGAGCCTACTATGGAAGTTGCCGCGATAAGTTCGGTACACAGTGGATGTTTAATTTTGATCAAAGAGCACAATAAAAAGATGTAGACTATAAAAGACAAGCTGCCCCTGAATGGGGCAGCTTTATCCAAAGAAACACTACTAACCAGTTATTTAACAATCGGGTTTTCGTTTATTGATGCCCATTCTGCATAGGCTCCTGCATATAATTTAACATTGCTGAAACCGGCAATTTCTTTCAGGGCAATGTATAGAACCGCTGCTTTAATGCCCGTTTGGCAATAAACAACGATCTCTTTTTCAGGAACTGCACCGAATTTAGCGGCAGTTTCAATAATCTCCTCTTTAGGTTTAAATGCACCGGTGGGAGTGAGAACTTCCTTAAAATTCATGAAAACAGCACCAGGTAAATGACCATTGCTCTTTTTTGCCTTATCCATACCATCAAATTCATCTTTTTCCCTTGCGTCAAGCAGCACAAGTGATTGACTATTGAGCATGTTCTTTAACGATGTCATATCTATATTCAGATCTTGATTTAGGTTCACCTCAAAAGTTGTGGCCTTCAGCGTTACCGGAGCTGTAGTCATCGGAATTCGTGCTGCTTCCATTTGTGCCATGTCCTTATGAAGCAAGGTTACATCAGTAGCACCCAGATACTTCAATACCCACCATACGCGGCTGTTATACTTCTGTGAACCATCATCATAAATAATGATCTTTGAAGTGTTACTAACACCCTTTTTGCCAAAGATTGATGCAAGTTCTGCCGCTTCTTTAAACTGCCCTTCTATAGTGCCTTCTTTATAAAGACTTTTATGTGGTATATTGATAGCTCCCTGTATATGCTGTTTTGCATATATATCAGCTGCCATTACATCAATAATGATAAGACTTTTGTTACTTTTAACTTCAGCAGCAAATGTTTTTGCATCTATGATCAACGGTTCCGCAACTAGCGTGAATGAAAGCATACTGAATGTCAATGCAAGTATGATGTTTTTAAGTTTTTTCATAGTACTAAATTGTATTAGTTGAGTTTAACCTGTATTTGTAACTGAAACATGTCATTCGGTATTTCATTATAGTTAATCAGTTCCGTTGATGAGCTTGTTTCAGTTTTGTAGAGATAATTGAGTTGAACTCTTGTCCAGTCATTAGGATAATAGTTTAGGCCGAAAGTCATGGTTGATGCGCTATATGCTGCATGTTCATAGTTTTCAAGGTTCATGTCGGGATCGTATGTTTCATATTTTACTACCGGCATAATCTTCCACTTGGTATCATACATCAATTGGGCAAAATAGCCATTGCTTTCAAAGTCACCGGCAACAAGTTCAGGGGTAGAACCACAACCGCCACCAATTAATTTTGATCCTTTATCCTGACCATACATATACTCAGCCTGAAGTATAAAGTTATATTTCTTGAGTTGTAAGTCAGCACCATATCTCATACGCACATCTTTATCCTTAACAGTTACATCCGGGTTTTTCTTTTTACCTGTCATATAACTGGCACCAACGCTGATCCATTCAGCCGGGGCAATTACTACCCGCCCTACAAGATCTTTACTAAGATCACCATCAAATACATTTTTACCTGTACCATTGGTAAATGAAAGATACCATGACAGGATATTTTCCTTCTCAAGACCAAAAATTTTCTTGGTGCCAGATGTTCCACTTAACATGATACCCAAATCGCGGTCAGGTGCTGTTAACTCTTCAACCACCTTAGAGCGGTTTATTGTATAAAGATCCTGGCAGCCGGTGGATAATTCCAGTCCAAAAGGTTTCTTAAACTGACCCATTGAAATTCTGAACCATGGTTTAAATCTGTTATAGGATACAAATGCATCAAGTACATAAGGACCATTCTGGAATGAACTGAATTCAGTAAGCACATAATAAGAAAAATCATAAGGGATGTTTCCAGTTAATCCTATACGGGCACGGCGAAAACACCATGTTGCTGCATCTTTTGATGAACCGTCAACATTTTCTCCATTGAATTCATATCTAAACTCAGGTTGCAGATAACCAATAATCTGCGGACCGGCAGTAGATGCAGTTGGCTCCATGCATCCTTGTCCGAAAGAGAATGATGAGGTAGCAAGTGCAACCAGTATAATGAATAATATTTTTTTCATCTGTATATCGTTTAAAGGTTAATTCAAGAGGAGGCGTAAACCTCCTCTTGAATTAAAAATTTGATGATTAAATTAATCAGTTACAACTGCCCAGTTCTTGGCACCTTTGTAAACAGCTTTAGCGTTAGCTTTCAGTTGATCATATACCAGATGGTTAGCACCGAATCCAATACCCTTTGTTTGATAGCCAAGTACATTCAGCCAGAAGGAAGCTATACTTGAAGTTTGTCCGGTATAGCAATAAATCATAGCCTCTTTTGAAGGATCGAAAGTTTTAACAAGATCACCTGCCAAAGAAATAACTGGAGTATTATAAGCACCTGAGAAGTGACCAAAAGCTGTATAATCAGCAACAGGCCAGTAATTGTGTATTTGATAATTGGCAGGATTAGCAAGAATTTCATCACCTGAACCAAGTGTAAAACCTCCATTTAATACAGCCTGAACGCGCTCTTTAAGTATAGCTGCACCATCAGTAGCAGTTGATGTCCATACAGGTTCTGTAAATGAACCGGCTGCAGGAGCTGCAGTAGTAACCCAGTTAGCATGGCCTACAGCAATATTTCCGTTAGCCTGTGTTTCACTTCCACATTTTGCTACCCAAGGTGCTTTGAAACTTGAATTCCATCCAGCCATACCCCATTTTAGCACAACTGCATCATCAAATCCTGATAAACGTAATGCCATTACTGCTTGTCCTGCTGTTTGTCCGGTTAAACAAACAACTACTATAGGTTTGTCAGTATAATTAGCAGCGGTTGTTACAACATCTTTTAATGGAACATTAATTGCATTTTTGATGTGACCGGCAGCATAGTCAGCAGCAGGGCGAATGTCAAATACGTAATGAGTTGGGATTGTGCTTGTAACTGAATCAACTACGCCACCCATGTTGGTGGATTTTGGGTCAATAATCCAATTCTTTGCTAAATCAGGAAGATCAAGGCTGTTTGTAACCATATAGGTTTTTAGGGTAATGTAAGCGTTTACTGCATCCGGCTCGTCTTTTTTACAGGATGACATCATTAAAACTGGCACTAATGCCAATAATACGGCAATGTTTAAAATCTTTTTCATAGTAGTGTTTAATTGTTTGTTAGTATTTTACTGGTTGGTGAAAGTCAAAACTAACTTTCGAATCGCAAAGCTATGGTATAGTGTGCAGTAGCTATTGGATGAAAGAAAGAGATGCATTTGGTTAAATACTGTCGTATATCAAAAAAAAACTGACGTACATCATAAAATAGTCAATCATTTGTAGTATTTTTATCGACCAAAGAAAAATTACTATATGGCAACATCCGGGTCAGAAACCTGTGTATCATTTGTTTATGAAGTTTCATGCTTTGATTTACTAACTGATGATGAACGTGAAAGGATTTATTCGTCTTCAGCATTGGTTAATTATAAAAAGGGGGAGATAATCTGCAAACAGGGTTCCTTTGCTTCACATATTATGTATGTGGAAAAGGGTCTGGTTAAAGTTTATCTGGAAGGTCCACCTAAAGATCTGATCCTCACCATTACACCACAATTTAACCTTTTGGGCCTCCAGGCTCTTTATGAAGGGAATAATAAGTTTCTTTACAGCATAAGTACCTATACTGATACTGCAGTTAGGATGATCGATATACAGGTATTCAAACAAATACTCCGGCAAAATCCATTATTCAGCTATAGAATTCTGAATATCTTAAATGAAAGTACTGCTCAATCCTACGGCCGTTTCTTTAGCCTTACTCAAAAGCAAGGGGCAGGGCGTTTAGCTGATATTCTTCTCTGCCTCTCACGTAGAATATTTAAAACAGATACATTTGACCTTCCGCTATCACGCAGCGACTTAAGTGATTTAACCTGCATGTCGACCGAAAGTGTAATACGTATTATGAAGGAATTCAAGGATGACAATATCATTGAAAACAAAAACAAGTCTGTTTCACTTATTGATGTTCCAAGGTTAGAACGTATTAGCCTGAATGGTTAATTAATTAACTTTTCGATAGAGTGCTATTTTTTTTGATATATCCTGATATAATCTACTTCCATCAACGCGGGGAACACTGTAACTTCATCAGGTGACTTTGTGAAAGGAGTATTTTGATTACCAACACCCATACCAACAATCAGGTATAGTTTCTCATTATCTGGCGGGAATACTGGTTGTATGCTGTATCGGCGCGGTCTGGTCTCACACTTGCGCGGATTTTTGCCCCTGCGTGTTGCATACTTGCATAAGGTCCATACCTCTTTATCATCAAAGAAGAATTTGATATAGGTGGAATCCCACTCCATACTGTACACATGGAAGTCTTTTGTGATGTCAGTTTTTACATTGTTCCTTTTATGTGCCATTTTCTTAATCAGCCAGTTGTGCACTGAGGTATGATATCTCTTGGGATTTTGCATCCCGCCTTCCATAATATCCACTTCTGCAGAGATCTGCCCAAAAGTCCACAAAGCAGGCCAGAATCCTTGTCCTGGGGGAAATTTGCACCGAATCTCATATCTTCCCTGACCAAAGGGATTCCTGGAGTGGATTATTCCGGAGGTATGATCGCGCTGAAGATCGAACCATGTAGCCGATTCATGCTTAGCTATAATGTTGAGCATACCTTCATTGAGTATTACATTCCGGTCAAGGAATATTTGCCCTTCATCACCATGCGTCCGGCAGAAAGAACACTGATCACTGCCATCATTGGTATAAGGAAACCAGGTGATCCATTTCTCTTTGTCAAGTTCACTTCCATTGAACTCATCAGAAAAAATCAATTCCCATCCTGCTCTTGCAACCGGATTTCTTACTTTGATATTTTGTGAATGTATTGTGCTTGCAAAAAGAATTATTAAACAAATAGTGTTAAGTACTTTACGCATGGTGTCTCCTTGTATATATGCATAAATATAGCAAATAAGTCGATTCAGTAAGGCATAATTGTGCTTATTCCAGGTTGTTGCCGGAGAACATTTCTGACACATAACTTCTTTTACCCCAAAGCCAGACAAGTATTGAAGCGAGAACAGCAATACCGATAAACCAGAAAGGTATGCTAATTGCAGATTGTGTCTTGAAGAGGGAAGTTGCCAGATTACCAATCAATAGCCACTGAAAAACATAAAAAGCCGTGACATTTCTACCAGTCCAAGTTAAATACCTTACCAAAATATTATCCTGATTCAGAAATCTGAAAAGAAAATAAATCCCTGAAACTATTACAATCAAGAACCCTATTGCCCAGACAAAAAAGACAATACCGTGGTGGTAGTATAATGGAAGTTCTACAGAAATACTGAATCCATAACCAATAAAAAGGACGGTGAAAATAGCTCCAACAATAAATAGGTAAGGTTTATTATAAATATGCTCAATTTGAACAGGATATTTCTTGTAGAGAATGCCTGCCGCAGTGCCCAACAGTGGATAGCCCAACCAGGGTAAGGCCGGGAAATATGACCACCAACTACTACTATGTAAATAGGCCATTGAATATGTCACGATGTTTGAATTCCCTTTGTAAAGAGGAAGTATTTCACCTAGCAAGGGAATAAGTATTGCCAGAATAATAAATGGTAATGCATAACCATGTGATAGTTTCTTAACACAAGCAATGACAATTATGGATATTCCGGCAAGGAATAAAATATCTACTCCAAATAGATAAGGTATTGGATCAAATTGAAGCGTGCCTTTAAAAATATTGTAAAACAGATGCATATTAAGTCCAATATTCAACAGAAAGCCCCAAACTATTAATTTCAGCCCCCGTAACAGTGACTTGTTGGTTTTCACATTTATAAAACCTACAAAGAAACCCATGACTACCATAAATAGTGGTGCAGCCGGCACTCCTCCTAGAAAAAGAGATACTTTGCCGAGGAAACTATTATAGAATGATTCTGTGGCAAAGAATTCAGTTAGGTGCACCTGAATCATTAGAATGACAGCAATGCCCTTGAGCAGATCAGCCAATTGAAACCTTTCTTTTGTCATTCAAATGAAATTACTAAAATGATCAAATGATAATCTTAAAGCAAACTTAATGAAAGCATCCGGTAAATATTCATTATTTTTGGTCTAGAGTCATCTTTTTCCATTACCAATGACATCTTTCCCTAAAACTGAAGTCTATGAAAAGTTATTCATTGATACTATTGCTGCTACTTTTGGGTAGTATATCAGTCATTGCACAACCAGATAATGAAAAAGGTATTCATAAAGGAAGCTCCATACCTGCAGTTGGAATCATACAAAACCTTTCAGATTCGGCACTACTGGATATTGTTCAACGACAGACCTTCAGATATTTCTGGCATTATGCCCACCCGGTTAGTGGATTGGCGAGGGAAAGAAGTGATACCGTTCTGGCCGAACATTACTGGGATTATATAAATGAAGCATGGGATGAACCCAATTTCAGTAAAACACCATTTGGTCCTGATGCATGTGCAATAGGAGGGACCGGGTTTGGCATAATGAGTACAATAGTTGCGGTGGAAAGAGGTTGGATTGATAGAGATACAGCAGTTCGCAGACTTGTACAAATTGCTGATTTTCTTGCTAATGCCGACTGTTTTCATGGCATATATCCTCATTTTATGGATGGCAGAACAGGTAAGACAATTAAGTTTGATCGTCTGGATGATGGAGCTGATCTGGTGGAAACCTCCTATCTGCTTATGGGATTTCTTTGCGCCCGTGAGTATTTCAACAATAATGTACCAATTGAAAAATACCTATGTAATAGAATCAATAAAATGTGGGATGCTGCCAACTGGAACTGGCACACTAAGGGGGAGAACAGACTTTATTGGCATTGGAGCCCCAATAATGGATTTGATATGAATTTCCCCATTTGGGGTTACAATGAGTGTCTCATAACTTATATAATGGCGGCTTCTTCACCTTGGCACCCCATTTCGAAAGAGGTTTATGATGGATCATGGACAGGCAGTAATGGTTTCAAAAATGGTAAGGATTATTATGGTATTAACCTACCACTTGGAAATTATGATAAAGGAGGCCCTTTGTTCTTTGAGCAGTATACCTTTCTCGGTATTGATCCCCATGAATTGATTGACTCTATTGGTATTAATTATTTCGAGCAAGCTAGGAATCATACACTTATCAACAGAGCCTATTGCATAGAGAATCCTAAAAAGTACATAGGTTATGGTCCGGATTGCTGGGGACTTACAGCAGGCGACAGTTATAAAGGGTATGTTGCCCATTGCCCGGAAGTCGATCTTGGTGTTATTCAACCAACTGCTGCAATTTCTTCAATTCCCTATACTCCAGAGTATTCTATGAGAGCTATCAGGCACTTCTATTATCAACTGGGCGATAAAATATGGAGTGACTATGGATTTACCGATGGATTCAGTGAAACTCATAACTGGTATGCTACCAGTCATCTGGCAATTGATCAAGGTCCGATAGTAGTGATGATTGAGAATTACCGATCAGGTTTATTGTGGGAGTTATTTATGGGCATTCCGGATATTCAGAAAGGATTGAAAAGGCTCGGATTTACTAGCAAATGGATGAAAAAATAAATATAGGTGGCGACTGCAAATCAAATGCGTATTATCGATTACGAATCTTTTCAATAATGGAAATGTACATTGGTATTGTGACTAATTTGTCAATAATAGAATTTGAGCATAATGTGAAATCAACCTTTTTCAATAGTGTTGAGTTTTAAGATATTTTTACCTTTACATCCTGAACTAAAATCCATCTAAACCTAGTGAATATGGGAATTAAATTGAGGCTTACTGTGATGAATTTTCTCCAGTTCTTTATTTGGGGATCCTGGCTAATAACAATCGGTGCTTATTGGTTCCAGAATAAACAATGGTCAGGTGCTGAGTTTGGCGCAATCTTCTCCACCATGGGTATTTCATCCCTCTTTATGCCTGCAATAGCCGGTATAATAGCCGACCGGTGGATGAGTGTTCAGAAACTTTATGGAATTTTCCATCTTGCTGGTGCAGTGATGCTTTTCTTCCTGCCTCAGGTAAATGATCCCATACTTTTCTTCTGGGTAATGCTGGTCAATATGATGTTCTATATGCCAACCATTGCGCTCTCAATTACTGTTGCCTATACTTCACTCAAGAAAAACAAGCTGGATATAGTAACGGTATATCCACCTATTCGTGTTTGGGGTACCATTGGTTTCATTGTGGCAATGTGGACTGTAAGCTTACTACATATTGAAACATCAGCACTTCAGTTTTATATTGCTGCGGGAGCTTCTTTACTTCTGGGAATTTATGCATTTACCCTGCCCGATTGTCCTCCGGCACCTGTTACCGCAGGAAAGAAGACATTTGTTACTGCCTTGGGACTTAATGCATTCGCCTTATTTAAAAGTTACAAGATGGCTGTGTTTTTCATATTTGCCATGCTGTTGGGTGCCGCATTGCAGTTAACCAATATGTATGGTGATACCTTTCTTCACGATTTCAAGAATATTCCAGCCTACCAAAACTTGATAGCAGTAAAATATCCTGCAATCATTATGTCGATATCTCAGATGTCAGAAACCCTGTTTATTCTGACAATTCCTTTCTTCCTGAAAAGATTCGGAATCAAGAATGTTATGATGTTCAGTATGGTGGCATGGGTGCTCCGCTTTGGATTGTTTGGTTTAGGCAATCCGGCCGATGGACTTTGGATGATCATACTCTCATGTATTATATATGGTATGGCTTTTGATTTCTTTAATATATCCGGTTCACTTTATGTTGAAACACAGAGTAGTCCCGGTATCAGAGCCAGTGCTCAGGGATTATTCATGATGATGACAAATGGTTTTGGTGCCTTCTTTGGTAGTTTCTTGAGTGGAATAATCATTGATAAATACTTTCTGTTAGAGAATGGGTCCAAAGACTGGCCAGGAATCTGGTTTGCATTTGCCGGCTATGCTCTTGTAGTTACAATGTTGTTTGCCGTTCTCTTCCGCCATAAACATAATCCGGCCGATTTTGCGGAAGTTAAAAGTTAATCTGTAATCTCTTCATCTAATTTATTAGTGTAGTTGGCCAAAATGCCAATCAAATAAGCATTTCCGGGAAGCTAGTGTAAGAAAGCTCGGAAGTGCCGGATCCATATTTTTCTCGAGTAAATGTTAGATGTAATAGGGATCGGTTTTACTCAAGTCAAGTTCTACTCAAGTACAACTCAAGTACAACTGGTGTAAATTGATGCCAGACTGGAGTTATACTGGAGTTGTACTGGACTTATACTGGAGTTGAGTAAAATGGATTATTTACTTTTAGTACATCATGCAAAGTAGATTACATTAAAAATTGAGATAAAAAAAACACCTGCAAAATTAATTTTGCAGGTGTTGATCTATATTTAAACAAATCAATCAGGTTTCAAAGAGAAACTGACAAATTGCTATGATTCCAAGGAGTTACGTTTACTTCAGGATATGATACAGAGCATGAATCAAACCAGGAACATAGAATAGCAGGGTCAGAATCAGATTAACCCAAAATGGAGTTCCAAATTCATTGTACAACAGGTATACAGCTAATGGTGGGATAAAGAAAGCAATAATAACCAATAGCAGAGTATCAGTATCAGAAGCTGGTAAAGTTGGCTCAGCGGCAGGATTTAAAACTGCTACGTCAGTGTTGCTTTGAGTAACCACCTCGGTATTAGATAGATTCTTTTTTCCTGCGAAAGCTGCATCAGCTACATTTGCAAATCCAATCATAAAAAACAACAGAAGAAGCGCAGCTGTCAATTTTGGTGTAATAATTTTCATAATTTTATTGATGTTAAGTTTAACATAAATTAATGAGGGATTAAAATTAATGAATTATTTACGGTTATTACATTTCCTACTTGTTTTTTTTCTGATTTCTCTTGGTGCTGTGAGAGCACAACAAAATATTCTAATAGGTGCAATCACAGTGGGGAAGTCAGAATCAATGAGTTATCAAATTATTTATGAACTGGATAAGAATAATTACTTATCTGGTTATTCAATAAGTGACTTGAACGGCAGTGAAGAAACAAAGGCTCAGATAGCAGGATTTTACAATCCGAAAAACAAAATATTATATTTCGAAGAAAAAAGTATTATCAGCACACGATCAAAGACACCGATTGATGAATTCTGCTTGATGAAGGTGAAAGGTAGACTTGAAAAGAAGTCAGGTAAATCCATTTATTCGGGAAAATTTAATTCATTTTGCTTGGATCCTATGGTTGTTTGCGATTCGGGATCCATTCTGCTAATGCCAGAAAAGGATATACTTGAACTTAAAAAGAAAGTGACGAAGGCAATTCAAAAACTTCCTGTACCTGATAGTCTGAAAACGAATACTGATATTAGTCAGGATACGGTAATATCGGTAAGAAAGGAATTTAACCTTGTACCTGAATCGGAAACTGAATTTAAATTAAATGCTGACTTTGTTGTATTGGAGCTCGTTGATGATAAATACCAGGATGGTGATAAAGTTACCATCATGGAAAACAATAAAATAGTACTGGCTGATTTTGAAATTACCAACCGGGTAAAAACACTTAGGTTTCCCATTAACAAGGATGATAAAAAACTAACCTTGACTATAATTGCAGTTGATGAAGGATCTATTGCACTTACAACCATTAAGGCAGTTCTTAAAAACGGAAATGAGAGTAATTTGATTAATGCGACTCTGGATAAAGGGCAGTTGATTAGAATTAGCTTTATTAAAGAGTAATCAGCAATTAAGCCTTCACGAATTTTTAATCGAAAATCACTTCTTATAAATTATCTGATAAATTTTATTGCCAAGTCAACTTGCATATAAAATTTATTATTTTTGTTATTAAGTGTCAAGTAATTAACTCAATAACACTATAGAGATTTGAAAAGACCTATACTAATACTCATATTGACTGCAGCTATTCTGATAGTCAATGCACAGAAGCAGGCCAATTTTTGGTATTTTGGTCATAATGCCGGACTTAGTTTCAGCATGGGGCCTCCGTTTCCATTAACCAATGGTGCAATATATACCGGAGAAGGATGTTCGTCAATCTCCACAGCAGGTGGCACGCTGGAATTCTATACCGACGGTCGTTTTGTGTATAACCGTAATCATCAGCAGATGCCTAATGGCAGTGGTTTGTTGGGGCATTCCTCAAGTACTCAATCGGGTATTATTGTACCGAAGCCCGGAAGTATAACAGAGTATTATATATTCACAGTTGATGCTGCAGATAACGGGCTGGCCAATGGCTTATGTTATTCAAAGGTTGATATAACTTTGGATGGTGGACTTGGCGATGTAGTTACTTCTGAAAAGAATATTTCACTTGTTCCGTTAGCTTGTGAAAAGGTTACAGCTGTTGGACATAGCGATGGACAGACCTTCTGGGTCATCACCAAGAAATGGGGTAACAGCGACTTTTATGCTTACCGTATTACCTATGATGGCGTTGTATTAACACCAGTTGTTAGTTCAACAGGACCACCTATAACTGGCAATATTGGGCAGGCATCCAAAGGATATCTTAAGGTTTCACCTGATGGCACAAAGATAGCTGCTGCCAATAACACTGATTTCTCTGTAGGCATTTATAATTTTGATAATTCCACCGGAATAATAACACATCTGGTTACAGATGATACGTATATAGATCCCGGTGGATATGATTCAGGAGGTCCTTATGGTGTTGAATTCTCACCAAACAGTAAAAGACTATATATAGGTGAATGGAAAGCCAATAGGAGAATTCAACAGTATGATTTGGCTTCAGGCGATCCTGCTACAATCTTAAGTTCCAGAGTGGTTGTGGCATCAGTAGGTCAAAGTGCTGATCCCATCGGAGCACTGCAACTTGGCCCGGATAACCGTCTATATATTGCCCGTCAAGGATCAGGTTATCTTTCCAGAATAAATCAGCCTAATGCATTGGGTGCTGGCTGTGAATTTGTAGAAAATGCCATTAATCTGTCAGGAAAGGAAAGTACTTATGGATTACCACCTTTTATCCAGTCATTCTTTTACCTGACAGTAGATTTTTATTGGGATGAGCCTGCATGCGATGGTTATATAACACAATTTTATGCAAGTGCATCAGATACTCCCGATTCATTGAAATGGACTTTTCCTGATGGATCTCATTCAACCATAATGAATCCAACTTACCTTTTCCCTGGTATCGGATTATACGGTGTAACACTGAATGTATGGATATATGGACAATCAAAGACTGTCATGCGATTGGTTCGGGTGAGGGAAAACCCGGAGGTATCCCTTGGAAATGATTCAATAATTTGTGCTAGCGAAGCTTATTTTCTGGATCCTGGTGAATACAGTGCATACCTTTGGCAAGACGGGTCAACAGATCCTACAATACTAACAGATACTACTGGGTGGTATTGGTGCGAGATAGCCAATGAATGGGGGTGTACCGCCATTGACTCCTCCTATATTACGGTTAATCCGAATCCTGATGTTGATGCCGGATCTGATTTTAGTATTAATGAAGGAGAAAGTACAACATTGGAAGGTGTTGTCTCTGGTGGTTCAGGCAACTATATTTATAGGTGGGAACCGGCGGCACTGCTGTTGAATCCAAACATCTTACAACCTGTTACGGTTGTGATGAATACTACCACCACATTTACGTTAACAGTTACTAATCTTGCAACAGGGTGTATTGGGACTTCAGATGTATTGGTTACAGTTATCGGCGGAGTACTTGCCTGTAGCGCCTCTGCCAACCCTTCAACCATATGCAGTGGAGATCAAACGCAGTTACATGCACTGGCCTATGGTGGTACCGGTACATTTACATATTCATGGTCATCCAACCCTGCAGGTTTCTCTTCCTCTCTTCCTGATCCTGTAGTAGTACCTAACCAAACAACAACCTACATTTTAACAGTAGAGGATGGTGAAACCATTGTAACCGACAACATAGTTGTTAGCGTTAATCCTCTGCCTGTCCCTAATGCAGGATCTGATCAGATAATCACCTATAGCACAACCACTACTCTACAGGGTAGCGCTACTCAAGGAACAGGACCATACTCGTATCAGTGGGAACCTTCAAATAAACTTGTTCTAGCAAATGTGCAAAATCCTACAACAGTAAATCTGTATGCCCCTACTGTATTTAGTCTGGAAGTCATTGATCTGGGGACAGGCTGTGCCAGCGACCAACCCGATTTTGTTACAGTTTCATTGGATGGTGATGCATTGAACGTTAATCCATCTGCTCAACCCAATACTATCTGTTCAGGACAAAGTATTCAATTGTTTTCACTTGCAAGTGGTGGTACAAATACTTACACTTATTCATGGACATCCAATCCTCCGGGATTCACATCAAATTTGGAACAGCCTACGGCATCTCCGCTAATTAATACGGTTTATACTGTGGTTGTAAATGACGGGGTAAACAGTATAACAGGAAATGTGTCCGTAACAGTAAATCAACTTCCATTGATCAGTCTGCTTCCGGATAATGATCCGAAAATTCAGATCATAAGCCCTACTGAAATAGGAGTCTGTGTGTTTGATTCTGTTACTATCGATGCCGGAAATGTGGGATCTACTTATCTGTGGAGCAATGGCTCAGTTGATCAGAGTATAACAATTCAAACCTCGGGTATTAGTTTCGACATGCAAGAGTATGAAGTTGAAGTTACCAATCAGACTTCAGGTTGTTCAAAAAGCGCCAACATTACTGCTTATTTCACCTTTACCAACTGCAGTTATGGTACTGATGAGAAGGACCATGGGAATCGTTTGCAGGTTTATCCAAATCCTTCAGTCGATGGACTTTTCAACTACCTCATCATGGGATTAAGAGGCAATACAGATATCGAAGTATTTACTACTCAGGGTAATGTGATCTATACTGAAAGCATATCTCTTAATGCAGGAAGTACTCATAAATCCAATCTGATACTAAACAACAAGGCAAAGGGTGTATTTTATCTGCGATTAACAAACGCAGAGACAGTAATTCTGAAAAAACTGATCATACAATAAGACGAAATTACCTGAATGTTATAGGTCTCGGTAACCTCACAACACTGAGTGTAATGTAGACATAACTTCTTGCTACTTGTTTATAACAAGCGGTTACTTGTTTCTCTCGTGGGTTTGAATTCAGCAGACTATTCAATTACAATTTCATCAGCAAAGATGAAAGAAGGATTACCGGGTGCTTGATGTGAGGGAGGTAAATCACCGGGGTAATGGGCAATAATCCTCAAGTATCTGGTAGTGATATTACTTAAGCTGCACCTGAAATTATGTATGATGGTTCCCGGCCGGTTCTGAGGGATGTCATGGGCAACAATACCTGATGAGTGATAATTTATTCCATCATCAGACACGAGTACCTCAACATTTGCAGGCAGCAGAATCCATGAATAGAAATTCTGCAAAAAGTCAACTGACACAGTATTTACCGGGGTTGCTTCATCCAAGATAAGTTCAATATCCAGATTCTGCCCCTGGTAACCTTGCCAGCGGCCATCATAAAATGAGACGGATCCTTTCAATCCGTCAAGCAATCCTGATTCACCACCTGCCGCATAAGCTGGGTTATAATTACTGAACTTACTGTTTAATCGGTATAATTTTCCGATACCTTTATGGAAAAGAATATTTTTAGAGGTGATTGTTCCCGGCTCACTATCACTCACCACCGCAGCCTTGACCATTGTATTCTTTTTAATTAACAGAGGTTCAGAATAAATACAGGAAGATGGCGAAGGCTCTGTTCCATCAATTGTGTATGCTATTTGCCTGTCATTAAAAATTGTGTGTAGGATAACAGGCATTGCACCATCAGTCAAATTCAGGGAGTTTTTAATGAATACCCTGTTATCTATGTTTATCAGGTTCTCAGCAAGCTTATTATAGTCGTTCAGGTTTTTATCCAGCCACCATGCACGGTTCTCATTCTGCCATAGCCTGATATACTCTTTTTTAATTGAGAATAAATCATTGGTTAACAGAGGGATTTCAGCGCGCACTTCCCCTATAAGCTTCTGATTACCGGTTTGCATGATATCATGTAGCTTAATCCTCAGTAGATTCTTTTGAGCAGTAAATGCAATTCTGTTGATTGCAAGCAGAGCGTTGCTTACCATATTGCTGTTTCCGGATAGTTGTTCTCTTATCGTTTCCAACCTTGCCCTGATTTTATCAACCCTGCCAAGTATTTCCCTATTTGCCTGAGCAGCGACTTCAGATGTATTCTCCGTATTAAAGTCCAGTGGGTCCTGCCAGAATGACCATTCATTCAGGATGCCTTTTGCCGGTATATTCCTGAGGCTGTCAATGGATAAAAGGATATCCGTTACCCCTTCTTTCTGGTAAAAGAGTTTATCGAAGCACTTGTTAAAAAGGGAAAGTTTATTATTTCGTTCAGCAATTGCCTGGTCTCCAGCTGATGTTGGAGCGGGATTCCATGAACATTCAGCACCCCAGGCCAGACCATGCCAGTTACTGTTAAAGAGATTATGTCCGTTGTCGTCCCAGGCTGTATTCATCATACCCATAGCTCCCAGTTTGTAACCGTCGCGCACATAGTTGGATATGTTGACCGCAGCATTGCTCATCCCGGGCCATACTTCATTCCAGCAGCTGACTCCTGGTGCCACCATGAAATCAAAGCCTGAATTTTTGAATGGAAGGATAACATCATCAAAACTCTCCGCTGCATGGTAACCCCATGAAAGGATAATTAGATCAGCAGGTAGTTTACTAATTATACCCGGGTTATTAACCGCAATATCACCCCACATCATCAGTCGTTTCCCATAAGGTTTTATCAAGTTGTTGATCCTGTTGATGTGATATGCATATATACCGTCAACCCCAATCTCTTCAGCCATTTTTTTTGATCTGCCTTCCCCAAGACCAAAAGTCTCATCACAGTTAATATTGAAGAAGGGACTACTGTATGACGGGATGATTTCTGAATAGACGTTTTTTAGGAAATGATAAGTTGCTTCATCAGAAGGGTTAAGAATATCACTGTTTTCAGCCATATTTTCGTAGAAAGGATTCCCGAGGATCTTAGCCATGTGGCCGAACGACTGGAAATTTCCAATTAAATCTATGTGGTACTGTAAAGCATACGCTGATAATTCTGCGATTTCTTCTTTAGTCAGTCCGTCAGCAGGTGCAATATCGGGATACTGTTCCAGCCTGTAAACATGCTCAGTGTACAGGGTAAAAAAGTTCTGCTTGTATTCCGACATTTTCCGTATGCACTCTTTCAGGAAGTCAACCGTTGGTATTGGTCCCCTGCTGATATCGTCCATCCATCCCCTGTATCTCAATGAAGGCCAATCGGTTATTGTTAAAAGGGGCAGTGTGTCCTCTTTCCTGTTACCTCGCACCAGCTGTTTAAGTGTCTGTACACCATAAAAAAGTCCGGCTTCTGTTTCAGCAGCTACAATAATCCTTTGTGATGAAATCTTTAAAATATACCCTTCATCCCTGGCATTTGCTGGTAATTTTAATCCTTCCTTATTGATGAGCTTTGCAAGTTCTCTGTCTCTGCCAATAATACCAAGTACTATATCAGCTCTGAGCAGCTTACCTGTAACTGACACATCCATGATACCGGAGGATTTTAGTTCATCAGTCAGGTTGATTGCAGCAAAAAGAGTCTCTTTATTACCCTCATCAGCAACATAAACTTGTATTTTATTCCCCAATGGATAGTTACCCTCATCATACTCAACTACTTTAGGCTGTGGAGATATGAACAGGATGTTTTGTGAACCGGCCTTATAAGGCAAAAAGAAAATGATTATTAACCCGACAAACAGGGTTTCTAAACACCGTAACAGCATAGCTTTAGTAATTAATCAACGAAAGTAATTAATTGCTTCAAACATCTCAAGGAATCAGGTAAAATGCTACTCGCTGATTTCAATCTTTACTGTATGTCCGTTTGCAGCTTCAAGGATAAAAATGCCTGATTTTAAGATGGATAAATCAGCAACTGTTGTTTCACCTCTTTCAAGAGCTTTCCTTCCTGTGAGATCATAAATTGAGAAAGTGGTTTTCACTGACAGAAAGAGAGTATATGTAAGGTATTTCATTTCAGAAGAAGAAAATATCCATGTATCTGTAAAAGTAACATGCAATCTGTCGCATTAATCTTCAAATTTTATTAATTTCACAGCATATTTATCTCCTTATGAAAAAAGTTCTATACCTGATCGCAATTCTATTGTGTGCTCACCAGATTAGTTCTGCTCAAATTGCAGTTAAATCTATTGACAATTCATCAATACAGGAATTGCCCCGGATGAGCAGTTATGATTCAATTAAACTTTCGCAAATGCCTGTATTTAAATTACCGGAAGAAGCAACGCGAAGATTGCTGCCATATGCAGTAGATAATTCAGCTTACCCGTGGTTCAGGCCTCTAATAGCCCAAGTAGGACTTGAATGCGGACAAGCAAGCAGTATTGGGATAGCATTTACCTACGAAATGAATTACTTAAGAAATGTGCCGGGAAATCAACCCGAAAATCAATATGCAACTCACTTTGCCTATGATTTCGTAAATGGAGGCACGGATGCGGGAGTAAGCTTTTTCGAAACGTATGAAATATTAAAGCAGGCAGGAAATCCCACCGTGGCTGATTACGGAGGAATGAGCATGGGTGGACCTTCAAGATGGATGAATGGTTATGACCTCTATTATAATGCCATGCACAACAGGGTTACTGAAGTTTATTCAATTAAGGTAAATACAGCGGAAGGAATCCAAACGCTCAAAAACTGGATTTATGATCATGGGAATGGATCATCGGCAGGTGGCTTAGGCTGCTTTTATGCACAATTTACTCATCCACCTGTAGTATTTGCGCCGGGCACCCCGGAGGAAGGGAAGCATGTTATTTATTCCTGGGGTAATTCGCCAAATCACTCTATGTCTATTGTTGGATATAATGATTCAATCAGATGGGATTATAATGGCGATGGCCAGTATACCAACAACATTGACCTCAACTTTGATGGAATTCTGGATGCACGGGATTGGGAAATAGGAGGATTCAAGATGGCAAATACCTATGGCTCAATAAATGGATGGGGAGATAATGGTTTTGCGTATATGATGTATAAATCTGTTGCTGACAAATGGCAGCAAGGAGGTATCTGGAACAATACAGTTGTTGTTATCGATGTACAAGAATATGAGCCACAACTTACTGCAAAAGTCTCTTTAAGTTACGACTGCCGCAACCTTATCAGAGTGATGGCAGGTGTATCAACAGATCCAAATGCTACTGAACCGGAACATATACTGCATTACCCGATTTTTGATTTTCAGGGTGGATGCAATCCTATGCAGGGAACTTCAAGCCCTTCAACAATAGAATTCGGCCTTGACTTAAACCTACTTTTACAATATGTAAATCCGGGAGAGGAAGCAAAATATTTTATAATGGTACAGGAAAACGATCCGTTTGGCTCACAAAGCGGAACACTGGAAAGTTTTGCATTAATAGACTATACAAATGGAGGAATTCCTATCAACAGTCTGGTTTCTGAGGTTATACTTGTTAATGATAACATTACTATGGCAAGTGTAAATGCCACTGTAAATCACAATCCGGTGATAATTACATCAGATACCATTCCTCCAATTCCTTTGTATAGCAACTACTCTTATCAGATCCAGGCTTCACAGGGTACATCTCCATATCGCTGGCACTTTGTTGAAGATTATATGCAATTTGATTCCACGGCTGTAATGACATTAATTGATTCTGTCAAACTTCAGCCATCCTCAACATCAAATGGCAAAGCTAAAGTAGTACTGCCTTTTGATTTTCCATTTTTTGGAGAAGTATTTAATGAATTATATGTCACTGTTGCTGGGTATCTTATTTTTGAAAACTCATTAGTGCCATGGCCATTCTATATAGAAGGTAGGACGTACTTTATCCAAACACCCATGATTGCACCGTTAATGTCACATCCACTTGTTATTGCTTCATCTGACGATGGAATTTGGTATGAGCCATCTGACGGATATGTAACATTCCGGTGGAAGTTAACTGTAGTGAATACCCCCGAAACCAGTTTCAATGCAACAGCAAGACTATATGCTGATGGTAAAATTGAGATTACTTATGGTGACTGCGTATTACCTTCATACGTTGAGCGTTATGCAGGAATATCACAAGGGAACGGGCAGAATTACGAGATCATGACCTATGATCCTGACTTTACCCCTTTTACCGGTCAATTCTTAAGATATACCCCAACAGCCAATCACCCCGGAATTACTCTGTCAACAGATGGTACAATATCAGGACAAACTTACGATCTGATAAGTGATATGCCAGTTACTGTTTGTGTTACAGATAAAAACAATTTGAAAGACTACCAAACATATTACATAACCACACAGGGGTTATTGATGGAGTGCACCATCGAAGCAGGAGATGATAATGTTGTTGGTTTTGGTGAAAATGTGAGTGTGAACCTTGATGTTACCAACCTCAACAATTTCTCCATAGGAGCAACAACGTATAATTTTAGCACTTTTGATCCGTATTTTACAATAATCAACGGCCAAGTGAATACCGGCGGATTATTGCCGGGAGAAACAATTTCAATAGATAGTGCATTTTTCATATCTGCACATAATGAGGTGCCCAATGAACATCTCTCACCATTCCAACTAACGGCAACATCCGGTGAAGGTGTATGGTCAAGAATTATCAATCTAACTGCCTACAGACCAGTCACAGATATTGCTTCAATAGATGTAGTTGATGGAAATAATGGAATCCTTGAACCGGGTGAAACTGTTTTAATAGCTATAGATATTATGAATGCAGGAGGTGCTGAGCTTACAAATGCGTTAGGAGTTATCTCTTCCTATGAGCCATATCTCAACATTTATCTCAGCAGCGTTACCATTGATACTCTTGAAACTGGTGATATTTGGCACATGGTATACGGTGTAATGCTGGAATCTGAAGCACCGATTTCTCAGCTTCTTGAAATTAATCTGACTATAACTGGTGATCATGGGTTCTACTACTTAAAAACCATTCCATTTTATACAGGTATTCTGGCAGAAGATTTTGAAACCGGTGACTTTTCAGCGTATGAATGGATAACAGAAGGGAATAACAGCTGGACAGTGGAAGAAGGCTCCGCTTATGAAGGAGGTTGGTGTGCACGGTCAGGTTTAATAATTGACAACCAAATGTCATTATTATCGCTTGGATGGGATGTGGCATTTAGTGATTCCATATCTTTCTATTTCAAAGTGTCATCTGAGGCAAATTATGATTTTCTGTATTTCTTCAGTGGAGCAGGTGAAATGGCCAAATGGGCTGGAAATATCAATTGGACCAAGGCATCCTTTATGGTTCCTCCGGGAGAACAAACCTTTCTTTGGAAATATGTGAAGGATTATAGTATATCTTCAGGGGAAGACTGTGCAAGAATAGATTATATAGTATTCCCTGCATTTGCTGTTGAAACTCCATCCGGTGAAGCACCGGTTCTTACCGACAGACTATTCATCTATCCCAATCCTGGCAAGAATGAACTGAATGTAAAATATACAATTAAAAACCCTTCGAATGTTAAAATCCTGATCATTGATATGAACGGAAAAACTCTCTACAGTTTTAGTTCGGGCAATGCTAAACAGCAAGGCGAGTATGTGCTGAAGCCCGACTTAAAAAACCAAAAACCAGGAGTATATACCATCTTAATGATAACAGAGAATGGTGTTTTAGCAAAGAAACTTATAAGAACGCAATAATTTTCTTATATTATCTTTTGCTATTATAAGCAAGGAGACGAATTGTATATTTGCAAAAATGAATTGAATGGAAGACACTAGCCGTAATGAAAAAAGAGGAAGTATAAAGAATCTGATTTTTCTTTTTGTTCTGATTTTGCTTACAGTCCCGGGATTGCAGGGGAGGTATAAATTCATTCAGGAGGCGTCTCTCAACGGTGCATTTAAAAAGGAAGAAAAGCCTTCCTTCAAATCATTTACTCTTGAATCCTGGTTTAGTGGAAGTTTTCAGGAACAATATAATACAAGGCTTGAGCAGAATATCGGTTTCCGGAATATTCTCATACGTATTAATAATCAACTGGCATTTAGTCTGTATGGTAAGGGAAACGCTGAGGGGGTTGTTGTGGGGAAAGACAACATGTTATATGAGGATGATTACATTAAGGAGTATCTTGGGTTGTACTATGTTGGAGATAGTGTATGGACCCAAAAAGCAATAAAACTCAAAGCTGTTCAGGATACATTGGATCGACTAGGCAAAAAGTTCATTGTTGTGTTTGAACCTGATAAGGCAAGTTTATATCCTGAACTGTTTCCACAGAATTACAAGAAAGTAGAGAAAAAACTTTCAAATTATGACGAACTCTTGCAGGAAGTCACTGCTTCCGGAGTAAATGTGCTTAATCTGAACCAATACTTTATTAGCATCAAAGGAGAAACGGAGTACCCGATATTCCCCCAGTGTGGAACCCATTGGAGTTATTACGGTGCAACTCTGGCAGCTGACACAACACTCAGGTATCTGGAATCCATGCTGAATACTGATCTTACTGACATTAAGATCGTTCAAAACAAAGTCTGTGATATTCCCCGACATCCAGACTATGATATAGGCCTTTCCATGAATCTGCTGTTTATGATTCCCCATCCGAAAACTGCCGATCCGATTTTAGAGTTCACCGATAAAGGGAATAATAATAAGCCATCTGTCTTGGTTGTTGGTGACAGTTACTTTTTTAACTGGTTAAACAACCGCATCCCCGAGAGAACCTTTAAAGATTGTGACTTCTGGTACTACAACAAGAAAATAGTAAGGAGTGACGGATCATCAGGTGGTCTTGCTTCTGAAAGAAACTTTAAGGATGAAGTAATGAGAAGGGATGTTATCATGATCATGATTACCGGCCGTTTCATGCATTCATTCGCCTGGGGATTTGATGAACAGTTGTATGATCTCTTTTATCCCGGACATAATGATCCGAGAGAGCATTTTGCCAACCAGATCAGGTGTTATGGAGATGAATTCAAAAGGATGTACAAGGAATCCGTTGCTGAACACATTTCAATATCTGATAAAATACACCGTGAAGCTGAATTCCTTTTTTATGATGACTTAAAAAATAATCCTGATAAATATACTTCAAAAAAGGATATTTTACTTTCCTATGAATTAGCCATCCGCGGCACACCGGAATGGTTAAAAGAAATAGAGCGAAAGGCTAAAGTGAACAAGATATCTGTTGATGAACAGATACACAGGGATGCTATATGGATTTATGAAGAAAAGTTCGGTAAAAAGTAAAAGTGTTGTTTAATCACGATGCTAACAATCTGATGCTTTACTTCAGTATTCCCGGTGTGTATTACTTTCGATTGACTTACCATGAAGCTGATATACAGAAAAAACTGATCATCAAGCACTATTTTTGTGGGCCCACCTTTGTTTGCTCAAACGATTGTATTTTATTATTCTCATCTTGCTATGTAAAATGATGTAATAAATTAAGTTAAGTGTGTAACATAAATTATTGAATCTGTTGGAATATTTGTATTGTAGTTTGGGAGAATTACAACTATAATTTATCAACAACTTAGATCAATGATTATGAAAAATTTACTATTAGCTTCCTTGTTGTTAATAGGCACTATTGGTGTAAATCACAGTGCATTCGCAGCAAAAAGCGATCCTGTAAAAAAGACGGAACTTTCAGTTACAGATGTGGAAAGAGCTAAAGTTCTGAATGATCGGCTTACAGAAATTAACGAAATGGATAAATCAGATCTATCCTTTGTGGAACGGAGAGAATTAAGAAAAGAAGTTAGAGCAATTAAAGGAGAATTGGCAGAGTTAGGCGGTGGCGTTTATTTATCAGTCGGTGCTATTATTATAGTCCTCTTGTTACTTATTTTATTACTTTAGTGTAATTAGGTGTCGACTTTCTTATTCTGGCAATGGTTTGGTTGCATTATTATTATTCAGGGAAATCAAAACTACATTTTCAATAAACACTAAACTTTTTGAAATTTCTCTGAGGACCTAAAAATGTATGCAAGAACTTTTTTCAACATTGTAAAGTAGGATATTAATTGCCTTTGAAAACGATTTTAAGAAGTTTTAATACACTTTCTTTATCTTCTTTATCGGTTACTTCCTTTAGTGCCAGACATTGTTTGAATAACTACACTACCTTCGTTTTGATTATACCAATCCACTAGAACACAATCTCCTCGATTGTAAAATGTTTTTAACCTTTGAATGTGTCGTTTAATGAGGAGGTTATTAAATATTTTGTTCCAATTCTTTTCCAAAAAAACAGAAAGGCGCTGATAATTAGCGCCTTTCTGTTTTTTTTGTGGGCCCACCTGGACTTGAACCAGGGACCACTTGATTATGAGTCAAGTGCTCTAACCAACTGAGCTATAGGCCCCGGTAATCTTTTGTAAACAAAAGATCACAGTTTTGAGTTTGCAAAGGTACAAAAGAGAGTAAAATATACAACAGCAATCTGCAAATTTTTAATTTTGGGCTCTAAAATCTTATTATGACAAAAATACATCCTGATCTTACAGGCATTAAAAATATAATATTTGACCTTGGGAGGGTACTCCTGAATATAAATCCCCTATTAACTCAGATTGAGCTCTCTCGACTAGGATACCGCCCTGATGACGAATCAAAGGGTGCAAAAGATGATGAGATCGTTATAAAACTGGAATGCGGAAAGATTTCTGCTGAAGGTTTCATAAATGCTGTTAAAGCAATAGTTAAGGAAGGTACATCAAGTGCCAACATTATAAATGCATGGAATGCTATGTTGCTTGATTTTCCCGTACAACATGTTAATACACTCCGTTCATTAGGTAACAATTACAAGATATACCTTCTATCAAATAGTAACCAGATCCATTTTGACTGTTATACCAAGACCTTCAGGGATACATACGGATTTGACCTATCAGATTTATTTGATAAAATGTGGTTCTCTTTTCAGATAGGCATTGTCAAACCGGAACCTGAAATCTTCACTTATGTATTGCAGGATGGAAGCCTAAAACCAGAAGAAACATTATTTATAGACGATACCCTTATGCATGTTGAAGCTGCTAGGAAATTAGGTATCAGAGCTTTCCACCTTGAAGGGGACCAGGATATAAGCGAGCTCAATATGCTGTTATCAGGAATTAGTGGATGATGTATTAAAAACAGGTTTTTAGAAGTATTCCAATGGGTTTCCTTCTTAAAGTGTAGAGCATTTGGTAATGCTTTACATCAATTAATAATCTGTAATTTTGCACCTTCAATTGAAAAACAATCCAATGAAAATTGCTGCTCTGGTATCCGGTGGAGTTGATAGCTCTGTAATGCTCCATTTACTTAAAGAAGCTGGTCATGAACCTGTTATCTTTTATATACTGATAGGCATGAAAGATAAAGAAGGATTTCTTGATTGTCCTTCAGAAGAAGATATTGAAATAACGAAATGGTTGTCGCGTAAATACGGGCTTAAACTTGAAATTGTCAATCTGCAGGAAGAGTACTGGGATAGTGTTGTAGCCTATACCATTGATGCTGTGAAAAAGGGTCTGACTCCTAACCCTGATGTTATGTGCAACCGCCTGATCAAGTTCGGCAGCTTCAATGATAAGTATGGTAAAGACTTTGATCAAATAGCAACAGGACATTATGCTACAACTGATGTCAATGGAGACACAAAATATCTGGCCACCTCGAAGGACAAATTAAAAGATCAGACAGATTTTTTAGCCCAAATTACTTATGATCAGCTAAAGAAAGCAATGTTTCCTATTGGTAATCTTAATAAATCAGAAGTGAGGCAGATTGCTGAAAAAAGTAAGATGCCAAGTGCGGGCAGGAAGGACAGTCAGGGTATATGTTTTTTAGGCAAAGTAAATTATAACGATTTCATCCGCAGGTATGTTGGTGAAAAAGAAGGAAAAATAGTTGAACTGGAAACGGGTAGAATACTCGGAATGCATCATGGTTATTGGTTTCATACCATCGGGCAGCGCAAAGGCTTAGGGTTATCACAAGGTCCTTGGTTTGTTGTTAAGAAAGACACTGACGAAAATATTGTATATGTCTCCAACGGGTATGATCCACTCTCTCAATATAATGATACCATTAAGCTGAATGGTTTTCACTATATATCGGGAAATCCATGGACAGATTTAAGCCAGTTACAAGATATTACATTCAAAATTCGGCACACACCTGACTTCACAAGGGGTACATTACGTGAAATTAACGGTCAGCTAATACTCAAATCAGAAGTCCCAATATCTGGGATTGCAGCAGGTCAGTTTGGTGTGATTTATGATCACGAGGCACACATTTGTTATGGAAGTGGAGAAATTGATTGGCTCTAGTTGATTTTCATAGTAGGCAAGATACTATTTTAATGAAATTTTAATGCCAGAGGAAAATATCTATTAACGCACTAATAATCAATGATATGAGTAGAGGTAAACATATTTATAGGATACCTATAGATACATACATATTATTGAATTACTGGTAGTTATAGAAAAAACCAAAGCCAGAAGATGGCAGTCTATTGTTTGGTATTTGATAAATTTGTTTCTTTGCAACTCAAAACCAAAAAAAGCAAAGAACATGTCAGACATTGCAACAAGAGTTAAAGCTATCATAGTAGATAAGCTTGGCGTTGAAGAGAAAGAGGTTACTCCAGAAGCAAGTTTCACTAATGATTTAGGAGCCGATTCTCTCGATACTGTAGAACTGATCATGGAGTTCGAAAAGGAATTCAATATCGCTATTCCTGATGATCAGGCCGAAAAAATCGGTACCGTTGGTGATGCCGTTGCTTACATCGAAAACAATACTAAATAAGGGGTTCCCTGAATGAAGTTAAGAAGAGTTGTAGTAACAGGATTAGGTGCACTTACTCCGTTGGGTAATACTGTTCCGGCATATTGGGATGGATTACTGAACGGGGTAAGCGGCGCTGACCGTATTACACGGTTCGATGCAAGTAAGTTTAAAACTCAATTTGCATGTGAAGTCAAGAACTTTGATCCTTTGCAGTTTTTTGACAGGAAAGAGGTCCGCAAGTATGATCTTTATGCTCAGTTTGGCATGGTTAGTGCCGATGAAGCTGTTGTAGATGCCGGTCTTGACCTTGAAAAGCTTGATCTTGAAAAAATTGGAGTTATCTGGGCTTCTGGTATTGGTGGTATTCTCACTTTTCAGGAAGAGGTTACGGATTTTGCCAGAGGTGATGGAACACCCAGGTTTAATCCATTCTTTATTCCCAAGATGATTGCAGATATCACGGCCGGACATATCTCAATTAAATATGGTTTCCGCGGACCTAATTTTGCAACTGTTTCAGCTTGTGCATCTTCGGCTAACGCTATTGTTGATGCATTTAACTATATACAGTTAGGTAAAGCTGAAATTTTTATTGCTGGTGGTTCTGAGTCTGCAGTTAATGCTCCCGGTGTTGGTGGTTTCAATGCCATGCATGCTATTTCAACACGTAATGATGATCCAAAAACTGCTTCACGTCCGTTTGACAAGGATCGTGATGGTTTTGTTATTGGTGAAGGAGCAGGAGCCCTTGTAATTGAACATCTTGATCATGCTCTGGCAAGAGGTGCCAAAATATACGCCGAAATAGTCGGTACAGGATTAACAGGTGATGCTTACCATATGACCGGCCCGCATCCTGAAGGTGATGGAGCACGACGTGCTATGTCAATTGCTATTCAGGAAGCAGGATTGCAGTTAAGTGATATTGATCATATCAACACGCATGGTACATCTACACCTTTGGGTGATGTTGCTGAGTTAAAAGCAATAGGTACCCTCTTTGGTGAACATGCTCCTAAAATAAATATCAATAGCACAAAATCAATGACCGGACATCTTTTGGGTGCCACCGGTGCAATTGAAGCAATTGCTGCTATACTTGCCACCAAACATGATATAGTTCCGCCAACTATCAATCACTTTACGGATGACCCGGAGATTGATAATACATTGAACTTCACTTTCAATACTGCCGTGAAGCGCACTGTTAATGCAGCTTTGAGTAATACCTTTGGATTCGGCGGTCATAACGCAACTATAATCGTAAAAAAATACTCTGTTTAAGTGTGCTTAACTCGAATCTAAAACCACTGCGGTTTTATTTCTCAAAAGAAAAGCAGTTATACACATCCATAAAAAATATTTTCGGGTTCTATCCTGAAAATATTTTTTTATATAAGCTGGCTTTCACCCATAAATCACAGGCAGAAACCTATAATGGAATTAAAGTTAGTAATGAGCGACTTGAATTCCTTGGTGATGCTGTCATTGGTACAGTAGTTGCTGATTATTTGTTCAGGATATTTCCTTTAAGAGATGAAGGCTTTCTTACTGAAATGCGTTCTCGTATTGTAAGTCGTGCTCAACTTAATAAGCTCTCTTTGAAACTAGGAATTGATAAGCTGATTGTACACACAACAGGAACTAATTCAGTATTCAAGTCCATTAAAGGCGATGCTTTTGAAGCTATCATTGGAGCCATGTACCTTGATAAAGGGTATGAGTTTACTAGAAAAGTGTTGATTAACCGTATAATAAAGAATCATTTTGATCTTTTTGAACTTGCCAATACAGACCTTAATTATAAAAGCAAACTGATTGCTTGGACACAAAAGGAAAAGAAAACTATTGAATTTGTTGTAGTTAGTGAGATTGGCTCCGGGTATAACAAGCAATATATCGTCGAAGTGAGGGTTGATGATGATTCATTAGGTCGTGGCCAGGATTTCTCTATCAAGGCTGCTGAACAGAATGCTGCTATGAAAGTTTTAGAAAAACTTGGCATAAATGGTACAGTTAATAATGGTAATCAACAGTGATTGATTACCTTCGCCATAAGGCTGATTTACCTTTGTAGAAGAGCAGAAATATATGGCAATCAAAAAGCTAAAATTAGTACCTGATAGTTTTCCTGATATTGAAATGATAGGAATCAGCACCGATTTGAGTGATCATCGGTTAGCATATTTTATCAATAAGGAAACAATATTGCAACTGGAACGGCTTGATGATCTGCCTATTTTCAGTGAGAAATTAAAGGTGATGAGAAATTTCTGCCTCTATTCCTGGTCAGATAATGATCGTAGAATTGACCATTTTCTGATTAAAAATGACCACCCAGGAGGGAAAATGATAGAACAGTATAGTCAGGCTAATTATTTTTTGCTAACAAAAGGTGTATTAAATGGGGATGGTAATAAGACAATGCAATCAATCCTACGAAAAATTGTTTCTGTTACCTTCGTTTTTGTTCCTGATATCAATAAAATAAAGGAACTTGACGGAATCCTTCATGATCTGGAGATTCATGTAATGAGTCAGTCTTCAAAAATTAAACAAGTATAGTTTAGAGTCTTGATCTAAAGAGAAAAAAATAAGAGATGCAGTTTCGTGCACCTCTTATTTTCTTTTTAATGTAATAGGTTTAATTCACTGTAATCTTCCTTGTCACTGAAGGTTGATCATCAATTTTTAATGTGCATAGATAAAGCCCAGGAGTCAATCCATGCAATTTTAGACTTATTTCGTTAAGATCAGGATTAATGGGAACTTGAATTAACATGCGGCCCTGCAAATCAGTCAATGTCATTTGGGCTTTTGATGTTTGATCTTTCAATACATATTTGAACTTTACAAAATCGTCGGCAGGATTGGGAAATCCTTCTGAAAGGTAAATAGTTGATTTGGTTGCACCGGCATCATTGACATCAACAGTCCTGTCAATCATTGAAATACTGACATCATCAAAGTAATAACCATCAAAAGTCAGTCCATTGTCACTACGTAAAGTAAACTTCAGCAGGATATTTTCGTCAGTATACTGACTGATATTTATCTCTTCACGAACCCACAAGGAGCGATCATCATAAACAGGCTGCCCAAAAGCCTGATTTTCCGTACCGGTTTTACTGTATCTGCCTTCAAGAGGTACCCATGTACTACCATTGTTGTTGGAAATAAATACCTGAACATAATCAAATCCGGGCTCCAGAGTCCATCGGGCATAGAAATTCAATACAGCAACGGATGCATTGGTTAATGAAACGGTTTCGGAGAGTTGGGTACTTTTGTTTGCATTATTTCCGTAATTGCCTGTTGGCGAATCTGTCATACTGCTTGGGGCTGACCATGGGAACATTGATGACAGATTCCATTGTCCAGTCCATTTATCGAGATTTGAAAGGTTATCAGAGAATAGTACAACCGGAGTTCCAAAATACTTTTCAACAGTATCACGATAAGTTATGAATCCATCATTCAATACTGTGACATAACGGATAGTATCGCCACTCTCTACAGAGTTCTTTAGTATAAAAGGTATGGAATCAGTAACTTTAGCTAATACGGCCAAGTTGGAGAACAAAACTGTATCGCCCACGGATTCAAATTCATCTCCCAAGGGTTCAATGGAAACCGTATAATTAGCGGGTGTTTGACCATATCGGGTAACATCGAATATGGCATAGGATACTTTATCTGGAATAATCAAAGGGGTTTGATCCATAAGTTCTCCATAAGTACCCGAATATCGTGCAGCGAGGATACTCTGGATCATATTTTCCTGGCATAATGGTATTATTCGGGAAGTTAAAGGCCAAAAACCATCATTGTCATTGCCACATTCGGGAGTATAGGCTAGAATTTTTTCTTTGGTGGTTTGTTCTCCATACATCCAGTCGTCACTACCACCATTAGTTGGGTATATAGTTGTACTGCCCGGTCCATAAGTATAATGGTTGTCAGCTGTCATCTTTTTAGCATAAGCTGCAAAGACATTTTCATCAGGGGAAGCTTCGGGAGTATATCCCCATGCATAGAGCAACAGGTTACTATATGAATGGTAGTTGAGTGCTATTTTGAAATTATGAGTCTCACAAAACTCCTTGATCATCTGTGTTTCTCTCTCTGAAAAAGCAGCAGTACCTCTGTAAGTATCATCCCAGGTATAAGGAGAAGAACCTTCATCATCATATCCCCAGAAGAAACCATAATTTCTGTTGATATCAATACCAAAAGATCCATCGCCATTAGGGAATCTATTTTTTCGCCACATACCTCCACCGGCAGGGTTGGTTTGAATATTTCTGGCATAGCCATCAACATTGAAAATCGGGATGAAATACATTTCCGTATTATCAACAAGATCTCTAACTTCCTGATTAGTGGCATAGTTTTCAAGTAGATAATACATGTAATATAGCTGATGCTGCATACCAATTCCTTCACGCGCATGATGCATACCGGTATATAGAACCTGAGGTTCTCCTTCTGATTGATCTGGGTTATCAGATATCTTAACAAAATATATTGACCTGTTCTCGTGAGTAGAGAGGTTGGAAATAGGCTCTTTAGCTGTAATAAGTTCAGGATATAAGGCAGCCATATTATCAAGATGAGCATAACACTCCTCAATAGTACAGAAGCCACCGCATGATCCAAGTTCAAAATCAACAGGTACTGGATAATCGGATGGTGATAGTCTTTCCCTCGACATTATTTCCTGGATGTCAGTATTGGCGTTTCTGTTAACATACCATTCAGACACATCGTCTATAAGAATTTCACAGACAAGGCCCAGGCTATTCAGCTTATTTATTTCTCTTTGAGTCAGTTCAGCTATAAAACTATTCTGCTTGAAGTCATAATAACCTGCATCGGGAGGGATGCCCTGACGAGCGATAGAGCTCAGTTCTGTTGGCTGGATATTGATCTTAATCCTACTGTACTTTTCAACTTGTGCCTGAACAAGCAAAGTAATATTGAGGATAAAAATGAGTAGAAATACTCTTTTCATAAGTGCTGATTTAAGTGTTGCAGTATTTATACAAACATAATTTATTTTAACTAATATTGTATGAAGTACGGCAATTTTTTACTATTGTCGTTTATAATTGTTTGTGTTGCAATAATGTGAACTAAAACACCCTATAAATTGTTGACCGGACATTCAATAAATATCTAAATAAAAATACTACTTATGCATGAAACCGAACCTTATAAACCGGTAAATCACATCAGGATAGTTACAGCAGCATCCCTGTTTGATGGGCATGACGCGGCAATTAATGTGATGAGAAGAATTTTCCAGGCATCAGGTGCTGAAGTGATTCATCTTGGGCATGACCGTTCTGTGAATGAAATTGTGAATACTGCAATTCAGGAAGATGCCCAAGCGGTAGCAATTACATCCTATCAGGGTGGGCATATGGAATATTTCAAATATATGTATGATCTATTCCATGAAGCAGGATGTGGCCATATTAAGATATTCGGTGGAGGAGGAGGTGTTATACTACCTGATGAAATGGATGAACTGCATGCCTATGGAATTGAACGCATTTATTCACCCGATGATGGCAGGCACATGGGATTACAGGGGATGATAAATGATGTACTGCAAAGGTGTGACTTCCCTGCAGGAGATTTAAGTAAAGTGAAGTCTGAGGATATTATCAACGGAGATTATAAGGCGCTTGCTGCCTTGATAACAGCTATTGAGAACAGTGATCCGGCTTCTGATAGGATAATCAAAGAATTGGGTCAGCAATGTGATGAGATTAATACACCAGTCCTCGGCTTGACCGGTACAGGTGGAGCGGGTAAGTCATCTCTCATTGACGAACTCATAAGGCGATTTAAAACCTATAATCCTGAAATGAGAATTGCTGTAGTTTCTGTTGATCCCACTAAGCGTAAAACAGGAGGAGCGTTACTTGGTGACCGTATACGAATGAATGTGATCAACCAACCGGGCATTTATATGCGGAGCATGGCTACCCGTCAGGCAAATCTTGCACTCTCCAAATATATCAGAGATGCTGTGTGTGTTGTAAAAAGAGCTGGGTTTAACCTAATAATCCTCGAAAGCAGCGGTATTGGTCAGAGCGATACTGAGATCATAGATCATAGTGACTTATCAATGTACATCATGACCCCCGAGTTTGGGGCAGCAACGCAATTGGAGAAGATTGGGATGCTTGATTATGCTGATATTATTGCTGTCAATAAGTTCGATAAACGGGGAGCGCAGGATGCACAACGTGATGTTAAGAGACAGTTTGTAAGAAACCACAAGCTTTGGGATGCAGCGATTGATGATCTGCCGGTTTTCGGTACTATGGCTTCTCAATTCAATGATGTGGGAGTTAATGAACTGTTTTCCCATCTGGTAGAGAAGATAAATAACAAGTTTGGTACGAATTATAATGGAATACCATCAGGCTTTGAAGGACTTGAACGGCAGTATATAATTCCATCCCAGCGTACAAGATATCTTGCTGAAATTGCAGAGACTGTCAGGAAATACAATAACCAAAGTGAGCAGATGGCTACCGTTGCACAGGAACTACAGTCTTTCACTAAAACAGTTGACAAGATTAAAGAAACCGGAGAACAGATACCTGAATATCTCACACGGTTAATGGAAGAAACGAAAAACAAACTGGGATCAGAGAACCTAAAGAAACTTAATAGTTGGGAGGAGGTGGTTAAACGGTATAAGGATCCCGATTACTTGTTCAGAGTAAGGAACAAGGAAATCAGGATTAAAACACACACTCAATCGCTCTCACATACGAAGATTTCAAAAGTTAGTTTGCCATCTTACAAAGGATGGGGTGATATATTAAAGTGGATACTAAAAGAGAATGTCCCTGGGGAATTTCCTTATGCTGCCGGTGTTTTTCCATTCAAGCGTGAGAATGAAGATCCAACACGTATGTTTGCAGGTGAGGGTGGACCTGAGCGCACAAACAAGAGATTTCATTACCTGTCAAAAGGAATGCCGGCACGCAGATTGTCCACTGCTTTCGATTCAGTGACATTGTATGGTGCCGATCCTGAAATTCGTCCAGATATCTATGGTAAAATTGGCAATGCAGGAGTATCAGTATGTTGTCTTGATGATGCCAAAAAACTCTATTCAGGCTTCAACCTTGTTGATGCTGCAACTTCAGTATCCATGACTATCAATGGGCCTGCTCCGGCTTTGGTTGGTTACTTCATGAATGCTGCTGTTGATCAACAGTGTGAATTGTATATAAAGGAACATGGACTGGAAGAGGCAACCGAAAAGAAAGTTGCTAAGATCTGTAAAGAGAGAGGAACAAAAAGACCATCCTATCAGGGAAAATTACCCGAAGGAAATGATGGTTTAGGATTGATGTTACTTGGCGTTACAGGCGATCTGGTACTTGAACGGGAGGTATATGCAAAGATCAAGTCAGAAACCATCTCAAAGGTCCGGGGTACTGTACAGGCAGATATACTTAAGGAAGATCAGGCACAGAATACATGCATCTTCTCAACTGATTTCTCTCTAAGAGTGATGGGAGATATGCAGGAGTATTTTATTAAAAACAATGTACGCAACTTCTATTCAGTTTCAATTTCAGGTTATCACATTGCAGAAGCAGGTGCTAACCCTATTTCGCAGTTGGCATTCACCCTGGCAAACGGATTTACCTATGTAGAATACTATCTGAGCAGAGGACTGAAAATTGACGACTTTGCTCCCAATTTCTCCTTCTTCTTTTCAAATGGCATTGATCCTGAATATGCCGTCATGGGCAGGGTAGCCAGGCTGATCTGGGCTAAGGCAATGAAGTATAAGTATGAAGCCAATCCAAGATCACAAGTACTAAAGTACCACATACAAACTTCGGGCCGGTCGTTACATGCTCAGGAAATTGCTTTCAATGATATCCGCACTACTCTCCAGGCACTTTATGCCATTTACGATAATTGTAATTCACTACATACCAATGCGTATGATGAGGCTATTACTACGCCAACCGAAGAATCAGTGAGGAGGGCCATGGCTATTCAGCTTATTATAAACCATGAACTGGGATTGGCTAAAAATCAGAACCCATTACAGGGCTCTTTCATAATAGAAGAACTTACTGATTTGGTTGAGGAGGCAGTACTCAAAGAATTTGAGCGTATTTCAGAGCGTGGAGGCGTTTTGGGAGCCATGGAAACCATGTACCAAAGGAGCAAGATTCAGGAAGAATCACTTTACTATGAAGGCTTGAAACACGATGGGAAACTGCCGATCATGGGAGTCAATACTTTCCTTTCTTCAGAGGGTTCACCCACCATAATCCCTGACCATGTTATCAGATCCACTAAAGAGGAGAAGGATTATCAGGTTGATATAGCGAAGAATGTTCAGAAAACATGGCAAAAAGAAGCGGAAATAGCACTTGATAAACTTGCGAAATCGGCATCTTTGGGTGAGAATGTCTTCGATTCACTTATGGAAGCATCCAAATATTGCACACTAGGCAGTATAACAAACCGCTTGTTTAGTGTTGGCGGTCAATATCGCAGGAATATGTAATTAGAGTAATGGGTTAGTTAAAGTAAATGATGGTTTAAGAAGTTGCTGTTCATCCAGGCAGGCTGGTAACCAAGTGGATAAACTCATTCCTTCAAAGTATATGAAATAAATTCTTCTTATGGAATTATACAAGCTTTTGAAGCCTGATGTTTTGCTTTCTCAAAATCCCGAAGACACAATTCTATGACCTGAGATCCTTCTTTGTGACAGGTAAGGCATGCTCCAGCCTGTAATATTTTCTTTTGCTCCTGAGTATTAAATGGCCTCATCTGCATTCTGGTTGAAGAAATGTCCTTTCTTTCAGTAAGAAATCCTGTCCAGGCATCTTCAGGGAGATTGTCGTTTGCATTATTGGCATATGTTGGCTCAAATGCCCATTTACCATCAGAACTAAGCCGCAATTTGCCTCTTCCATACCCTAAAGCCAAAGGATCAAGATGGCAGGAGATACAACTTCGGGATTGTTTTTGTGTAGTATGTCCGGATGTCGGCGCATAGAGGCGGTGAAACATCATTTTTTGTTGTTCTTTGTCTTTGGAAGTCTTATTGAAACCTGATTTGTCAATGGTCATAATCATGCCAGGCATGAAAATACTCACCTTCTGTTCTTTAGAAGGTTTATTGGCATCCTTAATTCCCAGTACTGGAGCATCAGCCAAATATTCACCTGTATACTCAACCCAAGTGCCTTTTCTTGATTTCCCGGTGAGCATATCATAACCTTCCGTTGTTTTTTCGTATGTATTATGGCAACCGATACACTGTGGTACCCATGCAGTATGACAGGCTTCACACGATAGTCGTCGATGAGCATTATCAGCATAACATGCTGGTGAGGCAGGTTTCATGGGAAGGGTCTGGCTATCTGACTTCCGCAACATGTAAGAGCCGGATATTCCATTATACCGGGTATTAACAAGTGGCTGATTGTCCTTGGAAGTGACCATGATTTCAGGATTCCCGTCACTCCATTTACGGAGCCATGAAATAAGCTGAGTTTCACGATCAGTCTCAGAGAGTGGAAGATGATTGGCTAGCTGACCAAAACTTTTATTATTTCCTGGAGTGTCGGTATTTTCAGTTGTATGGCAATCCACACATTGCACCTTAACTGCTTCTTCCTTGTGTTGATGCAATTTGCCATCGCCCATCAGTTCATAAGATCCATGACAATCAACACAAAGCATTCCTGCATCATGATGCACATCGGCAGGTTGTTTTGTAAATACTCTACCGTCATTAAGTAACCTGAATTTACCAATCTCAGCTGATCGTGGAATCTCTTTTAATTCAGTTTCATGCCAACCGGCATACGACATGGATATCCTGCCTGAGCGACTGTGACAGCTTTCACAATTTTCATTGGTAATATTAATATCAATGGCTGGATGGAATTGTGGTTTATTATTGACTTTACCTGTATTGCTTCCAAGTTTCTGATCCTGAATTTCTTTTAAAGTAAGAAGGGCATTTTTATCATAGGTAAGATGGCAGGTTGAACAGCCACCACCTCTGTCAAGCCAGTCGGCATTACCATGCGCTGTCTTTTCCATACCAATATGGCAACCTGCACAGAGATTTTTCAAATGAACATCAGCTGCAGTGTTTTCAAGTTCATTAACATTGAATAATCCAATAGGGGAGGTGATTTCTCCGAACACCCATTTATCAAGAGAAAGCATGCCACTAAGGGTTGCCATCATTGATTTTGGCACCCGTTCAACAATATTATCATGACAACCGCTTCCCCCGCAAGTTTGAGCTGCATTATTCAGATTGCCTGGAACACTGTACATTCCTCTATGTGCTGCATCTACATTCAGAGAAAAAGGATCACCACCATGACAGCTATAACACCCGGTTACCTCCGGATTATGGGCATCTGATAGTCCTTTCATTCCTTTGTGGCAACTCATACATCCTTCAACGCCTCCACTGATCTCCACTAAAGAGACTTCCTCATCAGTAGTTAGAGAAATCGGTTTCCAGTCAAGCGTAGATGGTAGAATATAATTATTATCCCAGGGGAACTGCAATGTATACATTGGACCTCTGAAGAAATAGCCGGTTATGGTGAGAATACCATAAAGTATGCTTGATATCAGGATAATGTATTTAATGGAATTGGCAATCCGTTCTTTTGTAAAAGGGACCAGATATACAAGCAATAAAATCACAAGAAGTATAGTAACTACAATCAATGGATTGGCAACAAGATGAAGCATTTCCTGGATTCCAACAAAGAACCATGGTCCTTTCATGACAGGTTCATCCAACTGAACTAGTGGTGCCCTAAAAATCAAACTGATTAGAATAACTATCACTGAAGTAATGATGAAAGTAGCCCATTTGACTTTTATACTCCTGACATGTTCAAAGATAACCATGAAAATTATGATGGTAGCTGTTGCTGCGTGATGCAAGTAAGTAATGGTAAGAGAACCATCTTTTCCAACAATCGTATTACTTAGGAATTCACCAACAAAAGGAACAGAAGATATCAACGACGAGAATAGTAGTTGTGCTTGCCTGGCATCAGCATCGTTCTTCAGAATAAAACCTGATAGCATCACATAAAATACAACCAACACAGATATAGCTAATCGCAACCAGGTGCCTTTTTTAATGGCATGTTTAGGTTCTTTACCAGAAATCCTGAAGGATTCAATCGACCTGAAGTGTTGAATGAAATGCAATACTGTAAAGAAAAGAAACCATTCAGCACTCCAATAATGAATATTCCGTGTCAGTGCTGCAGCAGGATTTGCGGTTATAAATGAGGTAATCGACAAGTAAGCATTTGCGGGGTCATAAGGAATAACAAGAAAAACTCCGGTAAGCCCACATATAAGTAGGGAGGCAATGGCTATCCAACCGTATGTATCATAAAGTTTCATAACTTGATTGTTAGCTCCCCTGTAACCGGATCAACACTATAGTTTAACCGGGCTAATGGTTTGGTGGCTGGTCCTTTTATAACCTCACCGGTGGCTTTGTATATTGAACCATGACAAGCGCAATGAATTTCACCATTGTGTTCTTTGTTTACTTTACAACCGGCATGGGTACATCGATTATTCAAAATGGTAATAGATGCTCCTTTTTTGACAGCAAGAAAAGTATCGTAAAAATAGATGCCATCAATTTTTCCTGATAGGTTAATCTTTTGATAGCCTTTCGGTCCTGTTAAAGTGAGATGTTTGGTAATTAATTGCTGCCACAGTAAAAGGAAGAAACCAACTATGCCATACCCAACAATCTTTATAAATGTTCGGCGGCTAAATAAATTGGAAGTCCGGTTTGTCACAGCTAAAGGAAATAGTTATTTACACCGGATAAAGTTAATGAATAGAGAAATTGAAACACCACCCCGGGATTATAATATAATAACAACAGAAGGATTCAAAATCACCCGATAAATAGAAAATTAGCAACCTCCACCTGTCTCAGGTTCTGCCCTGACAGGTATTATTGCTTTTTTAGGTGCGGAAGCTTTTGGTGCAGGCGCTTTTTCCAGTTCTTTTTTCTTTGTTAGGGCAGAGGTATCGATCATCGGAAGTTCATTGTAAAGGCTATTTGGTAATGCCTGATCAGCCATAAGTTGCTCAAAAGTACCTGAATACATTTTTACAGTTTCTATACCAATCTGTTTCAATAACATCCAGGGCCCTGCTGCTCTTTGAGGAATATCAGCATATAAGATGATAGTATTTCCATTCTCTTCCATCTCCTCAAGTTGTTCTACGTAATCTTCATTCAGTATTTTCTCAGCCGGAATATTAATAGCTTCAGTATAATGTTTGAAATTATAGTCTAGAGGATTACGCAGATCAATAAAAACAGTTTTTTCACCCTGTTTTATAAGTTGTAAGGCTGTTGGATCAATAATATTATCCTTATTCGTCAGTTCTTCAAGAGTTTGTTGCGCTGTTAACTTATATGGAAGAGTTGTTTGATGTATTGCAATCCCAATGATGATAACAGCAATCAGAATAAAGGCAACTAGCCCCCAGAGCATCTTATTTGATTTAAAATTTTCCATTACAGCTATAATTTATGCTTATTTGTAAATGATTCTTTTAAGCTTGATTTTGTTGTAGTCATATCCATGAACATTATAGAAATAATCAGAATATAGCTAACTGCTTAACAAACGCATCAGCAGCCTCCACCTGTTTCTGGCTCAGGAGCTTTACGTATAACTTGTGCTTTTTTTGCAACTTTAATTTCTGTAGGTTTTGGTTTTTCAGCACTACCATAAAAATATTGATTGGCTGCCAATCGAAACGAATAAAGATCAAATTCTTCCTGTGATGCTACAGCAGGAGGAACGGAAGCTTGTACAATGTTTTTGAACCAATGATTAATACCACCTTCCATAACGAAAACAGAAGGCATATCCAGGCGTTCCATCAGTAGCCATGCCTGATCAGAAATGACACCTGAATTAGAATATAACACCTTATCCATCTCAGGCCTGCGCATCAGTTCGAGTGTTGAATTAGCCATTAGAGAATCAAGCGGAATGTTGATAGCATTTGGAATGGCAAACATCTTATACTGGTCAGCCGGCCTAACATCAATGAGCATCAAACCCGGGTCTTTCCTTACTAGGCGATCAGTTACCTCATCAATTGATAAAAAGCGGGAAGGGTCATTATAGTTGACAGCCAGTGTTTCAGGATCAATTTCTTGCTTCTGTTCCGTTCTATCCATCAACAGAATACCAATAGCCAATCCAACGGCAATAATAACCAGCACAATATAGTTTCTATTCATGATAACTGAATTAATAGATTACTTTATCAACTTTCTTTTCAACCCATGTAGCCCCGAAGAACATTCCTAAAGCAACAATAATAAGCAGAGCTCCAAAAACCGATTCTTTCATTCCAATCAGGTCATAAATCTTAGATCCTCCCATAAAATGGCTGTTATATATTCCTTCAAATAATCCATACACTTCAGAGAATACTAATATACCCAAAAAGAGACCCAGAGAAAATACCAGCGCATCTATTTTACCGATGGCTAATCCACAAAAGCTTGTTCCCGGGCAAAAACCGCCAAGTGAAAAACCGGCTCCCATGATAAGACCTCCAAGAATGGCTGAATAAACATAGTAAGGATTAATATAGAGAAGGGAGGCATCCATCCAACCCATGTAATCAAAGTAGAAGATGCCAATCATAGCTGTGATTGCAGCAGTAAAAAATACTTTAAGCACTACAAAATCATAACCAAAAAAGGTTCCCATGATTTTACGTGAGGATGAAAATCCAGAGGATTCTAAAGCGAATCCAAAGCCCATACCCAATAAAACAGCAAAGACATTGTTCCATGCTTCGGGTATTTGTTCCAGAGGAATTAAAGGAGCTACCATAGTTATGTTTGTATAAATTAAATCCAAAGTTTCTTAAATATCCAGGAAAAGAGATAAGCTGAACCAAAAATGGCCATCATGGTTATAATTCCTGATGACGACAATACGGCCATACCGCTCAAAGCAGCGCCTGAGGTGCACCCCCTGGCTAATTGCGAACCAAACCCAAAAAGCGCACCTCCAATAAGAGCTGCAATCAATCTTGTTCGGCTCTGAATCTTGGGTGAATGCTCTGTCTTGATTTTCAACCGGCCCCAAAGAGCACCTGAGAAGAAAGCTCCGGCAAGCACTCCCAAAACTTCAAATACCAGCCAGTTGTTCATAGGACTTTCATCGTCGCTCAGGAACTGACTATAATAACCTGATTTTTCTGCATGTTCAGGGGCTACAGAATGAACAGTTGTTACAACTGAACTCTTAACAGCACCCGATGCACCAAGCCCACGGCCGGTTATATAATAGGTGCTGAAAAGTACTAAGCCCAGCAGTATGCCTCCGAGGTATGGGTTTATGTAAAATGTACCGTCTCTTTTCATACTTATCGTATTGTTTTATTCAATATTTAATTCACTATATACTAATTACTTAATACAGATATCGAGTAATCTGACCTGCTTCTACCATAATAAACCGGAATATCAGTCCTCCTAATAGTACCAGCACAACCGGAATTATTACCGGCATGTGAACACCTAAACGTTCCATGATCTCAAGGATTGCAGGAAATACCAATCCGAGTATTACTACAAAGACCCAGAAAGGCACTGTGAAAGGTCCGCCCAGGAACAATTGTGCTGCATCAATCTGAGTTTGTGACCCTGCCTGAAATCCCATAATCATGTGAGTTATGAAGAAAAGCTCAATTACAATCAGGAGAAGGTCTATACCACTTATCAATCTTCGTTCTTCTGCCGACTTGCTCATAATGAGGATAGTTGCAGCACCTGTTGACATACCTGATACCAAAAACAGTGGTCCAAGTATACTGGTATTCCATAGTGGTCGTGCGTTGAATGCCGATAATAGAATTCCGGTATAAATGCCAAGAATTACTGATAACACAATGATAATCCATGCTAAACCAATACGGTTTTTAATCACATAAGCCTCAAATTTATTCAGGATATCAAATTTCCAGTCCCATCCTTGCTTTAACTCTTTGGCGTAACTCGCAACCCATACCATTGATAATGGGGTAATAGCCATTAACACCCAGGCACCCCATGACATGGGGGATTCAATGCGAAAGGTTGTGTATAGCCGCCAAAAAAAGAGCTCGTGCTTCAAATCAAGGAACAAGGCAAAAAGTCCAAGAATGAGTGCAATAGGAGCAATAATAGGTGCTTTTTTTACTGTAGCTTCCATTTTATCAGCTTTACCCAGAATAGTAAAAAGGGCAGCAAAAAATAAAATGCCTGCGGCCAATCCTCCTAAAAAAAGATAGATAGGTATTTGCCAGTGCCATATATTCAGAAAGGGATCTATATTAGGTATATTTCGTCCGCTTACAAATAGTTCTTCATTCATCTTTTTGTGTATTAAAGAATCATACTAAATAGAAGATATGTGGATTAGTACCGGCTTCGGGTGCGAGTGCCTTGAATTTCCGTACTGCCAATACCTTAGAGATATCAGAGTTCGCATCATCCAAATCACCAAAATACATGCACTTGGTTGGACACACGGCAACACATGCAGGATCAAGTCCTTCGGTAACTCTGTGATTACAGAAAGTACATTTATCCACATAACCTTCAGGATGCGAATAACGGGCATCATAAGGGCAAGCCTGTATACAAGCTCCACACCCGATACATTTATTCTGAGTTACCAAAACAATTCCTCCGTCAACAATGTGACTGGCACCAGTCGGACAGCATCTTACACAAGGAGCATTCTCACAATGATTACATCTTTCTGAGCGAAGTTCCAAGCCTACTTCAGGATAAGTACCATGAACACTTTCAACCACCCAATCACGGCAGAAGCCCAATGGTACATTATTTTCCATCTGGCAGGCAATAACGCAATCGCTGCAACCTACGCATTTCAGCGTATCAATAGCCATGGCATATCTCATATAGCTGCCTCCTTATCTTGTGTTGGTCCGGTTGAAGTGAAAGTAACAAAGTTGCCTCTCATACCCGTTCCTCCCATTAGCGGATCAATCATTACATTAGTTATTAACTGTGTATCATTGGCACCTTTTCCAAATGCTCTTGAAAGTTCTTTCTGATTATGTCCAAAACCATGAACCATATACACCGAATCCCAGCGTATTCGTTCTGTAACTCTCACTTTTATAGGGAAATTGGATGTTATGCCATCCTGATTGCGCAGATAAGTGTATTTCCCCTCTTCCAATCCCCATAAAGCGGCAATTTTGGGATGGACCCAAACAGAATTTTCATCCATCAGATCAGTTAGATTCGGATTGTTTGCTGTCCTGCTAAAAGTATGCATTGGCGCCCTCCCGTAAATCAGTCTGTAAAAACCTTCTTCCGGTTCCGGATGTTTGGTATAAACCGGCATTGGATCAAATCCTGCTGTAGCCAGAGATGAGGAATAGAATTCAATTTTGCCTGAAGGGGTTTTGAATTTATAATCTGCCTTAGGATCTAAATATGGGCTTTCACTCTTTCTTGGTAAAACAACTATTCCTTTACTTCTAAGTTCCTCTATAGTGAGTCCTTTTTGTTGAAGTTGCCAACTTATTACTTCTTCAAAATCATCATATTTGAAGTAATCGTGCAAGCCAAGTCTCTCACCTATTTGTTTAACCATCCACCAAGCCGGTTTTGATTCCCACATTGGTTCTATAACCGGTTCACGCAATGCAATTGTTGGCACTCTGTGTGGAACATCCCTAAGATCATCATACCTCTCCAGGTAAGTACATTCAGGAAGAACTACATCGGCAAAACCTGTTACTTCTGTTGGCATAGTATCGACCACTACTACAAGTTCCAGATCCTGCAATGCCTTCTGCATCTGGCTCATCAATGGAATTGCCACAGGAAGATTAGTTCCGGCTACAAACCAAGCTTTTATTGGGTATTTGTTATCTTCCGACTTAATACTTGCATCAATGAATGTATTTGATACTGACATCGAGGCAAGTGGGTATTTTCCATTCAACACTTCATGCCATGACCATTTAGGCTTTGGATATTCAGGATGAGGAAAGTCGGGAACACCCGCACTCTCTTTCATGAAAAATCCACCACGCGCTCCCCAACTGCCAAGTAATCCGTTTAAGATAGCTATTGCCCGTGAACGCTGAGCATCATCACCATACCATGTAACGTGACGACCCGGATGAATGAGCACAGAAGGAGCCGCATCAGCCATTTCTCTAGCGGTTTGCCGAATTACTGATGGTTTGATGGTTGTAATACCATAAGCCCATTCAGGAGTGAATGTACTTACGTGTTCTTTCAATTGATCAAGACCCATGGTATGCTTGGCAACATATTCCTTGTTATATAATTCATCATTAACCAATACATGGATCCAGGATAATAAAAGTGCAATGTCAGTAGCAGGTTTTATTGGGAGCCAATACTTTGATTTATTGGCAGCAATGGATAATCTTGGATCAACAGTTATTATAGTAGCACCTTTATCTACAGCTTCAGAAAATTCCTGCACCTGTGCATTGTGCATGTTTTCTCCAATGTGAGAACCAATCAAAACCAAACATTTGGTATCCCGAATGTCAGTAGGTTCAGGACTACCAACCTGAGCACCGAAAGTTGTTTCAAAGCCTGTTTCTCTAGGACCACGACATTGCGCAAATGAAGGTGCTGTTATTGTTGATGAGCCAAAAGCTTTCAACAAATGAGTGAAGTGTCCACCTGCAGATCCATGGTTAAATAAGGCGATACTCTCTGGACCATTGGCAGCAGCTATCTCCTTCATTTTCTCTGCAATGAAATCAAGGGCTTCATCCCAGGAGGCTTTTCTATATGTCTGCTTGCCATTTTCAACTACCCTTATCAGTGGCGTTTTTAGCCGGTCATCATCATATACCATCCCAACTCCGCCAGTTCCTCTCGGACAAAGTCGTCCATTACATTGCGGATCAGCTATATTGCCAGTAAGTTTTTGTATTTTACCGTTATTGTCAACATGTGCCCATGCTGCACATTTCCAGAAACAAACCTCGCAATAGGTGGGTACTAATTTATTTTTCCCGGTTTTGTTACTATTATTTTCATCGGCATATAATGGCAATCCTAAGCCCCAACGGTTGCTTTGACTAGCAATAGCAGCAGCTCCGATTCCTAAGGCCGAGATCTTGATAAACTCTCGTCTGGTCTTCATTTACTTAGTAATGAATGGAATGAGTTGTTATTTACACTTGATTAGCAAAATTAGGACAATTATTTATAAGACAAAAAAATTGAAATACAAGGCTTTATCACGTAATCATCTAATTCACAAGTAGATACTTACATATTTACCTAATCTTCTCATTTGGATTCTTGGTTAAATTTTATAAGTACTAGATACTCAGCTACATAAGAACATAAATTTAGAAGGTATATAAATAGGTGATAAAACTTTCGGGCTTTTGGATTTGCATTATTTCTATTTTTACTGACTTTAATATTTCTGCATGAAGATTGGTATAACGGATTTAGGTGATTTCCCTGTTTTATTAGCTCCCATGGAGGATATAACCGATCCTCCCTTCAGAATCATTTGCCGTGAAATGGGTGCTTCCGCTGTTATTACTGAATTTATTGCTGCAGATGGTCTGATAAGGGATGTTGGGAAAAGTATTAAGAAGATGGATTTCGATGAGGCTGAACGTCCTGTTGGGATTCAAATATTTGGAAATAAAGTAGATGCAATGGTTAATGCTGCTCAGGTAGCTGAAAATGCCCATCCTAACTTTATTGACCTCAATTTCGGTTGTCCCGTCAGAAAGATTGTCAATAAAGGAGGAGGAGCTGCTTTATTACAGGATATCCCTCTTATGCTTGCCATAACTGAAAGTGTTGTTAAAGCCGTAAATGTACCCGTCACTGTCAAAACAAGACTCGGATGGGATGATAAATCAAAGGTAATCGTCACTTTAGCTGAACAGCTTCAGGACATTGGGATTGCTGCAATAACAATACATGGACGGACTAGAGCACAAATGTATTCCGGTATAGCTGATTGGAATTTGATTGGTCAAGTAAAGAATAATCCCAGAATGGGTATTCCTGTGATCGGTAATGGTGATATTACGGATGGGAAAAGTGCATTGGATGCACGAAATGTATATGGTGTTGATGGAATAATGATTGGAAGAGCAGCTGTTGGTAATCCTTGGCTTTTTAGGGATATCAGGCATTTTATTGCAACTGGAGAGACTCTTCCCTCTCCTTCAATACAAGAACGAGTGTTAGTATGTTTACGACATCTTACAGAGTCAATAAAATGGAAAGGAGAGCTAATTGCTTTGCTTGAAATCCGACGTCATTATTCTCATTACTTTAAAGGGTTACCTGACTTTAAACCTTTTAGAATGAAACTGATGCTGGCTCAATCAGCTCTGGACGTTTTTGAAATCCTGGATAATATTAAAAATAAGTATGATGGCTATTACGATGCAGTTGATGGTTGATTGTACCTCTTACCAAGGCATTGTAGTACTCCCGACAATATTAACTTAGTTATCATCAGCTATGATTAAGTGCATGGAGTAATCAAATAAGCTCAAATTTTAGTAATTTAGCTTAAAATCTAAATGATGTCTGAAGAGCCTTTCAAAATATTTCTTGTGGAAGATGATGTAATCTTTGCTAAGATTATTTCATATCATTTATCGCTCAACCCTGATAACCAGGTGGAAATATTTCCTGATGGAAGGAGCATGATCAAGAATCTATATAAGAACCCAAGTTTAATTACTCTTGACTATAATCTGCCTGATATGACAGGCTTGGAAGCTTTAAAGCAGGTTCGTGAGTTTAATCTGGATATCCCGGTGGTAATTGTTTCAGGTCAACAGGATCTTGCCACCGCAATTGAGCTTTTAAAGAAAGGAGCTTACGACTATCTTCTCAAAGATCAGGATACCAAGGAGCGTTTATGGAATATTACCAGGAATATCCGTGAAAACCAAAAATTGAAGCAAAAGATTGCTGTTCTTGAAGAAGAAATAGGGAAGAAGTATGAATCTGGTAATCTTATAAAGGGGGATAGTCCTGCTATAAATCATGTATTCATGCTTATTGAGAAAGCTGCCAGGACAAATATTGTTGTTACAATTTATGGAGAGACAGGAACAGGGAAGGAATTGGTTGCTAAATCAATCCATTTTGCATCAAATCGCAATAAGAAACCATTTGTTGCAGTAAATGTTACTGCCATTCCAAGGGAACTTATTGAAAGTGAAATGTTTGGCCATGAGAAAGGTGCCTTTACCGGCGCAGCCAACCGACGTATCGGCCGTTTTGAGGAAGCCAACAAAGGCACACTCTTCCTTGATGAAATAGGCGATATGGATTTGAATATGCAATCCAAACTTTTACGAGTACTTCAGGAGGAGGAGGTTACGCGTGTAGGAGGAAATGAAGTTGTTAAACTAGACCTTAGGGTTATTGTTGCAACTCACAAGAATTTACAGGAACTGGTAAAAAAAGGAGAGTTCCGCGAAGATCTATATTATAGATTGTTGGGATTGCCGATAAATTTACCTCCATTGCGCGACAGAGGGAATGACATTCCTTTACTGGCAAGGTACTTTGTAGATGAGTTTTGTGCTAAAAATAAGTTGAAAAAACTTTCCATTTCCCCTAAAGCAGTGATGAAACTGCAGAAATACTCTTACCCCGGTAATGTTAGGGAACTGAAAGCCATCATAGAATTGGCTGCAGTAATGACAAATACCAATACCATTGAAGAGACCGATATCTCTTTCAGTTCAAGCAGTATGATACAGGATTTTCTCTATGAAGAAACCACATTAGAGGAATATAATAGACGCATTATCAGTCATTTCCTGCAAAAATATGACAACAAGGTTCGGCTGGTCGCCAAAAAACTGGACATTGGTAAAACAACCATTTACAGGATGATTGGCTCTAACAAGTTATAAAAAAGCCCCCGTCAGAATCATAACGGAGGCCTTCTCATTTAATGGTTCCTTTTAGATAAGTCCTTTAGCGTGTTTTTCGCTAATAACCTTCAGCATATCTATGGTCATTTTTTCAAGATTCCATTTAGGATTCCATCCCCACTCTTTACGTGCGCAACTGTCATCCATATTGTTAGGCCATGAATTGGCAATTGCCTGCTTCATAGGTTCTACATTATAAGTCATTTCAAACGCAGGAAGGTGTTTTTTAATTTCAGCACTAATAATTTCCGGATCAAAACTCATGGCTGAAACATTAAATGAGTTACGGTGAACCAGTTTTGAAGGATCAGCTTCCATAAGGTCGATAGCTGCATCGATTGCATCAGGCATATACATCATATCAAGGAAAGTTCCTTTTCCAAGAGGACAAGTAAATTTGCCGTTTTTAACTGCATCATAATAAATCTCAACTGCGTAATCAGTGGTCCCACCACCTGGTAATGTAACATTTGAAATAATACCCGGATAGCGCACTGAACGGGTATCAACACCAAAACGCTTGTGATAATAATCACTTAGCAACTCACCTGTAACCTTTGTTACACCGTACATAGTCTGTGGCCTTTGAATAGTATCTTGTGGAGTGTTATCAAGTGGAGTGCTTGCACCAAAAGCTCCGATAGAACTTGGGGTAAAAAGAGCACAGTTGAATTCACGTGACACTTCCAGGCAATTCATTAATCCTCCAATTCCAACATTCCATGCGGCAAGGGGTTTACTCTCACCAACAGCTGAAAGAATAGCAGCAAGATTATAGATAGTATCAATTTTGTATTTCTTAACTACTTCGGTAATCTGTTCCATGTTTGTTGCATCAACTATTTCAGCAGGGCCTGATTCAAGCAATTCACCAACTGGCTTGGTTGATCTGTAACCGGCAACAACATTATTGTTGCCATATCTTTTACGAAGTTCAAGAGTAAGTTCTGAACCAATCTGGCCCACTGAACCAATAACTAGAATGTTTTTCATGTGCGTTTGAAGATTTTATCTGTTTTGTGAATCTATTAACAGTTAGTGGTCGCAAAAATACAATAATTTAGGAATCCGCCTAAATTAATTATTGGAGAATAATATTAGACAAATGAGAGTTAATGTCTTGATAATCAATCACTATATTTAATATTAAATAAATGGTAAAAAGGATGTTCAACTTATTCAAAAGTAATATCTTTGCGCATTGTTAATAAATAAACAACAACACTAACATAAAAAACGAGTTATTATGTACGATCGCGTTCAAGCCCACTTACAACAGGAACTTACCGGTATAAAAGAAGCCGGTCTATTTAAAAATGAGCGGGTTATCACTTCTCCTCAGGGAGCAGAAATTACAGTTAACACAGGTGCTGAAGTTCTGAACTTTTGTGCCAATAATTATCTCGGTTTATCTAACAATCCTAAGCTTATTGCAGCTGCAAAGCAGGCTCTAGACACACATGGTTACGGCCTTTCTTCTGTTAGATTTATCTGTGGTACCATGGATCTTCATAAAGAACTGGAAGCTAAGATTGCTGAATATTTTGGCACAGAAGATACTATTCTTTATGCAGCTTGTTTTGATGCTAATGGTGGAGTTTTTGAACCTTTATTAGGCGAAGATGACGCCATCATCTCTGATTCTCTCAACCATGCTTCCATTATTGATGGAGTTAGGTTATGTAAAGCTGTACGCTATCGTTATAACAATTCTGACATGGCTGACCTTGAAGAACAACTCAAGGCTGCTCAAGCACAACGTTTCCGCCTTATTGTTACTGATGGTGTATTCTCAATGGATGGCAATGTTGCTAAGATGGATCAGATTTATGCTTTAGCTCAGAAATATGATGCAATGATCATGGTTGATGAATGCCACTCAGCAGGTGTCGTTGGCGCAACCGGCAGAGGTGTTACTGAACTTCATAATATTCGTGGTAAAGTTGAAATTATCACTGGTACTTTAGGTAAAGCATTTGGTGGTGCAATTGGCGGTTTTACTACCGGCAAAAAGGAAATTATTGCTTTGCTTCGTCAGCGTTCACGTCCTTACTTGTTCTCTAACTCTATTCCTCCGATGGTTGCAGCTGCAGGTATCAAGATGTTTGATATGATGAGTGAAACCAATGAATTACAAGATAAATTGCATGAAAACACTGCATACTTCAGCCAGAAAATGGCAGAAGCAGGCTTCGATTGCAAACCAACTCAAAGTGCTATCGTTGCTGTTATGCTCTATGATGCCAAGTTATCACAGGAAATGGCTGCCCGTTTACTTGATGAAGGTATTTATGTAATCGGATTCTATTATCCGGTTGTTGCTAAAGGACTTGCACGTATCCGTGTTCAAGTTTCTGCTGCTCATACTCGTGAACATCTTGATAAATGTATAGCTGCTTTCACTAAAGTAGGTAAAGAATTGGGTGTTCTGAAATCAGGTTCAGATTGTGGATGTGGTTGCAATTGCAATTAATTCTAACAATTAGCCTGTAATAGGAATTTTTCTTAATGAAAGGGCTGTTCTATTAGAACAGCCCTTTTTATTCTGCATTATCCTAAAGTATTTTATATGCTGATATTGATTTGCTGCTTTTCATGTATCAGTGAGATGCTCTGATCAATCTACTTTGCTACTAAGATATTCCTATTGAACAACTTCTCCGGTCTTTTGCTGAAAATCTGGGGTAGTCTTTAATGATTTTATTTGTATCATCTGCACATTATAATATTTGTCTAATTCTGCATAGTCATATCGATTCTTAATCTTGTCCATGACTGTCTCCCGATGGAATATTACCTTATCTCCTTCCTTTAGTGTCTCAAACCCACTAATTTGAATATCAATATTCATGTTGTTAAGTTTGTTTACATAATATTCGAGATGTCCGATATAATCATCATGACAAACTTTAAATCCCTGGAGGTTGTGTTTGCCTTCAGTTGATTCCATAAGATAATGGCTTAACATGTAAAAGCCTTCACCATCATGAGTTTCTCGTGGTTTGTATACTTTATCTATTATTGTATAATAAGGGTAGAAAAAGAACATTACTAGCATTATAAATGCAATAATCCGGGGTGTTTGTGATGATATTGTATACGATGATCCTTCAGTTATTTTCAGATATACCATATATATTCCATTGGCACAAACTAAGGCCAAAAGCGGGAACACAGGAGCAGTATACCAAGCAAGTTTAGTGCCTGAAAATGAAATCAGTAAAAGGTATATAATAATAGAAAGAGTTGAATACAAGGTTAGTCTCCTGATTATTCCCTTGGTGAAAATAAATGTGAAGAATATTCCTGCAAAAAAGAATATAAACCACACTGAAAACTGCTTATTATAGAGCAGATCAAGATAGTAAGAATAGCCATGTTTGTGATTTTCAATAGTATTAAGAAATCTTCCACCCAGTTCATTCATACTCACAGCCTCAAGGTAACCATGATTCATGGATTCACGAGCCAAATAGTACCCCCCAATAATCAGGATAAGGATTAGAGAATCAATATATACCCACTTGTTTTTCAGCAGTTCAATCAGGTTTCTTGTCAATAAAACATTTACAGCAATGGCAGGCAGAATCATGAGTGCCTGAACTCCTTTGGTCATGATACCTAAAATTAATCCAAGGAAGAACCAGTGTATGAATTTCGATTGCCTGTTCTCAGTCCATAGATAGAATGCTAATGATGAGATGGTAGTGAAGAGTGTCAGCATTGCATCATAATCACCTGTTCTTGTTACATGATCGCCAATATATCCATCAGTGGTTATCAGAATCATTATCGCAATTAGACCATACCAGTAGCTTTTGAGGTAGCGCCATGAAACAAGCAGCATGAATAGACAGGTTAGCAAGCCGGCAATGGCAGAAGGCATCCGAAAGGCTATTTCCTTATTCCCGAACATGTTAAGGAAGAGCACCTGTGACCAGATCATCAAAGGTGGTTTTGTATTCCACATGTCGGGTTGTCCATTATAGTGAGTAACAATCAGGTCTCCATCTTTCTGCATTTCCAATGCATTACTTACAAGGCGTGCCTCATCCCATATCCTTATGGGCAGATCACCAAGATGCATAAAGAAGGGGCAATAGAGAAGTATTAAAACCAATAGGATCTTTGAGGCATTCAATAAGTATTTTTTCATGACATGGCTGATCTAATCGCAAAACTACGAAATTGATTTCGACGGAAAATTACACTATTCTCATTACATTTGTTGATTAGGTATCATAATTTATTCTAATCAAAGGACCCTGATCAGTATTTGCTTTGTTTATACTTTAAAAGCAGGAGGAGTCTTTTATTAAACATAGAACAATGAAAATAAAATTTTTAGGGGCTGCACGTGAAGTTACAGGAAGTAAGTATTTGATTACTACTGCAAAAGGAAAAAAAATACTGCTCGACTGTGGTATGTTTCAAGGCAAAGGTCTCGAAACAGAAGGCATGAACAGGGATTTGGGATTTGAACCTGAAGAGATTGATCATATTATTCTCAGTCATGCACATATTGATCATTCCGGTGTGATTCCATATTTATACAGGATGGGATTTCGCGGATCTGTTATTTGTACCAGCGCTACCAGAGACTTATGTGCAATTATGTTGCCTGATAGTGGTTTTATTCAGGAATCTGATACCGAAAGATTCAATAAAAGACGTGTAAAGCAAGGCTTGCCACGCGTTGACCCTCTTTATAAGAGAGCAGATGCGGTGAAATGTTTGGAACTTTTTATAGGTGTTCCCTATAACCGAAAATTCATGATTGATAATGAGATCAAGGTGAAGTTTACAAATTCGGGTCACATGTTGGGAAGTGGTGTTGTCAGCATAACCCTAATGGAAAATGGTAAACCTTTGCGAATAGGATATACAGGAGATATCGGCCGTCATGAAAGCCATATATTGCGGGCACCTGAACCTTTTCCACAGTGTGACTACCTGATTACAGAGGCAACGTATGGTGATAGACAACACCCTGATATGCAGGATGCAGATACTGAGCTTTTAAGAGTTGTCAAGCAAACATGCGTTGACAAGGGAGGTAAGCTTATCATTCCATCTTTTGCAATTGGCCGTGCCCAAGAAATAATACAAACACTCAATAATTTCTATAATGAAGGGCTTTTGCCAAAGATTCAAATTTACCTTGATAGCCCTTTGGCAATAGATGCAACAGAGATTTTTAGATTACACCCTGAATGTTTTAACGACAAAGTAATTGAAGTCATGGAGACTGATCCTGATCCTTTTGGTTTCAAGAGTCTCCATTATATCAGGCAAGCTGAAGACTCCAAAAGATTGAATTCATTGAAAGAACCCTGTGTAATTATTTCCTCCTCCGGTATGATGGAAGCCGGAAGGATTAAACACCATTTGGCAAACAATATAGAGAACCACCGAAACACAATCCTGGCTGTGGGCTACTGCGCTCCTACTACATTAGGTGCAAGAATACTAAGAGGCGACAAGGAAATCTCCATTTTTGGTGATAAGTACCAGGTACGTGCTGATATTGAAAGAATAGAGGCATTCAGTGGACATGGTGACTATCGGGAGATGCTGAATTACATCAGCTGTCAAAACAAAGAAGAGTTGAAAAAAGTGTTCCTCGTTCATGGTGAAATTGGGCCACAGTCATTTTATAAGGAGAGACTGGAAGAGGCCGGCTTTAGAGATATCCATATTCCGAGAAAAGGTGAAGAGTACGATCTATTGTAAAAAAAAAGGCTGTTAAACAACAGCCTTTTTTTTTACAATTAACTATGAATTACTTCTCAGCGACTACTTTCTTCCTGGTGGAATAATTGATTTTGAAAGCACCAACCTGACGAAGCTGCTGTTTCACATCCGTAACAACACCCATCCTGACTTCTTTATCAACTTTGAGTGACGTTGTCAGAAGTTGTCTGTCAGCTTCATTACGTTGTTCTCTCTCAGAATAAATAAATTCCGGGATGTCATTAATCGTTCGGTAGGCATCATTAAGCTGAATACGGGATTCAGTACCGTACAACTTTGACTGAGTAGGAGGTCCAATATAGATAAAGCTCACGAGTGATTTCTTGTCTAGTTTTTGCACTTCTGTTGCTTCAGGTGGAGTCACACGTACTTTAAGTGTTACTTCCCTCATGGTTGTAGTGACCATAAAGAAAAACAGGATCATGAAAATAATATCAGGCATGGAACCTGTACTAATTGATGGTAGTTCTTTAGCAGAACCTTCTTTTCTAAAACGTGCCATTTATTTTCCTCCTCCTATATCTTCTGGTTCAGCTTCTGAAATAGCTACCGGAATGGCTTTCTGAACAGCTTCAATGCTTTTGTTATCAGTGAGTTCAGAAAATTTCTTTCCGAATTCCTGTTTTGAAAGCTCATCACGTAACTCGTTAATAGCAGCTGTCAGCTCATTTTGTACCTGTATATACATATCATAGGATGTACCACGGTCGTTTTTAAGAGAGATAATTCCTTTGGAAACCTGATAAGGCCCAATGCCTGGAATAACTTCTTCTCTTTTTTCGGGAAGGTTAGGATCATTTTTCGGATTACTCAAAAACTCTTTTGTTTCAAGTCGTAGAGTGCGAATATCACCCATCCGTCCATCTATCATCAACCGGTCATTCTTGTTAACGAGCACGTTAAATACGTTACGCTCTTTAACGTCAGGCGGTGCTGCTGTTGGATCAGGCGGTGGTGGCAGCCTTCTCGAAATCCCTGAGTCTGTATCCATGGTAGTAGTTACCAGGAAGAAAATCAGGAGCAGGAACGATATATCTGCCATCGAACCGGCATTGATTTCAGGTGTTTTTTTTCTCATAATTTATCCTTTCACGGAATATTATTTTAACCAACTTGATATCTGGGACCACAGGATACTTACGATCACTCCTCCAAACATGATATAAGTTGCGATCAATCCTCCTCCAATTATCTTTGAAAAGTTAGGAGATATTTTGTATTTATCGTAAAATGCTCCAGCTTCTGGGGTAGAAATAGCATAAGAGATCAGAAAGACTACTAAAATTACTCCTATTCCTATTAACGCACCTTTTGCTGATTTTATATCACCAAGCATTTGATATAACGGGAAAACAATTACTCCGATAACGGCGGCTATCATAAGGATATACATTATGATAAAGCCAATATTAATTGCGGTATCCATGTTTATTAAGCTTTTACATTTTTATTTTTAACAAGAATATCCATGAAAGTAATTGTGGAATCTTCCATAGCACGTAATATTGATTCAATTTTAGAAAGCAGGTAGTTGTAGAACACCTGAAGAATAATAGCTACGATAAGACCGAATACAGTTGTAATAAGAGCTACTTTCATACCACCGGCTACAACAGTCGGAGAAATATCACCTGCTGCTTCAATAGCATCAAAAGCCTGAACCATACCTACAACAGTACCAAGGAACCCAAGCATAGGTCCTAATGCAATGAACAAGGCAATCCATGATAAATTAGCTTCCAGTCGTCCGGTTAATACTCCACCATAGGAAACGATTGATTTTTCAACAATCTCCAGACCTTCTGAGTGACGGTCAAGACCCTGATAGAAGATACTAGCAACAGGACCACGGGTATTTTTGCAGATTTCTTTTGCTGCAGTAACACCTTCAGTTTCTAAAGCTGTTTCAACTTTGTTAAGAAGTTTTTGTGTATTAGTGGTTGAAAGATTCAAATAGAGAATTCTCTCAATAACTAAACCCAAACCAATTACAAGACAGAGAAGGATTGGGAACATCCAAAGAGCACCACCCTCAATAAATTTCTGTTTTAGAACCTGGTGAAAAGATTGTTGAGGAGCTTCATCAGCAACAAGGTCTTCAGCCGGTGCAGCTTCGGTTGCAGCATCAGCTTGTGCTGCTGAATCGGTAGCTACTTGTTCAGTTTGAGCAGGAGTCTGATCCTGGGCTATCACAGTATTGATCACTCCAAATGTGAACATCGCTGCTACTGTCAAAAATGCAACTAATTTTTTCATAGTTAATTGTTATTGTGTTTGTTGTTTAAAAATGAACTTGTTTTATTTCAGTTTATTGCGTTTATTGATTAATTTCTATGCGGAGAGAATGGGATTCGAACCCATGATACGCTTTTGGCGTATACACACTTTCCAGGCGTGCGCCTTCGACCACTCGGCCATCTCTCCGTAATAGGCTCAAAGTAACACTCCTTAACCCATTTTCAGCGCGCTAAATTACAAAAAAATGTGAACAATGATTTAAGACTTACAATTTTTAGAAAAATCAAGCCAAATATTTTAATCAGTGATGATAAAGATACATGAAAATTTTGAATTTTATGTGACTGATTATCTTATACACTTATTTAATTTGATTTTTTTGAGGAATAAATTCCCTTTTGCTAATGCATAAGACAATCTGCTTTACTATTTTGTCAAAATGCATATTTATATCCTACCGAGAAAAGCACAGGCATTAGTTTACTGGTGAATTCAACACCATGAAAATTCTCCAAATGATCTATATATTCATCAACATCCTGATCCCTTATTGGAACTAATATTGAAAACGCCCAGTGATTTAACCTGCCTGGATCTCTATGTAATTCAATACCTGCGCCAAAGGTTGCACCATTGAATATCTTACTAAGTGCCCGGTCATTTACTACATGTATTACTGCATTGTATCCATACATTCCGGTAATATATGGAACCACTCTTCTATCGCGCTTATTTGACATTAGTCGGTAAGTTGCTCCACCATTCATACCTACTCCTGCAAATGCATTGCCAACACCAAAGTAAATAGAGATTTTTCTTGATGGTGAGTACATCAGATTGGCGCCCGGCATCCCACCATAATCCAATCCCAGTCCGAATCCGAGATATATATTTGATTGATTTTCTCTCAACCTATAGCCATACTTAATGGATGCAACTTCACTTATTGGGATCTGCCTTTTGTATAGTAATCCATTCTCCCTGATATTGTAGATAACATTGGATGCCGTTTCTTTTAATATCACACAATGTATTTCTTCATCATTAAATTTTACAATCGTATCCTGTGCGATTTGTGAATAAACTAAAACCGGGAATAACAGCATGATGGAGAACTGTGTAATGATCTTTTTCATTAGTGTCAGTTTAAGGGGTGTGTTTAACCACAAATGTATGATATGAAACGCTTATTTCCAATATCAAACTTAACCTCACTAAATAGAAATCAGTGTCTCATATAAGAGTATATGGCAGGGGCTATTTGTGCTCCTTTGGTATCCAAATACTTGCTTCAGGCTTTATTAAAATGCCTTGCAATAAAATTGCATATCTCATCCATGGCTTCCTTTGCTTCTTTGAATGCAGGTGAAAAGAGCGGATAACAATGTACCATCTGTATACCCGACCTGAAGGATATTTCAACCCCTTGTTCAAGTGCTTTTTTATAGAATCTTTCCCCGTCATCATACAATTCATCATCTGTACCTGAATTGATGAAAATAGGCGGTAATCCTTTATGGTTACCAAATAATGGTGATATATATGGGTTCGTTAGTTCATTATTACCAGCATAGTGTTTGCTGAAGACCAACCACGAATTCATTGGTGCCAGAGAAACATCGTTTTTTGTTTCGTATGATTCACCTGAACAAGTTAGGTCTGTCCAGGGTGAGATTGCTACACCGGCAGCAGGCAGGGCGATATTGTAATCTTTAAGGGCAAGCAATAATGCAAGTGCCAATCCTCCACCGGCTGATTCGCCTGCAATTATTATATTTTCGGGTTTATATCCTTTTTCAAGCAGTTGTTTGTATATGGTTACTGAATCATCAAGCGCTGCAGGAAATGGAAATTCAGGGGCAAGACGGTATTCATAAACCAGGTTAACATATCCACAGCTTTTGGCAAACTTCGATACAAATGCCCTATGGTCAGAGCATGAGCCTGAAACATATCCACCTCCATGTACGTACAAAATAACTTTTGATGGATCAGAGCTCTGAGGAATAATCCATTCGGTTTTCATTCCGGCAATTTCTTCAGCCTTGATCACAATCCCTTCGGGTATCTTGGCATATCTTGCGGCACCCCGTTCGCACTTATCTCTAAAGCCTTGGATCGAGGTATTAAAATCATAGGTTTCTTTCTTAAACTTACCATCCAGCAGATGTCGGTTTCTTAAAAGTAAATAGATAAACTTCGCTTTTAAACTAATCATGGCATTAATAATAGAATTAATGAACAATTAAGTTATTCAACTGTAAGCTCGCCTCTCAATGGAGTCTGCAATAATCTTTTTAACTCATTACCAGAATATCCTTCACCCAAAAGATACATTGATTTCGTAATGGCCGATTCCGTTGTTATGTCATATCCGCCAACAACGCCAATGCTTTCAAGATGAAGGCTTGTCTCATATTTACCCATATCAACTGAACCACCTTTGCATTGCGTAACATTAAAAATTACGATTCCGGAGGATATCGCGTTGCTTAGGACATCAAGGAACCATTTATCTGTTGGTGCATTACCGGCTCCATAAGTTTCGAGTATGATGGCCTTAAGATCACTTATGTTTAGTATACTTTCAACTACATTTTGAGTGATACCGGGAAACAGCTTAAGTATTGCCACCCGCTGATCAAGTTTTTTATGAACCTTTAGCCTGTCAGAACCGGGTTTTATGATATTCTGCCTGTTATACTTTATGTGAACTCCAACCTGTGCCAGTACAGGGTAGTTACCACTCAGGAATGCATTGAAATTTTCTGCATTGAATTTATTGGTGCGGTTACCGCGCATGATCTTGTTCTCAAAACAGATACATACTTCAGGTATCAAAGGCTCTGAACCTTCCCTGGCAGCGGCAATCTCTATGGCATTGATAAAGTTCTCCCGTCCATCAGTGCGTATAACACCCATCGGTAATTGAGAGCCTGTAAAAACTACAGGCTTATTCAGATTCTCAAGCATAAAGCTTAGCATGGATGCTGAATAAGCCATGGTATCAGTACCGTGCAATATCACAAACCCATCATATTTAGCATAATTTTCTTCAATAATCTCAGCCAGCTTGATCCAGAAAGCGGGCTTCATATTTGATGAATCGATTAGGGGATCAAAACTGTAATTATCGATTCTGCAGTTAACACTTTCCAGGATTGGTATATGCTTATAAAGAGCATCAAAGTTAAATGGTGAAAGTGCACCGGTTTCGGTGTTCATTATCATTCCAATGGTACCACCGGTATAAATGACCAGAATCCTAGGTATATAATTATTTTGAATCATGGTAGTCTATAGTTGAGCTTAGAATCAGGCAAATTTAAATATCTTCAGTGCATTGTTGGTGGTTGCTTCGGCAATCTCTTCAATACTCATTCCTTTTATGTCGGCTAACATACGGGCAATCAGTGGCACATATGACGGCTCATTTCGTTTTCCACGATATGGTACCGGTGCAAGAAAAGGTGCATCGGTTTCGAATACAAGGTGCTGAATATCCACTTCCTTGAGTGTTTCCTGCATTTTATTGTTCTTGAATGTAATAACTCCACCCAGGCCCAGACTGAATCCAAAACGGATTGCCTGATTGGCCATTTCAACAGAACCTGAGAAACAATGGAATATCCCGTGCAAGTCACTCTTGTTAACATCTTTCAGAATTCTGATCACTTCATTAAAAGAGTCACGTGTATGTATGATCAGAGGCAAATCATAAGTACGGGCCAGATCAATGTGGTGTCTGAATACAACCTCCTGTTCAAAGACATAAGTTTTATCCCAGTACAGATCTATTCCGCATTCACCAATACCCACAAATTTATACTCTGTAGCCCATTTCTCAACAACTGCCAACTCATCCATATAATTGTCTTTCACCGATGTCGGGTGTAACCCAATCATAGGGAAACAGTTGTCAGGGAATTGATGCGCCAGATTCAGCATACTTTCAATACTTGTGCTGTCAATATTTGGCAGCATCATTTTAGTCACACCTGCGGCAATGGCATCATGAACTACCTTATCCCTGTCCGGTTCAAATTCTTCCAGATAAAGGTGTGTATGTGTATCAATTAATTGCATGGTGCAAAGATACTAAATGAGTAAGGTTATTGCTAACAGCAAAGATTGGTGTATTTTTGTGCCACCAACCTCTTCCTATGAAACTCAAACTGTTGATTATCAGATTTAGTTCAATTGGTGATATCGTACTTACATCGCCGGTTGTAAGATGCCTGGGAGAACAGTTGAAAGACGTTGAAATACATTATCTTACCAAGAAGAAATACGCATATCTCGTTCAACACAATCCTCATATCTCTAAGGTGTTCTCCTTTGAGAACAGCTTAACTGAGGTAATACCGGAATTGAAATCAGAGAAGTACGACCATATCATCGATCTTCATAACAATATGAGGAGCCACAGGATCATCTGGGCGCTTTCACGTCCCGCGCATTCCTTCAATAAACTGAACATTGAGAAATGGCTGATGGTAAGGTTCAAGATCAACAGGCTGCCGGAAGTGCATATCGTCGACCGTTATCTGGAGACTGTCGCACATCTTGGAATAAAGAATGATGGCAAGGGATTGGAGTTATTCATCCCTCAAAAGGATGAAGTGAAAATTAAACATGAATACCCCCTGCTGGCTAATGGATTTATTGGATTTGCAATCGGAGGGAATCATAACACTAAAATACTACCTGCTGATATGGTGGCCAGTGTGGTCAATAAACTCAAGTTGCCTGTAGTTTTACTTGGTGGAAAAGAAGACTATGAACGGGGAAATATGATTGCAGGACTTACCGACGAAAAAGCAATAAACCTTTGCGGGAAATACAGCCTTATGGGTTCTGCTTCTATTGTTAAACAAGCTGATGCCGTTATAAGCAACGACACCGGACTGATGCACATTGCTGCTGCATTCAACAAACCATTGGTATCAATATGGGGCAATACCATCCCTGAGTTTGGCATGTATCCCTATCTTTCGGCAGACGCCTCCTCACTTATCGCCGAGGTAAATAACCTCAAATGCCGCCCCTGCAGTAAACTGGGCTATAAGGAATGCCCACTGAAACACTTCAACTGCATGAGGATGCAGGATACAAGAAGTATAGCGGAGTTTATTAACTTAAATAGTTCAAGGTAGTTCAATGTTGTTCAATATTGTTCAATATTGCTCAATGTAGTTCAATGTTGTTCTCTCTAATCAGGGACAAGGCACGATATATTCTAATCTTTCTGATGAGGCTGTTCCAAATGAGGAAGCCTCTTACTTTCTCATTGGTTAGTCTAAAACAAGTCTGAACTGGAACTGGTAAGAATTCGTGAAGAATTCGTATTTCATGCGTATTTTATACGTATTTCATACGTATCTCATACGTGTACACACGTATAAAACACGTATGAGATACGGCCTAAAGTCGTTTAAAGTACGACATCAATTCAACATTGAACTAACTTCATATAAATTCAATAAAGACATAGTATCACCCATTGAATGTTAAAACACTGCAGGATACAGGATATTATACAGCCTTAAGGTACTTTACACCGTTAAGGATGCTTACTTTAAGCACCCCAAATAACGATGGATTAAATGATGTCTTTCGTCCGGTATTGGATGCAGAGCAGGTAAGACAGTTCAGCATGAGTATTTATAACCGGTGTTCAAGGTTCACTGGCAACTAATGAATAAATGGATTGTGTATGCGTTCCATTCCTATGTTGGTTTTTGGGCCATGACCCGGGTAAACGGTAAAATCATCATCAAGTACAAATAGCTTATGTAGGATATTCTCCCTGAGAATGTTAAAATTACCCGTCGGTAAATCTGTTCTCCCAATACTGCCATAAAAGATCACATCACCTGCTATTACAAAACGCTGAGGTTTATTTACCAGGCATATACTGCCATCGGCATGACCTGGAACATAAAGAACGGATAGTTCACTATTGCCAAAAGTCACTTTGTCATTTTCACCGATAAAATAGTCAGGTGCTATGATATCCTCAGCCCTTAAACCATAATCAAATCCCTGGTTCCTTGGGTTTTGCCAAAACAATTTGCCATCAGGATGTGCTGTTGCTCCAATTCCATAATTGTCCTTAACAAACTTTATACCCAGGATATGGTCAATATGGTAATGAGTTATGATCTGTGCTTTTGGGATCAGTGAATTACTTTTTATATAATCAGACAGTTCTTCTTCTTCTGATTGATTACTGCATCCCGGGTCGATAATTACGCATTCGCCCGTCTCATCCGACAACACAAATGTATTTGTCGCAAACAGATTGAAAGTAAAGTACTTAATATTAATCATAGTCATCAAATGATTGATGATGCTAAGATAAAGCAATAGGATGAACTGATTTGTTAATTTATTATTAAAGAATGACTAAATTTAATATATCGGCCTTGTAACACAATAGGCATGCAATTTATTAAGTTATAATAGCTGCCATAAATGAAAATTATACATTAAATTAGCATTTCCATTTATCAAGAGTAACGCCTGTGAACTTGCGTGCATTCATTATATTGAAACACAGTAAATTATTACTGGTTTTACTCCTTTTATTTACGGGGGTAATGCCTCTGCATGCCCAGTTCTATAATGGTTCGCAGATGCCTTTTGGTAAAAGCAGGGTTCAATATGGTGATTTCCTATGGACTTATTACCGACTTCCGGAATACGATATTTATTTTTATTTGAATGGTAAGGAGCTTGCCAACTATGCTGCCCGTTATGTAAAAGCGACCTACCCTGAACTTGAAGAGATATTGGATAACAGGTATACGGAGAAGCTACAGTTCATCATTTTTAATTCACTCACTGATCTGAAGCAAAGTAATATTGGGCTAATCAATGAGCAACAGTACAATATAGGTGGTATTACCTATATTCAGGGCAATAAAGTATTTATATACTTCGACGGCAATTACCATAACTTCGAGAAGCAACTTAAGGCAGGATTGGCTAGAGTTCTCATTGATCAAACGATATTTGGTGGATCAGTGGGAAGACAGATTACTAACTCTACTGTGATGAGTATGCCTTCATGGTTCATTGATGGCCTGGTATCATATCTTTCAGAAGACTGGAATACTGAAATTGACAACTATGTGAGGGAAGGTGTTTTATCAGGCCGATACAGGAAATTTAACCATCTTGCCGGGGAGGATGCCATATATGCCGGGCATTCTATATGGAAATTCATTTCCGACAAATATGGGAAAAACAGTATACCTAATATTGTTTATTTAGCCCGAATGAGCCGTAATGTTGAAACCGGTTTCCTTTATGTGCTGAATATTTCATTTAAAAACTTGCTGAAGGAATGGTATGCTCAATTACAGTCAGATTATTCAATCAGCACTGCACAGGACCCGGTACGTGAACATAATGTGAAAAAGAAGCTCAAAAAAGATATCATTAATGATCAGATAAAACTGGATCCCTCGGGTAAATATACTGCCTGGGTAAGTAATCAATCAGGACAGGCCAAAGTCTGGTTACAGGATAACATTAAGAATAAAACCAAACTGGTATATCGTCAAGGGCATCGTCTTGATGAGAAGAATGACCTTTCCTATCCTATTATTGACTTTCATCCTACCGGCAATACTCTCTCAGTTATTACTGAGAGAAAAGGATTACTTGCATTCTATCAGATAAACCTTCAGAATAGAAAAAAGACCAAGCAAGCCATCTTCGGATATCAGAAGATTCTTTCAATGTCATACTCACCCAATGGAAGAGACCTTGTTTTCTCTGCCATCAGGAAAGGGCAGAGCGATGTGTTTGTTTTTAATATTGCATCAGGATCATCCGAGCAGATAACCAAGGATATCTACGATGATCTGAATCCCGCCTATCTAAAAAACGGCAGTGAAATTATATTCAGTTCAAATAGGCTAAATGATACATTAAAGGAGGAACCAAAAATAAACAAACCGGGTTTACCAGCCACCCATGACATTTTCATTTATAACACTGCTGCCAAAAGTGATCTGCTCCGCAGGGTGACTGATACACCCAATGCCAATGAATTTCTGCCAATGGAATATGAACCTGGCTACATCACCTATCTTGGCGATCAAAATGGCATATACAACCGTTACATCGCCAGGTTAGACAGCTCAATAACCCATGTTGACACAACTACGCATTATCGTTTCTTTACTCATAATTACACTACCACTGATTATGAACGCAATATATCTAGCCATGATGTATCCCCCAATTCAGGCAAAATGGCTCAAATTGTTCATATTGGGAAAAAGTGGCCTATTTCAGTAATTGAAAAGCCATCAGCTAAAAGCGTTCAGGCCATAAGAGTTAAAAATACGTTGTTCATGGAGGAACGACTCTCTGAACTTGAAAAACAGCAGCAGGAAGTAGCCCTAATTGAACCAACAAGAGTTTACCCAAGGTTTGTGAATATTTACAGTGATGAACAGGAAGAAGCGGTGGAAGAACCCGGCGATATCATCAAACAGACACCCTCCATTCCATTGGTAACTGTTGATACAACGACAGATGGCTTTGTGCAACCTAAAGCACGAAATTACAATGTTGAGTACTCCATTAATGAACTTGTGAATCAGCTCGATTTTACATTCCTCAGCGCTTCATACCAGCCCTTCTCAGGTGGTAGCGGACCAATCTTTCTTACTCCGGGATTAAATGCATTTTTTAAAGTTGGAATGACTGACCTTCTGGAAGATTATAGGATAGTTGCAGGAGTGAGGCTAGATTTTAACCTTATTAACAATGAATACGTAGTTAGTATAGCTAATCTGAAACATCGTCTTGACCGTGAAATATATTTCCACCGCCAATCAATAGAACAAACCGGATTATATTCCATTGTAAGGTACAGAATACATGAGCTTCATTATATACTGAAATATCCATTCAATCCTCTTTTCAGTATTAAGGGAACAGCATCCGCACGTAAGGACAGGGCGATCTTCATGTCGACCGACCAATACAATCTCAGGGAACCTGATATAAACAGGTATTGGGTTTCTGGTAAACTGGATCTCACCTATGATGCCACCCGGTCACTGGGATTAAACCTCAATGATGGGCTGCGGTTCAAGGTTTTCGGTGAATATTACCACCAGTTGGAAGGTGATGATAGGAATACGAATATGGTAGTATTGGGATTTGACATCAGGCATTACCTGCCATTACACAGAACCCTTATTTGGGCAAACAGGTTTGCTACCAGCACCTCCTTTGGCAAGAGTAAGCTAATCTACTATATGGGTGGAGTGGATACATGGTTAACACCAAAATTTACCCGCGAAGCACCCATTGATTATACGCAAAACTATGCTTATCAAACTCTTGCTACAAACATGCGTGGTTTTAACCAGAATGTCAGGAATGGTAATTCTTTTGCGCTGATCAATAGTGAGATTAGATTTCCGATAATAAAATATTTAGCCAACCGGCCATTAAGATCTGATTTCCTGAACAACTTCCAGATTGTTGGATTCGGTGACTTCGGTACCGTATGGACCGGTGCATCTCCTTATGCTGACGATAATGCCTTATTTACAAGAATTATTCAGCGTGGTTCACTTAAGATTACTGTGCGTGAACAGCGCGAACCACTTGTTGGTGGACTTGGTTTCGGCTTAAGAGCCCGTGTACTTGGTTATTTTGTTAGAGCCGACTATGCCTGGGGTATTGAGGATATGGTCGTTAATAAGCCTATCTTCTATGTTTCTTTAAGTCTGGATTTCTAATTCAAAGGCACCCCAAACCATGTTACTGTATAAAACATTGATTTCCTGCCAGCCTTGCCTTTACTAAAGTAAAGTTTCAACCAGTCATTTTGCTCTGCCAGCTGATTTGACACATCATTCAATGATTTATGGAGCTGTATAACCATTGAAGCACTGTTAGGGTCGGTATATTTGATTTGCTTTAATTTATCTGCAGCATCCCTGAGTTTTGTGTCGGCAATATCAACCATTGACTGTATGGCAGCATCCGTCCTCATAGGTTTGAATTGTTTGTTTCTGTAACTTATGAATTCATTTAGGAGATTGATACCTTCATTATAATCTGCCACTGCACCATTGTAAAGATTTACAGTTTGATTCTGTTTGTAATTATCTATTTCCAGTTTTAAATGTTGAAGCCTGTCGAAGATTAGAGAATTCCTTATGCCGTTTTTCTGTATTCTGTCTAGGCTTCTTTCAAGACGGTATAAGTAGTCAAGACTATCAAGGGCAGCAATGGAATCGCTGTAATTAAAATATTTCCTGTTCTTGTCCTGAATCAATTTACCATCAATAAAATCCTGCACCGTAGCAGGATAATCAAGAAACTGCCACATATAATCAAAAGGCATGTGTGATTTTATAAGTACCGAAGGCAGGACTTTGAAAAAATCGTTGCTTATCTTCCGGATGAACTTTCCATTACTCACAAATCCTGATCCCCAGGTAGCATCAAACAAATACCAGGTGCTGTCAATAAGCGCTGCATTCCATGCATGGGGGAGGTAGTCAGAAAATCCGTTCTGTTTAGTGAATCCTTCTATAATATAAGACTTGAGACCTACCTTATTACACACATCATTAAACAAGGCAGCATAGTTTTCGCAAATACCCTTTCTAGTCTTGAGAGGTTTTATAGCTTTTTCTTCTTTTCCTTCATAGAAGTTAATGGCGTACATGTTCTCAATATCGTAATGAATGTTTGAGGCTATCCATATAAACGCCGCCCTGGCTTTATCCGAATCTCCGTAGAAATTAGAATTAATATATTTTGCTATATCAGTAGATGATGTTGTCAAAGAATCGGGCATCTCCAATGCTTTCTTATCAATGGTGGCATAGGGATTTGCAACTTTCTTCTGTCCATAAGTGCAAATTGTTGTTAAGAGCAATAGTAAAATGTAGATTGCAGAAAGACGCAGATTTATTAACATTAAGTGCTGTTGTTTCGGTTGTTTTATTGTTTTCGTCGCAAACTTAACAATTAATACCTAAATATTTTAATTGTGCATTTAACGAAAATAGCATTGACCGGATTAATGCACTTGTTCATTAATTGTTAGTAACTATTTGATAACTATACCTGGCAAAACTTTGAAACCAATCATCTGATTGCTGAACTTTGTAAACTCAATTTCTATTCCAGGTTGTTATAAGCTCTGACTTAAAAATTAAGCCCGATAGTCAGTCGTCTCAACCAAGATTCAAGCTCTAATTATAATGGTATCAATAATAAACAATGCTCATTGCTAATAGGTTAAATATCTTAGTTTACCAGTGAAAAATAACTTATTAAGAGACTTACTTATTGATTACTAGTTGTTTAGACTTTTTTTGTTAATAAATCATGGAAGTTTATGTTGCGGGATACCAATTTTATAATTGTATATTGTCGTACCATTTTAAATCAACTCAGTAGTTTGTTTAGGGCTCAAAATCAATTAAATCAAGTAAGCAGTAAAATTCAATTAATCCACCGTATCAACCCAAACTATGGAAAGCAACCTTTTCGCACAATTGGAAGAAGATATTACTGAACAGATAGGAAAAAGTAATGTTAAAGATTATTACAATGAGATGCTAGAAAAGCGTGTACGACCAACTAAGGAGCTCGTTGATGAACAAAATGCACTCTCTGAAAAATCAATGGAAACTAAAATAAAGACTGAAAACGTTAATTCACCTGTTGAATATACCGCCTACTCTGATGAAGAAATAATGACCAAGGCAACTGCCTATTTTGAGGGCGATACCTTGGCTGCCAATGTTTGGATGCATAAGTACGCACTAAAAGACAGTGATGGTAACACCTATGAACGTACACCTGACGATATGCATCACAGGCTGGCATCTGAAGTTGCACGTATTGAAAAGAGATACCCGAATCCTGTCAGTGAAGAAGAAGTGTTTGAAGTCTTCAGAAACTTCCGATATATTATTCCCCAAGGCAGTCCTATGGCCGGTATGGGTAATAACTTCCAGGTATCTTCCCTAAGCAATTGTTTCGTTATAGGGGGTGATGGAAACTATGATTCCTACGGAGGTATCATGAAGATTGATCAGGAACAGGTTCAACTCATGAAACGAAGGGGAGGGGTAGGGCATGACCTTTCTCATATAAGACCTACGGGTAGCCCGGTTAAGAATAGTGCACTTACTTCCACAGGCATTGTTCCATTTATGGAACGTTATTCTAATTCTACCAGAGAAGTAGCTCAGGATGGTCGTCGTGGTGCGCTTATGCTCTCTATTTCTGTGAAGCATCCTGACGCTGAAAAGTTCATTGATGCCAAACTTGAGCAAGGTAAAGTAACCGGTGCCAACGTGTCCGTGAAGATAGATGATGCTTTCATGCAGGCAGTGAAAAGTGGCACCACTTACAGACAGCAATATCCTATTGTTTCTGATAAGCCCCTTAAAATATCTGATATTGATGCAACGGCTCTTTGGAATAAGATTATTCATAATGCCTGGCAGTCAGCAGAACCCGGTGTACTCTTCTGGGATACCATCATAAAAGAATCAGTCCCTGATTGCTACGCCGATCTAGGCTTCAAAACCCTGTCAACTAACCCTTGTGGCGAAATACCCCTATGTCCATACGACAGCTGCAGGCTCATAGCTATAAACTTATATAGTTATGTAGAGAATCCTTTCACTCCACAGGCATCATTTAATTATAATCTTTTCAGGAAACACGCTTCATTGGCTCTCCGTATCATGGATGATATCATTGACCTTGAAGGTGAAAAGATAGATGCTATCATTGCCAAGATCAAGAATGATCCGGAAGACGAGGAGATAAAGCGTATTGAACGTAAATTGTGGGAGAATATTAAGGAAAAAACACTGAAGGGACGTCGTACCGGTATAGGTATCACTGCCGAAGGTGACATGTTGGCAGGATTGGGATTACGTTACGGAACTGAAGAAGCAACAGAATTTTCTGTTAATATTCACAAGATCCTTGCTACAGAAGTTTACGGAGCCAGTGCAGACCTTGCTGGTGAAAGAGGTCCTTTCCCGTTATTTGATTTAGAAAGGGAAAAGAATAATCCTTTCATCCAAAGACTTAAAAGTGAGTCTCCTGAGGTATATGAAAAGATGCGCAAACACGGACGCCGTAATATTGCTATGCTTACTATAGCACCTACTGGAAGTGTCAGTATCTGTACACAAACAACCTCTGGCATTGAGCCTGTATTTATGGTTAGCTATAAGCGCCGTCGTAAAGTCAATCCAAATGACAAGAATGTTAAAGTCAATTTTGTTGATGAAGTCGGCGATTCATGGGAAGAATACAATGTATTTCACCCGAAGTTTGTTGACTGGTTGAAAGTTAACGGCTATGATCCTGATGAAGTCAAATTGTATGATGAAAAACAACTGGAGCCTCTAATTGAAAAGTCACCATATTACAAGGCTACCAGTAATGACATTGATTGGCTTCACAAGGTTAAGATGCAGGGTGCAATTCAGAAATGGGTTGATCACTCAATCAGTGTTACCGTAAATCTACCCAAGGATGCTACTGAAGATCTGGTAAGTCAGGTCTATCTCACTGCATGGGAAAGTGGTTGTAAAGGAATGACCATATATAGGGATGGTTCCCGTGCCGGCGTATTGATCAGCAATGACAAACCCGCCAAGGAAGAAACTGAGTTTCATGAAACTACAGCCCCCCCCCGGCCCATTAAGCTGGAAGCTGACATTGTCAGATTCCAGAATGACTATGAGAAATGGATTGCAGTGATTGGATTATTGGATAACAAACCCTATGAAGTATTCACCGGAAAGGCTGATGGATTCTTCTTGCCTACCTGGGTAAATAAAGGATGGGTTATCAAAAGCAAGGAAGGGAGTGAAAAGGCACGTTATGATTTCCAATTCCTCGACAAAGAAGGTTATAAAGTTACCTTCGAAGGACTGTCACGGTCATTCAACAAGGAATATTGGAACTATGCCAAGCTTATTTCAGGGATACTTAGGCATGGTATGCCATTGCCATTCCTGGTTAACCTGATTGACAATCTTACTTTTGACAATGACAGCATCAATACCTGGAAAAATGGAGTGGTCAGGTCACTGAAACGTTATATCCCTGATGGCACACAGGTAAAGAGCAAAACAGAGTGTCCGCAGTGCAAAGAAAAAGATGGCCTTATCTATAAGGAGGGCTGCTTAACCTGCAAGCATTGTGGTTATTCAAAGTGTGGGTAAAAAAGTAAACATTAGTGGATAAAGGGCTGTCAGAATAACGCATAGCCCTAGATAATATAGTAACCAGTTAAAAGTGACTGGTTGCTAAAAGTGAATCTTGTGATGATCAAATACCTGGTTATCACGGAAAAACCTGATCTTCTCAGCTATCATAACAAAGACTTTAAGGTCACGCTGGTTAAGCCATGCTATAGCATCAGGTTTATTGTGGCATGCATCAGATAATACAGCCAAAAAGAAGAACTGGTTACTATTCAGCCATTGGTAGGCCGTAACGCTATCGTCAATGGCGCTGTCAAGTGCAGCATATTGCCTGAATCCATTTTTAACAAGCCACCCAAAAGCTTCTTCACTTCCTCTTATAGCTCCTGAAAGTGCTGCAAGTTCAGGATATCCGTTAGACAGCAACCAATGAAACAATTCTTCATTGCCACTAAAGGTTTCTCCAAAAGCAACTAATATTTTTACCGGATAATGAAGCATCAGATTCGCAATTTATCTATTTCTGCAGTTAGTTGCCTGTCCTTGTCTGTTATTGTATTACCTGAATCGTGCGTTGTTGTGCTGATGGAAACTTTATTGTAATCTATGGTGATTGAGGGATGATGATTCAATTTTTCAGCTATTAAAGCAACCATAGTGCAAAAGGAAAAAGCCTCTTTAAAATCCCTGAATTCAAAGGATCTGGCTAATTCGGTTCCATCGTTCGGATGTTCAATTTCGTACCACATTGTTAATTGTTTTTATTGTTAAACAAAGGGTAAACATGACCTTTTCTTAAAAAGTTCAGTTAATTGTAAACTTCAACATTAAGGTTTCTTTGTCGTACTTTTTGTGCAATCAATTCCAGTTCTGACAAGGAGATTTTTATGAGGCCTTCTTCAGGTGTTTCTCTCGATATCGAGTAGAGCATTACAAGTGAAGGGTTAATTTCAACCAAATGATCCAACCATAATCCTATTTCTTCCTCAGTAGTATTATCGATGATCTCTCCTTTGATATTGCCTTTGATGAATAGAGTTTGGATAATTACATTACCATTAAACGTCTTCAATTGTTCTACAACATCCTTTAAAGATATCGGTGAAAGAGGACGGTTAATAGCTTTGAACATCAGTTCACTACCTGCATCCAGTTTCAGTACATTATTGTCTATTTTAAGTAACGAATCATGAACTGATTTCTTGCCTAACCTAGTGGAATTTGAAAGGACAGTAATTTTGGCCAAAGGGAAATATACGTCTCTTAAGGCAATTGTTCTATCTATTATTTCAGCAAACCCGGGATGTATGGTAGGCTCACCATTACCGGCGAAGGTGATATTATCAGGAAGTAGTTTCTTCCCATGAAGTTCTTTAAATCTCTCTTCCAGGGCAGCAAGAATTTCATCGGTAGAATAAAGCTTTACGCGTTTATCCTGATCAGAAGCAGTTAAGCCACATTCGCAATAGATACAATTGAAGGTGCAATACTTCATTGTATCGGGCAACAAGTTGATACCCAATGAAACACCAAAGCGACGGCTACTAACAGGACCAAATACTATCTCACTAAAAAGAAAACCTGACATGACATTTTTTTACAAAAGTAATAATTATTGGCGGCTGTTTGGCTGTTTTACCTTCTTGTTTGTTCATGTATGATTGCCATATAGTGTGATGAGTTTCATGTAGTGATATGGTTATATCTAAATATTCCATAATTTTGAATTACTAATTTTCAATAATGACTTCCCTAAAAGAAATCAAGGCACCAGTTGAGCAGCATATTCTGGAATTCGACAAGAGATTCAAGCTATCCATGCGAAGCTCTGTTCCCTTGCTTGATAGGGTAACTGCCTACCTCGTAAAGAGGAAAGGAAAGCAAATCAGACCACTGTTTGTATTCCTTACAGCTCAAACATGTGGCGAAATCAATGACAGAACATACAGAGCTGCTTCTTTGATCGAATTGCTGCATACTGCTACACTTATACATGATGATGTTGTGGATGATTCCAACAAGAGAAGAGGGTATTTTTCACTCAACGCCCTGTGGCAGAATAAAATATCTGTCTTGATTGGTGACTACCTGCTGTCAAAAGGCTTGCTGCTATCGCTTGATAACAATGATTTTGAATTCCTCCGCATAGTTTCGGAAGCTACCAGAGAGATGAGTGAAGGAGAATTACTGCAGATTGAGAAGGCACGAAGACTTGATATTCAGGAGGACATATATTTTGAGATTATACGCAAAAAAACAGCCTCTTTAATTGCTTCATGTTGTGCTGCCGGTGCTTCCTCTGCAGGCGCTGATGAAGAGCTGATAAAGAAAATGCATCTGTTCGGTGAATTGACAGGCATTGCTTTCCAGATAAAGGATGATCTCTTCGATTACAATAAAACCTTTGAAACAGGTAAACCTACAGGCATCGATATAAAAGAGAAGAAAATGACGCTTCCACTAATCTATACATTGAACAATTCATCGTGGAATGAGAAGCGGAAGATCATAAATACGGTTAAAAACCATAACCACGATAAGGAACTGGTGGGTAAACTCATGCAGAAAGTCAGAGAGAGCGGGGGCATAGAGTATGCTGAAAAGCGTATGAATGAGTATCGGGATAAAGCACTGTCTATACTGGCAGGCTTACCTCAATCACCTGCACTTAACTCATTGAAAAACCTGGTACTATTTACCACAGAGCGGGCAAATTAGTTTTCAGTGATATTGTCGGAGGTAAAGGCTCAATTATCCTTTTCTTATTGTGAATGCAAAAGTAGTGCCTACACCTGGTGAGCTGCGAACATTTATTGTCTCTTCATGAGCTTCAATAATGTGCTTGACAATGGCCAGACCAAGTCCTGAGCCACCTTGTTCACGTGAACGGGCTTTGTCAACCCTATAGAATCTTTCAAATATCCTGGGGATCTCTGAAAGCTCCATTCCGAGTCCGTTATCGGTTACTTCCACCAGGATATTCTGATCCATATCAAAAAAACTCAGTTTTGTCTTTCCCTGTTTTGGATGGCCATATTTGATGGAGTTATCAATAAGATTGATCAGCACTTCCTTGATGCGTTCCCTGTCAGCTTTCACCATTAGGGGTTTCTCAACAGGTTGTGCGAAGCTTATATTGAAGTTATTCTTCTTCGTCTTAATCTCCAGGAATTCAATTACTTCACGGCAAAGAGCAATAATATCAAAATTTGTATAGTTCAGCCGCAATTCGCCTGATTCCAGCTGTGATATCTTTTCAAGGTCTTCTACCAAAGCAATCATCCGGTTGATGCTTTTTTCAGTCCGAAGTAGATACTGCTTGTTAATAGTGGGATCATCTAGTCCGCCATCAAGTAATGTGAGTACATATCCCTGGATATTGAAAATAGGTGTCTTAAGTTCATGAGATACATTACCAAGGAACTCCCTCCGATAATTAGCCATTCTCTTGAGCTCGTCAATCTCCTTCTTCTTGGTCTCTGACCATTCAGCTACTTCCCGGTTTACATTATCCAGAGAGCTTTTGTTGAATGATTTGTCTGTTTCCTTTGGTAATTTTGAAGTTCGGATAGTCTTGTAAATCAACCTGATCTTCTCACTGATAAATTTGTTGATCAAAATGTTGATGGTGAAATATGCAAAGGCGAACACCAGAAGTGCAATGGCCAGGCATAACCATACAGATACAGCTAATGATGCAATAGTTCTGAGAACAAGTAATGTAACTGCTGTAAAAATGCCAATAAGAACCGCTATTTTGATGGCAACTTTAGCCGGTTCAGAAAAATTTAATTTCACATCCTCTATGGTTAAATTGAATTAATTGATCATCAGGATTCCTGTATCACCACTTCATTAATGACATTCCCGTTTTTTGGAAGTCAAACCGAGTACTCGTATTTATAGCCGACCCCTTTGATTGTTTTAATATTTTCGATGCCAATCTTTTCACGTATACGCCTGACATGAACGTCAATAGTTCTATCACCTACAATTACATCCGGGCCCCAGACACTTGAATAGATCTCTTCTCTGGTAAAGACCCTGTTTGGCTTGGAAGTAAGTAGTGCCAATAACTCAAACTCTTTTCGGGGTAAAGTAATTTCCTGACCTTGTCTGATAACCAGGTATCTTTCCTTATCAATGGTGATATCTGTTTGTGAACCTGTCAGCTCAATAGTTGATTCGGTCTTTAACCTGCGAAGCAGTGCTTTTACCCTGCTGGTGAGTATTCTTGGTTTGATAGGTTTTGCAATGTAATCATCAGCACCTGCATCAAACCCTGCCAATTGAGAATAATCCTCTGCACGTGCAGTTAGGAAGATTACAATAGTATCCTTAAAGTTGGGCATTGCCCTTATCTCACGGCAGGTTTCTATGCCATCCATGCCGGGCATCATCACATCAAGAATAACCAGATGAGGATGATTTTTCTTCATTAGTTCCAATCCGTCTTTTCCATTTCTTGCCTTTAGCACCTGGTAACCTTCCTTACTGAGATTATAGCTCAGGAATTCCAAAACATCAGGTTCATCATCAACTAATAGTATACTATACTGGTCTGCTTCCATAGTGAAGAAATTGAAATTAGAAAGTTATTCAAAAATACGGAAATAATTTCACTTGTATTTGATCTGAGTGTTTGACTGATTTCTGATGGACAACAACCTGTAGAATGGCATGATTATAGCTTATAAAAAAATAGATAAAGATCACTATCTACTGCACAATGTAATGAGTCAATGAACGTTCTTTTTACCTGAATCTATAACTATGTTGCTACAAGCTGCTCTAAAATCGAGATTGTATTTCCTGCTCACCCTCCTGTTGTTACCGACTATTTTTTCCTTTACCGACAAGCCTGTTTCAGGTGGTGGCAATGAGTATTTATGTATTAGTGATTCAGAAGCACATTTGGCGGCATTGGTTAATGAATACAGGAGTTCCAGGCACTTACCCCCGATTCCAGTTTCCATTTCTCTTACCAAAGTTGCCCGCTTTCATGTAAATGATCTGGTGGAGAATTTTACGCCTGGTCAGCGCTGCAATTTACATAGTTGGTCAAGTGACCCCCGATGGTCTTCGTGCTGTTATACACCCGATCATAAAAGAGCTGCCTGCATGTGGGACAAACCACGCGAACTGACAAGTTATAAGGGTGATGGGTATGAAATTGCTTTTGCCTCAACCTATAGATACTCCTCGAAGGAGGAATTCATAAAGGATGCACTGGAAGGCTGGAAGTCAAGTAATGGGCACAATGATATTTTAATTAATAACGGAAAATGGAAAACTACTATCTGGAAGGCAATGGGAATTGCTATTAAGGACGGATATGCAGTTATTTGGTTTGGTGAATTGCCTGATAAGGAAGGCGAACCCCTCCTTTGTAAATATTAATTTATCCCTATCTTTATCGTGTTAATGATCAAAACACGATAATGAAATCAATGTCCGATTTATCAGTACAATTAAAGCCTTCACTTAATTCGCACCCACAATATTTCAGTTACCTGATAATCATTCTGATGTTGAGTGTCGGATTACCATTTAAGGCTGTTTATAGTCAAAGCTTTAAAGGAGGTGTTCATGCTGGTCTGGTCGGAAGTCAGGTAGCTGGAGATCTGTTCAGCGGTTATAATAAAGCAGGCATCAGTGCAGGCGGGTGGGTAGGGTTTCAGATATCACCCAACTCTGCTTTCCAGATGGAGTTATCCTATATCCAGAAAGGTAGTCGTGAGAATCCCGATTATGAAAAGGAGAAATTTGATTCTTATATAATGCGTCTGGGATATGTTGAACTCCCTTTCCTCTACAGAATGATCTATAGTGAAAAACTTAACTTTGAAACAGGACTAGGACTAAATTTCCTCATGCATCATTATGAGAGATATAACAGTGAAGAGCTGTTCAGCCCTTTTGCTAAAAGTAACCTTTGTTTTATTCTTGGATTGTCGTACAATTTAAATGAACGGCTTAAGGTAAATTTACGTACCAATAATTCTCTTTTCTCCATTCGCACTGAAAGGGTAAATGGTGATGTGTGGAGGTTCTTTGACCATGGGCAGTTTAGCGATGCGCTCGTCTTTTCACTCTACTATGAGTTGTAACCAGATAACGGCCCGGAAGTAACTATCAGGTCTTAACCTAATAAGAAAGAAGGAACAAGTTATCTTGTTCCTTCTTTCTTTAATTGACCTGAATCTGATTATCAGAATCTTACTTAGTGATGATCAGTTTGATGGTATTATTCAGATTACGACCGTTTACCCTGATAAAATAAACACCGGGTGCTAATCCTGCACCATCCATTTCATAGACCGTTTCATACGTTGAAGCTTTTGCAACAATGAGGCCCGAAGCAGACAACACTGTTATCTCAGTCTTATATGCATCTTCCGGTAGAATCAGTGTGAAATGATCATTGGCAGGATTCGGATAAAGCTGGATATTGTTGACCGTGATGTCATTAACAGCGGTGCAATTCTCAACCGTCATATAGCCCGGCTTGGTAGTTGTGAAAACTCCTGTACCATCAGAAACGGTAAGCGTTACGTCATAAACTCCTTTATTCCTGTATGTAACTTCAGGGTTTTGCTCAGTTGATGTTTCAGGATTGCCACCAGGGAAACTCCATTCCCATGAGGTAATATTTCCGGCCGAATAATCGGTGAATACCACGGCATCCGATTCACAAATTACGATGTCAGAAGCTATGAAATTAGCCAATAGCATAGCTGAATTGGTGAGTCCCATAAAGTTGATATACTCATTCATAAGTGAATCTTTTGTGGAAGCACCTGTGCCATTGATTAGTCCTCCGAATTCGAATGAAGATCCAATTGTGCGATATGTATCTCCGTCAAAAGCTATGGCGAGATTATACGAAGGTGATGCATTCGTTAAAACAGTAAATGCTGTATCAACTGGAAGTATGCGGTCAATATAGCTGTTATCACCATAGTAGGTGAATGCCAATCCTTCAGTGAAAGTACCTGCAGTACCATTGATATAACCAAGATCACCTGCACCATCACCATTTCCTGTAATTTTAAACATAGTATGTCCTGTGGTCTGAGGATCCTTTGCCCAGGTATCTCCACCTTCCATATATACTTTACCATGGTTGTTATTCATGAAATTAGCCAGTGTCTGTCCTTGACCTGCGGTAAGAACAGCATTGTTAGGGTATGTTCCAAGACAAACGAATACGGATTGATAGTTGCCGATCATCAAAGGCCAACTGGTAACGTAATCAGAGGTAACCCCTATATTATTCATAGCTGTACGGATAGCAGGGCCCGAGTTTTTATTTCCATCCAGATCAATGATGAGAACAGGAATCTGACCAACAATAATTGTAGGATCAGCAGAACCTAAAAAGCCTTCATCAGCGCTCATATTGAAATTAAGTTGAACCTGATGGCCTGAAGGAGTTGTGGGTAATGCAGTTAAGGTGAAGGCAGCCGATGCTGATTCATAACCGTTTATAGTTCCATAGCTTGTACTGTCAACATTTATCAGAATATAAGGATCCTCAGTGCTTAATACTCCAAGTACATTATAGGCAGGAGCAGTTCCGGCATTCAGAATATTGAGATTAATCAATACTGTTTCACCTGGATCAACCTTTCCATTTATAATACCACCGCAATCATTGATCATCAATCCTGCATAATTAAGCACAACAGAATGAGCTCTAATTGTGAAGGCACCTGCCCACTGAAGTGTATCAGATGTGGCAGTGAAAGTGAAGCTAATCTCATAACCCTCAGGCACATCAGCAGATGATGTCAATTCGAATGCATCTGATATGGAGATTACTTGTCCGGCAGGAATTAGCGGATATACTTCTGTAGTATCATTTAGAGTTACATACGGATCATTGCATTGGATATTAACTGTGACATTCTCAGCATCTTCTGTTCCTGCGTTTTTCAAACCCAGTACTAAATTTACAGTTTCACTGTAATCCAGTTGTTGGTTGTTATTGCCATTTGGGTCGTTGATGGTGGTGTTATCATAAACAAGGTAAGGACCATTGAGGGGAATAACTTCAATGTCTGTTATGTAAGGAATGTAGTTGAATGCTGTAACGGCAAGTTTCATCATTCCAACTTCTGCCAATACAGGAATGTCAATAATGGCTGAGCCGCCTGTTACAATGGCAGTACCCAAAATTTCGCCATTCATGGTAAGACATGCTATAGCATCCTCAACAGAACACTCTATTTCAAATTGGCTCGAACCTGTAAAAGCAACACTACTATGAGCTACTTCAAGCTGAACCGGATTGGCAGTACGCAACATCAAGGATGGATCACCGAATATTAGCCATGTATCAGTCATTTCGTAGCCGGCGGATCCATATGTATCATTCATCTTGGCACATCCATTGATTGAAACACCTCCGAATGTTCTTTTTATATTATCATCATAACTTTCAACCAATATATCATCCATTTCATCCTGGCCTTCCATGGGTGGATTCCATGATTGATTGATAGTTGCCATAAGCGTAGCCACAGCACCGGTTGGACCATTTGAATTGGAAGCCCTGAGCCATGCTTCGGCAAAGCAGGTAGCATTCATGAATTCACCGTTCACACAGGCAACTGAGAAGATGTAAGGCCACATGTTATTATTGGTAAGGGCATTGACACCAGAATTCGAAAACCCGGTGGTACCCCAGGAAGTCTGGCTGCCATGACCAACATAATTTATGATGGAGCGGCCTGCATTGACTTCGGTGGCAACTGAAGCTGAGTTTGGATTACCCGGCAGGTCTTCACCTCCCTGTGTACCGTCATATAGTTCAGCAACCATGGTATAAGTGAAACCGATAAGGTCAGTACGGATATTGCGCATATGTTCCCAATCCCATTCCCCGTCATCACCTGTGCCTTCTGCTGAGCCAATACCAACTCCCTTTGAGAACCAGTCAATCGAAATATCGGGATTCTGTTCGTAAGTAATTGAACGCTCAACTTGTGTAATTACATGGGCAGCTGTTTCTGCTGAGAACCTACCAACAAAAATATCAGGGTAGTGGTCATTACCCGCAAGGTATCCATAAGCATGGTCAGAAGGTCCGCCCAAACCACTACCGGTAACGGTAGGTACTTGTGCATTATCACCTACCAGTAAAAGGTATGTCAATCCATTAGTGGCATAATAATTAGCCACGTATGCCTTTATGGCGGTAGAATTAACCCCAATTGTTGATACATCCACTATTTCAACCGGTATTCCAATAGTACGTTTCCATTCAACAAAGGCCTGCATTTCAGGTAGAAAAGCACTATGACAAATGATCAGCATATTGCCCTGCTCTTCCAGCGGAACATATCTGCCTGCGATAGCTGAATTAAGAAATTGCCTGTCATAGATTTGTTTGTAGTCAATACTAACCTTGTTACTGAATGTACTACGGTTTATCGTATTGACTGTAGATATTCCGTTTGCCCTGACTTCCAGTGTAATCTGGTAGTAAACCCTCAATACTTTCGTAACCGGGTTATAGGCAAATGGACTTACCACTATAGTTTGTCCACGGTAATCCCTGAGGATATATGGTTCACGCAACCCTGCAATATCTGATGGATAGAATTCATTCTTTTCATAGGCTGCTCCGTATGTGTAAGCTACACTTTGCGGATCGATATCACGGGTAAAATTCCCTTTTGAGGGAGCTATCTCTGTTGCCGGGAAGTCCCTGTAACTGGAAGAAACTACCACAACCTCCATATTAGCCATATCAGGAATAATGAGTGAGGTGGTAATCTTGGGAAGATCGGGCATTCCCTTCTCAAGCAATGGAGTGCTATTATCCACTGAGATGGTGAAGGCTTCTCCTCTAGGAGTTTGTACAGTATTCATGATAAAACCGCCAAGTTCCACTGAAATGGTGGAAGTTGAACTATTCCCGTCAACCAATTCAACGGTTGCTGCTACAGGCTGAGTTTCGTTTATGGCAATCCAATTCTGCGCTGATACTACACTTATAACCAGTGTCAGTATTGAAATCAGTAATGCTCTTTTACAATTCATTGTTGTGTGTGTGTTTGGGGTATTGTTGACTGTTGTATGTGATAGTAAACCTTCATTAAATCAGATTAAATCATTCAAACAGAATGATCTTTTTCAATTTTACCGAGTTCCCTGCATCAAATCTAATAAAGTACACTCCCGGTTTGAGGTCTTCCGTTTTTATTTTCAGATGGTGTGCCCCTGATTGGAGTGAATTTATATTGTAAAGCATTGAAACTTCCTGGCCAAGCAGGTTGATCAGGCTTATCCTAACCGATGAAATGCCTGTAAGACTGAAATCAATGAATAGCCTGTCGTTGAATGGATTTGGATAAACATTAAATGCTGAACCTCTCTCCACCATGGGAACATCAACTACCTCCATGTATATCTCATTAGATGGGGCTGATTCACATCCGCCTGATGAAGTAACTATAACATAGTAATAATCGGTAACTATCGGTTCATAGCTTACACCCGTTGCTCCCTCAATGGCGCCTGTACTGTGATACCACTGGTTGCCATCGGCAGCATTGGATATAAGTATATCATCCTGTTGGGTAATAACCGGTGTTTCAGGTACCGGATTGATATTAACTGTCAGGAATTTCTGATCATTCGACGAACCTGAGCCTATAGTTATAGTGAATGAAGTTGTGTCACTGATATTGGCAACCGGATTGTATATAGTATCTGAATTAAGCATTTCAGCAGGTTCCCACATATAATTTACCGCTTCCACATTATTGGTCACAAATGCAAACAGGTTAATATCCTCTTGCTGGCAAGCTGACGATGGATAGGCAAATGGATAGACTGTAAGTTCATCACCCTGCCCACCTGCATTGGATGAAGGAAAGATAATATCATCAATATAAGCCGCATCAGAACCACCAATGGTATTAACATCCTTCAAGTAAGTCCATTTAAAATTGTGCATTCCTTGAGTCACTGGAAAGTTTTCTATTCCCCAGTCAACATTCCCTGACCAGGAACCTGTCTCTGTACCATCAATATAGAATTTCAGAAAATCATATCCGCTCTCGGAAGAGACTTTGCGTGCGAAGGAAATATTCCCTTCTACCATAACATCCATGTTGATCTCAAGGCTTGTCTGCTGGTTATCACCTATCGCACCCGATTTGGCACTATAAAGACCACTATTCTGAATCAACGGATTAATTGTCCATGTTACCGGGCTTGCATTAATCCAATCAAAGGCACTAAAGTCACCTGTCTCAAAATCCTCAATGATCAACCCAACGGCCAATCCGTAAATTCGGGTCACATAGTATGGATCAGCATTAGCACTTGTAAAGAAGTTAATCAGGGTGCCGGTTTCTGTGCTGTCAGCAATAACAACCTGGTAAACTGTATAGCGTGTTGAATCACAGATCAGATCTCCTGATGGGTAGGCACTTTCTGAAATTGAGGCAAATTCACTGTCAGTGAAAAGGTAAGTAGTGGCATTGAAGGCATCGCTATGGCCCATATTACAAACAGGAATCTTAAGCAATGCTGTTTCACCTGCATCCAGTCTTCCATTAGGTGTTAAACTTTGAGCATCATCAATAATGATGGTATTGGCAACAAGTACGGGAGCATTTAACTTAATATTGAAGGTTGATACCCATGTATCAGTACTGTCAGTTATTTGAAGGGTAAATATTGCGGTACACTGATCAGGCAGCCAGTTAGTGGAACTCAATTCAAAGGCCAGCGTTTTGGTAACACTTTCACCTGAAACTATATCACCCCATGACTCTGTTTCTGTTTTAATAGTGATATAGGGACAAGTAGTTGTAATAATTGCCGTAAGATCAGTGGCATCCGTGTTTCCAACGTTCTTTAGGGTCATGTTGAAAGCAAAGCCTTCATTATAATCCACTTGCAGGTTATTATTGCCGATGGAATCATTGATACTCTGTGATTCCATTAAAACATAAGGGCCCTCAGGAGAAGCAACTACTACTGTGCCTATGTATGGTTGCTTATTTTGGGCTGTAACCACCACATCGGCATTGCCTGGAACAGTGATCGGGTCAAGATTTACAACGGCCATTCCATTTTCATCAGCCAGTGCAGTTCCATATAAAACACCGTCTTTAGAAATGGCAACATAGGCGTATGGTGCGGCATTAACGGTAAATTCAACTGACGATAGTGGCATCAGTGGATCATAAGTTACGGTCATTGGAGCCGGCATTGCCATATATATCATTAAGGAAGGATCGCCCATCAGGCAATATATCTCCCAATAATATTCAGCACTACCGGGTGATCCTTCGGTAACAGCAAGATTCCCTGCAAATATCACCTGATCCATGGTAGTATACCAATCTGCAAAGGATTCACCGTGATCATGGAACATACGGTCATAATCACCAAGTGTTGTTCCCTCATAGGTTGGATTGGCAGTTATCTGTCCAACCCCCACACCAAAGTAGAAATCCTCATCCCAGTAAGTGTTATTGGAGGCGCCGATATAACCGACCGCACCTTTGTTTTGAGCTCTGAGTAATTCTTCACCGAAACAATTACCACCATACATGCTTGTCTGACAGCAGTTACCGACCATTAAAGGGTATTCACCATTATTCTGAAGCCCGGCGATATCTGAAATACTGAAGGAGGGATCAGCCCAACCATTGGAACTGCCATGTGCCGTGTAGTTGGCAAAGCCAACGCCATCACTTACATTTTGAATGATCTGGCTTGATGAACTTCCTGATGCAGGGTAGAGATAGGTATGACTGAGTAATCCATGAGCCGCGTTAAAATAGTAAGTGGTACCATAATTTATTTGTCCGTTACCATGTGTGGGACCAAAATTGGCATCCACTCCGGCAATCATAACACATTCTCCAAGGAAGGCAGGATCAGGGAACAGGTATTGTTCATACATCAGTGTTTTATCTATCTGTGGTTGCAGCTCGCTGAGGTTATTTGCCGAGAACCTGCCATAATACATCTCAGGCAGATAATCATTGGTGTACTCACAGTAATAGAGGTCAGTGACATGACCAACCTGAAAAACAGGAATTTGATTCACATCACCCACAAACAAAACGAAGGATGGGGAAGGATCTTCGGGTGTTCCTGCATTATATAGATTCTGGAGATAATTCTTAATGGTGGTGGTAGTATTTCCAACAGCAGGATCATTGGTGTAAGCTTCTATGATATCAAACCCTTTTCTAGTTTTCCACTGAATAAATGGTTGCAGCGCTTCCTGGAACATCGGGTCAGAAACTATTACCATCTTAACCGGGTATTGAGTAATATAATCCCTTGATGACAAGGACGGCAATTGATTGGCTAACACTGACCCAAGCTTCTTGAAATACGGGGAGTTAGTGTTATCTTTAAGTGCTTGTGTAAGCTCTGGATCTCCACCATTAAATCTTACTTCAATTATCAAGTTCTCATATACTTTGATAATTCCCGTTACCGGATTGTATTTAACTGGGGCGATCTCTACACGTGCAATCCTGGTATCACGCAGTATACCTACCACTTCTGCAGTTGCTACCTCGCCACCAATAAATTTATTCTCACTGTAAGCTTTCCGGTTTATTACAAAATCAGTGACAGCAGCATTGTTTTTTGGAACAGGTGGTTGTGTCGGCATTAACTTATGGTTTATTCCAAGATCGCTTAATTTATATTCTTTAACACTTGATGATACAATCCGCACTTCAAGGGTAGCCCCAATTGGAATGGAGATGAGTTTCCTCATTACCGGCAATTTGGGTAATCCCTGTTCCTGTGCATTGGTGTATTTCTCAGCGGCAAGCTCACTGAAGGTGCCTTCAGTTGTAACCACATCAAATACATGGAAAGAGTTAAATGAATTGGATATGGTTATTCCTGTAAAAGAACTCTCATCAACCGAGAATGATGAAGGTGCATTGTTTAATGTTACTTGTGCTATGGTAGTATTTATAAAACAAAACACAATCATCAGCAGCAATGAACATACTTTTGCACATGAGTGTAAAGATTTTTCCATAAGTGGTTTTTTGATGTAATTACCTTAATGTCTGCACAAAACTAACAACAAAAAGGAATAACAACCAATTATTTTGGTTAAATTATACAAGTATTTTATGGATATTTTGAAAAGGGAATTATGTATCCCTACCCGGCTGCTGATTCTTGATCTTTCTGATCCCTGTAACAGGTATAAGTGTGGCAAATAATCCTATCCCTCCAACAACGAAAAACACGTAAACGAAATCCTTCCAGTCCATAAGTACAGGATATGCATTTATAAGGAAAGAGCCTCCTTCAGCATTTATCTTTACCAGTCCGAACTTCTGTTGCACCACGCATATCAAGGCACCCAGTAACATACCGGCAATAGCACCGCTGAATGTAACAAGAATTCCTTCCGTCATAAAGATCCGTTGCACCAGTTTATTATTGGCACCCAGTGCATAAAGTATGGAGATGTCCTTTCGTTTATCCAGTATCAGCATGGAAAGTGAACCAATTACATTGAAAGTAGCTATGAAAAGGATGAAGGAAAGTATAAGGAAGATAGCAAACTTCTCTGAACGCATGATTTTGTAAAGTACCTCCTGTTGTTGAAATCGGTTCTTGACAGTATACGAATTACCAAGTACCTGCGCTACTTTATCCTGCATAACACTCATATCAGCGTTCCTGTTGATGGAAATCTCCACAGAAGTCAACTCATCAGTGTATTCAAACAACTCGCGGGTAAAACTAAGCGGAACGATCATGTATTTTGTATCAAAGTCCTGCTGAACAGAAAAAATACCCGACGGACGTATATCCAGTCGCTGAAAGGCGTTATCAGGATTCGCGTAATTTGAAGCCAAACGCTTAGGAGCATAAACTTCTATTAGGTCCTGATAGTTGTTGAGGTTGATACCCAGGTAATAGGCAATCCCCATTCCGGGAATAGCCAGAGGTTGTTCCTTGTATTTAAGCAACAAAACCCCCTCTGATATCATACTATCCAAACCGGTCCACTCAGTATAATTATCATCCACACCTTTAAGTGTAGCAAGGAATTGTTTGCTGCCATATTTAAGCAATGCTTTTTCTTCAATGATACCAGTAGCAGCTTCAACCCCATCTATTTCTTCAATCTTATGCCAGGGGAAAGCTGTGGATGTAAATGTCTTTCCTTTAGCCGCTGTTACTTTAAGGGGTGGATCAAATGTATTGAACAGGGATACAACCAGACCTTCAAACCCATTAAACACCGATAATACAACTATAAGCGCCATAGTGCCTATGGTAACACCGGCAACAGAAATGCCTGAAATAATATTAATCACATTGTGTGACTTCTTTGACTTCAGGTACCGCCAGGCTATATAGAAAGGTAAGTTCAATTTGCTGAATTAATTACGCAAAGTAACCTGATAACTTAAGAATTGAGCAGCTTATCAATATTTTCAATGTAATCAAGTGAATCGTCGATATAAAAATCCAGTTCCGGGATTATTCGCAATTGGCTCTTTACTCTGGTACCAAGGTTATGACGTATATCCTTCTTGTGTTGCTTGATAGTCTTAAAAACCAATGTTTTATCCATTGGTCCGAAGAGGCTAAGATATACTTTTGCAAGCGAAATATCGGGTGTTATATTTACCTTGGTAACAGTTACCAGGTAACCACCCAGATGTTCGCCGGCAAAGATTCTTAATATGTCACTAAGATCCTTTTGGATCAGCCTTGCTATTTTTTCCTGACGTTTTGATTCCATATTGCAAAAATAAGGAATTAAGTGTCGTAATCATAGTTCAACAGCAAGCAGTTAACTTTTCTTTTCACATTTACCTTCAATCAACTTATCTTTGTTGCATTCCGTAGAAATGCCTAAATCCATATTTCCTGATGAGAAATCTTTCCAAGATCCTCAAGTACGCCATACCTTACTGGGGTTTTGCTTCACTCAATATAATCTTCAACATAATAGGCGTACTGTTTTCACTCGCCTCATTTGCTGCCATTATTCCGGTGCTCAACATACTTTTTAAGCTTGAGGCGACAGTAACATCGGCTCCACCACTTGCATTGAACTTTGAATCACTGAAACTGAACTTTTACTACCTGATCAGTCGTATGATTGAGCAGTACGGCGAGCTTACCACACTTGGATATATCTGCGGGATCATCGTCATTGTTTTCTTTTTAAAGAACCTGTTCCGCTACCTGGCCATGTATTATATAGCTGAAGTACGCAACGGTGTGGTGAAGGATATCCGTAATGCCATGTATAAGAGGGTACTTATACTGCCTCTTTCATACTACAGTGAAAAGCGTAAAGGTGATATCATGAGCCGGATGACTACGGATGTTCAGGAGGTAGAATGGTCAATCATGAGTTCTTTGGAGATGATCTTCCGTGATCCGATTACCATCATCTCATACCTGGTTACGCTCTTTATCATGAACTTTGAACTTACACTCATGGTTCTGATACTCTTGCCACTAAGTGGTTTACTTATTGGCTATATCGGTAGAAGTTTAAAGCGTACATCGGCAAAAGGCCAGATTAAGATGGGGGAATTATTGTCGACTATCGAGGAAACCCTCGGTGGATTAAGGATTATCAAGGCATTCAACGCGATAGATTGGGCTGACGAGAATTTCAGAATCACCAATCAAAGATATAATCGTCTTATGGTGCGCTTGTATCGGAAGAGAGACCTGGCATCACCATTAAGTGAATTTCTGGGAATTGGTGTTTCGGTTTTTGTTATCTGGTATGGCGGTCGGCTCATATTATCGCCTGACTCAAGCATGGATGCCGCCATTTTCATTTCCTATATTGCCATATTCTCCCAGATGATCAACCCTATAAAAGCCCTGAGTACTGCTTCTTATAATATACAGAAGGGGGCTGCTTCAGTGGAGCGTATTGAGCAGATTCTGAATGCTGAGGAGGTTATCACTGAGAAGGAAAATGCTTTAAATGTCAAGGATTTCAGTGAAAAGATCGAATACAGGAATGTTAGTTTCAAATACCAGCAGGATGAGGTATTAACGGATATCAACCTTACTGTAGAGAAAGGAAAAATGATTGCTTTGGTGGGTGCATCAGGTAGTGGTAAGTCGACTATGGTTGATCTGTTGCCACGATTCTATGATGTTACCAAGGGTGAAATACTCATTGATAATATTCCCATCAAAGATCTGGTGATCACTGATCTGAGAGCCCTCATGGGAATTGTGTCACAGGAAACAATACTCTTTAACGGGACTGTTTTCGATAATATCGCGTTCAGCATGACCAATGTGAGCCTCGATGAGGTCATTGCAGCGGCCAAAGTTGCCAATGCCCATGAATTTATTATGCAAATGCCCGATGGTTACCAAACAAACATTGGCGACCGGGGTATCAAGATGTCGGGTGGCCAGCGTCAGCGACTGAGCATAGCACGTGCAGTGCTCAAGAATCCGCCGGTACTCATACTTGATGAGGCAACCTCAGCACTGGATACTGAGTCAGAGCGACTAGTGCAGGAAGCTTTGGTTAACCTGATGAAAAACAGAACATCAGTTGTGATTGCCCACCGCCTTTCAACCGTTCAGTTTGCTGATGAGATCGTAGTACTTCAGAATGGACGGATAGTGGAACGAGGAACACATAATAATCTACTTGGAAAGGCCGGAGTGTATAAAAGACTTCATGACCTCCAATCGTTTGAATAGAACAAGTCAAATATCAGATCAACAACCTGCCTGATGATACAACAAATCAAGAATTCAGCCAAATTACTGCTTCCGGAATTGATAAACATCAGAAGACATCTTCACCGGAATCCCGAGTTATCGATGAAAGAAGAGAAGACTTCCGCTTTCATTGCAGCAAAACTTGATGAGTATGGAATTAAATATACCAGTGGCATCGCTGTACATGGTATTGTGGCACTTATTGAAGGAAAAAATCCGGGTAAACGTACCATTGCTTTACGGGCTGATATGGATGCACTGCCAATACTGGAAGATAATAACACAGAATATTGTTCCACTGTGCCCGGTGTGATGCATGCCTGCGGACATGATGTACACATGACCTGCCTTTTGGGAGCGGCCCATCTGCTTCAACAACTAAGGAATGAATTTGAAGGAACCATCAAGCTCCTGTTTCAGCCATCTGAAGAGCAGTTCCCGGGTGGTGCTTCCATGATGATAAAAGAAGGGGCACTTAAAAATCCAACACCCGAAAAGATGTTTGGACAACATGTACTACCCACATTGGAGGCAGGTAAAATAGGACTGAAACCGGGTAAATACATGGCCTCAACCGACGAGATATACCTGACCGTAAAAGGTAAGGGAGGCCATGGTGCCACTCCTGAACTCAACATTGATCCGGTGCTGATTGCATCTCATATAATAGTGGCACTGCAGCAAATTATCAGTCGTGATAAAAATCCTGTGCTGCCTGCCGTTCTTTCCTTTGGGAGATTTATTGCAGACGGGCGTACCAACATTATCCCTTCAGATGTTAAGATGGAGGGTACACTGCGCACCTTTGATGAGAAATGGCGTGCCGATGCACACCAGAAAATCACAAAGCTAGCCACTGGTCTGGCTGAGAGTATGGGTGGTACCTGCGAAGTTTTTATTGATAAAGGATATCCGTTTCTGGTGAATGATGATAAGGTAACCGCTCAGACAAAAAAAGCTGCGATTGAATACCTTGGACCTGATAATGTGGTAGACCTTGATATGCGCTTAACGGCAGAGGATTTTGCCTATTATACTCAATTGGTGCCTTCCTGCTTTTACCGACTGGGTGTTGCCAATGAAAGTCGGGGCATTGTGCACAACCTTCACACACCGAGGTTTGATGTTGATGAAGCAAGTCTTGAAACAGGTGCCGGTTTTATGGCATACCTCGCATTCTCGGCTATGACCAAGGAATAAAAATGTTTATTCTTTATGTTGCTTATTCTTCTGTGGGAAGGATTACCCATGAATGATCAAGCCAGTTTGAAATACTCCTTGATTTCTCTGATTACCCCGTTGTTATTATTGTCGTGTTTAGTGATGAACCGGGCTGACTTAAACAAGTCGGGGTGTGAATTTTTCAGGGCATAACTAATGCCGGCTACTTCAAGCATCTCTTTGTCGTTCATGTAGTCGCCGAAAGCCATCACTTCATCAGCCGAAGCATTGCAGTGCTTCATAATTTCAAGCAAAGCGGTTCCTTTGGTTGCGGTTAAACTGGTCATATCGAGCCATATCTGGCCGGCTACAGCCACTCTGCAGCGTTTTTGCATATTCTCAAAATAAGGAAAGCTGTTTACTTCTGAACCGGTAAAATCACACATAGTGAATTTCAGTGCAACATCATCAACCAAGGTCAAATCTTCAACAACCTGCAACTCTTTGTAATACTTCTGTGCTTCATCCAATAAAGGCTGATAATTATTCTCAACCCAGGCTGATTTCCTGCCGCACAAGATAGGCCAGGCATTCTTGATATTTCTACCTCTGTCAATCAGTTCTAGTGTAAGATCTTCTGCTAATGGATTCAGATGTATTACCTGCGACCCTTTCAGTGCAATGGCCCCATTTTCAGCAATTATATATACATCTTCCAGTAAATCGCTGAATTGTTCAGCTATCGTGTAGTATTGCCGTCCGCTGGCAAGTACCCAAGTGATTCCTTCTTTTCGAAATTTCTTTTCAAGTTCCCGAAATCCAGCGGGTACCTGTTTTTCATCATTCAATAGAGTGCCGTCGAGATCAGTTACTATTAGTTTGATCATAAGGTGAATTGCAGCAGGTTAAAACTTATGGGCTTTAGGTTTGCAAAGTGACAACAAAAAAATGGAATATAGGTTGATGTGCTTCTTAAAGAATTTGAATAATTGTTAAAATTATTGTCGTACTTGATTCAGTTGTATTGGAAATGAAAGCAAATGGACGATTGAGTTTTATCATGTTTTTATCAACTCCAGTATAACTCAAGTATAACTCCAGTACAACTCCAATGAATCATAGATATACAAGAGTTATACTGGAGTTGAACTGGACCTGAACTGGAGTTGGGAAAAAGGAAACTCAAATGAAGTTGAACTGCTGTGGCTTTATTGCCCAGCTATAAAACACAAATTATAAGGTCGTTAGCTATAACGGAAATAATTACTTTTTAACAGTTGTACTCCAAAAATTAATAATACATGCCTCAACAGAAAATCATAGCATTGATTGCGCCCCCTGAGGAATTCCTCTAAATTTGTACCACTTACTTATCTGGTAAGAACGCAACAATATAGCCTTCATGACTAACGAAGAGATAACACAGAATTACGGGGAGATTATTGAAAAAACAGTCGGATTCGTCAAGGATAAACTAAAAGAAGCGGAGGGCGGACACGACTGGTATCATATTCAAAGGGTATGGAATAATGCACTGCATATCGCTGATATTGAGGGTACAGGCAACAGGCTGGTTATTGAACTGGCTGCTTTGCTACATGATATTGCTGATGCTAAATTTCATAATGGTGATGAATCCATTGGTCCTAAACTTGCAGGTGACCATATGAAATCACTTGCACTGCCGGAAGTAATAATGGATAAGGTGATTTTTATCATCGAAAATATATCCTTTAGGAAACATCATCAAAACAATACTGCTAATTCAGTTGAACTGCAGATAGTACAGGATGCTGACCGACTGGATGCTCTGGGGGCTATCGGAATTGCCCGTGCTTTCAACTATGGTGGTTTCAAAAACAGACCATTGTATGAGCCGCAGGAATTGAAAGAAACAGCCATGCCCTCTCTAATCACCAGCAGCAATCACACCATCGGCCATTTTTATGAAAAGTTATTGCTGCTTAAGGGTTTGATGAATACTCCTACAGGCAAGCAAATGGCAGAGGAGAGGCATTCCTATATGGTTACTTTCCTCAATGAGTTCTATAAGGAGTGGGAAGGGAAGAAGTGATTGTCAATTTCCAGTTCACTATTAACCGGTTGACATCTATAAGCATGAGTCATCATAGATTCATCAGAAAAAGTTCAGAAATTGTATTGTGATGAATGAGGCATCATTAAAACATTAAACAGCGAATATTCATTTGGATTTTGATTCTTCAAATTCTTGGAAAATACGCTTCACAGCATCTTCATACTCATCAAAAGTCTTTACTTTTTTAATGATTCTTTTAACTTTTTCAGGATTCTCAAACCAGTTAACCAGATAATCCCAATACTCCTTGAGCACATTGAGCAAGGTGAGTCGGTCGTTCATATCACTACGGTATCCATAGTATAGATCATCAAGAAATCTAAGCAGTTTAATTTTCCTTTCCGGGTAGTTATCAACATGCAATATTTCACCCGGTAGAAAAGGATTGCTCAGGATTCCTCTGCCAATCATGAATCTTTTTACATCGGGCATCATACCTGATATCTCAGCATAATCACTTACTGTAAAAACATCGCCATTATAGACATAAGGAACGTTGATCAGTGGAAGAATCTGGAGTAGAAAATTTTTATCAGCTTGTCCTGAATAGAGCTGCTTCCCAATTCTGGGATGAACAGTAAGCTCATGAATAGGATAAGCATTAAACACAGGAATCAGATTAAATATCTCCTCGGGTTTTTCGTAACCCAATCTGCATTTTATGGAGAACCGGAGTGGCATGGTTGGCATTACTTTTTCAAGAATATCTGAAATCAACTCAGGGTAAGGCAGCATGCCCGATCCCCGCTTTTTGTCTGCCACCTGTGGATAAGGGCAACCCAGATTCCAATTTAGTTCCCTGAAACCTCTGTTCGCACATAAATGCGCGAATCTAAGAATTTCATCAGCATCCTTGCTTAGAATCTGGGGAACAACTTCAGCTGAGGTTGAAGTAAGGTGTTGCAATTCAAATTCCTTGCGGGCAGAAAGTCGGCTTTGGTGATCTATTTTAGCAAAGAAGGGTGTGAAATATTTGTCGACATTTTCGAAATGCTGTGCATAAACACGACGAAATGTATGCGGTGTGATGCCTTGAAAAGGTGCTAAAAATAATTTAATATCAGATTTCATGAAAGTGCAAAAGTAGTGATTACAGGCATTCTGGCATAAACAAATCTGCTCTTTGCTTGGTTACTTTATTAGTAAAGATTCGCGTCTGTTTTATGCGTATCTTTGATAAAGTTTATTTTCATGTTTTATCGTCGAAATATGAGAACTTAATTAGAAAAACAATCAGCAAAAAACATGGTAAAATCACAACAAACAAGAAACAAACAAGAAAAAGAAAAGCTTAAACTAAAGAAGAAAAAGGATAAAGCACAAAAGAAAATTGAAAGACAGGCTGAATCCCGCGATGGGAGCAACCTCGATGACATGATTGCTTATGTTGATGAATATGGGCGCATTACTTCCACCCCTCCTGATCCTACTCAGAAAAAGATTGTCATCAATGCAGAAGATATTGAGATTGATGTAAGGAATAAGAATGTTTCCAGAAGCGAGGACACACCAACAACCGGCAAAGTGAGTTTCTTCAATGAATCAAAGGGTTATGGATTTATTAAAGATTCTATTAGCGGGGAAAGTTTGTTTGTCCATATTAATTCTATTGAAGGATTAATAAAAGAAGGAGATACTGTTACATATATGACAGAAAGAGGCCCTAAAGGTCTTAGTGCCGTTAGTGTAAAGAAAATAGTTCCACCCGCCCCAGTTAAGGCTCCGGTTATTAAAAAGGAAGAGGAAGTTCAGAAGAATACCGAAGAGGCTGAAACACTCTGATCATTCTGATCCAACACATCTGAATCTGTAATATTTTTTCCAATTACTCATATCAGTGTTATCTGTAAACATAGTTTATTAAACATTGTTAGGAATTGTAGTAAGGTAATTCCCGTCTTACTAATCCTTATCAATTGTTTAACTAAAACTAACTGCTGATGAAAAAGCTCATGTTTACTTTCATTGTAAGTGTTATTGCTTTACAAATCTCCGCACAGGAAAATTTACTAACTAAAGGCGACAAAGTGCTAAATCTTGGTCTCGGATTAGGGTCCACAGGTTGGGGTACTGGTTATTCCACATCCATGATTCCACTTTCGGCTTCGCTGGAGGTAGGTATTCTGGACGGTGTTTTGGATGTTGGTTCCATTGGTGTAGGAGGCTTTATCGGGTATGCTTCCTATAAGTATGAATGGTATACCTGGAGGTATAAATATTCTGATCTGGTAATTGCCGCCAGAGGTAGTCTGCATTATCCGTTAGTTGAGAAACTCGATACTTATACCGGTCTCTCACTCGGCTACGAGGCCATTTCCTTCACCGAATCAGGTGATGGTACACCCACATTAGGTTATTCAACGGTTGGCAGTGGCATGTTTCTGGCATGGCACGCCGGCGGTCGGTATTATTTTAGTGATAACTTTGCTGCCATGGCTGAAATTGGATATGGTTTCACCTGGTTAACCATCGGCGTAGCATTGAAATTCTAAGAACTTCTTACTCATTTATTCTCAAAGACTGCTGTTAATGGCGGTCTTTCTTGTTTTATTTCTTTTATCAAACTTTTTGATTGGTTAATAGTTACTTATTAAATCATAAATATTTACGTATCAATATTAACTAAATCAAAAGCATGTAAAAATGAAAAAAACCGTTACCCTCCTCTTAATTATGGCAATACTGCTATTCACTAATGCATTTGGCCAAGATGCTACCGAATACAAGCTACGACTGGTTATCCCGGTGTTGGATGCTCCTGAAAATTTCAATATTCCGCATAAATATCCTTCCATGGATCAGGCTTTGGAGTTCTCCTCTGATTTCTACGAATTGGGATTCTGGGGAATTGATGAAGCGGGTAATAAATTATTCAAGGATCCGCAGGGAGACAAATTATATAATAATGTCTTTAAGTATGCACTCGGATTGGCATTTTCCAAGTACGGTAGTGAACTGCCGGTTCCTCTTGGTGTTTGGGCCCATGAAGAGTATCATAGGGCAGTGTTAGGTTATAATGATATTGCTTCAGAAAATGGGAATTGGTTATTTACCAGATGGGATGGTACTGTTTTCGGAGTTTCGGACTCTTCGCTCACTAGTTTGAAAAGAAATGATCTCGTGCAGCTATTGTACGCTTACACCAGTGGAATACATTATGAAGCCAATCTTAGTCAGCAAATAAGCATCAAAGATTTCTATAACCAAAGGAGTCATTATAAAAATGCATTGTTACTCTATAATGCCTGGTATATCTACGACTATTTTAATTTCTCTGCCAGTGAAAAGAGTGATTCAGTTAAGGTACATGCTCCAACTAATGAAAGCAGAAACCCTTTGGAACGTGACTTTGCCGGAGCTGATCTTACCGCATGGGTGTATGATATGTTTGATCCTGATTTGCCGTTCAATTCCAGAGATCATTTTCCAAATGGCGATGGAGTAAATCGGCGTATTGGCTTCTCAGATCTTTCTGCTGATGCTCAGGATTACCTGGAAAAGCAGAAGAACCTTTCGTTGCTGAATTTCGTGAATCCTGCCATCTTTTTTATCAACAGAATTAGAATTTCGGATGATTTCTCCTTTAATTTCTTTACCCAGTATGTACCCACTCATTTTGGTAATGATGTGGCATTATATCTACCTTTCACCTATAGGAATTACAACCTGCTGGTAAATCTTCACAGGTATTCCAATAAGGAGGATGCAGGTGCCGGTGTTGGATTAGGCATCTATAACCTCAGATTGACGGGTAGGCTGGAAAGTGATTTTTCGGTAAATTATTGGAATCAACCAAAATCATTCTATTCTGACGAGAAAATATCCGGAGGATTCATTAACTTTGAGTCGAGATACCAAATGAGTAAGAAATTAGCGGTGTTTCTGGCGTTCGATGCCAAGACCAAAGGATGGATGATTGGAGAGCCTGATTTATATAAAGACTATTCAATACAGGCAGGTATAAATTTTAATTATTCAGGAAAGCAAAACCAATGAAAACCCTGATTCACTGGGCACCAAGGATACTGACAATGTTATCCATTCTGCTCATCAGTCTGTTTGCACTTGATTCTTTTGCACCTGGTGTGCCATTACTGAAGCAGATTAGTGCATTCCTTATGCATATGATTCCTTCGGCTGTATTGGCCTCTATTTTAGTCATTGCTTGGCGTCACCGGCTTACCGGAGGAATTATTTTCATCATCATAGGCCTTGTACTGAGTCCGTTTCTTTATTCCATGAACTTCAGGAACAACCACAGTGTCCTGATGAGTATTGGTGTTGTAGCAATTATCTTATTGCCTTTTATTGTAGCAGGTGTGATGTTTATTGTTGACTACTATTACCAAAAGAAAGACCACCCAACTACCTGAGCTGGAAAGGATCAATTGTTTACTTTTGATGCTGCATTAAATTATAGGATGAAAGTAAACGGGAAACACTACAAAACAATCTGGATGGAAGGATCTGATGTTCTGATGATCGACCAGAATAAGCTACCTTTTGAATTTACCATACACACTTGTGAGGACTATAGGTCAACCTGTCGTGCAATAGTTGACATGACGGTAAGAGGCGCAGGAGCCATAGGAGCTGCTGCCGGATATGCGATGGCGCAGGCTTTTATGGCAGGTGAAGACCACAAGGTAGCAAGAAAACAAATACTGAGCACCAGGCCTACTGCCCGTGATCTATTTTATGCGGTGGGAAGAGTTTTTGCTGCAGGACTGAAATCAGCTGAAGATGCTGTTATTGAAGCCAATTGTGTAGCTCTTGAGAATGAGGAAGCTGGCAAGGCCATTGGAATACATGGTAATGAACTCATTAAACCCGGAGCACATATTCTCACTCACTGCAATGCAGGATGGCTGGCTTTTGTGGACTACGGTAGTGCTCTTGCTCCAATTTATGCTGCAGTGAATGGCGGGAAGGACATCCATGTTTATGCTGATGAAACCCGTCCGAGAGGACAAGGTGCACGACTTACTGCCTGGGAGCTAGCCAATGAGAATATCCCTCACACTATTATTCCGGATAATGCAGCAGCTTTACTGATGTCGAAAGGAATGGTTGATATGGTAATAGTTGGAGCTGATCGTATAGCAGCAAATGGTGATGTAGCCAATAAAATCGGTACACTGGAAAAGGCCATAGTTGCAAGGCACTATGGAATTCCATTTTATGTAGCAGCACCCTCCTCAACAATCGACTTGAACACAAAAGAGGGAAGGGATATTATAATTGAAGAAAGGTCGCAGGATGAAGTACTTTGGCAGACAGGCATGGATAAAAATCATGAATTGCATACAATCATGGTAGCCAATCCCGGTTCCCCGGCATGGAATCCTGCATTTGATTTTACTCCCGCAGAGCTCATTACCGGAATAATAACGGAGAATGGTCTAATGAAAACAAGTGATATTAATTCCGGGTTTTAATACTGCAAACTATAAATACCAGTGATATGATAACAAGATGTGAATGGCCATTGAATGATGCATTGATGTTGAAGTACCATGACGAGGAGTGGGGTGTACCGGTACATGATGACCGTAAGCTGTTTGAGTTTCTGGTATTGGATGCCTTTCAGGCAGGGCTAAGCTGGAAGACAATTCTGCACAGACGAGAAGGGTTCAGGAAAGCCTTTGATAACTTCGATGCTGAAAAGATTGCCTTGTATGGGGATGAAGACTACCAACGGTTGCTAAATGATGCAGCTATCATACGAAACAGGGCAAAAATCAGTGGAACCATAAAAAACGCTAAGCTTTTTCTGCAGGTGGTTGAGGAGTTTGGCAGCTTTGACAAATACATCTGGCAGTTCACCGACTATAAAACCATCACTAACCATTGGACAAGTAATAAGGAAGTGCCGGTTTCAACCAAAGAATCAGATGCCATGAGCAAAGACATGAAGAAGCGAGGTTTTGCTTTCTGTGGCACTACGATTTGCTATGCATTTATGCAGGCCGCTGGTTTAATTAATGATCATTCAATAGAATGCTTCAGGTATAACAATCTCTAGTCGGCAATTCTTGCATTCAAAAAAACATAATGCTTTATCAACAAGCAACAACGTCTTTTTAGCAAAACACCTAAGTCTTTATTTTCAATTACCCATGTTTATATCGTCAAGCATCGGTAACTGAATTTTCTAACAACTTGGTCTATTTTATAAGAATAATCCATAACAAAAGAGTCCGGTTTAACTGTTCTAAATTCTAATTAGCTGATACTTCGAAGGTATTGCCTACTTTTGCAGTGCTTATGTCAAATACTAAACGTTCGTTAACAGAATGGTTGCCCATAACCCGTGAGGAACTGGAGAAGCGCGGCTGGGATGAAGTAGACGTAATTATTGTATCGGGTGACGCTTATGTTGACCACCCTTCCTTTGGCGCTGCAGTTATTGGAAGAATCATTGAAAAGCAGGGCTTAAGAGTAGCTGTTTTGCCTCAACCGAACTGGCGGGACGATCTGCGTGACTTTAAGAAACTAGGAAAGCCCAGGCTATTTTTTGGTGTTACTGCCGGGAATATGGATTCCATGGTGAATCACTATACTGCCAACAAACGGCTAAGGTCGGATGATGCGTATACCCCGGGAAATGCTTCCGGCTTCCGGCCTGATTATGCTTCTGTTGTTTACACACAGATACTTAAGAAAATCTATCCTGATGTTCCGGTAATTCTTGGAGGAATTGAAGCTTCCATGAGAAGGCTTTCTCACTACGACTATTGGAGTGATACGGTAAAACAAGGTGTACTTTCATGGAGTGGTGCTGATATGCTGGTTTACGGGATGGGGGAGAAGAGCATTGTGCGCATTGCAAATCACCTGTCATCAGGTGAGCCACTCAATACGTTACATGATGTGGAACAAACTGCCTATAGGATAGAGGCCACCAGTGCGATTACTCCGGTTAACGGATGGGAAACACTGGAACTCCCGTCACATGAAGAATGTTTAAAGGACAAGAAGGAATTCTCCAGACATTTCAAATTATTTGAAGAAGAATCCAACAGATGGCAGGGAGCCCGGCTTGTAGAAAAGGAAGGGGAGATGCTGACGATAGTAAATCCGCCCTATACACCAATGCAACCCGGTGAACTGGATGCATCCTTCGATTTGCCATATACCAGAGAGCCTCATCCAAAATACCATAAACGGGGGCAGATACCGGCATTTGAAATGATTAGGAATTCTATAAATATGCACAGAGGCTGTTTTGGTGGTTGTGCTTTTTGCGCCATCTCTGCTCATCAGGGTAAATTTGTGGTAAGCCGGTCGGAGAAGTCGATACTCAATGAGGTTAAAGAGGTGGCTGCCCATCCAGATTTCAAAGGACACATCACTGATCTGGGGGGGCCTTCGGCTAATATGTACCGCATGGCGGGAGTTGACAAGGATAGGTGTATGAAATGCAAGCGGGCATCGTGTATTTTCCCCACAATATGCCGCAATCTCAGCACCGACCATAAACCCATGACTAATCTTTACCGGGAGGCACTGAAAATAAAGAACATCAAACGGATTTCCATTGGCAGCGGCATCAGATATGATATGCTTGTTGGAAGAACTGAGGCTGAGAACAAAGCATACGGGCTTGATGAATACATGCATCAGGTAATTACAAAACATGTTTCAGGCAGGTTAAAGGTCGCACCTGAACATAGTTCATCGGAGGTACTGAAGATTATGCGCAAACCTCATTACCGTACCTACCATCTCTTTAGCCAAAAATTTAATGAGATCAACCGTAATGCCGGACTAAAACAGCAGCTCATACCTTACTATATTTCAAGCCATCCTGGCAGTCGTTTGAATGATATGGCCGAGCTTGCCTGTGAAACCATGAAACAGGGTTTCCACCCCGAGCAGGTGCAGGATTTTACTCCAACGCCAATGACCTTAGCAACCACCATGTACTATACCGGCATTGACCCATATACCATGAACCCGGTTTATGTGGCCAAGTCAAAAGAAGAAAAGCAGGAACAGCAAAGGTTCTTCTTCTGGTATAAACCCGAAAACAGGCAGTGGTTGCAGGCTACTCTAAGGAAAATTGGCAGGGCTGATCTGATCAATCAATTCAGAGCTGGCAGGTAGTTATTTTGTCATTTTGGATATATTTCCTGCAAACACTACTTTAACAGAAACACATATTATCTAACGTATTCTGCTTTTCCTTGCCCCATAAGAGAAGTAGATTACCAGACCGATCACTAACCATATCAGGAAGCGTAACCAGTTAGTAATACCGAGCTGCGACATCAGGTAGAAGTTAGTAATGAGCCCCAATACAGGGATGAGGGAGAGCCTGTTGATAAGAGCAGCAATTGAAACTGACACAGCAACTATAATGAAGGCGAAGTGAGGGATTTTATGTTTTACAACATCCCAGACTGAATCGCCGGGCAATCGATGAAAATCAACAATGCTTTTAAGATCTTCCATATCCATGGTCATAAGGATAATAAAGACACCAAGCCAGATAAAAGGCAGCCATTTACGGCTGTCGAAGTAGGGAACCCTGAATTTTCCCGTGCCTTTTCCGCCAAGATTGCCGGCTGGAGTCTTATGGCCGTCGAGTATAAGCACACCGCCTGATACCAGAACAAAAGCGAAGAGGGTACCGATACTGGTAAGATCAGTCACTTCAGTAAGATTCATGAAAAGAGAAGGAACGGCAACAAGTATACCTGCTATTATAGTTGAAAAACCAGGGGTTCTGTACTTTCGGTGAAGTTTACTGAACTTAGGAGGCAACAGTCCGTCACGGCTCATACTCATCCATATTCGTGGCTGTCCAACCTGAAAAACCAGGAGAACACTCGCCATAGCAATTACCGCGCTTAAAGCAATTATGCCTGATAGCTGGGAGAGATTTAGTTTTTCAAACACAAAGGCAAGCGGATCAGAAACTCCCAGGAAGTGATAGCTCACCATGCCGGTAAGCACCAGACTAATGGCAACATACAAAACGGTTGTAATCAGTAATGAATAGATCATGGATCTAGGCAGATCTCGTTGTGGATTTCGACACTCCTCTGCAGTAGTGGAAATGGCATCAAAACCTATGTAGGCAAAGAAAACTCCACTCACACCTTTCAATACACCGCTAATACCATTGGGAGCAAAAGGCGACCAGTTATCAGGGTTAACATAAAAGCTACCAACGGCAATCACCATGAGAAGGATAGCAATTTTGAGCAGTACCATGATATTACCTGCTGTCTTTGATTCTCTAATTCCGGTATAAACGAGCCAGGTAATGGCAACCACAATGGCAAAAGCCGGTATGTCGGCAATGATTCTTATACCGCCTATCATCGGGGCACTTGTCCATGCCCGCCAGGCTTCTGACAGTTCACCGGGAAGATTAGCCGGCAATACTCCACTTGCAAGGAGTTCACTTGCCTGTGCAAACCCTCTGGAGGCGCTCAAGTAGTCAATAGTTATGAACTCAGGAATTGAGATGCCTAAACCTGACAATAATCCCACAAAATAGCCCGACCATGAGATGGCCACGGCAATATTGCCTACCGCATATTCCATGATGAGGTCCCAGCCAATTATCCAGGCAACAAGCTCACCAAAGCTGGCATACGCATAAGTATAGGCACTCCCGCTTAGTGGAATGGAGGAGGCAAACTGAGCATAACAAAGTGCCGAGAATCCACAGGCTATAGCTGAAAAAACAAACAAGAGTGAAACTGCCGGACCGCCTTCAAATGCCGCGTTGCCGATGGTACTGAAAATACCCGCACCTAATATTGCAGCTATACCAAGAGATGTCAGATCCCTCACCCCAAGGTCCTTCCGCATCTCTCGGCCTTCATCCTGCTCATGTTTTGCATGAGCAAGGATCATATCAATGGATTTTCGGCGGAAGTAAGATTTGAATCTCAAGGGATTTCCGGTTTTTTACAGGTCAAATATAGGATTTTTCTCTAGCCGCATGCAACCTGGAATACCAAAATGTACTATGATGCGTTTTAATAATGCTCCAAAGGTATTTTACATATTATATTGTTTGAGGGAATGAACTAAATTCGTTCATAAACGGTAAGATTCAGGTTGATTGATTGTACTGGTTAGTTTTATTTATTGAACTGTTTTGCTTCAAAAATTAGATCAGTGTGGCTTAAATATAGTTCCGGCTTGAAACAACAACGGTAATGATGCAACATCAGAACTGTATCAATTTGGTTCAGTAAATAGTTCGTGTACGTACACTTTTTCATTTCCAGATCATCCAATGCTCCTTATAATTTGTTGAATAATAATCAATTATACGTTTGGCATAAAAAGTGTATTAGTTTTTATTTTCAAGAGAAAAATGATCGAATTAAAAAGTCTCAATAAGTCGTATGTAACTGGTTCGAACAAGTTGCATGTGCTCAAAGGAATTGACCTGAAAATTGATTCAGGTGAATTTGTTTCCATTATGGGATCATCGGGTTCCGGGAAATCAACATTACTCAATATTGTAGGAATCCTAGATGAATACGATAACGGCGAGTATTATCTGGATAATACGTTGATACGTAATCAGACAGAGACAAAGGCAGCGGGATTGCGCAACAAGTATATTGGATTTGTCTTTCAGTCATTTAATCTGATTTCCTTTAAGAATGCTATGGAGAATGTTGCACTGCCTTTATACTATCAGAATGTGAGCCGAAAGAAGCGCAACAAGCTTGCCATGGAATTCCTTGACCGTATGGGACTGGCTGATTGGGCAGAACATATGCCTAATGAATTGTCGGGTGGTCAGAAGCAACGTATAGCTATTGCACGCGCATTGATATCGAAGCCCAAGATCATCCTGGCCGATGAGCCTACAGGAGCCCTTGATACTGCCACCAGTTGTGAAGTGATGGAAATACTCAAAGAAATTAACAATGAGGGAATAACCATAATCATTGTAACACATGAGAATGACATAGCCCACATGACCAAAAGAATAATTCACCTGAAAGATGGACTTATTGAGCATGAACAACTCAATGGACATTCACATATTGGTCAAAACATAACCATTTAATGAAACAGCAGTTTAACCCCGAAGTCCAGAAATAACCACTAATCACTACCGAAAAGAGTTCAGATATGTTTGATACGGATAAATGGAACGAAATACTCAGCACCATACGTAAGAACAAGCTTCGTACTTTTCTTACCGGCTTTAGTGTGGCATGGGGTATATTCATGCTTATCATACTGCTTGGATCAGGCAACGGATTACAGAACGGTGTTCAAAAGGAGTTTGGCTCATCAGCAGTGAATACTATCTGGATATGGAATGGACAGACAAGTCTGCCATTCAAGGGAATGAAACCGGGACGTAATATCCAGATGAAAAATGACGATTACGTGGAGGTGAAGAGAACAGTGGAAGGCATTGATCTGAGCTCACCACGATATAATATGTGGGGCAGTAACATGCTTACTTACAAAAAGGAGAGTGGTGTATTCAACATTCGTACTGTTTATCCTGACTATCAGTTTATAGAAAAGCTGGATATTACAAGTGGCAGGTTCGTCAATAAAACCGACATTGATCAGTTCCGTAAAGTAACTACCATCAGTACACAGGTGAATGATGCGCTCTTTAAAGGAGAGCCCCCCCTGGGGAAATACATTACCGTTAATGGTATTCCTTTCAAAGTAGTGGGCATATTTACCGATGATGATGGCCGGGATGACAATATGCGGATGATTTACATTCCCATGACAACTGCTCAGCGTGTATTTGCAGGTGATGACCGAATCCATACTATTGCCCTTACGGTGGGAGATGCTACTGTTGCTGAGAGCAAACAAATTGAACACGCAGTGAAAGCCAAACTGGCCAGATTGCACAAGTTTGATGTTAACGATCCACGTGCCATTGGATCATGGAACAGCGTGGAGGAATATACAAAGTTCCAAAAATTATTTGCTGGCATCAGGCTATTTATCTGGGTTATAGGGTTTGGAACCATTATAGCGGGAATTGTCGGTGTAAGCAATATCATGATGATAGTGGTAAAGGAACGTACCAAGGAAATAGGCATCAGGAAAGCCATTGGGGCCACCCCATGGAGTATTATTAGTTTGGTGCTTCAGGAGGCGGTACTCATAACATCCTTTGCCGGTTATCTTGGACTGGTTTTAGGCGTGGTTGTACTGGAAACAGTGGGTTCAAAAATCGAATCCAGCTTCTTTTCACATCCTGAGGTTGATTTGAAGATAGCCATTTATGCTTTGATTCTGCTTGTAGGAAGCGGTGCAATTGCCGGTTTTATTCCTGCAAGGAAAGCTGCTGCCATTAAACCTATAGAAGCACTGAGAGATGAGTAATTTAAGTACAAGATATGTTCAAGATTAGAAGAAAATAAGAATAAGTTAAGAAGAGTTAGTTAGGTAAATGAAATACAACAATATCAACTGCATATTACTGAAAACTTGCAAAAATTAATTAATATAAAATTACCGGAAGATGTTTGATTTGGACCGTTGGCAAGAGATCATGAGCGCATTGAAGAAAAACAAAATGCGTACCTTCCTCACAGCTTTTGGTGTGTTCTGGGGGATCTTTATGCTCGTTGTGATGCTCGGTGCAGGTAATGGATTGAGGAATGGGATAACCAGTGACTTCGGGGATTTTGCTACCAATAGTGTATTTATGTGGACAAGGTCGACAACCATTCCTTATAAGGGATTACCCAAAGGACGGAACTTTAACTTCAAAGCAGATGATATTGAAGCACTTCGCAAAGAAATACCTGAGATTGATATTTTGTCGCCCCGCACCCAGGGAGGTGGTTCTCAAGATGGAAATAATGTAGTAAGAGGTACGAAATCAGGCGCTTTCTCAATTATGGGCGATTACCCCGAATGGAATGAAATTGATCCTGTTACAATTACAGCCGGTCGATTTCTGAATAATGCCGATTTGAAAGAGAAGCGTAAAGTAGCAGTCATAGGAAATAAAGTAGTTGAAATACTCTTTCAACCCGGAGAGAATCCATTAGGACAGTACATTCAAATACAAGGAATCTATTTTCAGGTAATAGGAACATTTAAACCGCTAACTACAGGTATAAATTTCGGAGGTGATAAAGAACAGAGCATCTATATGCCATTAACCACTTTCCAAAGAGTGTACAATTGGGGAGATGTGATAGGTTGGTTTGCATTTACATCAAAGGAAGGAGTTCCTGCCTCAGAAGTGGAGGAAAAAGCAAGTGCACTTTTAAGAAGGCGGCATCTTGTATCACCTGAGGACACCCAGGCAATAGGATCTTTTAATCTAGAGAAGCAATTTAACCAGATGACTGGTCTTTTTGCAGGCATCAATGGATTAATCTGGATTGTTGGTATAGGTACTCTGCTGGCCGGAGTGATTGGAATCAGTAATATAATGTTGGTAATTGTGAAAGAAAGAACCAAAGAGATAGGGATACAGCGGGCTATTGGAGCACCCCCGGCCAAGATCATCTCACAGATAATCACTGAATCAGTGTTTCTTACCACTTTTGCCGGCTACTTTGGCTTGGTCGTAAGTGTTGGTTTGCTCGAAGCCCTGAACCGATTGTTGTTATCAGGCGGGGCAGGAGAAAATACCATGTTTAAAAACCCCGGGATTGATTTTAATATGGCTGTAATTGCACTGATAATCCTGATAGTAACAGGAGCAATTGCCGGATTGGTACCGGCAAGGAAAGCTGTCAGTATTAAGCCAATTGACGCATTAAGATATGAATAGTAATTATAAAGTGATTCATCTAACAGTTTAGAAGCATGAAAACCGCATTGAAAATTATCATTGGAGTAATAATTCTGGTTGTATTTGCCGGCACCATTGTATACTTGTACAAGAAATCAGTAGCAAAGCCGGTACTCTTTGAAACAACGACAGCTCAGGTGACAAATATTGTTAAAAAGACCGTGGCAACCGGAAAGATTGTGCCCCGAAAGGAGATAGAAATAAAGCCCCAGGTTTCAGGAATCATAGCTGAATTGTATGTTGAGGCAGGAGAAACTGTGAAACGGGGCGATATGATAGCTAAAGTGAGGATCATCCCCAATATGATCAGCCTGAATGAAGCAGAATCAAGACTCAATCGTGCTAAAATATCAAAAGATGACGCTCAGCGCAATTATGACAGGCAAAAGGCACTCTATGACGACAAAGTTATTGCTGCTGCAGACTTACAGAGTTTTGAAGTTGCATTGAAAACATCCAAAGAGGCAGTTGATGCCGCTGAGAATAATCTGCAGCTCATTCGTGAAGGTATCACCAAAAAAGCCGGTGAAGTGAGCAATACTATAATCAGATCTACCATTGAGGGCATGGTATTGACTGTTCCTGTTGAAATAGGGAATTCGGTTATAGAAAGCAACACATTCAATGACGGTACAACCATTGCGACCGTGGCTGATATGGGTGAGATGATCTTCAAGGGAAAGGTGGATGAGTCGGAGGTAGGTAAACTTCACCAGGGTATGGAACTTATACTGACTATAGGAGCCATTGATACAGATAAATTCACCGCTAAGTTGGAGCATATTTCACCAAAGGGAGTCGAAGAGAATGGGGCGATTCAATTTGAGATACGGGCTGCCGTAGAACTAAAGAATGACCAGTTTATAAGGGCAGGATACAGTGCCAATGCCGATATTGTACTGGAGAAACGTGACAGTGTACTGGCAATTCAGGAAAGCCTGCTCAAATTTAGTGAGGATACAGCCTGGGTGGAAATTGAAACAACACCGCAGGTCTTCGAAAAACGTATTGTAAAGACAGGCCTAAGCGATGGACTTAATGTTGAGGTGCTGGCAGGTTTGACCAAGAAAGAAAAGATTAAGATACAGGTTGCTACGGAAGAGACCAAGAAGGAATAACCCGTTTTCTTACCTTGAAAAAATAAGTTCATTCAGGCTTAGCAGCATTGTTTATTTTCTGCTGATTATTATCTTTGAATATAATAAATGCGGCAGAGATGAGCAAGAAACCATTCTACAACCAGTGGATCCTTGATCCAATGAAGAGATTTCTAAGCAATAGTTCCATGAGTGGAATAGTGCTTATTGGTTCAGCATTACTGGCAATTATACTTTCTAACTCTTCACTTTCAGGTTGGTACCATGATATTTGGGAAACCAACCTTTCAGTTTCATTTGGTGACCGTCTATTATCAAAGAGTCTCCACCATTGGATCAATGATGGTTTGATGGCTGTATTTTTCTTTGTGGTTGGACTCGAACTGAAGCGTGAAATTATTGCGGGTGAGTTAAGTAGTATAAGAAAAGCCATACTGCCAATAGGGGCGGCATTTGGTGGAATGATAGTGCCTGCACTGATTTACGTTGCATTCAATAATCCATTTTCTGATTCAGGACAAGGATGGGGAATTCCGATGGCCACAGATATTGCTTTTGCCCTTGGTATCCTTTATTTGTTAGGTGATAAAGTGCCGATATCCCTTAAAATATTTCTAACTGCCTTGGCTATTGCTGATGACCTTGGAGCTGTTCTGGTGATTGCGTTCTTTTATACTTCTGATATTAATACTGTTAGTCTGCTGACAGGTGCCGTGTTTTTGGCAGTGCTTATCATAGGTAATAGACTTGGAATCAGAAATGCTTTCTATTACGGTATCGTGGGAATTGCAGGTTTATGGCTTGCATTTTTGATGTCAGGGGTACATGCTACCATCGCTGCAGTGCTTGCAGCATTTACAATTCCTGCCAGTGTTAGTATTTCAGAGAGTACTTTCAATAAAAAGATGGGAATTTTAATGAATAAGTTCAGTAGAGCCAAACCCAATGAAAGTACCACCATTACGAGTGAGCAACATCTTGTGCTGCTTAAAATGGAACAACTTACTTTGGAAGCTTCCACACCCTTACAAAGGCTAGAGCATAGTATGCATCCTTTTGTTGCATTTATAGTTGTACCGGTCTTCGCACTGAGCAATGCAGGTGTTACTATCGATAGTACAAGTATTGCCAATATTGGGAACTCTGTAACACTTGGTGTTTCAGCAGGTTTACTTTTCGGAAAGTTCATTGGTGTAGTAGGTATGGTTTTCCTGTTAACGCGGTTAAAGTTAAGTTCACTACCACACGAATGCAACTGGCATCATATAATTGGTGCAGGTTTTCTTGCAGGTATTGGTTTTACCATGTCACTGTTTATTTCAGAGCTTGCATTCGATGATAAGGATTTGGTGGAGCAGGCTAAAATTGGGATTATATTAACTTCCATAATTGCCGGATTCCTTGGATATTTCATTATAAGAAAGGCCGGTTCTAAATAATGAGCTACTACTTATAGGATTACTGAATAATTTTATATCTTTATCCAGAATTATCTTGGTAATGCCTCAATAGAAATATCAATACTTCATGACTAAAGGCATATTCAGTTGTTTGAACATGCTCAAACTGCTCAGTGAAAATAGAAAATGACAATTTATGAATGAAACCCCTGCAGCTTATATAATGAATGATCTGGTTGACGGGCTTAAGGAACACAGTTTGGAATTAGCCTTAAAGGCACTGAATGCAGGTGCCTGGAACTGGAATGAGGGTGACAATCATGTTACCTGGAATGAAAAGTGCTATGAATTATTTGACCTTCAAGTAGGTCCGGTAAAGCTTGATTCCTGGATGGAGAGAGTTCATGAGGAGGATCAACCTCGTGTGCTGGAGATGTGGAATCGAATTCCTTCACAACCCGGATGGTTTGAAATGGAATTCAGGATCAATAGTAAAGATAATCTGCGCTGGATCCGCTTCTCTGGTTATTTCATTCCAGCAGCGGAAGATGTGCAGGGCCATGCAACAGGCGTGATGATTGATATAACGGAAGAGAAATACTTCAATCAGAGACTTCATGAAGCCAACTTTACCAAGGATAGATTCTTCTCCATTATAGCCCACGATCTTCGCAGTCCGTTTACTTCAATTCTTGGCTTCTCAAGGCTGTTGAATGAAGAGTATGATGACTTTTCCAATGACGAACGAAAGATGATGATCAAGCAGATCCTCTCATCTACTGAGACCACTTTCCAATTGCTCGATAACTTGCTTACATGGGCTAAATCACAACTGGGCCACACAGCGTTTAATCCGGAATACTTCGATATAGAGGCTCTGATACTTGAGGCAATTAATCTGGCGGTTCCACAGGCAAGAATTAAAGGTATTTCTATTAAAGTACTGATGATTGAAAAGACAAAAGTTTTTGCCGATGCCAACATGATCAGAACAGTCATCAGGAATTTGTTGTCAAATGCTGTCAAGTTTTCTTATGATAGCAATATGATCACTATTGAAGCATCAAGAGTGAAAGATAAAATCAAGATCAGCATTTCAGATACTGGCACGGGCATTGAACCCAAAACACTGAAATCTCTTTTTAACCTTGAAGATAAGGTTAGCTCTTCCAAGGGTACAGCCAATGAAAAAGGTACCGGACTGGGCTTAATACTATGTAAGGATTTTGTAGAAAAGAACGGAGGTACAATCTCTGTTGAAAGCAAACTGGGTCAAGGTTCAACCTTCAGTTTTACGATTCCGTTAGGCTGAAAATCAGTCAACCACACAACAATATTACCATTTTCCTAAGGTGAAAATCAGTTATACTTATTACTGGTTTATGGTAATTTCTGACTAATTTAGCCTTCTGAAAAATTATTTAAAAACTTAACCTTCATTATTATGTTCCGTAGAGCTGTGACTTGTGCAACTGTTGGAGTGATGCTATTACTGGCAACCGGTTGTACTGATAAGAATACCGTTAAAAGCGAAGAAGAAATGGAAAACCAATACAAAGGTGTAATACCCGCAGGTATTACATTAACTACTGACGCCGGAACAGATGTTGCACAGCGTCTTTCAACGTATGCCCCTGTTACACTAACTGCTGATATCAGTCATCTGTCTGACAAGGAAAAGCAAATACTGCCCTTGCTTTTTGAAGTTGCATCCATCATGGATGACATCTTCTGGCAGCAGACAGTAGGAGATAAAAATGCTTTTCTTTCAGCCATTAAGGATGAGTCAGCACGTAAGTTTGCAGAGATTAATTATGGACCATGGGATCGGTTGAACGGCAATAAGTCATTTATTGCTGAAATTGGTGAAAAGCCATTAGGATCCAATCTGTATCCTGTAGATATCACAAAGGCAGAGTTTGATGCTCTCCAGAACCCTGATAAATCAAGCCTTTATACGCTGATCCGTCGTAATGACGACAGTACATTAAGGGTTGTATGGTACCATGAAGCTTATGCTTCTAAAGTCAAGAAAGCTGCTGATCTACTCAAAAAGGCTGCTGCTCTTGCTGAAGATAGTGGCTTGAAGAAATATCTGGAATTGCGTGCAGAGGCATTACTGACTGACAAGTATCAGGAGAGTGATTTTGCCTGGATGGATATGAAAACTTCAAACATTGACTTTGTTGTTGGCCCGATTGAGAATTATGAAGATGCACTGAATGGTATCAAAGCCGCACAGGAAGCATACGTGTTGATCAAGGATGTTGAATGGAGCAAGAAATTGGCCCACTTTGCCTCATTGCTTCCTGAACTTCAGAAAGGTTTACCCGTTGATCAGAAGTACAAGAATGAAATCCCCGGTTCGGATGCTGATCTGAATGCTTATGATGTAGTTTATTATGCCGGAGACTGTAATGCAGGCAGTAAAACAATTGCTATCAACCTTCCAAATGATGAAGAGGTGCAACTGAAAAAGGGTTCACGTAAACTTCAGCTTAAGAATGCAATGAAAGCGAAGTTTGACCAGATACTAGTCCCTATTTCAGACGTACTGATAGACGAATCACAAAGGAAATATATCAAGTTTGATGCGTTCTTTTCAAATACTATGTTCCATGAAGTAGCACATGGACTGGGAATAAAAAACACCCTTGACGGCAAAGGCACTGTTCGCGAAGCTCTGAAAGAACAATATTCCGCCATTGAAGAAGCCAAGGCTGATATTCTGGGCCTTTATATGGTTACAAAGCTATACGAGATGGGCGAGCTCAATGAAGGCGAGGTTATGGATAACTATGTTACTTTCATGGCAGGCATTTTCCGTTCAGTAAGATTTGGTGCTGCCAGTGCTCATGGCAAGGCTAACATGCTAACCTTCAGTTATTTCACTGATAATAAGGCTTTTGATTATAACAATGGTACTTATCTAGTTAATTTTGATAACATGAAGACTGCAGTTGAAGGCTTGGGTGGAATGATACTGAAAATGCAGGGTGATGCTGACTATGATGGTGTTAAGGAGCTTATTGCGACTAAATCAGTAATTCCTGCCAACTTGCAAATGGATCTTGATAAGTTGAAAGATGCTAATATACCGGTAGATATTGTTTTCAACCAGGGAAAATCGGCCATGGGATTATAAGTGAATTATGTGTTCACTTGTGGGAATTCATTGTTCATAAACGGACGAACTCTAAGAGGAACTTTTCATAAGTTCCTCTTATTTTAATTGTATATCATTGAAAAATAAACCTTTAATTTGTGGCATGATTTAAGTGGACAAATCCTTTCAAACAACCAATTTAAACATATAACATCAATCATGAGAAAACTTTTATTTTCCCTGTTGCTATTAATTAGTTTTAGTTTTACTAAAGCCGGTAATCCGCCCGATGAAGGCATGTGGTTGCCGATGTTCGTTGAAAGACTCAACTATGTTGATATGCAGAAAATGGGGCTCAAACTGACTCCCCAGGAGATCTACGACATTAACAATTCAAGTATCAAGGATGCCATTGTAAACCTGGGTAACTTTTGTACTGCTGAAGTAGTATCCTCCCAAGGATTACTGTTTACCAACCATCATTGTGGCTATGATGCTATTCAATCGCACAGTTCCATTGATCACGACTACCTAACGGATGGATTCTGGGCTGGAAGCTTTGAAGAGGAGCTGCCAAATGAAGGATTAACTGTTTCTTTTCTTGTTAAGATGGATGATGTGACTAAGATAGTTACAGAGAAACTTAAACCAGAAATGACAGAAAGTGACAGGAAAAGTACTATCACCAAAGTCATTGAAACACTCAAGGATGAAGCTGACGAAGACGGGAAGTATGTGGTTTCTGTGAAGAGCTTTTACAATGGTAATGAGTATTATAGATTTGTTTACAAGGTATACAGTGATGTTCGTTTAGTTGGTGCACCTCCATCAGCAGTTGGTAAGTTTGGTGGTGATACCGATAACTGGATGTGGCCACGTCATACCGGTGATTTCTCTATCTTCCGTATTTATACGGCACCTGATGGTTCACCTGCCCCTTATTCTAAGGAAAATGTGCCTATGAAGGCTAAATATCACCTGAAGATTTCTCCGAATGGTATTCAGCCTAATGATTTCGCAATGGTATGGGGTTTTCCTGGGTCCACTGATCGTTACATGACATCCTATGGAATTCAGGCAACACTTGAAAATATCAATCCTGCCATTATTAAATTGGGTGGAAGAGTATTGGAAGTAATGAAAGAAGAAATGGATGCTTCTGATGAAGTTCGTATTAAGTATGCTTCCAATTATGCCAGCTTGGCTAATTTCTGGAAGAATAAAATTGGTGAATCTAGAGGGTTGAAGCGTCTGGATGTTTATGAGAAGAAGAAAGGCATAGAAGATGAATTAATGAAATGGGTGAATGCTGATCAACAGAGAAAAGAGGAGTATGGCACGATGTTCCAGGATATGGCATCAGTCTATGAGCAGTTTAGAACTTCAGATTACAATAGACAATTATGGTATTTCCAAATGGCCTTTTTTGGCTCACAGGTTCTTCCGTTCCCACTTCAGAATCAGGGTATCATCAATATCCTTAAGAGCGGACTAAAGGGTGAAGAGCTTCAGGCTTCTTTAGCACCAATAGCCGAAGCAGCAAAGGAACATTTTAAAGACTATGATCCTGAAACTGAAAAACAGATTCTTATAGCTGTATTGGAAACATACCGCAGTGATATGCCTGCCAATGCTTTACCTGATATCTATAATATTATTAATAAGCAGTATAAAGGTGATATCAGTCGCTTCGTTAATAAGATGTTCAGTAAATCAATATTCGTTGATGAAAGCCGGTTCAATGCTTTCCTCAAGAATCCTTCTCTTAAAAAATTGGAGAAAGATCCTGCCTATAAGCTTACCAACTCTTTCTACAACACTTTTATGACTCAGACCATGACTACAGGACCTGCTCAGGAGAAGTTGAACAAAGCTGAACGCCTTTTCGTTGATGGTCTGCGGAAATCCAATCCCGATAAGATTTATTATCCTGATGCCAATTCAACACTCAGGGTTTCTTATGGCAAGGTATTGGACTACTACCCGGCCGATGCTATACACTATGACTATGTAACTTACGTGGAGGGTATACTTGAAAAAGAAGATCCCAAGAACGATGAATTCATTGTTCCTGCAAAACTCAAGGAACTAATTCTTGCCAAGAATTTTGGTAAATGGCATGATAAAGAAGGCCGACTACCGGTTTGTTTCATCACAAATAATGACATTACAGGTGGCAATTCTGGTAGCCCGGTGCTTAATGGCAAGGGTGAACTGATTGGTCTGGCGTTTGACGGAAACTGGGAAGCCATGAGCGGTGATATCGCTTTCGAACCCGAACTCCAACGCACAATAAATGTGGATATCAGGTACGTGCTATTCATCATTGATAAATACGCTGATGCACAAAGACTGATTGAAGAACTTGATTTTGCTGAGTATAAACACTAGAGTTAAAATATAAGAAGCCTGAAGAGGGGAAATGTGTATCAGATGGATTATTCTCTGATTTGCATTTCCCCCTTTTTTATTAATGGTTAAATGACATTTCATTGGTGTTTTCTGAGGCAATCCATAGGATAATCACAGTTAACAGCCAAAGTATGTAACTTAATTCATTGGTGCTTTGAAACTAACTATAAGGTGATTCCCATTTGTTTCATCAGGAAAGTAGCGTTCATATTCTGCGCTATGCCGGACCTGATCTTGTAGTCAAAGTGCAGTTGATCACCCATTATCTGAGCCTCAAAGCAATAATTGGAGAGGTTTGCAGGGAAAATTTGTTCCAACTGCCCTAAGTCAAGGTCATGTGTTGCTATCATTCCAGAAGCCTTGAGATTAATCAATTGCTTCAGGAGAGCTTTTGAACCCTGCTGTTTATCGTATGAATTGGTGCCTTTTAATATCTCATCCAAAAACACGTAGATTTCCTGACCACTGTTTAAGGCATCTATGATTTGCTTCAGTCGTTCAAGTTCTGCAAAGAAATAGGATTTATTTGTGTTCAGTGAATCAACAGTATGCAGACTGGTATACATAGATGCCGGATAGAAACTGAATTCTCCTGCACATACCGGTGCACCGGCACCTGCCAATACCAAGTTAATTCCTGCAGTCCTTAAATAGGTACTCTTGCCTGCCATATTAGCGCCGGTAACTATATTGAAAGTGCCCATACCTCCAATCAGAATATCATTGGTAACCCTTCGTTGAGAAGGGATTAGAGGGTGACCTGCCTCTCTCGCTTTAACTAGGAGCTTTTCTCTATTTACATGGGGGAATACAAAGTCTGGATTAATTATCCTGAATCCTGCCAGACTGCTGAGAGCTTCAATATCTGCCAATGCATCAAACCAATGCTTTACATCTTCGCGGTGTTCCTGCTGCCATTGTTCCAGTCTTCGCATTTGCCTGATATCCCATAATAAGAGGAAGTTCAGAAGGATCCACATTATCCAGTTTAATCGTGCATCCATGGAAGAAATGATTCTACTTAGGTGCTTGATGGCACGACTGGATGAAGTGCTGCTGTTTTTAGTGTATTGTTGGATCTTTTGCAGAAGCGGGCTGGTATATTGTTCATCCTCAAGTAGTTTTAATCTCCTGGAGTAGTTATTCAATATGGAGGCTTTTCTGCTTACCTGCATGTGCTTTCTGGAAATCTTACCGGCAAATATTCCAGGCAATCCCAAAGGGAATAGTAAATACAAAGTGAACACACCGAATGAAATCACGTTTGCCATCAAAAGACCAACAATAGTAAGAGAGATGACCGGTGTTATCCAGATCAGCACATTAAAAAGCCTGGATAAGAACAGTGGTTTTGAATTAATCCATGATAACAGTTCCGACTCAGATGTTGAGGATATATTCCCAATATTGCCGTATGTTCTGAAACGTGCAAGCCATAAAGGTATTTTGGATAATTCATCAATAGCATGCTGATGTTCTTTGATGGTATCTGCATCATGTGAAGAATGTACAAACAGGTTGGCCAGCTTGTCACTGCCATGCATTGAGGAGGTTCGGTTCAAGGATTGGAATAGTGAACCATGTCCAAATATATCCAGATCATAGGTATAAGGATGAGCACTATCCACATATTTATCACCCGGTTCAAAAGCAAAATTATACTCAATAGCCGAAAGCTCATCGTGGATTACTTTGCGGAAAGTTTCATTATACCTGAGGTTATCAGTGATCTTTTCATGGTATATAATGAGCCAGATGAATCCAACCAATAATATCCCTGATGCCCACATCAGGTTATAGTTATATACAAATGCCGCAATCAAGGAAGCCGCGAAAACCAGAAAACACACAAGACGGAGCCAAGAAAGCAGTCTGCTCTTGTTTTTTAGTCTGATAATTAATTCCAGACTTTCATTATACCATTCCTGGTATCTATCTTTCATCCCGGTATTTGTTTCCATTTGATGAAGTAATTCAGTTTAAATGCTGTAATGAGTAGTATGCAAAGTATATGCAATCAATCAGAACAGCCTTATCATCAGACAAATCATTATGATAAAAAATAAAACATGCTGATGAAGTTACATTTATTGTACCATCATCAGCATGTAAGTATGTTTATTTTAATGCACTAGTTCTGTGGCTGAAGTTGCATTCACACTTTCAGCTCCAGTCTTGAGTTTTTTGTTATTAACCAGTGTCAGCTCATTGATAATATTCTTTGCCCCGGCATATTTATCTATAATGAAGAGCACATAACGGATGTCGACATTTATAGTTCTTTGTAATTCAGGCTCAAAGGCTATATCACCGCTCATTGCTTCCCAATTACCGTCAAATGCAAGACCGATTAGTTCACCATTACCATTAATAACTGGACTTCCGGAATTTCCGCCTGTAATATCATTGGTAGACAGGAAGCAAACAGGCATATCATCCTTAATTCCATAAATACCGAAATCTTTAGCGTTGTATAAGTCTTTCAGTTTCTGCGGTACGACAAACTCCCAGTTTGAAGGATCTTCTTTTTCCATAACACCCTTTAGAGTGGTATAATAATCAAAGTGAATACCATCGGCAGGGTAATAGTCGAGCACTTTACCATAGGTAAGTCTCATAGTGGAATTAGCATCAGGATAGAACTTGCGTTCAGGTTGCATTTCACGTAGTCCAGCAATGAAGAGTCGGTTGCTTCTCTCAAGCATATCGTTGGCTGTCTCAACGTTCTTTTGATTCTCGCCAAATTTGACATTGAATGCTCTTACAAATTTAAAGGCAGGATCTTTCTCAAGTTTCTTCAGATTTGGATTGGCGATAAATGCATCAACTTTTGCTTTATTACTGAACATTGATTTCTCAAACATTGTAGCAGCAATTTTAGCATAGTTATGTTTATTCTTCTCAATTAGTGTTCTGAATGATGCAGGCTGTTGTGTAACAGGTACGTTCTCATAATACATCTGTATCATAGCAGTGAACAACTTCTGGTCAGTGGGAAGGTTATAATTCTTAAAATGCCTGTCACTGAATTTGAGCAGATTATCTTTAATCTTGGCGAGCTTTTCAGCAGATGGAGTATCAGCCTTCAGCTCAGTAGCCAGCATGTTGAATGCATTAGCCAGACTCATAATCTCAGCACCGCGGGTCATAGCCTCTGAATAATACACTCTCTGAATGATATAATCATTCTGAATTTTAAAGGATTCAGCAAAATCAGCAAGCACCTTGCCATATTTAGCTTTCCTTTCGGGAGAAGCATTTACCCATTTATCAAAATCAGCCTCAATTTTTTGTTTGTCTTCGAATACATTAAGGCGTTTCAAGCCTCTAGTCTGGCCTATATAGTATTTCCAGTAATTTGCAATACCTGCATATTTTGAAGCATATTTAATATTGATATCACGGCTGGCATCCATGTCAGCACGCATGATGGCAAGTTTCTTTGCTCTGATACTTACAACGGTTGGATTATAGAGGTTAATGGCCTGGTCAACACCCCAAGATGTGGTATAGCGTTCAGTACTTCCGGGATAGCCCATTATCATTGCGAAATCTCCTTTTTCAACACCAGCAGTTGAAACAGGTAAGTGGTGACGTGGTTTCAGTGGAACATTGTTTTGTGAATAGTCTGCAGGTTTGCCATCAGCACCGGCATAAACCCTGAACATCGAAAAGTCGCCTGTATGACGGGGCCACATCCAGTTATCAGAATCAGCACCGAACTTGCCAATGGATGATGGAGGAGCTCCTACTAAACGAACATCACGGAATACTTCGTAAACAAACAGGTAAAACTCATTTCCTTCGTAGAAACTTGCTACCCTTGATTGGTATCCGGTTCCTTTGTCAGCTTCGTCTGTAATTGTTTTCGAAATTTCGCGAATCTTGTTTGCCCGCTCAGTTTCAGTCATCTGGCTATTTAGTCCTTCCAAGACTCTTTTGGTTACATCTTCTATTCTTATTAAAAAGCGTGCGGTGAGTCCTTCATTGGGAAGTTCTTCTTTCATGCTCATTGCCCAGAAACCATCAGCTAGGTAATCATGGTCGACAGTACTATGTGATTGGATGGCACCATAACCGCAATGATGGTTCGTAAGCACGAGTCCTTGGTTGCTTATAACCTCACCGGTACAGCCATTGCCGAACTGGATAATTGCATCTTTAAGACTTGAATGGTTCACACTGTAAATTTCTTCAGGTGTCAGTTTCAAACCTTCTTTTTGCATATCAACATAGTTGAGTCGCTCAATAAATATTGGCAACCACATACCTTCGTCGGCACGCACCATGCCACTCAGCAATAAAAAAAACAGGATAATGGATTTTTTCATAAACAGTTATATATAAAATTAAACGTATTTTTCTCCTTTTTCAATCATAACATCATTGACAAACTGCCTTATTTGCTGCTCTTCTTCCTTACGACAAATCAATAAAGTTCCTTCTTCTTCTACTACAATAAAACCGTCGAGGCCATGAATAACCACTAATTTATCTTTAGGCATATTCACAATACAGTTTTTACTGTCATACATCATCACATTCTGCCCTACAATTGCATTTGCATCACTATCCTTCTTACGAGTATCATAGAGTGATCCCCATGTACCCAGGTCACTCCAACCGAAATCGGAAGAAAGAACATATACGTTATCAGCTTTTTCCATAACTCCGTAATCAATGGATATGTTTTTGCATCTGGCATATGTCTGTTCAATAAAAGCAGGTTCTTCTTCTGTATTATACTTGCCTATACCAGCTCTGAAGAGTTGATCAACATCGGGCAGGTGCTGGGTAAACGATTGCATGATAGTTTTTAATCTCCATATAAATATTCCTGAGTTCCAGAGGAAATCACCACTTGACAGGAACTGCTTAGCCATCTCAAGCTGGGGCTTTTCAGTAAAGGTTTTAACCTTTTTCACGCGGCTGTCGGTTTCACAGGCTTCTTTTTCTTCAAACTGAATATAGCCATAACCGGTATCAGGGCGATTAGGCTGTATACCCAGTGTTACCAGCCAATCATGCTCTTTTGTCGCATTCAGGGCCGCTAAAATTACTTCGGTAAATACATCTTCTTTAAGAATTATATGATCAGAAGGGGCCACCACAATATTGGCATCAGGATTACGCTGAAGTATTGTATAGTTTGCATAGGCAATACAGGGAGCAGTATTACGCCGGGAGGGCTCGCATAGCACCTGTGCTTCATTCAGTAATGGAAGCTGTTCAAGAACCAGGTTCTTATAGCTCTCATTAGTAACAATGTATATATTTTCAGCGGGGCAAACTTGAAGAAATCTTTTAAACGTAGCCTGTATAAGGGTTTCACCCGTACCCAGAATATCAATGAACTGCTTAGGATGGTCTTTACGGCTCATAGGCCAGAATCTGGCGCCAACACCACCGGCCATGATGATGCAATAATTATTTTCGTTCATATTAACAGATATTAATGATCAGTTTTCTATAAAACATGAATTATTTAACAAAGTTAATCAACCATTGATTTTTCATTATCGCCCAATGGCTTAATAATAGCCATAGCACTGAAAAGATAAGTCTTTTTATTATTCAGACAGTAACAACGGTATCTTTTTCTAAGTTTCTCTACCATCTTGAACACTCTCCCATCAGGCAGTGCAAAGAGTGTTTCGGGCATGAGCATAGAAACGATGACTTCCTGAGAATTATTATCATATTCCCTTAAGGCCCTGGCCAACGGTAAACATGAGGTACTTGACGCAAGTGGATTAGATAAATATCGCTGATACACCTGCGTAACATTTTCTGGGAAAATACCGCACTCAATATAGGGCATGGCAATGCGTCGGTAAGCAAGTTTCCATGCTTTACCATGAGGAGCCATCCTTCGTGAATAATTGAAATGAACCTCAGCATGAGCCATTTCATGCAATAAGGTTATCAGGAAATTATATTTATTGAGATTATGGTTTACTGATATACTGCATGGTTTTCCGGTAGGATTACTCCTGAAATCACCCAATTTTGTCAACCTGTTCCGAGTGATTCTGAAAACCACATGATTTTTATCAAACCATGCAGCCACCATATCAACAGCAGCTTCAGGAATATAATCAGGTAGGGCCTGCCTTAGGGTCCTATTTCTGTTCATTATAACTCAAAATCGAGTTATCATGTTTAGGCATGCTCATACATCCGCAATCATTAAAACGCTTGCCTGATTTGTACCTGTTCTGACGGTATGCAGGGGTTGAACAGGAGGCAACCATGAGAGTAATAAAGAATACGAGAATAGCAAGAGAGTACCTGGACCTGAATTTCATCACTTTGTGTATTTAGTTTGTTATAGAAAGCATCAAAATTAACAAATAAATGATTATCCCAATGATAGTTGCAAATCATTTCATCATTGTCATACGTTACATAGAAGCAAAGATAAAACAGAGAAATCGATATTAAGTGAATTTGTAGTAATTTAGCACCTGTCATTATTCGCTCATGAGAAACTTCCTTACACATATCGGCAGGTATATACTGTTAATGCGCCTTGTATTCAAACAACCGGAAAAGAAGTCTATTTATTTTCGTCAGATTCTTATTGAGACAGAACATCTTGGATTAGACTCAGTTGGCATAGTTGTTTTCATCTCCATCTTCATGGGGGCTGTACTGGCTATCCAAATGGCTTTTAATCTTGATACACCCCTGGTTCCTTTATATACCATAGGATATGCCACCAGGCAATCAGTAGTTCTGGAGTTTTCCCCAACCATTATCAGTTTGATCCTCGCAGGAAAAGTTGGTTCACGCATTTCTTCAGAGATTGGTACTATGCGTGTAACAGAACAGATTGATGCCCTGGAGATCATGGGTATAAACCCTGCTACATATCTGATATTCCCTAAAATCGTTGCAGCTCTTTTTTTCAATCCCATTCTCATTATGATCAGTATAATTGTTGCCAATATGGGAGGATGGCTTGCAGGTTCTCTTACCGGAATGGTTCCTTCAGGCGAATTCATTTACGGATTAAAGGCTTTCTTTGAAGGATACGATATATTCTATTCGCTTATTAAATCAGTGGTTTTTGCTTTCCTCATCGTTTCCATTTCAGGATATCACGGTTATTATACCAAAGGAGGTGCCCTTGAGGTGGGAGAGGCTAGTACAAAAGGTGTGGTTAACAGCAGCATTGCCATCATTATTTTTAATCTAATTCTTACCAATCTGTTATTGGCATGATAGAAGCAATAAACATATCCAAGACTTTTGGTGACAATAAAGTACTCGATAGTGTCAGCGTAAAATTTGAAACCGGTCGCTGTAATCTGGTCATTGGTCAGAGCGGTTCAGGTAAAACGGTGCTCATGAAGTGCCTGGTGGGCCTTTTTGAGATTGACGAGGGTAAAGTGATATATGGTGACAAGGTACTCTCAAGAATGTCGTTTGAAGAGATGAAGCTTGTAAGACAGGAAATTGGAATGCTGTTTCAGGGTGGTGCACTTTTCGATTCCATGAATGTGGAGCAAAATGTGATGTTTCCGCTCGCAATGTTTACTCAGCAGTCATTAGAAGAAAGGCTTGAAAGAGCAAACTTCTGCCTCTCAAGAGTAAATCTTGAAAATGCCAATAAACTTTTACCATCTGAATTGAGTGGTGGTATGAAGAAACGCGTTGCGATTGCAAGGGCAATTGCCATGAATCCTCAATACTTATTCTGCGATGAACCAAACTCAGGACTTGACCCTCATACTGCCAATGTTATTGACAACCTTATTCAGGAGATAACGGAAGAGTATGATATGACAACCGTGGTTAATACCCATGATATGAACTCAGTGATCGAAATTGGTGACAGAGTATCATTTATCCATGAAGGAAAACTCTGGTGGGAAGGCAATAAGGATACTATTCTGGAAAGCGACAACAAGGAGCTGAATGATTTTGTATTTGCAACAAAACTTACCCGCAAACTAAAAGGGCTTTAAATATTATTAATGTGAATTCCTGATCGGCAAGCTGAAATCTGATAGTTCAATTATGAATCAAATTGACGTTATAATCTTGATCATTGCCGTCCTGGGCTCAGCGCAAGGTGCATTTAAGGGGGTAATTCTCAGTATTACTTCCCTGCTGGGCTTAATTCTTGGTTTTTATATCTCATTGCGTTTTGCCTGGTATATTGAATTGCTTCTCAAACAATCAACAGGGAGTGACTCATCCATGATGCATTTACTGGCTTTTGGTATTTGCTATTTACTGGTTATTGTAATTCTACATTTCATCGGCAAAGCTGTTCAGAATATGATAGAAATGGCTTCATTAGGATGTCTTAACCGGATATCGGGTGCAATATTTGGTGCTTTCAAAGGTTTGCTACTGGTTTCGGCCTTGATCTATGTTATTGAAATAGCTGATCATAATAGCCTGCTGATCAAACCTGAAAAAAAAGAAGCTTCCGTATTATATAAACCAATTGCGCAATTGATCCCATCATTGGTACCACAGGTTAAGAAAGGTCTTGAACGACTTTATCCGAAAGAAACGAACGAAGTACCTGAATCAGAAGAGGAAACTACATTATAATTTAGAGTGCAGTGAGAAACAGATGTATTTTATGATGAACACATCTATATCTTATTAGTCTACTGTCTAAGTATTCATAGTCTGATTTGTATATGATCGAAGACTGTGATCAACCTGATCATACTCATTGATCAATCTGGTTAAGAGATTGACCCTGTTTTTATATCAAAAGTTTCAATTATCCTTTTTGATTGTCGTATTTCAGCACTTCATCGTTCACATAATCAAGCAATATTCCTGCTTCCCGGAACATAGTCTCTGACTCTTCCCCGCTATGGTATTTATGCTCGCAAACAACACGAACAATGCCACAGTTTATGATAAGCATGGCACATGTGCGGCAAGGTGTCATGCGGCAGTAAAGGGTTGCACCTTCCAATGCAATGCCTAATTTTGCGGCCTGACAGATAGCATTCTGCTCTGCATGAACAGTTCGAACGCAGTGGTTTGTGACTTTACCATCTCCATGGGTCATTTGCTTGAAAAGATGGCCTACTTCATCACAGTGTGGCAGTCCAATGGGTGAACCCACATAACCGGTAACCAGTATCTGTTTGTTACGAGCTATTACGCATCCACTTCTGCCCCTGTCACATGTTGCACGCTTGGCAATGGTGTTAGCCACCTCCATGAAGTACTCATCCCAGGTAGGTCTGATATATTTAGGAACTTCTGATGTTTCCGACATAATTAGAATAATGTTAAGGCACAAAGATAGTAAGCATTAGCTAATAAGCAGCGTGCCTTATGCAGATCTATGAATGTCCCAGAAAGTCAGTTTCTTCTGAAACCCAATCGTAGTTATACAAGCCATCAAGCAAACGTTTTTTCTTCTCTTCGTCAGTCAGACTGTCGTATGCCCGTTTTTCAGCTTCAAACTTCAAACGTTTCTCTTCTTCAATTCTGTGGATTTCATTCAGATAATTCTGTTCAATATTCTTTTTCAGAAATTCAGCAGCAACCGATGGGAAAAGTTCCAGCAAAAGCTCATCGCGTTCATTTTCTGCCAGCTTAACACTACCGTATTCGTGGAAAACAGGATTATCCTGCTTTTTATAATAGCGGTTATCATAGGGAGTTTCTTCTTTAACACCAGCTATCTTATAACGAAAATCAGGGTCAATGGGTGCCGGAGTTTTACCATACACTCCCTTCACCAGGTTAACAAACTGGATTGACTTTGTGGTAAACATCGGTTGACCTTTAGACTCATCGATAACGCAATTTACTGCCTGTACCCCAACAATCTGGCTGGTTGGTGTTACCAGTGGTGGGCATCCGGCAGCCATTCTGACCATAGGGATTAGATCAAGTGTACGCGGTAGCAATCGTTCGAGTTTCAATTGTTTCAATTGGGCAAGCATATTGGAGTACATTCCGCCTGGCATCTCGGCATCTTTCACCTTATCATCAGGTTCAGGGAAGTTGAAATAGCGTTCAATATGCTGGGTAGTACTCAATAAATCGTCTTCTTTATCAGCTTTGGCATAAGCAATAGCCAATTCAAATAGAGCATCAATATCCTTAGGCAATTTATCAGTGATGATATTGAAATTAATAGGGAACTTTTTAGTAGAATCAAATTCTGCCAATGCAAGTCTGATTTCACGCAGTTCGGCATCAATCTTAACAACAGCTTCCTGGTTTACCCCAGTATCAATACCTAATTTATTACAAAACAATTGAATTATTTCAAAGGAAGCAGCAGCTGAACCACCTGAGAAGCTCATCATATTGGTGTCAACAATATCAACTCCATTAACAATGGCCATAAGGGTTGAGGCTAATCCGTAACCCGGTGTACAATGAGTATGGAAGTCAACAGGTATAGCGAGGTTCTTTTTCAACATTCGGACCAATCTACCGGCTCTTAAGGGAGGGATTAGGCCAGCCATATCCTTAATGGATATCATATCTGCGCCCATTTCCTGTAATCTCAGTGCTTTCTGCAGATAGTATTCATCAGAGAATATGCGGGTATTTATTGGTTTGCCCTGTAATGCAGCCTTGATCTTATCCTTCGCAGAGAAGTGTGGGTCGACGGTATAGCATATAGCACAGTCAGCAATACCACCATTCTCTTTTACTGATTTAATGGTACTTGCCACATTATCTGTATCATTTAATGCATCAAATATTCGCATGATGGAGATACCCGCCTGCACCGCATTCCGGTTGAATCCATCAATAACATCATCAGGATAAGGGTTATAACCGAATACATTTCTACCTCTGGAAAGAGCTGTAAGCTTAGATACATCACCAATTGCTTCTTTTATTCTGCTTAAACGCGTCCAAGGATTCTCATTGAGATATCGCATGATGGAATCAGGAACTGCGCCTCCCCATACTTCCATTGCATAAAAACCAGCTTCTTTGTATAGGGGTAATACTCTGTCAACCTGAGCTTGTGTCATCCGGGTTGCAAACAGTGATTGTTGCCCATCTCGTAGGGTCAAATCTCTGATCAGTAACTTCTTATTCATATTCAAAAATGTGTATTTGTAGTAAAAGAATCATTATAGCTGGAAGTGTAGCTTTTTTTATGCAACTGCAAAGGTAAAAAGATATTAGTCAACTAAATACGTTATCCATATAATATTTTTATAGAGCCTATATATGCATATATCTGCATATAATTGATATCATTAAGTAGGATGTTTCGGGTATAAAATTTCCATACAAACTCTAAGTATAGACCAATTGTTATGCCACAAACAGAAAGAGGCACCTGAAAAGGTGCCTCTTTCTAAATTATCCTGCATCAAATCAGCAGGCATTAATACATGAAAGGGAATTATAGCTCTTTTTCAACAACCTGAAGCACTTCTTTAGTGGCAACATCGTATACAAATGCTACTATGCTACAGTTAGTTGCATCAAAAGCTGAATTAACCGTGTGACTATAAGATTTTTTAAGGGTAGCAGGGTTTGCTGTTCCTATGGTAGCTACTGCATCCCCCCAGGTAGCGGTAAGAGCATCACGCAACATGTGATTGTGTACATAGTCGTAAATAATAGGTGTTGCTCCAACCTCTGCATTGTTGTTTTTCTGAGGTGAAACAATACCGCTTTCCGTTAGCACAACTATCAGTCTGAGGTCCTTATCTATGGATTCTACAAATTCAACCGTTATTTCGGAATTGAGGAAGCGGCTTTCAGTATTGTATTCATTGTTGATTTTCAGATCAACAGTAACTACTGTATCTTCCAAAGCGCTTAATACTTCAGTACTCCAGGCTGGAGGTGATAAAATGTGTTCAGCCGATGAGAAGTACTTACGGTTAACCATGCCGTTGGGATTACCCACATTTGAAATGCCAAAGAAGGCATCCCATGCATCACCGGCTTCTGTGGTATAGTCTGCTGTGAAGTCCCCGGCAGGAGTGGCTTTGGCAAACCAGCCTGCATGAATGGCAAGCACTACCAACTTATCGCCTTTCAGATTCTTCAGGTCGTGAGCAATCAGTGCAGCCTCTGGGCAGTTAACGCATTGATGGCCAGTGTAATCCTCAAGCAACACACGTTTTACGTGACTTGTTTGGATGGTTGTATCTACGGTAATCTTCTCAGTAAAGGGCTCATCAATTTTGTCGCACGATACCATTAAAGTACCTGCTGCTGCAAGTGATAAACTATATTGGAGAATTCTTTTGATGATCATTTTCTTAGAATTAAAGTTAAAACCTCAATTTATTCCTGTTAGTATCAGAAGCTACTGGTAAGCGTAATTAAAAGCCCGTTAGAGGCGGGTACTGTACGACAAACACCACCAACACAGATAATACCCTCACGCTGTTTGCCATAGCTGACTGACAGACGGTTGGAGTCCTGAGTGTAACCTACTGCAACAGTGGGATAATGGAAGCGTCGGTCTTTATCATCATTGCCATAGTTATACTGATCAATGAAGGTCATAAACCACCTGGGAGCAAAAGTAAATTCAAACATAGCCTGAGCCCAGTTTCCTTCATCCTGTTTGGTTGAAAGATGCTGTAATTCGGCTTTCAGCGCATTTTTTGAACTAAACTTGTATGTTGCATCAGCAATAAAAATATTAGCTTTAACATCAGGTTCATCATGAGCTTCAATAACTTTTATGTTATAAATAAGGTTAACCCATGACACCAGGGCTTTAAAGTTATTATTGAACTTATGCTGAATTTCTACATTAAAATCCTGGAAGTATAACTCATCGCCCATTGCAAAGTAATTGGTCTTGTAACCTAAGGTTCCACTTTTACCTAACGGGGTTGTGCTATCCAATGAATCACGGTCGATGGAAGTAACCCGTGAGAAATTTACGGCCAGATCAGTACCATATTTACCACCTAATACGGTTCCTTTTTTGAACTTGTAGTTCACTTGCCCTTGTAGTGCAAATTCGCCGTTTGGCTGTGTTGCATAAGGATACATGGCCGACAGTGTATAGGCATGTTGACGGGTCAGGGCAGGCAGGTAGTTTATGTCAAGAACACTGCCTTTTTCTGTTCTCTTTGACTTAAAGCTCATATTGTCGGTTACTTTACCCGACAGTATAATGCCAAATCCCTTTTGTGAATAAGAGGCCTGGAGAAGAGTGGAAACACCTGCCTTATAAATAAAATTATTAACAGCCGAAGGATCATTGTATTTATAGGCATATTCCCCATCGAGCATAAATCCTTTATGGTTTAAGTTAAATCTACCTGAAAGTGCCGCAACATTCTCAGGTAAAATGAGAATTTCATTCCCATTGACCAGAATATCAGCATCCGGCTCATACTTACTTACGAAACTTCCACCTAAAGTCAAACGGGGCATGTTCTCAGAAGTATTCCTAAAAATATCATTCAATGCGAACTCGCCATCCAATCCCCTGACTATACCGGGACCTTGTTCCCAGAAAAACCGCTGCGTACCTATCAAACCTTTTAATACAATACCCTGATAAGGTTTGAAAACTATTCTGGCTCCTTTGATTGCATTATCGTAACCCAGATTGCGCTCTTCATAACTACGCAGCGTCATTCCACTGCCAAATTGTTCATAGAAATGACCAACGGTAATACCGAAGCTCTCCTTTTCCCAAGAAGCAAACCAGTATGGAACACCGGTACCCTTATATCTTTTATCGTATCCGAGTATTGGGTTGATATATGATTCAAAGCGCATTCCTGCATTAAAGTTACCCTGTGTATAGAGCACGTTTGCAAAAGCATTCATCAGCATACGTTCACTGACTTCCTCGGCACCAATAGCAGAGTCAGCTTTATATACCTGAGCATCAAGTTGAAAATTACCTGATATCTTACCTTGCAAAAGATCCTGAGCCTGGACGGATCCTGCAGATATCAGAACCAAAATACATAAAACTGTGTATAGTTTCCTCATCTTATTACTTACTACCGTGAAAAAATATGAATATTAAAGGTTTCAGGCTAACTGATACTGCATGATCACAGCCCGGTTGTAAATTCACTTATCTTTTAATTAATTGACTGACCTGCATTGAGTTTTCTAACCATCTCAATAAGTTCCAGTTCACTGCCTTCACTAAAGGAAGTATGCTGCCAAACAATCTCACCCTTACCGTTTAGCAGGAAAGTGTGCGGGATCATATTAACGTTCATGGCTCTTTTGAAATCACCATTCACGTCAAGCAGAACTTCATAATCCCAACCTTTAGCACTGATAGTGGGGCCAACTTTGGCTGATGAACGGGCATCATCAATAGAAACGGCGACAAGCTTTACACCTGTTTCAGCGGTCCACTCATCATATACATCAGCTATGGTTGTCAATTCATTGATGCAGGGTTTACACCAGAGTGCCCAGAAACTAACAATCATTGGCTTTCCATCATTATTAAGCTCGGCTGTGTTGATGGTTTGTCCTGAGAGGTTCTTGATGGAAACAGTTGGTAGTTTTTTGAGGTTATTTTCTGAATCCTGAGCTATTGCAGTGCTGAAAGTGAATACTATCAGGATAAGCAGCATTGATAATTGTTTCATGACTGGGTATTTGTGTTATTGTTGATTCTGTAAATATTTGTGGTTTCCAAATGTACTGTTCAATATTTATGCCAAAACGATACTGTATTTCTGCCTATGAATAACTGCATTAATGTCATAGAGTAACAGGGTAAAAGCCAAAGAGCAACTTCGTTCAATTTTCCAATCTTACATGAAGAATCTCTGCTCGAAATTGGCCGCTAATTTATAAATACTTCCAATATTTTTGATGTCTCTGATGGAATAAGATCAATTCGGTCTATAACTGCCGGTACCAATACAGCTTCACCTTTCGAAAGGCTCACCTGTTTCTCTTCTTCACCGTCGTGTACCAATGTAAGGTTACCCTCAACGCATATATATATCACAAAGGAGTCAAGCTCTGTGTAATCCTTTGCCAGGGCCTTATCCAGTACTATAATATTAGTAGTGAAGAAGGGTGAGGTAACCAAATTGGAAGAAGCATTTTTGATTTCTTTATAATTGGACTTATAATCGTCATAAGCTTTAAAGTCAATGGCTTCAAGTGCTTCTTCCGTGTGTAGTTCACGTGATTGTCCTTTATCATCCACTCTTTCCCAATCGTAAATTCTGTACGTTGTATCCGATGTCTGTTGTATTTCGGCTAACAGAATTCCTGGGCCCAATGCATGTACCCGTCCGGCAGGCATATAGAAAACATCGCCTGCCTTAACCTTTTCGAAATTGAGTAGTCTGGTTAACTTTTTATTCTCCAGATGCTCAAGATATTCTTCCTTGGTTGTATCTTTTTTAAAACCAGAAATGAGTTCAGCGTCCTTGTCTGCGGAAAGGATATACCACATTTCAGATTTTCCATTGCCAATACCCCTTTTAGCAGCTAATTCGTCATCAGGATGCACCTGAATGGAAAGATAATCGGCAGCATCAATAAACTTAATGAGTATTGGGAATTCCAGTCCAAAACGATTGAACAAATCATCCCCAACCAGCTCACCCATATATATTTCAACCAACTCATTGAGTTCATTGCCTTCCAGGAAGCCATTCGAAACAACTGACGGATTATCTTCCACACCCGAAATCATCCATGCTTCACCGCAGTTGGGCAGCGGGGAGTAGTCAATACCCAAAACTTTCTTTATTTTATCGCCTCCCCAGATCTTATCTTTCAGAACAGGGCGGAATTTCAGGGGATATAGTTTATGTTCCATGATACCAGTAAAGTGCTATTGAAATGGGTGCTAAAATTACAATAATAATCTGATAACCAGTTAGCACGGTCAGATTTTGTAATTTCCTCTGTATAGAATTATACGCAATATGCTGAGAATTTTACACTTAACCAATAGTTTTATTTAACAAATCATGCCATTTTCGTGTTAATTATCAAATAGATCAGGTGAAAGACTGTTTATTTAATCCTTGCACGCTTTTTGTAGATTGTTTATCTGTTATAGGTAGTTATTGTCACATAGCATTTTAAGTTTGAGAAATTATACTTTGCAACATGAGTGATGACCAGATGTTTATTCTCCTTGCAGAAGATGATGAGGATGACAGACAATTCTTTAGGGAAGCTATTGAGCGGATGAATATGAACACTAAGCTCGCAATGGTTACTGATGGGATTCATCTCATTGATTATCTTAAGAATAATCCGGATAAAAGACCTCACCTGTTATTTCTGGATCTTAATATGCCTAGGAAAAATGGTTTTGAGTGCCTCCAGGAAATCAGAGACGAATTGGGATTAAAGGATCTCCCCATAGCTATTTACTCTACTTCCAATGCCTCCATGGATATGGAGGAAGCATTTAGACTGGGTGCAAACATATACATCCGTAAACCTTCAAGCTTTGAAATGCTGAATAAAATAGTGACCAAAGTTGTTGCCATAAACTGGCATTATCATAACAATGGTCTGAACATTAAAAATTTTGTACTCGCCATCTGATCTTGCTATTGAGTATCTTACAACCGTAACCTGCTCAATCTATTCTATACCAATTCTGAAGTCAGATTCTTCATCAGTACCAATAACCACGACCATTTATGCCTTTGCTACCAAGGGAATTTTGAGATCATCTGTCAGATCTATACAAATCGGGGTGCCTTTTACTCATTAAAATCCCCTGAATGCTGATTACCCTGTGAGGTTGATAATTTGATCTAATTTCAGCCTGCTTTGATCTGCCATTCCAATTTTTTTTTAACTTCGTCCATCCTTTCAACATTCACCATCAAATATCACTACGCCTTGAAAAAGTCATCCAACTTACTGTCGTTAATCGTCATCTCTATGCTGATTGCATGTCTTTCAGTATTCATTTCACCGGCATACGGGCAGAAAAAGAAAAATGCTGAAAAGGCTGATACACTTAAAAGCAGTGCATTCAGCGGTTTGAAATTCCGGTCTATTGGTCCGGCATTCTGCTCAGGCCGTATTGCTGATTTTGCTGTAAATCCTGAAAGACCACAGGAATATTATGTAGCTGTAGCCTCCGGACATATTTGGAAAACTACCAATACAGGTATCACCTGGGAACCGGTATTTGATAATTATGGTTCATATTCAATTGCATGTGTAGTATTGGATCCTGCCAACTCCCATGTAGTGTGGGCAGGTACGGGTGAAAACAATCACCAACGGGCTTTGGGTTATGGTGATGGTGTTTATAAAAGTATTGATGGAGGCAAGAGCTGGAAGAACATGGGACTGAAGGATTCACGACAGATTGGAATGATAGCCATCGATCCACGCAATACTGATGTAGTATACGTTGCTGCTGAAGGTTCCGTATGGGGACCCGGAGGTGAAAGAGGTCTTTATAAGACAACCGACGGAGGGAAAACCTGGAATAAAATATTGAACATAAGTGATAATACAGGAGTCAACAATATAATTATGGATCCCCGGAATCCCGATGTACTCTACGCAACAAGCGAACAGCGCAGAAGGCATGTATACACTAAAATCGGCGGAGGTCCGGAAACAGCTGTTTATAAATCAACCAATGCCGGTGCCACCTGGGATAAACTGACTTCGGGTCTTCCGGGTGAAGATATGGGTGGTATAGGATTAGCCATTTCACCGGTAAATCCTGATTATCTATATGCCATTATAGAAGCTGCCAATGACGCCAGCGGATTTTATCGTAGTACGAACAGAGGTGCTTCATGGAGTAAAATGAGTAATCACTCGGCACAAGGACAATATTACAATGAGATATATTGCGATCCAGTGGATGTAGATGTAGTCTATTCCATGGAGACTGTTTCTCAGGTAACAACAGATGGTGGTAAAACCTGGAAAAGCTTAGGCAGAAAATCACGCCACGTTGATGATCATGCATTCTGGGTTGATCCGAAGAATACGCAACATTTTCTGATTGGTGGTGATGGCGGCATCTATGAAACATGGGATGGGGGAGCTGATTATGAATTTAAAAGCAACCTGCCTGTTACACAGTTTTACCGCGTTAATGTAGATAACAGCGAGCCTTTTTATTATGTTTATGGGGGTACACAGGATAACAACAGCATGGGGGGGCCATCCAGGAATATTACCGGCAGTGGCGTGGTAAATGATGAATGGTTTGTGACCAATGGAGGCGATGGCTTCTGGACAGCAGTGGATCCTACAAATCCTAATATCGTTTATGCCGAAGCGCAATACGGGAACATGGTACGCTACGATAGGAAAAGCGGTGAGACTATTGATCTACGGCCTGAGCCGCGAAAAGGAGAGGAGACCTATAAGTGGAATTGGAATACACCTTTGGTAATCAGTAAGCACAACCCCAAAAGACTATATACCGCAGCAAATAAGGTGTTCAGGAGTGACAATATGGGTGATACCTGGGAGGTAATATCCGAAGACCTGACCACAGGTACTGACCGTAACACCTGGAAGGTAATGGACAAATACTGGAGCGTGGATGCCGTTTCAAAAGATGTTTCCACCTCTCTGTTTGGTACCATCGTTTCATTTGATGAATCTCCACTGAAAGAGCACCTGCTATATGTGGGCACCGATGATGGACTGATTCAGGTTACAGAAGACGGAAAAAGCTGGACTAAGAATGGTAGTTTTCCGGGAGTACCTGAGTATACGTATGTTTCAGATATTTTGGCCGATCGATTCAATGAACAGGTGGTTTATGCATCGTTCGATAATATATTAAGGGATGACTTCAAGCCTTATATACTGAAGAGTACCGATAAAGGCAAAACCTGGTCAACAATCTCAGGTAACCTTCCACTGAATGGAACCGTTCACACCCTTGCCCAAGACCACGTGAATCCTGATCTGCTCTTTGCAGGGACAGAGTTTGGAGTGTTTTTTACTATAGATGGCGGCAAGATGTGGACACAGCTAAAAAGTGGCATTCCTACCGTTTGTATTAAGGACATGGTAATACAGGAACGCGAGAATGACCTGGTGGTTGCAACTTTTGGCAGAGGATTTTATATTCTTGAGGACTACTCACTACTAAGAGAATATAAAAAGGAAATCACTGATGCATCAGCTCATATCTTCAAGATCAAAGATGCCCTGATGTATATGGAGACTGGTGGCAAGGATTCCCAGGGATCATCCTATTATGTGGCCAAAAACCCTGAGTTCGGAGCTACCATTTCCTATTATCTGAAAGAGAGTCCCAAAACTCTTCGTGAGAAGAGGCAGGAGAAGGAGAAGGAGCAATTCAAGAAGGGAGAACCTATTACCCAACCTACCGTAGCTGAGCTGAGAGCAGAAGAGAATGAGATTGCCCCACATCTAATCTTCGATATCAAAGACGAAACAGGTGCACAGGTCCGCCGGCTTTATGCTAAACCATCAGCGGGAATAAACCGTAAAGTTTGGGATCTTTGTTACAATAGTACACGTCCGGTCAGAAAGAGCGGTGATAAATTCGATCCATTCAAAGAGAATGGCAGCGGTATGTTTGCAATGCCCGGTACCTATAATGTAACCTTATCTCTATATGCAAATGGCGAAACAAAGACTCTGGTAGGTCCTGTTTCATTCAATGCTAAAGTTTTAAATAACACCACACTTCCGGCATCCGATAGAGCTGTCCTGGTTGCATTCCAGAAAGAAGTATCAACAGTGGCACGCAAGGCCCTTGGAGCAGAGAAGTATGCTGAAGAATTGTCAGATAAACTCCTTTCGATGTTACAGGCTGTACATCAAACACCTGAAGCACCTTCCGAATTGCGTGATAATGTTCTCAAGGCAGTAAAGGAAACGGATGAAATATTATTCAAGCTGCATGGTACGGAACCCAAGGCAAGCCGTGAAGAGGTACCGCCGGCACAGGTTCCTTTGATGGAGCGACTGAGCAATGTTATCTATGCTCATTATGCTTCCACATCAGCACCAACCTCAACACATCGCAGAAGCCTGTCTATTCTTCAGGAAGAGTTTCCTCCTATCATCAAGCAGCTGAGAGAGTTGGGTGAAGTTCAGGTTAAGTCGTTAGAGAATAGCATGGAAATAGCCGGAGTACCATATACGACAGGTAGGTTACCTCTTTGGGATTAATACGATTAATTCTATGTGGTGAAATCTGCGTGAGAGCCGCTATAATGGCTGTTCCGGGTTACAGGTTACTTTAGCTTCTTTTATAAACTCTCTGGAAATTAATCTTTGCTGGACTGGAATAGGCAGAATAAAACGAAGGAACAATAGAAAATGACTGACTGAACCCGGAATGATATAGAACCGCCGTTTCAGCATTCCTTTAATGGCTGCTCTGGCCACTTCTTCCACTTTAACCTCTGTCCATTGACCTATAAACCCATGTGCATCTATTCTTTTATGGGTAGTTTCATTGGTTCTGACCCCATTAGGGAATAGTACTGAGATACTTACACCTTTGCCTTCAAGTTCACCACATAGCGAACGGCTGAAGTTCAAAACAAAAGCCTTGCTTGCAGAATAAATGCTCTTGTATGGAATACAGAAAAAAGCTGCTAAGCTGCTTACATTGAGAATATACGACTTCTTATGTTTGCTAAGCACGGGAAGATACAACCGTGTAAGCATTACCAGTGCTCTGATATTCAGGAAAATCCTCTCATCAATATAATCAAGTGCCGATTCTTCAAAATAGGAGGCACCGGCCACCCCGGCATTATTAATCAATATGTTTACCTCCAGTCCTTCGGCCTGTGTGTGGTCGAAAAGTTCCTTTGGGGAATCCAATCGGGTGAGATCAGTTTCAATAAACACAGTTTCCACCTTGAATTTATCAGCAAGATCTTTAGCTACAAGTTCCAGGTTTTGGTTAGGCAGTGAGACCAATATCATATTCATGCCCCTTTTCCCGCATTCATAAGCAATGGCCTTACCTATGCCGGAGCTGGCTCCAGTTATCAGAGTGTAGATCATGTATTTTACGTGTTAGAAATGTGTTAGTTCATTTTTTTTAGCCAATCAATGGTTAAGCCCGCACCAGTTCTAAAATCAACAGGCAAATAGTCAAGTTCATTTGCTGCCTTTTCACTTGATACATTCCAGTGGTGATAATATTTGCGCACTAGGGCAGGAGTAATAAGCGGTGAGCCTCCGGTAATGCCCGCCAGCAGCATCATTCCATTAGCTGCCAGTTCAGTCAGTGGTATTGGAACATGGAACATGTTATATTTCATTCCGGTAACCACAGCCAATTCATGGAAGAACTCATCATACGACAGGTTTGTACCACCGAGTAGATAACTCTCACCCGGGCGACCTTTCTCCATGGCCTTGATGTGTCCGGTTACAACATCATTAACAAAAACATAATTCCCAATACTACTGCCATCTCCAGGAATAACACGCCATTTACCTGCAATATATCGTTGCATTATCCTTGTAACCCCATTGCTATCGCTTAGAACACCAGGTCCATACACACGGGAAGGGTTTACCGTAATAATCTCTACACCTGTTGCCACAAGTGTTTTTAATGACTCTTCCATGATGGACTTGGAGCACTCATAATCAATAAAGTATTTCTTTGGCCGCGGAGTTCTTTCATCACAACAACCAACTTTATCTGATACTCCCAGCACACCGGCGGTGGATGTGCATACAAAACGCTCCACATCTGATTTTATACCGGCTCTTATTACATTCATGGTGCCCTCAATATTAAGTCGATAAATCTGCATAATATCTTTATGCCATACATTTGCATAAGCTGCTGTATGATAGATTTGCGAACACCCTTTGACTGCATCCTCCAGACTGTCATAAGTAAGAATATCCCCTTTGAATAATCTTATATTCGGATGTTGGATAACTGATGCTTTAGATTCGTCCCGATAGAGCGCATGAATCTCATGCCCTTCGTCTGCAAGTTTTAACGCAAGGCGGCTACCGATAAAGCCAGTTGCACCACTTATAAATATTTTCATCTATGAGATTTTTTAAGCACCATATTAGGATGATGATACAATGAAAACCACTCATTGGATAATGCCAAAATTATATGAGTGAAGACCGCTACCCATATACTACCGGTAAGGTAAGTCAGATAACAAAGTATAATGCCTAGAGGTATTGCTCCCAGCATTTCTTTATATCCTTTGGGATAATGTACCAGTGAATAAATTACTGTATTAAAAAGTATGGCGGGCCACAAACCCAGAATACTTATGGAAGTAAAAAAAAGGAATCCCCTAAACAGGAATTCATAGGCTGTTAGATAAATGATCCAGCTTATGGCACTTTGAATTAATAAATTCACGGTCCAATACTCTTCACGTATCTGTGGATAAGCTTCCAGATTGGTCGGTTTAGGTGCGTTAAAATAATTCATAGGTATTATAAGCAAGGAAAGTACCATCGTCCATAAGTAAGTTGCACTTACAGGAACTTTTATTCCAAACTCTACATAACTTGTTGACCCTGAAAGAAGAATGATCAGCATAGGAAGTACCCCGAAAATAAGAGCACCGGCAAACCGTTGAACGTATAACTGCCGGGGCTTTCCCATTTCAATACGAAGTATTCTCTTTGTGAAGCCGGGTGAAACAATCCAGGTATAAACAAAAAAGCCCAGTATAGTAACCACTGTGGCTGAAATGAAGAGAAATAAGTCAATATTATCCAATAGAGGTTTCATGGAATAATATTTTAAGATTATTTGATCTACCTGCCATAAATATACGTAATATTGAGATAAATATTACAGGATGGTTAACATATTAAAAAAAATAAAAGATTGATGTATTTTGAGACGTTGAAGAAGAGCCAACAATTACAAATAGAATAAACGCAGATCTGACAAGTTAGTTTTCAATTGGAAGAATAATTCACATTAGGAATACTTAATTATTATACATCATATTACCAATCAATTACATAAATCAATCATCTAAAAAAGAAAGGAAGTAGAAATGAACTATTTGTATTTGATTATCCCGGTTGTAGTATTGTTTTTTGCAGGTATTCGAATTGTCAGGCCAACTGAACGGGGTTTGATAGAAAGGCTCGGCAAGTATTTCAAATTTGCTAATCCGGGGTTTCACTGGATTATTCCCATTATCGACAGAATATACATGGTAAATGTAACCGAACAGATGGTTGATGCAGAACCGCAGGAAATAATCACTAATGATAACCTGAATGCAAGAGTGGATGCTCAGGTGTACTTCAGAGTGAGAGCTGAAGAAGAATACGTTAAGGGATCCATTTATAATGTCAATAATTATAAGTACCAGATTGTTAACCTGGCACGCACCACCTTACGTAACATTATTGGAACACTTACCCTAAAATCGGCCAATAGCGAGCGCGGTAAAATAAATGCCGATCTGTATAAAACCCTTCATGAAGAGACCCAGACATGGGGTATTGAGATCGTAAGAACGGAGCTGAAAGAAATTGATCCGCCAAAGGATGTACAGGAGACTATGAATAAGGTAGTTAAGGCAGAAAATGAGAAGATTGCTGCCATCGACTCTGCAACCGCTGCTGAAACTGTGGCCGATGGTGTTAAACGTGCCAAGATAAAAGAAGCAGAAGGAGTAAAGCAAGCAAAGATCTTACATGCAGAGGGTGAGGCTGGAGCTATTAAGCTGGTAAATGAAGCTGCAGAAAAGTACTTTGTCGGCAATGCACAAGTATTGCGAAAACTTGAAGCAATGGAAACAGCACTTCAGCAGAATACCAAGATTGTAGTACCAACCGGAAGTGATTTGGTAAATGTTATAGGTGAATTGGCGGGGATTGTGCCGTTGCCAAAGAAGTAATTGGTAAATTTATCCAGGGCATACAAGAACTGGCTAAATTTCTGAAAGTAACACCAGCCAGAGTGAAGAAGCAAAAAAAGGAAGTCGTGTTCTCAAATTGGCAAGATGGGCACACATTGTTATTCGATCCTGACAAAGTCAGTACTGCAAAGTCAACCATTAAGACGATAGAGCTTTAATGATAGGGCTTAACTATTTGTGGCAAATGTTAACCATTGAAATGAAGCATAAATATATCAACTACCCAGAAACATAAACGTTGCCTGTAAAGTAACATAGTGATAAAAATGCAAATGGCCTAACAAGGTGCATTATTGATTTTCTGAAGCTGTTCGGTTGGACAGCTGAATGAATCAACACTTCAGGTATACACTTTAACCACAGACAAGTCGTTACTGATGTTATTCTTTACTTTCCATAATCTTAATCTTTTACTTCAACAGAATAAATTGTGGATTTGTAATTATTTCAACGTACCAATTACTAAATAAAAAAATTAGATATCATGAAAAATTTGATTCACGAATAAAATGATTAGATTTACAATTTATTTTGCGCAAAAAATACTGAGTTTAAATAGAATTAATTAAACAAAATATGTTAAACCTCATTTTTGATTGAACAAATACTCGATGACATTGATATTAAAGACAAGTAAGTCAAGTTTAACCACACCTGAGAAAAGTTTCTGCTTAGGAGAAGAAATAAAGAGAAACAATCCTTTCTTTGTCTGGGAGAAGAAGACCCACGCTCCTTAAATTAAGGGGTTATTTGTTCCAAATAGTTTGCCAAAGCATATAAGCAAACATAAAATCTTGAGATATGAATAAGCTTTGTAAAATTAAGATTCTATTAATAATTGGAGTGATGTTTTCATTCCAAAGTTGCAGGAAGGATCTTGACAAATCAAATAATATTCCAAATGAATCGATACATTTTGTATCAATTGAAAAAGTATACGAAATCGTTCAAAATAATCAAAAATTAAAAGGACAACTTGAGTTATTTAGTAATGTAGCTGCAAGAAACAGCATAGACAGTATTAATATTTTGGAGTATACTGAAATCAAAGATTCTGATGACATTACTGTATTTTATTTAACCAAATTGTCAAACGACATAGTGTTAACTTTTGCTGCTGACAATAGATCACATCCTATATTAAGTTATTCTGACTTTAAAAACGGTATAAACCTTGATTCTATTCCTAAAAGCTTCCTTTATTGGTTATATGGGGAGGTGAAAGCCATTGAATTTGCTCGAAAAAACAATCTTGAGCAAACTAAAGAAATCATTGACGAATGGAATGCAATGCAAACGCGGAATATTGAACCAGGTGAAACACCATGGGAATGTCCCAATGCATATTATTATGAAAAAGCTCCATTATTAACAACTGCATGGGAACAAGGTATGGGTTATAATGATTTATGTCCATTTCAAGGTTGTTCAGTTCCGGCCAATGGACATGCACTTACTGGTTGCGTAGCTACAGCAATGGCTCAAATTATGAGGTATTATGAATATCCTTCAAATTACAATTGGTCAACTATGTCCAATAACGCTGGGACTTCTGAAATACAAGCATTAATGAGAGATGCAGGCACTTCTGTAGATATGGATTATGGTTGTGAAGCTTCAGGCGCTAGTTCTTCTGATGTTGATGATGCTTTACTGAATGATTTTAGCTATTCCAATGCTAGTTATGGTGACTTCAATCACAATACCGTTAAATCTAATTTACAACAAAATAGGCCGGTGTACATGAGTGGTGATAGAATTTCAGGTTATTTTCTTGGAATTCCTCTTTATACAGGTCATGCATGGGTGTGTGATGGGTACAGAGCTGGTCATGATTGTATTTTTGATGATTATGGTAATGTTATTGGAGCTTATGACTATTTATACTTTCATATGAATTGGGGTTGGGGCAATAATTTTTCATGGTGTGGGCTTAATGACTTTACCGCTCCAAATGGAAATACTTACAATTATCATAGAAAAATAGTTTATAATATAGAACCATAAATAAATATATAAAACATAATCAATATGAAAAATATAATATTAATTTGCAGTTGTTTAATCCTTTTCAGTTGCTCAAAGAAATCTGAAAGTGACGTATGGGACATTAACATTGATATAAAAGTTGAGACTGAAGGAGGTGTGGATTTATTAAATCCTGAAGCTGAAAATTCCTATAATAAAGCAAATATCGAGTTATTTTATCTACTGAATGGAGAGGAATTTAGCCATTCTTGTGGTAATTGCGATTTTCCAAAGAATTATAGATTCTTTGAGCATGAAGGTCAGTTTATTATGAGAATTACACCCAGTGATAAAATTCAAGATGATGGAAGCGACCCAATTACCTATATTCAGTGGAATGAAAATGATAGGGATACCTTGCAATGCAAGATTTACCGCAATGATAATGGTGGATTTGTTTCATGCACTAAAATATGGTTAAATGGCAATTTGGAATATGATAGTTCCGGTGAGCGAAATATTACTATAATAAAGCCAGCTAAATTGCTTTAATGAATTTACAAAACTAAAGAACCACTTACTAACAATAAGTGGTTCTTTTTATTCGAAAACTTCTTCACTTCTTATGTCCATTGAAGTAACAGTATGTATAGAACAAAATTAACCACCTGTATAACTATGTATATCAGGCGGTTATTTGTGTATTAGTGTAGCCCCGATAGGAATCGAACCTATATTTAAAGTTTAGGAAACTTCCGTTCTATCCATTGAACTACAGGGCCGGTTTTGGATGCCGCAAAGGTAATAATATTTTTATTTGATAATTCGAATTTTCTAGCTAAGGGAGCAAGCTGGCAGGGCAGCACTAAGTAAAAGAGATTGATAGCCGAAAGCATTGTTCCGGGCTCTAAGCCCCAATCACTGCAGGTCAGCAATAGAAATCTCTCTAGAATTCAATATTTCCCCTGAATGCAGTGATGTTCCTTGTTTTATTGATCCCTTCAAACGCATACGACCGGTCATTAACAGCATGTCGTATCAATTGCACTGTATCGTCATACCTGGTTTCTTTCATAAAGTTGACAGCTACTTTTGAAGGATAATGCCTCTGGTGAAACTCCACAGGGAAGGTGTCCATCATTGCGTCGAAATAGCGGGTTGAGGTTACATGCCTGTTGATGTCTATGTCAAAGTAGTCAGCCTTCAGTTCCCTCACTTCTTCACCATGTACAGGCGGTAATTTTGCGGGGAAAGCGTGCAGTGCATGTTTATCCTTCAGTTGAGTGAACATGGATGCCTCTACTCCGTCAATAATGGCTGGATGTTTGGTGGCTGTTTCCACTGCCAACCATCCTGAAGTAGCTTTGGCAACCACCTCCTTACTGCTGTCTCTTATTATGAAATCCCTGATATAATGCATCTTGTCCAGATCCTTTGGCCAAGTCTCCACCTCTCCCTGCTCATTCCACATAAGCGGTCTGTAGATTTCAATGTTGAACCGACTGATAACCCAGAACAGCTTTTGATGACGGAATGCTTCAAAGCCAAAACCCAAACTCTCAGCTGAATCGATGGCCGACTGAATAAGCAGGTTTACCATTGAACTCAGCCTGATACGGGCAAACATATCTGTCTCGGCCGAAGTTACTTTATAGGGAGTAATGGAAGTTAGTTCTTGCATAGGATCATAATTCAGTCAACAAATGTAGGGAAAAACCGTCTGAGCTCTATTTCCTGTAAATGAAATGACTGATATCAAACGAGGTATACTTCTGTATTAATTGGTATGCACTTGGCTGCTTAACTGACCTTGGCAATTTCCTTAAGAAGAAATTCTTTGGTTTTGACTCCCACGAATCGGTTAATTTCCTTACCATCTTTAAAGAGTATCAGCGTTGGGATGCTACGAACAGAATATTTGGCTGACAGCGCCTGATACTGCTGTACATCCAGCTTGCATATTTTGGCTTTCCCTGTCGATTCCTCTGCCACTTCATTGATTATGGGTGCCATCATTTTACATGGCATACACCAAGCTGCCCAGAAATCTACCAGCGCCAATCCACTCTTCAACTGATGCTGAATATTTGAATCAGTCAAGGTCACTATGTTTTCGTGCTCAGCTACTATGGGCATATTCTTCATTCTTCTTCCTGCAAACCATAAGTATGCTATGATGACGAGGAAAATCGTAATAACTATTAATGCGGTTGTCGACATGTTGCTATGTTTTTGAATTATAAACTCTGAGGGAAGGCAAATCCACCTTCTTGTTTTAACACAGCAAAGGTAAAGAATAGTTTTTAATTAAAGCGCATAAATATCACTAATTTATTATGGTATTTGTTGCTGTGCGCTTCAGCAGAAAGTGCTAAACCTGTGAATAGCTGACTATTGGTCAAGCCACTCCCTGAACTCCTGCACTCTTTCCCGCGCTACAATGATATCATTGTCGTCAATCCCTTCAATATGCATCTTCAGTCGACTGTTTGACCAGGCAGTAATGTTATTGCATGCATCGGGCGATACAATGTAACGGCGGTTTATGCGAAAGAAACCGGTGGGATCAAGCATATCTTCCAGCTGATCGAGGGTAAAGTCGATGTTATAGTTCCGGTTATTTCTTGTATGCAGCCAAGTGGCTTTCTCAAGACTATAAAAAGTGGTAATCTCTTCCACTGGAATAGTTTTTATTTTATCACCTACCCTGACCATAAACCTTGACTTGAAGTGTTTTGGCGGCTTTATTCCGGTAAGGGAGAGTAACTTTTCCAAAGTCTGTGCAGGCGAAAAGCGCTTAGCTTTTTCTATTGCTTTTTCAAGACTCTCCTCATCAATGGGCTTGAGTAGATAATCAATGCCATTGGTCTTGAATGCTTCCATGGCATAATGATCATAAGCAGTGGTGAAAATGATGGGACAGGTTACTTCAACCTGTTTATATATTTCAAAGCACAATCCATCGGCAAGCTGAACATCTGAAAATATGAGTTCCGCTGAATGATTATGTGAAAGGAATTCCACGGCATCACGCACTGTTTCAACACGGGCAAGCACCTCCATGCGCGGCTCCACTTTTTTGAGCAGTCGTTCAAGATGGCTTGCCGCCCTTGCCTCATCTTCAATAATCAGTATCTTCATTTCTCTGGAGAGTTAATTAATGGTACTCTAACTCTGAAGGTATTCTCAGTGGCAATGACTTCAATCTTTTGATCAGTGAAATAGCTGTATTGCTGGGAAATGTTCTTTAATCCCGTATTGCCTGACATTTCACCCACCTGTTTCGGCTTTCTTGCATTCTCAACCTCCAGATAATCGCCCACTCGGTTGATGATAATCTCTAGCGGGTATTTTTCAGAGACTTCATTATGCTTAACAGCATTCTCTATAAGTAGTTGCAGAGTCATGGGAACAATGTAGGCCTCAGTATTTTCATCCAGGTTCACAGTGAGTCGCAGCTTGTCACCAAAGCGGGTCTTCATCAGATAGGCATAGGCATTCATGAACTCCAGCTCTTCCTGCAAAGGTACCAGTTCCTTATCCCGACTATCGAGCACATAATGAAAGAGATCACTCATCTGCCGTATGAATTTCACTGCCTGTGCCTGATCTGTATATACCAGATCACTCAGTACATTTAAACTGTTAAACAGGAAATGCGGATTGAGCTGGTTACGTAGCGATTCATACTTGTATGCCATTACCTGTGTTTTCATTTCTGCCTCACTAATCGCCGACTTCTGCCATGCCCTGAAAAAGCCTATGGCTGTAAAAGTGAGTGAGATGAAGAAGGATATCAAAAAGGTGATGATGATTGATCCTGCTATTGAATCCCACGACTGCTGGGGAGACAACCCGTTAACCAGGTAGTGCATGATAGTCTGCACTGCCACGAATGCGGTGATTGACCATAGCAGAAGACAGAAGATCTCAATAAACGTCCTTTTGACCGGCTGATCAATCCAGCGGTATTTCTTATCCAATAAATAATTGATAATAATCGGTCCTAACCATTGTGTAGAGCAGATGGCAAATGACCATACCATTCCCAATAGGAAAGTCTCCAGGTTTTCAAAGGCTCCTTTAAAAAATACAACCAATATGATAAAGGAGATGCCGATGTTGGCAGCTATAAACTCCAGAATGGTTATTGGTTTTATTAAGGGGGTGCTGATTTTCATAACTTAATAACTTTGAAAACTTTCTATATTTCAGTAGTAAATGTAAAGATTAATTGCATACTAAAACCACCCGTTCATCCTGTGATTTTTGCATTACTTGCACTCTCTAATCAGTTGCTCAGCCAGCTTATGTTCTATTATCTACATCCACTCACCACTTCCTCAATCTGCGATTTTCCCCAGTTTGGGTGTAGGGGTGATTTGGGGGTGTAGTTGTCCCACTCCTTTGCCAGTAACTCTGCCTCTTTGCAGAACTCCTTGGTATCCTTGCCAAAGAATTGAGCCATGCCCATATCATTTTGTAACTTGAGTAAGCGGGCACGTGGATTGGTTGGGTCAATGCCAAGAGCTGTACCAACAGACTGAGCAGACATCATACTGTATTTCTGTCCCCGCTCCATGGGATTCACTACCAGTCGGGCGGTGAATAGCATTCCCTGCAAAGCCCATACATCTGCTTCTTTAGAGGCCAGTTCAATGATACGCTTAATTGATTTCTCTGCTTCATCCAGGTATAAATCCTTGTTTGGTGACCCCTGTGCTTCCATAAAACTTAGGATGATATAGCATTGGGCATGGTAATAAAAGGGCAGCCATTGGTTAATTTCATTGCTTGCAATCAGGTTAAATCTGTTTCCCAATGCTCTGAAATCATCTGTTGTCTTGCTTTGCGCAAACTGACCAAGGCTCTCGCCCATGGCCTGATAGTATTCCTGATTCTGTGATTTACCGACAAATAAAGTCAAGATAAATGCGAAGGTAATGAGGGTTCTTTTCATTGTTTCTAAGGTTTATGATTATTGTTTCTGTGATTTATTGTTTAAGTTTCTTTGCTCTATTGAATTTTATCCAGTTGATTGTCAGTGCCTTTCTTTGTGAATGTTATAAAGCAGGCAAGTATATAGAATCGTCCTGAACCTGGTATAAGATTGGTTGAGGAGTAACTACCATCTTCATTAGGATTGTCGGAATACCGTTTGCCAAATTCCTGTTTAAAGCCGGGCACGTTGGTCACAGCACCATAGAATATGATGTTGGGTTTATACAGAAAACTCCAGCTTACATCAAGTGTTTGGTAGGGTATGGTGTGCTCATCGTTGAACTTGTTACTGTTAGGATTATTGTAAGGTCTGGGGGAGGAGTAACGGTAGTTAACGCCTGCATACGACCGGATTCCGCCAAACCAATGCTTGTATACTACTGCCAGGTTATGTGCACTTGCATAGGAGGGTGTTGCCATCTCTGGATAATCGCGGTAATCACGCTCTGTATCCAACCATGAGTACGATACCCAGTAATCGCCGTTTTTAATACTCTTTTTGTCGCGCCAAAACAGGTCAATACCTTTTGCATAGCCGCTTCCTGTGTTATTGTAATTTTCAGGCAGGTAGAAGGTTCCGGGCAACTGCCTTACAAGATTACTGTAGTCCTTGTAGTACATTTCAGCTCTTAATGTTCTTTCATTTTTAGAGGATTGATAACTCAGTGTGTAGTGATCAGCGCGTTCATAATCAAGTTGATCCGTATATATGAGGAATTCATTGGCAGGATTCTGCAGAAACCAACCGTAGGCTGCTGAGAATTGGCTTGTTTCATTGAGCTTCCATGCTGCTGTGATTCGTGGTGCTATATTTAACTTGTCAAGGTAGGATGAGTGCTCAGCCCGTATACCAACCCGTGTAACAAATCGTTTGGAAGTATAAAGCTCTGCTTCAGCAAAAGCAGCCACAGTGTGGTTTTCATAATCGATCCTTATAGTATCCTCTGTTGATAACCATGACTGGTCATAGGTATTCATCATCCATTCAGCACCGGCCCTGAGGGTAGTCTTTGCATTAATCTCCTGTGAAACGACCTCTTTAAAGTGAATACCACGGTTCTGCTTTTCAAAAGTATTACCGTCAAAAGTAACGTCATCATTATCATTGGTGAAGGAGCTTGATGTTGTCAGGGTAGTATGTTTGCCCAGTGTAGTTTTCCAGGAGGTATTCACAAAATAGTTCTTGTTATCGAGGTTGTAGTCGATCATCTTATCCAGATCAAGATCTTTCTGTGCAAGTGAAAAGTTGCTGTTATCAAAGCTTCCATATACTTTCAGCATGCCGGTCTTGCCGGTCTTCTGCCGGATACTAAATGCCGCTGAGGTGTTTTCAGGGGCTTTCTTCCAGTCATAGTTCTGGGGAACCAGCTCCATATAAGGCTTCAGGTTCATATAACTGAGTGTAGCAGTGATGGCTCCATTCTTCCACAGTTTTGTACCGGCTATCTCAGGTCCTATGGTCATGAGCGATAGGTCAAACTGGTCCTGTTCAGGCATATCATTGGTGCTGAGCAGTAGCACACTTGACAATGCCTGACCGTATTCAGCCGAGTATCCGCCGGTACTGAAAATGGTTCCTTTGAACATAAAGGGGTTAAACCTTCCGCGGGTGGAAGTATTTGGAGCTGCTGAATTATAGGGTGTATGTACCAATGCCCCGTCAATGAAGGTCTGTGATTCACCACTATCACCTCCTTTTACAAAGAGCATTCCCGATTCGCCATTAGAGGTTGTACCGGGCAGTGTTTGTAGTGCACCAAATACATCACCCATTGCGCCTGCGGTAGTAATCATATCGAGTGAACTGAGAGTGTTCGACTGCTTTTTGTCACCTGCTTCAAATGTTCCGGCAGATATGGTAACCACGTCAAGTTTATTGAAGGTCTCTTTTAGTTTGATATCCTCCTTGATTTCATCGCCTACCAGGTTGATCTCCGTTTCAACCGATTCATACCCCAGGTATTCAATTACCAGCATGAACTTCCCCGTTCTTTTGGTTATCAACTTGTAAAAGCCTTCAGTATTGCTGGTAGTGCCATCGTATGTGCCGCGGAGGTAGATGTTGGCACCCGGCAGACTTTCATCCCGTTGATTCCTGATGGTTCCACTAATAGTGCTCCCAGTGCTGCTTCCCTTAACCTGAGCTGAGGCGTTAACTGCTAAAGTTATAAGTAGAAATGCAAGTAGTGTTCTCATGGTGTTGTTGCTCTTTGATGGTACAAAATTGCATCACCGATTACCACAAGACAAATAATAGTTACCGAATCGACGGATTGAATGGATGAAGTGTAAAATGGAGCGATAAATGTTAAAGGAACTAGCACTTCATTAATAGAGAAAGCATCCCTGTAAGGATGCTTTCTCTGGGTATTCAGGTATTAAGCTGCCCCCTAATCCGTAGTTGTGATGCAGGCTCAATAAGTATGATGTTTCACCTGAATATTATCTGAAACTGATTACCTTACGAATGCTTAAGGTAATGGTACCAATCTCGTTCCGCTATAGGTGCCATTCTGCCAGTCTACGCGATAGTGTGTAGGGCATTCATCACCGGTTATGGGTTCAAAGTTGCTGTTGTAGCCAAAGAAAACAATCGCACTCTTATCAGCTTCAGGTATGCGGTGTATTTTAGTCCCAGAAACAGGATCCCAGCCACAGCTTTGTTTATAAACGATCGATTGGTTGATCTCTGTGTAGAACTCTTCGCTGTTGCGATTGGTGCCCCAGGTTACCAGATTGTTATATTCTCCTGATGTGCCGAATCCATCAACTGTCAATATTAGATTGCCGCGTGTTCCCGTATAGGTGCGCTGACGTGCAACCAGCCATGAGCGTGTGGTCCCATTATCAAATGTAATTCCCATCCGTCCCTGCAGGCGATGCACCAGTGTGTTGAATCCATTGTTGCCGAGCATGTGTACAAATCCTCCGGTAACATTGGTAAATGTCTTAGAACTATTGAATGTCATGCTCCTACCACCATTGGGTCTGGATACAGTGAAGTTGATGTGCTTGATATTGACACTTGCCCCTTCCATACCGAAATGTGTGCCCACTCTCTTCCTGATCTGTACCTGACCGGTTCTGTATCTGCGTCCGTTGCATGAAAGACCATCATAAGTGATGTAAATGGTAATCGTATCATTCACAATCTCTGTGGAATCAACGGTTGCATTGCATGGTACCCTATCTGTTGATTTGAAATTTCCTCCGTTATAGCTGAGCAAGCCTTCCACATCTTCCATGGATTCGTTGGTTGCTTCTTCTACAGCTATTTCATCTTCTGAAAGGTTGGTCATGGATGTGTAGTCATTACTACCCTTCTCAAGTTTGTCCTTCTGGCATGAGGTAAAAGTCATACCCGTTAGCGCGAGTACAAGTGCGCCTGTATAAAACCAATGGTTCATTTTCATAATCGCTGATTTTTAGTGTTTATCTTTTTTAGTCGTTCTTTAAATATTATACACCTGGAATGCCCTTTACCCTTATGTGTGTAAAAAATATTTTTAATTATGTGCTGTTTGTGTCTTTGAGATCACTGCGCAGGCGCTGAAATAACCTACACCGCCACCACTCAGGTTCTTTGGGAGATTGGAAGGAACTGAATTGAACAGGCCTCCCTGTAAGTTGGTTTCGGCCAGTAAAGCACGTATATAGGCAGCATGTTCGCCGGTCAGTGCATACTTTCTTTCGGTGATGATCGTGCCTGAAGGAAACAGTACCGTTTCCATTTCCGGAGCAAACATCTGGCTTACATCCAGTGTTGGCAGTGTATAATAGAGTAGTCGTGCTTTTGTACTGTCGGGTGGCAGGTTCTCATACCCGGGTACCATCGACCAGTCGAGCAACACTTCATACATGGCAGGATTCCCCGCACTATAAGGATTTGAAACCCAGGTTATCCTGAATAGCTTTTTATTTCCCTGATGCGCATATCGCAGAAATACAAAATTTGATACAGCAACCATTTTCGCTCTTGCCGATATAATTCGGTTACCGGCATTGATAAACAGGGTATAATCCTTACCTGTCACTCCTGCAAAGAGGGTATCAGAAATGTAATGACCTGGTCGGTCTTCGTCTTCCTTGAAGGTGTAGACTCTGTCGTCTGTACTCACAATGACTTCAGCATTTTCAACTGGCTGAGGCAGTTCATTGGGAGCCGATACCGTTTTTGTCAGTCGTATCTCCTGAATTTTGTACTCATCAGTGATCATACCGTCGACCACTATGTAATCATTGTTATCACCGTCAACCGGCCAATCAATGGCTTTTTCGCAACCGGCAAGCAAGACAATTATACCCAGCACTGCGGCAGTGAAGAAATTCCTTATGATATATACCGGTTCTCTTTGCATAATTTTCAGAATTTGAAGGTATAGTTCAAAGAGGGTATTACACCGGCCACAGAGATTCGTGTCGGGATTATTTCCACATTCCCGGCAAGGTTAGCAGGCACTACAAAGTTCCCGTTGTCGTCCATTATCTTGTTAAAGCTAACCGAGAAGGGATTACTCCTGCCATAGGCATTGTATAGTGATAGTACGAGGTTGTGCCTGAAACGTTTATCGGGTTTATTCAACCGAAATGTAACCGATAGATCCAACCGGTGATAATCGGGAAACCGGTCGTTGTTTTTATCGCCGTAAAGCGGAACCGTATATCCGTTATACTGCATGAATCCAATGGCAGAGGTGAATGGGGAACCTGTCATATAAAACCAGTTGGCGGAGAAGTCCCACCGTTTGCCGGCGCTCAGTACTATATTGGCAAATATACTGTTGGGATGGTCGTATGAAGCGGGGAATTCCTTGCCATTGTTTACATCCTGTATGGTGCGTAGTACCCTCGACCAAGCGTAGCCAATCCACCCCGACAGCCTGCCTTCGCTTTTACGTAGCAGCAGTTCTACACCATAGGCTTTCGTATCACCAAAGCGCAATTCGCCTTCTATCAGAGGATTATAGAGCATATTTGCATGATCTTTATAATCTATCTGGTTGTATAGCATTTTATAATAGGCTTCCACACTTACATGGAATTTCTGCCGCGATGCGAGGTACCCAACGGTGAATTGGTCAGCTTTCTGTGGTTGTATGTTGTTACCGGCAGCTGCCCACACTTCCAAAGAGGTGAACGGACTGGTTGAATTTGATAGCATCTGAAGGTACTGAACGGTTCTGCTGTAGCCAGCCGTAAGAGATGAGGCTCCGGTCAATCGGTAGGCAAAGCTTATTCGTGGTTCCGCATTAAAGTAGGGAGAAAAGTATTTATTGTCGGCAACTGTAACAGTATCGATGGGTCTGTAGTTGGCGTCGAAGAAATAGACGGTTGCCGGACCCAGATTCCTCCATGAACTCAAACGAAGCCCTGCCTTAATGGTGAGCCTTTCCCTGATGATCCGGTCATTGCTAATATAATAGCTGATGCCCAGCGAATTGTAAGGGGATATTTCGGGTGCGTTTTGCTGGACAGCATCATCTGAGAAATGTACATTACCGGGATTGGAGTGATAACGACTGAGTTCAATTCCTGTACGGAAGGTGTTTTCAGGGTTGATGAACCAGGTTAGATCTGATTTCAGTGTGCCTGCCCTAATGGAAGAGTTCCAGTAGTCGTCAAGCTCACGCGACATGAACAGGTAATAATTGTATTTACTGGAGAGTGCGGTAGTATTGATGAACAGCCGGTTGTTAAAGAGGTGGTTCCAACGCAGGGTGGCGGTAGCATTATCCCAGCTAAGACCGAAAGTGTGCACGGAAGCATTGGTCAAACGACTGAAATCATCCTTGCCGGTGAAACCTGTCAGGAATAAGCGGTTTTTATCATTTATCCTGATATTCAGTTTGGCATTAAGGTCGTAGAAATTGATGCTTAACTTCCTGTTGTTAACATCGTCTAATTTAGTGAGCCAGTTCAGGTTGGAACGTCGTGCCGAAAGTATGAAGGAGCTCTTTTCCTTGATCAGTGGACCTTCAACCGTCAGGTCGGAGGTATAAATGCCAATGTTCCCTGAGAAGCCGATCCTATTGAGATTTCCATCCCGGGCGCGGATATCAATTACTGAAGAGAGCCTTCCGCCGAAGGAGGCCGGGAGATCCCCCTTGAAAGCCCTGACATCCTTTATAGCATCGGGCGCCAAGGCAGAGAAAAAGCCAAACAAGTGTGCCGGATTGAAAATGGGCGCTTCGTCTATTAACATCAGGTTCTGATCCTTATCACCACCGCGCACATAATAGAAGGAAGATCCATCTCCAAAAGCATTGATGCCGGGAACGGACTGAAGCGATTTTATCACATCTACGTTCCCGGCGAATCCGGCCATACGTTTGAGTGAGGCCGCAGAGAAATGTACCTCACCTCCTGCTTTGGGATCAATAACAGCAATTTCTTTCTCACCGCTAATCACCACTTCCTCCATCACAATGGATGCTTCGGGTATTTTAAGGTTCAATCGTACATCTTTCACCAGATTCACCGGAACATGCAACTGTCGGTAACCAATCAGCGAGTAAGTGATTATGTAATTGCCCGAGGGAAGTGTGAGTGAATAGAACCCGTAAGCATTTGTAATGGTACCTTTCCAGCTTTCCTTATCGTAGATGGCGGCACCTATCAGCATTTCACCATTGGTGCTATCACTCAGGAATCCACTGATAGTGTGCATGGTAGGCTTATCATCAGCCGGTTCCATACCTGCAGTTGGTTTCTCCTGTTGTTTGATGATAATCTGATGCCCTGATATAAAGTAAGTTAGTTTCAATGGAATGAGCAGCTCATCCAGTATCTCATTCACCGGTTTATTTACGGCATCAATCGTCACTTTCTGCTTTACAGGGATCTTTCGGGGATTATACGAAAAGAGTAGTTTACTTTCCTTTTCAATCCGCTCAAGTGCCTTTCCTAATGTGATATCCGTTGCCCGGATGGTGATCCTCTTTTCCAGATCCTGCGCTAGTAAAGGAAATACTGAAAACACCATAAGCATAAAAAGGAGTAGAATGCTGCGCCACAGACCCGGCAACATAGGGATTGTAGCAGGCCCCTTTAGTTCAGCTATATACTTTATGCTAGTTGCAGGCACCATCGATAGTGGTAATATTATCCTTGGTTGTAATCTGCAAATCGAGCGTCATGCTGATTACCTGCATCACCTCTTCAAATGATTGATGGTTGAATGTGGCAGTCAGTGTGCAATCATCTGAAACCCCATTGCTTAACATTATCTTCGCTTGATATACCTTCTCCAAAGTAGCAATTACCTCTTTAAGATTTGTATTGTTAAAGGTAATGGTTCCGGTCATCCATGCATTATAGTTGGGGTCTGAATTGACTGATTTCTGCATACTCTTCTTATCCGTATGGATCAAAGCCTTCTCACCCGGATTGAGTATAAGTTGTTCCGATTCGTTTTTCTTAAAGAAGAGGGATACTTTGCCGGTGGAGAGTACTACACTGATCGTGTTGTCATCTTCGCGGGTATTGACATTGAAGGAAGTGCCCAATACCTTTATCCTCACATCATTCCCTGAAACCAAAAATGGCTGCGAGGGATCATGAGTAACCTTAAAAAATGCTTCCCCTACTAGTGTTACACGGCGTTCTTTCTTCTGGAATTCCGTAGGGTATTCAATGGTTGAACCTCTGTATAAAGTAACCACCGATCCATCGGGGAGTACCTGTTCCAGATTGCCGTTTTCTGCATACACTTCCACCATGTTGGGAGTCAGCGTGGTATAATAGAATATAGCAGCAATTACAGCCAGCATTATTATTGAAGCAGCTACCTTCCAGGAAGTAGAAAGTAAGAAGATCGGGGACTTTTTCCGTAATGATCGGGTGACCTGTGATTCGGAGGATTGCTGATCGATCTTTTCGGCCATAACCGACCATTCCTTATCAATATCAATGGATGATGAAACAGCGTCTTTGACTGTCAATAGCCAGGTTTGGCGGTATTCATCAAACAATTTAATGTTCAACGGATCCCTGCTCAACCATTCCGACAAACTGCCGATCTCTTCAGGAGTTGTTTCTCCCAGAAAGTACCTTGTAAGCAGGTCGTCGTAGTATGATTTATTCTCGTCCATTGTGTTTATCTCCTGTCAGTTATACACCTAACTTCGGTTATACCCTTACTGTTTGAATGTTAAAATTATCAGCATGATCATTCGGATGTAATCTGCCAGTCGCAAACGCAGATGCTGCAATGCCTTCGACATCTGAGCCTCTACGGTTTTGACGGATATATCAAGTTGATCGGCAATTTCCTTGTACTTCATGTTCTCATAACGACTGAGCACAAACACTTCACGGCACTTTTCAGGAAGTTCATTTATTGATTTCTGAATAAGCTCATGAAGTTCGGTTTCTGCCAAATGATCGTTATCCAGTGACTCAATACCTGAGGAGTCGGACAGATTTTCCAATTCCAACAGCGAGACATTGAATTTCCGGTTATCGCGCAGCCAGTTCAGGCTCCTGTTGTAAATGCCGGTAGCAAGGTACGACCTGATGTTCCGGTCCTGGTCGATTGAATCGCGTTTTTCCCAGAGATTAACGAAAGCTTCCTGCACAATCTCACGGGCAGCCTCAGCATCTTTCACCACCTTTTGTGCCAGGTAGCAAAGAGCCTTGAATTCAGTACGGAAAATTACTTCAAATCTTTCCCTGTTGAGCTGCTGCATTCGATTATTGGAATATTATCAGGAATATAACCATCAGAATCTGAACCAGTGTTTGTAGAGCCGATGCCTTTTATACAAAGATATTTAAAAGATGCGAATTGCGGTAAATTCAACATAATAGTAATGATCGGTTTTTCTCAAGTCCAGTACAACTCTTGTACAACTCTTGTACAACTCCAGTAATTACTCCACTTAACAAGAGCTGTACTGGAGTTGCACTGGACCTGCACTGGAGTTGATAAAAACATGGGTAAAACAGATCGTTTCCTTTAATGCCTCTGTTAGATGTGGAAAATAGTGTTCCTTGGATAATACTTCTCTTCCTTTTATTACTTTTGATGATGATTTTTCAAAGCATTCATGTTACATCGGCTGGTAATTTTTCGTGGTAATCGTCAAAATAGGACAGTGTTGAAATTGTCTTCCGGCATTTTCAGATGGCAGTCGGCATGTTTTATGGTGCTTCTCTTGCTTTTTGTCGGCACATCCCTTAAGGCCCCGGCACAGGATATGGCAACCTGTGATTCCCTGATCATGGTGGGGGTAAAGAATATGTTTGATCAGAAGTATGCTTTGGCTTTTGAAAATCTTAATAGAGCAAAGGAAATTGCACAGAAAAACAACTGGTACAAGCAGCAGTTCCTCGCCCTGAATAACATCGGACTCACCTATTTCAAAATGCTGGACTACGGGAATGCAGTTTCCTTTTACCTCAATGCCTATGAGCTGGCTATCAGCAACAAAGCTCCGGTTGATGAGATGACGGTACTGAACAATATTGCCATAGTCTACATCCGGGATAATAATTATAAGCAGGCTTTGGGCTATTTCCTGAAATCGTATGAGCTTGCCCGGCAGAACAGCATCCCATCACGTATTGGTCTCTATGCAACAAATCTCGCCCAGCTCTACTATGAGATGAAGGACTACGAATCTGCCAATCAATATATTGAAATAGCCCTGCCAAACCTGAAAGAGGATCCCAAAACCCTGCTAAATGCGCATCTGGTTCAGAATATGCTGCTGCTGGAAGAGGGTCAGGCTACTGAGGCTATCAGGAATGTCATGCATCTGCTCGTTGAGGCTGAGAATGAGAGATATAAAGAAGAGATCACTGAAATTAACCTCTTTTTGTCGAAAGCCTATTACAGGATGAGATTCCTGGAAAAAGCTGAATTTTATGCTTTTGAGGCTTTAAAGGATTGTAAGGATAATGACCTCAGGATTAAGATCTATAATCAGTTGGCTGAAGTAGCAGTTAGTAAGCATGATATCCGACTTGCAGTCGCCGTCAAGGATTCAATCATTGCCCTAACCAATACCATCAATAGTACCAAGAACAGGGAATTGCTCGAATATTCAAAACTGCGTTTTGAACTCTCATCTTCACAACATGCACTGGAGATTAGTCAGACGAAGGCCCAGAACCAAAAGAGGATCTATCTGGTAATAGCACTATTGCTTATCCCGATGGTTTTCGCGCTGGTGTGGGCTTTTCATAAGAAGGCTTTGGCCGATAAGCAGAAACGTATTATTGCTGAAAGTAACCTCAAGATCAAGGATCTGGAACTTAAGAATGTTCGTATTCAAAGTGCCTTGCTGAGTAATGAGATAGAGCAGAAGAATAAACAACTGTCAGATAAGATCCTTTTCCAGTCGACCCGCAATGAGTTAATTGAAGAAATAATTGGGGCGATCTCTAAAAACAGGGATATCAGCGGCAACAATGACCTGGCAAAGACCATTTATGACTTGAAGAGCCACCTTAGGGAAGATTCGAAATGGGAAGAGATCACGGAGCACTTTGAGAGTCTTAACAACGACTTTCTCATGTCCCTGAAAAAGAAACATCCCGACCTGAATGCCAACGACACTAGGTTCCTGTCGTTTATCTACCTGAACCTCAGTAATAAAGAAATAGCTTCGTTACTGAATATAAGTGTCGAGAGTTGCAGAAAGCGCAAGGAACGCATCACTACCAAACTCAACCTCGACAGGAATATACCACTGTATGAGTATCTCACCGTCCATTTGATGAAAGACAACGGGTAAAACCCGGTACTTGTCACGGAATGTCACAACCAATGTCACGCTTTGTAGGAATGTAAACTGCACAAAACAGCCAACTTATGGTTTTATTTGTATGATGTTTACTAATCCAATAAAAACCATAAAGATGAAAACAAAACTTCTACTCTTACTATTGACCCTTAGCTCTGTTACACTGTTTGCGCAGACTAATCCCGACATTGAAGGTGATACTATGCTTTGTCCCTGGACTGATGGAACTGCCTATGTTACCAATCCAACCTTTGATACCTATCAATGGTACTTCAAATACTGGTTTTTATCCGACGAGTTTGTGGCCATTGAAGGTGCTACATCCTCAACATTTACATACGACTGGTATACCTACGATCAAGCATTGTTCAAAGTGGTTGCTACCCTGGGTGGCGAGACCTATGAATCAGATACCATCCAAATTGACAGCTGGGCATGGTTGCCAATCTATTATATGTGGGAGCCGACCGCCGGTGTAACTTATGATCCGGATGCTGACATCTACTATCTGGAGGAAGGTGCTGTTTTTAGTCCTTCCATCAATAATCCTCCCTACGATACATTGATTCAATGGTACATTAATGATCAGCCGATTGAAGGAGCAAACAATGCAACCTATGATATCATTAAGGGTGGCATTTATACCTGCTCTGCAGCCCCTTCATTTTGTCCGGGTAGTATCAGCACTATACTTCCAATCAATGTGGTTATGGTTGTAGATGTGCCGGTGATCGACCTGGAGAAGGCCAATATCTATCCAAATCCTGTATCTTCTATGATGAATATTGAATTGCCGGGCAACACAGCCTTCAATCAATTTAGCATCATGGATCTTTCAGGAAGAATCCTATTGCAGAATTCCGTTAAGGGAGGCATTAATGCCGTTTCCACGGATAACCTGGCAAAGGGTTTCTATCTGTTGAAACTCAAGGGAGTTGGTACTGAACTGACCAGACAATTCATTAAAAATTAATTTATCAAGGAATCAGGTAAAACTGCCCTCGGTTAAATACCGGTTAGTCTCGCTTCGATAGATTCTTACCTGAGGGAATTCCGATAAGTAAAAGATCATTCAGGTTTTTGGTGAGTCTGATCTGTTAGAAAAAGCTGTCTCTTTAAAAGGGACAGTTTTTTTTCTGTGTATACATGTTGCAGTTAAGGAAATGATTAAATTCGTGATTGAATAGATAACCATAAGCGATTGAATAGATAACTATAAGTGATTGATTATAAAACCTTAACAGCATGGCACAAACAGTAACCGACAGAAGACAATTCCTAAAGCTGCTGGCTATAGGAGGCGGAGGAATCATAGTACTGGGTAAGTTTAACTTCCTCTTTGCCAACGAATCCAACAACGGCATACTCAAAGCCATAGTGGTGAATTTTGATAAATGTGCGGGATGCCGAACGTGTGAAACAGTCTGCTCGGCATTCCATCATCCTGTAATGATCAATGGTGAAACACTCAACGGTTTGGGTAATCCAAAGCATGGCAATATCCAGGTGTTCCATTACAATCCTGATGTTGACATCCCTACCATCTGTGCCAATTGTCCCGATACTCCTTGCGTAAATGCCTGTCCTTCCAGTCCTGATGAAGTTACAGGGTATGGGGCAATCTACCGTGACAAGGAAACGCTCACTATACGCACCAACCATGAATTATGCATAAGCTGCGGATCATGCTCAAGAGCATGTGAGGCTGACGGTGCCGGTGTTATTGTAATGGATGCTGAAACCAACTACCCAGAGCATATCTGTGATCATTGCGGTGGCCATCCACAGTGCGTGAAGTATTGTCCCTATGAAGCACTTTCATATTTTGAGGTGGATGTAAACAGGGAGTACTTCGGCTATACACACCGAGAGATCGCTGAGAAGTTGTTTGAACGTTATTACGCTAATTAGGAGGTAAACGATGGAGAAAATACTCGGACAATACGGTATGCTGCTTGACATCAACCTGTCGACCAAGGAAGTAAAAAAGACAGAGGTCAGTGCCGGCGATCTAAAGAACTTTTTGGGAGGTCGCGGACTTGGAATGAAAATATTGTGGGACCGCATCAAAGAACCTGGGCTTGACCCATTGTCACCGGGTAATCCTTTATGCTTTATGCCGGGACCATTCAGCGGTTTGCCAATACCATCCTCATCGCGCACCTGTGTGGTTACCAAATCACCCAAAACATCACCCATCAATAAAAAATATCCACATGCCTCCACGGTGTCCTATGCCAATATGGGCGGTTTCTTCGGTCCTGAAGTCAAGTTTGCCGGTTATGACGGGATTGTGGTCATGGGCAAGGCCGACACCCCTGTATATGTGGTAATAGAAGATGACAAAGTGAAGATTGAAAGTGCCGGCTCCTGGTGGGGTATGGGCACGGATGAATTGGATAAGGCTATCATTGAGAAGTATGGTAAGGACTACCAGTCGTGCTATATCGGACCGGGCGGAGAGAAGATGGTGAGGTATGCCAGTGTGCTGAACACGGCAGCCCGTGCCGCAGGTAGAGGAGGTGTTGGAGCTGTTATGGGCTCAAAGAACCTCAAGGCGATAATTGTAAAAGGCACCCGACAGCCCAACTTGGCTAAGCATAAAATGTACCTCGATCTGTTGGAAAAAACCAGAACCGCCTTCCGCGAAGATACTGAGGGAGTAGGTCACTGGCGTAGTGGCGGTACTGCCAATGCCCTTCAAAGTTCCAGTGATAACGGTACAATGGCCGTTAGGAATTATCGCGAAGGGACATTCAAGGAAGTTGAGATGATCAATACCAAGAGTGCCCGCACACAGATATGGAAACGTGATTTTGCTTGCTTCTCCTGTCAGCTTGCCTGCAAGAAGAGTGGTTTTGCCAAGGGTGCCTATGGTGGAATCATACATGACGGTCCTGAGTATGAAACAGGCACCATGCTCGGTGCCAACCTGCTGATATCGGACCTCGCCGGATTGAATAAAATGATAGCTATCTGCGATGATTATGGCATTGACATCATTACTACAGGAGGAGTATTGGGCTTTTTGATGGAGGCAAGGGAAAAGGGACTGATCGGATTGGATTTCCTTGATGGGATAGACCTCACCTGGGGGAATATTGATGCCTGCATTGCCATGATACATAAGATTGTCCGCAAGGAGGGAATCGGCGAATTGGCATCCGTGGGAGTAAAGGCCTTGTCGGAAAAGATAGGCAAAGGCTCGGAAGAATTCGCCATTCATGTAAAAGGTCATGAACTTGCTGCATGGAATGTGAATCCTAATCCTGAGCGAATGATGGTAACCTATGCCACCGCCAACAGGGGAGCATGCCACTTGAACAGCTCTAATCCGGGTAGGCAGAATTCCAGTGCTTTGCAGGATTCCCTCGGTGCCTGCAGTTTTGCAGGAGGCTGGTACAGAGATGATATCTCCTACCGTAATTTCATCGAGGCAATCACCGGCGTAGAACAATCAGACGAAGAATTCGACAGAACCGGTGAGCGTATCTTTAATATTGAAAAGATGTTCAATCTACGCGAGGGCTTTACCCGTGAAGATGACAGGATACCTGAGCGTTTCTTTAAAGACGCGCACACCTATGGCAAAGGCGAGGGTGTGTTGGCAAGCCATGATGACTTCAATGGCTGGATGGACAAATACTATACAGAACGGGGTTGGGATACTGTTACCAGTAGGCCGACACCAGAAAAGCTGGCTATGCTTGGACTGGAATATACAGAACGCTGATAAAAATGGTATCTTTGTCTTTATATGGATGAGTTGTTCAATATGTACATGCTTGATGAAGAGGGTGCCGCCAGGATTGCCGATAAACCCAATGAGCCGCATGTACATGAATTTGAAGAGCTGATTGTTGGCGTGGAAGGAGATCTGGAGCATCTCATAGATTTTAAATCTGCTATTTACAAGGCCCCTTATGTGAGTTTCATCTCCAAGGGTAAGATGCACCGTGTTAAGCCGACCCTAAGAAACGGCAAGTGCAAAATCTGGGTATTGCGTTTCAGCTCCGACTTTATTCCGGGTACCGCTTTCAGACTCTATTCGCAATATCATGATGTGGCAAATATTGAAGTGGAGAATGACGACTATTTCAAGCGCATCGTTTTTTTGTGTGAAATGATGGATGCCGAAATGAAGCAGGCAAACCCATCATTGAACGTAGTGCGTGATCTGTTGAAAGCACTGTTTACCATGATCGAGGTAGAACGCGAAAAATATGTGGAAAGCCCGACGAATTTCAGCAGCCAGAATACTACTTTCAAGAACTTCCTGACAATACTTGAGGAGAATTTCCGCCGATCAGATATTGGGGTGGAGTTCTACGCCGAAAAGCTGTTCATGTCGTCAAGAAACCTGAATCTTGTCTGCCAGAACATCATTAATATGAGTGTGTCGGAACTCATAGAAACACGCCGCATTACTGAAGGTAAAAACCTGCTTGCCTATTCAGATAAGAGCATTTCAGAAATTGGCTATGAACTCGGCTATAATGACAAATCCTGCTTCACCTCAGTCTTCAAGAAGAAAAATGGCGTTACGCCTTCTGCTTTCCGAATCCAAATGAAAGCCCTCAATTAGTAGTCTGGCGTCAGAACTCTTTGCGAAAATACCTTTAAACAACGTGATAGAACCCTGATATTCAGGGTTAGGTCTACTTTTAGAAGGTGTTTCCTGTAGCTTTGATACCCCTCCAAATGCATCATTTCCGAAAAACACAACACTTCTTCCGATATCCATTACCCTCACCCTCTGGAAGCGGTGTAATTTTGCATCATTGATTCAAACAAAACAAATTAGAAAATAACAGATAACATGGAAACAGCAAAAGCAAGTACCAAATGGACCATTGACCCAACACACAGTGAGATACTGTTTAAGGTTAAACACTTAATGATAACCAATGTAAAAGGGGAATTCAGGAAATTCAACGCGGAAGTTGAAAGTGCCAACGATGATTTCAGCGATGCAAAGATCGGTCTGACTATGGATGCAGCATCTGTATTCACCAACAATGATGACAGAGACAATCATTTGAAGAGTGCCGACTTCTTTGATGCAGAGAATTATCCGGAACTAAACTTCAAGAGTATCTCCTTTATCAAGAAAGATGATGGGAATTACAAGTTAAAAGGAATGCTTACTATTAAAGGCGTCAGCAAGGAAGTAACTCTGGATGCAGAATTTGGTGGAGTGAATAAAGATCCATGGGGAAACCAGAAAGCCGGATTCTCCATCAATGGCAGCTTCAACCGCAAGGACTGGGGGCTCAATTGGAATGCCGCTCTTGAAACAGGTGGTGTATTGGTGAGTGATGAAGTAAAGATGAGTGCAGAAGTGCAGTTTGTAAAACAGCAGGCTTAATAAGTGAGTCATAGGCCATAGCCTGATTGTACAACCTTTTGGAGGCATAGTAATTAGTGCATGTTAAGGGAACAAAGTCGAATACCTTTAGCAACAGGCTGGTAATGAGTTATAAAAGTTAATAAATTGAATAGAACAGAATAGCATAAATAGCGTTAGAATAGTTTTAAAGGTGATAGTGATGAAGAATAACAATGTAACAATGCCGGTGCTCTTTTTGGGGCATGGTAGTCCGATGAATGCAATTGAGGAGAATGAGTTTGTGGAAGGTTTCAGAAGGATAGGAAAGGAATTGCCCAGGCCTGAATCCATACTGGTAGTATCAGCACATTGGGAAACCAATGGCACGTATGTTACCGCCATGGAGAGGCCAAAGACTATACATGATTTCGGAGGATTTCCACCGGCATTGTTCGCTGTTAAATATCCGGCTCCCGGTAATCCCGAGCTTGCCAGGCAAATAGTTCAGAAAGCCAATGGATGCCAGGTAAGTACTGACGATAAATGGGGCTTGGATCATGGCACCTGGAGTGTGGTGAAACACCTTTATCCTGAAGCTGATATCCCGGTAGTGCAGATGAGCCTCAATTACAGCAAGAAACCTGCCGATCATTACAGATTGGCCCAGGAACTCGGGTTTTTGAGAAAACAGGGAGTACTGATTATCGGCAGCGGCAATATGGTACATAATCTTTCATTGGTTGCATGGAGTAAAATGCATGAACCGGGCCTCGCCTATGAATGGGCTTTTGAAGCAAATGAGAAGATGAAACATTTTATCAAAAGCGATGACCATCAGTCACTGATTGACTATACATCACAAGGTAAAGCCTTTAAGATGGCAGTGCCCACGCCCGACCATTACCTGCCATTGTTATACGCATTGGCACTAAAAGATAAGAAGGAGAATATTGAAATATTCAATGATAAGGCTATAGGGGGATCCCTTTCCATGACCTCACTCAAAATTGGATGATATCTTACCTGTATCTTCCTCAATACAGGATGATATCTCTCCAGAACATCCCTTAAGATAGGATGATTGGAATTTATAAATAAGATGGGAGTTTAAAATGTCAAAGACAATATTACATAAAGCAAACAGCAGGGGATTGGCTGATCATGGTTGGCTTAAGAGTCGGCACACTTTCAGCTTTGCTGATTATTACAATCCTGAAAGAGTGCATTTTGGCGCACTGCGCGTACTAAACGATGATATAGTTGATGGAGGAAAGGGTTTTGGAACTCACCCTCATGACAATATGGAAATCATTTCTATTCCGCTGGAAGGCGATCTGGAACACCAGGACAGCATGGGCACTATTGCCACCATCAAACATGGTGATGTGCAGGTGATGAGCGCCGGAACCGGTATCAGACATAGCGAGTACAATAAGAATCCCGATACACCGGTGAAGTTTCTGCAGATATGGGTAATCCCCAATAAGCGTGGAGTAACACCAAGGTATGATCAGATAACTTTGCAAATGGCCGATCGCCATAATAAATTACAACAGATTGTATCACCCGATAAGGATGATCAGGGCGTGTGGATTCATCAGGATGCATGGTTTAACCTCGGCCGATTTGATAAGGACATTGAGGTATCCTATATCCTGCACAATGCAAACAGTGGTGTTTATGCTTTTGTATTGAAGGGATCCTTCACCATGGAGGATACCGTTCTGCAGGAAAGAGACGGTTTCGGTATTTGGGATACTGAACAAATTACCCTGAAGGCGAATACACCGGATGCAGAGATTCTTCTTATGGAAGTACCAATGGACTAACGCCGAACCGCCCAAGGACTAACTCAACATAAATTAATTAATAAGCCTGAGCCCTGACAAAATGCAGGAGCTCAGGCTTTTTTGTTTTTACTGTGCAGGAATTTTCCTATGGAATTACCCGGTCAGATCATCCTGTTTTGTATTCCGTGATCAGGCTTCAGCATCATGAAGTTTAGTATCTGATTTCTTTGACTTATCAGTGAGGGCTTTTATCTGATTCTCAAGTTTTACTTTTTGTTCATCAAAAGCATCGGTGGCAAGTTTAAGTTTAGACCTAAATTCACTACGCAGCTCCTCCGTTGATTTCACAATGGAATTCGACAGTCCGTCAGTTGTGCTCTTCAGATCACCTGAAAAAATCGACTTGATATCTTCATTGTTCCTTGCCACAAAATTTGACATATCAGTTTTTAATTGCTCGCCACTGTTTTTAATGCTTTCAAAGATGGTGGCTTTTTCTTGGGAGAGTCTGCCTCTGAGTTGTCTGTAAAGCAAAAATGAAATTACAGCTACTGCAAGGAATGCAATGATCCAGTAGAGTGTATTATTGGAGAGCGATTTACCGAGATGAGCAAAATTCTCCGAGGTGGTTTGTTCGGTTTGCTTGATTCTGGTATCGAAAGTGCCGGTAAACTCCTGCAGGGAAGCCTGCATTTTAGCCATATCGGCCTCTAGTGCGGTCATGTTTTCCTGCGCAGTTTTAAGCTGGTTGGTCAGGTCAGCAATGGTTTTTTGGTTTGCCCTCAGCTGGTTATTCAATTTAATATTTGTACTCTCCAGTGAAGCCACCTTGTTCTGAAGCAGGACGATTTCATTATTCTGGGCGGATAGGGAGAATGCAAAAGCTGCAATCAACACAACAGTTAAGATCATTTGTTTCATGTCAGGATTGTTTTGATGTTAGTAAGATGGTTAATTCAGGCATTGATTAATATGCTGCAATAATACTTTACTAAAAGAAAAATGGCCCTGGTAGAAAAAAGCAACAATCCAATTAAGTGATGGGCTTGTTTAATATGAGTGCGATAAATGTAAGGAATATTCAAACAATAGTCAAGAGATTTATAGAAAACATATTTTATACTCCATAATTCGAAGGCAATAATTTTGTAATTTTATAAGGAGAGAAATTATAAGGTCATTTTTGTGATCACAATTAAAGATGGCAGACAGCAGAATTGAATAACAGATGCTGAAATAGAGGAATTTAGCTCATAAGAATTAACAATTTAGCAATGATGAATTAACAATTTGTTAATATACCACGGGTAAATTTGCAAACTCAAAATCCAACATTATGAAAAGAAGCATTTTAAAGAACAGCAACCGTTTCAGATTCGGTAATCTGGTAATACTGGCAGTAATTGCCTTGGTAATTGCCTCCTGTGGCCAACCCAAAAAGTCCAATGAGAAAACAGGCAATATCTCCATTGACGGATCAAGCACCGTATATCCAATCTCTGAAGCAGTTGCCGAAGAGTATCTGGCTTTGAACCCTAAGGTCAGGGTTACTGTCGGTGAATCAGGTACCGGTGGAGGATTCAAGAAATTTGGCAGGGGTGAAATTGATATCAATGATGCTTCACGCGCCATCAAACAGGGTGAAATAGAAGCCTGTGAAGCCAACAATATTAAGTTTATTGAACTATTGATAGCTTACGATGGAATGGCTATAGTTGTTAATCCGAATAATACATGGGCCACAGATATTACCGTAGCAGAATTAAAGAAACTATGGGAACCTGCCGCTCAGGGTAAAATTACCAAATGGAACCAGGTACGTACAACATGGCCTGATAAAGAAATCCATCTCTATGGTGCAGGCACAGCATCAGGTACTTTCGATTATTTCACTGAAGCTATCATGGGAGAAGCTAAAAGCTGTCGTGGCGATTATACTGCTAGTGAAGATGATAATGTTCTGGTTCAAGGTGTAGCTTCTGATGATTTAGCTCTGGGTTTCTTTGGCTTGTCCTACTTTGAGAACAACAAGGATAAACTGAAATTGGTGGCTGTCAACGATGAGAATCCCGAAAATGGTGACGGAGCAATCTTACCCACACTGGAAACTGTTAAGGACAAAACATACGCTCCACTGTCAAGGCCACTGTTCATATACGTGAACAGCACCGCAGCCGAGAAGGAAGTGATTCAAGACTTTGTAACTTTCTATTTGGAGCAGGCTCCCGCATTGGTAAAGGAAGTAGGTTATATACCACTTGAGGATAATGAAATTGCTGCAGGAAAAGCTGTTTGGGCTGATTTTGTTAAGGCTCACGCTGTTATAAAGTAATGAATTCGATGATCAAAGATAAATTCATGTATGTTGCAATTAAGGTCTAAATAGTATGCGCAGACCGAAAGAAAAGCTTATTGAGAAACTATTAGCCGCGAGTGGTTGGTTAACCATACTGACCACTCTTGGCATTTTAGTAATATTGGTATATGAGAGTGGCCAATTCTTTGCAGATGTATCTGTGTGGGAATTCCTCACAGGAACAGAGTGGACGCCGCTGTTCTCCAAGAAAGAGTTTGGCATTTTACCTTTACTTACTGCTACACTTCTTACTTCGGTGATAGCCCTGCTGGTAGCATTGCCTGTTGGGTTAACCATTGCAATCTACCTGAATGAATACTCCAATCGTAAATTCAGGAGTACTGTAAAGCCGATGCTTGAAGTATTGGCTTCCGTTCCAACGGTTGTTTATGGCTTTTTCGCACTTACCATTATAACACCTTTTCTGCAGTCGTTCATACCGGGACTCGCGGGCTTCAATTCAATATCACCGGGTATAGTGATGGGCATCATGATCATCCCCATGATATCCTCCCTGAGTGAGGATGCCCTGTTTGCCGTACCCAAGTCGTTGCGTGATGCATCCTACGGAATGGGGGCTACCCGGTTTCAAACAGTGTTTCGTGTACTCATCCCTTCTGCTGCATCAGGGATAATTGTTTCAGTAATACTGGCAGTTTCCAGGGCTATTGGTGAAACCATGATTGTGGCTATAGCCGCAGGACAGCAGCCTAACTTTACCTTAAACCCTTTGGTGCCTGTTGAAACAATTACTACTTATATAGTTCAGGTGAGTTTGGGTGATGTGCCAAGAGATTCCCTTGAATACCGCACAATCTTCGCAGCGGGTATGGTTCTTTTTATCATAACCTTCATAATGAACAACATAAGCCTATGGCTTAAACGCAAATACCACAGGCAATATGAATAATTCAACGAAAAACAGGTTAACCGACAAGGCATTCCAATATTTTGGAATATTCAATACATTCCTTGGCTTGATCATGCTGGCCGTATTTATATTTGTAATCCTGCAGGTCGGACTGCAAAGACTTGACTGGGATTTCCTAACATCACTGCCTTCAAGGTTTCCTGAAAAGGCAGGTATCTATACCGCTCTGATCGGGACTTTCTGGATGCTCTTACTCACAATTATTTTCTCTGTCACCTTGGGCGTTTCAGCAGGCATCTATCTGGAGGAGTATGCAAAAAAGGGATGGTTCTCAAAGCTGCTTGAAATAAACATTTCTAATCTGGTTGGAGTACCGTCAGTAATCTATGGAATCCTGGGACTTGCCTTCTTTAACAGGTACCTGGGCCTTGGCGGAAGTCTGCTGGCAGGCAGTCTCACCCTTTCACTGCTTATTATTCCGGTGATCATCATGACCACCCGTGAATCGCTGAAAGCTGTTCCAAAAACAATTAAGGAAGGAGCGTATGCATTGGGTGCCACGCGCTGGCAGACCATCTGGAAACAGCTGCTGCCTGCAGCATCAGGCAGCATTGTAACCGGTGTAATCCTTGCATTGGCAAGGGCCATAGGTGAGGCAGCCCCATTGATTGTGGTTGGCGCACTGGTTTATGTACCCTTTATCCCGCATACTCCAATGGATGACTATACCCTGCTGCCAATCCAGATCTTCAACTGGACCTCACGGCCTCAGCCTGAGTTTCAGGTGAATGCATCGGCAGGTATCATAGTGCTGTTGTTCCTAACTTTCCTACTCAATGGCATATCCATTTATTTACGTAATAAATGGCAAAAGAAAGTGAAATGGTAGAAGATAGGATGGTTGACTATCTTAATAAAAGAATGTTTTAAGAAGCAAGAAATCAAATAAAAATTATGAATCAGTTAATCGCAAAGAATGTCAATGTATGGTATGGCGATAATCACGCGATACAGGATGTATCCATGGTTATTGAACCTTTCCAGGTAACTGCATTGATTGGCCCTTCAGGATGCGGTAAGTCTACATTCCTTCGCCTGTTCAACCGGATGAACGATTATATAGATAATTTCAGGATGGAAGGAGAAATCCTGATCAATGAAACCAACATTTATGACCCATCGGTAAATACTGAATCCCTGCGCAAGAAGGTGGGCATGGTGTTCCAGAAACCCAATCCATTCCCAACCAGCATATATGAGAATGTGGCATTTGGAATGAGAATACAGGGAATGAACAAGAAATCAGAACTCGATGAAATAGTGGAGACTTCCCTGAAGAAAGCAGTTTTATGGGATGAAGTGAAGGACAGTCTCAAGAAATCAGCCTTTTCACTATCGGGCGGACAACAGCAGCGGTTGTGTATTGCACGCACCCTGGCAGTAGAGCCTGAAGTAATTCTTATGGATGAACCCGCTTCTGCATTGGACCCAATATCCACCTCAAAATTGGAAAATCTTATCTTTGAACTCAAGAAAAGCTATACTATTGTTATTGTAACCCATAATATGCAACAGGCCGGAAGAATAAGCGACCAAACCGCGTTCTTCTTTATGGGTAAGCTTATTGAATATGATTCTACCAAAAAGATGTTCCTTAAACCTGAGCATCTGCAGACACAGAATTACATTACCGGAAGATTTGGTTAATATAAAACTTACTGAAAATGTTATCACAGATAGAAATAGAACTTACCAGCCTGCGCAATAACCTAACTGAGTTAGGCAACCTGGTACTACTGCAACTAGATAAGTCGGGGAATGCCCTGAATACAGCAGATGTTGATCTGGCAAATGAAATTATGCGTTATGAGAAGCGCATCAACGGACTGGAAGTAAATGTTGAGAAGGCATGTGAAAATATCCTGGCTCTCTATAACCCGGTGGCCCACGATCTGAGGTTTGTATTATCGACTCTTAAGATAAACATCAATCTGGAAAGGATAGGTGACTATGCCCGTAGTATTGCCAAGATTGTAAAAGTCAAGAATGGTCCTTTCAAGACTTCCTTGCTTGAAATGTTTGAAATAAACAAAATGTATGAAACATGCCATCTCATGTTGCTTACAACCCTTGAGTCTATTGAAACAGATGAAGAATGTTCCGGCTTACGCGCGATCTTCCTACAGGATGAAATACTCAACAAGGTTCAGGATGATGCAATTCAAAAAGTATCAGAATACCTGCAGACCAATGTTGCTGATGCCGAAGAATGCATGAATTTGTATATAGTTGTCAGGAAACTTGAAAGGGTAGGCGATCATATAAAGAATATTGCAGAAGAGATTATCTTCTATAAGGAAGCCAGAATTCTCAGGCATAAGAAACACAAACAGAAAAAGTAATTACCACCGGGAGATTACTCTTCAGAAACTGAATAATTCCTTGATTCTTGTTAATCGGGGACTTTGCTCACGTTGATTTTTTCCTATCTAAACCGGCTGGTATTTGAATTTCAAACAACTGGAATTGGAGTATTTGGAGTTAAAAAATATTGACGTAGCTTTGTATTTATCCTTTATAACCAAATGCTGATAACTAACATCCTTTAAAACCACATCATGAAAAAACATTTTACCCTTGCCTTGTTGTTGGTAGTTTGTGCTGCAACACTCACCGCGCAGAATGAGTTTAAACCGGGCGGAAGCGGAATTGGAACGGTATTCTTCAATTACAGGTACGACCTTTCCAAGGATGTCGACAAGAAAAGCTCCTTCAATCTTGAAAGAGCCTATCTGGGCTATAAATATGATTTCACCCAAACCATTTCAGGAAAGGTAATATTTGATGTTTCCTATGATCCAACCGTAAAATCATTCACAGCATTTGCTAAAAACGCCTATCTGGACTGGGCAATCAATCCTAAGGTTAAATTATCCGTTGGTCTTATCCCAATCAAGCATTTTGAATTGCAGGAAAAGGTATGGGGATACCGTTATATCATGAAAACATTTACCGATGAGTATGGTATGGGAACCACTGCCGACCTCGGAGTAAGCCTTGAATTGCCGGTAAGTGAGATGTTGACCTTCAATGCATACGTTGTCAACGGAGAAGGATTCAAATCATTGCAGGATAATTTTGGATTGCATAAATTCGGAGCCAATGCAACAGTGAAACCGGTAGAGGGTTTATCACTTAGAGTACATTACGATATGATGCCCAACAAATATCAGCTGGCTGATACACTACCTGTGATGGATACTTCAACGATTTCCGTGTTTACGGCATTTGCAGGATACGAAGTGAAGGATAAGTTCAGGGTTGGCGCGGAATATAATATGATGAATAATGGTAAAACCTACCGCATACCTGCTGAGGAACATAAACTGAGCGGTTTATCACTCTTTGGAACTTATATTATCAACAAGCAGTTTGAGGTATTTGCACGTTACGACTATCTAACTTCCAATACTTTAGATAATGCTGCTCATGAATGGAACTATAATAAGAATGGTTCATTGGTGATGGGTGGACTTCAGTACCGACCGACCAAAGGAGTTAACTTCGCCCTTAATTACCGTACCTTCCTCCATAAGAACACCGATATTGATGCTTTGACAGGCATATATGTGAACTTAGGTTTAATGTTTTAACCTATAATAATATGCAGAATCCGGCCTATAGATGTATGCAGGCGCATACTTTTCGGTAGCTTACCGGGAGATTAAAAGCAATCTGCAGGAAGTACACCAACAGCTGCTGAACAGTTTAATAATAGTCAATAAAATGAGAAACCTGCCTTCGGATATCCGAGGGCAGGTTCTGATTTAGGGGGGTTCGTTTGACCCTTTATTACCGGGCTTTGCAGGTCCGGTTCTGTTTCAAAAGTTATTTCAGGAACAACTTAGTAGTAAACACACCTGATTTATTCTGGAACCGGGCAATATAAATGCCGGCAGGTAAATTCAGGCTGATGTCGTTGTTCCCGTTCAGAGCATAGACTGCCATTTGTCTTCCTTGCAAGTCTGTCAGAGTTAGTGTATAGTTTTCCCTTGAATCGGGTTGTATGGTAATAGCGTCCCCACGACTCCATATTCTCACATTGGTGAGTTCCGTTACAGGTACATTGATGGTCTGAAGGTTGATAAATAGAATTTCATCCACACCACCCGACGGGTTCCTTGTATCGGTAATTCCCCAGATACCGGAGGCCATTTCATAAGTATTCTGGAGCGTACCGTCGGTATTGGCGTATACCCTGATCTGCTGAACACCTTCCGGATTGAGGTTTGGCACAATGCCGCCCCATGAACCGTTGACTCCTGCCACGATATTGGCATAGAATGGTGCATAACTGCCTGTGGCAGGATAATCAATACCTGTAATCTCAATACTGGTAGCATAGACTGGTCGGGCAGTTGCTTCCGTACTGTTGTACAGGAAGACAAAATCGCCGGGGTCATCATAACTTATGGCACGTATGGCGGTGCCGCTTACAGCATCAGGTTCCGTATCAAACCTCAGCACTGTGCTGGAATCAGCAGAAGTGAGGTAGTGTTCCACGGTAGTACCTTCACTACCATCATTCAGCATAATGCGCATAAATACATTATTTCCGGGGGTAAACCGGTCATTTCCTGTTGGTTCCATCATAAACCAACCGGTGTAAGTACCATTAGCATCGGCTGTGAATTCACCATATTGACCCGGCGTTCCGAAGGAAGTGCCTGTGGTGCGGGTGAAAGTGCCATCGGCATTTACAAATATCGTATTGCCTGCCCCTGAATTGTCGGGGGCATCTGTACCAACAACCACTTTATTGTAAAAGCGGTAGGTTGAATCAGGCACCAGGTTGCTTAAAGTAGCCCTGAATGCAAAAGGAACACGGGTATTATTAGTTCCATTAAGTCCCTGAATATACTGAGGCAGCGTAATGGCAGTGATGGCAGGTTGTGGTGGTGAAGCAACTTCTCCGCTGAGTGTAACAACGGTTTCGGGCGCACCACCGCCAATATGAAGGATGGTTTCATTGTTGTATGTTCCTATCGGTAGTGCTTCCATCAACCGTGTAAAGATTATTACCGGCTGTCCTGTTATCTCACCATCGGCAAAAGGAAGCTCCAATGAAGCGACAAAATCGACCTCATTCATTGAAATTTCATAATGTGCGGGAGCAGTCACTGATATGTTTCCAGCTCCTGTAAGATTCTCGCCACTTAGTATGTATGACTGTGAGAGTGAAGGACCCATGCCTTCAATATAGGTGAATCCGGTGATTTCTGAAGGAGTAACAGTGAGCAATGGTTCTGGTATCGGCATCAGATCAATGACAAGCTCCAGTGCATCACCACCAACCGGGTTGCGGGTATCTTCATCACCCCATACCCCATCAACAGAGGTCCAGTGGGTTATCACACTGCCGTCGGCAATACTGCGCTCTTCAATCCTACGAATACCATTCGGCAACACATTTGGAACAATACCGCCCCATGAACCGTCAGTGCCTGCTACATCCGTAATATAGAAGCCTGCATAGCCCGCTACTGCTGTAAAGTCAACACCGGTAGTTTCAATGCTGGTGGCACAAACCGGTCGACCGGTACCGGCTTCATTATCAAAAAGCATGACCATATTACCCGGAGCAGATTCAGAAAGTGCCCTGATACCTGTTCCAGCATCGGGATCTGTTTCTGTGCCAAAGTTTATAACAGCTGCATAGGTAGTCGTAGTAATGCGGTTGGTTACCGAAGTTCCGTTAGCACCATTATTGAGCATCAAACGCATGAACAACTGGTTGCCCGGGGCAAAGCGGTTATCTCCATTTGGCTCAATAAGGAACCAGCCGGTGTAATTACCTGCAGCATCGGCAGTGAATTCACCATACGAAGTGCTCATGGAAGGAGCTTCCGTACGGGTGAAAGTGGTGTCACTGTTAACAAATATCATATTTCCGGCACCATCTGAATCCGGAAGGTCACTTCCCAGCACAGCACCATGGTAGTAGCGGTAAGTTGCGTTGGGTACCAAATAGTTGAGCGTAATCTGGAAGGCTAATGGCACGCGTTGTATGTTTGTACCGTTAACTCCCTGGATATATGTAGGAACCACTTCCGAAGCAAGCACCGGTGCAGGTACATTCACCTGACCCGAACAGGCAACATTGACAGGATCGGCATTGCCTCCCTCGTTAACAATCATTTCATTGGTGTAATTGCCATAGGCTAGATTGGCTTTCAGTCGTACAAATACTGATACCGGCTGACCTGTAATAATACCAGCATCAAAAGGTAGTTCAAGACTTGAGAACCAGTTGTTGTCATTGAGCGATATTTCAAAGGAGGCTGGAGCAGTGACGTTTATATTTCCTGTCCCTACCAGATCAACTCCGCTTATAGTATATGACTGCGACATGGAAGGACCGCCGTTCAGCATATAGGAAAAGCCGTTGAGTGCAGTAGGAGTAACGATTAATTCAGAGGCAGGTACCAGGTCAATCACCAGGATATTGTCTATACCACCTGTTGGATTGGCCGTGTTGGTAGTTCCCCACAGGCCATCGGCTGATGTGTTGCTGCTCAACACAGCCCCTGTTGTACGGCTTCTTTCTTCTATAAGCCTAACGCCGTTTGGATTAACATTGGGCACTATGCCACCCCATGCTCCATTTATTCCTGCAACATTTGCCTGGAAGAACGAAGGATAAAGAAGCGTGGTAAAATCAATGCCTGTAATCTCTATGCTTGTACCGAATAAGGGACGTCCTGTGCCGGCAACATTATCATAGATCATGGCGAAGTTCTTTGCGCCGGCCAGGGTTACTGCCCTGATCCCGGTACCATCAGCCGTGGAGGTTCCAACTGAAAATCCAAGCATGCTTACACTCTCCTGCGTAGAAAGATAATGAGCCTCGGTAGTTCCATTGGCTCCGTCATTCAGACGTATACGCATAAATACCTGATTACCCGGCGTAAAGCGAGTGTTGGTAGTAGGTTCTGTAATAAACCAGCCGGTATAACTGCCTGAAGCATCCGTAGTAAATTCACCATATTCTCCCGGGGTAGTGAATGATCCAACAGGAGTCCTGGTAAAGGTGCCGTTGGCATTGACATATATCATGGCACCTGCACCTGCCGATGTAGGGGCATCACTGGCTGTAACCACCATATTGATATACCGGTAGGTAGTTGAAGGAAGAAGATAGTTAATGGTGGCCCGATAGGCAAATGGAAGCCGGTTATTGGCTGGTGTGTTGCCGCTCATGTACTGAGGCATCAGCACTGAGGTAATGACAGGTGTTGGTGTGCCCGCTGTTCCTGTAAATGTAACATTCTCAAAGCGTATGGTGCCATCGGTGGCGTAAGTTCCTGAAGTGCCGGTATAATTGGTGGCATCTGTAAATTCAGTGACAAATCGTACTGCAAAATCCGGATTCTGTTCAACCCCGGCAATAGCGGTGAAGTCGGCACTCCTGAAGTACCAGTCAGTGGCATCAGTAATATACCTGCCGGCATCAAAACCAGCCGGACTGCCATCATTGATGTTGGTGGCATTGGCATCCGTTGCTTCAAAATTGAGCCAGTCAGTTCCATTAACGGTATACATGAGTCGGGTTCTGTTGGCCGCGGTTGTACTGTTGCGGTTTTCCCAGGTGATGATGATTTCATTGTATCCTATGGTGGAAACATTGAACTGAACACCCGCTGTTCCGGAGCTTGTTCCCTGTGCCGGGTAGGTCGTAGTACTCCAGGCATAAAGAACCGGATTGCCTGTAGCGAAGGAACCGGTGGTACCACCAATGGTCAATGCTGTTCCTGCTCCTGTGTTTGGGGTAAGATTTTGCTGATCAAAATTCCACTGGGTTATGGTAACCTGTGACCATGCCGACCCCATTCCTGTTATTAGCGTTAGTATCAGTAATAACGGTAATTTAAAGTAGTTTTTAATCATGATAAAGGTTTTACTGTGGTTAATTGCATGTTAGTATGTTATGTTTTTCTTCTTACTATGGAAAGGTACTTGTATCAGGAAAAATATCCATTTTTATAGGTTAATCTATAAAATGCATAAAAGGTAACCCTCCAAATGGTTAATTTTTTCATAAAAAAAAGCCCTGCCGTAAGTAAGGCAGAGCTTTTCAATTAATTAAAGTGATAATTTATTTAATAAAGAGCTTCACTGAATGAACACCCTTTTCATTTTGTAAACGTCCAACATAAACACCTGCAGGTAGATTAATACCTATTTCGTGATTTCCGTTCAGGCTATAGGAAGCCACTTGTGTCCCGCTGATATTGAAGATGCTGAACTGATAGGAAGCATTGGTCTTGGGTTCAATGACTATTTCATTGCCACGGCTCCATATTCTGGCGAGATCTGTCTGTACATTGCTTACGCTGATGTTCTTGAGATCGAGGAAGAGTACTGTTTCAACACCACCTGAAGGGTTGCGGGTATCAGTGGTTGCCCATACTGCATCGGCATCAGTGTATGTGTGAAGCACTGAACCGTCAGCATTGGAACGTACCTGAATCATCTGAACACCATTGGCATTCATATTGGGTACAATACCACCCCATGAACCGGCAACTCCGGTAACATTCTCGCAATAGAACGGGGCATAAACGGTAGTGGCACAGAAATCAATGCCCGTAGACTCAATATGTGTTCCGTAGATTGGTCTCAACGTATCAGATGTTCCATTGTACAGGAATACAAAATCGCCTGGTAAATCATTGCTGATAGCCTCAATGGCGGTTCCATGGGTAGGCAGGGCCTCTGTTCCAAATTGCAGAACCCTTGCATATTGGTCAGTAGTGAAACGATGGGCTACTTCTGTACCCTCATTACCGTCGTTCAATACAATACGCATATAGAGATGGTTGCCCGGTGTAAAGCGGTCATTGCCTGAAGGCTCTGTAACAAACCATCCGCTCCAACTGCCGGCAGCATCGGTAGTAAATTCTCCGTATTGTCCCGGTGTATCCAGTGAAGTGGCAGTGGTACGTGTGAAGGTGCCGTCTTCTGCAACAAATATTGTATTACCGGCACCGTTGAAGTCAGGAAGATCTGATTCCACCACTACCTTGTTGTAATAACGGTAAGTTGCGGTAGGCTGCAGATAGCTGAGGGTGACATGGTATGCAAAAGGTATACGGTTGATATTGGTACCGTTCAAGCCTTCAATAAACTCAGGAAGTATGTATGCCGTAATGCCCGGCAGTGCGGAGGTTGTAACCGAACCGCTGGCAGTAACTGTCTTTTCAGCAGCGCCGCCACCGTTGTTGGTGATGACCTCCAGGTTGTAATCGCCCATAGCAAGACCTGCTTTCAAGCGTACATGAACAGCAACCGGTTGTCCGGTGATTACACCGTCGGCAAAAGGTACATCCAGTGATGCGGTGAAGGTGGTATTGTCAAGGGAAATTTCATAATCCAGCGGAGCTACTACTGCGATATTTCCGGTACCTTCCAGATCTGTTCCGCTAAGGGTATACGACTGTGAAGCCGATGGTCCGGCGAATTCAATATAGGTAAATCCGGTAAGGGTTGAAGGAATAACTGTGAGGGTAGGTTCACCGGTAGGAATCAGGTTGATGACAAGCTCGGTAGTTTCACCTCCCAATGGATTACGGGTATCAACATTACCCCATACGCCATCGGTGGATGTCCATACATTGACCAATGTACCGTCTTCCGTGCTGCGCTCTTCAATACGGCGAACGCCTTCAGGCATTACATTGGGCACAATACCGCCCCATGAACCATTGGTTCCTGCAACATCCGACAGATAGAAATCAGCGTAGTTGTTGAGGGTGGTATATTCTATACCGGTGGTCTCAATACTAGAAGCGTAAAGCGGCTGACCGGCTCCTGTTTCATTGCCGTAGATGAATACCATGTTACCCGGCGTGGCAAGGGATATTCCGCGTATACCGGTTCCGGTAACGTCGTTGTATGCCTGACCGAAGTTTATAACATTAGCCATGGCTATAGTGGTTAACCTAACGGCAACCGATGTTCCGTTTGCGCCATCATTTAGCATAATACGCATGTGGAGGTCATTGCCCGGAGTAAACCTGTTGTCACCGGTTGATTCAACCATGAACCAGCCACTGTAGGTGCCATTATTATCGGCTGTAAATACACCGTATTGCCCGGCAGTACCCATGGAACTTGCGGTAGTATGGGTAAAGGTACCATCGCCGTTAACCAGAATGGTGTTCCCTGCTCCGTCAACGTTTATAGCATCGGTGGCAAGTACCGCTTTGTTGTAATAACGATACACAGCACCCGGTTGCAGGTAAGATATGGTGGCATAGTATGCCAATGGAAGCCGTTGGTTATTGGTACCATTCACACCCTGGATATAGGCAGGCACTGTTTCAGCCAGGATTTCAGGGGCAAGGTGGATCACAAGCACAGAGTCAATGCCATAGACTGGGTTACGGGTATCGGTAAGTCCCCAAATGCCATCGCTTGATAATTTCTGGCTTACGAGAGCACCGGTGGCAAGACTGCGCTCTTGAATGCACTGAATACCGTTGGCATTCAGATTTGGGATGATGGCACCCCATGCGCCGTTATGTCCTGAAACAAAATCCCTGTAGAAGGCAGGATATTGAGTAACAGCGGTAAAGTCAATACCTGTAGTTTCAATACTGGTGGCAAACAGAGGCCTGCCGGTAGCTGCGGTATTATCATACAGAATGGAGAAGTTCTTGGATGCAGCCAATGAGGTGGCACGAACGGCGGTACCATCTATTGCGGTGGTTCCGGTGCTGTATTGCAGCACAGTAACACCTTCAGCTATGGTAAGGTAGTGAACGGCTGTTGTTCCTCCTGCTCCATCGTTCAGACGGATGCGCATGAATACTTCATTACCGGGAGTAAAACGGGCATTTCCTGAGGGTTCCAGCATAAACCAACCGGTAAAGCTACCCGAAGCATTGGTAGTTAATTCGCCATATTCACCGGGATTGCTGAAACTGCCCAGCGTTGACCTGGTGAAAGTGCCATCGGCATTTACAAAGATCAAAACACCGGCACCATTGGTTGTAGGTGAGTCGGTACCTATTACAGCCATATTGATATAGCGGTAGGTAGTATTGGGTTGCAGGTTCTGCAAGGTTGCCCTGAAGGCAAAAGGTACCCTGGTATTTGATGGTGCATTACCACTCATGTACAGCGGAATAATGTCAGCAGTAACTGCCGGTGGCAATGAAATAACAATGGCTGTGCTGTTTGCTGATGTCAAACCTGTAGCTGTAGCCTGAAGCACATAGGTGCCGATAGCGGTAAAACTGATATCATTGAAGGTAGCTTCACCGGCAACAGCCGTTTGTGTCAATGTACCGGCAACATTACCCGGTCCGCTAACTTTGGTAAGGGTGATTGCCCCTGTATAACCCGGATCAACCAGTTCATTGATATTCAATGCCTGTACCTTGAATGAACTAACACTCATATTCAGGAAACCTGTTGCAGGGAAATTATTGAAGGCAAGATGAGTAGCAGGATTTGCCACTAGTCCATTACAGGTAACATTGACGGTGGTTGCTCCGCCTCCGGCATTACCAATAAGTTCACCGTTGTACGAACCGGCTGCCAGTCCGGCTTTCAACCGTACATATACCGTTGTCGAAGCTAGTGTACTGGCACTGTAAGGAACATTTAATGGTACTGCAGAGAAGGTACTGTTATCCAGTGAGATCTCGTAATTGGTAGAAGGACTCACGGTAAGATTACCGGCAGCAGGTGTCAATAATGCACCTGAAAGTGTATAGGTCTTTGATGTTGATGGACCCTCATTGATATTATAGCTGAATCCGTTTAAAACGGCAGGACTTACTGAAATGGTAGGTCCCTGGAAAGGAGCAACGCCAAATCCAGTCAGGCCGGCAGGCAGAGTTGCCGGTGTAATTGAAACAGTCTGGAATCTAAGACTCGGATCAGACCATGCGACCAAAGAACCTGTAGTGATACCCGGTAACAACTGGATATTCTGATTGGCTGTACTCACACCGCCACCTAACCATGAAGTTCCGGGGTCTACACCCGGTGTCCCGAATATATCGGTAGTTACCCCACCATAAACAATCGCAAGGGCATCATCACCATTGAAGACAAAGCTAAATTGAACAAAAGTTACTGTAGTTAAGCCCTGATCAGTGAGGTAAGTACCCATTTCCGGCGTTCCAACTACCATTAGAGCATTGGGAGCCAGAGTACCTGTACTCACTGTAACAAGAGTTGCAAGAGCTGCTCCGTTTGTACCCTGTTGTACAAGCAGATTATTGGTGGAAAAATCCAGCGTCGATGCCGTATTGTTCCATATCTCAATTCCTTTCGGGACTGAACCGGAATTCGTTTCCACATATTGGCTGATAATTTGTCCGTTGGTTGTGCCGGAGAATAAAACCAGCAGCAACATGGCGGCAAGAACACTCAGCTTTGTGTAAGATGTGTAGAGTTTTCTTTTCATCTAAATTGTTTTTGTTTGTAAATGATTTATAATTAAATATCGAAGTTGAATACGAATATAATGAAAGGCTAAAATAACGATTTTTTAGGGTATCCCAATGGGAGAATCATCAATTTTAGGTTAATTATAAGGTTATTTTAATGGATAAAAAAGCATCTGCCCCCCGAATGGAACAGATGCTTATATGCTATATGGTTATGATTACTTTATCAGCACTTTCTGACTGAAAGTTCCTGTAGCAGTTTGGATTTTTACCAGATAAATACCTGTCGGCAGGTTCATTTCATGACTTGCTTTATTACTTGTCATTTCAAAGGTTGCCACGATGCGACCCTGCAGATTGATAACACTTATTACAGCTGAAGCGCTCTTGGTGAGTTCAATATTCAGCAGATTGTCGTAGGTGTATATTTTCCCAAATGAAACAGGAATTTCAGGTACGCCGACTATGGTGTTTATCACGAGGACATTATCGAGTCCACCTGTAGGGTTGATGGTATTGAAGTCTCCCCATATCCCGTTCACCGAAGGGTATTGGTCAACAATAGCCGCGGTAGCGATATCTCTTTCTTCCACGCGCAATACGCCGTTTGCATTGGTATTGGGAACAATACCACCCCAGGCACCTGCTACTCCACTAACACTGGTATTATAGAATGGTGCATAGCTGTTGGTTGCTACAAAATCAATACCGCAGGCTTCCACTTGGGTCCCATACAATGGGCGACCTGTACCGGCCGCATTGTCATATAGCAATACAAAGTTCTTGGGGTGAAAATAACTTTCACCACGTATGGCTGTACCGGCAGTATCAGACACCGCGGTGCCGAATCCTAGTACTTTGGCACTTTCAGTGGTGGTGAGGTAGATTGATTCAACGGTTCCGTTGTTTCCATCATTCAATATAATACGCATGAAGAGTTCAGTGCCCGGTTCAAACCGTGAGGCATTGCCTGTAGGCTCTGTCATAAACCATCCACTGTAACTTCCATTGGCATCGGTGGTTATTTCACCATAAGCGCCGGCAGTAGCAAGACTAGGCGCAGAGGTACGGGTAAAAGCGCCTGTCTGCGACACAAAAATAACATTACCTGCACCGTTATAGGTTGGGCTGTCAGTTCCCAGAACAATCTTGTTATAAAAGCGATAGGTAGTATTGGGCAGCAGGTTTATCAGCGTTGCATGGTAAGCAAAAGGAACTCTTAGGTTATTGGGAACAGTGCCCTGCATATAGAGTGGCAAAATAACATCTGATAACCCCGGTTCCAGACCTGAGGCAACAGAACCTGACAATGAAATACTCAAGGCACCTGCACCACCGCCGCTAACAGAAAGAACTTCCGTATAATTTCCGGCAATTAGACCGGCTTTAAGACGTACGGCCACCGGTTCAGGTGAAAGCAACCCATCACTGTATTGGAAGACAAGACTGTTGGAGTAATTACTGCCATCCATGGATACTTCATAGGAAGCAGGGGCAGTCACCGTAATTTCTCCTGCGGCAGGCTCCAGGTTACTGCCTGATATCTCGGTAAACTGACCATCTGAAGGTCCTTCACCCACCAGATAAGCGAATCCGCTTAAGGCAGCAGGATCAGCTAAAAGCAATGGAGCCGTACCTGTTCCACCGGTAAAGGTTACATTGTCATAACGGATAGTACCCGATGGACCATACGTACTTGTAGGATTGGCTGCTCCATAGTTCTCACCATCCACAAATTCAGTAACCATGCGTAAGGCAAAGGCCGGATTATTGTTGGCACCGGTGATAGCTGTCAATTGAATGCTCCTGTTATACCAAATAGTTCCGGTATCTGCCACAAAACGGCCTTCATCGAATCCGGCAGGAGTGCCATTGAGTCGATTGTTAACGGCATTGACTTCCGAAGCTTCGAAATCTGTCCAGTCAGCGCCATTCAGCGTATACTGAACCCGTAGGCGGTTGGCAGCAGTATTGCTGAGCCGGTTGTCCCAGCTCACCTGTATATCGCTGTACCCGGAAGTTGAAACGGTAAATTGAACGCCGGCTGTCCCCGAAAGGGTTGACTGCAGTGGATAGGCAGCAGTATTCCATGCTCTGCCATCTCCGGGATTACCTCCGGCCCAACCGGTGGTTGTACCTCCAATGTTTTCGGCAGTGCCCGATCCAAGGGTAGGAGTAACTACTTCCTGATCGAAATTCCATTGTGTTATGGTAACCTGTGCACTTGCTTCATAACTGCCGAATGCAAAGGCAAGCAACAATGCAAACAGTAATTTGCTGTAATTCTTCATCATAGAGATTATTTTATGGGTTGAATGTATAAATCTGCGTACTATAATCAATAAACAAGCTATAAAAGTACATTGTTTTGCTGAAAAATCATAGTAAAAACAGCCCGGGTAGGAAATATTGAAACATTGGTTATATTTGGGGGGTAATTGAACAGGTCATGATTGAAGAGCAGCTTAAGATCCATGATAAGTTTTCCCTTGAAATGAAACTGGGTTTCCTTGCCAGGGAAGAGGATATCAATGAATTTTCTGTAAGCACCTGGATATTCATTCCCAATAGTCTGGATATCAACCGTTGGAATTATTCCAAAGCCGATTTCTATCGTGACCTGAAGTCAAATATCCGGCTTATTACCCCTGTTTATACATTGGAGGAGATTGCCAATCCTGCCGAGGACCCATACAACCTGCTCGAGAAAGCAATCAGGCAACTGGCTGAAACGCCTTCCAGGGAAAATGCAGGCGCCTATGAGTATCATATCCGCATGTTCGTCTCCATTCTTAAGAGCGCCTTGCGCGATGATATAGCCTTCATCGTCAAGAATGATGACAAGGGCGATAACCGTCTTGCGGATCTTTATATCAGGAATGTCACTCAAATTGCAGCCCTCTACCGCGATCTTCAGGTACTGGTAGATAAGCCCGGCAGCCGGGATCACCTGCTTAACTACTTCCTGTTCGGCGATGAGTTTATGAGCAATCTCATCGAACAGCACACGTTCAAACTGATTGCAGGCCTCCGCAGGAGCAATAAACTCACTGCCGAAGGCTCCTCAGCTTTAATGGAGCTTATCCGGAAAGAGATCGAATACAAGAAAAGCAAAGGATACCTCTTTGTGCAGAAGAACAGCCGCGACCATAACCGGGAGCTGGTGTTCCGTTTGACTTTGCTCAAGAAATATGCGGAGAACGAGCTGTTCCTCGATAGTGCCAAACGGCGCGAAGGAGTATTGGCTGAACAGGTGTACCTTAGCATTGCTGCCGGTATATCCATGGTATTTGCCACGGCCATTGCCTTCTCCTTTCAGCGACAGTATGGCAACCTCACCATGCCTTTCTTCGTGGCACTGGTGGTGAGTTACATGCTCAAGGACCGAATCAAGGAGTTTGTGCGCTATATGCTGGCCCACCGCTGGGGCAGACGATTCTTCGATACCAAGACGGTGATCAGCGTTAATGAACATCAAATAGGTTGGCTCAAGGAAGGGATGGACTTTATTTCAGAGCGCAATGTTCCCGCTGAGGTGATAAGGATCAGGCAGCGATCTGCCATCCTTGAGGCTGAGAACCGCAACAACAAGGAACAGATCATCCTCTACCGCAAGCTGGTGCGGCTCGACCGTAGTAATCTCAGTAAAGTCAGTCCATACCCAACAGCTGGAATGAACGATATCATCAAGTTCAACGTGTCCAACTATATCCGCAAAATGGATAATCCTTTTATTCCACTTTACGTGCCTGATGAGAACAATCGAATAGGAGTGGTAAAAGGGGAGAAGATGTATTACCTGAACCTGATCATGCAGTTCAAACATTCTGACGGTGTGAGGCTTAAGCGCTACCGTATTGTCATGAACAGAAAGGGAATCCGTGAAGTAGAGAGCTTCTGAAAAAGGATGTACCATGGGGTTCCAACCGATAACAGCCAAAAGGGCCTAATTATTGCAGTACATGAAGTTTAAGGCATAAAAATGAAGACTACCAAAGGGAATGAAGTAATCAGGTTGATTGGCGGACGAAGCAATGTGTACCTGATCAGGCATATAACGGCAGGCAAGATTATCGTGGATACCGGAGTGCGGATATCCCGCAATCAGCTGATGAGGGCACTTGAGGAACATGGAGCCATGAGAGTCTCTTACCTGATTCTTACGCACAGTCATTTTGATCATGTAGCCAATGCTGCATACCTTCGTGAAAAAACGCAGGCAGATGTGCTGATTCAAAAAGAGGAAGCAGGTTTCCTGCGGAGGGGCAGCATGCGTATACCCTTAGGTACTTACGCACTGACACGGGCGCTGGTGAAACTGGCTAATGCTGTGCATATAAAGATGGGTGCAGAGCCCTGTTTCGTTGATATGGAATTTGATGAAAGCCTTGTTCTACCCAAATTTACAGGAATTGAACTGATCCATACTCCCGGCCACAGTCCCGGCTCCTCCAGCATTATTGTGGATAATGAAATAGCCCTGGTAGGCGATACCATGGTAAATGCAACGCTTTTTAGGGTATTCCCTCCCTTTGCCGATGATACCGATGTGCTGAAGCAAAGTTGGAATCGTCTGCTGGACACAGGCTGTACTACCTTCCTACCTTCTCATGGCAAGGCTATTACCCGACAGGAGATACTAGACTATATGCAAAAGAAGGCTTAAATAAGTTTGCTGGTATTTAACTTCAAGTCATCGATCCATTTGCTGTCCACATGCAGCGGAACATATTCTTCCAAACGCTGAAGCAGTTTGGCGGGGTCCTCTTCTACTATGAGATTGCTATAGTGTTCGTGTCGAACAAACCGCTGATCAACCGTGTGTTTCAGGAATGCAACCAGATGATCGTAATAGCCCCCGGTGTTAAGCAGTGCCACCGGCTTATCCATAATATCCAGCTGATTCCACGACATCACTTCAAACAACTCATCCAATGTACCTATTCCTCCCGGCATGGCTATAAAGGCATCTGAAAGTTCGGCCATCAGCTCCTTGCGGCGACTCATCGTTTCAACCACATGGAATTCCTTCAGTTCAGTATAAGCCACTTCCCTGTCAATCAGTCCCTGAGGCATGATGCCAATCACCTTGCCGCTCAGATTAAGTACCTCATCGGCGATAGCCCTCATGAGTCCGATATTGCTCCCGCCATACACCAGCGTAGTCTGGTTGGCAGCCATTAATTTCCCCAATTCCCTGGCGGCCTTGCCATAGTCACCATTGGCTCCCGGGGAGGAGCCGCAGAATACGCAGATGCTCTTGATTTTATTCATATTAGTTATTATAGTCTGGTGCTTTTAATTTTTTAATCTCAGGATTATGCCGTCCTAATATCTCAGAATGTTCTTTTCGTGTTTCAATATCTCAAAATTAAACAAAAAGCCGGGAAGGGAGCCCGGCTTTCTGGAGAATTAATCATTGATTATAAAAAGAAAAGGTAGTAGAGGTTCAAGTAGTATTTTAATCTTTAGTAACGATAATCAACAGCATTAGGATTCCACTCACACCATCCTTCTGTCCAGTCTTCAGTTCCGAAGGCACCTGCATAAGGTACTTTTTCGAAGAAACTGTCGGCTTTAGGGGTATTGGTCCAGTCGGCGGCGGTCAACAACATTGATCCTGCAGATGGAGTAACTTTAGGTGAACTGAGGTCATAAACAGTGGCATCAATTCCTGCATCCTGCCATTTGGTAAGTATCTGGTTCTTGAATTCGGCGGTGTTATACCATGCATTGATCTCAAAGCCCGGTGCCACACTGGCATCAACCTGTTTCAGCGGACCGAAAGTATTGGTGCTGCTGCCTCCCCAGCTGTTATTACCCCAGCCGTCAACGCCTGCAAGTATAAGGTTCCTTATCTGCAGATTTCCATCCAATGCATGCTGGCTTGAGCCCGGCTTGGAGTCATCAATGAACAGACCATTCGGGTAACCGGTCATGAAAGAGTTATAGATAGAAATCATGCTGTTGCGGCGCAGTTGTGCGGCATGCTGAAATTGTGTCTGAATGGCAGTTTCCTTTGATTTCTTCGGACCAATGAGGGTAACATTGGCAAATACTGATTGGGTATATGGGGTGAGTGATGAGCCTGCACCGTCATTGTCCACTTCAAAACCGTTGGAACCCGACTGGTCGGCTAATGTTCCACCACGCACTGAAAGGGCGAACTGAACCTTACCACGGTGACCAAAGTCTACATCAAAATCATCATCCAGTCCTCTGTAAGCTACGATATGTTTGGCATTCACTGTTCCGCCGAACCACTCAAAGGAGTCGTCCAAACCAAAGGAACACTGTACATTTTCTATGATAGTTCCGCTGCCTACGCTGCCCATGGTGAGGGAATTAACCTCCTGATTGGGCTGTATTGGCGTGCCGGCAAATTCAATACGAACATACCTGAGTATGCCTGAGTTGTCATCAGGGTTATTACCGCCGTGTATTCCGCCGTAACCGCCTTCCAATTCAACTTCGGTACCCTGGTTGTTAGGTGCACGTCCGCATAGTACAATTCCTCCCCAGTCGCCCGGTTCACGACTACCAGGTTCTCTCTCAGAAGTGAAAACGATAGGTTTTTCTGCAGTACCATCGGCTATTAATTTTCCACCTCTCTGTACAATCAATGTTCCTTTGCTTGCGCGGTTGCCAATAACTACGGTACCCGGCTCAACAGTAAGGGTTATGCCATCCTGTACACGTACAAATCCGTTCAGGCGATAGATCTTATCAGCTGTCCATACTGTATTGGCTGGTACATCACCTTCAGGTACTTCTACAATCTCCTTTGCAGGAATAGCGCTAACGGTCACCTTGAAGGTTTTTACCGGCGATTTGCGGTCCAGGGCATCCACTGCTTCAAAGTTGAAGTTGATTTCATTGCCCGTGCTGAACATAGTTTCAATAGTGTACTCGAAAGTGTAGGTGGCGGTTTTTTCATTGCTGAATGTTTCCGTTGACATCTCTACACCATTCTTATAAATAATAAGTTCTTTCAATCCTTCAGGTGCATTAACGCTCACCTCGGTAGTGACTGTTTTGCCAAGGCTGTTGGTGGCAGTTTCTGAACTCAGCGCAACTACCGGAGCTGCACCTTTTTCATCATTTTCGTCCTTGTTGCAGGAGGAAACTGCCAATCCGGCAATCACCATTCCCAGCATCAGGAAACTCTTCATTTTACCATTAAATCTGTTTGCTTTCATCTTTATCGATTGGTTTAAATTTGTTTCAGTCCTTATTTTATGGTGCAAAAATATAGGGCTGATATTAAGTTAACATTACGTAACCATTAACAGATCGTTAAATCATTTCAATATTTAAAGGAAATTTCCTACAAGCGATAGCTGATTCCCAAGGTGAAGGTAGTACCGGGCATATATCGCTGTATCACCTGATCGCCCACAGCTTCATACTTCCCATCGTTATTGGCATCCTGCAAAAGCAATACCGGATTATTGAGCAGATCTGATATGCCGGCCTTCAGTTCAAAGTGACTGCCCAGTCCCTTGTTTATGGTAAGGTCTATCAGGTTGCGCGGCATCTGGTAGATGTCAGGATACACGTCAAAGCCTATGGAGAAGATGTATTTTCCTGCCACATTGTAAAGCAGGTTCACCTGCAGGTCGTGCTGCATGTTACGATAGGAAAGTCCCATGTTGATGATGTAGGGCGACTGTCCCTGCATGGGCCTGTCGGACGACTGCCTTATCAATGAATCGCCCAGCAGTACCTTACTCTTAATGAGCGCACCGTTGAAGATAACACTCAGGTCGTTGATGAAGCCTATACCGGTAAGTCCCTTGAGTGATTTGCGCACTTCAGCCTCTACACCCATACTCTCGGCGCCTTCCACATTGGCGAAGGAGAAATCCTTTATACCGCCCGATCCGCCACCGGGTACAAACTGTGTTTCAATGGGATCAATGAATTTCTTGTAGAAGACACCCAGCGAAATGATCTCTGATGCTTCAGGGTAATACTCCCATCGCAGATCCATGTTGTGAATACGGGCATTCTTCAAATCCTTGTTGCCCTTTTTTACCAGATTGTAGCTGAAGTCGTAGAAACCAAAGGGAGCCAGTTCCCTGAACTCAGGCCGGTTCACGGTTACACCATAAGCCGCCCTTACCTGCATTTTTTCAGAATATTGCCAATTAAGGTTTACTGAAGGTAATATATCCAGCGAGTTATTTTCTATATCCTCCTGCAGGGCTCCACTGCCCAGCAACTGGTCGTTTTTCTCCAGTCGCACTCCGGCAATTATGCCAATGCGCTTAATCGGCTGCATATTCACCGAACCATATACCGCGGTCTGTTTATTGGCGGCATGATAGGAGTCGGCGGCATTCGACTGTTCGTCTATGCGTATGCCGGTAGTATTATTGATGTTTTCAGGCTGGAACAGCTGATCAATGGTTAGGTATTGCAGGTTAGGATCGCTCTGTGTGGTTCGCACATAGCCGATATTGCGGGCGCTGAATTCTCGGTTCTTATCATCGTAATCCACACCGGCCTTTAGCACCATTTTGCTCAGTATCCCGCTCAGTGATGCCGGTTTCCAGGTCAGGCCAACGCTACCCGACATGCTCTCCTCGTCCATAGTTGAGAAGAAACGCCCCAGGAAGTAGGAGGAAGCTGAACCCAGTGGAATATACAGCGTACGGGTGTTCTCAACCGTATCCACATCACTGCGGTATCTTCGGTAATCGGGCTGATCCCTGAACGATCTGTTGTACCCGGCACTCCAGTCAAGTGTAAGCTGTTGTGATGCAAACTTATGCGTTCCATTGAGTTGCCCTGTATAGATACCCCGGTAGAGCTGATCAAAGGAGTGGTTTTCAGGCACGTAATTGAAATCGTAGTGTATACCGGTCCTCAGCACATACTGCGCCTTGCTCACCTGGTTGTAGAAGTTCCTGAATTCAACGGAGTGGTTCTCATTGAATTTCACCGCCCAGTTGTGCAGCAGTCCGGCCCGTATATTATGGGTGTATTCCCTGTCAAGAAAATTATAGAGTATGCTGCTTTTCTCCTGTCCGGCATCATACTGCATGTAATCATACCTTTCCACTTCATACACCGTTTTGTTGTTGCTGTAAAGCAAGGAGGAAACATTCCCGATGGTTGCCTTGCCGGATTTCAGTTTCAGGGCGCCTGTAATGGTGAGGCTTTGATTAAGTCCGCTGTTGGAGCTTACCGGAACCCATGAATTGGGCAGCGATTGTCCGGCCACCATCAGTTCAGCCGGGTTTGATAGTCTCAGGTCTTTCGGGAAGTCTGACGGCAGATCATGCGCCCCGTCGTTAAAGCCGGTCCAGTTGGTACTACCCGTTTCATTTCCCAGGAACTCCTGCATGGAGGAACCCTGCCTGTATCCTGTGCCGTAGTTCACTTCCAGAAAACTCTCTTCTGGTATGCTCTTGGTAAATATCTTTACTACACCTCCCGAGAAATCCCCCGGCAGATCGGCCGACGGACTTTTAAAGATCAGAATCCTGTCAATGAGGGAGGATGGCACTATGTCGAACGAGAAGGAGCGAACATCGGCCTCCATGCTTGGAGCAGGGGCATCGTTCAGCTGCACGAAGTTATAACGCTCACCCAGTCCCCTGATGCGTATGTAATTTTCGCCGGTAACAGTAACTCCGGGTATTCTCTTCACCACCTCGGCGGCATCCTTGTCCTGCGATTTGCCTATCTGCTGTGACGAAATCCCGCTCACCACCACTTCCGCTTTTTTGATAGAGTTGATCATCGACAGGTCGGTATGTGTTACGCGGTTGGCCGATACCGTCACCCCCTCCAGGGAGGCAATGGATTCTTCCAGTTCAATGTTCAGTTCAGGTGTATTTTCATCTATCCTGATGTTCTCGAGCGTAAAGGTGGTATATGATATAAAGGATACAACCAGTGTATAGGTACCTTTTTTAAGGTTTGCAAGTGTAAATCGTCCATCCAGGTCACTGATGGCGCCGAGGGTGGTCCCCTTGATCACCACATTGGCACCAACAATCGTTTCCTGTGTCTTTTTGTCCCTGATCACCCCCGACACAGAACCTGTCTGTGCATGGATTCCGGCAACGGTAAACAGCATAATAAACGGCAGTAATAGAAATCTAATCAGTAAAGTTTTAAATAATAAGGGCCTCTGCATAATAGTTTGGTTGAATTCTTTGCAAAACTACCTGCTTTGGCAAGGAGGCATGTTAACTTTAGGTTACGCTTTCGTTACCATAACGTTAAGTTTCAGTTTAGCGATTTTCAGCATAACAGTAAACTATATTTTTGCAAATTATTATAACCATAAGTTGATTATCAGATGAAGAAACTGTTCCTATTATCCTGTCTGATCACCGCAGGATTCCTTGCTTTGGCGCAAAAACCCGAACTGGTCAATGGCCTTTATTACAAGAATAGCATGCTGTATACCGGCACCTATACCGAGCACTATCCCGACGGGGCGGTGCTTATAGTGCAGCAGATACGCAACGGACAGGAACACGGCAACGTGGATCTTTACTATCCTGACGGAAAGCCACAGGAGCATCGTGAATTCAGCGATGGGTTGAAGACGGGAATGTGGCTCAAATGGAACGAAGCCGGTATCCTTATTGCCGAAGCCGGTTACCACAACGACCTAAAGAACGGCATCTGGGTTGTGAGAAGCAGCCAGGGCATCAAACTCTATGAAATGCAGTACACCATGGGGGTGAAATCAGGTATCTGGCGACAGTGGAATGAGCAGGGAGAACCGGTAATGGAAAGGAATTATGATGATGTGAAGTCAACTGAGACTGAGCCTTCACTTAACAATTAATTAATATACCGTTAATAATGAGTTAATATTGAGAGGCTACTTTTGCAGTATTAAACTCAGACAAATCATAACGAATCTCTGAAATACAGACAAAACCATGAAGAACCTCAGAAATATTGCCGCTCTCGTTTTAGTATTACTAGCCATCGGTCCTGTAATGGCTGTAACATATAATGCAAATAATCCGGCCACATCCAATACTCCTATCCCTGCTAATAACCCTGCACAGTCAGCCGCAATAACCGGCAAGGTCATCGACAATAACTCAGGCGAAACTCTGGCAGGTGTATTGGTTACAGTGGAAGGCACCACGCTGAAGGCATATACCGACCTCGATGGACAATTCAGTATCGAAGGTATGACTCCGGGTAAATACAACCTGATTCTCTCCCTCATCTCCTATAAAAAGAGCCTGGTAGAAGACCTGGAAGTAAAGCCCGGCAAGGAAGAATCGGTGGAGATAAAACTGAACAACGATTAAACAAACAGGTCATTGGTAACCCAAATTGAATCCCGGTAAACCGAAAACAACAACGCTTAACCAGATTTGACATTTTCTCAAAGTGTGTGATTATATAAAATGCCGGCGAAAGCCGGCATTTCTTTTGTTGTGTATAATCTCAATCTACATTTCCCGGCCCATAGCCCCGCCCTTTATAGCCCCGCCCTTCAGGGCGGGGATTTGGGGATTTATGGGATTTTTTATTCCAAATACGATTCAATCATCCTGGTGAGCGCATCGCGGCATACCGGACAGAAATTATCGTAGGAAACTGATTTCATGGAGCAGTCGTGTGCCGGGCGGTAAATTCCCTTGGTGAGATAGCCACCACCCTCAAAGGCTCCAACCTTCACCGTGTCCTTGTCTTTCGAAGGAGTGGGTATTTCAGTACCGGGCTCTACCATGCTTTTCCACTTGGTGTCAAAGTTCACCAGGGTGGTAAGGTTGGGTTCCCATGGCTCATAGTTCAGGTCGTAGAAGTTCTCATAGGCCACCGACGAGTCATAATATTCATCACCCAGTCCCCCGAAACTATGTCCGAATTCATGCACGAATACGTAGTCGGCAAAGTTGTTGTCGCTGGTAAAGAGGGCATAAAAATTATAGATGCCGCCACCGCCGTATGTCTTGGAATTGGCCACCACGCATATATGGTCGTAGGGGGCATTTGCCGCCACATCCCGCACGCTCTGCATGTCGCTGGTTGTAAGGTATCGTTCAATGTCGAAGGTATAGAACGAGCTGTTGAGGAGTGTTTTTTTCCACACATCCTTGCCGGGTATATCGGCGCCTTCCTGCAGGGAAGGAGCTTCCACTCCGTAAACATTGATCTTGTCCTTGTATTTGTCGTAAGGTCTGTTCTTGAACAGATATCCGGTAAGGCGGGCACAATCCTCCCTGAACTTGCCCATCTGGTCGGCGGTATAGCCTTCGGGCACAAACACTATGTCGAGGCATGTTGCCGGATCACCCGCTTTATTCAGCGTGAACACCGGGAATTCATGTCGGCGCTCCTTCTTGATGAAATAGCCTGACGGATCCACCGTGTACTCGAATTTCTTCTCCCACTGCATCTGCTTGTTGCGGTTATAGAAGGTAACCACCACAGGTTTCCTGGGAAAGGGAAATACCACACTCTCCGGGAAGGCGCGCATCACCTCACGGGCTTCGGCGGTAGTCTGCCATTCGGAGAAAAGACTGGAATAGCCCTGTGCCCACAGCAGCGTGCCCGTCTTTACATCTGTAAGCGTGCAGCGGTAGTTGCCATAGTCGAACGGACTAACCATATTGGTGCGTGATCCGCCATAAAAGGGCTCTTCAATAAGCTCATCCAGGGCATAATAATCGGTGGTGGCCGTGCCCGAGTGGATATAGTCCAACCTCAACGACTTATTATAGAAATAATCGTCAAATACAATAGACTGCGCCCCTGCGCTTAAGGCCAGGGTAATAAGGGTTGCAAGCAGGAAACTTCGCATGGTTCAGAGTTGTTTACGCAAAGGTAAATAAACCTCCTCTATTGGAGATGATCCAATACAGTAAGAAAGTATATTTTTTCAGGTATGCGTAATTCCCTTGATGCTGATTCAGGATGTAAAATTCCCTTTATGCTGATTCAGGAAGCTGAATTCCCGTATGCTGATTCCCGTCAGCACGCCTCCCCTTTAAAAAATTATTTTGCCAGTCGTGCTTTTTTCTTTGCCTCTTTAGCAGCCAATCTCTTCTCTTGGCGTTTCCATTGTTTCTCTAAATATGAAACCATGATAGCGCGTGTTTCGTCTGTAAGTACGATTTCTTTGTTCATATATAATTGATTTTCGGCAAAGATAGTATATTCTATCTTTCAGGATTAATTTGGTTATAAAATTTTAACAAATAGTTAACTTTTTTCTTTTTTTGAGGGATATTTAACTTTCTCCGTTCCCAAAACGATATCCAATGCCCGATTCAGTGATCAGCAGGGCAGGATGGGAGGGGTTGTCCTCAATTTTCTTCCTCAGCTGCGCCACAAATACCCTGAGGTACTGTGTCTGTTCGGCATACCCGTGTCCCCAAACCTTATTCAGTATAAAACCATGGGTGAGTACTCTTCCTTCGTTCTGTGCCAGCAGTGCCAGCAGTGCGAACTCAGTGGTAGTAAGTTTCAGCAGTTCATGGTTCTTCTTCACCGTATGATTCACCAGGTCAATGGTCAGGCTACCGCTCTGTATCACAGGCTGGTCGTCAGTTTTCTTCACACTCCTGATGGAGGCCCTAATGCGTGCCAGCAGTTCGCCGCTGCGGAAGGGCTTGGTGAGATAGTCATTGGCCCCATTGTCCAGCGCCTGTATGATATCGGCTTCAGCATCACGCACTGTCAGTATGAGTATGGGATTGGTATACCACTCCCGCAATTGTTTCAATATCTCCTGTCCGTCAATGTCGGGCAGTCCCAGGTCAAGAATGATCAGTGATGGGTGATGCGTGGCGGCATCCACCAGGCCGGTCTTTCCCCGGTCAGAACTGATGATGCGGTAGCCATTGGCCGTGAGGGTGATATCCAGCAACCGCCTTATCTGCAGCTCGTCGTCAATAACCAGTATGATTTCCTCTTCCTTCATGGGTTCAGGATTTTAAAGACGCTTTTTCAGGGGGTACGCAGGGTATCAGCATAGTGAACATGGCTCCCCCTTCCGGCCTGTTTTCCACCATGATGCTGCCCCTGTGTGCTTCCACAAATCCCTTCACTATCGACAACCCAAGCCCCAGTCCCCCCGGACGGCTGTGTTCAATGCGGAAGAACTTGTCGAATACCTGGCCTATCTTGTCTTTCGGGAAACCGGGACCGCTGTCATGCATAATGATCTGTAGCATCTTGTGTTCATGGCTGAGGCTGATGCCGATCTCCGACCGGGCGGGTGCATGTTCCGCCGAATTGAAGAGCAGGTTGTAGAGCACCTGTTCCATAAGTCCGAAATCAATGTATACCGGGGGCATCTCTTCAGGTATATTCACGGTCACCACAAAACTGCGCAGCTCCTCTTCCAGGTCGGCCAGCACCTTGTTCACCAGATCGTGCATATCGTGCCAGTCCAGGTGCGGCGATATCCTGCCGCTCTCCAGTCGTGAAATATTCAGCAGGTTTTCAATAACGCGGTTCAGTCGTGCCGAAGCGGTAAAGATTTCCTGTGCCAGCTCCCGCTGAACCCCGGGTGTGTGATTCTGCGTAAGCATGCTTTCGGCAGCGCCCATAACGGTAGCCACCGGAATCCTCAGTTCATGTGATATGGAGTTGAAGAGAGCCTTATAAAGGCGGTCGCTCTCATCCAGGAAGCGGGCCTTCTGGGCCAGTTCACCCAGGTATTCGCGTTCCAGCGCACCCGATATCTGCGTGAGATAGGTACTCCAGAACACATCCTCTTCAAAGTCCCTGCTATTCTTCAGCACCACATAGCCGGGGTTCATGCTGATGCCGGTGAGCGGGAATATGTCACTCTTATGGGCACCACGTGGAATGTCGGACCCCGTAGCACCATCAGAGACAATAACTTCAGCCACCAACCCGAACTCGCGCTTGATACCCCGTTCAGCCACCGCCATCATCTCCTTTTGTCCCCTGGCCTCGGCAAGTTCCCGTGTGAGCTTCAGCAGCGCATGGGCATGTTTCTCCCGGTCGCGGGCCAGTTGTTCCTGCTCCTGCAGACGGCTGGTAAGCACGCCGTTGAGCATGGCAATCATGAAGAACATGGCAAACAGGAGTATATCCTCGGTCTTTTCTATATGAAAGGTGAAATGCGGCGGTATGAAGAAGTAATTCCACACCAGTGCGCCCAGGGTGGCTGCAATCAGCACGGGCACTATGCCCATGAAGGTAGCCAGAATGGTCACCACAAACAGCAGAATGAACGGCACCGCATGGTAATTCTCGGTCTCCATCAATGGGGCACACAGCAGGGCCACCAAACTAACCGCAAGTATGGCTATGAGCGGATGGAACCTCTTATATCTCAGTAACTCCGGCAGACTGCGCATTTTTCAGTGCCTGCCGGTTTTGGTTTTATGGGGCAGGAGTACAAATCTACTATTTATTTCCATGATAGCGAATGCTCTCAGGCGCTTTAATATAAGGTACCGTAAACTCTTTATTGCGGGCATGGCGGGGTGTCCAGAAACTGCCGGTAAACAATATCAGCACGGTGTATATTTCCAGCCTGCCCAGCAGCATCAGCATACTCAGCAATATCTTGCCTGTATCGGGCAGATGGGCGAAGTTGCTCACCGGACCCGTAGTACCCAGTCCGGGGCCTATCCCGGCCATGCAGGTAGCCACGGATCCCACGGATGTCACCGGGTCAGCGCCTATGAGCGTAAGCAGGAAACTGCCTATCACGAACACAATCATATACAGGGCAATGAAGGTAATGGCCGCCTGGTTGGCATCCTCACTAAGGTGCCGGTTATTGATCCTTATCGGAAGCACTGCCGTGGGATGAATCATACGGCGGAAGATATTCCTGAAGTTTTTCCACAGTATCAGGTGGCGGGCCATCTTGATGCTGCCGGAAGTAGAGCCGGTGCTGCCGCCCAGAAACATGGCCAGGAACAGGAGTATCCACGCGTATACGGGCCACACCAGGTAATCGGCTGTGGCAAATCCGGTACAGGTAAGGATGGAAATTACCTGAAAAAAAGCTTCGCGGAAGGACTCTTCCAGCGACTTGTTCATATTCAGGAAAATCGCAGCCGTGATGATGGCACCAATGGCAGCTACCATCCCGAGGTATAGCCTGAACTCCTGATTCTCCTGTATCTTGCCGAACTCGCGCCTTACCAGGTAGAAATAGAGTGAGAAATTAACCCCTGCCAGCAGCATGAAAACGGCAATCACATACTGAATATAGGGCGAATAACCGGCAATGCTGGTATTCTTGGGCGAGAAGCCCCCGGTGGCCACCGTGCCGAACGAGTGGCACACACTCTCATATAGACTCATACCTCCCGCCAATAGAAAGATGATCTCCAGCACGGTGAGCGACACATAGATCATCAGCAGATTGAAGCCTATGGAGCGGGTTTTGGGACGAATCTTCTGCTGCAGCGACGACTCCATGGTAAACAGGTGATAGCCGCCTATCTTGAAGGAGGGCATCACCACAATTACCAGGATGATGATGCCAATACCGCCAATCCAGTGGGTAAGGCTACGCCAGAACAGGATGGAGCGGGGCAATGCCTCTATGTCGGTGAGTATGGAAGCGCCGGTGGTAGAGAAGCCTGAAACTGATTCAAACACGGCATCCACCACATTGGGAATGGAGCCTGAGAGCAGGTAGGGCAGGGCGCCGGCCAAACTCATCAGCACCCATGAAACGGTAACCGTAAAATAGGCATCCGGGCGATTGAGATCTTTGTGGTTGGTACTGTCGGTGAGGTTGCGGCGATCCTTTCCGGTAGGCATCAGCAGCAAAGCAACCAGAAAGGTAATGAGTGCCGACACCAGAAATGGCACGGTATCCTCCTTCAACACCAGTGCCACCCCGGCACAAATCAGCAGTGCAGCCGACAGCAGCCCCAGATTAATCCCCAGCACCTTGGCAATCACGCGTGTATTCAAATATCTCTTCATCCCGGCAAATAATAATCCGGTGCAAAGGTGGGGCGGAAGTTATAAGTGAAATCTAAGGAAAGAAGGATGGGGTGTAAAGAAAATATAAAGAAAAGCGTTCAAAGCCTGCGGCGTTCAATAGTTGTTCAAAGCTTCGCGTTCAAAGTTGTTCGTTTTTCGCTCCTTCGCTCCCTCACTCTCTCGCTCCCCCGCTTTTCGTCATTTGACCACATTCAGGCTGATGGTAAAGGTACTTCCTGTGCCCGGTTCACTTTCAACGGATATCTTTCCACCCTGGGCTTCAATAAACTCCTTGCTTATGGCCAATCCCAATCCGCTGCCTTCCTTATTGGTGCCCGGTACCCTGAAATATCGGTCAAAAATCTTTTCCTTATACCTGGGGTCTATTCCCTGTCCTTTGTCGCATACTGAGATCAGCAAATGTTCATTGTTTGCAGTTGCCGAGATGAGTACAAAGGAGTTATCGTTGGAGTACCTTATTGCATTTGATATCAAATTTGTAAGCACCCACGCTGATTTATCCTTGTCAGCATTTATATAAGGCAAGTCTTCAGGCAGATCCAATCCAATCCTGATATTTCTTTTTTCGGCCGCGGGCCTGTTTGTATTTACGGCATATTGAATAATTTCCTTCACATTGGCGGGCATAATATTCAACTGTATGTTTCCTGTTTCAGCCTGTGTAGTATTCAACAGCTCTGAAATAAGTTTCAGCAAATGATCAGAATCCTCTTCACAACTGTTGATTAGCTCCATTTGTTCTGAATTAAGGGCTCCGGTTTTTTCATTTTGCAGCAACTGCAGGCTTAACTTCATAGCTGAAATAGGTGTTTTCAACTCATGCGAAATAGTGGCTATAAAGTTTGTTTTGGCAAGATCAAGTTTCCTGTATTTCTCGCCCAGATGTGAGGCCATCTCGTTAAAGGAAGTAGCCAGTTCACCCAGCTCACTATGGCCGGTAAAATTTACCCGCTGTGTATAATCATTGGCAGCAATGAGCTTAATGCTTCTGATCAGTTCATTGATCGGATTCGAGATATTACCGGGCAGTTTTATCAACAAAAGCAGGGCAATGACAAAGAATAACAGGCTCATGAAACTTATCAGTATGATCGACCGTCCGGCTGTTTTCTCAGCAATTGAATTCTTCAGATCAATAGAATTCAGGTTGATCTGCATTATCCCGAACAAAGCCGACTCAATGGCCATGAAAGCTTTCTTATCGGTGGTATCGTTCCTGAATTTAATGAAATTGGCCTCAACGGTTTCCGTTAATTCCTTTTCCCCGGCTTCTGTGATATTCAATTTCTGCTTTTGAAGATATCTTTCAAAAGTATCAAGGGCATCTTTATTGCCGCCGCTTTCCGATAAGGCTTTCAGCATTATCCGGGTATATGCAAGTGTTTCCTTATTGTCCTTGATGATGTTTTCCGATGCCGTGGCCATCACACTGATCTGCTTGATGGTGAGAAAAGCCAATAGAACGATCAGTGAAAACAACAGGCCAATTCCCAGATTAAGTTTAGCTTTAATTCTCATCCTTCTGTTTCTTTATAATTCAGGCAATAACGGGCCGCGTACCGAACAGCAATGTCCGTATCAGAACAAGCACCGGAATGATCTCCAGCCTGCCAATCCACATCTGTATCACATACATGGCTTCCAATCCCGCATTCATCCCCGGGTGTGTAATTCCACACGATAGTCCCACTGTACCCTGTGCCGATGCCGATTCAAACAAAGCGTCCTTTAAGGTATATCCGCTGTCCATCAAATAATAGGTTACGATTGTGGATATAAATATAAACAAAAGATAGATAAAAGAGAAGGTTGCAGCCATGGCAAGATCTCTGTTCATTTCATCGGGCAGCATTCGTTTTTCGTTAAAGCTCACTACCTTGATTGAATTGCTCGAAGAGAAAAAACCGTTTATATGCCAAAAGAGCCCTTTAAAGATCAATAACACGCGTATTATCTTCAATCCGCCAACGGTAGCACCGGCAGCACCACCCACCACCATTCCTGCCAGGGAGATAAAGAATATCGGGGCACTGTCCCACAGGTGCACATCGCAGGTTTGCCATCCTGTAGTGCTTAAGGCGCTTACAAACTGGAAGATTCCAATCCTGAGCGGATCATTCACCACACCTATCAGCATAATTGACAATAAAACACTTCCCACAATCGACCAGATGATTATGGCACGTGTTTGCAGGTTAGTCCAAAAGAGTTTCATCGACCGTTCATTGGCCAGCTTGAAATAAAATGGCAAGGAAAGTGCCCCAAGTACCATTGGCAGTACATACAGCATTTCCATAGCTTCTGACTGATACCCGGCTATGCTGTCATCAAGTGTGCTGAATCCGCCCGTTGATTGGGCATTCATGGCATGATTCAGTGAATCAAACAGATTTACCCATATATCGTAATCAGGTAAAATTATCAGAGTGCCGATAAAAAGATAAATGAAACTGAACAATGTTACCCCAAGGTAGGCTTTCCAGATAGAGCGAGCTGTTTCAATGATGGTAGGCTTCAGTCGTTCGCCGGGAGTTTCAGAGCCATAAAGGTACATGGCGATTTTACCATTTGACTGCCCCAGCACCGCCAGAGCCAACACAATAAATCCGGCCCCTCCCGTCAATTGTGCAAATGAGCGATAAAATAGCAGTCCCCTGCCAATGGAAGGTTCATGCACCGCCATACTCAGTCCTGTGGTAGTGTAAGCGCTCATACTATCAAATATCCCATGCAGCGGATTTTTGAAATAGTAGATGCTCGACATACCATAAGCTGAACCCGGGGGAATCATGGCTGATGCAACATCATGCGGGATAATCCAGGCGATTATTAAAAAAGGTAACGAGCCCATCACAGCTACCAGGAGCCATCCCAATGCAGCAATGATAAGAGCGTGACGCTTTAAAGGCTCTATGGCCGGTTTGATTCCTTTGTAGAGTCCGAACCCAACCAGTAAACAAATACCGGCTGAAAGCACAAATCCAAGGGCAGAATAATATTCTGAATAAATAACTGATACTACTGCCGGCACAATCATAGTAAAACCAAGCATTATTTGCAGTCCGCCTATCTGTTTCGCCACCATTTTAAAGGTGTCGGTTTTTTTATAGTGTAGGTTGTTCATGGCAAAGTGATATGTTAGCAAAAGAAATTGTTGACATCCTTGCTGCTTTGTGGTAAGGAGAAAACATATACCCTGTCGCCCGGTCTGGCCTGAAAATCACCTAAAGTGATATAGCCCGTGTTGTTCCTGATTACTCCGGCAATAATGGCACCTTTGGGGAAATTCAATTCCTTTAAGGGTTTTCGCGTAATAATCGCATGCTCCTTCACGGTAAATTCCTGTATCCGTGCATCCACTCCGTATAATTGCGAGAAGGCACCTTCTTTGCGGATACTGCGGAATATGAAGTTGGAGGCTGCCAATTTCTTATTGATGAGCGTATCGATCCCCATCCTGTGCGAGTAGTCGAACAGCCCTGTATTTTCAACCATGGCAATGGTTTTCTTTACTCCCGATTCCTTGGCTATCAGGCAAACAAAAATGTTGGTCTCTGAATTGCCGGTTACTGAAACCACCGCATCATACTCCAACAACCTTTCTTCCTGCAATAGTCGTATATCGGTACCATCGCCGTTTACTATCTGCACATCGGGTATAGCCTTAGCCAGTGCATGGCACTTCTCAAGGTCCTTTTCAATGAGTTTTATCTTGTAGAGCTTGCTGAGCTTTATGGCAATATATTTTCCTGTGCGGCTTCCACCAATAACCAGCAGTTTCTTCACTTCATAATTGTTAACACCTGCATAATCCAGTATCCGGTCATTATCCTTATTTATTGAGGCAAAATAAACGCGGTCGTGCTTTTCAAAAACCGTACTTCCCTGAGGAATAATGGTATTGCCGCTTCTGTTAATAGCCACAATCATAAATGATTTACTACTTGACCTCCAGGCTGTTTCAGCAATGGATTTACCTGTTAGTGTCGAACCCGGATCCAGGTGCAGGCTCATGATAGTCAGCTTTCCCTCTTCCACCTCCATGGTCTCGGTCATCACCGGCGACCGCAATATATGTTTAATCTCCCTGCAGGCCAGCGACTCCGGCGATACCAGGTCATCAATCCCAAGCTCCTTCAGGTTAAGGGTCTGCTTGTCGATCAAATATTCCATGTTGTTGATACGGGCAATGGTATAACCGGCTCCCAGCTTTTTGGCAATCAGGCAAGCCGTAATGTTGGTCGACTCATCAGAAGTAACTGAAATGAACAAGTCGGCATGTTGAATGCCGGCCTCTTTCAGCACCTTGTAACTGGTACAATTGCCCAAAATGGTAGCAATGCCGAGCGCATTTTCGGCCCTTTCCAGTTTCTCCTTATCGGTATCAACAAGAACTATATCCCTATATTCCTGTTCAAGTAATTTCGCAAGATAAAATCCTACTTCGCCGTCACCGGCAATGATTATTTTCATTGGGCTGTTAGTTGGTTTTCCAATATTGTCTTGATATAAACTGCTTTGAGATCTTCAGGCATTAAACAAAGGTGTTCCATCAGCGTAAGCGATTTCTCTTCCTCCGCCAATATCCTTAAATACTCATTCTCAATGGCATTTTTCTCATACAGGGTACCTTTCCTGTACATCTGGAGAATGAGTTTGAATGGTTCATGCTTGCTTTCATTATTATCACTGATGAGTGTGATGGTATACCTGGCAAAGTGACACAGTACTTCGTAATCTGAATAGGATGCTCCGCCGCCAATATCACTGAATGCCTTTGGGAACCAATGCACCAATGTTTTTCGAATATTTGTTTCCATGATTGCTGTCCTTTAGTACAGAGATACAACAACAATAGATGGTCCAGAACACCGCGTCAATGCCCAATGGCACTATTATCAGGCTGTTCAGCAAAACCGTGATTCAGTAATTAAATGAATACCCTATCAGAATGACAGGGTACTACTAGCGTTTTGAAAGGGTGGATGGAGCTTACAGGCCGTATTCAGCCAGTTTCCGGTATAGGGTGGTCAGGGCAATACCCAATAATTCGGCAGTCTTGGTCTTGTTACCATTTGTATATTCAAGGACTTTCCTGATGTGCAAGCGTTCCATGTCAGCAAGTAGCAATACATCTGCCATATCCGCGGCATTCGTGTCCTTACGTTGTATCTCAACCGGCAGCAAACCGGGAGTAAGCAGGGGGCCATTGGCCAAAATCACACACCGCTCCATAACATTGCGCAACTCGCGAATATTGCCCGGCCATGCATGCTGTTGGAGGGCTGTGAGGAACTCATCCGACATACCTATCATCCCCTTCTTTTCCTTGTTGGCGAATAGTTTCACAAAGTAATGTGCAAACTGCTCAATATCGGTCTTTCGCTCGCGAAGAGCCGGAAGATTGATCTGGAATACCGATATGCGGTACCACAGGTCCTCCCTGAATTTACCTGCCTGTGCCTCTTTAAGCAGGTTGAGGTTGGTAGCAGCAATAATCCTCACATTCACTTTACGTATCTTGCTGTCGCCCACCCGGTAAAATTCACCGGTCTCAATAATCCTGAGCAATTTCGACTGAAGGTCAACCGCCAGTTCACCAATCTCATCAAGGAAAATAGTACCGTTATTGGCCTCTTCAAACAAACCCTTCCTGTCGTGTGTTGCTCCACTGAATGCACCGGCAGTATGTCCAAAGAATTCACTTTCCAGCAGTTCATGACTGAAGGCCGAGCAATTGATGGCAATAAAATTCTTGTTTTTGCGATTCCCCGCTTGATGGATGGCATTGGCAAATACCTCCTTGCCGGTTCCCGTTTCACCGGTCAGCAGCACGGTAGTATCACTTTTTGCAACCTTAGCCGCCAGTTCTTTCGCTTCAGCGATTGGTGTCGAAGTGCCTATGATCTTATCAAAAGAGAACCTGTCGCCCAGTTGTTTTTCCAGACTGCGCACACGTCGCGCAAGCTCAATCTTTTCAACTGCCCGCGCAATAAGCGGAATAATCTTGTTATTGTCATCACCCTTGGTGATATAATCGAAGGCGCCGTTCTTAATGGCCTGCACACCATCGGGGATGTTCCCGTAGGCGGTAAGCATAATTACTTCCACATCGGGATAGCTTTCCCTGATCTTCAGCATGAGGTCAAGCCCGTTCCCGTCGGGCAGCTTCACATCGCAAAGAACCACGTCAACCTCGTGATGGGCCATCTTCTTCAGGGCGCCGGCGCAATCTGCAGCCTCATGCACCTCGTAACCTTCATACCCAATGAGGCGCGACAGGAGGTTCCTTAATTTCTCCTCATCATCAATTATCAGGATTTTTTTCAACTGATACAGTTTAGGAATACAAATTTACGACAAATTCACACAAACCTACTTCACTACAAACTTCCCACTCCCATTCACCCCTTTCTCACCCGTCAGGGTATACAGGTACAATCCCGGCTTCAACCCTGCCGTTGGGATAGTTGTGTTGTTAGTTATATTAAAAGCCGTCACATGTGAACCCACCTGGTTATATACGGTCAGTTTTGCTTCAGATACCGGAGCATCCCATCGGATGGTAATATTATCGGTTGCCGGATTTGGAAAGACGGTTGATTGCAGCGTAAGCATATTCTTTGCTTTCTCCACTATTACCGGGGTATAATAAGGATTGATTTCTATACTAAATTGAAGTTCTCCCATATCATAGGAATTATCAACCGACCGGGTGAGCATGTGCCTGAAAAAAATCTCCTCATCCATTCCCGCAGGTATGATCAGGTCATCGCGGGTAAACTGGTTATTATACTCAGGCAGCGTTTCCTCACCCACTTCCCATCCGTTTTCACCAAGCATTGACCAGGAATACTGCTCAAGGTTATTGAAACTGTCGTAGGTATAACTTTCCTTCTCCAGGGGTATGGTCCATGATGATTCTTCCCAATAGCTTACAAGGCGTTCTTGCAAATCGCCGTTTGCATAATAAAGGTAATCGGCCTTATACTCGTTCTGCATCTGACCGGTGGCATAAATCGACTTGCTTATCTCACTGGTGATCCTGTCATCGGTCAGGTAAAAAGTAACGATGTAATCATTGATCCAACCATTCTCATAGGTATACCAGTTTTCAACGATAGAGTCACCGGTGTACTGGTATTCAACTTTCTGTGATGGCACGAAGGATGTCCAGTCCCAGTTATAATATGTCAGGCTTTGAAGTGTACTGTCGGGATTATAGGTCCTCTTCTCTTTAAAATACTGCTGCCACTGTCCCCCGGTGTATTCATACGACAGCACGCTGTCAGATAATCCCATTTGGTTATAGTAATAATCATCCTTCCACGAATCAATCCATATACCGGACCATGATTTTTGCTGAGTGCTTATCAACTGATAATCTTCATTGTAGAAATACTCACCTTTTTCACCGTTGGTATAATTGCCGGTCAGCATTTCGTCGTACTTGATAATAACACTGTCGAGCCGGTATTTCACCACTGCATCGGAATAGTTATTACCGTGAAGGCCGACCCTGTGGTGCGGTTCATTGAATATCCGCAGCGAATGGTTGGATTTCAGCATATTATCGCCTGTCTTGTGCCGGTTACGGGGTTGATTGTTTGCAGGTTGTGCCATGATGCAACCGAAGAAGAGGCATGAAGCCAAAAGCATAAAGATCTTTTTCATAGTGTTGGGTTTAGGATTCCTTTCAAAGGTCAGAGGTTGTTTCTGTTAGAATTGCCAAGATAATATAAAATATGCCAATGTATGTTAAGGGAATGGTTCAATAGTTGTTCAATAGTTGTTCAATGTTGTTCAATGTTGTTCAATGTTGTTCAAAATGGTTCAAAGTTGTTCAAAGCCTTCGGCGTTCAATAGTTGTCTGAGAGCTTAGAATTTAGAACTGAAAGCCAATAGCTGACAGCTGAGAGCTGAGAGCTGATAGCCGACAGTGGAGTTGTCACAATAAATACTTCTTTAATATTTACAGAGCCCTAACTATTTTATCAACGTAACTACCCCCCTCAACCGGTACACCTTCCCCAGTTGATTGGCATAACTGATCACCCAGGTATAAATCCCTGCCGGTTTATCCTTGCCATCCCACCCTTTTGCCGAATCAGTGGTTTCAAAGAAGAGCTGTCCCCAGCGGTTATAAATTGAGAGGTGATACTGAACTACCAGGTCAGGCTTGGTGAAGATGGGCTTGAAGGTGTCATTCAATCCGTCGCCGTTGGGGGTGAAGGCATTGGGCACCTGCAAGGACATAGCCATATTGACCATCATGGTGGTATCCCTGGATTCGCAGCCTTCTTCTGTTTTGATGATTACGGAGTATTCACCATCATTGGTTACTGTGATGTAATATATTGAATCACCGGTGCTCCACTCATAGGAGGCATAGCCCTGCGGGGCTTCAAGGGTTGTGTCACCTTCAAAATAGATGGGGTTGTTGAAATTGACCTCCGGCTTAGGTATCACATTTACCCTCACCAGGTATTCCTGTTTACAGTTCATGGTATCTGAAATGCTTACCACGTAATCACCGGCATCATTTGCACCGGCCCCTGCAATCAATACAACGGGTTGGTTACCTGTAAAAGATCCGGGGCCCTGCCAATCGTAGGTTATGGTTCCATTGCCTGTTCCGGCATGCAAAGCGGCAATCATATTTATATCACCACCCTCGCAAACAGTAACGGTATCCATTACATCGGCTGTGGGTACACTGTAAATTCTTATTTGGCCGTGCTGCAAAACCGACTGTAATGTGTTATTCAAACTATCGAGAAATACCGATCTTCCCGGTGCCATATCCCATTGAACCTGGCTTTGTCCGGTATTTTTCGAAACGAAGTTCAATTCAAGCAACGTTGACCCATTGGGCAGATCAACCGCCGTATTACCCTGCCATCTGAGGTTTAATTCGCCCGTGGCCGGATAGAGGTCAATCTCAAGGCTGTCGCCTAGAATGGGATTGGGATTCATGAAATTCTGACATTCAACTTTCGAATTATCGTATTTCAGATGAACATCAAAAGAACCCACATCACTGAAGTTCTGCACCAGCAGTGGTGTTACGGCAATGTTTCCAAGACAGGCTGAACCATCATCAACAATAGCCTCAAGCCTGATGCCTGTCAATTGTTCAACCCTTACCTCAAAAGTGGTGTCACAGCCATAAAGATCACTCACCACACAGGTATAGGTGTTCGAGTGAAGATCAGTAAAGGTGCCATTGTTGATCTGCTGAATCCCTCCAACCGTATATATCAGCGTATCACCACTCCCTTGGGCAACAATGATTATTTCACCATCGCCCTGGTTGCCTGTTTCAAACTGTGTAGTCACGTCAACTATTTCCGGACCGGCCAGATTGCCAATAACCACCGGATTGTAATCAAACACCTTCTGGCAGGGTTGCAACGGATCATTAATCTTAACCTTCACCCGGTACCCGTTGGCCGGCAACCCGGTAAATTCTCCCAGATTGTCGTAATACGTCGCCCCGTTGTCAATTGAATACAACAACATGGCCGTAAGTCCCGTGGTAGCAACTACTGTTAGTGATCCATCCGATTGTCCGCAATGTGCATTGGTATAAAATACCGTATCAATAAGCACATCGCCCACATCCTGGATATTGTAGTTCCGCGACGGCCAGGTGCAGCCATTCCCATCAGAAATAAAAAGAACATAATTCTCAACCGGCAGGTGATCAATATCAAGGGTTGAGCCAAATGATTGTCCGCTCCCGTCTTTCCATTCAAACAACAGGGGAGGGATACCCGTAACCTCCAGGCCTGTAATGGCACCGGTGCTTCCGCCACAGGTGGTCGGGGCAAGATTCAGGTTGTCTTCATTCACCATGGGTGCCTGGTGCCTGTTAATGACCACACAATCGTTATTGGCACATCCCTGTGCTGAAGTAACCTGAACACAATAGGTGCCGGTATCGGCAACAACTATTGAGGATCCCTGCCCTCCATTGCTCCATAAATAGGATTCAAATCCGGCACCCGCGTCAAGCGTCACTGATTCACCCTGACAAATGGTAAGGTCCGCTCCCAGATCCACCACCGGAAGCGCATAAATCTTCACAACCCTTATGGCCTGCTCCTGATGGCCATTCTGATAAAAGGCAGTTGCCCGCACATGGTAGGTGCCTGTGTCGGAAAACACATGCACGGGGTTCAACTCATTGCTGAAATTCATGGAACCCGTTGCCGGATCATCAAATTCCCATTCCATATTATCGGGTACCGGGTTAAACTGAGAGGTAAAAAAAGTCTCACTCCCCGCACATTGTCCCTCAAAGGAATATCGCACCAGGTATGATTGAACAAACGTAGGCAAGCCCAGATAGCAATTCCCCTCAACAAGGTCAACCGCATGCGGGTCGTAATCGCATAACGCTCCCTTCAATGAAGGCTCATTGATGGCGGAAAGGTATGTCAGGCCGCCGCTTCCCCATGAAAAGCGTGACGCATATATCTTGCCATCGGGAGCAAGCTGACACTGTTGAAAGGCAGCTTCCCTTGACTCCTTCACGGAATGAACCACGTACCTGGAATCCTCAAGGGCCTGCGCACTCGCAAGTTGGCTCATATCAAACTGTACAATGGATGAAGTATCATTCAATGCAGCTGAAAGATAGAGGAATTCAGAATTGGCAGAAAACTCGGCACCCCAGTTGATACCCCCCGAATCAAAAAGAAAAACAGGCATGGCTTCTCCGGTATAGCTGTTCAGGTTATAAAGCTCCGTCAAGGGCATATTCCATACCCACATGTTTGGGCTGTAAATCAAATAGCGTCCATCGGGCGAAGCCTTGATGGTACCTGAACCGCTATTAATGCTGAAATCATGCAAACAGGGTGAAACCACCGGTTGCAGATGCACTCCGGTTTCATCCACCAGATAAGCCAGTATATTATTCTCAACCGTATAGCTTCTCACAAACACCCAGAACCCGGCCTTATCGCCGCAGGCAATGGCACTCAGGACATCCCTGACAGAATCAGCCCCCGGCAGCGGAATATTCTTCTGCCATGGCAGCACACTCCCCAATCCGCCATCCAGCTCCATATCAATGGTAGTATAAAAGGCACCTGTTTGATTGATCAGGTTTCCACCGACAGTAAAGAGGAAATAGCGGCTGTTTGAGCCCGGTGCTTTCAGGGCCAATGCCGGTTGGGGAGCAAAATCATTCCCTATCAAACCGGCACCATTCTGCATCTGAGCATGATTACGGTTCCAAACCACCTGGCCATTTGAATAAAAGAGAAGGTTCCCCGCCGAATCAGAAACCGTGGTACAGCCATTTGTCGCCAGCATGGCGCTTCCTGTAAGAGAAACAGGAGCACCGGAGCTGAAATTGAGTGCAGCGTACTGACCAAAATACCAGTTATACGTCTCTTTCTGTGCAAAAGAATGCAGGTACAGGCCAAGAAACAACAACAACAAGCAATTCCTGATCTTCATGATACTTTATAATGACATTCAAATATACGAAATCACCTTCATTGTCCCACTTCCCAGAAGTTGACTTTGGGCGCGGGGAATACTACCCGTGAATTTATCTGCACATTTACCGGTACATCTCTTTGTCTGCCCGGTTTCCATCTGATATCCTTTAATATCTCCATCAGGATTTCATTGTACTGGTTGCAGTCGTTGCTTGAATTCTTGATGATCCGTATATTCTGCATCCAGCCGTTTTGGTCCACTGTAAAGAACAGATGCATCCAGCCGTCGCAAACAATATCCCGCTTTCTCAGCTCATCGGTAACATATTCTTGAAAACCCTTTCCCTTGCGGAAAAAGCTGGGTGAATCCTCCACCACGGTAAAGATTTCACCAATACCATCCTCATCCATCTTCTCAGCAATGGATATTCTTAACGGAACCCTTATCGGCTCCTGTAGGTTAGTCCGGCAAACGAACAAATCCAGCACACGGGTCAATTCAGCAATCATATCCCTATGAAGGCGCCATTCAGAGGTGCCCGACGTAACTATCCTGCCATCCACATCCACCAGGCATACAAATACCTCTATGAAATTCTTATAGGCCTCCAGGGTACGGGCCGGCAGATGAAAGTTCTGACGAACAAAAACATTGAGTGAATCCGTTATCATCTGACCAATATCCGCGGTAGATTTCTTCTTATTGTAAAATACCGCCTGACTGAAATCGCGCGTATCGGTAGAATCCTCCACCGGCGGCCGGTAAAAAACCGTATCCGATTCACCCTTACTGTCAAAGTAAATCCATTTACCTGTCAGGTAGTTATCGGTGTACCGACCTGTTGCATACAATCGGCCATTATTGTCGTAATGAAGGGCTAGCCCATTATCTGAAAACGGATCATCAATTTCCGATTCGCGGTAGCCCACATGAATACCATTACGTAACCTGTCGGATACGCAAAAGCGGCCCTCTTTCTTGACGGTATTCCGAAAAATCCATGCATTTTCATAGGTAGTGGGAGCGTAATTCTGATTCAGGTAAACCGTTGAACCCACATGTTCTTCGATGAGCGCATTCAGGTCAGGCCCATAATTCGGGACGGGAGAACTCGTATTGTCCAATGAAATCCTGAAAGTAACGGGCATACTCAGGCTGGTGCGCACAGGCCGGTTGTCCTTCTTACCCGGTTTCCACACCGGCATACCTTTTATGAGCCTGAGCACCTCTTCATCGCAACCCTTACCTATGCCCCTGACAATATTGGCATTACTGATGCTGCCATCCTTCTCCACAATAAAATTAACGTACACAACGCCTGAAACACCGTTAACCCTGGCTTCCAGCGGATAATTGATATTCTGCAGCAGGTATTCCTTTCGTGCAAACTCACCGCCCGGGTAGGAGGGCATCGTATCGACGAAAGTATACACTGAATCGGGAACAACAACAGGCGGTACATCCTGGGCAGAGCACTCAAGGGTGATAAAAAACAAGAGAGTCAGCAAACAAAGCGGGCTAATTGACCATAAGCCAGGGCACAAACCATGGGGCGTTAAATTCCGGGAAGGATATAGCAGATCTTTCATTCATCGGGTATTTTAGAAGGAACAAATAGCAAAACCAACAAAACAATAAGAACAACCAAGCAAATATATGTAATACTAACATTAAAGCAAAAAAATTATATCAAATGACAAAATTAAAAAAAATGTGTTCAAGGATGTTCAACATGGTTCAAAGCCTGCGGTGTTCAATAGTTGTTCAAACTTGTTCAAGTTGTTTTTTTACTGAATGCTGATAGCCCCAAATGGTTCTTTTGAATTACCTTCTTTTCGTCAGCTTAGTGGCAGAAATCCCTGCTTCTGTGGGGAAGTGCTCAACAGAGTACATTGATTTGTCGAGGAAGTCCTCAATGAATGGCACGGCGGGGGCATAATGGAAGGACCCGTTGATTTTCAGGGAAGTGATTATTTCCATGTACTTCCCGGCATAGGCTATGAAGTTCCCGTCCTGTCTGAAATGCTGATGCACAAAGTGATTGGTGAAACCCAGGTTGCTAACAATGGTGCCCCATGACTCCTTCTCAAAGGTAAATTCAAGCCAGTCGCATCCGGCAAGGAATTCGTCACCCGAAGCAAACCTGTCAATACCATAGGCTTCAACCCCATGTGATCGCATATAATGCACAAAATTCCCCTGTTCACCGCACCCAATATCCAGCAGGGGTTCGCGCAATGCAGCGGGATCAATATGCAGGATGCTGATCTGCAATTCGGCACTATATTCCGAACAAGGCACCGGCGTAACGGTAACATCGTCATTGGCATATATCTGCTCAGCAAAAGGATTGGCGCCCTTTAGCCACACCAGGAGATTCCTGTAATGCTGTTCGGAGACCAGCTTTAGCGACACCGGATCCTCTCTCAGCGCTGAAAGCAAGTCAGTGTAAATGCCCTTCAACTTTTCGCGGTCTTTAGCTGTGAAACTATAATACTGGTTGGCCCTGCAAAACTCCCTTATCGCCTTGTCGGTGACATAATCAAGCAACAGCGCCACCTGCTCCCTTTCCAGCGAACCAATGTTCCTGATGGCTGCGAGCGTATCCTCATTAAAGCACAGAGCACCGAGGGCAGCATCATTGAAAAGGTTAGCGCCTGTGTGCGAGCGGAATTGACTGTCGATGGAATGTTTGAAGTTGTTCAATTTCAGATTAGTTTACTATCGGATATGGAATGATAATATCTGAAGGATCCCGTGTTACTACTGATGTATTTCCAAGCCCCGGCTCATACACATAAATCAGGCTTTTTGGAAATCCTGCAGCCGAAGTCTTTATCAGATAGCCTTCATCGTCATAACGGTAATTTTCATCCCTATACAATGACCAGTTCTCATTCAAATACTCGAAGTACTTTGTTGATGTCAGTATGCCGGCCGTATAGCTTAATTCAAACATTCTATCTAATTTCATGATGGTATCATAAGGATGCCGTATATTGACAATGATCGTGGAAAGGCTGCCATCAGTATAGGTATAATCACCTTCCGCTACTTTTACCGGGGTTTGATAATTAACGTAAGCAGTAAGGAAATAATGAACAAGATTATCACCCGAATAGGTATACGAATACTCACTCGATGTCTTCATGACCCCTTCTGAACTCGACTTTTGAACATAAAAAGTCAGCTTTTCATCCTCGTAGGTATAATTTGCAACAGTTCTCAAAAGTGATTCACCGTTATCCATTTCATAAAACCTTCTTTCCGTTAACTTGCCATCGGTAAAGTCGCATTCGTGTAATTGAACATGTGAACTACCATCCATCCAGTCAAATCTGACCATATTTCCCTCATAGGATAAATTAGCCGTAGCATAAAGTACACCATCGGTATATCTCTTCCATACCGACAGTTGCTCACCCACATAAGAATACTCCTCCTTGGGGATGGTATCATTTCCAATAATTTCGTAAACGCCCTTTATTCGCTTTGATGACTCCTGGGGAGTATTATCCTTTTCACAGGAAACTAAAATAAAGGCAATAACAAACACAAAAAGTAGCTTCTTCATTGACGGATAAGATTTGCACAAATATATAAACTTTTGTATACCCAACCAGACCACCAGCTATTATTGTGTGACACATCCATGGAAGGTAGTTCAAAGTGGTTCAAAGTGGTTCAAAGTGGTTCAAAGTTGTTCAAAGTTGTTCCCCGATAAATCGGGACAAGCAATGTGGTTCAATGTGGTTCGATGTTCGGGAAATAAATGTAGGGACAACTCGCGAGTTGTCCTAAATACAATCAATCAATCAATTACAGGGATCAAAAAGATATTAAGAAAATTCCTTATCTAGAAAAATTAGTTTTATTACATTTGCCGCGAAAAAAACTAACAAACTCGTTAACAACTCAAGCCATTGGCTTACTAAAACTCAATTACAATGATATACTTTCATCCACGCAAATGCCCCAGGCAATACAAACTTCCTACAATCGATTTTCAAAAGATTGATTCATGGACGCTTACCGAGAACGAGAAAATATTTCTGCAGGCGCTTCGTCGTGAATTGAACGTTGCCATTACCCGACACATATCTTATGTCAAGGATTTCCTGAAAGATAATGAACTACCGTGTGATATGACAAAAAGATACAGGGATAGCTTAGCTTTGGAATACTGTGCCATATTTTCTATTTTCCTTAATGCCACATTCTATCAGGCTGATGTAAGTATGAGTCTCTGGCAATTTGTAAATTTATATTTACGCAACAGTTTCAAGAACTTACAGGCAGAATTACGAAGAAAGGGATTCAGCGGATTAGATGAATTCTATCGCAAAAGGAAGAAGGATTTTGGAAGAATACCTCGATATCAAGTTGAAATTATAAGCCTTAAAAATGAGATGAACTACAGAATGATAATGATGACTGAACCACTTGCCAACATTAATTTTATAGAATCTATAAAAGCTGATACAAATCGCGGGCAAGCAAGGGCAAATGGCAACTATCTACTAGAAAAATTTGAAGATATGAAGGATACTATAAGTAGACTTGTATACGAATATTTAACAAATCCTGATAGTAATGTAGCGCGCAGCATATACTGATCTAAGCGTATCGTGTTCAGCGGCAATAAAGAACAAGTAATAAAGGCATCCCTTTAAAAGATTGATACCCAGCTCTCATTGTGGACTCTCAGGGAGTATACGTCTTGTTTTTATTCTTATTGAAAGCGGCACCAATGGTTTCCACGAAAGTGCGGTCAAAATCCATGCGATACAAATACAACTGTACGGCGGCAATGCCCAGCCAGGGCAGTTGGATATAACCAAAGGGAGTAATGAGAATCAGGAAGAGGGTAGTGCCCAGCAAACCAAGTTTCACCCTACGGTGCTTGTTGAGAATCAGCAATCCCATAGCCAGTTCGAAGAGCGCAATCAACAGAATAAAGAAAACGGGCGCTTTCGCGACGATATCCGTAAAGAAAGTACGGTAGAAAGCAAGCAACGAAGCTTCGCCCATCTGCACAGTAGTAGAAGGATCGGTAAACGCGTTCACCATATTGACCCCTATGGCCATGATCAGGTAGAACACACCCAGAAAAAAGCGACCGGCATTAGGTTTAATCACACACAGCAGCACCACAAAGAGCACGAAGCCAATACTCCATAACATTTTCTCATCCATAACTTCAGGAATAAATAGTGAATAAAAAGACGAAGGAAACAATCCCTTTACGAAAATAAAAAGAAAAAAGGCAACCACCAAAAAAGAAACATGGCTAGGACTGTTGATCAGTCGTTATCCATCAATCACCATCCTTCCCACTTTTAAACTTCCATGCACCATAAACGGCGGTCAGGCCGATAAGCAGCGCCATTCCGGAGCCTAGAGGCGCATCGCCGCCCTGTCCGGGGCGCTGGTTCTGGTTAGAGCCGTGGCCGTATCCTGGAGGCGGGGGTGGTGGCGGGGGAGGAGACTGGGCATAAATGCCTGAGGCACTAAAAAAAGTCAGCAGCCCAAAGAGGGCTGCCGAGGTCATGTTGAGCTTAATGTGGTTTGCAATATTAAGAGGTTGCATAACGAGATAAAATTAGTGAAAAAACTAAAAAGTCAAGATATTTGGAAAGTTTTTTTTAAAAAATTATCATTTTTTTCGAGAGGCAGCCAAAAGAGCTGCTGGTCAGGGAAATCAAGTAAATGCCGGGTGGGGCAGAGGGAAGGTTAATGATAGTCGGCGCACCACCAGAATCAGGCACAGAAATTTGACCCTGTTTAATAATACACCCGGTAATACTCATTACCTTAAAGTCCAATGGTTCACCAGCATCCAAAAAAGCGGCAGTTGAACGGATGTAAATATTTCTCCCATAACTGTATAGACTGAACGGCTGCGCATTCACTTCCGGCAAACCCACCGGCCCAAGGTGCAGGAGAAAGCGACGGAGGACATCCTGAGGGGAAGCACTAAAAGTAATGAAGGTTTCTTCGTTAAGCGGAGTAATCTGTCCGGTAAGCAAGTCTTCCAGAAATACATTTTCCTCCATGGAGTTCATAAGCAGTTCCAGCTCATAAGAATCACTGAATCCTGGCCTGAAGAAGAGGGGCACTGTTTCAGGGGGATCAGATATAGGGAATGAATTCACGGAAGCGTATTCACCCAGGGTGATTTCAGAATAGAGTTGAGGAGCTCGATCACTACCGGTTAGCTTATGACCATCGTTGAGATCGTACTCTGGCAATGCCTCATCATGAAGACGGATAATTGTTTCATCATATGTTGAATCACCGATGGCTGTGACGCGAAAGTAAATTACATGGGTAGTTTCAGTCTCGGGGTGACTGTGTTTATTGAAAGTCTGATTGTTATGAACTTTGGCTTCAACAGGTATGACCAAGCTATTTGTAATAGAAGACACCTGTACAAAGAAACCCTGATTGGACGGGATAAACCGATTTACAGTAGTAGTAACACCTAAGTAATTCTCGGCAGTTTCGTTCCATATATGAGCTACATTACTCACATTGTTCCTATGCCATGAATTATGATTCCAATCGAGAGCACAGGGAAATGGATTTCCTAGCAGATGATACCCAGAGGTTTCAGTGTAGGAAAGATTGGTTAGGGGGATGGAAGTGTTATTCAGAATTCCCGTAAAAGTTTTAATGCCACCTTCATCATAGGCAACCAGATACCCGGTACCCGGAACAAAAGTGGTTATCCCGTTTTCCGATACCTTTTGATTCAGCCACTCATTCTGTGGTTCACTCCAGGCATAAAAATCGTAGGAGTCATAAAGCGGATCACCAAAAGGCCAAGTAAAGCCACCACCTGATATTTGTTGTCCGCTTACCGGGGATGATATCAAGTGCCAACCATCCTTGGCTACATTCCAGTCGGCGTTGGTTACTGTTCGTTCTATTGATGCTTGCAAAGGAGATGAGCTAGTAATAAGTGAAGCGTTATTCTTAAGTTTTAGGGTATAGCCATCATTAACCGACCATGAACTAGAACTCACTTTAACTCCAGGATTTAGGATGTAATTGAGTTTCTTAATAACTCCATTACTCTCAATATGCTGAACATTAGAATTATTGATAAAGCATAAGGTGCCATTAAGTGTGTTAGAGTAGTGATTGATTCCGCCCTGTGTGTTAATGTTTAGGTCACCAGTTAGGTTCAAAATGTTCCCGGTATTAGTGATTGAGCCAAGACCTAGACGGGCGAGAACAGCATAGTCAGTACCAATATTCAAATTCCCCCCAATAGTCAGCGTTATCGGTACAATACCTGAGGATAAAATCATACAGGATTTGTTTTTCAATTCTAGATTCCCATTAATATAGAAAGTTATGGGAGTATTAGCTCCAGTGAGAATTAAATCATGGCCATTGGTCGATTCAACAATGAAATTATTATTTACTCCGAATTCGTTAGTTAGATTTAATGAAATGTCTGTTGATTGAGTAGAGCCTTTCCATGTAAGATTACTCAAACTTTGTGATAAGCCTTCAACTGTATTTTGAGTCCCGAAATTTTCAAGTTCCAACATTGATCCGGACTCCCATGTACAAGGATAAATTATTTTATTTGAATTGATATCAGCTAAATATTTGCCACCTTCTTTAATAACAATAGTACTAGCCAATTCTTTAGTCAATATGCCAAGTAATCTGATTTTCCCAAAAACTTTAAGATCATCCCCTTCGCCATTAGTGATGGTAACATTTCCTCTTATGCCTAATATGGCACCATCTGAAACAGTCAATTGATCAAACGAGTAATTAGAATTAAGGATAACTATTGAATCATGTGGTTGCACTGTGATAGATTTGCTTTGATTATTTGGGTATACTGTTGCTGTGTGCCATTCAATGCTATCCGGTGACGACTCCCAATTACTTGGCAATTCCCATGTGCCACTTGCCTTAGACCTGAAATGATCCGTTGAGTTTTGACAATTTCCCTCTCCTGAAAGAAGAATGATTAAGGTGATTGCAATTGTGACAAGTACTTTTTGCATCCTAGTATTTATTTAGTTGGATTACGAGTTATGCAATTTAAGCCTTAAGGACTAGATCAACAAGCCGGAGTTTTTACAGGGGTGTGTGAATATTTATAATTAATAGCCCTAAAACTATACAAAACTAAATAGAAATAATATTAAGAGCAACCAATTCGAGCCAAAATTATTTATATATTTTTTTATTAGACTATTGTATGTATAAAATATAGTAGCAAATCGCTGAATGACACCTATATTAAGGATGGACATTCCGATTGTACCTTTTGGAAGTAAAAGCTGGTTATTCCCCCCCCCCTCTTTACATCAAAAAATTATCCTGGGTGGTGTGGCGCTCCTGCCAGTCGATGAGCAGTATCTTGGTGATGAGTATCTTCAGTGAATGGTAGTCGTTGGGCTTGCGTACATACAGGTTGGCTCCCAGCCGCAGGGCCTTCTCGTGGTCGGCCTTCTGGGTGGAGGTGGTGTACATCACTACGGGCAGCTCATGGGGCTTGTATTTCGCCCTTAACTTGGTGAGGCACTCGAAACCGTTTAGCCGCGGCATGTTGATGTCTAAAAAAATGAGCTGCGGCATTTCTGTCTTGTCATGACATATATACTGCCGCAAGGCTTCGCCGTCTTCAAAGGTGTGCAGCGTTATATCGGCATGTGTAGTGTGCAGGGCGGCGCGGAAGATGTCCCTGTCGTCTTCGTCGTCATCCGTGAGTATGATACTCTTTATTAACTTGGTCATCCGGTTGTTGGACATGGTTAAAAAAAGGAGCGTTTTTGCGCCCCCCTGTTTTTTTAGTTACGCAAAGATAAGCTCTGATGGAGGCTTTGTAACAGGACATTTGTTAATTTATGGTTAATTATTCTATGTCTGTGTGCCTTCATTCTTTGCGGTAACCTATATAGTTTTTAGTTACTTTTACTGCTTATTTATGCCCATTCTATGAATGATCAGGAGTATAAACCGGTGAAGGTGTCGGCTACCGACTTGCTCGCCAATGAGCGCACTTTTCTTGCCTGGGTTAGAACTGCCCTGGGTGTGGTGGCCCTTGGATTTGTGATTGTTAAGTTCTCGTTGTTTATTTCGCAGCTTGCTCTCTTGAATTTGGAACCCAATACTATCCTTGCCGGAATGCAATCAAAACAGCTTTTGGCCGATGTTATCGGTATCCTGATGATTTGTCTGGGATGTGCCATGCTGCCTCTCGGTTATTTCCGTTACCGGAAAACCGACCGCGAGTTGTCGCGTGGTAATCTCCGGAATGATAAAATGCTGCCGCTGCTGACAGTCATTGCGCTGGTGCTGGTGGTGGTGATGTTGCTGGTGTATATGATTTTGTAAATTCTTTTGAACAACTTTGAACGCGAAGCTTTGAACATCTTTGAACGGTTTCTTACGTTTCTTTTCTTGCTGCTGTTTCCGCTGTTGGCGCAGTCGAATGTGGTTGCTTCGGTGGAGGGTTCGGACACCGACAGCCTGAAGCGTGAGCTGCTCTATCACACCGACGATACTGTTGCCATCCGTGTGATGCACGCGCTGGCGGTTCATTATTCGGGCAAGAATATCGACTCCTCCCTGCGCTATTTCAACCGCGCCATGGAGTTGTCGATGGACCGCGACGATAGTTATTATCGCGATAAGCTTTATTCGGGTCTGGGGGAGTTGTTTTTCAAGAACCGCAATTATCGCCTGGCGCTCGATTATTATTTCCGCCTGCTGTCGGAGATCGACCGTAAGGTTGCCGTGAGCGGCGATAGTCTGAAACAGGCTGCCAATTATGCTTCGCTCTATTCGCAGATTGGTCTCTGCTATTTCAATATGGGCAACAGCGACAAGTCGCTGGTTTATTTCCACCATAGTCTGCGCAAGGTGGAGCAGAATAAGCCCAATGCCACTGAGGAGGCTTACCTGGAGCGCAAGATGGCCATGATGGTGAACATTGGTTCCATCTATCTCGACAATAAGAAGTTCGGCGAAAGCCGCCAATGGTATGAGAAGGCGCTGACGATCAATAAGAAACTGAACAACCGTGCCTATTCCAGCGCGCTGTACAATAACCTGGGCATCATCTCCATGGAGCAGCAGCAGTATACGGGGGCGTTCAACTATTATGCGAAGGCGCTGGAGATTCGCAAGGCCCTGAAGGATACCGCCGGCATGGCGCAGGTGCTCAATAACCTGGGCAAGGTGTATTATGTGGTGAAGGACTACGGCAAGGCCGAGGAGGTGCTGCGCCGGTCGCTGGCGCTCACCGCCGGCAAGGGCAATATACGCAACGAGATGTTCGCCAGTCAGTTCCTGTCGCTGGCCCTGGAGGGCAACGGTCAGTACCGCGAGGCGCTGGAGATGCACAAGCTGTTCAAGCAGTATTACGACAGTATCATCAATAATGAGAATGCGGCCGATGCGGCACGACTGGAGGTACAGTACCAGTATGAGAAGGTGCGGCGCGAACAGGAGCTACAGCAGCAGCTGGTGATTGCCGCCAAGGAACGGCGCGCCATGATTTACCTGATCATTGCGGGCATCATGCTCTTTCTGGTCATCATTGCCGCCCTGCTGATACGCAATCAACGCATACGCATGAGGCAGGCCGAACTGGCAACCAAGGCGCTGGAGCTGGAGAGCCTCAATCTGGGACTGGAGAAGCACAATCTGGAGCTCAGGAATGAGAACCTGGAGATGGAGCTGAGCTTCAAGAAGAAGGAGCTGACCACACAGGTGATGTACCTGCTGCAGAAGAATGAGCTTATTGCCAATGCCATCAAGGAGATACAGGCGCTGAAGGAGGTGCCTGAGAAAAACCAGGCCACTGCCCTGCACAATATTATTCGCGACATGAAGCAGAGCCTGGACAAAGGGGCATGGGACGAGTTTGAGGTGCGCTTTCAGCAGGTGCACCAGGAGTTTTACGATACACTGCACAGCCTGCATCCCGATCTTACGCCCAATGAGGTGAAGCTTTGCGCTTTTCTGCGGTTAAACATGACCACCAAGGATATATCGGCCATTACCTACCAAACCACCAAGAGCATACAGGTGGCACGCACCCGCCTGCGCCGAAAGATTGGCATGGAGCGTGATGAGAATCTGGTGAGCTGGTTGCAGCAGTTGTAAAACTGTTCATTGTTCCACTGTTCTCCCGACAAGTCGGGACAAGTTTTGTTCTTTGTTTTTTTACATAATCCATGAAAGATAGTTATTCGGATGAATAACAGTGAAAGAGCTATCGGGATAGGCTTTAGTCCATGCCAGGGGTGCTTTGATAATCTTATCAGTGCCCCATTTTACTTCATAGGCTGCTAATTTTCCGTCTTTTTCTTCAATCCAGTCTATTTCCTTTTGCTCATAAGTGCGCCAGAAGTAGTTATTGGCATGTTCACCTTTGTATTGCTGGAACTTAATTCTCTCTGAGAGTATGTAGTTTTCCCATAACTCTCCAACGTCATTCCTTAGAGCAATGGGGTTGAAATTATTTATGAGGGTATTTCGAATACCATTATCAATAAAATACCACCGGCTGGTTTTCGTAATCTCACTCCGGAGGTTTCTGCTGAATCCGGATAATTTATAGATTATAAATACCTTACTAAGCAGGTCAAGATATTTTTCGACTGTATTCCTGCTTATTGCAAGTTGTTTGCCTAACTCTTCCAACGACACCTCTTTGCCAAGCTGGAAAGCAATAAGACGCAGTAAGGCATACATCTTTTCAGAGTTACGCACTCCTTCAAACTCCAATATGTCGCGCAACAGATATGAATTTACAAGTTCCCGCAGGTAATCTTTTTTCCCTTCAGGACCCTGGATATGGATCAATTCAGGATAGGAGCCATAGATAAGCCTTTCTTCAAGTCGCGACCTTGATTCTATTATATTCTCATATCCTGCAAATTCAAGTTGAGCAAAAGGGAAAATGTTTACAGAGTATTTTCTCCCTGTAAGCGGTTCACCCAGCTTATTCGAAATATCAAATACTGAAGATCCGGTGGCTATTATTTTGAGGCCATCAATGTTATCGACCATAAGTTTCAGTATTAGTCCGATTTCGGGTATCTTTTGGGCCTCATCTATAACCAGCAAACGATTATTGCCAAGCAGGAATCTGTAATTTTCTATTGTACGGTTAGAGAGATTCATTTGAACCGCCATATCTTCACCATTGAGGAAAAGATAAGGCTCGCTGATATTTTCACTAAGGAACTTCTTTAGGAAGACCGTTTTCCCTGTTCTTCGGGCACCCAGTAATACCAGCACTTTATTTGGATGTAATTTGCTTATAAACTGTTCCCTTATGGCTCTGGCAATATAAGTTTCCATAACTAAATTTTACTATAAAGATATACAAAGATAAGACAAATATTCCTAATTCCTTCATCTTAATGAAGCAATTAGGCAAAATTCCTTCAATCTATAGAAGGAATTAAATTGTTAGATACTCTGGAGTTATTAACATGTCGCTCCTCTGGAGCTATTAACATATCGCTCCTCTGGAGCTGTTAACATTTCGCTCTTCTGGAGTTATTAACATTTCGCTCCTCTGGAGCTATTAACATGTCGCTCCTCTGGAGCTATTAATATTTCGCTCCTCTGGAGCTATTAATATTTCGCTCCTCTGGAGCTATTAACATTTCGCTCCTCTGGAGCTATTAATATGTCGCTCCTCTGGAGCTATTGACATGTCGCTCCTCTGGAGCTATTAACATTTCGCTCCTCTGGAGCTATTGACATGTCGCTCCTCTGGAGCTATTAACATGTCGCTCCTCTGGAGCTATTAACATGTCGCTCCTCTGGAGCTATTGACATGTCGCTCCTCTGGAGCTATTAACATGTCGCTCCTCTGGAGCTATTAACATGTCGCTCCTCTGGAGCTATTAACATGTCGCTCCTCTGGAGCTATTAACATATCGCTCCTCTGGAGCTATTAATATTTCGCTCCTCTGGAGCTATTAACATGTCGCTCCTCTGGAGCTATTAACATGTCGCTTCTCTGGAGCTATTAACATATCGCTCCTTTGGAGCTATTAACATGTCGCTCCTCTGGAGCTTCCGGCATTTTAACGCTAAACGCTGAGAGCTGAGAGCTAAACGCCAAACGCTAAACGAGTTACACCCCTTTGTAGCAATTTTGTTCCCTTCACAGCGGCCCGCTGTAGCCTTTTTGTTGCCCAAAAAATTAGGAACGGGCGCGTGGTGCAACCGATATTTGCTGCCTTAAACCACCCATGCCATGAGTCCACAGAAAACAAGAATGAGAAAGGCCGAAGCGAAGACATCCGACGAAGGATCGGCGGAATCCGATAAGGTTACGGCGGAGCTGCAACAACTTGCCGATGAGAATGCGGCTCTGAAGAAGCTGCTGGAGCTGGTGGGGACAGCACTTCCTGCCAAGGCTGGAGTGAAATCAGCGAAAGCAGGGGTTGTATCCGCGAAAGCAGGGGTTGTATCCGCGAAAGACGGGGTTGTATCCGCGAAAGCAGGGGTTGTATCCGCGAAAGCCGGGGAGATCAGGCAAACGGGAAAAATTGAGAATGAGTAATCGTACACATAATCACACCAAAAACAAAAAGAAGATGATGTTTAGAACTACTTTCTGGATAACATTGGCGCTGTTAGGCAGCCTGTTATTTAAAAATGTCTCGGCGGAGGAGCCCTTCAAGCGCTCCCTCCATAAGCCCGCGGCTACGTTAGTTAAAACCCCCCGCAATGGTCCGGTATTGTATGATCAGCTGCTGCCTCTCTCATGGGGTGGTATTGTGAGTCATGAGATGACCGACCCCGGCAATGCTCCTATGACCAGCGTGGCCGCCGACGACTTTATTGTGCCTGCCGGCGACGACTGGGCAGTGCATTACGTGAATATGGCAGGCTTCTATTTCGGCTATACCGGCGTGCCCGTGAGCAGTATGAATGTTAGCTTCTATGCCGACAATAACGGCGTGCCGGGTGCCATTCTGTTTGACTTCCCCGGCCTCACTTCCTTCAATGAACTGCCTATAAGCGGTTCAGAAGGCGTTTACCTGTATGAGATCTCCCTGTCGGCTCCCGTTACCCTTACCGCCGGCCACTACTGGGTGAGCGTTCAGGCGGTGAGCGACTATACCGTTACCGGTCAGTGGGGCTTCTATACACAGGATGCGCTGGTGATTGAAAATGAATTCCACTGGAAGAACCCGCTCGATGGATTTGGGTTCGGATATACCGACTGGACACCGGCCTCGGTGGTAAGCTGGGGGTCGCAAAACCTTGCCTTCAGCCTCTGTGGCCCGGGTATGGAGAACGACCTGAGCGTGAGCAGCATCACACAGCCTGTGAGCGCTCCCGGACTTACCAATGCCGAGTACCTTACCGCACTGGTAAAGAACGAAGGTCCTACCATGCTTACCGGCTTCAACATGAGCTATACCGTCAATGGCGGAACACCCGTTACCGAGAATGTGGGAGGCTTTGTGCTGAATCCCAATCAAACAGCCGCCTACACGTTCACCACCCCGGCCAATCTGTCGGTTGCCGGCCCCTACACCCTCACGGTGTATGCCAACAATGCGTCAGATCCCAATCACGGCAATGATACCGTTGCCACCGATATCTATAACATGGGTACCATTTATCCCATGGTTTCCACCGGAACACAGACCATCACCACCTGCGGGGCCACCTTTACGGATGCCGGCGGACTGGAGGGCCCCATAGGCATGAACGACGATGCCATTACTACTATATATCCGGCCAACGCAGGCGACAGGGTACGGCTCACCTTCCTGATGTTTGACGCCAGCTGGGGAGGCTTCTCCGTATACAACGGCATTGACATGAACGCCCCACTCATGGGTACCTGGAACGGCACCAATGGTCCGGGAGAGCTCACCGCCCTAAACAACGACGGCGCCCTCACCATTCACTTCATGGGTCCGGGCTGGGAAGAAACCGCCGGTTGGGTCGCCTATATTTCGTGCGTGACACCTCTGGCCGATGAATTTGAAATGAGCTCCCTTACGGGGAACCTCACTACCGTATTCGAAGGCAATAACTTGGTACTCACTGCACATGTGCAGAACCTGGGCACCCTGGCACAGGACAAGGCCGTGAACTTTACCGTGAACGGCACCTCCATTGGCAGCGTCAATACAGGCCTGCTGAATCCCTATGATACAGTGAGCGTGGTGATGAATTGGCCGGCCGTTACCCCCGGCGATTATACCTTTGTGGCAGCCCTGCCCGCCGATGGCGACCTGACCAACAACAGCCAAAGCATTACACGTACCGTACTTGCCTACAATGCCTTCTTTGAAGACTTTGAAGGGGCCGAATTCCCGCCGGCCAACTGGTATCACGGCGGTTTCTGGGGACCGGGCAACAATCCTGCCGGCGGTGCGCACAATGCCTCCAGCATGTTCAGCAGCACCCAGCACGATACACTGGTGAGCTGCCGCGTGGATTTGGGTACCAACCCCAACCTTCACTTCTATGCCAAGACCAGCATGTGGTGGCCCGGCAACCTGGACATATACTTCTTCAGCGAAAGCACCCATACTTGGAACTACGTGCAGAATATAGTCCTGCCGATCATGTCGTACGGCAGTCATAATGTGGATTTGTCGGCCTTCGCCGGACAAACCGGTCGCATTGGGTTCTTTGTAAATGTTACCGACCCCTATGCATGGAGCGGACAGGTGGATCTGGACCTTATAACGGGCGAGAACATCACCATGCACTTTGACGACTACGACCTGAAGAGCGTGGACTTTACCGGTAGTGAATACTATACCACCAGCGAGGCATCGGTGTTCCACCTTACCGTGAAGAACAACGGACTGTTGCCTGTGGCAGCCGGCACCTACCGCGCCGCATTGATGCAGGGCGACGCACAGCCACTGGAACTCTACTCCTTATCGGGCAATGCCATTGCACCGGGCGAAGAACAGACCTATGAACTCATGTATACCTTCAACGAACTCGATCAGTTCCCGGTCTTTGGCAGGATATATTTCGACGACGATCAGTATATGGCAAACAACACCAGCGAAAAAGTATGGCTGGCAGGATTGGCCGACAGCGCTGAGATAGTAGTGGTAGGCGAAGGCAACTTTCTGGCCGAAGCACCCATTGTTTTTTACAACAACCACAGTTTGACCGAAACGCTGTACACGGGTGAAGAGATCGGTCGCCCCGGCGTGATCTTTGGCGTAAGCTACAAATTCAACTTTGCCACCGATGAGCTGAACGTGCCCGTAAAAATATGGATGGGTGCCACCGCACAGCAGGATCTGGCCACCGCATGGGTACCTGCCGGCGACCTCACACAGGTATATGAAGGCACCGTTGATTTCCTGAAAGAGAAGGGCACCATCTACCTGCCCTTCCAAACGCCATTCAACTATGCCGATACCACGCTCAACCTGGCCATCATGGTACAGAAAACCGGCGATCATACCAGCATTGACCAGTACTTCATCAACTACGGCGCCAACTTCACCAGCACCCTGCTGGCAGGCTCCAACAGTGAAGCCCCCGATCCTTTTGCCCCACCGGCAGCCGGACAGAGCAACATCAATCCGTTGATGGAAATGGTGTTCAATGATAACCTCGGGTCGGCTTCAGGCACGGTTACCGATGCCGCCGCCGCACCACTGGAAGCCGTGAAGGTACGGATTGAGCCGCTCAACATCACCGTTCATACCGATGCTTCAGGCAGCTACAGCGTACCATACGTACCTGCAGGCAGCTATGCCACCACCGCTTCACTGTTCGGCTACCAGCCAAACACACAGAGTCTGGGCGTGACCCTTGCCAACAATACGGTACTTGATTTCCAACTGGAGGCTCTGGGCATGGTTACCATTACCGGAACCGTGGAAGGCAACGACAATCCCGGCACGGGCATTGCCAATGCCACCGTGGCACTCACAGGCTACAGTCCGTACAGCACTACCACCGATGCCCTCGGCAACTTTACGCTGGAGGGAGTATTCATTGCCGACAACTACACGCTCACCATTCAGGCTTCGGGCTACGACGCCTATGTTGACGTGATGGATGTAGATGGCGCCATTGACCTGGGAACAATTACCCTGACCGAGGCGATGAGTCTGGCACGCGTAGTAATTGCCTCCGACACCAAGGAAGAGGTGGATTTAACATGGTACGAACCATCGACCACTGCCGGCACCGTACTGCAGTATGACGACGGCACCAATGAAGACGGCTATGCCGGAGAACCTCTCGAAGCGGTATGGTTGGGCAACTACTTCCCTGTAACGGAACCGGTTACCATTACCAGCTTTGACCTCTATTGGGCAAAATACGGCACCAGCACCCCGCAGGTACACCGACTGGATATCTACGACAAGAACAAGGAGCATGTTTACAGTTCTGAGCCGTTCACCGGATCAGACAACCAATGGGTAAACGTGCAGGTAACACCCATGACCTTCAGCGGCAACTACTACGTGATGGTATACTGGGAAAACACCCCGGTACAGTCCAACTATCTGGGAATAGACACCTTATCGGCCACCACGCCCGACTATGCCTACTACCACTATGATGGCGGTGACTTCCTCAAACTATCGGGCCTCACCAACTTCTACGGCACCTTTTTGATGCATGCAAATGCATTGATGGGAGATGATGTACAAGCCAGCCAGCTTGGGCAGGGCAGCCGCGAAATCACCGGATACGACGTAACCTTCGGACTCTTTGATGACCTAGGCAACGCCGGCAACTGGCCATTGCTGAACAGCGTACCGCTCACAGAAACGGCCTATACGGATGAAACATGGCCACCGGCAGTAGCCGACAGGTATATCTATGGCGTGAAGACCCGCTTTACCACCGGCGAATCAGACTTCTCCTTCTCAGGAATCGTGGTATACGATCCGACCAACACCTTTGATCTCACCATCAGGGGCATAAAACTCTACCCCAATCCTGTAACGGAAATCCTCACCATCGAAACGGCTAACAGCGGTACAGGTTCAGCAACCGGCGTTAATTCAACTACCGGCGTTAATTCAGCTAACGGCACCGAGCTGATGCTGTTCAACATGGAAGGACAACTAATCTACCGCGCACAGGTATCGGGCACCACCCACCAACTGGATGTAACCCGCTTTGCCAAAGGCACGGTACTGGTAGTATTAAAAACCGCCACCGGGATTGCGCAGGAGAAAGTGATTATAAGATAAGAGCAGTGTGAGGTTTTAATAATTAGTGAAAGAGAGAAAGGTGCGGCAACGCACCTTTCTCTTATTTACCCACTGCACCGGTTAAAATAATTAGGTTATAACCCTAAAAAGTAGCTAAAAATGTATTGTTTTTGTGGTTATAAGGGGAATGCGGCGTTGGTTAAATAATGCCAAATTCCTAAATGTTTTTATTTTTGAAAAGATTTAGGAATTTTGCTTATCGTCGTTCAATGCAAACAATATTACGAAGATGCCATGCCCGGGGTTAAATCCTACCCTCTGGTGTTATTAACATGTCGCTCCTACGGAGATCCCGACATTCCAACTAAGAGCTAAAACGCTAAACCCGTTTCACGTATAGATCATTAATTTTTTGCAATTACGGAATTGAATTCCGAAATTGTATAAATTTGGCAACTTCCCTTAATCAACAAAAGTTTCTTTAATCACCTCCTTGCATGCCTTGATTTCTGTTTTTGTGAGTTTACCTAATGCTTTCAGGATTCTGACTTTATCTACTGTCCGTATTTGGTCGATAACAATCATGCCTTTCTTTCCGTCATGATCAACTTCAACCCTGGTTGGGTAACGTTTCAGGTTGGTAGTCATAGGGGCAAGGACAATAGTATTAAGATGCTTATTCATCTCGTCGGGAGAAACAATTACACATGGCCTGGTCTTTTTGATTTCACTGCCTAAGGTAGGGTCCAGGTTGACCAAAACTATTGAGTATTGGATTATTTCCATTCTTCAAAGGTTTCATTGTCAAACACATCGTTTAACAACAATTGATCATCATTCTCACGGTGCATTTTTTGGAAGGCTGCTTCCCAATGTTTCCTGGGTTCTGCTATTGGTTTAAGAATAATTCTTCCTTTCTCCAGAATAATTTCAACCCTGTCGCTGATATTATATCTTTCAAGAATTGACTTGCTCAATCTTAGTCCTCTGGAATTACCTATTTTTATAATGGATGTTTCCATATTGTCGATATATTTTGTGACTACAAAGTTATTACATTATTTCTAATAATCCAAATTTCGGTAAAACTCCGGGAGAGGGGGTAAGGGGGTGAGGGGTGAATCCCACCCTATGGAGCTATTGACGTTTCGCTCCTACGGAGCTATTAATGTGTCGCTCCTCTGGAGCTATTAACATGTCGCTCCTCTGGAGCTATTAACATGTCGCTCCTACGGAGCTATTAACATTTCGCTCCTACGGAGCTATTGACATTTCGCTCCTACGGAGCTATTGACATTTCGCTCCTACGGAGCTATTGACATGTCGCTCCTACGAAGCTATTGACATGTCGGTCCTCTGGAGCTATTGACATGTCGCTCCTATGGAGCTATTGACGTTTCGCTCCTACGGAGCTATTAATGTGTCGCTCCTACGGAGCTATTGACATGTCGCTCCTACGGAGCTATTGACATTACGCTCCTCTGGAGCTATTAACATGTCGCTCCTACGGGGCTATTGACATTTCGCTCCTACGGAGCTATTGACATTTCGCTCCTCTGGAGCTATTAATGTGTCGCTCCTACGGAGCTATTAACATTTCGCTCCTCTGGAGCTATTAATGTGTCGCCCCGCCGGGGCTATTGACATTTCGCTCCTCTGGAGCTATTAATGTGTCGCTCCTACGGGGCTATTGACATTTCGCTCCTCTGGAGCTTCCGGTATCCCAACGCAGAACGCAGAACGCAGAACGCAGAACGCGTTAGCGTTATCTTATAACGCTAACCCTTCCCGTGATCGGTGAATGCAATCCCATGCGGAGTACGTAGGATGGTACTTCGTAGCTTACTACATAGACGAAGGTATCAGGTGATACATAATCGCCGTTGATGGAGCCGTCCCAGCCTTCGCCGAGGTTGCCGGTGGTGTAGATGAGCTGTCCCCACTTACTGTAGATATCCATACGGTAGTTGGAAGGCTCGAAGCCTTTGAAGATCGGTTTGAAGGTGTCGTTCAGCCCGTCGTTGTTCGGCGTGAAGGCGTTGGGTATGAGTACCTCTATGATACATGGTTTCAGCACCGCCGAGTCGATGGCCATACAGCCGTTGAGGTCAATGACCTTCAGCCAGTAGATGCCTGCCTCGTAGGCGATGATGGTCGGCATGGTGCTTCCGGTGCTCCATTCATAGTTCACGAAGGTATCGCCCGGATCAAGCACCACCGGATTGCCGAAGCAGAGTGTGTCGCTGTAGGAGATATATACTTCGGGTGCCGGATAAACGGTGATGTTTACGGTATCGAGCGTGTAACACTGGTCGCGCTTGGCTTCCACCACATAGATACCTGAATCCATCACGCTGAGGGTGCCCAGGTTCCAGGTCTGTCCGCTGTGCTGTGTGCCGCGCGGATGGGTCCATGTGTAGACGAGCTGTTCCATGCTGGCCTCGGCATAGAGGGTGGTGGAGTCGCCGGCACAGAATACGCCGTCTTCGTAAGCAATAAGGTCAGGATTGGCAAATACCTGTGCAATGGCATTCACTACCGCCGTTGGCGGAGCGGTGAAACCAATAGGACTCAGCACAATACATTCAAGCCATTGCCATTGGAGCTGGGTTTCGCCCGGAGCAATACCCTGCATCATCAGTTCAAGCATCAGCTCGCCATCGGGGATGGAGGCAAGGCCCGGATCAGTATAGCTGATTTCCAGTACGCCCGGAGTGATCTCGGCGTAGGTTACCAGATTCGCTACCAGATTGTTGTGGATCTGTCCGAAGCCTATAAATTTCAGCACGTTCGGGTCGTAGGTGAGCTGTATGCGGAAGGATGCGATGCTGTCGAACTCATAAACGGTGATCTCCAGCGGTTTGATCTCGCCCACGCACTCGGTTACCCGATCAGATACCAGCTCAATGATACCCATGATGATGTTACCCACGGTGAACTCCCACGAGTCGATACATCCGTTGGCATCCATGGCCCAGGCGGTATAGGTGCCGGCAGCCAGGTTGTTGAAGATGGGTGATGCCTGCCAGTTGATGCTGTCAAGTGAATAGACAATCGGCATGGCCACGCTGTTGGCGTAAATGTGAATATGGCCGTTGGGCAGACTGTTGGTGGTGTGCGTAACATCCACGGCAGTGATCTGAACACCCGGGATATCGCCAATGACAATAGGTTCAGCATAGGTTACCTCACAACCGGCATCGTCGTGTACCAGCAGGGTATAGGTACCTGCCCAGAGACTATCGAAAGTAGTTGACGACTGCCATGGATGTACCACTACTCCGGCACTGTCAAGCTGATATTCAAATACGCCCGAACCGCCCGAAGCCGTTACGATGATGCTGCCATTGGGCAAACCGCAGGTGGCATCGCCATGACGCACGGTGAGGGTGATAGGATCACTCAGGGTGATCACTACCGGAGCAAATGGCTGGGTACAGGCTATGGCATTGGCATCACGCATCACCGGATTGTAAGTGCCGGCAAGGAGGTTGCCGAAGAAGTTGGACGACTGCCAGGTAGCGCCGCCGTCAATACTGTATTCATACACACCTGATCCACCGGTTACATTGGTAAAGGTGATGGTGCCCTCGGTACTGTTGCAGCCGATCATGGTTGATTCCACCACGGCAGTAAGCGGTGCAGGTTCGGTGATGATGACCGTGCCCAGCAATACGGTATGTACCGGTATATCGGCATCGCGGATCCACACATCGTAGGTGCCTGCCGCCAGATTGTCAAAGAGGTTGGACGTTTGCCATGGACGTACTACCACCGCACCGCTTTCCAGCTGGTACTCGAAGTTGCCCGAACCACCCAACGGGTTGTCCACGGTAATGGAACCATCCGTGCTGCCGAAGCAGGAGACGTTGACCTGGTTGATGATGGCAGTGATGGTACCGCCCGGCAGTATGATGAAGGTGCCCAGCAGGGTGAAGCAGTCAATATTATTGGCATCGCGGATCCATACATCGTAACTGCCCGGAGCCAGACCGGTGAAGGTGTTGCTCAGCTGCCATGGACGTACCATTACAGCACCGCTCTCCAGCATATACTCGTAAGCACCTGAACCGCCCACAGGGGTGTTGACCGTAATGGAACCGTCGTTGGCGCCAGGCCATGTTTCATGATTGTCGATGACCACGGTGGCCCAGATCTGTATCGGGTTGGTGAGCACGATGGTCTGCAGGGTAGTTTCGCTGCCCGGCATATCATTGTCGCGCATCATCACCACATAGGTGCCCGGAGCCAGCGGACCATAGTTGCCCGTAGTCTGCCAGGTAGTGCCGCCATCAATGCTGTAGCTGTAGTCGCCGCCACCGCCCGTTGGGTTGGTGATGGTGATGCTGCCGTCGGCTGCGTCGAAGCAGGTGATTTCGGTAAATGCCACGTCGGCCGTGAGGGCGCAGGTATTCAGAATAGTGATTCCGGCAACGGCACGGTAACAGTCAACCTGCAGTGAATCGCGCACATATACCCAATAGAATCCGGCGTTGAGACCGGTAAAGGTAGTATCACTCTGCCAGATCATGCCATTGATGCTGTATTCATAGAAGCCCGAACCGCCGGTTACATTGCTCAGCATGATGGAGCCGTCCATATCGCAGGTATCGTTGGTAAAGGTCACTTCGGCATTTAGCTCCAACGGCTCGGTGATAATCACCGTTTCAAGGGTCACAAAGTTGGTGGGCAGATCGAGATCACGCATCATCACTACGTAGGTGCCGGGGCCAAGGTTGGTATAAACCGAAGCATTGTCCCAGGTAAGGCCGCCGTCGATGCTGAACTGGTAGTTGCCTGAACCGCCCACGGCATTGGTGATGGTGATGGTACCATCGTTGGCGCCGAAGCAGGTAACATTGGTGTAGTCAACCAAAGCGCTGAGCACCCCTGCTGCGGGGATTTCAATGGTGGTGAGCACAATATAGCAATCGGGTACCGCTGCATCGCGGATATATACATCGTAGAAGCCCGGGGCAAGACCGGTAAATACGTTGCCCGGCTGCCAGTTGATGCCGTCGAGGCTATACTCATACACGCCCGTGCCGCCGGCAGGGTTGGTGATGGTGATGGTACCGTCGTTGGCGCCCGGCATGGTTTCAGGCGTGAAGTTGACAGTGGCAGTAAGCGGGGCAGGACTATTGATGGTAATCATGCCCAGTGTTTCCTTATTGTTCGGGTTAAAGAAGTCGCGGATCACCAGCGTATAATCGCCCGCAAGCAGACCGGTGAACAGGGAATCAGCGTGCCAGGTTAGTCCGCCGTCGATGCTGTATTCATAAGTGCCTGAGCCGTTTTCCGGATGTGAGAATGTGATGGTACCGTTGTTGAAGCCGAAGCACGTAACGTCGGTGGAAGTAAATTCAGCCGTAAGCGGATCGTCGGTGCCGATGATTACCTGCTTGATACAAACCACGCAAACAGGAGCCTTTTCATCGCGGATGCACACATCGTAGATGCCCGGGGCAAGACCGGTAAAGACATTGTTGACCGACCAGGTGCCGCCGCCGTCTATGGAGTATTCGTACATGCCTGAACCACCAATGGGGTTTATAATGGTAATGGTACCATCGCTGGCGCCCGGGTAGGTTTCATCGGTTACCACTATAAGGGCATCCAGCGGAGCAAGGGTTCCGATGGTAATAACGCCGGTAGCCTCGCAGCCATCAACATCCTGGATATAATAGGTATGAGGGCCGGCAGCAAGATTTTCAAAGAAGCCGGTTTGATTGGATTCAGTGCCCAATTGGAAGATATAAGGTGCCGTGCCACCGAGAACGGTGAACTGAACGGTACCATCTGCCATCGCCGGACAACTTGCAGGAGTGATGGAATCAACCACCTGCAAGCTATCCAGTGAGATGACAACAGACGATTCTGCAGGGGGGCAACTGCCGGAATAGCCTAGTCCTTCGGCGGTAAGTGTCAGTGTGACAATACCGTTACTTATATCGTTGGCCCCAAAGAAGTAAGTGGGGTGTAAAAGAATATCGTTGTCAAAGGAGCCGTCGCCTGAGGTGTTCCACTTCAGGGCGCTGTAGTTGCCTGCATCGGAGTCAAACAGCAGATACGGCTTGGGCATACAGAGGAAGACGGAGTCGCCGGCATAAGCATACGGCGCATCAACCACCTCAATGGTGCCCAGTTCAATCAGTGAATAGCAGCCCGTAATGGTATCGTGCTGCATGGTGGATAGCGTATAGATGCCCACGCCCGTAGGATAGTTCCAGACGATGGTCACGGTGTCGGAAGTTTCGGGCAGGGTAATGTTGGCGCCCAATGGATCGGTGAGGGTCCACACATATTCGGAATTATCGCCGCCATCCACGCGGTAATAACGTTCAGCGCCAATACAAACCACGTCAATCACATACCGTGACTGGGCCGTTCCGGCAATCCCGGAGAGCATCAGCAGCATTAGCAGTAGTATGTTTTTTAGGCGGTTCATTGTTGTTTAATGTTCAAAATGGTTCAAAGTTGTTCAAAGTTGTTCAATGTTGTTCAAAATGGTTCAAAATGGTTCAAAATGGTTCAAAGTTGTTCAATGTTTTTAGTTTATGGCACATATTGATAAATTGGTGAATTCAGCGGACGTGGATTTACAATCAGCGTAACTGAGTTCGAAGGAACTGTATTCGTACCATCTATATTCGTGACTTCCGTAACGGTATAGGTGGTGGTTGATGTTGGGCTGACCGGAATAATGAACGGCTGCACCAGAATATTGTCGTAAGTTACATAATTAGCACCATCAAACAGCACGAGGCTCCAAGGAGCATCACCCGTAAGGTTGATTACGAGGCTGGTTGCATCGCCTTCGCAGATAACTTCAGGCTCATCAATCGTTGCGACAGGCAGTGACTGTAGCACTTCAACCAGGTAGAACTTCATATTGTCGGTCGGGCAATCGTTCACTGCCCTCACCTTCACAATATAGGTTCCCGGAATATACCAGATAATATCTACTGAAGAGCCGGTATTATCGCCACCCACGAACTCGCCTGACGTTACAGGACAGTTGCCGGGCACTACGGCCATATTGATACCCATGAAGTTATCGTAAATCTCCCACGTAATATTATCCTCCTGAGCAAACTGAACATCCACGGTAAACGTAAACGGTTGGCCGGTATAGGCAGTAATGTTCTGGGCTGACGCCATGGAGGCACCAACCAGCAGCGCAATCGCTACCGTCAGACTTATTACTATGTGTTTATACCAGTTCATTTATTTGTTCAATGTTTTTTTATTGCTCTTTCGCTTAGTTGTTTAGTCGCTCAATCGCTTGCTCGCTCAGTCGCATACCCATCCCCTTACAGCGTATATTCATTGTTTCACCGGGGAGGCAGAAATCTGAATCCCAGGGCTGTTGAGTCGTGTAAGGGGGTAGGATTACAGGGCGACCGGAGTGACTCAAAGCCGGAAGCCCGCAGGCAATATCGATCTGGGACCACAAATTAAGGGTCGTTCGTCGGTTGCCGGGGGGTTTAATAATGAACTTAATAGGGTAACACGCCGGGTAAGAAGGGAAGAAACCCCGGTTTGTGTCGTCACCCTGCATCAGATCACTGCGTGGTCCGTGCTTATTTTGTTTGTTTATCATTCCGTTACATATTTTTCTGTATTAGTTTAACATTGACTGGACCCCAATGGGGGACTGTCGTTGACTTCATTAATTCACACACAAGGCTCACGCAATACCGTTGCAAATAAGCATGGTGAATAATCATAAAATCCTTTCGTTCTAAACAGTTACAAGGTGCTACTCCCCTCGTATACGATAGAGTGGTATACGCCGGTGTCGTCGCCTGGTTAAGGGGCAACCCGGAATGTACAAGTGCGAAGTAACCTGGGGCAGTGTTGAGCTGCTGTTGCAGGAAACAAGGCAATCGCTAAACCTCCAGAGGAGCATATCGCGTACCATAATTAAGCGTATTAAGTCATTGTTCTAAACATTACGTAAGACCAATGCCGCTAACGGCTTTTTATATAGAATACATCCATAGAAAGGGATGTGAAGAAGATCAATTTCTTTTCAACCTCAGACTTGTTCAGCGTTCAGTGTTGAAACCTCGTTCTGTCTTTCAGCTCTCAGCTATTTGTGCTGAGCGCGAAGCAGTCGAAGCATCAGCTTTCACCGTTCACTGTATTTCGCTCCATCGCTCTATCGCTCTATCGCGTTTTGCTTGCTGACCTTTGTCCCCCTTCCGCCCGGAACATAAAATCCCGGACGGAAAAAGTTTAAGGTTGAAAAAGCAACTTCAACAAGTCAAGCAATTACGGGGCAACTGGTAAGAATACACCAGGTGCAACAGGAGTAATTGCAGGTCTTGGATTTACTATTTGAGCTGCATTATCAGCAAAAGCACCGTTAATTGTACAGTCAGTGTGAAGTACATCATCTTGGCCTGCTGCATTTACAGCATCGACTGCTAATGTCACAGTATTTCCAGTATTTGGGAGTTCTGTATCATTATTACGAACAATAACTCGAACATAAATTGAAACACCAAGAGAAGTATTGGTTACAGTTGTTGTTACAGCACTTCCTGGGTAGTCACCATTCGGGGCATCAGTAGCAACAGTTACTCCGTAAGTTCCTAAAACAACTCCATAAGCAATGTCTGCGGTTTGATCGTTAACCAATCCTGATAATCTAAAAGATGGAGTGAATTCATCAGTAAAGTTTGCTGCAATAACCTCAAAGTACAATGTGTCAAAACCAAAATCATAATCAATACTTCCTTCTGGTGCAGGATTAGCAATCCATTGTGCTGAAAGTACACCATCAGTACATTGATCGTCAGTTTCGTCATAGGCCAAGGGAACTAATGTAGCATCTTCAATATTTAAGATATCCACGGTAAATGCATTTATTGGGCGGATAGGATATACTTTCATGTTATTCGCACAATTAGGATCTGCATTTTCATATTCAACAACTACAAAAAGTTCAGGTGGATCTGCTGGTCCAACAGTAACATTTGCGAGACCTTGTGAAGTCCAGGTAATATTAGTTGTAGTTGGGTTTGCTGGAACTGCTGCAGAAGTCATATAATTGGTTGCAGCAGCTACGTAGGTGCCACCAATTGCTTCCTCAGCGGCAACTCTTCCATAATTAGTCATAAATGTAGTTGATAAGGTAGAATACCAATAAGCATTCCCTCCTAAAGGAGCAACATCTGCTGAATAATCATAAGGAACACCCGCAATTGGGTTAAATGGTCCAGTTGTACAACTAATAGGCCTTGGTTCAGAACCACCTGTTGCTTGTGCAAAAATGTAGTTTGTACTAGCTAAGAATGCTAATACAAGAATTAAAAATAGTTGCTTTTTCATTTTTTTTAAAATTTTAATGGTTAATTGAAATTTTGATTGTTTTAATTGATTGTTTTTAAAATGTTTAGTTGTTAGGGGCTTCTTAATGAAGCGATGGAATTCCAATGTTCCAATGTTTCAGGTTTCATTGTTCTCGGTTCTCAGTTCTCAGTTCTTGGTTCTTCGTTATTGAACATGGAACGTGGAACATGGAACATTTTCAGTTTAGCGTTTAGTGTTTTCTCACTACTCACTACTCATTACTCACTACTTCTTTTGTCTTGTCATAGGCGTTTGTTTTGTTTTACTTTTTTTTAATTTATTCCGGTCGGGAATTCCTGGGGGCAAAATGGAACTCCCCTGACCGGAAAGTATTTTTATGGTTGTTTTATGACATTTGGTCTGGGTTTTATAGTTATCGTTACCATTTGTTCTGTTGTAAGGTTTCCGTTACAGTCCTCCAGCCAGTAATATAGATAATGATCTATATTAGTAAAGTAGACACCATCACCCGGGAAATGGATTTCTCCATATTCTGAAGGCAAACCGATTTGATCAGGAATAGCCGGTTGAGTGATAAGCTCATGGAGAACAGTTGCTGGATTAGGAACAGATGTGAAATTTAACCGCCAATGGATGATAATATCCTCATCTTCACAACAGTTATCGCCGTACATATCGGGAGTAATATCTAAAATTATATTCCCTAAATTGAAGTCATAATACTCAGGTCTTGGATGCGTGATATCATCATATTCAGGTATGATTCCGGGAGTTGGAGTAGGATTGTAAACAGCGTTGATAATATTATTCACACAATGACTGCTCGGTGCGGGAACAGTAAAAGTCAAAGGTTCATCATCCACTACAATAACAGTTTGAGTACATTCAGTGGTTCCAGAGATATTGGTGGCTGTCCATGTGATGGTATTTTCTCCCACTGGGAATTGGAATGAGCCGAGACAAGTTGAAAGGGCTGCAGTTGTACAAGGGCCTCCTGTACCGATTACGGTTCCAGCTTCATTGGTAATTGACCAAGTCCAGGTAATTGGCTCTACACCGCTTATCAATTCAGGGTAACCAGGATCGAGGGTTGCAGAGCAGTAGCCGGGATCAGTGGTGGTGTTGATTGGATCTTCACACACGATAACAGGCTCAGAGAGGACGGTGACGGTGAAGGAGCAAGTACTTACATTGCCATTAAAGTCTGTTGCGGTGTAAGTAATTGTTGTGACTCCAACATTAAATGTATATGGTGAAGGGAAAATATTTATTCCGGTCAATGGTGATGCTAATGGCGTGGGAGCTGATGACACATAAGATAAATGTTCAACACCACAGGCATCCCAATAGGTGGGTGGTGGTACAGTTACATTGGTGGCATAGGTTTGCTCAAAATCAGCATCTTCAACGATATTTGCAGGACAATTAAGTGTCGGGTCGGTATCATCCACCACAATAATATTCTGGAAACAATAGATTGGAGTACCCGATGCATCAATTATTTCCCATGTGATTAATGTTGTTCCAACCGGATATATACCATCTGCGGGTATGCCATAAGGGGAATCATTTGATATTTTGTATTCCTCAGCACATGGATTGATAATGGTTGGCGACGGTACAGTCACGAATGCATCACAACTATTAAGATTGGCAGAGACTGTTAGAGATACGGGTGGACAGGTTACTTCAAATTGCGGATCATCCAGACTTTTAACCCATACCTGGAATGAGCAGGTATCCCAATTTCCTGCTGCATCTGTCAATGTGTATAGAACCCGTGTTTTGCCAATATAAAATAATTGTCCGTTCACCGTATTATATCCTGAAATTGGGCTAATGCCTATGGTAGCGCCAAACATTTGCCAGGTAAGCGTTAAAGTATTTTCAGGATCATCGCCGTCGCAGTTGTCGGATGTAATCGGGAGTCCAATAGTGGCCGGTACCATATCACAACCTCCGTTAACAATTTCATCTTCTGCATTGGGAGGACAACTGAGTGATGGAGGCGTATTATCGGTAACGATAACCGATTGTGCGCAAGTTGTAATGTTACCTGATGCATCAATGATGGTCCATGTAAAACTTGTAGTTCCTACAGGATAAGTACCGCTTGCGTTGGCATCACTTGTTTTGTGAGGGGATGTATTGGTGATGGTGAATGTCTCATTACAGGGGTTGGTGATAGCCGGGCTGGGTACAGTTACAAAAGTATCGCAGTCAGGTCCGGCATCAATTGTTACAGGAGAAATAGGACAATCGGCCTTGAACTGAGGTTCGTCGAGGTTTTTGACCCATACCTGGAATGAACAGGTATCCCAGTTTCCAGCCGCATCTGTTAGTGTGTAAAGAACCCGGGTTTTGCCAATATTAAATATTTGACCGTTAACTGTATTATATCCTGTAATTGGGCTATTGCCAACTGTGGCGCCAAACATTTGCCAGGTAAGGGTAAGAGTATTTTGAGGATCGCCTCCATCACAATTGTCTGTTGTAAACGGGAGTCCAATAGTGGCTGGTATCATATCACAGCCATTATCAATAATCAGGTCGATAGCATCAGGAGGACATGTGAGCAATGGAAGCATATTGTCAGTGACTGTTACACTTTGGGGGCAAACGGTAGGAGTACCGGAAGCATCGATGATAGTCCAGGTAAAGCTGGTAGTCCCTACAGGATAGATCCCACTGGCATTTGCATCACTAGTCTTGTATGGAGATGTATTGGTTATTGTGAATGACTCATTACAAGGATTGGATATTCCCGGTGCCGGAACGGTTACAAATGTTTCACAATCAGGACCGGCATTTGCAGGAATGCTAGCCTGTGGACAGGTAACCTGGAATTGAGGTGCATCAAAGTTTTTGATCCAAACATAGAAGGAGCAGCTGTCAAAATTGCCTGAAGCATCAATAAGTTTATAAAGTACCCGTGTTATACCAATATTGAAAGTTTCATTGTTTACCAGATTAAATCCGGTTAAAGGACTGAAGCCTGTAGTAGCACCGAACATCTGCCAGGTTAGTATGAGCGTTGCAGTGGGATCATTCAAATCACAATTATCTTCATACTGTGGATCTTGAATAGTACTAGGAACCCAGGTGCATCCACCATTGGTAATTTCATCAATGGCATCAGGAGGACATGAGAGAATTGGTGCAATATTGTCAATTACTTTAACATCATGAATACACTGTGTTATATTACCTGATTCATCGGTGATTGTCCAGGTTACAGTGGTTGTACCAACCGGATATTGGCCACTAGCATTGTTAGTATTGTTGAAGTCATTGACAATCGATACTATGTTATCGCATAGGTCGGATACTACTAGAGGTGGAATTGTAACATTGGCATAACATGAATTGGGATCGACATTTACAGTCACATCAGCCGGACAATTTACTACTGTTGGAGGTACATCGTCATTTACAGTAACCGTAAAGCTGCATGAAGCCGTATTCCCGTAAGCATCCGTGACAGTATAGGTAACGGTGGTTATGCCTACATTAAAGATAGTTCCGTTTACACTTCCTGTGCCTGAGCCTGTTGTAGCTCCCGTTAAATCCCATGTTAATGGAGCAGCAGGCAAAGCACAATTATCATCGTATATCGGAGCCGGTATTGTTGTAACAAGCAATGTACAGGCGGGAGCTGGTGCTGTAAATAACTGATTCGGCGGACAGGCGATAGTTGGATCCTGGGCATCGATTACCGTTACGGTTTGTGTACAGGTAGTGTCTATGCCAGAGATTCCTGTGATTGTCCATGTAAATGTTGTTGCGCCTACGGGGTATGTGCCACTGGCGTTTGTAAGACTGGTGCGATAAGGTGAGTCATTTGTTACAATGACCGGACAGGGATCGGTAACATTTGGAGCCGGCACTGTTACATAGGCTTTGCAGTCATCAGGGTCCGCGTTGACCGGGGCAGGGTCAAGGGGGCATACCACCGACGGTGGTAGAAGGTCCTGAACGGTTACTGTCTGGGTACATATAGCTGTAAATCCGCAGTCATCCGTGACAGTCCAGGTTACAATGGTAACCCCCGGAGGGAAGGCAGCAGGTGCATCGTTGGTTACGGTTGTACCTGAGCAATCTTCACTCACTATGGGAGTTCCGAGGTCAACTCCGGTAGCCACGCAATTGGTCAGATCCACATTGGCAACAACATCAGCGGGGCAGATAATAGTTGGGGCTTGTGTATCGACTATGGTAAAGGTTGCAATGGTAGAGGCTGAGTTGTTACAGTCGTCAGTTACAGTAAATGTAGCTGTATAAACGCCGGTTGTACCACATTGGGCAAAGAATGAAGGGGTACCATAGCTCCAGGTAAGCGCACCACCGCAGGCATCGGTGGCAGTTGCACCACCATTTGTATTAAGCCAATTGGTATATTCTGTAATGTTTCCTGCTCCATCACATTCTACAGTCATGTTCTGGGCTTGCTGTGTGATTGTCGGCAGGTTATTGTCGGTTATGGTAATTACCTGAGTATAAACGGTAGAGATGTTACCGCAATGATCAGTGGCAGTAACAGTGTTGGTGTAGGTACCGGCATTGTCGCAAGTGGGATCAGCTATGAAGCTACCTGATACTTTATTCAGGATAACACTTAGATCGCAATTATCCGTTGCAACAGGCAGTGCATCCTGTGCAGCGGCTATACCGGTAATATCGCTACAGTCAAAAGAGGCATCGAGCGCACCGGCAGGCGTTGTCCAGTTAGGTGCTGTATTGTCCTCAATGGTAATTGTTTGTATAAAGGAAGTGCTCTTATTTAAGCAGTCGTCCTCGGCTATGAAAGTTATTGTATAGGTACCACCGGTAGGACAGGTGGGATCTGCGGTATAAACGCTGGTTCTTGTTAAAGTAAGATCATTATCACACTGGTCGTCACCGATCGGAGTTAATGCCTGAGCAGCAGTAAGTCCTGCTGCATCTGAACATTCCAAAGTACGGTCAAGACTGGTGAGTGGTGTAATCCAGGTTGGAACCTGTGTATCGGTGATTGTTATGGTGGAAGAGGCTGTGGTATCATTATTACAGTCATCGATGGCAGTCCAGGTAACAGTAACCACAGTACCACAGGCTTCGGTAATACCGTTATAGTCATGTGAAAGGATAAGGGGATGTTCATCGGTGGCAAAAGCCAGAGCCAGCCAGTCCTGAATTGCCTGAGTATTACCTGAGGCATTACATTCAAGTGTTAGTGGGGCCGGTACGGTAATAACAGGTGGATCATCGTCAGGGGCAACAACAAATGGATAGACGTATGTTGAACAAGGCACTCCTTCTTCAGTGTCGATTACGACGAGTGTGTAAGGACCTGGACCAGGGGCTAAAAAATTATTGCCTGTATGAAGTGGCACTGCAGAGGTGTCACTTCCGGCATACCATTCCAAAATATACGTAGTACCACCAGGGGTGACTGTAGCAATAATTACTGGAATTGCTTCCAGACAGAATTGGCCTGGATCCACATTGAATGTGACATTGATAGGCTCATGGACATACATGGTGACAGTGTCACAGCCATAACCTAATGTACCGACACAAGGAGAGCCGGCAACAGTGCCGCATACCTGATATTTAATAACCGGAGGTGCTCCCGGAGCAGGGTTGAAGAATGGATTCAAACAGTCGAGACACGACAGGTAACTATTATATTGTCCGGGTATTCCGGGGAAGATACTGTTCCAGGTAACGCTGTCAACATTAGATGAGACTTCTATCTGGGAATTACACGAAATTCTTGTCTCGAACTCACCCGCCACTACAATATCAGCCAGTGCCTGAAAGCGGTAATCGTTGGCATTGGTACCCGGTTTGCAGAAGGTAAACAGATAGAAGGTTCCACCCGGCAAACAGATTATACCGTCATTTATTTCAACGTCTTCGCAGTCCACTTTCCATTCATGGGCTGCAGGAACTGCTCCATTAACGGTAATTTGCACACCAACTGAGCCTATATCGATACGGACATTGAATGAAATACAGTCGTCAGGTTTATTGGCGTGGCAGCAAAGACCAGCTCTATGGGCACCATAGATGGTGGTATCACCATTTGGTTGTCCTAATAAATCGATTTCAAAAGTCGGGGCAATGGTGTCGCAATTGCTGCACTCGCACACTGACAGTATGGTTATATTCTGGATGGCCACCGTGGTATTGCCGCATGCATCCTCAACTATATAAAACCTCTCAATATAGCGTGGGCAATATCCGGGGACATCGGGAGGGAATTGAGCTATTTCATGGTCAAATACAACGGTAACGGGACCGCAATTATCTGTTGCAGTAATATCTGAAATGTCAATTACAGGGATGTCAACAGGACAATCGACGGTGTAATGTACAATATTGGAAACAACAGGATCAATATTGTCAACCACATAGATATTCTGAATGTCGGTTGTTACATTGCCACTACAGTCAGTTGCAGTCCAGGTACGAACAATATTGGAAGCATTTGGACAAGTACCAGCGGAGGTAACATCCGTATAGGAAAAAGTTACCGCGTTGGAACAATTGTCAGAACCGGTAGGCTGACCGGTAACTGATGGATCAGTTCCCTGATGACATTGAACGGTAATATCATTAGGCTCATTGAGGGTAGGGGCGAGATTATCGGCTACGGTTATGATTTGTGTCTGCACATTGGAGTTGCCATGATTGTCGACCAATGTCCAGGTGCGTGTGATTATGAAAGTACCGGGGCATGCACCAGCGACAATGTTATCAGAAAAGGTTGCCTGAAGACCTGATGGCGTACAGTTGTCAAATTCATTGTTTACATCACCGGTTATACCAATGCCTGCATTGTATGTGCAACTTCCACTTAAATAAACGGTAATCGGGGCCGGGACAGTATAGGTTGGGATGGTGTTGTCAACAACCACAACCAGGAAGCTGCAGGTAGTTGAGTTACCGGCCGGGTCAGTAGCCGTATAGATGACAGTGGTATTGCCAACAGGGAAAAGTGCACCCGGTGAATAATTGCTTGTTACAGTGAGTGATCCGCCACAGTTATCAGTTGCAATAGGTGGAATCCATGATGCATTCTGGTCGCAGGTCATTCTGTTGAGTCCGGTATAGACCGTGATATCCGTTGGACAGTTTGTGAATACCGGTAATTGGTTGTCGGTAACGATAACGGTAACAGAACAATTGGCCTTATTTCCTGCAGCATCCTGCACAGTCCAGATAACAGTGCTGGTTCCTGAGAATACAGCGCCGGCAAGTGTGGAAGTGTTTGTTTTATTGTTGGTAACGAATGCCCCGGGGCAGTTGTCACTGAATGACGGAGGATCAAATTCAGTTCCTACGGCAGTATAGGTACACGCACCACTATTGGCCGTGCGTGACTGGGGGCTTGAAACACACTGGATGATTGGCAATTGGGTATCTATAACCAATACACTGAAGCTACATGGAGCACTAAGGTTACCGCTGAGGTCAGTTGCCTGTACCGTTACTACGGTAGTGCCTACCGGGAAGTTATAGGGAAAGGTTATCTGGGTGCCGCTAAGTCCTCCGATATAATAATTTATGGCTTGAATTCCACAGTTATCTGAAGCTGTAGCAGTAAACGATAATGTGGCATAACACTGGTTAAGTACATTGGGATAGGAGGCGGCCGGCGTTGGACATGTAACCGTAGGTATCTTGGTATCATTTACTGTTACCGTAATAGAACATGTAGCAGTTAGTCCGGCCTGATCTGTTATGACATAGGTAACAGTAGAAACTCCCACATTGAAATCATGATTGTCAGGCACATAGTTAATTCCCGTTGCCGGGGAGGTGCCTGTTGTGGCACCGGTGATAGTCCAGGTTAGCGAACTAATGGTACAATTGTCACTAATGGCCGGGTGGGCGATGGTAACCCCTGTTCTGCAGTTATTACCATTGGCTGAAGCAGTTACAGGTCCCGGGCATGTGATGGTAGGTGGAACGTTGTCTACTACAGTAACAGTATAAACACAGGTTATTATATTGGATCCATCGTTTGCTGTCCATGTTACCGTAGTTGTGCCGCCCAGGAATGTGACGTTATTAAGACTGGTACCCGTGCCGGTAGTTGCGCCGGTGAGGTTGTATGTAAGGGATACAATACCGCAGTTGTCGGTAGCAGTTGCATCCCAGCCTGTGCCTGTGTGGAGATAACTACAATTGCTGGTAACATTAACGGTTTGATTGCCTACGCAGGAAATAACCGGTGGAATATTGTCAATTACTTCAATTCTGAAAGAACAAGATGAAGTGTGATTTCCGGGATCAGTTGCTGTCCAGATAATGTTGTGGCTACCCACAGCGAATACTTCACCGGCAAGGGTAGCATTTCCATTGATATTATTTGAAAGGATTACTGAGCAGTCATCAGTTACAGTAGGGTCAAATTCCGTTCCAATGGTTGTATATGAGCAAGTTCCCGGAGTTGTATTTCTTGATTGGTCGCCCGGACAAGTAACAATAGGGGCAATGTTGTCGATAACAACTACTTCAACCTGTTGTTTATCGGCGCAATTTGCACCAACAGATGTACCTGTTATAGTAAAGTTGGTAACCTCGTATCCGCTTGGATTCGTGCTGTTCAGCGTCCCGGTGATTGGAACTATTGTACCATTGTCAGGTGTACCTGTTAGAACAGTTGTGTTGTCTCTTTCCCAGTAATAGGTTGTTCCACTGATATTACTACTGACATTAATAGTAAAATCGGCGCCCGGACAAATTGTTTGGGTTGGTGGTGATACTGTCAGGAAGAGTTGCTGGTTGGTGGTAATGGTAATATCGTTTGTATTGGAGCAGCCGGTAGTATTGTTTGTTTCAATCAGATAATAGGTGGTTGTTACGAACGGTTGAACCGTTGGATTTGCATCGGTTGAAAAGAAGCCTGCAGGTACGGAAGTCCAGGAATAACTGTTTCCAGGGACGGCAGGAGCACCAATAACGGCCTGTCCACCGGCACAGATACCGGCATCGGGGCCTGTAAATGCAGCTGGCAATGGATTCACTGTAACATTAAGAGTACTTGAAGGACCATTGCCACAAGCATTCTGTGGAGTTACCACTACTTGTCCGGATACTCCGGTCACCGAAACATCTGCTTCGATATGGTTGGTACCCTGTCCTACAGTGATTGTCCATCCGGCAGGTACTGTCCATTGGTAATTTGTTACACTTGGATCAAAGACTACAGAATAGGAATGGCCGGTAGTGCCCTGACAAAACTCTATATCACCGTCAATGGGACCTGCAGAAGTCGGCAGGAGGTTAACGGTAACTGCAAGACTGGCTGGAGCTCCATTTCCGCAGTGATTGGATGGGGTAACGGTTATATTCCCGGCAATTGTTCCTACTGTTAAAGTGATTTGGTTGGTTCCTTGTCCTGCGGTGATTGTCCAGTCGCCTGGAACTGTCCACGTATAAGTAACACCTGCCACAGCTGTGACTGAGAAGGTAAGCGATGCGCCCTGACAAACAGAAGGTGGTGCCGGAGTGATTGCGCTGGTTGGTGCAGGGGTTGTTGAAACTGTTACAGCAAGAGTTGCAGGCGCACTGGTACCGCAGATATTACCTGCTGTAACAGTGATATTTCCGTTCTGTCCGGGGGTGCCGGTGTTAACCGTTATGGAGGTTGTGTTCTGTCCTGCGGTAATGGTCCAGCCTGTTGGAACTGTCCAGGTATAGGTTGTTGCATTGGCAACAGGGTTTATGCTGTATACCTGACCGTTCTGCTGGAAGCAGTGATCTATGGGGCCGGTTATTGGGCCTGGAGTGGCAGGTGCAGGAGCATTTACCGTAACTGCCAATGTACTGGCTGCACTGGTTCCGCATGAATTGGTGGCGATTACTGAGATACTACCATTTTGACCCGGAGCGCCTGTAGTTACTGTTATGGAATTCGAGCCTTGTCCTGCAGTTATGACCCACCCTGTAGGAACTGCCCAGGTATAGGAGGATGCATTGGCTACAAGTGCAATGCTGTAGATTTGACCGGTCAAGTTACCGCATTGGGTTACAGTTCCTGTGATTGGTCCCGGAGTAGCAGGTGTTCCCGGTAATACGGTTACAGCCAGTGAAGAGGCGGGGCTGCTGCCGCAAATATTGTTTGCTGTAACGGTGATGTTTCCATTATTTCCGGTAGCACCTGAGGTTACAGTAATTGAATTGGTGCCTTGTCCGGAGTTAATTACCCAGCCACCCGGTACGGTCCATGTGTAGGAAGTGGCATTGGCAACATTGGCAATGCTGTAAATGAGGTTTGATGTATTCGGACAAACATTGGCGGTTCCGCTTATAGCACCCGGCGTAGCAGGGATTCCGGGACCTACGCTGACTGCGAGTAATTGAGCTGCACTGGTACCACATGAATTACTTGCCTTAACGGTTATATTTCCGTTTTGGCCGGTATTTCCTGTGGTAACAGTTATACTTGAAGTAGTTGCTCCGGCAGTTACAGTCCAGCCAACGGGTACGGTCCAAACGTAATTTGTGGCAATTGGATCAGGGGTTACACTATATATTTGTCCGGTGACATTGGGACATTGGGTGGTTAAACCACTGATTGGTCCGGGAACTGCCGGGGTACCGGGTTGGACGGTAACCGCCAGAGTTGAAGGGGCACTGGTACCACAGAAATTACCGGCGGTGACCGTTATATTGCCGTTTTGACCAAAAGCACCGGTAGTGACTGTAATGGTGTTTGTTCCGTTACCTGCTGTAATGCTCCATCCGGTGGGTACTGTCCAGGTATAGGTTGTGGCAGTCGGCACGGGGGTAATGCTATAAGTTTGACTGGCTAAACCGGGACAAGGAGTAGCATTTCCGGTAATGGTTCCGGGTTGTGCAGGAGGTCCGGGACTAACGGTTACAGTAGCAGAGCCTGACTGGTTTTGTGAACAACCATTGGCATCCTGAACACTTACGAGTGTATAGAAGAAGTTGCCAATGACATTGGTGGGTACAGAAACTGTTACAGGATTGCCTGCAGGTGTAACTATGTCAGCGCCACCATTAATCTTATACGTGAAGATGTAAGGTGCAGTGCCATTAGCACCTGTAAAAGTAACCAGCGGTTCAGGTGCGTTTTGGCAAACAGTGGTTGAACCTGAGATTGTTGCTGTGGGTAATGGGTAGATTGAAACTACTGCACTGCCACTCATATTTTGAGTACACATACCGTCAAGACGGGTGGCAACAACAGTGTAAGTTCCTGCAATCAACTGGTTTCCGTAAGATAAAGCTGCGCCGGTTCCATTAAGAGGAGCGCCCACAGCAGTTATAACATCACGGTAAAGTTGATAGGTACAGCCCAATTCAGAGCCGTCTAATCCAACAGTGATGCCGGTTCCACCAGAACAGTAGGAACCGCCGCCGGTAACGGTAAAGATAGCCGGCAGTTGACAAAAGGTAATAATTACTTTTCCGTTAGCACCATTACCACCGACTTGAGTACTGTTGCCGGTCAATTTCATGGCACCACCACCACCACCGCCCGGAACATTTCCAGGATTACCTGGTCCTACGCCAAGTGCTCCGTCTCCTCCATTACCACCACCTGCAGGGGCTATACCACCAAGGTAACTTGATATTGCATTAACTCCATTGCCACTGGTACTTGCAGAGGAACCGCCACCGCCACCATAATTTCCGGCAATACCATTGGCACCTCTACCGCCGATATAAGAAACATCACCTATTCCGACAGGTCCGCCGTTAGCTCCAACATTAGAATTGTTTGCAACGGATAATCCTCCTTTTGCCAGAACGGTGGTTGCGTCAATAAACCAGGAATCACCACCCGGTGCTGTTGTAGTACTTCCCAAACCGACAGTAACAGTATAAGTATTTCCCGGGATGACAGGAATTACTTTACGTGAGTAACCACCGCCACCACCGCCACCACCTGAGGTGGAAGAATTTTGATTTACCGTGCCGCCTTTACCACCGCCGGCCCAGCATTCAGCAGTGACACTGAAGATATTGGGCGGACAAGTCCATGTACCGGAGGAAAGATAAGGTGTGCTGCCCAACGGAGCCCTATCACCACCATCCTGATTATCATCAGCAATCAGGACGGGTGGTTGAGGGGTTTCGTCTTCATCGGCGGGTATCACTCCTCCAAACTCCACATTCCCTGCATAGAAGCTTACAGCCGGATTGGGGGCGCTCCAGCCGTAAACTCTGATGCTTAGGGTTTCGGGATACGTGACCGTGATGGCAGTTTCTACCAGCAGGTCGCGTGAACTCTTCTTGCCTACAAATACCGTGTTGCCCATGGGCACCGATTGTTGCAGGAAGCCGTCCTTGGAGTAATAAAGCGCCGTACGCATGTTGACGGAACTTAGACTTACTTCAAATTTTAGTTGGTTAATAAGCAAAGTGGCATCCCTCTCAGGGACTATAGTGTATTCAAAATAGGCATTGGGATTGAGGTTGCGGCTGTTCCACCCGGTGGCCGTTGCGCCATTGATGGAATCATACCTGAAGGAGATAAGCCCGGGGCCCGGCTTAAATGACGCACTTCCAATGCCGGAGCTGTAAACAGCTTCTCCATCGGAAGTGAGCGGCCATATTACTTGTACCGGCTGTTGTGCTTGTAATAACATACTGCTTAATAGCAGCATGAATAGGATCGCGCTAAAGCGGATAACAAGTTCGTTCCTTTGACGGAACCTGACTAAGCGTGTATATTTTGCCCCCAAAATATACCTTTCTTTTTCTAATTGAATACTATGTGTTTGCCCTATACGGACGAAGAAAAGTTAGTATGTAACTAATCAATGTACATTAATGGCAATAATTGTCAAAGGTAACTTGCTAGAAATAAAAAAGCAGTAGTAGAAATACGTATTTTTAAGCTGAGTATCAGTTATTTTAGTACGGATTTATACTCATTTGGTTTAATTATTTGTGGTAAAATTCAACACATCATTAAACACGTAATTCGTAACTTGCTGAATTATAGTGATATCAATGAATTTGGTTATATGCCTGACGAAAAATATTTTTCTACTCATAAAGTTACAAAATAATTTTGAAAATACCCGATATTTTTCTCTTTTTTTCTCCTTTTTCTTGATTCTATTCACTTATTTCGTTTAGAGTTTATTTTCAACTCGCATATTTTCTTCTTTTTTTCGATATTGTTTTATGTATCTTTGTTAAACTTTGTATGAATCTCTGCATAAGCCTTGAATGATTCTTTGTAAGTAATAGTTCGCCAGATGCTCACAGCTCGTTTTGAAGAGTTTAATCTTAGATTTAAACTTCCGGTGCGCACTTCACGTGGGGTCATCGACCATAAACGTGGTTATCTGCTCAGTCTTGCCTTTGCGGATAATCCGAAGGTGAAGGGTGTCGGCGAATGCAGCGTGCTTACCGGTCTTAGCTACGACGATAAGGCGGAGTATGATATGACGCTGGATTGGCTGTGCCGCAATATCCAAAAGCCCTACCCGGTACTGATGGAGGAGCTTATAGAATGGCCTTCCATACGGTTCGGCTTCGAAACCGCCATGCTCGATCTGATGAAAGGCGGACGCGGTTTACTCTTTGATTCTCCCTTTGTTCGGGGCGAAGTACCCATATTCATCAACGGATTGGTATGGATGGGCGATTATGCCTTTATGCTGCGGCAGATTGACGATAAGATGAAGAACGGCTTCAAGGTGATCAAGATAAAGGTGGGCGCCATTGATTTTGAGGCAGAGCTGGATTTGATAAGGCATATACGCGAACAGTATGATGCTTCGCAGCTAACGATACGACTGGATGCCAACGGCGCTTTCTCATGCGAGGAGGCGCTGGGCAAGCTGGAGAAACTGGCGCAGTTTGACATTCACAGCATGGAACAGCCCATCAAGGCAGGCAACGTGGCCAATTTGCGGGATATCTGCGTGCATTCGCCGATTCCCATTGCTTTGGATGAAGAGCTGATAGGGCATCACCGCTACCAGGAACGCTTCAATCTGCTCAATACCATCAAGCCTGCCTACATAATTCTGAAACCCTCGCTGCTGGGTGGCTTTGCCTGTTGCAATGAATGGATAGAAGTGTGCCGGATCAATGGTGTGGGCTTCTGGGTAACCTCGGCATTGGAGTCGAACATCGGACTAAACGCCATTGCCCAGTACACCGCCACCCTCCAAATCGACGGACTGGCACAGGGCTTGGGTACAGGATTGCTGTTTGACAATAACTTCCCCTCGAAGCTGATGATGAAGAGCGGGGAGTTGTGGTTTAGGAAATAATGTTCAAAGCCTGCGGCGTTCAACGTAGTTCAATGCGCTGCGCGCGTTCAAAGGTTTTGACGATCTAACAATCTTGAACAATTTTGAACAACTTTGAACCATCTTGAACAATTAATAGACCTTGCATTCGGTAAGGAGCCGGAAACTGTTTGGCAGAGAGACCTGTTTTCGTTTGTGCGGCACTGGACCGATGCTTCGGATTTCGTGGAGGTGCGTACATCCGGTTCAACCGGACTACCTAAAATTATTAAGCATACCAAGACCGCCATGCGGGAGTCGGCGACCAAGACCAATGATTTCCTGCAATTGAAGTCGGGTATGACCGCACTACTCTGCCTAAGCACCCGGAATATCGCCGGCATGATGATGGTGGTGCGGACTTTTGAGCGCGACCTGAACCTGCTGACGGTAGCGCCCGATGGTCACCCGCTGAAGGGAATGGCCGCAGGGACAGTCATTGACTTCTGCGCCATGGTACCCGCTCAGGTGTACAATAGTCTGCAGGTGCCCGAAGAGAGGCGGGTGCTGGAATCCATGCGTCACTTGATTATCGGCGGAGCACCGGTGAGTTACGCGTTGCATGAGCAATTGAAGGAATTGCCCGGGAGAGTGTGGGCCACCTTCGGCATGACGGAGACGATCTCGCACATCGCCCTGCGGAAGCTCAATGGGCAGGATGCCTCTGAGGAGTATACGCTGTTGGAGGGGGTTGCCATGGAGACGGGCGACTCAGCGGTAATTGGTGCTATTGGAAATCTGATCATACATGCCCCGTACCTGGCGCCCGAGGCCATTGTTACCAACGATGTGGTGGAGATGACCGGCCCGCGCACCTTCCGCTGGCTGGGACGACAGGATCATGTGATAAACAGTGGCGGGTTTAAGATTTTCCCGGAGATGGTGGAGGAGAAGATTGCAGGGGTGATGAGTGGTCTAAGCAGCTTGGCGGGAGATGCCGACCATGCGACACAGCGCTACTTTATAGGTTCGATCCCCGATGAGAAGTTAGGGGAGGTGCCGGTGCTGGTGGTTGAAATGCCGACACCTGATTCCCTGCTTGCTTCACTCGCCGGCGTTCTGCCCAGGCATGAGGTGCCGCGGGAAATTCTGTTTGTGGAGAAGTTCATCGAAACACCCACCGGCAAGATCATCAGGAGTGCTACTCTCAAAAAGTTGATTCATTAATTCGTTTATCACTAAATTTGCACTCTCAAAACTAAGGAGGCTTAATGATTCTGGCAATTGAAACAGCAACGGGGATGTGCAGTGTGGCTCTGTTCAGCGATGGGCAGGTGATTGGCCTGCTGGAATCGGATGAGCACAACGCGCATTCAAGGATTCTGCATGTGCTGATAGACAAGCTGCTTACGGATGCCGGTATTACCGTTTCACAACTGGATGCGATTGCCGTGAGCAAAGGCCCCGGCTCCTATACCGGACTGCGCATCGGAGTCTCCACCGCCAAGGGGTTCTGCTATGCGAAGGATATTCCGTTGATTGCAGTGAATACATTGGAGAGTATGGCATACGGAATGAGGGCTACCATCCTCACTGGCGGAACTTTTATCCCCATGATTGATGCGAAGCGTATGGAGGTTTATTCAGCTGTGTATGATGCCGAACTGGCATTGGTGAAGGAGACTTCCGCCGAAATCATCACCGCCGACTCACTGGCCACCTTTAAGGATTACCCGCACATCTATGTGGCAGGCGATGGGGCCGCCAAGTGTAAGGATATACTGCAGCAACAGACGAACATTACCTTCCTGGACGGGTTTGAGGCATCCGCCCGATTCCTGATGGAACCGACCATGAATGCGTTTAATGCTCAACGTTTTGAGAACGTCGCCTATTTCGAACCCTTCTACCTGAAGGATTTCATTGCCGGTAAACCCCGTGTTAAAGGGTTGAATTGAAACCCACAGGTCACAACCCATTCCTAAGGTAATAAAACAAAAAGGACGGCCACCAACCGTCCCTTCCGTACAAGAAACAAACTTATGCCTTTATTTTTTGAATAATTCCTCTTTCTCCACAACTACGATTTTATCGCCGTCCTTCAACGTGCGCGATATGGCACGGTAAGGGCCGCTCACTATCATCTCACCTTCCTTGAGGCCTTCGAGGATTTGGATGGAGGTGTTGTCCTGAATGCCCGTCTTTACCTTGCGCAGGGTAACCTTGTTGTCGGTAATCACAAATACGTATTCCTGCATGGGCTCGGCGGTTTTGACCGTTACCTTGGATTCGTCTTCTACCTTGTTCTCGCCTTCAGGTCCTTCATCCATGTTTTGCGGTTTGTCCTCCTTCACCTTGCCGGTGGAATCTACGCGGGTGGTGACCGCCTGAATTGGTACGGTAAGTACATTGTTGACGGCTGTGGTCTGGATATCAACGGTGGCCGACATGCCGGGACGGAACGGGTAGTTTGATCCGGTAAGAAGGTCCTTATAGGAATCGGTGAGCATGCGTATCTTCACATCAAAGTTGGTTACCTGGTCGGCACTGATGCCTGTGATATTGGCCGATGTGGCGATCTCGGTAACGATGCCCTTGAATTTACGGTTGAGGTAGGAATCAACTTCCACCAACGCCGTGTCGTTGAGCGATACCCGCACGATGTCGTTCTCGTTCACGCTGACGATCACTTCCATGAGCGACAGGTTGGCTATGCGTAGGATCTCTGTTCCGCTGGAGAACTGGGAGGCTCCTGCCACGCGTTCGCCTTTTTCTACGTTCAGCTTGGAGATGGTGCCGTCGACCGGGGCATAGATGGAGGTTTTATACAGGTTTTCACCTGCTTCCTTTACGGATGCTTCGCCGCTCTTGACGGAGAACTCCGCGGCCTTTACATTCTGCTCGGCGGCATTCACTTCGGCACGGGCCACTTCAAAGGCCGACTTTGCGGCATCGTACTCGGAAGCGGAAATGGCCTTTTCTTTCCAGAGACGCTCACTACGTTCAAAGGATGCCTTGGCATTGATGAACTGGGCCTCTACCTGCGCCACGCGGGCACGGGAATTGGCCAGACTTGCCTTTTGGGAATTAAGCCCTGCCAGAATACGGTCGTAGTTGGAGGCATAGATCTTGGGATCGATGCGTGCCAGCAGATCACCGGCCTTTACGGGATCACCCTCGGTGACGAAGAGTTCCACCACCTCGCCGCTCACGTCGGGGGAGATCTTTACTTCCGTCTCAGGCTGGATCTTGCCGTTGGCTGATACTGTTTCAATGATCGACTTTTTGGCTACTGCCTCGGCAGTTACCTTGGTGCCTTCGTCCTTGCCTATCAGGCCTTTGTTTTTGGCTACTACCAGTCCGATGATTACGATTACCAGCGCTGCCAGTCCAATCCTGATGAGATTCTTCTTTGATTTCATTAGATATATTTAAAATGCGCTTCGCGCGTTCAATAGTTGTTCAAAGCTTCGCGTTCAAAGCCTGCGGCGTTCAAAGCTAAAGAGTTCAACTTTGAACCATCTTGAACAATTTTGAACAATCTTGAACAATCTTGAACGCTTTGCTCTTGCAAAGTTATTGCAATCTAATGGGTTTTCCCATATAAAAATCGAGTACGGTGCTTTTAAAGATAAAATCAAATTTACTTTGCAGCAGTTCGGACTCGGCATTGGTCATGTCTTTCTTGGCATTGTTGTAATCAACCGAATTCATGATGCCTACGTTGAATTTCTGTTCGGCATAGCGGAACGATTCGCGGGTGGCATTGATTTTCTTTTTGGCGGCATCGTAGTTCTTGAGTGCTGCCCTTGCATCGGTCCAGGCGGTATAGATGGTCTTGCGCAATTGCAGTCCGGCAATTTCCACATCCATCTTTGCACTTTCCACGGCAAGCTTCGATTTGCTGATGGCTGTGCGCGTCATCCATCCGTTGAAGATGGGGATGGTGAGGTAAAGCCCGATACTCTGGTTGTTGTTGTCGGTGATCTGGTCACTCCACGGTTTGTCCTTGAGTGTAGTGGTTTGTCCCATGGTATAAACGGTATCTGCCGTGCGGGTATAGCCGATGGGGAATTCCTGGTAGAAGGTCTTGTCGACGATTTGACTGGCACCCGAGTAGCCGGTGCCCCAGCTTCCGCTAAGGGACAGTGAAGGACTTTGCATTCCGCGGGCGATGGCCAGTTGCTTTAGGCTCGACTGTTCGCGCAGGCGGGCGGCTTCCATCTCAGGCATGTTATTGACGGCCGTTTTATATATGTCGTTGGGGTCCCCGGTAAGGGCCGGCTGATCTTCCACCTGGAGATCGGGCACCACGATGTCGAATCCGGCAACGGTAGGCAGGTCAAGCAGTTGGGTGAGTGTGAGCAGGGAGATATCGAGATTGTTCTGTGCCTGTATGAGGGCCGATTCTTCGGTGGCTATCTGGGCTTCGATGATGAATCCCTCACCTTCGGCCATGGTGCCTGCTGCTACCAGTTTCTGCATGCGCTCCATCTGCTGGCGTGTGATGACCAGCTGGGCGGTGCGTATATTCACCAGCTCCTTGTAAAAAAGCACCTGCATGTAGAAGGTGGCGATGTTGAGCGACAGGTCGTTGGAGTACTTCTCGGCATCCTGCATGGAGGCCATCAGGTCGAGCTGCGTTTGCTTTATGGTGTTGATTTTCTGGAAACCATTGAAGAGGGTTACGCCGCTCTGCAGGTAGAAGTTGTTGGACTGTACCCTGCTGGTGGCGAATTCATTGGTGTAACGGTCAATGGTTTGTCCGTAGTTGTAGGCATGCGACGCATTGGCCGTGAGCCCCGGCAACAGGTCGAGCTTGGTCTGCAGCACATCGGCCTGAGCCGCCTTTACCATAAGCTGTTGCTGTTTTAACTGTAGATTGTTGGTTTGAGCATGCTCAATGCACTTTTCAAGCGACCAGGCCTGCTGTGCTTTTAACCCGGGCGTGAATGCCGCCAACAGGGCAATTAGGAAAATTCTTCTCATGAGATCCATATTATAATATGCGGAGATACCATAAAGATTGTGCCAATGTTGTAATGCGCTGAATATTAGCTTTATTGAAAGTGAGTTTTTGGTAAGGTTGTTCACTATCGCTCAATAAAAGTTCATAAACGAACAATTTAAATTTATAGTATATGTATGCACGCTGTTTTTTCTGGTCAATTCACCGGATGCTCATGGACCACCCGCCGTAAAGGACCGCGGTCATGGAACATCTACCGGGATATTCCCCCAAAGACACATCAAATTTATAGCTTTGATTAACATAATTGACTTATTTTTACACTTATTTTAGGGAAACATGTTAAAACGCACCATCACACTGCCGGCATTGGCCTGGCTGTTGGCAGTTTTTACGGCCGTTCAGGCCGGGGCACAGTCGCCCGGCGATACCATCAATGTGTTGCAGTACGACATACAGCTGGATGTGCTGAACCTTCCGGCGAAGGTAATTCACGGCAGGACAGGCGTGGTGTTTCACCCGAATCTCTCTTCCATTCAGTCGCTTACGCTGGAACTCAAGCAGCTTACGGTGGACTCCGTAAAGCAGGAATCAGGCGAAGCACTGGCATTCGTGCACAACGGCGACAGGCTACATATCACCTTGCCGGAACCACTGACCTTGGCGGATACCGCTGAATTGTGGGTGTGGTACCATGGCATTCCCTTTGCCGAGAGCTGGGGCGGGTTCCATTTTGCCGGCACCTTTGCCTTCAACCTGGGCGTTGGCTTCCAGTCGATTCCGCACAACCTGGGCAAGGCGTGGTTTCCCTGTGTGGATGATTTTCAGGACCGAGCGTTCTACGACTACCATATACGGGTGGAGAATGCCAATAGGGCGGTGTGCGGTGGATTGCTGCAGAGTGTTACCGATAATGGCGATGGCACACATACGTATAACTGGCACAGTGATCGAACCATACCTACCTATCTGGCGTCGGTGGCCGTTGGTCCCTATGCGCTGGTGGAGGATGTGTTCAACGGCATGGAGGCCGATATACCCATTACGTATTATGTGCGACCGGTGGATACCAACAAGGTGGCGGGCACTTTTGCCAACCTTCCCGCTATTGCTTCCATCTATGAATCGCAGTTTGGCGCCTATCCCTTTCAGCGGATCGGCATGACCGGAACAGGATTGGGCGCTATGGAGCATGCCGAGAATATATTCCTGCCGCACAGCAGCATTTCGGGCAATACATCCAGCGAATGGCTCTATGCGCACGAGCTGTCGCACATGTGGTTCGGCGATATGGTTACCTGCGCCACCGATGCCGATATGTGGATGAATGAGGGGTGGGCACGCTGGTGTGAAGTGCTGTTTACCGAACACCTCTACGGACAGGCTGCGGCCGATGCCTACTACAAACCGCTGTTACGTGATGTGCTTCAGTACACCCATCTTGTGGATGGCGGCTACCGGGCACTATCGCCGATGCCGTCGGATTATACTTACGGAAGTACCGTTTATGACAAAGGTGCCATTGTTACGCAAGCTTTACGCGGATATATGGGCGACAGCCTCTTCTTTGAAGGGGTGCGTGATTATTTGACTGAGTATGGATTCGCTGACGCGGACTCCTACCAGCTTCGCGATGCCCTGAGTGCTTCGAGTGGTATGGACCTTACGGGGTTCTTTGATTTTTATGTGTTCAATCCGGGGTTTACGCACTACTCGGTCGATTCATTCCGGGTAATGCCAAAGTGCGGACAGTACCAGACAGAGGTTTACCTGAAGCAGAAGCTGAAAGGCACTTCGGTGTATGCCGAGGATTCTCGGGTGGAGCTTACCTTTATGACGGCTGATTGGCAGATGGAAACGCTGCAGGTGAATTTTACGGGAGTTAGCGATACCGTGGTGGTAACGCTGGCCTCTGAGCCACTGCTGGTGATGGCCGACCTTTACAACAGGGCAGGGGATGCTACTACCGATGAGGCAAAGACATTGAAGGCCGTAGGGACCTACGATTACCTTTATACCTTTTGCAAGGTAGAAGTGAAGGAAGTGACCGACTCCGCCTATGTGCGGGTTACGCACAACTGGGTGGCTCCCGACAGTCTGATGACCCCCACACCGGGACTTACCCTCAGCACTAACAGGTACTGGACGGTGGAAGGGATATTCCCTACGGGGGTATATGCAAATGGGGTTGGTGGTATGGGTTCTGGTGCCACGGGGTTCGGATCCAAGGGGTTGGATGCTAGCGGGTTCGGTGCTACCGGGGGTGAGGCTAAAGGTGTCGGGGCTTTGGGTCTCGGATCTATGGGATTTGATGCAACCGGGGTGTTCAATTATAATAAGAATGTACTGGATGGCGACATCATCACCGGGGCGAATGATTCCATCGTAATGCTTTACAGGTCGGGCGCCGGCGAAGAGTGGCAGCACATTGAATTTACTAAGGTTGGACCCTGGCAGTTAGGTTATATCTACATCGATCATCTGCAGCCGGGACAATATACCCTGGCAGTATGGGATGAAGATTACGTGGGAACCAAACACCTGCCAACGGGTAGTATGCCACTGCGCATCTTCCCTAATCCGGCAGAAGGCAAGCTCCAGATACAAAACGCAGGCAATGACACTGCCCGCCTAACCATCCACCGCACCGACGGCCGACAGGTACATGAAAGTATACTGAAAGCCGGTGAGCAACTGCATTGGCCCGGTGCCCCCGGCACCTATGTGGTGAGTATGTATGAGGGAAGGGAAAAGGTGGGAAGTGTAAAAGCTATTCTGAAATAGTACCTGGCAGGTGTGTAAAGACGATATTGAAATAGGGAGAGGGCATTCCGGATTTAGCTGCGGGCGGTTAGGAACGCATACCAAAGAATATTTAACGTGGAATTTGGAAATGGATGAATCTGTAAAATACGCTGAAAGATTAAGTGCCCTATTATCCTCACAGACAAACGAAGCATTGGGCAGGAGGATGTCGGCTTATATGAAAAACAACTTTCTTTTTCTGGGAATTCAATCGCCGCTGCGCAAGCAATTGACCAGAGAATTTACCCATGAGCATGGTTATCCCTCCTCTGATCAATTGGATTCCGTAGTAATGGAATGCTGGGAGCAACCATGGCGAGAGCTACATTATGCAGCAATGGAGATAGCTTCCAGAAAAGTTTACATGAGCAGCATAAAGCGTATTAATCTCATAGAAAAAATGATCATCACCAATTCATGGTGGGATACAGTGGATTATATTGCCGCCAATATGGCAGGGCCCTGGTTTCAACAGCATCCGGAGCGGACAAAAGCTATTACCGGTGCATGGATGAACTCAGGCAATTTATGGCTTCAGCGATCGGCTTTGTTGTTCCAGCTTAAATACCGCAAGGATACCGATGAAGAGCTCCTTTTTGAATATATTCGCCGATTGAGGGGGGAGCCTGATTTCTTCATCAGGAAAGCCATAGGATGGGCGTTGAGGGAATATGCTAAAACCAATCCCTTTTCGGTAAAATCGTTTGTGGTGACTGAAGAACTTTCAGCACTCAGTAAAAAAGAGGCGCTGAAACATTTCTAACCGACAAATAAAGAGAATTCAATAAGCGCCGGAGCATGAAGACAATAAAATCAAAGGTGTGGTATCTGGAAATTCAGAGAGAGTGGTGGATGAGCCGGTATTTGGAGAATAGTCAACAACCGGATGAGAAACATCAACAGGAGGAGAGTTCAAAACCGCAGGAAATCAGTAAGCAGGAGGAAAGCTCAAAACAAGTGGATTACCAACGGCCGGAGTACAGTTCGGGAACTAAAGCCCCGGACTCCTTACTGCCGGAAGGTTTCAGCGTGGTGGAGTTTTCAAAGCCTGATATAAAAAACTACCTGGAACTATACCGGGCAGTTGGAAGCCGATACAACTGGTGCGACAGACTGCTGATGCCAAAAGAAGAGCTGGAGCAGATACTTCAACGGAACACTACCGAAATCTGTCTGCTGAAATATCTGGAAGAGCCGGCCGGATTTGTGGAATTCGATAAAAGCACCCCCGGTGAAACGGAGATGGTTTACTTCGGACTGATTGAAAAATTCACCGGCAAGAAGGCGGGCTTCCCATTTCTGCAATGGGCAATAAACCATGTGTTTGAACAGGGCCATAAACCGGAGCAGGGGCATGCATTGAAACAGAGACACTCACCGGAGCAGGGATATGCGTCGAAGCAGGTAATCAACCGATTATGGTTACATACCTGTGATTTAGATCACCCGGCCGCGCTGCCGCTCTATCAAAAAGCAGGGTTTGTAATCTACAATACGGAAACGGTTGATCAGCCGGTTATAGAACTATGAAGCAGTTCTGTATTGGCACAACCATACACTGTAAACACATCAAGAAATTGAGACATAATAAAAATGGTTTATCAAATAACAGAATTAGTATCTTTGTAGTGTGGATAAAATAGGTTTCATCGAGATAAGAATTACAGGATCAAAAGGCAATCTTGACCTGACTCCCGACAATTACGACATTCGGGAGATTGTTAATATTCTCGAAAATGCTGAAAATCTTCTATATCCAGGCGACAAAAGAGACAGACCGAATATTAGCTACAAAATTGAAGAAGGTTCTGTAAAACACATCTTAAAAACATCAATTCAATATATCATAGGATTCAATGCCATTATTGGACAAGTAAATCATGTTCAAAATATTGATTTTCTTGATTTAAACACTGCAAGAGCATTTGAAAACATACAAGATATTGCCGTTAAGAAAAATTATGTTTTCAGTATTAAGACTTCACTTGATCAAACAAACGAAGTCAGAATAGATAAGACTACAAGTTATTTCAGGACAGCAGCAATTTGGGCTGATGCAGAATTTTATTTTTATGGGAAAGTAACTAATGCTGGTGGAAAGGACAAGGCTAACATTCACATTTACACTGAAGAACTCGGCACTGTACGAATACAGACACCTATCAGCTTTTTAGAGCACTATAACGAAAATTTTCTTTACAAAACTTTCGGTATAAGAGCCACAGGTAAACAACATTCAGAGACTGGAGAGATCGACACTTCAACTTTAATATTTATAGAATTGGTTTCCTATCAACCCAAATATGACGAGCAGTATTTAAAATCACTTCGGGAAAAAGCAAAAAAATCCTGGCTCGGTGGTATCAACCCCGACAATTGGTTAAAGGATATAAGGGGTGGATATGACGCATAAAGCTGTTTTACTCGATACTAGCTTTTTTCTTCGTTTTCTGAACGACAACGATCCACTATTCAAGAATGCAGACGGTTATTTCCGTTATTTTATTCAGAAAGAAATAATAATGATGATATCCACAATCAGTATTGCTGAATACTGCGTAGGTGGAGATGTACACGAATTACCTTTGAGAAACTTACAAATTGTTCCTTTCAATTTAGACCATTCAAAGCGAACAGGGGAATTTGCCAGAATCGTTTTCCAAAATAAGGGCAAGCTGAAACTCAAAGAGCGGAATATTATTCCAAACGATACTAAACTTTTTGCTCAGGCCGACTGTGAAAAACCAATTGAATTTTATCTTTCATCTGACAGTGAAAGCCTGAAAATATTCAATCTACTCAGACAGGAAAGTTCTCCGAAATTCCAATTCATTGACTTGAATATACCATACAATGAAACATTTGGTCTACTTGATTTATAATGCAAGATAAAATATCGAAAATAATTTCTGTAATCCTTCACCCCATGTTCACTTTAACATGGGCGATGCTGCTGATGCTGAACCTGGATGCCTATTTCGTACTGCTACTACCCGAGAGGCTTCGGTGGACCATCATACTGTTGGTTTTTATAAATACGGCCCTGATACCGGCCCTGCTGATCTGGTTGATGGCACGGCAGAAAGTGATCAGCAGCCTGACCATGCCCCTACGGCAGGAGCGTACGTGGCCCTACCTGATATTCGGCGTGTTCTACGCTTCCACTTATTTCATACTTCGCAATCTGGGACTGCCTGAAGTATATTACATGTTTATTGCCGGTGCCCTGGCTTCCATACTAATTGCCACGGTGGTGAACCTCTGGTGGAAGATCAGCATCCACATGATAGGGGTGGGCGGACTAACGGGTGGTTTCCTTGCGCTGATGTATCAGACACTCATCAATGAGCCGGTTCTTATCATGCTCCTCTTCCTGTTGTCGGGCATCACCGGCTTTGCCCGGCTACAAACCAATACACATTCACCTGCGCAGGTTTATGTGGGTTATCTCACCGGCGTAGTTATTGTCGCAGGAATGTTTCTCCTACTTTAGTCAGGATAATGCTATAAATTGGTTGAGTCAGTCAGAAGATAAAATCACTGATGACCGGTTATAAAATAGCCGGAAGCAAACATCAATCAGCAGATACAATTAGAAAGGTCTGAGTGAAATACCGAAAGATATCGGGTAGAGTGACGGTCCTGTAGCTTCTTCAAATACAGTGGATAAGGAATAAAAAGCAGTGAAGCTTACAAATTTGTAGCCTATCTGGAAAGTAGGACCATAGCGCCATTTCTTCAGGTTGATAAGCTTGCTTTCCTTGATCTTGTATGTTCTATCGGCATCCTCGGGGTGATCACCTTTATATTTGGTATGAGCACTGATGAGGTAACCGGCTTTGATACCGAGTGCCAGACGGAAGCCGCTCTCTGTTTTGAAACGTATTTCAGCGGGTATGTCGACGTAAGTCAACTGAAGCTTGTTGATAGAATAATCAACCGATTCAGGGATCTTGGTAAAGGAAGAGATGCCGGCGGAATCACCAAGCGCTCCATTACTGTAAAGATTATGCATTCCCAGACCGAGACCTATAGCCAGTGAGATCTTGCTTTTAGGGATCGGGTAAGTATACATGCCATATACATTTACGCCCTGGTTGATGGTGCGGAAGTCAATACCATCGGGAGCGTCCATCACAAAATCGTTAAAGATATCAACACCTGACGTGAACTTGTCGGTGATGGAAGTTTCCTGCGCCTGTAGTGTGGTTACTAGAAGGAGAGCAGCTATGAACGTGAATATTTTCCTCATGGTATAATGGTTTAGGATTGTTGGTCAGATTAAATGAATACTGGAATTTAAGTTGTTGGTTAGATCAATATGGTATTTTGTTGATCAAATAAATATGATACAAAGATATTTAACAATAAGCAAACTAACAAGTTTGTTTATACAAAAGGAAGATATAACCGGATTATTGCATGGACAGATGAAATTATGTTGAAGCGACTGGAATTTTTCGGAAATTTGCACCATTAAAGCCGGCCCCTTAGTTCAGCTGAATAGAACGTTAGATTCCGGTTCTAAAGGTCACAGGTTTGAATCCTGTAGGGGTCACATCACACAAAATAACCGTCTGCCGATCTGTTGATTGAGGACGGTTATTCTTATTTACAAGCACCCATTTCTTGTAACAGTCATCATACCGGTTGTACCGATCATCTGACAGAGATAGTAAAATATTTACTATCTTAACCTCCCAAAACGACCAATTATGATCAAGACCCTTACTCTGACATTATTGCTCCTGTCGGTCGCTTCGTTGTCTGCGCAGGATACCTTTTCCATTGTAGCCATTGATTCGCTTTCAGGCGAAATAGGAAGTGCCGGTGCTTCGTGTGTGGGTTCCAGCAGCAGTTATCCCAATGGTGCGCAGATTCTGAGTGATGTTATTCCGGGTGTTGGAGTGATTCATACCCAGGCGGCATGGCTGGCGGCAAATCAGCAGAATGCGCATAACTGGATGGTGTTTGGTTATTCTCCTCAGGAGATTATTGACCTACTCGTGGCCAATGATGCGGGAAACAATGCTACGGTGAGGCAATACGGTATTGTGGACTACAATGGTGGGCATCCTCGCGCTGCTTCCTTTACCGGAGTCAATTGTTCGAATTACAAGAATGACACATCGAATATTTACTATTCTGTTCAGGGAAACATCCTGTTGGGGCAGCAGATTCTTGATTCCATTCAGTCAAGGTTTCTGAATACTGAGGGATCACTGGCCGAGCGATTGATGGCCGCACTGCAGGGTGCTAAAGTGATTGGTGCCGATACGAGGTGTGCCGACAATGGGACTTCATCACAGTCGTCCTTCCTACGAGTAGCTAAAATGAATAACCGGCCCGATTCACTTTATTGTGATCTGCACATGGCTTACCCGCAGAACCTGGGCGGCATTTATCCGGTTGATCCGATCGACTCGCTGCAAACACTGTTTGATGAGTGGAAACTGCTAATTGTATCTTCCAAGGTTGCCGCCAAAGAACCGAAACCATCCGTAAAGGTCTATGCAGATGCCTCAGGCAACACTACCTTTGACTTTACACTCATCAGGGACTATTATCACACCAGGGTGGAGATCTATGATTTGACCGGCCGCCTGATTAAAGCATTTGATGTGGACAAGCGGGAGCAGTCAATACAGCTTCCCTACAAGGGAATGGCGGTGTATAAAGTAGTTGATCGGGAAAACCGGACAGTTGCTGAGGGGAAATTTATCCATTGATTCCTTACTTTCACCACCATTGGGTAGGCAATATCACTATGCAAAATATTAACAGACTGGTAATTTTTTAATTACACCAGGGTAATATTTAATTTGCATATTATTTAAATCTCTTTTTATATTTGCTGCTGAAACCTATTCTACGGGGTAGTTATCCCTTGTATTACCTAACAACCAAAAACCACACATGAAAAGAACTCTATTATTTTGCCTGCTGGTATTTGTAACCGCCGGTGTATCCGGCCAAAGCAGGGAACTTTCCCTGTCGTTCTCCAATTACAGGATAGAAACAAATGGCATTTACACCGGTAATGGCTCACCGGAGATTATTGGTTATGAAGGGATCAGCAGATTATGCAATATGGGATTCGGCTACTATTTCCCAATTTTTGATCCTCATGAAAATTTAGGTTTGGGGGTAAATGCAACTATCAATGGAGGACTCCGCTGGAGTTCAGATGCACATCATGAAATATACGCTGATCTTGGATTGCCTGTTACCGCCACGGTGCGCTATGGTGCCGGTGCAACCCGGGAAGCCTATAGTCCGGTGGGCGTTGGAATTGGAGCGGGCTTTAGGTTGAATGCTGTGTTGGTGCCTGAGGGCGATCCTTTTTATTTGGAGAATGATCCGGTGGTTTTAATGTTTTTCAGACCTTTCATGTTCGTTGAACTGGTATTGGATTATCAAAAGAGAGACAATAGTTTCTTTGATAATTTCAAGATCCAGTTTGCTTTCCAGCCTGCCTATAATCAATCAAACCATGCAACCGAGTTGGGTGCTGATATCACTTCAAAGATGCACTATTACTCCATTTCCTTTATAAAGTTCAATGCCTTCAACTAACCAACAACCACACAGTTTATGAAAAAGACGCTACTATTATTATGCTTTATTATGCTCACCGGCATGCTGTCAGCCCAGCAGGATATGGGACAAATCAATGTTTCTGATTGGGCGCTCTTCTCTGTTGGAAGTAACAAGCAGCTGAAAAAGATCAGTGATAGTACCATGTACGCTTTTTACAGATCAGGGGCTGAAAAGTCGGGCATCATGATCTATGATAGATCAATGAAGGTAATCAGGGATATTCCTCTGGAATTAACCAAGAGTAAAAAAGTGATCTTTACCCGGAAGGCTTTCGCAGAGTTCATCTCCTTCCCATACACCTTTTACAGGCCTGATATACGCGCCGTGGTAATTGTTGGTTATGTTAAAAATGACAGAAAGGACTATTCAATAGTGGGTATCACATACAGTATTGATGGGGCAGGATTGCTTGACGTACAGGAATTTGCCAATACTTCTTCTGAAAATTTCATTATCAGGCATTCAGAGAATGAAGATTATTTCCTCGTGGGTGAATTGTTCAAAAAGGACAAGGGTCATGGTCCGAAGGTTGTTTATGATGTATTCAATAACGAGTGCCAGAAGATGTATTCTGCCGAGGGTAGTATTATTAAGGACGGGGATAATTATTGTTATCTGATGGAGAATGGGGAACTCATTCATTATAATATCAAGGAGTCGGGCAGGAAGATCACCTATATGTTCACCCGATTTGATACGCAGGGTAATTCAGCCATTGCTTCCTTTGCTCCCCCCAAGACCGATATTTATAACTATGACCGCTTTGACGTAGTAAAGACAGAAGCCGGTGAATATTTTGCCACCTGCATGAAATACAGGCAAAAAGCGGAAGGAATAGCGATACTGAAGATTGATTTTGATAATAAATCAGTGAAAAAGATTACTGATAAGAACTTCGATAAAGCTGCCCTGGGAAAACTCAATGCCATGAAGAATAAGAGCGCCGTGATGGTTGGGAAGAAGTTGAAGCCTATTAAAAAGTTCAGCACTTATTCCATCTTTACTACTTCTGTGGATGCAGAGAATATTTATATGGTGATTGAAGACTTTTATGTCAAGGTGAAGACCGACAAATCAGGTACGACCTATACCTGGGGAAGTGAAGGCGTAATTGTAGCTTGTTATGATTTGGATGGTAATGAAAAGTGGATTACTCCCATAAAAAGATTAGCCAAACAAACGGAAGGTGATATGAATATAGTTAATGGAAATGGCAAGTCGATAGCGCTCAGCAATTATGAAACTCCCGAAAGTATCTCTCTTTTGGTGCGGAGTTTGAAAAAGACCTATCATATAAGTGTGGACAAAAAGACCGGAAAAGTAAGTGATCCCGTGCTTGTGCTCAGTGATGAAAAGGCCTACACCAATTCAAATGTTATGGGATGGTTTGATGAGAATCAAGTGGTGGTTCTCTCTTTGAAAGGGCTGTCAATACTTAAGAAGAATGATTTCTGGCTGAAATCGGTGAAGATCAAAAAGTAGTGAATTTGGGCAGCCGGAGTTTCAGAACTGGAAGCCTAGTCTGAAAGTGATTCGGTTGTAATCGGTATGGGTGGTGGATTCGTATTGCGAGGAGTTCCACCAGTAATAGGTTCTTGACTTATACGATAACTGCTGAAAGTGATAACCCATGCTCAGCAGCAGGGCGTTGTTGTTTCCCATGCTGATGCGGATTCCTGCCTCCGGATTCAGCTGGATACCTCCCTGGTATTTGGTGATGCCTTCATAATTGGCATCTTCATCGGTGGGTTTCCCAATAGGGAACGACCAGCCGAGTTTCATGGAGCCGAAAGGTGTATACTTTTGGGATCCTGCGGATAAAAACAAATATTTTACGTCGGCAAATACCGGCATTACGCCCCACTCATAATATTCAAAGCCTATACCCAGTCCGGTATAGAGCTTCGGAATGATCTGCCATCCGTTGACAGTGGTTAGAGAAGGTATGGGCAGAAATCCATTCTGTCCCTGTCCGAACAGCAAGGCTACTGAGGTGATGTTGTAATATCCTTTTTGTCGTGGTTCCTTTTTTATGACAGGTTCTGTTTCAAAGGGCTTAACCGGATTCATCGATTTAATATCGGCTGCTTTAATATTAAAGGTGCCGCAGGAGTTGGTCAAACGCACATTGCCTGCACTGTCGGTATGCTCTATTCTGCCGATGCGCACATCGCCGTCTTTCAGATAAACAGCAACCGTTTCACCGGACTGAGCCGATGAAACGATCGCAGTAAACATCAGAACCAAAACAAGCGCAAGCTTAATAGAATTTGTCATTTTATTGCGGGTATTCCAACTTACATTATTTTAATGGCTTAGCTAAATAACCTTCCTGTAATCAAACCTAGTTCCCAACGGGGATCTGGCTGACCAATCTCAATGAGTCGAGATCACTGTAGTCATATTGATACAATCCGTCGGCACCGATCAGCATTAGCAGTCCGTTTACCGGTATTACATCATAAGTTTTTATATCGGCAAAATGAGCGATCTGATTCATGTGGATGGTCATTGGATCGGTTGCATCGTATATTTTAAGTCCGGCGTCACCGTCACAGATGAACAGGATATGGTTGTCAATTCCTAATCCGTGAGGATTGAACATGGGGTATGATTTTACCAGGAATGGATTAGTAAGTGATGAGATGTCGACTACATCCAGTTGATTGCTGAAGCCATTGCAGGCAGTACCTGCGCGCAATGTAACATAGGCGTAATTACCTTCAATGACCACGGGATCGCATGAGTTTATATGGTTGAATGAGGAGACAAATACCGGAGCAGCAGGAGAGCTTACATCGTATATAAGCATACCGGTTGTGGTACCCATGAATAGTTTGTTCTGATAGGGGAACAGTGTTTCAACTTCGCGGTCGAGGTACAATTCATTACCGGTAGTAATACCGGGAACGGTTGCGAGGTTGAATAACTTCAGCGTATTGTTGTGCAGCGCATAAAGGTAATCGTTGCTAAGGGTAAAGCGGGCCATGGAGCCACCGATACCGGTAGTGGAGGGGTTGATACTTACCTCATTCGAACCGATGGATGGGACTCCGACATTATCATAGGTAACTTTGCCAAGACCGTAGCCATTCTCCTTTTCAACCACCTCTGTAACATCGCGGGTTTCCCAGCCCACTACTACGCCTTTTTCAAAGTCAAGACCATAAACAGGATAGTTGTAATCAATCATCGGAGGAAGCACATTGGGGAAAGCATTTTCTACTCGGTCGATCTCTACCGGGTTGGAAGGATCAGAGATATCAATGGCTACCAGGTCTATGTAGCTATCGGCAAACAGGACATTGCCCTTAACAGCCATGTCTATATTACCGGGTATTTCAATGAAATTAAGGTTAATGGGGGCTTCAGGATTGGTGTTGTCAATCACATGAATACCTTCCTGAAATTCATTGATAAAGATAAAATTGTCCTTGAAGTAGATCTTGCCCGGATTAGTGAGGGCCAGAGGAGAGGTTTTTACCACCGCGCTGCGGAATTCATCAAAGCCCATGACAATAGGGACATTGGCTTTATAGGTAATTTCTTCGTAAGTCTTGTCCTGGCATGAGGTAAACATACCTGTTATCATTACCATTAGAACAAGGAATGCATTTACGGGCAATTTCGTTTTCATTATTTCCTGTGATTGTGTTACTTATAGATGCTGGTGAGTATGATTGGTTGCATACATCAAAGTCCGATTCTCAATCCTGCCTGGAAAGATGGCCAGGCAACGCGTGAGCTGCGGATATTGTAAGGCTGGGTATCGTTGAGATAAAACACCTGCACACCACCCTGTCCAAAGAGATAGAATTTACCGGCCAGTTTGAATTCGCCTCCCAGACCAGTGATGGTGGAGAGCTGTATGCCACGGATAGTATGGTTGGTACTTTCAGTTTCGGTAATTACATTATTGGTGTATGTATCCACATACCATTTCCCGGAAATGCCTTTTTCAAGAACCAGCCACTGAAGTGCATAAAGGTCAAATCGTTTTCTTTCAACAAAACTGTAGCGGAGTCCGACGGGAACACCCAGATAGTATAGCTCATTGCGGTATTTCCGGTAGAAGGAACTCATATCATCGGTTTTTACAGTGAAGCCGAGACGGGTATACATAATACCGGTTTCAACGCTCAGCCGACGTGCAATTCTCCTGTCGACGGTGATGCCTAAAGCCAGTGGGGCATCATGAATAGTATTTTCAATTTCCTCAAAATAGGAGGTGCCGTTGGCAAGACTGGCGGTAAAATCATCGTGGCTGTAACGGCTGCCATCATCTGTAAGTGCTTCCTTATTCTGGGTAAGGTCAAGACCCGACGATAATCCGTAGCCCATAGCCAAACTCCATGAAGGATCTGTTGATTTGGAGGCAGGCGGTTCAACCGGATTAATGGTTGTGGGGAGTTTAATTTCCATGGGCACTTTTGCAAGGTCAATGGGTTGCTCAATATTTTCTATGGGTACTTTAGTCTGGTCAACAGGCTGTTCAACCTTATTTGTAGGTATTTCGGTCAGATCACCGGGTTGCTCAACCTTATTGATAGGTACATTGGTAAGATCACCGGGTTGCTCAACTTCAGGTACTTCAGCTAAATACGGTTTCTCAATATTCGTCTTTGTTCCAATAACCGACTTTCTTTCAGAGTTCTTTAATGGAACGGTGATCTTGTTCTTTTTTGATGCACCCTGCTGTTGTGTTTTGTTGTCCGGCCTTGTTCCGGTGGTTGATTTAATTTTAGTGGTAGATGATTCGCTATTGCCGGAAGTTGAAGGTTTTGTGGCGTTAGGAGAGGTAGATGTTTCAGGTTGATATCTGATCTCTTTATTGCTAGTTGTTCTATCAGAGATAGCGTTATTGTCAGAGGTATGAAGTAAATCGGTAGTAAACCAGGTAATGCCCAGACCGATCAGCAGGAGCAGTGATGCGGCAATGGAGGTATTTCGTAGCAGCACTATTCGGCGATGGCGTTTCTGCAATCCGCCTTCAATACGGTTCCATAATTCGGCAGGTGGTTCAGCCTCAAAGTTATGTAGCGTACTTCCCACAATATCCTTGAGGTTATCCTTTCCCTGGTTTTTATTGTAATTATCCTGCATTGTTAATCTATTTTCTATCATTCAATCGTTTCTGTAGCCAGGCTCTTGCCCGCGCGTATTGTGATTTGGAGGTACCTTCACTGATATCGAGCATGCTGCCGATCTCTTTATGAGAATAGTCTTCCACCGCATAAAGGTTAAAGACAGTGCGGAAACCCACAGGCATTTCGTTGATCATCTTGTAAAGAACTTCCGCCGGCACATGATATTTGTCGTGCTCCTCCATCTCCTCATCCGCAGCAGGGTCAGTGACCTGACTCTGCATCAACTCATGGTATGGTTGGTCAGGATTGGAAAGCTCCAGGCTGTTGCGCAGGATGTCCTTCTTACGCAGCGACTCAAGTGCCGTATTCACAATAATCCTTCGCATCCAGCCTTCCAAAGAACCCTGTGACTTAAAGCTGTCGAGTTTCATGAATATTCGTATGAAACCCTCCTGCATGAAGTCCTCAGCCATACTTTTGTCCGAAGCATACCTTAGGCATACTCCGAACATTTTCCGGGCATACTTTTCATACAGTTGCTTCTGGGCGCGGGCGTTGCCTGAAAGGCACTCCTTTAAAAGATTGTCTTCATTCATCGGTAACCCGGAAGCCTGTATTTGTTCGAACCATCGTTAAGATGCAGCCTGATCCATTTAGTTGCATGATATAAAAGTACATAATTTAACCTTGATTGATGAAACCTTTTGCTCAGGGATTATGTGTTATGTTTGAATCCGTTGTTTTACCAAGCGATTCAGGTAAAAGTTTATTGTTTAAACAAAACATGGTGGATGTTGTTAATATGCCGTCTTTTTTAAGGGGAAATCCGTTATTTTTGTCTTTATAACTTACTAATAATCATAGATATTCTGTATGATCAGAAAAGTACTGGTAGCAAACCGTGGTGAAATAGCGGTGAGAATAATGCGGTCGTGTCGCGAAATGGGCATTCGTACCGTGGCAGTTTATTCAGAAGCCGACCGTTCATCCATGCATGTGCGATATGCCGATCAGGCCTTTTGCATTGGTCCGGCCCCATCCGTGGAAAGCTATCTTAACATCGATAAGATAATAGAGGCTGCAAAAACCGCCAATGCCGATGCCATCCATCCGGGTTATGGTTTCCTATCGGAAAACGCAGAGTTTTCTGACCGTTGCGACAGGGAAGGGATCATCTTCATAGGTCCCAATTCACATGCCATACGGCAGATGGGCGACAAGATCACCGCGCGCAAGACTATGATGGCTGCCGGTGTTCCCGTGGTTCCCGGTACTATAGATAAGATTCATGATGAAGCCGAAGCACTGAAGATTATTGGGGAGATCGGTCTTCCTGTGATGATAAAGGCTACTGCCGGTGGCGGTGGTAAAGGGATGCGACTGGTGAAGCGGACCGAAGATATTATAAGCTCCTTGCGGATGGCACAGTCGGAAGCACGGAATGCCTTCGGCGATGATTCCGTTTATATAGAGAAATACATTGAATCACCGCATCATATTGAATTCCAGATCCTGGCTGATAAACTGGGCAATACCATTCACCTGTTTGAAAGGGAATGCTCGGTGCAGCGCCGTCACCAGAAGGTGATAGAGGAAACTCCCTCACCACTGCTTACCCCTGAGATCAGGAATGAGATGGGGCAACATGCCGTGGCTGCTGCTAAAGCCGCCGGTTATTACGGTGCCGGTACCATTGAATTTATTGTGGATGATAACCTCAACTACTACTTCCTGGAGATGAATACCCGCCTGCAGGTGGAGCATCCGATTACCGAAAGGGTAGTGGGTGTTGACCTGGTGAAAGAGATGATTGGCATTGCCAACGGAGAGCCGTTGCCATACAAGCAGGGCGACCTGAAGCAAAGTGGCCATGCCATTGAATGCCGTATTTATGCCGAGGACCCTGACAATAACTTCATGCCAAGCCCCGGCACTATTCGCCATATTACCGAACCTCTCGGTCTGGGTGTCCGCCACGACGGCTATGTGTATGAAGGATATACCATTCCTATTTATTATGACCCCATGATCTCCAAGCTGATTGTTTGGGCGAAAACCAGGGAAGAAGCCATCAACAGGATGAGCCGTGCACTGCATGAGTATAAGATCACCGGTGTGAAGACATCCATTCGATTCCTTGCCCGCATTATGGAAACTCCCGACTTTATTACGGGTAATTATAATACACATTTTATTGAAAAAAATCTGGACTTCCTGATGGCAGAGCCGGAATGCGACGGACAATGTGAGGATATTGCTCTCATTGCAGCCTATCTGGATTATACCCGTCAGTTAGCGAAGGTGTCAACCAATGGTGCGGTTACTAAACCTGCTAGCCGATGGAAAGAGGTGAGGTAATGGAAGTTGCAAAGTTTCGGAATGAGGGCTTTGGAATTAAGGATTAGGAATAGGATTAAGGAATAGGATTTAGAATTGGCGCTGTATTAAATATATCTTACAACTAAAAAGGATGGAAATAAATATTGATGGTCGGACTGCCCAGGTTCAGGAAATAGCCCGCAACGGCAACGTGGTTACCATGATGGTGGACGATGAGCTGTATGAGGTGGATGCCCTTCGCGTGGCCGAGGGTATCTATTCAATTTTATACAAGGGCAGGTCCTACAATATAGAGATGATAGCCGACAGTTCTACCCGGCACTATACCGTTAACTCGTGGTACAATACCTATAAAGTGGAGGTTATTGATGCCCAGACACGTTACCGCCTGAGCAGGGAATTGGGCACACATGCCGATGTGGGGAAGGTGATCATATCACCCATGCCCGGCAAGGTGGTTAAACTGCTGGTAGCCGAAGGCGATGCCGTGGAAGCAGGTCAGACACTCATCATCATCTCAGCCATGAAAATGGAAAGTGAATTCAAGGCACGGGTGAGTGGCGTGATCAAGCACATCTCCGTTAAGGAGGGTGAAACCATTGATGCAAACAAGGAACTTATTGTAATAGAATGACCCTGTAACCAGCGCTATTCAGATAGAATCCAGCGCTATTCAGTTAGAATTTAGAAGGAAGATTTATCAATGAAGTATTAACCTGACAATCAAAAGAACAATCCGATACTAATGAGCGAATTATCTGAAATATACCAAAAGCTGGAAGAAAAAAACCATAAAGCGCAGCTTGGTGGTGGCATTGAACGTATTGAAAAGCTCCACAGCACTGGTCGCAAGACCGCCCGTGAGCGTATTGAAATGCTGCTTGACTCAGGCTCCTTTACGGAACTTGACCGTTTTGTGGTGCACCGTTCAAGGGACTTCGATATGGAGAAAAACCTCATACCCGGCGATGGTGTGGTGAGTGGTTACGGTAAGATCGATGGCCGGTTGGTTTATGTATTTGCCCAGGACTTTACAGTTTTTGGAGGTACATTGAGTCGTGCCAACGCCGATAAGGTCATCAAGATCATGGACCTTGCCATGAAGATGGGGGCTCCGGTTATCGGGCTCAACGATTCAGGGGGTGCGCGTATTCAGGAAGGAGTAGAGAGTTTGGCCGGTTATGCCGATATATTCTACCGCAATGTGATGAGCTCAGGGGTTATCCCGCAGATTTCAGCCATACTCGGTGCCTGTGCCGGCGGGGCCGTATATTCACCTGCTATTACTGACTTCATCGTGATGGTGAAGAATGCCAGCTATATGTTTGTTACCGGTCCTGATGTGATCAAGGCCGTTACGCATGAAGAGGTTACCAAAGAAGATCTGGGCGGGGCCTTCACCCACAACTCGAAGAGTGGGGTGGCGCACCTGATGGCGCTGGAGGAAGAGCAGGCCATGATGATGATACGGGAGCTGATAAGTTTTCTGCCATCCAATAATATGGAAGAACCGCCGCGACTGGCAACCTCCGACAGTGCCAACCGCACAGATGCAAAGCTGCAGGAGATTGTGCCTGTGGATCCCAACAAACCATACGACATGAAGGAGGTCATCACCAGCGTGGTGGATGATGGCAATTTCCTGGAGATCATGCCTCACTTTGCCGGCAATATCCTTACCGGGTTTGCCCGACTAGATGGCCGTTCGGTAGGTATCGTGGCCAATCAGCCCGCCGTATTGGCCGGGGTGCTTGATATTAACAGCAGTGTAAAAGCCGCCCGATTTGTGCGCTTCTGCGATTCATTCAATATTCCGCTGATTACTTTTGTGGATGTGCCGGGTTTCCTTCCCGGAACCACCCAAGAATTTGGGGGCATCATCAGGCATGGCGCCAAGCTGCTTTATGCTTTCGCCGAAGCCACCGTTCCCAAGGTCACGGTAATTACCCGTAAAGCTTATGGAGGAGCTTATGATGTGATGTCGAGCAAGCATATTGGTGCAGATATCAACCTTGCATGGCCAACAGCAGAGATTGCCGTAATGGGTGCTGAAGGTGCTGTAAACATCATCTTCCGCGACAAGCTCACCCCTGAGTCAAAGGCACAGCAGGTAAAGGAGTATCGGGAAGTATTTGCCAATCCCTACAAGGCAGCAGAACTGGGTTATGTAGATGAGATCATCTATCCAAAGAATACCCGCCCGAAGTTGATTGAGGCCCTCGAAATGTGCAGCAACAAGCGCAAGACCAATCCTTACAGAAAGCACGGGAATATTCCGTTGTAATAGGGAGTAGTATGGACAATTTGTGGCCTGCCCGGTGACCCATGGCAGTATTCAATTGTAGGGACAGGTCGTGACCTGCCCGATGACCTGTACGTTTTATTCCGTTTTGAAATTACCGGGGAAATCAATATCTTTGCATTATGAATAAAGGCAGGAAGTTAGGTATAGCTTTATTTATTTTTGCAATCTATTGCTCGGCAATTGGTCTGTATCCGTATGGATTAAAAAGTGCAGATATTGTTGTATGCAACCAGGATTCTCCTGTAGAAACTGTTTTCAACTATATTTCAACCGGACAAGCACAGCATCTTGGTACTGGTGAGAATACCAACTCAGCAGTCAGTGTGCTGATTTCTTTCTCAAAGAACCTCACTTCTGAGTTTTTCGATAAAGCCCATAGAGTTGAGTTATTTCAGCGTGAATCAGTTATACGGACAATTCATTGTTCAAATTCAATCATCCTTAAATTTAGAAAACCGGATATCATCTATCCTTTCAATTACTTCCGGTAACTCATTTTTACTCTTTCTTTGAATTAATCTACAGCAATTTTTTTGCTGTCAATATTCATTTATTATAAATTGTAAAATGGGAACAACATATTTAATATTGGCAATTTGTGCCTTGGCTGCAATTGCTCTTCAATTTTATTTTTCAAGTAAAAGAAAACAACAGAAAAAGAAGATTTTGGCCGGATTAACTGATTATGCTGCAGAACATGGTGGCACAATTTCAAGGCATTTTGAATGGAGTGATACTCTAATTGGCATAGATGAAACCGCGTCAAAGAAATTTTTCTTTATCAGGAAAAGACCGGATAAGGAAGTTAGAAAGGCAATTGATCTTTGTGATATTTCCAAATGTCGTGTGGATACTGTATCAAGAACTGCCGGTGAAGGGAAAAATCGTCAGACTGTTATTGACCGCGTAGCTTTGGCTATAACCTACTATGATAAAACAAGACCTGAAGATTTATTGGAGTTCTATAATAATGACTATGATGGTTTTACCTTAAACGGGGAATTACAATGGGCTGAGAAGTGGTCATACATCATAAATACGAGCTTATTCAGATAATTTGAATAGTGTGTTTAAGTTTCCCCGGCTGATAAGTATTCATACTTTTTCAGCCGGGTTTTTAAAATCAATTGTTGGTGCAGGTCGTGACTTGTCCGGTTTTCTAAAATAACCCAAACAATACGGATACAACAAACGTGGCAATAGCCAGCAGTTTGAGTTGCGGATCAAGGGCAGCAGGCGGGCTGGTGGTAAACACCTTATAAAGATGCATTGCAAAAAAGGGCAGGGTGATAAGGAACAACCACTGCAAGGGTGATTCGTAATTCAACCATCGATAGGCAATAAAACATAGGAAGGATCCCATGATAAGCATCAGGTGATAATAATGCGCTTTACTGGAACCCATAATCACAACCAGCGTTCTCTTGCCGGATAGCTCATCACCCTTAATATCACGCATATTGTTGAGATTCAGCACGGCGGTGCTTAACAGTCCGACAGCAGAAGCAGGAAGTATCATTTGCCAGCCAAGGGTATTTGTATGCAGGTAATAGGTGCCCAAAACGCCGGTTAGTCCGAAGAAGATATAAACGAACAGATCGCCGAAACCCATATAACCGTAAGGATTCTTTCCGACAGTATAGTTAATGGCTGCAGCAAGTGCTGCAAGTCCCAAAAGGAAGAACAGGACACCACCGGTGGAAATCCTGAAATTAAATCCGTAGGCAATTAAGAGAATCCCTGAAACAAGCGAGTACACAGAGAAGACGAAGATGGCAATCAGCATTGACTTAGGAGAAATGGCACCGCTTTGAACGGCTCTTTTCGGACCAACCCTGTTCTCATTATCCTTCCCATTGACGTAATCACCATAGTCATTCGCCAGATTGGAGAGTATCTGAAGGAACAATGTGGTGAGCAGAGCGAGTATGAAAACAGATGTTTTAAAAGGCTTGTCGTGCCAGGCTAGCAGACTGCCCAGCAGGGTGCTGCTGAATGCCAGTGGCAGTGTTCGTAGTCGGGCTGCGTGAATCCAGTTCTTCATTTATTACGGAAACTTTGGAAACTTTGAAAAATCAGGATCGCGTTTTTCAAGAAATGCCTTTTTCCCTTCCTGTGCTTCTTCCGTCAGATAATAGAGCAATGTGGCGTTACCGGCCAGTTCCTGCAGTCCTGCCTGTCCGTCGAGCTCAGCGTTGAGCGATAGTTTGAGCATTCGGAGTGCCAACGGGCTTCGTTGCATCATGGTCTTGCACCAGTCGACTACCTCATCTTCGAGTTTATCGAGTGGAACTACCTTATTTACGAGACCCATCTCAAGTGCTTCGGCAGCAGAGTATTGCCTGCAGAGGAACCATATTTCACGTGCTTTCTTCTGTCCTACAATCCTTGCAAGATAAGAAGAGCCAAAACCTCCGTCGAAGCTGCCTACTTTGGGACCGGTCTGTCCGAAGATGGCATTTTCTGAGGCAATACTCAGGTCGCACACCACGTGTAGTACATGTCCTCCGCCTATGGCATAACCATTTACCATGGCTACCACGGGTTTAGGAAGTGAACGTATGAGTTTCTGAAGATCGAGTACATTGAGTCGCGGGATACCATCTTTACCGATATAGCCACCCTTACCTTTGATGTTCTGGTCGCCACCGCTGCAAAAGGCCTTGTCGCCTTCGCCGGTAAGAACCACCACGCCAACATTCTCTGCTTCCCGGCAGTATTGCATGGCTTCGATCATCTCCTTCACCGTGTCGGGGGTAAAGGCATTGCGGTATCTGGGGCGATTGATGGTTATTTTGGCAATCCCTTCGAAATATTCGAATTTGATCTCTTCGTATTCTTTTATCGTTGTCCAGTTTCGTGTTGTATTCATAAATCCGATTGTTTTTGCTGATGTTCCATGCTTTGTGATCTGCCGGATTACTCCTTTGATCTCAGAAAGCAAAAGTAATCCTTAAGTGTCTGCGCCGATAACTTATTGTTGGTGATGACCTCCAACAGAGCGGGGCGACCGGAAGCTTGAGGGGCAAAAAAGACAGGGAACTGCTCAATTAAATCTTCCTCGCTCTGCACCCTGTAATAGGGTATGTTGAAATTGGCAGCAATACCGGCAGTTTCCAGTTGGTGATTTGTTTCAATAAACGGTTCCAGTTCATCGTAGCCGTTTGGGCCGTCAATGATTCTGAAGATATTGCCCCCGCCGTTGTTGATTACAATAATGCGGAAGTTACCGGGCAGGTTGGTGTTCCAGAGTGCGTTGCTATCATAGAAGAATCCAATATCACCGGTAATCACTACTACAGGTCCCTGTTGATTGTATGCGAATCCAGCTGCCGTTGAGTTACATCCATCGATGCCACTGACTCCCCTGTTGGAATAGAAGGTGAGCGAAGGTCTTAGGTTGAAGAGTTGACCGTATCTCACCGGTGTGCTGTTGGCCAGATGTATGCTGCTTGCTTCGGGCAACCGGTTGAAGATATGTTCATACACTTTCAAGTCACTAAACTTCAGACTATCCATAAAAACAGCGTGTCGCAATGCGGAAAGCTCGTCGGCTTGTTTCCACTTGAGGGAGTAGGAAGTTTGATCGGCAGTGTCAGCTATCGATATACCTATAGCCTCATCGACTGTTGTAAACTGCGTATTGCCCGACATAGCTGCCACACCTTTGTGAACGACCATAGACAGAAGTTGCTGAAGGAACACTTCAGGCTGAAGGGCAATTGTTGAAGTGAGCGACTGGTATGTATCGTAGTGAAAATCCTCAGGATCAGGATTTATGTGCCAGTGTTGTTCCGGCTGCATTGCCCGCAGCATGGCTTTTACTTTCTTGGAGACAATGGCTCCACCGATAGTCAGAAGGATATCGGGCTTGAATTCGTCGTTTCTTTCCGGAGGTATCTGTGCCAGGGTACGGTCGATGCAGTTGATGAATTCAGGTTCAGTGAGATTGGAAGTACTCTCGGTAAGTACTGCTACGGTAGGATCGGCAGCCAGTTCTTTTAACAGTTGCCTGATCTCCCCGTCGGGCGGCATTTGTCCGACAAGTATAAGCTTTGATGAAGCCTTATTCCAGTGGTTTGCCAGTTCATCCAGCGTGGGGACATCAATACCCGTGATACCGGGGATATAGCTGATTACCCTCACCTCAGGCTGCTCGGCCGGCAGATTGATATCATATAGGGGCTCATCCAAGGGGAGATTAAGCTGCACGGGCCCAGGAGCAGGGTATAGGGTACGGTCGACGGCTTCATTGACCAGTCTGTCGAAATACCATTCATCCTTATCCGTCTGAATAGTCACAGGCAGGTTAAAGCTTTTCCTGATATAGTTGGCATACACGTTCTGTTGACGTATAGTCTGACTGTCGCCCTGATCAATAAGATCAGCCGGGCGATCGGCAGTGATAACCAACAAGGGAATTTTCTGATAATAGGCTTCCGCGATAGCAGGCGCATAATTAAGCACCGCTGATCCGCTGGTACAAAGCAATGCCACCGGTTTATGGCTCTGCATGGCAAGACCGAGCGCGAAGAAGCCGGCACTACGTTCATCAGCCACGCTAATTAGTTGGAGCGCTTTATTTGCTCCAAAAAGTATGATGACCGGCGCATTGCGTGAACCGGGTGATACAACCACCTGTTCGATTCCCTTTGCGACCAAGATGGCGGCAAGCCTGCTGATGTGCTTTTTACTCATGTATCTTATTAAAACGCTAAGTTCTGTATTTTTTCAATTTCTGCCAAGAGTGTGCGACTTTTAATGGCTGTTTCCACCCATTCGGCTTCGGGTACTGAGTTGTATGTGATACCACCGCCTGCATAGAGCGTAGCTTCTGTTTCATTGGTCTGCATACAGCGGAGGTTCACGAACAAGGAGGTTCTCTTTTCCATATTTACCGGACCAAGATAACCGGAATAAAAGGAGCGCGGGTAATCTTCGGTTGCCCGGATGAGTTCCAGTGCTTCAGGAGCGGGCCAACCACAAACGGCAGGGGTAGGGTGCAATTCCTGCAGCAGAAGGTCCAGTTTAATTGATGGCAGTTTGGCCCTGAAGTTTGTACGCAGGTGTTCCACATTTCCGGCAGAGCAGGTGTAGGTTTCACTCTTTTCCAAATCAGTACATCCTGCATTGTTAAGTCTCTCTTCGATATATTTCACCACCCACTCCTGTTCATCAATCTCCTTTTGTCCCCAGGGACCCGGTGATTTGACCATACGCGTGCCGGCAAGCGCCATGGTTTCAATTTGAAGCAGGCTGCTTTGATACGGCCCAATACGAGGGATGGCCTCAGCATTCAACAACAATTCGGGCGAAGCGCCCAACCAACATCCTATTCCGGGAAACGACACCAGATAGACAAAGGCATGGGGGAATCGGTCCATCAGACGGTTGAAGAGCAAGGGTGCTTCTGTATTCCGGTTGAAGGGAATCCGCAGGTTTCTTGACAGCACTGCTTTTTGAAGGGAACCTATACGTATAGCCTTCAACATTTTTTCTACCTGATTGAGGTAATTATCTTTCGAGGTGGAGGCTGGCAGGGGTGTAGGGGAATAGTGTTGGTCATTCAATGCTGATAATGTAATATCTTCGGAGTGGACAGTAGTATCTGAGGGATGTAGCGCCAATGCATCCTCACCATAGAACAGATGGTCGGCTCTATACCAGATTGAAGGCATATTTACATCGAAAGGGGCAAAGATAAAGCCCTTCTCATCCTCAGGAAGCCACGAATTCAGTCGCAGTATCAATGGTCGCTCGAAGCTTAAAATAGTAACTGGTTCAGAGGCATCGGGTAAACGGTACGACACAAATGGCTGTTGATGAAACAGGCATTCTCTCTGGAAGCCTGCAAGTTTGGGATAATCCATCATGACTTGGAAATTACCATAACAGTAAGGCGGGATACGCAAACCAATTCACCATCTGAATTGGAGATCTTTACTTCCCATACATGCAGTTTACGGGAACGGGAGATTAGTGAAGCCCGACCCTTTACTAGTCCGCTCTTAGCTTTTCTTACATGCGTTGCATTGATCTCCACGCCCACAATAGTATGCGTTTGTGGATCAACCATGCTTGCCGAGGCCATGCTGCCAAGTGTTTCGGCGAATGCCGCAGAAGCACCACCATGCAATAGTCCGAAGGGTTGTTTGGTACGCCCGTCAACAGGCATGGTTCCTTCAAGATAATCATAACCGATTTCAGTATATATTATTCCGAGATGCTCCACCATAGTACCTTTTGAAAGATCATTCATCTGGCTAAGCGACATCCCGGACAACAGGGTAGTTTCCATAATTTAAAATAAAGTACAATAAACAGAGCTGAATTGATTTGGTTGCTACTGCTAGTGCAAAGTTAATTAAAAGTGTGGTCACGGATGAAGCTTCCCACTTTATCGTAATAATTTACTCAAATATTGCATTAAGCAAATATTATCATATACATTTGTTCCTTTTACGACAAACATGAAATATAAATCCTTCATCTCTGCACTCCTGATGCTTCCATTACTCAGTTTGGCAAAAGAGGAGTTGAATATCACTAAAACCCAGGGACTTTCCCTATCCACAATGTCAGTACGTTGTGCGCAAATAGGAAAATTGGAAGCTGAAACAGCCAGACCCAGGCACCTGAGGCAAAAGGCCCGTGTGAATCTGAAGCGGCTACGAGAAGGCACACTACTGGTGAGGCTAAAGACTGAAGAGAAAAAAATTGCGGCCCTTGAAAACAAAGGGAAAACAGAACTGGCAGAGAGAACCAGAAGTTTGCGAAGAGAGCAGAATCTCAGGATTGTAGATGCTTTTCAGAAACATTACGCCTTTTCAAAAGTAGTTTTCTTTTTCAACACTGATTCCAGGAAAGTATTAGAGCATCAGTGGGAAGGTATTTTTCTTGACAATAACCTCGAAAGGGATATGTCTATTAGAATAGATACAACCAAAGGTTATTACATCGGTGAGATTGATGTGCTGGAGGCTGATACGGCAAAACATGCTGATATGCCTTACTGGGATCCGAATACAAAGAAAATGGAACACACCTATTATGGGTCGCCTTCAGATTTTTCACGCTGTGCCCTTGTGATCAGGGACCGGAACTTTATACAGTTGCGCCGTCCATTCCCTTATTATGTAAGCTGTGAATCAGAGCAAACAAGTGATATGGTTGTAAGAACCATTAATACGGCAATCAAACCCTCCGTTTACCAGGCAGTGGAGAAAATGAATAAGAAGCTTAACAGGAAATACAGGAAATATTTCGGTTACTAGAAGGAAAATCATTACTTGATTTCCATCAACGCGCTTTCCCCTTCATTCGTAATGGCTCCCAGGAAGTAGTCATATCCTTCCAATAGGGTTACAAGATTATATTAAGATGACGTTCCATTCAGACAAACAGTCTAATTCAGTAAATTTGCAGTTCATAAATTACTTCTGCGATGAATACTGAAAAGAACATAATTGAACCATTCCCGGTTTATACCACACGACTTGTAAAAAGTGAAGATTTAAACCACCATGGTACTTTGTTTGCCGGGAGAACGGCCGAATGGTTCGTTGAATCGGGGTTTATTGCTGCTGCCAGTATATTGAATCCGCGAAGCGTTGTTTGTCTTAAGGTGCATGGTATGTACTTCTCCAAACCTGCCCGTCCCGGCGATATCCTGAAGTTCACTTCAAAGATTGTTTATGCGGGCAAGAGCAGTCTTACAGCCTTTGTGGAAGTTAAGATGAAGGGGAATGACCAGGCACTTGTGAGCGGTTTTGTTACGTTCATTCATGTGGATCATGAAACCAAACCATTAGCACATAATCTTGTGATCGATCCTGTTGCTGAGGAAGATAAGAGGCTGTTTGAGGAAGCATTATCTTTAAGAAGGTAGTGTTCAGGGATTGAAATCCTCAGTTTGTATTCCGGTTAACCGGGAGGATTCCGACCCTTCACAATTTCCCTGATTATCGCCCGATCACTGACCATGTAAATATTTAGCGGGAAGCCTTTCCTGTAGCTTATTTTTTACTAAGTTTGAAGAAGATTTGTTTTTATTTCAAACATTAATAAGGTACGATCTTTATGGAATATGAAGTCCTGAAGCCGGTTAAAGAAGGCAATATAGTGGTGCTCACCCTGAGCAGACCCCAGGCGCTCAATGCGCTGAATACTAAGTTTTTTGATGAGATGGACCATTATCTTGAGGAGCTGGCTGCTGATGAAACTATCAGAGTGCTGATCATCACCGGTGAAGGCAAGGCTTTTGTGGCCGGTGCCGATATTGCTGAAATGGTTAATATGACCGGCGACCAAGCCAGAGCTTTCTCCCGTAAAGGTCAGGAAGTATTCGATAAAATCGGACTCATGCCTTTCCCTGTTATTGCTGCCATTAACGGATATGCTCTAGGTGGAGGACTGGAGCTTGCCATGGCTTGCGACATCAGGGTCGCTTCTGATAAAGCCAAATTCGGGCAACCGGAAGTAAGTCTTGGACTGATACCAGGTTATGCCGGAACACAGCGGTTACCCCGCCTTACCAATCTGTCGGATGCTCTATACCTGCTCACCACCGGTGAAGCAGTTGATGCCAATACCGCTCTTTCCATGCGACTGGTACAGAAGGTAACGGAACCTGAAAACCTAATGCCAGAAGCTATGCGTATTGCAACGGTGATAGCATCAAGAGGTCCTATGGCCGTTAAACTGGTGAAATCAGTAACAAGAAACGGACTGAACAGTAGCTTCAGCGATGGAGAACTCCTTGAATCAAAACAGTTTGGTGATCCTTTTGGCACTGAAGGAACGGAAGGGATGAAAGCATTCCTTGAGAAACGCAAACCTGAATGGTGATAGTTTTCAGAGAAACAAAATCGTTGATTTAGAAATAGTCAGGAACAATAAACAAGATACTTTATGGAATACAATGATAGAATACAAAATGTAACAGTATTGGGTGCGGCCGGTAAAATGGGCAGTGGTATCCTTCTGCTGATGGCCCTTGAGATGGCTGATCAGAAACTGAAGCCTGAGAACAAGGAGAAATCCTATGTGCTCAATGCCATGGATGTTACATCGGGTGCCTTACCCGGATTGATGAAATACATTCGCACCCAGGTGCTTAAGGCTGCTGAAAAAAAGGTGGTTGCCCTCAGGAAGATATATGCCGACAGGAAGGACCTTATTGAGAATTCCGAGATCATCGATGAATATATTGAAGATGTGATGAGCATTATAAGGCCGGGTACCAGAATAGAGGTAGCATTTGAAAGCACCCTCGTATTTGAAGCAGTGAGTGAGAATGCTGCCCTGAAGGCTAAGTTGTTCAGCCAGATAGATCAGAACAACCCGCTGAAACCATGGTTTTTCACGAACACTTCATCGGTACCCATTGAAGGATTGAATGAAAAGTCGGGTATTGAAGGAAGGGTGTTGGGCTTCCATTTCTATAATCCGCCGGCCATTCAGAAACTGGTGGAGCTGATCACCATAAAGGAGAATCCGGCAGGCATGCGCGAATTTGCTCTTGACCTGGCAAAAAATCTTCGGAAGATCATTGTTCCATCCAACGATATGGCAGGCTTTGTAGGCAACGGTCACTTTATGAGAGATGCCCTCTACAGCATTGAGAAGGCTGAGGTGCTTTCCGCGGAAATGCCCGTTTATGAAGCCATCTATGCTGTGAATAAGGTAAGTCAGGATTTCCTGATGCGTCCAATGGGAATCTTCCAGTTGATCGACTATGTGGGTGTAGATGTGGTGCGATTCATCATGAATGTCATGAATCCATACTTTAAGAATGAAAATCTGCACAGCGAGATGCTCGATAAGTTGTTTGATCTGGGTATAAAGGGCGGACAATATGCCGATGGTAGTCAGAAGGATGGTATGCTGAAATATGAAAAAGGCAGACCGGTGGCTGTTTACAGTCTTGAAAAGAAGGATTATGTTCCGTTCGCTTCCTTCGCAGGTAAAGTAGATGAATGGCTGGGAGAGATGCCCAAAGAGGTGATGCCATGGAAGAATATCATTAAGCTGGCTGATAAGGATGCAGCCGCCAGGGAAGCATTTGCACAACTAAAGACAATGAAGACCAAAGGTGCAGAACTGGCCATAGCTCATGCCCGCCGATCGCGTGAGATAGGACAGCAGCTGGTGAATACAGGTGTTGCCGCCTCAGCTCAGGATGTTAATACAGTTCTGGCAACCGGCTTCTTCCATGCTTACGGCCCTGTAAATGATTTCGTCAACTAACCTTTAATCCCTGAACAAATGAAACCACGCAGAAAGATATATATGATTGCCGGTTACAATACCATCTCCATGGGTACCGGACGTAAGGAATTCAATCCAAAGAAAGAACGCCCCGGGCTTGAGCATTATCTGAAAGAGGCCGGTCAGGGTACACTTCAACAGATTGGAGGAGCAAAGAATGTGGATGAAGGGGTAATCGGCAACTTTATGGCTGCCCGCTTCAACCGACAGGGACATCTTGGCGCTTTTATGGCGATGATAGACCCGGGATTACGTTACAAACCATCACTTAGAGTGGAAGGAGCCTGTGCATCAGGAGGACTGGCGCTGGTTAGCGGGATTAAGTCGGTGCTGTCGGAATCGGCCGATGTAGTTCTCGCAATAGGAGTAGAGGTGCAGAATACCGTTAAAGCAATTTATGGTGCCGATATCCTGGCTTATGCAGGTTGGTTCAACAAGAGAAAGGATGGACATGCTTATTTCTTCCCCGGACAATTCAGCGATCGGGCAGGTGCCTATTTCAGCAAATATGGTCGTGAGAAGACGCGTCTAGGTATGGCACGCTGGTACCGCAATGCCATTGAGAATGCCCGTTTATGCCCCACAGCCCAAGAGTATTCAAATGCAACCGTTGATTTGGACGAACAGGGACTTACAGAACCTACACCCAAGTCCTTTACGGATAATCTGAATGTATTCGACTGCTCAAAGGTATCAGATGGAGCATCAGCCATAGCCATTGTTTCTGAAGAAGGCCTCAAACGTGCCGGCGTATCATTGAAAGATGCAGTAGAGGTTATTGCCGTAGGACATGCTACCGATGACATCACCGCCGATCCGGAAGACCGTACCGTTATGTCAACCATAAAGGAAGCCGTAAGGGTCGCTCTGAAAGATGCAGGCATCACTGTTAATCAGCTTGCCACCATTGAAACACACGACTGTTTCTCCATCGCCGGACTAATTACATTGGAGTCAATAGGACTGGCTGAGCCGGGCAAGGGCGCCGACTTTATATTGGAAGGCAACACTTCACGCACCGGCAGAATTCCTATCAACACAACGGGAGGCCTGATTGGGTGGGGACATCCAACCGGCGCTACAGGTGTTCACCAAGCGGTAACGGTATGGGAACAACTCACCGGCAGGGCAGGCAATGCACAGATCAATATCCCCGCCGACCGTCCTTACGCACTGTCCATCAATATGGGTGGTGACGACAGGACAGTGGTTGCAATAGTTTATAAGAAATTATAAAGAATTATGTTGAATGAAAAAGACCTTCACTACATTAGTGAAGGTCTTTTATTATTACTGACTTTTGATTCTTGATTTGAGTGTGCTACTTCGTATCTGCAGTGTTAAAAATGCAGTGTCATTGAAGCGCATGCTTCTCAAAGTATCCCTCAATTATACGTTCTTCAATATTACTGCAGTCCCCATTCCACCTCCGATACACAAAGATGCAAGTCCCAACTTTTTGCCGGTACGTTTCATTTCGTGGATAAGGCTTACGGTGATGCGGTTACCTGAAGCACCAATAGGATGGCCTAGAGCGATGGCTCCACCATTAACATTACAGTTCTGCTCAAACCATTCAGGAGTTACGCCGTGCTCTTCGCTCAGTTGTTTGATTACTCCCAGTGACTGGGCGGCAAAAGCCTCATTAAGTTCCAACACCTGTATGTCGGACAGTTTAAGGTTGGCTTTCTGAAGAGCCTTGCGAATGGCAGGTACCGGTCCAAGTCCCATTACTGCGGGCTCAACACCTCCCTGGCCGATAGCTATGATCTCCACCAGAGGGGTCAGTCCATGTTCTTTTACAGCTTCTTCACTGGCCACCAGCACAAATGAGGAGCCGTCATTAATTCCTGAGGCATTACCTGCTGTTACCGAACCATCTGCTTTAAAAGCAGGGCGGAGGTTACCTAGTTTCTCAGGATTGGTGGTACGGTTTACGAACTCATCTGTATCAAAAACAGTGGTTTCTTTCTTTGTAGTGAAGGTAAGCGGCACAATTTCCTCTTTGAACTTGCCATTATCGATGGCTGCAGCGGCTTTCTGCTGTGATTTATAGGAAAACTCATCCTGCTGCTGCCTGGTGATATTCAGTCGTTCGGCAATATTCTCTGCCGTAATACCCATGTGCAGACCGGAGAAAGCATCGGTTAGTCCGTCGAGAATCATAGCATCAACTGCCTTAAAGTCGCCCATCTTAACACCGTTACGAACGTTTCCCGGAAGGACAAAGCAGGAAGCTGACATATTCTCGGTACCTCCGGCAAGTATGAGGTTTGCCTCACCTGCACGGATGTTGTTGTATGCGGTGAGAATACTCTTCATGCCGCTGCCGCAGATCATGTTGATTCCCCAGGCCGGTACTTCCTGAGGGATGCCTGCCTTGATGGAAGCCTGACGTGCAACGCCTTGCTTCTGTCCGGCCGACAGGATATTTCCAACAATCACCTCATCGATCTTTGCAGGATCAACCTTTGTTTCTTCGATGATTTTTTTAATTACTTCAGCTGCCATATCAGCCGGATGCATGTTAGTAAGCGCCCCGCCGAATTTACCTATGGCGGTTCTTTTAGCTGCTACGATAAAAACTTTGCTCATTTTGATTTAAGATTTATTGTATACGATATGAATTAGTTAATTTCTTATTTATGACGGCCTGTTTAGTCAGGATGTTGATTTATCCTGTGGATCAACATGCCGTTGGTATTTGCTATTTATTTAGTCTTGTAACCATCTCCTGTGCGATGTATGATGCCACATCATCGGCATAAGAATTCATGCTGAAGCCTGCATCATAGCCCAGTTCCTTTGCAAGTTCATGTGAAAGACGTGGACCACCGCAAATGAGAATCACCTTACTGCGTAGGCCTTCAGCTTCCAACATCTCAACCAACTCGGTGAGGTTCTTTATGTGAACATCCTTCTGGGTCACCGTTTGTGATACAAGCAACGCATCGGCCTTCATCTCAATAGCCTTGGCAATGAAGTCTTCATTCAGCACCTGGCTTCCCATATTGAGGGTTTCAAACATTTCATAACGCTCAAGACCATAATGTCCGGCATATCCTTTCATATTCATGATGGCATCAATACCCACAGTATGGGCATCCGTACCTGTGCTGGCACCTATGATCACAATCTTGCGACCAATCCGGCTCTGTATGAATTCATCCGTTTCATGCATGTCCATAACGGTTGATTCCACTTTAGGAACATGAATGGAGGTATAATCCACCGTATGAACACAACTGCCATAACAGGTGAAGAAGGTGAATCCTTTGGTCAGTTCCTTGTAGTAAACGACCTGTGGATTCTCAAATCCCATTTTACGCATCAATTGCTTGGCTGCTTCTATTGCTTCATCGTTGCATGACACAGGCAGCGTGAAACTAAGCTGTGTCTTGCCATCGTTCATTGTATCGCCGTAAGGCTTAACAGCTGTAAGATCCAGTGTCTGGTCAACGCTGCTTTTGTTCATCGAATATAATCCGCTACTCATTACTTCTTTTCTCCTTTCATCAAATCAATAAACGGGTTCAGGTAGTTATTGTCCTTTTCTACCACTCCGCTGAGTCCTTTACCACCTGTTTTGGGACGCTTAACATCTGCAAAGATCCCTTTCTCAAGGGCGTTGAACAGTCCCTCTTTCTCTATTTTCATCAGCAGATCAAGAGCTTCGTCAAGCACCTGCTGAGCTCTCGACTGGATGATTCCGCCATTCTTATATTCCACCTCGTCGCCTATGCCCTTCATGTTGTTGAAGATGTACCGGGCGTTTTCAATGGCAAGGTATCTGTCGGACATAAAGGGAGTATGTACAGCCTCGGTGATCATGCCCAGCAGTTGAATTCCCTGTCCGGTCCAGATGGAGATCTCGTTAAAGAGCGCATTCTGTATCTGGCCTCTGAAGATATTGCCTGTCATGAACTTGGTTGGAGGCATATATTTGAGTGGCGCTTTAGGGAATATTTCGCGGGTCATCTGTGCCTGAGCAAGCTCATAAAGGAACCCATTCTCCATGTCAGGATTCATCTCGAAGGCATGACCCAGTCCCATCTGTTCTTCGGGCAAACCGGCAAGCAACGCTAGCTGTTCGTTGATGAGATCACTGGCAAGTACCGTGCGTGCTTCTTCAAAAGCATCGGCTGTAGTAAGGTAGTTGTCTTCACCCGTGTTGATGATTACCCCTGCAAATCCGTTGATTACACGCGAGAAATACTGGTCAACCATGGTACGCTGCATATTGATATCGCGGAATAAAATCCCGTAAAGGGCATCATTAAGCATGACATCCAGGCCTTCCAAAGCGCCCATCACAGCTATTTCAGGCATACAAAGACCGGAGCAATAATTGCACAGGCGCACATATCGGCCAACTTCGTCACTTACCTCATTCAGTGCTTTACGCATGATCCTGAAGTTCTCCTGAGTAGCATAGGTTCCACCGAATCCTTCCGTGGTTGCCCCAAAAGGCACATAATCTAGAAGACTCTGTCCGGTGGTTCTTATCACGGCAATAATGTCAGCACCCTGTCGTGCAGCAGCCTGTGCCTGAACTACATCTTCATAGATGTTTCCTGTGGCGACAATAACATAGATGTATGGTTTGGCACCTTCGCCTATGTTGGCAATGAAATCTTCCCGTCGCTTGCGATTGGCACTTATGCGTTCAATGCTGGCATCAATATAGGGTTTAAGCGCCTCATTGATTTCCTGCTGGGAATGAGCTGCTGCATTGGTGATATTATAGGATTTATTGGAAACCTTTTCAGCTATCTCCTGAGGGGAAAGTCCGGTTTCCAGGATAGCATTTCCAAGGTAGTAAAGCACTCCCTGATTGAGCACACCATTATTTTTCAGGTCATCAACCACAATATTTGGCAAGGGAGCTTCATTCTCATCGATGCCGTCAATTCCCATGAGACGGCAGAGGGTGCGTTCAACGGCAACGGTAGTATAACCGTTCACAAACTTCTGCATTTCCACAGCAATACTACCGGCAATCTGCCGTGCTTTAGCCACTTTATGGAAATTCAGTCCAAGCTTACTTTTTTGCATTATTGATTTCGTAATTACGTTAATATTTAACTTCTTTAGCCTTCGGCGTTCAATAGTTGTTCAAAGAGACGCGTTCAATATTGTTCAATGTTGTTTACCGGATGACATCAAATACCATTTTGCTCTTTCAAGCAGTGCTTCATCCACCTCAAGTATGGCAGCTATGCGCAGGGCTTCATGGGGCACTTCATCCTCTTCATTCAATTGTCCGTCCTTTGCGGGATGTACTTCCAGCAGAGAGTAGTCCATATAGTCATTGATGGTTTCAATGGTTGGTTTTGAGCTGATCTCATCTGTGCGTAATCCTGATACCCTTAATCGGCGACAGTTAGTGTCAAATCCACTATAATGGGTGGTTATCAGACTCCTCACATTTTGCTGACTAAGCATATCAAGCAGGGCATTTACCAGTGCCAGTCCTTCCTGGGGATTGGTAGTGCGGGCAGGTTCATCAATCAGCGCCAATAGTCTGGTGTTCGTGCGTGAAGCATGTATTATACCGTTGATCTTAAGCATTTCCGCAGCAAAAGAGGAGAGTCCCTGCAACTCCGACTGTTCATCATCCATACTGTTCATGATCCGGTCAACGGGAACTATTACAGCACTCTCAGCCGGTACAAAGAAACCATACTGGAAAAGGTATTGAGCCAATGCCACTGTTTTAAGCAAAACGGTCTTCCCAGCCATATTGGCGCCGGTGATCAGGCATGGTGCGTCATCAAGCATGATATCTACAGGCTGGTACTTCTTACCTTTAGCCTTCAGTGCATCTTCAATAGCGGGATTGAATAAATTGTGATATTGGGTTTCACCCCTGTGTTCTATTGAGTTACCATTGTGATCTATTAAGTTCTGATGACCGACCACAGGTTTACACAGTCCAAATCTTAAAGCCAAGGATGCTTTTGCCAACCAAATATCCAAATCAGCAAGAGCATCCAGATCTTTCAGCAGTTGCTGACTGAAGGGCTTAAGCTGAAGCGTCAGACTCTCCCGCACACTATCCTCAATTTCCAGACATTGCAGTCGCACTTTCTCAGCCTTCTGCTCATCCTCAGGAGTACTGGACATTTTACTTAAGGCATCATATTGTCTGCGGAGGTCAGCCAGTTCCTTGTTATAGGCATCGTAAATATAGAAATGCGGCACCCGCTGTTTGTCGGGATCAAGGATGGTAATAATCTCAGAAACATCCTTAAAATCAACAACATTGCATTGAAGGGTGTGGAGTATGCCACTGAGTCGGTCAATGATCAGGGCAAGCCGCTTTATCTCAAACAATCCGATATCATCAGGTATAAGTCCCGATTGAAGCATCGTCAGTGTTCCGGTTATATCGTGGACTTCCGACAAAGCATGTTTGAGACTTTCCAACAATTGTTTGCCATCAGGTCTGTCTGCAGCGGCATCTTCAAGCAGTGACTTAAGTTGAGCTACTTTCTCCAGTTGATAGGTTATCTCCTCTGCCGAAGTCAACAGATGTTGTCTGAGCAGGTGCTGACGTCCCGGCCCTGATTGCAGATCAAGGGCATCAGCCATAAACCGAAGACCGGGAACCTTATTGATCATATGGGAGAATAGAGCCATGACTTATTGTTTTTTAATATCGTAAACAGGAATCTGCAATACTTCGGACAAACCGGCACACAGTTCTTCTGAATTGAGCACATACCCGGCAGGAGATACAGGATTAACACATACAGCCAACAGTTTGGTGCTGAGGAGCACGCGCAACTGATGTCCGCTGCTTATGAAGGCCCTGTATGTTTCGGGCTTCACAAATAACCGGGTAAAGTCCCTGATTATGAGTGTAGTGTTCTTGAAGCCTTTCTGCATTCTAATAAAATCAAGCATCCTATCGCTCACTGCTCCGGTGACATATAAGGTATTGCCATGCCTGAACAGATCCTGTTCATGATCTTTCAAGAGGAAAACGGAAGGTATGTTCAGATCGTGGATTGTACCATTTTCATCCAGCGCATATAACCCGGATTCTCTAGTTAAAAGGCTTTCAACGCCACTAAGTCCACTAACACTTCCAACACTACCAACCCCTTCAAACACCGGAATTCTGATCAGTTCATACACAAACTTGGTATGGCTTATCAGTTTAGTGATGCTGGCAGATACTGCCGCTCCGGTATTGAGGATCATGCTGTCAGTTACCGCCGGTGATCCATGGCTAAGTCGTGAGATGGCGCCATCCACAATAGTGGTGTCCACGTTATAGGCATCCATCCTATTGATCAGTTGCCTGAGCCAAAGAGTATCGGCAGGACCGGAGAACATCACCTTACCTCTGGAGAGAGCTCGGGCTGTAACCAGTCGTCCAAGGGCAGTACTGCGGGTACTTATTTCAAGGATCTCGGCACTTATCCGCCTTTGACGGAAATGCTTCTCTGAAGTGATGAAGATGAGTGATTTGTATAGTTCCGTTTCCGGTTTAGCCGTGCCGGTAACCCTATCGGTCCTCTCGCCATCCACACCTACAGAGGTAAGCGCAAGCCTCCTTCCGGAGTGTTCCAGTCGCCTCAACACATAATTGAGGCATTCTGTTTTACCGGTGTTTTTTTCGAGTCCAACAATCGACAGGCTCTTATACTTTAATATCTCATCAACAAATGGCATTTATTTTATTTAATGGCTACGCTTTTTACGCGACAACCCTTCAGGTTCAAGTGACAACCCGTCGCCCCTAAGCAGTGCTGCAACACCTTCTTCCGTTGGCTTGCAGTCTTCGCAGTGGCATTCATTCTTATAATCAGAGGGTTCGGTATAAGTGGTGATTACACCTTCAAAATTGCGCAGAACCACCCTTCCCGGAGCCTGTGAAATAATGTACGTAGGCATAACAGGAGTCTTGCCGCCACCACCCGGTGCATCAACAACGAAAGTGGGCACTGCAAATCCTGAGGTATGTCCGCGCAGGTTTTCGATGATCTCGATACCCTTGGAAACAGGCGTACGGAAATGCTCCAGTCCCATGGAAAGGTCGCACTGGTAGATATAATAAGGGCGAACCCTGATTTTCACCAAACCATGAACCAGTTTCTTCATAACATGCGTACAGTCGTTGATGCCGCGTAAAAGTACTGACTGGTTACCCAGAGGGATACCTGCATTGGCCATCCGTTCACATGCAGCCGTTGATTCAGGCGTTATTTCATTGGGATGATTGAAATGCGTATTAACCCAAATAGGGTGATACTTCTTCAGCATGTTTACCAGATCATCTGTTATACGCTGCGGACAAACCACCGGAGTACGGGTACCGATACGTATAATCTCAACATGAGGTATTGCCCTCAAGCGCTGGATGATCGACTCAAGCATTCTGTCGCTTACCATCAATGCATCGCCACCTGAAAGGAGAACATCGCGTACCTGTGGGGTACGGGCGATATAATCTATGCCTTTTTGGATGCGTTCTGAAGGTGATTCATCATCTGTTTGTCCGGCAAACCTTCTTCTGGTGCAATGACGGCAGTACATGGAACACATATCGGTGATCAGGAACAGCACTCTATCAGGATAACGGTGTGTAAGACCGGGTACAGGGGCATCACCATCTTCATGAAGCGGATCAAGCAGATCAGCCAGTGACTGGTGTGTTTCAAGACCTGAAGGTACCGCTTGTTTGCGAACCGGACAATTGGGATTATCAAGATCAATCAATGATAGGTAATAGGGAGTAATAGCCATCCTTAGGGTGTTGAGTGATTCCTTAACACCTTTCTCTTCATCAGGATTGAGCGGTATGTATTTCTTAAGCTGTTCAAATGTCTCAATCCGGTGCTTCACCTGCCACTTCCAGTCGTTCCACTGTTCATCCGTTGCTTCCGGAAAGAACCTTTCGCGGCCGGCGATTTTATTTTCTTCAACCATTTCCATTTTTTTTAGTACATCACCCCTGAGCCTTCTCCTAAAGGAAATAGGAGCAATCCAGTTCTCCTAGAAGAGAAGAATCGGGGATGAAGTGAATTTTACGCATACAATTCTGTAAACACCTTCCTTAACTTGTCACTTTCTCTCAACAGTTCGAGAGTGATCTCAGCATGCCCTTTGGTATAGCCGTTACCGACAATCATGGTAACATCACTGCCAACACCTTCAGCGCCCAAAGCAGCCTTGGTAAAGCTGGTTGCCATGGAGAAGAAGTAAACCAGACCGTCGTTCTTTGTACAGAGTATGCTGGTCATTTCAGTGTCGGGGATGTTCACATTATTGATGGTGATATCAGCCAATTTACCTTTGGTGATTTCTTCAATTTTCTCTAAAACCGGAACAGGATTGGTAGCATTGGCAGAGAACACATAGTCGCAGAAACCTAATTCCTGCAAGCGCTTTGTACTCTTCTCACTGTGGGTGAGGCCGATAACCATACCTGTAACGCCTGCACGTTTTTTAGCTTCATAACAGCAAAGCATGCCTGATTTTCCACCGGCACCTATGATGAATACAATATCACCCGGTTTAACCAGTTTAGCAGTCTGTGCAGGGGCACCGGCTACATCCAATGCTGATAGAGCAAGTTTCTCAGGCATATCAGCAGGTATCTTGGCATATATACCACTTTCAAACAAAATAGCTTTTCCATCAATGTCAACCTGGTCAACATCCTTGCGGATCTCTTTGATCTTGTCAATACGCAGTGGAGTAAGAGAAAGTGATACAAGCGTTGCAATCTTATCGCCCACTTTAAGGTCAATCTTGCCTTGCAGCGCAGTGCCTATTTTCTCCACAACACCCAACAGCATACCGCCTGATCCGGTAACGGGATTGCGGTGTTTTCCTTGTTTGGCAACGATATCAAGCATGATTTCGGCGATCTTCTTTTCATCACCACCGGCCTGTTCTTCAATCTGTGTGAAACTAGCTGAGTCAACATTCAATGTCTTTACATCAATGAGAATCTCATTGTCGTAAATCTCGTCCATATTATTATCAATCTTATTGGCAGGTTGTGGTAGAACTCCGATTGGTTCAATTACCCTATGCACTCCGTATTTATTTCCTTTTTTCATTGTTTTTTAGCTTATACAATTAATTATCATTTATCAAGTTGTTCAAAGTTGTTCAAAGTTGTCAGATCCTTGTAGTTTTTGAACGCGAAGCATTGAACAACTATTGAACGCCGCAGGCTTTGAACTAAACCAGCGGTTTTAAGCCGAGTATCCGTCGTGCCTCAGCAGGAGTAGCTATTTCGCGACCAAGTTCCTTTGCCATGCGAACCACTTTTTCAACCAATGCTCCATTGGATGGAGCCAGTACTCCCTTCGACAAGTAGACATTATCTTCCAGTCCAACGCGTACATTTCCTCCATCAATTATAGCAGCCATGGCGAGTGGGAATTCAAACCTACCAACTCCGGCAACGGTATAGGTTGCATCGTGCGGCAGACTATTGCGCAGGAAAATAAAATCACGCAGTTCACCGGTAATGCCACCGTTAACACCCATCACAAGGTCGAAATGCATCGGACTCTGGATATAGCCTTTTTTAGCCAGGCGCAGTGCCATATCGATCATACTCTTATCGAATACCTCGAGTTCAGGTTTAATGCCCAGGCTTATCATGCGTTCGCCGAAATACTTGATAGTGTTTTCAGTATTGAAGAATACTTCATCTCCACCAAAATTCAGCGTTCCGCAATCAAGCGTTGCCATCTCAGGCTTCAATTCTGTTGGCTGCAGTCTTTCATCATCCGTCATACCCACGGCACCGCCGGTAGAAGGTTGGATTATAACATCAGGTATCACTGCCTTTATGGCTTCCATGACTACCCTGAAGCGTTCCTTGTCCTGTGTGGGAGTTCCGTCATCATATCTAACATGCAGGTGAATAATACTGGCACCGGCATCATAAGCTGATTTGGCTTCGCGCACAAATTCCTCAATGGTGTAGGGTACCGCAGGATTGTGCTCTTTCAATACTTCTGCGCCACTTATGGCAGCAGTGATGATCATCTTTTCCATATTATCCTTTTTTGATGCGTTGACTATTGACAGGAACCACGCAAGTGCCGCTGGCCCTGCAAACCACTATAGGTTCAGCAAGATAATCGGCGGCCGAATCTGAAATATCAGGCCTAGGCACAATAACCTTGCGTGCTTCGAAGGTCATTTTGCGGGATGAATTTCCAATATTTGTAATCTCACCGGTAGCTTCAATGAAATCACCGGCATAAACAGGTGCCATGAACTCAACCATATCATAAGCTTTGAAGAGGCCTTCATCGCCATCATTTCTGATCAACAGTTCAGTTGCAACATCACCAAAGAGCTGAAGCATTTTAGCCCCATCAACAAGATTTCCTCCGTAATGAGCATCATGTGAACTCATGCGAAGTCTGATAAGTACTTTTTCCATTTTATTTAAGATTTTATGTTGTATTGTATTGGGTATACAAATTAAGCTATTAGCGAAACTAATTCTCAGGGTTTTCCATGCATCGGCATGGTTAAGCTTCTGAGGTTCAAAAGTAAGGAGATTTTTGGAAGTCGCCAAATAAAGAAGGCGCTAACTGTTAATTACTTAACGAGTTAATTGCACCATGAATCAAGCGACTGGCGCCGGTTAATTAACAGCCGGTGAATCGGTTACTTCCTCCTTGATACGATAGCCGCCGAGTTTGCCTGAGAGTTTAATACTCAGCACAAGTCGCCTCATCCAAACGGCTATAATGGCAACAATTACCCTGGGCCATATCAGCCAGTGAAGCGTGTATCCTAAAGTAAGAAATAGAAGGGGGTCTTCAAGTTGAGAGTGGGAAATGGAGATGTGATGATTCAACAAATCAGCATCTTCCTTGGTCATGCGTTGTTTCTCCCGCTGATCGATCATAATGGCTGAACCATAAGCCAGTCCCACCAGGTTGGCTACTACCCATGAAAAAGTGGTGCTTTTGGGCAATCCCATCAATTTCATAAAAGGAGCCAGCGGCTTTTCAAAGATCCTGATCCATCCAAACTCTTCCATCAACTGCTGCAGGAAGAGCAAAATGTTAACCAGAATGAATATCTTCAGAACAGTAACGCTGACAGAGCTGAACCATCCATAAACAGCATCAATAAACGGAATGTGTATCGGATTGTAAACTTTATCTATACCTGAATAGCTTCCCGGCATCACCATATTTAAGATTAGGGCAACGGCCACACTGCCAAGAATTCTGACAAGGTTAATGCCGATTGCCGATGACCCGGTGCGCTTCATAACAGCAGTTTCGATGATAAAGCCATGAGAAACAAGGCACATCGTGGCAAGGATCATACCTTCACGCATGGGCAGTTCCAGCATGGTAAGAATGGCAACTACCGAATATATGTTGGTAAACATACTTGTAATCAGCACGATGGCCGATACACCCGGCAGACCAAGATATCTGAACCATGGTCCGGTAACACCGGCAATGGCTGCCAGAATGCCGAAATAGTCCATCAGCATCACGGCAAAAGTAACGGGCACAGTGATTTTGATGAGCCACCAGGCGGTTTTAAGACCCTTCGGTGCAGATCGTTTGAAGCTGTTAATGATGCCGTTAAGTATGCGTGACATAGATGCTCATTTGCCGGGGCAAAGATAAGAATTTGACTTTAGAAAAATATTATGCTGATTGAAGGTGTGAAATTCCATATAAACGTGCAGGAACTATGCAGATTTGCAATTGAAATGTAAATCTGCATGAAAATGACCATTGAATGATTACTGTAAAGCCTGTTAAGATTCCTTGTCTAATTTATCCCAATTTGCGAATATATTGGTAAATTGAAGAGATAAAGATTGCGTTTTCGAGAATAAGCTAACTAAGGGGTAATTAGGCACCATATTTTGGCATAAAAACAGTCAAAATGCGAAGCTAATGCGACCAGTATGCGACCAGTATGCGCAAACTCGAAAACCAAAAATTAGGTTGATCATAGGTAAAATCCTAGGTTATTAGGGGATAAATACGAGCTTTTTGGTGAATAATATACCCAATTAGTTAGATACTCGATGTTTGGACACCGATGTAGTATATTAGTCTAAAAAATTAACACTTTGAATAAGGGCTAATGCAGCCTTGCAGCATTGTTTATAAATTTAAAGGCAATTGGGATATTCCTTTTTGGGTGAGTGTAGAAGGTGTCGATCTTATAGTTTTCCTTCAGATAAGAATTCCATATTTTGCAATATTCATTGATACTGTCTGTCTTGTTTAGTATGCGGGGATTCAGTATTTGAAAACCAAGCGCATTGACCGACTCTAACTGATTGGACTTTTCTTCAGTGAATGGTGCATTGATAACCAGTATGATATTTGCTGTATCTGACAGCATTGATGGCTGTATCACATTCGGATTTTGAGCTCTGAAAGGTGATCCCTTTTGCTCGAAATAATAGTTGTAGAATTTACTTAACTGACTAATGATGAGTAAATTGTGTTCGGCTGCATTGTCATTGATCACTATTTCAGTGATTTGCCTGAAATTCTCCTTTGAGTCTTTGGTATAGTACCGGCTGATAAAGAGCAGATTGAGGATATTGGCAAGTATCACGATGAAAAGGATCGGATTCATCCATTTGCCTTTCAAACTTTGATAACCAGTAAACACCATCACTAGCAGGAAAGGCAATCCGGCGAGTGTACTATGCTTACTGAGCATAGGTTTGAAGATCGAAACAATGTAGGTGATGACAAAAATTGAAAAGACACTGTAGGCAACTAGCAACTGAAAGGGACTTTGGTTCAGCCCTGATTCCTTGAGCTTCCTGACAGCCGTTTTAATATACAGTCCTAATCCTGTTAAGATAAATAGGGTTGTAACCGGCTCTTTTCCGGTGTATTCATATAGATATTCAAAGAAATACAGGATAGAAGGCAATTCAATGAAATGCTGTCTGCTGCCGGTTTGAAAAAGCATGGGAATCCAGGGGAGATACAACAGAAAGACTCCAATATAAGCAAAGATGAAATTCCGGAAAACGGGGATTCTGATCTGCCGCACCAACAATAAATGAAGCAGGCACAATCCCTGGGCAAGCATTATAAAGAATCCGTAATACTGGGTATAGATTGTAATTGCGCTGATAAATACATAAAGTAAGAGGTGTATGAGCTTCTGCTCCTTCAAGTACTTCAAAAACAACAGAGAAGTCATAATAGCAAAGGCAAACAGGAAGATATACATCCTGATCTCCTGGCTATATTTAATATGATAAAAGAAGACCGAGAAAAAAAGGGCAAGTGCCATTCCGGTGTTTTTGTTCCTGATTTCCTTACCAAGCATATAAACAAGCCAGATACTAAGGCATCCTGCGATAGCAGATAACAGCCGTCCTGCGATGTCAGTATAGGGAATAAACTTGAAAATATAGTTCAGGATAAGGTAATAGAGCGGGGGATGAAAATCGGTTTTGATATCAATAAAGATATCTGATGGATCTTGTGTGGGTGCAGCAATTGTCATAGAATACAGTTCATCAAACCATAAACTTTGAAAACCGAGATGGTAAAGGCGTGCAGCGATGGTAAGAATTATGATCAATGAAGGTATCCAATACTTTCGAAGAGATGCTTTGAGATCAGCCATGTGATTTGATATTAATGGATATCCGAGCCATCGAAACAACCGGAACGATTACAAAATTCATAATAATTGGAATAAAAACCTATTACCTTCAGCAATTGCCATTGGATAGAGCATTGAAAGTAGCATGAGGAGTTAAATGTAGAATAATTCACACTTTAAGTGACAATTATGTGATAAAAATCACACTTTTTTCACTAATTATGCGGAAAGGTTTCGGTGGTGCAGAAAAGGAATGAGACGAATTTCTTTACATTTTCACCAGTTTCTTCGTATCAATCCTATCAGTTGTTTTAATCTGCAGGAAATAAATACCTGGCGACAATGAACTGATATCCAGTCTAATCTCAGGTGTAACGAACTCACTTGATGATATTATTGCACCGCCGGAATTGTACAGTATTACCTGTGCTGGTTGCATTTCATTGATATCCTGGTTCCCTGATAAGGTTATTTCATACACTGCCGGGTTAGGATATATTGTGTAAGCAGATCCCGGTTTCTCAAGGGCAATTACCGGAACAGCACCTGCATTGGATGTTTTCATTATCTTACCATACGAACCTGCAAGATACCCTGCGCTGCTGCTGGTAAACCAGATGGCATCATGAAATCCGGTCATATATTCGATTTTGGTCCACGTATTACCTCCATCAGCAGTCTGGAAAAAGCCGCTCCCGTCACCGCCCAGGAAACCCTTGTACTGATCGATAAACCAGATGGAAATGATTGTGTGGTAGCTTGTCTCTGAAAAGAACTGCTCATTCCAGGTAGTACCGCCATCGGTTGTTTTGTAGATCTTGCCTCCGAATCCACCGGCATAACCTACTTCATCCGTTGGAAAGAATATGTCGAGCAGAAGCACATATTCAGTGTTGCTCAACACTGTTTCTGTCCAGTCAATTCCACCATTGGTAGTCTTGAGGATGGAGGTGCTAAGTGCCACAAAGCCGGTATCCTGGTTAACAAAATATATTGATCTTGGCCAATTAAAGTCATCCTGATAAATCAGGTTCCATGAAGTTCCTCCGTCAGTTGTTTTATAGATAAGCCCATCACCTTCGCCAATAAGATAACCTATATCTGAGTTGACAAAGAATATTTCGGTCATCCAACCGGGGAATACCATAGGTAATTTGCTCCAGGTCAATCCACCATCATTCGTTGTATAAAGACTTGAATCACCTGATACAAAGCCTTTGGTATTGGATGTAAACCATACATCGTTGAGGCGTTGGAACGGGCCTTGGGGCAACAACTGCCAGTTATCACCTGCATCGGTGGTTTTAACAACTTCACCCATATAGCCTACAGCATATCCTGTAGAAAGTGAAGCAAACTGTATGTCAACAAAATCAGCATAGGTTACAGAGGAGGTATAATTGGAAGAGGTAACACCTGCATTGGTTGATTTGAGCAATCGGCCCATTCCACCGGTTCCAATGACAGTATTCTCATCAATAAAAGTATAAGATTCAATGTCGTCCATTCCTACCGGAAACCATGAATTTCCGGCATTTGTCGTCTTGACAAGGTGCCCGGTACCAAGAAACTCACTGGCAATAGCGAATCCTGTGGTTTCATCAATGAATTTCATTTCCCTGACTTCTGAACCGCAGTTCATGGATGACCATGAGTTGCCTGAGTTAGTGGTTCTCATGAAAAAGCCATCATCACCTGCAATAAATCCATGGCTGGCATCCAAAAAATAGACATCATTGAGATCCATCATAGCCGGATCGGTGTACACAATCCAGGTATCGCCTCCATCAATTGTTTTATAGTATTTGCCGAGTCTTGTTGTAGCATAACCAACATAATCATTGATAAAGTAAATGGATGTAATTTCCATATAGAGGTTAATGAAAGCCCTGTCCCAGGTAATTCCTCCATCAGTGGTTCGGAGAAGATTACCGTGGTCGGCAGCAATAAATCCGGTATTATCGTTCAAAAAGAAGATATCATAAATTCTTTCAAGTGTGTCAGTTTCAAGAGCTTGCCATGAAAAGCCTCCATCAAATGTTTTAAGCATAAGAGCATCGATAGTAGAAGCATAACCAACAGATTCACTGGTAAAGCAGAGGAATTGGAAATCAGCAAAAGTGCCCGTGGGAATAAACTCCCAGCTTTCACCGGCATCAATAGTTTTCAATAAGGTTCCCTTTTCCCCAATCACATAGCCTGTAGTCTCGTTAATGAAATCAACATCAAACAGCACATACCCTGTTGGTTTGGGATTAGACCAGTTCCATTGCGCGAATACAATGCAGGTGAGAGTTGAAAACAGGAGGGTAAAGATTGCTTTTTTCATGGTGGAAATTTTATTGCAAGAATACCCAAAGGTAAATGATAAATATATAAAAGTCAAACAAGTATTACATAATCATAAAAAAAGTTAGAATTATTTAAGCACTCGATGGAATTGAATAATATTTAACTCTTTTTTTACCTTTGTCTCTTCAAACTCGAAAGATGTCAGTTCTTGAGGTAACCGCCCTGATCGTTTCCGGTGTGTTTGTTGGTTTTATCAACACACTGGCAGGTGGTGGCACCATCATTTCCCTATCATTGTTCATGTTCATGGGATTGCCTGCCGATGTGGCCAATGGCACCAACCGAATTGCGGTTATTCTTCAGAACCTCACTTCCACAACTTCTTTTTATAAACAGAAGCTGCTTGATTCAAAAAAGGCACTGGCATTGTCCATACCTACCATAGTTGGCTCCGTAATTGGTGCGCAATTATCGGTTGAAATAGATGAAGCTACTTTCAGGAAAGCTCTCGGGTTTGTGATGCTGATGATGATCTATTTCATCATTGTGAAGCCCGACAAATGGATAAACGGACAGCTATCACTCCAAGCAAAAAAAGTTAGCTGGGTACAGCTGGGAATTTTCTTTCTGATCGGTATTTATGGTGGTTTTGTGCAAGTAGGGGTTGGATACTTTTTGCTTGCCGGAATAGTGCTGGGTGCCGGTTATGATCTTGTGAGGGCTAATGCCATCAAGGGATTTATTGTAATGTTGTATACTATTTTTGCACTGGTAGTTTTCATCATCAATGATAAAGTATATTGGCAGTTCGGTCTTGTTCACGCCATCGGAAATATCACGGGCGCCTTCATTGCTTCGCGTTATGCCCTAACGTGGGGAGCAGGATTTGTAAGGTGGTTTATTATTGTTATTATCCTTGTGACGAGTGCCGATTTGTTTGGTATTATTGATATTAGAAGTATGTTTTAGATAGTAGCACATGGTTTAAGCCATGGGCTTATGGATTTACTCCAGAATTTAAAAGTTATACACAAGATGTGATCTTTAGTATTTATACAAACATAAGTTAAAACCGATGAAAAGATACGTTGTATTGATGGGTTTTGTGTTTTTCATGATGCTGAATTGCCTGGCTCAGAATAACTATGTATTGGTTATTCATGGGGGTGCGGGGAATATTATGGTTGACAGGATGACACCGGCTCAATCGGCTGAATACCATGCCAAACTCACAGAAGCATTGCAAGCCGGTGAAAAGATTCTGGCCGCAGGTGGTAATTCCCTGGATGCTGTCATTGCTTCGATCCTTGTACTTGAGGACAGTCCGCTGTTCAACGCCGGAAAGGGAGCTGTATACAATGCCGAGGGTAAGCATGAACTGGATGCTTCCATCATGGATGGTAAGTCATTGAAGGCAGGGGCAGTTGCAGGTACTACAACTATCCGGAATCCGGTACTAGCCGCACGACTGGTGATGGATTCATCGGCACATGTGATTTTGTCAGGTCAGGGTGCTGATTTGTTTGCGAGAGTCCATGGACTGGAGATGGTTGACAATACCTACTTTGATTCTGAGAAAGGGGAGAAGGAGTACCTGCGGATAAAGGAGAAACTTGAAAAGGAAGGCAGGAAAGGGACTGTTGGAGCCGTTGCGCTTGATAAGCATGGCAATCTGGCTGCTGCAACATCCACCGGAGGAATGACATTCAAACAGTACGGAAGAATTGGTGATTCACCGATCATTGGTGCGGGTACCTACGCCAATAACGAATCATGTGCCGTATCCTGCACCGGACATGGTGAATACTTCATTCGGAATTCAGTGGCCTATGATGTATCAGCACGGATACTCTATTTAAAGGAAACCGTGGAACAGTCAACAGAATATATCATCAATAAAAAGCTCAAGGATCAGGGCGCAACCGGCGGATTGATAGCCGTGGATAAAAACGGCAATATTGCCATGCCATTCAATACCCCCGGTATGTTCAGAGGGTTTGTTAAAGAAGGGGAAAAGGGGGAGGTGATATTTTGATTGTTCAATGTTGTTCAATATTGTTCAATAGTGGTTCAAGATGGTTCAAGATGGTTTACAATGGTTCATGATAGCCCATGGTCTTACAAAAATCCTAAATCCAACATTGCTGACTCTGACATCATATCCTGATCCCATGGGGGATCAAAGGTTATTTCGACTACTGCACCGGTGAGGCCCTGGATGGCACCGATTTTCATTTCTACTTCTTCGGGGAGGGATTCTGCTACGGGGCAATTGGGTGCGGTGAGGGTCATGAGGATGTGGGCCTTGGAGTCGTTATCCACACTTATGTTGTAGATCAGGCCAAGGTCGTATATATTGACAGGTATTTCAGGATCATAAATGCCTTTTAACCGCTCAATAATCCTGTCACTGAATTCCAGTGTTTTCTCGTGATTTATGTTCATAAAGGATTCCAGCATGTTTATAAAGGGTGATTATTTATCAATGGCTAATTTAGTTTTGTAGGCAAGTGCATACATCTTGATCTGCTTGATCATTGACATCAATCCGTTGGAACGGGTAGGCGAAAGGTGTTCGGTAAGACCGATCTCTTTAATGAACTCAGTAGAGGCATCAAGTATTTCCTGAGGCGTATGATCAGAATAGACCCTGATAAGGAGGTTAGCAATACCCTTGGTGATAACAGCATCACTGTCAGCCGTGAAGTGAATGAGCTCGCCGTTGAAGTCGGCATGCAGCCATACTCTCGACTGGCAACCGGGTATCAAGTTACTTTCTACCTTGTATTTCTCCTCAATCATCGGTAATGACTTACCTAATTCGATCAAATAATTATACTTATCCATCCAATCTTCAAAGTTGTCGAATTCATTAATGATAGAATTGGATGCATCCTGTATCTTCATATTGGTATTTTCAGTTAATGTTATTTGAATAATGAATGTAAAGATAAAAAATCATCACACATTAATTGTCCATAAATATTATAAAAACAGCTGTTCTACTTTAGCAATTCCATTAATCAGTGCATCAATCTCAGCCTCAGTATTATAAAAGGCCAGTGATGCTCTGATGGTGCCGGGAACCCCGTACTTTTCCATTAATGGCTGGGTACAGTGATTTCCCGTCCTAACGGCGATTCCCATCTGGTCAAGGATGGTGCCTGCATCAAAGGGATGTATCCGATCAATGAGGAACGAGATAACAGATGCTTTGTCAGGAGCTGTACCAACAATTCTGATATTGCTGTTTTCCATCAGTCGCTCGGTTGCATAAGTACAAAGCTGATGCTCATAGGCAGCGATATTTTCTATTCCAAGCTTCTTCACATAATCCAATGCAGCACCAAAGCCAATAGCTCCACCCGCATTGGGTGTGCCAGCTTCAAATTTGAAAGGGAGCTCATTGTAGGTAGTTTTTTCAAAGGAAACGGATTGTATCATTTCACCGCCACCCTGGTAAGGGGGCATGGCCTCAAGGATTTTTTCCTTACCATACAATCCTCCGATTCCCATCGGACCGTAGACTTTATGGGCGGAGAATGCGTAAAAATCACAGTCGAGGTCCTGTACATCCACTTTAATATGTGATAAAGCCTGAGCCCCGTCGACAAGTACCACAGTGTTGTTGGCATGTGCTGCTTCGATGAGCTCTTTAAGCGGGGTGATGGTTCCAAGTGTATTTGATACATGTGTGATGGCCAGAAGCTTTACCTTGCTGTTGAGCATCTGGTAAAAGGCTTCAATATTGAGTGTTCCGTTTTCATGGATTGGAATCACTTTAAGGTGTGCCTGTTTCTCTTCGCACAGCATTTGCCATGGGACAATATTGGAATGATGCTCAATTTCGGAAATCAGGATCTCATCACCGGCTTGAATATTCTTACGGCCCCAGGTAGAGGCTACCAGATTGATCGATTCAGTAGTGCCACGGGTATATATTATTTCATGAGAGTACCTGGCATTGATAAACTGCCTGATCTTCTCCCTTACATCTTCAAAAGCAATAGTGGCCTGCTGGCTAAGGTTATGCACACCGCGATGTACATTGGCATTGTAGTGCGTATAATAATCAATAAGCGCATCAAGCACTACCTGAGGTTTCTGAGTGGTGGCAGCATTATCCAGATAAACCAGCGGGTGATTATTCACCATTGTCGACAAAATAGGAAAATCCTTTCGGATCACCATCGGGTCAAGTAATTGCATCTGTTTGTCCATGCATCTTCAGCTTTTATACTAGTTAGATACGGCTCATGTCAATATTGAAGGCCATTCTTTGTTCCTGAGCATTACAATGTAACACACATTGGTCGCAGAAGGATAATTCCCCGCGCAATCTTTTCTTCACGAGGTCATCAATACGGTTACGGAGCTGTTCAATGGATATTTTGTTTACGATTTCAGCAGCAAAGGCATACATCAGTAGCATTCGGGAGTTCTCAAAAGAGATACCCCTTGAGCGGAGGTAAAACATGGCTTCTGTGTCCAATTGGCCAACAGTAGCGCCATGACTGCACTTCACGTCATCGGCATATATCTCCAGGAAAGGTTTTGTATCTATGACTGCCTTGTCGGAAATCAGTATGTTCTTGTTATTCTGATAGGCATTTGTCCGCTGGGCATCCTTACGGACGAGTATATGTCCGTTGAATACACCGCTGGCATGATCATCAAGTATCCCTTTGAAGGATTCATTGCTTGTACAATCGGGCACGGCATGATCCACAAACACTTGGTTATCTATATGCTGATTGCGGTCCATAAGATAGAGTCCCGACAGATCGGCATGTGCGCCGCTACCGTTGAGACGTGCGTACGATTCATTCCGGATAAAACCGCCGTTTAGTGTTATTCCGTTGCTTGACAGGGTTGCGCTTCTTTCAACATGAAACCAGCTGCTGTTGATAAGTGTGGAATGATCGTTCTTATTCTGAAGTTTGTAGTGATCGAGATTGGAATTCTCACCTACATAAAATTCAGAAACGGTATTAATGAAACTGCGGTGGTCATCGATGGAATCATCACACTGCACCAGGGTAAGCTTGCTGTTTTTGCCTAAGATCACCATGTTACGCAGTTGTATCATGGAATCTTCCTTCATGTTGATGAGGCTGACCATCTGAATGGGTTTTTCCACCACCACATTATCGGGAACATAGATAAAAACGCCATCTATGGCAAGTGCCGTGTTCAGTGCAGCCAGTCCGTGTACTTTAATGTCGGCATAACGGCCATAATGCTTTTCCATAAGATCGGGGAAAGCAGTAAAGGCAGCTCTAAGACTACCTATCACCATGCCATTTTCGTAGGTGGTAATCAATTTTCCACCGTTCAGGTACCAGCCGTTCAGCACGGTAATTGACGTAGTATCGAAGCCCGGAACTTCACATCTGAATAATTCCCCGGCGTGTGTATTCTGAGGTTCAGGTTTTACACTGAAGGCATACGATCTGTCGAGTACTTTTGACAGATCAGTATTGCGCCATTTTTCCACTTTTGTATCCGGGAAACCTAGCACCCTGAATGTTTCAAAGGCATCTTTACGCAAACCAGCAACACGGGGGCTGTCCACCTTCCCGATAGCGTCGAGGTTCAAGTGATAGTGCTCTGTCAAAGCATCCTTTATATTGAGCATTGCAATTTCTTCCATAATAATTGTAAAGGTAATTATACCAATCCGGTTATACCAATATTTACTGTGTCAAGCCTGCCTTGATCCATTCATATCCTTTCTCTTCCAGTTCAAGGGCAAGTTCCTTGCCTCCGGAACGAACAATCTGTCCATCGAAAAGAACGTGAACAATGTCAGGCACTATATAATCCAGCAGTCGCTGGTAATGTGTAATCACCAAGAAAGCGTTATCGGGACGGCGAAGCATGTTTACTCCGTTGGCCACTATTTTGAGTGCATCTATGTCAAGACCAGAATCAGTTTCATCAAGAATGGCGAGTTTGGGTTCAAGCATGGCCAACTGGAAAATCTCATTCTTCTTCTTCTCACCACCTGAGAAACCTTCGTTTACTGAGCGGTTTGTGAGCTTGGCCTGTATTTCCAGCAATTTCTTCTTCTCTTCCATCTTGGCAAGAAACTCATTGGCAAGCATAGGATCCAATCCTTTGTATTTGCGTTGTTCGTTGACTGCAGTACGCATGAAATTGGTCATGCTTACACCCGGGATCTCTACAGGATATTGAAAACCAAGGAAGATTCCTTCGGCAGCTCTCTCTTCCACAGGAAGATCAAGCAAGTTTTTACCGTTAAAAAGAACTTCACCTTCCAGGATATCATAAATATCACGACCTGCTATGACTGATGCAAGGGTACTTTTACCGGTACCATTAGGTCCCATGATAGCATGAACTTCACCCGGTTTAACCTCCAGATTAATGCCCCGCAGGATCTCCTTATTGTTGATTGCGACCCTTAGATTCTTAATTACAAGCATTTTATACTTTTTATAATAATTATTTGATCTTGATTTTAACCTTAAACGAATACTATTATTCTTTTGGCTGATAAACTCTAACCTAACAAACTGTTTATTTTTTCAACTGATTAACCAACACTACCTTCCAGACTGATTGACAGGAGCTTCTGGGCTTCTACGGCAAATTCCATAGGCAGTTGTTTCAGTACCTCGCGGGCATAACCATTTACGATTAGTCCGATTGCGCTTTCAGTACTTATACCACGCTGATTGCAATAAAACAACTGATCATCGGATATCTTGGAGGTTGTAGCTTCATGCTCCACAATGGACGACTTATTCTCCGTTTTGATATATGGCCAGGTATGAGCCCCACACTTATCACCTAAGAGTAATGAATCACATTGAGAGAAGTTACGACCGTTCTCAGCACGTTTGGTCATCTTCACCAATCCACGGTAACTGTTGTTACTATGACCTGCTGAGATTCCTTTAGAGATGATAGTGCTTCGGGTGTTCTTTCCCAGATGTATCATCTTAGAGCCGGTGTCGGCCTGTTGGTAATTATTGGTTACGGCAACAGAATAGAATTCGCCAATTGAATTATCGCCCATGAGAATTACACTCGGATACTTCCATGTAATAGCTGAACCGGTTTCCACCTGAGTCCAGGAGATCTTTGAGTTATTTCCTTTGCAGATACCCCTCTTGGTTACGAAATTATAAATTCCTCCTTCGCCCTGCTTGTTGCCTGGATACCAGTTCTGTACGGTAGAGTACTTCACTTCAGCATCCTTGAGGGCAATGATTTCCACAATAGCGGCATGCAGTTGATTCTCATCACGCATAGGAGCCGTACAGCCTTCCATATAACTCACATAACTGCCCTCATCGCCAATGATCAGTGTGCGTTCAAACTGTCCGGTATTGGCAGCGTTGATTCTGAAATAGGTGGATAGTTCCACGGGACATCTTACTCCCTTAGGGATATAGCAGAATGAGCCGTCGGTGAATACCGCTGAGTTCAGGGCGGCGAAGTAATTATCATTGGATGGGACAACACTGCCCAGGTATTGCTTTACAAGATCCGGGTATTTCTGCACTGCTTCACTGAAAGAGCAGAACAGGATGCCTTTCTTTTCAAGGGTAGCCGAGAAAGTTGTCTTAACAGAAACAGAGTCAATAACTGCATCAACGGCTACACCACTCAACAGTTTTTGTTCTTCGAGGGAAATGCCGAGCTTGTTAAAGGTTGATAACAACTCGGGATCCACTTCATCCAAACTGTTCAGTTTCTTTTTCGGCTTGGGAGCAGCATAATAAATTATATCCTGATAGTTAATGGGTGGATGATGCAGGTGAGCCCATGTAGGCTCAGTCATGCCCAGCCACTTTTGATAAGCATCAAGACGATATTGAAGTAACCAGTCGGGTTCGTTTTTCTTAATGGATATTAATCGGATAATATCTTCATTGAGCCCTTTAGGGGCGGTATCCATCTCAATATCGGTAAAGAAACCGTACTTATACTCACTCTGGGTTACCTCATCAATTATATTTTTTGGTTCTTGATCCATCTCAGTAATTCTATTTCGCACTAATTTAGATTAAATTAAAATAGGACAGCAAAGATACACTTTTTACTAGAGAAAATGAGCCAAAAAAAGCAAAAAATGTTGCCCGTTCGGAGGAGAAATATGGTTAGTGGAGTATGGGGAAAACAGCGATTTCCCATCGGCTGCTTTTATTTGTGTAATCTTTTTTTCAGGAAGGTCAGGACAAAGGTAAAGTCATTCCCTGAGAAATGGAACAGTTGCCTGAAACCGGTACCGGTTATATTACAATATGCGATGATATATATTATTGTTCCCACCAGATAACTGATGTTTGTAGCAATAGCTGCCCCCATACCCCCCATGACAGGGATAAGGAAATAATTAAGAATAACATTCAGAATCAGTGCAGGGATGAAGGCTCTTAATGCAACCTGTGGTCTGCCCATGCCTGATAACTGTCCGCTGAGTACCCTGAAGATGATAACAATGATAATACCGGGCAGGACTGTCTGAATAATTTTGACACTTCCGAGATAACCGGCACCAAAAACCAGTGGAATGATAAAAGGAGCCAAAATAAAAATGAAAGCAGAAAGGACAAAGCCGGATACAATCGACAGCCGTAACAAACGGGCTGTACTCTCATTCATCAGTTTCTGATCGGTTGAGTTGGCACTACGGGTCATAACCACCAAACTGACAGCCAAAGGTATCTGCCAGAGTAGTTCAGAAACGGCTACTCCCAGTGAATAGAGACCCACCTCCCGTGTATCTGATAACCATTGGAGTAGCAGAATATCCACCCGGTAGTTCAGTTGAATTACCAGAAACGAGAGTGCATATATCACGCCAAGCTGCAGCATTTGACGGATGATTGGATTGTAGAGTGACAGTTTGATGGTATAATTTCTGCGCAGCATATTGAGAGCATATACCGAGACAATCAGATTACTTGTCATCAGTCCCAATAGAGCGCCAACCACCTTCAGTTTAAGCACCCATACAAATATCAAGGCAAAAAGGAGTGTGAGCAATGCCGTTAACCAGTTCATGAGGTTTGCCCGTTTCATCTGTTCCTTTGCAAGGAAGATGCCTCCGGAATAAATAGCAGTAAGACGCATGGGGATTGTAACGAGCGCCAGACTTACCAGCAAAAGGGTAAAGCCTGTTTTGAATAACACTATATAGGCAATACCGCTGAAAAGCATACCCGCTGAACCCGTAATAAGCAGCGTTGACACAACGGCAGAAACCACTTTATCGGCATCATACTTCCCTGAACCGATCATGAAAACAGTTGAAGGACGGATGCCCATTTGGAAGAAACTCACCACAAGCAGAGGAATGACTAGAACTGCCGTATAGAGACCGTAGGATTCAGGACCCAGCACCCTGGATATCAAGACTACCGTCAGCAGGTTGGCAACAAGCGAAAAGACATTGCTGGAGAACACACTGATGATGTCTTCAGAGAATGATCGTTTGCCTGTATCAGAAGATAGAGTTTTCACTCAGTGTTTTTGTTACAAATCATATTAAATCAGTGAAATGGATTAATTATTTTCCTGAGCTTTGACCAGCATATTGAAGGCCAACTCGCTCAATTCTTTCACTGTTATCTTGTCGAAGAATAAATATGGTGGAATATTCACGCTAAATTTCTGAAGGAAATCCTGTTGTAATTGAACAGCTTTCAAGGAATCCAATCCGTATATTGAAATATTCTTACCGGCATCTATCTTCTCGAAGGAAACGCCAAGTTTCAGATGGATCCATGCTAAGAGCCATGCCTGCACAGATGTTAAATCAACTGCGGAACCATTAGAGACGGATGGCTGTTGAGTATTTTCAAGAATAGATTCACCAACAACTTCCAGAGTTTTGTCAAGAAAAGCCTGTCTGCAAGCCTTTCGCTGAATTTTACCACTTGAGGTCTTGAGGATACTAGCTGTACGTAATAGCTGAATAGCATAGACCTGTTGCTCAAATTCATAAGCTATCTGTTCGCGAATTACATCACAAATGGCTTCAGTGTTTAGTTCTCTGATATAAGACCTTTCAACTTCGGCAACGATTACGAGTTTTTCAGTATGGTCAACCTCAATAGAGAAAGCAGCACTAGCAGCTTTTCTGATAGCCGGATGGCAGTTCTCAGCAATGAACTCAATATCCTGGGGGTAATAATTTTTGCCTTGCAGAATAATCATATCCTTTAAACGACCAGTGATAAATAACTCATCTACATGAAAGAAGCCCAGATCACCTGTGCGGAGGTAAGAGATCTTTTCGCCGGGCAATTGGGCGGCATAGGTTAGTTCAGTCATTACTTTATTATTCCAATACCCGGCTGTTACAATAGATCCTGAAACCCAAATCTCCCCAACTTCATTAATCATACAACTTTCCATTGTGTCAGGATTCACTATTTTAACAACAGTATCGATCCAAGGAAAACCCACACCCACAAGGAATCTTGCATCAGGGTCACCTGGCTGTATGTTTACTACCTTATTTAATTCTAGTTTACTTGCTGAAACGCTCAGGTATTTAGGTCCTCTACCAGCTACCGGGCCTGAAATAATAAGTGTGGTTTCAGCCATACCATAGCATGGATAAAGGGAATTACTGGTAATTCCATTGTTTGAATAGTATTGAATGAAGCGCTCAAATGTATTTTTCCGGATAGGCTCAGCACCACAGTACATTGTTTCCATAGAAGAGAGATCAAGTACTTCTTTCTCCTCCTCGGTAACTCCATCAACACAAAGATCAAAAGCAAAATTAGGTGCCCCGCCATGTGTTCCACGGTATTTGGAAATTGCCTTTAACCACCTAACGGGTTTCTGAATGAAGGTCACAGGTGGTAAAAGTACACCAATATAGCCATTATAAACCGGACCAATTACACCATCAATTAGTCCCATATCATGAAAACTAGGTAGCCAACTGACCGACACACTCTCTGGTGTAAGAGAGAAACTTTGACGTATAAAATCCAGATTACGTAAAATATTTTGGTGGGTTACCATAACTCCCTTTGGATTTCCTGTAGAACCAGATGTATATTGCAAAAGGGCGATATCAGTTGGAAGAAGAGAGGGCAATTCCTCATGGGCTGAAGAATTCATTTCTTCCTTGTCAACTAAAACCCATGTAAGATTCCTTAATTCATCCAGATCATGGAAAGATCGCTCACAAGTATTGAAAATTTCGCTGATTGAAAGTACAATACCAGCTCCAGAGTCTGCTACAAGTGTTTTGATTCTATCCAGAGAACGGTTCTTTCTGGGTGCATAAGCCGGAACAGCTACAATGCCGGCGTAAAAACATCCATATAATGATTTGATGAAGGCGGTACCCGGAGGGAACAACATCAAAGCTCTTTCTCCTTTACTATTGAGTTTGCATAGCCTACCGGCTATTTCCCTTGCTGCTTCATCCAGTTGCCTATATGTGATAATATCTTCATCATTGTCACCGTCACGCAAGTATATATATGCGGTTTTATCGGGCGTTGACAGGGCCCGGGCTTTAATTATATCAGGAAGAGTGTATTTAAATGTATCCTCTTCAGTAATCATTCCAGTAAAGAAATTTTCTAAACCCATAAAAAAATAGTGCTGCTAGTTAGTTTGTAAAAATATGAATTATAAGGGTTTTACTTTACGCCGGTTGAATTTCCAGTATATTTTTAGAAAGATACCCAGTGTTTTGTTTAATGAATTCCTCATCCCATAAGGTAGGTGATCTCCAAGCATAATCAGCTTGTACATGATGGAAGCATATATCACAGAAGGCAGTATCCATATGTAAAGTCCCAGATTAAACGAAGGATACATGCGTTTGTATCCGGCTTTTTCAGCAGTATTGCCTATGACCAGATCAGCAACCTTTATTTGTCGGGCTGTCATTTCAGTCTGCCACTTATTCATCCGTTCTGTCGATATCGGATTGAACAGGCTCTTATGGATCTGGTTGACGCCCTCATCGCCGGAATATATCTTTTCCACTTCTGATTTCTTCTGATAAAAAGCCAGAACAGAGGGATCAAACTCAATATTCAGAAAGTCGCAGAGTAAGCGACAATGATGTTCAGGATCAGCTACGAGGTCTTCATATTTTATGGAATAAACCAGTTCAGGATGTTTCTTTTTTAATTTCCACATCTTAAGCAGTGCATATTTCCAGCGATAAACAACAATTGGGACGATGGGCACCTCGAAATTCACATTTACAAGAGAGAGGTAATTGTCCCTGTAGTCGCGGGTTATATGTATGATTTTGGAATCAGGATAGAGCTTATGAATGCGGGTGGAGTACAATGAATACATCGGATTCTTGTCGCCTATCATCACGATATCCTTCTTCTCATAGACTGATTTGTACGACAGGTAAACCTGCATGACCATGGATCGGAAGGTGGTTTCACCTTTTAACTGGATTAGCCTGCCAAGTAATTCATTCTTATCAATCAGCCACTTTTCAAAATAGCGTTGTTTGTAAAGATCATCGCAGAATTCCCTGATGATTTTCTCATTCCAGAAAGTAACCTTACCATATTTTTTGTAGAGGATGATTATAAAAGGGCTTTCAGGTGGAATAAGCAGGTTGGGATGTGCCTCAAAGAGCAGCCTTAATAGGGTAGTACCTGATCTTGGTCGGCCAATAATAAAAAAGAAAGGTAGATTCTGCATTAACTTTGTGATGCTTCTAAAAAGTGTAATAATCTATATACATTCGCCCATAAAAATAGATGGGTTAGGCTGTGTTAGTGTCTGAAATGGCTTATTTTAACTCAGTAATTTACACCGGATTAACCGGATGTAAAAATAAGGAATAATCATTCAGAACATTTTAATTCGGTTAAAATGCTTTAATTTGCACCCGAAATCGAGTTACCTCCATGCTTTTTAATTCACTGGAATACTTAATCTTTTTACCTGTCGTGGTGATACTGTACTTCAGTATTCCCGACAAATGGAAGTGGGTGCTGTTGCTTCTGGCCAGTTACATATTCTATATGTTCTGGAAAGTGGAGTATGTAGCACTGATTATGTTTACTACTCTGGTAGACTACTTCATTGGCATAAAGCTTGCACAGAAAATGCCGAAGAAGCGGAAGAAAGCCTATCTCGCCTTGAGTATTATAGTGAATCTCGGTATGTTGGCAGGATTCAAATACTTAAACTTCTTTTCTGAGAGTCTGAACGGAGTGCTGGATTTCTTTAATGCCGGAATTTCTACACCTGTATTCAATATATTACTGCCGGTAGGGATTTCATTTTATATTTTCCAGTCGCTGAGTTATACCATTGACGTATACAGAGGCATTGCTCCGGCAGAAAAGCACCTCGGAAAATTTGCACTCTATGTGTCATTCTTTCCGCAGTTGGTGGCCGGTCCTATAGAACGCTCTACCAGTCTTATTCCACAGATAGCCAAGCCCCGTGCCTTTGATGAACAACGGTTGGTGAGCGGACTAAAGCTAATGATATGGGGACTCTTCAAGAAGATGGTGATAGCCGACAGATTAAGCATGTTTGTAGACTATGTTTATAACAATCCTCAGCAGAATGCCGGTGTTCCTATCATACTGGCTACTATACTGTTTGCTTTCCAATTGTATTGTGATTTCTCCGGATATACAGATATAGCCAGAGGCTCTGCCAGGATAATGGGGTATGATCTGATGATAAATTTTAATCGTCCGTTCATTGCAAAATCTCTAAGAGATTTCTGGAACAGATGGCATATATCGCTTACTACCTGGTTCCGCGATTACCTTCTCTATTCATTGCCATACATTAAAAACAACAAGATAATCTACCCGCTGTTCCATCTAAACCTGTTTATTACCTATCTGATCATGGGTCTATGGCACGGTGCCTCCTGGACATTTGTATTGTTCGGAGCAATCAATGGGCTTATGGTAGCCTTGGAAATTATGACACAGAATTTACGTAACCGATTTTATACGTTCACGCACATAAGCAGGTATGAATCCCTTAAGAACTTGATAGGCACTTTAGCCACTTTCTCTATTATAGTGTTTTCGCTCTATTTCTTCAGGGCCAATAGTTTGAGTGATAGCTTTGTACTTATTAGGAACACCTTTGATTTCAGTACTATGAGAGAGGCATTCTATTTTATGCGGCAAGATAATGAATTGATTTTCGGGATATTGATGGTAATAGGTTTGTTGGTTGCAGAACATCTGCATGCCAAATATAATCTGGTAAGTAATCTGGCTTCAAAACCTATATTTATAAGATGGTCAGTATATTTGGGCTTCATCTTTTTTGTTATTCTTTTTGGAGTGCTTCATGCACAGAAGTTTATTTATTTTCAGTTTTAAGTATAAATGTAGTTAACTGTGTAAATAAGCAGAAAATTAAGTAAGGGATCATGTCTAAACAATTTGCACGGCGGTTTATACTTTTCATCAGCATGTTAATAATCATTAACCTGTTGCTTGATCAGGCTTTTAAAGCTTTCTCCGTGCATAATATCCTGAACAATAAACTGGATGAGCAGTATGCAGAGTACGATGACACGCTAAAGTACCTGGCTATTGGTAATTCACATAATTGCGTTAACACCTATATTCTGGAGAACAGTTTTAATTATGGATCACCCAGTGAAAGTTTAATCCAATCTTATTATAAGCTAAAGCACATTCTGGTAGAGAAAAACAAGAGGCCTGAATACGTGATTCTACAGTCGGACATTTCATCCTTCGGTCCAATGAGTGCCGACAGGTATGAATATAATTCCTACTGGATTAAGTACATAAATTTTCTCGAACTGGCGAAGATTAAGAAGGATCGAAAAGTTCTTACCAAATGGATTGAGGGGAATTTCTTCTCTTATGCCGGGAATTATAAAGATGTACAGCTCTCCATAGTGTACCGTGCCAAGATGAAGGATCTTGAGATGTATCATGGTTACAGACCACACCGTGATTACAAGAATTTTGCCAAACATGCCAACCGACAGAGAGCAGCCTGGAATAAAGCGCGGCGAATACTATCAAAAGATGTCTATTTTGACGATGCTACCAGGGTTTATTTTGAAAAGATCATGAAATTGTGTCAGGCACATGATGTAAAGATTGTGATGGTAAGATACCCGATGACTAAGGAATTTTCAGATGAAGAACGAAAGATAGTACCTGCAGAAAAGTTGTTCGGGGAGGTAGAAGAGATAGCCACCAGATATTCAGTATACCAAGGCACTTTTGATTATCATGATCTCTATTTTAATCATCCGGAGCTTTTCTTTGATCCTGACCACCTTAATGTGAAGGGATCTGACCTTTTGACAGAGCGTTTGGCTAAAGATTTAAAGGACTTAGAGGACCCTGAAATTAAAGTACTTCTGGTTCCCTGATAGTTAGCCAATAATCAAGTCGCTTTTGGCTGACTCTTCTTCACAAAAATACTTCCGAATGTTTTAGCAAGCCAGAGAGGTCCTTTACTCAGCAGTTTTTCACGTAGGCGGTAAGGGAACTTGTCGATGATAACGGTCATGAAGTATAGGAAACGGGCATACAATACACCCGGTGCTGCCTGTAAAGCTATTAGCATGTTATAATCATTAGATTGACGTTCGTAACCTGCTTTATCGGCATAAATACCGGCGACTTGATCAGCTATCCTAATCTGCCGTTGGCTCATTGACTTCTTCCATAGTCCAAGTCGACTGGTATTGATAGGATTGAAAAGGCTCTTATGATGCTTCTGCAGGATATCACCGGGGTACATCTCATCAGCTTTTTCCTTCATCTTATAGAAATCAAAAACTTCAGGCAGATAAGGAATATCAAGGAATTCACAGATCTTACGAAAGTGCAGGTGAGGATCGGTGGCCAGGTCTTCATATCGGATGAAATAAAAAGAATCAGGATATTTCTCGGCAGCCTGCAATGCCTTTTTATAAAAGTACTTCCACTTATAAACCACTAATGAGACAACAGGAAGCTCAAAATCTACCTTAGTAACGGAGTGGTAATTGTCGCGGTAATCTCTGAGTATATATATGAACTTGGCATCCGGATAAAGTGTCTTCAAACGATCCGTATAAATAGTATACCCATGGTTCTTGTCGCCCAACAGGGTTATTTTTTCCTTAGGATAGAATGAAATGAAGTTTAGGTAAACTGTTTGGCAGATCATCACATAAGATGTTTCACCTTCCTGAGCATAAAGGTCGGCTTGCAGCTTCTCATTGTCAATATTCCAGGCACTGAATTGCCATTGTTCCAGCAGGTCGTGGTAGAAATTGGATATTATTTTTTTAGTCCAGTGGGTGGTCTTACCGTATTTCGGATAGAGATTAAGAACGAACTGACATTCCCAGGGTATCTGAACATTGGGATGAGCATCAAAAAGCGACCTCAAAAGGGTTGTGCCCGTTCGAGGTCGTCCGATTATGAAGAATACAGGAAGTGTCAACTGAAAAACTGATTATTAGTTTTTATTACAGGATCAATAGCCTATAAATGACTACGGACTCTTATTTTCCCGGAATTCCGGTGGTTCTTGTCCAGGTAAGTGTTTTGCTGATAAAGCCAACACCACCTACTATTTTCATTACATTCTTTTCCTTGTTTAAGGTAATTTTGCAGTTGTATGATCTGCCAGTCTGTGCCTGATAGATTTTACCCCCTTCATACGTATCCGTTTTGGGATTGTATTTCAGTCCCGTAATCATGTCAGAACCAACGATAGTGTTGTTTCTTTTAGCTTTATCAGGGTTTTTAACATCTTTCAATGGTCTGCCGGCTTTATCCTTGGCGGTTCTTGACCAGGCTACTTTGCCTATATATTCATCACCTGATTTTACGAATTCAACGATAGATCCTTTTTGAGCAGTCAGCCACAAGCCTGTAATATCTTTTACAAGACTAGCGGGTTTTGTGGTAGTAGTTGGCTTTATTGCCGGTTTTGCAGGAGTGGCAGGAGTAGCCTTTCCTGTGGTTGAGGGAACAGCTTTCTTAGCAGGAGTAGCCGGTGTTGCCTTAGTAGCCGGTGTTACTATTTTTTTTATAGTTGTTGGTTTTGCCTGGCTCTTATCGCTGCTCTCTGTAGTTTGAGCATTCAAGGTGTTAAATGAAAAAAGTCCCCAGGTTACTACCAATATCGCGGTAAGAAGTTTTGTTCTGTTCATGGGTTTAATGTTTAATGATGTTTATTGGTTAACAAAAATACTTTATTTTTTATACAGAAATGCAATTGTTGTGCCAAAATTGGATGTTAGGTTTTTTACTTAATTTAGAGGCTTCAAAATAAGTCAGGATTGGATGAAGATCCCTTTTAATAAACCACATTTTACAGGACGGGAAGTATACCACTTATCGCAGGCTGCGGTTATTGGTAAACTATCAGGCAATGGGAACTATACCAGGCAATGCCAGCAGTTCTTTGAGCAGAGGTATGGAATCAGTAAAGTGCTGCTTACCACCAGCTGCTCTGATGCGCTGGAAATGTCGGCTCTATTGAGTGATATTAATCCAGGCGATGAGGTGATCATGCCGTCATATACCTTTGTTTCAACGGCCAATGCCTTTGCTTTGCGAGGTGCCCGGATTCTATTTACCGATAGTATGGATGAAAATCCCAATATCGATGCAGAGAAGATTGAAGCTTTGATTTCCAAAAAAACAAAGGTTATTGTGGTGGTTCATTATGGTGGAGTTGCCTGTGACATGGATCGTATCATGGAAGTTGCATCAAGGCATAATCTGATAGTAGTGGAGGATGCAGCTCAGGCATTGGAAGCCTTTTATAAGGGGAAGCAGCTAGGTACGATAGGATCATACGGTACTTTCTCTTTTCATGAAACCAAAAATATCACCTCAGGTGAAGGTGGAATGATTGCTGTCAATGATGCATCAAAAGTCAACCAGGCCGAGATTATGTGGGAGAAAGGTACCAATAGGGCTGCCTTTGCCAGAGGAGAAGTTGAAAAGTATGAATGGGTGGCTATTGGAAGTTCCTTTCTCCCTAATGAGCTGACAGCGGCTTTCCTATATGCCCAGCTGGAGCACATTGATGAGATCCAGCAGAAACGTTTGCAAATCTGGGAATCTTATTACAATAAACTCACTAATGCCGGATTATCTGAGCATATTACTCTTCCTGTAATACCTGACTACGCAAAACATAACGGACATTTGTTCTATATTACAGTGAAATCAAATGAGATACGCGATAGTCTGCTCAACTACCTGCAAGCGGTAGGTGTCAATGCAGTATTCCACTACCTGTCGTTGCATAATTCACCTTACTTCAACAATTTGCATGATGGTCGTAGCCTTCCCAATGCTGAAAGATATTCATCCACGCTTTTGAGGCTGCCGTTCTATTTTTCTCTTACAGAGGAAGAGATAGACTTTGTGGTTGATAATATCAGAGATTTCTTTAAGCGACAATAATACCTGTTATGCTAATTGAATATTATTCAGATCAACCATTGAGACGATCTCAGGGTTGGGTACAAACGAAACCCTGGCTTTCTTCTTCTCTGGGTAATCAATGCGGGAAATTACATAGCGCATGGCTTCCATGCGGGCAACAGGCTTATTGTTGCCTCTGACAATAATCCATGGATTTCCTTCTGTATGAGTGAGCAGGAACATCCGGTTTTTGTAATTGGTATATTCATCCCACATCTGCTGGGCTTTTTGGTCTACCGTACTTAGTTTCCAGCGTTTCAGGGGATTCTTCATTCTATCTTCTATCCTGATCTTCTGCTCGGTAATGTCAATGGAGAACCAGAACTTGATGAGTATGATACCATCTTCAAGCAACATATTCTCAAATATGGGAACTTGTTTGAGGAAAAGCTCATATTGGTCCTGGTCACAGAATCCCATTACAGGTTCAACAACAGCGCGGTTATACCAGCTGCGGTCAAAGAATACCATTTCACCCGGATTAGGCAGCTCTTTAATATAACGCTGAAAATACCATTGTCCTTTTTCAAGCTCCGTGGGCTTGGGTAGAGCAACCACCCTAATGAAACGGGGATTAAGGTACCTGGTAAAACGGTAAATGGCACCCCCTTTTCCGGCGGTATCACGCCCTTCAAACAGGATTACCACCCTTAATCGTTGATCGTAGATCCATTTCTGCAGTTTCAGTAATTCTATCTGGAGCTGTATGTATTCCCGGTTGTTGCGGGGTCTGATGTTTGTATCTTCCATTGACAAACTAAAACTGAGGTTATTTTTAACTATCCGTTGGTCATTAACGGATAATTGTTCTATTATTGTTTCCAACGAATGACATGCAAATTGTTTCTTATGGCTGTTCCTCTTTGTGATAATAATTGAATACCAGTTGTGCCTTCGATTTCCCAACTACTGCTTCAAGTTCTTCTATCTTAGCTTCTTTGATCCTCTTTACTGACTTGAGGTTTTTCAGCAGGGCATCGGCAGTAGCCGGGCCTATACCATCGATATCGCTCAAGGCAGTTTTAATAGTGCCTTTCTCCCTTCGTTTGCGGTGATGGGTAATACCGAATCGGTGTGCCTCATCCCTCATCTGCTGGATAACCCTTAGAGTCTCTGATTTCTTATCCAAGTGCAAAGGCATAGGGTCTTCAGGGAAGTAAAGCTCTTCTAGTCGCTTGGCAATACCTATTACCTGCATGCGGTTCTGTAGTCCCAGCCTTTCAATGCTTGCCATGGCAGAGCTCAGCTGTCCTTTACCTCCGTCAATAACCACCAGTTGTGGCAGCTCTTTTTCTTCTTCAAGCATACGGTGGTAGCGACGGTAAATAACTTCTTCCATGGAAGCAAAATCATCAGGCCCTTCAACTGTTTTTATATTGAAATGACGATAGTCCTTCTTCTCCGGGCGGGCATTGCGGAATACTACCATTGCCGCTACAGGATAAGTGCCTTGAGTATTTGAGTTGTCAAAGCATTCTATGTGTACCGGCATGACATTAAGTCGCAGGTCTTTCTTTATGGTCTCCAGTATTCTGTTGGTCCGTCGGTCGGGATCCACCAACTCCCTTTGACGCATCTTATCGATCTTGTAGTATTTGGCATTGCGCTCTGACAGTTCAAGCAGCTGTTTTTTATCACCACGCTGTGGCACTGTGAAAGTAACACCCGGTATCTCAAAATCAGGTTTCATGGGAACAATGATCTCCGCCGACCCTGAATCAAAGCGCGTATGGAGATCCGCAATAGCCACCGACAACAATTCATCAGCTGTTTCATCCAGTTTCTTCTTAAGTTCAATTGTATGCGATTGGATGATGGCGCCACTCACCACTTTGAGGAAATTCACATAAGCCGACTGTTCATCTTCGGCCATAGAGAAAACATCCACATTGTTGATGGAGGGATTTACAATGGTTGATTTGCTCTGGTATTTTTCCAGTGTTTCAATCTTATCCTTGATGATCTGGGCTTTTTCAAACTGGAAATCTGCGGCATATTCCTTCATGCGAACGTTAAGCTGCGACCGCACCATGCTAATGTTGCCCTTTATAAGCTCACGAATGTTCTTAATATTCTGGTTGTAATCTTCTTCTGTCTGTTTTCCTACACAAGGCCCAAGACAATTGCCTATATGGTATTCAAGGCAAACTTTAAACTTGCCGCTTTTAATATTCTTTTCAGTAAGGTTCAGAAAGCAGGTGCGACGAGGATAAAGCTGCCTGATCAGATCGAGCAGGGTATGCATCATCTTTCCTGAAGCGTATGGACCGAAGTACTCGCTGCCATCCTTCACCAGATTGCGGGTTGGGAATATGCGGGGGAAAGGCTCATTCTTAATGCAAATCCAGGGATAGGTCTTATCGTCCTTGAGCATCACATTATAGCGAGGTTTGTACTCCTTGATCAGATTGTTCTCCAATAGCAGTGCATCATATTCACTAGCCACTACAATCCATCGGAGGTCAACGATCTTTGATACCATCACCCTGACTTTGCCGGCAAGTGAAGTATCCTTGTTAAAATAGGATATAACCCTTTTCTTCAGGTTCTTGGCCTTGCCAACATAGATCAGGTTCTTGTCCTTGTCATAATACTGGTATACTCCCGGCGATTGCGGAAGCGTCTTTAGTATAAGCTCAAGATCCTTGTTGGGTGCCATGCGTTTATTTCAGATGTTCAAATCCCTGTGCCATGATTGGGTACATGCTGCCACCCCTGCTAACCAGGTATTCGCCTTCTTCTTTTGAGGTCATGTGACCGATTACTGAAATTCCTTTTATGTCTTTAATCTTTTCCAGGTCATTGAGGTTGATAGTGAAAAGCAATTCATAATCTTCTCCTCCATTCATGGCAGCGGTAGTTGGATCTATCTTGAATTCAGAGGCTACATCTGCCGTTACTACGTCAATAGGAATTTTTTCTTCATAAATCCGGCATCCGAGGTTTGAGTCCTTTGATATATGGAGAATCTCACTGGCAAGGCCATCACTGATATCAATCATGGAAGTTGGCTGAACACCTGCCAATTTCATCAATTCAATCATATCAGTACGGGGTTCCGGCTTAAGCTGGCGTTCCAGTACATAATCATATCCTTCCAGTTCAGGCTGCATGGCTGGATTGGCTTTATAAACTTCCTTCTCCCTCTGAAGCACCAATAATCCTAGATATGCGGCACCTAGGTCTCCTGTAACACAAATAAGGTCATTCTCCCTTGCGGTATTGCGGTAAACCTGTTTACCAGGCTCAACTTCTCCAACAACAGTAACTGATATAAAAAGACCTGAAACGGAAGCAGTGGTATCACCGCCAACGAGGTCTACGTTGTATTTCTTGCAGGCTAAACGGATGCCGTAATACAGTTCATCCAAAGCTTCTACCGAATAACGGTTGGAAACAGAAATGCCGACCAGCAACTGAGTGGCTTTGCCGTTCATGGCAGCTATATCGCTAATATTCACTGCTGCTGCCTTGTATCCAAGATGCCGGAGGGGCGTATACGACATGTCAAAATGCACCCCTTCAATGAGCAGGTCCTTTGCGACCAATGTGAGCTTGCCGGAATGGTCTATTACAGCAGCATCATCACCTACAGACTTAAGGGTGCTCTTATTCAGTAACTTCATATTGGAAGTTAGCCGATCAATTAATCCGAATTCTCCTAATTCCGACAGTTCAGTCCTTGACGGGCTTTCATCATTAATCATACATCATTGTATTAGTGGAAATTAATCTGCAAAAATACGAAAATTCAACAGTGTATTGCGGCAGTATTAATGGGGCAGAGTAAATCAAAGAACCCGTTATTGTGCTCCCGGTTCCATTTCCTCAAACCATTTGCCTTCGGCTGTTTCGTAGATACGCATTTCACCGCGGTTGAGCAATAGGGGCTCTATGTTAGCAGCAATGCCTGACTGAAAGTCCTCCGGTTCAAGGAGCAATCTTGGGTAGAGATCTTCCGTGGCCAATGCCCTGACTGCCTTTTGTATCTTTCCTGAACTAGTATCATAACTCTCCCGGCTCATTTCATAAAGTTGGTTTTCCACTTCTTCCTGTCCGGGTAATAAGCGGTAACCCAATTGTCTGTTATATTTGATGGCATTGTGGTTGGTGCGCATGATATGAGCATATTGCCTTTCCCATCTCATGAAATGGAAATTCAGTTCAATACCGGCAACAGATACCAGATAAGGTACGAATGTGTTGTAATACTCGGTACGGCCAAGAAACAGTCCTGATTCAGAGGTGCGTTTTTCCCAGTCGATATGCTTATCATTGAGCAGACCAATCTTCTCACCTTTGTAATAGATCAGTAGATAATTATTACTCAGGTTATTAATCGACTGAAACCAGGTTTTCTGCTGCACTTCGGTTATAAGCTCCTGGTATTCCATGTTCAGCCTTACAGGATCAGAGTTACGCCATTGACGCACGAGTTCAATGTCCCGCTCTTTCAATCTCTCCAGAACAATCCCATATTTATAGACTTTCATTAGCCGGGTTTAAATGATTTGTATCAAGCATACTAAAAAAGCTAGTTACGCAGCATGGTTTTGATTGAGTAGGGTGGTTTCCTGTTCTGTACATTATATATGCGGCTCAGGTATTCGCCCAAAACACCCAGAGAGAGCAATATGACACTTGTTGAGAACAGCACGGCAACTATCATGGCTGTGAATCCAAGAGGCACATCCTGTACCAGTTTCCTGTAAATGAACACCAAACCAATGAAAAAGCTGAAAAGGGATGAGATAAAGCCTCCGTAAACCATAAGCTGCAGCGGCACTGCTGTATAGTATATTACGAGGTTGGTAACAATGGAAAAGAGTGACCGTGGACTATAATTCGACTTTTGATAAGGCCGTTTATTATGCTCTACGGTGGTGAACTCGATGTTGTTGGTATACCAGTTGAAGAGTTCGTCAATATAAATGAAGTTGATCTGGTGATTCATCAGATTCTTGGCAAGTGATGCCTTTATCAGGCGGAAGGATGAACCGGCTCCTTTAGTCTGGAAGATCCTTCGTGACGAGCCTTTAAGTGCGGCACTACCTAGGTTATGAACCATGGAGTGCTGTTTATTGCTATAAATACCATACACAAGGTCAGCTTCTGTTTCATTCATTCTGTCAATCAGCTTACCTATCTCCTTTGGAGGATTCTGCAGGTCATCATCTATCGTTACGATGAATTCACTGCAAGCGGCAGCTATTCCGCAAAGTGTAGCATTATGCTGTCCGAAGTTCTTGGCAAGCTTAATCACCACCACCTGTTCGTAAAATTCCTTCTGCAATTCAACAAGTACATTCCAGCTGGTATCAGCACTGCCATCATCCACGAAAATGACTTCGTACGACTTTTTAAGGCCGTTGAAAGTATCTGCTATCTGAAGGTAGAGCTCCTTCAGCGATTCGGAGCTGTTGAATACCGGTACTATTACTGAATAATCAGGCATAATTAACAATTTAACATTCATTTAAACATTCAAACTTTGCCGTGTTTCGAGTGTTTTCTCACCCTCCACCGAGTATCAAGTTGGTGGCTGAAACCCACTTGGAGGCATCTGAGAGGAAATAAACTATAGTATTGGCAACATCCTCCGGATCACCCAGTCCAAGTATCTGTCGAGCTTCTATCATATCAACTGCCTGCTGTGAATAGTTGGAGGCAGTTTGATCCAACATTGGGCTCCTGACAAAGGCAGGTGCCACACAATTTACCCTGATGCCTTTTGGTGCAAGCTCCAGAGCAAGCACTCGGGCGTAAGCTTCAATGGCTGACTTGGCACTGATATACATTGCTCCTCCCACGAAAGGATACCTTGTGGAGATGGAAGAAATAAATACCAATGATCCATTTTTCTTGGCAATCCTCTTCTTAGCCAGCAAGGCAGCCGTCAATAACACCGAGGCATTGAAACTTATACTGAAGGTTTTCTCAATAACTTCTGCCGTTATATAGCGCGCAGGTGACAGGTCTGATATTCCGGTGCTGAAAACAACCCCGTTGAGTTCAGGAAGCGAAGCCACCAAAATATCAATATCCTGTTGAATGGTAAGATCTGCAATAAACTGCTGATGACCAACTCCTTCCAACAAATCAAGTGTTTCCCTCAATCGGGCAGTATCACGGCCTGTGATCATTACCCTTGCACCCATTTGTGATGCCGTTATGGCTGTTTGTCTCCCAAGTCCTGAGGAAGCACCCGTTACCAATACTGTTTTACCTTCTAAACTGAAAGGGTTCATAATTTTATGTTAGCTCTGTGTCTTTAAAACCGACACTTCAGGTATAATCATCTTATCCGTTTCCATCAGTACTGTTCCCCATGATAGACCAATGCCAAAAGCTGATAACAACAGTTTATGTGATTTCTGCTGCAGCTCCTCCCTTAATTGGGTAACCATAGTCAAAGGAATGGAAGCGCAACTGGTATTCCCGTAGTCCTTCAGCGAATAAGGCACTTTTGCAGGATCCACCTTAAGCATTTTACGCAGTGTTTCATTTATCAGCCTGTTAGCCTGATGAAAGACAAGATAGTCGAATTCCTCCAACGTTTGATTAAAGTGCTTGAGCGTAGTTTTGATATTAGGCACCACTTCCCTGAGAGAGAAGTTGAATACCTCGATTCCGTTAAGTTCTATCTGTAAGCGGTTTCTATAAATGCCATCGCCGTATTTCTTTACGGTAAAGGAATGTTTTCCAGCGAGGTTTCTAACTCCTCCATCTCGTATTATAATTGCTTCATGTCCGCTGCCATCACTTTGCAGGTTGAATTTTATGGGAGGTGCTCCCGCAATAAACTCAAGGGCAGTGGCAGTACCGGCATCCCCAAACAGGGGGTAGGTACTCTTATCCTTATAGGCAGAGGTAACATTCGAAAGGTCGCCAACAAGCAGCAGGCTCTTGCTTATACTGGTAGCCTTAATCATGCTGCTGATAACCGACAAACCGTAAACATAGCCTGAGCAGCCAAGGTTTATATCAATAGCCATGCAGGTTTTGGGCAGTTTCAGTCTGTCTTGCAGTATGGTAGAGGTAGATGGTATAATATAGTCGCGTGATTGTGAAACAAACACTAGTAGGTTAATCTCTTCAGGATTCCACTGAAGCTTTTCCAGCAGTTCAGTAGCTGCCTGAAAACAGAGATCAGAGGTTGTTTGTCCGGCAAGCGCCACATGACGATTTTCAACGCCAATAGTCTTGATCAGCAGGTCGCGCTCACTACTTTTTATCCAGGTATAATCATGATTGGACAACACCTTTTCAGGCACGCAGGCTGAAATCCCGGCTATCCGTATATCGTTAATTTCAAAGAGAGCCATATGTTGCAGATGAGAAAGTAATCCCTCAACAGAGAATTACACAAAAGTAGTAAAAAACTCTTAAGTGATCAGTGAATTGTAAACATCCGATTTGCGATCTGGAATTATCCGTATACTTGCAGAATTAAGGAAATGTGAATGATGGATCGTAAGAGGAAATTACTGTTGGTCAATCCGAAACGGACAGAACTTGGCGGACTAACGCGTGATGAAAGCATACGTATGATGCCACTTGCGCTTGGCATAATTGCGGCACTTACCCCTGAAAACTGGGAAGTGGAACTAATTGATGAGAATTATGAACTCTTCAATCTGGCGGCAGCAGATATTGTCGGTATCACCTCTTTTACTGCCAATGCACCAAGGGCTTATGAAATAGCGCAGATATGCCGTAGCAGAAGTATTTATACCGTAATGGGTGGCGTACATGCCACCATGTGCCCAGATGAAGCACTCCAGTTTTTTGATACGGTAGTTATTGGGGAGGCTGAGAATGTTTGGTGCAGGTTACTGAATGACTTTGAAGAAGGAAAACCCGCCAGAAGATATGAAGGAGAGCTGGCAGATATTAAAACCATTCCATTTGTAAGAAGAGAGATCTTTAAAAAGTATCCATATGTGTATGATCTTGTGCAGACATCTAGAGGATGCCCCATGGGATGTGATTTCTGTTCTGTTACACAGATGTGCGGGAAAACATATCGTGAACGTGATATTGAAGATGTGCTTGATGAACTGGAACAAACAAACCGCTCACTTCTCTTTTTTGTGGATGATAACCTGATAAATCAGAAGAAAGGCGCCCAGGAACGTGCAATCAGGCTATTCAAGGGTATGGTGGATCGTAAGATGAACAAGAAGTGGCTATCGCAGGCAGCACTGAACTTTGCAGATAATGATGAAGTGTTATACTGGGCAAGAAAAAGTGGCTGCATTATGATACTTCTTGGAGTGGAAGCAGAGAAGGACGAAGCATTGAAAGACATGAAGAAGAATCTGAACCTGAAGAAGGGAGTGCAGTCGTATGAGCCAATCTTTCGTAAAGTGCATAAACACGGAATCGGTATTCTGGCTTCCATGATTTTTGGTATGGAGAGTGATACACTACAAGACCTTTATGCCCGGCGCGATTTTATTAGAAACAGCAGTGTTGACAGCTATCAGGTAACAATTCTTACTCCGTTACCCGGTACCGCATTATACAACAGAATGAAAGAAAACAAGAGGATAGAGGCTGATAACTACCCTGAAGACTGGAGACTATATGACGGTACAAAAGCTGTATTGGCGCTGCCTCATCTTTCCACCAATCAGATTGCCGATGCCATGAAAGAAATATGGCTCAGCCTATATAGTAAGGAACCCGTGCGAAGGCGGTTATTTAGAAGTTTATGGCATACAAGGAGCTTTAACACATCCTATTGGTCATACGGAATCAATCACGCTTACAGCAGAATGTGCCTTGAAGGAATATATAATATCGATACTGCATATGCTGATGGCACAAGGCGTTCACTCTATCTCAGATTCACGGATAAACTTGTGTGGTTGTTGTACCAATTGGCATGGAGGGGAATTACCAGAAGTTTTGCAGGGAAATAAGCATAAAAGCTTATTGCCAGCTAGACTCTTGACTCAATGATTCGGTAAATATCCTCCACTGTTTTTGAGTTGGCGATATCCTCTGCATTAATTGTCACATCGTACTCTGTCTTGACCATCGCTATCAGAATCAGCGCGTTGATGGAATTCCATTCAAACACCTCCCTGAATATACTGGTTGATTTAAGAGTACCGGGTTCTATATCGTCAAACTCTTCTTCGATGTGGGTAATAAACTCTTCAATATTCATGTTAACTTGAAATTATAAGCTGCAAAGGTAAGAATATTTTCAGAGATTAGGTGATTACTTATTAACTCAACCAAGGATAGCATGAATGTATTTTTGTGTATACTTGCAATCCTATTGAATACGGAATAACGATTAAAATAATGAATTTACCTGCAAAAAAGAAGCTTCTTCTCATTCATCCTGCCAATAAGGAGCGTAAGGGTTTTATGAATGACATTAGTACCCGTTTTATGCCTATAGGCTTGGGTATTGTGGCTCAACTCACTCCGGCAGACTGGGATGTAGAACTGATTGATGAAAGTTTTGAAGAATTCACCTTTCGGGAAGCCGATCTTGTAGGCGTTACTGCCTTTACTTCCCTTGCCTTCCGCGCTTATGAAATTGCTGCTATTTATCGTGAAAAGGGAATCCCAACTGTCATGGGTGGTATTCATGCAACCATGAACACTGCTGAAGCCATGCAGTATTTTGATGCAGTTCTTACTCATGATGCTGAAGGTGCCTGGCCTCAACTGCTCGCTGACTTTGAGGCAGGGAATATGAAAAAGCTCTATAACGGCGGGTATGCAAAAATAGAAGACATCTCTAAAGTTCGTCGGGATATATACGACAAATACCCCTATGCCTACGACCTTGTGCAGACTTCACGGGGTTGTCCCAATGGTTGTGAATTCTGCTCAGTAACCCACATGTGCGGACTGGTATATCGTGAACGAAATGTTGAAGATGTATTGGATGAACTGGAAGAAACTTCCCGTAAGCTGTTGTTTTTCGTAGATGATAACCTGGTCAACAATAAGAAAGGAGCAGCCGAGAGAGCTATCAAACTATTCAAGGGAATGGTTGACAGGGGTATTAAAAAACACTGGTTATCACAGGTAGCTGTCAATTTCGCTGACAATGAAGAAGTACTCTACTGGGCACATAAAGCAGGTTGTAAATTGGTCCTCATGGGTGTTGAGGCTGAAAAACCGGCAGCTCTCAAGGATATGAGAAAAAATCTAAATCTGAAAAGAGGTCCTGATAATTATGAGAAGGTATTTAATCGTATACACAAGCATAAAATCGCAATTCTAGGGACCATGATCTTTGGAATGGAAAGTGATACAAAGGATGACTTGTTTGCTCGCCGTGACTTTGTCCTCAGTAGTAGTATCGACTGTTGCCAGGGTACCATTATTACTCCGCTGCCCGGCACCGTTCTTTTCGATAAGCTCATGTCAAAAAACTCTATTCTGGCGAAAGATTATCCGCGTGACTGGCAACACTATCATTGCATGAAGGCAGTAATTAGTACACCTCATCTGACAACTGAAGAGTTGGAATCAACCATGCACGACATCTGGTTAAGTATTTATAATAAAGAAGCCATCCGAAGAAAGTTATTCCGTACAATTTGGAAAACCCGGAGTTTTGAAGCTGCCTACTGGTCGTATTCAGCTAACTTTAACTATGGCCGTATGGCACTGGAAGAGATCATTCAAAAAGATCCCAATGGAGTAAACAATAATATGGAGTGGAAAAGCCGTAAACGGTCACTTTATCTTAAGATCACTGATAAAGTATTGATGCTCATTTATCTTCTCAAGTGGGGCCGACTGACCAAAAAATACTATCAGTAATTTCCTTCTATTAGATATTCACCAGTGAATTCGCAAATTCCCCGGCTATATACCTCTGAATAAGCTTATAACGCTGCAGTTTACCACTGGAAGTTTTGGGAATTTCATTTGACCTTACCATTACCAGCTGATCAAGCGAGATACCCAATGTACTGCGCAAGAGGTTGCGCATCTGATGGAATATTTCCTGTGCCTTTTCGCCTGGAGAGCCTGCCAGGAATGCTACCACCTCTTCCTTGCCTGTGGCATGATTGGTGGTTCCGGCAAAGCAAACCTTTCCATAACTCACTCCATCAATGGTACATGCCAGTTCTTCCAGATCATTGGCAAAGTAATGCCGACCGTTTTTGAATAGGATGTCTTTGTGCCGACCGCTTACGTAATAGTTGCCCTTATATAGAAATCCGATGTCACCGGTGTTGAACCAGCCATCCGTGAACGACTGTCTGCTCTCTTCCTCCCGGTTATAGTATCCTGAAGTGATCGAGTCCCCTTTCAGGCAAATGATGCCGGCAGTTCCTTCCTGAACTTGGTTATTGTTTTGATCAATGATTCGGATTTCAATATCATTCAATGGAACACCAACCCCAGCTATCAGCCTGACATTTCTGTTGCTTTCAATGGCTGTATCTCCTTTAGAAGCTAAATCTGATACCATATCTGCTTTCACCTCAATGGCAATTCCATCACGGTCAAGGCTTAATGTATCAAATGCGGTAACCACATAAGGAGTCATCAGAGGAGTGAAAGTGGCTGCCAAACTGGCTTCAGCCAAACCATATACGGGCATCATGGCTTCAGGTCGGAAGTTGTATGGTTTTAGCTCTTCCACAAAATCATTCATAATCTGCACTGATATAGGTTCAGCCCCGTTCAACAATGCTTGCAGGAAGTGAAAGTCCCAGGCAGGTTTTGACTTCATTCTTTTGATAAACCTGAGTGTCAGGGCTAGTCCGAAGTTGGGGCATCCGGTGATCTTAACTTTCTTCACAGTCAGCATATCCAGCCAAAGTCCCGGATTCTTTATGAAGTCAATGGTTTCGATATGCCATTGATTGATAGAACAATATAAGGGAGTTAGGTGATAACCAATCAGTCCCATATCGTGAAACAACGGCATCCAGTTACCGGTAGTTTCTCCTTGATGGAAGTCTAGTCCGATGCGGATGGCATCAAGATTTACCAGAATATTGTAATGCGTTAGCATAATTCCCTTTGGGTCGCCGGTACTGCCCGATGAGAATTGTATAAAGGCAACATCTGATGGATGGATGTCAACTACAGGGAGGTCACCTTGGCAGTCGAGTTGCTGAATAGTACACACTTTGAGTCCGGGAACATCCTCTAATGCCGGCATTGTACTCATGAATACTAATGGTTGTTCAAGCTGTTCAACTACTTTCATCAGCTTTACCACCGGAGGATTGTATCCTGAAAAGGTAGGTGGAGGCTGTAATACGGTAGGTACCACACCACACAGGAATCCTGCCCAGAGGAGAATCAATGTTTCCCGGTTAGTGGTTGTTGCAATGATGATCTTATCGCCCGGTTGGAGTCCTTCATTAACAAGTCCCATGGCAAGAAGCGTGGCCTCTTTCAGTAATTCAGGATAGGAGAGGGTAGATGCCTCCCCATTCTCATGGAGAAAGCCAATAACAGGGGTATCAGCTGCATCAGCAGCTCTTTTCAATATAGTCGGTAAAGTTAGATCAGGTTGGTAGTATGAGCTTATTTTTGGCATTAAGAGTTGGTGTTTATCAGGAGTTTATTTTAATGGTCGTTGTTGTTGGTTCCAAACGGAATTTAACTAACTGAATTCAACTGTCATATTTAAAACAGAGAACTGCGAACCGAGTACCATGAACTACTAAGAATTACTCGCAACGCAGAACTTCGTTTCTATTGAGCCTTTCGAGCCAAATCAAGGTAGTAATTTGCTTTTGTAGAATCACCGGCCTGCAAGTAGAATGTCCGCATCCTCATGCTTAGATCATAGTTATTGGGATTAACCTCCAATGCTTTTTCAAAGTAACCTATGGCTTTGGCGTTATCCCCCTGATGCAGGGCAAAAGAAGCAAGGTTCAAATAAGGAACATCCAGCGTGGGATCCATCTTGATGATATCTTCATTCAGTTTAATTGCCTTGTCCAATTGATCAGTCTTTTCATACATCTGGGCAAGGTTCGACATAGTACGTATCTCCCATGGCTCAAGTTCAAGGGCTTTCTCATAATTCACAATTGACTTTTCATATTGTTCGGTAACCTGATAAGTGTAGCCCAGGTTATAATAAGCTGCTTGGAGGTTGGGATTTGTTTCCACAGCTTTCTCAAAATACCTGATGGAGGAATCTGATTCATTGAGCAGCAAAAGATATGCTTCACCCAAATTATTCCATGCGTCAGGGTATTGTGGATAAACTGCGGTGGCGCGCTTGAAGTGTTTGATACATGTCTGTGCATCATTTACTATCTCACTTCTTGGTACACCTGATTTCAAACGCGCAACAATAGAACTGCGAAGGTTGGTAGCATAGATAAAATTGGCTTTCGCCGACTTCTCAAGGTATGGCATATCAGCCTCATACAGGGTCATATCTGTTTTCCAGTCCCTGTTTCTGTCAATGGTTTTTGCGGTTGCCGGAATAGCAATCACAACGGCTGTTAGCAACATCCAGGTCAATATCTTCGAGGGAAGTATCGCTGCATGTGTATCAGCACGGAAAAGTTTAAACAATCCATAGGCCAATGCCAGACAGAATCCCAGTGAAGCAACATAGGTGAAACGTTCGGCTACTATGCCTGTCGGCGAGGCTAACAGGTTGGAGAATATGGAAATATTGACAAGGTAGAGAAGGATTGCAAAAGATAAAATCGATTTTTTGCGGATAGTGTATATCGCGTAGGCAAACAAACCGGCATGGATGATAAAACTGAGCCATACCAATGGATTGCCCAAACCTGTAACAGGTATCATATTATACCCGTAATAGAACAGCAGCGGATGCGGGAAGACCAACATTTTCAGGTAGAAAAGCAGTGCCAGCATGGATGTGCCTATCCGTTCTACAATTGTTGCGTCAAAGATTAGCGGGTTTTCTATAAACTGCGTTGGACGGACTGCCGCGCCAATTATTAGTCTGGGTATGAAAGCTAACAGTATCAGCAACACAAATATCATCACAGAGGCAATGATGATTTTTTTTGGTGGCAATTCGGTAAAGAAATAGAATATAAGCGGAATTCCAAAGAGGAGCGTCATAATGTTGGCTTTTGACATATAGCCAATTATGAATGCCAAATGTGCCCAGAGAATAAAGATGCTTCGGCCGGTTTCATGCCATCGCAGGAAATAAAATATACACATCAACCCACCCAGAAAACTAAGCAACTCTTCACGGTTCTTCAAACTGGCGACAACTTCCGTATGTAACGGATGAATCATAAAGAAAAACACCGTAAGGAATGGCAACCAAATACTGTAACCCTTCAATAATTTACTGAAAAGGTTAAAGAGAAGGAGTCCTGTAAAGGCATAAAGAAGCAGATTGATGAAATGACTCACGTGAGGATTCTCACCGAATATAGACCACTCTATGGCATAGGTGGCTTTGGCAATTGGTCTGTAACCGTAGCTGTGTTGTCCACCTTCCTCAGCGTTCATGGTAATATAGTTTGAACTGAAGATAGTAGGGATAGCCTTGATGCCCTGCTGTACTAGAGGATTAGAGCTAGTAACGTATGAATCGTCAAGCGAGTAATTGTTTGAAATGGTATTTCCATATAGAATAAATGCGAGGGCAATGATGATTAGGTAAAATACCTTTACGTTCATTGGTTTCTGCGGACTCTTCAGTACAACCGGTTTAGCAGTCTGCTTGGCGGCAGGGGTGCCGGGTTTTATCTTTGATTTCATGAATATCGTTGGTCTTACAAACCTTATTTTCAGGTTGCAAAGAAAAGCAAAAAAAACGATTGTTCTGGTGCGTTGTTTAAAGCCTTTGGCGTTCAATACTTGTTCAATGCTTCGCGGCCTGTCTCGACTTGTCGGGGTTCAACATGGTTCAAAGCCTGCGGCGTTCAAAGTTATTCATTGCTTGCTGCATTCATAGCTGCGAAAGACTTAAAGAGAATCCAGATTCCGGTATCAGTGTTTTATCAATAGCTTTCCGGTGTTAAATATCTCATTGTTTTTGAAGGTATACAGGTAAATCCCCGCCTTTAAAGTTGATGTATTGAAGGTGGTTCTTTGGCCTGTGATTTTTAATTCAGCACATAAATGACCTGTAATATCGGTAATTTGGATAGTGCCCGTTGTAAATCCGTCATACTCAAATATCACCTGTTCCAATGCCGGATTCGGATATGCTGTCACAGTATTTTCATGATCAACCTGAGTGATTCCAAGAGTTTGTACCTGACCGGCTGAACTTGTTTTAATGAGCATAGGTATGTACTTGTTATTTAGGGATGTATAGCCAGTAGCTACATAGCCACCATCATTTGCAAGTTCCAAGTCATAACCTGAAGCAGTCTCATTCATAGTTAATAAGGAAGACCATAAATTGTCTCCATCTGTCGACATACAACGCAACAATACCTTGCCCGGAATTGTAGAGCCATCATCATACTCGCCGAGGGCTATAACCTGACCCTGGTTATTTATGATGTGTGTAATCAACCTTGCTATATGTGCAGGATAGGTAATTAGTTGTGCAAATTCTACATCTCCTGAAGGATTATACCTGCTAAGATATGAGCGATTATCAGTAATAGCGTACTGCCCAATATGCCCTACACTTATAAGTTGATCATTAACAACGGATGATGATCGGTGTACAATTGATTCAGAGTACTGCAACTGTGAATGGGATATAGGGCCAAAAGCAAAAGGCATATAATACAGGCTGCTTGCCTGGGGGAAACCCCATTCATTATTACTGACGGATAAAACAATTGTATTATCACTCAATAAAGACATTGCTGTTGTCATTAGTGGAGTTGTTGCAGTTATGGCTTCCGACTTTTTTATCATCTGTCCTGATGCAGGATCCACCCGATAGATAGAAACTGAATTATCATCAGTAACAGCAAGCAGGAGTTCTCCCATATCCAGATATTTTATCTGGTGAACCACATCATTGTATTTCACCGACCAGACTACATCACCTTCTGATGATACCTTTATAAGGTTGGTGGTTACACTGTTTTCAAAAGCGATATAAAAGTTGTTCTCAGTGTCCTTGGCCGAAGCACTCCAATTACCCCGTTCAGTGATTCCGTAATCAAGATATTTCAACCAAAGCATACCACCGGTTAAATTGGTCTTAATCATAAATAACTGATTAGTGCCGTCTTTTAAACAAATGCCTGTGATGACGTAACCATCATCCAGAACAATTACCTGATCTGCCCAAGTATCAGTTTCGAAGTTGTCAAACCACTTCATAAAAGTATTCTGCGAAAAAGAGCTGAGGGAGAAGAAGAGGACTAGAATTGTAAAGATTACTTTTTTCATATCACTTTTTGGATTGATTAGATAGTCCAAATATAGATATATATTATATAAAAGTCAACTAATTTGAAAGATTTTTCAGTAGAAATTTATACAAATCAAAAAACAGGCATTTTCTTTTAGGGTAAAAAGAGAAAATTCCTTTGCAATTACAATCTTCTTACCTGCCTCTATTGCAGGTTCCTTGTTATAAACACGAAATCGGCGACACTCAGTCTTTCTGCCCTTTTATCCAGCAGTTCTTCCATTTCAATGCCCGGGGTGAGATTAAGTGACTTGAGAGCATTCCGAAGGGTCTTGCGGCGTTGGTTGAATGCTGTTTTCACTACCATCTTGAAGAGGGCAGGGTCACAGCCCAGCTCCGTGGAGGTATTTCTTTTAAGCCGTATAACGGCTGATCGTACTTTTGGAGGCGGAATAAACATGTGCGGCTCCACGGTAAAGAGGTATTCAATGTTATACCATGCCTGCAACAGCACACTGAGTATACCGTATGTTTTGCTGCCCGGTGGTGCCGCTATGCGCTCAGCCACTTCTTTCTGTAGCATGCAAACCACCTCAGGGATGTCGTTTACATGGTCAAGCACCTTAAAGAATATCTGGCTGGAAATGTTGTATGGGAAATTCCCGATCACGGTAAAAGTGCCGGCAAAGAATTCTGTAGGATTGAACTTAAGGAAGTCGGCTTCCCTGAATAGCGATGTATGCTGTGGATATGTCTCCTTAAGATAGGCAATGCTGTCCCTGTCCACATCCAAAGTAAGGAAGTTCTTCAGTTGAGCAATAGGTTGTGCATCACCGGTAGGTTCAGTACTATCACCAACTATTTGCGGGCTTAGCAGTTCCAGCAGGTATTTAGTCAGCACCCCTGTACCCGGACCTACCTCCAGCAATCCATCACAAGGGAGAGTAATGCTCTCGGTTATCTTCCTGGCGATATGTTCGTCGTTAAGGAAATGCTGGCCCAGATGCTTTTTGGCTCTAACGGGGTATGTGCTCTTGTTTTTCAATAGGGTGGCTGATTCTGGAAGAATTGCTCTGTAGGTGATATCTGATCGGGCTGATCCTGCTGGAAATCACCTCTCAGTGTGCGGTAACGCTTTCGGGCTTCTACTACATAGAGACTGCCGGGATATTCAAGCATCAGTTTCTGGTAGGCCTCTTTGGCCTTTTCTGTATCTCTTAGATGTAAATCGTACAATGATGCCAGACTATAAAGGGCATCATCGGCTAGTATATCATCAGGATATTGTTCAAGCAATTCTTTCCAAAGGGCTTCCGCGGCAGCGAAATCGCCTTGTTTCATGCGTATTTCGGCCTTCTTCATCAGTACATTGTCGGTAATGGAGTGTCCAGGGAAGGCCAACATTACAGAATCCAATACTGCCAGTGCCTGATCTGGTCGATTTCTGAACAGCAGCAGGTCGGCACGTGCATAGGAGGCCAGCGCCAGTGTTATACTGTCGGCTTCAATGTTATCTGAAATCAACAGCGACATCTGCATGGCATCATTGGCAATAAGCTTGGAAGTAGCGGCCTTAAGCACATCCAACTGGGCGCGTGCCCAATCGAATTCGCCGATATAGAAGGAGAGCCGTGCATTCCTGAAGCGTGCCTCATGTCCCAACGGGTCATTTTTAAAGGCTTTGTCCACCTGTGAGTAGAGTAGGGTTGCCTCCCAAGGCTCCCCACTGAAGAGCATTATGTCGGCCAGTTCAAGCTTGCATTGTGCCTGAAGCGGCTTGTCCTGGTTGGTCTTGCTGATGAGTTCTTCCAACAGGGTTATTGCTTTCGCAGAATTGTTGAGATAAAAAGCTTCTATATGAGCCAGATTCCTGACCAATGGAAAGGTGAGGGGATTGCTGTCGTTCTTATTGATGGTGGCAGTATGCCGGGCAGCCACTGCATTTATCTTGACAGGATCCACCGGATAGGTATTGGTCGCCAGCTCATATTCTGAGCGTAGCAGTTCTACTTCGGCAATAGTGCGAAGGGCAGGATCATCAGAACGGCTCATCACATAGTTGAATGCATCGGCTGCCACTTTATAATTGCCACTGGCAACGCTCAGCTGACCAAGGGCAAATACCCTGCTGCCGTTTTCATCCAGACGACGGTCAAGGGCCCGTGCCTGAATCAGTGCCGACTCAAAATCCTTTAACTGCAGCGACAGCCATACAAGCATTTCTGTAAGGGTAATATTATCAGGGTTCTTCTGCACATTTATCACCAGTGCCTTACGCAGAGCATCCGTCTTCAGGTTTTCAGGATCATTCATCAGAGAGTTCTGCAGCCGTGTTTGTACTTGGTCAGCATAAGTGGGATTCTCCTCCATCAGGGTGATATATTCACCCACCATTTTATCATACTGTCCTTGAAGTTCATACAACTGGGCAAGCTCAAAACCAAAAGTATAGGCAGGTGATAATAACTGGCGTCCTTTCATGTATGTCTTAACGGCATAATCATACTCACGCCGCATGGTAAAGGCATTGGCCATCTCAAGTATAGAACGCTGCTCAGGCTTGAGGTCTCTTATCAATTCATCAAACAGCTTGAGTGCTTTCTGACTTTGGTTGCCCCTCATCAGCACATAACCCTGATCAATCTTATACTTGGCGTCTTCCGGATAGCGTTTCATCTGCTGCTTAACCAGCTTGGCAGCCTCTTCTGTTTCCCCCAACTCCAACAGGCACTGCATGTAATAAGTATAGGTAAAATGATCAGGCTTATTCTTGTATAGACGTTCAAATATCTCCACTGCCTTCTGATACTCATGGTCATTAAAGAACTGAAGACCCAGCTGCTGGTCCGTAGCGGGTTGTGATATCCCGCTTAAAGCCAGAAACAATAGGAAGAAGAGTGGGAGGTACCTCATCATCGGTACAAGTTAAGTTAACAATTCAAAGCCGGTATATTTGGCTAACTCTGTTGGTATGCGGATGCCTTCTTCTGTCTGGTTATTTTCCAGCAGTGCGGCAACTATACGTGGTAACGCCAGGGCACTTCCGTTTAGTGTATGGCAGAAGCGGGTTTTACCGTTCTCGTCTTTAAAGCGCAGTTTCATGCGGTTAGCCTGGAAGCTTTCGAAGTTGGAAACAGAGCTAACCTCCAGCCATTTCTGCTGTGCTGCGGAGTATACCTCAAAGTCATAGGTGAGTGATGAGGTAAAGCTCATATCGCCACCACAGAGTTTCAATACCCTGAATGGCAATTCGAGTTTACGCAGAAGGGTGGATACATAGGCTACCATTTCATCCAGTGTTTCGTAGGAGTGGTCTGGGTGTTGTATGTTTACGATCTCTACCTTATCAAACTGGTGCAGGCGGTTCAGGCCGCGCACATCCTTACCGTAAGAGCCTGCCTCACGGCGGAAGCAATTGGAGTAAGCAACATTCCTGATAGGGAAAGCTGAGGCTTTTACAATCTCATCACGGTATATGTTTGTAACAGGCACTTCGGCTGTTGGTATCAGGTAGAGCTTATCTATCTGACAGTAGTACATCTGTCCGTCCTTATCAGGCAACTGGCCTGTTCCGTAACCTGATGCTTCATTTACCACCAAAGGGGGTTGAATTTCACGGTATCCTGCTTCAATGGCATTGTCGAGGAAGAAGTTGATCAGCGCACGCTGCAGCCGGGCACCCTTGCCTTTATAGAATGGGAAACCGGCGCCGGTAACTTTATTGCCGAGCTCAAAATCAATGATATCATACTTGGTAGCCAATTCCCAGTGGGGAACTGCATTCGCCGGAAGGGTTGGCATTACACCTTCATTGTTAACAATAACGTTATCTTCAGGTGTTTTTCCTTTCGGAACCGATGCATGGGGTACGTTGGGAAGCAGTACCAGCAGGGCAGTCTGTTCAGCAGTTATGTTATCCAGATTCTCTGCCAGGTCTTTAGCCTGAGCCTTGAGTTCGGCAACACGCATCTTCAATTCACTGGCATCAGATGCCTTGCCGGCTTTCATAAGATTACCCACTTCGCGGGCGATGTTGTTCGACTCGGCGAGGTTATCATCCAATAATTTCTGAGCCTCGCGACGCTTAGCATCTAGGTCAATGATCTGTTGTAGTGAAGCAGTAGCATCAATATTCTTTATAGCCAGTCGTTCAGCAACTTCGGCTGTATTTTCCCTTATATAGCTTAATTCTAACATGTGGATTTTGATTTAAGGGTGCAAAGTTAATGAATATTTAACTGTCAGCTCCGCACAGGTTTTATGGTTCAATCCTATTGACCTGATTGTATTACCTACTGGTTGAAGGTTCCATTGCATTTGCTTTTTTTAAATAATTCCTTATATTTGTTTGAATTCCGGTTAGTGTCAATCAGAAAATATTGATTATCAGTTAATTTACAAAACAGCAGTTAATTTCCTAACGCTTTAAGTATCACATAAACTAGAAATCATGAAAAAGTATGTAGCAGAATTTATCGGAACATTATGGTTAGTATTGGGTGGATGTGGAAGTGCCGTATTGGCAGCAGCCTACCCTGAACTGGGAATAGGCTTTGCGGGTGTAGCCATGGCTTTCGGTCTAACCGTAGTCACCATGGCTTATGCCATAGGGCATATATCAGGCTGCCACCTTAATCCTGCCGTTTCCATCGGACTATGGGCAGGTGGACGTTTCGACACGAAAGAACTGTTACCTTACATACTCTCACAGGTACTCGGTGGTATAGCCGGTGCCGGAGTACTTTACCTCATTGCAACCGGTAAACCGGGTTTTGAATTGGGCGGATTCGCCGCCAACGGTTATGGCGAACACTCACCAGGTGGTTATAGTATGCTCGCAGCATTGGTATGCGAAGTAATCATGACTTTCATGTTCCTTATAGTTATCATGGGCGCCACCCACTCCAAGGCACCCAAGGGATTTGCAGGACTAGCCATAGGCTTGGCATTAACCCTCATACACCTCATCAGCATACCAGTAACCAACACCTCAGTAAACCCGGCCCGTAGCACCAGCCAGGCAATCTTTGTAGGCGGATGGGCCGCTGAACAGCTGTGGCTATTCTGGGTAGCTCCAATTGTTGGCGCTTTGCTGGCAGGGTTCGTTTATAAGATGTTGTCCAAAGAAGAGAAATAATTTAATGTACGAGGCGATCTGCTTATGTATACCTGATCAACTGTACATCTGATCTGTAAATCTGATTATGTAGATTCTATTTTGTACATAAGATTAACTTAGTCCTTTTAGGGCTGAGATATACAAGTACTAAGAAAGGGTGTCTCCTTTGAGACTGCCTTTTTGCATGTGATTAAGCAACAGTTATGATTAGAATATCGCAACCATATATGGCTGAACTATTTCAGATAAAGTGTTTCCATTCTAGGATATTTCACCGTATAGCTGAATTTGAGTTCCCACTTTTCATTGGCGGGAATTTTATATACAAATATTTTTTCTAATTTTACATGTCACAATCGACCACCAGCAAGATAAAATATCCTAATCATGAAGCATCTTCTCCTTCCTGCACTTCTCTTCCTGAGCATTATTACCAATGCACAGGTATCCTACCAGATAGCTGATACCACAAAAACGTGGAGTACTATCACTTATGGTTGGGCCTCTTGGATGGTTATGGGTTGTGGCGGTACAACCACTACCCGATTATCAGATACCGGAGATCCGGGTAATCCGTACTTTGCTGTATTTGAATGTAATGATTCATTGTACCTTGAGTGGAATGAAGCCGGATTTATAAGGGAGGATACTGTAACTAATCAGGTGTTCTTCAGTTATGGCGAAGAAGAGGGTTTGATCTATGACTTTAGCCTGGCAGTTGGTGATACTGTGGTGATAAACAATATGTCGATGAACTATGAAACACAACCACTTGTGTGCGACAGTATAGATCAGGTTGACATTAATGGGGTTATGAAAAACCGGTTTTATCTGTTTGGTTTTGAAAGTATCACCAAGGATCCTTATAATCCTGTCGAAGTCTGGATTGAAGGTATTGGCTCTAATTTTGGCATACTAAATAGTGGTTTAGGTACTGTTCCTATAGCTGGAGGTACTTCCAGCATGCTTTGTTGCACACAAAATGGAGTTGCTATCTTTATGAATTCCTACTTCACCAAATGCTACTATGATACATTCTATCCCCAGATCATTCAAGACCAATACGATACAGCCTACCTCAACACTTATTATGAATTTCAGGTGTTGGTTGATACTGGTGATGCCGACTCAGTAATTCTGAAAGGGGAATTTATACCTGCGGGTTTTACATTTGATCCTTCAACCGGAATATTATCAGGAACTCCCACAGAAGCAGGTATACTTGGCTGTCTTATTATGATTAGGAATGGCGATAATGGCTGGCTTACCGACATGATCTGGGATGATTTTATTGTGGTATTGCCTGTCACTGCGGGTAATATCCAGAATTCAGGAGATCTTAAAGTATACCCAAATCCCTTTAGTTCAATCCTGAACATTGAATTCGATCAACCGGGTAATCAAAGTTTTTTCAGTAAGGAGAATTTCTTTATGGAAATCTATTCATCAGAAGGCAGGCTCGTTAATCGAGAAGCCTTTAAGGGCTCAGCACACCCTAACTTGAGTAACCTGCAACAGGGATTATATCTGATTAAAATAGCCGATAACAAAGGGAAGGTGGTTTTATCCCGACAGGTAGTAAAGCAATAAAATAAGCCGGAGTAGTAATGGACTTAGGCAAAAATGCAGTTGCATACAAGTCCTTCAACTCTTGATATCTATCAGTTTTCCTTTTTTGACCAGTCGTAACTCTTTCTTCAACCGGCACTTGTTTTTTCTAGTCTGATCAACAGGGTCAAGGCTGGAAAGATCGGGTTTACCGGCATTGACCCAGGCTGTATACCAATAACTGGCGGTGGCATTCAAAGCTAATCGAAGTTGCTTTTCCACCATACCGTTGGTCCTGATGTTATATAGCTCTACATACCTGTCGGAATAGATTGGTACACCTGCCCGGTTGGTTATCTTTTTGCCGTTTTCATCCATGAGGTAGAGGCTGTCGGCGGGGAGTAATTGGTTCAGTTCTTTGTCGGCAAGCAGCAGAGGTTCCACCAGTGAATTGGAAGCATTTATGATACGCCATGTCTCTCCCGGTATATCCTCTATATAAACAACCTGTCCGGGATTATAATTAAAACCACCGCCCAGTTGTTCTGCCAGGCGTGTTTCCCAGAAGGAATGGATACCTTCCTGCCCTGTGAGCTGTCCGTTATAATTAACCGTTGTATGCAGCGGTGTATGGGCATCAGCTATATAATGGCCGAGGTCGGCAGCGATGAAAAGTATTGACTGCTTATCCTGTTTCCGGAAAGCGGTGGTAAGCTCCTCCATCATCTTCTGGATATACCAGGGCAAAACACCGTTTGTCTGCAGAAACTCTTCAGTATATTTCTGTTGTGCTTCTTTTAATGTCGCAGGCATACTGTCAGCCGAAACAAAGTTCTCCAGATCGAAATAATGCCGGGGAACTTCAGCCTTATCATCCAGCACATTCCTGCGGATATCGGGCATTGAACCGCCATGTGTAATGTAGTCTATGTGGTTATAGAAGAATGGCAGTATCGGATGCGGGAGTGCCAGCACGGCTGCATGGTTGATTCGTTCATGACCGTAAGGACCCCATGAAATCAGCACAGGAAAACTCAGAATAATGATAAGGAAAGGCACGATTTTTCGCATGCGCAAAGATAATCCTATTTCTGTATCACCAGTTTCTCCCTGTGACTCCCTTTGGCTGTAGTAACTTCCAGCAGGTATACACCTGAAACCAATTCATTGGTAAGATTCAGCTCAGCTATATGATCTCCCGTTTCTAAGTTCAAACCTGCCCATTCATACACTACTGTGCCGCGCATATCAGTGATACGCAGATTGGCCTGTAGCTCTTCACGACAGGTGATCTTCACACTGAAGTTCCCATCGTTGGGATTGGAATATATTTTGAAAGTAAGAGGCTCTGTAACAGAATAGCGCACGGCTATTATAGTACTGTCAAACCCTCCCGACAGGCAGGTAAGCAGACCGTTTCTGTCGCCGAATAGCATTTCCATGGTGCTGTCGCCTGTAATATCTGGAATGGCATTCAGCGCATCCACCGGATCAGCAGCAGGGTAGGCGTAGATGAGAGTACCTTTGGGCCCGTCAAGAAAATAAGCATAATTGCTTTGATATAGAGTACCGATGATGACATCGTCTTTCCCGTCAAAATTGATATCTCCTATATTTGCCACACACCACGACTTGTCGGCCAAAGGTTGTTGCCATAAATAGTTGCCGTTATTTCCATTAAGCAGTATCCCGTTTGTACCACTGTGTGCCACAAGTACATCGCGGTCGCCGTCGTTATTGGCATCCTCCAAAGCTACCATACGCAGTATCAATACATTGCCTATACTGCGCTGTTGAATGTTGGCACCTGTAGCAGCGTTGAAGTAGATCACATTGCCACTGAAATCGCCGGCTGCTACATCTTTTTTGCCATCGCCTGTTATATCATCCAGTTGCAGAAGTGCCCATACGGAACTGCCCGGAGTATAATAAACCCATTTCTGAGCGCCATTTGATCCGTCAATACCATATACTGCACCTATTGTCTCGGAAGCATTCGATGCGCCGGCCAATACATCGGGCTTACCATCCCCAGTAAAGTCCTCTACTCCAATCACTGAAAAAGCAGGCCCGCCGGTAGGACGTTCCCAAAGTGGCAAACCCGTTAATCCATTCAAACAATAAATCCTTTTCGGACCTGTGCCATCGCCATCATCTCCTGCGGCAGCAAGCACATCCTGTGAACCATCGTTGTTGTAATCATATTTGCTGTCCACTGCATAAATCCATCCCCCATCGCCATAAGTGGTGGTTGTATGCACCCAAAGCAATAGCCCCGTTTTCCCCGATAAGGCAATAACTCTTTTACCACCCCACGCTGATCCAATTATTACATCCGCATAGCTGTCGCCATTGATGTCATTGATCATTGAGATGCCTGTCTGCTGATATACAGCGCCTGAAGGTATTTCAGTTTCCCAGAGTACATCGCCGGTCACGGAGGCATTCCCGTTGAAACAGCGTATATAGTTATCTTCTGATCCTACGATGATATCGGCTACTCCATCACCGCTGATGTCATCGCCGGGCACGATACACTTAGCGCTGTTGTCGAAACCCGCATCTATCTGGTAAGTCCAAAGGGGAGTCCCTACAGGGTACCACGTTTCATCACCCACACCGCTGAAATCAGCATACACAGTACCTTGTGTTGAATTGGATTCTATGGATAATATGCTGATGTAATATTGATCTTCCGTGGGATTAAACCACACAGGGATATAGGCAGTTGCAAGGGTAGGTATGATGACTGGCATACTTAGTGATTCATCCACAAAAAAGCGCTCATTGCTCATGGCGAAACCACTTATCAGCACGCTTTCATCGCCATCATTGGTAACAGGCATCATCCAGCGGGAGAATGCACCGGCACGCCGGGTTCCGAAATTATAGCTGGGTTGCTGCAAAACCAAATGAGGACCCTGGTATACGCCGTTACCCGTAAGGGTTACAGTGACTTCGGGATTTATTGGATCACTTGAGTGGATAATCACTTGTGTATTGAGCGGCATGGAAGCCGTGGGAGTATATTTTAACGGCACTGATACACCCAGACCCGGAGTAATGGTTTGAGGGGTGGAAAATGTAGTAGTTATGGGTTGTCCTCCTGGAATTTCAATGCCGGTAATAGTAAGGTTGGCATTACCTGTATTCTGAACCGCACAGTTCCAGGTGGCAAACTCGCCAATGGAAACTGCGCCGTAATTATGCTCGGTAACCGGCACATTAATGGCCGGTGTGCCCGAACCGGTAAGGTCCACCTTATAAAGGGTACTGTTGGAGCCCAGCGGACCATCGCAATACCATAAGTAAGTGCCATCATATACTACACCTGCCGGACTTTCATTGGCGCAGGCGTGGCTTTCAAGCAATACTCCCCCAATGGTGACCTTATATAGCATATCAGAATAATAATCGGCTATCCATAGGTCATTGCCCTGCTTGCAGATATCCCATGGCTGGTTGGCAGGAGGGGTGAACTGTGAAAGGACGTTACCCGATCCACTGAGGTGATAGATAGTACCCTGATCAGGATAATAGGTGCATACCCACCAGGTGCCGGCATCATAGGCAATTCCCGACATGTAATGGTCAGGTAAAGCGAATGAGGAAACCGTGGTGCCCGACATATTGAACTCCATTGCATTGGAAGGAGTGGAAGAGGAGCCGGGCTGATCAATAGTCACCAGATTCGGCGACTTGTAGGTCAAACCGTATGCATCTTCAAATGCTCCGTTGCACTGCAGCACACTTGTACCGGTAGAAGGGTTGAACTTATGAATATTGCTGCCATTGCTTCCATAAATACCAAAGTAAATATAGGTCCCGTCCCATGCCAGTCCCGATGCCTTGCCGGGAATAGTATAGGATGCAACAATTGACCAGCCGGTGGGTGCTTTCGGCGGATCCTGTGCCTGACTGAAGGTTGGTAATATGGATAGAATGCACAGGATAAAGGAAACCAGAGTAAAGGATGTTTTCATAATTCTACGGTGTTGGTTTGCAACTTATTCAACTCTAAAGTTAGCTAAAAGTACAACTTTTGTTATAGGAATTGCAAAATACCTTATACAAATCATAAATTTGTAAATAGGAAATAACAAATAGGTTAAAATCAAGCCATAGAATGCGGGTAAAACAATACCTATATCAGAGCCTGAAACATAGGCCAAGACCTGTAACCATAACACTTATTCAGTCAGTTTCTTAAAACCCTCCTCATTGCTCAAGTTCTTGAAATCAGTATCATTCCGGGCATGTTGCTTGAATGCAGGATTCATGGAAATAGCCTTTTCCAGGTCGGCAAGGGCACTGGCATTATCTCCTTTCAAACTATACAGGCAGGCCCGGTTATAGAAGTTCACCGGGTTCTGTGGATCCATATCAATGCCTTTATTGATGGCTGCAACAGCTTCATCAAACCTGCCTGTTTTAGCCAGGGCAGATGCCTTCATTCCCCAGACATCTGATCTCGTAGGATCAAGAGAAGTGGCTTTATCGAATGCCTTAAATGCTTCCTCGTATTTCTCCATAGCATAAAGCACCTGTCCTTTGGCTATGTAATTCAACGATGTATCAGGCTGGAGTTCAATTAGCTTGTTGGCATCTCTCAATGCCTCCTCATTCAAGCCAAACTCAGCCTCAAGAAATGCCTTGAAAAAAAGGATGCCTGTGTTGTCAGGATATATTCTTCCCAATGAATCCAATTGGTGGATTGCATCTTTTTCACCTGTAGGCGATCTTTTCATGTTCACCATCAGCCATCCCTGTACGGCACCTTTGTTATCAGGGTGGTTTTTCATAATGTTGTTATAGATCTTTGAAGCCTCTGTCGGTTTTCCCTCCCTGACTAAAGCTTCTGCCTTTTGTAGTGCTGTTTTGACTGTATCATCCAACATTGACGGAATAAAATTCATTGGCGTCGTGGTGTATTTTGCATGAGCAGCATACAATGTGTTGCCTTCGGTATTTATAGCTTTTACAAAGAAAACCATGACCGGAAGGAAGAATGACAGAATTAGGAGCTTTTTCATTTCTGTATGATTTATAAGGTTTTCTGAATGAAAGAAACTGGCGAAACATTACCGTGGAGCGATAGTGATACAGGCTTATGAGCATCATATAGCCGAACAGTCGTGATGACTGGCAACAGATGGAAGATGAACTATAAAGATAAGAAATTATTCCATGTTATGCAATAGATAAGCCTATTTATTTCGTTGACAAATCATCCATCAGTCCCGCTTTCATCAGTTGAGTTTCAACTTTCAGAAGTCTGTTTTTCAACTGATCGTTCTCATCTTTAAGTGCTTTGATGGCTTCCAGCAGCAGGGGAGTTATTTTACCGTAATCCACTGATAAGTAACCTTTATCGTCAGCTGAAACTACCTCTGGCATCACTTGCTGAACTTCCTGTGCGGAGAAACCAACCTGACGTGTCTTATCGCTGCCGGTATTCCAGAAATAATAATACCCGTGGAGCCTATCGATCAACTCCAGGGCATTGGGTAAGTTTACAAGATCTCTCTTCAGCCGGATATCAGAAAACACGTTCCAGGCATTGGCACGTGCTTGTGTTCCATCACCGGCGACACCTACTTGCAGGCGGTAGCCTGGGTCTGTTGTACCGATTCCTACATTACCAGCATTAAAATAACTCTCACCTGCTCCAATCAGGCTGATGGTAGCAGTGCCTGCAGTTTCATAAATGTTGACAGCTCCGCTGCCATTAGTATTCTGCCTCAGCACCACCTTGTTGTCTCCCAATGAATTCCTGCAGACCAAGATTCCGGTACTGGTTGTTCCGGGTGCTCGGATTACCAACCGATAATCAGGGTCATCGTCACCTATACCAATATTGCCATTCTGCAATACCTTAAACTTAGTAACAGCTGAATTGCCCTGTACAAGCAGTGGTACACCCCCATCAGCTCTTAACACAAGACCATTGCTTGTAGACATCAGGCTTGGATTATGAAAGCCGACAAGCCAGGTTGGATTATAATAGGAGAATACATGAAGTGGATAGGCAGGCTCAAAATAACTCAAAGCAGTATACCCATTCTGCATTATGGTGAGTACAGGAACTCCATCAGCTCCCTGAACCTGTAATGGCTTACCCCCATTGGCGCGAATGACAACTCCATGGGCATCGGCATTGGTGCTTGTATTATATAAACCCGTAATCCAGTTGTCAGGCGAATCGGCCAAAACATGTAATTTATAGGCTGGATTTACTGTTCCAATACCTACTTTGCTGTCAGTATACCATTTACCTCCTTGAAAATATCCTGAATACCCGTCGGGTGAAAAAGTCAAGCCCCAGATGCCAATATTCCCACCTGATGTGGCATAAGCAAATCCACTGACTCCAGTTCCGGATGGGGAAATGGTTGTTCCCTGAACTCCGTGATTCAAGCCAGTGGAGCTTGAGGCTGCTCCCTGAACTCCTATCCCACTTGTTGAAACAGCCACTCCTTTTACACCGCAACTTATTCCTGAAGCAGCCGAATTTATACCATGTATACCACATCCGGTAGAGTGGGAAGTTTCACCTAAAACTCCGGTCTTTCCTGTACCCCAAACGCCCTTTCCTTCATCTGCATAGGAGTTGCCCCACACACCTGAGGTGGTGCCTGTAAATGAATCAGCCCAACCCACTGTTCCTGCTCCACTTGCACCAGGGCTTCTACCATAAATTCCGTAAAAGCCCATGCCAAAAATTCCATATCCATTCCCAGTATTTGTTATGCTGAAGGCAGAATTCATATAACTTACTGTTCCATCATACGGCAATGTCAATTCTCCCATCTTTGTCCAGTTAGGACTTGCTGGAGTGCCCGCATTGTAATAGTACCCCGGTGAATTGTCGTTCTGGTAAATAAGTAGTCCGTTCATCGGATTGACTATGGCATTGCGCTGTGCCATTGTCATCCTTGGCATCAATAGGCCTTTCGTAGTGCTCTTAACATCCAGCATGGCTGAATTATCGGGTGCCGAGCCATCTGTGTTGATGGCTACCTGCGACAGAATGGCTATCGGCGAAAGCAGCAGTACTGACAGAGTCAGTAAAATCTGTATCATTTTAATGTAATGGGTTGTTTTCATGGGGCTTCGTATTAAGGCGTTAATATTCGGAACCGTAACGGATGAGGAAGTATTGAAACTTCATTTGCGCGCAGGTATAGTATTCGAACAGGTTGGGTGATTTAGCGAGCCGGCTACAACTGAAAGCCGTGACAGATTGATATCAGGCAGGGGCAGTAAACAGTGAACTAGTGTATGGTGTGGGGGGCTGAAATATCCTGGTTAATGGGTAACTTGCTGATTGAAAGAAGCATGTAAGTTACAATATTTTTAAGGCTAATGCAAATTTTATTTCATGCTACACCTTTTTACCAGAATTTTCCTCAACGTTACTGTAAGAGTTCTCCTGACTGGCATAATCCACAAGCCCGGTGCATGAAACCTTTCTTGTATCAGGTTTGTTCCATTTCATAATACTGCTTGTCCTGCTTCTGAGGTAGGTTAGGCTGCAGTATATCGAACTTATCGAAAAATTGTGTATATTTATAGGGCAATTACCTTAACAGGGTGACTAAAATGACTTCTTACCGCTTCATCGGAAACAGCAGCACGCCGGCACCTGAGTTTCATCCTCTGGTGTTCCATGAAATCCTGTTTTCAAAACTTGCACACCGTTCTGAAGATAGCAATGTAATCATCAGCCATATCGGCGATGAGCTGATTACCCTCAGTCTGAATGATATGAGGTTTCTAACCGGCCAGTTGTCGGTAGTGTTGCAATCGAAGGGTTTGAAGTTTGGCGATACGGTATTGCTGGCTTCCTTCAGTTGTTCCAATGAACTGGCCAATGTGCTCATCTTTGCAGCTGCTGCCAGCTTGGGCATCCGTATATTCATCCCCATTTTCCTGGAACCTGCGGAGTTTGACCACTGGAAAGTGCTCACCACCTTTTCACATGTCATCATGCCCTATCATGAAACACTTGAGCTGAAGGATCATCCCAGGGAGAAAGACATCGTCAATCGTATCAAGGTAAAATGCGAAGAAACAGGCACCGGCTTTCTGGATTCCAATGAAGATTTTCAGACATTCCAACGTATAAATCAGCGATTGAATGAAAAGCATTGGGATGACTCTGACATGCAGAAGCTGAATACCCTTAAGCCGGATGCCCGAGTAACGCCTGACACGGAGATGGTTATCTTCACTACTTCGGGCACTTCAGGCAAGAGCAAGCTGGTGGTCTATTCGCATGAATCACTGGCCTTCTGCTGCCAGTCATGGCAGCAATCAGGCCTCTTTGCCAGAGATCAGTTCGGTAATCCGGGCTTTAGTCCCCTTTTTACCCACACCATCGGAATACGGACTTTTATCAACTGCCTTTGGTCGGGCAATCCCTTCTGTGTGGTGGTAACCGACTGGTTTCTGCTCAGACCGGCTGTTGTGAGATACTTACTGCTTAAGATGAATCCCGGACATATCATCGGCGGCCCCGCTTTCTTTCATACCATGCTTGAACTGTTCCGCCAGTATCCTGAACTAAAAACCGGTATTCAAAAGACCTTAAGGGCATGTATTTCCATAGGCGCCCCCTACGACCCGGGAGTTGCATCCAAATTCAAGGTGGCTACAGGGATTTCTATAATGAACGGCTTCGGCACCACCGAAACGCTGATGATTTCCCTTAATACACCTGCTGAAAAGCAACTCTCAGGCTCCATTATTCCTGAGCCTAAGGCAACCAATGGCTTTTCTGCTGAGCCTGAAGTGGCACTTGATCCCCGGAATCTGGGTGAACCCCTTCCCGGTGTGACCTTGCGGCTGGAACAAACAGGTGAGGGGAATCTGTATGAGCTGGCTGTAAAGAGTGTCTTCATGTCTGTCAGGACCATTGGTGAAACGGCCAATGCCGAGTACCTTGAAACCGGTGATCTGGTGACCTATGAGGAGGATACATCCAATATCCTTTACTATGGCAGGAAGTCGGGTGATTTTATCAAAGATGATTACGGGGTAAAGATTCCTTTAAACGCCCTGAAGGAGTACTATGGAAAACTCTATGAAATGGCCGACTGGATTGAATGGATACCACTTGAAAACATTCCCGGTCTTGCAGCTTTAATTTTTATTAATTCGCCCGATACTACCTCCCTAAAACTGATGTCCCTGCAAAAGGAGACAGGTGCCCTGATAAAGAGCTTGAACGAACGCCTGAAAGGAACTATCGAACCGTTCGAATATATGCACCGTCACCTCGGCCGATTTACCCTGCTCAACAGTGAAGTGCCGCTTACCCGAAAGGGAACTGTTTCAAAAGACCAGATTTATAAAATATATGAGGTAAATATAGCAGAACTCAGAAATCCATTTGTTTACAGCAAGACCATTGAAACAACCGAAACCGGCGAAAAGAGCAATCTGCATAAATTCTCGAATCCTTATCTGGCCGAACTACTTGAGGCGCTTAGAATGGACAGGGAATATGTAAAAGGAGAGGGCGATTATCTCTTTTACCGAAAGGGCAGTTCTCTGCAAAGGGTAACTGACTTTGTAGGGGGTTTTGGAGCCGGACTCCTGGGCCATGACCATCCAAAAATCAGGGAAGCTGCAGTGAACTTCCTCCAATCGGGCTTTCCCGCACTAAACAACCAGGGCAGCATGTATCATTATCCATCGCTGCTTGCAAAGGAACTGAACCGCCTGTTCAGTGAAAACACCGGCCGATATTTCAAGGTGCTGTTCGGTAATAGCGGATCGGAAGCCACAGAAATGGCCATCCATCACGCCTACTTTGAATGGCGCAAAAAGCTGGAGAAATTGAGAGATGAGCAGTTCCAGCTGTATGGCTCCATACCCGGACTGCCACTGGCTGAAACATGGGATAAGAACCTGAAGCTGATGGATGAGGTGACTCCCTGCTTTATCGTGGTAAACAACTGTTTCCATGGGTATACTTCAGGTGCAAGAAGTCTGCTGAATCCTAAGGAGCCACGCAGATTATTCAACAGTCTGCTGAAACCACAGCCCCTGCATGTTACAGATACCCATCCCGACTGGCAGGAACAGATTGAAGGATATATCAGTGAACATACACTTGAGCTGCAAGTCTTTCAACTGTCCGATGGGAAATATGGAACCGTGGCCTTGAAATTCTCCTCCATCATAGCTTCCATCATCGAGCCCGTAAGAGGGGAGGGTGGCATACATGTTATTAATCCTCTGTTTGCCGATTACATGGCTGCACAGGATTTCCCGCTTATCTCCGATGAGATACAATGCGGACTAGGTCGCACCGGTAGTTTCCCGGCATACAAAAAAGCCTCATATTATCTGCTGGGTAAAAGCCTTGGCGGAGGACTGGAAAAGATATCAGCGGTTCTTATCGATGACAACCGGTTCAAGCCCCTCTTCTCAAAATATTATAACTCAACCTTTGCCAATGGAGAGCTGGCAGCAGCAGTGGCACTGAGCACCCTCAAAGTGATTGAAGAGGAGCGCATTACTGCAACGGCAAAGGCATCGGGTAACCGATTCCTTGGATTACTGCATGAAACAGCCGACAAACATCCCGATATAATTGAAAGCATTGAAGGTGAAGGGTTGATGATAGGCATTCATTTCAATCCGAAGTTACGTGAGTCCAACATCTTTTTCAGAATACTGGTCGAGCATGAACTGCTAGGTTATTTCTTTGCAGGCTGGTTTTTACACACCCATCATATAAGGGTGCTCCCTTCTCTGTCAAAACCCAATACACTTCGTCTGGAACCATCCTACTTGTTACCTGAGCCTGAAATGGCACGGTTGTGTGAGGCACTCGATGAACTATGCCGCTTATGCTCAGCCAAACAGATGTATAAGCTGTTTCGGTTCCTTATGAACGACGATATTTACACCGATAGGAAACAGCCCATTTTTGAAGGCACCTTCCCTCAGCAGCTTGAATTGCCGGCTCCCGGTGCCGTAAAAGCAGGCTTTATAGGAAATTTCACCATATCGCATCGTGAACTTCAGGTGCTGGAACCCGATTTCAGGCAGGCTTCAGATACCGGACTACGTATATTGTATGATCGGCTTCAGGTGCTGATGCAGGGAAAGTCCATCAAAATACTGGCATCCAACATGCTGAACGGCAAGGTCCATTTCACCTTTTACCTACTGCCTTTTGATACTACACATCTGGAAGTCATCAGCCGGTGGGGCAAAAAGCGTTATTACATAAGCAAAATACAGGATGCTGTTCAACTACTTTGGGAGGAGGGATCACAGTGTATCGGTCTCGGTGCCCACACCTCCATTATCACCGGCAACGGTCTTAATCTTGCCGAGCGGGGCAACAGTCGTATCATAACAGGCAACAGTCTTACCGTTGGGTCCTGCCTGTATCACCTGAACAATTACCTGGGTTTTGACGGACTGAAGTGCCTGAGGAAAATGACCATAGCGGTAGTCGGTGCCAGCGGCAATATAGGTACCGGGTTTGTAGAATGCCTCAATGATCCAGCCTATGCCGGGCAGAACCTGATACTCATTGGCAACAATGAAAAACGCCTGCAGCGACTGAAGAGAGTATTAAGCTCCAACCATTCGGGTGTTTCTGTAACCACCGACCTGTTTGAACTGAAAAAAGCCGATGTCATTATATGCTGTGTAAACACCAACGATCCGGTAATTTTCACACATCACCTGCAGGATGAGAAGCCAGTATATATCATCGATATATCAGTGCCGGGGGCAGTTTCCGAAGATGTCAGAACATTGTCCAACGTTACTGAATGCATGGATGCCTCTTCGGTTTATGTGCCTGGTAATCCTGACCTGCTTATAAGTTCGCACACGCCTGTGGGCAAGATATTTTGCTGTGCCGGAGAGGTACTGCTACAAGCAATTTACCGTCTTAACCTTCCAATGAAGGGACATATACAGAAGGAAACAGTGCTTAAACTGGTTGAACTGGCTGAAGAGGAGGCGTTTTTTAAACAGGTTGCACATGAAGCCACTGTTTGATTTCGGCCTCTCACAGGAAGATCCGCTTACAGAGCAAACCTTATTGGATCTTCAGCCACACCACCGGGTGCTTTCTGTGGCCAGTGGAGGCGAGGTGCCGCTTACACTTCTCTGCCTGAATGAGCAAATACACATTACGGCTGTTGACCTGATGCCTTCGCAGATCATGCTGTGCCGGCTGAAGCTCTTCGCGGCACTCTATGTTAATTTTCCGTTGAATGGCCGTTTCCTTGGGTATGCTCCCATGAAAGGAGCCGAAAGGAGGGATCTATTCAACCGTCAGATCAAACCCCACTTAGCTGCGGAAGAACAGGCCTTCTGGGAACAACACCTGCCGTATATAGAACGGGGAGTTGTTGGTCTGGGCAGGTTTGAACGCTATATAGGGAAGATGAGGCTGGTAGCCCGACTGTTCATCGGCGACAGAAACCTTAAGGCACTCATAGCCTGTAAAACCACCATTGAGCAGCAGTCTGTCTTCAGTAATAATATTGCTACCAGAAAGAGTCTTAGATGGTTGTTCCGGATGGCCTTTCACCCGCGAATTTATAAAAACAGGGGACTCCAGCAACAGGCACTCATAAATGCCCGAACAGATACAGGGCAGCGCTTTTATCGCCGGTTTGAGCTTTTTTGTACCGGAACACCGGCCTCAACGAACTATTTCCTGCAATATTTCCTCACCGGCAAATGTAATACCCCCGAATCGTTTCCCGAATACTTGCAGCCCCGTTACAAGGATAGGCTTCTTACCAACTACCCAAACCTCGAATTCAGGCATTCCTCCTTTCAGGATGCCTTGCGTGAAAAGGGCCCCGCATACTTCAACAGAATACACTTCTCAAATCTGGGCGACTGGATGGATAGTTCAGAATTCAGCGTGACCATGCAGTTGCTGACAACCCACTGTTTACCGGGTACAAAAATAGTATACCGCTATCTGCAGAAGGACCACTTGTTTAATAATGATTTCAAGGGAATTACCGTCGACAAGTCGGTAGCTGATGCGGCACAGAATCATGATAGGTTTCCCTTTTACACAACGTACCTACTGACAATTTCTTAGTACTGTCATGCCAAATACCTGCTGATGGAAAACTCTCAATCACGGCCCTACCTAATAAACATCGGCGAGAGCATCCAATAACGATCAACTAGCATAATATGCGATGAACCACTCATAAAAGAGCAATATTCACGTAAGGCAATCGTGGCTGAAAGGCTTGCTTTTCAGGGTGAAGACTTATCAGTACCATGTTTGAAATAATGTCCCGGTGCCAGAACCCTTTCACGGCTTTCAGCAGCGGATCACTGCCACAGCTGCCGAAATTCATGACATGATATTTCCGGTTAAGGTTGCGGTGATATATTTCTGCCAGCAGCGCATGCATAATGGTAACATCCCTATCTTCGGTAGCATAATCGGTGATAGTAAGTTCATTGAAACTCTCACCCTTTGCAGGGAAAGGTGCCATGGGCAATATCTTTTCCAGCACTTTATAGGCGACTATCTGTGGGAAAAAGCTCCCTGTATAGTTCAATAGTACCGTTCGCCGGAAGGCGGAGCAGTCCCACGCAAGGCAAACCCCCTTTATTTTCTCCTGTCTGTCGGAAGCCACATAGTAATCTTCCATCTTCAGTCCCCGTGTTGTCAGGCTCTGCGGGAAGGTCTCTACGCTGAATACTTGTCCGAAGTCGCGTTGCGAGTGTTCCCCATTCAGTAACCTTACTATTTCGGGAATATCTTTAGGTTGTGCATTCCTTACAGTGTACGCCGTATTATTCCTTTTTGGAAAGGAGAAAAGGATGGATTTTACCACTAGCTCATCCATGATCCTTGAAGGTGGCGTCCAGTCGGAACCCTGTCGTCCGATGAAAATCTCCACCTGACGGTTACCTTTCATGGTAATATAACTGCCGAAATTTGAATTGAAGGAGGCATCTTCTACAAACAACTTGCCCGCTTTCAAGGGCATGTAGGTGCCTCTGGCTTCCTGCTTAAGGTAAAAATGGTAAATGGTGAATACTTTCTGTAGCTCTCCACCAATCAGTGCATCATGGTAACCTAGCGAGGCAAATCCTTTTAGCTCATTCTTCAGGAAAAAGCCCAGATGAATATGTTCCGAATATTTCAACTCACTCATCCTGAAGACATCGGGCGACAGGTCGAAATACAAGCGCATCTTACCCGCATGGATGGGCGATGATCTTATAATAGAGATCATTTCATCGTTATACTTCCGGTCAACGGGCATAATCCGGTAGTTATTCATGAATCAGCGGCTTTGATAATACAAATATAAGCACAAACCAAAGGATTCAGTATCTGTATTTTAGCATAATGCTGAATAAATATTTAAGCCAGGCATTCAAAGTATCCCCTCTGATTGAAGCGGGTTTCATACATTTGCCTATGTAATCTATAGTATGGTAGTGAAGATATGTTTCAGGTAGAGCATTTCAGCAATGACGAAGGAAACCACGACTGGCTTATCCGTCAGTTTGAGATTTTCCACTTTGAGGAGTATTCTTTAGAAGAGAAGTTCATTCCCCGTCCAGATATCTCCCTGGTCTTCCATTTCAGGGATGTTCCCCTGATCGTGGATAAAGTGAATATCCAACTGGAACCCTATTTCATCGCACCTATCATACCTCAGTCCATCGTATTGAAGTTCCACGGCGAGATGGACACCTTCATCGTAGCCTTCAAGCCTACGGTCATTTCCCGCATCTTCGGTCTGAACCTTACGCCCGTGGCCAAGCGAAGCATTAGCCTTCCCCATGAAATCTTCGGCCCTCTCTGGGAATCCCTGTCCCGTATGACCACCTCTGAAGAGCGGATAGCTCACTTTACCGATTTCATTCTCTCCCATCAGAAAACAACATACTGCCCCGATGAGATCGATGAACTCTATGATAAGATAGTGGAAAGAGGAACCACCACGCTCCTGAAGGACATAATGCACGATTACAGCCATTGTTCCCGTACCCTGCAGCGCAATTTCATCAAACGCACGGGGGTAAGTCCCAAGACACTGATGCGCATAGTACGGTTCGACTTTCTGTGGTCAAAAATAGAGAAGGAAAACGCTATTGATTACCAGAACCTGGTTTTCGATGGAAACTACTTCGACCAGTCGCACCTCATCAATGACTTCAAGGCAATACTGGGTGAAACACCCAACTTTTTCTTCCATCGCAACCTGCAGGTAGTGAAGATGTTTTCAGGAAAAGCAGAAGGAAAGATCTAAATTGTCGTTTTTTTACAATCATGTAATTTTTGGGCTTTATAAATTTGTCGCGGTGGGGACCGCAATAATAATTGTTTAAATATCTAAATACTTTTCATTATGAATAAGTTAGCATACTTAGTGTTCGTATTTGTCATGGTCTCCACCCAGGCCTTCTCTCAAACATGGATTGAAAAAGTGGGTAGTAATGTGAAAGACAGGGCCGTTGGACAGGTGGAAAACCGCATAGAAGATAAAGCGGCAGAGGCTGTCGATAAAGGCCTGGACAAAACTGAAGAGTCAGTAAAGAAATCAGGTAAAAAAGGAAAAACTACCGGTGAAGCCAAAAGCGAAGATATTGAAAATGCTGAGTCTGAAAATGATGCATCGGCAAGTGATGCTACAGAAAATGATGACTCAGAAGAAACTGGGGCAGTCAGTAAATCAAAAACCGACAAATCATCTTCAGCGAAACCACAACAGAAACCCCAGATGGGTTACAGCAAATATGATTTCGTGCCCGGCAATGAAGTGATCTTTGAAGACGACCTTAAAGGCGAGCAGATAGGGGAGTTCCCCTCCAAATGGGATCTGATTGAAGGCGGTGCCGAGATTGCCACCGTGGATGGGGAAAACGTACTTGCCTTGGTGGGTTATACCTATATTACCCCGCTGTTCAGGAATCCTGCCGACAAGTATCTCCCCGACGCCTTTACCCTTGAATATGACCTGCTGATTGATGAAAATGAAAAGGAGCACTTCATAGAATTCCTTGATGAAGCAGGAGATGATGTTGTAAGTTCCAGTTTTTGGACAAGTTCCAATACATATAATTTTTCTTGGAACCTGCACACCAGCAGTGAGCGCGACGGAAGTGAAACATTCGATAACAGTCATGGTTGGCACCATTGCGCCATATCATTCAACAAACGCGCCATGAAGATCTATATGGACGACAAACGCGTAGCCAATATACCCAACATTGCCGTAAAGCTTTCTACCGTGCGGTTTTTTGCCCGTGGCGGTAGTGATAACAGTATGTTCCATTTCAAGAATATCCGTATAGCCAAAGGGGCAGTGCCACTTTACGACAAGCTGATGACCGATGGAAAGATCATTACTTACGGCATTACCTTCGATGTTGGAAAATCAACCATCAAGCCACAGTCCATGGGTACCATCAACGAAATAGCCGCCATGATGCAGAAATACCCGGAACTGAAATTCAGTGTAGAGGGCCATACCGACAATACGGGCAGTGCCGCCACCAATCAGACGCTATCAGAGGCAAGGGCAAAATCCGTATGCTCCAAATTACAGGAAATGGGTATTGCAACTAGCCGCCTCTCTGCTAAAGGACACGGCCTGAGCAAGCCAATCGACAGCAATGATTCCACGGAAGGAAGAGCCAAAAACCGCCGTGTGGAATTCGTTAAAATCTAATAATTCCCGCATCCATCCCACCCAACTGTCTTCCCGGTGCCAAATAAACCGGGAGACAGTTTCTACAAAAAAACCTTAAACCATGCATAAAATTCTTTGTATCTGCTGTGGAATATTGCTGACCCTGCCGGCATTCATTAAACCGGTATCCGCCCAATCGCTATCCGAACAGCCTGCAACAGGGAGTACCGACAGATATCCGGCAAGGAAATACCTGGCACAACTGCCGCCGTTTCCCGATAATATCTGCAGTATAAAAGAACCGGAGGAGAATGCCTTCCGGAACGGAATACTTACAGTAATTGAGGCTATTGGCGATGAGGTGCTGCGAATAGAAAGACAGCAGCCAACACAGCAGCAGATGACAAAAAGCCTGTCGGAAAAGACCGGTATATCCACCAATGAATTGAACCGGCTAGCGGAGAATGGCGATGAAGAGGATGGAGAGAGATTGATGGAGCAGAAATTAAAGGACGAATACGGCATCACCCTGGAGGAGGTGGATAACCTCGAAAATATGAGCGAGGCCGAACAGAAGCAATGGGCTGAGAACGCTGCTAAGAAACGGGCCAACACAACCCAAGGCAAATCAGCGCTGGCGGAAGACCAAATAATGGTGAACCTGAGCAATCGGATGGAAGAACTGGTCGGGGAGATCACAACTTACCAGACACAATGGGCAACAATGGAGCACGAACTAAGCAAACAGGAAAAACAGGCCAGCGAAGAACTGGATGTATGTATGCAAAGAGTCAAAAACGGTGCCCCCGAGCCAAAATATCAAGGGGAGCATTGCACCAATCAGAAAGCGATAGACGAGTATTTTAAATACAATGAACCTCCATGTCATCAGGCATACTGCCAACGAATATCGCCGCTGAAAATGCATAACCTGGAGCGTAAGCGTACCGATCTGTATAAGATGTTCGTGCTGTTTGAGGAACTCCAGACCATACAGAATGAAATGTTGGAACGGCAGACGGGCATTGACCTGAATACAACCGAATCACCTGCAATCACTGCTCTAACGCTGGTTAGGGAATACGCTTATGACATGTATGATTCACTGTAACAAGACGCTGAACATCAACAAGACGCTGAACGCTGAACATAGAAATGAAGAAACATCTCAAACTGCTTTTCTTTCTAATTATAATAGGATATTTTCCGGTGGTAGCGCAGCAAAATCCATCACTAAAGGAAAAGGGGTTGGTGGACGAAGGTGTTACCTTCCTGCCTCACCGGAAAGGCGAAGTCATCAGGGAATTTTCGGGGGACAATAACTGTTATGCCGCCCGATTATTCCCGCTCTTCGCCCAATGCAGGGAGTTCAGTGCACCCCATGGATTCCGGCTCACCGCCAGGGGAGATGACCGTTTTCTGGAAATGATGCTGGAACCCTATTTTATGGAAGCAGGGGAGCAACTAACCAACGAAATTATGGAGGATGGTGAGGTGCTCACCAAAGGAGGCTCCACACTCACCATATACTTCAACGACCCGGCCAAGCTGTTTCACCTTCACGTGGCAGGTGATATATACCCTGAGCCCACACAAACCGCCCACTTTAACGGTTATCCCGTATACTTCAACGGACAAACGGAAAGCACCATCATTGCTCGTACACCCCAGCCTTTATGGGTTTCAGTAACGCAGCAGCAGTTCCTCGAAGTGCTTATAGCAGAGGAAGAAGCTAAGAAAGGCAGTCAGCCAACTGTTACCAACGACGAGAACCTGCGTGAAATAGAGCAAACCTACCAGCTGCTGCTGAAGACCGATAAAGAGGCTGCTGCCGAATTCAAAGCCAGTATGGCGGAACATACCGCAGCACTGAAGATGGAAGAGACATCTACTGACATGCTTACCATGCTCCGCGACGAGCTGAACCGCCTAACACCTGTTGAGCGGGAATCACCCGCATATTACAGTATTGGTGCCATGGAACGTTACGGCAACCTCTCCGGCCTTGTTCCTGCTGCCGATAAAGCATGGGCTACAGCCCTGGTGCACCCAAATTATAGTCTGGTGGACAAGAGCAATAAAAGCCTTCAACTTATGGTACTACGGTGGAACCTCACCACCGACAATGAAAATCCGTCCATACCGCGACTCTATCCCAACAAACAGTCTACAGGTTATGCCATAGCCGATCAGCGACTGTGGGAGCTTTACAACAATACAGAATTCTGGAAACAAGCAGGCAGTTGTGTCAGGTAAACCGGCATCAGCCGGGATTAACCCTGGCATTGTATTTTCCTTGCATGTGCCGGTGGCCAATCCTGCCCCCGTGGGTGAGGTCGCCTGCCATTACTTTTGCTGGGAAGCATCCAATTGGAAACCACCGGTAAGGAACATTAAAAAAAATCATAACTTTGCTTTGAAAACATTAGTTATACGATGCAAATCAGGTTGTGGTGGTTAGTTGCAGGGATGCTCATAATGCTCTCAGTAGGCGAACTGTATGCACAGGCAAGTCCAATCACGCGCAAACACCTGAAGCAAATAATCCGTGAAGGAATCCACAATAACGATGACCAGTATTATACACTGCTGGGATGCAATGAGGACAGCCTTTACTTTACCGCCGATACCATTCACTTTTACGACAACGCAAAGTTTTTCGACCAAATAGGCATCTGCTGTGAATTCGTGGAATGGGAATTTACCGGAGACGATTTGCTAAGGAAGCAGGAACCACAGACCTGTATGGAGCCCTCCAGTGTTGAGGTCAGCACTAGGAAATACTACAAATATCGGATGAAAAAGTGGGGAGGCAATGTCTACTTCCAACTCATGGAGCAGAAGAAACCCACAGCAGCCTACCGGTTGACAAACATAGAATATATAGAACTGGCCGATCTCACGCCTTGTATAGCCATAACACTGGTAAGGGTAAAGAAGACCATACCGGAGGAACCCCCAAAGGATACCCTGAAGCAAATAGCGATGGATCCAACGCTCAAAAAGAAGCGGAAAAGAACTCGGGAAAATCCTATCATGATAACGATGGAACGGCTAATCCCGAAACTACCAAACTTGAAATTGATGGAAAAGGTAGCGCCTATGAAGCCCATCATGAAAAAGTCAGTGAATATAATCCGCTAATTGACGATACCCTTACTCTGCAAGTGTAGTATAGTGATTCCATTCATTGGGATTCATTAGGGATTCCTTTTTACCTACTACGGGTTTACTTCGGGTTCGCTTCGGGTATGCTAAAGGTTCGCTTCGGGTCCGCTTCGGGTTTTACCCGAAGCGAACCTGATTTGGTTGTGTCTCGGCTGTGGCACAAAGGCGAAGTGATGTAAAAGGGATCCCAAAGGAAGTCCAATGGGTGTTCATAGTTTCGCGTTCAAACCTGTATGTTCTAAATTGTTCAAAATTGTACAAAGTGGTTCAACTGTAATGAGTCAGGGATTTTGTTTTCCTGTCAATGAAGAATTATGTACGGTCTTTCTTGGATGTTAATTCAACCAATCGCACGTATTTACCGGCAAAGTAAGCAATCAGAACGACAATAAATGAATATTTCTCCAGGATATCACCATAGCCTAAATAAATAATAGCAGACAGTATCGCTGCAGCAACTACAATAAAGATCAGATCGTACCAGGTTGATTTCATAAGATTCGGAGGTTTGAATAATGAAGAGGTGGGGCAAATGTATTTAAAAATGAGTGAAATAATATAGAGCATCAACTTTATTATAAAACTTTTATACTTTTGATGTGACCTTACATCAATCAACCACTCCTCCCATGAATTTTTTATACAAATCAATTGTACTGGCCATACTTGTTATTACACTTGTTTCCTGCAAAAAGGACAACGACCCAGAAGAGACCTTCCCATCGGGAAGCTATAAATGTGAGCTGATAGACCAGACAGGAAATGCAACTATTCCATTCCAGAGTACTTACGATCAGGTGATTACTGCTGAGTTCAACGATGGTAAGATGAGCTTTCACTCCCTGCTGCTGGCAACGCATTTGTATGATTCTACCATTACGTATACCAGGGAGGTGGAGTTTACCGCCGATTTCGAAGTGCTTACAGAAGGTATTTTGGAGGTTAAGTATCTTACATACCTTCGGAATAATCATACCGATTCGCTGATGGTCGGCGACACTGGCTACTTTATGTATACGCAGTATGGTGATTACTTCTCCATGGATGAGGCGCTCAGAAATAGGCGTTTGACAGGTGAGGCAACAGATCTGGGAAACAGCTCATTCCATGCATGGTATTTTCCTGTGGGACATCCTATTAGGATAGTACATGATTTTGCCAACGATTCATTGCATTACCGGCATGAGATTTACCGCTCGGCTGAGGATCTCACCATTGCAACTCTTTATGAGTACTATTTTCCGGTAGATATTACCGAAGATTCCTTTGTATACTACCTTGATGGCACGGTTCCGATAGCTAAATTCTATCAGCTATTTGAGGGCGATTTATACATGCGCTATAATGATGAGCTTTATAAGTACTATAAACAGTAAAATGAAGACAAATCAATATGATTCAACCGGATTAACAGGCGGCGTCGGATTAACAACCGTGCTGCTTGCCTGTGGTATTCTCTCAACGCCGTATTATATCGCCGTGATTACGGCGGCAGCTTACAGTTGGCCGGAGTACAGCTCCGTCTCAATGACGGTGCAATATGATAGCTAATCTGTCGACACCCTGCATGGGAGTCTGGGAGCGGGTAAATATCTTCGGATATTTTCTATGGTTAGTAGTGTTGGCGGTAATGCTGATAAGGAATACAAAAAACCCGCTTTGTGAGCGGGAGTTTTTAAGTAAGCAAGTGTGTGATCATTATATCCAGATGAATAACGAAAAGCAATGGTTGCTTGTGATCTGTTATTCCAGATTTTCAGCAGGTTAATTGTTTAGAACAGTTGCCCTTAGTGGTTGCACACATGTCCCACGCCATGGTTTTCATGCTGATGACATCCTACCCCTGAATCTTCAACAGAACCTTTAAGGTAAGCTTCCACCAATTGATTCACATCTCCTGAGCAACCGCGGTATACTTGAATGCCTTGATTTTGAAGCACATTGAGAGCTCCTCCACCCATGTTACCTGCAAGCATGACAGTAACTCCTTTTTCTCTAAGGATAGCAGCTATATTGCTTTTGCAGCCACAGCCCTGGGGTGAAGGCAGAATTTCAGCTTTTTCAACTTGCTGATTTGCGTTGATAGTAAAAACGGTGTAGGCTTCGCAATGTCCAAAATGATCGTCTACTTCGTGATTTCTTGTTGGTACGGCTAGTTTCATAGTTATTATAAGATTATATGCAACTCACCGCTTTTGCCCTGTGAGTTGCGGATTAATTTATAGGTGCATTATTTTATGCCATTAAAAACTTCTTCCTTGCTGATTGGCTTGGTGCAGAAAAACCAGTCATAACACTTTACGCCGGCTTCTTTACCTTCTACCCTGTCCTTGGCAACACCACAGGAGCCTGCAGTAGGAACAATGACATCATCACCGGGCTGCCAATCGGCAGGGGTAGCAATGCTGAATTTATCGGCAGTCTGGAGTGCAATAATCACCCTTTTAAGTTCTTCAAAATTGCGGCCCAGTGACAACGGGTAATAGATGATAGCCCTGATTTTTCCGACGGGGTCAATAAAGAAAACGGCTCTCACAGCTTTGGTGTTGCTCTCGCCCGGCTGAAGCATGCCATACTTTTTGGCCACTTCCATGGTAATATCTTCAATAAGCGGGAACTTCACTTCCACATCCTTCATTCCCTTATACTCAATTTTTTCCTTGATGGTCCTGAGCCAGGCTATATGACTGTAAAGGCCATCGACTGATAAGCCTACCAGCTGACAATTGAGAGCATTGAATTCATCTTCCATGTGGGCAAAAGTCATGAATTCAGAAGTGCATACAGGTGTAAAATCGGCGGGGTGACTAAATAGAATTACCCATTTACCCTTGTAATCTGAAGGGAACTTGATGTTCCCCTGGGTGGTTATTGCTTCAAAAGAAGGTGCATTGTCGCCAATACGCGGCATGGCAATAATTTCTTGATCCATAATTATAGGTTTTAAATGTTTATTAATGGGTTAATATAAATATTGAATTATCTACAGTTTTTTAATGATTGATTGAATTGTTGTGGGCTTTTCGGGCACTATCATCTGAATATTTTTAGCCTGAAAGACTTCCACCACCTTTGAGCCAAAACGACCGGCAATTGCTATTGTGATACCATGTTCTACCAGGATATCGGCAGCCTCCCGACCGGCTTTTTCCACCTGATGACGAGATGCGTTCTCAATAAATATTGTTGTTTTGGTATCAGTGTCAAAAATGCAGAACCAGTTGCAACGCCCAAAATGTGCATCAACAGGTGATTTAACATGGTTTTCACTGGTGGCTATAGCTATTTTCATGAGTCTAATTATTTTCTGTTATCCCAAGACTTTTACAGAGCGGGCAAATCATGGGCGAATCGTGAGGCAGCGTGAAAGTGATATGGCATGAAGCACAATGATACCAGTGGACAATATCCACATTGCCACCTTCGAACAGAATACTGCTGCCTTCCATGAAGGCCCGGGCAATTTTACGGCGCACACTTTCATAGATACGGGTAAAGGTGGGACGGGAAATATGCATCATCTCAGCGGCTTCGGCTTGGGTAAGTAGCTCATAATCGCACAAATTCAATGCTTCATATTCCTCGAAGTTAATGAACACCTCCGAGCCGTTTTTATAGGGTACTCCTTTGGGAGTAAAGCCATAGAAGTGAGGGGCTTTCTGTATGGATCTGTTTTTTTTGGTTCGAGCCATCTAGTGCATTTTGATGCAAAGATAGTGAACAAATGTTCATAAAACAAGTTTTAAAATGAACTTATGTTCAGAATATTTTGAATTGGTTCAAGGGTTCAAGGTGATTCAAGGTTGTTCAAACTGGTTAAAAGTGGTTAAAAGTTGATCAAAGTGGTTCACGGCGGTTTATGGTAGTTTATAGTCGATCAAGGTGGTTCAATGGTTCAATGATTTGGTGCTTCAGTTTTGAGCGCGAAGCATTGGACAACTCATGTTTTGAACGCGTAGCATTGAGCGCGTAGCAATAAACACCGCAGGTATTAAAAGCTAAAACACCACCAACCGCCTCTGCTGTATTCCTGCAGGGGTGCCTGCAACAACTAAATAGATACCGGGAGATAACCGGGAAATGCCAATTTTTGTTGTGGAATCAACCAATGTTTCTGTCAGTTTAAGGGTGCCGTCAATGGCATAGATTTTTACTGTCTGAGGTAGTTTAAAGCTTCGCGACCGAACTATTATATAATCAGTGGCGGGGTTTGGCATAATTTCCAGATCAGCCAGGTCAGTGGAATAGTCTTTCACTTCTGTGGTGTAATCTGTCTGCAGGATACATCCCAGATTTATGGCAGTTGCCTCAGCCAGATATCCAAAATCAAGATAGTCGATGGAATCACCCAACGTATGGTAATTGGGGTTTATGGAGTGCTCCATGAAGTAGATTCCATGATAGCCGGCATCAAGGAAAGGCTGTATGTCACCACCCACATCTTGAACTGCAGTGTGCGATTGATAATTGAGAATGGTATAGTTTGTAATGATATCAATGGCTAGTTCTGTCAGTTCAGGAGAGCCGATGTGATTGAAGAGTTGAATGGTATTGGTACCATCGTTCCAGCCAATCATGTCATTGTTGAGTACCATCACAATATCCTTTCCGGAAGCCATTGTCTCGGCTGCATAGTGCTCTGTACCCGAATCACCGTAATACATCAGCTCTTCGGCCGCAGAAGCCAGAAATATCATTGACTGCCTTGGCTGGTAATTCATCTCCCGGATGACTCTGGCACATTCCAGCACGGCCGCAGTGCCTGAAGCATTGTCATCAGCACCGGGAGCAAAGAAGATTGGGTCAACATTCTGGGTTGCATCATCGTAATGTGCCAGCATTAACATCTCCTGATCAGGGAATTCTGTACCGGGAATGCGTGCTTCCACATTGTACTGCCAGGTAGTGGTATCGTAGTTAAGAGCGAAAATGTTGATATTAACATATGCAGGAAATGAGTCCAGACGCACATCAGTAATTCCGAAAGAAAGGAATTTATTCATGATCCATGTGGCCACCTCTTTCCTGTTAGGAGCAATCATGAATCGGGTTCCCATATCCTGCAGACTTTGTACATACGATTGCATGGAATCCTGTTCTACCATTGCCAATGCAGCTAAGATTAGAGAATCAGGGTTTCCTGACATTTTCATGAATTCGGCTCTAGCCGGGAATACAAGGAAACATACCAACAGAACAGCTGTGATCAGTGTTTTCATTATCTGGAGATTTATAAAACTACCAATCGACTCTGATTTATTCCGTCAGGGGAGTCTGAGACTACTAAATATATTCCGGGCGATAACCGGGAAATGTCAATTTTTGTTTTGAGATCAACCAGTGCTTTGGCAAGTTTGAGTGTTCCGTCGATTCCATAGATTTTCACTGTTTTGGGAATATTTTGACCTGATGAGTGGACGATAATATGATCAGATGCGGGATTTGGATACACCTGTTGTTGGTGGCTGTCAGATCTTTCAGGTATGGCATTTAGTGTACCGAGAGAGTTTGTTTTCAGAAGATAAGGTTTCCAGTTATTTCCCAACCCATAGCCGCCGGTAACAATAAATCCATTATCGTTCGCCATTTTAATGTCATAGCACTGTGCCTCGGGCCTATTCAGTAACCGGGTCCAAAGGCTGTCGCCATTCATAGAGAAACAGTGTAACAAAACATCACGCGGCACAACTTCTGTTCTTGCTGTTCCCACTGCAACTACCTGGTTATCATTGGTAATAACGCATTCATAAAGCCTGGCACTTGAGTATCCAAAAACATCTTTTGTAAAAGCTAGCATAGTTCCATCGGAAGTGTATTTGATAAAGAAGCAGGTTTTGAATTCTGATGAATAAAGTAGGCCGTTCGCTATACTGATAATTTCATTTCCTATATTTTTTGAATCGGTAACTACAAATAACTCATCGGTAGGAAGTGTGAATTTTATGATTTGAGTCGTATTGGCAGGTAATCTGTAGAATTCAGATTTCAACTGTGTCCCATCATAACTATCTGATAAGCTGGCAGTAACTACAACATCGCCGTTTTCAAGAACCACTGTGGATGTAGCATAACTGGAAGTGCCGTAAATAGGGTCGGTATTGAAAAGATCAGAGCGCCACAGGCTGTCACCCGTTGCAGCATCGATTTTATAAAGATAATTCCCCTGATCTGGATTTCCGCAGATCCAGAGTGTATTTTCTTTGACAGCCATTCCCAAATTTAGGTAGGTATATTCTTTTGCCCAGATTATGTTGGCATTTTCATCCAGCTTAAGCAGGTTTTCATTGCCATATCGTATTGATATGTAGAGATTCCCCTCCTCATCATCCGCACCACCCACGGAAGTTAAATACTCAAATCCCATGTCGTAATCCTTTGTCCATAATGTATCGCCATTCAAATCTGTTTTAATGAAGCTCAAATAGATCTTATCCTTCCGGCTGATCATTGCCATGAGGTATCCATCGTCCTGGGTGAAAACAATATTTGAATAGGCATAGTCATAAATATCATAATATTTTTCAAAGGTTGTTTGTCCATTGAGGGAGATTACAAACAACAGGGATATGATAGCTAAGAAGATATTTTTCATAATATTGTGGATGTTTAGCAAATATATAAAGCCATTAGATGATACACAAATATAAAAAAAGAATTTGTAATATCGCCATGTCGGGAGGTGGATATTTAGTGTTGATACTTCGGTGGGCAAATTCCTATTGGTATGATCATCTGCACCTTTATGCCTCACAACAATTCGAGTGAAAGCTCCTCTACTTGCAATATGCCTTCTGTACTAACCTCTTTCGACTGTATGGTGTAAGTGACCCAGCCTGAGTCGTGAATATCGGTATAAGTCCAGGTTTCATGCTTCATACGGGGCATTTCGTTCATAGTAGGACCGGGTATTTTCATTGTAGCTGCCATTTCACTCAGGTATGCGAAGGTAGCACTGAGAAGTTGTTCAGGATCGGCAGCCAGTCGCATACGAAAGGTAGATATCCAGTTGGCGGTATCGATGGTATCGAGCACATAGCTGATCTCAGCATCAATAGGATTTCCACCTGCCAAGTTTGGAACCTGTATCTGCTCTTCTACCAGACTGTCAAGCTTATAAATGCCTCCATGGAAGGCATAGAACAGCTGGATATCATTGATGGAACGTGCTTCAATTGCTTCTCTCGTGGAGAAGAATCCAAGTGTAAGCTTTAGTACTTTATCCTTTGCAGGATCTTTAGGCATCTCTTTGCTTAGTTTTTTAACAGTATGTTTGATAGTTTTGCGAATATCCTTCCAGTTCACCACCTCCTGAAAAATTCCGAGTTCATCGGTTTTGATAGTGATTGTCATTTGTTCTGCCAAAGAGACGAGTTTCAATGCCATTTCATTGGTGGTATCGACTTCAAAGTCGTGATAATACCAGTCGATTGTGTAACTGTCAGCAGTGGAATCGGTGATAGTGATATCTACCTTGTATCTGCTTATATCATTGGAAGTAGTATCCCAGGCTGTTGAATCACTGGTGTTGATCTTGTATTTACTTTTGATCACCTGGTAGGTCTGTTTGTCATTCAGGTTCCAATAGCCATAAACGCGAACGGAAGAATCACTCATATTAATCTGCCCGGTTAGCCGTAACATTATTAACAGGGAAAATGCAAGGAGGAAAAGTTTTCTCATCAGTTTGAAGTGTTAGGTGGTGCAATTTAAAATAATTTCGTTTACTTATTGAACTGACATAAATATTTTACTACAACCTGTTTAATATTAAAAGAGAAAATATACATCCACGTGTGTCAGAAGCAATTATGAAATGTTGGTAATTGCGAGTTCAGGCTCTATATTGAAAGACAAATCAATGCAAAAATGAAAGTATTTTGCCTGATATAAGTGTTTTATTCGTAACTTTATAGTGGGTTTTACGGGAGGGTTTTTTGTCAGTATCAACGCTTCAAATACTTAGTCCTATGAAAACACGGTTATTACTCTTTATGGGTACATTTCTGCTCGGAATGGGGGCCTTTGCCCAGGATACAGATGTACCGTCGGATATTTTTTATGACAGTATAAGAAATATTTCAGAACTCAATGATCCAAATCTTGGTGATGCGTTCCCATGGATTTCATCCGATGGTCTGCGCATCTATTATACCAGGGGCAATTTCTCTGAAAGGAGGCTGGTGTTTGCCTCGCGGCCTGATACCCTTAGTTTGTTCAATACACCTGCCGAAGTGCCGGGGGTTGCTGCGGTTAACTCAATATCGCACTGGCTGTCGGAAGATGAACTAACCATCTATTTATGTAATGGAACGTCACTCTATGTTTCAAAGCGGAATACGGTAAGTTCACCTTTTGCCATCCCTGCACAGGTGAGCCTTTCACTGCCAACTTTTGATTACATCTACGGCCCATCGCTGAATGTCGATGAAACGAAACTCTATCTCAGCGTGAATCTCCAGAATGAGTTTCTGGGCATTTATGTGCTGACAAATAACGGACACAACTCTTTTGAGCATACAGGTGAGATCAGTTTCCCTTCGGGGCACTTGGTACATTCAGGACAACTGTCGAAAGACGGGTTGGTATTTTTCTATTCAGCTTCCGTGCTGGAATCGAACGACCAGTTGTATATGCTGAAAAGAACCAATTCTTCTGAAGACTTTGATGCCGGAACAAGCATGAAGATTGGAGGAATCAGTGATCCTGCCTTTAACAACGGTCAGGCCTCCATGTCTGATGGGCTGAAATGGGTGGCATTTATAAGGAGTACTGGTGCAGGCTGGAACAGCAATGATCTTTATCTGGCTCATCTGAGCTATCCTTCGGCCATCGGTGAGAAACGCGGAATAAGCGATAGATTGTCGGTTTATCCGAATCCTGCAGGTGACTGGTTGGTAGTAGAGCAGATTGATAACATGAATGCGAAAGCTGAAATATACTGTGCAGAAGGGAATTTGATAGGAGAGTACTTATTGCAGGATAGCCAGGTTACAATTGATGTGAGTGGTCTGTCGGCTGGATTGTATTTCATCCGTATAGAACAGGCAGACGGGATAGCCGTAAGGAAGTTTGTCAAATCACTGTAAAAGTGGCAGCATGTCAGATATAAGTTTAATTATTGAGGAGCGCAATGCAAGTATCGGTACAATTATGGTGGGACGTGTGCTGCCTTTCCGACAGAAGAGGATGGTGGGACCATTCATTTATATGGACCACATGGGCCCGATAGAGCTGCAGATCGATGAGAACTTTGATGTATTGCCGCATCCGCATATCGGACTTTCTACGCTCACTTATCTGTTGGAAGGAAATCTGATGCACCGCGATTCCATTGGTAGTGTGCAGGAGATTTTGCCGGGTGAAGTGAACTGGATGACGGCCGGAAGCGGCATTGTCCATTCAGAAAGAACACCCGATTACCTGCGGGATTCCGTCAAGCGGATACACGGATTGCAGCTATGGGTTGCTCTCCCTAAAGAGAAGGAACAGATGGCGCCCCGGTTTATTCATATCGATAAGGAAAGGGTCCCAGTTTGGTATGACAGTGACCTGGAATTCAGACTTATAGCAGGGGAGGCGTTCGGACGAAACTCTCCTGTGACTGTTTACAGTCCGCTGTTCATGGTAGAGATCACTTCGCGGTTTGCAAACACCGTTTCTGTTGATGAAGAGCTTTACGGGGAGGTGGGTATGTATATTCTGAAAGGCAGTGTGGAATATAAGGGAACCTATTATACTGCAGGACGCATGTTGCTTTTCAGCGAGAGTGCTTTCGGTGAATTCCTGATGGAAGAAGATACCATACTTTACCTGATAGGTGGAGAACCAATGAACGAAGAACGGTTAATAGACTGGAATTTTGTGGCTTCCACACGGGAGTTGATCGACGCAGCCCGCCAACAATGGCAGGATCAGCGCTTTGACCCTATAGAAGGTGAAACGGAGTTTGTTCCATTGCCTGTAAAGAATTAATTGCCTGCATCCCTAAACATTAAGCTGTATATCTTGTAATCATTATGAAGATAACATCTGACAGCTGATACACCGGATAAAAAAAAGGCCCGCATAGCTGCGGGCCACTAATCACTTAGCGGGGATTAGAATTTCTTGATGTATTCAATAACCGAGGCTCTGTCCTGTTCGTCGAGTATTTTCTTTTCGTAGTTAGGCATTTCACCAGAACCTACGAAGGAAATGTAGTACAATTCCCCGTATTTGTAGTTTTTGAAAGACTTTGAGGAGAAATCACCAGGGAAAGTCTTTAAAGAAGCGGCCTTTGGACCATCGCCCAGTCCCTTGGCACCGTGGCATGATTTGCAGTTCTTGTTATAAAGCTCTTTACCGACAGCAAGGTCACCTTTTTCCTTCTGTACCATCGTTTTGTACTTTTCAGGAGCTTTCCAACTTGGCTGTTTCTGTTGTGCGGATACGGTTACTGTAAAAGCTAACCCGATCATAAATAAGATTAATTTTTTCATGGTTCTGTTTTGGATTTGGCATGAATAATACAATTTCTGTGCCATTCTATATTCAATTATTGAATTTTGTAAATTTGTTCATGAAATTAAGCTTAAGGACACTAAATCAGCCAAATATATGGAAAAGCCACTCAATGTAGATCAATATATTTCAAGTTTCCCGCCCATGATACAACAACGTTTGCGGGAGTTGCGCGTGCTGATTAGGGAATCGGCTCCCGATGCACTTGAGGGAATAAGCTACGGCATGCCATCTTATAAGCTTAATGGTCCATTGGTATATTTTGCAGCACATACCAACCATTTGGGATATTATCCTGCCGGTACTTCGACGGTTGAGATATTTGAGAAAGCAGGTTATACTACTACCAAGGGATCTGTTCACTTCCCTTATGATGAGCCCCTACCGGCCGATCTCATCAGGGAAATGGTAAAGTTCAGGATTGAAGAAAACAGGCAAAAGAAGGCAAAGAAGTAAGACTCATAACCAGGGACTTATGAGGTATGATATTTTTTGGCACGATTATGGCTTATATGCGAGTATAATAACCATTAAAATTTACTGCCATGAAACTAAAAACCTCCTTCTCAGCACTACTGGTCCTGGTGGCATTGACTTTTGCCTTACCAACAAGTTCTTTCGCACATCCAGGGCGCCATGGCCATCCTAAATGGGTGTCAGTGCACTCCTGCAGGGTTGAAACACGTCACGTGTACTTCCCCGCTTATAATTTCTACTATGACCTTGACCGCGACATGTACATATACCTGTCGGGTGGCAATTGGATATTCAGTGCATTCCTGCCAGTGCAGTTCGCAAGGATTGACTTACGCTACGAGCCAATTGTAGAACTTGACTTCTACCTGGAAGATCCTTATATATACAATGATCATCACATCGTTGTCTACAGAGACTACCACCATCACTACGGCAGACATAACTACCGTGAATATGGACACAATCACCATTATTATGCCGACCGTCATAGGGATTACGACAGGCACAATGGTGACAATCACTACCGGGATTATGACCGGAACAGAGGTGGAGGTGATCACGGGAATTATGACAGAAACAAAAGTGGTGGTGAGCACCGTGATTACGACAGAAACAGGACTTATGAGCGCAGGGACAACAACCGCACTTATGACAGGAGTACACAGCCCCAGCGTAATTACCAAAAGGCCACTGTTGCCGCTAAATATGAGCGCCAGGCTAATGTTAGAAGTAACGATAAGCAATATGGTAAACGCGACAATGGAAACAACCGTGGCAATGGTAACGGTAACGGCAACAAGGGTGGCAACGGCAGAGGCAATGGTCACAGGAAATAAATTCAGCCTATAATAATAAGTTGGTTTACCTTTTGAAAGGGGTGGACTTAATAAAGAAAAAGACGCAGTTTACTGCGTCTTTTTTATTTTGCTATATTTGTTATGCTATGCATCTAACCCAATTTTATAACCTATGAAATACACACTCACTGAAAAAGACATCAAGGAACTGAAATTTACCTGCAGAATGGGATACCTCATCCCTTCAATGCTCATTTTGATAATGAATCTGATACTATTTGGAGTTGTAATGGTAAATAAATTAAGTTACAGCGATCAGGAGGTACGTTTGGCATTGGGAGGAATTGTGCTTATTTCCGTGCTGATAGGATTCTTCATGAACAGGAAGTACGTGGCCGATATCAGAAACCAGGAGAAGGTGGTGGAAACAGGTTCTATCCAGACCATGGAGAAATTGACTGATTTTGAGGCCGGAAGTGGATCATTCTGGTTTGGAGGCAGGCGAATGAATGAGTTTGATCGATATAATGTGATAGTGAACAACGTGCGACACAGAGTGGATAAAGAGTTTTATGACCAATGTGAAGAAGGGATGAAAGTGGATATCTTTTATGCTCCGACGAGCAAGTTATTATTAGGCATTGAACTTCATAAATAAGGAAAATCAAGAAAATCATGACACGACGATTCAGCAATTACAATTGGGGAATCTTGCTCTCTGGGGCACTTTTGATAGGTTCGTTAGTCCTCCAGACCTCCTGCAAAGATGTGAAAACCGGCGATAAAGTCGGAGACAAGAACGGTATGGCAGCAGCATACAATGAGTTAAAGTTCCTTGAGATGGACATTGCACAAATACAACAGGGTTACAAGGATGGATCATTTACTGTGAAGGAGTTGGTGCAGGCATATATTGACCGGATCGAGGCAGTGGATAAGAATGGTCAGGAACTTCACTCCGTGATAATGGTGAACCCGGATGCCCTGCAGATAGCTGAAGAGCTCGACAAGGAGATGAAGGAAGGGAAGATCAGGGGACCTATGCATGGTATTCCGGTACTTCTCAAGGATAATATAGATACTCACGATAAAATGCCCTGCACCGCAGGATCAAGGGCTCTTGCGCAGTCATTCCCCCTAAAGGACAGTTACCTGGCTATGAAGCTCAGGGAAGCCGGAGCAGTGATCATAGGTAAGGCCAATCTCAGCGAATGGGCTAATTTCCGGGGAGAACTCTCCTCCAGCGGATGGAGTGGGGTGGGAGGACAAACAAAGAATCCCTATGACCTTAGCAGGAATCCTTGTGGGTCGAGTTCAGGTTCAGCAGTAGCCGTGTCGGCTAACCTTACCATGGTTGCCATTGGCACCGAAACTAATGGTTCCATCGTTTGCCCATCCAATGCCAACGGTATCGTTGGCATCAAGCCAACTGTAGGACTGGTAAGCCGTTCGGGAGTCATTCCTATTTCATTTACCCAGGATACGCCGGGTCCCATGGCTCGTACAGTTAGAGATGCTGCTATATGTCTGGGCGCGCTCACAGGTGTGGATCAGGCAGATGGGCTAACACTTGCAAGTGAAGGGAAATACTTCACTGATTATACTCAGTTCCTGCAAGAGAATGCACTTGATGGGAAGAGAATTGGTTTTCTAACGGAATCAAACGGAGTGAACTACAAAGTTGATTCCCTGATGGTTAAAGCTGTGGAATACATGAAAAGCAAAGGTGCAGTGATAGTAGAAATCGACAAAATTGCCGACAGTAAGATGGAGGATTACTCATTTCAGGTGTTGCTTTATGAATACAAGGACGGACTAAACAAATACTTCAAGTCGCTTGGGGCCGGTGCTCCCATTAAAAGTGTGGAGGAGCTGATAGCCTTCAACAAAAAGGATTCTGTTGAGATGGATTTTTACAATCAGAAGTATCTGGATATATCGCAGGCTAAAGGTGACCTTAATTCGGCAGAATACAAGGAAGCACTGGCAGGGATGATGAGAGGAATGAGAGAAGATGGGATTGACCGTGTAATGAACCTGCACAAGCTGGATGCAATCATAGCACCATCAGGATCACCTGCATGGAAAACAGACCATACCAATGGCGATAGTTTTCAGCTGGGAAGTTCATCGCCTGCTGCACTGGCAGGATATCCCAACATAAGTGTGCCAATGGGTTCGGTTGATGGATTGCCGGTGGGAATATCCTTCTTCGGAAGAGCTTGGAGTGAGCCCGTTCTGATAGGGATAGCCTACGCTTATGAGGTGGGAACAAAACACCGGATGGTGCCTAAGTTCAAAGCTGAATGAGAAACTTTGTAATGGGGTGGAAGTCGGCCGATGGGTTGGAGATATATGCGCAGGGCTGGGAACCTGAAGAGATCCCCATAAAGGGAGTAATTTGTCTGGTACATGGTATTGGAGAACATACCGGCCGTTTTGAACATGTGGCACAGGTCCTCTCAGAAGCAGGCTATGTGCTGATGGGAGCTGATTGGCGTGGACATGGACGATCAGAAGGAAAACGTGGTCACGTGCATTCAATGGAAGCCATTTTAAAGGATATTGACAGAGTGATTGAGGAAGCCAGACATCGTTATGAAGGATTGCCTCTGTTTCTCTATGGACAAAGTTTGGGTGCTATAATGGTATTATACTATTCGCTGAAGCGTAAACCACATATCAACGGGGTTATTGCTACCAGTCCTGCGCTGCACACTTCGCTTGATGAACAACCGGTAAAGATCATGGCTGCCAGAGTGTTAGGTTCAGTAATACCAGGATTAACGCTCCATAGTGGACTTGTGCCACAGGATCTTTCGAGAGATGAAGCAACCGTTCAGGCATATATAAACGATCCGATGGTACATTACAGACTGTCGCTTGGTTTCGGTAAGAAACTGTTGGAGGTGAGGACATGGACGCTTGAACATGCCGCTGAGCTTGAAATCCCGCTTCTGCTGATGCATGGCAAGGCAGATAACATAGCCTACCCTTCAGGGAGTATGGATTTCGCCGCGCCCATAGACGAGAAATGCACTTTAGTATTATGGGAAGATGCTTTCCATGAACTGCATAATGAACCCGAAAGGGAAGAGGTTTTTAAAGTGATCATAAATTGGCTGGACAAACAGGGAAAAGTAATTATGACTGAGTCTGAATGACTTAGTAAAGATGAAGCGGAATAAGATGTTTCAGGATGAAACTTTGTACAATTCGCATTGTTTTGCTTATCTTTATAAGAGTTTACTAATGTTGTAGACTGAGTGTTTCACCATATTTTTAAAATCTTACCAATGAAAAACAGGCAGCTTAAAAAAATTCAGGTACTTATATTGCCGGTAATCCTTCTTTTTCTCCTAGTATCATGTGGTGGTCCGGATCGTATACCAGAGGCCAAGAAGGATTTTATCGGCGTATGGCAGTCGCCTTCAGGATTCCAGATCCAGATTATGCCTGAAGGCACGGCCAATGTATACCAGCCGATCGATAGTCTTCATCCTGATTATGAAAGACTGCGGCTTAGAAAAGCGAATGCGGTTTATAACTTTGGGTTCGAGGTTGAATTCCTTGGTGACACAGTTCTGAACATCAAGAAGCCATATCACAGTGGAAGGTTGTACAGGATAGACATGCTTCCATTCATGGATGCCGACACAATGAAAATGGCGATCAACGGAGTAGTAGTAAAAAAATACGATGAAGAATTCTTTATGGCTGATTTTTAACAAAGAAAAAAATGGAAAATAAAATACATGATGACCCCATAGAGGTTTATGCAGGTAACGGATGGCAAGCTGGGATGTTGAAAAGTCTGTTGGAAAATGCCGAAATAGAGGCATTTCTGAAAGATGAAATCATGGGAGTTTTAAACCCCTGGTGGACAGATGCCGGTGGTGCCGGTTCTGTCAAGGTGTTTGTCTCAAAAAATGATTTTGACCGGGCTATGATAGTTGTCAACGACTTTGTAAGAAACATTAACGAAGAAAACATTGAAAACCAGTCTCCTGAAGATGAGAAGCCTGATCAATAGAAACTTGCAGGGCAAGAAGATCATTATTCTTTTTATAGTGACAAGCATAATTTACGTGATTATGCTCACCATAACCATCCCAAAAGTCATGAGCTTTTCAGGTGGTATGAAGATACTTGACCTGATACCAACGGGATACAGTCCGGATTATGTAAACAGTCTTATGGGAGCTCTGGATGAGGAAGGTAGATATGCCTATCTCTATAATCAGATACCTCTGGATATGGTTTATCCGTTATTATTTGCCATTAGTTGGTGTCTGATATTTGTCTATTTCCTCCAAAAAGCCGGCATAAAGGAAAGCATTCTGTTTTATCTTAGTTTTCTTCCTTTGCTGGCTGGTTTCTTCGACTATTGCGAGAACTTTGGTATCATTTCCATCATTACCCAATATCCGGATAACCCGATTATCCTGTCGCAAATCACCAATGTGTTCTCAATCTTAAAAAGCTTTCTTTCAACCATTTATTACATATCACTGATATTACTCCTGGTAGTGATTGGAATCAGGTATATAAGCGCAAAGGTCAAAACATAAAGTTCAAATACCGATTGTAAAATAAATTGCGATTACAGGCAATAACGCAAATACAGGCAATAGAAAGATTACAACAGAACCAAAAACAACCATTAACAACCAAAATAACCGTTTACAACTACAATGGAACGATTACTTGAATACAATCCTATATTATTGGCATTGGGAGCAACACTATTCACGTGGTTTCTAACAGCTCTGGGTGCTGCGATGGTTTTCTTTTTCAAGAGCATCAACAGGAAGGTACTTAACTCAATGCTGGGTTTTGCCGCAGGTGTAATGATTGCCGCCAGTTTTTGGTCGTTGCTTAAACCTGCCATAGAGATGGCTGAGGAGAACGGCGATATTCCCTGGGTACCTGCCATTATAGGCTTTTTGCTTGGAGGAGCTTTTCTGCTTCTGATTGATAAAATACTTCCCCACCTTCACATGGGACTTGCACGCGACAAGGCAGAAGGGATCAAGACCCAGTGGCAGAGAAGTGTATTGTTGGTGCTGGCCATTACACTGCATAATATCCCTGAAGGATTGGCAGTAGGAGTGACCTTCGGTGCGCTGGCCAACAACCCGGATGTAGGAATGCTGGCAGGAGCCATTGCTCTTGCAATAGGGATTGGTCTGCAGAATTTCCCGGAAGGAGCTGCGGTTTCCATCCCACTGAGGAGAGAGGGATTCTCAAGGCTGAAGGCTTTTCATTACGGACAGATGTCGGGTATTGTGGAACCTATAGCAGGGGTACTAGGAGCATTTCTGGTATTAAGTATTAAGCCTATACTACCCTATGCACTGTCATTTGCTGCCGGGGCCATGATATTTGTGGTGGTTGAGGAACTGATACCCGAATCACAGACAGGCAATGAAACCGACCTTTCAACCATAGGAGCAATGCTAGGCTTTGCCACCATGATGCTGCTGGATGTTGCACTGGGGTAAAATTTGGATCAGGCTATCGGAAGTAATAAAAAAAGGGCAGATAAGATCTGCCCTATAGATTTTCTGTAAGATAATTTATTCAGCCGTTTCTAACGGGAGAACAGACACAAATGATTTGTCGTTTTTTCTTACGCGGAACTGAACAACACCGTCAATAAGAGCGAACAGGGTATGATCCTTGCCCATTCCTACATTGAGGCCCGGGTTGTGCACTGTACCACGTTGACGAATGATGATATTGCCTGCCTGGGCAGCTTGTCCGCCATATATCTTAACGCCAAGTCGTTTTGAGTGTGATTCTCTACCGTTACTCGAACTACCGGCACCTTTTTTATGAGCCATAACTTTTCGTTTTTATCGGTTAATTAATTAGGCGTTAATGGCATTGATCTGTACCCTGGTGAGGTACTGCCTGTGGCCACTTTGTTTTTGATATCCTTTTCTCCTCTTCTTTTTGAAGATGAGCACCTTATCGCCACGTAAATGCGAAAGGATTTTAGCCGTAACGACAGCGCCGGTAACATTCGGTTGTCCGATGGTAACAGCTCCGTCATTGTCCAACAACAGTACGTTGTCAAACTTAATTTCAGAACCTTCTTCACCTTCGAGACGATGCACGAATATCACCTGGTCTTGCATAACTTTATGTTGCTGGCCGGCGATTTCAACGATTGCGTACATTGCTTTAATATTTGTTTTAAAGTTGTTTCCCTTTAATAGGGGGTGCAAAATTAAATAATTTTCAACAACTTCCAACAATTTTCAGGAAAAAATTTCTTTTACCTTTCAATTTTAGAGGTTATTAGCTGGTTTTTGAAAGCTTTTCTTTTTTGAAAAGAGTTTCTGTATCCCTGCAGAGGATGTATTTACCAATAATACTCCGACAATAACCAGCGCAACAAAAAACACGAATCCCGGTCTGAAACGCTCACCATCAGTGATTCCCCAAAGCAAGGCGATTATTGGAATGAAATAGGTGACGGATGATGCGAAGACAGCGCTGGTGAGCTGAATCAGCTTATTGAAGAGCATGAGTGCAATGCCGGTACCCACGATGGCCAGAATTGAGACATACCCCAGACCTGCAAGAGCATGGGGGTGACTCTCCATGGAGTGAAGAAATGGTGTGAAGCCAAAAAGGTAAACAGCTGTTGCCGGTCCAATGGTAAAAAATGCCATGGAAGTGATGGTTATCGGGTGGAAGCTATGAAGAAAGGCCTTAATGACATTCACATTCATGGCATAGCATAATGCTGCGATAACAATGAGCAGGGCATAACCCAGATTAAAGGAAAAATTACCCGATCCACTAACGCTCACAAGTCCGGCAGCACCAACCAGCCCGAGTATTACACCTGCTATATTGAACCATTTGGGTTTCAGTTTAAAGAAGGCCATGCCGGTAATTAGGGTGAACAGTGGCGTAAGTGAGTTGAGGATACCTGCCAGTGAACTGTCAATTCCTTTTTGGGCAGCGGCAAACAAAAAAGCCGGTGCCAGGCTGCCAACAATACCCACCACGGCGAAAAGTGTCCAGTGAATGGCTTTGAATCCTTTGAGTCGCTTAAGAGCGAAGGGCAACAGGAAAAGCCATGTGATGACTACCCTGAGCGCTCCTACTTCACTTGGGGTAAAGGTGTCAAGTCCCCGTTTTATAAGGATAAATGAACTACCCCAGGTTAGGGCTAGTATCAGGAGAATCAGGTAAGGGAACCAGCTTCTTTTACTCATGGATTTGTATCAAGAAAAAAGTGTAAAAGTAAGTAAACAAAGATTAATAAATAATGGCAACAAATAAGAGATAATCACCACTATAATTTAACTCAACAAGGTAGAATTTGATAAGAGTGTTCTGTGCTAATCCGGTTTAATCATTGTTTAGTATTTAAAATTAAATCAACAAATCAATATGAAAATAGGTATTTTAGGAACAGGTACCGTAGGCCAGACGCTCGGTGCCAGGCTGGCAGATGCAGGGCACCATGTTATGATTGGTACCCGTAATGTGAAAGAAAAACTGGCAAGCGATCAACCAGACCATTATGGCAATCCTCCATTCAGAGAATGGCTGAAGGCACATCCTGCTATTCCATTGGTAACATACCAAGAAGCGGCATCTTCATGTGAAGTGGTAATAAATGCCACCCAGGGTGGTGTTTCCATCCAGGCTTTGCAGGAAGCCGGGAATGAAAACCTGAAGGATAAAATACTGGTTGATATTGGCAATCCATTGGATTTCTCCTTAGGAATGCCTCCTTCTTTGTTGCCGAATCTGTCGAATACCACTTCACTGGGAGAGGAAATCCAAAAGGCATTTCCTGAAGCAAAAGTGGTGAAGACACTCAATACCATGTGGGCTGGTTTGATGGTGAATCCCGGAATGCTCAATCAAGGCGACCATACCAACTTTATTTGTGGCAATGATGCAGAAGCCAAACTTACTGTGAGGAATCTGCTGAAAGATATGGGCTGGAAGGATGAAAGAATTCTCGATTTAGGGGATATCTCATCAGCCAGAGGTACTGAGGCGTACCTGCCTTTCTGGCTTCGTATTATGAATTCCAAGAAATCGGCAGTCTTTAATTTGAAGATTGTTGATTAACTTTGGATGGTTATTGACAAACCGTTGGTTATTGAAAAACGATTGATTAATGAAATCAGTTGGTTGATGACTTAGCGTTGAATCCCTATTGCCTATTATTATGGAAAAAACAAAGATCTTTTTAGCGGGGAAGTTCATTGAAACGGCTGATCCCCTGGAAGTTTACAATCCGTATACAGATAAGCCGGTTTCTACTACCTTCAGAGCTGGAGAAGAAGAACTGGATGAGGCTATTGTGGCTGCTCAGAAGGTACTTCATGAGATGAAAGTGATGCCAGCATACCGACGTAGTGAAATATTGTCATACACCGGGAACCGTTTGAAAGATATGAAGGAGGGTTTTGCCGGAATAATATCAGCAGAGTCAGGAAAACCTATCAGAAATGCTCGCACTGAAATTGAAAGAAGTATTGGAATATTCACGTTTGCGGCCGAAGAGGCAAAAAGGTTACCACATGATTATATGAGCATTGATTGGACCCCCGCAGGTGAAGGTAGGGAAGGACTGGTTAAGTATTTCCCGGTAGGGATTGTAGCCGGCATTTCGCCATTCAACTTCCCATTGAATCTGGCTGTACATAAAATGGCACCTGCCATTGCAGCAGGATGCCCGATCATTCTAAAACCTTCGTCAACAACACCGCTTTCAACCTTGCTTTTAGCAACAATAATTGCTGAGACTGGGCTGCCGGCAGGTGCTTTATCTGTGTTGCCTATGGACAGGATTGTCGGAAATAAACTGGTAACTGATCCACGGATTGCCATGATATCCTTCACCGGTTCGCCGGAAATCGGCTGGAAAATGAAAGAACAGTCGGGTAAGAAGAAGTTGGTTCTTGAGCTTGGTGGCAATGCAGGGGTAATAGTTTCGGATGATTGTAATATGGAACTGGCAGTGGCAAGATGCGTGGTAAGTGGTTTCAGTTACTCCGGACAAACGTGCATACATGCACAGCGGATATTCGTGCAAAAGTTGCGGTTTAATGAATTTACAGACCGGTTTATTGCTGCAACGGCTAGTTTGAAGGTGGGTGATCCTGCCCTGGAAGATACGGACATTTCGGTAATGATAGATGAACCAAATGCAGTTAGAGTGGAACAATGGGTTAAGGAAGCGAAAGAAAAAGGGGCAAGCATACTTTCAGGTGGAAAGCGTAAAGGAAAACTTTTTACACCAACTATACTCACCGGGACCGATAATAGTATGAAAGTTTGCAGTCGGGAAGTATTTGGTCCTGTGGTAATAATAGAAAGCTATAATACCTTTGATGATGCCATCAGGATGATGAACGATACCAGATTCGGTTTACAGGCGGGAGTATTCACGAATCGCATTGACGAGATGAACAGAGCATTCAATGATCTTGAGGTAGGTGGTGTAATACTTAACGATGGACCAACTTTCAGGGCTGATCACATGCCATACGGTGGCATAAAAGACTCAGGTTATGGAAGGGAAGGAGTTAGGTATGCCATTCATGATATGATGGAGCCAAGAATACTCGTAAAATAAATTGCAGTTTTTATAGATATAGCCGGTTACCTATAGCAAATTTGGATATTAAGATTACCGGATGTTAGAAGGAGGACAGAGATTACTTATCGTTTGAAACCACATGATTTGCATTTTATTTTTTTTTAATTACTTTTGCTCCTAATATTTCCAACCCACTCAATAATGACTGAAGCAGATAAGTTGGTAGTAATGGCCTTTCAGCAGGGCGACTTAAAAGTTTTCGAGTCGGTTTTTAAGGAGAATTACTCATCAATGGTAAGGGCTGCACGTCGTATTCTCATAGACATTGAGCCAGCAGAGGAGGTTATCCAGGATCTTTTTGTCAAGCTTTGGGAAAAGAGAGATTCACTCATCATAAAGACATCTTTACCGGCCTACCTGCATAAAGCAGTAACCAACCATGCCATTAATTACTGGAAGTTCCAGCGGAAGACCGTAAGATTTCAGGATTACATTGGTTTTGAAGTGGAAGAACTTCAGTCAGTTGCAGCTGATGGATCCATCCTGCATAATGATCTCGACAAAAAAGTGAATTCGCTGATGAAGAGTATGCCTGAAAAGCGGAGGAAAATTTTTGAAATGAGCCGCTTTGAAGGAATGAAGAACCTACAGATAGCACAGCAATTGGATGTTAGCCTAAAAACCGTTGAATACCATATGGCGGCAGCACTTGATTTCATGCGAACAAAACTCACTGATTACCTGCCAATTATTGTCGGAATACTATTGCTTTTTAAAAATTATTAAAAAAAAAGTGAAAATTTGGTTAGGGTAAAACCCTGTTTTTGTTGTCTATAGTTCACAAGCAAGAATAATTAACCGAATGAACCTTAGAGTCAGTAAATATAAACACCTTATAATCAAATATCTGCAAGGGGATGCCACAGAGGCTGAACAGAAGCAGGTAGAGGATTACATTGCAAGTTCTGAAAAGAACAAGCAATTGTTTGAATCCTATAGGGGACTTTTATTCCTGACACAGAAGAAGAAAGTTGAATACAACGTTGATCTGGCATGGGAAAAGGTTCAAAACCGTATTCTTGCCAATCAGGATGAGGCGCATATCGGTAATTCCCTGCTGATGAAATCTGCAAGAAAACGGTCGTTGCTAAAATATGCCGTTTCTGCCGCTGCCGCTGTACTAGCCATAATATTCGGATTGGTTGCAGTTATGCAGGATGGCGAAGTAAGCATGAAAAAATACTCCACCGGTCTTACAGTTTCTTCTGCTAAAACATTGCCTGATGGCAGTGCCGTTGTTTTAAATGCCAATACAAGAATAAATTTTCCTGAAGAATTTAAGAAAGATGTCAGAGAAGTCTCTATTTTTGGAGAAGCATTTTTTGAAGTAAGTCCTGATCCCGATAAACCTTTTATTATACATGCCTCAGGCCTTGATATTAAAGTTCTGGGAACATCATTCAATGTAGAGGCATACCCGGGTAATGACTATGTTAAAGTAACAGTAAATACAGGCAGAGTATTGGTTTATCCTTCAGCCACACCTTCCGGACAGGAAGATAAGGCAGGCAAGCTTTTAACAGCCGGTGAAATTGCTACCTACAGCCAAAAATCAGGTATCTTATTCAAAGGTGTCAACGACGATCTTAATGTGTTGAGTTGGAAGACCGGTGTACTTACTTTTAAGGAAGCCAGGCTTGCCGACGTCATAAAGGCTTTTGAAGAGAAGTATCAGAAACAATTTATTATTGAAGATACTGCTGTTCTCGATCAACGTCTTACAGCACGTTTTGAGAATCAATCATTAGATGATGCCCTTGAGACACTTTCCTTGATCTTCAATCTGAAGTTTGAAAATAAAGAAAGACATATCATGGTGCATTAAAGAAGTCAAGTAACCCTTGTGGTAACCCAGGCACTATGCAACTATGAAGTTTTCCCGATTACTGTTTTTCATTCTTACTCTATTCAGTCTCTACACCTTTAATAACAAGGCTGGGGCGCAAACAGTAAAACTCAACGATAAAATTTCCTTTTCAATAAATCATGTAACGGTTTCAGATGCCCTGGAGGCATTGACACGTATTACAGGTACTACTTTCTCCTATAATCCTGATCAGGTTCACGCAACCCGCAATGTTAAGGTTGATATGCGCGACCGTACGCTGATTGAAGTCCTGGACGCCATACTCGGTCCGGCAAAATTCGGATACCGGCTTATGGGTAATCAGGTAATTATATACAGAAACACTGTGGATGGGGAAGAGGAGGTCATCAACCCTGATGTTAATGGTGCTGATCTGATTAAGGAATCAGGAGTATTAAAGAAACCTCAGGTAAACAACCCGGCTCAGAAACCTGATACCGTTTATTTACTGAAAGAAGTTCATGATACCATTAGGGTAACTGATGTAGTGGTTAAAACAGATACCATCATTGAAAAGGTTGTTACTCCTGTATCAAGAGGCGAGATATTCAGAGTTGTACTTGCCAAAGAAATGACGGCTGACTATAAATTTGATATAGGTTTTACTGCAGGATTCTTGCAGCCTGTTGCGATTTTTAATGCGCCGGGTAGTTATTCAATGAAGCTTGATCAGTTCAGGAAATCGTATTCCGATAAGTCGTTTTCTGCAACTCTTGGTCTTGATGTGAGATTATCAAAGAGGAAATGGACCGCCGGAACCGGTGTTTATTTCACGACATTCGGCCAGAAGCTTGATTACACCTATGATCAGCAGGAGGGAGGATTCTTCCACAAGGACACATTGGACCCATATTATACACTTAATGAAGGTGATACTACCTGGTATTACATTGTAGATTCCACTTATGTGCCGATAGATAATAAGTTATACAACTACAAGATAAACAACCATATAAAGTACTTTGAAATCCCGCTGATCTTGCAGCGTAATTGGGGTTTCAGGTCTATGCTCTTCTTCGTCCGGGGAGGTATTATCCCGGGTTTGTTTCTCGGTTCTGTAGGACAGCAGATACTGGCAGAGGAGAATGGTGTCATCTCTCTAAAGGAGATTGAGGCAAAGAGTGTAGTTCTATCATATACGGCCGGGGTGGGTGCTGCATTCCCTCTGGGCAGAAAAGCTATTTTCAACACTTCGTTGTATTACAGGAATCACGTCAGTAGTATTTATAAGGAATTTCCAATTGAAACCAGGTTTTCAGCCATAGGCTTCAGTGCCGGGTTAATATATAAGCTTTACTAGAAAATTTGACCATTACAGAATTACTTTACCTATTTTGTCGCATTAATTAGTACGAAAAATCTGAAAAAACTTTCAGGTGTTTTATTTTGCCTTATTTTTACCATCTAAAATCGGATGCAGGAAAAATAGATTATGCGATTACCCGGCAAACTGGTATTAATACTTGTGTTCCTCATAATATCATGTGGGCAGCATTTACATGCCCAACAAATACTGGCCGGTACTATGTCAGCCGACAGAACTCTCAGTCCGGATGAATTTGATTATTATGTTGTTACTGATAATTACATTGTACCGCAAGGCATTACACTCACCATACTTCCGGGTACCAAGTTACGGGTGATGGTAGGGATGTCGATACAGGTGGAACAAGGAATCCTCATTGCAACAGGTACCATTGAAGACCCAGTGGTATTTGAAGCCTGGGATTCTCAGAAGAAATGGAAAGGCATTAGTTTCAGCAACTCACAGACCATACTGGATGAAAATAATCAGTATGTAAGCGGATCTATATTAAGCCATGCTGTAATAAGCGAAATATTGCAGGAGCCTGCCGTTTCATTGAGTGATACATCCGTTTTGCTTGCCGAGCATATTACACTGGAGAATTGTGATTACGGAATCAAACTTAATACATCATCCAGGTTGCTGCTTTATGAATCGACCATCAACCTGTGCAGCTATGGCATTTATATTTTAAGCTCCGGCAACAATATTATCAACAACTGTAATATTACCAACTGCGATATTGGCATCAACTTCGCCTCAAACAATATCAGTCAGTATAATATTATTGAAAACAACAACATCAGCCACAATGAACTGATAGCACTGTTTATCCCTGGGAACAGCCATATACAGCATAACAGAATTAAGGGAAATACGATTACATATAATACAATAGGTTTGCATGTTGGTAATAGTGGTGATGCCGATACAGGCTACAATGCTGTTTCACATAACATAGTGCAGTTTAATGGAGTTGGAATCAAACAGTCGGAAAACAGCGATTCGCTTTATTATAACCTTGTGGAGAACAACACTACCGGCTTGTTACTCACCAGAGCTTCCTCCAACACTATCAGGAACAACATCATACGCAATAATAGCGATGCAGGTATCAGGTTACAGGAGGAGTCAAATACCAATTTATTTGAGCAGAACAATATTTATGACAACCAGACAGCCATCAGGATTGATACTACTTACAGCACAGGCAATACTTTCAGATATAACAGTATAACAGGCAATACGGCTGAGTCATTCTTGATAGGGTCAGGGCCACAGCAGATCATAGAGTATAATACCATTTTGTCGCCATCAGATACTTCTTCATTTATCAACAGAAGTGTACATGACGTGCCTGCACCAAATAATTACTGGGGAACTGCTGACACTGCCGCAATTAATGAAATAATTTCTGATTTTTACGATTATCCCAAATACGGAGAAGTAATATACCAGCCTTTTTCCGGGGGACCCAATGTTGAATCACCGATCACCAGACCTCAGATGGTGATAAAAAGATTTATCAATAATGAAATGCTGGTATCATGGATAACCAATAAGGAGACAGACCTTGCCGGGTATAAAGTCTATTATGGTACTACACCTGAAACAGTGACAGATAACCTGCTTGATACGGTAATTGTAATTCAGGGGATTCCATTTGAAGAAACGGTGAAAGTAACTGCTTATGACAATTTAGCGGATGGGGCAGATGACCGGTACGAAGGACACGAAAGCGCATTCTCCTATGCACTTGCAGGACCTTATGCAGGTGGCATCAACTCTGTTTGTTCAGGCAATGAGTTCTTCACCGGTTTTGCTACTGCCATAGAATTTGAGTCGTTGCAATGGACGACTTCCGGTGATGGTACTTTTCAGGATTCCCATGCATTGCACACCTATTACATGCCCGGTTTCAATGATAAGGCCTCAGGGTTCGTGAATCTCACTTTGACTGTTATAACAATTTCCGGCATTACACTTAGTGATAGTATGCGGTTGGATATTCTGGATTTTCTGGTGCTGGATGCAGGATTGGATACGCTGATCATAGAAGGAATAGAATTTAACACAACGGGATCGACCGCACTCAATTATACTGGATTGCAATGGACTACATCAGGTGATGGTATTTTTGAGCACGCTGATACATTGTTAACCAGCTATACACCGGGTTTTATGGATATTGAGAGTGGATGGGTCAAGCTTACACTTACAATTAGTTCAGATTGCGGTAGTTTGAGTGATGACTTTATTCTAAGTATTATTCCGGGATATGATATTTCAGGAACCGTTACCAAAGAGCTGACACCTGTGGGCGGAGCAGTTATACTTGCCTATCATACAGGTGAACAGGGTACGCGTGCCATTACCTCCACAACTTCAGATACAGAAGGGGTCTTTAGCATTAAAGGAATTACTGAGGGCGACTATTATATATATGCTGTCCCTGATCCGGCAGAGATCCAGAGCCATGTGCCGACCTATTATGCTACCCGGTATTACTGGGAACCTGCTTACTTGATGACCCTGAATAAAGATGTTTATGATGTGGATATTGAACTAAGAAGATTGGACCTGATATTGCCAGCGGGACAAGGTTCAATCAGTGGACTTTTCACCTATAGCGGGGAACCGGATATGGATTTTGAACTATATAACAGTCAATGGTTTGATCACACCACAGGCAATCCATATATACCACAAGCCGGGGACGACTATCCGGCAGCAAATCATGTAATATTATTGATGAATTCAGAGCTAACGAAAATTACCGGCTGGACACTCTCAAATCTGGATGGCACATTCAGCTTTAATGGATTGCCTTACGGAGCCTATCGGCTTTGGGGAGAAAAGGCAGGGTATACCAATAAACTGTCACCAATTATATATATCACACCTGAGAACGCTAGTATAGAAGGCGTAGAGCTCACCGTTGACATGCAGCAAAAGATGATTGAAGCCAGCATAGAAGAACTTAGTATTGGTGATGGGATCATATTTCCCAATCCTGCAGGAAACTTCTTCTATATAAATGCCTTTGGATTTGAAGAGGAGATGGCTGTTGAGATACAAATCATCAATGAAAAAGGTGCAGTGATAATGAATTCATCTATTGAAAGGAGCTCAGGAAGCAGTTTCGGACCGGTGGATATTGCAGGATTAACACAAGGAATTTATCTTTGTGTCATAAAATCAGCTTACGGAGTTAGGAAAACTACTAAAATGGCCATCTTTTGAGCCGATGGATGACTGAATTGACTTAAAAATGTTGCTGTAACACTCATGCAATCAGTGAAGTAAAAAAAAATTTTAAAAAAGTGAAAAAAACCTTAGGGTAAAACCCGGTTTTATTGTCTTAATAATGCGCCAGATTTATATTTCAGCCATCATGAGGAGGAAATAATCCGGCATACTAAAGAAACTTGGATTACTAGGAATAACTTACTCGGACTTGACTACATCATTACACAGTACTACTATCCTCAATTATGTGCCATTTAGCATCAACGGTGTTATAAGTGGTATCACTTCTTTTTTTGGCCTTAAGGCTGGAAATCCTCTAGTACAATTTCCTTCGTTCCGACAATATCGCAGGTACTCAAATGACGTAACCCTGACATCGATAAGATATTCATTAATAATCATTTATATTAAATCAGTAGTCTTGATGACAGAAAGGAGGATCGCAGCAAAGAAGAACAGATAACTCGTAAACTCAATTAGTGTGAACTAATGAAAGCTTAACTATTCTATAATTAACTAAAACAAAACATGAAATCAATCTTTTACAAAATGAAATCCTTCATGCTTACCATGATGGCAGTTGTTTTGACAGTTGGTTTAGCCTATTCACAAACAGAGGTATTAACTCTTGAAGAAGCTATTGCCATTCAGTCAGAAATTGCACAGCATGGTCCAAGCACAGTGGTGCCTACAGTACCCGAGGGTGGCAGTCGCGCAATTGGTGACGACTGCGTAACTCCGATTGTTATCAGTGCTTATCCGTTCAGCGATGTAAATACAACCGCAGGACGTGGTAACACTTATAGTGAAACCTGCATGGGTTCTTATGATGGTGGTGAAGATATTATATATCAGTTCACCCTCACTGAAACACGCAATGTTGTTATTACCATGAACCCAGGAACAACCACATGGACCGGTCTTGGTCTAATGAATGCTTGTCCTCAAACTGGAACATGCCTTGGCATCGCAACAGGTGCTGGAGCTACTCCAAGAGTAATTTCACAGCAACTAACTGCAGGAACTTATTATATTATGGTTGATACTTACCCATCACCAAATAATATTCCTTCATTCACATTGGATGTTACTGCTGTTATTCCTCCACTTCCATTAGCAGCTATTTACAATGCTCCGGCAAACGGCGCAATTGGAATGCCGCTTAATGTAAGCCTTAACTGGTCAGCCAACACCACTCCAGGTGCCGGTGTACCAACAGGTTACAAAGTATATATGGGAACTGACAATCCTCCAACCAATATTGCCAATGGCACCGATGTTGGAAATGTACTCCTTTATACTCCTGCTGCTGCTTTAGCGGTTAATACACTTCATTACTGGCAAATAGTACCATACAATGCACAGGGTGATGCTTTAAACAATCCGGTTTACAGCTTTACTACTCTTGCTGGTTTTGGTGACCTCGAAGGATTTGTTACCAATGGTTTTGGTATTCCTGTAGCAGGTGCAACCGTTAATATCACTGACGGTGTTAACAATTATACCACTACATCTGCAGCTAATGGTGCATATTCATTTGCCCTTGCAGCCGCTAGTAATTATACACTGACAGCTTCATTAGCTTCATATAACAATACTGTACTGCCTGTTACTATTTCAGCCAATACAACTACTTATCAGAATGTAGTATTAACCCGTCCTTCGATGGCTGTTACTCCTAATCCATACAGCGTATCGGTTAATCCGAACGAAATGGTAGACGGAGCACTCAACATTGCCAATAATGGTGATGGTATCCTAGGATATACTGCAACTGTTAATTATACTTCACCGGGTCCAAATACCTGGTTGACCTTAGGTCAGACAACTGGTACTGTAAATCCTTACAGTAACTTTAATCTTCCTGTTGCATTCAATGCTACCGGATTAACCTCAGGCACTGTTAAAACAGCGGAAATTACTTTAACTTCAACACCTAATGTTGGTACTGTAGTTATCCCTGTTACAATGAGTGTTAATGGTATTGCACTCAATGCACCTGCTGATTTTACAGCAACTCTTACAAATCCTGTTTCAGGAATTGTAAGTTTATCATGGTCTTTCACAACTGCTCCTTCTTTCCAGTTCTTCGTTATCAAACGTGACGGTGTACAGGTTGGAACAACTACAGGTACATCCTTTACAAATACTTTACCTGGATATGGTGTATATTCATATACTGTTCAGGCTGTATTTGCAGAAGGTAATTCAGCACCTGCTGGTCCTGCAACTATTGAATGGTCAAATCCTGTTCTAGTACTTGCTCCGACTTCATTATACAATGAGCAATATCCTGTTACCAGTGAGCCTGTAACTTTCCGTATTTCAAATACCGGTGAAGGTACATTAGCTTATTCTTTCCCTGAATATGCTACACGTCAGCTTGTTAATTCACCTGATTTCACCCCTAATGTACGTTCAACTGTAAAAGAAGTTGAAGTTGCCAAGGGTGAAGTTGATCCTACCGACGGTATGGGCAACCGCAACCTTCGTGGTGCTGGTGGACCAGATGCTTTCGGTTATGTATGGATTGACAGTGATGAGACTGGTGGACCAGCTTACCAGTGGGTTGACATTTCTGCAACAGGTACAGCTATCACCGGTTTTACCGATGATAACGTATTAGGACCATTCCCAATTGGTTTCTCATTCCCGTTCTATGAAAATTATTATACTGAAGTTGCTGTTAGTTCAAACGGTTACCTGGTATTCGGAAACACTGCAAGTGCCTATTCCAACCAGAATATCCCAAGTTCTACTACACCGAATAACATCCTTGCTTGGTTCTGGAATGACCTGACCGGTGGAGGAAACGTTCGTTACCAGAATATGGGCGACCGTTGGATTATTCAGTTCAACAACTATCCTGACTTATCAGGTACCGGAACAATCACCGCACAGGTGCATCTTTTCCCAACCGGTCATATCAGGATTTATTATAATACAATCTCCAGTGGTTTCAACATTACAAGTTCAACTATCGGTATAGAAAACAATGCCGGTACTGTTGCTACCAACATCAACTACAACGCTGCTTATGTTCATAATGGCTTAGCTGTTGCTATTGATTTCCCGATTCCAACTTTCATTACCGCTGTTAATCCTGCACAGGGACAAGTTGCACCGGGTGAATTTGTAGACGTAACTGCTACATTCACATCTGATGATATCAACTTCCCGGTTGGAACATATACAGCTGAGCTGGAACTCAACACCAATGACCTAGCAAATGCTGTTGTTATGATCCCTTCAACCATGGTTGTTTATGAACCTGGTATGATTTCAGGAACTGTAACAAGTGCTGTTGACGGATCACCTATTTTTGGTGCCAACGTTGTTGCAGGTGCTTATTCAACTATGACAGATGAGGCTGGTAATTACAGCTTTGTAGCTGACGCAGGAACCTATTCAATTACTTTCAGCAAAACAGGTTTCACTTCAGAAACTGTAACTGGCGTTGTAGTAACTGAAACTGAGACTACTGTTGTTGATGCTGAACTGGAAGAGGTAATCTATCCTGCAACTCTTGTTCATGCAGTTGTAGATGCAGCTGACTTGACTACTGATGTAACCTGGGGTGCTCCAAATCCTGATTACGAAGTGCTTTATGATGATGGTACAGCTGAGAATTATACAGCATGGGCTCTTCCGGGCAACATGAATGCTGTAAAATTCACCCCTGCCGGATATCCTGCTACTGTTTACGGTGGTAAGATCTATGTAGGTGATGGCAGCTTCCCAAATAACAATACCGGTTTCTTAGGTACTACTTTCGGAGCAATGGTAATGGATGACAGTGGTGCAAACGGTATGCCGGGTGTAGTCATTGATTCAGTTGAAGTTACTGTTAATAATTACGGATGGGTTGTATTCAGTGGTTTGGATGCTACTATTGAAGAAGGAAGCTTCTATTTAGTAATGATTCAAGGTGGTACTTCACCAAATGTAGCCGGAGTAGGTGTTGATCAAACAACTCCAACTTCTTACCGCAGTTATTCACGTAATGTGGTAGCTGGTCAGCCTTGGGGATTATCTCCATATCAGGATTTGATGATCCGTGCTTTGGTTAACGGTCCTGCTTCTGACGATAATGCTAGAGTTGCAGCTTCAACAGAAGTTAGAACTCCTCTCAAACAGCGTGGTATGATTTCACTTACTCCTGCAACTGCACAGTCAGGCGCTGAAGGTGAAGCTCAATACTTAGCAGTTCAGGGTAATCAAGGTAGCCGCGATGTGACCAGCTATAAAGTATGGCGTATTGCTGTTGCTAATCCTGACCTCGGTCCTGAATCTGGCGTACAGACTCTGTTAAATGCAACAGTTGCTACAACTAACTATACCGATGCAGCTTTTGGCCCATTACCAGAAGGTTGGTATGCTTATGCAGTTGCAGCTAACTATACAAATGGTGGTGAATCAGTTAAAGCTTATTCAAACATAGTTGGTCACAAGAAACTTGTTGATGTAACTGTAAATGTAAGCTTAACTACCGGTGGTAACCCTGCAGGTGCAGTGGTTTCATTAACTGGTTTGGACTATCCGTATTCAGTATTAACACAAACAGTTCCTGAAAATGGCACTGTAGTATTTACTGATACATGGAAAGGCAATTACACTATTCTGGCCAAAAAAGTTGGTTTTGATGATTACGTAATAAGCGCAAACATTCAAAGCGACCGTACTTTCAATATCATTCTTGCTGAGCGCAAATACAAACCGCGCAACCTGTATGTTGATGCCTTAACCCTAGAAGCAACTTGGGATGAGCCTCTTGCAGTAGCAGTATTGGAAGATTTCGAAGGTTCAACATTCCCTCCAACAGGATGGTCAACTTATACCCAAAATACCAATGGTTGGTTTGCTTCAACCAATGGTGCCAGTGGTTACTTCCCAATTCCTGCTCATACTAAGTATGCTGTAACCAATGATGACGCCGCCAATGGCGATGGTTGCTGTGATTATTTAATGACTCCGGTAATGGATTGGACAGATCTTCCATCATACAGACTGAATTTTGCAAGCTTCTTTACCGCTGAATATGGTCAGAGTGCTTATGTAGAGATTAGTACTGACAATGGTGCTTCATGGACAATCATCAATACACTTGCTGGTGCACCGGGTGCATGGCAGAATATTGAAATTGACCTTGCCGCTTATTCAGGAGCTTCAGGTCTTGGCGCAGTTAAAGTGGCATTCCACGCTGACGACAATGGTGAATGGGCTTCAGGTTGGGCAATTGACGATGTACAGATCGCTTCAGGTGGTGTTCCAATGCAAGGCTACGGTGTATTCCTTGATGGTTCATTAGTAGGCAATACTCCTGAAAGAACCTGGACATATACTAATCTTAACTACGGCCAGACTTATTTGGCAGGTGTTGCAGCTCTCTTTAGCTCAGGTTATTCAGAACTCGATACTTACAGATTTACTTCTGTTTATTTAATTCCTCCAACCGATCTAGCTGGAATTAGTCCAGAACTTACTGACTATGTACAGTTAACATGGGTTGCTCCTACAGTTCCGACTGTTGTTCGCGGACCACAATCTGATATTCCTTCTGCAGCAGCAGAATCAGATCAGAATGCTGAACCTAGAAACATTGCTCCAAGCCGTGTAATTTGGGATGTTCTCTACAACTTTGACATGGATGGTCCTTCAGGATTAACTGGTTTAGCCGGTGCTGAAAGCGACGGAGAATTTATTTATGCTCCGGCTTGGGCAAGTGGCTCAATCACCAAATTTGACGTAGATGGTAATTTTATCGAAAACTTCACAATTCCTGGAGTTAGCGGATTAAGAGACCTTGCATTTGACGGTACCTATATGTACGGTGCAGCTGCTGCTACTACAGTTTGGAAAATGGATTTCACTACCAAGACTTTAGTATCATCATTCACAGCACCTACAGCAGTTCGTGCTATAGCTTACGATTCAGAACAGGATGCATTCTGGGCAAATAACTGGGATACCGATATGATTCTTTTTGATGAAACCGGAACTCAATTAGATGCACTCAGCGGCATGCCAAGTTTGTATGGTGTAGCTTATGATAACTTCACAGCTGACGGACCATACTTATGGTTCTTCACAGGAACTACCTCAGGTGGTGGCTGTCAGGTTGAACAGTACAGTTTACCTAATGAAGCACTAACAGGTGTTGCACATAGTGTAAGCGGAGATTTCGGTAGTGGTTACATTGCTGGTGGTTTATATGTTTCTACAAGTATAGTGCCTGGTAAAGTTGTTCTTGGCGGTACTGCCCAGGGAACTCCTGACCTTGCATTCGGTTATGAGATTGGCGAAGGCGGAGGCCCTGGTCCATCTGTAGCCAACCTTTTAGGATACAACATCTACCGCGATGATGCAATGGTTGCTTTTGTTGAAAAACCTGCTTTAGAGTATTTCGACTTAGACCTTGCACCTGCTACATACTCATATCATATTACAGCAGTTTATGACCTTACTCCTTATGGATTTGCCGGTCAGACTGGTGAATCTATGATTGAAGGCCCGATTGATGTAGAAGTTATCTACGGTTATGAACTCCCATTTATGGAAGACTTCACTACCGGTGTATTTGAAACCAATCAGTGGGTTGTTAATGGTGGTAACTGGCAGATTGCTGGCCAGGCAGGTAATCCTGCTCCTGCAGCTGAATTTACCTATGCTCCTGTTGTAACCGGTTACGAACAATCAATCGAAAGTGCTTACCTTATTGGCGCTGGTATGATTGATGGTAGCATTAAACTTGATTTCGATCTGAAACATACTCTTATCAATGCTTCAGAAACTGAAACCCTCTCTGTTGAAGTTAACAACGGTTCAGGTTGGGTACAGGTAGCTCAGTATAAGAATACTGCCAATTTTGATTGGGAAACCAAGAATCTTGACATTACTTCAAGAGCTAAGGATCATGTATTCCAGATCAGATTTGTTGCCAGAGGTGAAAATACCACCAATATCAACAACTGGTTAGTTGACAATGTACACGTATATCGTCTATGCGAGGCTCCGACTGAACTCGTAGCTTCCTTACCAGCTCCTACAACTCACGGTGATCAGATCCTACTCGAATGGGTAGCTCCTAATGCTCCGACCCCAGGTCCTTCAGGATGGTTATTCTGGGATAATGGAACCAATGTAGATGCTATCGGTTTAACTGGTGGTGGAACATTCAATGTAGCTGTAAGGTTTACCCCTGCCCAGCTTGCTGAATATGCCGGAACCAGCTTAACAAAGATCCGTATGTTTGCTTATGGTCCAGGCGGAACTCTTGTACTGAAAGTTTGGACAGGTGCCAATGCAAGTCAGCTTGTAATGAGCCAGCCTATTGCTTCTTACACAGCAGGTGCATGGAATGAGTGGACACTTGATACTCCAGTAATGGTATCTGGCACAACTGAACTTTGGTTTGGTTATGCAGTTACTCATGGTACTGATTATGTAGCAGGTTGCGACGGTGGACCGGCAGTTGCTGGTTACGGTGATATGATCTCTCTTGACGGTTCAGTTTGGGAATCAATGTCACAGGCTTACGCTCTGAATTACAACTGGAACTTACAGGGTTATGTTGAAGCAGTTGACGGTGTTAGCACACAGTTACAGCCAATCAATGACAACACTGTTTACGGACCTGTATCAGAACTCGTTCGTGGAAACTACCCAATGTTGAGTGGTGCTTCCTTACCTGTTGAATCTATGAATGCTTCACGTGAACTTACCGGATACAACATCTATCGTGATGAGGTTCTGATTGGTAACACCACTGAAACATCCTATCTTGACACTGATCCAGCTATCTCCGTATTAGGTCAGACCTACTGCTACAATGTTACAGCAGTTTACGAAGATTGTGAATCAGCATTCAGCAACACAGCATGTGAAACAGTTATTGCAGCTGACAACATTGAAGTGAGTGCAGTGAATGTATATCCTAACCCGTCAAACAGCGTGGTTAACATCGAACTTACAAATGACATCAGCCAGTTGGTTATTTATAACTATGTTGGTCAGGTTGTTTATGAGCAGGTTGTTGCAAAGGATATGAACATCCAGATTGATGTACGCAATTATGATGCAGGCGCTTACCTTGTTAAATTTATCACAAGGTCAGGTGAAAGCTTCACAAAGAAAATTGCAGTTACCAAATAATCGTTAAATCGATCTTATAAAAAGAGCCCCGAATTTTCGGGGCTCTTTTTTTTATTATCGGGGTGATTTTGTTTTTATTAATGGAGTGATCTAATTATTATCGGAGTAATGAAGTTTATTATCAGCATAGGAACCTTGTTCTAAGCATGTGATTAAATTTAGGTTAAAACCAGGATAACAACTAAAAAAGGTGTATTTTTAGAATGGGGATCGTTACTTAATAGTGAAAATCCGGGAGATTTCAAAAAAAAAGTAAAAAAATCTCATAAAATAGTTAGGGTAAAACGCTTTTTTTTTGTCTATAAGTAGTGCCGGAGTACATTTTAGATGTTATTTTCTGGCATTATTAATGCGAATTATTGGAACAATTTGCTGAATTACAGAGTTTTACATTATAGCTTGTTGCTGTTTGAATGGCCAACAGTAATCGGGCAATTTGTGTTTATAAGCTAAAATCTAAACAGATGAGCATAAATATAATTAGTCGTATAGACAGAAAGGAGGGAAAGGCAACATAAAATTGATTTTTAATGTACCGACAGGTAAATCATTGAAACATAAGCAAACAATTAAACAAGTTAACAAAAAAAAATGAAAAAACTATTTACGCTATTGCTTCTGGCATTATTATTAATCGCCGGAAACACATACAGCCAGTTTGTTTCATATGGGTTCGACCAAGCAACAGGAACCTATACTGAAATTACCGGAGGTATTCTGTTGGCAACTGATGCCACAGATGACCAGCGTTGGGTTGATCCTGCTGTTCCTGCAGGTGGTACTGTAGTTACAGGACCGGGCTTCCCGATTGGATTTGATTTCGTTTTTAACGGAATCACTTTTGACCGGTTTGGAATCAACAACAACGGATGGATAGGATTTGGACAGAGTGCATTAACACCTAGTGTTAATATATACTCATCAAGTTCGTATTCCCCACTTAGTGCAACCTCAACTGCCGTTCCTGCCTTACATAGGAACAGGATTTCTGTTTTTGGCAGAGACCTTGCAGGACAGGCTGGTTCTTCTATCCGCATTGAAACAATAGGTACTGCTCCAAATAGGATATGTGTTATCCAGTGGCAGAACTACAGGAGATATGCCGGTTCAGGGGAAAACTTTAATTTCCAGATAAGGTTGCATGAAACCACGAACTTTGTTGAATTGGTTTATGGCAGTTTCTCTTCTACCAATACAAGTTCAAATACTGCACAAGTTGGTATTGGAGGTACAGTTAATACTCAATTCCTTAACAGAACTTCCACTACAAGTTGGATTGCCAGCAATGCAGGTGCAACCAACACTGCCACAATGACATTCCTGAATACTCTATTACCACCTTCAGGATTAACTTTCACTTTTGGTGAAATGGTTCCATTGGCAGCTTCCTATAGCTCTCCGAGCAATGGTTCTTCAGGAATGCCTTTGGATGTTAGCCTCAACTGGCAACCGGGTACCGGAAACGGTGGTGGTGCAGCTACGGGATACCTTGTATATTTTGGTACCGACAATCCTCCAACCAATATTGCCAACGGTGTTGACGTAGGTAATGTTTTGAGTTACTCTCCAGCTGGTCTGGTACTTAATACAGAGTATTATTGGCAAATTGTACCATATAATTCTGTTGGAAATGCAACAGGAAATCCAATATGGCAATTCCATTCAACTTTAGGTTTAGGTGATATCGAAGGTTTTGTTTCCAATGGCTTTGGTATTCCTTTAGCTGGTGCAAATGTTAATATTACCAATGGTGTGAGCAATTATAATACTACATCTGGACCTAATGGAGCTTATTCATTCCAATTGGTGAATGCAGGTGCTTATACCCTGACCGCTACCTTGGCTACTTATAATAATACAGTAATGGATATTTATGTAAATCCAAATGTTACCAACTATTATAATGTAGTAATGACACGTCCTTCAATGGCTGTTACTCCTAATCCATACAGCGTATCGGTTAATCCGAACGAAATGGTAGATGGTGCATTGAATATTGCCAACAATGGTGATGGTATCTTAGGATATAATGCTACAGTAGCTTATACTTCACCGGGTCCAAATACTTGGTTGACCTTAGGTCAGACAACAGGTACTGTTAATCCTTATACCAATTTTAATCTTCCGGTTGCTTTTAATGCCTCAGGTTTAACCTCAGGCACCGTAAAGACAGCTGAGATTACAATAACCTCAACTCCTAATGTTGGGACAGTTGTGATTCCGGTTACTATGACAGTAAACGGTATAGCACTATCTGCACCAACTGATTTTGTTGCTACCCTGACAAATCCTATTGACGGTATTGTTACCCTCAGTTGGGCATTTGAAACAACTCCTTCATTCCAGTACTTTATAATCAAGCGCGACGGTGTACAGGTAGCTACTACTACCAATACAACCATCACAAACACTCTGCCTGCTTATGGTGTATATTCATATACCGTACAGGCCGTATTTGCTGAAGGCAATTCAGCACCGGCTGGACCAGCTGTTATAGAATGGGCCAACCCGACGCTTGTTTTGAGTTCTATTCCATTATACAATGAGCAATATCCTAACACGAGTGAAACTGTTACCTTCCGTATAGAAAATACCGGTGAAGGAACATTAGCTTATTCATTCCCTGAATATGCTACTCGTCAGCTTATCAGCTCACCAGGATTTACTCCTAATGTACGTTCAACCATAAAAGAGGTTGAAGTAGGTAAGGGTGAAGTTGATCCTACTGATGGTATGGGTAACCGTAACCTTCGTGGTGCAGGTGGACCTGATGCTTTCGGTTATGTATGGATTGACAGTGATGAAGATGGCGGACCAGCTTATGTTTGGAATGACATTTCAGCTACAGGAACACTTGTTACCGGTTTAACCGATGATAACGTAGTTGGACCATTCCCAATTGGTTTCTCCTTCCCGTTCTATGAAAATTACTATACTGATCTTAATGTAAGTTCTAATGGTTATCTGATCTTCGGAAGCACTTCCAGTTCATTATCCAATCAGAACATACCAAGTTCAACCACCCCGAATAACATCATAGCATGGTGTTGGGATGACCTTCACGGACAAGGTGCAGGAAGTACCGTTCATTATCAGAACATGGGTAATCACTGGGTTATTCAGTTCACCAACTATAATGAATATCCTTCTTCAAGTACCGGTAAGATCACCGCACAGGTTCATCTATATAACAATGGACACATCAAAATTTTCTACAACAGTATAGTTGGAGGTTTTGATGTTACCAGCGCTACAGTAGGTATTGAAAACAATACCGGAACCATAGCTACCAATATCAATTACAACAGTGCTTATATCCACAATGGACTGGCTGTTGATATTGATTTCCCGATACCGACCTTTATTACTGCTGTAACTCCTGCTCAGGGACAAGTTGCACCGGGTGCATTTGTAGACGTAACTGCTACATTCACTTCGGAAGATCTTAACTTCCCTGTAGGTACTTACACAGCTGAATTAGAGCTCAATACCAATGACCTTGCTGCAGAAGTTGTTATGATTCCTGCTACTATGGTTGTTTATGAGCCGGGTATGGTAACAGGTACTGTAACAAGTGCCGTTGATGGATCACCTATTTTTGGTGCAAACGTTGTTGCCGGTTCTTATTCAGCTATGACTGATGAGAATGGTAACTACAGCATTATTATGGATGCAGGCACTTACGACATGACCTTCAGTAAAACTGGATTCACTTCAGAAACTGTAACAGGCGTTGTTGTGCTTGAAACTGAAACCACTGTTGTTGATGCAGAATTGGAAGAAGGTTTCTATCCTCCAACACTGGTACATGCTGAAGTAAATGCAGCAGATACACAGACTGAAGTAACCTGGGGTTTACCAACTCCTGATTATGAAGTACTGTATGATGATGGTACAGCTGAAAATTACACAGCATGGGCTCTTGCAGGCAACATGAACGCTGTAAAATTCACCCCTGCCGGATATCCTGCTACTGTTTATGGTGGTAAGATATATGTAGGTGATGGCAGCTTCCCGAACAACAATACCGGTTTCTTAGGTACTACATTCGGTGCAATGGTAATGGATGACAGTGGTGCAAACGGTTTACCGGGTGTAGTCATTGATTCTATTGAAGTTACTGTTAATAATTACGGATGGGTTGTATTCAGTGGCTTAGATGCTACTATAGATGCAGGTAGCTTCTACCTTGTAATGGTACAGGGTGGCGCTTCACCAAACGTAGCTGGAGTAGGTGTTGATCAAACAACTCCAACCTCTTATCGCAGTTACTCACGTAATGTAGTTGCCGGTCTTGACTGGTCATTATCTCCATATCAGGATTTGATGATCCGTGCTTTGATCAGTGGTCCTGCATCTGACGATGTTGCAAGAGATGTTGCTTCAACTGAAGTAAGACATCCAGCAAAACAGCGTGGTATGCTGTCACTCACCCCTGCAACCGCACAATCAGGTGCTGAAGGTGAAGGACAATACTTAGCAGTTCAGGGTAATCAAGGTAGCCGTGATGTTACAAGCTATAAAATATGGCGTATATTCCTGGCAGATCCTGACCTCGGTCCTGAATCTGGCGTACAGACACTGCTAAATGCAGCAGTTGCTACAACTAACTATACCGATGCAGCTTTTGGTCCATTACCAGAAGGTTGGTATGCTTATGCTGTTGCAGCTAACTATACAAATGGTGGTGAATCAGTTAAAGCTTATTCAAACATAGTTGGTCACAAAAAACTTGTTGATGTAACTGTAAATGTAAGCTTAACTACCGGTGGTAACCCTGCTGGTGCAGTGGTTTCATTAACCGGCCATGATTATCCATATTCAGTATTATCACAAACAGTTCCTGAATCAGGTACTGTTGTATTTGCTGATACTTGGAAAGGTAATTACACCATTTTAGCTAATAAAGTTGGCTTTGATGAATATGAAATCAACGCAAACATTCAGAGTGACCGTACTTTTGATATTATACTGGCAGAGCGCAAATACAAACCGCGCAACCTGTATGTTGATGCTTTGACCCTTGTAGCAACTTGGGACGAGCCATTGGCAATAGCTGTAATGGAGGACTTTGAAGGTGCAACCTTCCCACCAGCCGGCTGGCAGGCATTAACCCAGAATACCAATGGATGGTATGCAACTACCAACGGTAGCAGTTCATCGTTTACAATTCCACCGCACACCAAGTATGCAGTAACCAATGACGATGCCGACAATGGCGACGGATGCTGTGATTACCTAATTACTCCGGAAATGGATTGGACAGGATTACCATCCTTCAGGCTTAATTTTGCAAGCTTCTATAACGGAGCCTACGAGCAAAGTGCTTATGTAGAGATCAGTACTGATGCAGGTGCAACCTGGACAGTGATCAACACACTGGCACCGGCCACAACCTGGGTAGATCTTGAGATCGACCTTGCCGCTTACTCCGGACCATCCGGATTAGGCAGTGTATGGCTTGCTTTCCATGCCGATGATAATGGCGCATGGGCATCAGGCTGGGCAATTGACGATGTACAGTTGGCTTCAGGCGGTGTTCCATTACAGGGATACGGCGTATTCCTTGATGGTTCATTGGTAGGCAATACTCCCGAGAGAACCTTCACCTATACCAACCTCAACTACGGTCAGACTTATCTGGCTGGTGTTGCAGCTCTCTTTAGTTCAGGTTATTCAGAACTCGATACTTACAGATTTACCTCTGTTTATTTAATTCCTCCAACCGACCTAGCCGGTGTTAACCCTGCAGAGACTGATTATGTACATCTTACATGGGTAGCTCCAGTAGCTCCGACCGTTGTTCGCGGACCACAATCTGATATTCCTTCTGCAGCAGCAGAATCAGATCAGAATGCTGAACCAAGAAACATCGCTCCAAGTCGTGTAATTTGGGATGTTCTCTACAACTTTGACATGGATGGTCCTTCAGGATTAACCGGTTTAGCCGGTGCTGAATGCGATGGAGAATTTATTTATGCTCCAAGATGGTCAGGCAACGAGATCAGCAAGTTTGATGTTGATGGTAACTTCATCGAGAACTTCACAATTCCTGGAGTCAGCGGTTTGAGAGACCTCGCATTTGACGGTACTTTTATGTACGGTGCAGCAGCAGCTACTACAGTTTGGAAAATGGATTTCACTACCAAAACTTTAGTATCATCCTTCACAGCTCCTACAGCCGTTCGCGCTATAGCTTACGATTCACAGCAAGATGCTTTCTGGGCAAACAACTGGGATACCGATATGATTCTCTTTGATGAAACCGGCGCTCAATTGGATGCACTCAGCGGTATGCCAAGTTTGTATGGTGTAGCTTATGATAACTTCACCGCTGACGGACCATACTTATGGTTCTTCACAGGAACTACCTCGGGTGGTGGCTGTCAGGTTGAACAGTACAGCTTACCTAATGAAGCGCTTACTGGTGTTGCACATAGTGTAAGCGGAGATTTCGGTAGTGGTTACATTGCCGGCGGTCTTTATATTTCTGCAGGTATTGTTCCTGGTAAAATTGTACTTGGTGGTACTGCCCAGGGAACTCCTGACCTTGCATTCGGTTATGAGATTGGCGAAGGCGGCCCTGGCCCAGGTCCGGGAGTTGCCAACCTAATGGGTTACAACATCTACCGCGATGATGCAATGCTAGCTTACGTAGAAAAACCGGCTCTTGAGTATTTCGATCTTGATCTGGAACCAGCTACCTACAGTTATCATATCACAGCTGTTTATGACCTTACTCCTTATGGATTTGCCGGTCAGACTGGTGAATCAATGATTGAAGGTCCGATAGAAGTAGAAGTTATCTACGGCTACGAACTTCCATTTGTTGAAAACTTCACTACCGGTTTATTTGAAACCAACCAGTGGAGCATTGACGGTGCCAACTGGCATATTGCCGGTCAGGCAGGAAATCCTGCTCCTTCAGCAGAATTCACCTACACACCGATCCAGAACGACTATGCATTATCATTGACCAGTTACTGGATGAATGGTAAGGGCTTTGTTGATGGCAAGATCTATCTGGACTTTGATCTGAAACTTGATGACAATACAGCCACAGGTGAAGAAC